>Ga0308159_1000019_pt1 | contig 798849 bp, 738 predicted proteins | sample PhyCR1_FD_201040 | JGI IMG/M metagenome (GOLD analysis project Ga0308159, IMG submission 201040) | Phyllosphere microbial communities from UC Gill Tract Community Farm, Albany, California, United States - DLSLC.R1 | ecosystem: Host-associated > Plants > Phyllosphere > Unclassified | place... | reverse complement strand
CACCACAAGATGAGATTTCTTTTAAGGATCGTGGAAGATGACCACGTTGATAGGCTATAGATGTAAAGGCAGTAATGTCATAGTCGAGTAGTACTAATAATCCGTAAGCTTATGTACACCCTTTTCCTCTCTCGTTGTAAAACGAGAGAGGGAAGAACTTTCTAAAATAGTAAATAAAAGTACTTTTCTTTATCTCAGTATGTTAAGATATTTGCAGCGTAGCTGCAGTTGACAGTTGAAGGTTGGTAGCTGATGGAGACACCAGCAACCATAAACCAACAACCGCCAACAATGACCTTAAGGTGGTTATTGCGGCGGGGCTCACCTCTTCCCATCCCGAACAGAGTAGTTAAGCCCGCCTGCGCAGATGGTACTGCAGTCATGTGGGAGAGTATGTCGTCGCCTTTCTTTGAAAAACCCTGTTTAACAAAAACGGGGTTTTTTATTCTAAATTTTATTTATAGCAATATAAGTAAAAATGGTACCTTAGCTCAGATGGTAGAGCAATGGACTGAAAATCCATGTGTCCCTGGTTCGATCCCTGGAGGTACCACATAATGCTCGGATGGTGAAATTGGTAGACACGCTGGACTTAAAATCCAGTGAACAGCAATGTTCGTGCGGGTTCAAGTCCCGCTCTGAGTACTAAAACTTCAATTAACTTTTGTTAATTGAAGTTTTTTTTTTGCATAAAATTTAATATCTCCTTAGTTTTAGATTTTAATACTCAGCAGCAAAATTAAAAATTTATTTTTTTTTGAAGGAGATTAAAAACTAATTTTTAAGTACAACTGTGTTGTAATATAAGCAGATGTCTTTCAAAATACATTCAGGACACTTTGGCTTTGGTCGGCAGATTTCTCGGCCGTGAAAAGAAAGCGCCATTCCTATTTCTGACCAAATCTTTTTCGGCAAAACCTGCATCAAATCTTTTTCTATTTTATTTCCATCTTTACTCTCTTTTACTATTCCAATTCTTGGTGCTACTCTAATAACGTGTAAATCAGCGATGATTCCTTCTACCGGTTTGTGAGTTTCTCTTAATATAACATTTGCAGACTTTCTTCCTACGCCTTTCAAAGCGGTCAGTCCTGCCATTGTTTCAGGAATATTTTTATCATGCTTAATTGTTTCCGCAATTTCTAAAATCCATTTTGCTTTAGTTGCATGATTACGAACTTTGCTGATATATGATATAAAGGTTTCGAAATCTGTTTTTGTCAAACTGTTGAGAGTTGGATATTTTTCAAATAAAGCAGGTGAAATTGAATTAATGTTAGCATCAGAATCTTGTGCAGATAGAATTACCATCACCAATAATTGATAGGTATTTTCATATTCTAACGGATGTTTTTTTCCTTTATATTTTTTTAGGATTGGCTTTAATTTATCTTCCCAATCAGATATCTCCCCGAATAAATCCATTTTACAGAAATTATATTTTTTATGAATCTACTAAAGTTACGAAAATCTAATAAATTTAATAATTTTTTTAATCACATTTTGATTTCCTAATATTTTTCGGTGTCCAAGTCCATCAGTTAAGAATAAAGCTCCATTTTTTATATGGTCATTTATATGTAATCCTGCTTTTACAGGTACCTCAGGATCATCATTGTCATGTATGATTAAAACAGGAATTTGTATTTTCTGAGCAGCACGATATGCAGAAAAATCGTCCATTTTTACTTGGTATTTCTTTTCAAAGAAAGCTTTCAAATCTTCACTTAGTTCTTTTTTTAATCCTAACTTAAATACAAATTCGTCTAGAATGTCTTGTACAACATCTCCACTTCCTATAATTACTGCTTTTTTTACGGCAAGTCCATCTTTTATGGCATTCAATACAGACATTCCGCCTAGGGAGTGTCCAATTGCGATTTCAAAAGGTCCCAATTGTTTTTCAATTTCTAAAATAGAAGCGATAAATTCAGACATGATAGTAGTTTTTCCTTCAGATTTCCCGTGGGCTGGAGCATCGAAACTTATTGTTGAGTAACCGTTTTTTAATAATTCATCTGCTATTTTGAATAGCTGTGTTCCTCTTCCAGACCACCCGTGAACAAGCAAAATTTTGCGATCACTTTGTCCGTATAAATAAGTAACTACATTTTTATTAATAGCTGGAACATGAATAGTCTTTTTTACGCTTTTAGAATCCATCTCAAATTCACGCTTGGGAACTTTATGTTTTATAGGGGTTGTAAAAATTCTTGCTGCAAATTTGACAACTAATTTTTTAGATATAAATGCGCATAATTTCGCAGATAGTATAATTATCGTCGGAATTTTTAATGATTTAGTAGGATTGGTAGTCTTTTTTGCCATTTCAATAAAACTCATTTTACAGCAAAATTTTGCCCGTTTTTTTGCTAAATTTAAAAAACATAAAAGTAGTATATAAATAATAGCTTCTCAAAAAAGTATCATAAATTAAATTTGGATGGAGATATTTCATATTAGTGCAGAATGTTATCCTATGGCGAAAGTTGGCGGATTAGCTGATGTTGTAGGGGCTTTGCCCAAATATCAAAAAAATGCGGGTCACGATGTTAGAGTTGTGGTTCCTTGTTATGATACTAAATTTCGAAAAGAAAATGATTTTGAATGCGTTCACTTGGGAACGGTTAAATTGGGAGAATTTAATTTTCCTTTTAGTGTTTTAAAAGAAACGTCAGATAAATTAGGTTACGAATTATATCTTATTGAAATTAAAGAATTATTTGATCGTCCAAATGTCTATGGCTACGAGGATGACATTGAAAGATTTTTATCTTTTCAAATTGCGACATTAGATTGGATTCTTGCCAGAAATACAATCCCGGATATTATTAATTGTCACGATCATCATACTGGATTGATTCCGTTTTTGTTACAATTTGCATATAAATACGAAAACCTGAAAAATATAAAAACAGCTATAACAATTCACAATGGTTTATATCAGGGTTGGTTTGGTTTTGACAAATTATATTATCTGCCAGAATTTGATTTAAAACACGTTGGATTTTTAGAATGGGACAATTCAATAAACTCATTAGCTGTTGGAGTTAAATGTGCTGATGCTGTAACGACAGTTTCGCCAAGTTATTTGGATGAGATTAATGTTTATGCAAATGGTTTAGAATCGTTGTTCAATAGTGTTCGAAAAAAATCAAAAGGCATTTTAAACGGAATCGATATTGATGTTTGGAATCCACTAAAAGATCAAATGATTTCTGAAAATTATTCTATCGAAAATTTCGAAATCGGAAAACAAAAAAATAAAGAAAAGCTTTGTGAGCAATTTGATTTAGACTCATCAAAACCATTATTTAGTTTTATTGGTCGTTTGTTTGAAGAAAAAGGAGGAGACTTGCTTCCACATGCTTCTGCATTAGCACTATCTGAAAATTTCGAAGAAATCAATATACTGATTTTAGGTTCTGGAAATGCAGAAATTGAATCGCAATTGATTCAGTTAAGAAACGATTATAAAGGAAATTATAATGTTTTTATAGGATATAATGAAGATTTAGCACACTTGATTTATGCAGGTTCAGATTATATTTTAATGCCTTCTAGAGTTGAGCCTTGCGGATTAAACCAGATGTATGCCATGCGCTATGGAACGATTCCGATTGTTAGGCGAACTGGAGGTCTAAAAGATACAGTTACCGATTATGGAGATGATGGAAATGGAATTTGTCACGATCAGGCTTCTGTTGCAGATATTACATATTCAATAAATCGTGCTGTACAATTATATAATGACAAAATAAATTTCAACAAGGTTTTAAAAAGAGGAATGTCAGCAGACCATTCGTGGGAAAGTGTGTGCCAAGAATATATAGAAATATACAACTTAATAATTCAGTCAAAATGAAGTTCAAAAAGAAAAATGTAGTTGCCATTATTTTAGGAGGAGGACAAGGATCTCGCTTGTTCCCATTAACAGAAACAAGATCAAAACCGGCTGTTCCGATTGGGGGTAAATATCGTTTAGTTGATATTCCAATCTCAAATTGTATCAATTCTGATATATTTAAAATATTTGTTTTGACGCAATTCAATTCAGCTTCGTTAAATGCACACATTAAAAACACTTTTAATTTTAGTATTTTCAGTCAGTCGTTTGTAGATATTTTGGCAGCTGAACAAACACCTGATAATCCTACTTGGTTTCAGGGAACTGCAGATGCTGTAAGACAATGTATGTCTCATTTTTTGAAGCATGATTTTGATCATGCCTTGATTCTTTCTGGAGATCAATTGTATCAAATGGATTTTAATGAAATGTTAGAAGCACATATTGCTGCAGATGCTGAAATTTCTATTGCAACTTTACCAGTAAATGCTAAAGATGCACCAGAATTCGGAATCCTTAAAACAGATCACGAGAATAATATTCATGCTTTTATAGAAAAACCTCACGCTTCATTATTGCCTGAATGGGAGTCTGAAGTAAGTGAACACATGCAGGAAAAAGGAAAAAAATATCTTGCCTCAATGGGAATTTATATCTTCAATAAACCTTTGTTGGAAGAGTTAATGTCTAACCAGGAAACTAAAGATTTTGGTAAAGAGATTATTCCAGAAGCAGTTGGAAAACATAAAATATTAAGTTATCAATATGAAGGATATTGGACAGACATCGGAAATATTGAATCTTTTTTTGAAGCAAATATTGGTTTAACAGCTGATATTCCAGAATTTAATTTGTTCGATAACGAAAACAAAATTTTTACTCGTCCAAGATTATTACCTCCATCGAAATTTAGAAATTCAGTTATCAATCAATCTTTAATTTCTGAAGGATGTATTATAAATGCGAAAGAAATTAAAAGTTCTGTAATTGGTATACGTTCCAGAATTGGAGAAGGAACAATTTTAGAAAACTGCTACGTGATGGGAAATGATTTTTATCAGGATTTAGATGAATTGAATCACGAAAGCAGTTTGAGCAAAATTCATGTGGGAATTGGAGAAAATTGCTACATCAAAAATGCTTTAATAGATAAAAATGTTCGAGTTGGAAACAATGTCCATATTTCTGGAGGAAAACATTTAGACAATTTTACAAATGAGCTATATAGCATCAAAGATGGAATTGTGGTTATTAAAAAAGGTGTGACATTATCTGATAATTTTAGAATTGAATAAAAGCTTTGAAAATTACAATTAAAAAAATCCAGATTCCAAAATTGCCTAATTAAGAAATATGAATAAAGTAATTGCACATTCTCTTTTTACCGACTTTGATATCGATTTATTCAAAGCGGGAAAACATTTTAAATTGTATGAAAAATTAGGTGCGCATTTAACAGAAGTTGATGGAGTAAAAGGAGTTTATTTTGCTGTTTGGGCTCCAACGGCTCATTCTGTTTCGGTTGTAGGTGATTTTAATTATTGGAAAGAAGGAGAGCACGTTTTGAATGTTCGCTGGGATTCTTCCGGAATTTGGGAAGGATTTGTTCCCGGAATTTCAAAAGGTGCTCTTTATAAATATAAAATTCAATCTAGTATAAATGGCGTAACTACTGAAAAAGCAGATCCTTTCGCTTTATATTGTGAAAAACCGCCACATACCGCTTCTGTAGTCTGGGATTTAGACTATAAATGGAAAGATAAAAACTGGATGCAAAACCGTAAAGAGAAAAACGGTTTAGATAAGCCTTATTCTGTTTATGAAGTCCATTTAGGTTCATGGAAACGTGCAGATCATAATCGATTTTTGAGCTATTTAGAATTGGCCGATGATTTGGTAAAATACGTAAAGGAAACTGGTTTTACACATGTTGAATTTATGCCAATTATGGAATACCCTTATGATCCTTCATGGGGATATCAATTAACAGGGTATTTTGCGCCGACTTCCCGTTTTGGAAAACCACAGGATTTTATGGTTTTGGTGGACAGATTACATGAAGAAGGAATTGGAGTAATTTTAGACTGGGTTCCATCGCATTTTCCTGATGATGCTCATGGATTAGGTTTCTTTGACGGTTCTAATTTATACGAACATCCAGATCGCAGAAAAGGCTATCATCCTGATTGGAAAAGTCTAGTTTTTAATTATGGTCGAAATGAAGTTCGCGCTTTTTTAATTAGCAATGCCGTTTTTTGGCTTCAGAATTATCACGTTGACGGATTACGAGTTGATGCCGTTGCTTCTATGTTATACCTCGACTATTCAAGAAAAGATGGAGAATGGGAACCTAATGTTTATGGAGGAAATGAAAACCTTGATTCTATAAGTTTTCTGAAAGAATTTAATGAAGTAATCTATTCTAATTTTGATGGAGTTCAAACTATTGCAGAAGAAAGTACTTCATTTTCAATGGTTTCAAGACCAACTTCCTTTGGGGGTTTAGGGTTTGGAATGAAATGGATGATGGGCTGGATGCACGACACTTTAAAATACTTTCAAAAAGAAACAGTCTACAGAAAGTACCATCAAAATGATTTGACTTTTTCTATGACTTATGCGTTTACCGAAAACTTTATGCTTCCGTTTTCTCACGACGAAGTTGTTTATGGTAAACAATCCCTCATCTATAAAATGCCCGGCGACGAATGGCAACGCTTTGCAAACTTAAGATTGTTGTACGGATATATGTTTACGCATCCGGGAACAAAATTATTGTTTATGGGAGCTGAGTTCGGACAAACTAAAGAATGGAATTTCGAACAAAGTTTAGACTGGCATCTATTGCAATATGATTTTCATGCAGGAATAAAAAGATTGATTACAGACTTGAATCAATTATACAAATCGCAGCCGGCTTTGTATGAAAAACAATTTACGGGAGAAGGTTTTGAATGGATCAATTATTCCGATCATCAAAATGCGGTTTTGTCTTATATCCGAAAAGGAAATAATCCGGATAAAAATGTTATTGTTGTCTGCAATTTTACTCAGGTTGTGAGAGAAAATTATAGAATTGGTATTCCGCGAAAAGGAAAATTAAAAGAAATTTTCAATAGTGATGCCTCAATTTATGGAGGAAGCGGAATTGGAAATTCACAATCATCAAAAGTCGAGTCGATTTCTTATGATGGAAGAGATTTTTCTGTCGAATTAATTCTGCCTCCTTTGAGTGTTACGGTTTATTCTTTGACTTAATAAAAATCTTACAGTCATTTTAGAAATTAGATTTCCTTATTTTTTACTTTTAAAATTATCAAATTATTGATTTTTTGTTTTCTAATTTAAAACTAATTCAGAAAAATCGTTTTCGTGAATAAACCTTTTATTGATAGAGGTTTATGAAGTTTTTTTGTATGTTTGAAATAAAGACAAAAGTTATAAATTAATTCAGTGAAGATATGATTACAAATACATCTTTAGAATACAAGGGCGATTTATATCCGTCGAAAATTGTTTCTTACGAACACGAAGGAGATTCAATTTTTTTTAATACGGATAATAAAGTAATCTTAAAAGTTACCATTCTTCGCGACAGTTTAATTCGTTTTCGTTTTACTACCAAAGGATATTTTAGCAACGATTTTTCGTATGCTATTGATAAAACTCAGCTTCACGGTTATAATTTTTTAGAAGTTACAGAAGAAGAAACTTTTTTTCAAATTAGAACTAGTAAAGTAAAATGTAAGATTCAGAAATCAGATTTACGTCTTTCGATTTACGATTTAAATGATTTTCTAATCCTTGAAGATGAACTCGGTTTTCATTGGGAAGAAAGCTACGAATATGGCGGAAACATTGTAAAAATGAGTAAATATTCTAAAGACGGTGAGTGCTATTACGGTCTTGGAGATAAAGCAACTCAAATGAACCTTAAAGGAAAAAGAGTTGAAAATTTTGCAACCGATCAATATGCATATCAAAAAGATCAGGAACCTTTGTATAAAGTCGTTCCGTTTTATATTGGTCTTCATAACAAACAATCTTACGGTATTTTCTTCGATAATACTTTTAGAACTTTCTTTGATTTTTGTCAGGAAAGAAGAAACGTAACGAGTTTTTGGGCAGAAGGAGGCGAGATGAATTATTATTTCGTTTACGGACCGCAAATGCAAGACGTCGTGACCACATATACCGACTTAACCGGTAAACCAGAATTGCCGCCATTATGGGTTTTGGGTTATCATCAATGTAAATGGAGTTATTATCCAGAAAGTAAAGTCAAAGAAATTACTTCTAAATTTAGAGAACTTCAAATTCCATGCGATGCTATTTATTTGGATATTGATTATATGGAAGGTTTTAGATGTTTTACTTGGAATAAAAACTATTTTCCAGATCCAAAAAGAATGGTGGCTGAATTGGCTGAAGATGGATTTAAAACTATCGTGATCATCGATCCGGGAATTAAAATAGATAAAGATTACTGGGTTTATAAAGAAGGTTTAGAAAAAGATTATTTCTGTAAAAGAGCCGACGGACCTTATATGAAAGGAAAAGTTTGGCCAGGAGAATGTAATTTCCCAGATTATACAAATCCTACCGTTAGAGAATGGTGGGCTGGATTATTTAAAGAATTAATTTCTGATATCGGAGTAAAAGGGGTTTGGAATGATATGAACGAACCTGCGGTTATGGAAGTTCCAAATAAAACTTTCCCAATGGATGTTCGTCATGATTACGACGGAAATCCGTGTAGTCATAGAAAAGCACACAATATTTACGGTACACAGATGGCGCGCGCCACTTATCATGGTGTAAAACGTTTTGCTTATCCGAAACGTCCATTTGTTATTACGAGATCAGCTTATTCTGGTGCACAGCGATATACTTCGTCATGGACTGGCGATAACGTCGCAACTTGGGAACATTTATGGATTGCGAATATTCAGGTGCAAAGAATGTGTATCTCAGGAATGGGATTCACAGGTTCTGATATTGGCGGTTTTGCAGAACAGCCAACTGGAGAATTATATGCTCGTTGGATTCAATTAGGTGTTTTTCATCCATTTTGCAGAACCCATTCTTCTGGAGATCATGGAAATCAGGAACCATGGGCTTTTGATGAAGAAGTAATTAATATTACGAGAAAATTCGTAAGTCTTCGTTATCAATTATTACCTTATTTATATACGATGTTTTGGCAGTATATTGAAGAAGGAGTTCCGATGTTAAAACCTTTGGTTTATTACGATCAGGATGATACGCAAACGCATTATCGAAATGATGAATTTATCTTTGGAAATCAAATTTTGGTTTGTCCGATTCTTGAACCTAATGCTGTAGGTAGACGTATGTATATTCCAAGAGGTGAGTGGTATAACTATTGGACAAATGAACTTTTTATTGGTGGTAGAGAAATCTGGATTGATACTAAATTTGATGAAATTCCAGTTTTTGTAAAAGCAGGAGCAATTATTCCGAAATATCCTGTTCAGCAATATGTGGGTGAATTAGAATTTGAGGAATTGACTCTTGACGTTTATTATAAAAATGGAAAAGAACAATCTTCTGTTTATGAAGATGCGCAAGATGGTTATGATTACAAAAAAGGAAGATATAGTTTCTTGTCATTAAGAACTGTTGGAAAAGAAAAAGAGTTCTTTATTCAACTTCATAAAGAAGGAAAATATGAAACTCCTTATACCAAATATAAAATCAACTTAATCGGATTACCATTTAAAGTTTCAGCAATCGAAATTGACAATGAAAAAATCGAATTTGATCAAAATAATTTTGAAGAAAATAAATTCTTAATCGTTGATAAAGAGTTTAGTGAACTTCATATTATTGGCGAATAGTTTTAATTCTGATATTTTTTTGACTAATTGTATAAAATAATTTATTTTTTTTAATTGTATTTTTGATTAAAAATCAGCTAGAATTATGAAAAAATATTTGTTTTTAGGAATTTTTGGAGCACTTGCAATGGCTTGTGCGACAAACCCAATTACAGGAAAACAAAATTTAAATTTTGTTTCAAATAGTGAATTATTTCCAACATCATTTCAGCAATACAGTACTTTTTTATCTGAAAATAAAGTGGTTACTGGGACTGCAGATGCTAAAAGAGTAGAACAAGTCGGTTTAAGAATAAAATTAGCGGCCGAGAAATATCTAACTTATTTAGGTCAGTCACAATATTTAAAAGATTACCGTTGGGAATATAAATTGGTTGACAATAAAGAGGTTAACGCCTGGTGTTTGCCTGGAGGAAAAATTGTGGTGTATTCTGGGATTTTACCAGTAACACAAAACGAATCTGGATTGGCAACAGTAATGGGACACGAAGTTTCGCATGCGTTGGCAAATCACGGTGCGCAGAGAATGAGTGCCGCTCAATTACAATCAATTGGAGGTGCAGTTTTAGATGCTGCAACAAGTAATAAAACGGCTCAAACCAGAGCAATTTTTTCTCAAGCCTACGGTATGGGAACAGAAGTTGGAGTAATGCTTCCTTTTAGTAGAGGCAATGAAAGTGAAGCCGATAAAATCGGTTTGACATTGATGGCAATTGCGGGTTATAATCCGGCAGATGCTGTTGATTTCTGGGGTAGAATGGCTGCAAAATCAGGCGGTTCAGGAACACCTGAATTTATGAGTACACACCCTTCAGATGCAACTAGAATTGCTAATATCAAAGCTTTAGTTCCTGAGGCAAAAGCAACTGCTTTAAAAGTAGGAATTATTAAATAAGAAAAATATAAAAGATTTAAAAGCTGCACATTATTGTGTGGCTTTTTTTGTGCTTTTTAATGATTTATTAATGCACAAATTGACAATTTTTATTCAATTATCATAAAAAAATAAATACATTCGTACCTCATTAACAAAACCAATTTCGATGAAAAACCTACAAAAGGGAGATAAGAAATTATTAAATGCCTGGGCATTTTATGATTGGGCCAATTCAGTGTATACGCTTACGATTGCTTCGGCAGTATTTCCAATTTTTTATGAAGCATTATTTAGTGAGCGCGATCATTACATTGATGTTTTCGGAATGCATCTTAAAAACTCCGCATTAATAAGTTTTATAACTGCTTTTGCTTTTATGGTCGTTTCCTTTATTTCTCCATTATTATCTGGAATTGCGGATTACGTTGGAAATAAAAAATCATTCATGAAGTTCTTTTGCTATTTAGGAGCTTTATCTTGCATGGGATTGTATTGGTTCGATTTAGATAATATTTATTTTGGACTATTATTTTATTTTCTAGGATTGCTAGGATATTGGGGAAGTTTAGTTTTCTACAATTCCTATCTTCCAGATATTGCTTTTGAAGAGCAACAAGATAGAATTAGTGCAAAAGGATATTCGTTAGGATACATTGGAAGTGTAATTTTATTAATCATCAATTTAGCGATGATAATGAAACCAAAACTTTTTGGAATCTCAGGAACAGATGGAGAAGCAACAATGAAAGCCATGCGTTATTCTTTTATAATGGTTGGAGTTTGGTGGATTCTGTTTAGCCAATATTCCTATTATTATTTGCCAAAAGGAAGTAAAGAGACAGGGCAGAAATTAACAAAAGCTGTTGTATTTAATGGGTTTAAGGAATTAAGGAAAGTATGGGCATTATTACAGCAAAATATTCCTTTAAAACGTTATTTAGGAGGTTTTTTTGTTTCTAGTATGGCTGTACAAACTGTAATGTTAGTGGCAACATATTTTGGTGCACAAGAAATTCAGTGGGAATCTAAAGAACAAAGTACAATTGGCTTAATTATTTGTATTTTGATAATTCAGTTGGTAGCCGTTATTGGTGCCGTTTTAACTTCAAAAGCTTCTGCAAAGTTTGGTAATGTACCTACGCTAATTTTTATAAATGCAATTTGGGCAGTTTTCTGCGCACTTGCCTTTTTTATCACATTACCAACGCATTTTTATATTATGGCAACTGTTGCAGGATTTGTAATGGGAGGAATTCAAGCTTTATCACGTTCAACCTATTCAAAATTATTGCCCGAAACAGAAGATACAGCATCATTTTTTAGTTTTTATGATGTGGCAGAAAAAATCGGAATTGTAATCGGAATGTGTGTATACGGAATAATAGATCAAATTACAGGAAGTCCACGTGCGGCAATTGTAATTTTAGGAATCTTTTTCGTTACCGCAATATTTCTTTTGAGAAGAGTGCATAAAAAAGACGTTTCAAATTAATCGAAACGTCTTAATTTAATGAATATCACGAATTGCAGTTTATTATTTGATTGATGATAGATTTGTAATTCGTGATATTTTGTTATAATACTTAGCTTTTTGAAATTGATCCTGAACCAGAAACTTTTACATCTCTTTTTTCTGGGCTACCTATATATTTTATATCTCCTGAACCAGAAACTCGTGCTGTTAAACTATTATTACAGTTTATTTTCACATCGCCAGAACCAGAAACGGTTACATCTGCATTTTTAGATTTTAAACTGGCAGCTTCAATATCGCCGGAGCCAGAAAGTTTTACTACAATATTATTTGAATTCCCTTTTAATTTAACATCACCCGAACCACTTAAATTAAATTCGAAAGTGTTAGATTCTACAGCTAGATCCAGATCGCCAGACCCTGATAATTTTGCCGAAAAGCTATCGTTCTTAATGGGATTAATCGATCTAATATCTCCCGAACCAGATAAAGTTAAAGCTGAAATTTTTTCAAAAGGAACCGTAACCTCAATTTTATGTCCAGAACTCGTGCGAAGTTGAGTGCCTTTTTGAGTATAAATTTTTAATTCATTACCTTCAACTTCCACTTTAATGGCGGTCAATAAATTTTCTTCTCCTCTAAGAATAATTTTTCCTACTTTTCCCGCGACTAAATCGACATCAAAGAATCCCGAAACTTTAATAGCGTCATAATCTCCAGTCGTTCTGGTTTGAGAGGTAACATTACCATTTCCATTTATTTTGGTTTGTGCGTTAGAATTTGCCGTAAGAAGCAATCCGCTGAATGCTAAAAGTAAAATTGATCTTTTCATTAGTTTGATTTTAGATGATTAATTTTTTACAAGTGATATATTCCCGTAATTTGAGTTAATGTTAACTTTATTTTGCCCTTTCTTTTTGTAGAATCCGCTTATTCTTTTGCTGTTACTTTTTACTTCAGAAACCGAAACATCTAAAGTATTATCATGTTTGATATTGGAATATTTTGCCGAAATATCAAAATCAAACGCATAATTCACAGCGTAGCCCATAGAAATATCAGTATATCCAGAATTTATAGTTACGTTTCCTGCTTTTTCGTTCACAGTTCCGATGTTGATTTTGCTGTAATTGGTGTCAAAATTGAAATTACTTGAAACTTCTCCCACTACAACGGTTAAATAATTTCCAGAACCAGTTAATGAATTGATTTTTTGGAATTTAAAATTTCCATAATTGCAGCTGTATTTGATGTTTTGACCATCGTTCAAATTCACATCAGTGTAATTTGCATCAAGATTTAAATTTCCAGAATCGTTTATTTTAAGTCCAGAATAGCGCGCATTGATACTTCCTGTTTTGATGTAATCAATACTTGAATTTTGGCAATAAGCGATTTCAATTTGATTGTTATTTCCATTCAGTTTTCCTAGGGAAATTTTGCCGTATTTACAGCTAATGTTGGTCGAAGATTCTGCATTCGGAACAGAAATATTCCCATATTTATTAATCAATTTGATAGAACCATTTTTGGGTATTTTAATCACATAGTTTATTTCAAAACTATTGTTACTTCCTCTGCTTTTTAGAGAAGAATTTCCTAAAGTTGTAACAGCAGATACCATTCCTTTAAGCGCAGTAATATCAACGTCAATAGTGCTAAGGCGTTCATTTACCCAGTTTTCATTCGCACCATTCACTTTTATCGTAATGTCAAGATCAATTTTATCTTCATCCCAAGTTGTTACAGTGATATTTCCATATTTATTTTCAATGTCAATTCCTGCATTTGAGTTTACGATATAGGTTTTTTTAATTGTTTTTTGTTTGGTTATAAAACTATCATCGTTTGAAAATCCCAAAAAAGGAATCAAAAGCAATAATATTAGTAAGTTATAATGTTTTTTCATCAGATGTGTTTTTAAATTTTTCGTTTTCTTCAATTCGTTGCAGAACCGTTTGTAAAAAAGATATTCTCGTTTGCAGATTGCTAATCATAGCGTAAATAATCTGTTTGTTTTCACCATTTTTTTGCAGTTCATTGATGATTTTTTGATAATCGGCATCAAAAGTTTTCATTTGTTTTAATGCATCATTAATGATCTGCTCATTTTCTGGAGAACTTTTTTCTTTTAATTTAACCAGTTCATTGTCAATTAGAATATTAAAAATAGAATCAGTTCGTTTAGTTTCTTTAGACGCAAATTTGAATTCTTTAGGTTTTTCATTCTTATAAAAAATAGAGATTCCAAGCATCAGTACAATCGATGCGGCAATAGCAGTTGCAAGCCAATATTTTTTCTTTGGTTGTTTTTTATTTAATTTTTGAAGAAAATCCATTTGGTGATCAGAATTTAATTCCTGAATATCCCATTGGTTTTCAAACTTGCTCAATAATTTGTCTAAATTGTCTTTTTCATTTTTCATATTCCTGTTCATTTTATATTTCCTCTAATTTCTTTCGTAAACTATCTTTGGCTCTGCTCAGGGTTGTTCTGCAATTGGCGTACGTAATGTTTAAGATTTCGCAAATTTCTTCCTGATCATAACCTTCAATGTAAAACAATGTCAACACCATTCTGTAATTGTCTTTAAGTTGCAGAATGGTATCTAAAACTTGTTTTACTTTAAGATTTTCTAAGTCAATATTTTCAGAGATAATTCCATCATTTTCTTCAATTTTATAAAGCTGTCTACTTAAATCCTCTACCTGAAAAGAATTGTTTTTCTTGTAAAAATCGATACTATAATTGATGATTATTTTTTTTAACCATGCTCCAAAAGCCACTTCTTGTTTATAGTCATTGATTTTTGTAAAAGCTTTTAAGAAACCTTCCTGCATGACGTCTTGTGCAAAATGTTCGTCTTTTACAATTCGGTAAGCCACATTGTACATCGCTTTGCAATAGCGATTGTAAATTTCAAACTGCGCTTTTTGATTTTGATTTTTGCAAAGCGTTATTAATTCTTCGATATTTTGGTTATTCAGACTCAAGTAGTGGCTTTTGGTTTTTAATATAGACTTGCCTTTTTTTGGTTTGTTACAGTTTCTATAAAAATTATTTTATTTTTTTTTAGCTTTTACGTAATGCCGTAAGGTATAATATATTTATTGATATAATTTCACCTAAAATTTCAAATCCCAAATAAATTTAAAACTATGAAAAAATTAAAAAGCTTTGCGCTAATGACATTGTTTGTGTCAACATCATTATTAACTTCATGTTCAAGTGATTCTGGAGATAATAGCGAGAATCCAGAAGCTTCACAGGGAGACTATTGGCCAGCAGCTGTTGGAAATCAATGGGTTTTAAACCAAGGAGGCAATCAAACCACTATGAAAATGATTGGCACAGAAAAAATTGGTGAAAGCACTTATTATACATTCGATAAGTTTATTGCCACGCCAATTTCTGGTGCTGAAATAGGAGGTACAGCTACAGCGTCTTTGAAAAAAAGTGGAGGAGACTACATTGTAAGGTTAAGTGATATTAATATTAAGGTTAATGGTATATCAGCAAAAATCACCGGATACGACTTTGTATTCTTCAAAGATTATTTAGATGTAAATAAATCTTGGACAGGAAGCTATAATCAAGAAACTAGTTACTCAGGAATAATAGCGATCAAAACAACAACAAAATATACGGGTACCATTACAGAAAAAGGAGCAACGGCTACTGTAAAAGGTTTTACTTATAAAGACGTTATTAAGTTTACATTCAAACTAGAAACTTCTGTACAAGGACAATCTTCAGAAACAACAATTGAGTACTGGATTGCAAAAGGCGTTGGTGTTATTAAGTTTTCATACCCTGGTGTATCATCAGAATTAACTTCTTATAAACTAAACTAAAATTAACCATTTTTAATGTTTTGAAAAGCCGAAATTAGTTTCGGCTTTTTTTGTGGTTTTATTTTTCTATTGCAAATATTCATGCCAATCTGAAATTTCAAAGCCTATAATTTTTGGTTTTGGCATAATGATTGTCTATTTTTATGGCCTATCTTGTAACTGGACGACATTGGATGTTTTCAAGTAAAACTTAAAAAACTACTCTCGTTTTTACAGATAACACCAATTATTTAATGACAAAACGACTCATATATTATTATGTCAAACCATAAAATACTTACTATTGACAATCTGTCACTTCAGGAATTTGACTCAGAGGCAGAATTAATTCCATTATTGACGCCAGAAGACGAAGAGGAAATGAACAATGAGGAACTACCTGTTTCGCTACCTATTTTGCCTTTACGAAATACCGTTTTGTTCCCAGGAGTTGTGATTCCAATTTCTGCAGGAAGAGACAAATCAATTAAATTAATAAACGATGCTAATGCCGGTGGAAAAATCATTGGTGTAGTTTCTCAAATTAATGAAGAGGACGAAGATCCATCAAAAGATGATATTCATAAAATAGGAACTGTAGCACGTATTTTACGTGTTCTAAAGATGCCTGACGGAAATGTTACGGTTATTCTTCAAGGAAAAAAACGCTTTGAAATTGAAGAAGTTGTTGCCGAAGAACCATACATGACAGCCACAATCAAAGAAGTTACAGAAGAACGTCCAGATGAAACTGATTCTGAATTTACAGCGATTTTAGATTCTGTAAAAGAATTGGCGATTCAGATTATTAAAGAAAGTCCAAATATTCCTTCTGAAGCTACATTTGCAATTAAAAACATTGAAAGCCAGTCATTTTTAATCAATTTTGTTTCTTCAAATATGAATTTATCTGTAAAAGAAAAACAAGGTCTTTTATCGATAAATGGTTTAAAAGATCGCGCTTTGGAGACTTTACGTTATATGAATGTGGAACTTCAAAAATTAGAATTGAAGAACGACATTCAGTCAAAAGTTCGTTTTGATTTAGACCAGCAGCAAAGAGAATATTTCCTTCATCAGCAAATGAAAACCATTCAGGAAGAATTGGGAGGCGTTTCGCAAGAAGAAGAAATGGACGAAATGGGCTTGAAAGCCAAAACCAAAAAATGGGACGAAAAGACGCAAAAACATTTCGAGAAAGAATTGTCTAAAATGCGTCGTATGAATCCGCAGTCACCAGATTTCGGGATTCAAAGAAATTATTTAGAGTTATTTTTAGAATTGCCTTGGGGCGAATATTCTAAAGATAAATTTGATTTGAAATTTGCTCAGAAAGTTTTAGATAAAGATCATTTTGGTCTTGATGAAGTTAAGAAAAGAATGATTGAACATTTGGCAGTTTTAAAATTGCGAAATGACATGAAATCTCCAATTATATGTTTAACAGGACCTCCGGGAGTTGGTAAAACTTCTATCGGACGTTCGGTTGCAGAAGCTTTGGGACGTGAATATGTTCGTATTTCATTAGGTGGTTTACGTGATGAAGCAGAAATTCGCGGACATAGAAAAACGTACATTGGTGCAATGCCAGGAAGAATTATTCAGAGTTTGAAAAAAGCAGGAACATCAAATCCGGTGTTTATTTTAGATGAAATCGATAAATTATCAAGCGGAAATAGTGGTGATCCATCTTCGGCTTTATTAGAAGTTTTAGATCCGGAGCAAAACAGTGCTTTTTATGATAACTTCCTTGAAATGGGATACGATTTATCTAAAGTAATGTTTATTGCGACTTCAAACAATATGGCAACAATTCAGCCAGCTTTGCGCGATAGAATGGAAGTGATCAAAATGTCTGGATATACAATTGAAGAAAAAGTAGAAATTGCCAAAAGACATTTGTTTCCAAAACAATTAGAAGCTCACGGATTAACTTCAAAAGATTTAACGATTGGCAAAAAACAATTAGAAAAAATTGTTGAAGGTTATACGAGAGAATCTGGTGTTCGTAATTTAGAAACTAAAATTGCTCAAGTTATTCGTAACGCAGCAAAATCTGTTGCGATGGAAGAGGAGTACAATAAAAAAGTTACAGACGAAGATATTGTAACGATTTTGGGAGTACCGAGATTAGAGCGTGATAAATACGAAAATAATGATGTTGCAGGTGTTGTTACAGGTTTGGCTTGGACAAGTGTTGGCGGAGATATTTTGTTTATTGAATCTTTAATTTCTGAAGGAAAAGGTTCTTTGACAATTACAGGAAATCTTGGAACTGTAATGAAAGAATCTGCAACAATTGCTTTAGAATACATTAAAGCAAATGCCAAGAAATTAGGTTTGAAAACAGAGATTTTCCAAAAATACAACATTCACTTACATGTGCCTGAAGGAGCAACTCCAAAAGACGGACCAAGTGCTGGTATCGCAATGTTGACTTCTTTAGTTTCACTTTTGACTCAAAAGAAAGTGAAGAAAAGTATCGCCATGACAGGTGAAATTACACTTCGTGGAAAAGTGTTACCAGTTGGCGGAATTAAAGAAAAAATCTTAGCAGCGAAGAGAGCTAATATTAAAGAAATCATTTTATGTCATGAAAACAAAAGTGACATTGATGAAATAAAAGCAGAATATTTAGACGGATTAACTTTTCATTATGTGAAAGAAATGAGTGAAGTTTTAGCTTTAGCTTTGACCGATCAAAACGTTAAAAATGCTAAGGAATTGAAATAATTTTTCACACTTAAATATATAAATCCAAATTCCAATTTTAATTGGGATTTGGATTTTTTTTATTCTAAATTTCTTAGAATTAGCCACGGATTTCTCTTGTAAATATTGATTCACATATAATTATAAAAATTATTTTTTCAGTTATATAATTTTATCTTTGTGTTTGCGTTATTCCCATATAGGAGCGCCAAAAACAAAATGCCAAAACAAGTTGTTTTATTATTTACGATTTTAATTTGTTCGGTTTCCTTCGGACAAGTTGGAGGACGCTACACCTATCAGTTTTTAAATTTGACTACTTCACCAAGACAGGCAGCGTTAGGAGGAGATATTATTACAATATATGATGAAGATGTTAATCAGGCTATGTCTAATCCAGCACTTATAAACGCAGATATGGACAACCATCTTGCACTTAATTATGGTAGTTATTATGGTGAGGCTTCTTATGGAACAGCTTCGTACGCTTATACTTATGACAGGCATTTGCAGACTTTTTATGCAGGAATTAGCTATGTAAATTACGGTACTTTTGAAGGTTATGATGAAAACGGACAATCTACATCAAATTTTACTGGAAGTGAAGGTGCCTTAACTGTAGGATATGCCTACAACGTTCCGTATACAGATCTTTTTATTGGCGCAAATGCCAAGTTAATAACTTCTTCTCTAGAAAATTATAATTCAATTGGTGGAGCTGTCGATTTAGGACTTTTATATTTAGTGGAAGAAAGAAATTTAAATCTGGGTTTGGTAGTTCGTAACATCGGTACTCAGTTTACTACATATTCTGGAATTAAAGAAAATTTACCATTTGAAATTGTAGCAGGAGTTTCTCAAGAATTAGAGCATGTTCCGATTCGCTGGCATCTTACTTTGGAAAATCTACAGCAATGGAATATTTCTTTTTCGAATCCCGTTCGTGGAGAAACCAACATTGACGGATCAACAAATCCAGAAAAGGTTTCTTTTTTTAATAATGCATTGCGACACGTGACTTTTGGTGTTGAACTTTTTCCTAAAAAAGCTTTTAATTTTCGTGTAGGATATAATTTCAGAAGAGGAGAAGAATTACGAGTGAATGAACAACGTAATTTTTCTGGAGTTTCATTAGGTTTTGGTTTGAAAATGAATAAGTTAAAATTTAATTATTCTTATTCAAGATATACTTTGGCAGCAAATACAAGTCTTTTTGGTTTAATTTTAAATTTCCAATAATTATATGAAACTATTCTATTTGGTTTTGTTTATGACAGTGAGTTTTTTTACGGGTTCAAAATTCTCTTTCAAAGAAGATAATAATGTTCTGTCTACTACAGAAATGGAAAGAATAAGCAGTAGGATTGGCAACATAAAAAACATGATTGCTGTTGATCATAAGTACAACCAAAAGATTGCTTTTTTGATTGATATGAAAGTTCCTTCTGGCAAAAATCGTTTCTTTATTTACGATTTAGAAAAAAATCAAGTCATAGATCAAGGATTGGTAGCTCATGGCTCTGGTTCTGAAACTGGAGTTAAAGGAGCTCTTAAATTTAGCAATTTGCCCAATTCTAATTGTACGGCTTTAGGTAGATATTCAATTGGAAATACTTATAAAGGTATTTTCGGAAAAGCTTACAGATTGGCGGGATTAGAAGAAAGCAACAGTAATGCTTTAAAAAGAGCAATCGTATTACATCATTATTCTGCTGTTCCGTACGACGAACAAAATTACTACATCAGCAACAGCCACGGTTGTCCGATGGTAAATGAACAGTTTTTTAAAAGAATAGAAAAAATTATTGATGGTTCTAAAACGAACATCATTATGGAGATTTATTACTAAATATTTTAAATCTTATTTTTTCTCAGGTTATTTTTAATTTTTGATTGTAAAAAGTTTTTTTTTTTGGATCTGAAATAAATGAAGAAAGTACTTCTTGTCGGATTATTAATTATAGCAATTCTCATTGCGTATGTTTTTATATCTAATAAAAAACAAATCTTTTCTTCTGAAACTGATAAACGAATTGAAAATCAAGTTAAAAACGTTAAGAGACTTTTAAATAATTCTAAGTATAATAAAAGAATTGCATTTTTGATTGACATGAAAATTCCGTCAGGCAAAAACAGATTTTTTGTTTATGATTTGAAAGAAAATAAAATTATCGATAAAGGTTTGGTTGCTCATGGTTCCGGTTCGGAAACAGGGATTATCGGAAAACTTAAATTTAGCAATGTTCCAAATTCATTAAGTACTTCACTAGGAAAATATTATATCGGAAATCATTATAAAGGCAAGTTCGGAAAGGCTTACAAATTATATGGTTTGGACAAAACGAATAACAATGCTTTTAAAAGAGATATTGTTTTTCATTACTATTATGATGTTCCATATAAGGAGAAAGATGGTTACATTTGCAACAGTTTTGGCTGTCCGATGGTGAATCAGAAATACTTTGAAAGAATAGCCAAAATAATAGATAGTTCAGAATCGGATATCATAATGAGTATTTATTATTAAAACCGAACTGATTTTAGAAAAGAATAAAAATTTAAATAATTAAAATTGAAAAAAATTACCATTGCAATCGACGGATTTTCATCTACAGGAAAAAGTACTTTAGCAAAACAACTGGCTAAAGAACTTGAATATGTTTATGTAGACACAGGAGCGATGTATCGTGCGGTAGCATATTTTGCTATGCAGCATAATTTAATTAGTGCTGATTTTTTTAAGAAAGAAGCTCTGATAGAAGCATTGGTTGATATTAAATTAGAATTCAAGTTTAGTGCTGAATATGGTTTTGCTGAAATGTTTCTGAATGGTGAAAATGTTGAAAAACAAATTAGAACTATAGAAGTTTCCAATTTCGTGAGTACTATTGCTGCAGTTTCAGAAGTTCGTTCTAAATTAGTAGAACAACAACAAGAAATGGGAACCAATAAGGCTATTGTAATGGATGGAAGAGATATTGGTACTGTAGTCTTTCCTAATGCAGAGCTTAAGATCTTTATGACAGCAAGCGCAGAAACCCGTGCACAAAGACGTTTTGACGAATTAAAGCAAAAAGGTGACAACGTTACTTATGAAGAAGTTTTGAAAAATGTAATGGATCGCGACCATATGGATACACATCGCGAAGATTCACCTTTAGTAATCGCCGACGATGCAATTGAGATTGATAATTCTTACTTAAATAAAGAAGAACAGTTTGCTGCAGTTTTAGAATTAGTAAATGATGCTGTTAAATTGGATTAATTCTTTGTAGATATTATTTTTAATGCTAGTTTTACCACTTCATTTTTACTAAAAATACAATTTCATTTTTATGGGTATTAAAAACAGATTGATTATAATGAGCTTTCTTCAATTTTTTGTTTGGGGAGCCTGGCTTATAACAATTGGAAATTATTGGTTTGGAACTAAAAACTGGGAAGGAACTCAGTTTGGTCTTGTTTTTGGAACCATGGGAATTGCTTCTCTTTTTATGCCTACACTTACAGGTATTATTGCAGACAGATGGATTAATGCCGAAAAATTATACGGCGTATTGCATATACTTTATGCGGTAGTTTTATTTGCAATTGCACAAGTCACAACACCTGATACTTTTATTATCGTAATGCTTTTGGCAATGTGCTGTTACATGCCAACTATTGCTTTAAGTAATTCGATATCCTATACTTCACTTAAATTAAATAATAAAAATATTGTCAAAGATTTTCCGCCAATTCGCGTTTGGGGAACAATTGGTTTTATTGTTGCCATGTGGATTACCAATTTAAGTGGAAGTAAAGCAACAGAGTATCAGTTTTATATTGCTGGTATTGGTGCTTTGATTCTTGGGGTTTATGCTTTTACATTACCAAAATGTGAGCCACAGCGCTTAATCAAAGAAAACGCAACGTGGATTGAAACATTTGGTTTAGAATCTTTTAAATTGTTTGCGAATTACAAAATGGCTTTGTTCTTTGTTTTTTCTATGTTTTTAGGAGGAGCATTGCAATTGACAAATGCTTATGGAGATGTGTTTTTAGATGAATTTAAACATTTTCCCAAATATGCTGATTCGTTCGTAATAAAATATTCGACTATTATTATGTCGATTTCTCAGGTTTCTGAAACATTATTTATCTTGGCAATTCCGTTTTTCTTAAGACGTTTCGGAATCAAACAAGTTATGTTAATCAGTATGTTGGCTTGGGTTCTTCGTTTTGGATTATTTGCCTTTGGAGATCCTGTCGGTGGTTTATGGATGATTATTTTGTCTTGCATCGTTTACGGAATGGCGTTCGATTTCTTTAATATTTCAGGTTCGTTATTTGTAGAAAGTAATACCGATTCTAAAATTCGTTCATCAGCGCAAGGTTTGTTTATGATGATGACCAATGGAGTAGGAGCTGTTTTAGGAAGTTTAACTTCTGGCTGGGCAATTGATCGTTTTTTCACGAAATCATTTTCTAACACCACTGAATTAGCAGGATTTTTACAAACTGATGCTACAAATGAAAAAATGGTAGAATTTGTAAAAGGTCAAGGAAATTCAATTTCTACTGATGGCATTTTTACAAATCCGATTTTGATGAAAGATTGGCATACTATCTGGTTGTCTTTTGCAGCTTATGCCTTGGTTATTGCAATTGCTTTTGCTGTTTTGTTTAAACATAAACATGATCCGAAGGAAATTGAGAATTTGAGTCATTAGAATTTCTTTTTAAAATATTTGAATCCTATTTTTAATTTTAAAGATAGGATTTTTTAATGCTTTTATAAATGATAGTTTTAAAGGAAATATTTCATAGCTATGAAAATCACTTATTATAATTTTTGTATGGGTACTGAAAAAATAAAATATTTTATACTATTATTTTTCCTAGTTAGCTGTAATACTAATAAAGATTTTAAACCAACAGTTAAACTTGATTCAATTTTGAATAACGAGAAATCGAAGAAGGGTTATGATGCATTTAGATTAGATAATGTTTATTTGGTTTTAGGAATAGAAAAAAAACAAAGTTTTATAAAGTTTTCAAAAGAAACAACTATTGATAATCTGATTTTAATGACAGAATGTGAAAAACCAATAGTAAGATGTTTTGCTTTTAAAGTTTTAGTCGAAAAAGATTATTCTAAAATTCGTGAATTATTACTTAAGCATCGGAATGATAATGAATATTTAGATGTTTATCATCCTCCTTGTACTAGAATGAATGAGATGGTTAAAAGTTATATGTTAAAACAGTTAGATCCATTTTCAAATAATAAAATGAAATTTGATAGGGTTGAGTATGATCAGATTTTTGCTGATTTTTTTAAATGATATCGAGGTCATATTGGTATACTTAGAGCAAACCCGATAGGTTTTTACAACCTGTCGGGTTTCGTTTCTAACAATTAAAATAATCTGGACTGAAGTCCAGCTCTACAATATTGATTGTTCCTTTGGAACAGCAAAAGAGCTTTATCTTAAGCTATATTGTAGTGCCGGACTTCAGTCTGGTCTGAGGATTTTGTGGATGTAAAAAACATTTAAAAGTTATTAGTAGACCGTGTTAGATTTCTTTTTTAAAGATCTTATAAAAACTAAAAGTTCTAATCTAGCCCCGATAGAAGTGGAAATCCTTTTATGGTCTCGTTTTTTTTAACGAGACCATAAAAGATTGAAACGGATAGCGGGACTAAAGGTGTTTGAAATCTCAAATCTTCTGCTCCTAATTATGATATTGATAATCATAGGGGTTTTGTTTTGTTAATTCAGAAAAATGTATTAATTTTGCAGTCCTTTTGGTGGAGAAGAGTTTCCATTAGGAATCAACTATTTATGTAAACAACTTCTGTATTTTCTATCGCATAGTGAAACTCGAGAAAAACAGAATACAAATTTTTTTATCAGCATGTCTGAACAATTAAAATCACAAGAAGAGTTTTTAGCAAATTTTAACTGGCATAACTTCCAAGAAGGAATTGATGCAGTAGATGAGAAAAACTTACAAGAGTTTGAGGAACTAGTATCAAAAACTTTCATCGCTACAGATCAAGAAGAAGTAGTTGAAGGAGTTGTTGTTAGAATTACAGATAGAGACGTTATCGTTGATATCAATGCTAAATCTGAAGGTGTTATTTCTTTAAACGAATTCCGTTACAACCCAAATTTAAAAGTAGGTGACAAAGTAGAAGTATTAATCGACATCCGTGAGGACAAAACAGGTCAATTAGTATTATCTCACAGAAAAGCACGTACTATCAAATCTTGGGATAGAGTTATTGCAGCTAATGAAACTGGAGAAATCGTTAACGGTTTTGTTAAATGTAGAACTAAAGGAGGTATGATCGTTGACGTATTCGGTATCGAGGCGTTCTTACCAGGATCTCAAATTGACGTTAAGCCAATTAGAGACTACGATGTATATGTAAACAAAATGATGGAATTCAAAGTGGTAAAAATCAACCACGAATTCAAAAATGTTGTTGTATCTCACAAAGCGCTTATTGAGGCTGATATTGAAGTACAGAAAAAAGAAATCATCGGTCAATTACAAAAAGGACAAGTATTAGAAGGTGTTGTTAAAAACATTACTTCTTATGGTGTGTTCATTGACTTAGGTGGTGTTGACGGATTAATTCACATTACTGACCTTTCTTGGAGTAGAATCAACCACCCAAGTGAAGTTCTTGAATTAGACCAAAAATTAAACGTTGTAATCCTTGATTTTGATGATGAGAAAACAAGAATTCAATTAGGATTGAAACAACTAAACGCTCACCCATGGGATGCTTTAGATTCTAACTTAACTGTTGGTGATAAAGTTAAAGGTAAAGTAGTTGTAATCGCTGATTACGGTGCTTTCATCGAAGTTGCTGAAGGTGTTGAAGGTTTAATCCACGTTTCTGAAATGTCTTGGTCTACTCACTTACGTTCTGCTCAAGATTTCGTAAAAGTTGGAGATGTTGTTGAGGCAGTTATCTTAACTCTTGACAGAGATGATCGTAAGATGTCATTAGGTATCAAACAATTATCTCAAGATCCATGGACTGACATTACTTCTAAATACCCAGTAGGTTCTAAACATACAGGTATCGTTAGAAACTTTACAAACTTTGGTATTTTCGTAGAATTAGAAGAAGGAATTGATGGATTAATCTACATTTCTGACCTTTCTTGGACTAAGAAAATCAAACACCCATCTGAGTTTGTAAATGTTGGTGAGAAACTTGATGTTGTTGTATTAGAATTAGATGTTGATGGACGTAAATTATCTTTAGGTCACAAACAAACTACTGCTAATCCTTGGGATCAATACGAAGATTCTTTCGCTGTAGGAACTATCCACAATGGTGAGATTTCTGAAATCGTTGACAAAGGAGCTACTGTAGAATTCGGAGATGATATCGTTGCTTTCATTCCTACTCGTCACCTTGAAAAAGAAGACGGAAAGAAATTGAAAAAAGGTGATACTGCTGATTTCAAAGTAATCGAATTCAACAAAGAATTCAAAAGAGTAGTTGCTTCTCACACTGCTATCTTCAGAGAAGAAGAAGAGAAAAATGTGAAAGCTGCAAATGAAAATACTTCATCTAACTCTTCTTCTACAAATGCACCAGCTGCAACTTTAGGAGATAATAATGATGTATTAGCTGCATTAAAAGCTAAAATGGAAAAAACTGAGAAAAAATAATTCTTAGCTTTTTTATAAATAGAAAGTCCCACAGAAATGTGGGACTTTTTTTTGATTTTTTGTTTTCAGATTTTAGATTGTTTCTTGCTTTGTCAGGCTGAGCGAAGTCGAAGCCCTTTTAAAAACGATATTCTTCTGAATTAATTCGAGGCTAGTAATTTAGATTCTTCTGGTATAAATTCATTAACAATAGCATAAGTATTAATTCCTACAATTGCCATTTCGTCTAAAATATCGACAAGATTTTTAAAATTACATTTTTTACTCGGTTTTATAATTACTGCAATTCCTCTTCCTGGTTTTCCCAATTGGGCTGAATAATTTAGTGTATTTTTGTTTTCTTTGAAGAGTTCTTTTCTAATTCCCTCCTTACCATATGGTATATCTTTTGGTGAACCTATTGGAACGGCTAGTAACCCTTTATAACAAACTAATTTATTATCGTCTCCGAGTAATATTGTGTAAGATCGATCTTCACCTCCACAACTGATAATCCTTCCTCCACAGGTGTAATTATCATAATCCGGTAAACTTAAATTCATTATTTTTTGTTTTGATAATTCTCCAACCACCATAAAAAATATAATGAGCAGAAAAGAAACACTGACCATTGCGGTTAGATCGACTCTTGAACTTAGTTTTTTACTTCTGACCTTTTTGGGAAGATTCTTCATAGTTATTAGTTTTGGTTAGTTAATCTCTTAATTTGAGGCTAATAATTTTGCTTCTTCTGGTGTAAATTCATTGACAATAGCATAAGTATCAATTCCAGCAATTGCCATTTCGTCTAAAATATCGACAAGATTTTTAAAATTACACTTTTTACTAGGCTTAATGATAACGATTACGCCTCTATTAGGTCTTCCTAATGCAGTGGCATATTCTTTAAAACTTTTATTTTTTTGAATTAACTCTCTGCGAATACCATTTTTGCCGTAACCTATTTTTTTTGGATTTTCTATAGGATTAAATGAGTAACCGTAATAAGTAATTATTTTATTGTTTTCGTCTAATAATATTTTGATAGTGCGATCGCTTATACTCCCGTAGCATCTTATTACATGATCAGAGTCTTCAGTAGGCAAATCGGGAAGAGCCAAATCCATTACTTTTGATTTAGACAATTCACCAACAACCATAAAAAATATAATGAGCAGAAAAGAAACACTGACCATTGCGGTTAGATCGACTCTTGAACTTAGTTTTTTACTTCTGACTTTTTTGGGAAGATTGTTCATAGGAATAGATTTTGAACCTAAATTAAGAATTAAAAGAAAACAAAATACATAGAGAGATTAAAAAAAATAAAAATATTTTTTGATACTAAGTGCTTATTTTACAGCGCATATTGTAAATGTTTTATCTCTTTTTAAAATTGTTTTTATTTTTTTCAAAACCAAAACAATTTTATCACCGTAAATGACCTTATAACTTAAAAATTAAAAAATTATGAAAACTAGAAAATTTTTAGCTGTTGCAGTTTTAGCTTTAGGATTTGCATTTACATCAAATGCACAAAAATCAGTAATGGTTGGTGGAGCAGCTATGTATCCTAATAAAAATATTATTGAAAATGCGGTTAATTCAAAAGACCACACTACTCTTGTAGCAGCGGTAAAAGCGGCAGATTTAGTTGAGACTTTAAAAGGAAAAGGACCATTTACAGTTTTTGCTCCGACAAATGCAGCTTTTGATAAATTGCCAAAAGGAACAGTTGAAACTTTATTAAAACCTGAGAATAAAAAAATGCTTCAAGGAATTTTGACTTACCATGTTGCTGCCGGAAAATGGAGTTCTGCAGATATTGCTAAAGCAATCAAAGAAGGTAAAGGAAAAGCTAGCATTAAAACTGTTGCGGGTGGTACTTTGACAGCTTGGATGAAAGGGAAAGATTTGTACATCACAGATGAAAACGGAAACAAAGCAAAAGTTACAATTGCTGATGTAAACCAATCTAATGGTGTAATTCATGTAGTTGACGCAGTTTTGTTACCAAAGAAATAATTATCTCCAAAAATAACCTACAATGTTAAAGTCCTGCAATTAAAACTGCAGGATTTTTTTTATTTTTTGGCTGTCAACGTACTTCCGGCTGATGCTACTACCACACAAACGACCGCCAATATTTCATATAGATTTAAATTTTCCTGAAGAAAAATAAAGGCACAAATTGAAGCTGCTGCTGGTTCTAAACTCATTAAAATACTAAATGTACGAGGAGGAAGCTGACCTAAAGCTTTCATTTCTAAAGTAAACGGAATAGCACTTGATAATAAGGCCAGAGCAACTCCCATTCCGAATAATTTTGGCGTAAGGTTTATTAATCCGTTTTCAATAAAACCAAAAGGTAGTACCAACATTGCGGCAAAAAGCATTCCGATTGAAACTGCGTGACCATCGTTCATAATCTTTGAAATTTTCCCTCCAAAAACGATGTATGCAGCCCAAAAGCCTCCAGCTATAAGTGCACAGATAATACCAATTGGATCTAAACGATCATTTGTCCAGGGTGCAATTAATAAAATTCCGATTGCGGCTAATAAAACCCAGCAATAATCAATCAGACGTTTTGAACCGACAATAGCAAGTAACAATGGACCAACAAATTCTAAAGTAACTGCCAAGCCAATTGGAATTCTTTCGATGGCAAAATAAAAAATCAGATTCATCGCGCCCAAAGACAAACCGTAAGGAATTACAATTTTCCATTGTTTTCTAGTAACTGCTTTCAAATTTGGTCTGTAAGCCAATAATAAAATTAATGCTGAAATTCCAATACGCAAAGAGGCGGTTCCCGCTGCTCCGATTGTAGGGAACAATGTTTTTGCAATTGCAGCTCCACATTGTACACTAATGATCGCTAATAAAACTGCGGGAACAGGAGGGAGGTTAAATTTTTTATTTTTCATTAAAGATTAGCTCTTTATTTTTAATATGGTTAATTCTTCAACTTCTTGATCTTGAAAAGTTTTTAGAACAACATAGTACCACTTCTCTTTAGCCAGATCAATTGTAAAAACATCATTCATCTTATGATTTTTAATAGCGGTTTCAAATTCTTTAACCATTGTTCCTTCAGTAAACCAATTTAAATCTCCATCTTTACTAGAATCCATTGTGTATTGATTTGCCAAATCCGAAAATGAAACTCCTTTTTTAAAATTATTGAGAATTTTTTTTCGAAGATTATTTATATCATTTAAAGACATTTTAGTTTCATCTAAAAAAATGTAGCTAACTTGAAAAGCCTTTTTGTTTCTCTCCTCTATAATTTTATAAGTATTGTTTTCATCATAAAAAATATCACCTACATGTCGGTTTTCAAATATTTGATCTGATTTTTCGGAACTTATTTTTGGTGCTACTGTCCAAACTTGAGCATCCATATTTTCATTGTTTTGAACAAATTTATTTGCTTCTTCAATAGAATTGACAGTCTGGATTTGGTTTTCTATTTTCTGCCCATAAGAATTAGAAAAAGCAATAGAGAGGATTACTACTAAAATAGTTTGAATGTTTTTGGTTGGTTTATTAAGAATCATCATTTAATTGCCTAATGCTCTTTTTGTTACATAAGCGCGATAACCAATAATAGCCATTTGCCATTTTTTTGCTTTTGCAATATCCAAACCTTGTTTGGTAAAACTTGGTAAAAGAATTTTATTGAGTTTGGCTAGTAATTTATACATAGTAGATTTGTTTACTCAAAGATATAAAAAAAGACTTTGTGTTTGAAACAAAGTCTTTTGGTGGTGAAATATAAAGTTTTTGAAAGGTAAAACAAACAAGACTGTTATAATCCTTTTCATTTTCTCAAATATTTTTTTCTCTATTTAGAACTCTTAATTACTTGGATAACATCTTATTAATTTTTTCCAGCATTTCTTTTGCATTCGTGTTATCTTGAGAAATAGCTAATGATTTTTGATAATTCTCTTTCGAAAGAACTAATTGATTGTTTCTAAAATAACCATCAGCCAAACTGTCAAATGCATTTCCAGATTTTGGATTCTCTTTTGCATTAAGTTCGAAAATTTTGATGCCTTCATCCAATCTTCCGTGTTCTATCAAGGTGTAACCAATGACATTCAATCGATATTCAAAATTCCAATCAGGATGAATCTTTTTTAGTGCTAGATAATTCTCCTTGGCTTTTGCAAAGTTTAATTTTAAAAAAAATTGATTGACTTGTTCTCCAACTAGAAGAAAATCATCCTTAAGCGTTTTATCTACAATAGAAGCAACATGATTGATGACTTGACTTTGAACATATAAGTTCGAATATTTATGGCCATTAGACAAAAATATAATTGTTAAATCACGGTCGATAAACTTTCTAAAAGCGGTTTCATTACCACCCGTAAAACCGTATGAAAGAATTTTATTAACTGGTACAATTTCCCATCCGAAAGCAAATCGATCTTTTTTGTTGGTAAAAGGAAACGGTTTCCACATCTCGTATTTCGTTTCTTTTTTAAGATAAATGTCTTTATCTAGATTTTCGTTCCAACGAATAAAATTCGGTAAAGATATATTTAAACCATTTGCAGAGTGTGCATCAGTACCAAAGTTCGAAATGCTCTTGACATATTTTCTTGTTTGATCATTATAATTGTATCGAAAAGCACTATTTGGTAGTGATTCCCCAAAATTTGATGAAAAGTAAACACCCGATTTTACAGAAGAAAACTGATTTTTTAAAATGTAATCTTCAAAAGTTAAACCAGTAATTTTTTCAATGATTTTAGCAATAAATAAATAATTAGTTTGATTATAACGATATTGATTCCCTGTTGCAAAATCCATTGGTTTTTTAGACAATAAAGCTATTTTTTCGTCAATTGGTGCAGTTGTCGGAATTTCTTGGAACCTAATAACATCAGGCAGACCGGAAGAATGAGAGAGTAAATTTTTAATTTTTACATTTTGCCATTCTATCGGAGTATTTTCTAAATACTTTGATATAGGATCTTCGAGCGATAACTTTCCTTGTTCAATGAGTTGAAATATTCCGATATTGGTAATTATTTTAGTTGTTGAAAAAATTTTAAAAGCAGTGTTTTTATCCACTGCTTTATCGTCTTCTAGAGAAGCCTTTCCAAAATATTTTTCATAAACAATTTTACCATCTTTTATTACTGCCAATGCGACACCGGGAATTTCATTAATTGCAATTACTTCTTTTATATAATTATCAATTTTTTGTTCTGTTGATTTGTCAGTGCTTTTTTGACAAAAAGTTAGATTAAGAACAAATAGTAAAGAGGTGATAAAAAAGGTCTTCATCAGGTTTAAGCTTTTTTATTCTGCTTTTCCATTTGTTTCATGTCTTTTTCATGCTGCTTCATATCTTTTTCATGTTGCTTCATGTCCTTCTCATGTTGCTTCATCACCTTTTCATGTTGCTTCATTTCCAATTCATATTTCTTCATGTCTTGCTCATATTGCTTCATATTATTTTCATAAACTGGCGAATCTTTTCCAAACTTAAATTTCATATCCATATTGAAATTTTCCATCTTTGCATTGAATTTTTCCATTGCAAGTTCGTATTTCGCCATTTCTTTTTCGAAAATAGCTTCTCTCTGCGACATTACAGCTTCAACTTGTTTTTCGTAAGCAGACATATCCGGTTCAAAAGCTTCCATTTTTTCCTCGAACTCCTCCATTTCTTTTTCAAATTTGTCCATTGCTATTTTATCCTTATTGTTTTTTGGAGCAACTGGAGGTTTTGGCATTTTTGACATGTCAACTATTGGAGCAGGAGGCATTGGTCCGGCAGTGAAAACTGGTGGGGTTGGTGGAGTTGGAGGTGTAATTTCTCCATCGCCATAATGACTGGTAACAATTTTTTCGCTTCTGGTCGTTACCGATCCCGAATTTTCATCTGTACTAATACTGATAGATTTCGTACCGTTTTCATTAGTATTAATCGCCAATTCGCAATCTTTTATACCTTCGCTTCCGTCAATTTTAACAGTTTGTTTTTTCCCAGAATCTGATTTTACTTTGATTTGAATGGCTGTCAGTTCTTCTTTTGCATTTCTTTTTACATCAGAAATTTCAATATCCAAATTATGACTTGCTTTTAATTTTCCAGGAAGTTCTTTTAACTCCTGATCGGTTGTGTTTTTTGTAATTTTGATAGTTTCTTCACTATCCTTAATTGTGTCTTTTTGAGTAACAACAACATCTTTTTGCTTCTTTTCTTGTGCGATTGTTTCTATTTGAAATAGAAGAACAAAAGCGCCAAGAGCCGGAACTACTGCATAATATTTCCAGTAGTTTCTTTTGTTTGATTGATTTTTGTTTAACATAACAATTCGTTTTTTGATTAATGATTGATAAAAATGATTGGTGATTGCAACGCAAGTTTCATGCGTTGTGATTTTTAAAAGTGTATACTGATATGCTTTTTTGTCGGAAATTTTTTTGGAAGCTTCTCGATCCGCAATGAATTCCAGATTTTGTAAAATGATTTTTTTATAAAGCCAAACAATGGGATTAAACCAAAATAGGATACAAAAGATTCTGGAAATTAGAACGTCAACAGTGTGATTTTGATCGCTATGTACTTTTTCATGCTCTAAAATATTCTCCAATTCAGTTGCCGTGTACAGTGATGAATTGTACACGATATAATCGAAATAGGAGAAAGGTGCAATGTTTTCAGTTACATCAATAAATTTGAAATCTTCCTGTTGCTCAATTTTCTTTCCTTTTAAAACTGAATTCAAGCTGTGAAAATCAATTGCAAATTTGATCATGAAAGCCAGAAAGCCAATTCCGTAAACTGCAGCCAAAACTAAGTTCCAGTCTAATTCATAACTTTTCTCTTCAATAACATTTGTATTTGGTTTATAATGATATTCATAAGTTGACACATTATCATTAGAGCCAGAAATATTTTGTAAAGAAGTTTGCGTTATTGTTGGTGTTTGATTCATTACTGGTGGTGCTTCAACCCAAACTACTTTCGTGTAAACTACAAACGGTAAAACTATAGAAGTGATTAATCCGGCTAACAAAAAGTAGCGGCTACTGCTAAAAAAAGTTTCTTTACGAAGTAACAAAATGTAGGCGAAATAAAATGTTGCCAATAGTCCGCTAGATTTTAGAATAAAAATGAAAAGTGCTTCCATAGTATATTATTTACCTTCTTTTGTGTTTTCGATCATGTCTAAGATTTCGCGCAATTCGTCTGCAGAAATTTTTTCTTCTTTAGCGAAAAACGAAACCATACTTTTATACGAGCTATTAAAATAATTATCAATTGCGGTATTCATAAAGCCTTTTCGATAATCTTCAATAGTAACGGCAGGATAATACTGATGCGTGTTTCCAAAAGCATTATGGGCAACATAACCTTTTTCCTCAAGATTACGCACAATGGTCGAAAGCGTGTTGTAATGAGGTTGATCTTCAGTAATTTCAGCCTGAATTTCTTTTACAAAAGCTTTTTTAAGCTTCCATAAAATGTGCATTATTTCCTCTTCTTTATTGGTTAGTTTTTGCATTTTGTTATTTTTTAAATTAAAACTGAATTATTTTTTAGTTTCAATTTCAATTACTCCATTAGCACCTTTCTCGCCATATTTTCCAATAGCATTAATTCCTTTTAAAACATTCATAGATTGGATATCATCTGGTTTAATACTGTTTATATCAAAAGAAGAAGACATTTCTATTCCATCAATAACGTACAGTAGCGGATTAAGACTTTTTTTAGCACTATTTGAAACCACAATAGTAGATTTTCCATCTGTCGTTATTTTGGTTGTGGAATTGTCGTCAGTTGTATTTATAGTTGTGGTAGTATTTGAACTAGTAAAACTGCTAGTTTTTGTACCAGTATTAGAATTAGTGCTAACATTGCTTTCGGTTTTAGTTTTTGATTTATCGCTAATTGCAGTTTTTGGTTCTTTGTTATGTGAATTGTTTACGGTTTGGATTCCGATTTTCTTGTCTCCATTTTTATACGTTATAACAAGAACTCCGAATTCATTAATTGCTTGTATGTCAGAAGTCTGAATAGATTTTGCACGCTGTTTTCCTCTTTTTACATCGACCACAATTGAAGTTAGTTGGTTAGAATTATTTCTTTTAACGTCTGAAATTTCAAACTTAATATCATGATTCTTTTGTAAATTATTTTTAATATCAGTCAGTTCTGCATCTGTCGTATTTTTTTGGATTTTGTATATATCAACAGATTTAATGTTTGATTCTTTTTCTGTAAAAATTTGCGGTTTTTCCTTTGCAATTACTTCAACCTGAAATAATAACACAAAAGCTGCAAGTGCTGGAATTATAACATAATACTTCCAGGAATTTGTCTTTTTTGATTGATTTTTGTTTAACATAACGATTCGTTTTTTGATTAATGATTGAAAAAAATGATTGGTGATCGCAACACAATTTTCATGTGTTGTTATTTTTAAAAGCGTGTATTGATATGCTTTTTTGTCTGAAAGTTTTTTAGCAGCTTCACTGTCAGCAATAAATTCAAGATTTTGAGTAATGGCTTTCTTGTACAGCCAAACTATCGGATTGAACCAAAAAATAATACTGAATAATCTCGAAATCAAAACATCCACAGTATGATTCTGGTCGCTGTGGACTTTTTCGTGCTCTATAATATTCTCCAATTCTGAAGCCGTGTACAGTGATGAATTGTAAACGATGTATTCAAAATAAGAGAAAGGAGCAATATTTTCATTTATGTCGATGAATTTAAAATCGGCTTGCTGTTGTATTTTTTTTCCTTTAATGATAGAATTCAAACTATAAAAATCAATGGCTAATTTTATAATGAAAACTAGAAAACCAAGGGCATAAATTGCTAGGATGATTTGATTCCAACTGAATTCAATATTTTCTTTTTGTATTAAAGGCAAATTCGATTGAAGATTATCCAGCACCGGAGCAGTTGCGTCAATCCAAACTATTTGGGTGTAAGTTAGTAAGGGTAAAATGGCAGATATAATTAATCCTGATAACAAAAACCATCTATTACTGTTAAAAAATGTTTCTTTGCGCAACAAGAAATAATAAGCGCCATAAAATAGAGACATTAAAAAAGTTGATTTGACGATATAAATGAAAACTGCTTCCATAATGTAGATTATTTTTCTTCGTTTTTATTTTCGATCATTGAAAGAATTTCTCTCAATTCGTCTGCTGAAATTTTTTCTTCTTTTGCAAAAAAGGAAACCATGCTTTTATAAGAACTATTAAAGTAATTATCGATTGCAGTTTTCATAAATCCTTTTCTGTAATCTTCTATTGCTACAATCGGAAAATATTGATGTGTATTTCCGAATGCATTATGCCCCACGTATCCTTTTTCTTCCAGATTGCGAACAATAGTCGACAATGTGTTGTAATGTGGTTGGTCTTCAGTAATTTCTGCTTGAATTTCTTTTACAAAAGCTTTTTTCAGCTTCCATAAAATCATCATGATTTCTTCTTCTTTGTTTGTTAACTTCTGCATCTTCTCTAATTTTAATTCAAACCTACAACTATTTTTTTAGTTACACAACTACAAAAATAGTTATTTAACTAAAAATTAAGTTTGATTTCGCTTTAGAGCATATTATAGCCTTTCAAATTTAATTGTAATAAATTGAATTGTAGTGTTTTAGAAAGTTAAAGTTTTTTATTTTGCCTTTTCTGTGACCAAAGCATTTTTTATCCAGATACAACAGAACGTTGCAATAACACCGATGCAAGCCATAAATAGCCAATTAATTTGATAACCCAGACGGGTAATAATTTCGAAACCAAGTTTAGAACTAATAATATGAGCCAAACTGAAACTCATGGTGTAAAGTGCCATGTAGCGACCTTCTTGTCCGCGTGGTGCACGACTTAAAGCAAATGCGTTTGAAAACGGAAAGGTCAATACTTCTCCAATAGAAATGCAAACCATACTGACAACCAATATTCCGGCCCAGAAATTAATAAGAAGTAAAAAGAAACTTAACGCCATTATGAAAGAGCCAACAATGATAATTCTGATTTTAGCAAATCCTTTTTTCTCTAAAAATCCGACTGTAGGCATTTCTAAAGCAAAAATCAAAAGTCCGTTGAGCGTCATTAAAAGTCCGGTTTGAAATTCGCTTAAACCAAATTTTTCATTATGATATAAAGGAAGAGTTGTAAAGAGTTGAAAGAAAATCATAGCCGTGACAAAACTCACAAATAAGAAAACCCAGAAAATTTTATCATGAAAAACCGATTTTACTTCTCCAGCACTTTCCAATTTATCTTCGTGAACTGTTTTTTTCTTTTCTTTCACTAAAAAGGCAAATATTAAAATCGAAATAATACAAGAAGATCCATCAACCCAAAAAAGGCCAGAATATCCCATTCCCATAATAATCAATCCGCCCAAAGCTGGTCCTGCAGCAAAACCTAAGTTTACAGCCAAACGTACAAGTGTTAACGCGCGCGTTCTGTTTTCTGGTTTTGCATAAGCGCCCAAAGACACAAACATTGCGGGTCTAAACATATCTGCAATCGTCATAAGGAGAAACATGGCAATACAAAGTGACCAAAAAGTAGTGATATATTGAACAAAGAAAAGGGCAACACCACTGGTAAATAAGCTGAAAACCATTATTTTATAAAATCCAATTTTGTCCGAAAGCTTTCCTCCAAGCCATGAACCCAACATAGATCCAAAACCAAACGCAACCATAATCCATCCAACTTGATTGTACGAAAAATGAAGGTCTTCTTTTAAATATTTAGATAAAAAAGGAAGCACCATTGTTCCCGCACGGTTGATGAAAGTAACAATTGCAAGAATCCAGATTTCTCTTGAAAAACCTCTAAAATTATTTATGTAGTTGGTAAAAGCGTTTTTAAGCATTGTATGTGATAGATTATCGCAACAAAGTTAGCAAACTTTGTCATGTTAAGTGGTTGTCGTTTTGTTACTTTTGAACTATTTTTGCATAAAATTTCTATGATGAAAACTATATACGCACTGCTTTTATTGTTTGTGGTCTCTATTGGCTTTAGTCAAAAAAAATTCAGCAAAAATGATGTTGTGAAATTTCAAAAGAAATTGAATACCGAATTTGCTGATGCTAAGACAAGTCCGTTAATGGCTAAAGATTTAAAAACTTTTAGAGGGCTAGAATTTTATCCTATTAATGAAACTTTTTTTGTAAATGCAACTTTGGTGAAGGCAAAAGGAGGAAAAGCATTCGAAATGAAATCTTCCGGATCTTACAAATCAAAATACACGAAATACGGTACGTTGAACTTCAAAATTAACGGAAAAGCTTTTCAATTGGCCGTTTATCAAAATTTAGAACTTTTGGTTCAGGAGAAATATAAAAATCATTTGTTTTTGCCTTTTTCAGACTTAACTACAGGAAAACAAAGTTATATTGGCGGTCGTTATATAGATTTAGAAGTTCCAAAAGGAAACACAATTGCAGTCGATTTTAATCAAGCCTACAATCCATATTGTGCTTACAATTACGAGTTTTCTTGTCCGCTTGTGCCTTTGGAAAACGATTTGAAAATCGAAATTAAAGCGGGCGTAAAAGACTTTCACTAATGGAATATTTCAATCTTCATACCCATCAATTTACCAATCAGAAAGATATTTTAGAACTGGTGAATCAATATCCAAAAGATTTTGATGCTTCAATTTCTTTTTATTCTATCGGAATTCATCCGTGGTATATTGATGAAAGCAGTATTGATGAAGATTTGAACATTATTGAAGAAAAATTACAACACCAAAATTGTTTGGCGATAGGCGAATGTGGTTTGGATAAACGAATCGAAGTTCCGTTAGATTTACAAATTAGTGTTTTTGAAAAACAATTAGAATTGGCTGAAAAATTTAGAAAACCAGTTGTTATACATTGCGTAGCAGCTTTTCAGGAAATAACAGCCATCAAAAAGAGAATGAAAATTTCTGTCCCTATGATTATTCATGGTTTTTCAAAAAATAAACAATTGGCAGATCAATTAATCAAGGACGGATTTTATCTTTCATTTGGAAAATATTTATTGAAAAATCCAGATTTGAAAGAGGTTTTTGAAGACATTCCAAATAATCAATTTTTCTTAGAAACCGATACGATGGAAGAAACAATTGAACAGGTTTTTGAATTGGCTTCAAAATATAAAGGCTTAAAGTTAAAAGAATTACAGAATATTATTTCAAGTAATTATAAAAGTGTATTTAATAGGTGAAATGTAAGAAGTGAAATGTGAAATTTAAGTGATTTCAACTAAAAATTTGTCAGGCTGAGTGACAAACCTGAAACTTGAAACCTGAAACCAAAAAAACAAATAAATAAAAAAACAAAATATAAGAATATGGCAGAATGGACAGAAAGAGCGGAGCTTTTGTTTACCAAAGAAGGATTAGAAAATTTACAAAAAGCAAATGTCTTAGTGGTAGGATTAGGCGGAGTTGGCTCTTTTGCGGCTGAATTTTTAGCTAGAGCAGGAGTAGGAAACATGACAATTGTAGACGGAGATGTTGTCGATATTACCAATATAAATCGTCAGTTACCCGCTTTACATTCGACTGTTGGAGAACCAAAAATTACGATTGTGGGTGATCGTTTAATGGATATTAATCCGGAATTAAATCTTACGCGTGTCAAAGAATTTCTTTCTCCGGAACGTGCTTTCGAAATCGTTTCTCCAGAATTTGACTATGTTTTAGATTGTATTGACAGTATTACGCCAAAATTAAACTTGATTATTGGAGCAAAACGCAAAAGAGTAAAAATTATCAGCAGTATGGGAGCGGGCGGAAAAATGCTGGCTTCTAAAGTAAAAGTGACCGATATTTCTAAAACGGTGAATTGTTATTTTTCTAAAACAATTCGCAAGCGTTTAAGAGAAGTAAAAATCAACAAATTGAAGGTAGTTTTCTCTTCAGAAATCCAAGACGAAAAAAGCTTAAAATTAACCGATGGTAAAAATTATAAAAAGTCGTTCTACGGAACAAATAGTTATATGCCAGGATTATTTGGTTTACACGCTGCAGAAACAGTGATACGTTATTTAATTTCAAAATAAAGATTCTAAGTTGCTAAGATTCTAAGTTTCTAAGTTTTTTAGCAAAATAATCAAAATACCAAAACCTTAGAACCTTAGTCCCTCAGAACCTTAGCACCTTTTAAAAAAAATGATTAAAACAGTAATTTTTGATATGGATGGCGTAATCGTTGACACGGAGCCTGTTCATCGTTATGCTTATTATTTGCAATTTTCAGAATTAAATATTGAAGTTCCCGAAGAGATGTACACTTCTTTCACAGGATTTTCTACACGAAATACGTTTCAGACTTTAAAAAATCATTTTCCATCTGTAGATCAGGAAGTTGAAGATTTAATTCAGAGAAAAAGAACTATCTTTAATGATGCTTTTGATACGAAAGAAGATTTGTATTTATTGGATGGAGTTGAAGACTTAATTAAAGATTTGTATAACAATGAAATACAATTGATTTTGGCATCTTCGGCTTCAAAAGTTACTATTGAACGTGTTTTTACAAGATTTAATCTGCATCAATATTTTACACATATTGTGAGTGGTGAAGATTTTCCACAGTCAAAACCAGATCCGGCAATATTTGTTCACGCAGCTTCTTTATCAATTGCGCCAAAAGAAGAATGTATTATTATTGAAGACAGTACAAACGGAATAAAAGCGGCAAAAGGAGCGGGAATTTTTTGTGTTGGATATAAGAGCGAACACTCAAAGCTACAGGATTTATCAGAAGCTGACTTTGTTATAGATCATTTTAATGAATTAAATGCTCAAAAAATATCACAGCTTAAGCCCTGAATTATATAAAATTTAACATTTGTTCGCTATTTGAATTTGTAAATTTGAAGTAAAATAAAAAAACTGAATAATGAAAAAACTACTTATTGCATTAGCCCTGATCTTAGCGCCATTAGCATCAGAAGCACAAGTAAAAACGCCACAAGCAAGTCCGAAAGGATATATAAAACAAACTGTAGGTTTAACTGATGTTGAAGTTACCTATTCTAGACCAGGAGCAAGAGGAAGAGCCGTTTTTGGAAATTTAGTTCCTTTTGGTAAATTATGGAGAACCGGAGCTAACGAAAATACAATTATCAACTTTAGTGATGATGTAATTATCGACGGAAAAACGCTTAAAAAAGGGAAATATGCGATTTATACAGTGCCAAGAATCGAAAGCTGGGATGTAATTTTCTACCTTTCTACAGACAACTGGGGATTGCCAGAAAACTGGAGTGATGCTTATGTGGCTTTAAAAACTACCGTAAAAGAGGAAGCATTGCCAACTCCAATTGAAACTTTTACAATTGGAATTAATGGCTTAGATCCTAATTTTGGTTATCTAGATATTGCTTGGGAAAACTCTCATGTTTCTCTAAAATTTGAAGTTCCTACTGCAAAAGCGGCTATAGCAAGTATCGAAAAGACTTTGGCTGGTCCAAATTCAAATGATTATTTTGCTGCGTCTCAATACTTATTTCAGTCAAATGGAAATATCGATACTGCAAGAACTTACGTAGACAAAGCGTTGGATATGAGTACAGATAAACCATATTTCATGACAAGGTTGAAATCTCAAATTCAGGCAAAACAAGGTGATAAAAAAGGAGCTGTAGAAACTGCAAAAGCTTCTTTGGCATCTGCTGAAGCCGCAAACAATGCAGATTACGTGAAATTGAATAAAGACAGTATTGCTGAATGGAGCAGATAATGATTCTTTAGAATTATTAAATTTCAATTATAAAATTACAAATTCCAAAACTTTCGGGTTTTGGAATTTTTTTTTTTTCTTTTCTGAATTTAAAAAATAAATAGACAGACTTGTCTGTTTGTATTTAAAAATTTTATATATTTGCAGATATAAAATATGATGTTATGTTACCAAAAGAAAGAATTTTAGAAAAAACATTCACTTTATTTCACAGACAAGGTTACAATGCTACAGGGATTAATCAAATTATTGAGGAGGCAAAAGTGGCTAAAGCAAGTTTTTATCAGCACTTTAAATCTAAAGAAGATTTGTGTGTGGCTTTTTTAAACCAACGCCATTTGTTTTGGTTTGAAGAGTTACAAAAATTTACTACCAAAGAAGAAGATAAGAAGTCAAAAGTTCTAGCTTCTTTTGATTTCTTGATTTACATGAATAAAAATGAAAACTTCAGAGGCTGTAGTTTTCTAAATATTTTATCAGAAATTCAGCCTGACAATACTAAGATTTTAGCCGTAATTCAAAGCCATAAAGCTGATTTACGTTCGTATTTTTCTGAAATTTTAAATGACAATCTTTTATCAGACCATGTGTATTTGCTTTTTGAAAGCTGTATAATAGAAAGTCAGCTTTTCAAATCCGATGAGCTTATCGAACAGACAAAAAAAATAATTCAAACTTTAATTTTATAATTATGGAACAAAAATTGCCATTGCCACCTTTCACGTATGAAACAGCAATAGAGAAAATTCAGTTAGCAGAAGATGCTTGGAACAGTCAGGATCCGGAAAGAGTTTCAAAAGCTTACACCATTGACAGCGAATGGAGAAACAGAGATCTATTTGTAAACGGAAGAGAAGAAATTGTAGCGTTTTTAGCGCAAAAATGGAAAAGAGAGAAAAATTATAAGCTAAAAAAGGAATATTGGGCGCATACAGAAAATAGAATTGCCGTTCGATTTGAATATGAATATCAGGATCTTGATGGAAACTGGTTTAGAGCGTATGGAAATGAAAACTGGGAATTTGATTCAAACGGTCTGATGCAAAAACGATTTGCAAGTATAAATGATCTTTCGATAAAAGAAGAAGATCGAAAATTGAAATAATCTAATTCATAGAGGGCGGTTCAGGAATCTTAATCGCTCTTTTTATTTTCTTTACTATTAGTAAATAAAAAGTAATAGCTCCCAAAATAATCAGTAAGGCAATCTGTAATTGGCCAATAGCATTATTTTTATTGTACATCGCGTTTGCAGCGGCTAATTTTGCTTTTCCTTCTTCAATTTGAATTTCAGATAAAGATTCTAACGTCTTTAGCGCCTGAGCACTCGAAGCCGCAATTTTATTCCAGTTTTTATTTTCAACCTGTGTGTTGATTTCTTTGCACGAACTTAAAAAAGTATCAAAATGTTGTTTTTCCTTATTTGTTAAAACTGTTTTTGCGTACAAATCATCAATGTTATGAATGATATTTAAAGTATGAATGATTTCATCTTTCTTAATATTATCACTCAAATCTAGTTTTTCGGCTTCGGCTTTTATAAAATGAAGTTGTTTTGAGTATTGAAAAATATAATGTGCCACAACCAGTCGGTCTTTGTAAATCGCATTAATATTATCATTTACATTTTTGGAGTTTTGGAGCGTATTAAAATTTCCCAACAAAATGATCAGCATCACTATCAATAGAACAAAAGCTGCTTTTGCTTTATTGCTGTATTTTTTAAGATCTTTCATGATGGTGATTTTGTAAATTAAGAAACTTTTAGAATAGCTTTTTAGATTTTTCTGGTTCAATATTTTTTACGCTTCCTAAAGGTGCAATTTGAATTGCATTATTACCTTTTGTCAGATAAAAATAATAAAGACTATTAGTGTTGACCAAATATACCTGTTCTAATTTACCGTCTCCAAAATTAATTTTAGATTCGTATTTTACTTTGTTGTCGCTTAGATTTTTATTCAAAAAATAACCGCCGGCCATTCCGTAACCAAGAAAAAAAGACAACAAGAATAGTGCAAGAGATTTTATGGCAATGTTATTATAGTAACTTTCGGTTTCGCTTTCTGTCAATCCGGTTGTTGGTTTTAACTCAAACATTTTCTGAATGATTCTTTTACCACTATTTTTTGCTAAATATTGAGGTAGTCTAATATGAATTACAAATAACAAAATAATTGTAGCCAGAATTACAGGATTGGAAGTAAATTCGGCAATTGGACTCATTAAAACATCTGTAATTGTAGAATATTTCAAGATGTTTATTCCCAATTGGTAGTAGAAAATACAATCTTTTAATATTCCCATTAAAATCAGGAAAAGATACCCAAAAGGCAATAATTTTTCTAAATCGTCTGAAATCTTCATTTATAAATTCTCTGGTTTAAGTTAGTTTGATTGTAAGATCCGTTTTATAACTTACTAAAATAGTGTTTTTTAACTTACAATATCTAAAAGAGAATTATGGTTTTGGATATATAGTTTTTATGAAGTTCTTTTTTAGGAGCTAATTCCTGCTGTCCGCTATATCTTTTGTGCCGAACCCCGGCACAAAAGGATGCCGCTTCCATCAGGGCTAGGGCATTAGTTTTTATTTGTTGGCAGATTGATTAATTAAAAAATGTGTTTGCCTGTTTACTATATCTGCAGCACGAATCAAATAAATAGGACTTAAACATTCTCCATAACTAATGTACACTAGATGATTTTCATCTTCTAAATTTTCATTTTCTTTGTTTGAATTATAAGAACTATCTAATCCACTAACAAGATAAACAGGGTTTCCTTCTTTAAATAATTGAGTTGCAATTCCAATCAATCTTTTTTCACCTGCTATTTGTAAGTCTGTTTCTTTATAAGCTAAAAGAACAGAACAAGTAAATAATGAACAAAATACATCAGATTTAAACGTTGGGTATTTTTCAAATATCTCATTTCCTTGATTTAAATTAGCAAAACATTTTGTATATAATTGATTAGAAATAGAAGTATCTTCAACTATTTCGGCATCATCTTTATTTTGACTTTCAACTATAAAGAATGAGAAAAACGATAGTATTAGAAAAAATATTTGAATCAATCATTATTCCAAAATCACTTCATTACCATCAGATTTCCCTCTGAAAAATATAAACTGAATTAGTAACGACAACACGATAGTCAAAATTGCTCCAATAAAATTCAGCCATAAGTAACCTAATTTTTCCTGAGTATAAATCATAAAATAATAGATTACAAAAATTGTTAACTGACTTATAATGGCGCTAATAAACATTGGTTTTGCCTGAACTCTTTTTAAATAAAAGCCAACAAGAAAAATTCCTAGAACAGTTCCGTAAAAAATTGATCCGATAATGTTCACGAGCTGAATCAAATTCTCAAACAAAGTTCCTACGCATGCAAAAAGTATCGCGATAACTCCCCAGAAAAGAGTGAAAAACTTTGTAATATTCAAATAATGCTTTTCTGATTTTTCTGTTTTCTGATTTCTTTTGTAAATATCAATTGCCGTTGTAGAAGCCAAAGCGGTCAAACCTGAAGCCGTTGAAGACATCGCTGCAGAAAGTATAACGGCCAATAACAACCCAATTAATCCTTTTGGCAAATAGTGCAAAATGAAGTGAAAGAATACATAATCTTTATCATTCGTTTCGGTATTGCTATCTGCTTTTAGGATAATTTCTTTTGCTTTTTCGCGTAATTCTTTTTCTTTATTAGATAATGCGACTAATTCTTTACGCAATATCGGATTATCATAATCCTGATTCAACTGATCAATATACAATAGGTTGATTACTTTTTTGTCTTCAGAAAGTTTAACTAACTGATTTTCTAAGACATGATATTCTTCTTTATAAGCCGATTTTTCAATAGCAATTTTATTATTAGGATTAAAATTTAAAGGAACTGGATTGAATTGAAAAAAGACAAAAACCATAACTCCCGTTAAAAGAATAAAAAACTGCATCGGTACTTTTAAAAGTCCGTTCATAATTAATCCCATTTGGCTTTCGCGAATAGATTTTCCGGATAAATAACGTCCAACCTGAGATTGATCTGTTCCAAAATAGGCAAGTGCCAAAAAGAAACCTCCAGTTATACCACTCCAAATGGTATATTTTTCTTCGGGATCAAATGAGAAATTAACGATATTCATTTTATCATTTGCACCTGCAATATGCATTGCGCTATTAAAAGTCATATCGTTTGGTAAATAATGCAGAATCAGGAAAAAGGTAATAATCATTCCAGACATAATTACAAACATCTGTTGTTTCTGAGTTACGTTAACCGCTTTTGTTCCGCCAGAAAAGGTATAAATAATTACAAGAAGTCCAATAAGGATATTCATAACCGTCAAGTTCCAACCTAAAAGTGCCGACAAAATAATAGCTGGCGCATAGATTGTTAAACCAGTTCCTAAACCTCTTTGAACCAAAAATAAGATAGCAGCTAAAGAACGTGTTTTTACATCAAATCTTCGTTCTAAGAATTCGTAAGCCGTATAAACTTTGCTTTTATGATAAAGCGGAATAAACGTTACACAAATCACAATCATGGCAATTGGTAGACCAAAATAGAATTGTACAAAGCCCATTCCGTCATGATAAGCTTGTCCAGGCGTTGATAAAAAAGTAATTGCGCTCGCCTGAGTCGCCATAACAGAAAGTCCGACAGTATACCAAGGCGTTTCGTTGTTTCCTAAAATGAAATCTTCAACGTTTTTACTGCCTCGGGTTTTCCATGAGCCATATCCAACAATAAATAATAATGTTACAATAAGTACGATCCAGTCAAATAGCTGCATAGGTTATGAGTATAATTGCATGATTAAAAAGAAAATAGCAATATAAATTGCATTGGCTACCAAAACATAAGTGTAGCTTTTTTTCCATTTTTTTGTTTTTTTAGCTTCCATGTTTTATTGTTTTAATTCCTGTTTAGGAGCTTCAATTGGCTGTTTTAAAGAAATGATATTCGATAATAATCGATAAGCGCCAGAAACGCCTTCGGGCAATTCTCTAAAGAAACTTAAACCTGTGTAAATGTAATATCCTTTTCCGTATGGCGCTACTAATAGAGCACCATCTTTAGCAGATTCTCCTTTATCGTGAGAAGAAAGAATAGGAGTGAAGGCTGGATCGTATTCATTTGGATAATACAAACCTTGTTCCTGTGTCCAACCTTGAAAATCTTTCTCCGAAATTTTATTTGGTGTATTTAATACCGGATGATTTGGCGCTAAGAAAGTAATTTTAGCATTTTCCTCTGTTACACGATCGTTTGATAATTTTAGTGGATATGGTGCAATTCTATCGGTGACCAATTTTCCGTTAGTATTATATTGCACAATCATATTTTTACCGCCTTTTACAAAATTAAAAAGTATATTTTGTTTGTTAGCCAAAGCGTTAACCGTATTGTAAGCGCGTATTCCCGTAATTACGGTACTAAAATGATCTAATTTTTCGGGTGTAATTTCTTCTGGTTTCAAAATCGAAACTTTGTATCCCATTTGAGTCAAACTTTCGGGAACTTCATCTCCAGCACCCATAATATAAGCAATGGCATCTCCAGAAGTTTTTAAATCAATTCGAATACATTTTGATTCGGCGTTTTTCAAAACCATTTGTTTCGTAATATGACTAAAATCGATAATAGTCTCATCTTTATCAAAACGTTTTCCGTCGACAATCGCAATACTTTTTGACATAACTTCCTCTGGATTAATAGGTGGAGTTACTTCAAAATAAAAAATCTGCTCGTTTCCTTTTTTGTCCAAAACAAACGGAATTTCTTTCGGAGAAATATTCCAACTCTTTGGTAAATCCAATTGTAAATTTCCTTTTACGTTGTCTTTTCCTGCACGAACTTTCACAGGAATCATTTTGCTTTTTGTATCTCTAAAAATCAATACTCTTTCTAGAATAGAAGTAGTAACTTCTGGAACAATATCTAGAAAATTATACATTTCACCTTTAACGCCGTCGTTGTATTTGTACACAACAGTGCGCTCAAAAGGAATTTCTACATTATTGATCTTAACATTAAAAACAACTTTTGCTTCGCGAATAATATCCGGAATTCCGATATTTTCCTGATTAGAAACTGTGTACATTCCAACTGATGCTTTTTCCTTTAACCAGTAGGGCTGTGTATATTCAATAGTTGAAGGAAGTTGTAACTGAAGATTGATTTTCTGATCGTTATTATTTTTTAAAACGCTATTCTGAATAGTAGTTTTATTATCTGGTAATGTCGTTACGCTAACCAACTGCATGTCAACATCACAACGATTAATTGCTTCAAGATAAAGTTTAATAGCGCTTCCCGGAATTGCTTCCTGCTCGTTTGCAACTGCTTCAAGATATAAACCAGAACAAGAGGCAATAATATTCTTGATAGCAACCGATTTAATACTTTTCCAATGATCGTCTTCTAAAGCTTCAATCATCGCATAAGTTTTTACTAAATCAGAAATGCTTGCCGACGGATTACTGAAATCGTATTTTGAAATAATAGATTTGATTAAATCTCCAATTGGTTTTCCGTTTTTAACGCGGTTCCAGCTGGTGTCAATTCCGTCAAATAAATTATCGCGTTCTTTTGGATTTTCGCCATTAATTAATTCTAAATATTCTGTTTCTTCACCACGAACTCCAGTACTTCCAAAACCTTGAGATTGGTGACGGCTTCGGCTCAAAGCAGCAATTTCCTGATTTGATTTTCCGATTCCGGTGTAATAAACTCCGGTTTCCATTTTAGTGAATTTAGATTTATTTGCGGCGTCAAATTTTTCCTGACTTCCATAAAACCACCAAGACGGATTAAAAAATTGGCGTTTTACTTGCCAAGGTTTTACGTATTTTAATTGTTCAGGATAAACTTTTGGATCGTTGGTCAATTTAAAACTTTCAACGCTCAACATAGCAGAAGAAGTGTGATGGCCGTGTGTAGTTCCCGGCGAGCGGTGATCAAATCTGTTGATGATAATGTCTGGTTGAAATTTTCTAATGGTCCAAACCACGTCTGCAAGAACTTTACTTTTATCCCAAATATCCAAAGTTTCATCTGGATTTTTAGAAAAACCAAAATCATTTGCTCTTGAAAAAAACTGTTCGCCTCCGTCGATTTTTCTGGCTTCAATTAATTCCTGAGTTCTTATAACTCCTAATAATTCACGCAATTGCGGACCAATTAAGTTCTGACCACCATCTCCGCGTGTTAAAGATAAATAACCGGTTCTGGCATTCATATCATTTGCCAAATATGAAATCATTCTAGTATTTTCGTCATCAGGATGTGCGGCAACATATAAAACCGAACCTAAAAAATTTAATTTCTTGATTTGATTGTAAATTTCAATAGAATTTAGCTTTTGTGGCTGCTGCGCAAATGAAATTTGAAAACCGATAAAAAATAAAAGAAGGATTTGAATCTGTATTTTTTGCATATTTTGATTAATTGTTTTTTTCTAGAAATAGCTTCAAAAATACTAATTATTTTATGTAACACTATTTAAATGAATTGTTAATGGCTAAGTTGATCTAATATTTTATTTTAAAGGCAACAAAAAAGCTGCCAGTTTTGACACTGGCAGCTTTTTAAAATATCTTTGCGCAAATAATTTATAATTTATTTTAACTTGTTTTCGGTATCCACATAACTTCCTGTAATAGTTACGCCAGTACCTTTAGTAACTTTTCCATAAATAGTGATAGAAGATGTGCTGCCAACAAAATTGATTTTAGCACCGCTGTTCAATCTCAAATCTCCCCAAATTACAACTGAACCTTCAACATTTAATGTAGCATTATTGTTGATGATTAATTCTGTCGGGTTTGACTGTAAATATTTACCTTGAGATAAACTTCCTCTCATATTAAAAGTTCCACCGCTATTTAAAGTTAAATTGCTAAGTACTGCAAGAGAACCACAATGCGTTAAAACTGCTCCAGAATTTACCATTGCAGAATTGATTGACGTTCCTCCTTGATATGATTTAATTTCATTAGAATTTAAAATCAAATCTCTTCCTTGGTTGTATAATCCGTAAGATGAACAACTTGCAAAGGTAGCACTTGGTTTTTCCATTTTAATGATTTTCAAACCACCTGTTCCGCTCGCAACATAAATATAGTTACCGCTTGATTTTACATAGTTTGATGAACCTGCAATTCCTAATGAACCCAATAAACTAAGTTGTGTTGCCGATTGGTATACATTAAGTCCCAAAGCACCATTTGCGATAAAAGCATAACCGTCATTAAAAGAAACAGCATTTGTTACATTGTCTTCACCAGCTACAGCAATTCCGATCGTTTGTAATTTTGATCCGCTGTTGATATCGTAAACACCTAAGCCATTTTTACCTTCAGAAACAAAAAGTTTTGTTCCGTCAATGTCCATTGTTCTTTTTGCACCGCTTACATCATTAGATGTACTGAAGTTTTTTTGCAAAGCCAATGTCGATTGGTTGTAAATATTTACCCCTTTAGTTCCGCTTAAAGTAACTACTTTGTCACTTGTTAAAGCAATAGAACGTAAATCTGCAATAGCAACTTTACCTGTAACAGCTTTTGTTGAATTACTTAATTTGAATAAACTTCCGTTATCTCCCGTAACTGCAAAATAATTAGTAGCATTTGCGGCAACATCTGTTGTAACTCTGCTTTCTAAATAATTTGTTTTTAAAGTATTGGTAAGTAATCCTGAACTCAAAGCCATATTAAACACAATTGCCGGATTTCCTGCAAGCTGAGTATCTTTATCGATATCTTTTGCAGCTCCGATAATTAAATTTCCATCAGCATAAGTTAGAGAAGTAATATCAGTATTAGGAATCAAAGCCGAAGTAACTAATTTTGGCTTATAAGGATCGGAAACATCAATAACATCAATTGCTCCAGAGTAAACATCGCCTCTTGTAATGTAAGATACATAAGCATAATTTCCGTTTACAGTAACATGACTGGCTTGCAAAGTTCTTCCGTTAGCATCAACTGGCGGTTTTACTTCTGCAATTTGCACTAAAGGGAAAGTTGTGTTAGTAGTTTCGGTTGTTTTTCCTGTTGCCGAAACATTGTTGATCGAAATAACACCGGAATTAGTTAGGTCAAGTCTCTGATTTAGGGTAGTTTGATCTGAGTTAATTGTAATGCTATTTAACGATTGGTCGTCGTTTGAATCATTATTATCGTCACAACCAATTAGTAATGACATTGCTAAAAATGAAAATAAATAAACATTCTTTTTCATAAAATTTTTTTTTTGGATTTTTAAAATTTGGCGCAAAGGTAAAGTATAATTAAATTAATGTACGTTATTTCTTCTGTTAAAGTTCTTGTAGTACAGTGATTTATATTAAAAATATAACAATTTAACAAAAGATGCAATTAAACAAATCATAAAAAAAGAGAGTATCGTCTTTATTGATACTCTCTTGTGTTGAATACTAGCTATTTAGTATTTATCTTCTTCCTCGCCCGTGACCATGGTCATCATGACGATCATCATGTCTGTCGTGGTGTCTATCATGTTTATCATGATGTCTATCGTGTTTGTCGTAATTTTTGTAAGGTCTGTTATCGTGACGACGCTCGCTGTAACCGTAAACTGGTCTTGGTCTGTAAGGGCTTTGTGGAGCACCATGATATCCTCTGTAATATTTTACTTTATGACGATCGAAATACGTGTAGGGCGCTCTACCATGGTAATCATTCAAAACTACTTTGTAACCTCCGTATAAGTCATAGTTTCTGTATTGTCTTGGTAAATACGTTGCTCTAACCCATCTTCCGCCTCCAAAATAGATGAACTGCGAAGCTCTTACGTCATAATAAGCTTCAATATCTGGTAGGTAATAATATTCCATTTCAGAATATCCTGCAGGTCCCCATGCTGGCGGAGTTCCTATATTAACGTTAACTGAAACTTGGGCTTGCGTGGCGTTTGCAACCATTAGAAATAATCCGGCGATTGCTAATTTTATCGTTTTCATCTGTTTTTATTTTTTAAATGTTAATCTTGTTTACGGATATTCATATACTGTGCCAAAAAATAAGACGATGGTAATTCATCGAACAAAAAGTGTATTTCGACGACTAATTTTTTTATTGATTTTAATCTAAATTATTGAAAATAAGAGCTTTTGAATAATTTTAAAATTTTAAAAAAAAACAAAAAATTATCTGTAATTCACTACCCTTGGTTTTGCAAGTTCAAAACTTTGCATGCCGTAGTCTGTAGTTTCAAAAGTATTTGTCTTGAAAACGTTGTCGCCCTGCTGCGGAATACTTGGATAATAGGAAAGTGAAAGTTGGAACGAACTAAAAACCAAATAGTCATTACTTATCAATAAACCAATAGTAAGTTTTGAGTAAGGTTTGCTACTGGTCATAGAAACTTCTGGACTTCCTAAAACAGCAATCGAGTAATTAAAAAACGGATTTAAACGAAAACCTAATAAAGAATGCGGCGAGTAAGTCTGCGTTTGAAGTGATAAAATAGCTTTACTGGTTCCGTACAGGTAACTATTGAAACCTGCCAAACCATTTTGCTCATTAATATTTAACTGATCGCCAATAGATACATCGCGATTTACGCCAATTACCACTTTCGGATTTACGAATTGTCTCAATTTCCAATTTCCGATAGAATATAATTTTGTGAAATAATTCGATTCAAATAAAAACGAAGTCTGATACGTTTTTGACTGATGTAAGAAAGTTCCGGCTTCAAAATTCATACTTAAAAAACCTAGGCGGTAATAGTTGCCAAAAGAATATTGAGCACCAATATAAGGCCGCCAAAAAGTGTTTTTGTATTGATAACCCATCGTTATTCCGTAAATTCTTCCTGTCGGAACGTCTTCGGTTTGCCCGTTTCTAAAAATATAACTGTCTTTAACGAACTTTCGAGTATTTAATCCAACACCGGCTAAAATTAATTTTTCTGATGAATAAAAATCATTCGGATCATAAACTTCTGTTGGCGATTCACTGTAATTTACATTTAAGAATCTAGCCGTAGTAATAAGGTTGGTAATCGCTTTATGCGGATCTTCAAACATTTTAAAAGCGTGTCCAACCCAAACATCTTGAGATCTGTATTTTTTTGGTTGAAAAGCAAATGTCAAATCGGGAGCCTGTAAAGTATCTTTCCTGAAGTTTTCATCAAAATAAAATCCACCTGCCCATTTGGTTAGAGGAGAGTAGAAGTCTCTTTCGATATCTACACTTTTAATATAATTATTGTCCAAATCCATTTTATAATGAAGGACCGTACTAATGTAAGTATTCTTAATATTCGGAACGGTATAAGTGGCTTCATTGGCATTTCTTCCGTCATCAAAACGATTGGTAAAACGGTATTCCAATTGTTGTCCAGAGCCAAAAAAATCTTTTTCTTTAATACCAATCGCAACCTGATTACTTGAAATAGAAAATCTCGGAATAGTACTCCACGAATCTAAAACACGAATCGTAATATCAACAGAATCTTTTGCCGTACCAACCGACTGGTTCGAAATACGTACAGCCGTAACATAGCGCTGCGCACGAATCAAACGCTCAGATTCGAGTATTTTGTAAGTATTGTAAGGTGTATTTCTTTTAAAAAGAAGTAAATTCTTAATCGCTATTTTTTTTGTTTTTAAATGAAGTCGGTTTCCTGTTCGTTCTCCCCAATTCTTAGGCACTTGAGTAGTATCGGCAACAGAATGTCCGAAAGGATCCAAAGTAATAATATTGATATTTCGAATAATTCTTCCCTCATAATTAACCGAATCTAAAGGAACCAGTAATTCTTCTTTTTTCTTTGGTTTTTTAGATCTGAATAATAGTTTGTGCATTACTTGCGTAAACTTATTCTTTTTAGAATAATTACGGATTCGATTGTATATTTCAGTGGTATCTTTTGTTTTTTTTGAATCGTTTTTTTTATCTACCTGTGCATATCCGCTTTGTAAAAAAAAGCACAATAAAATAAAAAACAATATTTTTTTGTTTGATGACATTGGTAGTTTTCTGCGTATAATTTTTATTTGTAAACGTAATAAATTAAATATATTTCTTACAATATAACCTTCTTTAATTTTCTATCCTAACTTTTTTAGTTCTCCACTTAAAATTCCTAGGGACATGATTTCCCATTAAATAACCCCAGGGAGAGAGCGGTTCAATTCTATCAAAAATGATTTTCAAAATTGCTAAAAGCGGTATGGCAAGAAACATTCCCGAGATTCCAGCAGCGGCACCTCCTACAATAATTCCCATAATGGAAACGAAAGCATTGATTTCTACTTTAGAATTAATAATCAAAGGCACTAGTAAATTATTATCGATAAACTGAACAATAATATTTACAATCAGAATTCCCAATATCATCGAAGTTTCTGCAGAACCTGTTAAAGACGCCAGAACGGTGATTATACCAGCAACGGTAATTCCAATGTATGGAATCAGATTAAGTATTCCCGTTATTAATCCTAGCAATATAAAATATTTGATTCCGATGATCCACAAACCTAAACTTGTTAGTACAGATACCACAATCATTTCAATAATTAAACTAACGATGTAATTGTTAATTGAAACTTTGATCTGAGAAAGAATATCCATTAAAACAGGATGATCTTCTTTCTTAATTAATTTTGCAAAAAACAATTTAAAATGCTCCTTATAAATTAAAAATAAAAAGGTGTAAATCACAATAATCATACTGTCCAGTAAAACATCGCTCATTGAAATGATGAAAGATCCTAATTTTGCCTGACCCGTTTTTACTGAATCTTTGGTAACAGAATCAAGGTATTTTTTTTGTTCACCAATACTGATTTGAAAATTCTCTCTTATAAATTTATGAATTTGAATGATAAAAGAATTTGCGTTCTTCTTTATCGTATCAAAATCGTTGGCCATATTAGTAACCTGATACGAAATAAAAACCAAGATTCCGATTATGACCGCCAGAAAAATGGCCATACAAACAATTCCTGCCAAGTGTCTTGGGAACTTTAATTTAGTGTTTAAAAAAGTGAATATTGGTAATAATAAAACGGCAAACAAAAATGCCAATAAAACTGGTGTTAAAATATCTTTTCCAGTACAAAATATGAATGCAAAACAAATTAAAGTAACAAGAATAAATGCGAGTTTTGCGTAAAAAGGTAGAGTTACGGGCCGAGTCATTTTTTATAAGGTTTAGCTAGATTTATAAAACAAATATTACACTTTATTTGTCATTTCCTCTTCTAGCTTTTTGTCTCTCCGTTATAAAATTCCCATTCAGTTTCTAATCAAAAAACTCTCTTTCTTCGTACTTTGTTGGAACTATTGAGATTCCCTTTTGTAATAATAAGTTATTTGGGAAAACAATTTTTTCTCCTTCTTTGGTTTTTAAACTTACGTGAAAGGTATTTATATCTTCAATTTCTGCTTCAATAGGAAAATCTTTATCATGAATTTTAATGGTATCGCCAATTCTGAATGGAAAAGAAAAGAATAGAATCATTCCCGCAGTAATATTGCTCAAAATAGACCATTGTGCAAACATGGCAACTCCAATTACAGTGGCTATTGAAGAAACCGTTAGAAAAATATCTTCTGTCTGAACTCCCCAAATAACTATAAGAGTTGTGGTTACTAGTATATTCATTAAAATGTTGATATACTTAATGACCAAGTTGGTACGGTGCTCAAATAACATACTTGAAGAAGCAAAACGTCTAATTAATTTTGCAATTAGCATTCTCAAAACAATTAAAATTGCAATAAGAATGATGGTTGCTATTATCTCGCGGCTATACTCTTTAAACGTAAACATAAATAATTTTTACACTAATGTAGTCAAAAAATCATAAACTTTAGCCGTCGGAAGCCCCATTACATTGGTATAAGAACCTTCGACTTTTGCAACTGCCATAAAACCAAACCATTCCTGAATGCCATACGCTCCAGCTTTATCATAAGGTTTATAGTTTTCGATATAGTACAAAATTGCTTCGTCTGATAATTCGTTAAATGTTACTTTGGTAATATCATGCAATAGAGTAGAGGATTGAGCTGTTTTAAAACAAACCGAAGTAATTACTTCATGAGTTGCATTCGACATTGATTTAATCATTGCAAAAGCATCTTCGGCATTTTTTGGTTTTCCCAAAGCTTTGTTTTGATGCCACACAATTGTATCGCTAGTCACTAAAATCTCATTTTCTTGTAATTCACCTTCGAATACTTTTGCTTTTAATTCAGCCAGAAAATCAGTGATTTCAACCGCTTTTAATTCCGGAGGATAAATTTCTTCAACATCTTTCAAACGAATTTCGAAATCAAGATCCAAATCTTTAAAAAATTGCTGTCTGCGCGGCGAACCCGAAGCTAAAATGATTTTATATTTTTTTAGTTTTTCTTTAAGCATTGTATTTGATATTTAAGGCAATAACCAGAATGGATAAAATTCCGAAAAATAAAATTAGTTTTAAGATGGTACTCAAATGATGAAAATCTTTCTGAGATTTCGCGGTAAAAATTTTGACAATAAAATAGAGTAAAGGCGCTAAAATGGTGACAAAAGAATACAATAAAGTAATGTAAAGCTTATTTTTCATAAAATAAGTATTACAATAAAGTGCTGATGAAATAAAAGCAATGATGGCAAATCCGAGAACAATTTTTGCTGCCCTGTTAATTCCAATTGCCACAGGAAGCGTATTCATTCCCATATTATAATCGCCATTTACGTCTTCGATATCTTTTACTATTTCACGAATAAAATTAATCATAAAGGCAAAAAGAGCATAATCGGTCAGAATCGAAAATAAACTCGCCATTTGCGCCTGATTCTCTGAAGTTGTTGCCGGAAACAAGTCGAAAACACCAATAATTAAAACGCTTGCCGCTAAAAGCAAAGCCACCACAAAATTCCCTAAAATCATAATTTGTTTTAAAGTGGTAGCATAAAAATAAAGCAATGAGGCAATTAAGATAAATAACGAAGCAAAGGTTGGTCTCTGAATTATATTTGACAAAAGAAAACCAACGGCAACTCCAGAGACATTCAATACTATGTAAATATTGAAGGCTGCTGTTTCTGTAATTCCTTTTCCAACCACAACATCATTTGGTTTGTTGATGCTATCAGTTCCTACATCATAAATATTATTAATGACATAACCCGCAGCTGCCAATAAAACCGTACTTAAAACCAATAATCCGTATTGCCAGTCTGACAAAGCTAATGGAATGTTTTGCTCTTTTAAAAAAGCATAACGAAAAAGAAGCTGCATAAATGCCAGCATCAAAAGATTTTGATAACGAATAAGTTTTAGAAATTTCATTTCTTTTTAGGTGCTAAGATGCTAAGGTTCTGAGGTACTAAGTTTTTTTTTTCTAACTGAAAATTGCGACTGCGACTGAAAACTTAATCAAGTCTGCATTTAATAAAAATTCACAATTCACAATTAATCATGTTTTCCGTTAAAATATTCCATCCATTTTCCTTGTACTTTCATGACTTGCTCGATTACGTCTCTTGCAGCGCCGCGCCCGCCTTTTACGTGTGAAATGTAACGACAGATATTCTTGATTTCTGGGCTAGCATCTTGCGGAGAAGTTGGAAGTCCGACCAATTTCATTACATGAAAATCAGGAATATCATCTCCCATATACAACACATTTTCAAGTTTGATATTGTTCTTTTCGGCATATTCGTTTAGCGTTTTTACTTTGTCTGGAGTTCCTAAAAAAACATCTTTAATACCTAAATTATTTAGACGAATACGAACGCCTTCATTGCTTCCGCCAGAAATAATACAAACGTTGTAACCACTTTCAATTGCCGCTTTCATTGCATAACCGTCACGAATATTCATGGTTCTTAACATTTCGCCTTCGTTGGTTACCAAAACAGAACTGTCTGTAAGTACGCCATCTACATCAAAAACAAACGTTGTGATGTCATTCATTATTTCTTTATAACTTTTTACCATTATGCTGTATAGATTGTGTTAAGATTTTATAGATGTTTTTTTTGTTTTCGTCTTGTAAAAAAGCCAAATGTGCTTCGGTTGTAATAGAATCATGACGAATAGCCGGACCAGTTTGAGCATCAGCAGGATCTAGCGTATTTATTTTATTGGCAGTTTCCTGAATCAGAGGTCTTAAAATTGCAAAAGGAAGCTGATTTTCTTCACAGATTTCATTTCCTAAATGATACAAATGATTGGTAAAATTGCTCACAAAGACCGCAGCAACATGAAGTGCTTTTCGCTGTTCTGAACTAATTAAATACACTGCAGTAGAAATGCTTTTAGCAATTGTTTCCAAAAGCTTAAAATCGGCTGTGTTTTCTGCTTCTAAACAAAACGGAATAACAGCATAGTCGATTTCTTTATTTTTAGAAAATGTCTGCAACGGATAAAAAACGCCACGTCTATTTTTTTCATTTATAAGATCAATCGAAGATGTTCCAGAAGTATGAACCACAAGTTGATTGTTGAAAGGCAATTGTTCTGAAACTTCAGTAATGACATTGTCAGAAACAGCAATTATATGTAAGTCAGCTGTTTGTAATTCGCTATAATCAGTTACAATTTTTTCAAAATCAACCAAATGATGTACAGCCTCTGTTTTTCTCGAAAAAACCTGTTTGATTTCAACAATTTTACTGGCACTAAACGCCTTTATTAAATGTTGGGCAACATTGCCGGAACCGATTATATTTATCTGAATCATAAAAGCAAAATTAGTATTATTTTTTTAATGTGAATAGTATACAAAGCTAATCGTATTGGTTTTTTGAAGTTTTTATAGTTCGCATTTTATGTTTCATTTATAACACTTAATTTGATTAAAATAATTCTTTGTTATAAATAAGTATATTTTGTAAGTTTAAACTTTCTGTATTGACAATTTGTTTGAAATTTAGTCCTTATTTTTGGTTTTTATTAACAAAAGCCAAAGCCTGCAAATCAACATTTTTGAGTACTTTTGTCGCACTTTTATACAATGTAATTCCTAAGAAATGGATAAAAAAATATTCTCTTTTTTGTTTTCTACACGATTAATGGCCGTTCTTTTTTTAACATTCGCAATTGCAATGGGTGTTGGAACTTTTATCGAAAGTAAATACAATACCGATACTGCCAGAATTTTAATTTACAATACCAAATGGTTTGAAGCAATAATGGTCATCTTTATGCTTAATTTCTTAGGAAATATCAAAAAATACCAATTGCATAAAAAAGAAAAATGGGCAACACTTTTACTTCATCTTGCCTTTATTTTTATTCTTTTAGGAGCGTTTATAACAAGATATATTAGTTATGAAGGAATGATGCCAATTCGCGAAGGATCGGCAGAAAACCAAATCTATTCAGATAAGACTTTTCTAACCATTTTTGTGGATGGTGAATATAAAGGGCAAATGAAACGCAGGGTTTTCGAAGAAAGTCTTTTGCTTTCTCCGGTTACAAATAATGATTTTAATGTTTCAGGAAAATTTGATGAAACTCCTTTTGAAGTTACATATTCTAAGTACATCATGGGAGCGAAAGAAGTAGTAAAACCAGATGCTAACGGAACTTTATACTTAAAATTAGTAGAAGCAGGAGCAGGCGGACGTGAAGAACATTACCTAAAAGAAGGTGAAGTTCAGAATATTCACAACGTTTTATTTGCATTGAATAAACCAACTGACGGAGCAATCAACATCAATACAAAAGGAGAAAAATATACGATTCAAACTCCTTTTGAAGGTGAATTTATGCGAATGGCTGATCAGTTAAAAGGTAAAGTTACCAAAGACAATGAACAGCCTTTAATGATGCGTTCTTTGTATAGTATTGGTGATATTAGAATCGTTTTTCCAGATCCTGCGATGAAAGGAAAAGTGGCATATGAGTCGAATAATGATTTTAAAGCAAAAACTCATTCTGATGCTTTGGTGGTAAAAGTAAAAGCTGAAGGACAAGAAAAAGAAGTTATGCTTTTTGGTTCTAAAGGACAAGTTGGAGAAGCAAAAACAGTAAAAATTGGAAATATTGAATATTCTTTATTCTTCGGAAGTAAAGCGTACGTTTTACCATTTAAAATAAAACTAAACGATTTTATCGCTACAAAATATCCTGGAACTGAGAAAAGTTATTCTGCTTTCGAAAGTAAAGTAACGGTTCTGGATTCTACAGAAACTTTCAATGCAGACATTTACATGAACCATGTTTTAGATCATAAAGGATTTCGTTTCTTTCAATCTTCTTTTGATCCAGACGAAAAAGGAACGGTTCTTTCTGTAAACCATGATTGGTGGGGAACAAACATTACGTATTTAGGATATTTTCTATTATATATTGGTTTAATGGCTATTATGTTTACAAAAAATTCTCGTTTTGGAGATTTGAAAAAGAAATTGGCAGACATTCAAAAGAAAAAAGAAAAATTACTTACTATTTTAATTTTACTAATTAGTTTAAGTGGTTTTGCACAGCAAACACCGCATGTTCATTCACATGATCACGAACATGATCACGCGCATTCTGCAGATCCGAACAATCATGCAAATCACGTTACCGCTCCGCCAAGTAAGAAACAATTAGATTCTTTGTTGAATATTTATAAAGCGCCAGAATCTCACGCAGCAAAATTTGGACGTTTGATTATTCAGGATGCTGGAGGTAGAATGAAGCCTATTAATACATTTTCGTCGGAATTACTTCGAAAAGTAAGTCATGATGATAAATATAACGGAATGAATTCTGACCAAGTTTTCTTGTCAATGACCCAATATGCTCAGGTTTGGATCCAGATTCCGCTGATTTACATCAAACCAGGAAACGACAGTATTCGTAAAATTATCGGAATTGATTCTAAAGACAAATATGCGCCGTTTGTAAAATTCTTCGATGAAAACGGAAATTACAAATTATCTCCTTATTTAGATGGAGCTTATAAAGCAGCAAATCCGAATAGTTTTGAGAAAGATTATATAGAAACCGATAAAAAAGTAAACTTAATGGAATCTGCTTTAAGCGGAAGTATCTTGAAAATTTTCCCGATTCCAAATGATCCAGGAAATAAATGGGTTTCTTACTTAGAACGTGAAAGCGCTGGTTTGAAAGGAATGGACTCCACTTACGTGAAACAAATCCTGCCCTTGTACTTTAGTGCTTTGAATAACGGTTCGATTGCAAAAAACTTTGATACAGCCGATAATTTGGTTGAAAGTATTAATGGTTTCCAAAAGAAATTTGGAAGTAAGGTAAGACCAAGTGAACAAAAAATTGATCTTGAAATTGCTTACAATACTTATGATATTTTACCAAAAATGTTTTATTGGTATTCGCTTGCAGGAATTTTTATGTTGATTTTTACTTTGTTTAGTATTTTCTTCGATAAAAAATTCTTACGAATCACGGTTAATTTCTTTCATATTTTAATTGGGCTTATATTTGTCCTTCATACTGCGACCTTAATTGCAAGATGGTATATTTCAGGACATGCGCCGTGGAGTAATGCCTACGAAGCGATTGTTTACGTAGCGTGGTCAACCATGTTCTTTGGTTTAGCTTTTGAGGGAAAATCGAAACTAACTGTAGCCTCAGCTGCATTTGTAACAGCTATGATATTTATGGCATCAAATGCAAACTGGATCGATCCGGAAATTGCAAATTTACAGCCGGTTCTTAATTCATATTGGTTAATGATTCACGTTGCAGTAATTGTAGGAAGTTATGGTCCGACTGCTTTAGGGATGATTTTAGGTTTTGTTGCTTTAATTTTAATTTTCTTTACGAATGATAAAAACAAAGCCAAAATGGAATTACATATTAAAGAAGTTACTTACATCAACGAAATGGCCGTAACAATTGGTCTTATTATGTTGACAATCGGAAACTTCCTTGGAGGACAATGGGCAAACGAAAGCTGGGGTCGTTACTGGGGATGGGATCCAAAAGAAACTTGGGCTTTGATTTCTATTATGTTATACGCATTTATCATTCACGCTCGTTTTGTACCTGCTTTACGTGGAGCATGGGTATTTAACTTAATGACTATGTTTGGTTTTGTTTCGATTTTGTTTACCTATTATGGCGTAAATTTCCACTTAGTTGGTTTGCACTCTTACGCAAGTGGAGAAGCACATTCGTTAAGCTGGGTTTATTATTGTTTAATCACGATTTCTTTAATCGGATTAATTACATATCCTAAATATAAAAAGCACTTTAAAAAAGTGAAAAAATAAATAATTCAAGTAGTAATTATTAATTCAAATAAAGAAGGTTCAACAATTGTTGAACCTTTTTTCATTTATAAAGTATTATTTAACTCTAATCACTAAATCTACCGGTTAATAATAAAGCAATTGTCAATACAATAAGAAAACAGACTAGGAAAATTAAGTGACTTAAAACAGACAAAAAGAAAGCTTTGGTTTTTGACATTTTATTGAAAAATTGAATGTTGGTCCAAAATATTAAAACCAGGCCAATTAAATATGTTGCAATAGAAAATTGATGCATGTATGAGGTATGATTCAATAAATATAAAATCGGAAAAGTCAAAATCTGTACAAAAAGTCTTTGCGAAGCTTTGAAAGTATTCAATACAAAAAACTCAAAATAATTATATCCCTGATTTTTAAAAACCAAAAAAGTACCAATACTATACAGCGGAATGGTTGCAACTGTAAGCCAAGAGTAATGAGTCGCCATCAATTCATTCACCTTTTCATAATTTAAATAATCACTTTGAGTATTGATAAAATAATCAATTTTAAAGTAATGATATAGAACGCCATAAAGTGTTGCCAAAACAACGACTAAAGACAACGGTTTAAAATGATGAACTCTTTTGCCTTCAATAAATTCGCGTACAGAATTTCCGGGTCTGGTAAATAATTGTTTTAAAGAATATAGAATTCCCTTGTCAAAATGCAGTAAGCCGTGCTGAATATCGTGCCATAAAAAATGTATATTAATTTTATGAGTTTCGGCGGGTTGCCCACAATTATTGCAATAATGGCCAGTAAAAGCATGATGACAATTTTGACAAATTATTTCCATAAAATAATGAGATTAGAGATGTTTAGTTACAATTCTTTCAAACTAAAATAATAAAAAAACGCATATTAAAATATAATATGCGTTTTAAGGTTTTATACAAATTTTGGTTTATACTTTTCCTAATGTATAAAGTTGTTCCATTGTCGGTGTTAAACTTCCGCCGGCGGGCTCCAGAGTAATTCCAAAAGCTTCAGCAGAATCGGTTTGACTTACAGCAAAAATTTTCTGTGAGTTTCCTTCAAAATCATCCAGTAAACCAATACTTGTTGGGGTAAGAACCGGACTTAACTTAAGAGACCAAACCTGATAAACCATTCCTTTTGGCGGAGCTGGCAAACCTGCGGCATCAATATAAGTTGTTTTAGTTTCTTTGTTCCAGTAAACTTTTGCAAAAGATTTCGGAGAAACCGCCTGACCGCCAAGAGTAACACCTGTATTTTTGATGTCTCTTACGATATTCAGGTTTTTCTTGATTTCTTTATTTTCCTGACCTAAGTAAGCATAATCTCTTTGGATTTTGTTTTTCTCGTTTCCAACAGTAGAAATTGCTTCTTTCGTTTTTGTCAGTTCCATAGTTTGGTATCCTAAACCTAGCATAAGTAATACAGCCGCTGCCCAGCCCACATATTGTGACCAGTTTGAAGCAGGTTTCATGTCGACTACTTTGCCGTGTTTAAGTTCCAAACGAGCTTTGATCTTCTCAAAATTCTCCACAGAGTGAAAAGGAGAGAAGCTCGATGATAAGGCAATGATTGCTTTTTCTATCGAAATGATTTCCAGATTTACTTCGGGATTCTTTTTTGCCAGTTCAGCTATTTCCATGTTTTCATCCTCACTGAGTAAGCCATAAACATAGAGTTCTAAAATACCTGATTCTATATATTCTTGTGCTTCCATTATATTTTTAAATAATTACGTAAATCGTTAATACAGTTTCTGTTTTGTGTTTTGATGGTTCCCAGAGGAATGGCCAATTCTTCCGAAGCTTCTTGCTGGGTATATCCTTTAAAGAATAACAGATTTATGATTTCGATACATTTTGGTTTTAGTTTCTTTACGAATTCCTGAATTCCTATTGCATCAAGTTTATTAGCTAATTTATTACTGTCATCTAACAGATTTACGAAATTATCGGAAGAAAGGTTTTTTTGACTGTTATTAAAATTTTTAGATCGCAGTTTATCAATAGATGTATTTCGTGCAATATTAAGGATCCACGTGTAAAATCTTCCTTTACTTTCATTATAAGAATCAATGTTTTTCCAGATTTTTACAAAAACGTCTTGTAAGACATCTTCTGCTTCTTCTCGATTTTTTACTAAAACATGAATGACTGAAAATAAGCTTTTTGAATACATGTCATATAAATGTGTAAAAGCCTTTTCGTCTTTTTTGTAAATTAAAACTAATAATTCTTCCTGACTCATAGATTTCGGTATTTAAGTTTAAACATTAAAAGTTAGACGTTATTGGGTAACAGTTATAAAGGTATATTATTTTTTTTTAATTTTTTTCATTTTTTTTGTAGCGATAAACCTAGGAAAATCAAGGGTTTTAAAAAAAAGATGATTTTTTTTACATTTTTTTAAAACCAAAAACAATCCATCTTCGTAAATGATTTTATAAGCGTGAGAATGATCTTAGAAAAACCGATTAATTCTCAAATAATAAAACTGTTGTTACATATTCGTTTGGATATATAAATTATGGATAGCAAAATAATTAAAATATTAATAGTTGGATTAACCACAGTTTTAGCTCTCAGCGTTTTTACTAAAAATGATTTTTTAAAAGATGTTGTTAAAAATCAAAACAGTAAAAACTGTAGAGAATAATTAAGGTGAAAATAAAAGAGAATAAATCTTTTAAAAATATTTGTTCTGATTGCTTATTGCGTTGCCAATTTTGAAGTAAGAGCAATAAAAAAGATAAAGTTCTTAAGATTTTGAAAATAGAAAATTAGTAATTTTTGATAGTTGATGCACTCGGACTTCCAAACCGAAGATTTTTTTAATATGTCAGACACAATTATAAAGAGTTTAGATTAGACACATACAAGCCATTTAAAAATATTTTGAAGAACGTTTGACATAATAGGGGTTAAAGAAATTTTCATCATAACCGGAGGCATCAACTTTTTAAAAAAGAAAAATATAAGATTAATATAAAATATTGCATAATAATTAATTCATGGTTTGATTTGTTTGTATGGGGGGAAGCCTAGCGTCTGATTAACGCTAGGCTTCATTTTTTATTTAACTTTTGATTAGCAAAATTTAAAGCAATAAAATAGTTTCAATGAATTGGATTTTAGCTAATTTTATAAAAAATTATCAGATGAAAAATATAGCAATTTTAGTTTGCAGTGCCTTATTTATGATAGCATCGCAAGTTCAGGCCCAAACGAGTCACAAACCTAAAAAGGAAATTATGGCAAAACAGACAATTTATCAGTTTAAAGTAGAAGATCTTTCTGGAGACACTTTTGATTTTGCATCTTTAAAAGGCAAAAAAGTTATGATTGTCAATACTGCTTCAAAATGTGGTTTAACGCCGCAATACAAAGATTTAGAAGCAATTTACAAAGAATATAAAGATAAAGGTTTTGTAATTGTTGGTTTTCCAGCAAACAATTTTGCTTCTCAGGAACCAGGAACGGCTAAAGAAATCGAAAGTTTCTGCCAACAAAATTACGGTGTAACTTTCCCGATGATGAACAAAGTTTCTGTTAAAGGAAGCGATATGTGCGAAGTTTATAAATTCCTTACAGAAAAATCTAAAAATGGTTTACAGGATTCGGAAGTAGAATGGAATTTTCAAAAATACTTGATCAACGAAAAAGGAGAATTAGTAAAAGTGATCAAACCGAGAACTTTGCCAACAGATCCCGAAGTAATCAATTGGATAAAAAGTTAAGACATATAAATAATATAAAAAAATCCGTAAATCTGAATAGTTTAGATTTACGGATTTTTTTGTTTTGTCAGACTGAGCGAAGTCGAAGTCCCCGCAAAGATTAAGCAATCAGGAGTTCTACTTCGCTCATTCTAACAAAAAATCTAATTATTTTAAAATAAGTTGCATAAAAACCAAATCCAGCCAATGATCAAATTTATAACCCACTTCACGAATTGTTCCTGTAGCTACAAATCCGAATTTTTCATGAAAAGCAATACTTCCTGCATTATCAGCGTCGATAGCGCCGATCATAACGTGATAACCTTGTTCTTTTGCTAAGCGAATTAATTCAGTTAGAAGCTTAGAGCCTATACCTTTTCCAATAATGCTATCTATCACATATACAGAATGTTCGACTGTATACTGATAACCAATTTTTTCGCGAAACTGTCCGTAACTTCCAAAACCAACCACTTCGCCATCTAGATCGGCTACAATTACCGGAAGGTTTTTAGATGTTTTATCTTCAAACCATTTTTTTTGAACTTCTAAAGTTTGTGTTTCGTAACTGTAATTGGCTGTTGTGTGCAAAATAGAATGATTTACAATTTCTAATATCTTTTGTAAATCGGCTGTAGTTGCTGGTCTTAAAATAATGCTCATTGGTAATTTTTGGTAGTTATTTTTTGTTTAATTCTGTTAATAGAATATCGGTTTCTTTAGAATCCCAACCCATTTCTTTTGCAATTGATTTTGCATTTTTGGCATATTCCAAAGCTTTCTTTTTGTCTTTTATTTTGTTATAAAGCTTGGCTTCAAGTAAATTTCCATCATAAGAATTATTCAATTCTAAAGAATGATTTACCCAGAAAATGGCTTTCTTCAAACTCTCTGTATCATTTATATGTTTGAAATACGTATTTCCGATTTCTTTTAGAAAGCTCGCATCATTCCAAACTAACTTTTGAGTGTCTTCAAGTGTCACTTTTTTGTAGAAGTCCCATTTTTCTGTTCTTTCTGCTAAAGTTAGATCATATTTAAAAACCAAAGAATCTGTTTTTTGTAAACGAATAGATTTGGCAATTTCTCTTTGTTTGTAATAATTCACAGTATCTAAATTATCAACCAACGGGCGAAGTAATTCATTTACAATATTTTCAATTTTTTTTTCTACACGATTTTGAGAAGCTACTGCTGCAAACTCTTTTTGGTGATTTAAAACAAACTGAAATTCTTTTGATTTAATATCGGTTACACCATTTGCAATCGCTCTCCAATTTAATTCACTAACCAATTGTTTGTCAGATTGTGTGTTGAGATAAATATGAGTTGCAGGCGATAATTCGGTTCTGTCTTTTCCTTTTTTTAGCGTATTCAAATAAGTAAAGAATTTGTCAGAATTACTCGGATCTGCTATAAATTCTTTTTCTAAATAGGGCAATTGCATTTTTTGATTTAAAGAATAATTTAATTCGGCTAAAAATTCAGCTTTTTTCATTTCTCCTTTCAAAGCATAAATTAAATTTTCATTTGAATCTAAAAATAGAAATGTCGGCAGTGATTTGGTATTGAATTTAGTTTTTAAAGCAATTCCTTCTTCTTTTTCAATGTTTTTATAGGTACAAACAAAATTTTTGCTTAAAAAATCTTTAACAGAAGGATCGCTTAAAACTTCATTTTTCATCAAATTACAATGCGGACACCAATCTGCGTACAACATCACAAAAAGTGGTTTTCCTTCTTTTTTAGCCGTTTCTAAAGCTGTTTTATACGGAATATCGACAGGTACAAATTGATTTTGTGAAATTGCAGTTTGAAAAGTGACAGATAAAAAAAGTAGAAATAAGAAACGCATATCGAGTTAGGCTTTTAATAATTATTCGATTTTACAAATATATTTCCTTTTTCGGGAAAGAGCCTTAATATATTCCTAATTATAATATATTTCAACTGCGAAGTTTGTAACTTTGCAGTAAATATGAAGAAAATTAATTTAAGGTTTTCTTTTATAAAAGTAATATACAACCAGAATGATTTACCCCAAAATAGCGCTTGCTCAAAGCATTATAGAGATTTTATCTGCCAAAGGCATCATTAATATTATTATTTCTCCGGGATCCAGAAATGCACCTTTAACAATCGGATTTGCTCAAAATCATAATTTTAAATGTTACAGTATTGCAGACGAGCGCTGTGCCGCTTTTTTCGCCTTAGGAATTGCACAACAAACCAAACAGCCAACTGCGGTTGTTTGTACTTCCGGATCTGCTTTGTTAAATTATTATCCCGCTGTAGCGGAAGCATTTTACAGTCAGATTCCGTTAATTGTAATTTCTGCAGATCGTCCTCAGAATAAAATAGATATTGGTGACGGACAAACTATTCGTCAGCAAAATGTCTTTGAAAATCATTCTGTTTTCAACGCTAATTTAACAGAAGAAGCTTCAGAAGAAAATGATTTGAAAATTAATGGAGCAATTGAAACTGCGATAAAATTAAAAGGGCCGGTTCATATTAATGCACCTTTTGAAGAACCTTTATACGAAACAACAGAAGAACTTTCTGTTCATTCAAAAATCACAAATCCGCAGTCGGAGGTTATTAGTAAAACTATAGAAAATAGCGAGGAAGTGGTTTCTGTTTGGAATAACGCAAAACGCAAACTAATCTTAGTTGGTGTAAACGAAGCGAATGTTATAGACAAAGAAATTATTGAAAATCTAGCTTCAGATCCGTCAATTGTGGTTTTGACAGAAACGACTTCAAATCTTCATCATGCCAATTTTATTAATTCAATAGATACTTTAATTACACCGTTTGACGATTCTGATTTTAAAGAATTTAATCCAGAAGTTTTAGTAACTTTTGGCGGAATGGTAGTTTCTAAAAGAATCAAAGGATTTTTAAGAAAATACAAACCGAAACATCATTGGCATATTGATACTTTGCGAGCATACGATACGTTTGGGGCTTTGACAAAACGCTTTCAAATGCAGCCCAATAATTTCTTCAAAGATTTACTTTCAAAAACAACATTTGTAAAAAGTAATTATTTCAAAAATATCGATGCTGTTTATAAAAATAGGTTAATCAAAAAAGGAGAATATCTAAGTAAAATTGGATTTTCTGATTTTAAGGTTTTTGAAAAAGTGATCGAATCTCTACCTAAAAATAGTCTTTTCCAAATCAGTAATAGTTCTGCGATTCGTTATGCGCAATTAATTGACATTGATGAAACAATCGAAGTTTTCTGTAATCGTGGTACAAGCGGAATAGACGGAAGTACATCTACAGCCATTGGAGCCGCAGTTGGCAACGGGAAACAAACTGTGCTTGTAACTGGAGATATTGGTTTTCTATACGACAGCAATGCTTTATGGAATTCCTATATTCCAAAAAACTTTAAAATTATTCTGGTAAATAATGGTGGAGGAGGAATTTTCAGGATTTTGCCAGGTCATCAAGAAAAACCAGTTTTTAATACTTATTTCGAAACATCTCATAATTTAACAGCCGAGCATTTGGCTAAGATGTATGGTATGAATTATTTCACTTCTAATGATATTGAATCACTAGAAGTTGGAATAAATTCTCTGTATGCATCAAATAATGTTCCTTCCATATTAGAAATCTTTACACCCACATTGGAAAATGACCAGATTCTTAAAAATTACTTTAAACAGTTAAAGTAATTTGAAGGAAAAATAGTGTTAAATTTTTTGTTTTCTTTTTTACTTTATATACATTTGGCCTTTATTAATTGCCAAATATTATAATTATGAGCAGAAGAGAAGAACTAATTAAGAAGTACACAGAAGATTTAAAACAAAAATGTGATCTTGATGTAAATGTAGATTTATTAACAAAAATTACGATTGCCTGCGGACCATCTATTTACAATGATGATGCATCTATTGTTGCTTCTTCGCAACCATCAGAATTAGAAACAGTAAAAAACAATTTTCTAATTAAAAAACTAGGTTTAAAAGACGGACCAGAGTTAATGGCAGGAATTAATGCTGTTGTAGAACAATATGGGAAATCTAATAAACACAAATACAGACCAGTAGTGTATTATCTACTGACGATACATTTTAAAAAAGAAAGTGTATTTAAATAATTAAGATTAGACTTGATTTAAATTTCGAAATCTCTTGAAGTAGCAATATTTTAGGAGATTTTGCAGTTTTTGGCTATCAATAAAGTTTTGTAAAATAATTTTCTTTCTACCATTTCAAACTTCGTACCTTTGCGCATCAGAAACTTAGTTGATTTACAACTTAAGAAATACATTAAAATGCTAGAAATAGGAAAATACAATACGCTAACTATATTACGTGACACCAAAGTTGGTTTGTTTTTAGGAAATCCTGAAATTGATCCTGACGGAATTCATGATGTTTTATTACCAAACAAATACGTTCCAAAAGTATTTGAAATTGGAGAAGAACTGATTGTTTTTGTTTATTTAGATCACGAACAACGACCAGTTGCAACGACTTTAGTTCCATATATTTTATTGAATGAATTTGCACTTTTAAGAGTGAATTACATCAATAATGTTGGCGCTTTTATGGATTGGGGAATGGAAAAAGATATTCTTGTTCCGTTCAAAGAGCAAGCGCGCCCAATGGAGAAAGGAAAACGTTACCTGGTTTATTTATACATGGACAAACAAACCAATCGTTTGGTTGCTTCAAGTAAAACAAATCAGTTTTTAAGTAACGATCAGTTGACGGTTGAAAAAGGGGAAGAAGTTGATTTAATCGTTTCTCATATTACCGAAATGGGAATCAATGTCATTATAAACGAACAACATAAAGGACTTTTGTACAAAGACGAAGTTTATGACGACGCGATAAGAACTGGCGACAGAATGCGTGGTTACATCAAAAATATTCGTCCCGACAATAAGATCGACGTTGCTATTCAGCCACAGGGATTTGAAAGTATCGAACCAAATGCCGAGAAAATATTAAGTGAGTTAAGGGCCAGCAGAGGTTTTCTTCGTTTAAATGACACTTCGCATCCTGAAGATATTAAGACTGTTTTGAAAATGAGTAAAAAATCATTCAAAAAAGCAATCGGATCTTTATATAAAGAAAAATTAATCGAAATAAAAGAAGACGGAATTTATCTTGTAAAAGATTAAATTCTAAAAATTTCAATTTTATAAAATCCAATCCCAAAATTCATTTAGGATTGGAATTTGGATTTAAAATCTGGAATTTACTTTGCGCAAGCAAAGTTATACTAACACAAAAGGCTGCCCTTACGGACAGCCTTTCGCTTTTTATTCTAGTTTTAAAAAAAATTGTAATTAAAAAAAAACAGAAATAAAATAATTCGGATCCCTCTCAGGACAATAGCGTTATAAATTTTAGAAATTATCCGATTGATGGGTATGTCTTTTAAATAATCGATGTGTAAATCTTAAAAGCAAAAAGAGAATTTCACGGCTAATCCATTGGTTTATATATAACTTTTAGAATGTGTGAACTAGTATTTTTTCTCTTTTTCGTAATCGTTTCTATACTAATTATAGATACAATTCTAACATTTAACCTTAGGTGTTACTTTTTTCTCTTTGAAGTTTCGACTAACACATAAATCATTTGCTCTTTTGTTTGAGGTTTATTAATTAAAACCCTAAAAAAATGAGCGACAAATTTTTTAAATTTTCTCAAAAAAATCATTTTTTAGGTTAATAAATCAGTGAAAGAAAATCAATTTAAAATCAGTAAAACAAAATGTATCTCATTGATTTCTAGGATGTAAAATTAATTATTATTTTTCTAAACTAATGTTAAAAAATGTTATTTTTTGGAACAGGGTACCAATTGTTAACATTAGAAGTCAATTTAGGAAAGACTTAAGCCAATTTGAGTAGGTAAAATTGTAAAAATGCGTTATTTTTACACTATAATTATTAAAACAGAAAAATCAAAATGGATTGGATTACAGCCAGAGAATTTGAAGATATAACGTATAAAAAATGCAACGGAGTAGCGAGAATAGCCTTTAACAGACCAAATGTTAGAAATGCATTCCGTCCTAAAACTACTTCAGAATTATACCAGGCTTTCTACGATGCACAAGAAGATACTTCAATCGGAGTGGTTTTACTTTCAGCCGAAGGTCCCTCAACAAAAGATGGCGTTTATTCTTTTTGTAGCGGAGGAGATCAAAATGTACGTGGACACCAAGGATATGTTGGAGAAGACGGGCAGCACCGTTTAAATATACTAGAAGTACAGCGTTTGATTCGTTTTATGCCTAAAGTTGTTATTGCAGTTGTGCCTGGATGGGCTGTAGGCGGCGGACATAGTTTGCACGTTGTTTGCGACATGACCCTTGCGAGTAAAGAACATGCTATTTTTAAACAAACAGATGCAGATGTAACCAGTTTTGACGGTGGTTACGGTTCGGCGTATTTGGCTAAAATGGTGGGACAGAAAAAAGCTCGTGAAATTTTCTTTTTAGGTAGAAATTATTCTGCGCAAGAAGCGATGGATATGGGAATGGTAAATGCCGTAATTCCACACGACGAATTAGAAGCAACCGCTTACGAATGGGCACAGGAAATCCTTCAAAAATCACCAACTTCTATAAAAATGCTAAAATTTGCCATGAACTTAACAGACGACGGAATGGTCGGGCAACAAGTTTTTGCAGGAGAAGCAACTCGTTTGGCCTACATGACCGAAGAAGCAAAAGAAGGAAGAAATGCTTTCTTAGAAAAAAGAAAACCAAACTTCGGTGAAAATAAATGGTTACCTTAAATTAATAAAATTGTTTAAAGTTTAAAGTTTCATGTTACACGTTCATCGAAAACTTGAAACTTTAGACTTGAAACAAAATAAACAAAAAATAGAATGAAACATTGGATTGAAGCCGCCAGACTGCGTACATTACCTTTATCAGTTTCCGGAATTATAGTGGGAAGTATTTATGCTTTATCAAACCCGACAGAAACCATTAATACGCCAACAGAAGTTTTTAGCTGGAAAGTTTTTGGTTTTGCACTTTTGACAACATTAGGATTACAGGTCTTATCCAATTTTGCAAATGATTACGGAGATGGTGTAAAAGGAACAGATAATGCAGATCGAGTAGGGCCGCAGCGTGCTATTCAGAGTGGTGCAATTACGCCACAAGCCATGAAAAAAGCCATAATCATTACATCATTATTGACTTTATTGTCAGCAATGATATTGATTTATTTTGCTTTCGGACAAGATAATTTTGGTTATTCAATCTTCTTTCTTTTGTTAGGAATAGCCGCAATTGCATCTGCAATTCGTTATACTGTAGGAAACTCAGCTTACGGTTACAGAGGATTTGGCGATTTATTCGTTTTCGTTTTCTTCGGATTGGTAAGTACTCTCGGCGTAAACTTTTTGTACGCAAAAGAAGTAGATCCGCTTTTAATTCTCCCGGCAGTTTCTATCGGATTCTTAAGTGTAGGAGTTTTAAACCTGAATAATATGCGCGATCAAGAATCAGATAAAAAAGTCAGTAAAAATACCATCGTAGTGCAAATGGGCGCTAAAAATGCTAAAAATTATCATTTTTTCCTGATCATTACAGCAATGATTCTGGTTGTAGTTTTTGCTATTTTAAGCGATTACAATTTTGATCAGTACTTGTTTTTATTGGCTTATATTCCGTTAACAAAACATTTAATCACAGTTTATAAAAATCAGGATCCAAAATTATTAGATCCAGAATTGAAAAAATTAGCGCTAAGCACTTTTTTACTTTCAATATTGCTAACAGTTTGTATGATTTCATTGATTTCAGACATTATTGTAAACCTCTTTTTAGGAGGAAGATAAAACACCACTAATTTAAAAAGGTAAAAAATGAAAATTACATTTTACGGACACGCTTCATTAGGAATTGAAGTTGGAGGAAAAAATATTATTGTAGATCCTTATATTTCTGCAAATCCACAAGCAGCAGCGATTGACATTAATTCATTAAAAGCTGATTACATACTATTGACGCATGCACACGGTGACCACGTTTTAGACGTTGAATCTATAGCCAAAAATACGGGCGCAGTTATCGTTTCAAATGCAGAAATCGCTACTTATTATGGAAACAAAGGTTTCAAATCTCACCCAATGAATCACGGTGGAAGCTGGAATTTTGATTTCGGAAAAGTAAAATATGTTAACGCAATTCACTCAAGCAGTTTTCCTGACGGATCTTACGGCGGAAATCCTGGTGGATTTGTAATCGAAGGGGAACACAAAAACATTTACATCGCCGGAGATACTGCATTGACTTACGATATGAAATTGATTCCGCTTCGCACAGAGTTGGATTTGGTAATTCTTCCAATCGGAAATAATTTCACAATGGATGTCGAAGATGCTATAATCGCTTCAGATTTTGTAGAATGTGATAAAATTCTAGGCTACCATTTCGATACTTTCGGGTATATCGAAATCAATCATGAAGATGCTATTCGTAAATTTTTCGATAAAGGAAAAGATTTAATGCTTCTAGAAATTGGAGAATCTATAGAATTATAATTTTATCCTGAACGAAGTCGAAGGAAGGAGCTAATCCCGCTCTCCGCTATATCTTTTTGTGGTCTAGCTAAAATAAACTAGACTACAAAAGGATATCGCTTCAAACGAAGTTCATTGAAAACTCCAATTAAAATAAATGTTTTAGTGAAGTAATCGGGGCTAGGGCACTCAATTTCACAAGAAAGTTATTTGGCACAATCTATGTTATTTGAATATCCGAGTTTTAAAAATTAAAAATCATTTTAATCTGTGTAATCAGTGGCAACTAAGACATCATTACAAAACATAACTTTCAAAAAAATAGTATTGTCTCTTTTCATTACATTTTCTTTTAGTGCATTTGCTCAAAAAGACGGTTATTGGGACAAAGAACGTGCTACAACCAAAGAAATTATGGTTCCCGCACGTGATAGAATTTCAATCCCAACAGAAGATTTACCCGTTGGAACTACAGAAATTGTATACCGAATTACACTTTTGGACAAAAATCAGGAAATGGCCAATAGTTTGGTTTCCTTATTAAAAGCTATTCCAGACCCAACAGGCGTAAGTCAGGGATCTGCAGGTGCAGTTTTTTTAATGTCTAAAATTTCTGGAGACGATCAATGTACGTATTCGATTTTTACATCTAATGAAAATGCAAAAAAATACGTTTCAGATGGTAAAATAGATAAAGCTTGTTATTCTCAGGCAGAACCAGTTAGTAAAGATGCAAAACGTTTATCAGTAAACAAATCATCTTGTTTAAAAGAAAACATCAATACCATTTGGTTTGGTTTTGAAAGTAAAAACTGGATTTTGAGTCAGAAGGTGGTTTTAGAAGTTGTGCCTTGGGTTGATACAAAATTAAGCCGAGGTTGGAATCAGGACAATAAAAATGAAATCATAAGCTTGTGCAAAACGTCTACAATGGCACAAAAAATGGCCAATTCTGATGATTTCTGTGTTTGTATTTTGAATAAAATTATGAAACAATATCGTTATGACGAGTTTCAGAAATTATTGGCTGTGGAAAAAATAAAAGTTTATAAAGACTTTGGAAACGCTTGTTACAAAGACGCTGATATTTCGAAGAATGTTTTCAACGATTTGAGATCACAAGTCGCTTCGTTAATCAAAACTCAAAAATACAATGAAGCTATTCCAAAATTAAACACAATTGTTAACGAAGGAAAAGCAACGGCATTAGATTATAGTTCGTTGGGCTATTGCTATATTTTGACAAAACAATACGCAAAAGCATTAAAAGTTTTGTTGGAAGGCGAAAAACTAGATGATACAGAATTAATGATTAAACTAAATCTGGCGCATACCTATTTAGTGAGCGACGATTACAGCGTAGCTAAAGCAATTTACAAAAAATATCAAACTCAAAATGTAACGGATAGTTTGAGCTGGATTGCAAAAACAAAGTTAGATTTTGCTTCTTTTCAGAAAGCTGGTCTTCCGTCTAAAGATTTTGAAAGAGTATTAAAACTTTATAATTAAAAACCATTGAAAGCTTCTTACCATAAATATTTGCTTGATTTTAAACGCGCTTCAGGAACTTCAAGAGGTGTAATGACCGAAAAAGAAACCTGGTTTATAATTCTGGAAGAAAATGGTAAAAAGGGAATTGGCGAATGCGGAATCCTAAGAGGTTTGAGTGCAGACGACCGTCCTGATTATGAAGAAAAACTAAAATGGACTTGCGAAAATATCCATTTAGGAGAAAGTGAACTTTGGAGTGCTTTGTTAGAATTTCCATCAATTCAATTTGGTGTAGAAATGGCTTTTTTATCTTTAAAGAGTAAAAATCCATATGTTTTATTTCCTTCAGATTTTACCAAAGAATTAAGCTCAATTACAATAAATGGTTTGGTTTGGATGGGAGAAGCTTCTTTCATGAAAGAACAAATTGAAGAAAAATTAGCTACGGGTTTTAATTGTATCAAACTTAAAATTGGAGCTATTGATTTTCAGAAAGAATTAGAATTATTGCAATTTATAAGAAGCCATTTTTCTCCTAAAGAAATAGAAATTAGAGTTGATGCAAATGGCGCTTTTCCTTTAAATGAAGCTTTAGATAAATTACATCAATTAAAACAATTTCAACTTCATAGCATCGAACAACCAATTCGCAAAGGATATGTTTTAGAAATGGCAGAACTTTGTAGAGAAACACCATTTCCTATTGCTTTGGACGAGGAGTTGATTGGAATATTTTCATTCGAAGAAAAAGAAAAATTATTGCAACAAATAAATCCTCAATACATTATTTTGAAGCCCAGTTTTGTCGGAGGTTTCAAAGGAACTCAGGAATGGATTGATTTAGCAGAAAAACATAAAATCGGCTGGTGGATTACGTCAGCACTAGAAAGCAATATCGGACTCAACGCGATTGCACAATGGACATTCACTTTAAATTCAAAAATGCCTCAAGGTCTAGGAACCGGAGCGCTTTATACCAATAATATAGATTGCCCGCTTGAAGTTAAAAATGGACAACTTTGCTATAATAAAAGTAAAGAATGGGAAGAAAAGTTTTTTTTCTAAAGTGACAGAGGGACAAAGCGACGAAGTTTTTGAACTTTGTCGCTTTGTTCTTCTGTTTCTTTGAACCTTCTAAATCATTCTTTGCCTCCCAAGAGATTATTTTGCCAATCTTTTAATTCCTGCCATTTTCCCTGATAAGCCAATGAAGCTTGCTTGGCCCAAGTACTCGGATTATGTATGGCATAATTTTCACCTCCAGAATCTAAAACAGATTGCAGTTTTTCTGTTGATGCCTGAGAAAGTTCATACCAGGTTTTTATTCCAGCGTCATTTAATAACGCTTCTATTTTTGGACCAATTCCTTCTACAATTTTCAAATCATTTTCTTTTATTTTTTTACCTAATAGAGTTGCTGCTAAACCGCTGTCAAAATGAATAAGAGCTGGAGCTGTTGCAGTAAAGGATTGCACATTTATTTTGGATTTCGCAACTAGATCTGCTTCCAAAGTGCTAATTTTTGCGTTTAAATTTCTAGTATTTGCTTTACAGGCATCTAAGTCTTCTTGAAGAGACAATGCCAGAGAGTTGTCATTTTTTGAATTCATTTTTCCTAGTAAATAACCTAAAATTCCACAAATTAAGCCTACTAGAGAAGGGATTAAGATACAAGGTATATTCATGATCGTATATTTTAATTATTTAATTGTAATGACTGTTCTTCGATTTGTTGCTTTTCCTTCGGCAGTATTGTTATCACCAATTGGCTCGTCAGGTCCTTTTGATGATGTTTCAATCCTTGCCGCGTCAATACCATTTTTAGAAAGGTAATCTTTAGAAAAATCTGCTCTTTTTTGACCTAAAATAATGTTCGAATCGCGATTTCCTACATTATCAGAATGACCAACAGCCAGTATAACAGCGTCTTTTACATTTTCAAGATATTTTGCAATATCCGCCACTTTTTGTCTTTCTATGTTGCTTAAAGTTTGACGCGATTGATTGGTGTTAAAATGAAGAATCAGCGGATCAGCATTTATTTTGCTTTTTAATGCGCTCCAATCATCATTTGCGGCTGAAGTAGAATCGACAATTTGAAAAGTGTAGTCGGCAGGACCCAGAAGCGTATCGCCAGTCATTTTCCATTCATCAATAATTTTTCCGATTGTAGTGAATTGATTTTCAGACATTCCTTTGGAAACAAAATAATTCTTCACATCATTTGCCCTGGCCAATCCAAGATTTTCAAAAGTGGTAGAATTTGTTTCGTCAGAAGTAGCATAACCCGTTATCGTGACTTTTTGCTTCGGATTTGAAGACAAGAAAGCTTTTAATTTTTCGACACCGGTCGTTACAGAATCGCTTACAGGCATTATTAAAATTGCGCTGTTTTTAAGGAACTTGAGATTATCATGAGTCTGATATTCAATTCCCGAACCATTTAATACAAACGGAACAAAATTAGGCTCTTTAACAGCTGGGGAAACCATTTTGGGAGCATCATCTGTTGTTGTTTCTTCACAGCAATTGCAGCAAAATTTTAGATATAAAAAAGTACCTAAAATAATGGTTATCGCAATGCCTAAGACATAAAGTGCTTTTTTAGACATAGATGATGAGTTTAGATTCTTTCAAATTTAATTAAAATTTTAATGCGTAACATATTAATAATCAGTTATTTTATTGTTTGTTGTTTGCTTTTTTGGAAATTGAATTAACAAATTTTTGATTTTGTTATTTTTTAACCTCTTGATTAAATTGAGTAACTTGCATAAAAAATAATGCATATTTAGTATGGTCGAAATAGAAAGAAAATTTCTTGTCAAATCTGATGACTTCAAAAAACAGGATTTTGCTCAAAATAAGATCGCTCAAGGTTATCTAAGTTCTGTTCCCGAGCGTACCGTTAGAATTAGAATTAAAGGTCAAAAAGGTTTTATTACTATAAAAGGAATAAGTCAAGGCAGCGGCATGTCACGTTTTGAGTGGGAAAATGAAATTCTGCTCGATGAAGCGCAAGAACTTTTGAAACTTTGTGAAAAGGGGAAAATTGAAAAAACACGCTACGAAATAAAATCTGGAAATCATGTTTATGAAGTTGATGAATTTTATGGTGAAAATGAAGGTTTGGTAATGGCAGAAATCGAATTGAATGCTGAGGATGAAACTTTTGAAAAACCAGAATGGCTAGGTGAAGAAGTAACTAACGATGAAAGATATTACAACGCCTATTTGAGTAAAAATCCTTTTAAAGACTGGCAAAAATAAAATGGCAGAATCGATATATGACCTTATTATTGTAGGCGGCGGACCGATTGGTCTTGCATGTGCAATAGAAGCTGAAAAGAAAAAATTAAAATACTTAATTATAGAAAAAGGAGCAATTGTAAACAGTATTTTCAATTATCCGCTGTACATGACCTTTTTCTCTACCGCAGAAAGATTAGAAATTGGAGAAATTCCATTTAATTGTTTGGCTCCAAAGCCTGGGCGCCAGGAAGCTTTGGAATACTACAGAAACATTCACCGATATTTTAAATTCAATATTAATTTATTTGAAAGAGTTGTTGATATTCAAAAAGATAACGGAATTTTTAATATCAAAACAGACAAACAAAATTACGAATCTAAGAACGTCGTAATTGCAACCGGATTTTATGATATTCCGATTCAGATGAATGTTTTGGGAGAAAATCTACCTAAAGTTCGTCATTATTATAAGGAAGCTCACGAATATGCTTTTAGAAAAGTTTTAGTGGTTGGTGCCAACAATTCTTCAGTAGACGCGGCCTTAGAATGCTGGAGAAAAGGGGCAGATGTAACCATGGTCATTCGCAAAAATGAAATCAACAGCCGTGTAAAATATTGGGTTAAACCAGATATTGAAAACCGTATTGAAGAGGGAAGTATAAAAGCTTATTTTGAATCGAATATAACGGAAATCCTTGAAAACGAAGTACAAATTGAAACTCCAGATGGAAAAATTAGTATTGAAAATGATTTTGTTCTGGCATTAACAGGTTACAAGCCAGATTTGAATTTCTTAGAAAAAATGGGAATTGAACTTTCTAATGACGAACTGAAAATTCCGAACTATAATCCGGAAACAATGGAAACGAATATTGAAGGATTATTTCTTGCGGGCGTTGTCTGCGGCGGAATGCAGACGCATAAATGGTTCATTGAAAACTCAAGAGTTCATGCTAACTTGATAGTTGATTGTATTATTGGCAAATAAAATTGAGCCACAGATTAAATGATTTTTTTGGATTTATCATTGAAATCTCTTTAATCTGTGGCAAAAAAAACTTAAGAACTACAAGATAACATCGAACATCCGACTTTTGTTCTTGCCCAATCAGGACGTTTGGCAAACCATTTTTCAGATTCTGGTTGTTCGGCATATGGATTTTTTAGAAGCTGAAATAATTCATCAACTAAAGTATAATCTTCTTTATCTGCGGCATCAATCGCTAATTGTGCCATATAATTTCGCAACACATATTTCGGATTAATAGCATTCATTTTTTGAGCTTTTTCTTCATCTGAAAGTGTTTCAGAATCTAATCTTTTCAAATAAACTGAAAGCCATTTCTGCCACGCATCTAAAATCTTTTCTTTAATTTCTTCTGGTAAATAGAAAGCATATTCAATTTTTCTAAAAGCTTCTTCGACAGAATCAGTTTTTTTAATTTGACTTAAATTTCTAAAAAATATAGTCATGTCAGTTTCTGATAACTGTAGAATTTCTTCCAACCCCTTTGTGATTTTATTATCAGTTTCACTTGAAGTGAATATGCCTAATTTGCTTAAAAACATTAGTTTATAATCTTCTTCAAAATCTATGATAAAAGATTCAAGAATTTTTTCTAACGGAGCAGCTTCGTTAATTAAAGGATAAAGCGCATTTGCTAATTGAAATAAATTCCATTGCGCGACCTGAGGCTGATTCCCGAAACGATATCTTCTGTTTTGACTGTCTGTTGTATTTGGTGTCCAATCTGGATCGTAGTTTTCTAACCAGCCATACGGACCATAATCAATTGTGATTCCGTGAATGGACATATTATCGGTATTCATAACTCCGTGAACAAATCCGACGCGTTGCCAATGCAAAATCATTTCACGAGTTGTATCTGCAACTTTTTGGAAAAACTGAATGTATTGTTCTTTTGGTTCTCCAGTAATTTCCGGAAAATAATGTTTGATTGTAAATTCTACGAATTGCTTGAGATTTTTCAATTCATTTCTGGAAGTAAGCATTTCAAAACTTCCAAAACGAATAAAAGAAGGCGCAACTCTTGCCACTATGGCGCCTTTTTCGTAAGCCAGATTTCCGTTATACAAAACATCTCTCAAAACCTGATCGCCAGAAAGCATCAGCGAAAGCGATCGAGTAGTGGGAACTCCCAAATAATGCATGGCTTCAGCGCATAAATATTCTCTAATCGAAGAACGTAAAACAGCTAGTCCGTCTGCGGTTCTTGAATAAGGTGTTTTTCCTGCACCTTTTAACTGAAGCATGAAAAACTGATTATTATTTTCAACTTCCGTTAAATTTATTGCGCGGCCATCGCCCAATTGTCCTGCCCAGTTTCCAAATTGATGCCCGGCATAACACATGGCAAAAGGCTGTGTTTCAGGATAAATTTCTTTTCCTGAAAAAGTATTTAAAAATTCCTCTGATTGAATTTCATCTTTAGAAATTCCAACCAACTCAGCCACTTCTTCAGAAGCATGAATCAGTTTTGGATTAGAAGGTTTTGTCGGATTTACATAAGAAAACAGCGTGTTTTTTACCTGACGTGTTTCATTTGTCAAATCAGGATCGGCTGGTAATTCTGTTGTAAAGCGATTATTTATTTTAAGATTTTTCATTTTAAATTATTGTTTTGCCACAGATTAAATTAATTTAAAAGATTTTTCTTTTTATATGAAATGCAATCCTTTTAATCTTTTCAATCTGTGGCTTAAAAAATATTAGCCAATTAATCTATCAGCGTACATTTTTTTAAGTTTTTGAATTTTCGGATCAATTACAACTTGGCAATAACCAGCTTCCTGATTTTCATTATAATAATTCTGATGATAATCTTCGGCTTCGTAAAAAACTTCTAAAGGTTTTAATTGAGTCACAATCGGATCTGCATAGGCAGGTTGAACTTCTTCAAATACTTTTTCTGCAATTTCTTTTTGTTCCTCATCATGATACAAAACAATAGAACGATATTGAGTTCCGCTGTCGCCGCCCTGACGATTTAAAGTTGTAGGGTCGTGACTTGTCATGAAAATGAAAATTAAGTCATGATATGAAATTATGTCAGGATTAAAAGTAACCTGAATTACTTCTGCATGTCCAGTTCTACCCGTACAAACTTCTCGATATGGAGGATTTTTTATAAATCCATCTGAATAGCCCGATTTTATTGATTCAACTCCTTTTAAACGCTGAATTACAGCTTCTATACACCAAAAACATCCGCCACCAAAGGTAGCAACTGATAAATTTTCCATAAATAATACTTTCTTTTAGTTTAATGCCTATTAATTCGATAGGATATTGTGATAATTTCTTAAAAAAAATATCTTTTGACTAAAGATATTAAACGGTAATGTAATGTTTGAAGTTTAGTATTGATAAATTCACAATTTTGTAAAAAAGCGATATATTTGCAGTCAAACACAAGGCACAACCAATGAATAGCAAAAATAATACCATGACTCTTGAAACTTATTTTCAGGAATTTAGACAGCATATTGTCGGTATAAATCAGGAATTTACGTCACCTTATGGCAGAAAATCTATCGTTTATACAGATTGGACTGCCAGTGGAAGATTATATCGTCCGATTGAAGAAAAATTGTTAAACCAATTCGGACCTTTTGTTGCCAATACACATACAGAAACCACCGTGTCTGGTACCGCTATGACAAAAGCGTATCATCATGCAAGACATATAATTAAGCGTCATGCTAATGCAAACATTGATGATGTTCTGATTACAGATGGAACAGGAATGACCGGAGTTATTAATAAATTTCAACGAATTTTAGGTTTGAAAGTGCCAGAAAACCTAAAACCTTTTACGAATGTTCCAGCTGAACAAAAACCAATTGTTTTTATTTCTCATATGGAACATCATTCTAATCAGACTTCTTGGTTAGAAACTATTGCCGATGTTGAAATTATTCCGTCTTGTGAAAAAGGACTTTTTAATGTTGAAAATCTTGAAGTTTTATTAGAAAAATATAAAGACAGAACAATTAAAATTGCTTCTATAACAGCTTGTTCAAATGTTACAGGTTTGAGAACCCCATATCATGAAGCTGCAAAAATGATGCATCAGCACAATGGAGTATGTTTTGTAGATTTCGCTTGCTCAGGACCTTACGTAGAAGTTGATATGCATCCTGCTGATCCAGAATCGTATTTGGATGCTGTTTTTATGTCACCACATAAATTCTTGGGCGGACCCGGAACTTCTGGGGTTTTGATTTTCAACAAGAAATTATACACTAATATGATTCCCGATTGTCCTGGCGGAGGAACAGTGAGCTGGACAAATCCGTGGGGAGTACATAAATATATTGATAATATTGAAGATCGCGAGGATGGCGGAACGCCAGGTTTTCTTCAGGTTATAAAAACGGCTTTGGCTATTGAGCTAAAAGAAGAAATGGGAATTGAAAACATCATGCAACGTGAACATGAAATTGTTGATTATGTTTTTAATGAATTGGATCCAGTTTCGAATATTAAAATTTTAGCTGGACAACATAAAGATCGACTTGGTGTAATTTCGTTTTTTATTGATGATCTTCATTTTAATTTAGGAGTAAAAATTCTAAACGACCGTTTCGGAATTCAGACAAGAGGAGGCTGTAGTTGTGCGGGAACTTATGGCCATTATTTGTTACACGTTGATCAGGAAACTTCGAATAAATTGGTCAATGAAATTACGATTGGTGATTTGATCAAAAAACCAGGATGGATTAGAATGTCGATTCACCCTACAACTACAGATGCTGAAATTGCTTTTGTCTGTGAAAGTATTAAAGAATTGGCTGCCAACCATAAAGTTTGGGCTTTGGATTATTCTTATGATAAATCCAGAAATGAGTTTATTCATAAAAATGCGACTTCTTTTGAAGATGAATTAGTAGAAAGCTGGTTTAAATCTTAACAAAATCTCTAACTGAAATTTTATCAAAGTTCTAAACTTGAAAAATAATTTAAAAATAGTAAAACCGACAGATTTTTAAAAACTTTCGGTTTTGTATTTTGTTTCTTTTGAAATACTAAATTTCTTATCTAGCCCCGATAGAAGCGGAAATCCTTTTGTGGCTCGTTTTTAACGAGACGCAAAAGATTGGAGTGGATAGCGGGACAAGTGGTCTTGAAAAACTGATTATTTCTGCTTCTTAAAAAACTTCAAGAACGTAATTAATTATTTGCTTTCCTGAAATTTTTGCAAGGATAATAGCGCCTGAGTTTGCACTTTTTTCTGGAAAAAACCGGTCCATCCCAATAAATAACCCGTTGTTCCAAATGCTTGTTTTGACCATTTCCAAATGTCAAAATTGTCTGTATGTTTGATAATTAAGCCGTCTTGAAAAACAAATTCGGCGGCCACTTTATTGATTACATTTCTATTTGTTTTGCTAAAATTATAAGTAGCAATCCAATTGGCAGAACCAGTTGAGTCGTCTGCTTTTACATTCGAAAATTCAATTTTTATGTTTCCTTTGCTTCTTAAAATAAGCATTTCCCACATTTTACCAACCTGATCTTCTTTGAGTAAACCGAAAGCCGGATCTATAAAATGAATTTTTGGATGATAACATTCTATCATGGTCTTAGCATCGGCATTGGCAAAAGCAGTATAGAATTTTGTAATTAAAGCTTTGTTTGGATTCATAAAAGGAAATTTCCGATAAATATAAGATTAATTAGATTAAAAGCGACACTACAAAACACTAATTTCTTTTGCAGTATCAAATGATTTTTTAGATTTATCGTAAGCTGTTGAAAAATAATTCATTTTATTGTAAGCTGTGAAATGTCCGGTTTGATTTCCAAAATTATCAGGTCCTCCGACAATTATAAATCTTATCGCATAAATGTCATTTTTTTTAAGTTTAAGCCATTCTGCTGGAGTAAAATAATAATAGGCTGTCGTTTTTCCGTCTGTAGATTCTTTTACATTTTTGTCTGTGCAGGCAATAACGTCTGCGTTTGCTAAATCTACGTAAACACCACCAGCAATTCTGGCTTTGTCATTTGCTGTTGCAACCGTCAATTTTAAAATACCACCTTTGTCTGTTTTGGCTATTTGAACTTTTATTTCTCCAGTAAAAGCATATTTTTCGCAGATAAAAGTATATTCCTGCGTTGCCGCAAAAGGAGCTGAGCCTTTTACACTTATACTTTGCTGAGCGATAGCAAAAGTCGAAACAAACAATAAAAGAAAAAGCGGTAATTTAATATTCATAGTTGTGGTATTTATTGATTGGCTAATTTGGCGTCAAATTTTTCATCCCAATCCATTGATTTTATTGCCGAAACCAAGTTGTCTTCATTTACAAAAACACGTAATTCTTTGTTTGCCACTTTTTTAGAATACAAAGCGTGATAACGGTAAATAACTTCTTGTTTGGTTTTGTAAACTCCGTCTAATTTTAAATCTATAAAATTGCCGTAATATTGTCTAAATCTCTGGCAGGTTTTGGTTAAACGCTCTTCTGTAGTGTTTTCCATCACCGATTTAGTTACTTCGGTTTCGTTAAAAGGTTTAAATTTTGACGTATTGCAAGTTTCCAAAACTCGTTTTCCTAAATCATAAGCCTTGCGCTGCTGATTGGCACTTATTTCTTCGCTTGAAACTTTTTTAATTTTTAAATCTTCTGTATCTCTGCTTACTGTTTTAGATTTACATCCAATTAGCAATAACAAACATATAATCAATCCTGCTTTCTTCATAATCATTTAAGTAATTTTTAATAATAAGTTTGGGTCAGGACAATTTTCTATATAAAAGTTGAGATCTTTTGTATTGCAAACACCAGGATAATCTCCCCAATAATCTTGAATATTATGGATGATTTGAAAATGGACGTGTGGGGCGTAATCTCCATTTACTGAGGCTTCTCCTAAAGTGGCAATTTTTTCACCTTTTTTAAAATTGTCTCCGATATTTAAATTTTCTATACTTTCTAACGATAAATGTCCGTATAAAGTATAAAATTTCTCGTTTTCTACTTCATGTTCTAAAATTATTGTTGGGCCGTAATCACCCAGACCTTCGTTGTTTTTAAAACTATGAACTTTTCCGTCTAATGCGGCAAGAACGGTTGTACCGGCTTCTGTCCATAAATCAAGACCAATATGAATGTTGCGTTCTGGTTTTGATTCATCAAAAAATATGGAACTTCTCTGGTACAAAAAGCGTCCTTCAATATAACCGCCATAAGCGACTTTAGCGTTTTTTTCTTTTAAATAATTAAAAATATACTTTTCAAAATCATCGGAGGTTTGCAGTTTTTTATCGGCTAATTCCTGATTTGAATTGGATAAATTTAATGGGGTATATTCTGAAATATTAATTTCAGCATCAATAACTTTAGTAGGTGGTAACGAATTTAATATGGAGGTAAGGGGTTTCATAAAATTTTAGGCGACTTTGTTTATAATTATTAATTCATTGTGTACTTCTATGCGGGGCAGCATTTTAGCAGTGAAAATTTCTGTATTTACTTCGGCAATATATTTTTTATTTCGCAAATTATGCGCTTCATCCAAAATCATAGTATTAAACAAAATAAAACCATTATCTTTTAAAAGTTCGCAAATTCTATCCAGAAAAAACTTCTGAAATAAAAAGTTTGGCATTTTCGTATCTTCAAAAACATCTATAATAATAAGATTGTATTTTTCTTTTGTTTTTAAAACAAATTCAAATGCATCGTCAATCACAATTTTGAGTTGTTCGATTTTATTCAAATTAAAATATTTATTTGCTACTTCAATCATGTCCGGATCAATCTCGACTCCAGTTATTTTATTCTTGTATTGAATTTCATCAACCAACGTTTTTACAACACTTCCGCCGGCAACGCCTAGTAATAGAATGTGATTCATTTCTAAAATTTTGTCGTAGCCAATATTTCGAAGTCCGTATCTTAAAATACGTTGTAAACTTCCGTATGAATAATTCGTATTTTCAGAGTCCAAAACCAATTCGCCATTTGCCCAGGTAACTTCAATAATTTTACTTCTTGCAGATTTTTTCTTGAATATTTTTACCGGAATAATATAACTGAAAAGTTTTTGAATCATTTTTTATGCTTTTACTCAAATTTAGCATTAAATCTTTTATTTTGCACGAAATTTTGAATGATTAATGAAAAAACTATTGTACAAATTCATATTTTTTAGGCTAATGGGCTGGAAAATAGTAGGAATAGAAAATGCCGAAGTCAAAAAATGTGTCTTAATGGTGATGCCGCACACGAGCAATCACGATTTTTATCTGGGAATATTCACTCGCGGAATATCTGGATTGCAAATGAATTGGGTAGGAAAGAAGGAATTGTTTAAATTTCCTTTCGGGTATTATTTTAGAAATGTCGGCGGAGAACCTTTAGATCGCTCGGGCGGACTGAACAAAGTTGATTCTATTGCAGCAATTTTTGATCGAAAGGAAGTTTTTCGTTTGGCGGTTGCTCCAGAAGGAACACGAAAAGAAGTAAAGGAAATTAGAACCGGTTTTTATTTTATCGCGCTTAAAGCGAATGTGCCGATTGTTCCCGTAACTTTTGATTGGGGCAAAAAGGAAGTGAATTTTGGGAAACCATTTTTTCCTACAGGAAATTACGATGCTGATATTGAAATCTTAAAGAAGCATTATGAAGGAGTTCTGGGTAAAATACCCGAAAACGCTTATGCTTTCTAAAAAAAGAAAGCAAAGAGTTTTCCTCATAAAACCATATTAACTTTTTTCTCGTAAGTATAATTAACTTTCTAAAATTATACATATGAAAAATTTATTTATTACATCAGCCTTTTTACTAGTGATTTTCTCGTCGTGCGACAGCAGTGATTCTGAGAAAACAAATTCGAGCGAAGCAGTATTATTAACATCTAGTAATACTTCTGGGAAAATTACTTACCAAGATCTTTTATCGTCTTCTGCTACGGTTAAATCTTTTACTATTGCGTCATTAGATGCCGAAGGAATTTCCTATAATAGTGATACCGATGCCGTTATTGTTGCCTCCAGAACGAACAACAAGCTAGAAACTTACACTGGTATAAAAGAAGCGGTTAAAGCAGGAACAGATAATATAAAATTAACATTGAGTGGGTTGAATACCGAATTTAACAATGCAAGAGAAACTGCGGTTTCTGGCGATGTTGTTATTGTTGCACAAGATCAGTTGGCAGCAAACGGTATGATTAATAAACTTTTTGTTTATAATAAAACTGCGACAGGTTTTACTTTGGTCAAAACTTTTACAACCGATTTTAAATTATGGGGAATTCATTTAAACGGAAATGATTTGTACGCTGTAGTCGATTTAACAGGTGATATTGTTTTATTTAAAGATTACATGAAGAATGCTTCTGGAAATATTACAGCGACAAAAAGAGTGACAATTGCAGGTTTGGTTCGTTCACACGGAATTACCTATTCTGCATCAGACGACACTATGATTCTTACTGATGTTGGAAACGCAACTTCTGGAACAGATGGCGGATTAATTTTTATAAAAAATTTCAGCTCTGTATTTAATTCAACTGTTGCGGCAGGGACAATTGCTCAAACGAGCCAAATAAGAATTTATGGTCCAAATTCACTTTTAGGAAACCCAGTTGATGTTGCTTACGATCAAGTAACAAAAAAGATTTATGTTGCTGAAAGATTAAATGCTGGTGGAGAGGTTCTAACTTACACTTATCCAACTGCATCTGGAGATTTTGCTCCTTCGAATGTAAGAGTAGAAGCAGGTGTTACTTCTGTTTTTGTTTTAAGAAAATAATGTATTACAAATTAATATTAGGCCTGATTCAAATATGAATCAGGCTTTTTTTGGAAACGCGTGAGAATCGCGTAAATAAAAAATTTCTTTACCAATATTCAAATATGCGCTAATTTTTAAATTAAGAAGAATACGCTTTGAATGTTCCGTTTTTATAAAAAATCACAATTTTTTCGATTTCGTCATTTTCAAAATTAAAATTTGAATTTTTTACTTCAGATGCATTTTTTGATTCCGCTTTTTTCTCTTCCTTAATTTCTATTGTTGAAAATAAATCTTCGCCATAATTTTCAGTAGGCAAAATAGGAGACGTTGGTTTTGCAATTTGAGGAGAAGCTTCTTCATTTGTTTTTGGAAAATTTCCGGTTCCAAATAACATCCAATACAAATCTACATCTGGAAAAACTTCCAAAATTTTCATTACAAAATCTAGACTTGGTTTGTTTCTGCCAGACAAAAGATGAGACATGCTAGAACGCTGCACACCAATTTTATCGGCAAAAGCAGAAGTACTTAAACTATAATATTCCATTACAATTTCAAGTCTCTTTACAAATTCATCTATGTTTACCATTGTAAATTATTGTTTTAAATTCAACTATTTACAAATGTAAACAAAAAGAATGACTTGTGCAATTTTACAGATGTAAATGATAAAAGAGCCTTAAATATTCTTAAAGTAAAATATAATATATAATATCATAAGTTGTTGAAAAATAATATTTTATGATTGATTATATTAAATGATAACATTTGTTAATCGTTGTACTGGATAAATCCCATCTTAAGTTCTATAAATTGTTTACATTTCTAAATTATTATCTTTTTAAATAATTTACAATTGTAAAAATAAAGATGTTTACTTTTGTAAACTAATCAAAACACAATGAATTTAGAACAACTTTTTAACCAATACAAAGAAGAATCAATCTCGGGCAGATATCTAACTTTAGATCATATTAAACCACTTTTAGATAAACTGAATACTAATGATCAAGTTCAGATTATTGGTAAATCTGTTTTGGGAGAACCTATATATAGTTACCAAATTGGCACAGGAAAAACTCGTGTCTACTTATGGTCACAAATGCACGGAAACGAAAGTACTACGACAAAGGCGTTGTTTGATTTTATTAATTTACTAAATGACGACACTGAATTATCAAAAAAACTTCTAGAAACTTTTACCTTTTATAGTATACCTATTTTAAATCCGGATGGTGCAAGGCTTTATACACGTGCAAATGCTAATAAAATAGATTTGAATCGTGATTCTCAAGATCTGACACAGCCAGAAAGTAATGTTTTAAGAGAGGTTTTCGAAAGCTTTAAACCTGACTATTGCTTCAATCTTCACGATCAACGTACTATTTTTGGTGCAGGAACAACGGGTAAGCCTGCTACAGTTTCTTTTTTAGCACCTTCTTACAATGAAGAAAGGGATGTTAATGAAAATAGATTAAAAGCAATTAATGTAATCGCCGGAATTAACGAAGAACTTCAAAAATACATTCCAGGCCAAGTGGGACGATTTGATGATTCTTTTAATATTAATTGTATCGGAGACACTTTTCAATTTTTAGGAGTTCCCACGATTTTATTTGAAGCCGGACACTTTGCACATGACTACGAAAGGGAAGTTACCCGTAAATTCATATTTTTCTCGTTAATTTTGAGCTTCAAATTGATTTCCGAAAACGATTTAGTTGATAATCGTTTTGGCGAATATTTGAATATTTCACAAAATAACGTGGTTTTTTATGATTTTATGTATAAAAATGTCAAAATAAATTATGATGGTATCGAAATTATTACGAATTTTGTCGCACAATACAAAGAAGAATTAATCGAAAATAAGATTCATTTTAATGCTTACATAGTTGAAGTAGGAGAATTGGAAAAATATTTTGGACATTATGAATATGACGCAAAAGGGCAGGAATATTCAGACGAATTCGGAGATTTTCCGAAAATCGGTCAAAAAGCAGATTTTTATTTAAATAAAAACGTTAAATTTGTTAACGGATTAATTAAAAGTTGATTTTTTTGTGAATTTGTTGTTTTTTATATATAATTTTATACTTTGTAATAGCAATTAGTAATATTAATTAAACAATTATGAGTAAATTTCGTTTAGATGAAGTAGATCACCAGATTTTAGATATGTTAATAGACAATACGAGAGTTCCGTTTACTGACATTGCAAAAAAACTATTGATATCTGCTGGAACAGTGCACGTTAGAGTAAAAAAGATGGAGGATGCCGGTATCATCATGGGGTCTTCATTAGCCTTAGATTACGATAAATTAGGTTATTCATTTATTGCTTATGTTGGGGTTTTCCTAAATAATACATCTCAAACTAAATTTGTATTAGAAAGAATTAATCAAATTCCATTCGTAACTGTGGCATCTGTAACTACAGGAAAATTTAATATCTTTTGCAAAATTAGAGCAAAAGACACTAAACACGCGAAAGAAGTTATCTTTATGATTGACGATATCGAAGGTGTTTATAGAACAGAAACTATGATCTCATTAGAGGAAAGTATAAACGATAAGAAGCGTTTGATGCATACTATTTTCAAAAATATGTAATAACTTTTCTTGAATGCTATATTAAAATATACCTCAAGTTTATTCTTGGGGTTTTTTTATGACTAATTAACCAACCAACTACAACACAATTATGTATACGTTGCCAAAAATTGAACGTTTTAATCAAGACGTTCTCTCAAAATACCACATTTATAATAGCGTTTTTATAACATTACCTTTTGATTCTATAGATAATACAGGGGTTTTACTTCCTTTATTTACAGAAACTTGCGAAGCGGGCTTTAAAAAACAAGAAACACCAAAGGAAATTGTAGATTTCTTTTCAAATAAATTTCTAAGCAATTCATCAGAATCTGAGAAGATAGATTTAATGTTTCGATTTATTCAGTATATCGAACGTCAGATTGTATTGTTTGATGCCATAGAAGACGCCGCTTTTCCAGAAGTAAACAATATGGAAGGTCGCGGATCTTTACGTGACATTAAAGAAAAATCGGATGCTAAAGAAAAAGATGATGAATTGATTCAATTTCTTGAAGATTTTAATGTTCGTACGGTTTTAACAGCGCACCCAACACAATTTTACCCTGGTCCAGTTTTAGGAATTATAAATGATTTGACAGAAGCTATTCGTCAAAACGATCTTTTACAAATCAAACAATTACTGGCTCAGCTAGGAAAAACTCCATTTATTCAAAACGAAAAACCAAATCCGTACGATGAAGCGGTAAGTTTGATATGGTATTTGGAAAATGTTTTTTACGCTACAGCGGGAGAAATTGTGCATTATCTTCAAAAAAATATTTTGGAAGGAAATCCAATTCAAAATCAATTAATCAAACTTGGTTTTTGGCCGGGAGGTGACCGTGATGGTAATCCGTTTGTTACTACCGAAATTACACTAAAAGTTGCAGATCGTTTGCGAACTTCAATTTTAAAGTGTTATTACGTAGAAATGAGAAATTTAAAACGTAAGCTAACTTTCTCTGGTGTAGACACTTTGGTATCAGAACTTGAACATAAACTTTATCGTTCTGTGTTTTATTCTAAAGGTGAAATTTTCATTACTTTGGATGAATTACTAACGCAATTAGATAAAATTCGCACTATAATTATTGAAAAACATCAGTCTTTATATTTAGATGAATTAGAGGCTCTTTTAGTTAAAATCAATTTATTCGGATTTCATTTTGCAACTTTAGATATTCGTCAAAATAGTAAAATTCACAATGTAGTTTTCAAAGATGTTGTTAATTATTATTTGAATTCTGGATCAGATATTTTTCCTAACAATTATTATGAATTAACTGAAGATGAAAAAATAACTGTTTTATCTAAAGTAAAAGGAAATTTAAATCCGGCTGATTTTGAAAATGAAATTACACAATCAACTTTAGAATCTGTTCAGGCAATTAAAACAATTCAGGCAAATAATGGTGAAGAAGGTGCTAACCGTTACATTATTAGTAATAACGAAAGTGCCTTAAACGTAATGGAAACTTTCGCAATGATTCGTCTGAATAATTGGGATAATCCGACAGTAGATATTATTCCGCTTTTTGAATCTGTTGACGATTTACAAAATGCTCATGCTATTATGGAGCAATTGTACACGAATCCAGAATATTCCAAGCACTTAAAAGAAAGAGGAAATAAACAAACCATTATGCTTGGTTTCTCTGACGGAACAAAAGATGGTGGTTATTTAATGGCAAACTGGAGTATTTATCAGGCTAAGATTTCATTAACCGAAATTTCAAGAAAATACGGAATTAAAGCGATTTTTTTCGACGGACGCGGTGGACCTCCAGCACGTGGTGGTGGAAAAACGCATAAATTCTATGCTTCGTTAGGACCAAAAATTGAAAATAACGAAATCCAAATTACAGTTCAAGGTCAGACTATTAGCTCTAATTTCGGAACTTTAGATTCTTGTAGATATAATATTGAAAACTTATTGAGTGCCGGTGTTACCAACCAAGTATTTAGTAAAGGTAAAAATGAATTGACTGTAGATGAAACTAAAATCTTAACCGATTTAGCAAATTTGGGTTATGAGAAATATTTGAGTTTTAAAAATCATCCAAAGTTTATTCCGTATTTGGAAAAAATGAGTACGTTGAAATATTACTCTAAAACAAATATTGGTAGCCGTCCTTCAAAAAGAAGCAAATCTGAATCTTTAGATTTTGCTGATTTGAGAGCGATTCCTTTTGTTGGATCTTGGAGTCAATTGAAACAAAACGTTCCTGGTTTCTTCGGAGTAGGTTCTGCTTTGAAACATTTTGAAGAAAGTGGACAATGGGATAAAGTAAGCGATTTATACCACAATTCATTATTTTTCAAAACTTTACTTGAAAACAGTATGATGTCACTCGCAAAATCATTTTTACCTTTGACAGCTTACATGAGAAATGACCCTGAATTTGGTGAATTCTGGCAGATTATCTATGATGAATTCTCAGAAACAAAACGTCTTTTATTGAAAATTGCCGATCACAAAACTTTGATGGAAAATTATCCTGATGGTATTGCTTCAATTCAGATTAGAGAGCGTATTGTGTTGCCTTTGTTGACTATTCAGCAATATGCTTTATTGAGAATCAACGAATTAAATAAAGAAGAAGTTCCAAATGAAGAATTGGTCAAAGTGTACGAGAAAATCGTAACTCGATCTCTTTTCGGAAATACAAATGCTAGTAGAAATTCAGCTTAAAAAATAAAAAAATGAAATCAGCAGAATTATTAGATAGTGAATATGCAGGAAATTTTGGAACTTATATCAAAGAAGCCGGTGACGGGGATTTGATTGAAGAATTAGAAATTTCGCTTCATGATTTTATTCGTTTTGTTCAAAATATTCCGATGGATAAATTCGATTATCGTTACGCTCCAGGAAAGTGGACAATTAAGGATATTATTCAGCACATCATGGATTGCGAACGAATTTTTGCTTATCGCGCTTTGCGATTTTCTAGAAATGATCAAACATCATTACCTAGTTTTGAAGAAGATGATTACGCGAATAGTACGAATTCGAACAACAGAAGTATTCAGGAATTACTAACGGAACTTTCTGCGCTAAGACATTCAAATTTACTATTTTACAAAAGTTTATCTGAAGAACAACTTAAAAGAATTGGAACTGCATCAAATAATCAAATTTCTGTTCGTGCTTTAGGTTTTGTAATTATTGGGCATCAAAAACACCATCAAAAAGTTTTTGAGGAGAGGTATTTGTGAAATACTTATAAAAAAAAGCTGTACTTAAAGGTACAGCTTTTTTGCTTTTAGGAACGGGCTTCGACTCCGCTCAGCCTGACAATATAGAGTTAGTGCAAATTAGTGTGTCAGGCTGAGCGGAGTCGAAGCTTTTTTATGCTTTTTGATTTTTTCTCTCAATAAAAGCCAAACCAAAACGAATTTTATCGTAAGACATTTTTTCTTCAAAATATTCGAAGTATGGTCTTAGAGCTTCCGGTTTTTCCAATTCAATTTGAGCTTTTTCTATTTTAGAAATTTCATCTTCAGAAACAAATTGACTTAAATCGATATTGTATCCGTCAACATATAATTTTGCTAAATGAGAAATAATAGTGGTTTGCCCTAGATTTCTTCTTTCTGCAATTTCTTCTACAGAGATTCCACTTTCGAATAATTCAAAAGTTTTCTTATATGTATTTTCTTTTTTCTCTTTTTTTACAACCGATTTATTTCTGTGAAATTCAATTATGGCATTTATAAATTCATTTCCATATTTTTCCATCTTAGCTTTTCCAACTCCTTCCACTGCAAGAAAATCTTCATCTGTCATTGGTCTTAAAACTTCCATTTGTCTTAATGAAGCATCACTAAAAATTACATAAGCAGGAACTTCTTCTTCCTGTGCAATTTCGTAACGTAATTTTCGAAGTGTTTCAAAAAGCGAATTTTTAGCCGTTTTTGCTTTTGCTTCTTTAATTTCATTTTTGTCAATTACTTTCTTGACAACTGTTGTTAATTTTACTTTTTCTCCTTCATACAAAACTTTTTTAGCGAATGGAGTAAGGAGGATTTTATTGTGCTGATGAAAAGCAATTTCACAATATCCTAAATTGATAAGCTGAATTAAATATTGATTCCAGTCGTACCAAGATATGTCATCGCCAATTCCGTACGTTTTTAGCGTTTGATAATTTTTTTCGTAGATATACGCGTTTCTGGAGCCTCTTAAAAAATCAACAATTACCGCCAGAGGTTCAGATTCTTTTAAACGAGTGATTGCCGACAATGCTTTTTGCGCGAGAATCGTACCATCGAAAAAAGTTGGAGGATTTTTGCAAATATCGCAGTTTCCGCAATTCTCTGTAACCAATTCACCAAAGTAAGAAAGCAGAATTTTTCTTCGGCAGCTTACAGCGTCCGCGTATTGCTTCATACGATCTAATTTTGCCAATTGAATATCAGAGTTCAATCCTTCTGAAGCAAATTTCTGAAGCTGGATCACATCTGCATAACTTTCAAATAAAAGTGTTTCAGCCGGAAGACCGTCACGACCAGCACGTCCAATTTCCTGATAATAGCCTTCAATATTTTTAGGGAGATTATAGTGAATTACCCAACGAACATTCGATTTATCAATTCCCATTCCGAAAGCTATAGTGGCACAAACCACCTGACAGTCATCATTGATAAATTGATCTTGCGTTTTTGCACGAGTATCGTTATCTAATCCTGCGTGATATGCTTTTGCAGAAATCCCTTTTTTCTTTAATTTTTCGGCAAGTTCTTCTGTTGTTTTACGACTTAAACAATATATAATTCCTGACTCATTAGGTTTATCCTCGATGAAATCGATAATTTGTGTAACACGATCTAATGCCGGACGAACCTCTAAACTTAAATTTTCTCGATCAAAAGAAGCGATAAAAGTTTTGGGACTTTTTAAATTTAATTGTTTTGTAATATCTGTACGCGTTGCTTTATCAGCTGTAGCAGTTAGTGCCAAAATTGGAGTAGAAGGGAAGCGGCTTTTTAAATATCCAAGATTTGTATATGCTGGTCTAAAATCATGACCCCAAGAAGAAATACAATGTGCTTCATCAATTGCTATTAAGCTAATTGTAAGATCATTAAAAGCCATATCCAAATAAGAAAGACTTTCGGGAGCAATGTAAACTAATTTAAAAGTGTTCGATTTTAAGTTGTCAATGTAATATTGTTGTTCTTGCGAAGATTGTGAACTATTTATAAAACATGCAGAAATTCCATTTGTTTTTAAACTATCTACCTGATCTTTCATCAATGCGATTAGTGGTGAAATGACTACAGTTATTCCGGGAAGAATTAAAGCAGGAAGTTGAAAACATATCGATTTTCCGCCTCCCGTAGGCATAATTGCTAAAGTGTCTTGTCCGGAAAGTATTGTATTGATAATAGTTTCCTGATTGGGTCTGAATTTTTCAAAACCAAAATTTTCTTTTAATGTTGCGTGTAAAATTTCTGAAGTCATGGGCGTGTAATTTTTATATAAAAGATTTAAAAATAAGAATAATCTTATAAATATAAAAATTTAATATTATTAAAGATTTCTGCTATAAAAAAAAAGGAACCCGAGTTGAGTTCCTTTTATTTATTTTAAAGAAAATGAATTAATCTTCGTCTTCTTCGTCTTCATCATAATCAGTGTCTGCTTTGTCGTCATCGTCATCATCGTCGTCATCTCCATCACCACCATCAGAATCAGGTTTGTCTTGATTGTCATCCTCATCGTCATCATCGCTGATATCATCATCTAGATCCAAACCTTTAACCGGTGCAATTGCATCTACATCAACATCAATATCATCATCTTCATCGTAGTTTTCAATTCTGTCTGCAAGTTTAGTACTAATTTTTACTAAGTAAATCGTGTCTTCTGTACGAACTTCAACAGCTTCAATCAATTCATTCTTAGCATTTCTAAAACGGATTACATCCGAATCGTCGTAACCATCAGGAAATTTTTCTACCAAAAGGTTCAAAATTTCGTTGGTAAGTTTAGCGTAGTCTACTATAACTCTTTTCATAAATTATTTTATAAATCTAATAAATATGCAAAAATTAACGGAGCAACAATTGTAGCATCCGACTCAATAATAAATTTAGGGGTTTTAATGTCTAATTTACCCCAAGTGATTTTTTCATTTGGAACTGCTCCAGAATAAGAACCATAACTAGTTGTTGAATCTGAGATTTGACAGAAATAACTCCAAAATGGAACATCGTGCATCTCCATATCTTGGTATAACATTGGTACAACACAGATAGGGAAGTCACCCGCGATACCACCACCGATTTGGAAGAATCCAATTCCGTTAGCACTATTTTTAGGGTACCAGTCTGCAAGATAAGTCATGTATTCAATTCCAGACTTCATTGTAGATGCTTTCAATTCACCTTTAATTACGTATGAAGCAAAGATATTTCCCATTGTACTATCTTCCCATCCTGGAACAATAATAGGTAAATTTTTCTCTGCAGCTGCATACATCCAGCTATCTTTTAAGTCAATTTCGTAATATTCCTCTAAAACGCCAGATAACAACATTTTATACATAAATTCATGCGGAAAATAACGTTCTCCTTTATCGTCTGCATCTTTCCAAATTTTGTAAATGTGTTTTTGTAAACGACGGAAAGCTTCGTGCTCAGGAATACACGTATCTGTAACACGGTTTAATCCTTTTTCTAATAAAGCCCATTCGTCTTCTGGAGTTAAATCACGGTAATTTGGTACTCTCTCGTAGTGAGAATGAGCTACTAAATTCATGATATCTTCTTCAAGATTTGCACCAGTACATGAGATAATATGTACTTTGTCTTGTCTAATTACTTCGGCAAAAATTTTACCAATTTCAGCTGTACTCATTGCGCCAGCCATACTCACAAGCATCTTTGCGCCATCAGCTAACTGCTGCTCATAAGCTTTTGCAGCATCTACTAGTGAAGCAGAGTTAAAATGCAAATAATGTTTTTCAATAAACTGACTGATTGGTCCTTTCATTTCGTTTGTTTTTGTTTTTTTTTTTTGAATTAAAAAGTTTAACCTTTTTGGATGTTAATGCAAATTAAGAATTTTCTAAAGATATCCATTACTTAATTTGACGTTTTTTTTACAACTTTTTTTTGTATCCTAAAATCTTTAGAACGTCGTCTGAAGTCTGTTGTTCTGAGAAAACCTCAGTAGCCAGAATTCCATTTTCATCTCTGTCAATTAAGATATGTTTAGGTTGTGGAATTAAACAGTGATGTAAACCTCCGTAACCTCCAATTGTTTCCTGATAAGCGCCAGTATTAAAGAAACCAATGTATAAAGGTTTTTCTTTGCTGTACTTTGGCAAATAAATAGCATTCATGTTTTGTTCAGAATTGTAATAATCGTCACTATCACAAGTAAGACCTCCTAACAGAACCCGTTCATAAGTATCATTCCAACGGTTTACCGCAAGCATAATAAAACGTTTGTTTATAGCCCAAGTATCTGGTAATGTGGTAATGAAAGAGGAGTCGATCATATTCCATTTTTCTCTGTCATTTTGTTGTTTTTGATACAAAATTTGATAGATGGCACCACCGCTTTCACCTACTGTAAATGATCCAAATTCCGTAAAAATATTTGGAACATCAACTTCAGCTTCATCACAGGCAATTTTAATTTGATTGATAATTTCGTCAATCATATATTGATAATCATAATCAAAAGCAAGTGAGTTCTTAATTGGAAAACCTCCACCGATGTTTAGACCATCTAGAGTAGGGCATTCTTTTTTAAGAGCAATGTATACTTTGATACATTTTACAAGCTCGTTCCAATAATACGATGTATCGTTGATTCCGGTATTAATGAAAAAGTGAAGCATTTTTAACTCCAATCTGTCATTCTCCTGAATTTGTTTTTTATAGAAGGAAACGATGTTTTTGTAACCAATACCTAATCTTGAAGTATAAAACTCAAATTTTGGTTCTTCTTCAGCAGCAATACGGATTCCAATTTTGAATTTTCCTTTAATTTCTGACTGAAGTAAATCTAATTCTTCATAATTATCAATAATCGGAATAGTATTTTTATGTCCGTTATTAATCAATCTGGCAATATTAGAAATGTATTCATCTCTCTTAAAGCCATTACAAATTACGTAAGTACTTTTGTTGATTTTTCCGTTTTCTAATAAATTCTCAACAATATTAACATCAAAAGCAGAGGATGTTTCAATATGAATGTTGTTCTTAAAAGCTTCATTCATAATGTATTCAAAATGAGAACTTTTTGTGCAATAACAGTAATAGTATTTTGCGTCGTATTTGTTTTTTTCCATTGATTTTCTGAACCAGGCTTTTGCCTTATTAATGTTTTCAGAAATCTGAGGAAGATAAGTAAACTTTAATGGCGTACCATATTGCTCAACCAACTTCATTAAATCAATATTATGAAATTGTAAGTTGTCTTTGTTTAGTTTAAATTCTTCTTGTGGAAAATAGTATGTTTGATTTATTAGATCCGAATATTTTGTATTCATTTATATGTCAACTTTTAGAGATTGTAATTTTCTTTTTGAATTTAGGTATTAAGGTACTAAATCTCAAATTCAAACTCTAATATTGGCAAATATAATCGGCAGTTTTTCATGCTCAGCTTTTGAACATTGGAAAACATCAAAACAAAGCGGACTTTTACTATTATAAAAACGATTCAACATTCTAAGTAAAGAACTGTTGAGACGGTTTCTGTAAGAGCTGAACTGTCTTTGCTGCTTGTTTGTTTTCATGGGGCAAATGTAAAAAATAAAATATACCAAATGCAACGCTTTTGATTAAAAAAAGTTTAAGATTTATAATCTTGAAACGCGTCTAGAATCAATTTATTTTCAACGGATTGGTTAATTTTAATTTTTCCTATTCCTTCAATTAATGCAAATTGAATTAAACCGTATTCATTTTTTTTGTCATGAATAAGTAATTCTAAGATTGGATCGATGTCATTTTCTTCAAAAAGGATATCGTCATAAATGCCTTTTATAATAGTTTTTATTTCTCTGTATTCTTCTTCAGAAATCAAATTTTTCTTTAATGAAATATAACTTTCCAAGATCATTCCGACAGCAATTGCTTCTCCGTGCAACAAAGTAGTTTTTTCTTCGCTTTCTAAGAAAAATCCTTCTATTGCGTGTCCTAAAGTATGCCCGAAATTCAAGGCTTTACGAATATTTTTCTCTGTTGGATCCTGAATAACGATTTCATTTTTAATTTCAACCGAACGATAAATTAACTGATCTAATTCATCAAAAACAATAGATTTTAAATCAGAAAATTGTCTCCAGTAAGGCGCATCGTAAATCAGGCCGTGTTTCAGCATTTCTGCTAAACCAGAACGCATTTCTGTTTGCGGTAACGTTTCCAAGTATTCAGTATCAATTAATACCATTTGCGGTACATTGATTACGCCAATTTGATTTTTAAGATTCCCTAAGTCAACTCCGGTTTTTCCTCCAACAGAAGCATCAACCATAGATAATAAAGTAGTTGGGACATTGATAAAGTTAACGCCTCTTTTAAAAGTAGAGGCAACAAAACCACCCAAATCAGTTACAACGCCACCGCCAACATTAATTATAAGTGACTTTCTATCAGCTCCAAGTTCAGTTAGAATATTCCAAATTTCGATGCAAGTTTCAATATTTTTATTTGCTTCACCAGCTTCAAATTCAATAATTTCGATAGCTAAATCGGTCTCTAAATTTGGAATAAATTTAGGAAGACAATATTCATTTGTCTGATCATCAACAATTATAAAAATATTTGAATATTTGTTTTCTCTTAAATGATTGTTTAAAGCTTCGTAAGCATTTTGGTTAAAATGTACGAGGTAATTATTTGCCTGAATAGATTGCATAGTACTTTAGTTAATTGAAAAGCACAAAATAAGGCATTTTAAACTAAATAATATTCAAAACAAATTTATTATTGTCAGAAATGATTCGAATAAAACAAATTTCTCATACTTACAAAACTTTGTCACAAAATCACTATTTACAAAACTCATCAATCTTAATTTTTGCATTTGCAAAATTTTTAGAATGAGCAATTTCAAAGTACTTGCAACTATTTAATCTGTCATTCATTTTTTGATAACAATTGCCCATATAGAATTCGGTTTTACCATTATACAAACCAGGATTTGACAATGCTTTTTTAAAATAAACAATTGCTTTTTGATATTGCGAAAGATTGTAGTAATAAAAACCTAGATTTTGCAATATGTAAACACTTTTAAAATCAATTTTCAAACCTTTTTGATACGATTCAAGTGCTTTTGATAAATTTCCTTGTGTTTCAAAATTTTGACCTTCCATAATATAAGTCGTTATCAGAAAAGCATTTTTTCTTTGTAAAAGCGTGCTATCTTTTGGGAATTGTTTTACTCCTTTGTTCATAAAAGATGTTAGACTATTCCTGTTGAAATTGGCATTTTCTAATGCATTTGCTGCAGTTATCCAAGCCTCAGGAGAGTTTCTATACGTTGTAACGAGCTGATGTTCTTTTAAAATTTCAAGAGTATCAGATTTTGTTGCCGCAAGTTGAGTTGAAGTCCTGTAGAAATTTGAATTTCTCGGTCTCAAATAAAATGCCTGCTTGCTGTAAATGTAGGCGCTATCTGAATTACCTCTTTCTATTGACATTATATTTTTATAAAAACTTGTACGTCCTAAATAAGGATTGATTTTATCGGCTTTAGAAAAACAATTTAGAGCTTTGTCATATTTTTTTTCACGTAGATAATAAATACCTGCATATTCATAAAAAGGTTCAGATGTCGAAAATACATTTGGATATTTTGGCATTCTCTTCAGAACTTCATCGCCATTTAGAACTCCAGATATATTCGCGTTAATATCATCTGTCTGGATCAAATATTCAAGATTTGAAGCTTTATTTATCACTGATGCCGAATAACATAAAGCGATATTGAAAATTATAAAGAAAACAGATATACCTGCAATGTTTGTTTTCTTTGTCGATTCGGTTATATAAATTGTATTGCACACGGTAAAAACTAGTAAAAGGCAGAAGAATATTTGCATAGTTGGTCTGTACATCGGAAAATTGAATAAAGAGTCAAATCCATAAACAATTGCAACCAGAATACTTAAAATTGCAATTGTCTTGACCATTTTATCTTCGGATTTTAGAACTCTTTTTAAATTGACAATCAGAATAAAAACAAATAGTGAAAAGTACACGATTCCATTCAATATTCCCGTTTCGGCAGTTATTTCCAAAAAGTCGTTATGGGTGTGTAACGAAAGGTTTGAATCATTTGCTGTTAATCGCTCGTACGGAATCGATTCTACCTGATAATTACCTAGTCCGATACCCAGAACAGGATTCTTTTTACTTATTTTTACGACATTCTTCCAGAAATTAATCCTTGCAGATGCAGAACCATCTTGAGTATTTATTTGCTTTACTCTGTTTTGTAAAGAAACATAACGTGTATTATCTTTAGAATTAGCAAAAAATATATTTGCGATGATGATCGATCCTATAATAGGTAAAATCAAAAGCGTACTTCTTGTAACGCTAGATTTACTAAATGAATTTTCTTTAAAATAATAAATAAAATAAAGAATAAAGATTGAAAGTAAACTCAAATAAGGAGTTCTTGCACCAGTTAAAAATATAACAAGCGTTACCATCAATAATGTAAAACACAGAAAAATTCTTTTGAGATTAGAAAAGTGAGTGATTGCAATTAATAAAAAAGGAACTTTAATGGTCATACTTGCTGCTAATATGTTAATATTTCCCGTATTTCCTTTTAAACTAACTAATGCATCTATGATAGATTTATTTTGTGCATCACAGATGAATTTATAGAATTCCTGACCAGACTGAAAAAATGCACTCAAACATACTATGAAAATAATTTTATAGATTAAGTAAAATTTGTCTTTTACTATAATACATAAGTTTACAAAGAGACAAAATATGATTAATAATTGTGTTGTTTTTGTTATAACAAGTGACGTATTTTTTGCTGTTATAATAGAAATTGCACATAATATTAGAAATAGTACATAAGTTGATGCTACATAATTCTTCTTTAAAATTGACAAATCACCAGACCAATTTATTTTTTTTGTCAAATAGCAGTAAATTCCAAGAAAAATATTTACGATAGATAAGTAGAGAAACTGTGGATTGATAATCTCCATCGTGTGATTGTATGGCAGGAAATCGATTACTAATAAAGAACCTATAATTAATAAAACAATAAAATCTGAAGCTTTAAATTTTTTTTCATCTTCATCACCATAATTAGTAGCTTTCATTTTCATATCATTTTTTTTGCAAAAATAAGTAAAATATTACAAATAGAATAAATTTGAAAAGTCGCCATATAGAAAAGTTAATAAAATATAACCTGTTTAACTAAATAATATTCAAAACACTCTCTATATTTGCATCAAAACTAAATTTAATGGAAAAAATATTCGATAACACGCAAGTTGCATTTTCACTAAAAAGTGATACAGAACTTGATAGAGCTTATTTTCTTTTTAAAATGATTGACAGTGAGCCATTGGTAAGAATTGGAACTGCTGTAACAAATTTTGCGATTAAAGCTCATTTACCAGTAGAAGGACTAATTCGCGCCACTGTTTTTGATCATTTTTGTGGCGGTGTAAACGAAAATGACTGTTTAACTGTAGTGGATAAAATGTTTACTAAAGGCGTTTCGTCTGTTTTAGATTATTCTGTTGAAGGAAAAGAAGAAGAAGAGCAGTTTGATGCTGCTTTGGAAATGACTTTACGTACAATCGATTTTGCCAAAGAACGTTTAGCAATTCCGTTTGCGGTTTTTAAACCAACTGGTTTGGGACGTTTTGAATTGTATGAGAAATTAGGAGAAAAACAAACTTTATCTCCTGCAGAACAAGCAGAGTGGGATAGAGTGGTAGCACGTTTTGATAAAGTGTGCAGCGAAGCACATAAAAAAGATGTTGCATTGTTAATTGATGGTGAAGAAAGTTGGATGCAAGATGCTGCAGATGATTTGGTTACCGATATGATGCGCAAATACAATAAAGAAAAAGCGATTGTATTTAACACATTGCAAATGTACCGTTGGGATCGTTTAGATTATTTGAAAAAACTTCACGAAGTCGCTAAAACTGAAGGTTTCTATATCGGAATGAAATTGGTTCGTGGTGCTTACATGGAAAAAGAAAACAAAAGAGCCGAAGAAAAAGGATATGTTTCTCCAATCTGCGTTTCTAAAGAAGCTACTGATATTAATTACGATAGTGCTGTACAATATATGTTGGAGCATTTAGATAAAATGGCCATTTTTGCAGGGACTCACAACGAATTGAGCTCTTATAAATTAATGGAAATGATGGCGCAAAAAGGAATCGCTAAAAACGATCCTAGAATCTGGTTTGGACAATTATACGGAATGAGCGATAATATCAGCTACAACTTAGCAGAAAACGGTTATAATGATGCTAAGTATTTGCCATTTGGTCCTGTTAGAGATGTTATGCCATACTTAATTCGTCGCGCAGAAGAAAATACTTCTGTAGCTGGACAAACAAGCCGCGAATTATCGATGATTAAAGCAGAACGTAAAAGAAGAAAAGGAAAATAATTTTTAGTTTTCAGTTTTCGGTCTCCGTTTACAGTCATAAAAAAACTCCAATCTCAATGATTGGAGTTTTTTTGTTACAAATGGTAAAGCCGACAGGTTTTTAAAAACTGGCGGCTTTGAATTTATGGAATTAGTCTCGAAGCTTCGAGATTAAAAATTGGAATTTAAATTTAAGAATTACTAAATTGAAGATTACTTAAGTTTTTGTAGATTCCGTTTTCTAAGTTTATTAATTCTTGATGTGTTCCTTGTTCTGAAATTCTTCCATTATCTAAAACTAAAATTTTATCAGCATTTCTAATGGTTGAAAGTCTGTGAGCGATTATAATACTTGTTCTTCCTTCCATCAACACTTCTAAAGCTTCCTGAACTAGTTTTTCGCTTTCACTATCTAATGAAGACGTAGCTTCATCCAAAATCAAAATACTTGGATTTTTAAGCAATGCTCTCGCAATTGCAATACGTTGACGCTGTCCGCCTGAAAGTTTTACACCACGTTCTCCAACCAAAGTTTCAAATTTCTCAGGAAAACCATCTACAAAGTTGAATGCATTTGCTTGTTTAGCCGCAGCTATTATTTCTTCTTCGGAAGCATTTGGTTTACCATAAGCAATATTTTCTCTGATTGTTCCTCCGAATAAAATAACGTCCTGGGGCACAATACTCATGTTTCCACGAAGATCCTCTAAATCGTAGTCGTAAATATTTTTTCCGTCAACTAGAATTTCTCCCGAAGTAATATCGTAGAAACGCAATAGAAGCGATGAAATAGTCGATTTTCCCGCACCACTTGGTCCGACGATTGCAATTTTTTGTCCGAAATCGGCCATAAAATTAACGTCTTTTAAGACCTCGACTTCTCTTCTTGACGGATAACTAAAAGCAACATTTTTAAATGCTACATTTCCTTTTATTTTTTCAACAGGAGAAGTTTTTACATTTGCATTGATTTCTTCCGGAGTTTCTTCTAATAATTCGAAAACACGTTCTGTTGCTCCAACCGCTTTTTGAATCTGTGCATACATTTCGGCGATTCCACCAAAAGAAGCTCCAATAAAAGTCGTATATAAAACGAATGAGATTAAATCTCCAACTCCTTCCACTTCACCTTTTATGGTTAAGGTTATTCCGTACCAAACTACTGCTACAACGCATCCGAAAAGGCAAAGAATGATAAATGAAGCAAAATAACCTCTGTATTGACCGCCTTTGATGGCAATTTTTACAATTTCTCTAATTTTATTTTTATAACGCTGAATTTCATACCATTCGTTTGCAAAAGCTTTTACATTGCTTATTCCTTGCAATGTTTCTTCAACAATTACTTGACTTTCGGCTACTTTATCTTGTGTTTTTTTTCCGTATTTACGAATAAATCTTCCAAAGATAACAGCTGCAATTGCCACGATTGGTACAATTGCGAGCATCATAAAAGTCAATTTCGGACTAATATTTCCTAATATGATAAATCCTCCAATAATCAATATAAACTGACGCAAAAACTCAGCAATTGTGGTACTGAAAGTATCTTGAAGTTGCGAAATATCGGCACTAATTCTACTATTCAATTCACCAACACGTTTTTGGGAATAAAATGACATGGGTAATTTTATCAAATTTTCATATAACGCAAAGCGAATATTTGAAAGAGAATTTTCTGTAAAATTTACAAATAATGAAATTCTGAAAAAAGAGAAAACAGCCTGAAGAATCAGAATCGCCATTAATCCCATAGCGATTTCGTTTGCTCTCGAAAGGTCTTTATTGGCAACACAATCTACCAGCATTCCCATTAATTTAGGAAAGGCTAGGGCAGTGGCGCTGGTTAAAAATAGGAAAATTAATCCGACGAAGAATTTCCATTTGTGGCTTTTGGCGTATTTAAAAATTCGGAGCGCTTTTTGAAGGGAATTAGAGTTTAATTTAGCTTTCGGTAAATCGTTTTCTTGATATCTTGCCATTTGAATATACAATTAAGGTACGCAAATGTATGATTATAGCAAATTAATACAAAAGGTTTAGTTATAAATAGACTTTCAAAATTCAATATTTAACTAAAATTAAGAAATAGCAGTTTTTTTATTTTTTTAATGGACTGAAAAATAGATTTCTAAATGTTTAATTCAAATTATTTTAATTTTTTTTCTAAAAAAGTCTTGGAATTCTAAAATCTAGCTGTATATTTGCACTCGCAATCACAAACGATAGCAACCTAGTAAAATAGGGCGATTAGCTCAGCTGGTTCAGAGCACCTCGTTTACACCGAGGGGGTCGGGGGTTCGAACCCCTCATCGCCCACATAATTTAAAAAACTCCAAAGTCATTTGATTTTGGAGTTTTTTTATTTCATTACTTCATAACTTCATACTTATAATCAATTTGAATATTTATTGTAACAAAGCGCAAGGAAAATATACTTATGAGTTAGTTATTAAATTTTCAAAAAATAAAAAATGAAAGCATCATTTAGAATAACATTTTTAATTATCATACTATCTTCAATTGTAAATGGTTACAGTCAAAATAGTAAAATAGAAAAGAATCTAGATGTTTTGTTTGAGAACTTACAGCAGTCTAAAAGTTTTAACGGAAACGTTTTGATTACCCAAAACAACAAAATAATTTATGAAAAAGCCTTTGGAAAAGCAGATACCAATAAATTAAACCTATTAACAACTAAATACCGTTTCCATATTGGTTCAATCGCTAAGGAATTTAATGCGGTTGGAATAATGATGCTTAAAGAGCAGGGAAAGTTAAATCTTGACGATGCAATTTCAAAATTTCTGCCTGAACTTCCTTCTTGGGCTTCAAAAATTAAAATTATTCATTTACTGCAATACACAAGCGGACTTCCACAAATAAAATGGAAAGAAGTCAATCAGGATTCTGATAATATGGCTTTCTTAAAAAGTACTGTAACTCTCGACTTTGAGCCAGGAACAAACTACGACTACAATAATAACAATGTGTTTTTGCAAAGGAGAATTATTGAGAAAATTACTAAAATGTCTTTCGATACTTTTGTTATCAAGAAAATACTTCTTCCGATTGGTATAAAAAATGCCCTTGTCGATCCTGATGAAAATGAAAAACTTTTTGCAAAGTCATTTAACAATAAAGGAAAACAAGATGCTCTTAAATACAATATTTCTGGATGGACAGCTTTAAATTTAAAAGATTTTTATAAATGGTCAGAAGCTTTAAACTCCTTCAAAATTATTTCTCCAGAATCGACAAATCAGCTTTTTATTCCGTTTTCCAAAGAAAGTCAGACTGGTCTTGGAGAAGGAAGTACTCTTAAAGGAAAAGTCGCAAATCATAGACATGACGGCGCCGCTTTTAATTATCAGGCTTTGTTGGTTAGTAATCCAGATTTTACCATTATTTTGATGACAAATAACAAGCAAAATAATTTAGACGAAATAAGTGATTCGATTGAGAAGATAATTAAAATGTAGCATCATAAGCAATTCCAATAACCTCTTAAAAATTATTAGAGGCTTTTTTTTATTCATTTTCTTTCGTCAATCGATCCAATTCTTTTAATAACGTTGGGAATCTAAATTCGCCCGCCATACTTTCTACTTTTACGAAAGCTTCTTCCAAATCAATTCCCATAGAAGTAATGTACAACGGTTTTTTACTGTCACCTCTAAATAATGCTTTTTTATCTTTTTCTATTGAAGCAAAGTTAGTTTTAGCAACACCAATAATGGGAATTTGTTTATTTAGTTTTTCATACAAATAACCTCCTAAACCGTATTTTTTATTATCATCTAAATACACAAAACCGTCAACGATAATTACTTCAATTGTAGAAAGGTCAATTTTTTCTAACAAACTTAAAATACAAGGTAGTTCTCTTTTATAAAATTCGCCGGGAATATATTCTGAAACATTTTCGATTGTTTCGCTGTAAATTTTAAAGTTTTTGTCTTCATTCCATTTTTCGAATTCCAGGCAAACTGTTTTTGCTTTTTGGTCAAAATAATAAGTATCAAAAGCTAAAATCATATTGGTATTTCGTTTTTATTTAGAGTTAATTTTCTGTAGTTCAACGTACATTTCGTTTAAAAAGGATTGCTGTTTAGTGTCATCCTTAAAATAACGCTGATACAAAACGCTGCAATTTTCGACATCGGAGATGTTTTGTTTATTAAAAGACCAATCATCAGTATTTTTGATAGTAATTCCTAAATCGCTGCTGCAACTTTGCCACATTTCAGAAAATTTAGTTTTTTTGTCATCTTTCAGTTTACTAAAATCTGCTAGAACAGAATAACCACGCATTTCTGAATTAAAGAATTTATTGATAGAACTTACAGGAACGCCACCCCAAATAAGCTCTTTACCAACAGGAAATTTTATTGTGGTCAGTTTTTCTTCGCGCATTTTGTGATCTTGTTTTCCTTCAACAAAAAAATGTTCTTCGTAAGTGAGTTTTGTACCAATTGGAACCGGAATTTTCTTTACAATTAATGGTTCAGTTGTAATGAAATAAGGATAATTGGGCGTGGAATTTCCTCCCGTCGGATTCATATTTCCCACACAACTAGTTAGAATTAAAGAGAATAAAAAAGTGAAAGGTTTGAATATTTTCATATTATAAAAAAATATGTTTTTCAGAATTAGTAAAAGCTAATATAAGAAAAAACTGTATTTCTGATATAAATTATTAATCGTCTGAGGTACAATATTCATTATAAAAGAAGACCATATCTTTGATGTTATTTTTGGTGAATTTTTTGTTATTTATTTTTTCAATAACTTTTTTGCAATCAGCAAAATATCTTTTTGCACGAGAATTAAAACTAAATTTTATATCGGTAACGAAAGTTTCATTTTTACGTTTTACATAAAATGATTCCGTCATTTTCCAACTTCCGTCTCCTGCAAGAGGAATACCATTAGTAGACACTCTTGGACCTGAGACTATAAAATATCCCTTTGCTTCTCTATAAAGATTTACATTTCCTTCTTCAATAACTTGCAGTAATTTCGGATTTGAATGCTCAAATGGAACATATTCATATTTTTCTGAAAATCCGTGGGCAGCAAATATCAAACCTTGCGCGAAATCATAGCTCCATGTGTCTGCTTTATCTTCTTGCTTAACTTTAAAATAAATCGTATTATTTTTAATTTCAGCAAAACCTTGAATAGAGCTGCTGTCTTTAAAAACTATAGATGCTTCTCTGTATTCCTGAGCAAATCCAAAATGAATTAAAAGTAAAAAAAGAAGATTTATGGTTAATTTCATTTACTGAAAATTTAGTTTTACAACAGCTAATATATTAAACTTTTACTTTTTTGCCATATGACAAATTCTCCGTAAAAACTTATTCCTAACTTTCGTGCATGAAAGAATTAGTAAATTACATATTGCAATTTGGCAATTTAAATCAGCAGCAAATTGATTTGATTTTGTCGAAAGCTCAGGAAAGAGAAATTTCTAAAGAAAATTATTTTTCTGAAGCCGGAAAAATTTCTGTTGAAGTTGGCTTTATTTTGGAAGGCATTCTACGCGTTTGTTATTACAACAATAAAGGCGAAGAAATAACAAAATATTTTATTGACGAAAATAATCTTGTGGTAGATCTAGACAGTTTTGATAACAATATTTGTTCTTCTGCATACGTGCAAGCTGTTACAGATTGTAAAATGATCGTGTTTTCTAAAAAAGACTGGCAGGAACTGCTTGATACCATTATTGGCTGGGACAGCATTGTACATAAAATCATTTCTAAAGCTTTAATTCAGAAAGTGGCCAGAAGAAGTCCGCTGGTTTCAGAAGATGCCACAACCCGTTATTTGTCTTTTATGGAAATGTTTCCTAACGTAATCAATCGTGTACCGCTTTCATATTTGGCTTCTTATCTCGGAATCACACAATCTTCTTTGAGCAGAATCAGAAAAAATATTCGTTAAAAATCGCTTTTTGCCATATGACAAATGTTTTTGTTTTTTATCGAATGAACTTTGCTTCAATAATTTAAAACTTAAAAAATGGAAACAGTATTAATTACAGGCGCAAATAGAAGCATTGGTTTAGAAACAACAAAACAACTTTCTGAAAAAGGATTATTTGTTTATTTAGGAAGCCGCAATCTTGCAAACGGAGAGGAAGTGGTAAAAGAACTAAACGAAAAAGGATTTCAAAACATTAAAGCGATTCAAATTGATGTTACCAATGATGAAAGTGTTTTAGCAGCGAAAAATATTATCGAAAAAGAACAGGGAAAACTGGATATTTTAATAAATAATGCGGGAATTCTGGGAGATTTTGAGCAAGATGCGTCGACAACTTTTGTAGAAAACATTCAAACAGTTTTTGATACCAATTTCTTTGGAGTAATCAGAGTGACGCAGGCTTTTCTTGATTTATTAAAAAAATCAGATAGTCCGAGAATCAGCAATATAACTTCTGGTTTGGGTTCGCTGACTTTGCACAGTGATCCAACATGGAAACATTATGCGGTTAAACCAGTTTCATACATTTCTTCAAAAACCGCTTTGAATGCATTTACAGTAACTTTAGCTCACGAATTAAAAGATTTGCCATTCAAGGTAAATTCTATTGATCCAGGTTATACCGCAACCGATTTTAATCACCACAGCGGACCGGGAAGTGTAGAAAGTGCCGCAAGTTTCATCATAAAACATACTTTATTAGATGAAAACGGACCAACAGGAAAATTCTACAGCAATGATATTGAAGACGAAAGTGAAGAAAGTCCTTGGTAAAAAAAAACTCCATTAGAAATAATGGAGTTTTTTTTATAAAGCAAGCCATCAACCATCAACCATCAACCATCAACCATCAACCATCAACCATCAACCATCAACCATCAACCATTAACCATTAACCATTAACCATTAACAATTAACCATTAACAATCAACCATTAACAATTATCAAGCTGGTTCCCAAAGTTCAATTTTGTTGCCTTCTGTATCCATTATATGAACAAATTTTCCGTAATCGTAGGTTTCAATTTCATCAAGAACGGTAACTCCATTCGATTTCAGTTTTTCTACAAGTCCCTCAATGTTCTGAACTCGGTAATTCACCATAAAATCTTTTTTTGACGGAGAAAAATATTCATCTCCCTTTTTAAACGGACACCATTGCGTTGATTCAATTTGTTCTGGATTTTCCAGATTTCTAGATTCGAAACTGGCAGATCCCCAATCATTAATTTCTAATCCTAAATTTTTTGCGTACCATTCTTTAGTTTCTTTCGGATTGTCGAGAAAAAAGAAAACGCCTCCAATTCCTGTGACTTTTGGTGTAATTGCTTTTGAATTATTTTCCATAAAAAACACTTTTTAAATTTCTAAATTGATGATTTTAAAGTAAATCTAAAGTATTAAAATAATCAATGCCTTTCCAATTTTATTCTTTTCATTTATATTTACATAAACGATTTAAAGCAAAAACTTACTAAGATGAAAACCGACAGAATTTATAAATTATTATTCTCCAGTGTTTATCCATTGTATATTCAAAAGGTAGAAAAAAAAGGACGTACAAAAGAGGAATTAGATACTGTAATCAAATGGCTTACAGGATATGGTGATGAACAGCTTAAAGTACAAATTGAAAACAAAGTAGACTTTGAAACTTTCTTTGCCGAAGCGCCTCAGCTTAATCCGAATGCTTCAAAAATTACAGGTGTTATCTGTGGTTATCGTGTAGAAGATATTGAAGATCCGATCATTCAGAAATTACGTTATTTAGACAAATTGGTTGATGAATTGGCTAAGGGAAAAAAAATGGAAAAAATTTTAAGAGCATAAAAAACCTCCAATTTTAAATTTGGAGGTTGTGATTTTAAACTTTCAACAAACCGCGAAAACCTCTTGCGGCATAGTAAGAATCGGCACCGTTATGATAAACAAAAACAGTATTATATCTGAAATCCGAAAATAGGGCGCCACCTAGTTTTCTAATTTCTGGCGGAGTTAGAATCCAACTCGAAGTTTTGGTGTCAAATTTTCCTAATTTTTGTAAAGCCTTGTATTGTTCTTCGTTTAAGATTTCGATTCCCATTTGCTCTGCCATACTAATAGCGCTATTAGCAGGTTTATGTTCCTTTCTTTTTTCGAGCGCTTCATGATCGTAACAAACACTTCTACGTCCTTTGGGACTTTCCGGAGTACAGTCCACAAAATGATATTGATCTGTATTTTTATCGTAACCAATAACATCCGGTTCGCCTTCTGTGCTTTCCATTTGCTCAAGCGACCAAAGTTTTTCTGGGTTTGATTTCAATTTAGCTTCAATTTTTGACCAATCCAAGTTTTCATGACGACTTTTATTTTTTTCAAAGCGTTTCTCTAGAATACTTAAAATTTCTTCTTGTTCGTTTGCTGCAAGCTGTTTTTTCATAAATCTTGATATTTTAATTAGAAGTGCATTTTCTGGTTTCCGGTCTGTAATACCAGGAAACTATAGTTAGAACAATTAATAAAATGGGGCCAAAAAGTGTCGAAGCATCATGTCCAACTGCCAAATGAGAAATCACAGCTCCCGACATGGCAAAGAAAAAACCGGCGTAAGCCCATTCTTTCAGCAAACTAAATTTAGGAATTAGAATTGCAATTACGCCCAAAAGTTTCCACACTCCCAAAAGGGTCAGGAAATAAGGTGGATAACCTAAATGTTTGATCATTTCTGCTTCTTCTTTTAGTGGAATAAGCTGTACAATTCCTGTAAATACCATTCCTAATGCCAACCAAAGCGTGGCGATCCAATAGATAATTTTATTTTTCTTGCTCATTTTGTTTTAGTTTAGTTACAATTTCTTCCAATCTGTTGTGTGCCATATTTAAACCAAATCCAAAAGGTAATTTTAACTGAGCCGCTCTATGTTCAATTGATTTGTAAATAATCTGCATTGTCAATTTACTGGTTTCATCGGTTATTTTTTCAAACTCTAAAAATTCTAATTGAGGTGCAAAATTGCTGTTTTCCATTTCAAAAGTGCGAACAATTTTCTCATTTGGAATAAAATCATGAATAACACCATTTGCTTTAAAAACCACGTTTCCATTAGGATCGCTGGTTTCAAATTCCCAACTTCCATATTTCTTACTTTCGAGTTTCAAAACTTTTGTTCCCATCCATTGCGCCACAATTTCTGGTTCAACATAGGCCTTGAATAATAATGCTACAGGCAAATCAAATTCTCTCGTAATTACAAGATCTTGTTTGTTTTCTTCAGCATGAATTTTAGTTTTATTTTCCATGGTTTTATTTTTTATAGTTTTTCATGATTGCTTCTAATTTGTCAAAGCGTTCTTCCCACATTTTTCTAAAAGGTTCAATAAAACTGTCAATTTCTTTCATTTTTACTGGATTTAAATGATAGTAAATTTCTCTTCCATTTTGGGTCTGATTTAATAATTCGCATTCGCTAAGAATCTGAATATGTTTTGAAATCGTTTGTCTCGACGAATCAAAGTTCTCTGCAATTGCTCCAGGTGTCATACTCTGAATCGCAACCAAACTCAATATAGCTCTTCTTGTAGGGTCCGCTATGGCCTGAAAAACATCTCTTCTAATTTCCATTACGCAGTTATTTGATTGCAAATATAATGAAGTCATTTGACTGCGCAATTTTTTTATGGTATTTTATTTACAAAAAAAAATAAAAACATTTCAATATGAGGTATTTATAAAAATTAACTTCATAACTTACATCAATGTTGAGGCTAATTTCTTTATCTAAAAAAATAAGACATGATTTATAAATCGATTAAAATATTTCTCGTTACGCTCGTTATTATAATCGTAATCGGTTTCTTGTATGAAAGAATTTCCCGTTTTTATTACGACGGCAAACGCCCGGATAAATCTGAATTTGTTGAAATTGACAAAAGAAAAATTCATTATAAAAAAGAAGGAAAAGGTTCTTGCACTGTAGTTTTCGAATCTGGTTTAGGTGGAGATTATATGCATTGGCAGGATATTCAAGAGAAACTTTCTCAAAAATACACTACGATTTCTTATGACAAATCTGGGATTTTATGGAGCGCGCCTTCAAAAAAAATATCATTAAGAAGATATGCAGATGACCTCAAACAGCTTTTAGAAAAAACAAATTGTCCCAAACCTTATATTTTAGTAGGGCATTCTTTTGGTGGCATTACGACAAGATTATTTATTAAAGAAAATGCAAATGATTTGGCAGGAATTGTATTTGTAGATGTTAGTCATCCAAAACAACTAGAAAAATCTTCTGAAGAGTTAAGAGAATCCACAAAACTGCCACCTGCGATAGTTCTGAATTTTTTAAATGAAATAGGAGCACTTCGAATACTTCACGCAATTAAACCTTTTACAACCGCGGTTCCAAAAGAGCATTGGTTTAACAATCATATAAAAAACTATTTTTATCGTATTCTGGACGGGATGCTTTTTGAAATGAAAAACGAGGAGAAACTGATGGCAGAAGCTTCTCAAATTAATAGTTTTGGCTCCATTCCGTTGACCGTAATTTCAGCAAAATATCCAAATGGAGTAGAAGAAGCTACAGATCAAAACCTTGAAAAAGAATTTTTAAACCTTCACAGCACTTTACAGAAAGAGTTATTGCATTTATCATCCAATAGCAAACAAGTTTTTGCAGAGAAAAGCGGACACTATATTACACTTCAGGAACCTGATTTAATTTGTAATGAAATTGAGAAATTAGCACCAAGATAATATTTTATAGCATTCATATTTAAGATTAGAAGCTATTCAAAAATGCATTTCTAATTAATTTGAAAATTAATTAAGAGTCAAAGCTCCTAATATTTCCTCATACATGAACGGTCCTCCGGGATAAGTTGCCGTATAATCAAGATTCATCCAAACCTGACCGCGCTCGTCTATGTGATAGTGTATTTTCTTTCCGGAACTTTCTTTTACAAAAAGTACGTTCTTGATCAAATAATTGACTTTTTCCAAATCGATCATCGAACCAATCAAGATTTCGGGATAAATGTGTCCTTTAGTGTGAATAAGCCGTGGAGTTCCACCAATCGCACGAACCGCAGCAGCCATCAAAATAGAATGATCATCACAATCGCCAGAAAAGTAATCTAAAGATTCACTGGCAGTTGCAATGTAATCACCTTCTTTTGGGTCGTTTACATAGTTCCATCTGCTGTTTATTTCTTTAAAAACAGCAAAACACTGAATTATAGTTCTATAATCTGAATATCCTCTGATTCCTTTAAAATGCTTCGTCGTTGCCATAATAGCAAAATTTCGAACTTTTGGATTCTGATATTCTATTGCATTGATAATCTTTGATTTATTGGGAAACGGAAGCAGTTTTGCCACAATAATATCCTGCGGATATGGATTGTCTGACATGGTATAAATCATCGAATTGTAATCTTCTGAGATTTCGCTGAATCCATAATTGCCTATTACTGTTCCGTAGAATAAAATCAATAAATAAACCGCAATACACAAAATAATAATTGTTCTGAGATACATCAGAAGAAAAAAGATAGCTGTAAAAACGAAAATGAAAATAAATACACGATCGAGATTGAAAGCCCATTCCAGATCAATTAAATTTTGATGCAGTATGATGAAAATCGGAATCGTGATAAAAAGGCTCAACAGCATTATAATAATCCTGTCCCAAGGTGATTTCACCTGCAACTTGGATTTTAAATACGGTAAGTCAATTTTAGGGAATTTCATCATACGAATCAAAAAAGCAATATTACAGTGCTTTTACGGTTTCTACAAAAATACTTTTTTTATCAATAATTCCCAGATCAAATAACTGATTTTGAATTTTATTAAAAGACTTTTCGGTTAAATTCTTTTGTGACCACTGCGTCAGTTTAAGCCACTCTTGTATATCTTCTGCTTTTTGGTTGAAAAGTTCAGACAGTTTTTTGTCAATTTCGGGAATTTCTTTAAAATCTGTGGTTGTATTATTGATAATTTCAAGAATTTTCTCAACTACCTTGCCATTTTTCTTTAGAAATTCTTCACGAACTGCAATTATAAAAGACGGCCATGGAGTAGGGCAGTCGTCAATACGTCTGAAAACTCCCTTGTCAACAAGTGGTTTTGTCATAAAACGTTCCCACATAAAATAATCTGCTTTTTCGTTGGTTAAAGCATCTACAGCACCATCAATCGTATTTACGATTTCAAATTCTAAATCATCTGTTTTCCAGCCTTGCTCATTTGCATTTACATACGCCATCAATTGTGATCCTGAACCGACTCTTGAAATAGCTACTTTTTTATTTTTAAGATCTTTGAGTGTTTGGAAATCAGAATTTGCTGCAACGTGAATTCCCCAGATTAAAGGTGACTGTACGTAAATTTGAACGATTTTACTCGGATTGCCTGCCGAGATATCTTTCAAAATTCCTTCAGTTAAAATTACCGCTAAATCTGTTTCGCCGTCACGAAGCATTTGACACATTTTTCCAGTACCTTCGGGAACATTAGTCCATTGTAAGTCGATGCCTTCTTCTTCAAATTCGCCATTTTCGATGCACAGATGCCAGGGCAAATTGAAGTGTTCCGGAACACCCGCAATTTTGACAGTTTTCATTTATTTTAAGTTTAAGTTAAGTTGCTTGGTATGCGTATGCGTAATCCTATAATTGAGTATGGTTAGTTTAATTTTTTAATAAATCTGTTCGATGTTTTTCTGAAAGACAAGGTTCTGCAAATTCGATGATTTCCTGTGATTCTATTCACTCAACAGGCTTCTTACCAATGTGTAATCTACATCTTTACCGATTTCTGCTGCAAAAAAAGTTTCATTTAATGCTTCTGATAAACAATTAATTGCCTTTAATTTTTCACGGATACTATTTGCGTCAAAACCTTTTTCTAAAATAGCGATCTGAACAATCGAATTTCCAGAATTTTGAATTGTTTTTCTATGCATGAATTTCGCTTCAGTTTCATCAAATTCAGCATAAAATAAATCGTCTGTAGCAATTAAAGGTCCGAAAAAAGGGATATTATCCAATTTGAAAAGCCCTTTTTCTAAATCAATAATTTCTGCCCACATGGTTTCAGAAACTACTTCATCGAGGTAATCGCTATAGTATTTAAATAGTATTTTTTTATGCGTTTCTTGTTCCATTACTGTGTTTATTCTTTTAAAGCCAGCTTATTAAGCGTGTAAGCAATCAATTCATCTACAGCTTTATACGGGTCTTCACTAAAAGTTCCAGATGCACGATTTGCAATAATCGCATTAAGCGATAAAGCATTGTGACCTAAAAGTGCAGAAAGTCCATAAATTGCAGCCGTTTCCATTTCTAAGTTAGTAATTTTAGTATTATTATGGCTAAAATTATCCATTTTATTATTCAATTCTTCATCTTGAATATTCAAACGTAAAACTCGTCCCTGCGGACCGTAAAATCCTCCGGCAGTTGCTGTAATTCCTTTGAAAATTTTATCTGATTCTATTAATTTTTCTAATTCTTCAGAACATTGTGTTACATAAGGTTTTCCTTTTTTGGGATCCCAATTCGTGTGTGCAACAAATGCATCTTCAATTTCTGTAATCGAAACATCGTCGATTAAATAGGAGCGAAGCATATTGTCTAATCCTAAACCAAATTTAGACATTACAAAGCTGTCAACCGGAATATCTTCTTGCAATGAACCAGAAGTTCCGATTCTGATGATATTCAATGAAGTCAATTCTTCTTTTGGTTCTCTTGTTTTTAAATCGATATTTACTAAAGCGTCTAATTCGTTTAGCACAATATCAATATTATCAGGACCAATTCCTGTTGAGATTACAGAAATCCTTTTGCCTTTATAAATTCCCGTTTGGGTTTTAAATTCTCTTTTTTGAGTTGAATATTCGATTGAATCGAAAAATTGAGTGATTTTTTCTACTCTGTTTTGGTCACCAACAAAAATTATGTCGTGTGCAATATGTTCAGGACGAAGGTTTAAGTGGTAAACACTTCCGTCCGGATTTAATATTAATTCTGATGATTGTATCATTTTTTTTAAGTTGCTAAGGTTCTGAGATGCTAAGTTTTTAAGTTTTTTTTAAATCAGTTTTTAAATTGCTTTGCCTTTGCATTATCTCTCGACTCAAATTAAAGTTTTAACGCAAAGTCCGCAAAGATTTGTTTTATTTTCTGAGATTATTTTAAGTTCGCAAAGCTTTGAGATTAAACAATCTGCAATCTAAAATCTAAAATCAGAAATCTAAAATTCATCATCCACCTACACGTTTGGTTTTAAAGCCTTTTTCTTTTAAGATTGCCATAATTTTATCGCGGTAATCGCCTTGAATTATGATGGCATCGTCTTTAAAAGTTCCGCCAACGCTTAATTTAGTTTTGATTTCCTTGGCCAAGATTTTAAAATCTTCGTCAGATCCTTCATAACCTTCGATTATGGTGGTTGCTTTTCCTTTTCGCTTTTCAAATTTGCAGATCATGGGTTCTTTTTGAACGTAAAGAACGTGTTCTTGCTCTTCAATTTGCTCTGGTTCATTTGATTCTACGTGTTCCGGAAATAAATTCTTTAATTGATCTTTAAAGTCCATATTTTTTTTATTCTAAAAATAAATTCTAAGTATAAAGATATCTAAAAATTAAATTCCAAACCCCAAGAAAAACTTGGAATTTGGAATTTTTATTTGAATTTTAAGTAAGTTTATTTTTTAATCAAACCTAACTCTACCAAACGTTCGTGTAAGAACTCTCCAGCAGAAATATCTTCAAATTTCTTTGGGTTTTCTTCGTCAATGCAATTCTCCAAACAATCCAAACGCATATCGCTTACTGGATGCATAAAAAACGGAATTGAATAACGAGAAGTTCCCCACAATTCTCTCGGTGGATTTACTACTTGGTGAATTGTAGATTTCAATTTATTATTGGTATGACGAGATAACATATCTCCAACATTAATTACTAATTCGTCATCTTCAGCAATGGCATCAATCCATTCTCCATCGTGATTTTGAACTTGTAACCCTTTCCCTTGAGCGCCCATTAACAAGGTAATCAAGTTAATATCTCCGTGAGCAGCCGCGCGAATAGCGTTTTCTGGCTCAGAAGTAATTGGTGGGTAATGAATTGGTCTTAAGATTGAGTTTCCTTCTTTTGCATAATTATCAAAATAAAACTCATCCAAACCTAAATGTAAAGCCAAAGCTCTTAACACATAAACTCCGGTTTTTTCCAGTTTTTGATACGCTTCTTTACCAACTGCATTAAAACGAGGCAATTCTGTAACTTCCACATTATCTGGATATTCTGAAGCCCATCTAGAATCTTTGTCAACGTATTGACCAAAATGCCAGAACTCTTTTAAATCTCCTTCTTTGCGACCTTTAGCATGCTCTTTTCCAAAAGAAACATAACCTCTTTGTCCGCCGATTCCAGGAATTTCATATTTATGCTTGGTTTCTAATGGCAAGGTGAAGAAGTTTCTAATTTCACCATAAAGTTCGTTTACCAATTGATCATCAAGAAAATGACCTTTTAAGGCTACGAAGCCAATGTTTTCAAATGCACTGCCGATTTCATTTACAAATTTTTGTTTACGTTCCGGGTTGTCCGAAAGGAAATCACGTAAGTCTACACTAGGAATGTTTTGCATACTTTACATTTTATATTTAAAGAAAAAAAGGTGTCATAAGCACCTTTAGCTAACAAAGGTAGAGAATATTTTAGAAAATAATCTTAGGCACATGGATTAAAAGTAAGTTTTCGATTAAAAATAAATTTCAGAATTCAATAAAATTGACGCAAATTGTTATATTTGAAACACTAAAAAACAAAAAATTACATGATTTTTTACCGACAAAACCTAACCGACGATCAATTAATAGACTTATATAAAAAATTACTAAAACCACGATTAATCGAAGAAAAGATGTTGATCTTAATTCGTCAGGGAAAAGTTTCTAAATGGTTTTCCGGAATCGGGCAAGAAGCTATTGCCGTGGGAGTTACCGCAGTTTTAGACCAATCTGAATACATATTGCCAATGCACCGAAATCTGGGCGTTTTTACGACTAGAGAAATTCCTTTACATCGTTTATTTTCGCAATGGCAAGGAAAAGCAAACGGTTTTACTAAAGGTCGTGACAGAAGTTTTCATTTCGGAACGCAAGAATACAATATTATCGGTATGATTTCGCATTTAGGTCCGCAGCTTGGAATTGCAGACGGAATTGCCTTAGCGAATAAACTTCAAGACAATAAAAAAATTACCGCTGTATTTACCGGAGAAGGCGCAACAAGCGAAGGTGATTTTCATGAAGCTTTGAATATTGCGGCAGTTTGGAAACTTCCTGTAATGTTTATTATAGAAAATAACGGTTATGGACTTTCGACGCCAACAAACGAACAATATGCGTGCGAAAATCTTGCAGATAAAGGAATTGGCTACGGAATTGAAAGTTGGATTATTGACGGAAATAATATTTTGGAAGTTTACAACAAACTTTCTCAATTGAAAGAAGAAATGAAAGAGAATCCGCGTCCGATTTTACTGGAATTTAAAACTTTCAGAATGCGCGGACATGAAGAGGCGAGTGGTACAAAATATGTTCCTCAGGATTTAATGGATCAGTGGGAATTGAGAGATCCTGTTGCCAATTATAAAAAGTATTTACTCGAAAATGGTATTCTTACAGAGGAATTAGACGAACAATTTCGTGCTGAAATAAAGCAAGAAATTGATGAAAATTGGGCCATGGCTAATGCCGAACCTGAAATCGAACCAACTCATAGCGGAGAATTAGATGATGTCTACAAACCATATCAATATGAACAATTTACAACAGATTCTGAAACCTCAAATATTCGTTTTATTGATGCCATCCGAAATGGTTTAAATGAATCGATGCAAAAGCACAGAAATCTAGTTTTAATGGGACAAGATATTGCAGAGTATGGCGGAGCATTTAAAATTACAGATGGTTTTGTAGAATTTTTTGGAAAAGATCGCGTTCGCAATACGCCCATCTGCGAAAGCGCGATTGTTTCAACCGCAATGGGATTATCTATAAATGGTTACAAGGCGATTGTAGAAATGCAATTTGCCGATTTTGTTTCCACAGGATTTAATCCGATTGTGAATCTTTTGGCTAAATCTCATTATCGCTGGGGCGAAAATGCTGATGTTGTCGTTAGAATGCCTTGCGGCGGCGGAACTCAGGCGGGACCTTTTCATTCACAGACAAACGAGGCTTGGTTTACCAAAACTCCAGGTTTGAAAGTTGTTTACCCCGCATTTCCTTATGATGCAAAAGGACTTTTAAATACATCGATTAATGATCCAAATCCTGTTTTATTCTTCGAACACAAATTATTATACAGAAGTATTTATCAAGAAGTACCGAAAGAATATTATACAATTCCTTTAGGAAAAGCGGCTTTGTTAAAAGAAGGAAATTCGGTGACCATTATTTCTTTTGGAGCGCCAGTTCATTGGGCTTTAGAAACATTGGCAAATCATCCAGAAATCGATGCTGATTTAATTGACTTAAGAACTTTACAGCCTTTAGATACAGAAACTATTTTTGAATCAGTCAAGAAAACTGGAAAAGCAATTATCTATCAAGAAGACACTTTGTTTGGGGGAATCGCAAGTGATATTTCGGCTTTGATTATTGAAAATTGTTTTGAATATCTTGATGCTCCGGTAAAACGTGTGGCAAGTTTAGATTCGCCAATTCCATTTACAAAAGCGTTAGAGGATCAATTTTTGCCTAGAAATCGATTTGAGGAAGCTTTATTAGAGTTGCTAAGATACTAAGCTGCTGAGATGTTAAGTTTTCTAAACTTTAAAATACAAAAAAGGATGAGTTTTCAAAAACTCATCCTTTTTTGTATCACCTTCTGAGAAAAAAACTTAGCATCTTGGTATCTCAGAAACTTTGCAACTTAAAGCTTTAAACAATAACTACAAGTCTTTTTCCGTCAGGAACTTCTGAATTCCACATCTTTTCAATATCTGATAAGTAAACGGTTTCTGTATTTACTTTTAATATGTTTTTTGAAGCTAAAAGAAACATTTCCGGAAGTATTTCAGAAAATAATAATTTGACCTCTTCTTTTGTCCAACTTCCCAATCCTGAACCTGATAATTGAAGATCAACGCTTCGTAGAATCTGCGCAGACAACTGAATTGTATCGCCAGACATTGAACCTACAGAAACATATCGGGTTTTATGGGTAAAGTTTCCGTTGCCTTTTAAAATCGAAAGAATAAGTTCTGCCGAATGTCCCCACAAATAATCAATTACGATATCAATTGGAGTGATTTTGTGTATTTCTCTTAGCTGAGAAACAATAGATTCGTCGTTTTGTTTTAGAGAAACAATTTGATCAGCTCCTAATACTAAAAGGTTCTCAAGCGATTTTTCATTTCGCCCGGTCACAATAATATTCTTTGCTCCGTAATATTTTGCAATTTGCACTGCGATCTGACCTGTAAAACCAGTCGCACCATTAATCAAAACTGTTTCACCTTGCTGTATTCCTGCTCTAAAACGAAGTGCCATTGCCGATCCTGCAACCGCATTTGGCATTGCCGCAGCTGTTGCATCATCAATTTCGTTTGGCAATACAACCATTCTACTTCTTTCTACAAGAGCTTTTTCTGCGATTGTTCCATAAATTCCACGGGCATATACCCTTGTTCCATTTTCTAAAATCCCAATTCCATCACTTCCAACTATAAATCCTTTTGGGTTTTCTTTTTCCGAAGAATAATGTTGTCCGCTTGCAATTCCTTTGTCTAGATTTGTAATTGCTACGGCTTTGATAGAAACCAAAACTTCATTTTCATTTGACGCAATTGGTTCTGGAAATTCTGCATATTTTGGCGATTCGCCCTTTTTATAAACTACTGCTGCTTTCATAATTTTTAAATTTTATGAAGCAAAATTAAATAGGCGTATACAGGTGCGCGATAACATTTGTTATTAAATAAAAAAGTCATTTATTTTTGAAGCAATTTACTTTTAATACGACTTAAATGAACCGTACTTACACCTAAGTAGGATGCAATATAATGTTGCGGAACTCTCTTGACAATTTGAGGTTTTTCTTCAATTAAATTAAGATATCGATCTGCAGGAGAATCTTTTAAAAAAGAAAAGAAATGTTTCATATAATCAAAAGTCCTTTGAAAAAGCATATTCATTAATCGGTCTCTAAGTTCTGGAATTTCTTTAATTTCTTCGATTATAACATCAAGATCACTTTTATGAATCCACCATAAGACAGAAGGTTCAATTGTTTCCACAAAAACTGGACTGGGGAATTTTTTCATAAAACTTTCAATAGAAGACACGCTCTGATTTTCAAAAAAGAATTGTGAAGTCAAATCTTTTCCGTTATGATTAAACCAAACCCGAATACAGCCTTTTTCTATAATATAAAGCTTTTTCGAAACTTCGCCTTCTTTCAAAAGCGTCGTTTTTGCAGCAACTTCAATCCGATTGAAACAACCGATATATTCGTTCCATTTATCATCAGTTAAAGGGAATCTATTTCTAAATTGGTTAAACATTTTTATTTCAATCTATTTAGCCTCAACTTCAAACAACTGCAACTGACTTTTCAATCTTTCAATCAATAAATTCATCATGCGTTTATTTAAATTGGAAGAATTTTGAATATACGCATCATATTCAGCAATTGTAAAAAGTCCCATAATGATTCCTTTTAATGAATTTCTGAATTTGATGTCTTTTTGAATCGAATTTTCAATCGTTTGTAATTTCTTATCTACAGAATAAGAATAGAAATCTCTCTTGTTTTTGTTGATGTAATTGACAAAAACGGCAATAAATAAATCGTTCTGCAGTTTTAATATTGGTCTGATGGTTTGGTTTTGAAATAACTCATCTGCTGAAGATTGAGCACTTACAGTTCCTAAAGTCTCGCCTCTGAATTCTTTTAAAAAAGTGTCTCTATCTTCCATTTTTTTGTTTTTAGTTTTCTTTAAAGTTAATTAAAATAATCCCACACTAAACACCTATTTTTGTTTTTATAAAAATAAAATATGCGCTTATTTCTGTTTTTCTGCTTATTATTTATGTCTTGCAATTCGAAAGAAGATACAGATAAATACACTCATGAATTGTATCGGGCTGTAAATAAAAAAGATACAGCAATTTTAGACATTCACATCAACAACAAACGCTTTTATGGAAGATATGAAATCTATCACTACGGAACGGGAAAAGATTCTGGCGACGTGCGAGGCGATTTAAGAGCAGATACTCTAAGAGGCGATTATCATTATATCTCATTCGGAGGAAACTGGAAGAGAGTTCCTTTAGCAATTCTTAAAAAAGATACTAAATTATATTTAGGCAAGGGAGTAATCGGAACGTATTTTAATCTTCCCTGTTACGTTCCAGAAGTCCCAATCGATTATAAAAACCCAGAATTTATTTTTGAAAAAGTGGAATAGTTTATTTTGTTTCAAGTTTCAGGTTTCAAGTTGAATGGCTTGTGTGTATTTTACCGCAAAGTGCGCAAGTTTTTTTTATGTACAGAACCTTATATAAACGCAAAGTTCGCAAAGCTTGAAAAAAAACTTTGCGAACTTTGCGTAAATCTTTGCGAACTTTGCGGTAAAACACACACAAGCCATTCAACCTGAAACAGATAAAAACTAATTCAAACTTGAAGGCAATTCGAAGATTTCGAGATCAAAATATCTTACCGAAGCCATAACGTGATCAAAAATATCAGCCATTATGTATTCATAATTTGCCCAACGTTTATCACTCGAAAAAACATAAATTTCTAACGGAACTCCGTGCGCCGTCGACTGCAATTGTCTGCACATAATATGCATATCTTTATTCAATCCGGGATGATCGACTAGATATTGTGTAATATATTTTCGGAATAAACCTAAATTAGTCATGTTTCGGCCATTCAGCGAAAGCGCCTTATCAATTCCCCTTAAATCATTATATTTTTCAATTTCCGCTTGACGGCTGTCAATATAAGCTGTAATAAGCTGGACTCTTTTAAGTTCGCGCAAATCTTCATCGTTTAAAAAACGTATTGTGCTGCTTTTAATCAGAATATGCCTTTTGATACGTCTCCCTTCGGATTTCTGCATGCCACGCCAGTTCTGAAACGAATCTGAACTCAAAGCATACGTTGGAATTGTGGTAATGGTATTGTCGAAATTTCGAACTTTAACCGTCGTTAAATTGATTTCAATTACATCTCCATCAGCTCCAAATTTGTCCATCGTGATCCAGTCGCCAATTCGAACCATATCGTTGATTGCAACTTGAACACTCGAAACAAATCCGAGAATTGTATCTCTGAAAATCAAGATAATAATTGCCGAAAGTGTTCCTAAAATCGTTAATAATTCGCCCTTTTTGATTCCGAACAAAGTAGAGATAATCATTGCTACGCCAAAAATCCAAAGCACAATCATGATTACCTGAACAAAACTGTCGATTGGTTTGTCGCTGTATTCTGGTTTTTGTTTTAAATAGTCGCGTAACGAATTAAAAATCGTTCTCACAATCCATAAACCAAGTAATACGATATAAATACCAACAATTTTCCCGAACATAGATTCCCAATATTCATATTTATCGAGAATAACGGGAACTGCCTTATAAATAAAGAAAAACGGAATTAAATAAGCCGTGTATCTTGTAGTTTTGTTTTGAATTAAATAATCGTCAAACTTGGTTTTTGTTTTTTGTGCAAAAACAGCAGTCATTGTGACTAAAATAAATTTAGCTACATAATATATAATGTAAGCCAAAGCTATCAAAATAGCAATATTCAAGATTAAGCTGGTGTAAGAAGCAACGTTGCGACTCATTCCCCAATTTCTAAAAACGGGATATAAAAAATTAAATATTTTCTCCAAAGGTTTAGGCATTTTCTAAATACTTTTTCTCTACGTAAAAAGTACCAAACGGAATAAGAGAAGCAATTAAAATGATTCCAAAAGTCTTTAGATCCCAATTCATTGATTTTTTCAATAAAAATGCTAAAATAATATATCCGATAAATAAAATACCGTGAGCCATTCCAAGCGGACGTAATAATGTATGGTAAAGTTCAGGATTGTTATTTTTGATAATCAACATATTAGCAAATAGTACTAAATAAGAGATTCCTTCTAAAATGGCTGTAACCTTAAAAATCTTGAGCATGGATATATTTTTTAAATTTTATGCCATCAAAATTAAGGATTCTGGATTGATTTCAGAATTTAAAAAATGAAAATAAATTGTTTTTTTCTTCAGCAAGCGCGATGATTCTTTTGTGTAAAAACAAAGTTTACTCTCGTGAAATTTTAGATTGGAATTTTATCCCGAAGTTTCGGGATAAAAAAATAAAAATTATCTTTATACTATGAGCAAAAGAGATTTGAAAAAATATTTGGGCGAATTAACGAAAGAGCAATTAGAAGAACAATTGATAGAATTGTATGAAAAATTTGCTCCCGTAAAAGTATATTATGACTTTGTCTTTAATCCGAAAGAAGACAAATTGCTTCAGGAAGCAAAGGTTAAGATTTCACATGAATATTTTCCTATCAAAAAACCGGGAGCCAAATGGCGTCCCAAAGCTAAGATGCGAAGATCGGTTGCTCAAAAATTGATCAAACATTTTATTATGCTTGGAGTTGACTCTTATGTTGTGGCCGATATTATGCTTTATAATATTGAAATTGCGCAAACGTTTTCTTCTCAAAATTTCATCAAGTCGGAATTGTTTTACAAAAGCATCTTTAATTCGTTCGAACAGGCTGTTAATTTTATTATTTCGAGTGGTATTTTTAATGATTTTAAATTGCGAATTAATGCCATTCATGAAGAAACTTTGCAGCAAAAATGGAAAAATAAATACGATTTTGAGACAATTTTAGACAAAATCGACTATTAAAATGACTTCCCATAAAAAATCTTAGTTTAAAAAAAACATTTATTTTAGGTTAAAATAAGATGAAGAACTGTTTTTTCGGTGTATTTTTGCAAAAATCCAAAAATAAACAATGTCTCAAAACACTTTAGAAATACAAAGAGAAGAGAAGAAAGAACTGTATGCATACCAGAAAGGCGACATCGACGCTATTTTTGAACGCTTAGACAATGCTAATTCCAAACATCATTTATTGTATCAACTTCCAACTGGAGGAGGAAAAACAGTAATATTTTCTGAAATCGTTCGTCGTTATTTATCTCATAACGATAAAAAAGTGGTGGTTTTAACGCACCGTATCGAACTTTGTAAGCAAACCTCAAAAATGCTTACTGGTTTTGGTGTTACCAACAAAATAATCAATAGTAAAGTAAAAGAATTGCCAGACCAAAATGAATTTTCATGTTTTGTGGCAATGGTCGAAACTTTAAAAAACCGTATAAACGATGAAAAACTTCATTTAGATAATATTGGTTTAGTTATTATTGATGAGGCACACTATAATTCCTTTAGAAAATTATTGAATTCATTCAAAAATGCTTTTATTCTTGGAGTAACGGCAACGCCTTTGAGTTCAAATATTAAATTGCCAATGCACCAAAGTTACAACGAACTTATTGTAGGAGATACAATTGGATCATTGATTGACAAAGGTTTCTTGGCAAAAGCAACAACTTATAGCTATGATGTTGGTTTGACTTCTTTAAAAGTGGGTATCAACGGTGATTATACCGTAAAATCATCTGATGATTTGTATACCAATACTTTAATGCAGGAAAAATTACTGCATGCGTATACAGAACGTTCGTTGGGTAAAAAGACATTGATTTTTAATAACGGTATTCATACTTCATTATATGTGTATGAAACTTTTAGAGAAGCGGGTTACGACATTAGACACCTTGACAATACTAGTAGTGCTGAAGAACGTAAAGATATTTTGCAATGGTTTAAGAAAACTCCAGACGCAATTTTGACCTCTGTGGGAATCTTAACTACAGGTTTTGACGAACCAACTGTTGAAACGATTATTTTGAACAGAGCGACAAAATCATTGACGTTATATTTCCAGATGATTGGTCGTGGATCTCGTAAATTACCTGGAAAAGATGAATTTACAGTTATCGATTTAGGAAATAATGCCGCTCGTTTTGGTTTATGGAGTGATCCTGTAAACTGGCAACATATTTTTAAATCTCCTGAATTTTACCTTGAAAATCTTCGTGATGATCAGGAAATTGAGTTGTTTTTCAAATACAGCATGCCGGCAGAATTAAGAGCAAAATTCAGCAAAACTGCCGATGTTACTTTTGATGTTGATGAGGAACATAAGTTAATTATCAAACAAAATTTACGTTCAAAAGTGGTTTTAGACAAATCGTTAGAACAACATTCTTCAATGTGTGTAGATAATACTGAAACATTACAAGAAGCAAAATCTTTGGCAAAAGAATTAGACGATGATATTGAAGATCGTATTAAACGTTATTCTAAATGTTTGAGCCAATGCAGTAAAAATTACCGCGAATGGCTGGTTGACGATTACAAACTAAGATTAACATTAATGATCGGGAAAAAATATCGTGAGAAAATCATGAATGAACCAGATTGATTTTAAAGTTAAAAAAGTTTCAGGTTTCATGTTTCAAGTTATTGGAATCTAAAACATTATTGCAAGATAAAGGAGAAATTGCATTCCAAAAAGAAATGTAATTTCTCCTTTTAAATTATTAAGTTTCTATGTAACTTGAAACATGAAACCTGAAACAAAAAAACAAAAACCCATGTCTAAACAATTCTCAACATTAGGGCTTTCTAATCCAATTTTAAAAGCTTTAACCGAATTAAATATTGTTGAACCAACAGAAATTCAGCAAAAAGTTATTCCGTTATTTTTGAGCGAAACTCATGATATTGTAGGTTTAGCAAAAACCGGAACAGGAAAAACTGCGGCTTTTGGATTGCCTTTATTACAATTAGTAAATACTGAATCAACAATTGTTCAAGCTATTATTTTGGTACCAACCAGAGAATTGGGACAACAGATTTCTAAAAATTTAGAAGATTTTGGAAAATATATTCCAAATATCTCCATTGCATCTGTTTGTGGAGGAACTCCAATAAAACCGCAAATCGAAAGATTAAAAGAAGGTGCACAAATTGTTGTGGCAACTCCCGGACGTTTGATTGATTTGATTCAGCGAAAAGCAATTGATTTAAAGCAAACAGAATATTTGGTTTTGGATGAAGCTGATGAAATGGTGTCTATTCTTAAAGAAAGTTTAGATGAAATTATCGCTGAACTTCCTAAAAAACACCGCAGTTTATTATTTTCGGCAACACTTCCAGGGACAATTAAACAATTGATTCAGAATTATTTGAACAAAAATGTAGTTCAGATAAGTGCCAGCATGGAAACAGTTGGAAACGAAGGAATTGATCACGAATATATTGTAGTTGACCCAATTGAAAAATTGGAAGTTTTAATGCATTTCCTGAACTCAAAAGACGGAGAAAGAGGAATTATTTTTTGTAAAACGAAAGCCGCTGTAAATAAACTAGCAAAAAATCTGGCCATCAATAAATTTTCTTCAGGAGCAATTCACGGAAGTTTAACGCAAGGAATTCGTGACAGAATTATGGAGCAGTTTCGTGAAGGGCATATCAATATTTTAGTTGCTACCGATTTGGCTGCAAGAGGAATTGACGTTAAAGAAATTTCGTATGTCGTTAATTATCATTTACCTGATACCTACGAAAACTACGTGCACAGAAGTGGAAGAACGGCAAGGGCAGGAGCAAACGGACTTTCTTTAACCGTTTTACAACAAGAAGAAGTTTCTGAAATTGCTGATTTTGAAAAAGAGTTAGGAATTAAATTTTCGGAATTTAAAAAACCATCTGCCGCAAGTCTTGAAGAAAACAATATGCTTTTATGGGCAAAACAAATCTTCAAAACAAAACCAAATCACGAGCTTTCAGGGGATTTAAAAACAAGAGTAAAAACGGTTTTTCATCATTTGACAAAAGAAGAGCTAATCGAGAAATTAATGGCCAATTATATTTTGCAGAACAAAATCGATATAGTTGAAAAACCTGTTAAAAAATTCAAAAACAAATAAGCATGACAATTGTCATTGCGTTTTAAAGTTGTATATTTATAAGGAATTATTTTATAATCCTACCTAATACAACACATATGAGAATAGTCATTATTGGAGGTGGATTTGCAGGACTTAATCTAGCAAAAGAGCTTGTGAATCAACCTCAAATACAAGTAACGCTTGTAGACAAGAATAATTATAACTTTTTCCCACCACTTATATATCAAGTTGCTACGGCTTTTTTAGAGCCATCGAGCATCAGTTATCCTTTTAGAAAATTTTTTGCAGGTAAAAAAAATCTGCAGTTTCGATTAGGCGAATTACTATCTGTTTCTCCTGCTGAAAAGAAAATCACTTTGAGCAATGGAGATTTAGATTACGATTATCTGGTTTTTGCCACTGGAGCAGAAACGAGTTATTTTGGTATGGAAAACGTAATGAAGAATGCGATTCCGATGAAAACCTTAAATGATGCCATCGTGATGCGTAATACATTGCTTAAAAACCTGGAAAAAGCCGCAATCTGTAAAGATATGCGTAAGAGACGTAAATTGCTTACCATTGTAGTAGCAGGAGGAGGGCCGACAGGAGTAGAGGTTTCTGGAATGTTTGCTGAAATGCGAAAAAGTATTCTTTTAAAAGAATATCCAGAATTAGACACCTCTGCCAGTAATGTTTATTTAGTCGATGGAGGAGATGCTCTTTTATCGCCAATGAGTAAAGAATCTCAAAAAGATACGCTTGAAGCTTTAACAAAATTGGGAGTTGTTGTAAAATTAAACACCAAAGTTGTTGACTACGTTGATGATACTGTGGTATTTGAAAATGGAGAAACCATCAAAACCAGAAATTTAATCTGGGCTGCTGGAGTTTCTGCCAAAATCTTTGACGGTATTCCGAAAGAAAGTTACGGTCGAGGTAGACGTATGGCAACAGATCAGTATAATAAAGTGAATGGTTTAGAAAATATTTATGCTATTGGTGATACTGCTATTGCAACTGGAGATGCGAATTTTCCTGATGGTCATCCGCAAGTTGCCCAAGTTGCAATACAACAAGGATTAAATCTTGCTAAAAACTTTAAAGCAATGATTGCAAACAAACCACTTAAAGGCTTTACTTACAACGATAAAGGTTCGATGGCAATTATAGGAAGAGCAAAAGCAGTTGTTGATTTACCAAGTCCAAAATGGCATTTTAAAGGATTCTTTGCTTGGGTAATCTGGTTGTTTATTCACTTGATTTCCTTAATCACATACAGAAACAGATTAAATACATTCTGGAACTGGATGGTGGCTTATTTTGCAAAAGATCAATCACTTAGAATGATCATCAGACCTGATAAAAAAATACAAGGTTAGGGTTTTAAATTCTAATATTAAAATTCCAAAGGGATTATGTGATAGAAAAAGAAAAGCCAAAATCAAATGATTTTGGCTTTTTTATTGGAGTTTTTATATTATTGGAATTTATTCTTTTTAATGTCCAATCATTACATCATCACTATCTGACAATTCTACTTTATTTTTTATAAATCGTTTTCCGATATTTAAAATTATAAATGCTGTTATTGTGGTAGTCGTCATAATCGCAACCATTGGAGCGACAGAATTTTTTACAAAAACACCAATTGCAAAAGAAGCCAAAGCTCCTAGTCCCAATTGTATAGCACCCATTAAGGCAGAGGCACTTCCGGTATTTTTAGCAAATGGAGCCAATGTAAGTCCAGCAGTATTTGGATTTGAAATTCCCAAACAAGCTAAAAACAAGAATAACATTCCGATAGTTTGATATAATCCTAAAAGATCATTTAAAGAAAGTACTAAAAATATAATACTAATAACGGATTGTGAAATTAAAGCACCAAAAATCATTTGTTCACTGGTAAATCGTTTCAATAACATAGAATTTAACTGACTAGATCCTATAAAACTTACAGACATTAAAGCAAAAATCCATCCGTATGTTTTGGCATCAACTTTATAAATATCCATAAAAACTAGAGGAGAAGCTGCTACATACGAAAATAATCCTGAAAATGCGATTGCTCCTGTAAACGCATACGTGTAAAATTGAGGTTCTTTTAACACCAATAAGAAATTACTAATAATAGGTTTTGGTTTTAAAGAAATAGAAGTATCTGGTTTATAAGTATCTGGAAGTCCGATTTGAGAAGCTATTAAAATTAGAACTCCCATACACATCAATATAAAGAATACGGCGTGCCAGCCCAAATCTTCGGTTACATAGCCACCAACTGTTGGCGCTAACATCGGTGAAAGTCCAACAACTAACATTAAAAGAGAAAATACTTTTGGTATATCTTTTACAGGAAATAAATCACGAACCATTGCTACAGAAGCTACAGTTGCAGCACAACTTCCAATTGCCTGAATAAATCGCAGGAATATAAATTGATCAATATCAGCAACATAAATACAACCCAAAGATGCTAAAATATAGACCAGAAGTCCAATAAATAAAGGTTTTTTACGTCCAAAACGATCTAATAAAGGTCCGTAGAGCAGTTGTCCAGCAGAAATTCCGATGAAATAACTAGATAAACTCATCGAAACCTTTGCAACAGAGGTATTCAGATCTTTTGCAATTCCGGAGAAACCAGGCAAATACATATCGATAGAAAAAGGTCCCAGAGCTGTAAGAGAACCTAGAATAAGAATTAATTTAATATATTTTTTTGTTGTCATTTTCTTAAAATACGGCTTATAATTTTTTGCAAAGGTAAAGATTTCTTACCTTAGAGTATAACTTAATGAAGTTTATAAAACTAAATCACCGTTATGAAAAGCTAAATATCTTCATAACAACTTATTAACCTTAAATATAAAAATATGAAAAAGTACCTTTTATTATTAGCCATTTTATGCACATCGGCTTCGTTTGCTCAAACCATTACTTCTAAAAAAGAAGATGCAAGTATTGAACAATATGAACTTCTTAAAAAAGTAAATCAATATTATCCTGATATTACTTTAAATAAATCTGTAACAAACTTTTATGCAGATGGAAATGTTATAGATACACAACAAGAATTCGATTTAAGAGGAACAAAATTTTCAAGTTATAAGATTGGTATAGAACCTGGCAATAAAAAAGTTTTATTTGACTACGTATCAACAGAAGCCGGCCACGTTTACGGCGACGTTACCATTTTTAACGGAAATGCATTAAGAACGACATTCAACGAAAAAACAAATCAAATTGATGTTTCATTAAACGGGAAATCTGTTTATTTGAAAAAGCTATAAATTTTAGTGAATTTAAAAAAGCACCATAATTTTATGGTGCTTTTTTAGTTTATATTTGATTCTAATTATTATTTAAAATTCTACAATGAAAAAGTTTATTTTTTTGCTCATATTTTTAATTGTCACCAAATCTTTTTCGCAGAACAGATTCTCAGGAACTTGGAGCAATGAAAAATGCAAAGACTGTAAAAAAGAATATATTTTTACAATTACCATAGCGCAATCAAATTCACAAATTTATGGAACTGCAGAAATTACCAGCGATCACAAAGAGCTGAATTCAGGAATTTTGGAAGTTTCGGGATATGTTTATCCACGTGGTGATAAGGCGCAAATCAAATTAAAGTCTAAAGACGGAGCTTCTTCAAGCGCAGTTTTAATGGCAAATGAAGAAGCTCTGCAATTCACGAAACGCGGCGGATCGGATTTGGTTCCTAAAGAAGTTATTTTAGGTAAATTGTATGAATAACTTCTGTTTAACGGGGGTTACTTATTTTGAACTATAATTTATATTATGTAAAATAGAATATTTTAAAAACCCTCCATATATCTCATATATAGCTTTAATGTTGTATAAGTTCATTTGATTGCAAAATCCTCTTTTCATATTTATTTCTCAATAAATACTTGTTTTCGTTTTGTTAGAAATCTAACCTCTCATAAATGTCCTGTATCGTTTTTATTTTTATTTTTTTTCAAATATTCTAAAATTTAAATCTTCATAGTAAGTATTTATTTTTTTACCACTAGTCAAATTTTATTGAATTCAAATCGTCCATAATTACGCTGTATGATTTTAAAATGAAAATATTTTCAAATATCAAAAAATTACAACCTACCTACATGGTCTGTTTATTTTCAGTAAATCAAATTTCTTTTCTTTTAATTCGAAATATTCAATTTTAATGATGGAAAATTTCCTTTTAAGTGGTACAAATTGTAACCCTTAAGATTTATTTAAAATAGATAGATTCTGTTAAAGATCGTTTCATTGTAAGAGTTTATTTTAGTATTTTTACATTCGATACTTTAAAAATAGATTATCAAACATATGAATACAGTTGCTGAACATATTGCAGATTTTTTAAAAGAATACAAACCATTTGATAATTTGACTTTTCAGGAATTATCAGATATTGCTACGAATATTCGTGTCATTAACTTAGAAAAACATGCAGTATTATTTCAAAATAATGATGCCTTACACGATAGTTTTTATGTTGTAGCCTCTGGTGTGATCAATCTAACAACGATTGCAGACGCCGAAGAAACTATTTTGAATAAATGTCATGAAGGCGATATTTTTGGTTTACGTCCGTTTTTTGCTAAAAACAATTATATGATGACGGCAAAAGCACGCGAAGAAAGTATTATTTATGCTATTCCGATTGCTGTATTCAGACCTTTTGTAGCTAATAATTCTGATGTTTTGAACTTTCTTCTGGAAAGTTTTGCCGTGAATTCGCGTCATACCAAAGACAATGTGAATGGAAATGGCAAATTGATTTCTGATACTGATTTTTTAGATCAGCAAACAGAAATGCAATATATTCAGTCACTTAATTACAATAATTCGCCTTTAACAACCGAATCAAACTCAATTATTAAAGATGTTGCCATCTTGATGACTGATTCTATGGTGGATAATATTGTAATTTGCGAAAAAAATCAGCCAATTGGTATTGTTACCAATGCCGATTTATCGTCAAAAATTGCAACAGGCCGCTATCCTATTACTGAAACTATTGATAAGATTATGTCTTCGCCAGTTGTTACAGTGATAGAAAATGTATCTCTAGCAGAAGCACAATTATTGATGCTAAAAAATAATGTTACACATTTATGTGTTACCAAAGATGGTACAAGTAAATCTGTTGTAAAAGGAATTATTTCTGAACACGATCTTATTGTAGCACAAGCTAGTAATCCTGGTGTATTAATTAAAGAGATTAAACGTTCTCAGCTTCCAAAGGATTTAAAACAGATTCGTGATCGTTTATCAGATTTGATTCAGAATTCAATTCAAAAAAATATTCCAATTTCACACGTTAGTAATATTGCAAGTGAAATTAATTTGGCGATAATTAAACGTGCTGTTGAGCTTTCAATTTTAGATTTAGGCTCCCCTCCTGCACGATTTGCTTGGTTAAGTATTGGTAGTCAAGGTCGTAAAGAACAACTTTTGCTGACAGATCAGGATAGTATATTGATTTTTGAAGATGTAACCCCTGAAAAATATCGTGAAGTAAAAGATTATTTTTTAAGATTGGCGAAGCGTACAACTTCTATTTTAGAAAAAGTAGGTTACGAATATTGTCCAAATGGTCACATGGGAAGCAATATGCTTTGGTGTAAATCATTGAGTGACTGGACTAAACAATATAATAGTTGGATGAATACTCCTGGAGAAAACAGTAATGATCTGAGCAGTATTTTCTTCGATTATGAAATCGTTTTTGGCGAGGCAAAAATTGAAGAAGCTATCGAAAATGTAATTTTCAAAAATGCGGTTAACAATACTCTATTCTTTGACTTTTTAGGAAATGATGCTTTAAAAAGAAATTCGCCTTTAAGTTTTTTCAAGAAATTCATTGTCGAAGAAGAAGGTCCGCACAAAGATATGTTCGATATTAAAACTCGTGCCCTAATGCCATTAATTGATTCTGCACGTTTACTGATATTAAATGCCAATATAAAAGGAATTCAAAATACCTATTTAAGATTCAAGCAGTTAGCAATAACAGATTCAAAAAATGCTGAAATTTATTTAAGCTGCGCAGAAGCGTTTTTAACGCTTTCAAAATTTAGAACTGTAGAAGGTTTGAAAAATGACAACTCTGGAGAATTTATTAATTTAAGAGAAATGTCAAAAACTGATAAAGAGAAATTAAAAAATGCATTAGCCCCAATGAAAGACCTTGAGGAACTAATAAAGAGTAAATTTCAATTGACACAATTCTCATAAGTATGCTAGACTGGTTAAAAAATATTAATAAAGATTATCCGGAATTCTGGAAAGATTATTTAACTAAATTCGAAACTAAACCCAATAAGTTTGTTGTGATATCAGCTGAAACTTCTGGGCTTAATCCGGATAAGGATGTTATTTTGTCACTTGGAGCTTTTTCTGTAGTAGATGACAGTATTGTCATCAAAGAAAATTTTGAAACTGTTTTATTACAGTACAAATATCTACAGGACAACGGACTTTCTAATGAATTTATCATTGAAAGTAAAATGATGAAAATGCCTGAGCCGGATGCATTAGAGGCTTTGGTTAATTTTATAGGGAATTCAATTTTAGTTGGGCATCATATTAATTTTGATGTCGAAATGATAAATGCCGCTTTAGAACGTTTAGATTGTGGAAGATTAAAAAATGAAGCTTTAGACGTAGACATGATGTACAGAAAATTGACAGACATAAATGACAAACAGTTTTCGCTTGATGATTTATGCGAAATTTATAAAATTCCTAAAAGTGATCGAAATTCTTCTTCTGAAGATGCATACAGAATTGGGCTTCTATTCTTGAAACTTAAATCTCGATTGGGAATTAAATAGGCTTTTTGTTTCAGGTTTCAAGTTGCTAAGTTTAACCGCAAAGCACACAAAGATTTACGCAAAGTTCGCAATTTTTTTTTATAAAGATTTGCGAACTTTTTGTTTATACTAAAATTTAGAATTTGAAAAACCTTGCGCACTTTGCCTTGAAAATAACGAAGTCTGTCAAAATCAAAATTGAAACTTTAAACCTGAAACAAAACAAACAAAAAATGCCTCTTAATTTTAAGAGGCATTTTTTAATATTTTATTATTTCAATTAAGAAATTCTTTCTTTCGTAATTTCTTCTACAACTTCAGGATTTAATAAAGTTGAAGTATCTCCGAAATTAGAAAAATCTCCTTCTGCAATTTTACGTAAAATTCTACGCATAATTTTTCCAGAACGCGTTTTTGGCAAACCAGACACAAATTGAATTTTATCTAATTTTGCAATCGGCCCGATGTGATCTGCAATATATTGATTGATCTCTTTTGTCAAGTTTTCTTTATTTCTAACTTCTCCAGTTTCTTTCAGAATAACGAAACCATACAAAGCATTTCCTTTAATGTCATGTGGGAATCCAACAATTGCAGATTCCGCCACAGCTGGGTGTTCGTTGATCGCATCTTCAATTGGCGCAGTTCCTAAATTATGACCAGAAACAATTACAACATCATCTACTCTACCAGTGATTCTGTAGTAACCAACTTCATCTCTTAATGCTCCGTCGCCTGTAAAGTATTTTCCAGGGAAAGCAGAGAAATACGTTTCTTTATAACGATCATGATTACCCCAAATTGTTCTAGCAATTCCAGGCCATGGAAATTTAATACATAAACTTCCAACAACTTGATTTCCTTCAATTTCATTACGCTTTTCATCCATTAAAACAGGTTGAATTCCAGGCAATGGCAAAGTAGCGTAAGTTGGTTTGGTTGGCGTAACAAAAGCAATTGGAGAAATCATGATTCCACCAGTTTCTGTTTGCCACCAAGTATCTACAACCGGACATCTCTTGTCTCCAACGTGGTCATTGAACCAGTGCCAAGCTTCTTCGTTAATTGGTTCTCCGACAGATCCAATAACTTTAAGAGATTTTAAAGGATATTTTTGAATATAATCTAAACTTTCTTTTGCTAACGAACGAATTGCTGTTGGCGCTGTATAGAATTGTGTGATTTTATGTTTTTCGATAATATCCCAAAAACGGCTAAAATCTGGGTAAGAAGGAACTCCTTCAAAAATTACAGTTGTTCCACCATTCAATAATGGTCCGTATAATATGTATGAATGTCCTGTAATCCAACCAATGTCAGCCGTACACCAGAAAATATCATTTTCTTCGTGGCTGAAAACATTTTTAAATGTATAAGCAGTGTAAACCATGTAACCAGCAGTAGTATGAACCATACCTTTTGGTTTTCCTGTTGATCCTGAAGTATATAAGATAAACAAAGGGTCTTCGGCATCCATGATTTCAGCAACACTGTTGTCTAGCGCTGCGTCTAAAAGCGGCTGCAACCAAACGTCGCGACCTTCTTTCATTTTTACTTCTGTATTTGTTCTTTTTGCAACCAAAACTTTCGTTACAGAAGGACAAGTTTCTAAAGCTTCATCAACAATTGCTTTTAAGTCAATTGTTTTGTTTCCTCTGTAACCTCCGTCAGAAGTAATAACCATTTTACATTCGCAGTCATTAATTCTGGCAGCAACTGCAGAATCAGAAAATCCAGCAAAAATTACAGAATGTATTGCCCCAATTCTAGCACAAGCTAAAACTGCAACAGCCAATTCTGGAATCATTGGTAAATAAATACAAACTCTATCTCCCTTACGAACGCCTTGTTCGCGAAGAACGTTTGCCATTTTTGATACTCTTTCGTATAATTCGTTGTACGTTATATGTAAAGCTTCTTCAGAAGGATCGTTCGGTTCAAAAATAATCGCCGTTTTATCTCCTCTTTTGCTTAAATGTCTGTCGATACAGTTTTTGGTAATGTTAACTTTAGCTTCAGTAAACCATTTTACTTCGGCTTCAGCCATATTAAAATCAACTACTTTTTCCCATTGTTGGTACCATGTGAAATTTTCCTCCGCTATTTTTCCCCAAAATTTTCTTGGCTCTCTTATTGACTTATTGTAATGCTTGAAATATTGTTCTAAATTTTCAATTTTGTAATAGCTCATCGTTTGCTGAATTTTTTTATAAATGTATTAAATCTCAACGTATTCTTAAAATAATTTAATTCATAAATTTTATCAAAAAAAAACATTTACTTAATAAAATATGATAATTATTTGTATTTGTGTTAAATCTTTATTTTCTAAAACAAATTAAAAGAAAAAAAAGGCATAATAAATACATATTATACCTTTTTTAGTTTAACAAATTTCAATAACAATTAATTTCTTAAAGCTGTAGCAGAAAATTTTCTCTATTTTGAAAATAGCAGCATCATTATTAATCACAATAGAAATTCAACAAGTATATTTTCTCAAATATACCCCAACATAAGGGATTAGCTTCACTTAACTTACTCTCACAGAAGTTAAGTGAATGCAATATGCATCTATATCTATTAATTTTAATAAGTGCTTACTAATTCAAAATATTATAATCATTGATACAGTGCAAATCCCGCAAAATCGAATTCTGCGGGAATTCCCATTTTTTTAGTTATCCAATTTTCTTCATTGCTGTCATAGACTCTCTCAACCAAGCTCCTACTTCTTCGATAGGGTGTTGACGAATTTCTTTGTTAACAGCGATTAATACAGCATTGTCTACTCCGTTTGAAGTTGAGAATGGTTTTCCGATGATATTTGTATCAACAGTTTTCATGAATTCAACCAATAACGGTTTACATGCATGATCAAATAAATAACATCCGTATTCTGCAGTATCAGAAATTACACGGTTCATTTCGAACAATTTCTTTCTTGCAATTGTGTTTGCAATTAAAGGTAATTCGTGCAATGACTCGTAGTAAGCTGATTCTTCGATAATTCCAGCTTCGGTCATGGTTTCGAAAGCCAATTCAACACCAGCTTTAACCATTGCAATCATTAATACTCCGTTATCAAAATATTCTTGCTCCGGAATTGGAGCTTCTTGTGGAGCTGTTTTTTCGAAGTTTGTTTCTCCAGTTGCAGCTCTCCATTTCAATAAGTTAACGTCATCATTTGCCCAGTCAGCCATCATTGTGCTAGAGAATTCTCCAGAAATAATATCGTCTTGGTGTTTTTGAAATAATGGACGCATGATATCTTTTAATTCTTCCGCTAATTCATAAGCTTCAATTTTTGCGGGATTAGAAAGACGATCCATCATATTTGTGATACCTCCGTGTTTCAAAGCTTCAGTGATAGTTTCCCATCCGTATTGAATTAATTTTGAAGCATATGCAGCATCGATTCCTTTTTCAACCATTTTATCAAAACATAAAATAGATCCCGTTTGCAATAATCCACAAAGAATGGTTTGCTCACCCATTAAATCAGATTTTACTTCAGCTACGAAAGATGATCTTAAAACTCCCGCTCTATGTCCTCCAGTTGCAACTGCGTAAGCTTTTGCTTGGTCTAAACCTAATCCGTTTGGATCGTTTTCTGGGTGAACTGCAATAAGAGTTGGTACACCAAATCCTCTTTTGTACTCTTCACGCACTTCAGATCCTGGACATTTTGGCGCACACATAATAACAGTAATGTCTTTACGAATTTGCATTCCTTCTTCTACAATGTTGAATCCGTGAGAATAAGCCAAAGTAGAATTTTGCTTCATTAATGGCATAATAGTAGTTACTACAGCTGTGTGTTGTTTATCTGGTGTAAGGTTACAAACTAAGTCTGCAGTTGGAATCAATTCTTCGTAAGTTCCTACTTTGAAACCGTTTTCAGAAGCATTTTTGAAAGAAGCTCTCTTTTCAGCAATTGCATCTGCACGTAATGCATAAGAAATATCTAATCCAGAATCTCTCATGTTTAATCCTTGATTCAAACCTTGCGCTCCACAACCAACAATTACAACTTTTTTTCCAGCTAAAGCTGCAATTCCGTCTGCAAATTCTGATTGCTCCATAAATTCGCAAACTCCTAATTGTTCTAATTGTAATCTAAGTGGTAATGTATTGAAATAATTTGCCATTTTTGTTTTAATATTTAATTGAAATGAAATTTAATAATTGATTATATATAACTAAGATTTTTTATTATTTAAAGGATTCCAGTAAGGCTGAAATTTCCATTTTTTGTTTTGAAACTGAAATTCTTCCCGAACGTACAAACTGCATAATTCCGTATGGTTTGAATTTTTCGTATAATTCTTCAATTTCAGAACGTCTTCCTGATTTTGAAATCACAAAGAAATCACGAGAAACCGTTACAATTGTAGATTGGCTTTCTTTAATGATATTCTGAATTTGCTTTTCATCAAATAACAAACTTGAAGCGATTTTGAACAAAGCATTTTCAAGAAAAATGGTTTCTTCATCTGTATGATAAAATGCTTTTATAACCTCAATTTGTTTTTCAATTTGTCCAACGATATTCTGAACCCATTTCTCTGTAGTTTCTACTACAATGATAAATCTTGAAACATTCTCGATTTCTGATTCTGAAACGTTTAGACTTAATATATTAATGTGACGCTTTAAGAATATTCCAGATATTCTATTCAACAATCCCACGTTATTTTCTGAGTATACCGATATGGTAAATGTTTTATCTTCCATGTAATTTTTGTTTAAAGTTTATTTTGTTTCAGGTTTCACGTTCCAATCTTAACTTGAAACTTTTAACCTGAAACTTGAAACTTTTTCTTAGCTTAATCTAATTTCTGAAACACAAGCTCCAGTTGGAATCATTGGGAATACATTATTCTCTTTTTCCACCATGACTTCTAAGAAGTAAGAATCTTTAGAAGCAAGCATTTCTGCTACAGCTGCGTCTAAATCTTCACGTTGTGTTACTTTTTTAGATTTGATATGATACCCTTCTGCAATGGCAACAAAATTTGGATTGATCATTCTTGTTGATGCATATCGGTTGTCAAAAAACAATTCCTGCCATTGACGTACCATTCCTAAAAATTCATTATTTAAAATAACAATCTTAACTGGAACTTGAGTTTGGAAAATGGTACCCAATTCCTGAATTGTCATTTGGAATCCACCATCACCAATAATGGCAACAACTTCGCGTTCTGGCTTACCCATTTTTGCTCCAATTGCCGCTGGAAGTGCAAATCCCATTGTTCCTAAACCTCCAGATGTAATATTACTTTTTGTTGAGTTGAATTTTGCATATCGGCAGGCAAACATCTGGTGCTGACCAACATCTGAAACGATAATAGCATCTCCATTTGAATGTTTGTTGATCATTTCAATAGTTTCTCCCATCGAAATTCCTTTACCATTTGTTGGATTCAATTCTTCTTTAATAACAGAATTAAATTCTACTTCTCTTAAAGCTTTAAATTCGTTAAGCCATAAATCGTGAGACTTTGCATCTAATAATGGTAGTAAAGCTGCTAGAGATTCTTTAACATCACCTAAAACAGCCACTTCTGTTTTTACGTTTTTATCAACTTCTGCTGGATCAATTTCGAAGTGAATCACTTTTGCTTGTTTCGCATAAGTCTTTAAATTACCAGTTACACGGTCATCAAAACGCATTCCGAAAGCAATTAAAACATCGCATTCGTTAGTCATCAAATTAGGAGCATAATTTCCGTGCATTCCTAACATTCCCACGTTTAAAGGATGATCTGTTGGTAAAGCCGACAGTCCAAGAATAGTCCACGCAGATGGAATTCCAGCTTTTTCAATTACCGCTTTAAATTCGGCTTCGGCTTGACCTAAAATAATTCCTTGTCCAAAAACGATTAAAGGTTTTTTAGCACTATTTATTAATGCAGCAGCTTCGGCAACTTTATCCAAATTCAATTTCGGAACTGGAACATAACTTCTAATCGCTGTACATTTTTCATAACTAAAATCAAACTCATCAAACTGAGCGTTTTTAGTTATATCAATTAATACAGGTCCTGGACGTCCAGAACGCGCAATATAAAATGCTTTTGCAATAATTTCAGGAATTTGAGAAGCCTCTGTTACCTGAAAATTCCATTTTGTAACCGGAGTCGAAATTCCGATAATATCCGTTTCCTGAAAAGCATCAGAACCTAATAAATGTCTTCCAACTTGTCCTGTAATACAAACCATTGGAGTCGAATCGATCTGAGCATCAGCGATTCCTGTAACTAAATTTGTTGCTCCTGGTCCAGAAGTAGCAATTGCCACTCCTACTTTTCCTGTAGCTCTAGCATAACCTTGAGCTGCATGCGTTGCGCCTTGTTCGTGACGTACTAAAACATGGTGTAACTGATCTTGAAATTTATATAATTCATCGTAAACCGGCATGATTGCTCCTCCTGGATAACCATAAACCAAATCTACTCCTTCTGCTAACAAACATCTTATAACGGCTTCTGCCCCTGATATTCTCATAGTATATTGTTTTTCAAAAATCAAATTTCAATTTCAAAATTCAATGACAATATTTAAAATCAATTTCAATGATAAATTTTAAATTGATTTTTTATTTATTGCAATTGCTATTGACTTTTGTAATTGTTATTGAAACTGATTTTTGATATTGTTATTTTTAAAATTAATTATCGGTAACGCAACCTGTAGAAGCGCTTGAAACCGATTTGGCGTATTTAAATAAAACTCCTCTGTCAACTTTTAATTTTGGCTGCACCCAAGCCGCTTTTCTAGCTGCAAATTCCTCGTCAGATATCTTCAGGTCGATTGTATTTTTTACAGCATCGATAGCGATAATATCTCCATCTTTTACTAGTGCAATACCTCCACCATCATATGCTTCTGGTGTAACGTGACCTACCACGAAACCGTGTGAACCTCCAGAGAATCTACCGTCTGTGATTAGCGCACAACTGCTTCCTAATCCAGCTCCAATAATGGCAGATGTAGGTTTCAGCATTTCAGGCATTCCCGGACCACCTTTTGGTCCACAACCTCTAATGACGACTACATTACCGGGTTTAATTTTTCCGGCTTGAAGACCTGGAATTACTTCAAATTCTCCTTCAAAAACAACAGCCGGACCTTCGAAATATTCTCCTTCTTTACCGCTGATTTTTGCTACAGCACCTTCAGAAGCAAGATTTCCGTATAAAACCTGAATATTTCCTGTTGGTTTTAATGCTTTTTGTATTTCATGAATTACTTCTTGTCCGTCTTGTAAATCTGGAGTTGAAGCTAAATTCTCAGCAACTGTTTTTCCTGTTACAGTCAAACAATCTCCGTGAATCAATCCTACTTTTAATAAATATTTCATTACACCTGGAATACCTCCCGCTTCATGAATATCTTCCATCATATATTTTCCACTTGGCTTCATGTCAGCAAGAACCGGAGTTCTGTCATTAATTGCCTGAAAATCATCCAAAGTGATGGTAATACCAACAGAATGTGCCATTGCAATTAAGTGCATAACGGCATTTGTAGAACCTCCTAAAACGGCTACAATTGTAATAGCGTTTTCGAAAGCTTTACGAGTCATAATATCTCTTGGCTTAATATCTTTTTCCAATAAAATTTTAATAGCAGCTCCTGCAGCAAGACATTCGTCTCTTTTTTCCTGACTTAAAGCAGGATTAGAAGAACTATAAGGCATACTCATTCCCAATGCTTCAATTGCAGAAGACATAGTATTTGCCGTGTACATTCCGCCACAAGCACCAGCACCTGGACAAGCATTTTGAATTACTCCTTTAAAATCTTCTGGAGTAATTTCGCCTTTCACTTTTTTTCCTAAAGCTTCAAAAGCAGAAACGATGTTTAAAGATTCTCCCTTCCATTTTCCAGAGTGAATAGAACCTCCATAAACCATCATTGACGGACGGTTTAATCTTCCCATTGCGATTAACGCTCCAGGCATATTCTTATCACAACCAGGAATTGCAATAATACTGTCGTACCATTGAGCTCCGGCAACTGTTTCAATAGAATCTGCAATTACATCACGAGAAACCAATGAATAACGCATTCCTTCAGTTCCGTTAGAAATACCGTCACTGACACCAATGGTATTAAAAATAAGTCCGACCAGATCAGCATCCCAAACACCTTTTTTAACATCTTTTGCTAAATCATTCAAGTGCATGTTACACGTGTTACCATCGTAACCCATGCTCACAATTCCAACTTGTGCTTTCTTTAAATCTTCTTCAGTTAAACCAATTCCGTACAACATTGCTTGCGCCGCAGGCTGTGTTTGATCTTGAGTGATGGTCTTGCTGTACTTATTTAATTCCATTATGCTTTTTATTTATTTTAATTTTTATTCAAAAAAAAACCTTCCAGTATTTGGAAGGTTTGTAATATAGTTTTTCAATTATATTTATACCATTCCCTGCTCAGATGTGATAATCACATTGACAACAATGACAGAAGTAATAATAATTGAGATTTGCATCTTTCTTTTTTTTAGTGTGACAAAAGTATAGAAACTTCAGCAACTAAAAAAATAAAATCTCAACATTTACAATACTTCTTGTTATTTAATTCAATTTTTAACAAAAAATATTAAACAATTGTTGATTGTCCAATACTTACATTGTCATTATTAAAATACAGTAAATCATCTTTACTGAAAATAAAATTAGAAACGAACTCTCCTACTTCATTTGTTCCGAATTTCGAATCTGGTTTCAAATCAACTGTAACTACTTTATATTCAATTGCTTTTTCTACCGCTTTGAAGATTACATTTGCTTCTTTATTTAATCCAAAATGCTCTAATAAAAGTGCTGCCGCTAAAATCGCAGCGATTGGATTTGCAATGTTTTTACCTTTTGCCTGTGGATATGATCCGTGAATTGGCTCAAACAAAGCATTTTTTTCTCCGATAGATATTGATGGCAGTAAACCAATAGATCCTGTAATTACGCTCGCTTCGTCAGATAAAATATCTCCAAATAAATTCTCAGTTAAAATGACATCAAATTGTTTTGGATTCAAAATCAATTGCATTGCTGCATTATCGACAAACAAGAAATCTAATGCAACATCTGGATAATTTTCACTCACTTTCTGAACTACTTTTCTCCACAATCTAGACGTTTCCAAAACATTTGCCTTGTCAACCATAGTTAACTTTTTGCGACGGTTTTGTGCCGATTTAAAAGCTAAATGTGCAATTCTCGTAATTTCTTCTTCTGAATATTCACATAAATCGGAAGCATGTGTTCCTTCTTCATTAAGTTTTTTTTCTCCAAAATAAGCACCTCCAGTTAATTCTCTGAAAATGGTAAAATCAGCACCTTCGATAATTTCTCTTTTTAATGGAGAAGAATCAATTAAGGCTTTATAAGGTTTTATAGGACGAATATTTGCGAATAATCCTAATTCTTTTCGCAGTTTCAGTAATCCTTGCTCCGGACGAACTTTTGCATTCGGATTGTTATCGTATTTCGGATCACCAATTGCACCAAGCAAAACTGCATCTGTGTTTAAACAAAGATTCAGTGTTTGTTCCGGCAACGGACTTCCAGTTTTATCGATAGCAACCGCTCCCATGAGCGCTTCTTCAAAAACAAATTCGTGGTTGTACACTTCGCCAATGGCATACAAAGCTTTCTTAGCTTGTAAAATTACTTCAGGCCCAATTCCATCTCCTGGTAAAACTGCAATTTTTAAATTCATAATCTCTCGCTATTTATGTCTTTAAATCCTTATTGTTCCTAATTTTTTATTTTTGAAATATTAACTTCTAATTAAATCGCCTTCAATTTTAGAAGCTTCAATAATTTGATGAATATCTGCGTCTACAACTTCTTTTTTAATGTCTGCGAATTTCAAGAATTCGATATAAACAATATCCAATTGTACTTTTGTCAATTCGTAACCTACTTTTTTAGCTCTGTAAGCCAAAGCTGCTCTACCACTTCTAGCAGTTAAAATAATTGAAGATTCATTTACTCCAACATCCAAAGGATCCATAATTTCGTAAGTTGCTCTGTTTTTAATTACACCATCTTGGTGAATTCCAGAACTGTGTGCAAAAGCATTTGCTCCTACGATCGCTTTATTTGGTTGCACAATCATTCCCATACTTTCAGAAACCAAACGACTCATTTCGTTCAATTCTCTTGTATTGATGTTTGTATCCAAATTTAAGTAAGGATGTTGTTTGAAAATCATTACCACTTCTTCAAGTGCTGTATTTCCTGCTCTTTCACCAATACCATTAATAGTACACTCAATTTGTCTTGCACCATTAATAGCTCCAGAAATTGAGTTTGCCGTTGCCATTCCTAAATCGTTATGACAGTGGCAAGAAAGAATTACGTTTTCAATTCCTTTTACATTTTCTTTTAAATATTTGATTTTTGCACCGTACTCTTCAGGAAGACAATATCCAGTTGTATCTGGAATATTTAATACAGTTGCTCCAGATTTGATAACTTCTTCACAAACTTTTGCTAAGAACGCATTGTCTGTTCTACCCGCATCTTCAGCGTAGAATTCTACATCTTCTACATAAGTTTTTGCGTGTGCTACAGCGAATTTTGCTCTTGCTATAATATCTTCAGGCGTAGTATTTAATTTGTGGAGGATATGAGATTCTGATGTTCCGATTCCAGTATGGATTCTAGGTCTTTTAGCATGCTTTAAGGCAGCTGCCGCAACGTCAATGTCATTTTTTACGGCTCTTGTTAATCCGCAGACGGTTGCATTTTCTACAATTTTACAAATCTCAGAGACCGATAAAAAATCGCCTGGACTTGACACAGGAAAACCTGCTTCGATAATGTCAACTCCCATTTTGTCTAGTCGTTCTGCGATAACTAATTTTTGTTTAGTATCTAACTTACATCCTGGAACTTGTTCACCATCGCGCAAAGTGGTGTCAAAAATTTGAACTTTCTCTCTATTCATATTCATTTATTTAATGTAATTTCACATCTTGATAACAAATATATATTGTACAACCGCAGTACGAAATTCATTTTAATGAAATTATACTGTTCATAAAACGATTTATACTCTATTAAATATTTAATAATCAATAAGTTACATTATTATTTTTTACAATGGCTAACCATCAAAAAGATTTCTTATTTGTTCTAATCAAATCACTTTCGAAATCAGAAAAAAGGCAGTTTAAAATTTTTGCAAGTAGATTAGAAACGAGTTCAAATACAAAATTTATCGAATTGTTCAATATTTTAGATAAATCCGAAGTTTACGATGAAAAACTCATTCTTAAAAGCGGTGTTATTCAAAAAGTACAGTTATCTAACTTAAAATCATACTTATACAAACAAATTTTGGTTAGTATAAGATTAAATATTCCTAGTCAAAATATTCGCTATCAGCTTCGCGAACAAATGGATTTTGCTGTTATTCTCTATAATAAAGGTTTATATAAGCAGAGTTTAAAGATCCTAGATAAAACCAAACAGCAGGCGCTTGAAAATGATGAAAAATATATGGCGTATGAAATTGTTGAATTCGAAAAACTAATCGAATCGCAATACATTACGCGAAGTATTCAAGGTCGCGCTGACGAATTGGTCGTTCAGGCAAAGGAATTGAATTATAGAAACACGATTTCAAGTAAATTATCGAATCTATCGCTTCAGTTGTACGGAATCATGCTAAAAACCGGTTACGTAAAAAGCGATGAAGAATACAAATATATTGACGATTATTTCAACAGACATATCGCAAAATTGGATGAAAGCAAATTTGGATTTCGCGAAAAATATTGGTATTACAATGCGAGTCTGTGGAGAAGTTTTCTTGTGCAGGACTTTTTATCGAGTTATAAATTTGCCTATAAATGGGTTAGATTATTTTATGATAATCCGAACATGATTTATCTGAATCCGGTGTTTTTCTTAAAAGGAAATCACTATTTCTTGGAATCATTGTATATGTTGAAATACAAATCGAATTTCAAGAAATACTTAAATCTTTTGGAAGAAACTATTGCAGATCCAAAATTTCCTTCGAACGATAATATTGAGTCGTTATCATTTTTATATGTTTACAATAATAAACTGAATCTGCACATTTTGGCTGGAACTTTCGCGGAAAGTGAATATTTAATTCCTGAGATTCTGGAGAAATTGAAAGTTCACAGTGAACATTTAGACGAACATCACGAAATGTTGTTTTTCTACAAAATCGCTTCTATTTATTTTGGAATTGAAAAATACAACGAATGTATTCATTATTTAGATAAAATCATCAGCAACAAGAACTTAACAATGCGCGAAGATTTAATGTGTTTTGCGAGATTATTGTCGTTGATCGCACATTATGAATTAGGGAAAGATTATTATCTTGAAAACCATCTAAAAAGCACCTATAAGTTTCTTTTGAAAATGAATGACTTACATGAAGTTCAAAAAGAAATCATAAAGTTTCTTAGAAACCTAAATAATTTTTATCCAGCTGATATTAAAAATGAGTTCAAAAAAATGCGCACACGTTTTATTGAACTTGAAAAGAATACTTATGAAAAAAGAGCATTCTTATATCTGGACATTATTTCTTGGTTAGAAAGTAAAATTGAAAACAGAAAAATTGCTGATATTATAAAGGAGAAAGCAAAACTAAATAATAGATAAAAAAAATTGACAAAACACAAATATTCCAGAGGAATATCTCACTGGTAAAAAAATGAGTTATTGATTTGTAATTGTGTCCTGGAAGGACACTTGGATATGACCAACAACTAAATGAATGAACCTAACGTTCCTCCGGAACGATAACCCACAATCCGAATTTTGTTCTACCAAGCAAACATTCCTCCGGAATGAATATGTTCCTTAAAAAAATAAAACAGACAGGTTTTAAAAAGCTGTCAAGTTTACTAAACGTAAAAAATCCCAAACTCCAGAAATTGGAATTTGGGATTTTTCATTGAAATCTCTGAATTGTTATTCCACAATATTCGAACTCGTAACATAGAAGTTTTTATCAACTTCCAGTTTTCTATCTTCATTTTCTGTTTTTACTGACTGCCATTCTGTAGTTGGCTTCAACATCATTTCTACGCCATTAATTTTAACTTTACCCGGCATATCAAACTTAGAAACACAATTAGTCCAGTGATATCCTAAAGTTCCATTTTTAAACATATATTCAAAAACAGGAATTTGAGTCGTTGTTAAATATTGCGCATAAACTCTGTTGAAATTAATCCCTGATTGCTCATTAATATAATCCTCAATTTGTTTTGAAGTAACTGTTTGGTGATAAAAAGTCTTATTTAAACCTCTTAAAATTGATTTCCATTTCGCATCATCATTCACAATCTGACGGATTGTATGTAACATATTTGCTCCTTTCGGATACATATCGCCCGAACCTTCGTTATTCACATCATAATGACCAATAATCGGTTTGTCATTTTCAATGCCTCTTCTGCATCCGATTACATATTCAGCGCCAGCTTCTTTACCGTAATAATATTCTAGAAAAAGACTTTCAGAATAATTAGTAAAACTTTCGTGAATCCACATGTCTGCGATGTCTTTATACGTAATGTTATTGGCAAACCACTCGTGCCCAGACTCATGGATGATAATGAAATCAAACTTTAATCCCCAACCTGTTCCACTTAAATCTCTTCCTAAATATCCTTTTTTATATTCATTTCCGTAGGTTACAGAACTTTGGTGCTCCATTCCGAGATACGGGACTTCAACCAATTTGTAACTGTCTTCGTAGAAAGGATACGGTCCAAACCAGTTTTCAAAAGCCTTTAACATTTTTGGAGCATCTTTAAAATGCTCTTTCGCTAAAGCTAAATTATCTCTTAAGACATAATAATTACAATCTAAATCGCCTTTTTCGCCTTTAAAAACTTCAGAGAAATTTACATAATCTCCAATATTGATATTTACACCATAATTGTTAATCGGATTAGAAACATACCAATTGAAGGTTTTGGTTCCGTCTTTTTCTTTTTTAACGCTTTTCAGTCTTCCGTTTGAAACCTCTGTTAAATCTCCAGGAACATTCACGCTGATCAACATATTTTCTACTTCATCATACATATGGTCTTTACACGGCCACCAAACGCTAGCCCCTAAACCCTGACATGAGGTTGCAATAAAATCTTTTCCATTTTTATCTTTTTTCCAAGAAAATCCACCATCCCACGGAGCTTTAACAGCTTCTTTTGGTTTTCCGCTAAATGAAATTACAATTTCTTTAGTATCACCAACTTTTTGTTTTTCATTTAAAGTTATAAAGAAAACATTTCCTTCTCTTTCAAACTTTAAATCTTTTCCATTTTGAGTTACTTTCGTGATGTTCATCGGCTGCTGCAAATCAATCTGCATTTTGTTGCTTTCTGTCAAAACGGTGTAACGAACTGTATTTGAACCTGAAATTGCTTTATCTGACGGATTAACTTTAACATCTAAATGATAATATTTCAAATCCCACCACGCTCTTTCTTTGGTAATGCTTCCGCGTAAAGTATCCTGACGTGTAAAAACAGTTTCCGACTTGTTCAAAAGCCCTTGTGCATTTGCACTAAAACCAACTAAAAAGGCGATGAATGCGCCACCGAAGTATTTTTTCATTATTTATAATTTTGTAATAAATAAGGTAATTAAACCAGCTTAATCTTCAACAAATGTAAACATTCAGATCAATAATTTTACATTTTTGTCATTTCGAAAAGAAAAAAATACGGTCAAATTCATTATTCTTCTCTATTTTAGTGCTTTTAAAATATAGAATTCATTATATGAGATTTAATCCAGTGATTTCATTTTTGGTTGTGTTATTTTCAATTACAACTAATTCACAAAATATTCCCATTCATAAAACACAGAAACAGATTGCTATTGATGGAAATTTATCAGATTGGGAAACACCATTTTTAGGTCCGTTTTTGATTCATAATTCTGGAGAAAAAGCTACGCAAAACACTTTTGTTTCACTTTCGTGGAATGAAGAAAATCTCTTTATCGCTTACAATTGTACAGATTATAACATTGTTGGGACTTCAAAGAAAAAAGATTCTCAAATTTTTTATACAGATGATTTGGTAGAAATATTTCTGGATCCTGACGGAGACGGTCAGAATTATATTGAGGTTGGAGTAAATGCTTTTTCTACGAATTATGATTTGCTTTTAAAATGCATTTCATCGGAATGTGGAGGATGGAAAACTCAACCAGATTTTGATATTAAAGGGATAGAAACGGTAAGCAAAACAAATCCAGAAGGCTATATTGTAGAAATTAAAATTCCGTTTTCAAGCCTTGAAAAAATTAAAATGGGCAATTTTCATAAACCAGAAATTGGCACAAAATGGAAAGGAAACACTTTTAGAATTGATTACGGTAACACAACAGAATATATTGCATTACAACCTTATAAGAGTTTAAAATTTGGATTTCATCAACCAGCAGAGTTTGCTGTTTTTGAGTTTGTGGAGTGATTTTTTGTTTCAGGTTTCAAGTTTCAAGTTGCTCAACGGAACCTGAAACTTGAAACCTGAAACAAAAAACTATTTCTGACGTTTCTTCAAAACTTCAATAACATCGTTCAATTGAAATCCTTTCGCTTGAAGAAGAATTAAATAATGAAAAAGCAAATCAGCGCTTTCGCTAAGAAATAAATCGTCGTTTTCATCTTTTGCTTCAATAACTACTTCTACAGCTTCTTCTCCTACTTTTTGAGCAATTTTATTGATTCCTTTTTCAAACAAAGAAGCTACATAGCTTTTCTCAGAATCAGCATTTTCTCTTCTGGTTTTGATTGTATTTTCTAACTGAGAAATAAAACCATAATTAGCTGAATTTGGTTCTTGCCAACAAGTATCTGCACCTGTGTGACACGTTGGCCCAACTGGTTTTGCCTGAATTAAAAGCGTATCGCCGTCACAATCATTTTTCATACTTATCAATTCCAAAAAGTTGCCACTCTCCTCGCCTTTTGTCCAAAGTCTTTGCTTTGAACGACTGAAAAAAGTCACTTTTTGCGTTTCTATTGTTTTTTGAAGCGATTCTTCGTTCATATAACCCAGCATCAAAACATTTTTAGTTTCAGAATCCTGAATAATCGCCGGAATTAGTCCGTGTGCGCTTTTTATATCGATTTCCATTTTAATTTTAGATTTTAGATTTCAGATTTCTGAAAATCTTTTTTTATTTTTAGATTAAATACTATCTTTCTTCTTGCTTCTTTCCTCTACAAATTAGAGTCTAACTTCAATTCCATTATCTCTAAGTTCCTGTTTTAAAGCTTTGATTTCAATTTCTTTGAAATGAAAAACACTTGCTGCCAAAGCGGCGTCTGCTTTTCCAACTTTAAACGAATCTACGAAATGTTCTATACTTCCAGCTCCTCCAGAAGCAATAATTGGAATATTAACTAATTGGGAAAGTTTAGCCAAAGCTTCGTTTGCAAAACCGTTTTTTGTGCCGTCATTGTCCATTGAAGTGAATAAAATTTCTCCTGCGCCACGTTCAGCCACTTCCACAGCCCAATCGAAAAGATTTAATTCGGTTGGCACTTTTCCGCCTACTAAATGCACAATCCATTGCCCGTCAATTTGTTTGGCGTCGATTGCAACTACAACACATTGACTTCCAAATTTCTGAGCCAAATCGTTAATCAATTGTGGATTTTTTACTGCCGATGAATTGATTGAAACTTTGTCTGCTCCATTATTTAGCAGAATATCAACATCTTCAATAGAAGAAATTCCACCGCCAACCGTAAACGGAATATTGATTTTCTCCGCCACACTTCGCACCATATTTACAAGCGTTTTTCGTCTTTCTTCAGTTGCTGAAATATCCAGAAAAACCAATTCATCTGCACCTTCCGCAGAATAAATTTCCGCCAATTCCACAGGATCTCCAGCGTCGCGTAAATCAACGAAATTAACGCCTTTTACGGTTCTTCCGTTTTTTATATCTAAGCAAGGTATAATTCTTTTTGCTAACATTTTGTTTTGTTAATTGTTTGATGTAAAATGTGAAATGTGCTATTTTAAACATCTAAATTTCGTTCGTCATTTTACTTTTCACTTTTTACCAATAATGTAATTTTCAAGTTGTTTGAGCGTAATTCTTCCTTCGTAAATCGCTTTTCCAATGATGGTTCCTTCACAACCTAATTCAGCTAGTTTTGGCAATTCGTCAAAAGTTGAAATTCCGCCAGAAGCAATTAGTTTTATGCCGCCTGCTTCCTCTAAAATTTTCCCATATAAATCAAAACTTGGACCTTCAAGCATTCCATCTTTAGCAATATCAGTGCAAATAACGTACTGAATTCCTTTTGTTTGATAATCTTGAATAAACGGAACCAAATCTTCATTTGATTCTTCTAACCAACCAGAAACTGCTATTTTTTCATCTTTCGCATCAGCGCCTAAAATGATTTTATCAGAACCATATTCTGAAATCCATTTTTCGAAGATTACTCTGTTTTTTACCGCAATACTTCCGCCGGTAATTTGATTTGCACCGCTTTCAAAAGCAATTCTCAAATCATCATCTGATTTTAATCCACCGCCGAAATCAATTTTTAAACTCGTTTGAGAGGCTATTTGTTCTAATATCTTATAATTGACAATTTTGCTCGATTTTGCGCCGTCAAGATCTACTAAATGTAAATATTCGATTCCGTGTGCTTCAAATGATTTCGCCACTTCAAGCGGATTCTCATTGTAAATTATCTTGGTATCATAATCACCTTTGGACAAACGAACGCATTTTCCGTCAATGATATCTATGGCTGGTATTATTCTCATTTTTTGGTATTTTAGATTTCTGATTTCTGATTTTAGATTCTCCAAAATTGAAATTGATATTTTAATTGATTTTTGATATTGTAATTCTATTGGAATTTAAAAATTGGAATTTAACCGTAAAAAGTTTCCAAGTATTTTCTCCCCGACATCACCACTTTTTTCTGGATGAAATTGAGTTCCGTAAAAATTATCTTTTTGTAAAGCCGATGCATATTCAACGTCATAGTTGGTTTTAGCTACAGCGTATTCGCAATTTGGCGCATAAAAACTATGAACCAAATACATGAATTCATTTTCAGAAATTCCTTTGAACAAATCGGTTTTTAAATCATAAATCTGATTCCAACCCATTTGAGGTACTTTTACGTTGTTTGAAAATTTCAAAACGTCAACATCAAAAATCCCTAAACCTTCCGTATTTCCTTCTTCTGTTTTGTTGCACATCAACTGCATTCCCAAACAAATTCCTAAAACAGGCTGTTTCAATTGCGGAATCAAACTATCTAATCCGCTTTCGCGAAGCTTTGCCATCGCTGAACTAGCTTCGCCTACACCAGGAAAAATCACTTTATCTGCCGATTTAATTTCGTCTGGATTATTACTCAAAACAGCTTCAAAACCCAATCTTTCAATAGCAAACATAATGCTCTGAATATTTCCTGCTCCGTAATTTATAATTACTATTTTCATTTAATTTTTGTTTGTTTTCGTTTCAGGTTTCATGTTTCAAGTTAATCAACAGAACGTGAAACCTGAAACTTAAAACTTGAAACAATTCTATAAATCAGTGTAATGCGCTATCATTTTATTTACCAATCCATTTTTATTAAAAAACATAACTTCTATTGCTTTTTTATCCATTATCGAATTGTAATACAATGCTACCGAATTTACACCCGAAGTTACATCAATCAATTCAAACTTTAAATCTGGAAATTTTGATAACGCTTTACTCCAATAAACTTCCACGTTTTCTTTTCCAGAAAGTGAACCACTTTGAATTTCTCCAGCCAATTTGATCATTGGTGTTGTAATTTCAATATCGTCAGAATAATGACTCATAATATCTTCTAAATCATGAGAATTCCAAGATTTTATCCATTGCTTAGCAAACTCTTTAGCTTCCATCAGTTTTGTTTTTTGTGTGTTTCATTTTTCATGTTTCATGTTTCATGCTTCACGTTCTGTTTAGTAACTTGAAACTTTAAACCTGAAACAAATTTTATAGCATTCCTTTCGTCGAAGGCAAAATCATCTTTTCGGTATCTCTTTTTATGGCCACTTTTATCGCTTTCGCGAAAGCTTTAAAGATTGCCTCAATTTTGTGATGCTCATTTATTCCTTCTGCCTTGATGTTTAGGTTGGCTTTTGCTCCGTCTGTGAATGATTTGAAGAAATGATAAAACATTTCTGTTGGCATTTTTCCAACCATTTCACGTTTAAATTCCGTTTCCCAAATCAACCAGTTTCTTCCTCCGAAATCAATTGCAGCTTGTGCTAAACAATCGTCCATTGGCAAACAGAATCCGTAACGCTCGATTCCTAGTTTATTTCCAAGCGCTTTCGCGAAAACTTCTCCAAGCGCAATTGCGGTATCTTCGATTGTATGATGCTCATCGACTTCTAAATCCCCTTTTACCAGAATTTCCAAATCCATTTGACCGTGACGTGAGATTTGATCTAACATATGATCGAAAAATGCGATTCCGGTGTCGATTTTACTTTTTCCTGTTCCGTCAAGGTTTAAGTTGATGTAAATATCAGTTTCGTTTGTTTTTCTTGTAATTGAAGCTGAACGCGCTTCTAATTTTAAAAACTCATAAATCGTTTTCCAATCCATTGACTGTAAAACGATTGTTTCGTCTAATTCTTCACGTTTTGATGAAATCTCATTACTTCCTGCTCCATCTTTATCGTTCATGAAAATGGCTTTTGCTCCCAGGTTTTTAGCCAATTCAACATCAGTCAAACGATCGCCTAAAACAAAAGAATTTTCTAAATCATATTCTGGATTATTCAAATATTTCGTTAGCATTCCTGTTCTTGGTTTGCGTGTCGGCGCATTATCTTCTGGAAAAGATCTGTCAACAAAAATTTCATCAAACAAAACACCTTCATTTTCAAAGGCTCTTAAGATGAAATTTTGCGTTGGCCAAAACGTATCTTCAGGAAAACTATCCGTTCCTAATCCGTCCTGATTGGTTACCATTGCCAATTCGTAATCTAATTCGTTAGCAATTTTAGCCAAATATTGAAATGCTTTTGGATAAAACTCTAGTTTATCTAAGCTGTCTAATTGTAAATTTTCAGGTTCTAAAACAATCGTTCCGTCACGATCGATAAAAAGTACTTTTTTCATTTTTTTTATTTTTTTGCCACAGATTTCACTGATTATATGGATTTTTCTTTGCCACGAATTACACACATTTCACTAATTTATTTCGTGTAGATTCGTGAAATTCCTGGCAAAAATTTACACGCAAACAGAAAAAAAATCATTTTAATCTGTGAAATCTGTGGCTATATATTTTGTTAGCTCAATAACTTCAATTCTCTAATTACAACCGCATTTTCTTCTGCTGTTCCGATTGTAAAACGAAGACAATTTTCGCATAAAGGCTGTGTTGTTCTATTTCGAATTACAATACCTTTTTCAATTAATTGATTGTATCTTTTATTTGCATCATCAACTTTTGCCAGAATAAAATTAGCTTCTGTTGGATATACTTTTTCTACAAAATCTACTTCAAGTAAAACTTTAAGCAATTCCTCTCTTTGCTCAATTATCGAAGCTATTTCTTGCTTAATTTTATCTGAATCTTTCAAACGTTCGATTGCTCTTTGTTGGGTTAATTCGTTTACGTTATAAGGCGGCTTTATTTTATTTAAAATTGAAATTACAGCTTCTGAACCATAACAAATTCCTAATCGAATTCCAGCTAGACCATACGCCTTAGAAAGCGTTTGTGTGATTACTAAATTTGGATAAGCATCAATTTCTGTCAACCAACTTTCTTTCTCCGAAAAGTCAATATAAGCTTCATCAATTACAACCAAACCTTTGAAGTTTTGAAGTAATTTCACCACGCTTTCGTCCGAAAAAGAATTTCCTGTCGGGTTATTTGGCGAGCATAAAAAGATGATTTTTGTATTCTCATCAACTGCTTCTAAAATCTTTTCAACTTGTGGTTGAAAATCGGTTGTTAATAAAACTTCTCTGTTTTCAATGGCGTTGATATTCGCTAAAACTCCGTACATTCCGTATGTTGGTGGCAAAGAAATAATATTGTCTTTATTTGGCTCGCAGAAAGCTCTGAAAAGCAAATCTAAAACTTCATCGCTTCCGTTTCCTAATAGAATCTGACTTGGTTTGGTTAAATTATTCTTAGCCAAAATTGCTTTAACCGAATTCTGTTGGGGATCCGGATATCGATTTACTCCGTTTTGAAACGGATTTTCATTGGCATCCAGAAAAATCATTTCGGCTGTATCAAAATCTTCAAACTCATCTCTTGCAGAAGAATAAGGTTTCAAAGATTTTACGTTTTCACGTGTAATTGTATTTATATCAAAAGTACTCATTGTTTTATTTTTGTTCCTGCGAGGTTTTCAAAACCTCGTAGGTATTATTTATAGACTAAAAATCGAAAGTCAATCTAGACCTACGAGGTTTTGGAAACCTCGCAGGACTGCAAACGTAAGGTCACCGCGTTTTTATGCGCTTGCAATCCTTCAGCTTCAGCCATTGTTTCAATTGCTTTTCCAATATTTAAAATTCCAGTCTTTGTAATTTTCTGAAAAGTCATCGATTTCATAAAACTATCCAGATTTACACCGCTGTAATTCTTTGCATAACCGTTTGTTGGTAGCGTATGATTGGTTCCCGATGCATAATCTCCGGCACTTTCTGGCGTGTAATTTCCAATAAAAACAGAACCTGCATTTACGATCCCGTTGCAGTAGAAATCGTCATATTCTGAGCAAATTATAAAGTGTTCTGGACCGTATTCATTGATTAAATCTAAAGCAATCTGATCATTTTCAACATAAATTAATTTTGAATTTTCAATCGCTTTTTCTGCAATTGCTTTTCTTGGAAGAACTTCTAATTGTAATTGTACTTCTTTTTCTACTTCATCAATTAATTTTTTTGAAGTTGAAACTAAAATCACCTGACTGTCTGTTCCATGTTCTGCTTGAGATAATAAATCGGAAGCTACGAATGAAGGAACCGCTGTATCGTCGGCCACAATTAATAATTCTGAAGGTCCTGCAGGCATGTCGATTGCAACACCAAATTGCGTTGCCAATTGTTTTGCCACAGTCACAAACTGATTTCCTGGTCCGAAGATTTTATATACTTTCGGAATTGATTGTGTACCAAAAGTCATTCCTGCGATTGCTTGGATTCCGCCCACTTTCAGAATTTTAGTAACACCACATAAATTGGCTGCATATAAAATTGCCGGATTAATTTTTCCTTTTTTATCTGGAGGAGAACACAATACAATTTCTTTACAACCTGCGATTTCAGCAGGAACAGCCAACATTAAAACCGTTGAAAATAAAGGCGCTGTTCCTCCTGGTATATACAAACCAATTTTCTGAATTGGTCTTTTTTCTTGCCAGCAATTTACACCTTCAACAGTTTCAACTTCAATTCTATCCGTTTTCTGGGCTCTATGAAATTTATAAATATTTTCTTTTGCCAATTGAATAGCTTCTTTTAACTCATTCGGAATCAGATTAATCGCTTCTTCAATTTCTTGTTTTGAAACTTCGTAATTATCTTGTAAGATTCCGTCAAAAATAGACGTGTATTTTGCAACCGCTTCGTCTCCTTTTTTCTGTACTTCTCTAAAGATTTCTTTTACCGTAACCTCAATATCATGAAGAGTTTGAGTCGGCCTTTTTAATATGTCTGACCAGATTTCTGGTTTTGGATTGTCTATTTTATTCATTTTTTTATGCTTTATGCTATAAGCTTTAGGCTTTAAACTGTTTTACCTTGTGATTTTGGCTTAAAGCTTATTGCCTAAAGCCTAATGCGGGCGAAGCCCTAAAGAACCATTTTCTCAATTGGGCAAACCAAAATGCCTTCTGCACCAACTTCTTTTAATTGATCGATAACGTCCCAGAAAGTATCTTTGTCGATTACCGAATGAACACTGCTCCAGCCTTCTTGCGCTAATGGCAAAACCGTTAAACTTCTCAAAACTGGAAGGATTTTTCCAACGGCATCAATTTTGTCGTTTGGAACATTCATCAAGATATATTTTGAATTTCTAGCTCTTAAAACGGCCTGAATTCTAAATTTTAAAGTATCAATGTGTTTTTGAATTTCTGGAGAAACTTTTGGAGAAACCGCTAAAACTGCTTCACTTTTTAGAATAACTTCAACTTCCTTTAAGTTGTTTTTGAATAAAGTACTTCCGCTTGAAACAATATCTACAATCGCATCTGCAAGTCCGATATTTGGTGCAATTTCTACAGAACCAGAAATCTGGTGAATATCTACCGAGATACCAAATTGACCGAAATAATCATTTACTGTATTTGGATATGAAGTCGCAACACGCAAACCAGCCAAATCCTGAACTGAATTGTATTCGAAAGTTTTAGGAACGGCCACAGAAACCTTACATTTAGAAAATCCTAATTTCTGAACCACTTCGATTCCTTTTCCTTTTTCTACCAAAAGATTGTCGCCAACAATTGCTAAATCTACTACTCCATCAATTAAATACTGCGGAATATCTGAATTTCTAAGGTATAAAACTTCAAGAGGAAAATTGGATGCTTCGGCTTTTAGTTGATCAATTCCGTTGTTGATAGAAATACCGCAATCTTTTAAAATTTGAATGCTGTCTTCGTTTAAACGTCCTGATTTTTGAATTGCAATTTTTAAAGTACTCATTTTTTTTAGTTGTTTGTTGGTTGATAGTTTGAGTACAAAGAGTTGAATAAAAAAACCCGTTTGATGTACTCAAACGGGTTTTAAAATATGATGATTTACATGCATACCATTAACACATCGCCTGAGAGCAATTATGTAGATGATGATGATGTAATTGAATTGAAATCATGATTTGTTTTTTAATTCTTTGATTCGGTTGCAAATATAATAGATAAATTAATTAAAAAGCAATTATTATTTTAACTTAACGATAGTTTATTGTTAAAAAACGTTCTGAACAGCTTTTAGGACAATGATTTTAATATTAATTTATTGAATTATCAAATTCATCAAAAACTAGCAAAACCTTTGTTCCCTTTCCGATTTCGCTTTCAATCTTAAATTTAATCTGAAGCAAATCTGTCATTCTTTTTACGATGAACAATCCTAAACCAGTTCCTTTAATTTCAGAATGATTAAGAGAATCTGACCTAAAAAACGGATTCAGAATCGATTCTAAATCTTTCTTTGCAATTCCGATTCCCTGATCTTCGATGATGCAAAGAATAGTATCGTTTTCTCTTGACAATGAAATATTGATCTTTGTTTCGTTATTTGAATATTTAACGGCATTCGAAATTATATTTCTAAGAATAGTAACCGTCAAATAATTATCAGAATAAATACTGAATTCTTCTTTTGCTTGTAATGCAACATCTAATTTTTTGGTGATAATTTTCTCGGCATTTAAAGTTAAAACATCTAAAATTGCAGCGTTCAAAAACACATTTTCCTTTTTAATATCTTGTTTTTGATTTTCAAAACGGGCCATTAAAAGCAGTTGATCTACAAGAGAATTTAAATGATCTACTTCTTTAATACAATAATTAATCTTTTCTTCATATTCCTTATTATCTCTGGGTTTACGAATCAACACTTCAAGTGTTCCTTTAATAACAGTTAGTGGAGTTCTTAATTCGTGAGAAGCATCAGATGTGAATTGTTTTTCGCGCTCGATTGCATCTTCAATTCGGTTTAATAAATTATTAATCGTTTTAGAAAGTGTAAATAATTCGTCTCTAGTTTTTGGAAGTGTAATTCGCGATTTTAGATTGTCTTTTGTAATAATTTTAGACGTATAAATAATATCATTTATCGGTTTTATACTTTTTCCTGCAAAAAATCGAGCCAGAAAAAACAATATTAAAAGGATAATGGGAAAAGTAATCAATAATGTGTCCATCAAATTATCTAAAACTTTTGAAGAATCAGACAATGACATAGCAATGATTAAATATCCTATTTTCTTAGCTTTTATATGAAGTGGAACTTGAATCTGACGAATCTTATTTCCTAGTAATTTGGTATCAAATAGCTGAAAATGATCTTTATTTTCATTAAAAATCAATTTTTCATTCTTTAAATTAGGAGACTTCTCTATAATTTTTTTATTCAAATCTAAAAACTGAACAAATACAGGATTTACATCTACAGAATTATGTTCTCTTTCCTCCCATTCTTCAGTATCCATAAGGACAATTACCTTATTTTCTACTCTAATTTCTCTCAAATGATCTGCCACTTCAATATTAAGATTGTCATCAATATGATTGTAAACAGTCAATTTTACTATGAAATAAATAGCCGAAAAAACAACCAAAACCAGAAGTCCGGTACCAACAATGTAATTAAAGGCAATTCGATTTTTAAAAGATAATGATTCCATGTATTAATCGTTGGCGATGTAACCAATTCCGCGTATAGTTTTTATGTAATCTTCTTCAATTTTAAGGTTCAATTTTTTACGAATAGCATTCATAAAAACATCAATTACGCCGGTATCATATTCGAAGTTAATTTCCCAAACATCTCTCAAAATCTGATTTCTGGTACAAACTTTTCCTTTATTTTGAATTAAATACGTCAATAATTCAAATTCTCTTTGTGTCAACGAAATTTCTTCATCGCCTTTTAAAACAATATGTTTCGATAAATCGATTCTAATGGTTCCTAGCGTTAAAATTTCGGTTTTAATTTTATTTCTGAAATGAACTTTAATTCGCTCCACCAATTCTTCAAAACTAAAAGGCTTTTTGATATAATCGTTTGCACCGGCTTTTAAACCTTCAATGGTTTCCTGAACGGTATCTTTTGCCGTCAAAAATATAATTGGCGTTGTCTGATCTTTGACGCGAATGGCTTTGCACAAATCCAGGCCGTTTATTTTTGGCAGCATCCAATCTAAAAGAATCAGGTCAAACTTCTGTTCCTGAACGAGTTCAAAACCTTTAGATCCATCATTTGCAGTAGTTATTTGATAACCTTCTTCTTGCAAACCCTGTTTTAAAAATTGAACAATTCCTAATTCATCTTCAACTATTAAAATATGCATATGTTGTGTTTAATTAAGATTGGGATTTCTATTTACAGTTCAAAGATAGAAAATTTTAAAGTTGTAAATTAGTACTTTAAACAATCAGAAAAGAATCTCAAAATCTTAAGCAAACTTTAAGATAACGTTAAGTAAGGAAAAAGTCGAACTTAATCTGACGTTAATGAATAGGAAGTAATTTTGTACGAAAATAGATCAGATGAATTTTTACAAAAAATTTTCGCCTTTTTACAATCTTGCAATTTTGTACTTTATTGTAAGTTTTACACTTAGAATAGTGTTGCTTTTTCATCCCATTACACAAAGTTCTTTTACGATTACAGAAAGCCTTAAAATTTTCTCATTAGGCTTATTATCAGACTTTTTTGTTTTTGTGTTAGCTTCATTTATTCTGTGGCTTTATCTTATTTTTATTTCAAACTCCAAATACAATAAACCTTATGGTTATTTTATTTTGGGAGGTTTTGTCGCATTATTAATTTACGTTGCATCAGGAAAAAGTATTTTTGATGAGTATGGCGGCGCTTTGCCACGAATCGTTTTGATTTTCATTTCAATTAAAACTATCTTTTTTGCGCTTTTCCTTTTTCTTCCGAAACTTCGAAATAAAATGCGATTGTGGCTTTTTGCATTTGCGATCTTTTTATACGTTTTAGTAATTCTTCAAAACGGCATTAGCGAGTTTTTCTTTTGGAATGAATTTGGTGTAAAATACAACTTTATAGCTGTAAATTATCTAATTTACACCAATGAAGTAATTGGAAATATTATGCAGTCATATCCCGTTATTCCGATATTTTCTGCTTTATTTATTATCACCGGAATTATTACATTTTATATCATTAAGAAATCAAGAAATTATATTGATGAGATTCCGACCATTCAACAAAAAATAAAAATCACAGCTATTTATGCTGTTTTATTAGTTGTTTCTTTACTAGCAGTTCCTGGTTTGGCCAAAACAGAAAATTCTAAAAATATTTTTGTGAACGAATTACAGGCAAATGGCGTTTATAAGTTCTATTTGGCTTTTCAAAACAACAAACTGGATTATTTTAAATTTTACAAAACCATTCCAAACGACAAAGCTTTTGCTCTTTTAAAACAACAATTACCTGAAATTTCAGGAAAAAATACTTTGAGAGAAATCAAAGACGATTCTTTGGAAAAACGTAAAAATGTAGTCTTAATAACTATTGAAAGTTTAAGCGCCGATTTCATGAAAATGTACGGAAACAAACAAAATATTACGCCTTTTCTGGATAGTTTATCGCAAAAAAGTTTATCGTTTACTAATCTTTATGCAGCAGGAAATCGCACCGTTCGCGGACTTGAAGCGGTAACTTTATGTCTGCCTCCAACTGCTGGAGAAAGTGTTGTAAAAAGAGAAGACAATAAAAATAAATTCTCAACTGGATCTGTTTTTCTTAAAAAAGGTTACACTGTAAAGTTTATGTACGGCGGAGACGCGTTTTTTGATAATATGCAGGATTTCTATTCTGGAAATGGTTATCAAATCGTAGACAAATCTAATTTTGCACCAAACGAAATTACTTTTTCTAATGTTTGGGGAGTTTGTGATGAAGACATGTACAACAAAGCAATCAAAATTATGAATGCTGAAGCGAAGCAAAACAAACCGTTTTTTAATCATATTATGACGGTAAGTAATCACAGACCTTTTACGTATCCTAATAATAAAATTGATATTCCGGGAGATATCAAATCTCGTGACGGCGGTGTAAAATATACCGATTACGCTTTACGCCAGTTTTTTAATCAGGCAAAAAAACAACCTTGGTTTAATAATACTGTCTTCGTAATTGTGGCCGATCATTGCGCGTCAAGTGCTGGAAAAACTCAGCTCCCTTTAGACAAATACAGAATTCCGGCTTTAATTTACGACCCGACTTCTAAGCCTGAAAAATGTAATAAATTAATGTCTCAAATTGATTTAATGCCGACTTTGTTCGGTTTGCTGAATTTCGATTATCAAAGTAAATTTTTCGGACACGATGTTTTTGAATCCGATTATAAACCAAGAGCTTTTATCGCTACTTATCAGGATTTGGGCTTGATAAAAGATAATGTCTTGACGATTTTATCTCCAAAACAACAAATCAAACAATTTCAATTACAATTAAAACCAGAAGCTGATCTTGCTCCGGATTATCAAATTTATTACGATGAAATCCCGTTGAAAACTGTAAACAAAGATTTAGTAAATCAAACTATTTCTTACTATCAGTCTGCTTCTTACGTTTTAAAAGAAAAAGAATATCAGCTTAAAGATTTGAGTTTAAATGCAAAAAATCCTAAGTTATACGCCAAATTTCATTAATAAAAAAAAGCCTCAAATAATTAAATTTGAGGCTTTTTTGTTTCAGAATAAACCTGAAAATTGAAATTTTAAAATTGGAAACAAAACTTTTGTTAGTCGTCTTGATTCTTCATTCCGAACAAGTTTCCTTTTTGATACAATCTCAATTCTTCTTGTAAATATTGAAAGTTTCTTTGTGAAACCTCTTTTGAATCCAAATCTCTTAAATCTGGTTTTCCTGCATTAACCCATGCCGTGTACCAAAAACTTGCTGTTGCAGTAATTGCTTTTCGCATTTGACTTTCGACCATTCCGTTTAATTCTGCATGTAGTTTGGTAGCATATTCATCAGAAAATTTCGAAGAATTATATTTTGTTTTTACAATTTTACCTTCTGCATCTACATCAAATACTTTATTTTCAGGAGTTGAAGTTCTTAATTTTTTATCAACATCTAAAAGCGGCTGCACTAAACTATGAGTATCCATAATCATATCCCAAGTAGCTTTATGAACATCTGGATAATATTGTGCTTCAGGAACATTTAATTTGTAGTTTTTAGCAAATAACTCCGGTAATCTGCTTTCCCAAAGTGAATGAATCCCTTTTTGATCGCTCAATTGTCCATCATGATTTGCCGATGTATGCAAAGGCATATGAGCGTCACCAATATAATGTCCTAAATCTGCAGCAAGAAACAAGATTTCTGCTCTGTTTTTATCTTTGAATGCTTTAGTCAATTTTGCCATCATATCTTCAATATACCATGGTAAAATACCATTGTCATTCAAGAATTTAGCATCGTATTTTTTTGTTGCTTCTTCTAAAGTCTGTGGAAAAGTTTCGACAGCTCCAAAGTTTTCCATATCAAAATAATGTCTCGCATTTTCGTCTTTATATTTTAAAGCGTACTTACGAATGTCTGGAACAGAAGCTTCTTGTGTAATAAAATCGATATGATTGTAAAAGAACATCTGCATTGGTTTTGGTAATGCCAATATAGCTGCTTTGTTAATTCTTTCGTGACCTACAATTCCCCAAGAAAGAGTTAAAAAACCAATACCTAATACAAGTAAACCGATTAGTTTTGGTTTCATTTGGAAGTTTTTCATTTTTGTCTTTTTAATTGGGTGCAAATCTACCTTATTTAAAGATAATTCAAAAGAGAAGCCCTTAAGTTTATGCTAATTTAATTTTTAATCTTTTTTGAACCTTATAACTGATATAAGTTCATTTCGTTAATCAATTTTTCTTTGTAAGTTTGATTAGATAATCAAAACCAAATTTATGCGCCTTATTTCTTTAAACATCTTTCTCTTTATAACTACTATTTGTTTAGCACAAGAAACTGATATTCAGCTAAAAAATGTTAGCGATACCATTTTAAACCCTAAAAGAACGCTTAAAATCGCCGATCCTTTTGATGCGGAGAAAACATTGCAGAAACTTTTCCCGGGAAAAACCTATCACTTTCCAGATAAAAATACTTTTATAGCATGGAATTGTAAAAGCTGTAAACAAGCTCCATTTAGAGATGTAAACGAAGTCGAAGGAGATCAGCTGTTTCCATATACCAATGGCGTTGCTACGAGACTTCGTACCACTATTGATTATAAAGATTCAAAAGGGAATCAATTTAAAATATTGGCTTTCAATCATTCTGTTCATGATGAAGACGGATTGCAAACAGGTCGCTTTTCTGGAGGTTTATTAGGTCTAGCCAAATTTGCCAAAAACAATGATGTCTGGGAAATGAGATCTTTTCAGCCTGCGGTTGCTGCTTTTGGAGCTTTTGCACAATGTCCGACTCCGAAACTGGTAGAAATTGGAGAGGATCAATTTGCTTTTACTTTAATACATTCAAATGGCGGTGCTGGTGGTGCGTATGAAGGTTACCTTTATCTTGTGGCAGGTTTTGATGGCAAATATCAACCTATTATGGAAGTCAATAATTACCAGTTAACCAATTCTTCTTTTATTTCCTGGTCTGGCTCATATAAAGTGGTAAACGACAATTCTAAAAAGCATTTTAGGGACATTATTATTACAACAAAAGGAACTTACAACATAAAAGCCAGAGAAGAAGAGGAATTTGACGTTGCATTTCCCGAAGAAATTACTGCGATGACCAAAACAAAAAAGTCATTTGATTTTGTTATCGAAAGACGTTTTTCATTTAAAGGAAAATTCTACAAAATGATAGACAAACCAACTGTAAAATTTTCAAACGTAAAATAATTCTAGCTCAAATAAAGAATTGATATTAAAGCTAAAACGGCAATAAATATCCAAAGGAAGATACCTTGTAACAAAGGCTTTACTCCTACCGTTTTTAAAGTTGTAAAATTTAGCGTTGCACCAATTAAAAACAACGTAATGGTCAAACCAATTTTCGCAATTCCGACAATGTGAGTTGAAATGACAGCTGTTGCTGGTAAATATGTGTTTAAAAGCATTGCCAAAATAAACAAACCAATAAAATATGGAATTTTTATTTTTGAGTTTTTATTTTTGAATAAAAAAGCGGTTAAAATAGAAATCGGAATGATCCATAATGCTCGTGCCAATTTTACAGTTGTCGCGACTTGCAAAGCTTCTGCACCATATTTATTCGCCGCGCCCACTACAGAACTGGTGTCGTGTATGGCAATTGCACACCATAAGCCGAAATCTTTTTGAGACAAATCCAGTTGATGTCCGATAAAAGGGAAAACAAACAGAGCAATTGAATTCAATATAAAAATGACACCCAAAGCAATCGAAGTCTGATTTTCATTTGATTTGATAACTGGCGAAATTGCCGCAATGGCGCTTCCTCCGCAAATCGCTGTTCCGCAAGAAATTAAATGTGACGTTTTTTTCTCTGTTCTTAGCCATTTTCCAAGGAGAAATCCGAAGATTAAGGTGGTGAAAATAGAAAAAACAGTTAACACAAAACCTTCTTTTCCAGCCGAAACGGCACTGTTGGCGTTCATTCCGAAACCCAAACCTACGACAGAAAATTGCAAAAGAAATGTTATCGCTTTGTTATTGAATTCTACAAACGGGTTTCCAAAAACATTTACCAATACAACTCCCAGTAAAAGCGCAATTGGGGGATAAATTATTGAAAATAAGCATAAAAGAATTACAACTGCAAAAAGTGCCTGCTGCAAATAATGATTGATTTCTAATAATTGTGTTGTTGATTGTTCTTTGGCTTTCAAAATAAAAAGTATTAAATAGTACTCTGCAAAGTTCTATACTTTCTATTGAAAATGCCAATCGTAAATTACAATTGACTATAACTTCAAGTTATAATGAAGAGCTAAATTTTGAATGAACAATTCAGATAATGAATCTGATTTTCCTTGTAACGTTATAATGTAGAAATATCTTTCAATCGATAAATTTTCAACATCCAAAACAATCAATTCTTTGTTTTTAAGTTCTTTATTTACAGCGTGAATGGACATGAAAGCAAAACAATCTGAATTGAGCAAGTACGATTTTATACTTTCTGTACTTCCTAGCTGCATTTCGATTTGGAGATCGGTAATTTTAAGATTTGCTTTTTTCAATGCAAATTCTATAACTTCAAGTGTTCCAGATCCACGTTCACGTGTAATGAATTTCATTGATTTTAAATCGTTTAGAGAAATTTCATTTTGTTTTACGAATGGATTTTTAGTATTGCAAACCAAAACCAGTTCATCCTTTAAAAACGGAATATATTTTATGGATTGATTTTTAGATTGTCCTTCAACAATTCCGATTTCGATTTCTTTGTTGATTAAGGCGTTTTCAATTTGTTCTGTATTTCCATTCAACAAATTGACTTTAATGTCTTTTTGTTTCTGATGAAAATCAGCGAGAACTGGAGAAATAATATATTGTGAAATAGTTGTACTTGCTCCCAAACGCAATAAACCTTGACGATCCTTATTGAAAGAACTCATTTCAAAATCAATTTCGCGATAGATATCAAAAATACTTTTAGTATATTTTAAAAGTGTTTTCCCTGCCGGAGTTAAAGCGATTTTAGAACCGTTTCGCTCAAAAAGTTTGGTTTTATACGTTTCTTCTAATTCTTGAATATGTTTGGAAACTGCTGGCTGCGTAATATACAATTCTGTTGCCGCTTTAGTAAAATTAAGGCGGAGCGCAACGGTGTAAAAAACTTTTAGCCTGAAGTCCATTTGTTTTGTTTTTTTGTTTCAAGTTTCAAGTTTCAGGTTGGAAACCTTTGTCCCTTTGTAACTTTGTTGCATTGTCACTTTTAAAGCAACCCGTTATACTTTCTAACAAACCATTCTGTTGTCAATAAAGTAGCAATCAAAATCAATAGCCAAACCCAGTCAATAATTGGAGTTTTACTTGAAATATTTTTTTCGATTGATTTGTATTCTTTATTTTCCAAAAGCGTACTAATTAATTGATCGGCTTGATTTTCGAAGAAAGCCTTTCCTCCTGTTTGTTGTGCCAATTGTTTTAATTTTACAACATCTGGATTTACGAATTGTTTTTCGATATCAAAATCTAAGATCTCAAAATGACTTGCGTATGAAGTATTTGAATTTAATTCTTTTACTGTAAAATTATATTTTCCTGCCGGAAGTCCTTCTAAATTTGCTGAGAAAGAATTACTTCCTTTTAATAAATCGTAATTTTTAGTTTGTTTTGTAGCTGCATTTATAACGCTAATGGTGAGTCTGGCTTTTTCATCAAACTCATAATTTTTATTGAAATACTGAGCATTGATAATAATTTCTTCTCCAGAATTATAAAAACTTTCGTGTGTTACGACCAAAGATTTTTTTGAATTGGATGAAGCCAAATATTGAATGATTTTATCAATAAAAACATCATATTTTTCAAAAGACTGATTGTCTATGTGGCTTTGCAATCGCCATTTCCAACTGTTTTCTCCTAAAAGGAAGGCCGTTCTTTTGCCTTGATTTTCGGCGAAAGCCAATAACGGAGCATTTGTAGAAACGTTTCTAATTTTTGAAGAAAGTAAAACCGATACATTTCCGTTTGTGCTAATATTTCCAAACAAGTTTTGTAAGGGCGGAAAATTTTCAAAACCAATATTATCAATAGCAAACAAATTAAAATCAGGATTAAATTCGTTTAGAAAATCTTCACGCTGTCCGCTCATTTTAAATACTAAATTGTTTTGTTGTTGATTTAAAAAATTAAAATCGGTGTTGTTTCCTGTTATAATAAAGGTGTTTATTCCTCTTTGTTTACTGCTATCAAAAATTGCTTTAAAAGCTGTTGTAGGCTGATACAAAACTAAAACCGAAATATCTTGTAAATCATTAATTTGATTTGGTTTAACCAATATTACTTTACGTTGTGCATTAACTTCAATTGATCGTTTTAAAGCTGAAATATCAGGATGATTTATAGTCGAAACAATTGCAATAGTCGATTTTTGATCAATGATTTCTACTGCAAAATTCTTGATGTTATTATAGCTGTTTTTCTCTTTTGCAGAAGATTGAATACTGGCTCTATAAATTTGTAATCCAACTTTATCGGCTGGCAAAAGTAAATTTAAAGAAGCAGTTTTTTTATAAGCTGAAAAAGAAACTTTCTCTTTTGCTACGACTGTATTTCCTTGTGTAATAGTAAATTCTGTATTTGTCGTTTTATCGCCAGCATATTGCAGAAAAACTTCAACAGGAAATTTATTTTTATGAAAAGCGTATTTGTTTACGTTTAACTGATTAATCTTTAAATCAAGAAAAGTGGTTGTATCTCCCACAACCAAAGGATAAACTTTATTGACAGGATCAAAACGATATACGTAATCGTTTCCTGTAGTCTGATTTCCGTCTGTTATAATTACAGTTGGAAAAATCAGGTTTTTATTGATGCTTTTTAGATTTTTGGCCGCTTCGTCTAAATTGGTCTGATTTCCTTTAAAATCAAATTGATCAGAAGTTTTAAAATCAGTATCAAACTGGTAAGACTGAATTTCGAATTTTTCTTTTAAAGCAGGATTCGAAACTAATTTTTGGTATAACTCAACTGCTTTTTTATCTGATTTTAAAGCTGTTATCGAACTCGAATTATCGACAACAATCGCCAAAGGTGTTTTTGTAATTTCTAGAGAATTTTTAGAAATAATCGGATTAATCAATAAAACTAATAATCCGAAAATGGCTAAAAAACGTAAAAAAGCCAAAAGTATCATCACATTGGATTTACTTTTGGCTTTATAAAAATATTGAAAATACGACAAACCACCAGCAATTACTAAAGAAAGCAATAATAAAAGAATCGTGTTTGTAGTCATATTTATTTTTAGTTTTTGGTTGTTAGTTTATGGTTTATGGCCGTTAACTATAAACTAAAAACCATCAACAATCAACAATCGACTTATTAAGTAAGCATTCCTCCACAAACATTAAGAACTTGTCCTGTTATGTAAGCGCTCATGTCTGAAGCTAAGAATAGACAAGCATTTGCAACGTCTTCTGTAGTTCCTCCACGTTTTAACGGAATACCTTCTCTCCATCCTTTTACTACATCTTCGCTTAGTTTTGCAGTCATTTCAGTTTCGATGAATCCTGGTGCGATTGCGTTGCAACGAATGTTACGAGAACCTAATTCTAACGCTACAGATTTAGTAAATCCGATTGCACCTGCTTTAGAAGCTGCATAATTGGTTTGACCTGCGTTACCAGAAACTCCAACAACAGAACTAATATTAATGATAGATCCTGCTCTTTGCTTTAAGAAAGTTTTCTGAATCGCTTTTGTCATATTAAAAACCGATTTCAAGTTTACATCAATTACTTGGTCAAAATCTGCTTCAGACATACGCATTAGCAAATTGTCTTTTGTAATTCCGGCGTTGTTGATTAGGATATCTACAGTTCCGAAATCTGCTAAAACAGCATCAACAAAAGTTTGTGCTTCGTTAAAATCTGCTGCGTTAGATTGGTATCCTTTAGCTTTTACTCCCAAAGCATTCAATTCTGCTTCTAAAGCTTCTGCAGAGGCTGCAGATGAGCTATATGTAAAAGCAACGTTTGCTCCATGTTTAGCAAAAACTTCAGCAATTCCTTTTCCAATTCCACGGCTTGCACCAGTAATAATGGCAACTTTTCCTTCTAGTAATTTCATATTAAGGTATTCGTTTTTATTTTTTGAAGTACAAATATAGCGTATTTGGGGATTTAATAAAATTGGTTTGGAATTTTCTTTATTTATAAAACAAAAAAAACAGCTCCATAAATGAGCTGTTTCTACATGAATAAAAAAATAAAACTAAAAATTATTATATATGATTTTGATGCGTTAGCGCAAACATGATTACAAAAACTACAGCCAAAATCATTATTCTGTTAACTAAATGTTGTAACTCTTTTGTTCCGTGAATTTTATCATTTTTTATTTGCTTGAATAGACTTAAAGTCGTAATGGGAAGGATTACGACTATAGAGAGATACAAATAATGTCTAACATACTCGTGATACAAACCTGAGATGGCAAAAAGGGAAAATCCCCATAAAACAAAAATGATATTAACTGGAGTTACAATTTTCATGCGTTTATTAATGTTATATTATTTAAAGAGAAGCGGTTATAAAAACTACTTCTCTTTAAAATTAAAATTAGTTAAGCTTCCAAGTAGTCATTCTAAATGGACTAGAGGAACTTGTAAATGTGTATACAGCGTTAGTATACGTCAATCTAAAGGATTCTTTTTTGACATAAATTCCGTTAGGATCCATTAAATATTTGTCAAAACTTGCCAGGAATGCTGGTGCAGCGGCTGTTGTACTGCTGTTCCATGATTTATGTTTTAAGATGATTTTTTTGCCAGCTGCATCTTCTACAACATCAACATAATGAAAGATAGCGGCTCTTCCCACGAAAGTGTAATAAATAAAATTACCCAAAGAGTGATTTAAATACAACTGAACCGAAGAGATTTCCTGATTTGCCGGTAAAGAGGCGTTTATTTTAATCAATTCAGTAAAAAATAATTCAGAATTAGTTGGAGCGTCTACTGTATAATCATCCGGATAAAATCCAAACCACGCGTAAGGTCTACCAGGAAGTAAAATTTTATAGTCATCGGTAAGTAATAAGGGTCTCGAAGAATATTTGATCGTCGCCGTTACTCCATTTGTTCCCGTTGCTGTAAAACTTCCATCTACGCTGTTGTAAACAAAATTAGTCAACTTCTGACCTCCGATTTCAACAGCAGGACTGACTACAATACCGGTTGGCGTGTAACCGATTCCCATATTATTTACAGCAGTAGATCCAGGTTCTATTGAGCTGGCTGTTGAAAATCTTGTTGTGGGTGTAAATGCAAAATCAAACTGATGTACTGTTTTACCGTCATTTGTTTCAAACAATCTAAATAATGGTCTAGTGCTGTCGCCGATAACATTTGCCATCATATCGATATTTTTAGGCAAATCATCCCAATCTTTAGCTGTAGCTTTTACAAAGCGAATTTCTTTAGATTTCCCATCTCCAGCAGTTCTGTTCGCTTTAAAGATAAGTTCTCCATTTTCCTGACCGTAATATAAAAACTGAAAGTCTCCTAAATATCCTTTTCCTTCTAAAGCGGTTGTAGGCGCTGCATCAGGATTTGAATCTGACAATAAATGGATTCTATTTTTAGTTGTAAAAACTAAACTTACCGTACTTCCTAATTGAATTTCATATTCGCTTGTTAGTTTTTTAGTAGCATCCAAATTAAAATCTGAAGCCATTTCTACTTTTCCATCTGCGGTAAACTTAAACAAATGTGTAAATCCGCCTAATTGTGTATCATCTGTAAAGTAAACTGCTTTCCATCCGTCTGGAGATGTCAATAATGCTTCTTGCAATGTACTTTTTTGTGCATTTAATCGCTCGGTTGGAGTTTTGTCAAACTTTTGATCAACCTCTGTGCTTGTACAAGCAGTTAATTGAACCGCAAGTGCTGCTACAACCAAATACCTGAATATATTTTTTATTTTCATATACTTCAATTTAATGTTTTACAATTGTTGAATACTGATTAATTATTGATAACATAAGTAGTATTTTTTTCTGCTTCGTCTCTTAAAGCATAAAAATCCATATTAAAAGTATCTTTAAAATACTGAACTACAATTGCTTCTTTTCTCTGAATGTCAGCTCTTGCTTTTGCGCTAGAAATACCTGCCAAGATTGCAGCATATTCTGCTTTTGTGCTGATAAGGATAATAGAAGCTGTTTCAGCAAAATCTTCGACAATATTAGATCTTGCATAACTGGTAATAAAACCTAATTCTCTCGAAGCCTGAGTGGTTTCAAGATGCCAGGTTGCTGTATATCCAGAAGGTGTTATTTTCCCCCACGCCTGCTCATCAAAAGGTTTTGTCTGATTCAGGATATGGATATATTCATGCTGGATCGTATGGATAAATTCTGAAACTACCGCACGATTTCTTTTGTTGATATTATCCACTTCAAAAAGAGTAATTCTTTGCCCGCCTTCTGCAATACCAAGAGTTCTTGTTCCGTTTGAGTTTGAATTAACACCTCCGACCAATACAATTTCTCTTGGAGCAATTTTTTTTACAAAATCTGCACCACCAATTTTGGCGTAACTCATTAACCAAATCTGTTTTACAATTTCTAATGCCGGCTGAACTTTATCGACCATTGGCGGATATAGAAATCTACTGTTGTCTACCGTATTTTGATTCCATTTGTATTGCGCATTGATGTTGTAAGGAACTAAATAATTTGCATCAATCCATTTGTCAAGCTCTGTTTTATTAGGCTGATTAAAATCCAATTGACTTTCTGTCGGCTGATCTTCGTGTGCACAAGCTGCTAGAGTTAAAACCCCAACAAATAGCGCTATCTTTTTATATTTATTTATTAATTTCATAATACCTTAAGTTTAGTTTTATCTCGGATTTTTCTCTACTCCATTAGTTGATGCACTTAGAGGAATTTGTATTGCTCTACGCTTATCATCTTTCGCTAAAATATTTGTTGGCTTATTAAAAGTTTCATGTGTCACTACAAGGTTGAAACGCTTAACATCAAAATATCTCATTCCTTCATGTAAAAACTCTCTTCTTTTAGTATCTGCAATAGCTTTTACGTAAGAAGTTTGTACAGGAGTCATTTCATAAAATGGTGTATATTCGTTTGCAATAACCGGAAACTTAGCTACTACTTTTGCTTCGGTAAGTTTGTCTGTTGTAGCATTGTAACCGGTAGTCCTGGTTCCGATATAATACTCCAATTCAGTATTCGCTTCTGCAATTCTATTTTTCATTACAAGAGCTTCAATTCTATTCAGATAAAATTCATCATAAGATAAAGCTACTGTTGCCAAATAAGGCTCTCCAATGTTTGCCGTTAAGTTTGTATATTTAAAATATTCTTTAAACTTTGGTTGAAAAGAAGTTAAATTATTGTATGAATACGTTTTATAAAGCCATGATTTTCCATAAAGGTTAGTTGAAGTTGCAAAAAGTTCCTGACTTCTGTTTGATGCAAAATAGAATCTATTTCTACTCGTTGCTCTTGCATAAATAGAATAAGAAGATATAATTAATAAGTTTGCTTGCTCATCTGCTTTTGCATAATCAACAAACTGAACATTTGGATCTAGAGTTGTAAAAACAGCATAATTTCTAATTTTTGATGCCGGCTTACTACCTATTCCTTCAGAAACTTCAAGAACTTTGTCCCAATCTCCTTTTATCAAATAAAAACGGCTTGCAAATGCTTTTGCTGCATCTTTGGTAAAGTGAAATTTTGGTTCAGCATAATTATTTTGTACCAAATTGATTCCATCTTCGATATCTTTTTGGATGAAATCGAAAACCTCTTTTACTGTATTTCTAGTATATTTTTTAATCAATACATCTTCTGGTTCAGTAACATACGGAATTCCCAATTCTTTATCTGCAGTTGCAGGATTATATCTTTGAGACCAAAATGTAACCAACATAAAATGTGCATAAGCTCTAGCGATTAATGCTTCTCCTTTTTGCGGATTCAAACTTGAAGGATTTCCTTGTTCGTTTATTGCCTGTAAAGCTTTATTTGCATGCGCAATCGCTCTATAACAAGCATCCCAATAAAGTGACTGCGTATCTACATTGGTTTCATTATTCATTTCCCAATTGTAGTTCTGCTCATTTTTTGGAAGTGTTTCGGGCAATTGTCCATCAGAAACATTATCTGTCATTGTTTCTGCAAATTCCATATAAGTTCCTGCGACTGGGTATGCATTCACCAATAATTCTGAAATTTTTTCCGGAGTATCTATTTGCGTTCTATTATCTGGTGTTTCTGAAAGAAAGTCATCACAGCTACTTAAAGAAACTACTAACAATAATGAAAGTGCTATTTTTATATTTTTCATATTAAATTAATTATAATGAAAGGTTTAAAGTAAAGGTATACTGAGAAGTGATTGGAAATGCAACTCCTCCTGTGTTACGGAATTCAGGATCCTGACCGTTTAATCTTTTGTCAGAATAAATTAGCCATGGATTTACTGCTGAACCTTTTAATGTAAAAGTACTCACACCTAATTTTCGTTTGAATTCTTTTGGAAACTCCCAGCTTAAAGAGATGTTTTTTAATCTTACGAAATCGCCGTCAGCAATTCTAACATCAGAATAATTGTAGGTATTATACGCTCTCTGAAGCATGTTTCTTCCTCCGTAATCTGTAATTAATCTCTTATCTGCAATGACAGGAACATTTGTGTTGTTTTCGTCACCTGGATTGATCCAACGATTGGTGAAGTCTTTTGTAAATACTGTCAAATCATCATATTGACTGTCGTAAACTGGGTTTAAACGAACTTTATTTCCTCCTGAACCAACAATAAACACATACAATGACCAGTTTTTATAAGTAAAAGTATTGGCTAAACCAACAGATTTGTTAGGTTCAATAGAACCTTCATACTTTAAATAATTAGTTACGTTGTCATTATCCTGAAAATTAGCTCCAGTAATATTATCGGTTTCACCCGGCGCCATGACAAATGTTGGAAGACCTTGTTGATTTAATCCCGTAAATTGATAAGAATAAATAGAGTTTCTAGGATGTCCAATCGCGTTTCCACCATTACCATCAATTAAATCGAATGCTGTTGGTTTGTTCTCTAACTTCGTAATTTCTTGGTTGAAGACTGAAAAATTAAGCGTTGTAGACCATTTAAAATCACGACTTACAATGTTTTGTGTTGTAATACCAAGTTCGATACCTTTAGTTTCCATATTGGCATTATTACCTTGCTTAATTTTTTGACCGCCAATTCCAGATGTAATTACGTAATCTACTAAATCAAATGCCTTACGACGGTAAACATCTGTCACAAACTGTACTCTGTTATTGAACATTCCTAAGTCTAGTCCAATGTTGGTCTCAAATTGTTTTTCCCAAGTTAAATCGCCATTTTGTAATTGATCGATTTCAATACCCGTTTCTCTGTCATTAAGATTCAAACGATTTGAAATAAAACTTTTATAAATAGCTAAAGAGTTTGTTGCAGGACCTGCCGTTGCCGTTAATCCGTAAGAACCTCTTAGAGCGAGATTGTTTATTGATCTGATGTTTTTCATGAATTTTTCTTCACTAAGATTCCATTTTCCACTGAAAGTGTAAGTTGGCAACCATCTTGAAGAACCACTATCGCCTTGTCTGTTAGATCCATCATAACGACCTGTAACAGAAGCTGTATAACGACGATCGTAGGTATAACCTACTTTTCCGAAGAAACCAACAGTACGTTCTCTTTCAGCATTAAATCCATAATATGAATTTCCTTCATTAATAATTTTCTCAATTATTCTAGGATCTGTAAAAGCTGTTAAACCTCTGTCATATTGAAGACCAGCAGCCGTAAAATTATCGCTGTTTCTATCTACAGAACGTAATTCTGTACCAAAGAATCCTTCTAACTCGTTTTTCTCTGCAAATGTATTTCTGTACGTAACACTATTTCTAATATTATAAGAAGTCATGTCGTTTGTAAACTTTCTTAAGAAACCTCCATTTGGCAAAACAGAAATTGCAGGAGCAGTCGGATCGTTTGGATCCTTATATAAAAAGATATTCTGATCTCTAACAATTGTAGTTTCCATTGCATTATAAGCCCCCACAACATTCGAGGTTTCTAAAATTTTATGTTGTCTACTAGTATTTGCATAACGAGCAGAACCTGTCAAATTATAAGTAAGATGTGGTGTGATTTTATAATCTAAATCCAATTGAAAACGAATATCTTTGACCTGAATCTCCAAGTAGTTACTTTTCAATTCGTTGATGATATTCATCGGAGCCCAGTTATTTCTATAGTATTCAAAATTTCCATTTTCATCGTAAGGTCTCAAAGTTCTGCTTGTATTCAAAACATAACTAAACGGATTAATATCAAATTCTCTGGTTACTTTTCCAAAAACGTCATCTTTCTGACTTTCATAAGTTCCCGGAGCACCCTGATCCCTAATAGATGCCAATGTCGATAAAGTTAAATTTAAGCGGTCATTGATATAAAAAGTTCCTTTAAGGTTAGATGACAATTGTTTAACATTATCAGCAATTGTCCATCCCGGATCTGTGTAATATCCTAATGACGCATAAAAAGTATTGTTTTTTCCACCACCAGAAAAACTCAAAGAGTGATTTTGTGTAATAGAAGGTCTAAACAATACATTAAACCAATCTGTATTGGCTAGCTCATATTTTTTTAAGAAATTATTACGGCTCACTGGATCATTATTTACCAAATAACCACCAGTTTCCGGCACATACGTATTAATTGCTTTTCCAAGAATATTATAAACTCCTCCATATCTTCCTTGAACAGTAGACGGTAAATCAAGGAAACCTTTAGATTCCATTTCTTTAAAAATACTCATTGATTCCTGAGAATTCAAAATATCGTATTGTGTATAACTTGGTACGGTTCTTACCGTTTGTTCTAAATTGTAGCTTACTTTTAACGGAGAATCTCTGCGACCCTGTTTGGTTGTAACAACTACAACTCCATTTAAAGATCTTGAACCATAGATTGAGGTAGCAGATGCATCTTTAAGAATTTCAATGCTTTGAATATCATTTGCATTTAATCCGGCAACAGAAGAACTTAGTAAAGTTTCTGAATTACCAGAAGCCAAATCTGCAAATGTAATATTGATAATATCTTCCTGAACAACACCATCAATTACCCATAATGGCTTTGTATCTCCAAAGATTGACGAAGATCCACGAACTGTAATTTTTGGAGCTGTACCAAATGTACCTGTAACATTTTGTACGGTAACTCCAGCCGCTTTTCCTTCAATCATTCTACTCACATCTACAACTCCATCTACTTTCAATTCGGCACCAGAAATTTTACTGATTGCTCCTGTAAATGTTCTTTTTGAAGTTTTTTCGTATCCAGTTGTAATGATAACCTCTTTAAGATCCTGACCAGCTTCTGTCAGAACAACTGTTGGTGTAGTATTTTCAATTCCAATTTCTTTAGTTTCCATACCAACATAAGAAATCACAAGACGTGTAACGTTTGCTGGCATTTCGATAATGAAATTTCCATCAAAGTCAGTCAACACGGCTGTTTTTGTTCCTTTGGCCATAATTGTTGCGCCCGGAAGAGGGCTGCCCGTTTGATCGGTAACTTTTCCTTTTATAATTGGTCCAAAAGTCATTATTTCAAATAACGAATCATGATTATTCGCATTTGAAAAAGAAGCCACTGAACTTTTTTGAAGTACAATTTGATTGCTGACTTCTGAAAAACTTATATTAAAAGGCACTAATATTCTGCTTAGAATACTAGACAAAGTTTCTTGATTTGCTTCTATACTAACCTTCTCTGCAAGTTGCGGAAGTCTAGAATTATAAGAAAATTTAACATGAGCAGATTTTTGAATTTTCAATAAAGCATTGTCTAAAGTTAGATTCTCAACTGTGATTGTAACTTTAGTATCTAGTTTTTTCTGCCCATTTACATTATTTGCCATTGTAACACTTGAGAATATAAGTGCTAACACAAACTGAAACAGCGTTATTTTCATGATTTGGTGAAGTAATCGTTGCTTGACAACAGGTTTTTTCATAATTTTGGTTTGTTTTGATTAATACTATTGAGTGTATTGTGAGAAACATCATAAATTACCCTTTACAGAGAGTGATTTAATCTATTTAAGTGTCGATCATGTTACAGCATTTTCGGCACTTTTTTATGCATTCATTTTTTACATAGGCAGTTAAATATTTTTTATCAGTTAGTTTAGTTTTGTTTTGTTTCTAATTCATAAAAATCAATTACAACCTGATGTCGTAATTACGATTTGATTTCCATTCATTTCATAAGTAGTATCGCTGCCAATACTTTGGCAAATAATTTTAAGTTTTTCTGCCAAAGGCTGATCGCTTAAAGAAGTTGTCAATCGGCATTCTTTTAATTTATCTTTCGGGTAATCAATGTCAACCAAATAAGCTTGTTCGATCGTTTGAAGTATCTGTTCTACTGGAATATCTGTAAATTCGAAACTCAATTGCTCAATGTTTCTAACACTATTTACCAAGATTGGATCTTCGGTAATGTTTGTTATTTTATTGAATACAAAATCTTTACGAACAAAACGAAGCGCCTGATTAGGAAGCAATACAATTTCTTCTTTTTTATCAGAATGAATTAAGTCATTTGATTGTACCCTTACTTTACCGGTGCGAACTAGAACTTCCACGTTTTGTTGGTCTGGAAAAGCTTTTATTCTAAAACTTGTACCAACAACCCTGGTTACTATTTCATTAGCATAAACGAAAAAAGGCTTTTTAGGATTTTTACTAATTTCAAAGAAACCTTCGCCGGATAAATATACCTTCCTTTCGTTTCCGGTAAAGATTTTAGGGTAACTTAATTTACTATTTGGCTGCAACAAAACTGAACTCCCATCAGATAAAGTCACAATTTGAGATTTTTCGGTATTGTTAGTTTGTTCGACCAAACCTTCACTATTTTCTTCGACTAATTCTTTGTATGTGACCACATTATTTTGAGGTAAAATGTCATCTTTGAAAAACCATGAAGAAAAAACACCTACAAGAATTGCTGCCGCGATGCCGCTAATCCAGTAACGTTGCATTTTTTTCTTTTTAAGTTGTAAAGTTTTTTGAGAAAGAAATTCTCGTTGTTCAATTTTCTGCCAAGTTTCCTTTAAAGCTTCATGAACTTCATTTGAAGTTAATTTAGAATCCGGAACTTTCATTGCTAATAACAAAAGTCTAGCATCTTCGACTAATTTAGCTCGTTCAAGATTTTCTAAAGTCCATTCCTCCCAACCTTGTTCGTCAATTTTGGAAAGGATCCATAATTGAAAAGAATCATCAGCCAAGAAGTCTTCTATATTGGTATAATTGTTACGTTTTTGCATCTTACTATTAAGGTTACAAAAACAAAGAGGACAGTTATATTATTATATACTCACCTATTTAAGATTTTTTTTTGATTTTTTCTTAAAATTTTAAAAAACTCCTGAGGATATAAGGATTAAGATCGGAATACTTCCTTTCCATTCTTTACGAAGACTTAATAAGCCGCGATGTAGTAAGTTATTTGCAGATTGATAATTAACATCCAGTAAATCTGCAATTTGATCGACACTAAGTCCTTGATGATAACGAAGATAAAGCGCTTCTTTCTGACGCCCAGGAAGATCATTCAGTAATTTATTTAAATGCAAAACACGTTCGGCGGTTATTTCATCTTCAACCAAATCATTTTCTATAGAAAAATCAAAAAGAAATTCTAAAACATCTGTAGTAGTTGTTTTCTTGAAAACATGATCTCTTTCGTGCAAACGAGCAATTCTTTTTCTAACACTAGAAAGCAAATAGGCTTTTACAATTACATTATCTTGCAAAGAATTACGATAAAGCCAAATATCTGCAAAGACATCCTGAACACAGTCTTGCACTTTCTCTGAAAACGGACAAAGAGAATTTCCGTAGTTGATTAAATCTTTATAATATTTTTCAAAAAGAAAAGAGAATGATTTCTCGTCACCATTTTTCAAATTACTCCAAAGAATAAAATCATCTAGCATTTTGTTTTTTGAAATTTGGTCCATATCAGTTTAACTTAAGTGCAAAAAATACAAATGAATTTCAGAAACAGTTCTAAAATAAAAAGGATTTCCTACAAGGATTAATGCTGTTAAAAAATAGATTCATTGAAGCAACTTTAAAAATGGAAACAATAATTTAACACACATTAAATAAGATTTCTATATTCTAAATTGCACAAATTCATGTAAAATGAATTAAATTTTAACAATATTTTTTGTTTTTGTGCGATAAATATAGAAAAGCAAATCATAAAAACCCAATTACACATTAAAAAATAATTCTTTTTCTAAATTTATCAGTAATTGTCCTAATATTTTTAGTTAATCTTAAATTTACTATTATTTAAATTTTAATTAACTAAAGTATATTTTCTAAAATATCCAGATCAAACTTTTTTACACTTTGAAATAGTACTGAAAAAACACAAGATATTTTATTTCTTTATTGAACAAAAAAAAGCCCTGCAATAGCAAGGCTTTTGAAATTTTATGTAACAAATGCTTAGAAAGCTACATTCCATCTAGGCAAAGTCCCACTTCCATCTAAGAAATTTTGTAAAACTTGTCCTTCTACAGCAGTTGGAATCGCTTTTACATCTGCATTGAATGTTTCGTACCAAACTACTTCAAGAGCAGAGATGTTTTCTAATTTCATTTGTGCTGGCCAAGAATATTTTCTTCCAGTTTTAGCAAATTGGTGTCCGTTTACAATTTTATCATATAAACCACCATTTTTGCTTTTTAAAGTTCCGTCATTTTGAACTGTTCCTGTAGAACCAACCATAATTAGTTCTTTTTCTTCTCCTTCAACAGCATACACAACGAAGATTCCTGCACTTCCTTCCGGAGCGTTACAAACTTGTTCTAAACTATCTTCAATTGTAAAAGTAAAACTGTTGCTTACTTTAAATTTTTCTAAATCTTTACTCATATTATCTTTTTTAGCTTCTAAGATACTGAGGTTCTAAGATGCTAAGTTTTTTGTTTTTATACCTCAGTATTCTGAAATGTAAAAAAGTCTCAACAAAATATTGAGACTTTTTTGAAATTTATTATTTTGAATATACAGAGATTATCCTAATATTTCTTTTACTTTTTTACCAATTTCAGCTGGTGAATCAACAACGTGAATTCCGTTGTCTCTCATGATTTGTTTTTTAGCAGCAGCTGTATCATCAGAACCACCAACAATAGCACCTGCGTGCCCCATTGTTCTACCAGCAGGAGCAGTTTCTCCAGCGATAAAACCAACAACTGGTTTACGGTTACCATCAGCTTTAACCCATTTAGCAGCATCTGCTTCTAATTGACCACCAATTTCACCAATCATGATGATAATTTCAGTTTCTGGATCATTCATTAATAATTCAACAGCTTCTTTAGTTGTAGTTCCAATAATTGGATCTCCACCAATTCCGATAGCTGTCGTGATTCCTAATCCTTGTTTTACAACTTGGTCAGCAGCTTCGTAAGTTAAAGTTCCTGATTTAGAAACGATTCCAACAGTTCCTTTTTTGAAAACGAAACCTGGCATAATACCAACTTTAGCTTCACCCGGAGTAATTATACCTGGACAGTTTGGACCGATTAATCTTGAATTTCTTTCTTTAACATAATTATTTGCTTTAATCATGTCTGCTACAGGAATTCCTTCTGTAATAGCAATAATTACTTTAATTCCAGCATCAGCAGCTTCCATAATTGCATCAGCAGCAAAAGCTGGCGGAACAAAAATGATAGAAGTATCAGCTCCAGCTTGATCAACAGCGTCTTTTACTGTATTAAAAACCGGACGATCTAAATGGCTAGTCCCTCCTTTTCCTGGAGTAACACCACCAACAACATTAGTACCGTACTCAATCATTTGAGAAGCATGGAAAGTTCCTTCGCTTCCTGTAAATCCCTGAACAATTATTTTGGAATCTTTATTAACTAAAACACTCATGATATATATTTTATGTAGTTTTTAAATTTGTGTTGCAAAAATAAGGTTTTGTAATGTATTTTGCCTCTTTTATTGTCAAAAAAATATTAAGAAAATTGACTCATTTGATAACCTCTATAAAGTTTGCCATCTTTAATCTGCCAAATTGTTGAAAAATGTGCCAAAAGCATTTCTTCTCTTGGGTTTTCAATTGTTTTTACAAAATGAGAATAACGTACTGAAACTAAATCATCTTCGCTGATAATATGACTTATTCTAACTTTTGAACGCACATACGCACGACTCAGATCATTTGCCATTTCGAGCATAGCATCATAATCCATCTGAATAAAACCTTTACTGCTGTTCCATTCAAGAATTACGTCGGGATGCAGATATGTTTTAAAAATTTCACTATCAATTAAGGCATCTGACTTATAAAATTTCTGAACAAATTCTTTAATAGACATATTACTTCAATTTACTTAAAATTTCAGGAATCTTCTTGATATTAGCTAATTGCTTTAATTTCTCTCTAGATTCTTCAATTGGAGTTCCAAAGTATGATTTTCCACCTTCTACAGATTTAGTAACACCAGTTTGCCCCATTACAACGGCTTTTGATCCAATTGTAATACCGCTGGTTGTACCAACTTGACCCCACATTGTTACTTCATCTTCGATAATTACACAACCGGCAATTCCAGTTTGTGAGGCTATCAAACATTTTTTTCCGATAACAGTGTCATGACCAACATGCACTTGATTATCTAATTTCGTTCCCGCTCCAATTGTTGTATCTCCCGTAACTCCTTTATCAATAGTACAAAGAGCGCCAATACCCACATTATCCTCAATAACAACTCTTCCGCCAGAAATTAATTGGTCATAACCTTCGGGACGTTTTTTATAATAAAAAGCATCTGCACCTAAAATAGTTCCTGCATGAATAATAACATTATCACCAATTACAGTGTGATCGTAAATAGATACATTAGAATGAATCAAACAGTTTTTACCAATTTTAACGTGATTACCGACAAAACTATTTGGCTGAATTACAGTCCCTTCTCCAATTTCTGCAGTCGGCGCAATAGCCACATTAGCAAATTGAAAAGGTTTAAAGTGTCTGGTTAGAATATTAAAATCTCTAAATGGATCATCAGAAATTAAAAGCGCTTTTCCTTCAGGGCATTCTACTTCCTTGTTTATCAAAACAATAGTTGCTGCCGATTGCAAAGCTTTGTCGTAGTATTTTGGATGGTCAACAAAAACAATATCTCCAGGCTCAACGACATGTATTTCGTTCATACCTAAAACGGGAAAGTCTTTGTCACCAATAAATTTGCAATCAAGCAAATTTGCAATATCTTGTAAAGAATGACTCTTTTGAAATTTCATATATTATAATTAGAAAATTTGTCAATTAGAAAATGAGTCAATTATTTTAATGATAAAATTTATCAATTAAAAAATGAGTCAATTAGAAGATGAATATGCAAATTGCACTGATTCAAAAATTATCTAATTGACTCATTCTTAAATTATCTTAATTAAAAAATTGTCAATTTTAGAATATGAATATACAAATTTATGTTGATTCATAAAACATCTAACTGACTCATTGTCAAATTTATCTTAATTAAAAACTATTCTTTTACACGCTCCATGTAAGAACCAGAAGCTGTATCGATTTTAATTTTATCGCCTTCGTTGATGAATAACGGAACGTTAATATTCGCTCCAGTCTCAACTGTAGCAGATTTTGTAGCGTTTGTTGCTGTATTTCCTTTTACTCCCGGCTCAGCGTAAGTAACTTCAAGAATTACAGAAGACGGCATATCTACTGATAATGGCAAATCTGTTTCTGTATTAACCTGAACCATTACACTTGTTCCTTCTTTTAATAATCCTGGTGCATCCAAAATATTTTTGTTCAAAGAAATTTGCTCAAAAGATTCTGTATTCATAAAATGAAATTCATCTCCTTCAGCATATAAAAACTGGTAATTATGCGTTTCAACACGCACATCTTCGATTTTATGCCCTGCAGAAAATGTGTTATCCAATACTCTTCCTGTAGTTAAACTTCTCAATTTCGTTCTAACGAAAGCTGGACCTTTTCCAGGTTTTACGTGAAGAAATTCAACAATTTTATAGATGTCGTGATTAAATTTAATACACAATCCGTTTCTAATATCTGATGTAGATGCCATTTGTTTTTTTATTTTAGATTTTAGAGTGTAGATTTTAGATTTCTTTTAAAACTTAAAATGTACACATTTTTAATATTTTTATTCTCTAGTTTAGAAATCTAAAAACAGAAATCTAAACTCTAAAATTAGTAATTCCCTGAATAACCTTTCATGATTCCACGAGAAGAATTTCTGATAAAATCAAGGATTTCGTCTCTTTCAGGAGTTGCTTCCATCTCTGCTTCAATAATACTTAAAGCTTGAGTTGTATTGTAGTTTTTTTGGTATAAAATTCGGTAGATTTCCTGAATTTCTCTGATTTTTTCAGTACTAAATCCTCTTCTTCTTAAACCAACAGAATTGATTCCAACATAAGACAAAGGCTCTTTTGCGGCTTTTGTAAATGGAGGAACGTCTTTTCTAACCAAAGATCCACCAGAAATCATTGCGTGATCTCCAATATGAATAAATTGATGAATTGCCGCCAAACCACCAATTACAGCATGATTACCAACAACTACGTGACCTGCCAAAGCAACACCATTAACAATGATAGCATTATTTCCAATTTCGCAATCGTGTGCAATATGCGCATAAGCCATTACTAAACAATTATTTCCAATTACAGTTTGACCAGAAGCAATTGTACCTCTATTTATAGTTACACATTCTCTAATAGTACAATTATCACCAATAATTGCAAGAGAATCTTCTCCACCAAATTTTAAATCTTGTGGTACCGCAGAAATTACCGCTCCTGGAAAAATATTACAATTTTTACCAATTCGAGCACCTTCCATGATAGTCACGTTTGAACCAATCCATGTACCATCACCAATAACAACATTATTGTGAATTGTTGTAAACGGCTCTATTACAACGTTTTTAGCGATTTTCGCGCCTGGATGAACATATGCTAATGGTTGATTCATCTGTATGTTTTATATTTTTAATTAAAATATTTCGATTTGAGGCAACAAACCTAAACAATAAATTTGATAATTTATTATTGTTTTCTTGCTATTTGTGCCATTAATTCTGCTTCAGTTACTAATTTACCATTTGCATAAGCATTTGCCTGCATATGACAAATTCCTCTTCTGATAGGAGAAATCAATTCACATTTAAAAATTAAAGTATCACCTGGCAATACTTTGTGTTTGAATTTAACATTATCAATTTTCATAAAATAAGTTAAATAATTTTCAGGATCTGGAACAGTACTTAAAACTAAAATCCCTCCTGTTTGTGCCATTGCTTCAACAATTAAAACTCCTGGCATAACTGGAGCTTCAGGAAAATGACCTACGAAGAAATTTTCATTCATAGTTACATTTTTCAAACCAACCACATGACGATCAGACATTTCGATAATTCTGTCGATCAACAAAAATGGTGGTCTGTGAGGAAGCATTGCCATAATTTTATGAATATCCATCAAAGGTTCTTGATTCAAATCATAAGTCGGAACATGATTTCTCTGCTCTATTTTGATGATTTTTGCCAGTTTTTTAGCAAATTGAGTATTTACAAAGTGCCCTGGTTTGTTTGCAATGATTTTTCCTTGGATTCTAACTCCAATAAGAGATAAATCTCCAATAACATCAAGTAACTTATGTCTTGCAGCTTCGTTTGGATAATGTAAAGTCAAGTTATCTAAAACACCATTTGGTTTTACAGAAATCTCTTCTTTTCCAAATGCTTTCTTTAAATTTTCCATTGTAGACTCAGAGATTTCTTTATCTACGTATACAATTGCATTGTTTAAATCACCACCTTTAATAAGACCGTGCTCTAACAACGATTCTAATTCATGCAAAAAACTAAAAGTTCTTGAACTTGCAATTTCAGATTTAAAATCAGAAAGACTTTTTAATGTAGCATTTTGAGTTCCTAACACTTTAGTACCAAAATCTACCATTGTAGTTACCTGATACTCATCGCTTGGCATAACAAGAATTTCACTTCCTGTTGCTTCGTCTGTAAACGAGATTACTTCTTTTACAACATAAACATTACGACTAGCATCTTGCTCTTCGATTCCTGCTTTTTCTATTGCTTCTACAAAATATTTTGATGAACCATCCATAATTGGAAGTTCAGAGGCATTCAATTCAATAATGATATTATCCAAATCGCAACCAACTACTGCAGCCAAAACGTGCTCTGGAGTTTGAATTTTAACTCCTAATTTCTCAAGATTTGTACCTCTTTGAGTATTAACAACGTAATTAGCATCAGCTTCAATAACTGGCTGACCTTGCAAATCAACTCTCACAAAAGTGAAACCATTATTAACGGGAGCAGGTTTAAAAGTCATTGTAACTTCTTTTCCAGTGTGTAAACCAACTCCTGTTAGCGAAATTTCATTTTTGATGGTCTTCTGTTTAACCATTATTTCCATTTTTTGGGTTTATTATTTGTTTTTTTAATTCTTCAACTTCGGCAACAATTTTAGGGAAATTTTTAAAATGAACATACGATTTATTAAAATCACTATACCCCAATGATGGCGAACCTTGTAAAATTTCGTCATCTTTAATGTTTCTAGCTACCCCAGACTGTGCCTGAAGCCTCACATTATTCCCTATAATTAAGTGACCTGCGATACCAACTTGTCCTCCAATCATACAGTTTTCCCCAATTTTTGTAGAACCGGCAACGCCACTTTGAGCAGCTATCACTGTATTTTTTCCAATTTCTACATTATGAGCAATCTGAATTTGATTGTCTAACTTCACTCCGTTTCTAATAATTGTAGAGCCAAGAGTTGCCCTGTCAATTGTAGTATTGGCACCAACATCTACATTATCTTCAATAATAACGTTACCAATTTGAGGCACTTTACTATATACTCCTTCTTCGTTTGGCACAAAACCAAAACCATCTGCGCCAATTATAGTTCCAGAATGAATGGTACAATTATTTCCAATAACGCTTTCTGAATAAATTTTCGCGCCTGCAAAAATGCACACATCGTTACCAATAACCACGTTATCTCCAATAAAACTATTTGGATAAATCTTTACATTATTTCCTAAAACAACATTTTGACCGATGTAGCTAAAACTTCCTAAATATAGATTTTCTCCATGTTTAGTTCCTTCAGACATAAAAGACTGAGGTTCGACACCTGTTTTGTTTAATTTAACTTGATTGTAGAAATGTAAAAGTTTAGAAAAAGCCGCATAAGCATCTTCTACCTTAATTAATGTAGTCGTAATTTCTTGTTCTGGAACAAAGCTTTCATTAACAATTGTTACGGTTGCTTTGGTACTATATATATAATTGATATACTTGGGATTAGCCAAAAAAGTTAGCGATCCATTTTCGCCTTCTTCGATCTTGGAAAGCTTAGAAACTTCTGCATTGGGATTTCCAACAACTTCTCCTTCTAAAATTCCTGCTATTTGTTCTGCTGTAAATTTCATCGCGACAAAAATATAAAAAATAGGTTTTAAATGTTAATTTTAGATAAGTTGTTTTGGAAAACAGATGTAATATTTTGTAACCAATTTAGATAACGATTTCAAATTCAGCTGATCAGAAGCTTCAACAACGTCTTCAACTGTTCTATCTTTTTTCAAAATACGTATTGGTTCGGCTTCTTTACTGTATGCTTGATTTTTAATTTTTCCTCTAAAAATAAAATATCCCGCTTCTAATTGACTAATATGATGTTGTGAAGCAAATTTTTCTTTTAATGATTGAGATTCTTCCATAGAAACTTTCTCGGCACTCATTTTAATTTTAAGTAAATCTCTGTTAATGATCATTTTACTTAATGTACTTAAAACAAAATCATCATTCGTTTGCCATGCTTTCAAGGCACTAATGATATCAAAATCATCCAATTGAGCAAACAAATCCAAATTTTCAGCATCAAAATCTTCGAGTGTAATTTTATTGTGCATGAAATATGAAAGTGGTTCACTGCATGGAAGATCGATTCCTTTTAATATTAATTCTTTGGCTCTTTTTAGCACTTTCATTAAAATTAATTCGGCAACTAAACTTGTTTTATGTAAATAGGCTTGCCAGTACATTAATCGTCTTGAAAGCAGAAATTTTTCTACAGAATAAATTCCTTTTTCTTCAATAACCAAAACATCATTTTCAACATTCATCATCTGAATCAATCGTTCAGAATTTACATTTCCTTCTGCAACTCCTGTGTAAAAACTATCGCGTTTCAGATAATCCATTCGATCCATATCTAACTGACTTGAAATCAATTGCAACATGAATTTTCTATGATATTCTCCTTTGAATACCTGAATGGCCAAACTTAACTTTCCGTCAAATTCTTCATTCAGCTGATTCATAAATAATAGTGAAATAGCTTCGTGATGAACATCTTCGACAATACTTCTTTCCATTGCATGCGAAAAAGGCCCGTGACCAATATCGTGCAGCAAAATCGCTATTAAAAGCGCACATTCTTCTTCATCAGAAATAACAACATCTTTAAAACGAAGCGTGTCAATTGCTTTTTTCATCAAATGCATACAACCTAAAGCGTGGTGAAAACGGGTATGATTCGCTCCTGGATATACTAAATAGGATAATCCCATTTGAGAAATTCTACGAAGACGTTGAAAATAAGGATGTTGAATTAAATCATAAACAAGCTCATTCGGAATCGTTATAAAACCATATATAGGATCGTTGAATATTTTCAGTTTGTTAATTTGAGTCAAAATGTGTTCTTTTTTTTAGGTCAACAAATATAAGTAAATAAGAATAAAGAGGTTGGTGTTTTTTATTTAAAAATGAAAGTTCAAATTATGATGATTATCAACAAAATAGCCTGAAAAATGTTAAAATTTCAAATAAAATCATAGTTTTAGTTTGGTAATTTTATACTATTTTTAATACTTTTTAAGTTCTATAACTTTAAATTGCAGTAAAAATTATAATTAATTTATGGATAAGATAAAAATACTTTGGGTCGATGATGAAATCGATCTTTTAAAGCCTCATATATTATTTCTAGAGAAAAAGAATTACGAAGTTACAACGTGCAATAACGGACTCGATGCCATTGCTTTGTTTGAAGAAGACAACTTTGATATTGTTTTTTTGGATGAAAACATGCCCGGAATGAGCGGATTAGAAACGCTTTCTGAAATGAAGGAAAAAAAATCGGCGATTCCGATGATTATGATTACCAAAAGCGAAGAAGAATATATAATGGAGGAAGCCATTGGTTCTAAAATCGCCGATTATTTGATTAAACCAGTCAACCCGAATCAGATTTTATTGAGTTTGAAGAAAAATTTAGACGATTCGAGGTTAATTACAGAAAAAACAACTTTAGATTATCAGAAAGAATTCAGAAAAATTGCAATGGAATTGGCGATGGTTAATTCGTATGAAGATTGGATTGAATTATACAAAAAACTGCTTTTTTGGGAATTAAAACTGGAAGACATCAACGATACAGCGATGATCGAAATTTTGGAATCTCAAAAAGTAGAAGCCAATTCGCAATTTGGAAAATTTATAGAACGAAATTATGAAGACTGGTTTGCTCCAAAAGCAGACAAACCCGTACAATCTCATACTTTATTTAAAGAACTAGTGGTTCCTGAACTTAAAAAGAAAGACAAACCTGTTCTTTTTGTGGTTATTGATAATCTTCGCTACGATCAGTGGAAATCTTTTGAAACTGTAATTTCAAATTATTATAAATTAGAAAAAGAAGTTCCGTACTACTCTATTCTTCCAACGGCTACACAATATGCCAGAAACGCAATTTTCTCTGGTTTAATGCCAATTGAAATGGAAAAACAATTTCCTCAATATTGGAAAAATGATGTTGAAGATGGAGGAAAAAATCTTTACGAAGCAGAATTTTTATCTGCTCAGTTAAAGCGTTTAGGTTTAAATCTGAAAGAAGATTATTTTAAAATTACGAATTATGCCAGCGGTAAAAAGCTAGCAGAGAACTTTAAAGCTTTAAAAGGTAATGACTTAGTTACGGTTGTTTACAATTTTGTCGATATGCTTTCGCACGCCAAAACAGAAATGGAAGTGGTAAAAGAATTGGCTTCTGATGACAAAGCGTATCGTTCCTTAACGTTGAGCTGGTTTAAAAATTCTCCATTATTAGAGATTATTCAGCAAGCACAAGTTTTAGGTTTCAAATTGATCTTAACAACCGATCACGGAACAATAAATGTAAAAAATCCGTCGAAAGTTGTGGGAGATAAAAATACAAGTCTAAATTTGCGTTACAAAACTGGTCGTAGTTTAACGTACGAACAAAAAGATGTTTACGTCGTTAAAGAACCAAAAACAATTGGTTTACCAGCAATCAATATGAGCAGTTCGTTTATTTTTGCCAAAAATGATTTCTTTTTGGCGTATGTAAACAACTACAATCATTATGTGAGTTATTACAAAAACACGTATCAGCACGGCGGAATTTCATTAGAAGAAATGATTATTCCGTTCCTTGTTTTTAACCCGAAATAAAAAGTTTTCAGTTCTCGGTATTGATTATAAATTAAAAAAAAATAATTTTTGCCACAGATTTCATAGATTAGCACAGATTTAAAAAAATCCTTTTTAATCTTGTAATCTGTGGCATTTAAAAAGTAATTCGCGAAAATTTGTGAAATTCGTGGCAAAAATAAATACAACAAATGAATATCGTTTTTTCATTAGATCAAATCAAAGAAGTTGCAGAGCAGATTATTGCTTCCAATCCAAAAAAAATCATTCTTTTTAATGGAGAAATGGGCGTGGGAAAAACAACTTTAATCAAACAATTATGCAAATCTTTAGGAGTTAAAGACGCTACAAGCAGTCCAACCTTTTCTTTAGTTAACGAATATTATACTACTAATAATCAAATCGTTTATCATTTTGATTTTTACCGTTTAAATAAAGAAACTGAAGCGCTTGATATGGGTGTTGATGATTATTTATATTCTGGAAATTGGTGTTTTATTGAATGGTCTGAAAAAATTGCCAGTTTGATTCCAGAAGAACATTCTACCATTAATATTAAGTTATTGGAAGATGGGAAAAGAGAATTGGAATTAGTGTAAACTTTGCGAAACTTTGCGAATTCTTCCTGAAAATTTGCGGTATTTTTCCACAGAAATACACAAAGATTTTCACAGAGATTCACTAAGAAAAATAACAAAAATGAAAATCTCAAAAAAAGTAGAAATAATCCCTTTTTCTCCGGATTTAAAAGATCACATCAAAACTTTAAACCTTGCCTGGCTTGAAAAATATTTTAAAGTGGAAGAAAAAGACGAATTAACGCTTTCAAATCCGCAAGAAGAAATAATAGATAAAGGCGGAATGATTTTCTACGCTAGATATAATGGTGAGATTCTTGGAACAGTAGCGTTAATGAAAGTAAACGAAATAACATTCGAATTGAGCAAAATGGCTGTTTCAGAGAAAGTCCAAGGATTAGGAATTGGAAATAAACTTCTGGAATATTGCATAGATATTGCTAAAGAAAACAACCTTAAAACATTATTTCTGTATTCGAATACTATTTTGCTTCCTGCTATTCATTTGTATAAAAAATTTGGCTTTACTGAAATCCCTTTAGAATCTAGAATCTACGCTAAAGCGGACATAAAAATGGAGAAAAAAATATCTTAACATTATGAATGCAGTATTAGCAGAATTTTTACATCACTTTTAAATCTTTTTACGTAATTTGTACCTTTAATTTTTTGCAACACCCATGTCAATCACGTTAACTCCATTTACAAAACAACAATTAATACCACAAGAAGAAAAACTTGAGGTTGGTCGTTTTAAAAGAGAACTTTTTATAGGAATTCCGAAAGAGACTAGTTATCAAGAACGTCGTATTTGCTTAACTCCCGATGCCGTAAATTCTCTCACTTACGCAGGACACCGCGTAATGATTGAATCTGGAGCCGGAGAAAGTTCGAGTTATACAGATAAAGAATATGCAGATGCTGGTGCAGAAATTACTAAAGATGCAAAAAGAGTTTTTGGTTGTCCGTTTTTATTAAAAGTTGAACCGCCAACTTTAGCTGAAATTGAAATGATCAATCCCGAAACGGTAATTATTTCTGCTATTCAGCTTAAAACCAAAAAGAAAGAATACTTTGAAGCTTTGGCTAAAAAAAAGATTACTGCCTTAGCTTTTGAATATATTAAAGATGAAGATGGATCTTATCCTGCTGTAAAATCTTTAAGTGAAATTGCTGGAACTGCTTCTATACTTATCGCAGCAGAATTAATGATTACAAACGAATTCGGAAAAGGACTTTTATTTGGAAATATTACTGGTGTCCCTCCTACTGAAGTTGTCATTTTAGGAGCTGGAACTGTGGGTGAATTTGCCGCCAAAACCGCAATCGGATTAGGTGCAAACGTAAAAGTTTTCGACAATTCGATTACAAAATTGCGTCGCTTACAAAACAATTTAAATCAGAGAATTTTTACTTCTACTATACAACAAAAAGGACTTTTAAAAGCTTTAAGACGTTGTGATGTTGCAATTGGCGCCATGCGAGGAAAAGAGCGCTGTCCGATTGTGGTGAACGAAACAATGGTAGAACACATGAAAAAAGGGGCTGTTATTGTTGATGTTAGTATTGATACAGGCGGTTGTTTTGAAACTTCTGAAGTTACAACGCACGAAAAACCAACCTTTATTAAAAGTAATGTTTTACACTATTGCGTTCCCAATATACCTTCAAGATATTCTAAAACTGCTTCATTATCAATTAGTAACATTTTGACACCTTATCTTCATCAGATAGCTGAAGATGGCGGAATTGAGAGTGCAATTCGTTGCAATAAAGGACTTAAAAACGGAATTTATCTTTACCACGGAATCCTAACAAATAAAGCCATTGGCGACTGGTTCGATTTACCAGATAACGATATTAATTTACTTGTATTTTAGGGGAACTTTAATGTACCTTTGCAAAAATTTTATTTCATGAAGTTCGTACACCGTTTTGCATATTATTTGATTGGTCTAGTTATGGGATGTTTTGTTGTAGCAGCTATTTTTAGCGGAAAAGACACTCGTTGCAATTACTTTCCAAACGCCCGAGTTTTGAATAATCTTAGAACAAAACCTTTTCAATATTCTCCAAAAGCCATTAAAACCTTAAATGAAAAATGGGTTGATACAGCTGATGTAAAAAACACATTGACTTACGGAGATGTAGATTTTGACAAAAGCAATGTTCCTGTTAAAAGTGGAAAGCTTTATATTATTGAAGGAAAAACAGTAAAAAATCAGGAGATTATTCTAAAAGTAGTTAATTATGAAAATAAGGCTGTTTTAGAAGAAATTATAAAAAAATAAAACAAATTAAATCTTTTGTCTCTCGCAGATTTTGCAGATTCAAAAGATTTTTTTTATTGAATATTTCTCGCAAAGTTACAAAGACACAAAGTTTTTACCTTTGTCACTCTGAAACTTTGTAACTTAAAAAATTACCATTCAATTTCTTTTAAACCTTTAGATTTTAAAAAATCATTTGTTTGGCTAAAATGTTTATTTCCAAACCAAAATCCACGGTTTGCACTTAAAGGTGAAGGATGTCCAGATTTTAAAATATAATGTTTTGAAGCATCAATCAAAGCTGCTTTCTTTTGTGCGAAACCTCCCCAAAGTAAAAAGACAACATTTTCTGTTTCCTCAGAAATTTTCTTAATTACAGCATCCGTAAATTTCTCCCAACCTTTTCCCTGATGACTTCCAGCTTCAGATTGACGAACAGTCAAAGTAGCATTTAAAAGAAAAACACCCTGATCTGCCCAACGTTCTAAATTTCCTGTTTTCGGAAGCGGTTTACCTAAATCGGTTTCAATTTCTTTGAAAATATTATATAATGAAGGAGGAAAACCAATGCCATCATTCACAGAAAAACACAATCCGTTTGCTTGATTTGGTCCGTGATAAGGATCCTGTCCGATAATAACTACTTTTACTTGATCGAAATGACAGTGATCAAAAGCTGAAAAAATCTGATTACCTTTTGGATAACAAACTTTAGTTGTATATTCTGATTTTACAAATTCAATTAAAGTATTGAAATAGGGTTTTTCGAATTCTTCATTCAAAACTGGTTTCCAAGAAGAATGCATTTTTACGTCCATAATTTTTTTATGCTAATTTCAGAAATAAATACTTAAAATCAAAAAGTACAAAGTTGAAAGTCAAAATTCACAGTCAAAATTCACAGTCAAAAGTCAAAAGTTAAAAGTTAAAAGCCGAAAGTTTAAGTAAAAACGAAGACAAATGAAAAAACTCATGACTCCTAATTTATAATTCATAACTTATCAATCATAATTAATAAATTAACAATTCACTATTGATGAATGTTTTCGTACTTTTGCTAGTACTTTCTTAAAGAAATTAAATGATCAGTATTACCGAAAAAACATTACAAGACTTACAATTTCCAACTGTACTAGAAACCATTTCAGATGGTTGCAACACCGATATTGGAAAAGAAAAAGCTTTAGAAATAAAACCCTTTAGAGACAAAGAAGAATTGATGCAATCGCTGATGCAAACATCAGAATATGTGTCTTCTTTTCAAAATAATAACGCCATTCCGAATCACGGATTTGACGCCATTACGCACGAAATCAAATTCTTGGCAATTGAAGACAGCTTTCTTGAAGTAGGAAGTTTTAGAAAAATTGCTAATCTTTCAACTACAACCAATGTCTTGTTGAGTTTCTTAAAAAAGTTCGATGATTATTATCCGAATTTAAATGCGAGAGCATCGCGTGTAGAATTAACCAAAGATATTATCTCTGCAGTTGATGCAATTGTAGATAAATATGGCGAAATAAAAGACAATGCTTCTCCTGCTCTTTCTGGAATTCGTCAAAATATAAATTTGGTTCGCGGAAAAGTAAATCAAAGTTTCGGTTTGGCTTTAACTCAGTACAATGGATTAGGATATTTAGACGATATCAAGGAAAGTTTTGTACAAAATCGTAGAGTTTTAGCGGTTTTAGCGATGTATCGTCGTAAGGTAAAAGGTTCAATTTTAGGAAGTTCTAAAACTGGAAGCATTGCTTACATCGAACCAGAAGCCACTTTAAAATATTCTCGTGAATTAGCTAATTTAGAATACGAAGAGAAAGAAGAAATTACAAGAATTTTAAAAAATCTATCCAATGTAATTCGTCCGTTTCTCCCCTTGTTAATTGAATATCAGGATTTTCTAAGTGATATTGATGTGGTTGCTGGAAAAGCAAAATATGCCAATCGAATCAACGGAATTCTTCCAACAATTACAGAAGAAAGAAGATTGTTTTTTAGAGAAGCCTATCACCCTATTTTGTATTTGAATAATAAACAAAAAAAGGAAATTACACATCCGCAAACTATTGAATTAAAACAAGAAAACAGAATTATTGTAATTTCTGGTCCAAATGCCGGAGGAAAAACTATTTCCTTAAAAACCGTTGGACTTTTACAACTAATGCTGCAATCTGGAATTTTGATTCCGGTTCACGAAAGAAGTGAAACTTTCTTATTTGATAGAATCTTAACCGATATTGGAGATAATCAATCTATTGAAAATCATTTAAGTACGTATAGTTATCGATTAAAAAACATGAATTACTTTTTGAAGAAATGTAATAGCAAAACCATGTTTTTAATTGACGAATTTGGTACAGGTTCTGATCCTGAATTGGGTGGCGCTTTGGCGGAAATTTTCTTGGAAGAATTTTACCATCGTGAAGCTTTCGGAATTATCACAACCCATTATTCCAATTTGAAAATTTTGGCAAACGAATTACCATATGCCACAAATGCGAATATGATGTTTGATGAAAAATCGTTGGAACCAATGTACAAATTAGCTTTGGGTCAGGCAGGAAGTTCGTTTACTTTTGAGGTGGCTCAGAAAAATGGAATTCCGTTTGGATTGATTAATCGCGCAAAAAAGAAAATAGAAGTTGGAAAAGTTCGTTTTGACAAAACTATTGCAACGCTTCAAAAAGAGAGATCGAAATTGGAAAAAACTTCTTTGAATTTAAAAGAAGAAGAAACCCGTGCGCGTGAGGAAAGCAAAAAGATGGAAAACATCAATACTAAAATCCAACAAAAATTAGAAAGCTATCAGGAATTGTATGATAGTAATCAAAAGATAATTTACATCGGACAGAAAATTGATGATATCGCGGAAAAATATTTCAACAACAAAAACAAGAAAGATCTTATTGGTGAATTTTTGAAAATTGTGGAGATTGAAAATTCAAAACGAAAAAAAGCAACTCCGAAGGAAGTAAAGGTAAAAGCTGAAAAACAAAAAGAAATTATTGCCGAAGTCTCTGTAAAAGTTGAAGAAATTCGAAAAGAGAAAAAAGAGAAAAAATTAAAACCCGTTATAGAAAAACCAAGACCAATTTTAAAAGTTGGTGACAGAGTTAGAATGCAAGACGGAAAATCTGTTGGAAGTATTGATTCTATCGAAAAAAACAAAGCAACTGTAAATTACGGAATTTTTACTTCGAAAGTAAGTTTGGAAGAATTGGAATTAGTGGAAGCTGTAAAAAAGTAAATTTTTCCATCTCAGTCTCGGTTTTCTGTCTTCAAAAAAGGTGATAAAATCTCAAAAATTAAAATAAAGCGATTTAAGAGGTGAATTTTATTTTTAAATAAAATAAGGTCGCATATTTTTTAAAATCGCTTAAAATTAATTTATGAAAGAGATTTTTGATTTAATAAGTTTATCAGAAATTAAAAAGTAATAATTAAAATTTATATATAATAAAAAACCTACAATTAATTTTTTTCGTTAGTTTTGTCATTGCGAGGAACGAAGCAACCGCACTAGCTTTATTTTTCCAATAAAAAACTAAATAAAAAAATAAAACCTGATTTTGTCTATATCATAACTAATAAATATCAAACTGTTGTATACATTGGAGTAACATCAAATCTTCCGAAAAGAATATTAGAACATAAAAACAAAAAATATCCAAAATCATTTTCAGCAAAATACAATGTCGATATTTTAGTTTACTACGAGCAATTTCAATGGATAGAAGATGCAATCTCGAGAGAAAAACAAATTTAAGCAGGTTCAAGAGAGACAAAAAATAATTTAATTCGTTCTATAAATCCCAATTGGAAAGATTTATTCGAAGAAATAGAAAATATAATGATTTTATAAATAAAAATTGTAATGGAAAAACATCGTGAGATTGCTTCGTTCCTCGCAATGACTGCAAAAAACAAAAAAATAATATTATTTGACGGAGTTTGCAATCTCTGCGGTTCTGCAGTTCAGTTTATTATCAAGCACGACAAAAAAGACATCTTTAGATTTGTATCATTGCAATCTGAATTAGGAATTTCAATTTGTAAACATTTAGGAATCAGTTTTTCTAAAATGGATAGCATTATTTTATATAATCCAGGAACGGCATATTTTTACAAATCTTCTGCTGTTATTGAAATAGCTAAAAATTTTGGAGGATTATGGAAACTTACTCCAATTTTTAGAATTGTTCCCATTTTCATAAGTGACAGAATTTACGATTATGTAGCAAAAAATAGATACAATTGGTATGGCAAAAAAGAAAGTTGCATGATTCCGACTGCGGAGTTGAAGGCTAAGTTTCTTTGATAAGTTCCAAATATTAAATTCTCCACGGTATTTTGTCATTCTGAGGAACGAAGAATCGCACTCGTATATCTTACAAAGGTTGAAATTATACATTACGGAATTTCTTGTGTGATTTTTCGTTTCTCAGAATGACAAAAAACAAAAAATCCCAAATTCACATTTACAATTGGAATTTGGGATTTTTTTATTGAAATTTTCAGATCATTATCTGATTAACTTTCTGTATTTCAAACGTTTTGGAGTTAAATCACCACCAAGACGTTTCTTTTTATTTTCTTCATAATCAGAGAAACTTCCTTCGAAGAAATAAACTTCAGAATCTCCTTCAAAAGCTAGAATGTGCGTACAAATTCTATCTAAGAACCATCTGTCGTGCGAAATAATTACAGCACAACCAGCGAAATTCTCCAAACCTTCTTCAAGTGCACGAAGTGTATTTACGTCAAGGTCATTGGTAGGCTCATCCAGTAAAAGTACGTTCCCTTCTTCTTTCAACGTCATTGCTAAGTGCAAACGGTTACGTTCTCCACCAGAAAGCATTGAAACTTTTTTGTTTTGCTCACCACCACCAAAGTTGAAACGAGATAAATATGCTCTAGAGTTTACTTGCTTTCCTCCCATCATAATCAATTCCTGGCCGTCTGCAAAGTTTTCCCAAATAGATTTATTCGGGTCAATATTAGAGTGCGACTGATCTACGTAAGCGATTTTTACAGTTTCTCCAACAGAAAATTCACCACCATCTGTAGCTTGCTCGCCCATGATCATTTTGAAAATGGTAGATTTACCAGCACCGTTTGGTCCAATAATTCCAACAATTCCTGCTTGTGGCAAAGTAAAATTCAAATTATCATATAATAATTTTTCGCCAAAAGCTTTTGCTACATTTTTAGCTTCAATAACATTTGTTCCTAAACGCGGACCGTTAGGAATATAGATTTCTAGATTTTCATCTAGTTGTTTTTGATCTTCATTTAATAATTTGTCGTAATTCTGTAAACGCGCTTTTTGTTTAGTCTGACGACCTTTTGCACCTTGACGAACCCAGTCCAACTCACGTTCTAAAGTTTTTCTTCTTTTAGAAGCCACTTTTTCTTCCTGCGCCATACGGTTTGATTTTTGATCTAACCAAGAAGAATAATTTCCTTTCCACGGAATACCTTCTCCTCTATCCAACTCCAAAATCCATCCTGCAACATTATCCAAGAAATAACGGTCGTGCGTTACGGCAATGACAGTTCCTGCATATTGTGCTAAGTGTTGCTCTAACCATAGAACTGACTCAGCATCAAGGTGGTTGGTAGGCTCATCGAGTAATAATACATCTGGTTGTTGCAACAACAAACGACATAAAGCTACACGACGGCGCTCTCCTCCTGAAAGGTTTTTAATTGGCGTATCTCCTTCTGGAGTACGCAACGCATCCATTGCAATTTCTAATTTTGTATCGATTTCCCAAGCACCAAGCGCATCAATTTTATCTTGCAAAGCTGCTTGACGGTCCATCAATTTATCCATTTTATCTGGGTCTGAATAGTTTTCTTCAAGACCAAATAAATCATTAATTTTATTGTATTCTTCTAAAACTGCCATCGTTTCTGCAGCTCCTTCGCGAACAATCTCGATTACTGTTTTAGAATCATCAAGAATTGGCTCTTGCTCTAAGTAACCAACGGTGTAACCAGGTTGAAAAACAACATCACCTTGATAGTTTTTATCAACTCCTGCAATAATTTTTAAAAGAGAAGATTTTCCAGAACCGTTAAGACCTAAAATACCAATTTTTGCTCCGTAAAAGAAACTCAAATAAATATTCTTAAGTACCGGTTTGTCCGCTCCCTGATAGGTTTTACTCAATTTTTGCATTGAGAAAATTACTTTCTTATCGTCTGACATATTATGTTTATTGTTTTTAGTTTTTAGTTTATTGTTTATTGTTGAATTACTTAAATTTAAGTCCCTTGATTTCACAATTCCTTAAATAATTCATCATCGCTCCTATTTTATTTTTTTCTATTTCAGCCATTTCATTCAATTTCAAATGTTCTTCTTTTGAAATTAATTTTTATCAAAAGCCCTGTAAGATTGTGATTTTACTTCTCCAGCTGACCCTTTTGCAATACTCAAAAATTGAATAAATTCTCTATTTCCATTTCTTTCAAAACCTTCGGCAATATTATCCATTACAGATCCCGAGCTCCTCTCGATTTGATCTTTTAGTGAATAATTTGTTCTTAAAGTTGTTGTTTGAATTAATAACTCAACATATTGACATAATTCTCTAGCTTTTTGCCAAATTTCTAAATCTTCAAATTTATCTATCCTTGCCATAACAACAAACTAAAAACAACAAACTAAAAGCTTAAACTCTCCCTTTCAAAGCATTGAAAACCCAAGCATTAGCTAAAAAACCAACACCAACGGCCGCAAAACCCCAACCAGATACTTCACTGTATCTAAAAATCCCAAGGCCAATAAGTAACAATCCCATAAGTACCATTATAAAAGTAGCCCATCCTAGGACAGTATTTTTATTCATTCCCATAATTGTGAAATTATTTTAAGTAGTAAAATTTTTAGAAAGGCAAATATCGTGAATTTTACTGGCTTAATTAAATATTTTATACAGCATTTCTTTAAGTAAATCAGATTGTGGCAAAGCATTGGCTCCCACACCTTTACTCTTTACATCAATATCCCTTAAAGCTCCAACGATCTGACTTACCTTTCTCATTGGATAATTTTTAACCGCCAAATCATACTCCTTTAGGAAATAAGGATTTACGCCAATGGCTGACGCAACATTTTTTGGATTTTTATCTTTTAATCCGTGATATTTTAAAAGCTGAATAAAGAATCCAAATACTAATCCTGTTGTCATCACCAACGGATATTCTTTTGGATTGTGAGCAAAATTTTCTGCAATTTTATACGCTTTTAATTGATTACGTTCTCCAATTGCTTTTCTAAGTTCAAAAACATTGTAATCTTTACTAAAACCAATATTTTCTTCAATATGTTCTGCAGTAATCATAGTTCCTTGCGGTAAAATGATCTGAAGTTTTTCCAATTCATTATTGATTTTACTCAAATCAGTTCCCAAAAACTCAACCAACATTGCATTTGCTTTAGGATCAATTGTGTATTTTTTTCCAGCTAAAACACGTTTAATCCAGTCGCCAACCTGATTTTCGTATAATTTTTTGCTTTCGTAAACAACACCATTTTGTGCTAACAATTTGGTTACTTTTTTACGTTTGTCTAGCGTTTTATATTTGTAACAAAAAACCAAAACCGTAGTTTCCATCGGATTATTTACATACGATTCTATTTTATCGATAGTTCGCGATAAATCCTGTGCTTCTTTTATAATAACAACCTGACGATCAGCCATCATAGGATAACGTTTAGCCGTCGAAACAATTTCATCTACAGAAACATCTCTTCCATACAAAACGGTTTGATTGAAGCCTTTCTCTTCTTCAGCCAAAACATTCTTCTCAATGTATTCAGATAACTTATCTATATAATAAGGTTCTTCACCCATTAAAAAATAAATTGGCTTAATATTTCCAGCTTTTATATCATTAACGATTTTTACAACTTCGTCCATTTAAAATTTGTTTCAAGTTTCAGGTTTCAAGTTTGTTTCAAGAACTTGAAACTTTAAACTTGAAACCTGAAACTATTTTAATTATTTTTGCTTTATGCAGCAATTAAATTTTCCAATCTATAGTTTTCGATTCAAAAATAGCGAAAATAAAGTGTCTATTTTTGATGAAATAAGAAAAAAATTTATAATTCTTACCCCCGAAGAATGGGTTCGCCAGCATGTTGTTCACTATTTAATATACGAAAAAAAATACCCAAAATCGTTAATTAACGTTGAGAAAGTTTTAAAGGTCAACGGATTAAGAAAAAGATATGATGTAGTTGTATTTAATTCTGATGGTTCTATTCATATATTGGTAGAATGTAAAGCGCCAGAAGTTCGAATCTCGCAGGCAACTTTTGACCAAATTGCGCGTTATAACATGACAATGCAGGCACGGTTTTTGAATGTCACAAACGGACTAAACCATTTTTATTGTCAAATGGATTTTGAAAACGAAAAATATGAGTTTTTGAGAAACCTGCCTGATTATAAGGAAAACCATTAAAAACAAATAAGTACTTTTGGATAAAATAGCAGTTGTAATTTTAAATTGGAACGGAGTAAAATTGCTTGAGCAATTTTTACCCTCTGTTATTCAGTTTTCAGAAGGCGCGACAATTTATGTCGCAGATAATGATTCTACTGATAACTCTGTAGATTATGTTACGCAAAATTTCCCTACAGTTAAAATTGTAAAAAACTCAGGTAATCATGGCTTTGCAAAAGGTTATAATGATGCTTTACAACATATTGATGCCGAAATTTACGCATTAGTCAATTCTGATATTGAAGTGACAGCAAATTGGCTCAAACCAATTCTTGAAACTTTTGATAACGAAAAACAAACCGGAATTATTCAGCCCAAAATTCTTGATTTTAAAAACAAAGAATATTTTGAATATGCAGGTGCAGCTGGTGGTTTCATTGATAAATACGGATTCCCATTTTGCAGGGGAAGAGTATTTGAAACTCTAGAAAAAGACAACGGACAATATGATGATAACTGCGAATTGTTTTGGGCTTCTGGTGCTTGTTTTTTCATTAGAAAACAGGTTTTTCATGAACTAGGTGGTTTTGACGAAAGCTTCTTTGCACACCAGGAGGAAATTGATTTATGCTGGCGTGCTTCAAACGAAGGACATATTATTAAGTACAACTTTCAATCTGTAGTTTATCACGTTGGAGGTGCCACTCTGCAACAAGGAAATCCAAAAAAAACATTTTTAAATTTTAGAAATTCATTATTAATGCTTGTCAAAAATCTCCCGAAAAGAGGTTTATTCTGGGTGATTTTTTTCCGTATGATTTTGGACGGAATTGCTGCTATTCGTTTTCTTACACAAGCAAAATTTGGGCATACATTAGCCATTTTGAAGGCACATTTTTCATTTTATTGCTTATCTTTAAAGTATCTTAAAAAACGTAAAGATTTTCAAATTCAACAATACTATTTGGTAAAAAGCGTCGTTTTCCTTTATTATATAAGGAAATTGACCATTTTTAAAGAAATCTTTAACACTATTCAAAATATTAAAAACTAAATTTGTAATCAAGTCTAATTAAAATTAAATTTATGAGAAAAATAGTTATCGCACTATCAGTATTAATGGCTCTAACATCATGTGTTTCTAAAAAGAAATATGCTGAGTTGGAAGCAAAAAACAAAGAGACTCAAGATTTGTTAAACTCTTGTACAGTAAAATTAAATACTTGCTTAGAAGAAAAAGCTGGATTAGCTGCAACTGCTGAAAGCTACAAACAACATAATCAAGATTTAATCAACACTTCTAAAGATATGACTATCTTAACGACTAAAGGTGCTGAAAACCTAGAAAAATCTCTTGAAAGCTTGAAAGAAAAAGATTTAAAAATCTCTAGACTTCAGGACGCTTTAACTAAAAAAGACAGTGTTACTTTAGCATTAGTTACAAGTTTGAAAGGCGCAGTTGGAATCAACGATCCAGATATCGAAATCAATGTTGAAAAAGGAGTTGTATTTATCTCTATCGCTGATAAATTATTATTCAAAAGCGGAAGCTACGACGTAAGTGATAAAGCTAAATCTGTTTTGGCTAAAGTTGCTAAAGTGGTAAACGACAAACCTGATTTTGAGTGTATGGTTGAAGGTCACACAGATGATGTTCCTTACAAAAGCAACGGAGTTCTGTTAGACAACTGGGATTTAAGTGTTAAACGTTCTACTTCAATCGTTCGTGTATTAACAAACGATCTTGGAGTTAACCCAGCTAAATTAATTGCTGCAGGTAGAAGTTCTTATGTACCATTAGTTGCTAATGATTCTCCAGAGAACAAATCTCGTAATAGAAGAACTCGTATCGTGGTTATGCCAAAAATCGATCAATTCTATGATATGATTGAAAAAGAAATGAAAAAACAAGCAAAATAATCCTTGTTTGAAATAGCTTTAAAACATAAAAGCAGGTCGATTGACCTGCTTTTTTTGTGTTCTTAATTTGCTTCAATTATGGATTAAATATAAATTAAGATCTTCATTATTTTTAATTAACTAACTAAATTTTAACTATTATAAAGTTAGTTATAATTTTTCAAGTGTAATACAATTAAAGTATTTTTTTACAAAATATCCACATCGCCTTTTCCTTCTCTAATAATAACAGGCTCATGCTCAGACAAATCGATAATTGTAGACCCAACGTTATCTCCATAACCGCCATCAATTACCATATCTACAAGGTGTTGCCATTTCTCAAAAATTAATTCGGGATCTGTTGTATATTCAATTACATCATCTTCATCACGAATAGAAGTCGAGACAACTGGATTTCCCAACTGACGAACAATTTCTAAAATGATATTATTATCAGGAACACGAATACCAACCGTGGTTTTCTTTTTAAATTCCTTCGGCAAATTGTTATTGCCAGGTAGAATAAATGTATAAGGTCCAGGAAGCGCTCTTTTTAAGATTTTAAAAGTAGAAGTGTCAATCTGACGAACATAATCTGAAAGATTACTCAAATCATGACAAATAAAAGAGAAATTCGCTTTCTCTAATTTCACACCTTTTATTTTTGCAATTTTTTCTAAAGCTCTAGAATTGGTAATATCGCAACCCAAACCATAAACAGTATCTGTCGGATAAATTACCAAACCACCATTCTGAAGCACCTTTACCACTTTTGCAATCGCAGCTTCACTAGGTTTATCGGGATATATTTTTATAAATTCGGCCATTTTGTTTTTTGTTTAAAGTTACTTTGGTTTCAGGTTAAAAGTATTACACTTTTCAATTCTCTTGTTTCATTTTTATTGCTTAAAAATGAAAGCATTACATCTACCCTACAACATCAAGTTTAGCAAATCTTAGCAACAATTTCTTGATTCCGCCAACTTCAAATTTAATTTCTGCTTTTCTATCTCCGCCAACTCCTTCAAGATTAACTACTTCACCTTTTCCAAAACGTTCGTGCATGACGATGTTTCCAATAGTCAGTTTACTGTCAAATAAATTTGGCGCACTAACAGAATTCGGATTCGTTCCACCAACAGGTTTTAATTTTCTAATATTAAGATCCGGTTTCGGATTATTATCTGTAATATGTTTTGGAGGCGTTCCTCCTACCGGTTTTGCTAATCTTAATTTCGATTTATCAACATCTCCAAAAATGTCGCCATCAATTGGTGACTTATAACGATAATTTGTTTCAGAAGGAGTAAGATATTCAAGGAATTGTCCATCAATATCTTCAATAAAACGTGACGGCTCACTATCTGTTAATTTTCCCCAACGGTAACGAGATTGCGCATAAGTCAAATATGCCTGATGTTCTGCACGTGTAAGCGCTACATAGAACAAACGGCGCTCTTCTTCCAACTCACTTCTTGTACTCATACTCATGGCACTCGGAAATAAATCTTCTTCCATTCCCACAACGAAAACATGCGGAAACTCAAGTCCTTTTGCCAAGTGAATCGTCATCAAAGCGACACGATCATCGTCATTTGTATCTTTATCTAAGTCGGTTGCCAAAGCTACATCTTCCATAAATTCAGAAAGTGCACCTCTTGCTCCGTCAATTTCTACCTGTCCTTCGGTAAAATCTTTAATACCATTTAAAAGTTCTTCAATATTTTGAATCTTTGCCATTCCTTCCGGAGTCGCATCTTTCTTTAATTCCTGAACCAATCCAGTTTTCTTGGCAACGTGATCTGTAATATAAAATGCGTCCTGATTCTGATCGATAACCTGAAAACTTTGAATCATCGTAACAAAATCTTTCAGTTTGTTTTTAGTTCCTGCATTCAGTTTCAAATCGATTTTATCAATATTCACCATTACTTCCCAAATCGATCGCTTGTAATGATTCGCCGCAATAGTTAATTTTTCTATAGTGGTATCTCCAATTCCACGCGCGGGATAATTAATCACACGAATTAATGCTTCTTCATCCTTCGGATTCAAAACCAAACGTAAATAACACAATACATCCTTAATTTCTTTACGCTGATAGAAAGACAAACCTCCGTAAATTCTATACGGAATGTCACGTTTTCTCAACGCATCTTCCATAGCACGAGATTGTGCATTTGTTCTGTACAAAATAGCAAAAGCGCCATTATGCAACTGATTCTGCATTTTCTGTTCAAAAATTGTACTCGCCACAAAACGTCCTTCTTCGGCATCTGTCAAACTTCTGTGGACTTTAATTTTCGGTCCGAAATCATTCGCAGTCCACACTACCTTATCCAGTTTCGTTTTATTATGTTCCATCACGGTATTTGCCGCCTCCACAATATTTCGTGTCGAACGGTAATTCTGCTCCAAACGATACATAATTACGCCTTCATAATCCTTTTGGAAATTCAGAATGTTATTAATATTGGCACCACGGAAAGCATAAATACTCTGTGCATCGTCTCCAACCACACAAATGTTCTGAAATCTATCAGACAAGGCCCTAACAATCAAATACTGAGAGTGATTTGTATCTTGGTACTCATCAACCAGAATATAACGAAAACGATCTTGATATTTAGCCAAAACTTCAGGAAATCGAGTTAGTAATTCGTTGGTTTTCAACAATAAATCATCAAAATCCATTGCGCCGGCTTTAAAACAGCGATCAACATATTGCTGATAAATCTCACCTAATCTCGGCCTTTTTGCCATCGCATCGGCTTCAACCAATTCTGGATTATTGAAATAGGCCTTAACCGTAATCAAACTATTTTTATAATTAGAAATACGACCTAAAATTTGTTTCGGTTTATAGATATCACGATCCAACTGCATTTCTTTGATAATAGAAGAAATTAAGCGAGCAGAATCCTGAGAATCATAAATAGTGAAATTAGAAGGATAACCCAAATGATCTGATTCTGCACGAAGAATACGTGCAAAAATCGAGTGAAAAGTCCCCATCCAAAGATTTTTTGCCTCACTTGCACCCACGATATCCGAAATCCTGTGTTTCATCTCGCGGGCTGCTTTATTGGTAAAAGTCAGTGACAGAATATTGAAGGCATCAACACCCTGAGCCATCAAATAAGCAATTCTAATTGTTAAAACACGGGTTTTTCCCGAACCTGCACCAGCAATAATAATCATTGGCCCGTCTTTCTTTAAAACAGGCGCCCTTTGCGCTTCGTTGAGCTGGTCAATATATTTATGCATGTTAATTTTCTCCTTTTATGCAAAAATAAGAATTAAAGATTTAATAAGCTACTAAGTTGGTAAGGTTCTAAGTATCTAAGTTTTCTTTTTTTTGAAGCCAAAGAAGGGGCATTTTTTCAGGCATGGTTTCCCGCTTTCGGCTTTATCTCTTCGCTACGCTGCGAGGATATCGCCTCTATCGGGGCTAGATTCAAACAATTGGCTTCTTTTAAATATTTGAAAGAAAATTCTTAAATAAAAGTAAAAATATTATGTTTGCAATTCAATAAAAAATAATGAATGTAAAATTAACAGATATTGCGGAGAAAACTTATTTTCAGATAACAAATAAATTTTCAGATTCAAAAGCTAAAATATTCTCAGATAAAACCATGTCAGTGATAGAAATGATTACTCTAAATAATCAAATTGGGTCAAGGTATAAAAAAACTCCCTTTCGGAAATTTTTAATATCAAACCATTTCTATTTATTTTACAAAATTGAAAAGGGAATTATATATATTGTCTTATTTTGGGACAATAAAAGAAATCCTGTCGACCTAGATATTATACTTAGCTCTTAACTTTTCTTTAAAATCAGCAAAATCAATAGTTCTGCCAGCTTTTATATCGTCTTCACTCTTTTGCAATTCCTGAAGTAAAATTTCCTCTGGAAATAATAAGTTAGTTATTAATCTTACTTCTTGATGAGTAAATGCGTTAGACTTTAATTTTCTATAATAAGTTGCATGCTTTAAGCCCAATCTCTCCATAAAAAACTCAGCCTTATAATAAGATTTGTTTATTAATTCAGGCAAATTATTTATGTAATTCTCATAATTATCAACAATTTCTATCATTTTATGATACTTATAGTATTATTATTTAGCAAATGTAACATAAAAAATGATACTTCATAAGAAAAAACTTTAAAACTTAAATTCAGAATCTTATTTAAAAAACACATCATAAGCAAATCGAATCAACGTACCAACAACAACCACCAAAAAGAAAATTCGAATAAATCCGTTTCCTTTATTGATTGCCAGTTTTGCACCAAGCCATCCGCCCAATCCGTTACTAATTGCCATCGGAATTGCAATGGCCCAAATGATTTTTCCTTTAATCATAAACAGACAAATCGAACCAAAGTTTGTTGCGAGGTTTACCATTTTCGCATTCGCGGAAGCGTGAAGAAAATCAAATCCTAAAAGCGCTATAAAAGCAACTACAAAAAAGCTTCCAGTTCCAGGACCTATAAATCCGTCATAAAAACCAACAATTATACTAATTACAACCGCATAAATTATTTGTGTAGTCGCCGAATGATCTTTAGCAACATGCTGTCCGAAGTTTTTCTTGGCATATGTGTAAATAAACAATAAAGACAAGACGACCAATAAAAGCGGTTTCATAAAATCATTACTTACCATTGTCAGAATTGTAGAACCTAAAAATGCTGACGGAACTGCCAAAAACATCATTATAATTAGCAATTTCCATTGAATTACCACTTTCTTCAAATATTGAAAAGCTGCAAAAGCAGTTCCGCTAAAAGCCGGAATTTTTAAAGTTCCAATTACTGTCGAAACTGGAAGATGAGGCAAGAAAATCAATCCCATCGGTGTTTGTATTAATCCTCCACCACCAACAATTGCATCAATAAATCCGGCTGCAAAAGCTGCTAAACAAAGAAAAAATATGATATAAGAATCCATTACAAAAGATATTTCAAATGCATAAAAAACAAGTTGCAAAAGTACGGCAACCATTTCGTTTATTAGCAAAAAATTAAAGTGGATTTCTCATCAAAAAGTATATTTTTGCTTAAAAATTATTCAAATGGATTTCAATAAAATTATAGAACTTGCGAGTTATACTTTGCCAGCATTAGTTACAGGAGTTGTGGCGTATCGTTTTTTCGAATTGCATATTAAAAACAATGACAGAAAACGTGCTTTTTTATTAAACAAACAAGCTCACAAAGAATCTCTTCCAATCCGTTTACAGGCTTACGAGCGTATGACTTTGTTTTTGGAGCGTATCAATTTGACTAAATTATTAATTCGAATTACGCCAATTTCTCAAAATAAACACGATTACGAAAATTACGTGATCGATCAAATCGAACAAGAATTCGAACATAATCTGACACAGCAAATTTACATGACCGACGAATGCTGGACGATTATTACAACTGCAAAAAACGCCACAATTCAAATGATACGTAAAGCGGCAATGCGCGACAAAGTAGACAATGCTGATAAATTACGCGAAGTAATTTTGAATGATTTACTAGAAAAACAATCTCCAAGTAATGCTGCTTTGGGATACATTAAAAATGAAGTTGCAGATCTTTGGTATTAAAAGCTAAATGAAAGGTATACTATTAAAAATTTCAATTGTTAGCTGGGCACTTTGTTTTATCATCATTGTGTTCAGCTTTTTCAATATTAATCTACCCAGCCTAATGCCTTTTTTGTGGTGTTTATGTCCACTAGTTTTTATTGTTTTTATACCTTCAGTATTATATGCTAAAAAGAGCAGACAGGCAAACGAAGACGATTATAACGATTCTTTTAACTTAAATTCAAATTCAGTTTCTTTACTTCCGTTTGTTGAAAAAGCGCCTATATCACTTTTATTAATATTAGTTACAAGCTTTTTAATCACAGCTATTAGTGCAATCTTTATGTTTACAATGGAAAGTGGCACACCTGAAATTATAAACAATCAATTCGTATTACAGTTTCGTGGTCAAATTGTTAGAAAAATTACAGAAAAAGAATTTTATAATTTAAAATTGTTAGATGTTCGATATTCCTTCGGTTTCATATTAATTTTTTACGCTGTTTGTATCTTGGTAATTAGTAGATTAATTGAGTGGGAAAGTCAAGAAGAAGAATAAAGAAACTACATTTTTCTGTTATCACTCATCACTTCAGACTTATTCTGAGCATATTCATAACCTTGCTCCCACCAATCTTTCATAACATCTTTATTAAAAATTAATGCATTATCGGTTAATTTTATCGGAGTATAATATAAGTTAAGTTTTACATCTTTGGTATTTGCCATCAATTTCCCTATAGCAATATCGTGTTTTTCAACCTGATCTAAAGCAATTCGGAATAAGTCAATCATTAATGAAAATGGGTTTTTACCAATAACTGTTTTAGTCGTATTTACTTCAGTTTCCAAAACAATTACATCAATTTCTGTGGCGCCGCGATTTATAGCTTCGCGAATTGGCACTAAGCTTGAAAATCCGCCATCACCATATTCGAAATTATTCTTTTCTACCAAACTCATAAACGGAACGTAGTTACTTGATATCCAAGACCATTCACAAAATTCTTCGTACGTACAATCTTTAACAGATTTGTATTCAGATTCGTTTGTGGTAAAATTAGTGACAGTCACAACCACGTCGGTTTTTAATTTCTTGAGTTTATTAAAATCAGAAAGTAAAAAGTTATTTTTAATATATTTCTTCAAACCTTTACTTTCTCCAAAAGTTCTTTTTCCTTTAAAAAACTGACGAATTACATTAAAGTGATTGATGGTGACAATATCGACTCCGTCTTTGTTTTTTACCACAAACGGACAAATATTAAAAATACTCGCCATGGTGACATTGGTATAAACAGAATGGATTTTTTTTATATGTCCGAGAGCTAAATGCGGAATCAACAAACTTCCTGTAGAAGTTCCTAAAAACAAATCGTATTCGTGTTTTTTTTCTTCAATCAAATATTGGGCAACACCGCCGGCAAAAGCGCCTTTACTGCCACCACCGGAAATAACCAATGCTCTCATAAAATTGTATGTAGGTTTTGTTTTTGGATTTTTTTAGAGATTAGTAGAGGAAAGAAGCAAGAGGAAAGACTTTTATTGTATTCTTTCGTCTTTCATCTTTCTTCTAATTCTCTCTCACTCTTTCAGCAAACGATTCAATTGGAACTGCTCATCGGGTGTCAAATTAGGCAAAATTCTGTTAAATGATGCACGCATTTCGGGATTTTTTAAAAGAAGTCGAATCGTGTCTCTTCCAAACTTTGAAAATTGCCACATATGATGTGTTGTAGCGCCAACTAAATTACTCAAAACCTGATCGTTAATAATTTTAAAAGCAATCAACTTTTCTAATGCATTTTGCCTTGTCGTCGCTTCATATTTCGTTGAAGAAAAAGATATTAATTCAGAAATTAAAGATTCTGGATTATCACTGTAATTTGGTGTTGAAAGAGCCAAAGAAAGCCACATTGTTCTTAAATTAAAATCATTAAATCCGATCCAGTTTTTCGATTTATCTAAATATTCTTTCCTTTGATCTGGGAAATTTCTCCATAACCAATACAAAGCCGTTTCTTGTGTCTGATAGGATTTATCGTCAAGCAACGTCTCATAACTCAATCGAAAATCTTCTGGAATTTTCGTCAATGTTTCTGCCACATTTTGACGAACCTGAATATTATTGGTTTCTAAAGCCAAAAGTAAAAGCGTTTTTTTTGCTTCATACTTTTCATTTTCTAATTGACCTATAACAGCTTGTTTTACAGACTCATAAATATCTGATTCTAAAGTAGTTTTTAAAACGTCAAATTTCTCTGTCAAAGGTATTTTCTTCAGTTTATCAATCTCAAGTCGCTTCTGAATGGTTTTGTTTTTGCTTAATAAAGCATTGGCTGTGGGCGTATCAAAAACGGTAGATTCCAGCCATGTTTTCTGAAATTTCTCCAGATCAAAATCTGAAACTTTTCTTATCTCAGCGAAGAAATTTTGGGTATTTACAGTTTTATAGGCGTATTTACTCAAATAACTTTTAATTGCTTTTTTGAACGCTTTGTCGCCGATAGATTCGTGTAATACAAACAATGTCCACGCTCCCTTTTCATAAAAAGTCAATGAACTTGCTTTTGCATTTAAAACCGGAATGGTATCGGTTCGTGATGCATATTTTATTTGCTGCGCGGTATCATATAATTTCGAGTAAAAATAATCCTCTCCGTAAATATCTCTTTCTGCTAAAAGCGCAAAATAAGTCGCAAAACCTTCCTGAAGCCAATGATGCGTGCTGCTTTCGGCCGTAATTAAATCTCCGAACCAATGATGAGCCAATTCATGCGCGTCTACATTTGTGTAATTTCGATCACAAAAACCAATCGAATCTACCACATATCGAGTGGCAAAAAGAGTTGCTGTTGTATTTTCCATTCCTGCATACAAAAAGTCACGCACTGGAATCTGGCGATTAATCTGCCACGCATATTTTACACCAATTTCTTTTTCGAGAAAATCAAAAATTCGTTTTGAATAACGATATGTTGACTCAAAACGGTTTGAATCTTTTGGCTCATAATAATATTCTAACGGAATTTTACTTTTAGACTTAAATTCTTTTTTATCAAACTTTCCAATTGCTAACATTAACAAATAGGAACTCATTGGTTTCTGCATTTGATATTGCCAATGATTTACGTTTTCATTTGTTGTTTTTTCTTTTAATATTCCGTTGGAAACCACCTGATATGCTGTATCGTAAGAAATTCCGAGATTAAAAATCAGTTTTTCAGTCACATCATCAAAACTTGGAAACCAATTACTGGTATATCTCCCCTGTCCTTGTGTCCAAATTTGCACTTCATTATCTTTAATATCAACAAAATACAAAGCCTGTTTTGGTTTTGCAGTATAATTGAAAGTCAAATGATTTTGTCCTTTTTTGAAAGGAAAAATCAATTTTAGTTGTTTCGTTGTATTGATAAAAAGGATTTCTTTTTCGTTGAGTTGCACATTCGAAAATTCCATGTTTTTAGCGTCAAGCGAAATAGTATCACAATCTTTTAAAACTTCAAATTGAAAATCTACTGCGCCAGAAATTGTTTTTTCTTTCGAATTTAAAGTCAATTGACCCGAAACAGATTTGAAATCAACGTTTTGGGTTTGTTGCGCAAATAGAAAACTGGTAAATAATAAAAAGATGTATTTCATTGAAATAAATTTGAAGGCGAAATCCCAAAGTTACAAACCTTTAATCAACAAATAGAATGAAATTTGTAAGTTTACCGTATTAAAAATACAAATTGTGTCTGTACCTCAAAAAGCCTTATTTAACTGGAGCAGCGGAAAAGATTCTGCTCTTGCATTATATAAAATTCTTCAAAATTCCGATTATAAAATCGAATGTTTATTGACAAGCGTCAATCAAAAATACGAGCGAATTTCTATGCATGGCGTTCGTTTAGAATTATTGCAGGCACAAGCAGAAAGCATTGGAATTGCATTGAAAATTATGGAAATTCCGGAAATGCCAACTATGGAAGTTTACGAAGAAGTAATGACGCAAACATTATCCAATCTCAAAGATAGCGGAATTACACATTCTGTTTTTGGTGATATTTTCTTGGAAGATTTACGTCAATATCGTGAAAACCAATTGTTAAAAATCGATTTTAAAGGCGTTTTTCCGATATGGAACATTCCAACGAAAGACTTAATTCAAGAATTTATTTCACTTGGATTTAAAACTATTGTAGTTTGTGTGAATGAAAAATATCTGGATAAAAGTTTTGTAGGCAGAATAATCGATCAGGATTTTATAAATGATTTACCCGAAAATGTCGATGTCTGCGGCGAAAATGGTGAATTTCACACTTTTGCTTTTGATGGCCCCATTTTTTCAAAGCCTATTGATTTTGAAATTGGAGAAATTGTATATCGCAAATATGAAAAACCAGAAAAACAAAATTCGTCCAACGAAGCTTGTGATACTAATGATGAAACGGCTTTTGATTTTGGATTTTGGTATTGTGATTTGATTCCCAAATAAAAATGTTTGCTACGAATTACCCGAATTTGCAGAAATTGATTATGTAAATTCTTGTAAGTCGGTGCAAAGAAATTTATTCATTATACATTGCCAGCAAATTTGTAACTGTATTCCAATTTCGAATTGTTGCTGTTACATTCAATTTTTTCTCAATATATTTTTGATCAAAGCGCGTTTTTCCCGCGCCAACAGCATATTTGATAAAAATTTTATTTTCGTCGATACTTGCTTCGTCAGGTTTAAACTGACTGATTTTTAAATCGTTTATATTTTCTTTCTTCAAATTAGTAGAAATAAAAGCAACGTACAATTTTTTGATATCAATATCTTTTTCTTTCAAAAACGGATTATTTGCAAAACAAGATTCTAAATTTTCTTTAGTAATCATGACAACAGGAACTTCATGTCCGAAAACTTTAAAAATTTCCTGTTTGATCATAAAACCAACTTTCGTCGCCTCTTCTTCGCTATCAATAAAAACATTTCCAGATTGCAGATAAGTACGAACATTTTGAAAACCAATATTTTCCAACATGGTTTTTAAGGCTTCCATTTTCATCATATTATGTCCAGAAACGTTGATTCCGCGTAAAAGTGCTAAGTGTGTTGTCATTTTTAAAAGAATTTAAAACAAAAAAGTATTCAATTTTTTATAATTGAATACTTTTAGAATATGGTAACAAACTTACAATTTTTATTTTTCTTTTTTATCAGTAGCAGTTCTTGATAAATTAAAGATTTTCTTTAAAATGGTTGCGTGAAGATTATATGACTTAAAATTAAGATAATATGGGGTCATAAAAAAACTCCGCCAGAAAATCTGACGGAGTTTAAACAATTTGAATTAGTAAGCAATTGTTATAAATATTCTATAGTTAAGACTCTACTCTATTTAAAAGGTTGCGTCGGGTTATGAAATTTAACATTAGAAATTATTCAAATCATTGAAAACTATAATTCATTTTCAAATTTCCCAATTAAAATCTATCTTCGCTTTTTCATAAAATTCCAATTCAGTAAATTCAATTTCAATTCCGACGCTTCGGGAAAAATCTAAAATCTGCAATCTAAAATCTAAAATAATTTAATGTCTAATAATCTCTTAGAAACTCCAATTGAATACTTAAAAGGCGTTGGTCCAAGTCGTGGCCAGTTGCTTCGTAAGGAATTGGGAATTCATAAATATGGAGATTTAGTCAACTTTTTTCCGAATCGATATATTGACAGAACACGTTATTATAAGATTAATGAACTACAGGATACTAGTTCTGAGGTTCAGATTATTGGAAAAATAATTCATATTAAAACGGTTGAATTTGCCAAAAACAAAAAGCGTCTTGTTGCGACTTTTGTTGACGATACAGGACAAATTGATTTGAATTGGTTTCAGGGTCATAAATGGATTCGTGAAAGTTTAAAACTAAATGAAAGCATCGTAATCTTCGGAAAATGTTCACTTTATGGGAGCCAGTTTAGCATGGCACATCCCGAAATTGAATTATTAAGTGAACACGAAAGAAGCCTTCGTTCGGCCATGCAGCCCGTTTATCCTTCAACAGAAGCTTTGTCCAATAAAGGAATTTCAAATCGGACTATTAATAAAATAATGGAACAGCTTTTTTTGGAAACACAAGCATTGTTTACCGAAACTTTTCCGCCTTTTTTACTGGAAGAATTAAAACTGATTCCGAGACGAGCAGCTTTATTTAATATCCATTTTCCAAAAAGCGCCGATATTTTAGCGAAAGCACAATTTAGATTAAAATTTGAGGAATTGTTCTTTATTCAGCTTCAATTAATTACCAAAAATCTAATTCAAAAACATAAAATTAAAGGGCATCCTTTCACGAAAGTGGGAGAATATTTTAATGAATTTTATCAAAATCATTTGCCTTTTGATTTAACGAATGCTCAAAAGAGAGTGATCAAAGAAATCAGAACCGACATGGGAAGTAACGCCCAAATGAACCGTCTTTTGCAAGGTGACGTGGGTTCGGGAAAAACGATTGTGGCCTTTATGAGCATGCTACTTGCAATGGACAACGGTTTTCAGGCTTGCTTGATGGCGCCAACTGAGATTTTGGCTAATCAGCATTTTTTGGGTTTGTCTGAATTTGCTAAAACATTGAACATTAATATTCGAATTTTAACTGGTTCTTCAAAGACTTCAGAAAGAAAAATTATTCATGAAGAATTAGAAAACGGAGAACTAAAAATTCTCATTGGAACTCATGCTTTATTAGAAGATAAAGTAAAATTTCACAATTTGGGTTTAGCCGTAATTGATGAGCAACATCGTTTTGGAGTCGAGCAACGTTCAAAATTGTGGAAGAAAAATGTGATTCCACCACATGTTTTGGTGATGACGGCAACTCCGATTCCGAGAACGTTGGCAATGAGTTTATACGGTGATTTGGACATTTCTGTAATTGATGAACTGCCGCCAGGAAGAAAACCTATTCAAACCGTGCATCGATTTGATAGTAATCGTTTGAAAGTCTGGAAATTTCTTCGTGATGAAATCGCAAAAGGCAGACAAATTTATATCGTTTATCCGTTAATTCAGGAATCTGAAAAAATGGATTACAAGGATTTAATGGATGGTTACGAAAGTATTTCACGTGATTTTCCGCTTCCTCAATATTCTATTTCCATTTTGCATGGAAAAATGAAACCTGCCGATAAGGATTCAGAAATGAAACGCTTTTCTGAAGGTAAAACCAATATTATGGTGGCTACAACGGTTATCGAAGTTGGTGTAAATGTGCCAAATGCGAGTGTAATGATTATTGAAAGCGCCGAAAGATTCGGACTTTCGCAATTGCATCAGCTTCGCGGGCGTGTTGGTCGTGGTGCCGAACAAAGTTATTGTATTTTAATGACAAGCCATAAATTAAGTGCCGACAGCAAAACAAGAATGGAAACCATGGTTCAGACGAATGACGGTTTCGAAATTGCCGAAGTTGACCTTAAACTTCGTGGTCCCGGAGATTTAATGGGGACTCAGCAAAGTGGTGTTTTAAACCTTCAAATTGCTGATATTGTGCGAGATCGGGATATTCTTTCTTTAGCCAGAAATTATGCTATGAAAATTTTAAAAGAAGATTCTGCTCTTCAAAAACCTGAACATGCTATTTTAAGGGCGATTTTCATCGAATTGACCAAGAAGAAAAATATTTGGAACTATATTTCTTAAGATTCTGAGTGGATTAGATACTGAGATGCTAAGTTTCTAATGTTTGCACTTTCTTAGTATTCGTAAAAATGTAAGTATCTTTTCAATTCAAATAAAAACAATTTCAAAAACTAAACTTTGCCTTTTATTAAAATTTAAACATTAATTAAACCATTTATCGTTTTTGAAGTCTAAATGCAAACCTTTGTACATACAGATGTTAAATAAACGCGAACTGCTTTAGATTTCACAACAAAAAGTTAAATTTGCGAACTTACTAAAAACAGAAACCTAAATCTATATTCACCTCAATTTTATGAAACTAAAACACCTCATTTACACCCTTTTAATTATTGCAATTGGTGGTTTTATCAGTTACAGAATTATTTCAAACAAGAGTAAAAACGATGACTCCAAAAAGTCTAATGAAAAAAATTCGCCAACAACTGTTAACGGAACTGTAATCAAAACAGCCACTTTTGATAATAATTTATCACTTACGGGTTCTATTGAAGCAAATGAGCAAATAGAAATTCATAGTGAGGTTTCTGGAATTGTAGAAGGAATCTCTTTTAATGAAGGTACGAATGTTACAAAAGGTCAGGTGCTTTTTAAAGTAAATGATATTGAATTAAGAGCGCAATTAAGACAAGCCGTAACCAAAGAAGGTTTGGCTGCCGAAAATGAAAGAAGAGCAAAATTATTACTTCAAAAAGAAGCTATCAGTCAGGAAGAAGCAGATGTTGCAAGAGCAGATCACGCTTCGGCGCAAGCCCAAAGTCAATTGATTAGAGCCCAAATTTCTAAAACGTCCGTGAGAGCGCCTTTCTCTGGAAAAATTGGTTTGCGTTCTATTTCGCCAGGAACATATATTACACCTACTGTTTTAGTGGCTAAATTGGTTAATACTGGAAAATTAAAAATCACATTTTCGATTCCAGAAAAATATGCTTCACAAGTAAAATCAGGATCAACAATCGATTTTACAGTTTCTGGATCTGACAAAACTTATACAGCAAAAATTTATGCGATAGAACCAGAAGTTGCTGTGGCAACACGTACGCTGCAAATTCGCGCCATTGCAGACAATACAGACGGAAAACTTTTTCCTGGAACTTTTGCAGATATTAAATTGCCTTTAAATATTATTAAAGACGCTATCGTGGTACCTTCTCAAGCCATTGTTCCAATTCAGGACGGTAAAAAAGTTTTTATTGCCGATCACGGAAAAGCTAAAGAAGTAATGGTTGATGCAACTACAAGAACAGATTCTTCTATTTTGATTTTATCTGGATTAAAAGCGGGAGACACTTTAATTACAAGTGGTGTAATGTCTTTAAAAAATGAAGCACCGATTAAAGTAAAAATAAAATAGTCATAAAGTCAAAAGTTTGAAAGTCAAAAGCTTTAGGAATTGCAAATAGATTAAAAGATTTCGTAAAATTTAGAAATAAATCTGAAATCCAAGATCTAAAATCTAAAATCATAAAATGAGTTTATCAACTACAAGTATAAAAAGGCCTGTTCTAACCATTGTACTGAATTTATTAATTATACTTTTCGGTTTTATTGGTTATACTTTTTTGGGTGTTCGAGAATTTCCTTCGATTGATCCTGCGCAGGTTTCCATTCGTACCAATTATACAGGTGCGAATTCTGATATTATTGAATCACAAATTACAGAACCTCTTGAAAAAGCGGTAAATGCAATTGACGGAATTCGTAACATAACCTCTTCAAGTAATCAGGGAAGCAGTAATATTACCATTGAATTCAACCTTGATAAAGATTTAGAAGAAGCAGCAAACGATGTACGTGACAAAGTTTCACAAGCGATTAGAAGTTTACCGCAAGATATTGATGCTCCGCCGGTTGTATCAAAAGCAGATGCTGATAGTGAATCCATAATTTCGATGACGGTTCAAAGTGACACCAGAAGTTCTTTAGAATTAAGCGATTACGCAGAAAATGTGATTTCGCAAAGATTAGAAACAATTCCGGGAGTAAGTGCCGTTCAAATTTGGGGACAAAAACGTTATGCTATGCGCTTGTGGATCGATCCTGCAAAATTAGCTGCTTACGGTTGTACAGTTGCAGAAGTGCGCACAGCATTAAACGCGCAGAACGTAGAATTACCTTCAGGAAAATTAACGGGCGACAATACAGAATTAACGGTTAAAACTATTGGAAATCTTTCTAAACCAGACGCTTTCAACGATATTATCATCAGAACAGATGGAGATAAAATTGTTCGTCTAAGCGATGTTGGAAGAGCTGAATTAGGTCCTGAAAATATTGAGACCAGCTTAACGTCATCTGGACTTCCAATGATCGGACTCGCTATTGTGCCTATGCCTGGCGCAAATTACTTAGATATTTCATCTGAATTTTATAAAAAATACGAAGCTTTAAAAAAGGATTTACCTAAAGATATTAAACTAAATATAGCGCTGGATAACACGCTTTTCGTAAAAAAATCAGTTTTAGAAGTTGCAGAAACACTTGGAATTTCTATCATTCTTGTAATTATCATTATTTATCTCTTTTTTAGAGATTGGGCAATTGCTTTTAGGCCATTAATTGATATTCCGGTATCTTTAATTGCTACTTTCTTTATCATGTGGCTTTTTGGATTTTCTATCAATGTTTTGACCTTATTGGCAATCGTTCTGGCAACAGGATTGGTTGTAGATGACGGAATTGTAGTTACAGAAAATATCTTCAAAAAAGTAGAAGAAGGAATGTCGCCCATTGAAGCTGCCATTAAAGGTTCAAATGAAATTTTTTACGCGGTAATTTCCATCTCGGTTACATTAGCTTCTGTTTTTTTACCTGTAATTTTTCTGGAAGGATTCGTAGGTCGTTTATTTAGGGAATTCGGAGTTGTGATTGGCGCCGCAGTTTTAATTTCTGCATTCGTATCTCTAACTTTAACACCCATGTTGAATGCCTATTTAATGAAAGGCGGAGAACAGAAAAAATCAAAATTTTATATCAAAACGGAGCCTTTCTTTGAAAAAATGAATAGCGGTTATGCCGAAGCTTTAAATAAATTCATGGCCAAAAAGTGGATTAGTTTTCCAATTCTTATCGCTTGTTTCGGACTGATTTATTTATTTTTTACCATTCTTCCAAAAGAGACGGCGCCTTACGACGATCGTAGTTCTGTAACCATGCGTATGACTACGCCGGAGGGATCTTCTTACGAATATACAAATCGTTTTATGCAGGAAATATCACAATTGGTTGATGATTCTATTCCTGAAAAGAAAGTGAGTTTGGTTATTACAGCGCCTGGTTCTGGTGGTTCTGCGGCAAATTCTGGTTTTATCCGGCTTTCATTAAAACAGCCTGACGAAAGAGAAAGATCGCAAAAAGAAATTGCTGACCAGTTATCAAAATATACAAAAAAATATCCCGATGCGAAAACTTCTGTGATTCAACAACCAACAATCGCGGTTAACAGACGTGGTGGCTTGCCGGTTCAATATATCATTCAAGCACCCAATTTTAATAAACTGAGAGAAAAAATTCCTTTGTTTATGGATGAAGTTGGTAAAAGTGATGTTTTCTCGATTACTGATGTAAATTTAAAGTTTAACAAACCTGAATTAAACGTAACAATTGATCGTGCAAAAGCAGAAAGTCTAGGAATTTCGATTTTGGATATCGCGCAAACTTTACAGCTTTCGTTAAGCGGGCAGCGTTTTGGATATTTCATTAAAAACGGAAAACAATATCAGGTTATCGGTCAATTTGATCAAAAAGACAGATCTAAACCATTGGATTTGACGTCGATGTTTGTCAAAAATAAAAGTGGTCAATTGATTCAAATGGATAATGTGGTGAAAGTTTATGAGCAAAGTAATCCTCCTCAATTGTATCACAATAATCGTTATATGTCGGCTACAGTTGCTGCTGGTTTGGCTCCAGGAAAAAGTATGGGAGACGGAATTCAGGAAATGGACCGAATTAAAGCAAAAGTTTTAGACGAAACTTTTACAACCGATTTAGCTGGAGAATCACGAGATTTCGTAGAAAGTAGTTCAAATACTTCATTCGCTTTCGGATTAGCTTTATTATTGATATTCTTAATATTAGCCGCACAATTCGAAAGTTTTATTGATCCGTTTATTATTATCTTAACGGTTCCAATGGCGGTTGCAGGAGCTTTATTCTCGTTGTGGCTATTCAACCAAACTTGGAATATTTTCAGCCAGATTGGTACCGTAATGTTGATTGGTCTGGTAACGAAGAATGGAATTTTGATAGTTGAATTTGCCAATCAGTTACGAGAACAAGGAAAACCAAAATTAGAAGCGATTTTAGAAGCATCAGAAGCACGTTTGCGTCCAATCTTGATGACAAGTTTAGCTATTGCTTTAGGAGCACTTCCAATTGCAATGTCGCTTGGAGCAGCTTCAACGAGTAGAATTGGTATGGGAGTTGTAATTGTGGGAGGAACAATTTTTTCATTAGCCTTGACACTTTTTGTTATTCCGGCAATTTATTTGATGTGGTCGAAAGCCAGAAAACATTATCCGGAATTTGATCATATTGACGAATACGAAAGAGAAAGTAACAAATAGAACCGCAAAAATTGCGAATTTCAATCACTAGAATTCGTGATTTTTCAGGTAAAAGAAAATAAATATGAATACCAAAAACATATACGCATTATTAATCCTGTTCTTTTGCATTCTTAAAACAAATGCTCAGGAAGTTCTAACTATTGAACAAGCTATGTCGATAGCTTTAGAGAATAATTTCGATATTAAAATAGCAAAAAACAATTCTAGAATAAACGAGACAAATGTGACGGTTGGAAACGCTGGAATGCTACCCACTGCAACTGCAAATGTAACAGATAACAATAATGTTACAAACTCAACGCAAGTTCGTCAGGATGGTACCACAACAAAATTAAACAATGCAAAAAATAATAGTTTAAACTACGGCGTTAGTTTAGGATGGACCGTTTTTGACGGAATGAAAATGTTTGCTAGATACGATCAATTAAAAGAACTTCAAAAGCTTGGAGATGCTGAACTTAAAAGAACGATTTTAATGAAAATCGGTCAGGTAAATTCGGCTTATTTTGATTTAGTGCAGCAACAACAGCAATTATCGGCTTTAGATACCACAATTGTAATTTCAAAACAAAGATTGACTTTGGCTCAAAACCGTTTTAGCATTGGAAAAGCGTCCAAATTAGAAGTTTTAAATGCTCAGGTCGATTTAAATTCTGATCAGGTTGCGATGTTGAGACAAAAAGAATCGTACGCAAATGCTAAAATTTTATTGAATCAGCATTTGGCACGTGATCCAAAAATTGATTTTAGAGTTACAGATGAAGTTAAGGTTGACAACAAATTAGTTTTAGTTGATTTAATGGAACTGGCTAAAAAACAAAATCCTACTCTAGAGGCTCAAGTGATCAACAAACGAATTGCAGAACTTCAGTTAAAACAAGTAAAAGCAGACCGCTACCCTATTTTGCGCTTAACTACAGGATATAATTTCTCTGAAAGTCAATCGAGTTTAGGTTTTACCAGTGAAACTTCTAACAAAGGCTTAAATTACGGATTTAATGCTTCTATGAATATCTTTGATGGCTTTAATCAGCATCGAAATGAAAAAGTGGCCAAGATGCAGATTGAAAATTCGCAATTGCTTATAGAACAGCAAAATCAAGAATTAAATACACAACTGAGTACTGCTTTTCAAACGTATTTAACCAATTTAGAATTAATCGAATTGGAAGAAAACAACGAAGCCATTGCAAAACAGAATTTAGAAATAACTTTAGATAAATTCAGAATCGGAACCATTACAACAATAGATTTCAGAACGGCACAGCTTAATTATGTGAATGCAAAAGTACGTTTCAGCAACGCACAATATGAAGCAAAATTATCTGAAATTGCCTTGAAAGAATTAGCTGGAAATATTAATTTTTAATTTAAATTTGTTTCAAAAACAAGTTTAAATGATATCGTACAATACCAAAGATTGGTTTACATTTATTTTTAATTTTCATAAGTCGGATACGGTTCGAAAACTGCTTCCTATTTTGATTGCAATTGGAATTTATGCTGCGGTTGTAGGATATCTCGAAGTCGAATATTTTAAAGTTACCAAAAACGATTACATCCATAATATTCCGCTAATGCATGGAATGCTGGGTTTTGTGATTTCGCTTTTGCTTGTTTTTAGAACCAATACTGCTTACGACAGATGGTGGGAAGGCCGCAAACTTTGGGGCGGACTTGTAAATAACAGTCGTAATTTTGCCATCAAACTTTCTGCTATTTTAAAAGAAGAAAACGACCGGAAATTTTTTAGGGAATATATTCCCATTTATGCTGATATTCTTTACAAACATTTAAAAGATGAAGAAACCAGTAAACAGCTTTTTGAAGATGTTGATTTAGAAATTGATCATCATAAACACAAGCCAAATCAGCTGAAAAGAATCATGTATCACAAAATAAATGATTTGTATGAAGCGAAAAAAATCACTGGTGATCAGTTGATTACTTTAAATGGAGAATTGGTTGCCTTTACAGATATTTGCGGTGCGTGCGAACGTATTAAAAATACGCCTATTCCCTACTCTTACAGTGCTTTCATCAAAAAATTCATCTTTTTTTATACAATGACATTGCCCTTTGGTTATTCTGTTAGCTTAGGATATTTTGTAGCTCCTGTTGTTGTTTTTATCTTTTATGTTCTGGCGAGTTTAGAACTTATTGCCGAAGAAATCGAAGATCCGTTTGGCGATGATGAGAATGATCTTCCGACCAAAAAGATTTCAGAAAACATCAAAAAACATGTTGAAGAGTTGATATAATTAAAAGTTAAAGCTGGTTTTCATATTCTTATTTTCATTAAATTTAAACTCTTCATAAAAATTTAAATTCAATGAATAACCAACGATTTTTAGTCAATCCGCTCCAATTATCACAAGAAAAATCGTTAAAGACTCTTGTTGAAAACAGAACTATTTACAATCTGAGTAATTGCGAATTGAATTTGTTTGAAACCTACGAATCGACAAAAATGGTTCCGTTGAAATTTAATGATTTGGTCGTAACAAGTATGCTTCGTGGCAAAAAAGTCATGCATCTTTTTGACGATCCGGAATTTGATTATCTACCTGGAGAAACTGTGATTATTCCTTCGAATGTAGAGATGAAAATCGATTTCCCTGAAGCTTCCAAAAACAATCCCACGCAATGTCTCGCTTTGGCTATTGATCAGTCGAAAATTACAGAAATACTTAATTTCTTAAATGAACAATATCCTAAAGAAGGAAATAATCTTTATTGGCAGTTAAATTATCAGAATTATTTCTTTTACAACAATGTCGAAATGGCGGCGACAATCAACAAACTTATTAAGGAATGCATGAGTACTTCTGTAGCCAAAGATATTTTTGCCGATTTGACTTTAAAAGAACTGCTAATCAGAATCATTCAGACGCAAACGGTAAAATCTATTGATGAAGGAAAATTTGCTGACCCCAATAATCCGGTTAAAGAAGTTACAGAATACATCAAACAGAATTTAAAAGAAAATATGAGCTTAAAATCGCTGAGCGAAAAGGCTTGCATGAGTACCACTTCGTTCTATCGTTTTTTTAAAAGAGAATTAGGCATGAGTCCGATTGAATATATTTTGAATGAAAAGGTAAAATGTGCCAAAAATCTACTAAAAAACCCAACCCTTCAAATTAACGAAGTCTGTTATTTATGTGGTTTTGAAGACGCCAATTACTTCATCAGATTATTTAAAAAACACGAAGGAATTACACCGAAACAATATCAGTTATTGTATGTTTCTTGAGGAAGATACTAAGTTGCTAAGATTCTAAGTTTTTTAAACTTGAAACAAAGAACTACTCAATCCTACTAACGGGTTCCAAATCCTTTTCTTCTTCTGGAGTAAAAATTCTATATTCTATTTGAAATGTTTTCTTTAAAGGAGTTTCTAATGAAAAACCTCCCACTCCAAATGCGTCGATTACAGTTAATGTAAAATGCGCGTGTTTCCAATATTCAAATAAATCTTTGTCTACCCAAAATTCGGTATCTTCAATAACGCCGATACAAACATCTCCAGTTCGCTGATAATATCCTCCTTTTTCAAAACATTGTGGCTGCGTACCTTCGCAACATCCTCCTGCTTGGTAAAACATTAAATCACCGTGCTTTTCTTTTAGAATTTTAATTAATTCTATAGCTTTTTCTGTGGCATCAATTCTTCTAATCATTGTTTTTCAATTAAAATTTAAAAGCAGTAAACTCTGTGAAGAAATTTACTGCTTTGACATAACCAACTATTAATTTTATTTTGAATCAAAATTACCTGGAGAATGTTTGCTCAATACCATTAAATTTTCATTTAAAGCCCCACGCATAATGCTAACTTTTCCTAAGAAATCTCCAGGATTTTGATAATTTTTTAAAAGAATCCCAATTTCTTTTTGTCATAAGAAATCAGCATATTTTTAGTCTGACGGTATTGGCTCAACATCATTTTGTGGTTTTCACGACCAATTCCAGACTGTTTATAACCTCCAAACGGAGCGCCCGCAGGATAAGAATGGTATTGATTTATCCAAACACGTCCTGATTGAATCGCTCTCGGAACTTGATAAATTTCGTGCGCATCTCTAGTCCAAACTCCTGCACCTAAACCGTACATGGTATCATTTGCAATTTCGATTGCTTCTTCTGTAGTTTTGAAAGTTGTAACGGCTAAAACTGGTCCGAAAATTTCTTCTTGGAATATTCTCATTTTGTTGTGTCCTTTAAATAAAGTTGGCTTGATGTAGTAACCTCCTTCTAACTCGCCTCCTAATTTATTTTCATCACCTCCAGTCAATAATTCGGCACCTTCTTCTTTTCCTAATTTAATATAAGACATGATTTTTTCTTTCTGAACAATCGAAGTCTGCGCGCCAATCATAGTCGATTTGTCTAACGGATTTCCTGCTACAATTGCTTCCGTTCTTTCAATTACTTTCTTGATAAACTTGTCGTAAATATCTTCATGAATTAATAATCTGGAAGGACAAGTACAAATTTCACCTTGATTCAACGCAAATAAAACGGCTCCTTCAACTGCTTTGTCGAAGAAATCATCGTCATGATCTGCCACAGATGGGAAGAAAATGTTTGGAGATTTTCCGCCTAATTCTAAAGTTACCGGAATAATATTTTCGGTTGCATATTGCATAACCATACGTCCTGTAGTCGTCGAACCCGTAAATGCTGCTTTCGCTACTTTTTTGTTGGTTACTAACGGACGGCCTAATTCTGCACCAAAACCATTTACAATATTTAAAACTCCTGGAGGCAGAATATCTCCGATTAATTCCATTAAAACCAAAATTGAAATTGGTGTACTTTCTGCTGGTTTTAAAACTATGGTATTTCCTGCTGCAAGTGCCGGAGCGATTTTCCAAACGGCCATTAAAATCGGGAAATTCCAAGGAATAATCTGTGCCACAACGCCAAGTGGTTCACTTAAAGCGATTGAAACGGTTTGCGAATCTAGTTCAGCAATAGAACTTTCTTCTGCGCGAATTACGCCTGCAAAATATCTGAAATGATCAATTGCCAACGGAATATCTGCTGCAAGTGTTTCGCGAATTGGTTTTCCGTTATCAATTGTTTCAACTGTTGCAATATATTCTAAATTATCTTCAATTTTTTGTGCAATCTTATTTAATAAAATACTTCTTTCGGTTACAGAAGTTTTTCCCCAGGTTTTAAATGCTTCATAAGCGGTGTCAACTGCTAATTCTAAATCTGCTTTTCCAGAATGTGCTGCTTTTGTAAATACCTTTCCATCTATAGGAGAAACTACATCAAAGTATTCTCCTGAAATTGGTGCTACAAATTTTCCACCAATATAATTATCGTATTGTGCCTTAAATTCAGGTCTTTTTGCTGTGGTGCTCATAATATTCCTTTTTTGATTTAAACCAAATTTACCTTCATAAAAAAGAACAGAATAGCACTATTCGTTCATCTTGTAGCACAAAAATTACACATTCGATTTTTTTAGTTAATTATAATATTTAATTAATAAAATTTTAATACATAAATTATCAAAAACGTAGTACTACTTATTTTTTAAACTAGAAAAATGAGCTAGAAAAAAGCTAATAATTTTTTCTTACTCCAAAGCGCAATCCTTATATTTGTAACCTTATTCAAGAATTAAATCGTTACAATGAAAATATCTTACAATTGGTTAAAACAATTTATCAAGACAGATTGGACATCTGAACAAACTTCAGAATTACTTACAGATTTAGGTTTGGAAGTTGAAGTTGTCGAAAAATACCAATCCGTAAAAGGTGGTTTAGAAGGAGTTGTTGTCGGACACGTTTTGACTTGCGAAAAACATCCTGACGCTGATAGATTGAAAGTTACTACCGTTGATGTTGGTTTGGAAGCTCCGATACAAATTGTATGTGGCGCGGCAAATGTGGCTGCGGGACAAAAAGTACCAGTTGCTACAATCGGAACCATTTTATATGATAAAGATGGTGGAGAATTCACTATCAAAAAAGGGAAAATCCGTGGACAGGAAAGTCACGGAATGATTTGCGCTGAAGATGAATTAGGTTTAGGAACAAGCCACGACGGAATTATGGTTTTGGCTGAGGATTTAGTTCCTGGAACTCCTGCTGCCGAAGTTTTTCAAATTGCAAACGACGAAGTTTTCGAAATCGGATTGACGCCAAATCGCGCCGATGCCATGAGTCACTACGGAACTGCTCGTGATTTAAGAGCTGGAATGTTGCAACGTGGTGTAAATATAGAATTGATCACACCTTCTGTAAGCAATTTTAGAGTTGATATGCGTACGTTAAAAATTGACGTAAATGTTGAAGATTCTCATTTAGCACCGAGATATTGCGGTGTAACGATTTCTGGAATTTCTGTTCACGAATCTCCAAACTGGTTAAAAGACCGTTTAAAAGCGATTGGATTAACTCCCAAAAACAATATTGTTGACGTTACTAATTATGTCTTACATGAATTAGGACAACCTTTGCATGCCTTTGACGCAGCAAAAATCAACGGAAAAATTATTGTAAAAACGGCAGAAGAAGGAACGAAATTCGTTACGCTTGATGATGTTGAAAGAACGCTTCACAGAGAAGATTTAATGATTTGTGATGAAAAAGGTCCGCTTTGTATTGCGGGTGTTTTTGGTGGAAAAAAATCTGGAGTTTCAGATGGCACAACGACTATTTTCTTAGAAAGTGCTTATTTTGATCCGGTTAGCATTCGTAAAACGGCTAAAAGACATCAATTAAGTACAGATGCTTCTTTTAGATTTGAAAGAGGAATTGACCCAACGATTACAGAATATGCTTTAAAACGTGCAGCACTATTAATTCAGGAAGTTGCAGGCGGAAAAATCACTTCTGATGTGGTAGAATTTTATCCTAAAAAAGTAGAAGATTTTTCTGTTTTATTGAATTTCAACCATGTTTCTAAAATCATTGGGCAAGAAATTTCAAAAGATACTATTAAAAAAATCTTAGTTTCACTAGATATTAAAGTAAACAGCGTTTCTGATTCTGGTTTAGGTTTAACAATTCCTGCTTATCGTGTTGACGTTCAGCGTGAAATTGACGTAATCGAAGAAATCTTAAGAGTTTATGGTTACAACAACATCAACTTCTCTAAGAAATTTAATGCAACGGTAGCCAATTCGCCAAGAACAGAAGATTACAAAGTTCAAAACGTAATTGCTTCTCAGTTGAATTCTCAAGGTTTTCATGAAATGATGGCCAATTCGTTGACAACGGCAGCTTATGCAAAATTATCGACTTCTTTAAAAGAAGAGCATAATGTTTCGATGTTGAATCCGTTGAGTAGTGATTTAGCAACACTTCGCCAGTCTTTATTGTTTTCTGGTTTAGAAGCTGTTTCTTATAATATAAACAGAAGAAATTCGGATTTAAAATTATTTGAATTCGGAAAAACGTACCACAAATACCTAAACGGATTTGAAGAGCACAAACATCTTTCACTTTTAGTTTCAGGAAACAGAAACAAAGAAAGCTGGACAAATGTTCAAAAAACTACCGATTTCTTCTTATTGAAAGGATTTGTAAAGGCAATTATATCGCGTTTAGGAATTGAAAAGATTTCGAATGCTCCAGTACAATCAGATATTTTTTCTGAAGGGACTGCAATTACTTACAATAATGATATTTTAGTTGAAATGGGTGTAATTAAAAAGCCTATTCTAAAGCATTTCGGTATCAAACAAGATGTTTATTATGCCGATTTTAACTGGGATTTGGTTTTAAAAATCATTACAGGAAAAATTAAATATACAGAGATTCCGAAATATCCTGAAGTTCGTAGAGATCTAGCATTATTAATTGATGAAAGCACTACTTACGAAAGTATTTTCAACTTGGCCAAACAAACAGAAAAATCTCTTTTAAAAGACATTAACTTGTTTGACGTTTACCAAGGAGATAAATTACCGGCAGGAAAAAAATCATACGCGTTAAGCTTTACTATTCAAGATAATAGCAAAACACTGACCGATGTTCAAATTGATAAAATTATGTCTAAATTACAACAGACATTCGAAACAGAACTTGGAGCTACTTTGAGATAATTTTTTTATTTCAAGTCTTTTTTGTTTCAGGTTTCAGATTTGAAGTTTAAACGCTAAGGGCGCTAAGGTTTACGCAAAGTTCGCAAAGTTTTTTTACAAAGCTTTGCGGACTTTGCGTTTATATATGCTTCAATAATAAACTTTGCGTGCTTTGCGGTTAAACTTCAAATCTGAAACCTGAAACCTGAAACAAAAAAACCAAACTCAACTAATTAAATACCTGTTCCAAACGTGATCGCCTAATTTTTGGATTCCTGTTCCCAGATTTTCTGTTTCTAGTTTTGTTTTGGAATTATCATCGAAGATCAATTCTAAAAATAACCGACCACTTTCTTCGATAATATTCCACTTTACATATTCTTTTTGTGAAGATTGATTCGGAAGATAAAGTCCGCCTCCAGAAACACTACTGAAATATTCTTTGATGTAAATCGCACTAAAATCCGGATACAAGTAAATTTCATATTTTTCTTCTTCATACCAGCCTCCGCCAGAATAATCTCTGTCACTTTTTGCTTTTTCTAATTTCAACACTTTATTTGATAAAGAATTGATCATTTGATTTACTAAATAACTCATATTTATAATTGTTAATTATTAATGGTGAATTGTAAATTATCGGGCGTATTTTTGATAGGCTCTTGCCAACTTTTCGTCGTATTTATTGGTTTTATACGCTGGTCCGTTGTATTTTAAGGCAAACGATGCCCAGTTTTTATTTCTTAGAAGTCCAATTAGATTATTTTTTTCAAGAAATAAGCCGAAAGCTATAAGATGTTCACTTTCGTTTTTATTCATTTTTTCCACAAATTCATCAATAGTTTTATAGCCGATTGACATTGCATTAAATCCCATAATTTGAAAAAGTCCCCAAGAAGCTGCACTATTTGCCGCATCTATAAATCTTTTATCCTGAGCTAGGTTTCTAGCTTTTTCTAACCGAATATATTCTGCTGTTCCGCCGACATAATATTTCTTGGTATACTTTTCAAATAAAACATCCTGCGTATTCGAGTTTACGTAAGCATTAGGTTCAATATTTCTCTTTTCGAGTTCACGCCAAAAAATATGTCCTTCAAACAAAATCTTTGGACGACCGTCAATTAAAAACCCTTTTCCATTACTTTCTACTTCATTTACGGCTTTTACAACTGCTAATTCCAAATTAAATTGCTTCGAAAAATCCATTAAATCTTGTTCAGAAAGTAATTTTCCATTCGAAGAAAAACCGTTTTTACTTTTTTCCAGAAGTATAGACCACGTTTTTAATCCGACAACTCCATCCACTACAAGATTATTCTTTGTTTGAAAATCTCTTATCGCTTTATCTGTTTCCGATCCGAAGTAATCTGAAACGATGACATTGTATTTTAATTTGGCAAGAAGTTCATTTAAGTAATAAACTTCAGGAGATTTTACGCCTGCTTTTATTGTTTTCATGACTTTTTATTTATAATTATTTTGGAAGATTTTGAGAAGTCAAAAACTTCATTTGATGAACCAGTCAGATTATCATTTTTATCAAAATAGTTGACTTTATATGAAATCAAAGTATTATTTACAGAAGTGTTTTTTATAATAAAATTGAATAAAATTGGTGTCAAAAAATCAGATTTCAAACGTTCAATGGTAAATTTGCTTCCTGTTTCCTGGACCGTTAATTCAATTGTTATTTTACTTATTGCGGCGTTTTGTGCTTTAATTTGCACTTGAACATATCGATTGTAAGCGGTTGACTGCGAAACAATCTGACTAAATTCAGAACTTATATTTTCGATGTTTTCAAAATCAAAAAATACGTTTTTTAATTCGCCGAAAGCACTTGGATTTAAAACCGAAAAATCTAAAAGCTTTACATCATTACTGAGTAATTCGGGATAGGTTTTAAAAAAAATACTATTGAGATACGTTGCATTTTGATTGTAAACCAGCAAAACCGAATTTAGCTTGCAATTGGAAATAGATTGGTTGTTAATTTGAATTTTCTTGGTCGAATTATCAATCAAAGATTCTAGAATTTCGCCAATAGTTTGTTCAATATTCAACTCAATTATACTGCTGTCTTTGATTTCTGTATGTCTGAAATTGATGTTGGCATATTGCGTAATCGTATTGTTTAATGCGTTAATCATAATGCTGGCTTCAGATAAATTTTCTGTAGAAAGATTGAAAAGAAAGTGCTTTCCGTCTGTCGAAATATCTGCTTGCTGCAAAAATAAATTTCCGCTTACGTCATATTCTGCCGCAATATCATTGGGAAACAAAAACTGAATTTTTTCAAAATAGTCTATTGTATCTCCGTCAAGGAAATTATTCTGTAATAAAGCGATTTTCAATTTCGCCAAATCAAATTCTGAAAGATTCGGACCAATCGCAAACTGAAAACTGATTTTAGAAATTTCTTCTTCTGTGCCCGCGCCTTCTTCGTACGCGTGAAAAATGGTCGAAATACAAGGTTTCATCGTATTTAAATCTTTAGACAAGCTGTAGGTTTTAGAAATCAGCAAAAAGGTATTGGGCTGAACCATCGATTTATAAATAGAAAGTTTACTAAAATTATAACCCGCTACAAAAATTTGTTTGAACTGCGAAAAATCATCATTTAGATTGAAGGGAATATTCGTAAATCCGCCGCTGATTGTTTTATATAGACTATTGGCAGGATCTTGTCCAATTGGATAACTTAAAGTTTTATTGATTTTGAGTAGAAAAGTACTTTTTACGTATTCTTCCTGAATATTGCTTTTGATACTATTTTCTAACTGAAGTTCAGAAATTACCGATTTTGGCGTTTCTCTTATTCCAACATTAGATTTCACTATTAATGGTCTATTAATAAGTGTGGATTTTGTTGGAAATGGCGTTTTGGGAACCAATTCTTCTTTTAAAGATTTACCTTTTAATACTGCAAAATCTCTAGCAAACAGAAAGTTTCTCTTTATTTTAGAATAGCCTTTAAAATCAAAAAAAAGATCAATATTACACTTTAGGTCATTTAGATTCGAAATCAAATTTAAGAATGCAATTTTCACGGCTTCATCAATCAAATCAAATTGAATTTCTTGCGTTGCCGCATTTACAATTCCGTTAATTTTTACAAAATCAAGGTTTACTTTTAAGTTTAAAACAGCTTCTTTCAGATTCAGTACAATGCTTTTTTGATTGACTTGCAAAGCTTTGTTTTTGATGCTATATTTTAAAGTTACTTTTCCACGAAGTCCGCCCTTATTTCCTAATTTATCCGGTACATTTTCATAATAAAAAACGGTTCCGTTATTAGGAAGAACATCAATTTCTGGAAAAAATAACGTGATGTCGTTTTTAAAATAGTCTTTAAAGGAATCATACTCCTTAACAGCGCTATCAGTCTCAATTAGAGGAAAATAATTTTCTATAATTGGAAAAATTAAAATTGGTTTTATATCAATAGATTGAATTATAGGATGTTCAATAACCTTAAAATCATTTACTCTGTTCATTGTCATTGAAGTAAATGCTGTACTCGGTTTTGCAGGTTCGAGATTAAACCTGTTTATGGGAACTAATTTTGTCCCTTCGAGCTTGAATGTGTTTAAATCTGGCATAATGTTTTGGTTTAATGATTAGAATTTGAAGAAACAAAAGGGACATGACGTCCCTTTTTGCTTACTAACTCAAAAAAACTATTCCACAAATGGAGATCTGATTTTCTCAATATCCGCATTTTGAGCATCAGTTCCAGTTGGAATTTCAAACAAAACATCTCCTTCCTGATAATCAATTTTGATGAAATCTGTTGAAATGGAAACCTTTTTAGATTTCTTTCCAATTTTTCCGTTACAAGTGTATTTCACCTTGTATTCTGTTGGTTTAATGGTATAATCCAACTCGTACCAAGCTCTGTACGGAATCGCATCTTCAAAATTATCTGCTGTAAATTTGAATTTTTTAGAAGACATTTTATCCACTTTAAGTGTTACTTCCAACGTATCGCATTCATACAATTCTTCAGTAGACAAAGTATAATTGATCATGTTTTGAATAGGCAGCGGAACAAAGATTTTTGTACCTTCAAATTCAAACTCTCTAGTTGTGTCTTTTAGCTTGATTCTCTTGTCTTTTTCGTACATTACTTCTTGACGAACTTTAACTTTGGTAGAGCCATTATTTTTCACAAAATCAAACACGAAAGCATTTTTTTCTTTCGATTTATCGTTCCAAGTTGCAGGAAAAATAGCATCGATTTCTTTACCAGATTTACTTGTATTTTTCACGTAAGGAGTTCCTTCTGGCGCAATCATTCGACCAGAACTTTTCCAGATAATTTTACCTTTAGAATCAGGATATCCAACTTCAATAGAAACCTGACTCACCGGACTGTCGTTAACAATATCGCTGTCTTTGTCCAATTTTATCAAACCTCCATTTAATGAAGCTATTACTTGAACTTTAGAAAAATCTTCGTCCAATTGAATTACTGTAATGTATTTTTTTAGTTCGGTTGCTGCTTCTGCGCCAGATTTTATGGTCAAAGGCGTTAGATTTCCGCTGATTTTTGAATCTAAAACTTCAATTGCAGAGAATTTGATTTCATCTGTAAATTTTACTTCTCTAATTTGAGTTCCTGATTTCAAACTCACTCCTACACTTCCTGTTCCAAATAGAATCCTGAAAAAACCGCCTGGCTTTTCTGGAGTCGATGCTGGTGTAAATTGTTTCTCGGGAGCATCAAAAATCTGCTTTTGAACCAGTTGAAAAGCAAAATCTCTTTGTTTCTGAAAAAGCGCTTCTTCTACTTTTTTTCTTTCTTCGTTAGAAAACTGATTATCCGTAATAATTTCACTGACAATTCCGCCTTGCGTTAAGATTTTTTCGTACTCACTTTCCCAATTTACATCTACAAACGACCAGCTCACATTAGCTTTAGCTGAAAAATAAGAATGTACTTTTTTGACATCTACAGTAGTTTTAATGGTTGTGGTCGGCATGTAGCCTTTGTACTTGATTTTATTTTCGATCACCAAATTATTTGATCCCGATTCTAAAGCGTTTTTGACTAAAGAAGCACTGTTTCTCCCCATCAAAACCGAAAGTGCATTATCTCCTAACCCAAAAGTTGTTCCAGCGCCTTCTCCCTGAATATTGAAAGTCCAAGGATTTGCACCGCCGAAAGGATTGTTTGGTGACTTTTCACCCACAATATGCATGCTGATCGTGTTTTCTGTTAATTGAATTGGTCTGACATTCGTTTCGTTAAAATCTCTGTCAACACCTTTCAAATAAGAAAATAATCCAAAAAGTTTAGATTGCCTTTGATTTTGATAGTTTGTGTGAAGCTTTTGTTTTAATTTATCGATAGCTTTTTTCAATAAAGCTTCGGGCAAATCGATAGTACTTGTCAAAGTCGTATAAGCACCTGCTTCTTCTTCCAATCCCTCTGCTCCAATCACGGTTGATGAATCTCCTTCAGATTTAAAAACCTGCATGGCAAATTTGAATCTTCCGTCGGGATGTTTCGCCAAACGAGGCGCTTTTGGGTAATAATAAAACTGCATTGGCAGACCTGCATCTCTTAACAATATATTATTTGGATCTGGCGAAAAAAGCACTGTATAATCTGCTCCATCTTCTTTCTCTAAAAGAATTTCTACTGTTCCGGCTCCTGCATGAGGATAACCTAGGGCTGTTGGTTGTGACATAATTTTGAAATTTTAGTTAATTATTTAATGAGGTTTAAATTTTTGAAAGCCAGATTTTTAGTTTAAAACTGACGATGTAAAATTCTATTTTTATAAAATATTATGTAACAGCGCTTTAACCCATTTTTTCAAATCATTTTACCTCGATAAAAAAGGGGATATTTCCCCTTGTTAGAACTTAGGGTTTCAGATAATTTTGCTTCCGACCGCAGTCAAAGAACTGCTAACTAAATCCTTAACCAAATAATAAATAATTAAACCATGAAAAATCCTCCAGCAAAACCAAGCCAGTTAATCACAAAAGAATTTGCAAAACAATTAAATGTGAATTACAACAACAAAAAGGCTTCGCTTACAGCGAAAAAACCTCAAAAAGAAGATGCCAATGCCATTTGGTATTCTTTAGAAGAATTAGAAAACTACATTCATTATATAAAAACAAATGGCGCGAAAGAAGGTTATAATGTAGACGGAATTCGTTTTTACTTTGGTGTTTATCCAGAAGATGAAAAACATGGCGAAAAAGCCGGAATGACAACTTTGTTTTTAGTACCAACCGGTAAAAAAACGGCGGGAGATCAGGCTAAAATTCAAAGTTTTGCTTTTGCCCAAGAAACCCTTTCTTCTGATATTGAAAACCTTGAACCAATGAATTACGGCAATATCGGAAGACCGCCAAGCTTAATCTATTAAAAAACTATGTTTGAATTTTTAAGATCTTATGTTATTTGTCTGGCTTTTTTATCAGGACTTGTTGGTTTGTTTTCGCTTCCAAAACTTCCTGGTAACAAAGCTAAATTTTTAGTACTTTTAATCTGGTTTTCTATTTTAATTGAAATTGTTGGCTATTATTTTACCTATTGGACAGGTTTATTGAATTTTTATGTCTACAATTTCTACATGTTTGCCAGTTTTACTGCCTATATCTTACTTTTACGAGCCTTACTTACCAAAATCAACAATCGAGTTCTGGCAATTGTTTTTTTGATCTTATTTGTGGTTTCCTTTTTCTTAAACATATTATATTTCAAAGAAGACACAAATCGATCCTTTACCTATAGTTTTGCCATTGGCGTATTATTGGTTCTAATATTATCATGTTTGTATTTAGTAGAAATTTTCAATTCAAACAAAATATTAAATTTTAAGAAGTCGGTTTTTTTCTGGTACGTTTTAGGAATACTTGTTTTTCATGTTCCCTTTACTCCTTTTATGCTGGCTATCAATTGGTTTCTAATTAAACAAGATGAATCTGTATTTAGTTTAGTTTTGTTTATTTTAAATTTACTGGCACATTGCTGCTTTATAATTGGATTTATATGGAGCGAAAAGAAATACAATTATTAGTTATTTCCTTAGGTATTGTTTTCTTTACCCTAATCGTCACACTAGTGATTATTTTCTTCTATTTTTTAAAAAAGAGAAACAGTTATTTGGTAGATAAAATGGAAGCCGATTTGTATTTTCAATCTGAACTTGTAAAGACCAGGATCGAGATTAAAGACCAGACTTTATCTGAAATTAGTAAAGAACTTCATGATAATATTGGGCAGATTATTTCGGTTGCGATTATGCAGCTCAATATTTCGATAAGCAATAAAAATGTTCAGATCAGCGAACTTAAAGATCTTAAAAACGTTTTAGCCAAATCATTAGACGAACTGAGAATTCTTTCCCGAATCATTAACAAAGACAATTTGTTGCAAAACAACTTTCTTGAGGCCATTCAGCAAGACTTAGAACGAATTAAGAAATTGAAGAAAATCAAGTATAACTTTAATCAAGTTGGTTTAGTTCCCAGCATAAATGAAGAACACGAATTAATTATTTACCGCATTTTTCAGGAAGCGCTGCACAACAGTTTAAAACATTCTAGAAGCGATTTATTTGATGTTCATATTGAAACAACGGATGCTGTTTTTAAATTGAAATTGCAGGATTTCGGAATTGGATATGATATAAAGAAATTAAATTCGGGTATTGGCTTAAACAACATGAAATTACGGGCGAAACTAATCGGCGCAAAATTAATTTTAAATTCCGATAAAACGGGAACCAGCGTAACCATCGAATACCCATTAACTCAAGGCTATGAAAACTAATTCTAAAAATAAAATACTAATTGTAGACGATCATTTATTGTTTTCTCAATCTCTTGAATTATTAATAAAAAGTTTTGGAGATTATGAGGTGATCGAACGTTTTGAAAACGGAAAAGTTTTTATTGATTACATTGAAGAAAATGCTTCAACAGAAATCGATCTTATTTTGCTCGATGTGAACATGCCCGTTCTCGACGGATTAAGTACTATGAAATGGCTTAAAGACTTTCGTCCAGATTTAAAAGTAATCGCTTTATCGGTAAATGACGATGAAGAAATTATTATTAAAATGATTACCAACGGCGCAAAAGGTTATTTATTGAAAGATACTTCGCCTGAAATATTTAAAGAAGCGATTGAATGTGTAATCGAAAAGGGTTTTTATTTTACCGAATTAGTTTCTGGAATGCTGATTAACAAAGTCAACAGCGACAATAAGAAAATCAATTTGAAGGAAAAAGAAATTGTTTTCATCAAACACGCCTGTACCGAAATGACGTATAAAGAAATTGCCTCACAAATGTGTTTAAGTCCAAAAACAATTGACGGTTACCGAGAATCTCTTTTTGACAAACTTGAAATAAAAACCCGAATCGGATTGGTTCTTTATGCCATTAAGCATAAAATTGTTTTTGTTTGAACTAATATGTCAATGCGGCAAAAACAGGATATTCTTTGATTTTTTCTCTTCCGTTAAGAAAAGTTAGTTCCATTAAGAAATTACATTGTACAATTTCGCCACCTAATTTTTCTACCAATTCACAAACTGCTTTTGCGGTTCCGCCAGTTGCCAGAACATCATCGTGAATTAAAACGCGATCTCCTTTTTTTATAGCATCTGTATGCATTTCTAAACTATCAGTACCATATTCTAGTTCATAAGACGCAGAAATAATATCAAAAGGGAGCTTTTTTGGTTTTCTAACCGGTACAAATCCGGCGTTTAATTCCTGAGCCAGCAACATTCCGAAGAAAAAACCACGACTTTCTGCCCCTACAACTTTATCAATTTTTTCATTTTTTAAAGAATACAGTAAAATTCTAAGACAATTTGTGCGTGCTTCAGGACTATTTAGTAACGGAGTGATATCTTTAAATAAAATTCCTTCTTTAGGAAAGTCCTGAATATCACGTATATAATTTTCAATCTTCATTTTTTTTTAATTTTCTGTTATTTTTCTCTTGTTTATCTCACATTTATGTCTATCTTTGCACCCGCAATAAGCAATCAACAAAGCTACAAAAATTAGCTGATTGTAGCAAAAAAGGCCTCGTGGCGCAACTGAATAGCGCATCTGATTACGGCTCAGAAGGTTACTGGTTTGAATCCAGTCGAGGTCACTACTCGGGACAAAAGAAAAATATCATCTTTTGTCCCGTTTTTTTTTGCCCGTAATCTATTGTTTACCAGATAGATACAGTTAACCATTTCATTGACTCGGGCGGTGCGGATTTTCTGTTCTTGAAATGTGAAATTTTCGGGAAAAATTAAACCAATTAATTCTCTAGAATCAGCTAAAGTCCCCCCATCAAAGGCTTCACCTAGCTTTAAAAGGTTTTCCAATCCAGTCGTCGTTAAATGCTCTATACTCGCCCTGTCGTCCTCTACATTACCCATCTCTTTTTCCAGATTACTGATAATCTCATTGTATTCAGTCTTCATGAGATTGTAATCTTCAGAATCGATTTTCTCGGTAACTAATAAATTTCTGGCCACAGATAATTTCTTTTCATAAACTGCAATCTGCTCAAGGGACTTCTTTTTTTCGTTAGCTATTACTCCAGTATGCTCTCTATAACCTTCAAGCAGAACTGCGGTATATAGCTTCTTAACTTCTTCTAAAGGTTTAAATTTATTTAAATGTTCTTTAAAAATCTTGTTAGCTATTTCAGAATTCACTCTCCATTTACATACTTTATCACAGTGATAATAGTAGTAATATTTATTCCTTCCTTTACATTTACTTCCTGTTAACTTCTGCCCGCACTTTGGACAAAGAAAAAAACCTCTCAAAGGAAAATTCTCAATAGTCTTAATTTTCGGCCTATATGTTCGTGCTTTACTGTCAAGTACATCCTGTACACGATAAAACAATCCCTCACTGATAATTGGCTCATGCTGTCCATTGACCCATCTCTCCTCTTCATCTCTGTACTTAGGAACAACAATCTTTCCACAATAAAGAGGATTTCTTATAATAAGCCACAAGTTGTTCTTAGAGATACCAAAGCCTTTCTCTTTGGCCATTTGGTAAATAGATTCAGTACTAAAAATATTTTTCGCAATCTGTTCAAACACCCATATAACTTTTACAGCTTTCTCTGGTACAATGGCAATATATTTTTTTCCATCTTCTGTAACTTTATTGGCATAACCATAAGGAGCCATACCCATATGCCTACCCTCCTTCTTACCCCTTCTAAGCCCCTGAAAAGTATTCAATGCCCTTCGGTCGTTTTCAACCTCGGGTGCTGCCAGGTAAAACGCTAGCATCATTTTGTTTTCTGGAACACTCAGATCAAGTGGCTGTTCTATTGCCTGCGGCTCTATACCCAATTTTCTTAATACATTGATCATTTGGTAAGCATCACCCGCATTACGGCTGAACCTGTCCCACTTCATAAAAAGAACCAGATTAATTTTATTTTTATTTTTTTTTACATCATCAAGGAATTTTTTCCACTGAGGCCTGTTAAAAGTCTTTGCTGAATGATCTTCATAAATTACATTGCGTATCTGTATTTGGTTTATGCTGCAATATTTTCTTAGCATTTCCTCCTGATTCCGTTGGGAGAATCCTTTTTCTGCTTGCTCGTCAGTGCTTACTCTGATGTATAGGAACGAATGGATATTATCGACCGTGTATACAAAGAGGTAAAAGAATACCACAGCCTGGTGCGCTACTACACCAATAAAAATATTTCGGTCAGTATCCAACGGGCTAAAAAGCAGAACAGCACCAAAAGGGTTCTTGAACTTTACGGCACCCCAAACCAAAAATACTGGTAATATGGAATTCAATAATCTTCATGAGGTCCTTCGCTCGCTGTATGATGAGATGCTACCACTGTCCGCCGATATGGCAGCGGTGGCCAAAGGACTGGCAGGACTCGGGGCGCTGTTTTTTGTGGCTTTGAAAGTCTGGCAGGCACTCAGCCGAGCTGAACCTATTGATGTCTACCCGCTTCTGCGTCCTTTTGCACTGGGTCTCTGCATCATGTTTTTCCCGACGATTGTGCTGGGTACAATCAATGCCGTATTAAGCCCGATAGTTCAGGGAACACATAGCATTCTGGAAGATCAGGTATTGGACCTGAACGATCTTCAGGCTAAAAAAGACCTTCTGGAGCATGAAGCGATGATCCGCAATCCTGAAACCGCCTATATGGTATCGGACGCGGAGTTCGACAAGAAACTGGACGAGCTGGGCTGGTCGCCTTCGGACATCGGGACTATGGCCGGAATGTATATGGACAGGCAGACCTATCAGATAGAGAAAATAATAAAAGAGTGGTTTCGCAACCTGCTCGAAATACTATTTCAGGCTGCAGCGCTGGTGATCGACACCATACGCACTTTCTTTCTCATAGTGCTGTCCATCCTGGGGCCTATCGCATTTGCCATATCAGTCTGGGACGGATTCCAGTCAACTCTCACGCAGTGGATTACACGGTATGTCAGCGTTTATCTCTGGCTTCCCGTAGCGGACCTGTTCAGCTCGATGCTGGCCAGGATCCAGTCCCTGATTATTGAAAGGGACATAGAAATGCTTGCTGATCCTGCTTTCATTCCTGACACCTCAAACACCGTATACATCATTTTTATGATCATCGGCATAGTTGGATATTTTACCATTCCAACTGTGACAGGCTGGATTATCCAGGCAGGCGGCGCAGGAAACTTTTCACGCAACATCCACCAGACTGCCATGAAATCCGGAAATATAGCAGGCGCAGGCGCTGGTTCGGCCGCAGGCAACATTGCCGGAAGGCTGGTCAATAAGTAATCAATAAACATTCACTAAAATGGAATTTAAAACACTCAGAAATATAGAAAACAGTTTTCAGCAAATCAGGCTTTATGCCATTGTATTTGCCGTGCTCTGTGCATCAGTGACCGGATACGCGCTTTGGAGATCGTATGGTTTCGCCGAGCAGCAGCGCCAGAAAATTTATGTGCTGGACAATGGCAAATCGCTCATGCTCGCACTCGCTCAGGACGCCTCGATCAACCGTCCTGTGGAAGCCCGAGAGCACGTAAGGCGTTTTCACGAGCTGTTCTTTACGCTCGCCCCAGACAAAAATGCCATTGAAAGCAATATGAAAAGGGCATTTAGCCTTGCCGATAAAAGTGCCTTTAACTACTACAAGGACCTTTTGGAAAAGGGTTATTACAACCGGATTATATCAGGCAATGTACAGCAGCGTATCGAAATGGACAGCGTGGTCTGCAATTTCGAGACTTACCCGTATGTGGTGCGGAGCTATGCAAGGCAAATTATCATACGCTCGAGTAATGTAACCAGACGCAGTCTGGTTACATCCTGCCTTCTGGTAAACTCGGTGCGCTCGGACAATAATCCGCAGGGCTTCAATATTGAAAAGTTCGCGGTGGTTGAAAACAGGGATATAGAAGTCATCGAACGCTAAAAAAAATCGTATGGAAGCATTATTAGATTTAGACACATTTGCGAGAATCCTGACTGAAAAAGGATTTAACGGCTATTTCCATACGCAGGGTGCGTACGCCGGAAAGTTAAAAGACAGCATCAGCGAATACCTCGAAAACTGCAAAGATGGAAAAAACAGTTTGCCTAAAGAGGACTTGCTGCTGACAGGCTACCTGCAATGGTCGGGTGAAGACAAGCCCAGTGTACGATGCATTATGCTGGTAAAATACCTGAACGGTAAATTTTCTCTCAGCAGAATGGAGGTGGCAAGGAAAGACCAATTTGGACAGCTGCTGAAAAAAACGGAACTGACAAACCTGTCTGTTATATCTGCGCCCAGCGCGTCGCAGGCAGTCGCCTTGGTCAATGTTGAACAGCAGTTAAAAGCAGATAGATCTACTAAGCGTTTCAAGCACTGAAAATACAAATAGCAAGATTATGAAAAATTTAAGAGCAAATATAAACCAATGGCTGGAAGGGCTTGACAAGAATTGGGAAGCAATGCCAATAAAAAGGCAACATCAGGTGATACTGTACTTTTTTGCAGCGTACGTGCTGCTGACCGCAGTTGTCATTTTCAACGTATGCCGTGATACTGTATACGCAAGAAACAACATAGCTATAGAACATATCGAAAGCCCTGCCTCGGCAGGGAAAGAAAGTCCGGCGTCCCTACAGGAATCCCTCAAGCCAATTAAAAAAAAATAGGATTATGAAAGAAAATAAAAAAAAGGTCAGCCTTCTCTCGGAAGAGCCTCGCCAAAACAGTTCCTCGTTTCTGCCTGATGAAAAAAAGACAAGCCTCGAGCGTATTAAAAAACCGCTGATTTTCACGCTGATGGGAATTGTATGTATCGGTTGTATGTATTTGATCTTTAAACCGTCGACGGGTAAAAAACAAATAGAAAACCTAGGACTAAACGACAGCGTGCCGCAGGCCAGCGGATCGGTACTGCAGGCAGACAAGCAAAAAGCGTATGAGCAGGAAATGCTCGAAGATAAAGAAGAGGAAAAAAAGAACGCTTTAACCACGCTGTCGGATTACTGGAATGAGGGCAACGCTGAGCAGAAACAATCACTGCCCGACGACGCGGAACGAACTAATAATCCGGCGCTGAACACGTACCGTACTGCCCAAAGCACGCTGGGCTCATTCTATCAGCAGGATAACGGAGAAACCAAGGAACTGCGCCGACAGCTGGAGGAACTGAAGCAGGAGCTCGCACAAAAGGAAATTCCCGAAGCTGCCACGGTTAATGACCAGCTGGCACTTATGGAAAAATCCTATCAGATGGCAGCTAAATACCTTCCCTCAGTCCCCGCTCCTGTCGAGGGTTCAGGCAAAAACACTACAGTAGCAAAGGCGGAATCAGAAGAGAAGAATTTTTCGGCACTGGTCCCTGCAAAAAAAAGCAAAATCTCCTCGCTGTATCAACCTGCGTCCGATAGTACTCTTATTGGAGAATGGAACACGGGCAGAGGGTTTAATTCAGCAGGTTCAATGCAAGAGAACCTTCAGCCAAAAAATAGCGTCAAGGCCTGCGTACACCAAACACAAACTATTATTGGCGAGACAGGTGTTTCCCTTCGTCTTGTAGAACCTGCAAGGATTTCAGGTCATATAATAGCAGCGGGCACAATAGTAACGGCAAATGCGAAGATACAGGCAGGCCGCCTGCAGTTGAAAGTCACTTCCATCGAACTGGAGGGCTCCATTATTCCGATAGACATTACTATTTATGACCTTGACGGCCAGCAGGGAGTGCCAGTTCCTTATTCTGCCGAAAGAAGTGCCCTAACTGAAATGGCGGGCAACATGAGCCAACAGTCCGGCACGAGCCTTATGATGACACAGTCTGCAGGACAGCAGGTGGCCGCTGACCTGAGCCGCGGGGTGGTTCAGGGCATCTCGGGCTATTTCGCCAAAAAAGTGAGGACGCCTAAGGTGACCCTAAAAGCAGGACATCAGGTGTATCTGGTTTCCAAAAAATAACAGCAATCTAAAATCAATTAATCATGAAAAATCATTTTAAAAAATTCTGGGCAACAGCACTTTTAATAACATATTCATTTACCGCATCTGCGCAGGAAAACGAAGCCACTAGCCTTGATTTAGGAACGATACCGCCCTATCATATGCAGGTTACCTATGACAAAACTTCCCATCTTATTTTCCCGTCCGCTATCCGGTACGTAGATCTTGGAAGTGAATACCTGATTGCCTCAAAGGCCGAGGATGCTGAAAACGTCCTTCGCGTCAAGGCATCGGTCAAGACTTTTGAAGAGGAAACCAACTTTTCGGTGATTACAGATGACGGCCGTTTTTACAATTTTAACGTGCAGTACAGCTCGAGCCCGCCTACCCTCAGCTATGATCTTATGGCGATGCAGAAGAACTTCGACAAAGTCAGTGCAAGCGATGTTCTTTTTGAGGAGCTTGGAAAAACACCGCCCTCACTGGCAGGTTTGATCCTGGAAACTATTTACAAAAACAACAAGCGAATCGTAAAGCACATTGCATCGGAGAGTTTCGGCATTCAGTTCAGCTTAAAGGGCATCTATATCCACAACTGCAAGTATTATTTCCATACGCAGCTTGAAAACCAAACCAATGTACCTTTCAGCATTGACTTCATGATTTTCAAGGTGATAGATAAAAAAACAGCCAGACGAACTGCCTCGCAGCAAAGGCCGATTGTGCCGCTCCGCATTTACAAAACCCTTGATGAGATTCCCGGAAAAGCCACAGACCAGAATGTATTTCTCTTGGACCAATTTACAATAGCGGATGACAAACTGCTGCTAATTGAGATTTTTGAGAAAAACGGAGGGAGACACCAGACACTCAAGATTAAAAATTCAGATCTGGTAAAAGCCAAGGTGATAAACAGTATGCACCTTAAATTTTAATAACTATTAAAAAATTAGAAATTAAAAAGTATTACAGCCCGGAGCATTGCTTTGGGCTGTTTTGTTTCCTGAGCTTAAGCCTTTCCTGCAAATACATTGCATAACTCAATTAACGTTAGTATCTTAGCATTGAACTGCAAGAGCCAAAACCTATTTTGGCAATAAGGATTTAACTTGTATTGTTATGCATAATGTTATTGACCGCACCAACAGGTTTTATATCGAAATGTCCAAGCAGGTACTTTCTGAAAAGGAATATGATTTACTTCAGAAACTACTCATTGAAAAGATGCCCCTGACCAAGGCGGCAGAACAATACGGGGTTACATCCGAATATGTGGAGGAGCTTTACGAGAAAACATGCAATAAAGTAAAAGCAGCAACCGAACTGATGTGTGAAATCGATTATTACGAAAAAAAACTTCAAAAGCTAAAGCACGAATTAAATCCAAATCCCAGCCCCGCTCAAATCAGAAAAGAAAAAGCAGAAAAAGACCGGCAGAAACTGCTTTACAACAGCGAATTTCCTTTCAGCAGAAGACTGCAAGGTGTACTTGAAACTTTAGAAATCAGAACTATTGGAGATCTGGCCAATATTCCGCTAAAGGATTTCCAGCATTTCAGGGGATTTAAAATAAAGTGCAAAGAAGAACTCATAGCCTTTATCGAGTTTGAAAACATAGCGTATCTTTTCAAAGGCTTTTCCCGCTGGAAAAAAGCGCCGATTATACAATTAAAATAAAAGCCATAAAAAAAGGCGGTCTTCTTTTGCTTCTTTTCTTTGGCCGCCCTCGGAAAGAAAAGAAGCCCGCCCAAAAACAGCAAAAGGGATGATAAACATCCCTTAAAAAAAACGCAGCGGGTTTGGTAAAATAGCGGGTACTGCATTTTGGCAAAAGCGCTCCACCGTTTTAAACGCAAAAAGATGCTCCGCCCGAGAGGAAGGAGTGTCTTTTTGCCGCCCGGTTTCGGGCTTATATTGGAATGGGCTGAGAGCGGAAATCTTTTAAATTCAGGAAAAATCCCCTGTTTGCTGTCATGCCCTCACGAAACAAATTCCATAAAAGCGAGCATCCCATCTGCGCCAAAGCAGAATTAATAAACAAGTCCTGTTTGTCGAGCGCCTCGGCAAGTGAACAGCTCGGCGTGTCGTCCTTCGTTTCAGATTTTTGTAACAGCTCACCAAATTCCTCGGTCACAAAAGGCAGGCTTTCCACGGTTTCAAATTTTTCGGACTTGGGCTGTGGAATTTCCCCAACGGTGGAGAGTATGACCTGTCCTGTATACTGGCTGTTGCCAAAATCCATCCAGTATTTCGGGTCATCCCTGTGATGCCTTTGATTGCTGTATTTTAATATTTCGGCAATGTCAAAACGGGAGCGTATGCTGTCAGTGCACGTGATATAAATGGATGCCTTTGCATTACTCGGCAGTTTTCCAAAGCTGTCCCTCTCAAATTTTACGGTTTCCGCTTTCCAGTTTGTACCCGTAAAACGGTTGGCACGGTTGATAAGTGCCACGGATTTGTTAAGTCCGACCTCACTGGGCGCAAAACGCTGTCTGCCGAGATTGGCATTTGTGATAATATCATCATCCCAAAGGTGCACCGACAGTCCTGCATGTCCGAGTGCTGTTAGGCTGTGGTTCATTTCCATAAGGGCAGTCAATACCTTTGAGCCTGTACCGCCCGCCCCAATAAGGTTAATGGTGATGGGATTGGTCGGGCTAATCAGATACGGGTCTGTAAAATGCATTTTGGTTTTGCCTGTTTTCATGACAATAAGTTTTTAAGTGTTCTAGTATTGCTTTTCAAAACTTCCTTTGGAAAAATTCTGCCTGTTGCTGTAAGATCTTTCCACAGGCTCACGCAATTGCCCTTTACAGGGCTGTTCTCTCCCATAAGGTGGCTGAAATAGCTGTTAAAGAAATAATCCTCCCACGCCTTTGTAAACTCTTCCACGCAAGAACATTCCTTTATCTCAATATTTACTGACCCCATACACACCCTGCCGTCCTCATAGATATTGAAAAATGGCGCAAAGTACAGTGGTGTTTTTTCCGTAGGTCTGCAGTTGCCCATAAGGGCAAATACCCGCAGGCTGTTTTTAGTAGCCTGCCATAACATCGGAGGTACATTAGCTCTTCCGCTTGGAATACCTAAACCCTCTATAAAATAAAGCGGTCTTTTTTGGGATTTGGTATACCATATCACAGAACCTTTGTCCCTGCTTGGATGAATATGCAGGATATTTGTTGGCAGAATCCCGCCCGATTTCAAAAAGGCGGTCTGCTTCTGCTTTTCGGTCATAAGGGCTTTTGCGAGTGCCCCTGCTTCACGCTCTGTGAGCGGATGAGCATTGATAGGCCTACCGTTTTTATCCATATCAAAATGCTCTACATACATATCTTTATCTAAACCTTTACTTTCATAGAAAACAAGGGCGGATTTCGGGTGGTAGAGCGTCCCGAAATCCTCTGTTCTATCAATTACATTATTCATTTTTGTTCTGTTTATAGTTATATAGTAAAGCGCACATATCATCCAAAAGGGCAAACAGCAGACTTTCAAAATCAAGGCTGTTATTTGTTAATTCATTTCCGTCAAAGCATTTTAAAATCGTTGGCTCGTCCATTGCACCGTACTCGTTAAACTCGTTGTTGATGCTCTCCTCTATGCTTTCATACAGCCATCCTTTGGTATCGGAGATAAAGGAAATGTACTTTTCCATCCCGATGCTCTCGTTTTCCGTTTCTTCGTCTTCATCCCTGTCATTCATTGGTGCATTTCGAAAAATGCTTTCATGGGGATAGTCGCTATATAATGCAAAAGCTTTTTTTGCAATTTCAGAACACTGCTTATCAAAGTCATCACGGCTTTTAAAAGCTTTTAAACGCTCTTCGAACACGGCTAAATTTATGTGGTTGAAAATCTTCTTTTCGAGACAGTCCCCGATAAGTTCTGCCTTGTCAAACTCCCTCACGTACCTCACGTTTTCTTCCCTGTCCTGCTCCTCTTCTGTCCATTCCCTGTGCATTTCATAGAGCCAGTACAGATAACTGCTCTGCTGTCTGTAATATGGTACATCAGCACTATGATACAGATACGAGCATACCGACAAAAGCAGATGCGCATTTTTTTTGTATTTGGGGTCTTTGAGCATCTGATAAATCGGTTCAATTGGGATATAATACAGCGTTGTGCCTGTGGTGTATTTTTCCTCGCTGAGCAGATACGTTCTGTGGCTATCCTGCAATACACGCAGTTCGGAAAAGTTCCCCACACTTTTTTTCAGTTTCTCTTCCAAATCCCATACAGCCAATGACATATTATAGGGATATTCAAAATAACGGGTCGCCATCGGCTCAATATGGTAATGCTCAGCTAGACTGTCAAGAGAGCTATAAAAATCATTTTCCATTTTGGAAATATCTTGACAAGCCTGTAGCGTTTTATTCTCCTGCAGTCTGGGCAGAAAAGAAACCTTTAGAAAACCATCGGTAGCATCCCCGAAGGCACTGACCTTGGTTTGTCTTTCTGTACCTCGCCTGCATCTTTTGGTCTCTGCATCGAGTGCATAAACCCTGTGAGCTGTGCGTGAAGCTGTTTTTGTCTTTTTCGCTCGGGCAGTTGCACTGTTCCCGATATAATTGTCTGTTGCATAATCCATGGCTTTAAATTTTAGGTTATCCCTTTGTTCCCATTACCGTTTCAAATCGGTATTCCACCGCATCGTCCCTAATGGCAGGGGCTGATATTTTGGCGGTGGTCAGTATCGGATAGGTCGGAGCATAAAAATTCAGTACCGCTTCGGTGCTCCATCTTGGCTCGGGGTCGGAAAGCCTGATTTCCTGCCCTTTGTCTTTGAGTATAAAAACCCGCTGTAATTGTGTTGCTAATAACATGATTGCTGTATTTTAAATTAATACCCTATGCTTCTGCTTCGGGGTCGTCTTCCCAGTATTCCGTTTCCCGTGCGTCCGTTTCTTCCTCGTAGATTTCTGGTTCTTGCGCCTGCGCACTGCCATAGTCGAGGAAAAGCGCCTCTCGGGGCGGTTCGGGTTTTGCGGTCTCGGCTGTACTGCCGAACAGATCGGGCGCAAATTTTGCCGATAATTCAGCTTTGCGTTTGCGTATCTCCTCAGCCTTAAAAGGAAATTCATGTATTTCAGGCACTTTTATCCATGCCTCACGGAATTTCCCTTCTTTTTCCAGTTCGTCGGCTTTAGCCATGGCGTCGCTGAATTTTTTATCTTTGGCTTCCTGTTCTTTTTTCTGCTTGTCGTCTTTCTCTTTTTCCATAGCCGACTGCTTTTTGGTATCTTCAAGCTGTTTCATATAGCCTTCCATGTCCACCATAAGACCCGAAGCGGACTCAATGGGCGTAGTGATATTCTCAAAAAAACCGCTGTCGAGTTCTTCGGCTGTTCCCCGCAGGTTTAATGGCGGTATGCTGTGTTTGGCAGTATCCCCGCACCCCTCATTTTGAAGCATGACCAATACGATAAGCCTGTCCTCTGCCCCTTTGGCAATGGTAATGTGCAAATCGCCTATGATCTGCAACTGTGCTATCTGATTGAAAAAATTAGTTGTCGTTTCCATAATTTAATTTTAATTTTTTAATTATTGACTCTATGACGCTCTGCTCATTATGCCCTAACTTGTAGAGGCGTTCGATGTAGCTTTTCATATTTTCCTGATATTCCTTTTCTCCCTCTTCCCCTTTTAAGATAAGCAGATGGGTGTTCCATTCCCCTACTGCCTCCCTTATGATGGCTACAAGCTTTTGGGCGTACTTTTTTTCGGCTGTCTGGCTTTTTTTTGAAAGCCCCACTTCTATATACTTGTCCAAAATATGCCAATACATACGGGCTTCCTTGCCTGTACTGCGGTGTTTGCTGACAAATTCATTGTAGAGATACAGTATAAACTCAAAATTGTTGCTGTGCTTCCTTGCCATAATTCCTGCGCTTTTATGTTACTGAATTGTGCAGATGTCTAGCCCTGCTATCGCATCACTAAAACCTGATTTTAAAGGCTGTCACAGTTTCGCAACAGCCTTTGGTTATCTGCCTTCCTAATTCAGGTTAAGAATTTCTGCTCCATCTGCCTGAAAAGCCGTGCAGAGTTCAAATGCCTTTTGGGCTTTGCCCTGAGCTGTGCCTCCCATGACAATGGACTGCAGTTTGGCTTCGCTGTCTTTGTATTTTCGCACATTCTGGTAGTAGCCCGTAACTCCATTGTAAGCCCCGAAAAGCGTGCCTTTAGTGGTTTCCATCTGCTGTGATTCGCTTGCAATGGCGTACGCAAAAGCATCCTCAACGGTATTTTTAAACACGGTAGACATTTCATCTTCTGCCCCTTTCTTGATTAAAGCTAGTGTTTCGGTATTGGGACATAGTGCCAACTGAATCAGTTTTTTAACTTCCCTGTCTGTTACTTTTACTTTAGACCATTCATTAAAGATGCCCTCTAACTGACTGCTGAGTTTATCCGCCAGTCCTATTACTTTATGGGCATCATCCAAGCGCTGTTTTGCCCCCGAGGTATGGCGGATGCGCACCACGTTGCTCATGGAGCGGAGTGAAGCGTTAAGGGTATTTTGGCATACGATACGGATGGGCGTAAAAGCCGCCGTGATGCTTCCGCTTCCGTCATGGGATGTGGTCAGGAAAATATATTTTTCGGTCACATCGTCGCCGTTCCCTACCCTGATATAATCAGGAAGTTTTGCCGTTATAAAAATGCGCTCGCCTTGCCCGAGTGCCCCTGCCGTTTCGTACAGTATGCCGTCGCCCCCGCCTACAATGGCATCAAAGAAACTGAACGCTTCACGGTTCTGCACGATTTGGTAGTCTTTCCCAACCACGCCCAAAACGGCATTGCTGTCGGTGCGGATAGTGGCAAAGCTGTCAGGAACTTCGAGTTCAGTACTGCCCATTTCAATACCGCCCGAAGTTTGGATAATGCCCGATGCTTTTGTGTATAAAGGGCTTTTAGCCACCTCGTAATCAAGCCCCGCATGTCTTATGGCTTCTGAGCTTGTCGGGTACTGCTCCACGATCTGCCCGAGCCCGTGCCATGCTTTTTTCTTTACGCTGAAAAAAGAATACTTTTCTGTTTGACTGTTGTAATTGATATTATGTGCCATGATATTTGATTTTTAAAGTTTGAAAAATAAAATTGTTTAGAACCCTTTACTGCCTGCTCAAAACGGGATGTCGTCCTCAGTCTCTTTTAAGGTGGCTTTTTTGTTTTCTCCCTGCTCTGCAGTCTGCCCTGTTTTCAACGCCTGCGCACCTTCGGATTTCTTCCCGCCCCCGTGCAGTTTGATATTGGACGTGTTGAAGTTCAGCCCCGCGCGCGGTTCCCCGTCGTTTCCTGTCCACGCCCTTGCGCTTACCATTCCAGTGAGCTCCACCACCGTGCCTTTGGTCAGCCACTCGGCAACCCTTGGGCTTATCCAGTAGGCGCAATCAAAAAATGTGGTCTGCTCCACCTTGTCGCCTTTTCTGTTTTTGTAGCTCTCGTTGATGGCTACTGAAAAATTTACTACCTGTCTGCTGTCTGACAATGTGCTTACTTTCGCATCTTTTGTCAATCTTCCTGTAATGTTCATGATTTCTGAGTTTTAAAATTTTTACTTTCTTTTTCCCGTCCCGCATTTTTACTTTTTACTTTTTTTTACTTTTCTTTTTTTTTGAAATTTTATTCGGCAATGAGAGCAGGCGCTGTTTTGTTTCATCATTGCTTTTTTCAATATTTCAATTCTCATTTCTGACATTTTTTTTTATTCGTCTAAAGAGCCGCAGTATGCTATGTTTTGTTTCATGAGCATAAAAAGGTGAGTGTCCGGCAAAAGCAAGGCTCTGCCAAAAAATACAACCCGCATGGGTGGAGATTTTTTGGCAAGACCTGAAAGGCCCGGCCTTGCTTTTGCTCAAGGACACGGACTACCTTTGCTCCTGAAATAAAACAAAAGCATACAGGGTCTTTGATAAAAAGTAAAAGGGAAGCAATCGGGATACTATAGATAAAGAGTATTAAGGAAAAAAGCAGACAGCTTGAAGGGTGAATTCCAAAGACTGCCCCCTGAACCTCAAAAAAGTATTATCGAGGACAGGGGGTAATTACGAAGTCACAGCTATTGCCGCACAGCTAAAAAGATTTAGTATATTATTCTTATATTCGCTTAGAAATCATACTAATGGCACAAAGCCAACTGTAAAAGCCGTATTGGCACCATTTTATGGCTGGGATAAATTAGTTACCGACTATGCACTAAACCGATTCACAACAGTAACAAAATGACAGAATATAATCCATTTGATAAAGACTTAGAAAATCTAGACGAACAAGAACTTCAAAAATTAATTGACAATTCAATAAGTGAAGGTTGGTATATTGAGTTTAAAGCGGACATTCCTAAAAAAACAAGTAAAATTGATGGAGCTAAAATTGTAAAATCTATTTCAGCATTCGCAAACACAAAAGGAGGTTGGCTTTTTTATGGTGTCCAAGCAAACGACAGAAATATTGCAACAAATATTTGCGGGATTGATTTCAATGAATACAAAAATATTTCAGACCAAGTTTCCCAAATTATTTCAAGTAACATTGCTCCAAAACCAATCTACCACTTTAAGACAGTTCCTCTTAATTCTGGCAATTTTGTTTTTGTAATAAAAATTGAAGAGAGTCCAACTCCACCTTATATCACGAGCCAAGGGGTTATTTATCAAAGGGAAAACAACGAAAGCAACCCAATAAAAGACAGATATATAATTGAAAAGCTATCAGAAAAGACCAATGAGTACTACGAATCAATTCAGAGGTTCTGTAAAATTGATTATGGAGAGACTAAAGGTCAATCCGAATCAAATCAATCATATTTAGAATTATATCTGTTTCCTCTACCATATAACGAATTTACGTTTGAGAACTTTTATTCGACAGATTTTTTTAACCAAGTAGCTAATAGATTTTATCAGAGCGTTGATTGTGTTTTCGAAAACAATGAAGGTGAAAAGAAAAACATTCCTTTAAACTTAGGTTTTAATAGTATTTACAGTTCTCAAAACTCTTTAATTATTCGCCCATTAAAAAATGATAATTTAATATACAAAACAACAACTGCAGAACTTTTTAAAAATGGGAGCCTAAAATTTCTCATTCCACTATATGAATTTGATTTAAGTAGCGTTCCAGAATATTACAAAGACTCAGAAGTTATTGAATATTTAAGAGACACCTATTCTCCTTATGAAACGGTAAAACAATTTGATCACTTTATTCGCCATTCCTCAAAAAATGAGCCAAGAGAAATAACGAGAAGAAAAGATACAGATTTTGTTAGGCATATTAAGATGATTGACGGGGCTGAATTCATTTATGTTCTTCTAATAATTATTTCAAAGTATAAAGCAGTACTTGAAGACAACAAATTTGATTTAAAATCCGAAATTGGTTTTAGAGCCAGATTGACCGACACTTGGAGAAAATTTGTTTTCTTTGACAATAAAGATTACCTCGACAAAATCAAGTTGTTTAATTTGCCAATTGCACCGAAGACAGAATTAGAGGTACCAAGTTTTATTAAAGGCAATCTCTATAAATTAGATTTAAATGAACAAACTTCATTCTTTTCAATTGCTCGGACAATTTTAGACGCCATTGGATTACCTGATTCATCGACAATTAAGTTTGCTGACATAATTAATGACGGCATAAAACGATACAAACAATAAACTAATCAAAGAAGCATAATGGAAAGTCGGTTTTGTATTTGAGATGATTTGGCAAATCCGAAGAATGGTTTTTATTTAGTCCCAAACCCGCTGTAGCACCAAGACGTTATAGCCAATTTTAATGAACGAAATGAGAATATTTGAACCACTAGATGGAAGTGTTATTGAAGGAATCAGCAAAACTTTAGGCGAAACTAACAGCGGATTGTCTGGGCCAGAAATAGGGAAGTTTCTTCCTGAAGTCGGAATTATCGATTGTGATCCAGGAATTACCAAATGGAAAAGATTATATAACGCTTTTGTAAACTTTCAAAATAGAAATCATAATTCAAATAACATATTGAAGTTCATAAATAAATCAATGAATCCAGCTAGATTTGTGGGAAAAAATGAACAGTTTGAAGATATCCGATTTGAGTTAAACAAATATTTATCTTTTGCTGGTTTGAAACTCAAGGAAAATGGAAAGTTAACGTCAACCGAAATCACTTCCACAATTTCTGAAGCCGAACAGAAAGCAAACCGCTTTAAAAGCAAACTCGAGCAAAGAAATACACACGCTAAAATTTATGAATATTGTAAAGCAGAATTATTAGCGGAAAATTATTTTCACTCAGTTTTTGAAGCGGTAAAAAGTGTAGCAGAAACTATAAGACAAAAAACTGGACTTACGCAAGATGGTGGAGAATTAATTGATTTAGCTTTTGCCTTAAAAAATCCGTTAATCAAAATCAATAATCTTTCAAACGAAACAGAAGAAAGCGAGCATAAAGGTTTGGGAAATTTAATAAAAGGTGTTTTCGGAATGTTTAGAAATACAACAGCACACGCACCAAAAATCATTTGGGAAATAAATGAAAATGACGCACTAGATATAATGTCAACAATTTCATTAATTCACCGAAAATTGGAAATTAACTAAATAAGAAAAACTGACTATAACAGATGCTTGGCGAGATTGGGGTTATAGGTTGAATTAAAAGACGGTATTGTGTTTGTGAAATTTGTGTTTAACCGAAAAATCTCGCCTCTTTAATCCCTAGCCTAGCACCAGTATGCTAGTGACAATTCTACACAACCCCTAAAAAATATAACTATGGACAATTCAATGAAATTATATTGGGAATTGGTTTTTAAAAGACAAACCAATAATGAACTTTTACGAGAACTGAACAATCCAATCCGTCAATATGAGAAAGAAATGATAGACGGTGCAATTGTAGATATTGGATGTGGACAGTCGCCATTTCTTCTTGATTTCCTTTCAACTGACCGGGAAATTATTGCAATTGACAACGAGCAAATACAATTAGATTTCTTAAAAAAAAGAGTTGAAAGCGAAAAATTAGCTACGCTAAAAAACTGGAGCTATTTAAATCTAAATTTTCCCAAAGACGATTTACCAGACGTAAAATATTCCTTAATTATTTTTTCCAATTTACTGCACTTTTTTACGCTCAAAGAATGTGTCGAGATTGGTAAACTTATTGCAAAAAAGTCAAATACAGGAACATTATTATACGATGGCGTACATTCCGTTAAGTTCTACGCTAACAATCCGTCAAATTCAAATAACAATGATTATTTTAAACATTATTTTACCATTAGAGATTTAGACAAAGTTTTTCCAGGTCATCTGTTTCAAAGAATATATTATGCGGATATTGATAAAAGCGATTCACAAAGCGAAAGAGGTCTAGCAGAAGAATGGCTCGACAAAGATATCGAAGCGGATGGAATAACAGATTCAAGGCAAATTGATTTAATCAAGAAAGATTATTTGAAAAATAAGAGACAATCAGACATTATAGCAGTTTATCGAAAAAAATGAACTGCCACTTACAGCTGTTTGGCGTAATAGCTGGTTGCTAACTAAACTTGACGTTTTTTCTCCACGAAAAAAAACTATCTTTATCAGACAATAATCTTTTCGCTGGATTCGCTACTGCGCCAAGCGCCTGAACGTTAGCTGATATTTTGCCACAGTATGATTCAAAAACAAGACTTTTAAAACAAATTAAGACAATGAATAACTATTCGTATAATTATTTTGGTAAAGATTTAGATGAATTAACTTATGCAGATATATCCGATTACTTTATCACAGAGCAAGAAGAATCAGATAAAATTGAATTCAAAGCATATCATGCACAATATGGAAATTTCAATAAAAATTTTGAGGGAGTTACAAAAGGAATCTGTGCGTTTTTAAATTCCAATGGAGGTATATTAATTTGGGGCGCACCACTCGCTAAAAAACAAAACGATAGAATTGTCTTTCAAGGTGAACTATCACTAGTAATGGAATTAATAGAAAAAGATTCGTTAATAAGCAAAATCTCAGATTCAATAACTCCATTGCCGGTAAATGTTAATGTTAAAACAATAGAACACAATAATCTATACTTATATATTTTTGAGATACAACAAAGTAATTATAGCCCACATCAATTCAAAAATACGTATTGGGCAAGACTGGATGGACAAACTAAACCAGCCCCACATTACTTGGTAGAAGCATTATTTAGAAAAATCTCATTTCCCCAAATTGAGGGTTATATTGCATTTGATAAATTTGGTAATTATGATAATACAAGAGTTTATCTTGATATCACTGTTTACATTCTAAACTTTTCTGAACTACAAAATGAATATGATGTCGAGTTCACTTTAATCTGTAATGAGGCTATCTTTGAAGGTTCATTTACCGACACAAATTCATGGAAATATTATTCTTTGGGCGGACATAAATTCGAAAGCGGAAATTATATTAAAACGCTACATTTCGGAAAACCAGAAAGTATTACTGAAAAAATCGTCTTTAATTTAGATGAGTTAAAAGAAAAAAATAATGGAAATATCCATATCTCATTAATTTTTGGTGGCAAAAATTCTCCATTAAAATCGTCAGAGTATAAATTGAATTTTAATACAAATAAGATTTCTCAAAAAAACCCTGATATTCTAGAATTCAGTGCCGAAAACATATTTAGTTCTGAAAAACAAAGAATTTTAGGAACCACAAAAGAAAACTTACTTAAAACTTTACTTAGCAGATAAAACAGCAGGTATAGCAGCTACACAATAGATTTGCCTTATTGACTTAATAGGAAAATTGATTTTGGAAGATTTGGCAAATCCGCAGAATGGACTTAATTTAGTACCAAACCCGCTATAATACCAGAACGTTACCAGCAAACCAAACAAAAATGAACACTGAAAAATATGAGAAAAATATTCATCACTATACTTTTCCTCTTTTGCTACATCAATCTATCCGCACAAACTAAAAACTCTAAAACTTCTGAGAAGAATAAAATCGAAATAATCGATGAAAAAATCCCTTATAAAGAAATTTTACTTTCCTTTCTCGGAACTTTAAGTGCCTTTTTAATTTGGAGAGTTCAACATCAAAAAGACAAAATTAAGGATATCGAAAGTCAGCTGTCCGAAAAAAAATATAAATTGTATTCTGAAATAGTATATTTAATTGTGGACTTAACTATGGCTAGTAAAATGGGAGAAAAACCATTGACGGAAAAAGACATTCAAATAAGACTTTTAACTGCAAAGAGAGAAATGTTTCTTTATGCACCTGATAATATATTTAAAACGTATACTGCTTGGACATTAGAATTACAAGGACCAACTCCTGGGGTTAGCCACTTTAAAACATATTTCAAGATGATGAAATTAATCAGAAAAGATATGGGCTTTGGCTCAAGTAAAATAAACCTAGATGATTTTATGCTATTTCTAATGCAAAACAAAGAAGAATATCAAAATTTTAAAGAAATTAATAATTGGTGATAACTGGTTAACCGGTAACAACTACTACAATGTTAGCCAAATATTTTACAAATAATAGCTTATGACAGCAACAACTATTGACCACTTAAACTTAGTTTTCACTTTTGTAAACTTATGTGTTTTCATATACTTTACTATACTTGTTTATAACTATAATAAATCCAAAGATCGTATTGATTTTTTACGTCAAGTTCCTCTAATTTCCATTGAACAAAACTATAATAGCAACTATTATATCAAAAATGTAGGGAGCGGGCCAGCTCTGAATGTTAGAATATTAAGCCAACCTGATTTTGAGAATAAAACATGGAGAAAAAACGAAATCGGATATAGTTTGTTTGGAGATTCAACAGAAATTGAATTAAACACATTTGATAAAAGTGCATATCTAATATTATATAGTGACATTCATCAGAAAAAATATTTTTCATATATGAACAATAATATTTTAAGTTTTGGCGCTTATAAAAATACTAAATCTGACGATGAAATTAATAAAATTCTAAAGTTTAAAAAACCAAAAGAACAGTTAAGGGATAACCATTCTCCATCTGTTTAAAAATACTACTGCTAACAGCTACAACGCATTTGGGCAATTGACTTAATGGAAAATTGGCTTTGTATTTGGGGTGATTTGCTCACCTATTCGCTATCGTTCGGCTTGCAAATCCGAAGAATGCGCTTAATTTAGTCCCAAACCCGCTGCAGTACCGGACGTAGTGCGAAATATACCAAAAAAAAAAACGAAAATGATACCAGAATTTAAACCTTCACTAACTTTTGATTTTAATAATTCAAAAAAAATATTTGAAAACTTACTCGAGGAATATTCTGATTTTGATAAGCAACCTCTTAAATCGAGATTTGCAATGAATTGTGCAATAAACTCTTGGCATTTAACTGACTGGACTTTTCAAGAATTCTTTATTAATGATATTCGATTTCAAGATAAAGTTAGCGTTGATAAAAAAGGTAATGACAATTTCGTCCAAGGAATAATTCTTTATCAACAATACTTAACAAAACTTTGTCCTGAATTAGAGTATATGAGATTAATTACAAATGGAACTAAACATTGCATTTTAAAAGATAAAAACCGAAAAGAAAAAACAATTACCAAAGTGGGTGATTTTTGTAGTTCAGATTTTTCAAGACACGATTTTAATGTAACTCGATTTATTATAGAGATAGATAAAGAAAAGAATATCGATTTTGAAAAAACACTTTTGAAAACAATGGAATTTTGGAAAGAATTCATAATAGCACCTAAATAAACAGCTATCGACAAAAGCTACTACAACGGATTTGGGCAATTGGCTAAATGGAAGGTTGGTTTTGTATTTGGGATGATTTACTTTATCTATTCGCTAAGGCTCGGTTGTTTGGCCTGTTTGATATTTTCGGTGGAAAATCCAATAATAGATCTTAATTTAGTCCCAAATTGCTGTAATAGCATTGTGCAATACTCCCTAGCCCCGATAGAAGAGGAAATCCTTTTGTGCCGGGGTTCGGCACAAAAGATTGAAACGTATAGCGGGAAAAAGCTCCAAAAAATAATATTACATACAAGCCTGATAACAAAGCACAAACAAAGACAAGCACTCCCATACCGCCCAACCTGCCCCCGCCACCCCTTTTAAAAACAACAGCAATAATCTAATTCAAATAATAAAACAAAAAACTCCCATCCAACCAAAAATTACGATCGTGAAGACCGTAATTCTCAAAACCAAACCAAAGACCCAAAACACGCAGCCAAAAACACCCAGCCCCTATGACCCGCAGAACCCTTATAAGAAACCCCAAACCGGCCCCAAAGACATAACCGGCACAGAAATAGAAAAGGACCTTATAGAGAATGGGTGGAGATTTTTTGCCAAGACCTGAAAGGCCCGGCCTTGCTTTTGCTCAAGGACACGGACTAACTCTTCTCCTGAAATAATACAAAAGCATACAGGGTCTTGGATAAAAACTAAAAGGGAAGCAATTGGGGTACTTATGGATAAACAGCAGTCAGGAAGAAAAGTATTGATCGGGAGTGAATATTTATAATCTAAAATTGTAGTAACTTTATTAAAGATATATACTAAAAAAAATTTGATGGAAAAATTTATTCTCTCAGTTGTTTCCTTACTTTTTGCGTGCTTTACCATAGGGCAAAATACCGTTCAAAAAGATTCTATAGTAAATGACACGGTTAAAAACATCACGTTCAATTACAAACAGCTTATCATTCCGGGAGTTTTGATAGGATATGGTTTTTGGGGAGCTGAAAGCGGGCAGATTAAAAGTTTTAACTTTCAAATCCGTGATGAATTTACAGAAGACATTGATAAAAAAGTTACAATAGATGATTTTTCACGATATGTTCCTGCAGTTTCTGTTTATGCGCTTAATGCTTTTGGGGTCAAGGGAAAAAATAATATGCGCGACCGTTCTGTAATTCTGGCAACTTCAACCATTATAACCGTGGGAACTGTTTTTGCCTTAAAATCAGTTACTAATGTAGAACGCCCCGATGGATCTTCCAATAATTCATTTCCTTCCGGCCATACCGCTATCGCTTTTGCGGGCGCTGAATTTTTATATCAGGAATATAAAGACAAATCTATATGGTACGGCGTGGCGGGTTATGCGGTGGCTGCAGGTACCGGCATATTTCGAATGTACAACAACAGGCACTGGCTTACAGATGTGGCGGCAGGCGCCGGAATTGGAATCCTGAGCACCAAAATTGCCTACTGGATGAATCCCTATATTACAAGGAAATTATTTCATGGTGAACAAAATAAATCGACATCCTTTATAGCCCCGTCATACGATGGTAAGAATTTTACAATCTGTTATTTTAAAACATTTTAGGATAATTTAATTTCAATAAAGAGTCCTTTTATTCAGTTTTTCTTCAGAATTCATTTGTAAATTGCAGCATGAAAATTTTGATTATTGAAGATGAGCGCGAAATTGCGCAAAGCATCAAAGACTACTTTAAAACAAACGGCATTCAATGCGAAACTGCCGAAAACTATAATTTGGCACTCACCAAAATAGACAGTTATGATTATGATTGTATCCTGCTGGATCTTATGTTGCCTGATGGTGATGGTTTTGATATCTTAAAAGAGCTAAAAGCCAAAAATAAAACCGAAGGCGTAATTATTATATCAGCTAAAGAAAACCTTGAAACACGCCTGGAAGGATTTAATCTTGGTGCCGATGATTACCTTACCAAACCTTTTCATCTCGCAGAACTTTTGGTTCGCATGCAGGCACTCATTCGCCGTAAAAATTTTAAAGGAAGCAATAGTGTTGTCTTTAATGAAATTGTGGTCGAAGTTTTCTCCAAAACAGTTTCGGTAAATGATATAAAACTGGATCTCACCAAAAAAGAATTAGATTTACTTTTGTTTTTAATTGGCAACGAGAATAAAGTGCTTTCAAAATCGGCTATTGCAGAGCATCTTTCCGGGGATATGGCCGATATGCTGGACAATCATGATTTTATATATGCCCATATCAAAAATCTTAAAAAGAAACTAACTCAGGCCGGCAGCGGAGATTATATAAAAACAGTATACGGCTTAGGATATAAATGGGAAAATGAGCAATAAAAAATTACTTCTTAAAACAACCAACAGTTTTCTTATTTACGCTGTTATTATACTTTTAGTAGCGGCGCCGGTATTTTATTATACCTGCCAGTGGCTCTACATTTATGAAACAGACGAAGTACTGCTTTTTCATAAAGGGGCTTTTGTAAAGGAAAGCCATAGCAAGTATACCGCCAATGACATTGCAGCATGGAACAAATACAATCATAATGTTACTATTGTGCCCGATATGGGCGTGAACAAAGACTCCATCGTCGGTGAGATGATTTTTGAAGCCATGGCCAATGAAAAAGAGCCATTTCGCATACTGTATGCCCCGGTAGAAATAAACGGAAAAAAATATACTTATATAGAAAAGCGTAATTTGGTAGAAATGGAAGGAATGGTGATCAGCGTTGCTTTCATGTTCCTTTTTATCATCATTATCCTGCTTATTGGGATTATCTGGATATCCAAAAAATCAGCTGCACAAATCTGGAAACCTTTCTATAACACACTGAGCCAGATTGAGGAGTTTGAAATTGATAAAAACAATTCGCCCCAATTTATTGCAACAGATATCGATGAATTTGACAGGCTTAACAAAAGTTTGGAACGGTTAATTGAAAAAAACACTGTTATTTATAAAAGCCAAAGAGAATTTGTAGAAAATGCAGCTCATGAACTCCAGACCCCATTGGCTTTATTTCAGACTAAAATTGACACGCTCCAGCAATTGGACTTAACCAGAGAACAATCTGCCTTAGTAGGATCTCTTAACAAGGATGTTTCAAGGCTTAACAGACTCAATAAAAACCTTTTATTGCTTTCTAAAATTGATAATGAAATTTATCTGGAACAGGAAACCATTATTTTAAATGAATATATTGATAAAAACATTAATTTCTTCATTGAACAGGCACAAGCCAAAAATGTAAAAATCAATACGCATTTTAAAAATATTCTAAGAACTAAAGGAAATACTGCCCTGACAGAAGTGCTGCTGAATAATTTATTCCTGAATGCCATTCGCCACAATATAAAAAATGGCGTCATTGATATTATCATAGAAAACAATTCACTAAAATTTGTCAATACGGGTCAGCAAACGCCACTCGGAGCGCAGAGCATCTTTAACCGTTTTTCAAAAATAAATCCGTCATCGCAGGGAAATGGGCTGGGACTTGCAATTATCAAAAAAATCTGCGAAATTAACCATTGGGATATCCGCTATTCCTTTACCGATAATCTGCATACTTTTGAGGTGATTTTTTAGAAAATTCAAACTTCCTACAGAATCACCTATGAGCTTTGTACTATTCTTTTTTAAATAGTACAAATGAAATCAAAAACACTACTGCTCTTCTCTTTTCTGCTGATAGCCGTAATGCAATTATCTGCCCAGAAAAAATCTGTAATTCTTTCGGGAATTATTACCGATAGTAAATCCAAAGTTGCGATACCTTACGCCAATGTTGTTTTAAAATCTCCAAAAGATCCTAAAATTTTCTTCGGGACTGTTAGCACCGAAGATGGGCGCTTTACTATAACAGGGGTAAATTCAGGAAATTATACCCTAGAGGTCACTTCAATTGGTTTTAAAACAAAATCACAAGCCGTATTTATTGGAAGCCTTTCTGATTATCTGGATCTTGGAGCTATCGGACTGGAAGAAGACATCAATACTTTATCTGAGGTCATTGTGAGTTCAGACACGCAAAAAAATCCTGTTACAATGGATAAAAAAGTGTTTGCAGTCGCTGATAATATTACCCAAAGCGGAGGTTCAGTTCTGCAGTCTATGCAGAGTCTGCCTGGGGTTACGGTTCAGAATGGAAAAGTGCAGTTAAGGGGAAATGATAAAGTAACCATCTTAATTGATGGCAAACAAACCGCGCTCACAGGATTTGGAAACCAGTCCGGACTGGATAATATCCCGGCTTCAGCCATCGAAAAAATTGAAATTATCAATAATCCATCTTCTAAATATGATGCAAACGGAAATGCCGGAATCATCAATATCATTTATAAAAAAAATAAGCAGGATGGCCTCAATGGTAAAATAGGAATTAGTTCGGGTTATGGCGCGTTGTGGGAGCGCAAGTCAAATCTTCCCACTATCAGGGATCAATATCACATGACCCCTAAAATCAATCCGAGCCTGTCTTTAAATTACAGAAAAAATAAAGTAAATACCTATTTACAAGCTGATTATCTGTATACAGAAACCCTGAACAAAAATGAGTTTGTAACCAGAACCTACGATGACGGCACCATAATCAACCAGCAAACCAAGCGAAATCGCGACACGCATTTTACCACCATTAAAACCGGAATCGACTGGAATTATAACGACCAGAATACTTTTTCATTTTCCGGATTATTTGGAAGCGAAAAAATTATCGATCACGGTGATGAGCCTTTTTTTAATGCCGATTATTCTGAGCGTTTGCGTCTCTGGCAATTTTTAGAAGATGAGCTTAAGACAACTGTGATGGCAAGCGCTTCCTATCAGCATAAATTCAGACAGGCAGGACGAAAATTAAACGCGGGAATTAATTACACGTATCATCAGGAAGATGAAAAGTATTTCTTTGATAATAATCTGCCAGCTTCTACAGGAAAAGATGCTTTTAAGTTACTCTCAGATGAAAAAGTAATCGATCTGAATTTAGATTATATCCAGCCTTTAAAATACGGTCGTTTTGAAACGGGCCTAAAATTTAGAAACCGCCAAATTCCAACCAATATGCAGTTTTTTCCCGGCGAAAACTCCCCTATCGATGCCAATGCCGGAGGATGGGCCACCTATAAAGAAATCATACCTGCTGTTTATGGCAGCTATATTTATGAAACAGAAAGAATTGAAGCGGAGCTCGGACTGCGTTATGAATATGTACAGCTAAAGTATGAGGTAACCCCCAATCATCCTGTTTATAAAAGTGACGGTTACAATTATACAGAACCTTTTCCGAGTGTTAAACTCGCTTACAAAATAGACGATAAAAATAAAATTACCGCTTTTTACAACCGTCGTGTTGACAGGCCTAATGAAGTCGATATTCGTATTTTTCCAAAATACGATGATGCTGAAATTATTAAAGTAGGAAATCCTGCCCTTCGTCCGCAGTACACAAGTGCCTTTGAACTGGGTTATAAAACCGATTTTAAGAAAGGCTATTTTTTAGGTTCACTTTATTACAGGGTGGTAAACGGTACCATTACCCGAATTGCAACAACGGTTCCGGGCAGCCCAATCATTTATAATGTATTCCAAAATGCCATGGAAAGTTCTTCTTTTGGCATTGAGCTTGTCTTTGCCAAAGAACTCACCTCGTGGTATTCTTTTAATCTGAATGGTAATTTATATAAAAATACTATTGACGCTTTTACGGTAACCAATTTATATCCCGTTCCGTCAACCTATAACGCAAGTCTGCAGGAAGCAACTTCGGGAAATGTAAAATGGAACAATACTTTTCAATTGAGCACAACACTTTCGGGGCAGGTTTCAATGGTTTACCTGCTACCCGATATTATTCCACAAGGAAAAATTGATTCACGCTTTTCTACAGATCTCGGTGTAAAAAAGATGATGCAAAAAGGAAAAGGCGAAGTATTTTTAAATGCCACCGACATCTTCAATACACTGGTAATAAAAAAAGAAATCCAGGGTGAGGGTTTCCGCTATACCACCAAGGATTATTATGAGACACAGGTAGTTCGCTTTGGCTACAGCTATAAATTCTGATTTCCCAATAAAAACCAAAATTCAAAATAAATTCAGAATTGGATTATAAAATTTGCTTTTCAATACTAAAAATATATGAATAAATTATCTTCAAAATACGGCAGATATTCGCTGTTGTTTCATTTCATTATCTGGTTTTTAACCCTTTCACTGTTGCTGAGAATTGCTTTTTTTATATGGCAATATGATGAAGTTTCGTGGAATTTGATTGCTCTTTTAAGAACATTCCTGACAGGTTTGCTTTTTGATTTTGGCACTGTTGTTTTCATTTCACTCTGCAGCATATTTTATTATAGTCTAATGCCCAATAAATGGATTGGCTCGATATTAGATAAAATCCTTATTTATTTTTTCACATCACTCACGGTCTTTATTCTTGTATTTACTTTTTTTGCCGAATTGACATTTTGGGATGAATTTAAAACCCGATTTAATTTTATAGCCGTTGATTATCTTATCTATACACATGAAGTTGTAGCCAATATTAAACAGTCTTATCCGCTTCCTTTGCTAATTGGCGGGGTTTTAATGTTAAGTGCAGCATTTCTGTTTCTTTTTTATCAAAGAGGAGCCTTTACAACGACCTTTACCTCTAAAGCGACTTTTAAAACCAGGCTTTCAGTTTTGTCTTCAGCTATAATTGTCGCTCTGTTTTTTGTTTTTTTTATTACCAATAATCAGGCGGAATGGTCTTCCAACCGCTATAATTCTGAAATTTCAAAGTCCGGAATTTATTCCTTTTTTGCTGCTTTTAGGAATAACCAGATGAAATATGTGGACTTCTATACTTCAATTGATAACGACAGAGCTTTTGGTGTTATAAGAAAAAAACTGGCCGCTGATAATGCTGTTTATTTTAAAAGTGGTTCTTCCATTCACAGAAAAATAACAGACAGCGCTGCTTCCCCTGAAAATAAAAATGTCGTCTTTATTTTAGTGGAAAGCCTTAGCGGAAGTTTTCTTAAGGAGTTCGGAAACAAAGAAAACATAACTCCGTTTCTCGATAGTCTTGCCCAGAAAAGTATCTTTTTTGAGGATTTATATGCCACTGGAACCAGGACCGTCAGAGGTATGGAAGCCGTTACTTTATGCATACCTCCCACGCCGGGCCAGAGCATTGTAAAAAGACCTAATAATCACAATCTTTATACGGTTTCTAATGTTTTTAAATCCAGAAAATACGATTGTAATTTTTTCTATGGCGGAGACGGTTACTTTGATAATATGAACGCCTATTTTGGAGGCAACGGATTTACGATTTACGATCGTGGACGGGGAAGCGTTTTGAGCGACGAAATTAAAACGATCCGAAATAATATCAATGATAGCGAAGTAACGTTTGAAAATGCATGGGGAATTTGTGACGAGGACATTTTCAATAAAATGCTAAAAGTGGCAGACGCGCAATACAAAGCCGGAAAGCCATTTTTCAATTTTGTTATGACAACATCCAATCACAGGCCTTTTACTTATCCGTCAGGAAAGATTGATATTCCATCGGGAACAAGCCGACAAGGAGCGGTAAAATATACCGATTTTGCCCTGAAGGAACTATTCAAAAAAGCCAAAACAAAACCCTGGTTCAAGAATACTGTCTTTGTTATCATTGCTGACCATTGTGCCAGCAGTGCCGGAAAGGACGAAATAGATGTTGCCAATTACCATATTCCCGCTTTTATTGTAAATTTAGATGAAAATCAGAATCAAAAAATAGCCACGCAATGTTCGCAAATAGACTTGTGGCCTACCCTTTTTTCTTTGTTTCACTGGAACTATGAATCTGATTTTTTTGGAAAAAATGTTTTGGATAACCGTTTTGAACAACGTGCTGTTATGGGAACTTATCGCAAACTGGTTTTGATGAAAAAAGATAAAGTAATGATTTTATCAGACCAGAAAAAGCAGGCCTTTTACTCCTGGAACAAAAAAGATAACAGCCTTAAAGCTCTTACTATCGACGAGTCATTTTTAGAAGAAACAATTTCGTGGTACCAGACTGCCGATTTTCTTTTTACCAATAAACTTTTAAAATAATGATTTATATTCATTTTATAATCAATCCAATATCGGGAAGCGGCAAACACAACCTTTCTGCTTCCTATATTTTAAGTCAATTTTCAAAAGAGGAATATAAAATTCAAGTTGATTACACCAACCAGAAAAAGCATGCCATAGTACTCACAAAAGCTGCTATTACTCGAAATCCCGATTATATAATTGCTTGCGGTGGAGACGGAACCATCAATGAAGTAGCTTCATGCCTTGTGGGAACTTCAATTAAGTTAGGGATTATTCCCGTAGGTTCAGGAAACGGACTCGCCTCTAACTTGAATATTCCCAGAAATTTTGACAAAGCGATTGCTATTATAAAAAAAGGAAATTCAACAGCCATGGATGTTGGGCAATTGAATCACAAATACTTTTTCAGCAATATGGGCATTGGTATTGATGCCATGATTATCAAGAAATATGAGAGAGCAGGAAAAAGAACACTTCCCGCTTATATCAAGGCTGCATTATCTTCCAGCTTAGAATTTAAACCCCAAAAAACCATTGTACATTATAACGGTCAAATTCTGGAAACAGATCCTTTGATGTTATTCATATCCAACTCAAACGAAATGGGTTATAATATGAGCCTAACCCCAAAAGCAAGTCTTCACGACGGATTACTTGATATGATTATTATACCGAAATTGTCCTTTCCAGAAAAAATTATGCTGGGTTATCATGTGCTTCGAAATTCAATTGAAAAATTTGAAAAGGCAAGACACTTTTTAGTAAAGAATATTCAAATCGAAATGCCTTCCAAAATCTTCATTGATGCCCAAATTGACGGAGAAAGGTATAATTTAAAAACAAATAAAATAAAAGTAAGCATACTTCCGGGCGCTTTGCAGGTTCTTGTTTTATAAAAACATAAATTCCATAGAGAGACTTACATAATCTGTCTATGGAAATTAATTTTGTAGTTCCTAAATTATTTACTGCTTTAAAATTGCCTTATGAAACTGCATCCCAGTTCTTTTCCGTTATAAAAAGGCATAATCATCGATGTGGTTTTATTTTCTTTTGAGGATTTAAAGACCTTATTCTGCAGATAAGGATAAATCCAATACGCAGCTTTTGTGCTTAATATTCCTATACCTGCGCCCGCCACTACATCTGTAAGCCAGTGCCTGTCATTATACATTCTAAAAAGTCCCGTTCCTGTAGCTACTGCGTATCCTGCAATTCCGTACCAAATGGATTGGTCCTTGTATTCCTGATACATAAATTCGGCTCCCGCAAAAGCAGTGGCCGTGTGCCCTGATGGAAATGAATTATTAGAAGATCCGTCCGGTCTTTCAACTTTAGTAATATTTTTCAGGGCAAATACCGAAGCGCTCATCATCAAATAAGAACTGGCCAAAATAATAGAGCGGTCTTTTAGGTTATTTTTCCCTTTTAAGCCAAAAGCATTAAGTGCATAAACAGAAGCTGCAGGTGCCCACTGAGAAAAATCATCAATAGAGACTTTATGATCTATATCCTCATTTACTTCTTTCTTAATTTCTGAATTATAGCTCTTAAGCTGATCACTTTCAAGACCAATAAAACCATATCCCAAAAGAACCCCGGGAATGATTAATTGTTTATAATTAAATTTTAAATTGGGCAGGGTATCTTGTACAGCAATTGTATCACTTATTGTGTTTTGTGCATAAATCGAAGTCATACCAAAAAGGAATAAGAGGAAGGTTTTTAACATTTTAGAAAAGATTAGAAATTACTAATTACGCCTGTTGAAATAAAAAATAAACGTAGTTTTTCCCCATAGAAAACAGATTAAATTAAGTGATAGGTTTTTATCTTAAAGATTAATTATAAGGCAAAGTTGAAGATGAAATCTGAAGAAATTCTGTATTTGTAGTGTTGAAATTTATTTTAACATATTATATCTAAAAAAGCATCGATAAAATTTGCCAAAGACTGGCCAAAATAATTTCGTTGAGGAAATTATAAAAAGGGAAAGGATTAAAGATAAAAGTTTTGTCAGCGGCTTATGAAATTATTTTTGAAAACTTAAACCAAATCATAAAAAACGGATTCAACTCTTAGCCCCGATTGCTTCGCCAGTCCGCTTCGCTCGTGTGCAGTGAAAATCCTTTTGTGCCGGGGTTCGGCACAAAAGATTGCAACGGATAGCGGGAAAAAGCTCCAAAAAAACAATATCAAACCCAAAAAGATACAGCCAAAAATTACCACAAGCACCACCGTAGTTCCCAAAACCCGATCAAAGCCCCAAAAACCACAGCCAAAAACACCCAGCCCCTATGACCCGCAGAACCCTTATAAGGAACCCCAAAGCGGCCCCAAAGACATAACCTGCAAGGACATAGAGAAGAACCTTATAGAGAATGACCCTTCAAGGGGGTCTCAAACGGATAGGAATACCCAAAAGAGCGGGAAGGCTGAAAGCGCAACCTTTGAGACCATTAGCGCCCGAAAAGGATAATCCGGTAAGGAAGGAATTCGAAATTGGGCAGCTTGGAAATGAAGAACTAAAAGAAAGATCCCCCGATGATCACAAAGAATTTCGCATTTTTATTACTTTTCAATATCTTTGCACTGCTTGTTGTGTAAATTTAAGGATGCGAATCCTGTAATAACATACCAGCAGGCTGTAACCACAACTAATAAGGAAAGTCCATCTTTGACCGTGCAGGTATGCAGATCCTTAAATCATTTTTTGGTGCAGACCTGTAAGAGAACACCAGGTAATATATTTCAGCCCTTTAGATAATTAAGTAAACATAAAATGGAAGATTATGTTTATGGACACCCCGCCTTATGCATTTTTTGTATTTGGCGGGTTTTTCCATTCTCCAATAAAAAAATAAATATTGTCTGGGTGACTTTTGGCAAAACACGTAGGACTTAAGCACTGCTTCGATGATGGGCATGACAACTTAATTGATGATCCCAATTTTAAAGGCGTGGTCGGTGATTTTCAAATCCCCCCTTACAAGAAAGGGATTAAAGCGATAAAAAAGCAACAGTTATCCTAAAGATAAATTGTAACTTAGGGTCCTATAAATCAGAATTTCAAAGTAAATCAATTTACCCATTCAGAACATAAAAACAGGTGTCATGGAGATCACAGGATTACAATTATATTTAGAGCAGGCAAGGGCTTTTTTGGATCTACACAAAGAGTTTCTGGAAACAAAGTCACGCATTTTAGAAAATCATCATAAGAATATGAAAATTTATAAAATCCAGTCCTTAAGGATTGCAGAGCAAAAAAAACGCTTGGAAGCCATCAGAAATAAGGAAAAAGAGGCCGCATTTCAATTTTAAAAATAAAAATGCATTATAATTCCATTATTTTTTCAAAGCAGGCCTGTCGCAGCAAAAGACAGCTGAAAATACCGAGCATTAGCCTAAAAAAGATGCCACCAGAAGATTTTACCGCACTAATAACGCCCATTATGTCATGGGACATAATGGGCGTAAAAATATATAGTAATTCAGTATTTATATTAGCAGAAACTTTTTCTTTTCCTTTACACTCCCAACACAATTCATCGAAAGCACCTCTTCAAGCTGGGACTTGAGCCTGTCAAAACAGCTGGGTTTTACCGCGTAGAATGTAGCGCCGAGCTGAAGTGCGCTCTGGATATTTTCCGGATCACGGCTGGTGGAGAGCATCACAATGTTTACTTCTTTAAGACATCCCCCACTGCCCCTTATCTCGGCAAGGCATTCCAGTCCTGATTTGCCGGGCATATTGATATCCAGGAAAATAAACTGGGGAAGCTCAGTACCTGAAAGGGAAAGAAGGTCATCCATCAAATGCATGCCATCGGGGGCCTGTCTTAGGATAAGATCGGGATCAATTTCGCCGAGCGCATCAGCAAAGAACTCCCTGTCATCGCTGTCGTCATCGGCCAGGTAAATAAACCGCTGGGAATTGTATTTTTCAAATGCCATTTTACTAAGATTTACATTAAACGATAAAATAGAAAACTGCTTTGGATAAATAATATTCCAAAGTAAAAGTCATGCCATTTTAAAACTGCAAAATGATACTCAAATGTGATAAGGGGATTGTAAAGATAACTCATAATTCAGAAAAAACACATTAAAAAAAAATCTTTTTACCTTTTCTTAATCTTGCTGTTTTTAAAGTTTTCAATATTTACGCGCTATTGCCCTATCAGAAAAAACTGACTGTGCAAATTTGTTCCAAATTAGAACATACTATTCATTAAAAAATGTTACCATCTGTACTAATTTTGATTTGGATAAAATGAGAAAAGAGAATGGAAAGGTCAATTGTACATATCGATATGAATACGTTTTTCGTGTCCTGCGAAAGACTGACTAATTCAGAACTTAATGGCATACCGCTCATTATTGGAGGCGGTGAAAGAGGTGTTGTGGCATCGTGCTCTTATGAAGCCCGCCGTTTTGGGGTACGCTCGGCCATGCCCATCCACATGGCAATGAAGCTTTGCCCACAGGCTAAAATCATGAAAGGTGACATGGAACTATATTCACGTCTTTCTCATGACATTACCGAGATTATTCAGGAAAAAGCCCCCGTGGTGGAAAAAGCAAGCATCGATGAATTTTATCTGGATATTACCGGCATGGACAAGTTCCATGGCAGCTACAAATGGACAAATGAGCTTGCCCAGACTATTATAAAAGAAACAGGCCTGCCCCTTACCTTTGCCCTTTCAATAAATAAAACCGTATCCAAGATCGGGACCGGCGAGGGAAAACAGAAGCAGAACCTGGAAATCCCACAAGATCAGGTGCGGTCTTTTCTAAATCCGCTCTCGATCCAGAAAATGCCGATGGTCGGGGAGAAAACCTTCCAGCTGCTCTCGCGCATCGGGATTCGCACAATCGGCAAGCTTTCACAGATGCCCGCCGAGGCGCTCGAGGACATGATGGGCAAAAATGGGACCGAGCTGTGGAAGAAGGCCAACGGCATTGATAATAATCCCGTGGAGCCATACAGGGAAAAAAAATCAATATCCACCGAGCACACCTTCGGACAGGACACCATAGATTTCGACCGCCTGAACAGGGTGCTGCTGGGCATGGTGGAAAAGCTTGCCTTCCAGCTGCGCTCCGAGGCGTGGCTGACATCCACTGTAAGGGTGAAGATACGCTATGCCAATTATGATACCGAAACCAAACAGTGCCAGATCCAGCATACCTCGGCCGACCATATCCTGACCGAAACCGTACAGGGGCTTTTCGATAAACTGTACCAGCGCAGGATGCGCCTTCGCTTGATCGGCGTGACCTTCAGCGGGCTGGTGCGCGGCACCTATCAGATCGATATTTTTCAGGACACCGAGGAAATGCTGGCGCTCTACCAGGCGATGGACAGGATGAAAAGCCGCTACGGCTTTGATGCTGTGATGCGCTGCGCGGGAGCGTCTTTCAAGCCCAACAACAAAAATGAAATTTTAAAACGCAAACCCTAAGCCATGTATCTCAACTGCCACTCCTACCATTCCCTGCGCTACGGCACCATACCGCTGGAAGACCTGGTGCCCCAGGCGGTATCCTGCGGGGTCAAAGCCATGGCGCTGACAGATATCAACACGGTGACGGGGATATATGATTTTATAAAAAGCTGCGAGCACGCAGGCATAAAGCCCCTGGTCGGCATGGAATTCCGCTCGGGGTTCCAGCTCCGCTTCATCGGCCTTGCCAAAAACGCATCGGGCCTTGCAGAAATGAACCGCTTTTTGACCCATCATAATTTCGAAAAAACACCCCTTCCCTCCTTTGCCCCAGATTTCAGGGATGTCTTTGTAATTTATCCGCTGGAGAACACCCCGGACGCGCTAAAGGAAAACGAATATATCGGCATACGTCCCGATCAGCTCCAGAAATTAATCCTTTCTGGCTGGAAGGACAGGCAGCAAAAAATGGTCGTGCTTCAGCCCGTGACCTTCCGCACCAAAGAGGAGCATGAGCTGCACCGCATCCTCTGCGCAATCGACAGAAATGTGGTCCTTACAAGATTGAGACCCGAGGACTGCTGCTCCCATACCGATAAAATGCTTCCGCTGGAACAGCTTCTTGCGCAATATGAGCAGTACCCGCAGATTATTTCAAATACGCAGAAGATCATTGACAACTGCCATTTTGTATACGATTTTGAATCCCCGAAAAATAAAAAATACTACACATCGAGCCGCAAAAGCGATATGAAGCTGCTCACCTCCCTGGCAAGGCAGGGACTTGCGTGGCGCTACGGCAATAAAAACATAGAGGCCAGACACCGCATGGAAAAAGAGCTCAAGGTCATCGACCAGCTGGAGTTCAGCGGCTATTTCCTGATCACTGCCGATATCATCCGCTACAGCCAGAGCCAGGGGTTCCTTCATGTGGGAAGAGGAAGCGGCGCCAACAGCATTATTGCCTACTGCCTTGGGATCACCGACATCTGCCCGCTGGAGCTGGATTTGTATTTCGAGCGTTTTCTGAACGTGAACCGCAAGAGCCCGCCGGATTTTGACATCGACTGGAGCTGGCGCGACCGCGATGTGATACTCGAATACATATTCAACCGCTACACCTATGAGCACGTGGCATTCTGCGGCACGAATGTCGAGTTCAAGTACCGCTCCATATTCAGGGAGGTCGGCAAGGTTTTCGGCCTTCCCAAGGACGAGCTGGACATGCTGGCGAAAAACCCAATGAAGCTTCACCCCACCAATGATGTGGTCCGCGAAGTGCAGCATTATGGAATGATGCTCGAGAAATACCCTAACCAGAGAAGTATGCACTCCTGCGGTGTGCTGATCTCCGAGGAGCCCATCACCAACTACACCCCGCTGGAAATGCCCCCGAAGGGTTTTCCCATCGCGCTGTTTGATATGCATGTGGCAGAATCCATCGGGTTTGAAAAGTTCGACATCCTGAGCCAGCGCGGGATCGCCACCATTGATGAGAGCGTCAGGCTCATTGAGCGCAACCGAGGGATCCGCATAAATATCCGCGACACCTCGATATCAAAAAATGAGCAGGCGGCAAACGGATATATTGCCCAGGGAAAAACGATCGGCTGCTTTTATATTGAAAGCCCGGCGATGCGCGGGCTTCTTCGACGTTTAAAATGTGATAATTATAAAACGCTGGTTGCAGCGTCTTCGATAATACGACCTGGTGTCGCCCAATCCGGTATGATGAAGGAATACATTTTTCGCCACAACCACCCCTCGAAGTTTGAATATTTTCATCCTGTCTTTCAGGAGCAGCTCGGGGAAACCTACGGGATCATGGTATACCAGGAGGATGTGATCAAAATTGCGCTTTACTACGGCGGGCTTCCGGCCGCAGACGGCGATGTGCTGCGCCGCGCCATGTCGGGAAAAGGACGCTCAAAATCCGCGCTGCAGAAAGTAAAGGACAACTTTTTCGCCTGCGCCGCCCAGAAAGGGCACCCGGTCGCCCTGAGCGAGGAGATCTACCGCCAGATCGAATCATTTGCCGGATACTCCTTCTGCAAGGCGCACTCGGCCTCCTATGCCGTGGAAAGCTACCAGAGTCTTTACCTCAAGGTGCATTTTCCGATCGAATTCATGGTCGCGGCCATCAACAACGAAGGCGGTTTCTACAGGATAGAGGTCTATATACACGAGGCCAGGATGGCGGGCGCTTTCATCCACAACCCCTGCGTGAACAATAGCCTGCCTTCGGCGGCATTGTACGGCAATGATCTTTACCTTGGCTTTATGCATATCAAGGCAATGAAGATCGAGATGGCGCAGTTTATCGTAGCGGACAGAAAAAGGGCTGGCCAGTACCAGTCGCTGGAGGATTTTATCAACCGCGTCCCGATGGGGATTGAAAGCGTGAAGAGCCTGATTTTTACAGGGGCCTTCCGCTTTACGGGCAAAAACAAAAACGAGCTTCTGGTAACCGCCAGCGTGCTGTTAAACAATTTCAAGCCCGAGAACCGCGCGCCGATGCTGATCCAGGAGCCCGCCAAGCAGTATGCCCTTCCCACGCTGGAGCGGTCGGTTTTTGAAGATGCCTTTGATGAGATCGAGCTGCTGAGCTTCCCTGTTTCCTGCACCGTGTTTGACCTGCTGCAGACCAGCCACCGCGGCGATGTAAAGGTCAGGGACCTGTCCTTCTGCCATAGAAAGCAGGTACGCATGCTCGCCTATCTGGTATCGACAAAGCAGGTGCCTACCAAAAGGGGCAATATGTATTTTGGGACATGGATCGATAATGAAGGGGCCTATTTCGATACGGCGCATTTTCCCGACAGCCTTGCCACTTATCCTTTCCAGGGAGGCGGCTGTTATCTTTTGATGGGAATAGTGGAGATCGACTACCACTTCCCCACCATAACCATCCATAAGATGGCCAAGATGCCTTTTATGAAGGACCCGCGCTACATGGACGCAAAAGACCAGTACAGGACCCAGGCGCTCATACGCGAGGACGTCAGCACCACCGAGCGCCAGCCCTATCCGCAGGCCCACGAGATCAACCTGCCAAGACGTAAGATGAAAACATAGCTTCCTATATTTTTAGGAGCTGCTCTCGCAATGTAAAAAATAAATCATTAAATTTGATAGGAGACCGCCCTGCCCTGTATGGCGAGGATCCAAGATTAAAATATAAAGAAACTCTTATTTAAACCACCGCCTATGTGCTATTACACGCAACAGATGTCCACGATAGAATCCGTCAAACGACGCTTTAATGCAGAAGTGGACAACGAGGAGACCTATCTTCAGTCCGATTTTATAAATGGATTCGCGCATCCCAACATACCCATTATACTAAACTCCTCGCCGCATTTAATTACAACGGACTATACATGGGGGCTGCTACCGACCTGGGCAAAAGATATAGAATTCAGAAAAAACACCCTCAATGCAAGGATCGAATCCATTGACGAGAAGGCATCTTTCAAGAACATTACCCACAACCGCTGCCTTATAATAGCATCCGCCTATTATGAATGGCACTGGAATGACGAAAAAGGAAAAAGCAAGGATAAATACCAGATCAACTCCCAGGATGATGAAATCTTCACCTTTGCAGGGCTATATTCCACCTGGACGGACCCTGTTTCCGACGAAATTAAAAATACCTATACCATGGTCACTACAAAAGCCAATAAAACCATGCAGTACATCCACAACCACAAAAGACGCATGCCTATAATGCTTAAAAGGGATGATGAATCGGCATGGCTGGACCAGTCCGTCAAAATCGAGGATTTTGCATTTCCCTATGAAGGAAACCTTGTCGCATTTCAAGTTTAGAATTATCGCTATGGAAGAAATTGATTATTTCAAAGGTGTTGCCAATCAGGAGTTTATTGATTACTATAAATTGGATTTATACTCGCGCATGGATATTACACTGTACACTTATCCCAATGAGATGACCGAGGAGGACCCTATTCCATGGGAACACTTCAACAGATGTGAGGGAATCCTGTATGAATACCTGTACAACGCTTATGCGGAAGCGAAATTTCATAGGAGACAGCAGCAAAAGATGGAAGAACAAGCGATTTCAAATGCAAATGACCAGCAGGCTGACTCCGAGCAAATCGAAATTGAAATAACGGCGGAAGAGAGGGCTGAAAGCTATAAAATGGAACAGGAACAGCGCAATACAATTGTCAGTGCAAAAATACAGGAGCTAAGGCCTGAACTGAGCAAATTGCAAGATGATTACCTAAATAAAGTTAAACTTACTTTTATTGATTTATAATTTAATAGTTTCCATACGATCCCGCATGGTCTTATTGTTAGGCTGATTTAATTAAAAATTTCAGTTATTATTATCCTGGGACATCAGTATTGCTATAGTTTTGTCATCTTTCAATCCCCCATAATATTTGTCCAATACTTTACGGAAAACAGGATTTGTATTTGGGACCTGGCCAAAGAGGGTCATGCAGGATTTAAGTTTCCTGTCGTCTGGCCTGCCGAAAATTTCCAGGGCTGTTTTTCCTTCTTGAGAAAGAACTGCTTCTGAAATTTCAATCAGGCGCTTCCTAAGTACCGGATCGTTAAGATACTGCGTGGCTTCCTTTAGGTCCTTAATTCCATAATAAACGTTATAGTCCGTAAAACCCAGGCCTCTGATTTGGGGAAAAATAAACCACATCCAGTGGCTTTGCTTGCTCCCGTTTTTGATTTCAGTCAAGGCCTGGAGGTAAACATTCCGTTGCGCCAGAGCAAATCTTTCTATACCGTCATCTGGATTCATGAGTCGTTGTTTATTGTTTAACTATTGGAAAATGGTGTCTTGTAGATCAATTTTGAGATTGCCAAACAGTAAAACATTTGACAGAGGAGTTTTCAATAATTATTAAAATCAATCCAGAATACCTTTGCCAAATACCTTTTCTACCTGAAATATATAAGTATTCAATATTGGTGTTGCCAGGAAAAATCGGCTTACTGCCGCACCATTCGCATCTGTTTTCTGATTGTCAAATGACCGCTCCAAAAGTGCTGTGTAATCCTTCAGCTGGCTATCATCGAGAACAGTCCGTAAATTTCTCTCGGTATTGATAAAGGATTTCAGCATGGGAAAATCATTATTATTATCCTTTTCGTACGTCTCTATTCCAGACTTCACATCAAGAAACTCCTTTCTGAACAAACCTAAAATTCCTGGAAGGTTATGTGCGTAAAAAATATTAGGTATCAATCCAGCCTTATAATTCGCATAATGCTCCTCTGATGCCACTCCACTGGCCAGGTACTTTTCAAAGGTCTGAATTCGAAATATATAATCTGTATGAAAAAAATTAGTGTCCTTGTAATCAATATTCATGCTGTAAAATATTTTAAATTAACGGTAAATAAAACATAAAAGTAGCTAAATTTTCAATTGCAGGAAAGCAAAAAAATCTCTTCCATCCTATCGCGCATCCCTTCGCTATAAGTATATCGTAATATCTTTTGAATCTGTCCTGATCTCCGGGCGGCATTCCTGCAGCAAATCGAGTGCCAGACGGTGCACTTCGGTTTCACTCAGCGACTCGTAGGCAATGCCCTGCTGAGAGTCAAAGTGAATATCAATATAGCAGATTTCACGGCTTACCGCCTCCATGTCATCACTGACAATGTCGCAGTGATTATCAATTTCCACACCGAAATATTCTATCTGGGTCAGTCCGCGATTAATAATGGTGGTGACAAAATCAACTGTTGTTACTTCAGGTATGAGAACCTTTGCCGTTGACAAAACAAGTGTATGCGATTCCATATCATGTTGTTTTTTTTATTAGACCCTAATTTACAAATAATTAAGATCATTCCAATGAAAATTTTATTGCACTACACTGCGCATAAACAGCATATCTCTATTGCTTAAAGTTTTGAATCCCCAATTTTTATAATGTACAAATTGTCATAGCAGATAATGAGCCGCGTGCACTTTTGCTGCAAAAAGTTAAGTCGGATTTAGCCCCGATAGCAGTGAAATCCTTTTGTGCCGGTGTTCGGCACAAAAGATTGGAACGAATAGCGGGAATAGCTCCAGATAAATAAAAAAATAGAATGTCTATACATTCAGAGAACTGTAATATCAAAATTCCTTTTACGTCGTAATTTCCCGTTGACACAGATTAAGCCTGTAACTCTATCTCCGTAAACCACTAGTAATCATAAAAATCCTATAACAATTGTACATGATGATATAACAAAAAAAATCATCTGATAAAGTAACTTTAGCTAAACTATTTAAATGCAAAAAATCATGGATGATAAGTCAAAAACAGGAAAAGCAGATGATTCACAAATTAATATAAATGAATCCTATGAGGTGCAGTACTGGTCTGAAAAGTTCAATGTTCCGACAGAAACATTAAAAAGTGCCGTGAGGGCCGCAGGCACCAGAGTGGATGACGTCAGGGACTATCTTGCAGAAAATAATTAATCATACCCTGGTACAACGGGGACTATCCCCCATCTTATAAAAACCAGCCCGCCGAGGTAAGGCAAAAGGCAGTAGAAATAGCCAATGCCCTGCTTCAGGACGGCGCGGAAGAAGGAATTGCCATAGCCACCGGACTCAAACAGGCCCGCGAGCTGCTCAAAAACCATAAAGAGAAAAACGATAAAACTGAAAATCATGGAAACGAATAAAAACACACAGGAAAACGACGGAAATACAAATGAAAATGCTAACAGCGCCTACAGCGGTTCAGGAAGCATGCAGCCAGGAGCAGGAACCGGAGAAGCCGGCCGCCTGAATGACTATCAGGAAGATGACCTCACTGATGCAGACAAAAAAAACAATCCGAAGGTAAAAAGCATTGCCGAGGCCACCGATCCTTCCAAGCTGTCTGATATTTAACAGTGGTGTATTATATGACACCCGAAGATCTTGAAAAGAATTTACTAATTTTATGGTAAATTCTTTTCAGGATTTTTGATTTTATCCGACAAGTACAATACGTGTGGTACGATCCAAAAATACCAGCAATATCTTTAAACCCAACAAAACAAAATGACTGATCCGATTTTAGAGAACCTAAACCAAAAACAGCTTCAGGCGGTGAAAACTACCGAAGGGTATGTGCGTGTGATTGCCGGGGCCGGATCAGGAAAAACAAAAGCCCTTACCTCAAGGTTTGCCTATATTGTGGACAGGCTCGGGATCAACTCCTCCAACATACTTTGCGTGACCTTTACCAATAAGGCAGCGCAGGAAATGAAAAAAAGGGTCAAAATGCTCATAGGCGATACCTATGACGTGAGCCTTATTACCACTTATCATGGTTTTTGCGTGCGGTTCCTGCGCGAGGAAATAAACAAGATCCAGTATCCCAAAAATTTCATCATACTGGATGCGGAAGACCAAAAGACCATTTTGCGCGAAGTCTTTAATGAACTGGACATCAACTCCAAAAACCTGACTTTCAAGCAGGTCCTGCAGTTTATTTCCAAATCAAAAGGTACCTCGGATTATTTAAGCTACATCCTGGCCAATAAAAGTTTCGAGGACGAGAAGACCGATAATTTATCGCTTAAGGTATTTCACAAATACCTGGATAAACAAAAGCGGAACTATGCCCTGGACTTTGATGACCTGATACATTTCACCGTTTATATACTGAATACTTATAATGAGGTACTGGTAAAATGGCAGCAAAACATGCATTACATACAGGTCGATGAGGCCCAGGACAGCTCCGACAGCCAGTTTGAGCTTGTTGAAATGCTCTCGCGCATCCATCAGAATTTATTTGTGGTGGGCGATCCTGACCAGACCATCTATGAATGGCGCGGAGCCAAACCCGAATACCTGGTGGATTTTGACAAGATGTTTCCGAATTGCGAGACGATCATCATGAACCAGAACTACCGCTCTACGCCCAACATCCTGAAAGTCGGAAACCACATCATTAAAAACAACAAAATAAGAGTCGACAAGGACATGATTACCGAGAAGCCTGAAGGAGTTGAAGTGGTCCATTTTCACGGCAAAAATGATTTTGAGGAATCACTCTGGGTGGCCTCTGAAATCAAGGAGATCATTAAAACCGAAAAGGCTAAATATTCCGATATCACCATACTGTATCGTGCCAATCATATCTCCAGGAACATAGAGCAGTCACTGATCAAGGAAAATATTCCCTATACGATTTTTGGCGGTGTTAAATTCTTTGAAAGAAAGGAAATAAAAGATGTCTTATCGCTGTTAAGGCTAATTGTGACAGGCGATAATATATCGTTCCTCCGTATGTTCAACCATCCCTCCCGCGGTCTTGGCAAGAAGTTTATCGAACGCCTTAGCTATCTGGGACGCGAGCAGAACCTTTCCCTTCTGAGAGCAATTGAACAAAACAGTGCAGATAAGGAATTGGCTAAAAAAGGGGCCGCTGAATTTCTGGATTTGATAGCCGAACTAAAACAGCTGGCCCAAACAAAATCCATATCGGATCTGGTCAAAGAGATCCTCGAGAGAAGCGGACTGGCCGCGTTGTACCGCAAAGACGGTGATGAGGACCGGCTTGAAAACATCAAGGAGCTTGTCAGCTCCATGCTGCTGCTTGAAAAGGAAAATAAAGAGCCCATCAACGTGGAGGAGTACCTGCAGGAAATTGCGCTGTACACCGATTTGGATACCCATAATGAAAATCAGGACAAAGTAAAACTGATGACAATCCACATTTCAAAGGGACTGGAATTTCCGTATGTTTTCCTATGCGGTTTTACAGAAGGTGTGCTGCCAAGCGCACTCTCTATAAAAGAAAGAAGAGGCCGCGCCATTGAGGAAGAAAGAAGGCTTACCTATGTAGCGGTGACGAGAGCCGAGAAAAGATTTTACATAACAGACTCCGAAGGATATAATTTCACCACAGGGCTCAATAAATATCCATCGCGTTTTCTCTTCGAAATCAGCGAGGAGTTTTACATCCGCAAAGGAAAGCTTAGCCCTGAAATCTTGCAGGCCTCTAAAGTGCCCGCTAGAAATTCAAATATAGATAATACCGAAATATTTGCTGTCGGCGATTTGGTCCTGCATGAGGTATTTAAGAAAGGAAGAATCAAGGCAGTCAATCTGGATAAAAACCAATATACAATCGACTTTTTTGAAATCGGCAAGGAAAAGCCAATTGATTTCAATTTCCGCTTCCTGCAAAAAATAACCGGTGATTCCGCTTCAGAATCCAGTGAGAATGCTGCTACTGATTCTTTTGAAGGTTTGCAATCCCATTTGAAGTCCCAGAAAAATCCCTTTGACCAGGACCTCAATGCGCTTTCAGCCGCAGAGCCTTCAGAGAATCAGCAATTCGGTAAAGATGCAAAAGCTGTTCCAGGAGAGCATTTAAGTTCAGACACTGCTACCGATACGGCTAAAAGCAAGGATAAAAAATGGTGGAAGTTTTGAAAAATAAAATGACTATTAATAACTTTTCCTTTACACCAGTGGCCAGCTGCTCCGGTTATCTGATACTTGCAAAAAAGGACTCGTCAGGAGTCCTAGCCCCGATAGCAGTGGAAATCCTTTTGTGCCGGGTTTTGGCACAAAAGATTGCAACGTATAGCGGGAAAAGCTCCTAAAAAAGATTAAACCTAAAAAAATATTAAATACAATTGACGATGCTGATCACTCAAATTAGGTTCTGGTAACAATTCTTAATACCCCCGATTTTATCCACTACTTGCAAATAGATATGCTGTCCTCAAGCTGTTCCCTTGCAATAAATGCTGTAATAAATTCACGCACTTCACTGTCAGTTCCACTCTCAATATCAAAAGAATTGATATGAAACTCCTCATCCTGATCCAAAATGTGTATGATCTCGGTATAGCCCTTTGAGATCAGGCTTCCTTTTAATTTAATAATATTGGACTGCTGTTTGCCGTCAAGCTGCTTTCGAACCTTCAGTTTCATCCCCTTTTCCATTGCAATTACTTTAAATAATACTCGTGCTGTCTGGTATCAAAAATAAAATTATTTACTGAATTTCAATTCAGGATTCCATAAAATTAATTGATACCTGCATTAATTAGTTCTCAGTATTGTCCATCCTGCTGATGATCTTATTCACTTCCTGCTCTGTGTTTTTAAGCTTGGCCTGGCAGAACTCAATAAGCTCTGATGCCCTTTTGACTTTTGCAGCGAGCTGGTCTACTGAGATTTCCTCGCTTTCTATTTCTTTTGAAATGGCTGTCAGCTCGGACTTTGCCGCCTCATAGGTGAGTTTCTCTTCCATCATATTGTATTTTTTCTTTAACAATGCTTTTTAGTTTTGCGTCTTTCAGTATTACTTCTATCTCGTGGCCTGCCTCTATATTATCGGCGCTGCTGATAATTTTTCCACCCGACTTCACAATCGCATAGCCTTTTCGAAGGATGTTTTGCGGGGACATCAGCTGGATGCTTTTCTTTTGGTATTCCAAAGTGAGCTTCTCATGGCGAAGATAGTCAACTGCTGCATTCTGTATGCTGTTTTTTATATTCCCCAACTCATTTTTTTTCTGCTGAAACAGCATGCTCGTCCCCTGTGTGAGCTGATGAACAGTTAACATAAGTTTCTTTTGATGCCCGTAGAGAACCCTCCTGGAACTGCTTGTAATTCGATGGTTGATTCGCGTCAGCTCTTCCCCGTGCAGCTGTACCAGTTCCCTTGCGCTGCGGGAAATGGCGTTTTTAAGCTCGCTTAATTCTTTGTAATGGACATGAAAAAGCTGCTGTGATTTGATGACAATATTTTGCTGCAGCGATAGTATCCCAAGCTCAAAACTGCGGTTATGGGCAATGATAAACTCAGCGGCTTTGGTAGGTGTTTTGGTATGGGTATGGGCCATCAGGTCCGCTATATTGACATTTTTCTGGTGCCCGATCCCGGTTATGACCGGAATGGGAAACTTGGCCACTGCCCTTCCGATATTGTAATTGTCAAAAATCAAAAAATCAGACTGCGACCCGCCGCCCCTGTTAATCACAACGGCATCGTATGGGATTCCGGTATTATAGATTTCGATGAGTTTATTCAAAAAAAGTTTTGCGTTATTGTCTCCCTGGACAATGGTATAATAATCATCAATCTGGAAAACATACCCGAAATCATTATGCTGCATGGTGTGGCGGAAATCCTCATTCCCCGCCGAGCTGCTCGATGAGATTACAGCCACTCTCTGAATGACGGCGGGAAGCTGCAGCCTGCTGTTATATGTGGAGTAACCATCACCTACTTTCTGGATATAATCATTTTCCCTGACCAGACGCTCCAGGGTGGCATTTCGCTGCTGCTCGAGTATTCCTAGCATAAAATTGCTGTCGATATCCAAAACGTTCACAGACAAGCCGTACAGAGGATGATAATCCACACTTACCTGAACCAGTACATGCAGGTTGTTGGTGAAGGCCTGTCCTGTCTTTTTTTCAAACTCCTCAATACGAACGGCTCCCCCGCCCCACGACTTGCCAAGCATTTTTGCTGTTATGGCATTGCCGTTTTGGGCTTTTTCCACCAGCTCAAAATAATGGATCTTTTTATCGGCTTTATAGGAATGATTGGTGATATCGGCCAGTACCCAAAAACGCTGCCCTTCAAAACGCGCACTAATCGTGTCATGAATCATGTCATTAAGCACTGAGAGTCTGATATACTGCCGGGGTTCCATTGATCGGGATTTCATGTGTATGGCTAAACCACTATAGTTATTTTACGTAATTTGGTGAAACGCAACTTTGCCAATATTCTACAATATTTTTGATCATTACCACCATTTCATTGAAATCAAACGGTTTTATAAAAAATCCGTGAACCGATTTTGAGTACGCTTCCACTACATGCTGCTGTTCTGCAGCTGTCGAAAAAAACAGAAATGGAATAGATTTCATCCTTAGGTCTTCATTTTCATGAACTTTAGACCGCAGTTCAATTTCATTTAATTTTGGCATATTTATATCAGAGAAAATTATAAAGGGCTCAATGCTGGTTTCTGTAAGATATTGGAGGGCCTGTTCCCCATCTGCGAAAAAAATTATTTCATTTGGATATTGAAGTTTTTCAAATGCCTGACCTAAAAATTCCTGGTCATCGATGTCGTCTTCTATAATTACTATGGGCCCTCTCTTATTCATATGCTTTATTATTAATCTTTGAATGCAAGATAATAAAAAAATTAATTGTTAGTGGATTCATAAAATGTATCGAAAACTAATATTTCAACTCCTTGGTGAGAGCAGCGCTTTCTGGCAATTATCCCAGAAAAACCCACTATTATACAAAATTAAGGAAACTCTTTGGAAAAGCGTAATGGCTTGGACATTGCCGCACCTGGCAATAATGTTAGACGATCAATTATATAGGCAGAGAAATAACATTTTTTAAATTCCTCGTAATTGATTAACTTGGTGTAATGGGATATAAATAAATTTTCTCATTGAATATAAAAGAACTTTCAAATCTTCTACGCCTTATTATATGAATATCGATAACCAACAGGAACTCTATTTACTAGTCATGAATGCGCCGGTGGGCATCTGTGTTTTGGATGCCCAGACCCTTAAAGCGGAAATTGTAAATGACAGTTTCATAGCCGTGGCCGGAAAACCCCGCGAAGCGATCCTTGGAAATTTTTACTGGGATACTTTCCCTGAAGCACGCCCACATTATGAAAGCGCACTCGCGGGTGTTATTTTAAAGGGAAGCCCTTACTCTAATAGCGAAGCCGAACGTAAGGTGATCAGGGGTGGTAAGGAAGAAACCGTTTATATAACTCTGGTTTATGCCCCGCTAAAAGATACTGCAGGAGAGGTGAAAAAAGTGGCCGTCTGGGTCACTGACAATACCCTGCAGGTGATTCAAAGGCAAAAAGTGGAAGAGAGCGAAAAATTTGCGCGTACTGTTTTTTATAATTCTCCCGTAGCGAAATTGGTATACACCGGGCCTGATATGGTTCTGCACCAGGCCAATGAAAAAATGCTTGAAATATTCGGCAAGGGCGATTCCATTATCGGAAAACCCATCATGGAAGCTGTACCCGAGATGAAAGAGACGCATTTGTTCGGTGCCTACCAGCACGTTTTGAAGACTGGTGAAATTCATACCCAAACGGCATCCCGCATTATGTTTATTAAGAATGGCTCGCCATATTACGGCTACTATGACTACACTTATAAACCATTATACGATGCAAAAGGCAATATCTATGGTGTTATCTGTACGGCTATTGACGTAACAGAAGAGGTAGTGGCGCGCAACAAACTGCAAGAGGCCGAACAAAACATGAGAGGCGCCGTAGAACTCGCCCAGCTTGGTACCTGGAGCATTGATGTGGCATCAAACGGACTGACCTACTCGGACCGCCTGATCGAATGGTTTGGGTATGACCCTGCCGCCCAGGATTATAATGAAGTTATACCGATCCTTTTGGAAGAAGACCAGCAAAGGGTCGCCAATGCCGTGGCATGGGGACTGAATCCTGAATCGGGAGGTTTGTATGATGAGACCTATACCATAATCCATCCCACTACAGAGAAAAAAAGAATATTGCATGCCCAGGGTAAAACTGTTTTTGATCCCGAGGGGAACCCGGTACGTATGAACGGCACCGCCCAGGATATTACCATCCAGATGGAACTGCAGGTGGAACTGGAAAACCAGCTGCAGGAGCGAACCGAAGAGATCGGCGCTGTTATAGAGGAATTAAGGGCTACCAATGAAGAGCTGGAACAAGCCAATGTGCAACTCGTGCATTCCAATGAGGAACTGGAACAGTTTGCCTACATAGCCTCGCATGACCTGCAGGAACCGCTGCGTAAAATCAGCACCTTTGTGCAGCTGCTCGAGGGCAAAATCACAGAACAACTTGACCAAAAAACACTGGGCTACATTGATAAAATAAAAGATGCCACCAGCCGTATGGGCAAACTTATCCGCGATGTGCTCGCCTATTCTGCCCTGCCAAAAGACGATGCCACTTTCGTGGAGGTGAACCTTGAAGATACCGCCCGCAACGCATTGGAAGACTATGATGTGGTAATCGAACGCACAGGAGCTAGTGTTACATGGAATACGCTTCCGGTCATCAAGGGTATTCCCCTGCAGATGTCCCAGCTGTTTTTCAATCTTATAGGGAACGCCTTAAAATTTATACGACCTGATGTGCAGCCCATAATTCATATTCACTGCAGTATTACCTCGCCCGAGGAGATCCGCTCGGTACATCTAAAGGAAGGGGTGGCTTATTATAAAATTCAATTCAGTGATAATGGCATTGGCATGAAGACCGAAGATACCCAGAAAATTTTCAATATATTTCAAAAACTGCACCGCAAAAGTGAATTTGCGGGAACGGGAATCGGGCTGGCCATGTGCAAAAAAATCGTCCAGAACCATAATGGGGAAATCGATGCCAGTCAAAGCAACGAAAATGGAGCTGTATTTAACGTTTACCTGCCCCAGAATATTAATTAATAGTAATTACAATGTGGCCTTGCCGGCGTTTTTCAGCCCGACAGTAAAATCCTTCGGCGAAGATCTTCGGCGCAAAAGATGGAATCTATAGCGGGAGCAACCTGCCAAAAAAAATTATAAGTTTAAAAATTACAGAGTATTTATTTCCAGAGTGGCTGTGATAACTGGTCGTCTAAGATTCAGTATAGCGTTTATCTTTGTCTTCTAAATGATACACAATAACCGTTTTGAACTTCCACCAATACAATTGGATTAAATTTACATTCCTGCAGAGGCAAAAATTGGGCCGTTGCCCATAGCCCCGATAGAAGTGGAAATCCTTTTGTGCCGGTGTTCGGCGCAAAAGATTGGAACGCATAGCGGGAAGAGCTCCTAAAAAATTGCATTTGCACCTCCGCTAATCTAAATCGCGTTTTGGATAGCGCGAAGTTAAACCAAGATTTTATATTTAAATTTAATACTGATTTTGAATACTTAAAGCAATCCAAATTAATTGTTTTTTCGTAAATTTAGGTAAAAGCTATATTTATGGAAACATTACCACTATTTCATATACAAGTTTTGCAGCTCCTTGCCGGGAAATACAGCTCAGGATGCAGTTTGGAAGAAATGACCAGTTTTCTTGCTCCGGTCATTAATTCTCAAAAAGTCTCTGGCGGTGCTTTATGTTCTGGCAGGGAATTCGAGGCAACAGTGCTCGATGCCTTAATTGTTTTAAATGATAAGGGTCATATCTTTTTAAATTCAGGTACCGATAAAAGCTTCATCACCATTAAGGGGATGATGGCAATAAACAGTACGGTCTTGTGCAATTAATAGCTTGGTAAATCCTCAATGCAAAATTCAACCTTTTTACTTATTTTGGAATTGGATATGCAAACAAAAACTGGAGAAAAAGTTAAGCTACATTTTTATAATTAGTTAGTTTATTAAATTCTTCAATTGTTTTATAGTTCAAAGCCGAATGTCTTCTTTTTTTATTGTACCAAATTTCGATGTATTCAAAAATTTCAAGTTCCATCTGTTCTCTAGAAATTAATTTACTTCCATAAACCAATTCCGTTTTTAAAGATTTGAAAAAACTTTCAGCAACCGCATTATCCCAGCAGTCTCCTTTACGGCTCATACTTCTTGTGATACTTTTATAAGAGTCCAATACATCAGCAAATTTTTTATTGGCATATTGGATGCCTCGGTCAGAATGGAATATTAATTCATTTGCAATTGTTCTATTCTTGACTGCCATTTTCCAAGCCATCATTGTAGTTTGTTTTGTACTTAGTCCATTGCTTAAACTCCAGCCGACTATCTTTCTGTCAAATAAATCTAAAATGATGGTCAGATATAAAAATCCATCCTTTGTCTGTATATAGGTGATATCTGAAACCCATGCCTTTGCTGGTTCTGTTGCCGTAAATTCTCTTTTCAGGATATTTGGCACAACAAAATGATTATGTTTTGAATTGGTTGTTACTTTGAATTTTTTACTTAATTTACTGTACAATCCTACTGCTTCATGTATTTAGCTACAGTTATTCTGGATATCTGATATCCTTGGCTTTGGAGTTCCAGAGTAATTCTTGGGCTTCCATATCGCTGTTTAGCATTAAAGTATATTGACGTAATTTCTTCTTTAATCAGAGCAGTCTTCCTCTGTCTTTCTGATAGAATCTGTCGCTTCCAATTATAATAGCTGCTTGGACTTACTTTTAAAACTTTGCACATCTTTTCAATCGAATATATTTTTTCATGGTCTTTTATGAAAAGATAAATCATCGACCTCCCTTGGAAAAGATGCTTATAGCCTTTTTTAGAATATCACGTTCTAATTCTGTTTCTTTTAATTTTTTTTCAAGCTCATGGATTTTTTCCTGTTCAGGGCTAAGTTTTAATTTTCCTTTCCCAGGAAAACTTCCTGTTCCAAATTCTTGGTAATCCTGACGCCATTTGTAAAGCAAAGGTGCTGTTATCCCAAGTTCCTTCGCTAATTGTGAGATATTATCTCTTTCATAACTTAATTGGACAGCTTTCTCTTTAAAATTGCGGTCATAAGTTTTACGATTCTCTTTCATGCTCTAAAGTTAAGATTTAGTTCTTAACTAGAACTCCATGCTAAGTTAGCACATCCACTTCGCCTGTAGCTGTAGAATTCCGCATAACAGAATAAGAAAAAATAATTACGTTCCTTGTTGGCATTGCATGGAGGTAGAATATAAAATGGATTTATTTAAATAAACCACAGCTAATGTAATGGTTGCGATAATTGCAAATTATCACAAAAAACCACGTAACAAGATATAACCTCTAAATCGCAACCATATCCCAGCACATTGAGAATGAATGCTTCAAATATTCATTTTTTTCTTTAGGATTATAAATTAAAAATGTAATGGTACTGTATAGTAAATTGCTAAACATTTTGATAAGGAATTCGACAGGAATATCTTTGAATTTCTTATCATCAATGGCAGTTTTCCACCATTGCTGTAATTCAAGCCAGGTGTCGTCCTGTTCCATAATTTGCTTACTGTAATACGGTGAATTGACAAATTGTTGCATATACTGAAACTGATCTTGATTGATTAGCGACCATTCAATCAAGCTGTACCACATAAACTGCAAGTGTTGCTTAACATCACTTGCAGTAGTATTGGTAATCGTTTGTGCAATAAAATTGCGTTTTGCCGTTCGGTAGCAGGTGACAATTATATCATCTTTGCTTGAAAAATGGTGAAACATCGTACCAGTAGCAACACCACATGTTTTTGAAATATCTGCAGTTGAAACTTTGTCAAAACCGTTTGCAACAAAAAGTTGTATGGCGGTAACAACTACTTTTTCTCTTTTTGTCAATATCTTAAAATCGTCTTCCATACAGTTGATAATTGTTGCGTTTAATAATTAAGAAAGATACCTATCTGATTTTGTATAGTCCAAGATCCAGCCAGGATATTCAGCAGGTAATTTACTGATCTCATCTAGTTGCTTCAATTCGTCATCATTAAATTGTACATTGTTTGCCAACAGGTTATCACTTAATTGATCGGGTCTTTTTGCCCCAACAATTATACTTGTTACCGCAGGTTGGTGTAACAACCAAGCCAAGGAGAGCTGGGCCACAGTTACGCCTTTTGCCTCTGCCATTGGGTGCAATACATCTAAAATATCAAAAGCTCTTTCTGCGTTTACCAATGGAAAGTTAACGGTATTCCTTCTGCCCGATTCCGCTTTGACGGAACGGGAATATTTACCGCTTAGCAAACCACCTGCAAGAGGACTCCACACCATTAATCCCACTTTTTGAGCCTCTAATAATGGGATTAATTCACGTTCGATATCTCTCCCTGCAATAGTATAATAGGCTTGAAGGGAAATAAATTTTTCAACTTGATTGTATTTTGAATAGGATAATGCCTGAGATAGTAGCCACGCAGGTACGTTGCTTGCGCCAATGTAACGTACTTTTCCGCTTCTAACCAGATCATCCATTACCCGCAATGTTACTTCAATTGGAGTTAAAGGATCAAAGGAATGCATTTGATAAAGATCGATATAGTCTGTACCCAAGCGTTTCAAACTTGCATCGACCTGTTGAATGAGGTGCTTTCGAGACAATCCTTTATCATTAACTCCATGTCCCATCGCAGATCTCGCCTTAGTTGCCACCACTAATGAATCCCTTTGAATTCCTAAGTTTTTGATGGCCTGTCCGGTAATTTCTTCAGATCTTCCGCCACTGTAAACATTGGCTGTATCAATAAAGTTTATACCTGCATCAACAGCTTGTTTAACCAGTGTTTCTGCTTGTTTTTGGTCCAGTCCTGCTAATTCTTTATACACTGCATGATCCCCAAAAGTCATCGTTCCTAAACACATTTGCGACACTACCAACCCAGTGTCTCCTAACATTTTATATTTCATAATTAAGCTATTTTTAAATACCGACAGATTAGTCGGTCTGCAAATATATAAATTAATTTGTAAATGAAATGTTTTGGTTTTTAGACTTATTAAGTTTCTTTAGCAAAATTTTCAGAAGCAAGTCATGCATCAGTTCCAAATCTCAATACATTCAAAAATTTTAAGTTTGATCTGTTCTCTAGAGATTAATTACTGCCAAATCCATATGGTTTTAATATTTTCTATCAATCCATAACAGGACATCCAAACCAAATTTACAAAGCCAAGGAAAGACAGGCACTACATATGGCAAGCCAATTTCAAATCATCCATAAAAAATGTTGAAATTTGCCCCGTCGAGGTCAAGGTATACTCTATCTTTTTTACTTAGAATCTAGAAATTCAGTAAATTTTTATTGGTTATTTCTGGGTTGATAATTGACACAAGAATTATTTATTTCTTATCTTTGCACTGTATTAATTAATACGTGGAAGTTAAGTGACCCTATAGGTAACCCTTACTTAAATAATATATCGTAACCCCTTGTATTTACTCGGATTAACATAAAGTCAGTGGAACCTCTTTCTCCGCGGATGGAGTAAAAGGAAACTTTTCAAATTTTACAAAAAAGCCAAAATTCACGGAAACTCTGCATTTTAAATATTTATAATATATTTGTAAAACAAAAAAGAATAATACTACTGTCTGTTAATTAGTTAGTATTTTAATTTTTGTGAATGATTTAATATTGAAATAGTAAAATTGAATTTGGGTGCAGAATCGGTGCACAGAGGTTCAAGACATAAATAAAAGTGGCATATACAGCGGTTTCATGCGTAAAGTTCGAATCCTGCTCTCTCCAAGGACAAATTGGACCTGTAACAGATCCTAGCCCCGATAGCAGTGGAAATCCTTTTGTGCCGGTCCCGAGGCTTCGGGAGGCACAAAAGATTGCAACGGATAGCGGGAAAAAGCTCCTAAAAAATAAGATTAAACCTAAAAAAATCAGTGATCAAAAAATAAAATAAAAAATCCCATACAACCAAAAATTACCACAAGCACCGCCGTAATTCCCAAAACCAAACCAAAGACCCAAAACACACAGCCAAAAACACCCAGCCCCTATGACCCGCAGAACCCTTATAAGGAACCCCAAAGCGGCCCCAAAGACATAACGGGCAAGGACATAGAAAAGGACCTTATAGAGAATGACCCTTTTAAAGGGCTTAAAAACAAGGAGGGAACCTCTTTTTCTTCCCTTTTTAAATCAAAATAACCAGTATTTTCCAAACGAAAATTGATACTACATTCACTACTCTAATTTTTCAGGCGCAATCGCGGCACATCACATTGAATGAATTAAAAAACACATCAATAAAGCGCTGCAGGGTTTAGGTTCGAAACCGTATAACTACTCTATTAGCGCACGTATAGTGGACCTTTTTTCGGGATATTCAATGACCAGCAATAATTGATGTTAGAGTTGAGCTGTGGCGTCTATTCACAGACTTTATATAATTTTCACTTTCTTGCATTATTATGTATTCTCTTTCGCATCCTGCTTAAGGACTGGCTTTTGATTCCTAAATAAGACGAAAGATGAAACAAGGGGATACGATTGGCAATATCCGGATGATCTTTTAAAAAAGTAATGTAACGTTGTTCTGCAGTATTAAATAAAAAAGCTTCCATACGAACCTGAGAATATTCAAAGAACAATTCGGCCAATAGTCTTCCTAAATTCGACCAACTCTTATTTGTTGCATAAAGCCTCTGCAGATCTTTATACTTAATTGCGCACAGTTCTGAATCTTCTAGTGCTTCTATATAATAAATACAAGGATATTGCCTGATAAAACTTCTAAAAGAAACAATAAACTGACCTTTAGAAAAGAAAAACATATTCTTTTCTTCCATACTTTGCTCATCAAAATAATAAATACGAAAAAGTCCGCTAGTAATAAATCCAAGATCAGAACAAACAAAATTCTGCATATTAAAAAATTCACCTTTCTTGATAGATTTATTATACCAAAAGGATGTGCTTTGCATAAAATCCTCTTCACTCATGCCGGAGAAATCTTTTAAATGTTCCAAAAGCTGTTTTCGATCTTTCATATTCAAATAATTAAGCCCCGGAAATTTTCCGGGGCTCTTAGTAAATTATATAGTTCTTAATTTTAAAAATGAAACTGCTTGTTCTACATGTGCCGTTCCTTTAAAAAAGTCTCTAAATTTATAAATGATAGTACCTTCACCATTTACTATAAAAGTTTCTCTGCCGGTTAAAAATAAAGCATTTTTTACTCCAAACTTTTTAATTACCGCATTTCCAGTATCACTTAACAATTTATAAGGGAGTCTGTTTTTAAGTGCAAATTCCTTGTGACTTTCTACGGATGCTGAATTAATACCGATAACCTGTATTCCGCTGTCTGAGAAAACCTGATAAACATCCCTAAAGGCACAGGCTTCTGCTGTACAAATACCACTGTTGTCCTTAGGATAAAAATAAATAATACTTGTCTTTCCTATAGTATCTTTTGAACTGTTAAAGTCTATGGCGTTCTGATCTTTTAAGATAAACTCCGGTATTTTGTCTCCAATTTCTAGTTTTGCTGCCATAATTTATTTTGCTAGACCTGATAATATAGTTGAAACTTCACTTGGTTTTGAAACAAACGGACTATGTCCTGATGCTATACTGAAAGTTTTAGTGATACCTGCGTCTTTAACCATTGTCTGCTGTAGTGAATAACTTATGGCATGGTCCTCAGTAGTATAAATATAATATTTATCTAAAGATTTAAATGCAGCTATATCATATTGTACAGGTGTTGCTAACGGTGCGGTTGGCTCTGGACGAAGATTTTTTACCAGTAAAGCATTTTGTTCCTGCGTACCATCCTGACAGAAAATCCTGGGAAGATTCACCGCCGCATCTTTAATACCTGCTGTCGACATATCTGCCGAAAAATCAAGCTGTGCTCCTAACAAAGAATTAGCATCTGTATTGGCTAAGTCTAATATTGACTTTCCGTTTTGAGGAATAAAACCCGCAATATAAACAAGCCTTTCTATTTTAGAGGGCAACTGTGCTGCCGTTTGTGTAATAACTACACCTCCTAAACTGTGTCCGACCAAAATGACTTTTCCGTCTACTTTGCTAACTGCATCCTTGATCCTGGCTGTATAATTGGATAATGTTGCTTCACTTAGTGCAGATTGGTCCTGTCCATGCGCTTGTAATTCTACAATAACAACCTGGTGTCCCATTTTTTCCAATTGTTCTTTGACATCTTTCCATACAAAAGCTGCCTGCCAGGCTCCATGTACTAATACAAATGTTTTGGTCGTAGCCCCATTACTGTCATCATCACTTTTGCAGGACATAATTCCTGTAACCATAAAGAGTATAGACACAAAGCCTATAATTGTCTTTTTTAAAGTTTTATTCTGTTTCATAATTAAATTTTTATGATGCAAAATTGATTTTATTTATTTTTTGAAAAATTAACCTGAGTTAATTTTCATTAAATTAAATTATATATCCATTGGTAAATATTCTTTTACAGACAACAGTGATACAATTAAATTTAAATAATGCCAAAAATACATTTTTAAATGACCGATCGGTTATATATTTGTATTAAAAAAAATTACAATGACAAAAGCAGAAAAAACCAGGCAGTTTATAATTGAAAAATCAGCCTCTATTTTTAACACAAAAGGAATTGCGGCCACTGCAATGAGCGATATTGCGACTGCTACAACTCTTACAAAAGGTAGTTTGTATGTTCATTTTGAAAATAAAGAGGAATTATCGCTGTATGCTGTAGATTACAATTTAGAAAAATTTGCCTCCAAAACTCTTGATGCAATAAGCATGGCTAGTACCGCTAAAGAAAAGCTTTTTGGAATTCTTGATTTTTTAAGCGATCCGATCAATCACCCTATTGAAGGTGGATGCCCGATGATCAATTTTGGAACTGAGGCTGATGACACCAATCCACCAATAAGGAATAAAATAATACAGGCCATGGAGGATTCTATAGGTTTAATATCTTCAATAATTGAGGAAGGAAAAATAAATGGAGAATTCCTACCTGATTGGGATACAGCTTCATATGCTATAAAAATGTACGCCACTATAGAAGGAGGAGTCATGATTTGCAGGGTTATAGGAAGTTCCAAGAATATGAAAGTGATTATTGAATCTTTAAAAAATGAAATTGAATCCATGACTATTAAAAAATAACCGATCGGTTATTTTTTTTGAAAATAAGTTCGTAATAATTAGGAATTGACCGATCGGTCAATTAATTTTGCCGCTGTAACAAGAAGTTACAAGCAACTTTAATACTAATAATTATGAGTAATTACACACACAACACGGTTCCAACACAATACATTGTTGCCAATGGAATCAGATTCGCTTACCGTCGATTTGGTAAAAAACAAGGGCTTCCTCTCGTATTTTTTCAACACTTTACAGGAACATTAGACAATTGGGATCCGGCAGTAACTGATATCCTTGCCGCAGAACGTGAACTAATATTGTTTGATAATGCCGGAATTGCGTCTTCAACAGGAGAGGTTGCATCTACCATCGCAGGAATAGCAGAAACTGCATTAATGTTTATTGATGCTCTGAAACTAACCAAGATAGATCTATTCGGATTTTCAATGGGTAGTTTTGTTGCACAACAGATTGCTGTTCAAAGACCTCAACTAGTAAACAGTCTAATTCTTGTGGGCTCTGCACCACGAGGCGGTCAGGATATTGAGACATTTTCTAAAGAAGTCTGGGACATTTTCGCAAAAGAGTTTAACCCTGCTGATGAACTTTTACTTGAAACCTTCTTTAGTCCTACCGCCTCAAGTCAGGCAGCCGCGCAATTGTTTTTAGATCGCATACGATCAAGAAGCCAAGACAGAGATATTGCTATAAACGATAAGGTTGTCCCTGCTCAGCTTGCAGCAATTGCAGAATGGGGAAAACCTAGCTTATATAACAATACTGCATATTGGAACCGGTTTTATATTCAATACCGTATTTTCATATTGTCTTACCCGATTTGCAACTAATGGGGGAAAAGCAAGTGGCTTATCCGGAGGCGGTTACATTATATTTACCGCAGCTTTTAGTTTTGGGGTAATTCGTTCACTGCCGATTGACAGCCAATTCTGGCTGGGTACTTCATATCTAATTTTAGTTCTTATTACAGTCTTCTTATTTTTAAGGACAAAATGGATAAACAACTGATAAAAAAAATCATTATCTAAATAATCAAACATGGAAATTACATATTACGGACATTCTTCTTTTTCAGTAAAAGCGGGAGACAAGCAGCTTCTTTTCGATCCTTTTATTACGGGGAACGAACTGGCAAAAAACATTAACATAAAAGATATCAAAGCAGATTATATTTTAGTATCTCACGGACACTTTGATCATATGCTTGATGTTGCAGCTATTGCTGCAAATACTGGCGCATTAGTTTTATGCAATTGGGAACTGTATGAATACTTTACAAAACTGGGCGTGAAAAATGTAAAACCAATAAATCCCGGGGGTAAATATATTTTTGATTTTGGATCGGTTAAATGTGTTATCGCACAACATGCCAGCAGTCTTCCCGACGGCAGTTACGCAGGCACATCCTGTGGTTTTGTTATTTCTGCCAATGAAGGAAATTTTTACTACAGCGGTGATACAGCACTTACTTTAGATATGACACTTATTCCAAAATGGGCCAAACTTGATTTTGCGGTGTTTCCTATTGGTGATGGACTGACAATGGGTGCAGAAGATGCAGCCCAGGCAGCATGGATGGTTGATGTTAAAAAAGTTATCGGCGTACACTACGATACATTTGGATTTATTAAAATTGAAAAAGAAAATATAAAAAAGATATTTACAGATTTAGGAGTTCAACTTTATCTCCCGGCAATTGGAGAACATTTTTCTATATAAAACAATATACAAATTAAATCAAAAAGATGCAGTCCAAATAGGCTGCATCTTTATTTTGTTTTGAAAATTCATACTTTATTCAAAGTAAGTTCTATGCTGGTTAATAAACTCGCGTATTCCAAGGGGTTCTCTGCCTGTAATATCTTTTACAGCGCTATTTGTTCCTGCAAAAAGACCTTCTCTGCAATCTTGTGCGACAGAAGAGATATGCTGTATAAAATGAGGATGATACCCCTGTTTGGCTGCAGTTTCTTTGTAGGAATCAATACTAATAGCATCATAGGTAATTTCTCTTCCTAATTCTTCACTTAATATTGCTGCAATTTCAAATTGGTCGTATTCTACCGGACCAAACAATGGATAGATTTTACCTTCATGTCCAACCGGATTGATCAGAAGCTCCGCAATAACGCGACCCTGATCTGCAGCAGCAATTGGCGCATATCTTCCATTTCCAAATGGCAGAATGATTTTGTCTTGTTTTTTTATGGTGTCACTATAAATTAACCACTCTGCAAAAAATGTTGGACGTATGTGAGTAATTTTTAATCCCGATAGATCCAGAATACGCTCAGACATCCAATGGTCTTGTGCAGCATTACTTTTTGCTTCTCTTCTTGCAGAAATCTGCGACATGTTTACAATACTCGTTACACCTTCTTCTCGTGCAGCTTGGACTATATATGAGGTTCCAATTAAAATACCGGGAGTTAATATGGGATATATAAAATAAATACCCGTTACCTCTTTTACCGCATTGGCTACTTCATGAAAATTAAGAAGATCTCCTTGTACTACCTCTACCCCTTGTTTTTCTAGTGCTTCAGAACGCTCATCTAATTTATGCACTAACCCCCTCACCTTTATCCCTCTTGCTAAAAGCTCAGGAATTACATAACTTGCTGTGTAACCCGTAGCACCGGTTACAAGAATTTTTTGATTACTCATTTATTAAAATTTTAAATTAATTACACACTTTGTTTGCCCAAAATTTTATTCTTTCAATATCAATTAGTATCAAAACAATAATACCCTGATTACAAACAATATTAACTTGCATTTTGCAAGTTAACAAAGATATATAAATTAACTTGTAAAATGCAAGTTAATTTATTAATTTAGCTGCATGAAAAATATCAAACATAGATCAGACTGTCCCATCAGCTTCTCCCTTGACTTTTTAGGAGACAAGTGGACACTTTTAATTTTAAGGGATATGATTATATACAATAAGCGCAGCTATAATGATTTTCTAAAATCTCATGAGAAAATTTCAACAAATATTTTAGCAGACAGACTCTCCGCAATGGAAGAGAACGGTTTTATTAGCAGTAAGACATCTATGGAAAAAAAATCACGAATTATATATACTATGACTGAGAAATCGGTCGATCTGGTTCCTATAATATTAGAGCATTATATTTGGGGAAGTAAATATAATCCGCAAGGAAACACTGAGATTCTGGAAGAATTGCTTACAAATAAACAGGCAGCAATTGAAAGGTATCAAAATAACATGCGTTCAATTATAGATAAGATCTAGTATTGAACAAACACTACATATAGTAAGCCAATCTCTTCAAATGGTCCATAAATTTTATAGAAATTTGTCTTGTTCCTGGCACAAACAAGCCAAATGGCGTCAATTGAAGACAATTGGAGCCATTTTTTTTATAATCTCGCTTATTTTATTAGTCTAAAGAGCCGGGCTCTCCAGCAGCCCTAGCCCCGATAAAAGTGAAAATCCTTTTGTGCCGGGGTTCGGCACAAAAGATTGCAACGGATAGTGGGAAAAAGCTCCAAAAAAATATTAAAACAAAAAAAAAAAACAACAGCAATATTCTAAATAAAAAAATAAAACAAAAAATTACCATACAACCAAAAATTACCACAGGACCACCGTAATTCCCAAAACCCGATCAAAAACCCAAAACGCGCAGCCAAAAACACCCAGCCCCTATGACCCGCAGAACCCTTAAAAGAAACCCCAAAGCGGCCCCAAAGACATAACGGTGAAGGACAAAGAAAAGGACCTTATAGAGAATGACCCTTTAAAGGGTCCCAAACGGATAGGAATACCCAAAAGAGTAATGAGGATGAAAGCGACACCTTTGAAACCATAGCCCCCGAAAAGGACGATCCGGTAAGGAAGGAATTCGAAATTGGCCAGCGAAACCTTCCCAGCGAAAATTTTAATGTACTCAGATTAAAGAACTTATTTGCTAAAATATAGCAGCTGTATATAATAGAACCCCTGGCAATTGTCAGGGGTTTCTTTTTCTATTATATAAGTGACCTGGCAGGGTGTTGCTGAATTTATCATTCATCCCGGAAAAGGGTACGGTAATTTAGTGCTCTCGCCTTTCTAAATTTTATTCAATAAATACAAAAAAAACCTTTTATTTCTTTTATCATTCAAAACAATATCGTAATATTGCAATATAAATATAAAACAATGGGAGCTACAAAAACAGATCATTTTACAGACAGTCAAAACCAGCTTGCAGTTATAGCGAAAGCTTTAGGCCATCCAGCGCGAATTGCTATTATGGAATATTTATTAAAAGTAGATACCTGTATCTGCGGGGATATAGTGAGTGAACTGCCGCTATCCCAGCCTACGGTTTCACAGCATCTAAAAGAACTTAAAAACGCCGGCCTTATAAAAGGAAGCATTGAGGGCAACTCTATCTGCTACTGCATCAATGAGCCGGGACTGGAGAAAATTAAGGGCTTTTTTGAACATATCACCGCTCATCTGGAAAAAAAGAGAAACGAATGCTGTTAAATCTATTGCTATGGAAATCAGAAAACTATTGGCTATAGACTGGCCGCAGGTGAGCTTAATCTACCAGAAAGGCATCAATACCGGCAATGCCACTTTTCAGACCACCGCTCCCGCGTGGGAGGACTGGAACGGGTCGCACCTTGCCACTTGCAGAATTGTTGGCGAGAGTAATGGAAAAATCATAGGCTGGGCGGCACTCACACCAGTTTCTTCAAGGTGCGTTTATGCAGGGGTGGCCGAAGTCAGCGTATATGTTGACCCAGAACATTCCGGCAAAGGGATAGGCCTTACATTGTTAAATGAACTTATTGAGTTAAGTGAAGCCGAAGGCATCTGGACGCTGCAGGCCGGGATATTTCCGGAAAATACAGCAAGTCTTCGTATCCATGAAAAAGCCGGATTCAGGATCTTGGGCATTCGAGAAAAAATCGGCAAACAAAATGGAATCTGGAGAGATACTGTTCTACTCGAAAGAAGAAGCCAGCTGATTAATTGAGTGCTGCATATCTTCCAGTTATTACAGTAATTATAAAGAATAAAAAATTTTAAAAACATATATTATGAAACTTTCAGAAATTAAAGAAGTATTAAAAACAGTTGAGGCGGTAAATTTTGAATTGCCAAACGGAAATTTTGTTCCGGAATATTTCCATGTAACAGAAGTTGGCCTGATCACAAAAAACTTCATTGACTGCGGAGGGACAGTCAGAAAAGAAACTGTTGTAAATTTTCAGCTTTGGGATGCCAATGATTACGAGCACAGGCTTAAACCGCAAAAACTCATTCATATTATCGAACTTTCACAAAAAGTTTTAGGTATTGAAGATTATGAAATTGAAGTTGAATACCAGGATATCACGATTGGTAAATATGATTTAGATTTTAATGGTAAAAATTTCATTCTGCTTAATAAACAAACTGCCTGTCTTGCTCAGGAGCAATGCGGAATACCATCAGATAAATCAAAGGTAAAATTATCACAGCTCAATGCTGACAGCTCCAATTCATGTGCACCTGGATCAGGCTGCTGCTAATTTTTAATGACCATTAAAATTCTATTATAAATACCAAAGAAAAACTATGTTACTTACTGAAATAAAAAACACCACTAATTCATTTGATTTTAACCAGATCCCGGATGAACGCAAAACTATATTACAGCCTTTAGTTGATTATATACAAAACAAGGTAGACAATAAACAGAGTATAAGGCTAAATTTAATCTGCACTCACAATTCCAGAAGAAGCCATTTGTCCCAGGTCTGGGCGCAGACTGCGGCTGCTCATTATAAAGTGCAGAATGTTTCCTGCTATTCAGGAGGCACGGAAGCTACTGCCCTGTTTCCGATGGTAGCCGAAACTTTAAAGCATTCCGGATTTAAAATTAAAAATATTTCAGAAGGTCAAAATCCTGTTTATTCCATAAAGTTTGCATCGAATGAACTCCCTGTTATCGGTTTTTCGAAAACCTATGATGATGATTTTAATCCTGAGAGCGAATTTGTTGCAATAATGACCTGTTCACAGGCTGATGGCGGCTGTCCTTTTATTGCTGGTGCAGAAAAACGTATCCCAATACCCTTTGAAGATCCAAAGGTTTCAGATGGCACGCCAGAACAAAAAGACGTATATCTGGATCGAAGCCTTCAGATTGGAACCGAAATGTTTTATGTATTCTCACAAATCAAACAATAAAGATGTCAGCAAATAACTGTGCGCCTGCCTCTGGGCGTAAGCAATTAGGTTTTCTGGATCGATTTTTAACGCTTTGGATATTTCTGGCCATGGCTCTTGGTGTGGCAATAGGATATTTTATTCCGTCAAGTGGTAATTTTATTAATTCTTTTTCAAGTGGAACCACCAATATCCCTTTGGCTATTGGACTGATTCTGATGATGTATCCGCCGTTGGCAAAAGTGAAATACGAGCAGATGGGGCAAGTTTTTAGAAACACCAAAATCCTGGGCGCGTCCTTATTTTTAAACTGGATCGTTGGCCCTATTTTAATGTTTGCGTTGGCCCTGCTTTTTTTAAATGGTTATCCCGAGTATATGATCGGGGTAATATTAATTGGTTTGGCTCGCTGTATTGCAATGGTGGTTGTTTGGAACGACCTCGCAGACGGAAACAGGGAATATGCTGCTGGTCTTATAGCCCTGAACAGTATTTTTCAGGTCTTGCTTTACAGTGTTTATGCATATATCTTTATTACTATTCTCCCGCCCTATTTCGGCTACAATGGATTTGAAGTCAACATCAGTATTGGCCAGATTGCCCAGAGCGTCGGGATATATTTGGGAATTCCTTTCGCACTTGGAATCATAAGCCGTTATACCCTTATTGCGATAAAAGGTTCAGAATGGTTTGAAAATAGATATGTTCCTTTTATTTCTCCGATCACTCTAATATCGCTGCTTTTTACCATCATAGTCATGTTCAGCCTTAAAGGAGAGCTTATCATCCAGATTCCCATGGATGTTGTTCGTATCGCATTTCCACTAGTTATATACTTTACCATCATGTTTATTATCAGCTTTTTTGTTGGAAAATATTTTGGTGCCGACTATTCAAAAGCGACAGCCATAGCCTTTACCGCCACAGGAAACAATTTTGAACTGGCAATTGCAGTGGCAATTGGTGTATTTGGAATAAACAGCGGTCAGGCATTTGCGGGAGTTATAGGTCCTTTGGTAGAAGTTCCGGCACTAATAGCACTAGTAAACGTTGCGTTCTGGTTTAGAAAGAAGTATTATTAAAAACAGCATAAATTTCAAATACTCATTTCCCAAAGATGTAAAAATTGGCCCGCAGCAGCCCTAGCCCCGATAGCAGTGAAAATCCTTTTGTGCCGGTGTTCGGCACAAAAGATTGCAACGGATAGCGGGAAAAAGCTCCAAAAAAAATATTAAACCTAAACAAATATACCTCCCAACCTGCCCCGAACCCTCCTTTAAAAAACAACAGCAATAATCTAATCAATAAAATAACACATTCCCATACAACAAAAAATTACCACAAGCACCACCGTCATTCCCAAAACCCGATCAAAGACCCAAAAACCGCAGCCAAACACCCAGCCCCTATGACCCGCAGACCCCTTAAAAGGAACCCCAAAGCGGCCCCAGAGACATAACGGTGAAGGACATAGAAAAGGACCTTATAGAGAATGACCCATGGGAGGGGTCTCAAACGAATATTGATATACAAGAGAGCGATGAGGCTCAATATGATTCCTTTGAGACCATCGCGCCCGAAAACGATAATCCGGTAAAGAAGGAATTCAAAATTGGGGAACTGGGCAACCAGGAGCTTAAAAAAGATGAACGCGCAAGGGATGAATCAGGCAATAACAAACCTTCCCAGCGCAAATTTTAATGTACTGGGCGTTGAATTTCTACGCCATCATTACCAGGTAAACAGGATTGTTATAAAATTCAGTAGTCCTAAAAGACCGATTTAAAAATAAACATTACCAGAAAAGCACTCTGCTTTAGTTTTTATAATTGTTTTAACAACACGGTATGAGATATTTCATATCTTTATCAACTACAGTATTTAATCAAACCGAAGGAACTTTGTTTAGTGAATATCGACTTTTCACCTTTAGCCGAGAAAACAGAAAAAAGCTAAATCTTAAAGAATCCTTCGCACCAAATAGATTAATATTTAAGTTTTAAAAAATACTAAGAGAACCGTGAAGAATAATATTCTTGTTTTATTTTTTCTACTATTTTTTGCTCAGTTTGCTGCAGCGCAGCAAACTGAGCAAAAAAAACTTAAAGGACAAATAACCTTAAATACAAACCCTGTAGAAAGTGTTGGGATCACTAATACAAAAAATAAGCTTAGTGCAGTTTCGGATCAAAACGGAAACTTTTTTATTACTGCCAAAGAAGGTGATACCTTGAAATTCTACGCAGCAGGATTTGAGCCTTTATCAAAAATTATAAGCAAACAGGAATTTGGTTCCGGTCTACTTGTGGTATCTATGACTGCTGAAAACATTGAACTAAAAGAAGTAATTATAAACGGATATCCGGAAATTACTGCCGAGAAGCTCGGTATAATCCGGCCTGGCCAAATTAAATTTACACCTGCAGAACGCAAATTATATTCGGGCTCGGGAGGCATTGTTGGATTTATTAACCTATTAACAGGTGAGCTTAAAAATTTAAAAGCGAATGTAGAGGTAGAAAAGAAAGAAATTGTGCTGCGAAAGTTAGACTTTCTATTTGAAGATAAGTATTATGCAGAAGATTTAAAAATTCCCAACGAGCTAATCAAAGGTTTTAAATATTATTGTGTTGAAGACCCCGAATTTGCAAAAGCTGTTAATTCAAAAAATAAGACCATGTGTATGTTTTTGATTATTCAACTAGCGTCCAATTACAACAAGATAAGGTTCTCTGATGCAAATACGGAATAATTTATTAATCTAAATTTATCCCACGTATTGGAAAACTGTAATTAAATGCCCCTAATTTAAATGTTTTTAATTCGAATATTACTTTACTGGCTGATGTTTTAAATATGCATTTTGTAAATCAATATAAAATAGTATGCTATACTAGGCAGTAATCTATATCGATCCAAAAATATTGGATATGCAAACAAAAACTGGAGAAAAAGTTAAGCTACATTTTTATAATTAGTTATTTTATTAAATTCTTCAATTGTTTTATAGTTCAAAGCCGAATGTCTTCTTTTTTTATTGTACCAAATTTCGATGTATTCAAAAATTTCAAGTTCCATCTGTTCTCTAGAAATTAATTTACTTCCATAAACCAATTCCGTTTTTAAAGATTTGAAAAAACTTTCAGCAACCGCATTATCCCAGCAGTCTCCTTTACGGCTCATACTTCTTGTGATACTTTTATAAGAGTCCAATACATCAGCAAATTTTTTATTGGCATATTGGATGCCTCGGTCAGAATGGAATATTAATTCATTTGCAATTGTTCTATTCTTGACTGCCATTTTCCAAGCCATCATTGTAGTTTGTTTTGTACTTAGTCCATTGCTTAAACTCCAGCCGACTATCTTTCTGTCAAATAAATCTAAAATGATGGTCAGATATAAAAATCCATCCTTTGTCTGTATATAGGTGATATCTGAAACCCATGCCTTTGCTGGTTCTGTTGCCGTAAATTCTCTTTTCAGGATATTTGGCACAACAAAATGATTATGTTTTGAATTGGTTGTTACTTTGAATTTTTTACTTAATTTACTGTACAATCCTACTGCTTCATGTATTTAGCTACAGTTATTCTGGATATCTGATATCCTTGGCTTTGGAGTTCCAGAGTAATTCTTGGGCTTCCATATCGCTGTTTAGCATTAAAGTATATTGACGTAATTTCTTCTTTAATCAGAGCAGTCTTCCTCTGTCTTTCTGATAGAATCTGTCGCTTCCAATTATAATAGCTGCTTGGACTTACTTTTAAAACTTTGCACATCTTTTCAATCGAATATATTTTTTCATGGTCTTTTATGAAAAGATAAATCATCGACCTCCCTTGGAAAAGATGCTTATAGCCTTTTTTAGAATATCACGTTCTAATTCTGTTTCTTTTAATTTTTTTTCAAGCTCATGGATTTTTTCCTGTTCAGGGCTAAGTTTTAATTTTCCTTTCCCAGGAAAACTTCCTGTTCCAAATTCTTGGTAATCCTGACGCCATTTGTAAAGCAAAGGTGCTGTTATCCCAAGTTCCTTCGCTAATTGTGAGATATTATCTCTTTCATAACTTAATTGGACAGCTTTCTCTTTAAAATTGCGGTCATAAGTTTTACGATTCTCTTTCATGCTCTAAAGTTAAGATTTAGTTCTTAACTAGAACTCCATGCTAAGTTAGCACATCCAATCTACCATTAGATAACTTAACAAGATTCGAACACTCAGAATATATTAGAAATTGAACCTATATTATCCCAAATTGTTTTCAATTTGCTATTCAATGTCAAATAGTGAAATCTGATTTAAAATGGTTTATCATTTTATCATTACTTAAATCTTGCGCACTTGTAACTTCCATTATTAATTGTTTGTTTAACAGAGGTAAAAAAATGGTTTATTTCTGAAATCTGACATAATTAAAACTGTTTAAAAGAAAAAACGGAATGCCAATCTAGCTAGCTAACTAAAATTTTATGAAATATAAAATAAGAAAGATGAGCTTTACAGCTCATCTTTAAATTATTATGTAACGATATTACACTACTTCAATAGGTAAAAAATCTAAGATGGGATATCATTAATTTGAAAAATACCCATGCTGGTTACATATCTTTTGTAAGTAAACTTATTAAATTAATAATCTATTCTGCTGACAAAAATTTTTAAATCCTGTATTAGCAATTCATTTTCGCTGTTCTTTTTAAGTACTACAATTACATCATTTAATTTAGATATATAAATTTTCTTGTTTTTTTCATTAATCTTAATTTCTCCATCGATTTTATTTCCTGAAAAAAAAACGGAGTTAATATTAATTAAGGATTTTAAACTTATACTATACTGATGGCTTTTTAATAGTTTCACATCATCTTTACAATCTGTGCAAATTGTAATTTTTGGGATTGGTTTATCGATATTTCCAATCCACTCAATAGTTAATTTTTTCAAATTACCATTATCATTTTTTTTCATTTCTGTATTACAATAAAAAAACAGTAAAAAGATTAAATATTTCATAATTAAAAAGAATTAAGTTGAAATTTTGAAGGTTTTCTAGTCATAAGAGGCCCTACGAAAGAATGATAATTTCTCATATCAAAACCGTAACTAAAAGTATGTAACTCATAATAGACATTATTGAATTTACCTACCAGAGAAAGCTCACCTTTCCACCAAGAACTACGAATACCTCCTCTATTAGGATTATCGTAGAACTCTACGTTGTACCCCCTTGATGTATTTGTCTGTGCCCTTAATTCCGATCTCGTATAATAAAAAGGTAAATTATCATCATTAGGTCTTGGATCTGTATAGGTTTGTGAGGTCCCCCCTAAAGGATGATTTGTTTTGGTAACTCATAAAACGATCACAATATAAACTTTTTTTTAAATTAAATTAAAAATATTTTTCTTACGTAAAAATAATTTATTTCCCATACTTAAAGCTATTATTTCCTACACAAACTGATAATTTTACAAGTTTTATTTTTCCTATATTTAATAGGTTACTACTAACATCTATCAAAAAACAACCAGACCTTATCCAACTTAATCTAGTTTATTAAAACAATTTTCAACAGAATTATAAGACATATATTCTCAATTCTTCAACCCGAAAAAAAATCAATATTTTTGTGATTTTCATCAAACTTTCGTTACTAAAAAAGAAATAAAACAAAAATGGACTTCATACTTTTTTACACCAAAAGTTTAGGCGAATTTTAGAAATTGTTTTTGACTTTAAATATGAGATTGCAAAAAAATAAACACAAAAAACTCCCCCTTAACTTTATCTACATTTACCGTGGGCATATTCATTAAATCCCCGACAGTAATTCATAAAGTCAAGGAAAGACAATTTGACCTTAAGTATAACAATCTTTTCAAATCCTCTATAATATTTATAGAATTGCACATTAGTTTAAAACCATAAACAATTTGATTTTTTATATTTTTGCATCAATCCCCAACAGGACATCTAAACCAAATTTACAAAGCCAATGAAAGACAGGCTTTACTTGAAGTACGCCAGTCTCTTTAAATCCTCCATAAAATTTATCGTAATTTGTCCCGTAGAGGTCACTACACAGCCAAAAGGCGCCAATTGAAGACAATTGGCGCCTTTTTTTTGTTATATATCTTTTAACAACATAAGTTTAATTCGTTTCTTTTATTTTTTTCGAATCGCACTCTTAAAAATGAATTGTAAAAAAGCCAGCAGTCTAAAACAAGGGATCAACACGAAAACCTGTGGAACGTTAAAAATTATGCATAAATCAACATGATGCAAACGCCTATAATGAATAAAAATTATTATTTTAAAACATCCTAAATTTTCCTAATTATTGCGCAGTTGAAAATAATCAAATCTTATTTTTAAAATGGTTTAATATTTCATAATTATTTGTATTTCCTACTTCTTTTTCCGATTATAATTATTTATCTGGTAAGGTAAAAATCGGTTTATTTCATCGCGATTATTTACCAAAGTTCCTCCGAAAGGGATAAATATACCGAATTACTTCCTCTCGTTTAAAAAATAGCCGTCCATTCGCTTTTTTACAATTTAATGGCATGCCAATCTAGTAAATTTACTTTTTGCAGAAGTTGTAAGATCAGAGTGGGTTGAAGTAAAAACTACCTCAATGAAGAGCCACAAATACAGCATTCAATCTTAAATCCTTTAATTTTGAGAAAAAACAAAAATGACCCAAGATGGATAGTTGTCAGAACCGAAAGCAACAGGGAAGCTGCCAGACTATTTTTTGACTTTGAGATGGAAATCTTGAAGTTGGAAGAATGCATAAAGATCAAATACGAAAATTGCGAACAGGTGCCATCCATCTGCAGGCTGTTAGTGGATGCGAACATAGACATTTTGGAAATTTATTTAACTCCTAAAATCTGAATATATTAAATTTTGGATGTATAATTCTAGTAATTTTAATTAATGTGTCAAGATATGTATTTTGCGGAAGAAAAATTAAGTCAGCTTAATTAATACCATTGCAAGACTATCCCTAAATTTAATCATCAATAAACCAGAAATATTCCAATGCATAAATATTGTAACACATCTAAAAACTAACACGAATGAATATGACTAAACTTAATCATTTACTTATCACGTGTTGTATTGCAATTCTCTTTTCTTGCTCAACAAAACGTGCCGAGACTGCAACAAAAGAAAATGAAATCATTAAAGTAGATTTATTATCTACAGAGATTCAAAAATTAGCACTAGATTTTACCAGAAAGAACAATGTTCCTGGAATAGCCGTAGCTATTATCCAAAATGGAAAAATCATATCGATCCAATGCATCGGTTATGCTGATTTGGCAACTAAAAAACCCATAACTCCACAAACAATTTTTAACATAGGCTCAATTTCGAAGGTTGTATCCGCCTGGGGATTTATGCAACTTACTGAAAAAGGTATGGTACAACTTGATGAGCCAATTAATCAATCCTTAACCCGCTGGCAACTACCAAAATCCCAATACGATGTATCCAAAGTTACACTTCGACGCGTTCTCAGCCATACATCTGGTCTTTCTGTGCATGGATATGGTGGCTTTGAACAAGGAACAAAACTATTAAGCTTAGAAGAATCGCTCAACGGAAAAACAAAGAGAAATGGTGAAAGTGTATATCTTATAAATGAGCCAGGAACAAAGTGGGAATATTCTGGTGGCGGTTACACACTAGCACAATTATTTCTTGAAGAAAAAACAAATGAAAAATTTGCCGACTATATGAAAAAAAATGTATTCCTACCTTTGGGATTAGCTGATACCTCTTATGAGTGGACGGAAGACATGAAAGCGAATTGTGCAACCGCGTACGACACGCTTGGGAATGCTATAAAAAATAGAATATTTACAGAACAAGCAGCTGCTGGATTACAAACAACGGTGGTGGACTTAGCACATTTCGCCGAGCTATCCATTACAACTGATTCTCGGAAGTTAAATAAAGTTTTAAGGCCCAAAACAATACAACTGATGGAGCAACCTGTTTTTCCATATTCGAGCGAAGGAAAAAGTGGCCTTGGATACCGATTCATGAATTTTGAAGATCTTCAAACAATTGGACATACTGGAGAAAACGTAGGCTGGAGTGCAGCAATGTTTTTACATCTACCCACCAAGAGCGGTATCGTTATGCTTTGCAACGGTTCTAATGGAGATCGTGTCTGGTTCCCAATCTATCAGAGCTGGGCAAAGACAATTAAAGCAAAGCAAATGTAGACCCTTGTAAATTAAGTTTTGTGGCAAAATCGTGGCACTTTGTATTTTGGAATATCAGAAACATAATATATGCAAACCCTAAGAAACTTAGGTTCAAAAATTTAGAAACAGAGACCTAAATTAAAGATAAATTCTTTTTTAAATACAAAAATCATATATCGTATAATTAAAATCATCGTTTTTTGAGATGCATTAATTTTACAATGTTTGGCTCTACAAAATTTAAATATTTATATATCATCTTCAAAGATCTTTTTTCGGTGGTTCACACCCCAATTAGCAAGTAATTCATAAAGCCAAAGAAAGACAATCCTATCTCAACTTAAGCTTTCTTTTCAAACCCTCTATAATATTTTTAGAATTGTATATTAATTTACTGTCATAAACCAACTGAGTTTTTATATTTTTTTGCATCAATCCCCAACAGGACATCTAAACCAAATTTACAAAGCCAATGGAAGACAGACCATTACATATAGTAAGCCAATTTCTTCAAATCATCCAAAAATGATGTTGAAATTTGTCCTGTCCCTGTCACAAACAAGACAAATAGCGCCAATTGAAGACAATTGGCGCCATTTTTTTATAACCTTGCTTATTTTTATTAGTCTAAAGAACCGGGCTCCTCAGCAGCCCTAGCCCCGATAGCATTGGAAATCCTTTTGTGCCGGAGTTCGGCACAAAAGATTGGAACGAATAGCGGGAAAAGCTCCTAAAAAATAATATTAAACCTAAAAAATATACCACATACAATTGACCCGCGGCTGGGCACAAAAAATTGCTTCGCCAGTTCGCTGGAGCTCGGGTGGAACGTATAGCGGGAAGAGCTCCTGAAAAATAATATTATATACAATTGATGATGATGGCCACTCCAAATTAATTGCCTAATTTATGTACCGCTCAATATAAATAACACCAAATACCTTTTACTTTGATATAAGTTTCATCCAATCTCCAACTTTTACCTACTTTACTTTTTCTCTTCTTCATCGCTGCCTCAAGCAAAGGTGCAAACTTATAAACCCAGCGCTGAATGGTGGCATGATCCACAATGACTCCTCTAATCTTCATTAGTTCTTCAACATCCCGGTAACTAAGTGTAAATCTTAATTTAAAATATACTGCCTGAAGAATTATGTATTTTGGATAACAATGACCTTTAGTATTCATCTTTTGATCGGTTTAAAATTCTAAAGATAAAAGTTATTCCCAGATGCGACAGTACCTACCTATTTGATAATTCACGAAACCTTATTGAGAACATAAAATCACAAAAAAAAATAATTCTGCCGACAGTGTCAGCAGAATTTAATTTTCTATATTCAAATATTTCCCAAATTAGATTATATTCATTAAATTAGCTAAATGAATAAAGAAGCAGAATTAGGACTAGATTTTATAATTGATAAGCTAACAAACTCGATAGAAAATGTTATTACTGGAGATAGTTTTCAGACTGAAATTTCTATTCTCCAAAATTCTGATTTAAAGTCTTTAACAAAGAAAAATGGTTGGCTTTTTAATTGGAATGAAGAATTTAAAAATCCAATTAGAGATGTTTATAAACTTACAATTTCGGGAAATTCGAAAATAATTCAAGGTATTATAAGCTTAGAAGTTAAGTCAGATCATGTTTATATGCATCTTGTTGAAAGTGCTCCATTTAACAAAGGACAAACAAAGGTTTATGCTGGTGTAGCTGGTAATCTAGTTGCTTATGCTTGTAAATTATCTTTTCAACGTGGGCATGATGGAAATGTTTCTTTTCTTTCAAAATCACAATTAGTCGATCATTATGAAAAAACACTTGGAGCATTTCATTTCGGTGGTAGAATTATGATAATTGAAACAAAATCAGCTCTAAAATTAATCAATAAATATTTTCAAAATAAATAATTATGAAAACTAAAAAATTAGATTTAGAAATAGATAGTATTGGTGGATTAAGTTCCCTGACATTAGATGAAGAAAAAGCTTTAAGCGATTTTTTTCAAAAGAAAAAAATCACAAAAAATAAAACTGAGAAAAAGAAAGTGGTACTTAAAAATTAAAAAACACACCATAGCAAGTTCAAACAAAACAAAAGCTGAACACATTACTGCGTCAGCTTTTTATTTTTAAGTTATCTTCCTACTTAAAAAAACTTATTAACTTTCATTTTTGGTATGACTTTAAAAACCATACATCCCTCCTGAAACGGAAATTTGCTCCCCTGTGATCCAGGCAGCGTCATCGGAAGCAAGAAAAACTGCAGCTTCGCAATATCTGCAGGCTGTCCTCTACGGCCAAGCCGCGTTTTTCCGACAAATATTTTTTCATACTCACTGTCACGGGTAACGCCGGTACTTGCTGCACCCCCAGCTTCCGTAGCACCTGGCAAGATAGAATTGATACAACGTGTTCAACACCCAGCTTCTTAGATCAAGCACTTCAACAGATAACAGTAATCAAACTCTAATACCGCTGGAGAGAATTTCTGATTTTTACAGCACATCAGAAACTATGGTTAAAAGGGAACTAATTAATCTTCTGTTACCTTAAAATTATTTTAAATGAATATGACAATGTCACGACAATTATTTGGTTGGTTTGTAAATTGATTTCAAATTAGATCATTCTTCGAAATTTTTTTTTTTCGAAATTTCTTCCGAATTTATTCTAAGATCAGATATAAAACGAAATATATTTTTGCATCAATCCCCAACGGGACATCCAAACCAAAATACTAAAGACATATAAAGACAGCCTCTACTTCCAGTAAGCCAATCTCTTCAAATCCTCCATAAAATGGTGCGTAATTTGTCCTTTATGGTCACTTAAGGAGACACCTAGCAAATAGTTGTCTCTTTTTTATGCACTAACGTGTAGATTTTTCAAGCCTTTACAGCTTAAAATTTGTGGTTCGAATTTTTCATGAGAAATTCCTAGTCTGTTTGAAACAAACAGTCTTAAAGTGGTATTAATAGAGACCTAATCGAGGCTGGACGATGGTTCGAAATCCCGTTAAGCATATAGATTTTTTTCTCTTTTGGATTATCGTACTTTTTTTTTGATATTAAATACTGTTGTTCAACTGTAGGCGATAATTGGTTTTTACTCAACTGTCTGCTTAATTTTTTGGCCCCGATTGCTTCGCCAGTTCGCTTCGCTCGTGTGCAGTGGAAATCCTTTGCGGCGTGGTTCGGCGCAAAAGATTGCAACGGATAGCGGGAACAGCTCCTAAAAATTAATATTAAGCAAAAACAAAGGAATAAGGCTAAAAGCTATTACTAGTAAAATTGATCATGCTTATCCCTGCCTCAGATTCAGGCAGCAAAAAAGCAGACCACTCCAGCTAATCAATTCACTCTAAGGTACTTGATCCAGGAGCAGGAATAATACAGCTGTTTAAATCATCCTGAAGCTTTTGCTGCTGCACGTGCTCCAGTCCATTTCGAGCACTTCACTGACAAAGGTTCTCAGCGTGTCAAAGCAGCTGGGTTTCACCGCATAAAAACTGGCCCCAAGCCTCATTGCCTTTTCAATGTCTTCAGGATCGCTGCTGGTGGAGAGCATGATGATTATTATTTCCTGCAGTCTTCCCTTTTGCTTTCTGATTTCCTCCAGGCACTCAAATCCGCCTTTCCGAGGCATGTTGATGTCCAGAAAAACAATATCAGGAACGGTATCTTTGATTGTGGAAAAGATTTCCATGAGCTTCATGCCGTCTTCCGCTTCCATTAAAACTGCCGAGGGGTCTGCCTCAGTCAGCGCATCGGAGAAGAGTTCACGGTCATCCGCGTCATCATCGGCCAAAAAAATATATCTCTGGGAATTTTGTGTAGTCAAGCTCATATTATTTCTTTTAAATTGCAGAAACATAAGACAAGAATCTAAGAATCGGCAAATGTCTATATGGAATATATAAGCCTTTGTAAATCGATAAACGATCGAATTATATCCGTGAAACGGTTATTAATACCTAAAGGTAAGCTATTTAATTAAGAAAAGGCGTATTAAATGAATATATATGGATCTTTAATCATTTTTCACCTGCCTAAGGCTCTTCATTTAAAAAGTAAATTTTTATGCCGGCAGATATATATTGAATACTGCACCCTTTTCCGAGCTGCCTTTGGCATTTATCACTCCATGATGGTTCTTAACGATCTGCGAGCAGATGGAAAGACCTATTCCGGTGCCCTCGAATTCAGACCTTCCGTGCAGCCGCTGAAAGAGCCCGAATATTTTCTCTGCGTCCTGCTCGCTGAATCCCACCCCATTATCACTCAGCGTAATTTTTACAAATTTCCTGCCCGCCTCAAGCCCTGCCTCTGACCTCTCGCTTTCATCTACTTCAAAGGATTCAATTTTGATGCGCGGTATGCTGCCTGGTTTCTGGAATTTCAGCGAGTTGCTGATTAGATTTCCCAGCAGCTGGCTTAACTGGAGCGGCTGCCCTGGAAGGGTCGGCAGTGTGGAAACATCAATCACAGCGTTTTTCTGTTCGATGAGCAGCTCCATATCCGATATTATTTCAACTGCGGTCTGGTTCAGATCTACCGGCACAAATTCGCCCGCCTCCCTGTTAAGCTGGGAGTATGCCAGGACATCGCTTATCAGCGCCTGCATGCGCTGGGAGGACTCGTTGATCTTCCTAAGCTGCATTTGTGACTTCTCATCCAGGGACGGCCCGGCTTTTGCATCGAGCATCTGTGAAAAAATACTGATTTTCCTCAGCGGTTCCTGCAGGTCGTGCGAGGCTATATAGGCAAACTGTGCCAGCCCGGAATTCGAACGCACCAGGTTTTCGTTGGCCGCCTCGAGCTGCTCGGTTCGCTGCTTTACAATCTGCTCAATCTGGCGCAGGGCCAGAACCTGCTGGGTGACATTATTGGAAATGGCAATAACCCCAGCCACCTTGCCGCTCCCGTCACGATAAGGCTCATATATAAAGTTCTGATACGTGGTTTCCGCATTGCCGAAACGCACCAGGTTGACCGGCATTTCACTGGCTGTAAAGGTTTCTCCCGTGTTGTATACATGATCCAGAAGTTGCTCCAGCCCCTGCTCCCGCGCATCTGGCAGCCCTTCGAAAATCGGCCTGTCCATCACTTCACTTGCTGCTTTGCCCCAAAGATCAATCATAGCATCATTGGCTACTTCCACACGGTGCTCTGGTCCCAGAAGCAGGCACATCGACACGGGCGCCTGCAGGATCAGGTTTCGGAAATTCTGCTGCACCTGCTCCACTTTGATTCTGCCCACATTCAGATCCGTTACATCGGCGGCCGTATTCAGTACGCCGTATACCATGCCGTTCTCATCAAAGAGCGGTGTGAAGCTGTAATTGAAATAAAAAGTCTGCAGCCTTTCGTTGACATGAAGGTCAACCCGCTGACTGCGGGCATGGAAGGGAATTCCTTTCCGGTAGACGTCGGTCAGTTTGGGATAGATATCCTGCTCTTCCAGCTCCGGAAGCACATCAAAATAGGATTTTCCCACAACATCGCTTCCTTTGCCCCATACCTCCTTGATGGCCTGATTTGCCAGTGTGATGCGCATCTCATGTCCTTCATAGACCCCAATCGGGAAAGGAGCGCTTTCCACCAGTGCGCGCACCTGCATTTCGCTGTATTTGATTTTATTCCTGGACAATACAAGTTCGGTTACGTCACTGCAGAGCACCATCACGCCACCGTAATGGTTCTCGTCCCCCCTATGGGGCTGATACACCAGATTCAGAAAGCCTTCGGACCTGCCTCCCTCAGAGTTGATTACAAAATAAGGATGTTCACCCAGAAAGCGGGGCTCTCCTGTTGACCTCACCGTGTCGATTATCGATTCAAAGTATGGTCTGCTCTCCGGGATAGCCTCAAAAAGCTTCCTGCCGAAAAGCTCGCTGTAGCTTCTGTCCACCAGTTTTAAATAAGCATCGTTTACTATAACAATATTGTTGTCCTCGCCCTCCAGTACAATGATGCCCACTTGCGCCTCTTTTACAAGGCACTCAAATCTTTTATCCGAGAGGACCAGCTTTTTATGTGCATTTACTTTAGCAGTAGTATCAGAACATACCACAAAAACCCCTTCCACATTCCCTTGAGCGCCAAAGACCGGACTGCATGAAAAATCACAGTACAGTCCACCGGTGTTTTCTGCCTCAGCACCCATTGGATAATCCTGATGATACACGGCACTGCCGGTAAGCAGGACATGCTGCACAAACTCTGCAAAATGGCCGGTGTAATTCAAAGCCAGCTGAGCTGGTGCTGCAGATACATCTTTTACTTCCAGTCTGCAGAATATTTCAGCGCAGGAAAGGTTGCATAGCGGAGCCTTTTCATCTTTCCGCCAGAGCATCATCGGAAACTTGGACTGCAGCACAATCTGCACCGAACCTCGGAGACCCTCAGGCCAGCGCTCAAAAGCTTTGAAATACTCCCGGGTCCACTCCACTGCGCTAAGCGCAGCGTTCATCTGTTCTTCGGAAGAAAAATTCAATATATCGCCCATGGTATTTTGTGATTTTTTTGTTTTGACGGCCTTTACAAGTCAGTGCAGTGTTATGGGTTTTAACCCTTATTGCTCAAAGATAGGATACTTGAAACGCGTTATACACGCGCCTTAAAAGGAATTGTCCAAGATTCAAAAGTAGAGTCCTATCGGCTGCGTATTTTATATAATCCTGCTTAAAGTTTACAGCATTCGTACTACACTTAACTTTGTTGTTATTGAAATTTAGCGCAAAGTATGCATCTATCTGCTATCTGAATTTCTGCAGAAAGGTTAATCACTTATGCGACCGCTACGGTATAGGCTTCTTTAAAGTCAGGCGCATAGCCTCTGAAGGCGCCCTTTAAATAAAGTTAATGAACGAATTACGGTATTTAATTGTATCTTTATAAAATGGACAAAATGGATAATACCACAGACAAAGCTGATCGGCTGGCAGATCGTATTGACGAGCAGTGTGATGAGATCGATAAGATTGTGCAGCGTATCACCTCTTTCGCAGATGCTGTAGACAATTTTTTAAAAAATAGTGAGCCATGCAATTTTAAAACTCCCGGCAAATGCAAAACACCGGATAAAGACGGTATGGATAATTGATCAATACAGCAGCGGTTTAACACTAATAATGTTTAAAAGCATTTGTGATCGGCGTGATGCGCCGTCTGCTTCACCATGGAGTGGGCATAAATCTGCCAGACAGATAAAGATTAGCGAACAAACTGGACCATGATAATGCCGAGAGAAGGACACTGGACGAATCCAAGGCCGATGAGGATGAGGACGGCGGGGACTAAACCTCTGATACATAAAATATTAAAAAGAAAAGCCTGCAGAGTGGATGCAAAAAAAACTGACCCCGATCCAATAATGAACAGCCTCGGTTCACCTGCCGCTTTGAGGACCGTAAGTTCCATTACTCAAGGACCATCACAGGGCTTTCGGACCCAACGGGAGATCCCGAGCAGATCCAGCTCCTCCAGAAAATAAAAAAATGGCGCTCGCGCCACCATATGGAAAAAATAAACGGCTGACAGACCGCTGTGTGCGCCTGTAAGACAGCAAAACCAAAAACGGCAGTTTTACGCGGTATCCAAAAGCCGATTTAAAGAATCCTTCAAAGCGGCGAAGGAAGCGGGTTTTCAAGGTAGCGCACCTTTTGATACTGATTGATTTCAGCAATCACGAGCTCCCGGGGAGGGTTTGAAATCAAAACAATGTCATGATCTTTCAGGCGGCCGGTATTTTTTACTTCTTTTATAGATTCAAATCCGTTCATGCGCGGCATATTGATATCCACGTAAACCACATCGGGAAGTTTATTGGAGAATAAAAGCTGCTGAAGGGCGGCAGTCGAATCTGTGGATGTGGAATACGTAATGTTATTGCCCACGGCGTCGAGCGCTTCTATGAATATTTCCAGGTCATCCCTATCGTCATCAATTAAAAGTAAGTCCATAGCATCTGTTTCCAATGATTCCTTTAAACCAAATATACGAATCTTTCCAGCCGATGGATTTTACAAAACGTATAAAAATCATCTATTCCAGAAAAATAAAAAACAGCCTATACAATGGATTGAGACTGTCCTGCACTTTTGAAGCACTTTGTATCATTGTTCAATCAGCATCATTTGAGCCTTTTTAGCCCCGATAGAGCGGAAATCCTTCTGGGCCGGGGTTCGGCGCAGAAGATTGGAGCGGATAGCGGGATAAGCTCCCAAAAAACATTATAAACCCACAAATAAAATTAAATCTAAAATTTTAGCAGATCTAAAACAATATTAAATCTAATAATACAGCCCGGAAATACTATTTAAAGCTAAATATAATATTCAAAATATTATCAAAAATTAACAAACAAAAGCAGTGCAAGAGATGCAGCCCAAACTAAATCACAAGAGCCACGTAAGGCTGGAATAGACCTTATTTTTGCTTTTACTCTTCGGCTCCCGCTTCCAGTCAGACTCCAATATTTCTGAAAGCAGCTCTTTGAGCCCCGCAAATGTGCTGGGCTTCACCGCATACAGGTCGGCCCCCAGCTCAAAGGAGCGGGCGATATTCTCGGGCGCGCCGCTGGTGGAGAGCATGACCACCTTGACAGCACCCAGAGGCCCCTGCCCCTTTCTGATCTGCTCAAGGCATTCAAAGCCGTTCTTCCTTGGCATATTGATATCCAGAAAGATAATTTGGGGAAGCTGGCTCGCATTGCCCATAAGGAGATCCAGAAGGGAAAGCCCGTCGGCTGCCTGTCGGACACTGGCCGGCAGCCCAAGTTCATCCACGGCCTCGGCAAACAGCAGCCTGTCGTCCTGGTCGTCATCTGCGTGGTAAATAAGTTTAATGGTATTCTGGATTTCGGGCATCGCTTTCAAATTTAGTTCAGTCCAAGGCATGCCTTAAGGATCTGCAAAATTTATACTAAGGTTTAATACAAGCTTCTCTAGACAGGCAGACGATAGAATTATGTTCCGCATGGCGGCTGGTGAAAAACAAATATACGGCTAATTTTTAGAAAAACTACTACAAATCATTTAAATCATCCCAGATTCCTCCAAACCAATTAAGGCATAACACACCGATGCCTTTCCCGTAACATCCACTGTCCCTGCCCGGAACTGAACTGGATTGGCTGGAGTATCTCCAAAACCCTTTTGCATAAATTCCGAATACAGCCGAAAACCGCCGAAAAGCCATGATTGAAGACGCGCCGAAAAACAAGCATTTTGAAAATGTTCTTAACTCCACTACTGCTGTTCTCTGGAATCGAAAAAACCGCATATATGCATGGGAGCAGAGAAGGTTTCCCCGCATACCGAAAATGGTGTCTGTCTGTCTGTTCATCATGGAGCAAACAGATGAAAAAATGCCGGGATCATTTCTTACTGCCGCTGCATTAAGCCTAAATGCTTCACCTGTAAAACCTATTCATTGGAGCACAAAAAAATATAAATTACCAGAATGTTTTAACCGCCTTCCTTACAGGACAAGGGGTGATAGCTATTTCCAGGAGATATCAGAAAATGTACAGTTCTTATACCAGTAGTTGAGAATATTTTCAATAATACCTCTAGATTCCTTGAAACTGTTCTCTTTTTTAAAATATCCATGGGCACCAAAACGCCCTTTCAATATTCTCGGGCGACTCCGATGTAGAAAGGAAAATGTTAGCAAGGCATTTACCTGCCAGTCTGCTGTGATTTAATATCATCTCGCGAAGCTGAATCCGTCTGCCTTGGGCATATGGATATCAGAGAGAATCATGAAAGGACTGGCATCCTGGTCTTCTAGATAAGGAATAGCTGCTGTTGGGTCTTCGAAGAAAACAACCCTATAAGACACATTAAGGCTTTCAAAAATATCGTTCAGAAATTCCCTGTCGTTCTGGTCATCCTCTATTACCAGGATATTTCCGTTTCTATTTGCATTGATTGCGGGATATTAAAATTTCGCTCTATTGCAGGCTTCGCAGCCAGTTTAATATAGCTTTACAAAGATACTAATTTCCTGCATATTTCAGGTGAGCTCCGATTTATAAAAAGACCTGCCGCAATGCAGGGCAGTTTTGAGCTTAGGGAATTGGATCTACAGCTCATAGGGTGCAGCTGCGGCTCCCGCACTGCGTCGTTTTTTTTCTCTTTGGACTGCACGCCGTATTGACTTGACTCCCTGATTAATGGAAGGGATTGCAGCGGTCCCTGGCTAGATAGTGTGCTTTTTTTGTTTTATGGGCAGTACAACTGTAAAGACCGATCCCCCGCCGTTCGCTGCGGATGCCGTGATGCTCCCTCCATGCCTGGCTGCAATCTTCCTGCAGAGCGAGAGTCCCAGACCGCTGCCTTCATACTGGTCCTTGGAATGAAGACGTTCAAAGGCCGTGAAGATCCGTTCGCTGAAGGCCTGCTCAATACCAATTCCATTATCCTGAACATCGATTCGCACAGCTTTTTCCCCGCCAGAGCTGATAATGTAGGAGGCAATTACGATTTTTGGCGCCACCCCCGCGCGCGTGAATTTGAGGCCATTGTGGACCAGATTGTATAAAAGCTGGCCTATGAGCACAGCCGAGCCTTCTATAGTGGGTAGATCCAGACTCATCAACACTGCTTTCTTTTCGTGGATAACCAGTTCCAGATCCAGCTTTATATCCTCCAAGACCTGGTTTAAATCAATACTCTGCACATGCTGCTCTTTTTTGCCGGTGCCTGAGTAGGCAAGGATATCTTCTATCACAGTCTGCATCCGCAGCGCGGTATGCTCTATCCTGTCCAGATAAAATGACTGCTTTTCAGACACTTCGTGCGTGTGCTCGCTCTTCAGGCGGCTGATAAAAGTTTTGATCTTGCGCACGGGTTCTTTGAGGTCATGGCTGACAAGATTGGCAAAATGAAGCAGCTCCTCATTGGAGCTGCGCAGCTCGTCGCTCGTCTGCTGCGCCTCTTTCTGCAGACGCTCCTCAAGGGCCTTCTGCCATCCGATATCCTCAATGATGCCGATTATTTTAACGCCGCTGCCTTTTTCATCACTAATTATTTTTCCCTTTACAGTGACCCAGCGAAAAGACTCTGCGCCGGTCTTGATCCTGGCCTGATAGGATAACAGACCAGTATGCTCAGCCTCCCTGTGCGCTTGTTCCCGGAGCGGCAGGTCCTCGGGATGAATTTTTGCTGTAATCGAACCGCTGGTTATGGGATCCTGAACTGCCCAGATGGACTTAAAGTTGGCCGAGGCTGCAATATTTCCGTTTATAAGATCAATTTCATAGGTGCCTAAACCAGACGCGTCGACAGCCATCTGAAGCTGATCCGAGGCGCTCTGCGCCGTTTCGCGGGCGGCATGAAGACCAGTGACATCCATTCCGGTATTCATAATGCCGTACACTTTTCCCCTGTTGTCGAAAAGCGGGATAAAACTGTAATTGAAATAAAAGGTCTTTTGCTGCCCGTCGATCATAAGGTCGACTCTTTTGTCCCGGGCATGGAAAGGGTTCCCCGACTCATAGGCCCAGAGCGCCTCTTCAAAAATACCCTGCCTTCTAACTTCAGGCACCACCTCTAGGTAAGCTCTTCCTACCACATCACTTCCCTTGCCCCAGGTCTTTACCATTGCCTTATTGGCCAGCTCGATCCTTAATTCTTTTCCTGTAAACACCGCGATCGGCTGGGGCGCATGATCCAAAATGTCTTTTAAAAGCTGTAAAGTCCTTTCCATAAACTGTATAATTGAATGCGTTATTTAATTCTCTGACAAGAAGCGCCAGATGTGTAAGCAGCTGATGGGCAAAGCAGTGTAATAAAGCCGGCCGCAGGCACGTCTGAGATACTGCGATGGGAATATATGCACAAAACCGGACAGCGTATAGTGCTCACTAATTAAACCCTATGAAATATTCTTCGATCCCCCTTTAAGGTTTCCCAGTCCATATCCATTACGATTCTTGCCAGATCCTTCAGGTCTCCATAATTGGCGGGCTTCACAGCATAAAAATCTGCTCCAAGCTCAAAAGCGTTTTCTATAAATTCCCTTTCGCTTTGACTGGAATAAATAATAATTTTAATTTTTTGGCCGGATCGGGCCTCATTCCTAATTACTTCAATATATTGAACACCCTCTGTGCCGGGCATACTGGAATTCAAAAAAATAAAATCGGGAGAAATATCCGATAGTTTCGATAACTCGTCCGCAAGCTGCTCCCAGCTGCTGATTTCGATAAGGTCAAATGGCTTGTTTAAGGTTAGTAAAGCTTCGTAAAGCAGCATGCGGTCATCCTCATCGTGGTCCGCGATACATATAATCCTTTTAGATTTTTCTGGTAAGGGCATGATTTTCGGTTTGTCAGGCAAAACATAAAACTATCTTCTAAGGGTCCGCAGAGGTTTATATTGCTATAATCTTTTGAAAATCTTTAAATAATGGAGATATATCCGTATTCCGGTTAATATTAATCAAATGTAGGTCTTTAAATATCATCTTGGGCAATATTATAAGAGAAAATGCAGGAAACAATCCAAATTATGGAAATTATACAATAATCAGGTAAGAAATATACTAAAACCTCAGCAGTATATTTTCCAGTGCTAAAAACGCATCCTGGGGTTTCCACCGAATCGCTCCGCTGTATAATTTTCAAGATGCCCGGCCAGCATTATAAATGTTTTGATGCAGTGCAAAGAAACGGTAAATTCCATAGGACGCTCTTGCAGTGATTCCACTATGGCTTTTCCGGGTGTTTTTCATTATGGCTGGGAACTTAATCTCGACAAAGCAGCGAAAAAGGAATTGAATCCGCCTATTGCACTATAAACGTAATCGAATAACGCCAGCCGCATTATATCTTATGTGGCAACAACCAAACTGGTGTCATTAGATCTGACTGCTGTGGACAGGTAATGGTATGCTCCAATTTATTTAGTCCTTCGGGGATATATCCTTCTCAGACAGAAAAAAAATATTCTTAAGCGGATCCATTAAAACCTTTGTCCAGTGGAGCGTAAATACTTTTTTGAGAATAAGTACAAAACCGCTGAAAGAATTTGGTTTCTGTATATACAGATTGGCTCCAGTTTTAAAACTTTCCTCAATATCATCTGGCTGGCCGGAAGTGGTCAGCATAACGGCTGGGATATCCCTTAAGTCCTTTTCTTTTCTGATTTCTGCCAGTGCCTGCTTACCGTTTTTGACCGGCATATTTATATCAATGAAGATAATATCGGGGTTTGGCTCATCCTCATCCTTGAGCATGTCGATAAGCTGCTGTCCGTTTTCCACCGTGACAACCTCATTTGGCACTTGGGCTGCATCGAGGGCATCCCTAAAAAATTCCTGGTCATCTTTATCATCTTCGGCCAGTATAATTTTGACCGGCTCGCTTGGGCCTGGCTCGTTTTGAGTTCCGACAGGGTTTTCAGCATTTATCATTTGGGAGCAGTTTTTGTACTCCAAAAATACTATATAAAAAGATACAAAAATGTGTTTTTTTTAATAAATCTGAAAAGCAGTTGTAATTGATATTAAGACTGCTTCATACCTTTATTCAGAAAGGAGCTCCTGAAATGCCGATAAAATAAAAAGTTTGCTTTAAGAACAGTGGTTGATTAGGTCAAATTTATCGATTTGCGATTGCCCCCCGTCTAATGTTCTGAACCTCTCGGAGTTCCGTCGAGCGTTTTTTCAAACTATTTTACCAAGACCTCGAGCTACCGAGCCGCCACCAGTTGTCAAATACAACTCTTTATCAAAGAAATGGAACAAAAATTTCCCCTTTAAATCTCCACATATATGATTCTGACCAAAACTGTGCCTGATTATAGATGCTATAGGAGCCACGGGGCGCTGCCGCTCCAGAAAATGATATCGGCACCTAAAAAGTCCTGGGCATAGCTGGTAAATTCCATACGGGTAAAAGGGGCATTGCTAAGGGGATTCTCATATGTAAGGGTGGGTTCCTGGACTGCCATGGCGACAAGCTCCAGTTTATCTTTGTATTTATGGAAAAATGGATAGGAATTTTTCATATGCGCCTTCCTGCCCGGTATGATGTCAGGACCTCCTAAGCCGATCCCTGAAGCTGCTGCAGCTTCAAAAAGTCTGGACATATAGTGCTTGTCGTTGTTCCATTCACAGGGGAAAAAGTTGACATACTGCACCACGTAGGATTTGGCGAACAACTTTCGGGCAAATTTCATGTTTGCTATTTCCGCTTCAAAATACTGATCACAGCTGAAGCCATAACTGGGGTCATTCCTGTCGATATCAATGGAGGTCTCGGGAAGATTGACGCCATATATTTTTCCGTCAAATTCCAGGGCAAGCGCTTCGAGAAGCTTCTGATACCGCAACTGCACCGCCGGATTCCACTGCATGGCCACCCAGCCGTAAACTTTAGGCAGGTTTTCCCCAGGGTTGTCGACCTGTCGGGCAAGACCTCCCTTATACTGCTTCCCTGAAAACAAATACGAAGGAACATTTCTTGCTTCTGGCTCAAAAAAACGATCCTGTATCTGTATAAAAAGCTTTTTATGAAGACTGTCCAGTATTTTTAAATCCCTGATAATGGCGGAAAAATCATAGATATCTTCCGCTGTTTCAAGGCTCTTCCAATTGTACACCATCTGCACCCCTTTAATATCACTTCGATTGACCAGATACATATTCTCCAGGATTGGACCCGACAAGAACAGGAAGTTGCGAGGCGGCTTTTTGGCCCAGGCAGTAAACCCGGCCAATGCAATAATGACGAAGTGCAGTATTTTTTTTTCCATAAGACCTGAAACTGGTTTTTATTTTAGCCGCCACAGTGCTTGCCGCGACGCATCTAAAACCATCTCCAATTGGTCATCAATCATTGTGCCGGACAGTCCAGCGGCACTAAAAGCTTTGTTGCCGGACAAACGCATCTCTTTCCCTTTAAATAATTATAATTCAACATCTTAACAGCTTATATTTTAATATTTATTTAATTTAGCGGTATAAAATAGATATGGGGCACCTCGCTGTACTCTCAAGTCCAGTCCCTGCAATGCAGTCATATTAACCTTAACGCAAAATCTTTATATGGAAACTTCACCAGACCTTTTGAGCAGAATTCTGGATCAGCTTTCTGCTAGGCAAAACAGCAGTATTTCACTGCAGGAGCTGACCTGCCTGGTAAGCCCGACTTCGAAACTTCCACAGGCTGGTCACAGCATCTCTTCACTAAGGAGGGCACAGTGCATGGTACTGGATGCTTTGATTATGCTTCATGACCTCGGATACATTTTTCTGGATCCCGTTACAGATTACAGCCGCATCACGTTCAAAGGTTTACTTAAAACAGGCAGTAAAGCGCACTGCAATTAGATCATCCACGTTTCTTGAAAGCTCGATTTAGTCCTCCTGCTGACCGATCTAGATAATTAAGATCGCGCTTTGAAAGGGATTACATTGTGCCACAAAACCTAAATCGCATTCGGTAATTCATAGAGCCACAGAAAGCCAACCGCACCTTAAGCATAAAAAATCTTTTCAAATCCTCCATAATATTTGTAGAATTGCATATTTGTTTATTTTGACAAACAAATCTAATTTTTATATTTTTTTGCATCAATCCCCAACAGGACATCTAAACCAAATTTATAAAGCCAATGGAAGACATCCACTACTTCCAGTAAGCCAATCGCTTCAAATCATCCAAAAATGATGTTGAAATTTGTCCTGTTCCTGTCACAACAAAGCCAAATGGCGCCAATTGAAGACAATTGGCGCCATTTTTTTACAGCTTTCAACTCATTATATAATTTTTTATTATTCTCTTAGCGGGATCTGAAGCGACTATTTTCAACGACAGAAAAAATCTCGTAAGCTTTACACTTATAAGCCTTAAAACTTAAAATACAAGTTATTACCACAAAATTTTAATATCCTTAAGGACGTTGATGGAATGCTTTGCTCTCACCAATCATTTGAATCAAATTATTCATTTTGCTGATCTTAAATTTTAATTCTGAAAACTTTAAAAGGTTTTTTAAACTTCACTTTTCCGTTATGAAACCAAGGCATCAGCTGAATCTGCGAATTGGAAATGTATAAATAACCATCATCGGAAATGCTGTAACTATCCGGCCAAATCAGTTTTTCATCATCCTGAACAACCGTATGCATTTTTAAATCAGGCGTAATTTTCACGATTGAATTTTTCTCTAAATCTCCCAAATAAAGATTTCCCTTTTTGTCGAAAATCATTCCGTCGCTGGTTACGAACTTACCTAAATCTTCCACATTATTTTCTAAAACTTTGTCAGGGGTTTTGAAATCTCTTAAGCCATCGGTTTTAATTCTGTACAAACGGTTATCGGTTAAAGGTTTGTAGTACAAATATTGATTATCGGGGGTTAAAGCGATTCCGTCTGAATTCACTTTTAATAATGAACCATCACCTTTTTTAAGTTCAGGACCCAACGGAGAAAAATGATAATTCGGATCTGATTTTATCGATGAAGAATTGGTTAAAACTAATCTTGATTCACCACTATTAATATTCAAAACTACAATTCCACCTGTATTGGAATTAGTTAAATAAGCAAAACCATTTTTATTATCAATTCTTATATCATTCAGATAAACATCTTCTCCGGCTACGTTTTGGGGAAAACGGTAAATATGTTCAATTTTATTGGTTGCCAAATTGATTTTTACGACCTTATTACTTTGCTGATATACTTTCCCCAGTCCGATTCCCGCCGCGTCTACAACCCAGAGAAATCCTTTATCATCTGTTACGACAGACTGTACTGTTACAAATTTATTCTTTCCGTCTTCTCCTTTTTTAAAACTGTTCCATTCCGGGTCGGGATAAGGAAATAGTTTTCCATTCTTTACTTCTACTACAGAATAGCTGTGATTATCCAGCCAATAAGGGTAGTTTACAAAAACCCTGTTGTCTTTTGCAACCGCAACACCTGTTAACTGATAAATGCTGTCAGCGAAGAATTGTTCTAACTGGGCATTTTTATCAATTGAAACATCATCACTTAAATTTTGAGTTTTCTTATCTTTAGGTTTGTTGCAGGCAATCAATGACAGCAATGCAATTCCAAGTATCGTTACATTTTTTAAATACATTTCTATAAATTTTATGATTAAACTGATTTATAAAATTACCACAATTTTTCCAACTGTTCTAGCCGTTTCCTGCTCCAGATGTGCTTCTCTCATTTGTTCAAAAGGGAAAGTTTTTGAAACGTGTGATTTGATGGCACCGCTTTCCAAAAGACTGGCAATCTGCTGCATGTCTTCACCATTCGACTGTACCAAAATAAAATACCCCTTCACTCCTTTTGCCGTAGCTTTTGCGCTCACTTCTTCATTCAATCCTGTAGGAATGCTTATAATGGTTCCCCCTTCTTTAGTTACTTCCAAAGAATGGTCGATATTATCTCCGCCGACGGTATCTAATACAAAATCAAATTTTTCAGTTGTGGATTTCCAGTCAAAACCATGATAATCTATATGCGCATCTGCTCCCAGTCCCAACACAAAATCTTTGTTTTTTGCGGATGAAGTTCCTGTTACATTAGCTCCTAAATGTTTCGCCAACTGCACGGCAATATGACCAACTCCACCGGAAGCAGCGTGAATCAAAATATTTTGGCCTTTCTGCACATTTGCATTTTTTACCAAAGCCTGCCAAGCCGTCAATGCCACCAAAGTGCTTGCTGCAGCGTCTTCAAAAGAAATGTTTTTTGGTTTCAGGGCCAATTGATTCGCTGGAGCAGCAACAAATTCTGCGTATGATTTCGCATGTCCCGGAAAATTTACCATTCCGAAAACTTCATCACCTATTTTAAAAATATCACTTTTACTTTCTTCCACAATGCCGGAAACATCCCAACCTAAAATCAATGGATTTTCTTCTTTTATTCGTCCGTAAACTCCTTTTCCCTGACGGCTTTTCACATCTACAGGATTGATACTTATGGCTTTCACTTTTATTAAAACCTCACCTTCTTTGATGCTTGGTTTTTCCAATTCAACGTACTCTAAATTTTCTACGTTTCCTGCTGATTTTAATACAATTGCTTTCATAATATTTATTACTTTATTTTAATTATTTATTCGTTTTGCACCTATTTTTAATTTATAAATAGACACGGGAAATTTAACTTTGCTTACACCGTTTTGAAAAGCGCTCAAACGATTCAATTGCCCCGACGGAATCCACAAATAACCTTCATCATCTATCCACAAAGCGTCTGCCCATAGTAATCTTTCATCTTTGATAACTAAACTTTCTTTGCCATCAGGCGTAATTTTGATGATTTGTTTTAGGTTTACGTCACTTACGTAGATATTTCCGTCTGCGTCAATTGCTGTTCCTCCTGTTGACGGGGTGCTATAGAATAATGAAACTTTTGATTCCAGTTCCGTTTCACTGAGTTGGGGATTATTCAGATATTGGATTTCGACTTTCCAAAGTGGTCCGCTTGCAGGCTGGAAATATAGCCACTTTGCGTCGGGTGAAATTTCAAGTTGGTCAGCGTGGATTCTCACTTCATTTCCTTTTTCGTCCGTCATTATTTTCCTTTCTGCTTTTATCGCTAAATTATCTGTTGTCGAAGAATGATTTTCCAGAACTCGTCGACCATTTCCGGTTGTTTTGTCTAAAATAATCAGTGCCGGTTCACCCGCATCGGTTAAATAAATTGTATTCTCTGATATTCTTAAATCATCAATGAAGGTTGATGTCTTTGAAACTTTATCTAATGGAATAATCTGAACTACTTTATTGGTTTTAAGATTCACGGAAACCAATTTTGAAGCATTTCCAGATAAAGGATTTTGTCCCATTTTTGGTGTTCCTGTATCAACAATCCATAATAAATCATCGACGATGCGAAGGGAGTTGGTCCGTACAAATTTTTCGTTCACATCGGCTCCGATTTTCCAGTCGTTCCAGTCTTTATTGGGATAAGGGATAATCTGTCCATCTTTCAGAATTTCTCCTATTCTCATTCCCTTGTCGCCCTCTATTCTTGGGAAGTTAACAAACACTCTACCATCTTTGCTTGTCGTAACCCCGTTCCAAACTGTATTGGAAACCGCTGCTTTTTGAAGCTGTGCAGTTGCACTATTAAATAGTGTTAAAAAGAGTGCCATTGCAAGTAATTTAGTTTGCATACTATTTGTTCTCATCTGTTTTTAGATATTTTTGATACAACAAATTTAGAATGAATCTCAGGCAATTAATAACTCATTTGAGCGGAAGAATAGCACAGATTTACAAAAAAAATCCTCCCTTTTGTAAGGAGGATTAATAGATTCTTTGAAAGATTTAAAACTATACCGTATAAAATGATTTTGGTACATAGCGGTAGCCTTCTTCAATTTTTTGAATAAAGCCTAAACCCGGAAAAGGCAAATGGTCACCAAATAACAATTGTTTTGTGACAGATAATTTTTCTAAGATTTGTTTACGGGTTTTAATACCTAATTCAAAATCTGAATCGATTTGGTTTCCCCATTCGGGATGTTCTACTAATAAAATATGTTGAAATGTATCTGCGATATGAAGCAATTCTTCACTTTCAGAAAACACGCTGATAATCGTATGTCCAGGTGTATGACCTGGTGCAGATTCCAATTTGAGGCATTCAAAAAGTATATCTTGATCTTGATAAAATTGAAGTTTTGTTTGAATTAAATCCAAATGTTGTTTCGCAAATTGGATTTCAAAATCTGCAATAGCGTCCTTTGTACCTTTCGAGAAATCGGGTTCCTCTGCCATCCAAAAGTCATATTCTTCCCTGGAAATATAAATATCCGCATTTGGAAAAGCTAAAGAACCATCACTATTGATAATACCGCCAATATGGTCCGGATGGGCGTGAGTCAGTACGACATCTGTAATTTCATCAGGTTCAATTCCGGCAGAAAGTAAACTTTGTAATAATTTTCCGTTAGAAGGTGAGAGATTCGGCCCACTTCCTGTATCGATCAGAATGGTTTTATGTTTGGATTTTAAGAGCAATACGTTTCCTGCCAATGTGATTTTACCGGAAGAAAGTAAATTGTCAGCAAGAAAACCTGTAATTAAATCTGACTTGATTTTCGGAGCAAATATCGGTTGGATATTTTCAACAACCGATTCTCCATCTGTGAAAACACCTACTTGTAATTGTCCTAAGTCAAATGTGAAATAGCCTGGATTTTTAAAATCTTTAATTGTATACATTTTTTATAAATTTGTTGGTACAAAATTAAAGTAACCAACTATCCAAAATATATTACTATCTTTTTTGATAGCACTATTCTATTGGATATCAATATAAGATTATGGCAAGAGTCACAGGAGCAACCGAGAAAAAAGAATGTCAGGAAATTATGCTTCCTATAAAAGATGCTTTGGAAATTTTAAAAGGAAAATGGAAACTGCCTATCATCGTTTCATTATCTTTTGGGAGTAAAAGATTTAGAGAAATATCACGTGAAATATCTGGAATTACAGATCGCGTTTTATCCAAGGAACTTAAAGAATTAGAGATGAATTATCTACTAACAAGAACTGTTCACGACACTTTTCCGCCAACTGTGGAATATGAAATCACGGATCACGGTCTTTCTTTAGAGAAAGTGATTATGGAACTTAAAGATTGGGGTGTCGAACACAGAAAAAAGGTCATAGGAAATTAGAGTTTGATCATAAAAAAATCCCTTGATCAGCGATTAAAGGATTGGTGTATCGTATTGTAAATCAATTTAATTCAAATTCATATTTCGAAATTCCAACGGCCTCATTCCCGTCTGTTTCTTGAATAATCTTGTAAAGTAAGAAGCATTTTCAAAACCGAGTTTGTAGGCTATTTCTGTGATTCCTTTTTCTTTAAGCCTTAAAAGATTTTTGGCTTCGGAAATCAGAAAAATATGAATAAGTTCCATTGCAGTTTTTCCGGTTTCCTGTTTAAGTAAATCACTTAAGTAACGAGGCGAAACGAAGAGTTGGTCTGCTAAATGTGCCACATTCGGAAGTCCGTTTTCTTCCAGTTGACCTTCATTGATATATTTTTTCAATACATCGTTGAACTTTGATGCGGTTTTTCCTGTTACTTGCGTACGGTCGATAAATTGTCTTTTGTAAAATCGCTGCGCATATTTAAGAATCGACGAAATATGACTTAGGATAATCTCACGGCTGTACTCATCGGGATTATTGAAATACTCGCCCCGAATTTTATCGTGAAGTTCCAAAATAATCTGCTCTTCTTTTGGTGAAAGATGCAGTGCCTCGGTCACTTCATAATCGAAAAAACTGTACTTTTCTATGTCTCTGAAAAGTTCGTGACCGTTCAGATAATCCTGGTGAATCATCAGCATATAGCCTTGCTCCTCAAAATGCAAATCTTTCATTTCGATGATTTGTCTCGGTTTTGCAAAAAACATACTGCCATTGTTGTGGTCGTATGGTGTTCTTCCGTACATGAAAACCCCCGATTTTATTTTCTTAAAAGCGATAACGTAGCAATCTGTCGTGAATTCCCGATTACCCAAGGTACATTCAGACTGACAGCCAATCATACTGAAAAGTGGATGTTCAGGTGCTTTCCATGTGTTGGCCAAATGCAGTTCACTCAATGTTTTATAATGTTGCATTGAATTTTATTTTTATCAAATTTAACTATTATCTAAATTTTAAAAGCTTAAAAATTAAAGTTTTATTTCTAAAAAGAAAAAGTTTTAATGTCCGTGAGCGGCGATGCTAACTTCTCTCCAGTTTTCAATATCTTCAAGACGTATTTTATAAACTTCATTCACAACGTGATAGGCAATCTTACCGAATAATAATCTTTTCGGAGGATTTTCATTGTCAACGATATCTAAAATCGGCTGAACTGTTGCTTCAGGTTTTCCCCAGGTATCAGGATTTTCGCCGGATTCTGCAAACGCGGCACGCACCGGATTGTAATCTGAAATATCCGAAGAAGTATGAACCGCCGAAGCTCCCGCCCAATCTGTCGCAAAGCCGTTCGGTTCTATCAATGTTGTTTTGATTCCTAAATGTGCTGTTTCGCTTCCGATGGTTTCAATCAAGCCCTCTACCGCAAATTTTGAAGCGTTGTACAAGCCTAATAAGGGCAAAGTGGTCAGGCCTAAAAAACTGGAAACCTGAATAATATGTCCGCTCTTTTGTTTTCTCATTACAGGTAAAACGGCCTGCGCTACCCAAAGTGAGCCGAAGAAATTGGTTTCCATTTGTTCTCTTGCCTGTTTTTCGGTGGTTTCTTCCGCTGTTCCGAATAATCCGAATCCTGCATTATTGATCAAAACATCAATTTTCCCGAAATGCTCTTCGATTTTTTCGACTACTTCAAAGACTTCTGTTCGATTATTGACGTCCAATTGCAAAGGTAAAATCTGGTCACCATATTCAGCTTTTAAATCATCCAAAGCAGCAATATTTCTCGCTGTTCCCGCTACTTTATCACCTCTTTTCAAAAAAGCTTGTGCCCATAATTTTCCAAATCCTTTAGATGCGCCTGTTATAAAAATTACTTTATTCATTGTATTATTTTTAGTGTTATTAATGAGACAAAGTTAGTTTCAATGATAAAAATTGGCTAATCCATTTCAGCGGATTAATAGCACAAAATGACGTCAAGAATTTTCTTTAAATTTTTAAATAATGAAAAAAAGCCCTCCAAAAAAATATTCAGAAGGCTTCCGGTTAAACTAAATATATTAAAACACTTTTTAAATAGCCGCTGCCACAGGGAAGTCTATCGGAATTTGTGTGTTGGCAAAAACGTAATTGGTAAAACTTCTCAAGACAATTAATGCAGTTAATTCAATCAAGGCTTTCTCGTCGAATCCGGCTTCAAAGAAATTTTGCAATGCTGGATCGTCGGCTGCACCTTTATTATTGGCGATGGATTGTGCTAATTTTATCACTGAATCTAATTTTGCATCTGCATATTCTGCTTTTCTGATGGCAATCGTATCTTCTTCAGAAAATCCTCTCATTTTTCCGAGCATCGTGTGTGCTGCCAGACAATAATCACAATTGTTGACCTGCGATACGATAAGGTTGATGGCTTCTCTTTCCTTTGCCGTGAAAGACGAATCGTGAGAAAGTGCCGCTTCAGTTTCCAGCATTGCTTTTAAAGCAGATGACGAATAACCGATGGTTGCATAAAGATTGGGAATCTGACCCATTTTCTTCTGAACGGATTCTAAAATAGTTTGAGATTCTGCAGAAAGTTGTTCTTTGGCAGGAACTTTAATTGTTTTCATTTTTGTTGATTTTAATGTTAACTATTGTTTCATTTTGTTGAGTCAAAGTTCGGTCAGATTACATCCAATTCCCTTGCCCATTTCAGCGGATTTATAGCACAGAAATACATCGTAACTTAAATTCAGAGAAATGTATAAGTGATTTCTTAAAATCATCAAATCATCCACAATGACTTGACAGAAATTTGTACTCAGAAATATTTAACCCATTTATTATGAAAAAGACAGTATTGATTACAGGTGCCTCCTCAGGATTCGGAAAAGCATCTGCCAGATTATTTGAAGGCCAAGGCTGGAACGTTATCGCAGCAATGCGTTCTCCCGAAAAAGAGGATGAATTAATAGAAAATGAAAATCTGCATCTGGTAAAACTGGATGTTACAGATTCTGAAAGTATTAAAAAAGCAATTGATTCAGGATTACAAAAATTCAGCGCCATTGATGTTTTGATTAACAACGCTGGTTACGGTCTGATAGGCGTTTTTGAATCTTCACAGGAAACTCAGATTCAAAAACAATTTGAGGTCAATGTTTTTGGTTTGATGAATATGACAAAAGCTGTTTTGCCCACGATGAGAAATCAAAAAAACGGCGTTATCATCAATATTTCATCTTTCGGAGGGATTACTGCAGGACCTTTTGCAAGCTTATACAACAGTTCAAAATTTGCCGTTGAAGGTTTTTCTGAAGCGCTACATTTTGAACTGTCATCTTTTGGAATTTCGTTAAAAATCGTAGAACCGGGAAGCGTTGCCACCAATTTCAGAAACGGAATGGAAATGATTCAGAATACTATTGAAGATTATAATCAGGAGTTGGCAGCGTTCATTCCGAAATTCACAAAAAGGACAGAACATCTAACAAAAGCGACAACGGAGCAAGTTGCTCAAACGATTTTCGAAGCGGCAACAGACCATCAGGCTAAATTAAGATACAGTATTGGTGACGATGCCAAATTTTACATTGACTTGAAAACCCAAAATACCGAAGCGGAATTTTTAAGGCTGATGCAGGAATAATCGTCAGAAAAAATTAACTTTATCTTTACAAATCCCAAGAAAATGCCCAAATCATTCATCAATATAAACTCCGTTGCAGACCTTCATCGCTATTACGGTCTTGAAAGTTCGAAACATCCGCTGGTCACCGTTATTGATCTTACAAAAATCAAGCGAAAAGATACAGATTTTGGCAGTCATTTCTACCATCTCGGTTTGTATACAATTGTTTACAAAAAGTTTCAGGGGAGTTTGAAATATGGACGTTCGGATTATGATTTTCAGGAAGGCGCTCTGATGTTTACCGCTTCCGGCCAGGTAATGCAGCCAAGTGCTGATACAGAAATTGATGAGGGTTGGTTTTTGGCATTTCATCCGGATTTTATGTATGGTTCCCAATTGGGAAAAAAAATTCGGAACTATACATTTTTCGACTATGGAAGCAATGAGGCTTTGCACATTTCCGATGAAGAAAAAAAGACGCTCGAAAATGTTATTTCTACCATCGAAACCGAATATTCGAAGAACATTGACCGCCACTCGCAAGGTTTGATTTTAAATAATATTGAGTTGCTGCTCAACTATTGCGACCGCTTTTATGAACGACAGTTTTTTACAAGGTCAAAAGTGAGCAATGATGTTCTTCAGGATTTTGAAAAGTTATTGAATGTTTATTTTAACGATGAAAATCTAATCGACAAAGGACTGCCGGAAGTGAAATATTTTGCAGAAAAGCTTCATCTTTCCTCCAATTATTTATCTGATTTGCTCACCAAATATTCAGGCAAAACTACCATTGAACACATTCATCTCAAAATGGTTGATAAGGCAAAGAATCTGTTGCTCGGAACTTCAAAATCCGTCAGCGAAATTGCTTATGAGCTAGGCTTTGGGCATCCGTCGCACTTTACTAAAATTTTTAAAGCGAAAACAGGCTTTTCTCCGCTGCATTTCAGGAAAAATTAGAACTACTCAATACATTAAACTCTCTCAATATTGGTCGGACTGTAACCAAACTGTTTTTTAAAAGCATAAGAAAAGTGCGAAAGGTCTTCAAAACCTAAATCTACAAAAATATCGGAAGCAGATCTCCCTGCTTCTTTCATTAAAAAATGAGCTTCGTTCAGCCGTTTTTGCAGGATCCATTTGTGAGGCGAGGTCTGGAATACTTTTTCGAAATCCCGCTTAAATGTGGCAAGGCTTCTTCCTGTTAAATAAGCAAAACGTTCGAGATTGACGTTGTATCGGTAATTCTGATTCATAAAAGCTTCCAAATCAATTTTGAAAGGCCCGGTAAAATCGAAAAGAATATTTTTAAGTTCCGGCTGGGTTTGCAGAAGAATCAGTAGCAATTCTTTAATTTTTACATCGATTAAAGACTTATTGTTAAAATCACTGTCCAGAAGTGTTTTTAAAGAAGTCATAAAATTTTGCAAGACGGCATTAACTTCAATTTTAATCAAAGGTTTTGTCATAATCACATGTTCAGCCTGCAGCTGATACTCCTTTGAAAAATCAAGCAGATTCTCATCGCTCAGATAAATATTCATACTTTCAAAAACACCGTTTTCAGGTGGAATCTTGACAAATTTCACCAATTGGTTTTTTCTAATTAAATTAAAATCTTCGGGATTCGCAGTATACTTTTCCTTGTCATCAGCCAATACAAAACTCCCCGAAATCTGATACGAAAGCGTATGTTTCGGAACAAAATTTTCGCCTTTTCTGCTCAGTTCGTGGTAACAGGAATAAATGATGTCCGGTGTTTCCATTTTAAATTCAGTATTAAAAAAGCGTTATCCATGGCTATAACGCCTTATCAAATTTACAAATTATTATCTCAGAATGGCTTTAGGTTCAAGATAAGCCTCCAATCCATAAGTGCCATATTCTCTCCCTATTCCCGATTGCTTAAAACCACCAAACGGAACCAAAGGGTCGTGACTGAAACCGTTGATGCAAACTCTTCCGGCATCGATTTGTGAAGCTACATATACCGCTCTTTCGTGGTCTGCAGAACTGATGTAAGCTGCCAAACCATAAGGAGAATCGTTCGCAATCTCTATTGCATCCTCTTCTGTTTTATATGGAATAATTGATAAAACCGGACCGAAAATTTCTTCCTGCGCGATTCTCATTTTGTTGTTGACATTTGTAAAAATGGTCGCTTTGACAAAGTTTCCATCTTCTAGACCTTTAGGTTTGCCTTCACCACCAACAAGTAAGGTTGCGCCTTCTTCCAAGCCCAGTTTGATATAACTTTGAACCCTATCAAACTGTTTCACACTTACCATCGGACCGATATTCGTATTTTCGTTTTGAGGCAAACCAACCACCATATTTTCGGCGGTGGCTTTTGCAATTGCATTCACTTCGCCCAACTTATTTTCGGGAACCAAAAGTCTTGTTGGTGCGATACAGGCCTGAGCACTGTTCATATAAGCTCCGTAAACAGCCATTGGAATTGCTTTTTCTAAATCTGCATCATCCAGAATAATATTTGGAGATTTGCCGCCAAGTTCTAAAGTCACTCGTTTCATCGTATCGGCAGCAGTTTTTGCAATTAGTTTCCCGACTGCTGTTGAACCGGTGAAGGAAATTTTTGAAACATCGGGATTGGTTATTAATTCAGTTCCGACTACGCTTCCCAAACCTGTTACGAAATTGATGATTCCTTTGGGCAAACCTGCATCTTGGAAAGCTTCCATTAAAACCTGTGTCTGCAGGGCGCTCATTTCACTTGGCTTAATAACAACTGTACATCCTGCAGCGATGGCTGCTGCTACTTTGCTGCTTACCGAACTGTTGCTGGCGTTCCAAGGTGTTATGATTCCGACAACTCCGACTGGCTGTAATCTTACCAGCGAAGAATTGATTGATTTTTCAAATTCATACGTTTTCAAAACTTCTATCATACTGTCGAACCAAGCACCCATATATTTGTTGCTCATTGTAACGAACTGGTACGTTCCGCCATATTCTTCAATCATTGTATCTACGAAATCCTGTTGTCTTTTTTCGACTGCAGTTTTTAGTTTTGTCAAATAATCAATACGCTCGGAAACCGTTGATTGGGAAAAGGTCTTGAATGCTTCTTTTGCTGCTGCAATTGCATTTTTTGTATCGGTTTGGTCTGCTAATGTTACTTCCCCAATCTTCTGATTATTTGCCGGATTAATTAGGTCAAAAATTTCTCTACCTTGAGGCGTTACAAATTCGCCGTTGATGTACACTTTATTTACTGTTTTCATTTTGATGATTTTAATATTACAAATTTAGTGTGATGAAAACTGTTTGACTTTGTAGAAAAGCTCAAATTTGGTTTGTAAAAAAGTCCATTTCAAACATCAACTTTTATGAGATGCTCAGGAATTTCCCTGCCTTTAAATGCTGCTCTTTTGAATAGCAAAACACTAATGAATAGAAGTGAAACAAGCAGTACATTGACTATTGATAAAGTCTGGATATTTTTTATATCAAACACATTAATCAACCCATATCCTATTGCCGAACTTACAACATAAACACCACCTCCTGTAAGTCCGCTGGCAATTCCGGCATTGGCGGTGAATCTTTGTAAACTGTATGCATAAACATTATTAAAAATAAATCCGGACAGTAAATGAAGCGATAAAGTAAAAGCTAAAAGGAACGCTAATCCATTATATTTTGAGGTGAACGCCAGCATTAAAACTGCTATTGCTATTTGAAGAAAAATTGCTGTATTAATTTTTAAGAATAAGTTCTTTTTTATTAATAATTTAGAAATAATCCCTCCGCTCATCAATGCAATTCCTGAAGCTAACGAACTGTAACCCGTCATTACCGGCGTAAAACCATACACTTTTTCGATGATAAATGGACTTGCCATTCAGTAAATGACCAGAAGTGAATAACTGAGTCCAATAATAATGAGCGCCAACACAAAATCCGGTGTTCCCAACATTTTTCTATAGACTGCCGAAATCTCTTCCCTTTTAAATTCCTGAAAATTTTGCAGAGATTCTCCTGTAAACCTGAGTTCAAAAGTCAGAACTGTAACCGTAAGAATTCCCAAAAGATAAAAATTAGACTGCCAACCGAAATGTATCTGCAGGTAGCCACCGATAAACGGAGCTACAATCGGAGCCGTTGCCCATACAATTGAAAACAAACTGGTATAATGTTTCAGTTTTTCGCCTTTATACATGTCTACAAAGAAGGCTCTTTTCCCAACAATTATCAGTGAAACCGTGACTCCCTGAACAATTCTCATTGCATAAATGACATAGATATCTGGAACGGCAGCAATTGTAAAACTCGCCAATGAAAAAATAATCAGAGCAAAAATATTAATCCTGTACCTTCCGAAACTATCCAGAATGCTTCCAATGAACAATTGACTGAACCCGGAACTGACCATAAAAAGCAGTAGTGAAAGCTGTACCTGCTGCATTGATACATTTAAATCTTTTGATATTGCCGGCAACGACGGAATGTAAATATCTGTAGTCAAGCCTCCGAGCGGAATCAGAATAAATGCCAGCAAGGTACTGATGTGCAGATATTTTATATTTTGTGATTTCATAATATTTTCACTTAGTGATTGGTTATGGCAATTGACTTTTTTTAATCTGAATATTAAACTTAACAAACAAAATTCCATCAAAATCATTTCTTTTTTATTTGAATTAATTCTGATTAAATTTTTTATTAATTATTCCAATATCTTGTTGTCTTACCCGTGTGCTGCATCAGAAACGTCTTTCCAATCTGCCCAAGTCTGGATTTTCTCTGCGTACACACGTTCTGTTTTTGGTAATCCTAATTTTCCTAAGAACAAACGCAATGGTGGATTTTCACTGTCGATTAATTTGAGAATTGCAGGAACTGTTGCTTCGGGTTTTCCGTAATCTTCAGGTAATAATCCTTCCATTTCTCCTAAAGTCGATTTCAAAGCTTCATAAGCTGGGATTGAATCTCCATAAACTGCCGAAGCACCTCCGAAATCTGTTGTGTAGCCATTTGGTTCGATCATCGTAACATTAATTCCGAAATCTTTTACTTCACTTGCCAATGCTTCGCTGAAACCTTCAACGGCAAATTTTGTTGCATTGTAAATTCCCAACGTAGGTAAACTCCATATTCCCAATACACTTGAAAGCTGAATCACATGACCACTTCCCTGCGCTCTGAAAATTGGTAAAGCTGCCTGAGTTACCCAAAGAGTTCCGAAAACATTGGCCTCAAAAATATCTTTGATTACGTTTTCTCCAACTTCTTCAACAGCTCCGAAAACACCGTAACCTGCATTGTTGATTACAACATCCAAACCTCCGAAATGATCTTTTGCTTTTTGAACGGTTTCAAAAACTGCTTTTCTGTCTGTGATATCCAGAGAAAGTGGTAAAAACTGGTCGCCATATTGTTCAGCCAAATCTTTGAAGGCTTCTGCATTTCTAGAGGTTGCCGCTACTTTGTCTCCTCTTTTCAGGAAAGCTTCCGTCCAAAGTTTTCCAAATCCTCTTGATGCGCCTGTGATAAAAATTGTTTTTTGCATGTTGTTAAAATTTTAAATGTTATTTGTTTAATTTTGATATGACAAAGTTATGCTGATGCCCTGCCGGAGCTCTAATACAAATGAGCGGAAGAATAGCACAGAAATACGAAACGTGACTTTTGCTTTAAAACTAGACAGGAATTCATTAATAAAAATTAAACGATGGAAAAAATCAACCATTATAAAAGTATTACCGAACTCCATGAAAAAAGTGGTTTTGAAACGCCAAAACATCCGCTGATAAGTCTGATGACGTGTAAAGAACTAATGAGCTATTCTGTTGGAGAAGACCGATTCACAGGAGATTTTTATATGGTTGCACTGAAAAAAATAAAATCAGGTCACGTCTTGTACGGGAAAACAAAATATGACCACAGCAACGGTTCGGCAGTTTTTATGAAACCTCGTCAAATCATTGAAGTGAGTAATGTACAATTTGCTGAAAAAGGTTTTGTGATGTTTTTCCATGAAGATTATCTTTCCGGACACATGCTCTACGAACAAATCAAAAAATATGGTTACTTCGAATATGAAATTAATGAAGCTTTGCATATTTCTCCTGCAGAAGAACTAATAATATGGGATTTGTATCACAAAATCAGAAGAGAATATGATGAAAGCTCGGATGAATTCAGTCTCGAGATTATTTTGTCGCACATTGATTCTATCTTAAAATACTCTGACCGGTTTTACAAAAGACAGTTTATTGATAGAAGCGTCAATATCTCTGGAACGATGGTCAAAAAGTTTCAAAAAATAATAGATGGTTATTTTGAAAAGGATTTACATTTAAAAGAGGGGTTACCAACTGTCAATTACCTTGCTGATAAACTTTCTGTTTCCACCCGATATTTGAGTGATGTTTTAAGACAGGAAACGGGCAAGACTGCTTTGGAACATATTCATATTTATTTAATCAAAGAAGCTAAAAATTTACTGTTGAGTTCAGAAAATAATATTGCTGGAATTGCTTATGATTTAGGATTTGAAAGTCCTTCTTATTTTACGAGGTTGTTTAAGAAAATTGTGGGTATGACACCAGTGCAGTTTAAAGAAAAATCTTTAAACAGTTAGATTGATATATTTAAAATGTGTAAACTGAATTTTAAGATAAAAAAACATACTGAAAGGGATTACTTTTGTGTCACAAAACCTAAATCAAATAAAAGTAATTCATAGAGCCAAAGAAAGACCACTCTACATTAAAGCATAACAATCTTTTCAAATCCTCAATAATATTTGTAGAATTGTATTTTAGTTTACTGGCATAAGCCAACTGAGTTTTTATATTTTTTTGCGTCAATCCCCAACAGGACATCTAAACCAAATTTACTAAGCCAATGGAAGACAGCCCCTACATATAGTAAGCCAAAAGCTTCAAATCATCCAAAAAAGATGTTGAAATTTGTCCTGTTCCTGTCACTACACAGCCAAATGGCGCCAATTGAAGACAATTGGCGCCATTTTTTTATTTATACTACTAACATGCTAACTTTGAATCATTTTTGTTTTTTTTTAATCAATCTCAAAAAAGTAAAAGACTTGGCATTGTAAGAAATACAAGTTATTTTTCAAATTGAACATTAAATAACTTAATAGGATTTCAACGTCAAACAGTATGCTGAAAATACGCCGAATAAATAAAGCAGGGAATTTTTCCGCTGCCTTGGTTTGCTTTATAAAAAAAGCCCTAACTGGCTTAGAAGTATTGTCCCTGCACTATAACAATGAAAAGATTTTATTTTTCCGTTTTCGATTTTAAAAACGTCACAACACGGCACTTCGATTCTTCTGCCTGTTGGCTCTATTGTTCCTGATGAAAATTGAAGCGGTCCGTTATGAGTTCCGTTTAACGATAATTCTACCGCTACCGTATTCTCATCATCCAAAACATACAGTTCATACAATTCTCTGTGCATATCAGGAAAAGCCGCGGCATAAACATCGACTGTTTTTCCAATATCTTCTCCATAATATCTAGTTCCGCCGGAGATATCCCAAAAATACCCATCATCTGTAAAAAGTTCGACAAATGCTTTGGCATCCTGGCTTTCTGCAATGCTGTAAAGTTTTCGGATTAATTTTTCGTTTTCTGAATTTGCATTAACTACTGAAGCTTTCATAATTGTTCTTTTTAATATTAATATTTAGATATAAATTGATGTTATTCTTTAACCGATCTGAATACAGAACATTAAGTTTATTCCATATATGGATTTTGTTTATTTTTTATTTTCTACAAAAACATATAGTTTAACCACTTGTCCATTTTCGAAGACAAAAAGATCCATTCCCGTAACGGCATCCGCTTTTTTAGAAGAACCGTGCTGCCAATAAAGTCTTGCGGTATTATGATTTACATCAATTGCTTTGCTGTGTGAAAATTTTGAATCACCACTTTTTTTCTGAAGACCATCTACGAATCCGTTTATCTCTTTGTAACCGTTGGCTATAAAATGACTGTCGACCATTTCGATATTTTCAGCGTAGACTTTTTTCATTAGATCTTCACGTTTTTTAAGGTCTTTTTCATTCCATATTTCAAGATGCAATTCTACCAAAGATTTAATTTCTGATTCAGAAATCACAGTTGGATTCAATTTGTCAGCCTCTTTTTTAGCTGTATTTTTAGGCGACCAAAGAACTGTAGCAGGTTTGCTTTTTTCGTATCCTTTTCCATTCGGATAAGAAACCAATTCCATTTTAGAACCCCACGGCGTTTCAAAATACACCCATGATTCACCGGCTGTATCTTCAGAAGGCATAGTAAAAGGTTCACCTAAAATTTTTACATTTCTGCTTTTCAAATAGTGTACGGCAGGATTAATATCGTCCACATAAAATGCGATATGCGATGCCCCGATATCATCTGTATTTGGATGGCTTATACTTCCTTTATTATCTGCGTATTCGAATACTTCAATGCTCGCTCCGGTTCCTGCATTTATCATTTTTATGGTAACTGCACCAGTTTTTGGATTGATATGGTTTAATTCTTTCCAGGCAGCATCAAGCGGAATTGGTCCTATTTGTGTTACAGGAGTGAACCCAAGCACATCATTAAAAAATGTGACGGCTTCATTAAGATCCGGAACATTGATTCCGACATGATCTATTCCTACGATACCTGCACTATTTTGAGCTATAGTTTTTTCTGAAGCTGAAAAAAGAACTAATAAATTGAGCATTGCAGCTGCTGAAGTCTGCACTTTTTTATTTGATTTTTTATGAATTGTCTTCATGATTATATTTTTATTGATATTGTTGTTATTTAAAAAGAAATTAATTAGTGTAGGCTGCTACCCATTTTGCTTTGATATTTGCACGGGCTTCAATAAATTCTTTATCAGTTCCCTGAGCAATGGCATCAAGTGGAAAACGAAGTGGTCTTTCTCCTTTTTTCATGCTTACCAATTCCAGAATACCGTCAGCAATAGTTTGTGGATTCATATCAAACTGAGCCATTTTTCCAAATAATGCAGTTCCCAATGCATTGAATTTTTCTGCTGCTGCTTCGCCGTATTCTTCAACAATTTCAGTTTTATCGGCGTGGATGCCTGCTTTAGAACCGTTATTCATTTCAGTTGGATAAACACCCGGCTGAATGCTTACATTTTCAATTCCGTAAGCTGCAAGTTCATCTTGCAAACCTTCTGTAAAGCTTTCTACCACTAATTTTGATGCGATATACGGAATCATGAATGGAAGAGTGTGCCCGCTTGCTCCTGTTGTGATATTGATAACAAGACCATTTTTTTCTTTCCTCATCGAAGGAAGTACTGCCTGATACATACGGAGCACGCTGTAAACGTTTACATCGAACATTTTGCGAACCTGATCAACAGAATAACCTTCAAGCAGACCAAAACCGCTTACCGCCGCGTTATTGATCAGCACATCAATTTTTCCGTATTTGATTAATACTTTTTCGATTGCTTTACTAACCGATGCATCTTCTGTAATATCGATATCTACTACTTCAATGTTTTTTATTGCCTGAAGTTCTTCAGCAGCAGCTGCGTTTTTATCTTTTGTGTTGCGCATTCCTGCAATTACTGAATGGCCAGCATTAGCTAATGTTAGAGCTGTTAGTTTTCCAAAGCCTGTACTTGTTCCTGTAATAAAAATTGTTTTTGACATGATTTCTAATATTTAAATGTTTATAATGTTTGTTTCTTTTGAACATTACAAAGTTGCGACGAATGCAAAACCTGTACATTGATTAGAAATAAGTAAAAACTTGATATAGATCAAGAGTTTGAAAAAGGGCATAAAAAAAAGGAGCTTTAAAAGCTCCTGATGTAATTTATTTTTTTGCTGTTTGTTTCCGAATGCGGCTTAAGGTTTCGGGTGTCATCCCCAGATAAGAAGCAATCATAGTTTGCGGAATTCTCGAAGCAAAGCCCGGATATTTGTTTACAAAGTTTAAATACTTTTCTTCGGCTGTTAAAGTCAATGAAGCCTGAATTCGGTTTTGGGCCGCTATAAAGCTTCTTTGTAAAATAGTATTTACCATAGTATTAAAAGCCGGTATTTCCCTGCAGAGCAATTCGAAATTTTCATGAGTAAAAAGTACAAGTTCTGTATCTTCGATGGCATCTATATTGAAACGTGACGGCTGCTGCATCATCAAACTTTCACGATCTCCAGTCCACCAATTTTCAATACTGAAACCGTTTATATGTTCTCCGCCTTTTTCATCGACAGTATAAGTTCGGACACAACCTTGAGTGATAAAAGCATCATACTTCCACACATCCCCTTCCTGAAGCAGATATTGTCTTTTTCGAAGTTTTTTAATAATGGCAAATGATTGTATACGTTCTGATTCTCCATGAGTCAGTTCAGCTTTATCTTCAAGGTATTTTTGGAATATTTCATACATAGAATGTAAAATTATGGAAATAGTGGCTGATGCGCAAATTTTGGAATTAACGATAATAGAGAGTTAATTTTTTTTACCACTAAACTTATGGATTTCATACCTTTTCTAACAATAAAAAGCTAATGCGAATGTTATTAAATTACTTTTAGCTAACCATTCGACCCTAACATTTTTTCTGCAAAAATCAGATAGAATTATTTTTAAATGCTTCAAAGTTTTCAATGCAGCCAAACAAAGACAAATTAAACTTTACCATTATAATCTCTTTAAATCCCCCATAATATTTGTAGAATTGTGTCTTAGTTTAATGCCATAAACAAATTGAGTTTTATAATTTTTTACCTCAATCCCCAACAGGACATCTAAACCAAATTTACATAGCCAATGGAAGACAGACCCTACATATAGAAAGCCAATTTCTTCAAATCATCCAAAAATGATGTTGAAATTTGTCCTGTCCCTGTCACTACTCGGGACAAAAGAAAAATATCATCTTTTGTCCCGTTTTTTTTTGCCCGTAACCTGTTGTTTACCAAGTAGATACAGTTAAACATTTCATTGGTTCTAGCGGTTTGGATTTTATTATTTTTAAATATGAAATTTTCGGGAAAAATTAAACCAATTATTTGTCTGAATCTTCTAAATTAACACTAGCAAAGGCTTCGCCAAGCTTTAATAGGTTTTCCAGTCCTGAGTTCGTTAAATATTCTATATTTTCTCTGAAAACAGTGGACAGCCCGCCACCGAGAGTAAAAAGTTTGGGTTTAGTCTGAATATGAACAACCCTTATGAAGTAAGCAACCTTATAAACGGAAATATAACCTATGGCCTTGACGTACTTTCTGATGCCACAGGCACTCATCTAAAACACAACGGGCTTGTAATCCCTGAGATGAAAATGTCAAACTTAGCACCGTATTCCAGATAAAAAATATGTTGGGGCCTAATTTGGTGCTAAAGACTGGATTAAGGCTTGAAAAAGCGCATATTACTTCGTATTGGAGTGGAAAATCTCTTCAACAAAGATTATTTCTCTTTGATTTCACAATGGCAGGTAAATAACATGAACTATGTTAAAGAAAATGTCGCCCGTATGAAAATAAGTCTTTCACATTCATTTTAAGAACACTTCTTAAAAGATCAAAAGTGCATCTATAAAGCCTGAGAACTGTAAATTTCTCAGGCTTTTCAATGTGCTGTTGTATTTTGAAAAATTGAAAGCGGGTAATGCTTACGGCCAAGCGAGTTTAGTTTTCAACTATACTAAATACCTAAAATATTTTATTTAGACCGTTGGCGAAGCACCACCATCAACAGAATAATTTGCGCCTGTTATATATCTCGCTTCTGAAGAGGCAAGAAATGCTACAGCATCTGCAACTTCTGCGGGTTCTGCCATTCTTTTTAACGGAACACCCACTTTATCCAGTATAGCATTAAAGGTATCGTCAAAATCAGTCCCTGAAGCCGTCGATATATTTTTAATAAAATCCAGCATCAAGGTTGTTTTGACAAGCCCTGGAGAAACTACGTTTACACGGATTCCTAAAGGCCCTAACTCGTCTGCCAACGCTTTACTGTATGCATTTAAAGCTGCTTTGGCTGATGAATAGGACATAGTCATATCCCAGATAGGCTGTTTGGCTGCACCAGTTGAAATATTAATGATTGTTCCGCTCTTCTGCTCGATCATTAGTGGCAATAATGCTTTATTGATGCGGACTGCCGACATAAAGTTCAATTGCCAGTCGTTGTTCCAGTCTTCATCCGAGAGTGAGGAATAGCCTCCTCCGGGCGCTAAATTTGCACCTGCATTATTGACAATGATATCTATCCTGCCGTATCTTTGAATAATTTCTTTAGCAATCACCTCAGCGCCTTGTGGCAGCGCGAGATCTGCTGCTATAAAGTAATATCCTTCTGCGCCTGTTTCCGGAATATTACGTGCGGCAACTATTACCTCAGCCCCTTTATTTTTTAGCTTATCAGCAATAGCTTTTCCAATACCTTTTGTTCCTCCAGTTACTAAAACCACCTGTCCTTTGAATGTAGAATCCATAATTTTTATTTAAAATGAATTGCAAAGTAAAACACAATACTTTACTTTTGAAAGTAGTTACATCTATGTACAGTAATAACAGAAAGTAAAGCATTAAACGATAACAGACGATGATGGAAGAAAAAAAAATAAAAAAAAATGACAGCCGTTGTGCACTTCAGGAAATTTTGGACGTAATTGGAGGAAAATGGTCCATGTCGATCATTTACGCTTTATTTCCAGGAACCAAACGCTTTAGCGAATTGGAGCGGCTTATACCCGGGATTAACACAAGGATGCTGGTTAAGGAACTAAAGAACATGGAAGCAAACCAGATCGTCATCCGGCAGGTTTTTGCAACCGTTCCTCCTACAGTTGAATACACACTTACCCCAAAGGGTAGGAAATTAGAACCCATTATAGATGAACTTTACAAATGGGGTCTTGAGCACGTGGGCTGAATTACATGATACAGAATTTTAATTGGAATCTGCTCTCTTGGATTTGCTCTTTTAAAAGAAACTGACATCAGAAAGAAAATCTAGCGTTGAATTGCACTAATTAAATTTGGAATGAAAATCGTAAAGTTAAAATTAATAGATAAATAAAATGACAATAGAACAAGTTGTAGAAAAACAAATGCTTGCTTACGACAATAGAGACATCGAAAGTATGATGACTGTTTTTAGTGAGGAAATAAAAATAGTTGATTTTTTAGATAATAAAACAATTATAGAAGGTATAAAGGATTGTCGAAAAATGTATGCTGAACTATTCTTGAATTCTCCAAATCTTCGAGCAGAGATATTAAATAGTATAACTTTTGATAATAAAGTTATTGTTCGGGAATATATTCATGGACGTAATGGAAGTAGTGAAAAGATGGAACAGGTAATTATTTTTGAAATAAACAATGAAAAAATAAATAAGGTAACCGTCATTAAAAAAATAAATTAACTGATTTTAAATCACACAAATTCTTTAACCTTGACGCAAAATCATCGTATCTTGAATATGGAATTACTATCATTTTGTTCCAAAAAGTTTAGGAGAATTTAAAAATTGCCTTTGACTTGAAGTATGAAATTGTAAAAAAATAAGGGGCAAATGCCCCTTTATATTATATTCATTTTTCGAAGTCTATTTTCGATGGCTTTTTGATTGTTTAATTCCATCCCATAAAACCCTCATATGCAAAGTAAATGAGGAGAATATAAAAGCTATATTTAATTACCTTTTTCATAATTTTATAACTTCTGAATACTACTGGATTGTAGACTGATTTGTCGAATTCTTTTTTTGCTAACTGTTCCATTTTCTAAATTAATTTAATTGATGATTATTTTATTGTTTTTCAGATTCTTTCTTTAAGTTTAAAAGCCATGTGTCCAACGACTTTTCGAGTCCTGCTTGAAATTTTCCGCGCATCAGCTTAACCAGCCATCCCTCCATGCTTTCTTCGACGTGTACTTCTGTATAACCATTCTTTTCTATAAAAGTCCAGTTGTGAATCGCAAAAGCACCGAATGCTTTACCCGACCATCCTATTTCACTATTTGGCACAACGGTATGCAAAGTTGAATGGATGTTTAGCCCTCCTGATTTCCAATCGAAAGTTGATCCAGGCTTAAACGCTCCATTGAGCTTCGGTGACTCAACATCTGTGTGCCATTGCGACCATTCATCGATTCTGCTCATGATTGTAAATATTTTTTCCGGTGAGGCCTTAATAATAATGCTTTTTGTCGTCTGGACAGGCGCATCTTTATTGATCGACTTTGAATCACTGTATGAGGTAAACATTTCTAGGCATGCTATAGTCAAAGCGATAGCGACTAATAGCAGCACAACGCTATAGGTTAATTTTTTCATTTTATTTTTGTTTTAAATTGTGTAATCGGTTTGCAGCATTTTAGAATTAGTGATAAGCTGTCATGATGATTAATTTGGGTATCACATTAAGTCATTAATTTCTTTTATAATCTATGTAATTATAATTTGTTGAGTATTTCATACCTTGACAGCCTTTGGAAAATTGCAATAATTCTTTTGTAAGTAACAAGTAAGTATCGCTTTGGATAGTGTTTTTCAATAATGCATGTGATTGTACTACGGCATCCCCATAAAGTTTGCTAAAACTGCCTATATTATATTGCGTAAAGCTTCCATAATGGGCAATCAGTTTTAGTGATACATCCAGTTTTCTCTCAATTAGTTCTTCAATGAGCTCAACTTTTTCTCTAAAGTTTTTTAACATCAACTCATATTGTGTGACGATTTGCTCAATTGTTGGATTATTGCAAAACTTGTAAAACAGCACCGCATCTCCCTCTACTTCTGAAATTTCAAGACCCAACGTATTGCTCTCTATTATCGACATAAGCAGTTCACGCATAATATATCTGCCCGCTTCTATGCATATGTTTGATACAAAATTGGTAAAACCACTCACATCTGGAATTAAAATGATTCCTTGTTCGATCTTAACCTTGTCGGCTTCAATCCTATATCTTCTTAACATTTCTTCTGAGTCAGTTGCTGTGTACATAACCTACTTTTTTTAAGTTGTTCAATATACAGACATTATCTCATCAATCCATTTTTCAGCCATTTCTGGTGTCACACGATCTGCTCTATCAAAAAAGAAATGCTTTATTATCTCAAACCCACAGTACATATAAATACCTTTATCAGAAGTCAATTCCAACGCTTTGTCCATACCGATTGCGTTGTACTCATCATATGATTTACCCTGTGTATTGATGATTACCGCTTTTTTTCCTGTTAGCAGTCCCTTTTGTATTCCCTGATCATAACGATAGGCAAATCCATAGCTAAAAACACGGTCAATATAGCCTTTCATAATAGCAGGTAAGCCGGTCCACCAGATAGGATAAATAAATGTGATACGATCTGCCCAAGCAATAAACTCTTGCTCTACTTTCACATCGTCTGCAACTTCTCCCTTTCTCTGGCCCGCCATATCTTCTAGTGATAGCACGGAATTAAAATTAAGTTCGTTTAAGTCTCTTACGATAACTTCATGATCACGAAGGTGCTCAGCCAATGCGTTTTTGAATTGTGCATTTAGGCTGTAAGGGTTTGGGTGCGCATAAATAATTAAATGTTTCATCTTTCTGTTATTTTAAATTGATAGGACAAATTTAAATCGCAGAAATAGGGAAAAATTGGAAGAAAACGAAAGCTAGCTTATGGGGTTGCAGATACTGCGCTGTAATTTGAGGTATTTGGTAGGGCTTAAATTTAAATAATGCTTGAAATCGTTGATCAATTGGCTCTGGTCATAATAACCGCATTGATCAATAATTTCGAACCAATCGTCTTTAGTTGCCTTGCTTGCGATATTTTGTATCATCTTAATGGCTTTCAGAAAACGTTGGTAACGGCTTATCTCTTTGGCAGAATAGCCCAAATGTTTTTTGTGGTTAAGCTGTATAGTTCGCTCACTCTGATTTTCGTCCTCAGCGACTTTTTTTATTGGGTTGTATGATGTATCCTTGAGGTCTATCAGTTGTTCTGCGATAGCATTGCGCGCTCTCAGATATGGCCTGCAGAATTCCAAGACATAGTGCACTTGTTTTTCTTTATCATTAATTTCATCAAGCTTATGCCACAGGACTGTAAAACAGTTCTCATCCAGCAAGGAATTGGGATCAATTGGCAGATGCTCCGCTATGGCAGCAGCTCCAAAAAAACGATAGAATGCATCATCTTTAAAATTGGCAACCAAAATCTTGTTTGAGGGGGGAAGCGAATAATCGAAGGCTTTTTTAATTGGTCCCAGTATAATACATTTGTCCACTTCAATTTTTTCAATAGAATCAGAATGTATATATGCATTTACCCCAAAACTGAAGATCATAATGGTTTGGTATGAAGGTATCAACGTTTTGGTAATGGTGGTAGTTGAATAATTTTGAGCAAAATAAAAATGTGAAAACACCTCTTGAAATTCATCAGGAACTGGTATTCTACCACTCAATATTTCTTCATTATTATTCATTGCATTGCTAATTTATATATTTTTATTTATTCTGATAGTCAATTTATATATAATATTTTTAACTGCCTTGCTAGAGCTGTTGTTCTTGAATAGAATAATAATGCCTTTTTGTACTGAAACATTCTTCTCAATCAAATTCATTTTCAAACTTATTTTTTAAAAGCCCAAAGTCACTTCTATGTGGAGGTCAGATTTATAAATAAATTTGAAGTTCTTATTTTATTTTCTCTTAAATATTATTTTCAAAAAACACTCAATGTCTTAACTATTGCCTGTTATTCAATCGAAGCAAAATTGATTTATTTTTTTCTTGTTCTCTCATTTTAGCTTTAAATAAAAACAAATAGAAACACTAAAAATCCTGCTTCTGGTTTATTTAGACTGAATTCTTTTCAATTGAATTATTAATAACATTCAAAATGCAAATTGATAATCACTAATGCACAGTGATAATAGCTCCGACAGCTTTTGAAATAACTTTGCAGTATAATTGATAACAAATAAAACGATGAAAAATCAACTTCCAAAGGCTGAAACTTATTTAGTCAAAGATACCGGACTGGTAAAAGTACACACTCTCGTTTCGCCAGGCCCAATGTTTGCCAATGCAACACACATTATTGAACTCCCAAATGAACTGATTTTAATTGACGGGCAGTTCTTTGCACAGTACGGACAGGAATTTAGACAGTTTGCCGATAGTCTTCAAAAGCCCATTACGCGATTTTATGTCACCCACCATCATCCTGACCATTATCTGGGAATGGGAGATGCTTTTGCAGATGTAAATATCTATGCACTTGAAGAAATTATTGCTTCTTTGGCCGCAAACGCCCCAAGAGAATTGAAGGAAAAACAGTCGCACATGGGTGATTTGATTGCCGAAAAGCTGTCGCTTCCCACTTCCATTGCCGAACCTTGTGAGGAAATTATTGATGGTGTAAAATTTATCTTTGAACGCGTATTAAATACCGAAAGCCCTTCTACCCTAGTCATTAAACTGCCTGAACTTAAAATAGCAGTTGTTCAGGATATTCTGTACCATAACACACACGCTTTTGTCACGGGTCCATTAAATGGATGGAAAGCCGCAATCCGTAATCTGCGTGACGATTTGAATTACGAGATTTTTCTTCCCGGACACGGAAAACCAGCTGACAGATCAGATCTTGACAATGCACTTGCTTATCTGGAACAGGTTGAAGCGGTTCAAAGTTATGCATCCAGTGCCGAGCAGTATAAAAATGATATTCTTAATTTTTATCCGAGTTATGCTGGAGCAAAACTAATAGATATATATCTGCCCATTTTATATTCAAATAAGTAAAAAACATTTATCAAAAAACTAATAATCAAATGAAATATTTTTCTAAAACAATAGCCCTTTTCTTAGCTGGATTTACTGCTTTAACAGCTCAGGAACTTCCAAAAGTCAGCATCGTAAAATCTGTAAAAACAAAAAAAATAAGTATCTACACTGTGGTGGCACCGCCCCAGATGTTTACTAATACAACACATATTATCGAGCTACCCCACGAACTGATAGTTGTTGACGGCCAGTTTTACGCACCATATGCGCAGCAAGTAAAGAAATTAACAGACAGTCTTAATAAACCAATTACCCGATTTTACATTTCACATGATCACCCGGATCATTATCTGGGTTTTGGAGATGCATTTCCGAATATTCCTGTTTATGCACTGCAAGAAACAAAGCAGGGCATCGATCAGGCGGGTCAGCAGGTTTTGGAACAGAGACAAAAACAATTCGGTGCTGTGATAGCCAAAACGCTTAATAAGCCGTCGCACATTCAAAAAGAAGGACAAGAGATAATTGACGGTGTTGCTTTTATTTTTGAAAAATCATTGAACAATGAAGATGCGGTTTCGCTGGTTATAAAAATTCCTGAAGCAAAGGCGAGTATTTTACAGGATATAGTTTATAATAAAACGCATTTATTCATCTCTGGAAATACAGATGGATGGCGCAAAGCGATTGAAAAAGAAGAAGCCCAGAAACAATACAATGTAATACTGCCCGGCCACGGAAAACCAACCGATCGAAGTATTTTTAAAACGGATCTCAAATACCTGGACTTTGTAAACAAAGCTCTTTCTGAATCCAAATCAAAAGAAGAATACAAAGCTAAATTACTGGCGGAATATCCCGATTATGGAGGCGAACACCTAATCGACATTTATCTAGCCTATTATTTAAAATGGGACTGGATAAAAAAATAAAGCAAACAAAAAACGGTCTCAGCAGACCGTTTTTTATTGCATGCCGCTCGAAGTTTTAAATAATTAAATTACCTTCATAAACAGAATGAAAAAACCTTTCAAAATGAACAATTATGCAAAATTCTTTTTAATAGTAGTTCTTGCAATGAATTGCAGCACAACTGAGGCACAGAATATAAAAACATTTGCACAGCCTGAGAGTATAAATTCCGATGGAAAATTCTTCTATGTAACCAATATAGGTCCAAATCCGGATCCATTGGCTTATGATCAGGACGGATTTGTCAGTAAAGTTGATAAAACAGGAAAAATTATCGTAAAAAGTATGACCTCTGAAAAATTAAATGCACCAAAAGGTACTGCTGTTATAGGCAGCACATTGTATATTGCTGATCTTGAACGAATCATTGGAATTGATTTAAGCACCGGAAAGAAGAAGCGAGAAATAAGTCTTACCTCATATAATACTTCGTTTGCCAATGATCTTGGCGTAAAAGACTCTAATACACTTTTTGTTTCAGCCACTGATACCGGAGAAATATTGGAGCTTGACCTCAAAACAGGAAATGCTCATGTTATAGCAAGGCTCAAAGGTGTCAATGGAATATTCTACGATCAAACCAAAAAGCGCCTCTATGCCTGCAGCTTCATATTTGAAGATCCTGAGGGCGGGGAAATTGGAATGGTCAAATGGATCAAAGGAAAACCTGTTTATCAAAGAATTGGAAACTTTAAAGGCGCTTTTGACGGAATAGGACTTTTAAATCAAAACACACTTCTGGTTTCCAACTGGAAAACATTGGACCATAGTGCAGGAGCTATTGAAAAAATCAATTTAGATAAAAATACCTCTCAGGAACTCGGCCTGCCGCTCATGTATGGTCCAGCTGACTTTTTTATTGACCGCCGGCAAAAACGCATCATGATTCCCATTGTTATGGAAAACAGACTGCATATTGAGAAATATTAACCTACTATTGAAATAACAATCTGGAAGCAATGCTCAAAATTAATTTTGAAAAAAACAAATACGGCAGCGAACTGCTGCTGGACTGCGTCTCCTTATCTGAAATTGCAGATCAGGGAATTGCCGTTAAAGAGCTGCATGTTACCACTTTCTATGAGATTTTCTTTTTCATGGAAGGACACGGATCCATACATCTTGAAGGCATACCTCAAGAAATAAAGGCACCCTGCGTACTGTTTCTGCGTCCCGGGCAGCCGCGCCGCTGGGAATTGGATGGGGTAAAAAAATGCAGTGCTATTTTTTTTGAGGGAGCCTTTATGGAGACTTTTTTGAAAGACTCCCTTTTCCTTCACCGTCTCTATTATTTCCTAGGGGGCACCTATCCAGCAGTCCTTTCTTCAAAAAAACAGGATATGCTGCAGTTTGAAACGCTGCTTAATGCTGTAACTGATGAGATAAGCTGTCTTAGAGAGGATAGTCATCAGCTCCTGCGTGCTTACCTCTACCAGCTTTTGATCCTTTTAAACCGTGATTACACAGCACACTATGGATTAGAGGGAAATTTATACCACAATTTAAATATGCTGAGGTTCCGCGAGCTGCTCAAAAAACATATCAAAGAAAAACAAACCGTAAAGGAATATGCCGAAATGATGCAGCTCCACCGCAATCGTCTCCATCAGCTATGCCAGGAAGTTTTTGGAAAAGATGCCAGCGATGTCATTCGAAACGAACTTGCAGAATCGTGTAAGTATGAGCTGCTGACCACTGATAAAAGCATTTCAGAGATCAGTTATGACCATAATTTTTCAGCACCATCCAATTTTGTAAGGTTTTTTAAATCCATCACCAGTCTTTCTCCCAACGCTTATCGCAAGCATTATTTTTTGTAAAATACAATACCTGAAAGCATTTTTTCATTTTATAAAAAAGCTATTGGAGTGGCTAAAACAATCTCCCGACTTTCTAATAAAGGAACAATATGCCCTAATACCAAATCCTGAAAATAGGATGATTCCCTGTGCTCTGCCACAGCATCTTCATTTATATATCCTTCAAATAATAAAATTGTATTGGCATCGGTAGTACTTTGATGAACGTTATAAAACAGGTTCCCACTTTCTTTGATGCTTTCGTTATGCACTGTTTTTAATATGTTTAAAACATTTTCAAGCTGACCTGTTTTAACTTTCCACGTAGCGAAGACATGAATTGGTTTTTGATTTTCCATTTTAATTTTTTTTATAATTAGTATGTGTTTTAATTGTGAAATTATATTGGCCATTTTTATGTTTAAAAGACCAATATAATTTACGAAGATTATTTTTTAGAAGATTCTAAAATGACGATCATTTTTTCAGCAACTCCTTTTGCAGAAGCAGGATTTTGTCCTGTTACCAGGTTGCCATCTGAGATGCTGTGCGCTGACCATACTGCGGCAGCGTGAAATTTTGCTCCTTGTTTGGTTAATGCAGTTTCCAATAAAAAAGGTACATCTGCAATAGCGTAACCCTTTTCTTCCTCGTCTGTAAAAGAGGTAATATTTTTACCATTTACCAAATAAGATCCGTTGCTTAATTTTACATTTAACAGAGATACTGGACCGTGACACACCGCTCCTACAACGGCATTTCTTTCGTAAGTTTCTTTGATCACTTTTTTTAGCAGTTCATTTTCCGGCATATCTACCATTGGCGCTAATCCACCGGGAACAAAGACTGCATCATATCTGCTAACGTCAACTGTTGATAATTTAACTGCTTTCTGCATCGCTTCCCATCCTTTTCCGGTAAGAAAAGCAAGGTTATCAGGATCGTTTGCAAGATTAAGAGCGTCTAAGTAAGGTGTATCTCCAGTTAAACTTGCAAAATCTATTTGATAGTCTGCTTTTGCAAATTCAGCATAAGGATGTGCTACTTCAGGAAGAAATGTTCCTGTTCTTCTGTTATTTGGTCCAATTGTATTGGCGTTCGATACGATAATTAAAATTTTCTTGTTCATTTTTGTTTCTTTTTTAAGTGTTGTTTTTTGTTTTATTGTTGTATCTTCTTTTTTAGCCTGACCGTAAGAGGCCATAAAGGCAAGTGCCATGGATAAAATCATAATTTTTTTCATTGCTGTAATTTTTAGGTTGTTATGAATTATTTATAGGGCAAATTTATGCCAGCTCTACTCCTCAATGCGAGGAGCTAAGTCACAAAAAAAGTGTGACGAGAGTCACACTTTTAGAATTATCAGCTATGTTATTTGTTGTTAGAGTAAAGCCTGCTGAGGGTTTCACGGCTTACCCCGAGATATTCTGCTATATATTTTTTGGGGATCTTCTGCATGAGATTTGGATAAAGTGCTGCAAATTCTTTATAACGCTGCTGCGGAATATTAGAAAGTAATGAAATTACTCGTTGTTGAAGCGCCATATATCCTTTAGTCAATTTTACTCTAAAAAAGTGCTCCATTTTATGAAGCGTAACAGAGAGTTTTTCTCTGCCCTCAAGCGTCAGGCACAAAACCTCTCCGGATTCCATGCATACCACATACATGTCTGCCGGTTTCTGATTGAAATAAGCAATATAATCAGACATCCACCAATTTTCTGTGGCAAATTGTACAATATGTTCCTTTCCATCTTGATCCAGATAAAAAACTCTGAAAATCCCGCTCATTATGATATATTCATATTTTGCGTCATCACCCTGCTGTATAAGATATTGATTTTTTAATACTTTTCGTATTGTAAAAAAAGGCTTGATGGATTCGAACTCCTCATCTGTAATGGAAATAATTTCTTCTATATGTTTTCTCAGTTTCTCCATTAATAGTATTTAACATTTCAAAGGTATAAGATTATTTACACTAACCGAATTTATATAAGAAGTTGTTTAAACTTTAAATAGAATCGAAGACTATCTTCTTCAAAATTAAAAGCAATTAAATAATTCATTGTTCTACAGACTCTAAAAATTGGTTTATTTATTTACTGCCATAATTATGCATTGGATGGAAATAAAAAAAGCAAAGCTTTTACGCTTTGCTTCTTATTTTACTATGGTATAATTTTTTCTGTTCTTAATTTTTCAAACAGCTGGATGAAATTTTCCTCTGTATTTTGAAATGCTGTAAAACCTGCATTTCTACTGTTGGTCATATCTGTCATAACTTCCAGAGGTCTGCCCAAATCGAGGTCTGTGTGCCAAGCAGATGCAAGCCTGCTTAGATTGTGTTCTTTTAATTGATATTTCTCAGCAATGGTTTTCCAGATCTGCTGGTCGTTTTTCATTTCGTATTCCAATGGTTTTATTTCATCATTAAAACCTACTGCCTCCACTCCAAACCAATTCGCAATCCTATGCCACAGCCATTTCCAACGAAAAACATCTCCGTTAACAATATTATACGCCTTATTTTTTGCTGTTTCAGTTGTAGAAGCCCAAACCAATTGTTTGGCTACAATTTTAGCATCTGCAACATCTGACAGGCCGTTCCATTGCTCTGCTGATCCCGGCCAGATAAATTTTCTTCCTGTTTCTTTGCAGATAGCTGCATAAACTGCCAGCGTTGTTCCCATATTCATCTGGTTGCCAACAGCGTAACCAATTACGGTATGCGGACGGTGAATACTCCAGCTAAAGCCTTCTCTATCTGATGCTGCATAAACTTCATCTTCCTGCGCATAATAAAAATTAGGAAAAGACAATCTTGGATGCTCTTCTCTAACTGGTGTTTCGGGTAATGTGCCACTATTGGCATAAGCATCAAACGGACCAAGATAATGCTTTAACCCAGTAATCAAAGCCACGTGCTGAATAGATTTTTTTGGAGACAACACCTCCAGTAAATTGCGAACCATTAAAGAGTTCACACGGATATTTTCCGCTTCGGTATCGTTCCGCATCCAAGTGGTAAAATACACATGTGTTGGTGCGATCTGCTCTAAAGCATTTGTCAAATTTTCTACATCCAGTAAATCGGCTTTTACTGGAATTAAATCCGCTATATCAAAATTTGGATTTCTTGATAATCCGTAAGTAGTAAAACCTTGTGCTATTAATTCTTCTGCGAGGTTGCTTCCTGTTATTCCGGTTGCGCCTACAACCAGTGCTATGTTTTTCATATGTGAATATTTATTTTACAAAAGTAAAGAAGCATTGTCGCGCTAACAGTTGACCTAGATCATTAGTTCCTATTTGGATTCTTTTCTGTTCACTATTCTTTTTCTAATTCTACTTACAGTCTCCGGCGCTAAACCCAAATATGATGCAATAAGATTATGTGAAACTCTTTTAATGATTTCTGGATTGGCCTTTGCAAAATGAACATATTTTTCTTCAGCAGTAAAACTGTTGAAAACCATTAGACGATGGTCTTTTGTAACTAAACTGTTCTGATAAAGAATTCTGAAATATTGGTTCATTACAGGTACGCTCGCAATCATTTCTTCGTAATTTTTTAAGGAAATAAGCAGCACTTCTGCGGGTTCTATGGCGCTGATATTTAAAATGCTTTTTTCACCATTCAAAAAACTATTGAAATCAGAAATCCACCAGCCTTCCATCGCAAATAATGTGATATGTTCAATCCCTTTTTCATCTACTGTGAAAGATTTTAAAATGCCTTGAGAAACAAAAGAAAGATATTCGCAATAATCACCTTCCCTTAAAAAAAACTCTTTACGTTTCAGTTTTTTTATTTCGAAAAATGATTTGACAATTTCCTTTTCTGAAGGTGTAAGTGTGATTTTATTTTCAAGATGAGAAATCAGAATTTCAAACATTAGATATGAATTTTGGTCAAACAAATTTACTTATTATTTATGCGATAGCCATTACATACCTAAAAAATGCAAAAACTAGACTTGATACCTTTTCTACATATTAGTTAAATCTTTCGTTGCTATTGCACTACAGATCAGGCAAAAAATTGGTTTATTCACATTACATGAATACAGAATTGACACATTTTCTGCTCATAAGTATTTAACCTATTTTGCAAAATCTTTCTTCTTGAATTTTAACTTTTAAATGCCTTTAGTGTTTATATTTGGTAAGTAAGGCAATTTTAAAACAGCAATAAAATGAATAAAGATCTAGAAATGGAAAAAAAAATTGCGGCAAAGGAAGCTGTAAAGTTCATTAAGAACAATCAAATTATTGGTCTAGGAACTGGCACTAGCGCTGTTTATGCAATAAGAGAAATCGGGGAAATGGTAAAAAATGGTCTGCATATTCAAGCTGTCGCGACATCTGGCCAAACAGAAAAATTTGCCCAGTCTTTGAATATACCTTTGGTCGAGGTTAACTCAATTGATTCTATCGACATAACAATTGACGGTGCCGATGAATTCAACACTAATTTAATTCTAATTAAAGGTGGCGGCGGCGCCTTATTCAAAGAAAAAATCGTAGCGTCATTAACCAAAGAACTGATTATAATTGCCGATTCGTCTAAAAAAGTAGATCTGCTCGGAAAATTCAGACTGCCAATTGAAGTTGTTCCTTTTGCTTCGAATTACGTTTTAAACCAAATCAAATCCATAAACGGAATGGGTGAAATAAGACTACATTTAAATGACTACTTTTTTACCGAACAAGGAAATTACATTATTGATTGCGACTTCGGGCTTATAGAAAATCCCATTTTTCTGGCAGAACAATTAAAAAAAATTGAAGGAATTCTAGTTCATGGCTTGTTTATTAACTTGGCATCCAAAGTAATAATGGGAACTGATGAGTCTATAATTACGTTTCTTTAATCTAGGAAAATGAAAGTCAAAAAATATGAATACCTCCTCTTTCTGGTACAGTAATAAAACAGAACCGTGGGAAAAAAATAAACATACCGCTCCAAGAAACAGTATGTTGTAACCGTAAAAGGCAAAATTAAATTTAAGGTTTCTGATGGAAGTACCTTTATTATTGAACCAGGTGTGGTTTTACTAGCCGAAGATTTAAAAGGACAGGGACACAGCTGGGATATGGTCGACAGCGATGTATGGGAAAGACTTTATATTCCTATCACTGAAAATTCTGATGATCTTTTTGTTGCGGCAAATAAGGACTAAGTAAAAAAATAAAATTTAAGAGTTTTGAATAAAAAAGCAGGGTTTATATTCCTGCTTTTTGTATGATTTCGTTAACGACAGCCAACTCTTAAATTATTATTTTAGATGTTATGTTTTTTCTTTATCATGCAGAAGTTCCATAACAATTAATACGCTGTTAATGAATGTCTATTAACCGTCAATAATAACTTTTCGGTGTTTTATTCCCCATTCTGCAAGATCATTTATGATTGTTTTTAGTGTCAATCCGTACTCCGTCAGCTGATAATGAATTGTAACCGGCTGCGTATTGAGAACTGTGCGTTTTATCAATTTATTTATTTCTAAATCCCTCAATTCCTTGCTTAACATTTTATTAGAAATACCATTTACATCATTTAAAATATCCGTAAATCTTCTCTTATTATGATAACAGATTGATGAAATTATAGAAATTTTCCATTTTCCATTTAATATATCCATTGTATCATGGACAGCCATTATCTCTTTTTTATGTTCAACTTGACATTCGTTACTCATAGGTTACTTTGTTTCTCAAACGTTACTGTTACTTTTGGTTACAAAGTAACAAAAATAAACTCAACTGAATTAACTTTGCTTGTATAAATTTAAAATATACAAAAATGGATTTCACGAACAAAAATGTTCTCATAACAGGAGGAACAACAGGAATAGGATTAGCAACAGCAAAAGAATTCATAAAAGCAGGCGCAAATGTTTGGATTACCGGAAGAAACAGCGAAAATCTTAAAAATGCATCAGACGAAATCAACAATCCCAATTTAAAAACGATTGTTGCTGATACTGCAAATTTATCTGATCTTTCGCTATTGGAAAAGACCTTTGCAGAAAGTGGGAATAAATTGGATACTCTTTTTTTAAATGCAGGAATAGCTACATTTAGTTCGATAGAACAAGTAACAGAGGCTGATTTTGATGCGCAGTTTAATACCAATGTTAAAGGTCATTTCTTCACACTTCAAAAATTACTTCCTTATCTAGCAGAAGGTTCATCGGTAATTTTTACTTCTTCAACCGTTGCAACAGCCGCAAATTTAGGAAGCAGTATTTATTCGGCAACAAAAGGAGCATTAAATAAAATTGCTCAAATTGCAGCAAACGAATTAGCAGGAAGAAAGATTCGTGTCAATATTGTGAGTCCAGGTCCAGTTGCTACACCGGGTCTTCATAAAGCTGTACCAGCAGACGCAAAAGAATTTCTAGCTAGTGCTACTGCAATGCAGAGATTAGGCGACCCGGCAGAAATCGCACAAACAGTATTATTTCTTGCTTCAGATCATGCAAGTTTTATTACTGGAACGGAGTTGTTAGCAGATGGAGGCTATATAAATTATGCTTTAAAATAAATTCATTGTTAGTCTTTTAAATATTCTATAAAATTCATAGAAATTTTTAATGTCATGGTCACAAAATCCAAATGGCGCCAATTGAAGACAATTGGCGCCATTTTTATATTGATAAGAAACATCGGTTTTTCTGAAGTTGGGAATAACTTAAAACCTGTTACTTTAAACAATCCAAAAGCAATGATACTTAAGCAATAGTGGTTCTAGGATATTTTAAGGCTTTCGGCATAATATCACGGTACGATCTGGTAAGGAATTTTTGAAGATATTGAAGAAAAAAATTTCCTCCCGCATGATCGTGCGTTTTTAAAAATCGGTTTCCTAAAAAGGGTACCAATGTCAAAACGACAATCATAGAAGTTAATACACTCGTGATAACGGCCATTGGCAGACTTCTAATAAATTCTCCCGAAACATCTGGCAGGAAAGCCAGTGGTAGAAAAGCAATGAAAAGTGTTGCGGTAAATCCTACAACAGCTTTACTCTAGAGGTCCGAAACTCGTTTTCAGATATCGTAATATTCTCTGGAAGAATAGAATCTATTAAATCTCTCGATTCAAATTAGTTGACGTTTTATTAATAATTCATGAACTTTCATGAAGTTCTCAACTCCCGCTTTTAAAAGCTTTTGGATATCTTTATTCTCATCATCGTTACCAGATTATTCAAATTCAAGCCTTTCTACTAAAATTAAAACCCAACAAATCTAGAATTGTTTTTCAACGAATAATCCAGCCAGATATAATTTTTCTTGTGACTAATATACATAAACAATTCCTTCACTTTACAAGTTTTGCCTCTTATGATAATTAAGTTTTTTTTAATGGTTTATCACTTAGATTTCAAACCAAGCTTTGTTTCGTCCATAAGTCAAAATATTTTTGTTTCTTGTCAAGTAAAACATGATGATTTCCAGATTCAATAATTTTTCCATTTTCCATCACTAAGATTTGATCTGCATTTGCAATAGTACTTAATCTATGGGCTATAATAATTATAGTTCTGCCTTGCTTTTTAAAATCATCTATTGTTTGTTTAACGATCATTTCAGAACTTGTATCTAAAGAGGATGTTGCTTCATCCATCAGTAAGATATCCGGATCCTTATATAATGCCCTTGCGATGGCAATTCTTTGTTTTTGACCTCCTGATAACATAGCACCGTTTTCACCAATTTGTGTTTCGAAACCGTTTGGTAATCTTTCTACAAATTCACTAATTCCTAATTGTTTGGACAAATCCAATATTTTTTGGATATCTGGGAAAGAATCTCCTAAGGCAATATTTTCAATAATATTACCAGAAAAAAGACTAAGGTGCTGCGGAATTACTCCAATAGATCTTCTTAAACTTTTGTAATGTATAAACTGGGTATCATAATCACCTACGAATATTTTCCCTTCATTTATTGGATACAAGTTTTGAAGAAGAGAAATAAGAGTTGTTTTTCCGCTTCCGCTTTCTCCAACAATAGCAGTTGTCTCATTCTTTTTAAATATTGCATTAAAATTTTTAAATACTTCCATTCGAGAACCGTATCTAAAAGTTACATTTTCAAATTTTATATCTCCAATATTTTCTTTTCGTAATTCAATTTTATTTTCTGTTTTTTCACGTTCCAAATCCATGATCTCAAAAAGCCTGTCAGCAGCAATTAGCGCATTTTGAGCAGTTTTATTCATCCCGATTAACGAAGCAACCGGTGTTGTAAAATAACCAATCAAGGCATAAAATGAAAATAATTCTCCCGGAGTAATAGCGCTATCAATTACATAACCTGCTCCAATCCACATTAGGACGATTGTAAAAGCGGATGCTAAAAATTGTGTAGAGGTGGTGGCAAAAACTACATTCAAACCAGATTTATAAGTTGTAAACAGTAGCTTCACAAACTTATTTTCGGTTTTTAAATTAGAGAATTCTTCAATGCCAAATTCTTTTACTGTTCTTACATGAGTAACACTTTCTACCAATTGTGTTTGCAATTCGGCAGCGTTTTCCATAATGGTTCGTTCCACTTTTTTATTGAACTTATTTAAAACAAAATAAATAAATCCATAAAACGGTATCACGGTGAGAATCACCAAAGCTAATTTCCAGTAATAAGTAAACATCAAAGTAAAAGAAAAAATGACAATAAAAATATTGACAATCATATCAATAGCCACTTCGTTGATAAAGGACCTGATTTTTACAGCATCGTTTATTCTGGAGGTTATCTCCCCTATTTGCATTGTGTCAAAAAAGCGTTGCGGTAAGTGTAATAAGTGTTTGTAGTAACCGAGAATTAATTTAGCATCAATTAATTGCCCAGTTTTCATTACAAAAATACTTTTCTTGGAACCAATAAAACTTTGAAGCAAGATGATGCCTACCATCGAAATGCTCAATAAGTTAAGTAGTTTTCGATTGCCTTCGACTAAAACATAATCGGTTATCTTTTGAATATAAATTGACATTGCCAGACCCAAAACTGTGAACAAAATTGCTCCAATCAAAGCTTGGATCAAAATACTTTTATGCGGCTGAACCAAATGCCAAAAACGAGTAATGGGAGAAACTTTTTCGTTGTAGGACCTAAAATCATCATTTTGTGCAAAAAGTATCAGAACCCCTGACCAGATTTTCTGAAATTCTTCGAAACTATAGGTTTCCATTTTGCCAAAAGCAGGATCCATCACTCTGACTTTAGAATGACTTTCGACTTTCGTTTTTTCAACTTTATAGATTACTATATAATGATGCAATTGTTCTTTGACCACTACGTGCGCAATTGCAGGAAGCGGAAGCTTATCCAAAGAATCTAATCCTCCCTTTACTCCTTTTGCAGTAAAACCCATTTTTTCAGCAGCCTCGATTATACCCAATACATTGGTACCTCGTTTATCTGTATGTGCATATTGACGTATGCGGGCTATAGGAAGATTAATATGGTAATGATTTCCGATGGATGCTAGACAAGTAGCACCACAATCTTTCATATCATGTTGTTTTATTTTAATTGATGCCATTTTTTAGTATTAATTATCAATTGATAATTGTTTGGGGTTCAACCAGTCATCTACTTTATCAAATAATAGATCAAAGAGGCTCCTTCTGCTTATGATATAACGTGTTGTAAGTGTCATTCCTTTTGAAACATGAGTCCTGTATCCTGATTTTAGTTTCATTTCGGTCGAACTTAATTCGCTTCGTACTTTAAAAAAGGTCTGGTTTTCCTGAACAGATACATTATGATCAATATCAATGACTTTTCCTTCGAGCAGTCCCCATTGGTTATAGTTGAATGCATCAAACTGAAATTTAACTTTTTGATTACTGTGAACAAGTCCAATATCATTGGGAGAAACCATACTTTCTACAATTAAATGGTCAATTGCTGAAATAGTTACAATAGACTGAGTTGCATTTAAAAACGAACCTATTTGCAGACCTGAAAAATTTTCAACCGTACCTGAAATAGGTGCAGTAATAGCATAATTATTTTCCTCAATTTTTATTTTTTCGATACTTCCATTTAAGTTTTTAATGCGTTCTTCGAGATCTCTTTTTTTATTTTCCCATGTTGCTTTTTGTTCACTGGTGTAACTTTGTAATGCCTGCTTAGCAAAATGCAATTCATATTCGTACTTTTCGTACTCTACTTTTGCAATAATACTTTTGTCATATAAACCTTTATTGCGATCAAAGTTGATTTGAGCCTGTGAAACTTTACTTTGCAGTTCATTTCTATGGGACTGAAATTTCAACAAATCTTCTTTGGCTGTTGAAGTTTGTAAACTAGTTATTCGGCCAGACAAGATTGAATTTATATCGTTTAAAAGCTCCCTAACTGAGCTAGATACTACATTTTGTGTATTCTTTTCTGTCTCAAGATTTTGCTTTGCAATTTTTACAAGTGTATCACCTTTTTTTACCACGGCATTGTTTTTTAGATTTAACCAAATAATTCGCCCACTTACAATAGCCGCAACCGGTACATTGTCCGTTGTACTCCTTACAATTCCACGGCTTTGGCTTGTAATATCAACCTTTATGATAGGCAGTAAAACTAAGAAGATGATAATCGCCAAAAGGATAACTAAATAAATAGAAAGACTTTTGTTTTTGTTTTTCGAGACTAAATTTTCGAGTGTATGTATAGGGTCTGAACTGAAATTCATTTGATTTATTTTTTTTAAGAATTAGCCAAGCAGTAATACAGAAATTTTGAAATCTAAAATTGTTCCGGATCATATAAGGCTCATGACATAGTAATCAGGCAGCAGGTCTTTTTGAAATAACTTATATGAAAAATTATGAGAAATATGTTTTGATTATAAAAACAATACCATTGTATATCACATGGGTTGTTAATGGTAGTAGTATTGCATATTTTTGATTACTACCTCTCGTATATAAAAAAGCGAACATCAAACCTGAAACAAAAGCATATGTGAAATAAAAAACATTATATAAATGCGATGATGCAAATGCAAGAGCAGACAAAACACAACAGTATATTGTTTTAATTTTAAAGCTACTAGCTATTTCAATAACTAGACATTGAAATAATAAAGTTTCAATAAGAGGAGCAACAATGACAAATAAAACTATTTTTTCATTGATTGTGTAATTGTAATTAAATCCTTTATTTAAAGAAATATTAAAAAAGGTGGAAAAAATAGAGAAAACATAATTATTTAAAAAATTTAAAATAATCACAAGTAAGATCAGCTCCCATTTGCGAAGACTTAGTATAATATTTTTTATTTTTAAGATCATAGCATTAATGTCAATAAAGAGGCTAGCAAAGCCTCTTTATTTTATAAAATTTATCTATTAATTAATTCTTACCATCTTTGGTATACTTCTGGCTCTATATCTCTGTAAGCTGCATATAAACGACCTCCAACGTAGCCTACTCCATAAGATATGTCTTCCCAAAATCCGCCGCCATCAATTAATTCTAATTCTTCTAAATTTAGTTCACTTACATTAAATTCGTTTAAATTTTTCATCTTTATATTTTTTTAATTATTTACTACCAGCTTTAAAGCCATCACTAAGTCCTTTTTTAATATCATCCCAATTGTCTACAATTTGAGAAGCAAGCCATTCAGGCCATCCACCGCCCTCGATACTCAGAACTTCTTGACGGTCAAGTTCAACTAAGTTTAAATTTTCTAAAGTCATTATTGATTTTTTAATGATTAAACATTTATAAATTATTGTTTTATGTAATTGGCCAATTACTTTTAGAAAACATCTATTATCTACAGTAACGTCTTACTGTAAAAAATATCTCATTTTCCTGACACCAAAACTAGAGAAACATCACTTTGCTCGCAACTGTAGTCTATCGAAATTCAGGAATCCCGATAGGTAATTCAGGAATTTCACTAAAAATAACATGTAATTATATATAAATCAACAAGTTGTGTGTTTTCTAAAAATATCCATTTTAGCATTACAATTCTACGAAGTTCCTTTATTTTTGTCAGAAACTATAGAATATGATTTCCTGTAAATTTTTAAAAACTATATCTCTTGTTCTTTTTCCTCTTATATTAAATGCTCAAATTGCTCAAAAAGACCTTACAAATTTATCTTATGATCAATTGCACCAATTGTATTTTGACAATGTAGGTAATCAAAAAAAACAGATACTATATACCAATGCCTATATGATTAAGGCAATAAGAGAAAATAATAGCATTCGAAAAGCAAAAGCTAATTATCAAATTGCCTTATTTTATTACAAATCTGACGAAAATAAAGCTATTCAGTATCTTGATAGTGTCATAAAATACTCAAAAGGAACAAACGATAAATTTTTTCCCGCCGCAGCTTATTGCGAAAAGGGCAATTTCCTCAAGTACCAATATAAGTTCAAAGACGCCATGACCAATTATAATTTGGCAGAAAAGGTCGCACTACAAACCAATATTGACTATTATTACAGCGTAAGAGAATATATTGGTATTACCAAATCTGAAGATCTGGGAGAATACAATGAAGCATTAGCTATTTATAAAGAATGTTATCAATATTATAGAAGCAAAGATGTAAGAAGTTCAAAATATTCTGAAGATTATCAAAGTATCATTTTTGGTATAGCAGATTGTTATAAATCTTTAAAGAACACAGATTCAACTTCTTATTATAACATACTTGGATATAAAGAATCTAAAGCAACACAGAATGAAGAATACAAATATCTTTTTGTTTTAAATGAAGGTGCAAACCAAGTGTTAAAAAAGAATTACAAAATAGCATTGGACAGCATTAACAAAGCATTACCTAAGATGATTGAATATGGCAATACGGGCAATGCGTTGGCGGGTTATTATTATTTAGGGAAATCGTATGAAGGGTTAGGAAAAAAAGAAAAAGCTGCTGAAAATTTTATAAGAGTTGATTCTATTTACAAAATTTCGAAGGAAATAACTTCGGAATTTACAGATGGATATCCTTATTTGATTTCATATTACAAAAACCTTGGTGATAAGAAAAATCAATTGAACTATTTAACTGCTTACATGATTATAGATAGTACTTTGCAGAAAAATTACCGAGAATTAAATCGACTGATATATAAAGAATACGATACTCCTCATTTAATTTCTGAAAAAGAAAATCTTATTTCTTCTCTTAGTAATGACAATAAGAAGACATATTGGGGCTTAGGATTTTCATTTTTAGCCATAGTTGGAACAGGAGCCTTCGCAATACATCAATACAAAACTAAAAAACGAGATAAGTCAAGATTTGAAAAAATAATAGAAGAAGCAGAAATTCATAAAAGAAGGGAATTTTACACTGAAGACAGGGCGAAAATTGACACTCCAAAAATTGAAGAAATAGGTATTGGGGCGGAGCTAATAAGTCAGATTTTAGAAAAACTCAGCCATTTTGAAAATGAAAAAGGATATCTGGACTCGAATCTTTCTGTACAAATGCTATCATCAACGTTTAACACCAATAGTAAATATGTTTCTAAAATAGTGAATGTATACAAAGGAAAATCATTTACACAATATATTAATGAATTACGAGTAGAGTTTGCTATTGAACAACTTCAGGAAAATAATAAACTAAGAAAATATACGGTTCAGGCTCTTGCATTGGAATTTGGTTTCAACAATGCCGAATCTTTTTCGACCGCTTTTTATAAAAAAACTGGTATAAAACCAACTTACTTCATCAAAGAATTAGACTTATCTGTAAATTAATGATGATAAGCATTTTACATAAAAAACAAAACTCGAAATTCCTGAATTCCGATAAGTAAAAAAAATATTTATGGTTTAGATAAAGTTCAGGACTGTACATTTGCAAAATAATTAACAAAAAAAATAATTTAAAATGAAAACGAAAAACGAAAAAAAAGATGCTGGTAAATTTGGTCTGGAAAAATTTGAAATAGCAAAATTAAAAAACTTGCATTTAATTGTTGGAGGAACTGATAGTGAGAAAAATGATCCAGTCGATACAAATGATCATAAACAAAAAAAAGATTCAGGTGTTGAATGCCACAAATAGATACTAATAAAAAGACAGTAATTTTAATTGCAAAATTCCTCAAATTTCCACAAGAACATAAAGTGATCATAAAAACCATGAAATCATTTTTCATAATTGCCTTTTTTTTTACCTTTTTTCTAGGTTGTAGACCTTTAAAAGAATCAAGCACTGTCAAAACTAAGCTTGTGCAAAAGAAAGAACTTACGACCTTGGAGTTACAAAATTGGTATCAAAAAGATTTTGAAGAAGATAGCATTCCTGGTATTTCATTGGAAAAGTTCTATCGCTTAAATAAAAAAACACCAAAAAGTAAAAGTATCATTGTCGCAGTTATTGATACTCAAATAGATATAAATCATGAAGATCTTCAAGGACAAATTTGGACAAACAAAAAAGAAATCCCAAATAATGGTGTAGATGATGACCGTAATGGCTATATAGATGATGTAAATGGATGGAGTTTTACAGGAACTAAAAGTGGAGGTTATGTAGTCTGGAACAGATATGAATATGTTCGTATTATACAAGAATGGGGACCAATATTTAAAGATAAGAAAGAATCCAAAATCGATCCTAAAGATCTTTACAAGTATAATGAATATCAAAGAGCATTAAAAAAGTTTGAAGAAAAAGAACCTTATTATAAAAGATGGTTTAAATCCTTGAATTATAAGGTTGCACTGTATCCTAAAGCAAAAGATACTTTAAAATATTTCTTCCCAAAAGAAGATTACACCTACAAACAATTAGATAGTTTGTATAAAAAACATAAAATTAATGACAAAGAATTTTGGCAAAGGCGTAATGATAATGATAAAGATCTAGGAGCATTAATCGGTAGTATGATGGCTAATTTGGATATGGATCAACTTACATTAGAAGATGTTGTAGACATGCAAACTCAGCTTGATTCTATTGTAAATAAAAATCTCAATATTGATTACAATGAGCGCCTCTTAATAGGAGATAATCCTAATGTCTTAGAAAAAGGTTATGGTAATGCTAATGTAAGTAATAATAAAGCAGGACACAGACCTATTCAGGATCATTGTACAAAAATGGCAGGAATTATCGGTGCCAATAGAGAAAACAATATAGGGATAAAAGGTATCGTTCAAAATGTAAAAATTATGCCTTTGAATATTTCTCCATCCGGAGATGAGCATGACAAGGATATTACTATGGCTATTCGTTATGCTGTAGACAATGGAGCAAAGATCATAAATATGTCTTTCAGCAAACAATTTTCATTACACCCTGAATGGGTCAAAGAAGCGATTAAGTATGCTGAAGAGCATCAAGTGTTATTAATTCGAAGTGCCGGAAATGAAGGTGATGATCTTGATAAAGTGACATATTACGCAACAGATACTAATTTTGACGACCATAAAGAATTTTGTTCCAATTTTATTATTGTAGGATCTGTTAATCATAGGCTGGATAGTAATTTTGTATCTGATTTTTCCAATTACGGGAAACAAAATGTTGATTTATTTGCTCCAGGTGATGATATATATTCTACTGCCGCGGGAAATACTTATAAATTTGATTCAGGTACCTCGATGTCTGTTCCAATGGTTTCCGGAACCGCTGCGTTAATCTGGTTGTATTATCCAAATCTAACTGTCTCACAGGTTAAACAGATTATTATGGATTCTGGAACGTCTTATGATCTGCAAGTAAAAGTGCCAGGTAAAGAAAATATAAAAGTTCCTTTTTCGGAACTATCAAAATCAGGAAAAGTATTAAATGTCTATAATGCGATGCAACTTGCTGCTAAGGTTAGTAAAATGAGAAAATGACAACAACTTTCAGAATTAAACCTTTTTCTTCCTACGTATTAAGAACTCCTTTATTGCCTTTAACGGCATACCTTGATACAATCGATAATTATTCGACCGAAAAAGCAAAAAAAAAATATAAAAACTCTTTAATCAGAGAAGCTATTTACCTGGCTTCTCCTGATTTGATAAACGAACTGGATAAATGGATAGCAAATGATCTTTATTTATCTGATGAAAAAGCAAAAAAGTTAGAGATTACATTTTTAAAATATTTAGCCAGAATGTCCTCTAGATGTACACCTTTTGGTCTATTTGCAGGTTGCTCAGTTGGGAGAATAACTTCTGATACGGAAATTACTATGGAGGATTCTGTTAATTTTAAAAGGTTTACTGAGTTTGATATGCAATTCTGGGTGTCTTTATTACAAAATATTGCTAAACGAGAAACAGCAATTTCTCATTTAAAATATTTTCCTAATTCTTCTATATATGAATTTGGTGATTTCTATAGATATATAGAATACAACTACATTAAGACACAACGAGAACATACTATTTCGGCATTTCGAAAATCGGATTTATTAGCAGAAATAATACTGAAATCAAAATCAGGATTGACTAGTGCTGAAATGATTTCATTATTAGCTAACAATGATTCTGAAAAGGATGAAGCTACGAAATTTATCCATCAACTTATAAATTATCAATTTCTGGTAAGCGAATTTGATGCTGTTGTGACCGGCAACAATGAATTTGATAGAGTCCTCTCGATTTTAAAGAATATCTCTGCTTTAAAAAAAGAATATGAATTTCTGAAAAACATTGACAAACAGATTTCAGACCTTGATACTTCTTTAATTCCGACTCCAAATCAATACCAAAAAATCAGAAAAAGTATCGATGCGGAAGGATTTGAGTATAATGAAAAATATCTTTTCCAAACTGATTTAAATACTACCACAAGAGTAAACAACTTAAATAAGACTGTTATAAAAAAAGTAACACAAGGGCTTTGTTTTTTAAATGGAATATATTCTAAAAAAGAATCAAAAAATCTAAATACTTTCGTTAGAGAATTCTCCAAAAGATATGAGTCACAAGAAATGCCCCTGATCAATATCCTAGATACCGAATCCGGATTAGGGTATCCTGTAAATCATGAAATGCATGATTCTCACGAGATATTAGAAGGCTTTTCTTTTAAACAAAAGGGGAAAAAAAGCGAAAATCAAATTTGGAACTCATTCGATTTTATCTTAGAAAAAAAACTTCAAGAATACTTTTCAAATAATCAAACTAAAATCATTTTGTCCGAAAATGATTTCCCAGATTTCCATTGTACTTTTGATCACGTTCCTGCTACATTTTCGGTATTAATTGAAATTTATGGTGATGAAAAAATAGCCATAGAATCTTCAGGTAGTCTAAGTGCGGCAAAAATATTAGGCAGATTTTGCAACGGAAGTCCAGACATTCATAATCTGACTAAAGAAATTATTGAGAAAGAGGAAGCTTTTCATCACGATAAAATTTTAGCCGAGATTGTTCATATTCCTCAATCTAGAACAGGAAATATTCTCCGAAGACCTGTTTTAAGAAATTATGAAATCGTTTACTTGGCGAATTCTGGCGTTGAAAAGAAAAATGTAATTGATTTGAATGATTTGTTCCTGTCCGTAAAAAACGATAAAATTATACTTCGCTCTAAAAAACTCGATAAAGAAATTATTCCTTGTTTATCAAATGCTCACAATTTTACCAATAACTCATTACCACTTTATCATTTCTTATGTGATTTGCAATCACAGCACTCAAAACCAATCTTTAACTTTGATTGGGGAGTTTTAGAGCATCACTATAATTATTTTCCGAGAGTCGAATATAAAGAAGTTATACTTTCAAAAGCGAAGTGGATCATAACCAAAGAAGATTTGACAGATTTTAATACCGTAAACAGTGCTGATTTGCTTGAAGCATTTTCAAATTGGAGAATTAATAAAAATATTCCATATTTAGTTAATTGGGCTAATCTTGACAATACACTATTATTAGATTTCCGTACAGAAATTGGTATTGAGCTATTCTTAAAGTCTACTCATAATAGAAGTAGAATTATCTTAGAAGAATTCCTATTCAGCGAAAATTCTATCGTAAAAAATAGTAATGGAGAAATTTTCAGCAATCAGTTTATCGTATCATTTTATAAAGAGCAGTCATAAAAATGCAAAGAAATTTTTGTCTAGGAAGCGAGTGGCTTTATTATAAAATTTATAGTGGAGTTCAGACAACAGATATTATTTTACTTGAGAAATTAGATCCCATTATTTCAGAATTAAAAAAAAGAAAGATTATTCAAAAATGGTTCTTTATTCGATATAATGATACTGATGCTCATTTTAGAATTAGATTTCTTATAGAAAACCAAAGGAATTTATCAACAGTAATAAACCTGCTTTATCCAGTGGTTAATGATCTACTTCAGAAAAATTTAGCTTGGAAGGTCCAAACCGATACTTATCAACGAGAACTAGAAAGATATGGGGAAAAAACTATCGAATCTTCGGAATTTTTGTTTTGGAAAGATAGCGAAATGATAATCAAATACCTTTCTATAAAAAAAACATTTCATGAAAAAGAAATGCCACTTTTATTCAGTTTTTGTTCAATAGATTCTTTTTTAGATTCTTTTGGCTTATCAATTTCAGATAAGTTAAACTTGATGAATAGCTTGCAATTGTCTTTTAAAGAAGAATTTGTGGCAGATAAAATATTGAAAAAGGAACTTGATAAAAAGTATCGAAAGTTGTCTAAAGAAATAGAATATTTTTTAAAAGGAGAAATTAAAAAGGATTTTTCTTATTTTTTTGAAATCATTGAAGAAAAAAGAGATCAAATCGCAGAAAAGATATTAGAAGTCCAAAATGTAATTCAAATCTCTATTTACGATTTTTTGTCAAGTCATATTCATATGATGATTAATCGACAATATACTTCTAAACAAAGAATGTATGAATTAATTATTTATGATCATTTGTATCGACATTATAAAACTTTAAATCATGAAAGATAATGCCGTGGCGTACTCGTAAGTATTATTACAATTGGTAAAAAAGTCAAAAAGCTCCTCCTGCTTACTGAAGCTTTTCTCATTATAATTTACAACCAACTCTATAACCAGAAAAACGAAACAATGAAAAACCCTGATTGAAAAATACAATCAGGGTTTAAAGGACGTTAGTAACTCTAAAATACTATTTTACATCCCAGAATATTTTAGTGTTTAAATTATCATTTGCTTTAACAGCATTGTAATTATCTGCATTGTAGACACTTTCTGAATTGGGATAGGTCCATCTGGTAGGCGGAGTCTTTCTTATGGTACTTGTTTCATCTTCTACAAATGTCAATGCCGGAAGTTTCAGCCTTCTCTGCTCGGCCCATGCTTCATCTGCCTGCATGATGTTGTAATGAATGTATTTTTGAAATGCAATTAACTCCAATCTAGCTGCAGCAGTGGTAGCGCCACCAAAATTTACAGCTGTAATGTAAGCTGTAATTTCTGCTTGAGTTGGCTCAGCGGTTGGTTTCCAATCCAAAACATCTGCCTTGTCCCCCAATCTTACATAATACTCTACAGATTGTGCGATTGCTTTTTCGAAGTGAGTTTTCGCTGTAGCGGCATTTCCGTTTCTGGTGTAATATTCTGCTAAAAGTAAATTTATCTCAGCGGCATTTATCAAGGTTCCAGGCAGCCATTTGTTTCTACTGATTACTGATCTGTTGTACACTGCTATTTTCCCGTCAACAATAGACTGGTCCTGAACTCCCGATGCCAATAATGGGTCAAGACCTGTAAAAACAGTCGCTGTCTGTCCTTTCTCAAACAACCATGTCTTACGAGGATCTGCAAACGTATTCATATGATCGATCATTACTTTTGGAGCGATATTATTATATCCGTCCTCTAATGCGCTTATAAAGCCTGATGTATCTAGATCTCCTTCTTGTGTATATACTTTAAAGGCAATATTTTCCGCATTTTCATCTACAAATTTTCCTTCAGCAATAATCTCAGCAATTTCGCTGTTTGCTCTTGATGAAAAAGAAGGAACAGCAGAAACTCTATTCAAAATTCGTAATCGAAGTGAGTTGCAGTAGTTTTTCCATGCCACAAGATCGCCTTTATTGATAAGGTCCTGATTTTTAAATTCTAAACCTACTTTGGTTGATAAAGCAATAGAATTCAATTCTGTTGAGAAAGCTTTTAAATCATCGAGCATCTTTGTGTAAAGCTCAATTTGGTTGTCGTACTTTGCCGATGCATTGGCATAATTTCCTCCTGTGGTACTGATTGTTCCAGCTGTTGAGAAGGGAATATCACCAAAATTATCCACCATTTTCTGCGTATGGTCGTATAAGTAAATTGTAGAAGTGATGTTGTAAATTCGATTTTCAGCTTGTTCTGCTGGCGATAAAGATGCCATCACTTTTTCAAGTTCTCTGTATTGGGTAATAAAGTTATAATATCTTTTCCATCTGTCGTTCACCGCAGCACCGGGAATATATCGCCCTGTTGAATTTAAAAATCCGTGTGCCTGTGTATAATTTAACGAAGTGGTTCTGATTACGGTGAAATAATTCCAATAAGATGGAATAGCATCTTCGTAATTGATTTTCATAAAACCCGCAAACTGTTTAGGCACAGTGGTAGTGGTTACTTTGGAAGGATCTTTGTATGCATCCTCAAAATCACTTTGTGAACATGAAGCTAAAGCAATCGCTGCCACAGCTAGTGAGGTATATAATAATTTTCTCATGTCGTATTTTTTAAATTTTAAATTAGAAAGAAGCTCTCAACATGGCTCCAAAACTTCTGGTTGATGGAGTAAGTCCAGCATTATTAACATTTTGCGACCATCTTGAACCCGATGTTGTTGCCTCTGCATCCATATCTTTAATTGTTCTGTACAGATAAAATAAATTACGTCCGAATACTGAAAAACTTAATTTAGAAGCTCCAATTTTATCTGCCCATGAAGATGGCATGTTAAAGGCCAATGATACTTCTCTAAGTTTTACATAGTTATTTTTCTGAATATACAAATCATAACGTGAACTGCTGTACTGAGGTCCTCCCCAGTTGTACGTCATGTTATAATAACCCGCTTGTGAAATCACATTTGTATTTGCTGTACCATCTGGAGCAGTACCGTCCATTAACATTCCATCACGATATAAGGTTTGTCCTCCTGGTCCAGTAACAGAACTATTTGGTACCTGAACTCCTTTGCCGTTATCCATATAATAAGTTAAACCGCCGCGATCGTTGGTACTGTATTTTAAACTTTCTTCCGTAAGTCCTCTTGAGTGCATCCAGTTAATACCAGTTGGCATTAAATAACCTCCATAAGAATAATCTATATTTACATCCAATGTTACAAATTTGTAAGTGAAGGTATTTAGTAAACCACCAACGCCTTGAGGGGTTGCCGTTCCGTATTTTTCCCATTTATCTGCGTCGATAATATAATAGCCATCAGAATCGACCATTTTATTTCCACTTGCATCTGTTTTTACAGGATGTGCATAAATTCCTCCCATTGGTTGTCCTACTACAGATTTTAACTGAGCAGCTGAACCATCATAATCCGCGTGCAGCAATTCTGTTGCGCCGTTTGCCAGTTTAACAATTTTGTTGGTGTTTTTTGCCCAGTTTACCGTTACGTCCCAAGAAAAATCCTTGGTTCTGAAAGGAGACGCAGTAAGTGCAATTTCAAATCCTTTATTGCTAAGTTCTCCCACATTGGCCAAAATTGAACTTGCTCCTGTTGTCGGAGCTAAAGTCAAATCCAAAATTTGGTCTTTAATTGTTGCATTATAATAAGAAACATCCAATCCAAGTCTTCTGTCAAAGAATTTGGTTTCAAAACCAAATTCATATTCTGTTTTCATTTCGGGTTTGATACTTTCATTTCCGTATTTTTCCGGTGAAATAGTAATCAAAACCGGAGTTGTTGTTCCCTGATTTCCTAAAGAAGTTTGGGCAAATGCGATATTTGCTGCATAACGATCAGGATAATTACCTACAATACCCCAAGATCCGCGCATTTTGGCGTAACTGATAAATTCGGGTAACTGTACGGCATCTGATAATACAAAACTGGAGTTTACAGATGGATATGTAAAGGCATTATTATCGGGATTCATCGTAGAAGTTCTGTCTCTTCTGATGGTTCCCTCCACAAATAAATAGTTTTTAAAGCTTGCATTTAATGTTCCAAAAACGGCATCTTTTATAATTTCATATTTTGAAGAAGTACTTGTAGGTATATTTACGGAAGAATTCATGTCATACCAGCCTTCAACACTCAATCCTCCATTGGTAGAACGAGAAAGCATCTTGCCTGTTTCCTTCGAACCAGAATAACCAAGAACACCAGTTAAATTGAAGTCCTCTGTGATTTTCTTGTTGTACGTCAACAATAAATCTCCATACAAAATATTATAGTCGTTCGAATCAATTTGATAAGAACCTGGGCCAAAACCATAAACTAGAGGTTTATCGACAGGATTTCTTGATTCAATATTTACCGATGTTAAATCTGTAGATACACGACCGCGCAAGGTTAAATCTTTTGCCAAAGTAAGCGTTTCTGTAATACTCGCCAATAATCGATTTGTAATTTCATCCTGCTGATTGGCATTTACGTTCCAGAAAAAATCACCGATATCAGCTTTAAAACCATTACGAATAATATTTTCAGACGGTGTCAAACTTTGATTGGTACCAGTCACATATTTATAACCTAAACTTGTTTTATACTTGGCTTTGTACCAGTCACCATTATCAAATGGACTCAACATTCCAGTAAAATTATTAACCAAACGATCTAGGGCAAAAGTACGGTTGGCGACATCCTGGTTCATATAACTTATAATTACATCTGTTTTTGAACGTGAACCAGTTTTAAAGAAGTGTTTAAATTAAAAGTATTTTTCTTGTTGGTATTTCCCATACTCAATCCCTCAGATTCAGTACGTGTATAGGAAAAACGAATGTTTGAATTCTCAGTATTATGAGTAAGAGCCACATTGGTTGTTCCATCCCAAGCATTCTGGAATAAATTTTTATATCCATTTTTTTGAGCAGAATAAGGTCGAACTACTCCGTCCCAAGTCATGATAGGCTGTCCATCAAACCAAGGACCGAAATTGTTCGTACTTGCTGAAACCCCTCGCGTATCGGCCACACCGTCACCGTTTGTGTCATAATGTGCAAAACCGTCGGGAGCAAGATATCCTGTGGAGTAATTGGCATTCGTCCATCCTGGTCCCCTTTCGTATTGGAATCTAGGAAGATAAGCAATTGAGTTATTAGAATAACTCGTGTTGAAATCCACACCAAGTCCTGTTTTTCCCTTACCTGATTTCGAGGTGATCAAAACAACTCCGTTTACAGCTTCAGAACCATATAATGCTGCCGCTGAAGCGCCTTTAAGTATAGAAATATTCTCAATATCTTCCGGATTAATATCGGCTAGACCGTTGCTTTTTACACGCTGCTGGTTCCAGTAGTCGCTATTGTTTACTTCACCATCACGAATCGGCACACCATCCAAAACGATCAGTGGCTGGTTTTTACCCGTAATAGAGTTAAGGCCACGTATCTGAATATTGATAGCACCTGCTCCACCTGGCGTAGACGAAATCCTAACGCCTGGCGCTTTACCATACAAAGAGTTTGCAATAGTTGGCGAGGCTGTTTTTACTATCGCATCTGCCTTAATGGTGCTCGTGGCATATCCAATCGATTTGTTCTTTTTGGACTGTCCTAATGCAGTAACAGTTAGTCCTTCCAACTCATTGGTATCGGTTGGCAGTTTGATTTCGATTCCGTTTGCAGCTTTCATTTCAATAGTTTTAAATCCTACTGCGCTTATCACAAGAATAGCGCCCGGTTTTACCGTTATTTTGAAAGCGCCGTTTTCATCTGTAACGGTTTCTTGTTTTGTTCCTTTTACTTTGACATTGGCGTAAGGTACAGCCATATTTGCATTGTCGGTAATTACGCCGGAAACAGCACCGTCTTGTGCCTGTATATCCTGAAAGCACAGCATTGCCATAAAGACAAGCAATACTTCGTAAAAAAGTTTTTTCATATTATCTGGTTTGTTTTGATTGGTTTGTCTGGTTGTCAACTTAGGTCTTTTTCTATGCAACAGAAAAATTGACCTTAAACGTAAATACATTTCCTTTTCCCGAAGCTGTATTTGTTTCTCTGAATCTCTAATCTTTTTTCATAAGCATTCTTTTTTATTTGTTAATTATTTAAAAATTGGCATGTAAAGGGGTGCTAAAAAGGTTTAGTAAACCGATTTAGTAATTGAATTAAAAAAATATTTAAATAGAATCTATATGACCTGATAGGCCTTTTCCTTTTCTTGTGTTGCTATAACTGACTATTCATCGATTTTTCACAAACTATCTAATCCTTTTACGCTGTTTTCCATTTGCAAGCTTTTCACTCTTAAAATATCATCGGAAATAAAAAAAACGTAGTTATAAAACGACCGTGACTAATTAAAATATTTTTAAACAATAATCCTCTTTAAGGATTGTTAATTTTATATTAAATCAAAACACATTTTGTTAAACAAATATAAATATTAAATTGATTTACAAAAACGTTTAAGGTTATTTTTAAAAACAAAATAAAACCATTTTTAACTTTTAAATTACATTATTACGCCAAAATCCGCACTACTATTGATTTTAATTCATTTTTTATAAACAAAAAAATTATCAAAAAAAACATAAATTAACATTTTAAACTCATCGAAATGCTTTTTCAAAATCCTACAAAAAATATATCTTCTAAAATATAAATTCACCCTTCATCAATCTTTAGCTGCTATTCAAAGATCATGAATTGTCATTCGTCTAAATTTCATTAAATAATAATTAAAAACTCGGAAGCTCTCCATTATAGCACCTTATTCAGAACTTTTTACCAAAAAACGCGACTACCATCCAAAATTTTCAAAATTCTGTCTTTTTTTTAAACTTCTATGCATTCTAAAAGTGATGCTTTTGGATATAATTCAAATCTTTTTAATTACAATCAAAAACTATAACAAGACACACATAAAGGCTAAAAAAACGAAAAGAGCTATTTATAAAAATAGCTCTCTCTAAGGTTTTTCAAGTTAGTCGTAATGCTTACTAATTCAAAATACTTCTAATAAATGAAAAACCAATGTATTTATAATTCATTAAAAAACAGAATAAATCTTTTTATTTTGGAATTTTGGTAAAAACTTTGGTCTCTCGATTTCATTGCGAGCATCCATCCAGTTCTATAAATCCATTCTGTCATTTTTTGCAATTTAGTGTAATCTATATTTTCAGATTCATCCATTGGTGTATGGTACTGACTTTGTAAAACGCTGGTAAAAAATATAGCGGGCACGTTTTTTCTACATACGAAATATGATCTGAACGCAAGTAAAAACATTCAGGATGTTCAGTTTTGTCCCAGTACTTATCCAACTCAAATTTGGGTCCTTCATTATTGGCTTTTAGGGCAGTAATTTTTTTAGTCTTAATTCAAAATTCAATCGATTTGAAAATACTTGAATATTATCTTGAAAACAGAAGACGATTGATAAAAGAGGCTGTCTGGCAAAGGACAGCCTCCTATCACTAATAAAATAAAAATATATGTGAAGCTTTTATTTTCCAGATGTGATTTCTGGACTCATAATTACTTCGACGCTGCTTGAACCGTCCAGAACTTGCTTACTAAATTGCTGAATAGTTTTTTGATTAATTTTTGAAATTAAATTTTTATATTCTTCATCCTGCAAAAATGCAATCTGATTTAAACTGTTGTTATATAAAGTAGTATTCCAAAAAGAATTCGTTTTAAGAGATTCTTCCCTGTTTTTTAAAAGCGCTTTTTTGATATCTTCCAGATCATTTGCATTTACTGGAACCGTTTTCAAATCGTTTAATTCTTTCCAAATAATCTGCATTAATTTTTCCTGCTTTTCAGGATTGCAGTCAAAGGTTAATGCAAGACTAAATGTTGGTGAAGGAATTTGTTCTAAATTTCCTCCTACATTTACACCATAACTGCCGCCTTCTTCTTCTCTAATAGTTTGAAGAAATCTTTTTGACAGCAACTCTCCAATACAGTACATATTCAATGCATTTTCTTTGCTGTATTCCGTCTTTCCAGTTAAATTAAGATAAACCGTCGCCTTTGGAACTTCCATTGAACGTTTGAAATGCACAACTGTCTTTCCTTTTTTAGGCTCTATTTGATGATCAACAAAATTTTCTTTCTGCCCTGGAATTGATTTTAGGTTTCCAACGTATTTTTGAATTAATTCTAATCCAGATTCTGGAATATTTCCAACAAAAATAAATGTGAAATCACCCGCATTTTTGATTCTGTCACGGTAGATATTCTCCGCTTTTTTCAAATCAATCGATTGTAGAAATTTATCATCGAATAAAAAAGTACGCGGATTATTATTTGAATTTGCTAAATCAACAGTCTCCTGAAAAGCATTTCCGTTATCTTTTTTAATATTTTCAAGACGATTTTTATACTGTTCTTTCAAAATACCAAATATGTTTGAATCAAAACGAGGTGCTTCAAAATACAGATAAAGAAGTTGCAGCATCGTTTCGAAATCAGCTTTGTTCGAACCTCCCTGAAAACCTTCTGTATAATCACTGATAAATGGAGCAGCCTGAACCACTTTGCCAGTCAGTTTTTCTTTTAGCCCAATATTGTCAAAATTTCCCAATCCAGACGATCGTGTTATTGCAGTGGCAATTTCAGCCGATGCTAAATCTTCTGTTTTGATCAACGATTTTCCTCCTTTTGAAAAAGCAGAAAAGACAATCTGATCCTGCGAATAATTGGTTGGCAATACAATTATTTTGGCATCATTTACTAATACATAACCTTTTGCATCTTTGATTCCAGCAACTTCAAAAGTATTTTTTACGGCAGCGGGTTTTAGATCTTTTTCAATTAAAGCCACATTGTTTGCTACTTTTGTATAAGGTTTCAAAGTCATGCTTTCCACCTTTTTCATCATATTAATAACAGGTTCTTTCGTCGGAAAATCTTTTTTATCTTCTTCAGATCCTGTTATTAAAACTACCTGATTTTCTGGCTTTTGTATTGTTTGTATGTAAGAATTAAATTCTTTCAGCGTTAATTTTTTGATGATTCCAACAATTAACTTATGATCGTCTTCAGGAGAAAGGAATGATTTTGATTTCAGGAAATAATTCGTCAGATTGTCTGCCCAGCTGTCATTGTCAACTTTATCTTTATTACTTAAATAATCTTCATATGAGCTGATAAACAGTTTTTTTGTGCGTTCCAATTCAGACTCAACTGCACCAAAACGTTTTATTCGTTCTGTTTCTGTATACACTTCTTCAAAGGCTTCAATGTTCTTTCCTTTTTTTGCAACAGCTGTTAAATTAAACGAACTACTTAATCTTGAAATTGGTTCAAAATACGTTTTTAGACTTAAAGCAGCGCTTTGATTTTTTAAAAGCAATTCCTTTAAACGGTTGTTTAATATATTGGTATAAAAAGAATTCATCACATTTTTACGTGTGGCAATACTATCATTTACCAACGGAAGGTCAAAAACATATTTTAGATTAATAACAGTAGATGAAGCTTCTTTATCAGATGCTGTTCCAAAATACAATTCATCGTGTTTTGGAATAGTTTCGTATGTTCTTGCAGCAGCTTTTTTGGCTAAAGGAATAGCAGAAAATATGGCTTTAACCTTCTCCTCTATTTTTTTAGGATCTATGTCACCAACAACAATAACCGCTTGTAAGTCTGGTCTATACCATTTTTTATAATAATTACGGAGTTCGGCATATTTGAAATTGTTAATAATATTCAAATCACCAATCACGTCTCTTTTACTATATTTTGAATCTTTATACAAAACCTTGTCTGTCTGCATTTTCAGTCTGAAATCGCTGGTTCTTCTCGTTCTCCATTCTTCTCGGATCACACCTCTTTCGGCATCAATTTCTGCATCTGTTAATGATAAAGATCCAGACCAGTCGTGCAGCACCCATAATGTTGAATCAATCAATTTTTCGTTTGCCGAAGGAACACCGCTGATATTGTAAACCGTTTCATCCTGAGCCGTATAAGCATTAATGTCTTTACCAAAGCTTACACCATTTTTTTCCAGCATTTTAATGATCCCTTTTCCTTTAAAATGCTCTGTTCCATTAAAAGCCATATGCTCCAGAAAATGCGCAAGTCCGTTTTGATTGTCATCTTCTAAAATAGCACCAACATTTTGGACAAAATAAAAACTTACCCTGTCCTTTGGTTCTTCATTATGTAGAATATAATACGTCAATCCGTTTTTTAATTTACCCGTTGTAACATTTTTATCAAGTGGAAAAGTCGTCTTGAACTGCGAAAATGCGCCTTGAAAAGACAAGGCCATAATCGCAATAATGATATTTTTTTTAGTATTCATTTTGATATTTTTTATCTTCTGTTTCTTCTAATTAACAGGAAAGCGCCGCTTAATATTATGAGTAAAGGAAACAATCCGATGAAAGCTATTTTACTAATAAACAATTGATTTGAACTGATTGTAATTTTATTGTCAATTTTTTCAGGACGTGTGGTGTCAATTGGGAATTGGTAATTGCTAAACCAGCCAAAAATGTCCGTTACAAACTGAAATGTACCAGATCCACCGCGGCTTAACTCGGCATTCCCCATAAAATCTGCATCCCCGGCAACAATTATCTTTTGCGATTTTCCATTACTGTTTCTCGTTAAAGCCACAACTAAGGGAACCGATTTTTGAGAAGGCTGTTTTTTTAATTCTTGTGGAAAAGTAGTGCTGCTTGTCTGTGATTCCCAAACCGGCTGTTGGTTTGTTTTTAAAAGTGGTGTTACTTTAAATCCATTTTCTTTTACTGTTGTAATACCGCTGCTGCCTAAAAACGGAATTGGATTTTTGATTTTGGAAAGTTTTATAACAGAAGAATCAACCTCTTTTTGAAGTTCTGTTACCAGAAAATCCGGCGAATTGGTTTCGCTATCCTGTACCAGAGGTTGTTTTGTAAAACTGATTCCCAATTTTTCGGTTATGGCTGCCAGCGCCGAATTTGTTTCTGGCTCAGCTAAAAGCATTATATTTTTCCCCTGATCGATATACGTATTGATTCGGTCAACAGCACCTTGGCTCAGCTGCGTTTTAGGATCTGCCAGAACTAAAATATCAGTATCAGCAGGAATATTCTGTGCGTTGATGTCTACAGAAGCAACATCAAATCCCTGATTGACTAATGAATATCTAAATGTAATTTCACTGGCAAAAGTTTTATAATTTTTGTCGCCGTTTTTGTCAATGCTGCGCTCCATATTTCCTGAGGCAAAAACAACTTTTGGTGCTTTTATCACCAATCTTTTTAAGGCTGCTGAAATTTCTTTTTCACTCGGGGCTTTGAAAAAGTCGTCGTAAAACCTCAAGAATGTTTTTTTGCCATTATATTCTACAGTTCTTACTACGCGATTTTGTTCTGGTGCTAAATCAATAATTTTTTTAATTTCTGCAGGTGTATATAATTTGCCCAGTTTCATATCCTGAGATTCTACCATTTTATCTGCCAGCTGTTTATCATTCAATCCCGGATTTTGTGCATAAAGCTCTGCATTTGTAGAAGTATCATAAAAATATACATACTCCATCTCGATCTGCGGTAAATAACGAGTGTATTTAGCAAAACTTTCAATGTCCTGGTTTTGAAAATAAGGCATAGCCAAATAGTAATTGGCATCCAGAATATTATCATAAGAAGTAATCTTGATAGGCCCGCTCATTTGCTTCACTATTTCTAAACTATTATGAGTAAGAGTTCTGTCCTTAGTTCGGGTCATATCATAATAGAATGTAAGTGCGGCTCTTGAGGTAACAAAACCAAGCGACAAAACAATAACAATTAATAAGGCATATTTTAAAACCCTTTTTGAAACACTTTGAGCATCTCTTCCTGTTTGTAGTTTATAGATACTAAGAACAATGAATAAAGCACTTACTAAAATAAAGTACAGTACATCTTTACTAATAATTAAACCCTCAAGCATTTCATTTGCACGTCCTGCGATAGACAAGAAATAGGTAAAATCTTTGACCACTTCGATATCCTGCCAAAGTTTACCAATAAAGTTTAGTCCCGCCAAAACTACAAGTGTACTCATGGCAGCTACAACCTGATATGAAGTGAGACAAGACATGAAAAGTCCGATGGCAGCATAGGTGCAAACCAACAAATACAAACCTATCAGACCTGAAATTGCGAACTTAAAATCGAGGTTTTCAATAGAAAATCCTGCAATAATAACTTGAATTCCTAATATTACAACAAACAACAGACAATAAGCGGCAATTGCCAGGTACTTTCCTAAAACAATTTCCTTAATTTTTATTGGAGATGAAAGTAAGAGTTTGATCGAGCCGCTATTTATTTCACGGCTTACCAAACCCATTGTCAATAGTGGAACATATAAATACAAGTAATTCTGCATTTCAGTGTAAAGTCCACTAAATCCTGATAACATAGTTTGTGACAAGTTGTCTAATGACTGTCCGATTTTTTGTGCTTTTTCAAACCGTTCAAGAGAATAGAAGAACTGCCAGCTGGACTGAATTGAAAATATTACTAAAACGACCCATGCAACCGGTGAGTAAAACATGGTGCTGAGCTCTGTTTTAGCTATTCTGTATATTGTTTTCATTTATTTATTTTTTAAGAAAGAGTAGAATTTTTAGAAGGTGCTTTTTTAGACAGCTGGGCGAAAATTTCATCGAGAGATACTTTTTCAAATTGAATTTCTCGTAGTTTCCAATTGTTATGAACGCTTAATGAAACTATTTTTTCAGCAACTTCCTGAGTTCCTTCAAATGTAATCTGTACTTTTTTTGGAGTAAGGTAAACGGCATTTTTTACTTCTGTAATCGATTCTAGAGATTCAACTGCTGGTGGATTTTCAAAAACTGCTGTAAGTTTATCTGCTTCGATGTAATTGTTGAAGGCATCTAAAGTATCTGCAAAAACCATATGTCCATTTTCGATCATTCTGATATCCTGGCAGGTTGCCTGAACTTCAGAAAGAATGTGTGAGGAGAATATCACCGCTTTGTCTTCTGCTATTTTTTTTATAAGGTTCCTCACTTCCAAAATCTGGTTGGGATCCAGCCCATTTGTCGGTTCGTCCAAAACAACGAGTTTCGGCTCATGAATAATAGCCTGCGCAATTCCTACACGCTGTCTGTAGCCTCCAGATAAGTTTTTTATCAATCGATGGCTGAAATGAGAAATACCGCATTTCTCCTTTGCTTTTTCGACAGCATTTCGTAAATTTTCTTTCGATACTAAACGCAATTGTGCACAATGAATCAAATATTCATCAACAGTTAAATCTAAATGCAATGGAGGCGTCTGTGGTAAAAAACCGATTAGTTTTTTGGCTTCAACCGGATTTTCTTTAAGGTTAATTCCGTCTATGTAAATATTTCCGTGTGTCTGGTTTAAAACGCCGCAAAGGATATTCATTGTGGTTGATTTTCCTGCACCATTTGATCCTAAAAGGCCTAAAATCCTGTTTTCTTTTATTTCAAAATTAATATTTTGGATTGCCCAATCCTTACTGTATTGATGCGACAAGTCCTCAACTCTTACAATTGTTGTTTCCATAGTGTTTTTAAAATGGCAGGAATGTATTTTAAGGTACATTCCTGCTGTATTTTTAGTATTTAATATCCTGAATTTTGTTTTAAGAAAGGATTCGAACGAAGTGCCGTTTCCGGAATTGGATATAGAGCATCTGTAGAAGACCAGATTTTATCCGTTAAAACAGAAAGAGTTTCATTTATTTTATTTGTTCTTTTAAGATCCAGCCAGCGGTGGCCGTTTTCTGCAAAAAATTCACGTTGTCTTTCAAGAGCAATTAAATCTAGAAGCTGTGTTGGATTTGTTAATACTGTATTTCCAAGTAAAGCTCTGTTTCTAATTACATTAATATCCTGCTGTGCTCCAGTAATGTTATTAGACTGCACTCTGGCTTCGGCTCGTATTAAAAACAATTCAGCCAGTCTAAGAACTGTTGAGCGTTCAACAGGAGAAGAACCAAATCTATTTTTGTATTTAGTTGGAGCTATCCCCACGATGTTAGATTGAGTGTCTGTAATATTTCTCGTCCAGTTTGTTTTTCGAGCATCGGCAGTTTCAAATAAGGAATTACCATTTCTCAGTAAAAATGTTGCTGTGTTTGCATTTACAAAAACAGAAGACCCTTCGTATGTGTATTCTACGTTGTAATATGGAATTTGTAAAATTGCCTCATTATTATCTGAAATAAATGGACTTTCAGAAGCAGATAAACCGGTAATCATATTGTAAGTACCCGTTTCATTAATTACGGCTGTTGCATGACTCACAGCTTCGTTCCATCTTCCTAAATAAAGATTTACTCTCGCTAGCAGAGCTTCAGAAGCCCACTTTGTAGCTCTAATTCTTTCATTTCTATAGTTTGCATAATTTACTGGAAGATCTTGTGAAGCCTCAGTCAAATCCTTAATAATCTGCGTGTAAACTACATCTTGAGTAGTTTGAGGTAGTACTGCAGAAACATCTACATTAGTCGTCAGCACTAAAGGAACACTGCCCCAGATATTAGTCAGATAAAAATAAGAATATGCTCTAAGGAATTTGGCTTCGGCAATCCATTGCTTACTTTTTACCGCATTAAGAGAGTTGCTCTTTGTAATTCCTTCTATTACATTATTGGCGTTATAAATTGTTTTGTACAATTCTGTCCACATACTGCTCATCGATCCATCTGTTTCAACAATTTCATTGGTTGTGTATGGATTGGTTAAACCACTTCTCAGTATTAGTTCGTCTGAGGTCTCTCCAAGAATACTATGCACTTGATTATAGTAAAATCCGCCAACCATACTTTGGTAAATTCCGTTTACAGCAGCCTCTGTTGTTGCGTCTGAAGCATAAACAGTTTCTGATGATAATTGATTGCTCGGAAGATCAACTTCTAGAGCACTATCACAGCTTGTAAGTCCCAGTAAAAAAGAAAACGAAAATACTGCGATATATTTAGTAGAAATATTTTTCATGATTTTTAGATTTAAAATGTAAACTGAGTTCCAAAAGTTATGGTGCGCAAAGGAGGAAGAGAAAGACCTTGTGTTTCAGGATCAAGTCCTTTGTAGCTTGTAAAAGTTACTAAGTTTTGTCCCTGAAGAGAAATACGCACGCTTTGTAAATATCTTTTCGTAGCTTCACTTAATGGAATTTGGCATGAAGCGCTTACATTTTTTAATTTTATATAAGATGCATCTGTAAGAGCAGCATTTGATCCGATGTAATTATAATAACTGTTTTGAAAACCAGAACTTAGCATATTTCCCTGCGCTAAATAATCATTAAATTCATCCACCTGAAAATTAGCCGTTCCATAAGGATAACCAGGCTGAGTTCCTGTATCTGCCAATAAAGTAGTAGCTTCTTGTTTTACAAATTGAAATAAAAAGTCTAGTGTAAAAGCTTTATAGCTTATTGTGTTTGAGATTCCTCCATAATATTTTGGATATGTTGGTCCATAATATCTTCTGTCTCCTCTACCCGTTTCTGCAAATCCATTAGAAATTCTACCGTCTCCGTTAGCATCCTCAAACTGGGCAATTCCATCTGCATTAACACCTGTAAAAGTGTGTAAAAATCGGCTGCTAAGCGGTTTTCCAACAACATATTGAGAATAGTAGCTTGTAAATTCTATCCCTGGAAAAGAAATCAATTTATTAGCATTCGTAGAAATATTAAAAGAAGTTGACCAGTTCAAGTTTTTAGTATGGATGTTGGTCGTTCCTAAAGTAAATTCCCATCCTTTATTTTCAACTTGTGCTGGTAGATTGGCCGTATAAGTAGTAAATCCTGCCTGCGGACTTAATGTATAACCAACCAATTGATTACTAGAAGTATTTCTATAATAAGCCGCACTAAAAGCAATACGGTCATTAAAAAAACTTAAATCAATTGCTGCTTCAAATTTCTTTGTCAGCCCCCACTTAATGTTAGGATTTGCAATTCTTGATGCCATCATAGAAGAAAGTCCATCTCCATAAGTACGAGTATCAAAAGTGTCAGCATATTGATAATCTCCAATTTCATCACTGCCTATTTCTCCATAACTTGAACGAAGTTTTCCAAAACTTACCACTGGAATATTTTTCATGAAATTTTCCTGAGTAAAAACCCATGCTCCTCCAATTGATCCAAAATTTCCAAAACGATTATTAGCTCCAAAACGAGAAGAACCGTCTCTTCTAAAATTAAGATTTAAAATGTATTTATTTTGGATATTATAATTAAGTCTACTGAAAATAGAAATGTATTTATACTCTGAAGATCCGTTGTTTGCTGTAACATTTTCTGCCAAAGCCAAATTGCCTATCAGATTGTCTGAACTATAACCGCTGGAATTGACATATGAAGGCATTTCTGATTTCCTATTTTGCCATGAACCTCCAACTAGCGCTGTAAAATTTCCTTTCCAAAGTTCTGTAGTATAATTTAATTGAGGCTCAATACTAAAATTATTGGTATAATTTGTTGAAGTCGTATAAGATCTAGAAAAGTTAGATTCAAATCCGTTAGCTTCATTATACACATGATTCGATGCAGATGAAGGCATAAATTGTTTGGTCTGCATTTGAGCTCTTCCGTATCCTAAATCTGTTTTAAAAGAAAATCCCTTTGCAATTTCATATTGAATATTAAAACTTGTAATTAAGTTCAATCCTTTGTCATCTACCCTTTTGCCTAAAGCAGCAAGCGGATTTATGTCACTGAAATAATCAGGAGACCAATAATAACTCCCGTCTGCATTATATAACGGACGATTTGGAGCAGTACCAATTGCATAATTAGTGATATCAAAAAAAGGAAGTCTGTTATTATCAGTAGCAAAAATTACCGAAGCCCCTAACTTCAGTTTATCATCAAGAGTACTATGATTAACATTAAAGTTAGTAGAGAATTTATCATAGCTAAAATCTCCAGGAACAACAGTAGTTTCTTTATGATAAGCCCCACTTAGAAGAAAATTGGTTGTTTCGTTTCCTCCTTTTAATGAAGCCGAATAATTATTAAAATTAGCCGTACCACCTATTAGTTTTTTCTGCCAGTTTGTATAGGCATTAGGATCCCAGTCTACCAGCGCAATACCATTGCTGTCGTTAGAAGCAGTATCACCATTGTTGTTCAATGCGGTTTGCAGCATATTTAGATACGTTGGAGTATCTAATGTTTTAATCATATGCGCAACTTCAGAAACTCCTGAATTTGTAGTTATGGTGAATTCTGTTTTTCCAGCCTTCCCCTTTTTTGTTGTAATAAGTACAACACCATTTGCTCCTCTAGAACCATAAATAGCTGTTGCATCTGCATCTTTCAGGATTTCAATACTTTGAATATCGTTTGGATTAATAATATTTAAAGGACTTGTAGATTTTTGAGCTCCTCTAATTACATTATCATCCTGTACTTGCTGCTTAATATCATCTCCAATGTAAGGAACACCGTCTACAATATAAAGCGGTAAATTGTTTCCATCAATGAAATTTCTTCCTCGAATGCTGATATTCATATCGCTTCCTGCATAACCTGAAGTCTGCGTTACAAAAACTCCTGGAGTTCTTCCTTGAAGAGTTTGGAGGATGTTAGTCACAGGCTGTTTCTCAATATCTTCAGAAGTAATTTTAACTACAGAACCCGTTGAAGTTCTTCTAGTAGTGGTTCCGTACCCAATAACTACAATTTCATCAAGCTTAGCTAAATCGGGATTCATCTTTATGGTAAGAGAAGTTTTGTTCTCTACCGTTATGTCCTGAGTCTTATATCCTAGATATGAAACTCTTAACGTATGTTTACCCGAAGGCAACTGAATGTAAAATCGGCCGTCAAAATCAGATATTCCCTGTTTATTACCTCCTACAAGAGAAACAGTAACACCTGGAAGCGGCTGACCGTTTTCATCAAGAATTTGTCCTTCAAGCACATAATCAGCTTCTTTATCATTATCGGTAATTGAAGCTGTTGTTAATGCTTTGGGATTTTCTTTTTTATAAATTACAACATTCTTATCTACTTGTTTGTAGACAAGATTACTTCCCTGAAATACGCTGTTTAAAATGTCGCTGACACTTCTGCGTCCTTTTTGAGTCGTTACTTTAGGGAAATCTTTTATGATTTGCGGCTGGTACGCAAAAAGCAGTCCGGTTTTATTTTCTATTGTCTTAAATAAAGTTTTAATATCCTGATTATGAAGCTCAATATCAACAGATATAGACTCTAGATTCTGACCGCTCATCTCGGTGGCAAAAATCATATGAGTACCGCAGGTCAGTAAGAAAATGTGGAATAAACTGATTCGCATAATCATAATGGTTTTTTTTGACAGGTTGAAAAAAGACGTAGCTCTTTTTTCCCTGTCAAACATGGTTGTTTTACAGCGTAATTTCATAAATTTGCATGTTTTTAATGGTTAGTGGACTAATTATTAGAAATCTGAGCCATCTGGTGTAGGAGCTAGATGGCTTTTTAATTTGTTTTTTGGTTAATTCTCTCTTTGTTTTTAAAGGTTAATAATTAATTTAAAAAAACTTTCTAAGTAGGAGTTTAGTTAGTTTTTGTCTTTTTTCTACTCACAGCCTTTACCATCAATAATGATAGCACCAGCCTTATTATAGCGATATTCCGTTTCAATAACACTGCTTACAACTTTTAAAACGTGATCTAAATCTTCATCATTTAAAAAGCTGGCTGTTATTCTGCAATTTTTAATCTTATCATTTGCTAATACAATTTCGACTTTATATTTATGAGAAATTAATAGTGCGGCTTCTTGCATATTGATATCATCCAAAATCAAGTAATTACTCTTCCATTCGGTTACAACTGTGGCGCTGACGTTATTTTGTTGAAAACTAAAAGTGCTTTTATTTACTTTAATCTGCTGGTTTGGAGTAATCACACCATAAATTTTTTCGTTGTCTCCAACCTGCACTTTACCCCTTGCTACCGTAACTTCAATATTATCAGAAGAATTGAAGGCATTTATATTAAAAGCTGTACCTAAAACTTTTGTCTCAACCTTTCCTGTATGTACGATAAAAGGTTTTTCTTCGTTTCTTTTAATGTCAAAAAATGCTTCGCCAGTTAGTGTTACCTCACGAGTTTTTGAGTTAAAATCTTTCTGATCATATTTTAAAGTACTATTGTCATTTAAAAGAACGGTACTTCCATCTGGAAGACGCACCAACTGTTTTCCACTAAAATCAACGGCTGTGTTTTCTACAATTTGAGGTTGTTGTAAAGCAGGAGAAATTACTGTTTGAGACTTGAAGTAAAAAGTACTTGCTAATGCAATTAATATAACTGCAGCCACACCCGATACTAAGCGAATAATCTTTTTTCTTTTATTCTTCTTCTCCTGATCCAATCTAATCACTTTTGTATGATCTTCAGTTGTGGATAAGATATAATTCAAAATCAAATCATCATGTCCCTTATCGAGCACTTCAGAACTTTCTTCATTCTTAAGAATAAAATGAATTTTTTCTTTCAGAAAATCATCATAAGAACCTTCCTTAATGATTTCCATCATTTGCTTCTTCTCGGTTTCTGAGAGATTATTTTGGAGATAGCTTTCAAATAAATCTTCAAATTTGTTTTGCTGCATCATTTGTAAATTAAATTAGTATTGGTTTGTAAATGATAAAATGGGGCTCATCATTATACCTAAAAGGTGTAAATCAATTGAAATCATAACCTTTTATAGTAAAGACGATTTATAAAAAGACAGGGAGTAGTGAAAGTGAAAAAAAAGTAAAAAAATTGTAAAATAACTGCAAATCGAGTCTTTATGTAAGAAAAAAACAACAGAGATTATAAATTCTTATAAAAGAACAAATACATAAAAATATGCATATAGGGCGCTATTTTTTGACGTATGAATTTTAACGCCTGAGCCATATGTTTTTTAACTGTATCGGTAGCAAGTCCTAAATCTTCAGCAATTTCTTGATGGCTCAAACCTTCTTGTCTGGCCATTTTATATATTTTTTTTTGCTGAGGCGGAAGTTGCTCAACTATTCGATTCAAAATATGGGAATATTGATCATCCTGTACAGCATTATCTGCTTTATCTGCTTCAACGGAGAACTTATTCTCGGAAGTCGCTGCAGCTAAAAAAGCAGTATCGCGTGCTGTTTTCTTCAGCATATCAAAAATCTGATTACGCGCTATAATAAAAAGATAGTTTTCAATACTTTCTATTTCAACCAGATTTTGATGGTTCTGCCAAATTTTTAAAAATACATTTTGTACCGTTTCTTCAGCAAGAATTTTTGATTTTGTAATTTTTAAAGCAACAGCATATACATTGTTTTTGTATTGGTTGTACAATTTTGTAAACGCAACTTCACTTCCCTGAGATAAATCATAAAGGAGATTTTTTTCATTAGAAGTGGAGTTTAATGTCATTGTAAAAGGTATCTTCAAAAAGCAATATTATTTCTTTTTTTTTAATCTTTAAATTTTATTTCATTAAAACCAAGAAAAATATGGACTTGATATTTTAACAATCAAATATTAGCCAGATTAATAAAATACTGCAATTTAATTTAACTAAAAGTAACTTTCTACAAAATCCAGTATTATGGCATTGTAAGTATAGTCTTCTTATAATTAGGAATACCACATTATAGGCTATTGTAGAAAATTGAATTTTGATGATTCTCTAAGTTTTATTTATAATTCACTGATTTAGAAATTACCTTAATAATCGATATTATGTAAATATAAGTAATAGCGTCAGCATTAATTCCATACCCCATTCATTTCTGTCAAGATGATTGGCTTCCCATCGGTTACAACAATTGTATGCTCATGCTGTGCCATAAAACCGCCTTTATTACCTACCATAGTCCAGCCGTCATTTAGTTCCACCGAATAAGATGAAGTCGTTGAGATAAAAGTTTCAATCGCAACGACGGAGTTCTTTTTAAATCGCCTTTGGTCGTATCTATTTCTGTAGTTCAACAGTTCATCAGGCTCCTCGTGCAAGCTCCTGCCAATTCCATGTCCCCCTAGATTTTTAATAACTTTGTAACCTCTTTTTTTAGCTTCATTCTCCATAAGAAATCCTATGTCTGAAATTTTAACCCCACCTTTAATATTGCTGATTGCTTTAAATAAGATTTCTTTTGAAGCTTCTACTAATTTTTGGTGCTGGTTTATATCTTTTCCCAATACAAAGGAATTTCCGTTGTCGGACCAAAAGCCATCAAGTTCGGCTGAAACATCAATATTGATTAAGTCACCTTCCTTAAGAATTCGTTTTTCTGAAGGTATTCCATGGCAGAATTCATTATCGACACTAATACAGGTCCAGCCTGGAAAACCATAGGTCAGATAGGGCGCAGATTTAGCTCCAAGGTCATTTAAAATCTGACCGCCGTAATCATCCAATTCTTTGGTTGACATACCTACTCTGGCAAATTTTCGCATTTCGTTTAGTGTAAATGCTACGGCCTGGCTTGCTTTTTTCATTCCTGTTAACTCTGCTTCTGTTGTAATTGACATAGTATTCCTTGTTTAAAAATTTTTTATTCAAATGAATTATGTGGCTAAAGTATGGCTTTTTTGAAAGTAAATGTCGGTATCAGCTTTAAACTTCATGTTATTACTTTTAAGTCCACTTTATTGCCAATTCATCCGGCGTACATTAATTTGCCTTTACTTTAGACATTTATGGGCTAGCATCCATACAAATCTTAAATCTAGACTATTTTAGCTTCTTATGAAGTTTAACTCCATAAGAAGCCGAAAGATTTCAATACTGCACTCAGAGAATCTATACTTCTATATTTTTCACGCCTCTATCCAGCCAGGCTCTCCAAAAAAGCACAATAAGAGCCAAAGTTCCGAATCCGATACCAACCCACGGCGTAACGGATATCCCATAATGATTAATAAACCAACCCCCGGCAGCGGTGCCGAGTGAAACACCAAGATTTCCAAAGGAAGTCTGCAGGCTGTTGGCAAATTCTTTGGCATCGGATGCCGCTGAAACCATATGACCGACACCTATCAGGAAACAGGGGCCATACATAATTCCCCAAAATCCCACTACAATCGCGACGCTAAACAGTGAACCGTCGGTATATTGAAAGGCAAAAGGAAGCAGAAACGTGCCTGTAAGAAAAAATAATGTGGTCCCGATCATCTGCTTTCCGAGTAAACGGCCCGCAAGAAAGTTCGAAATAACCCCCATAACACCAAACAGCAGCAGCATATAGCTGATTTCCTGCGCACTTAATCCTTTTTCTTTTGAAAGATAATCTGCAAAATAGCTGTAGGAACAAAACCATGCGGTTATTAAAAACAAATTCACTGCAGTGCCGGCGATAAATTTAGGTCTTGTGAGTATGCTCAGCTGATTTTTAAAAGATTTCACTTCTTCGTTAGGCATGGAGGGTAAAAACTTATAGATAATAAGCAATGTCAACAAGATTATCAAACCCTGTACAGCATACGTGAGCTGCCAGGTGTAAATACTGGCGATAAAAGTGGTAAACGGAATCAGTGTTACCTGGGCAAGGGCAATACCACCAATTATAATACTGGTCAATCGCATCTGCATCTGTGGAGAAGCATCTTTTGTTGCTGCGGCTATAGCCATTGAAAAGAAGGCAGGATGCAGCATTGTAGGCAGTATTCGAAGCAGCATCAAAAGCCAGAATGGAGGGCTGAAAATGGAAAAGAAATTGGATATTAAAAAGAGTCCCAAAGCGTACATCATGATTTTCTTTTTGTCAAATTTTGAGACATATAAAACCATCAATGGTCCGGTAAGGGCGATAGTCAAAGCAAACAGGCTCAAGAGATAGCCTGCTGTACCAATATTGATATTGTAGTAATCAGCGATCTGGGGCAAGATTCCAATTACGCCAAATTCCGTACTTATAATTCCGATAACGCCCAGACATCCGATGTACGCTATTCTTTTGTTTAGACTTAAATTCATATTAAACTGATCGGTTTAAAAAAGATTAAAAAAATATTATTTGTTACTTAATTCTATAGAGAGCTGTCAAAGTCATAACCTGATCATGCCGATCAAAGTCTCGATCATATCATAAACCGCTTTTCGATTTTTATTCAAAGTATAGTTTTTGAAAAGTGCACTAGAAGAGCAAGCCAGAAAATCAGAAGTTAATTTAGTGTCCAACTCAGCTTTAATACTGCCGTGCTCCTGCCCGCTTTTTACAATTCCAAAATAGATTCCTTCGATCTTTTTCTCATTACTGGCCAGAAGAACTCTGACATCCTGGTCGGTTAATGCTATTTCAAATGCCATTTTAACGGCCAGACATGTTCTGTCTTCCTTTATGCTCTGATCGACAGCCAACCTTAGTACTGCTCTTAAAGCACTTATGGCATCAGATGTATCATTTGAAATATGCTCGTACTCCGAGACTTTAGATTTCAGGTATTTGGTCAGGCATTTGATAAGCAGTGCTTTTTTATCGCCATACGTCGGATAAATACTGCTTCGGTTCATTCCCATGTGCTTCTCCAAATCGCTAATAGAGGTCACATGATATCCCTGAGTCCAGAAAAGGTCCAGTGCAATGTCCAACTTTTGATCGTAATCAAACTCTTTATTTCTTCCCATAAGACTGCAAAGATATATTTTAAACCGTTCAGTTTAAAATTAATTCCGTTTTTTTATAAAAATTTATATTATTGAAATTCAGTGGAGATATTAAAGTGTACTGATAGCTACGTTTTATTAATATCCGAGAAAATAATCAAAATCTTAAAGAATTTATAGCAACGAGTAAATAAAATAAAGTAGATTTGATAATCAAAATTCCTTACTTTTTATAAAATGAAGTGGATTACTAGAGAGCGACCTAAAATAGATCGGATCGCAAGTCCTTGGCTAATTAAAAAATTTGTTGACCAAGAAGCTGAATTCATTTATGTCCCATACAATCTTGTTTTGGAAAAGGCCAAAGCACTAGATGCCATTCCGTTTGATATCCCAGATGTTGAATTTACTCACTATAATGATCAGAGCACCTTTGATTACATTGTTAAAAAATATGAAATCACTAATCCTGCGATTTTAATTATCGCTGGAATTGTTCGTGGCGCCGACACGGATCGTCATGAAATTGCAAAAGAAGCAGCGGGTCTTTGGGCAATTTCAGCCGGACTTTCCTATAATATTACTGACGATTACAAATTACTGGAAACCGGAATGATTATATATGATGCCCTATACAGCTGGGCAACGCATCTTTACCAGCAAAAGCACTTACAAAATAGTCCATTTGAGAATTTGCTTCACGAAGTGTATAACAAATTTTTGAAGGACAAAAAATCTACCTCCAAAACTCCAGCATGGGTCAAAAATTTAAAAGAAATAATTCAGGACCAGATCGATGCCCAGTTTGCAATTGATTTAAGGAAAATTTCGAATGAATTGGATTTAAATCCGTCCTATTTATCACGGGAGTTTTCCAAACATTTCGAGGATTTGAATTTTGGGGAATATGTTAGAAAACTTCGAATTGAGAAAGCAATTAATCTCATTTCAAATTCATCTCATACGTTAACTGAAATTGCCTACATGACCGGCTTTTCCGATCAAAGCCATTTTACTAGAATCTTCAAAGCACACACGGGCAAAAACCCTTCTTCTTACCGAAAAAAGCAAAAAAAGTAATCCTGATACAAAAGGTAAATAAGATTCTATTTTAGAAAGGCGTTAGCTTTTAGTTTTGTTGCATAACCAAAACTAAAATGATGTATTTAAAATCAACTTATCTACTGGCGCTATTATTAGCAGTCTCAAATGCGTTTTCACAAACTGTTTATCCCAAAATTACAGGTTATTTTGGAATAATGCACCCAATAGTCACTATCAGTAAAGACGAAACAGCTTTGAATTTCAGAGATTATTACGCTGTGGGATTTCCTACTGGAATTAATATCTGGAAAAGTGAAAAAATCGGATTTTCACTTGAATTTGTTCCTAACATCAAAGATGACAATGGAACAGACAAAGTAACAAATCTATTATTTCATCCAGGGGTTTTAGTTACTTTAGGAAAAGGCTACACGTTTGCCGGAAGAGCGGCTTTTGAAACTAGTGGAAGATATGGCTTTACACCTGTTTTAAATAAAACTATAATGAAGAACAAAAGTTGCAGCTACTATGCCGCCATACCTTTGCCTGTTCGTTTTGGTAATGATCATCCTGCCACTTTTACTGTAGGTTTTCAATTTGGAATTGCTTTTTAATATGGAAAAAACATCAAAGTACAGTTTGCTGCAATTGACACTTTATTTTCTAAAGCTAGGAACTACCGGTTTTGGAGGTCCAGTTGCCTTAGTGGGTTATATGCATAAAGATTTAGTCGAAGACCGAAAATGGATTACTGAGGAAGAATACAAACAAGGTATAGCGCTGGCACAATTGGCGCCTGGACCGCTCGCAGCACAATTAGGCATTTATCTAGGATTTGTTCATTACAGCTTTTTAGGGGCAACTTTAGCAGGTTTTGCCTTTATTTTACCATCTTTTGTCATGGTCGTGTTATTGGGAATCGTTTATAAATTATACGGCGGTTTATCATGGATTCAGGCAGTATTTTATGGCGTTGGGGCTGCCGTTGTTGGCATTATAGCACTCAGTTCGTATAAGCTGACTTTAAAATCAATAGGCAAATTTAATTTAGAATCTTTTAAATCGAAATGGTTGCTTTGGTTATTTTTTATTGTAGCTGTTGTTGTAACTTTTATAACCGAAACGGAGCAGATTTTGTTATTTATTTTAGCAGGGCTTTTTTACATGATTTTTACGGCTCCACCAAAATGGTGGAATTTAAAAAAAACCTACTCACTGCTTTTTTTTCAAATTACTTATTGTGATTATGATGCAAGCAGACTTCTAAAATTAGGCATTTTCTTTGCAAAAGCAGGAGCATTCGTATTCGGCAGCGGACTGGCAATTGTTCCATTTCTTCATTCAGGTGTTGTAATTGAAAACAATTGGCTAACTGAACAGCAGTTTCTGGACTAAGTTGCTGTTGCAATGATAACTCCTGATCCAGTAGTAATTACAGTCGGGTTTATCGGCTTTATTGTCGATGGTTTTCTAGGTGCTCTTACTGCCGCTTTAGCAACATTTTTACCTTGCTACCTATTCACCATAATTCTGGCTCCATATTTTAAGAAGGTATCCGAAAACAACTCAGTAAAAGCATTTGTTGAAGGAATAACTGCTGTAGTTATTGGTGCATTAGTTGGCTCTGTTGTTATCATTGCAAAAAGAAGTATTATCGATATTTCAACTGGAGTTATTGCTTTAATTACCGTTTTAACTTTGATATATTATAAAAAAATTCAAGAGCCTTATATCATAATTATGGCTGGAGCTTTAGGCATAATTCTTAAGTTAATATAATCACGGTAAATTTTGATGCCCATTTTGCTGTGATTTGTTGTATTAAAAATTGATCAAAAATACTTCTTGAGTACGCAGTATTCCATTTATTTAGAAATAAATTCTATTGCAGTTGATTTTCAAATCAATCTAAATTTGAATCTGTTTTGCTTTCATTTTCATTTTAGCTTCCGTTTTCTTTAAGAATGCTTTGTTTTTTCAATTTAAAAATAGAATTTTAAAACACTTTAAAATAAAAGGATTAATTAAACTTGGCTCTGAACTTTAAGGGTGTTTCGTTTGTTTTGTTTTTGAACAATTTGCTGAAACTTTGAAGATGTTCGAATCCCAGCTCATAGGCAATTTCACTGATTGACAAATTAGTAGTAGAAAGCTTTTCTTTTGCTTTTTCTATGAGTTTATTGTGAATATGCTGCTGCGTATTCTGGCCTGTATGAAACTTCAGTAAATTGCTTAAATAATCTGAAGAAACATTCATATTATCAGCAACAGTCTGGACAGAAAGGAGATTTCTTTCGTCACGGTTTTTATCATCAAAATAAGTATTCAAAAATTCTTCCACTTTTGACAGTATTTGATGGCTGCTGATTTTTCTTGTTAGAAATTGGCGGTTGTAATATCTGTCGCAATATTTAAGCAGCAATTCTATCTGCGCTAGTATTAAATCCTGCGTAAATCTATCAATGTTGATGTGGTATTCTTCTCTTATATTTTCAAAAATATTTATAATGACATTTTCCTCTTTATCAGAAAGAAATAGTGCTTCATTAATTGAATAATCAAAAAACGTGTAGTTCTTCATATTTTTTGCTAATGGTGAATTCCATAAAAAGTCTGGGTGAATTTGCAATAAATAACCCACGCCCTTATGTAATGAATGAGGATCACGCTCAAGCCGTAAAACCTGTCCTGGTGCTATAAATGACATTATACCTTCGTCAAAATCGTAAACCTGCTGACCATAATAAAGCTTGGCTCCAATATCCCGTTTTAAAGCAATAGAATAAAAATCCATCACAATTTTTGTCGTATTTTCATCATCTGGAAATTTTACCTGTGAGTAATCGACCAGACTTACTAAGGGATGTTCCGGCTTGGGAAGACCTCTGAACCGATGATACTCTGTGATGCTTTTTATTCTAATTACTTCCATATCTACAAATTTACATTTTTTTGAAAGTCTTAATTTAGACTAATTCTCAAAAAAAGAGAAAAATAAAAATTATTATACGAATATTTATTCGCTCTTTTCTTCTTTACTCTGCATCAAAAGACCAAACCAGTCTTCTAAATGCCAACTATGGGTAAGTTTGCCATTTTTCAAATAATGAAATTCATGCAACGCTATTGATACCTTTTTGTGTGTGGGAGCAATTCCCATAATTTCATTAACATGCGTAAATTGCATTGAAGCTCTCACGGCTGCACGCTCATGACTACCGAATATCTCATGAACTAAGATTTCTATATCCGGACATAATTCAAACAAAAATTTCATAATTGCCTGCAGTCCTTTTGGATTATCCTCTTGTTGTGGCGCGAGTGGAATATCTTTCCAGTCGGGCATGCAAATTTCATCCAGTACTTCTGGCTTTTTGAGTTTCCATGCTGCATAAAATCTTTGAATGGTATCTATTTCCTGTGTGGTCAGCGCTTTGACTACTCCTTTATCTTCTTTTTCCATTTTATATTCTTTAATCGTATGTAAAATTCAGCTTATACTTTATGAACTAACTATTTTTAAGCCTGACTATAGATTTGAACCTCCCGAGATTTCTATACGCTGCGCATTGATCCACCCGCCGGCATCGCTGCATAAAAAAGCTACCACGCCCCCAATATCTTCCGGCAGTCCAACTCTTCCAAGAGCAGTTTGCGACGCCAGGTATTGGTTCATTTCTGCATTGTCACGTACCGCACCGCCCATAATGTCTGTTTCGATAGCACCCGGAGCAATAACATTTACTCTGATATTTCTTGAACCAAGTTCTTTTGCCTGATATTTTGTCAAGGTCTCCATTGCTCCTTTTAGTGCTGCATAAGCTGCAAATCCCGGAGTTGCAAAACGGGTTAATCCTGAAGAAACATTTACAATTCCTCCGTAAGCTCTTAGTAACGGCAATAATTTTTGAGTAAGGAAAAATGGACCTCTAAGATGTATATTTTCCATTTCTGTAAATTGAGTTTCAGTGATAGCATCAAAATTTGCAAAGTGAATAAAACCTGCATTGTTTATCAAAAAATCAATACCCTCTGAGTTGAAATAATTGGTTAATTGATCTCTAAGATTTTTTTCAAACAAATCAAAACTGGAAGAATCTGAGACGTCTAGTTTGATAGCGACAGCCTTTTGTCCGATATTATGAATTTGTTTTACAACATTTTCTGCTACTTCTTTTTGAGTGTTATAGGTTAAAACTATATCCAATCCTTTTTTGGCAAGATTGATAGCCATATCTTTTCCAAGACCACGACTACCTCCTGTTACTACTGCAATTTTACTTTGCGCTGTCATAATGATTAATTTAATATTATTATGATGCAAATTTCAGCAGATACAGGAAAGATAATTTAGCCAAAACCATAATTTAAGTAGCCAAAACTGGTAAAATGGAATGGTCGACAACTTTAGTAGAAAGAATTGAATTTATACTTTTTCTGCCACAAAACACTAAAGCGGATTTTTTAGAAATATTAGCTATTCATAATTGGTGATAAAACGTCAATTTTTATTTAGAGCTATAAACTTTAAGAATTGCGTTTTTAACTGAATAAATTATTCTCTTTTAAAACTTTTGAGAAATCAAGTGGATTTTTCGATCAATCCCTAACAGGACTATATATTGTAGTTGTTGACCTCACTTATTTTTTAATTTCTAATTTTATTAATCAAATCCTTAATTGGAATATTCAGTCTAAAGTAATTCGGTCCAGAATTTCTTTGGTAATGGGTTTAACGTGAAAAGCGACAACATTCTTATCATTAAAGGATCGAGTAATATCTTCATTGTCAATTGTTGACGATAGAACATAGGCCTTACAATAATTTTTTAAAGTTAAAGACAATTTATCATAAGCTTCCAGAAAATCAAATCCCGACATGACAGGCATATAAATATCGATAAATATTATTTGTGGCAAAGCAGCAATGTTTTCTTGATTCTCCTGCAGGTACTTAAGAGCCTCTTGTGCATCGGAATACTCCATTACATTTTTTCCAAAATTATTTTTAATGATCATACGTGACGGGATGTAAAGATCTATAACATTGTCATCAATAATCATTACATTTTCAAATTTCGGTTGTGTTCCTTTAATCATGGTTTCAAATTTTTTAGTGTGATAATAAATGTGGTTCCAAGGCCTGCCTCTGACTTTAATTCTATAGAACCCTGCAATATTTCTATAGTATCCTTCACGATATATAACCCGATGCCGGAGCCATCCTTATTGCCGGAAATTCGAAAAAACATATCAAATATTTTTTTATGGTATTCCTGCGCAATTCCGATTCCGTTGTCAGCGATACTTATCTTAAGATTTTCTTTATCTGAAAACCCTGTTATTTTTATATATTTATCCGATTCTTCTTCTTTATGGTATTTTATAGCATTGGAAACAAGATTTTCCAAGATCGTATTAAAGCGAAGCCTATCTGTGTAAAACGGCTGTAATTCTTGTATGTCAATTTCATAATTGATTCCTTTTGTTTCGCTCACACTTTGAAGTGAGTCCAATATACCAGATACTGTCTCTCGAATCGAAATCTTTTCAACTTCAAGTCCAGTGCGGTTATTTCGCGAATAGCTTAAAATATTTTTAATGAACTCATCCAAACGGTTAATACTATTGCGTATCATTTTAGCGTGTTCAAGAGTATCTTTCTCCTTAGTTTCGTCTTCAATAAAAGAAATAAGACCGAGAATTGAGGTAAGAGGAGAACGTAAATCATGAGATACACTATAAACAAAACGATCCAGTTCTGAATTAGTTTTGATAAGTTCCTTATTTTGTCTTTCTAAATTTAATTCTGCTTTTTTTCTATCCGTAATATCATTTGAAAGAATAAAACGTGCCGGAATTCCTTCATAATTTATTTGATGTGCAATGATTTCTACTGGAATAACAGTGCCGTCTTTCTTCTGATGGTTCCAAACTCCTCTATTAAAATTTGTGGCATTAATTTCTGAAGAATTTAGTGATTGTATGAAATGCTCTTTATCCTTGTCAGGCCTTATATCCAAAACATTCATCAAAAGGAATTCCTCACGGCTGTATCCATATTGCAGCACAGCCATTTTGTTGACATCTAAAAATTGCAAGGTTTTTAAATCAACCACCCACATTGGCATTGGGTTATTATCAAAGAGATAACGGTATTTTTTTTCATTTTCTTTAAGTGTATTTTGAGCTTTCTTAATTGCTGTAATATCATTGACCATTGCCATGCTTCCCTTATAGTCTCCAATTTCACTTATAATTGGATTAACAGCAACATTTGCCCAGATTTCTTTACCAGATTTCGAAATGTATTTGAGATGCCCTTGATTTGATTGAGCTTCCTTTTTTTTATTTATTAATTTAGCAAATATATGCCGTCCTTCCTCATCCATAAAATAATCTGCCGAGATGCCTATCATGTCTTTCTGACTGTATTCTAATATCTGAGACATTTTTTTGTTCACAAAAGTGGTTTTTTGATTTTCATCAATTAGCCATATTCCTTCCTGAGCTGTTTCAACTATCTGACGATATTTCTGTTCACTCTCGATTAGTGCTTTCTGTGCTTTTTTATATTCACTAATATCACGAACAAACAGAAGCGTGTTTCCATCTTTGAGTTTTTTGGCAGACAAATCTACATCCAGCAGCGCTCCATCTTTTCTTTTAACTCTTCGTTCTTCCCGTACGGTTTTTCCTCGTTTTAATGAATGTATTTTTAAAGGACTTGCCTTAAGATCTTCCTCCAAAAAGAAATCAGCTACAGAAAGTTGTAAAATTTCTGCTCTCGTATAGCCTAATTTATCACATGCATAGTTATTTGCCTCAATGATTTTCATCGACTTATTCATAAAACAGATTGCATCGCTCGCCTGTTCGATAAGAGAAGTATAACGCAGTAAGCTATCTTCTATTTTTTTACGGGATAAAACTTGTTCTGTTACATCATTGATAAAGAAAAGAATACCGTCAATAGTTCCGTCGATACCTCTATGTGCCTGATAAATATAATTTAAATAAGTGTCATGGAGTTTTCCATCTCTGTTATAATCAAATTTAATCAGCATTTCATTGGCTGAAAAGGTTTCTCCGGTTTTGTATACAGTATCTAAAAATTTAAAAATTCCTTGTGCTTCAAGTTCAGGAAGTACCTCTTTTACTGTTTTGCCAATAATATCTTTTTTATCAATTAAATTGAGGTATAAATTGTTTGCCAATTCATAAACATGATTTGGTCCTTTTAAAATTCCCATGCAGGAAGGAGCCTGCAAAAACAAATCATCAAATCGCTGTCTTTCAATTTCAAAGGCTTTTTCCAATTTTTTTTTATCGGTGATATCTTTGGCTATTCCATAGCTGATTTTATAGTCGTCATCCCAAGCCGCAGACCATAGTAAGTACACAATGTTTCCGTTTTTATGGATATAACGATTTTCAAACATAGTTAACTGTATCCCATTTTGAACATCATTTGCTGCTTTATTGGTAATTTCTATATCATCCTGATATATGAGGTCCATAAACTTTTTGCCTATCAATTCTTCTGGCTTATATCCCAAAATAATTTCTGACGCTCTATTCACATTTACAAAACGTCCATCTTGGTCATAAGAACAAATAAGGTCTACTGAAAAATTTAAAATTTTATTATTATCATTTAAGGATTTTTGGAGTGCCTTTGTCGTTCCAGAAAGTTTTATTTCTGCTATTTTACGTTCAGATATATCATGATGTTCAATCAAAGCCATAGTTTCGGAGCTTTCAAACTTACTTACTCTCATATTAAACCACCTTTCTTTTACAGGAGAGTGACAAGGATATTCTAAATAGAATTCATTTACAATGCCGTTAAGAACGTCTTTAATTCCTTTCAGAGCTTTAGATGCAAAGTCTTCCGTACTTCCATTTTGACTAGTGCAGACATCAAAATAATTTGCTCCTTCTCCATATTTTTCTTCAGAATGGCCACCGTTATTTTGGGCAAATGTATTCCAGGACTTGTTTACTTTAAGAATAGTTCCTGCTGAATTGACAACAGCAATATGAGAAGCCAATGAATCAAGAATTCCTGTACTGAAAGATTCAATTGTTTTCAAAACATCAGCACCATTTTTTTGCTCTAACATAATATGCTTACTATTAAATTCCTGTTTTTCTATACCGGATGTTGAAATTGATTTCTCGATAAGATTGCCTTTTCCACTACCAAAATTAAATCTTTGTTAGTCCATTCAATAGCATTTTTTTTACCCGCAATCTTAGAAATTAATATTTTAGTTTCCATATACACATTATACTGCAGAAATATTTTTTTTTATATTACTCTTTAAGTTTTATGAACTTATTAAAATCCTCCTGTCTTCTTTTTGCAACGGGCAAAATTGTTCCGTTTGAGAGTTCACAGAAATAACCATCCTTCTTTGAGATTTTTATAACATGGCGGATATTAATTATATAGGAATGATGGATTCTAAAAAAGTAGTTATCATCCAGAATGGTAGTGTATTCTCCTAAATTCCTGCTTGACATTATTTTACTACCATTTACTAGAAAAAAATTAGTGTACTTTCCATCTGCCTGGCATAAGATAATTTCTGACATAGGAATTAACTCTATTTTATCCAGAGAAGCAACAGCTAGATATTCATTTGACTGTTTAATGGAATTCAAAATATTGATATTATTAATATTTTGATTTTGGTAAGACCGCTCCATTTCAGTTCTTTTAATAACTTTATATACCGCTAAAATCATCGCGTTAAAATCAATTGGCTTTAAGATAAAATCAACCGCATTGTGCTTAAATGCCTTAACAGCAATACTTTCATTAGTAGAAATAAAAACTAATTTTGGCATACTAAATTCCAATTGTTCAAGCATTTCAAAAAAAGTATCATCCTCTAGTTGCATATCTAAAAACACGACATCAGGTTTGTGAATTTTTACCATAGATATACCTTCAATTACAGAAAAAGCTTCACCGATTATTTTTATAATCATAAAGTTCTCTTCTTCAAATTTTTTTAAAATAAGTAAAGTGTCTGTTTTTTCCGTTATGATTATAGCCTTTATAGATGTCATGGATTTTGTATAATGTATGGTAATAAAAACAATTAATAATAACAGTTTAATTTAAAACAATAATAACGCGTAGCCTGACACATTCATATTTTTTTGAATGCAAAGTAATAAGCGAGCAAATACGGGAACAAGCGATAGGAAAGTGCTATAATGAGATAAATTCTCAGCAATAATGTTTTTTAGGTAGGATTTATGAGTTTTAACTGATCGTTTCTCAGTTGTGAGGTTTATTGATAATAAGCGCTATGCCATTCTATATAAAATTACACTTAATTATTTGATTAACAACAAATTATATTGAATAAAATTTAATCTTTAATTAAAAAAGAAAAAAAAATGCAGCATAAACAGTTAATTTACCTCCATTCTTAAATGGCTTTATTTTAAAGTGCAATTTTTAATCTTCATATAGCTAATTTCAGAAATTCATTTACCTGCGATTGGATATATTTCTTCACTTGAATGCGCCACTACTTGTCATAAATCCTGCTTCCCTTAACACTTTAATCATTAAAAAAAGATTACTTAGTTGTTGACTTTGGGATATAGTTTTGAAATAATCTTCTAAATTTTAAAAACGGTTATACTACGCTGAGATCGGTTATTACTTATCCTTTTCAATTGAAAAGCCTTTCTTTTTTATTTGCATCCTAAATGGATTTATTATACAAAGTAATTACATATACATGCTGATGGTGAAACATTAGCAGAGATATTAAACGCTACTTTTTCTTTAAAACCATACCCAACTAACCTTTCTCTTAATCATGAAAAAGATATTTTTATATTTAATTCTGTTTATTCCAATCATAGCACTTTCATCCAATCCCCCTCCTCCCGGTCTACCTGATGACCCGGTAACAGTACCAATTGACTCCATGATTTATGTATTATTCGCTGCTGGTATCCTATTTGGAGGTTATGTTATTTTTAAAAAAAAGTAAATGTATGCTTGAATTCAATTGGCGCTACATCCAAACTACAGTTTAAAATCAAGGGAATATGAAAAAAACATTACTTTTATTATCTATCTTATTTTTTCTCAGCAGCTCTGCCCAAATATCCATAGTTTCGGATACACCCGTCTATGTAAAAGGTCAGGTACTTTATGTTGCTAAGAACATAAATTTGAATTCAAACTCGAATCTTTATTTAAGAAACAATTCTCAGCTGTTACAAGGTACAACTGGTGTTTCTGCAAATACTGGAACGGGATTGGTGTCTGTTTACCAAGAGGGGACCTCGGATAATTTTGATTACAATTATTGGTGTTCTCCAGTAGGAAACAATACGGCTTCTTCGAATAATAACAACTTTGGAATTACACAACTTTTTCAGCCTACAACTTCAACAATATCATCTAATGCTGTTATACTGCCTATAGGGAGTTACAACGGATTAGCCAATCCTTTATCAATAGCCTCGCATTGGGTTTATAAATTAACAAATGCAAATAACTATTCGCAGTGGGTACAAGTGGGGAGTACTACTGCAATTGCGCCGGGAGAAGGATTTACAATGAAGGGAACCAGCGGTTCTGACGACACAGACCCAGAGGGAACCGGAATTGTAAATAACCCGGGCATTGGCGCACAAAGATATGACTTTAGAGGAAAACCGAACGACGGAAACATTACCGTAGCGGTTGGTTCTAATGATGCAGCAACGCTAACAGGCAATCCATATCCCTCTGCTCTCCATTTAAATGCTTTTCTGTTGGATCCTATAAATACTGCATCAACAGGTATCGCTTATTTTTGGCAGCAGGACAAAAATGTAAACTCTCATTTTCTATCAGCTTATAGAGGAGGTTATGCTTCATACTCCCCTATTGATATGGAATCTGACGGCATCTATGTCGCAGCAGCATTCAGATCGTATAACAGTGATGGAACTATAAATAATAACCCTCCAACCGGAACCAGTCCTGTAGTAGCAAGAAAATATCTTCCAATTGGGCAGGGTTTTTTAATAAACGGTAATTCTAACGGATTTGTAACATTTAAAAATTCTCATCGTGTGTTTTACAAAGAAGGGAGTGGTTTATCTCAGTTTGAAAAACCGGCAAGAAATTTAAGCGGTAAACCGAATAATAGAAATGATAATGAAGATGGTCCTCCCGTACCTCCTTCCCCTCTGATTTATTTAAAGTTAAACACTATCATAAACAATGAGTTTACAAGACAGCTGGCACTAACTTTTCTGCCTCAGGCTACTGATGGAATAGACAGAGGTATTGATGCCAAAAATATGGACGAAGATCTTCCTAATGATGTTTCTTTTCCTATTGAAAATGGAAATTATGTTATACAAGGAGTGAATTTCGATTTATCTAAAAAAATTTCTCTTTCAGTAAAAGCGGCTCAGACCACAACCTTTAAATTTTATATATCTCAAACTGTAGATTTTGATGATTCACCTATTTATATCTATGATTCGCTTACAATGTCTTACCACGATATTAAAAATGGAACATACGAAGTAGAAGTCGCTCCCGGAACATATACTGAACGTTTTAAAATAAGTTTTACCAATCAAACCTTAGGAATAGATGATCAGGTAAGAACTAATTTCCTTGTTTACCAGGATAACAAAAATCAGATTTTAAAAGCGCTGAATCCAAATAATAAAGCAATAAAATCTTTTGTGCTTTATGACATTCTTGGAAGGTCCATAATTTCTAAAGAAAATTTAGGAGCCGAGCAGCATTATAATTTTTCAACCTCTGGAATAAGTTCAGGAATTTATATAGCAACATTCCTCACTCAGGATAATGCAAAAATTACTCAAAAAATTATTATTTCAAATTTTACTAAATAGTAATTGTCATAGTTGCAAACTGATAATACAATAAATATTTTAAAAACCTTCAATTAATTAATATTAGAAATTATGGTAACTTTATCTACTACGCAGAATACAAAAGGCCTATTACTACTATTGCTTTTCTTTTTTTTAACAATTCTAGGAAATGCACAAGTTGGTATTGGAACTGTAACACCAAATTCAAGTTCCGTTTTAGACATAGTTTCTACTACTCAAGGCATGCTTACTCCCCGTATGACTACTGCTCAGAGAGTTGCTATCTCCACTCCTGCTGATGGATTGCTTGTTTATGATACAGATTTAAAATCATTTTATTATTATAATGTTACGACCTGGGTTGCTATTAATAGCGGTGTATCTGCAAGATTAAATTTTAAACGTATACGATCTACTGATAATTTAGCAGCCGTTCTTGCGACTGAACTTGCTGCTGGGGGCGGTGCAAAATATGTATTGAGTTCTAATACATTATATGAAATAAACGGCACTGTTACTTTTGATTTTCCTATAGACCTAAACAATGCTTATATACAGGGATTAGATGCTAATGAGGATATTATTTATAAAACATCAGGAATTCTTTTTGACGGAACCACAGGCGGTGGTATCAGGAGCGTAAGTATTGTAACGCCAGGTGCAACTGTTTTTAATTTAAATGCCTCAGCATCAAGCTCAACATTTTTGCTTAGAGATACCGTAATTGCGAATGCCTCCAATATTGGAACTATATCTGGTTATGGATTAGTTTTTATGAGTATTGTAAATTTTTCAGGAAATACAAATGGCATAATTTATAATAATATTGGACAATTGCTACTGAGCAATCAAGCCTGGTTTGCAAATAATTCAGGGACATATGAAAAATTGACGGGAAACTTTACTTTGATTGAAAAGCAGGGAGGCTTCTTGAATGTGGGACCTGGGGCATACGGCTTTGATGTTTCTACTGCCGGACTCTCGATTAGTGGTGATGCAGTGATGGAATCTGTTGTTTTTACAGGTTCTACACCTGCTAATTTCGTTAAACCATATGCTCCCACTTCGACTTACACAGGATACAATTTTAGTAATGCATGGTCAGTTAGAGCTGCAGGAATTCCCAATGAAGCAGATACAAATGCAACTGGAGATTTTTCTATGGATGCAGAAACGGGAGGTGCAATACCACTTAACATGAGCGCTACGACTCCGAGCACTAATTTGCGAATTTATTCAGCAACAATTCCTAGTGTATCCAGCACTCTATTTCGATTTTCAACTGATGCTACTTACAATAGGTTAAAATATACTGGTAAAAAGAAAAGGATTTTTCAGGTATCAGGGTCAGTAAATTTTCAAGTTCCATCAGCAGGAACGTATATAGTACATTTATATAAAAATGGAATAGCAGTGCCACAATTTAAATTTTATGGCAGGGGAAATGCCGCTAATGATATTATTACACTTCCAATTAATGCTTCGATTGAATTAAATACAAATGATTATATTGATTTTTATCTGCAACGCTATAGCGGCAGCGACGGAGCAGATGTACTTGTTTCAAATATGACTGTAATTATAAAATAATTAACCTAAAACCCCTAAAAAATGTTTTAATTGTCCAGTTGAGGTCACTGGTCGAGACAAAAGAAAAAAAATCATCTTTTGTCCCGTTTTTACCTGTGAGATATTGCTTAAAATCAAATACAGTTAATTATTTCATTCACTCGGACGGTGCAAATTTTATTTCCTTGAAATGTAAAATTTTCAGGATAAATTAAACCAATTAGTTATTCGGAATCTTCTAAACCCGCACTACAAAAGGGTCTTCAAGCTTTAATAGGTTTTCCAGTCCTGAGTTCGTTAAAAATTCTATATTCTCTCTATCATCCTCTAGATTTCCGATCTCCTTTTACAGATTACTGGTACTAGAGCCGCTTTTGTCTATGCTTATTACCGTTGGTCGGCAATTATTCTTTATCCCTTTTATTAAAGTGACAGTGCTATAAAAAGTTGCGAGAGAACCGAATTGTTTTACTCTAATTAATTACATTAGGGTCTGAGTAACTTAAAATTGTTTTCCATTTTCCATTTGTATTCTGCATTAGTATCGTTTTGGGGCTTTCACCCGTATGACCTGTAATGGAATAAGGCGAATAAAAAAATAAGGCATATCCATTGTCACTTATCAAAGGTTTGGAAATCATTAAGCCTTCCCCGGCAGCATATTTTCTAAACCTTGAGCTATTTATTAAAAAATGGTCTTTACTTTTTAAAATAATAAAATGCTTATTGGCAAAATTTTCCCTGACAAAATCCTTTTTTTTCCAAAGGTGTACACTAGTTTCCTGTGCATACTTCTGTTTGAGATTTATAATTTCAAGTGAATCAATCGGCCAAAGATACGGAGCGTTTCCATTTGGAGCAATACGCACCAGATGGCTCGACAAATTAATATTTCGATCCTGATAGGCCTTTTCATAATAATCCAAAGCTAGCATCCGGGAAGGTGCTTTTTCTACCACTATATTGTAGTAATATTTCATCTCAGCCTGTTCCTTTATAAAATCATTTACTACATTTTTTTCAAGACTTTGAGATGCACATGAACTAAAAAGAATGCCTAATAAACAATACATATAATTTTTCATATCAATAAATTAATTCGTACAAGTTTTACCTTTTGGTGTATATTTTCCTTTTTCCCCATCATCAATAGTTCATTTTTATCCTCAGCGGATCGATTATTTACAATTCTTCTTCTTTGTTCATATGTTGGGGATTTATTGTCTAAAGGATAAAGATCATTTTCCTTCTGTGCCGATAATTTTTCAAAATCGACTTAATACATTTGCTTCCACAAAAGTTAAGGCGAATTTCAAATAAATAAGCCTTCGCAGAACTATCCATACATGTTTTTTATCTCCGACATAACAAAGGTACTTTGGGTACTCCCTATACTTTCAACTGATCCCAATTTATTAAACACAAAATCCTGATAATGCTTCATGTCTTTAGCAGAAACCTTCATTAAAAAATCGTAATCGCCAGAGATATTGTAACATTCCACAACTTCTTCTATTTTCATAATATCACTAACAAACTGATTTCCAATATTGCGATCGTGCTGTTTAAGTTTGATGTTACAGAAAACTATAAATCCTCGATTTAACTTTTCTGCATCAAGAAGTGCTATATACTTCTTAATATATCCACTGTTTTCTAATCTTTTGATACGCTCAAAAACCGGCGATGCCGAAAGATTTACCATCTTAGCAAGCTCTTTTACTGTATGCTTAGAATTATCATGCAGTATATTTAGTAACTGAAGATCAATATCATCTATCTGCTCCATAAAATTTTTTACTTTGAATATTAGTTTAATTCATTCGAAATTAGAATAAAATTCTTCAAATACAATTAAAAACAACACAAAAATCTTATTTTAAACAAATTAAAAAATAATAAACTGCAAAAATTACTTTTAAAGTATAAAAACCCTAAAGCATTTTTTATAGAATAACGCAGAATAAATTGCAAAAAACTTTCATTATTCGCTTAATTGAATTTTAAAAATTTGTTTCTTTTCGCCGAGCCATACCCTGAGCAATGATGCTAGCTGCAATCAATTGAAAGGCATGGTAAAGCATGAGCGGCAGCAATACGATACCCGTTATAGTACTGTGCTGAAAAAGTACTTTTGACATAACGGTGCCGTGTACTAATGACTTTTTAGACCCGCAGAATAAGACAGTAATACGGTCTTCATTTGAAAAACCAAGCAGGCGGCTGAGTAGTCCCACACAAAAGAATACGGCAAAAAACAACGCCATCATTCCAGCAGCGAGTCCGGCAAGTTCAAGAGCGGTAAAGCCTTCAAAAAGATGTTCGGAAAACGACTTACAAAACGATGTGTAAATAATCGTTAGGATAACTGTCTGATCGAAATATTTGAGCTGTTTTTTATATTTTTCGGCAATGGCGCCGAAACGTGGATTGAGAAAAATACCAATGATGACAGGCAGCAAGACTTGCAAAATCAACTTTAAGCCAATTTGAGTGACATCAAAATCACCTGTGGCAGAAGCTATAAAAAGCCCAACCCAGAGCGGCGTAACCACTACTCCTATTAAACTGGAAATACTCGCATTGAAAATGGCTGCGGGAATGTTTCCTTTTGCGATGGAAACCATGACCACGGAAGAAGATACTGTAGACGGTAAAGCTGCCAAAAAAAATACACCCAACCAAAGCAGCTCAAAGCCGTTATTGACAAACAAGGGACGAAATGCCAAAACAATGAGCGGAAAAAATAAAAAGGTGGTCAACTGGACAACAATGTGCATTTTCCAGTTCGAAAGTCCGGCTTTTAGTTTCTCAACACTTAGTCGCATGCCATAAAACAAAAATATCAATGACACGCCAGCATTGGCAATTTCCTCTAGCGAAACAGGTTCTTTGATCATGCCTGGCTTTGGCAAAAAATAAGCCATCAGAATCATGGTGGCTATCATTAACAGGAAACCGTCGAAACCTGCTTTTTTCAATACTTCTAATAATTTCTTCAATGTGTTTTTAATATTATTCCTCCGTAGAGTCAAGATTATAAAAATATCTTACAGCAGGCTTCCAAAAGGAAACCATATTCAAATTAATACATCGAGACTAAATTCCAAGTTCTTTGCGTATAATTTCTGCTCCTGCGCTTAAAGCATTTAACTTGCCTCTGGCTATGTTTCGAGAAAGCGGAGCCATACCGCAGTTTGTAGAAGGGTACAGATTTTCTATATCTACAAATTCTAGAGCTTTACGCAAAGTATTAGCTACTTCTTCTGGTGTTTCGATAGTATTCTTTGCCACATCGATAGCACCTACCATTACTTTTTTACCGCGAACAAGTTCCATTAAATTTAAAGGCACATTCGAGTTGTGACATTCTAAAGACACGATATCAATTTTAGATTTTTGAATTTTCGGAAAAATTTCTTCGTATTGTCGCCACTCAGAACCTAATGTTTTTTTCCAATCAGTATTTGCTTGTATTCCATAACCATAGCAAATATGAACCGCAGTTTGGCAGTGTAAACCTTCAATGGCTCTTTCTAATGCTGCCATTCCCCAATCGTTTACTTCATCAAAGAACACGTTAAATGCAGGTTCATCAAACTGGATAATATCTACACCTGCGTCTTGAAGTTCTCTTGCTTCTTCATTGAGTGCTTTCGCAAATTCCCAAGCCAATTTTTCCCTGCTTTTATAATGGTCGTCGTACAAAGTATCCACCATTGTCAGCGGACCTGGTAGTGCCCATTTTATAGGCTTGTTAGTTTGTTTACGTAAAAATTTAGCATCTTCAACAAAAACTGCTTTTTGACGTGCAACCTCACCTGTCACAACTGGAACACTCGCGTCATAACGGTTACGGATTTTTACTGTCTTACGATTTTCAAAATCTACACCGCTTAAATGTTCGATAAAAGTCGTTACAAAATGCTGGCGTGTCTGCTCGCCGTCACAAATGATATCTAGATCTGCCAATTGTTGTTCCTGTAGAGAAATGCGCAAGGCATCTTGTTTCCCTTCAGTTAGCTGATCGCCTTCTAATTTCCATGGTGACCAAAGTTTTTCTGGTGGTGCAAGCCATGCAGGTTTGGGTAAACTTCCAACAATTGAGGTAGGTAATAGTAATTTCTTCATAATAGTATAATTTTAATGCGTTGTAATCAATTAAAGGGTAAAATTAGCAGACCATTGTTCCAGGAGACTTTTGTAAGGTTTAATGAAATGCTCTTCTGCATATTTACCTTGTTCCGTAGCCAGTCGGCTGCGCTCCTCTCGGTCATAATCCACGCGAGTAATTGAATAATCTTCGTGTTTAAGACTAGGTTGATAGATTTTTCCAGCTACAGAATTTGCATTGTAAATTTCAGGGCGATAAATCTTCTGAAAAGTCTCCATCGTACTGATTGAGCTAATTAATCCAAGATCAGTATAGTCAGCAAGTAGATCTCCGGAATGATAAAAAGCCATCGGTGCCACACTATTCGGAGGCATGAAAAAACGAACTTTTAATCCCATTTTAGAAAAGTATTCATCAGTGATAGAATACTGATCCTGCAGATACTCAAAACCCAGAACCGGATGCTGATATTCTGTGCGAGTATAAGTTTTGTTGCTCGATACACTTAAACAAATGATCGGCGACATCTTGAAGTGCTTTTTATAAGTGTCTGAACTCACAAAGCACTTATAAAGTTTTCCGTGCAAGTCGCCAAAGTTTTCAGGAATACAAAAATTAGATTTATTTTTATTGTGTTCAATCAACAAAATACTGAAATCATAATCACGAACATAAGACGAAAAATTATTTCCGGCAATACCTTCGATACGCTGACCTGTCTTGTGGTCAAAAATATTCGTTTTTAAAACTTCAATTAACGGCAGATTGTTAATACCATTCTTATCATCGATACTCATCGTTACAGTGATAATTTCAAGTTCTACAAGGTAACGATCCCCTTTTGGATTATTTGCATGAGCCAATGCATTAAATCGATTGTTGATCATATTTAAGGCATTGCGCAAGTTTTGTTGGCGATTATCTCCTCTGGCCAAGTTTGCAAAATTGGTTGTCAGACGCGTTTGACTGGAAGGATGATAGTTTTCATCTAAAGAAGTACTCTCTAGTGTGAATGCAAAATCATTCTGGATTGTAGTCTGAATGTTTTCAATATCCTGCTTTTCGATTATTTTCCTATCTTGTATGTTTGCTTTCATCTGACGGCACTATTTAGTTTTTTTACCCTGCAAATTTGAAAATAAAAGATTAAATATTTTTATTTTAAATTAAAATCAGATAATTATTCTTTTAAAACATACATTAAAAGATTATTAATCTTCAAACAATTATAATAATGAAGAAAAACAGATAAATATTCTTTAGCGGCCTAATACGATTGACTTGAAGCTACCTAGAGCAATCCAAAAAGTAGAAAAATAAGGCAATAAAATTTATCTTTGCTAAAATTTAAGATAGATATACTGATGAATTTGATAGAAAATTTGAAATGGCGTTACGCCACAAAAGCTTACAATAACATTAAAGTAACAGAAGAGAAGGTCGATCAGATCTTAGAAGCTATAAATCTTTCAGCATCTTCTTGTGGTTTGCAATCTTACCGTGTTTTTGTTGTAAGCAATCCAGAAATCCAAAAGAAATTAGGTGCTGATTCGTATAACAGACAGATTAGCTCTTGCTCTCATTTGTTGGTTTTTGCTGCATTGACTGATATGTCTTCGACTTACATTGACAATTACATGGCAATGACAGAAAAGCAAAGAGGTCTTGATGCTGGTGCCTTATCAGGATTTAGAAATGGACTGCATTCCTATTTCAGCACTATTAACGCAGAACAAAAAGCACTTTGGGCGGCCAAACAGGCTTACATCGCACTAGGAACTGCACTTATTGCTGCGGCAGAATTGAAAGTGGACGCCACTCCTATCGAAGGATTTAATGCCGCCACTATCGATGAGGTTTTGGGTTTGAAAGAAAAAGGGTTGCATTCTACAGTTATCCTCGCTTTAGGATATCGGGATTCGGAAAAAGACTATATGGCAACTGTGAAAAAAGTTCGTTTGCCTTTAGATGAAATGATAACGAAAGTTTACTAACAATATTAGATCTATTTTTTTCAATACCCTTTTTAAGCGCTTATTTAAATATCCTTAAATTGATGTTCATTTTTTTGTTTGTACAGCTACGATATCTATTGCTGATTATTAAAAAATACTTTATCTTTCCTATTGTTAATATTCAATTTCTCGATCCGATTTTATGCAGTATTTTTTGTTTGTACTTTCTATTCTAATAGTTCTTATTACTTTTATTCCATTGATTAAAAATGAATATTGGATATTTCGTGTATGCGATTATCCAAGGCTTCAAAAACTCGTCATTAACATTTTGTGCATTGTATTTCTTGTATTTTACAGTAGTAAAAAGGTATATGATTTTAATGATATTCTTCTGCTGGTCATGATTTTAAACGCGGTCTATCTTTTGAGACAGATACTTCCTTTTACCATGTTAGGAACAAAACACGTAAAGCGAATTACAACTGAAATACCAGAGAATGGATTCAGTGTCATGATTAGTAATGTTTATCAGTTTAATACAAATTATCAAGGATGTCTAGATGAGGTAAAAAAAGCTAATCCTGATGTTTTGCTTTTGCTGGAAACCGATGCTGCATGGAACAAAGAAACGATGTCGCTCGAAGAGGATTTTCCCTTTTTTAAAAAAGTTCCGTTGGAAAACACGTATGGCATGTTATTGTATTCCAAATTAGAACTTCAAAATACCGAAATAAAATATCTTGTCGAAAAAGATATTCCTTCTATTCATACTCAAATTGTTTTGCCAGGCGGACAGCCCATCCAAATGTTTGCGGTTCATCCTGAGCCACCCGTTCCTCAGGAAAATCCAACATCTAAAGAACGAGACAAAGAACTTTTATTGGTAGCCGATCTAGCAAAAGATTCAGATTTGCCTGTGATTGTAATCGGCGATCTTAATGATGTGGCGTGGAGTTACACCACCGAACTTTTTCTAAAAATGAGCGGACTTCTCGATCCAAGAAGAGGAAGAGGTTTCTATAATTCTTTTCATGCGCATTATCCTTTCCTGAGATTCCCTCTGGATCACGCTTTTATTTCGACCGACTTAAAAATCAAGGAAATGAGACGTCTTCATAATTTTGGTTCAGATCATTTTCCTATTTTCATTAGCCTTCAATATGAGGCAGCAGCCCAATTTGAACAGGAAGAAATGAAACCCGATCAGGAAGATATTGTTATTGCAGAAGAGAAAAAAGCTGCAGATTAGCAAGTTTTAATTTTTTTATTTAAAGTAGAATAGAATTTACTCCTAAAATCAAATATGAATTGCTAGTCTCTTTCTGGTAAAACTTAATTCAAAAAACTATCTGTGTTACTAAAATATTACTAAAGCCAAAAGGCGCTAATTGAATACAATTGGCGCCTTTTTTTGTAGACTATTACTAAAATATTAAAATGATTGCAGATCGGCACATCTTTTAAACCTCAATCTTAAGTTTTTTTTAAGACTATTACCGAATCTCTGATTTCTATTCTGAATTATAATTGTAAGAAGGTACTGTAAATTATATAACAGCAGATGTTTTATGTGTAAAAATCAGCTTACTTCAGCAGATACTTTTACTTCAGATTAAAACAAATTAATCTCTCCATATTACCCTATTAAAAATCACATTATGATAAACAATTTAAAAAACACCAAGATAAGTTCAGGAAAAAATTTTGATAAATATGAAGAAAATGCACAGTATTATGACATGATTGTGTTTTGTCATTTACGATGGCAATTTGTATACCAGCGTCCGCAGCATATCATCAGCCGAATGGCTAAAAATATGAAAGTACTGCTTATTGAAGAGCCGTGGCATAGACCCGAAAATGATAATACTGGAAACCTGATGATGATCAACGAAACACTACACGTTTTGCAGCCCAATGTTACCAGCATAGATGAAATTGCATCAATTCTAAACCTTTATGTAAAAAATAAAAATGTGCCTGTTGGATGGTTTTATTCAGCTTCGTTCTGCCCATTATTAGAAGCGCTTGAATTTGACACCATAGTGTATGATTGTATGGACGAATTGTCTTTGTTTAAAGGAGCTCCTGCACATTTAATCGATCAGGAAAAATATCTAATGGCAAATGCGGACATTATTTTTACAGGCGGAAAATCGTTGTATGAATCTAAAAAGCAATTTCATGAAAATGTACATTGTTTTCCGAGTTCTGTTGATGAAGATCATTTTGCAAAATCATGCAGCGGTATTTCTATTCCTGCTGATATTGGAGACATCCAAGGACCAATTGTAGGCTATTATGGCGTAATTGACGAACGCATTGATCTGGAGTTATTAAGCCAAACCGCGAAACAACTTCCAAATGTGTCTTTTGTCATGATTGGACCGCTGGCAAAAATTGAAGAAGCTGATCTTCCAATGGCAGACAATATTCATTATTTAGGTATGAAATGCTACAATGAACTTCCTTGTTATTTAAAAGCTTTCGATATTGCGATGATGCCTTTTGCATTAAATGATGCTACAAAATACATCAGCCCAACTAAAACTTTGGAATATATGGCAGCACAAAAACCTATTATTTCAACCAAAATTCTTGACGTGGTTCGCGATTACAGCAACTGCGTGAGTTTAATAGAAACTGCTGACGAATTTTCAACCGCTATTACATCGATACTTAATCAATCAGATCGCAATGAAACCAATTTTGAGTATCAGCAAATTTTACAAAATACCTCTTGGGACACTACTGTCGAAAAGATGAAATCTATCCTTAAATTTTTTGCCAAATGAAACAAGTAGATATTTTAATTATTGGCGCGGGAATTTCGGGAGCTGTTTTGGCAGAACGTTATGCGTCAATTGGAAAGAAGGTTTTAATTATTGAAAAACGAAATCACATTGCAGGAAACTGCTACGATTATGTTGATGAAAACGGCATTTTAGTATCTAAATACGGAGCACATTTATTTCATACCAATGAAGAATCTGTTTGGAGATACGTGAATAATTTTTCAGATTGGTACCCTTGGGAACACAAAGTTGTAGCAAGAGTTGACGATAAAACGGTTCCGATTCCGGTAAATATAACGACCGTTAACGAATTATTCGACCTCAGCATCAACTCTGAAGAAGAGATGACTAACTGGCTTGAAGATCATCGTATGCCTTTTACAAATCCTGAAAATGGCGAAGAAGCAGTTTTAAACCGAGTGGGTCCAGTTTTGTACGAGAAAATGTTTAAGTATTATACCAAGAAACAATGGGATAAATATCCAATTGAACTTGATGCTTCGGTTCTGGAACGAATTCCAGTAAGAACGAATTTTGATGACCGTTATTTTTCTGATAAATGCCAGGCATTGCCAAGTGGAGGTTACACGCAGTTATTCAAAAATATCTTAGATCATCCGAACATTGAAGTGCTTCTCGAAACCGACTATTTTGATGTAAAAGAGCAGTACAAAAACTATGAAAAATTGTTTTATACGGGGCCAATTGACCGATTTTTTGAGTTTAAACACAGCCTTATTGAAAAACTAGAATACCGTTCGATCAATTTCGTAAGTGAAACAATTGATACCGATTTCTTTCAAGAAAACTCTGTTGTAAATTATCCTGGAATGGAAGTAGATTATACCAGAATTATTGAATATAAACATTTTGGAAATCAGATTACACCAAAAACAACTATTGTAAAGGAATTTACAGTTGACGAAGGTGACCCATATTATCCAGTCCCAAACCCTAGAAATCAGGAAATATACGCCAAATATAAAGCCGAAGCAGAAAAGCTCTTAGATGTCTATTTTGTTGGTAGACTTGCCAATTATAAATACTTCAATATGGATCAGGCGTTTAAAAATGCCTTGGACTTATTTGAAGAGCTGGAAAAGAAAGAGGATTCACTTAAAACGGCTGTTTAATGGAACTTTTTAATAGCTTTTTAATGGGAGGTTATGAATGTGCCGATCACATTAACCGATCTGGCGAAAGAATAAATCTTTTAAAAGAAACCCAGCACGACATTCGTTTTCATGAAGATTATAAAGCGCTGGCAAAAATTGGGATTAAAACAGTAAGGGAAGGAATCTGCTGGAGTGATGTAGAAAAATCAGTCGGTACATATGATTTTTCAGGGGTTTTAAACCGAATAGAATCTGCCGAAAAACTGGGTATTCAGATCATTTGGGATTTAATACATTTCGGTTATCCGGATGGCATCTTCCCTACTCATCCTTTGTTTTGTCAGCGTTTTGAAAAATTGTGCGAAGCGTTTGCTCTTTTTTATAAAGCTAACGCAAAAGATACTTTGTTTGTAGTTCCTATAAATGAAATCAGTTTTTTGTCCTGGCATTCTGGTGATGTTCGCGGTACGGTTCCGTTTGCCGTTAATTCGGGATGGGACATCAAATATCATTTATGCAAAGCAGCGATTATCGGAATCAAAATGCTGAAAAAAATTGATCCTGACTGCAAGATTATTTTAGTCGAACCTTTAGTCAAAATACATCCAATCCATGCCGAGCAGGACGTTTGGCAATTAAATGAATATCAGTTTCAGGCTATGGATATTATTGCCGGAAGAATCTGTCCTGAATTGGGAGGTTCTGAAGATTTTCTGGAAATTCTTGGTTTTAATTATTACTGGAACTGTCAGTGGAAAGGTGCTGGCGAAACGCTGGACTGGCCTGATACTGAAAATAAAAGAACACCATTTTCTAATTTACTTGAAGATGCTTACAAACGTTATAATAAACCTGTAATAATTTCTGAAACAGGACATTTTGGAATTGGACGTGTAGAATGGCTGGAAGAAATTACAGCACAATGCATAAAAGCAAAAAAGAACGGCACAGACCTTAGAGGAATCTGCATTTATCCAGTTACCGACAGACCAGACTGGGATAATCTAACTCAATACTGCGACTGCGGTATCTGGGATTTGGATGAAAATAAAAACAGGATACCGCATCAAGAATATATAGATGCGGTACTTAAAGCCGAAACGCTGTTCAAGAAAGAGAATTCAATTCTAAATCGGGTAATTAATCTTTTTAGATAATTGTTAAATAAAAAATTATAACAGATGGAACTGAAAAAAACAATAATAGGAATCACGTTTAGTGCTTTCGATCTGCTTCATGCGGGTCATGTTAAAATGCTTGAAGAAGCAAAATTATACTGCGATTATCTAATTGTAGGATTGCAAACCGATCCCACAATCGACAGACCAGAAAAAAACAAACCTACTCAATCTGTAGTCGAGCGTTACATTCAGCTTAAAGCGTGTAAATATGTTGACGAAATTATTCCATACGCTACAGAACAGGATTTACAGGATATCCTGCAGACATTTCCTATTGATGTTAGAATTTTGGGAGACGAATATAAGGACAAAGATTTTACAGGCCGCACCTATTGCGAAAGCATGAAAATTAGATTGATTTACAACAAACGCAACCATCGTTTCTCTAGCAGCGGTCTTAGAAAAGAAGTTTATGAACGTGAATGTTTAAAAAAAGTGTGAAAAATGATACATCCAGATACCGAAGTACGATTTATAAGCAATGAAAAAGGATACGGTGTAGTGGCTACGAAACTTATTCCGAGAGGCACCATTACCTGGGTTCAAGATGATCTTGACCGCGTGTATACATGGGAAGAGGCAAATAGCTTGAATCCTTTTGTAAAAAAACATTTGGACACCTACTCTTTTACCAATAAAAATGGCGAAATGGTTTTGTGCTGGGACAACGGAAAATTTGTGAATCATAGTTTTAAGCCCAGCTGTTTCAGTACGCCTTATGACTTTGAAATTGCCATTCGCGATATTTATCCCGGCGAAGAACTGACGGATGATTATGGTTATTTGAATGTAGAAAAACCTTTTGAAGTGATCGACGAAGGTACAGAACGCAAAACAGTTTATCCTGATGACATTCTTCAGTTTCATAAAGAATGGGATGCTTTGATAAAAGAAAACGCACCAAAAGTTTTTGAAGTACAACAGTCTTTAATCGAATTGATTCCCGAAAAAACTTGGTATGAATTTGTCGATGCCATAAATAATCCGGAACAATTCAGATCGATTTTAGAATGTCATTATCAGCGTAATGAAACCTTAAAAGAAAAAAGTGCTTAGTGTTTAATTTTAATAAAAATCAAAATTATGCCATCATCGATTGTAAACAAATGCAGTGAAGCAATTAAGTCAAAAAAAATGAATATCGCCTTTGCAGAAAGTGTAACAGCCGGACGCATGGCAGCGGAGTTTTCTATGACACAATATTCGGGGAAAATTCTGCGAGGCGGCATTGTTTGTTATGAAATCTTTGTAAAAGAACAGGTATTGAATGTGCCACACTCCACAATAGAAAAATATACCCCAGAATCGGCAGAAGTTACACAAATACTTGCGGTACAAGCTTCGAAGATATTCAACTCCAAAATTACAGTTGCTATAACAGGTCTTGCTGCGCCTGGAGGAAGTGAAACAGAAGAAAAACCTGTTGGAACTATTTTTTTTCATATTATAACTCCTTCTGACACCATAAAACATAGAGAAGTATTTAAGGGTTCACCAGAAGAAATTATACTGCAAGCCATTGACAAGACATCGGAACTTATAGTGGACGCTCTCAAACATGCATAAAAGCATTTAAAAAGCGTAATTTTTAGGTTCAAATCCAATCGAAATAACCTAGAGTGTCTATCCATTTTTTTCAAAAAGCAAAAGCCCATTTCTTAAAAAAATGGGCTTTTGCTTTTTGAAATCAGCTTATATTATTTATTTGAGAATGCACGTTTCATAGACTCAAATTGAAAGTTATACCTTACTGAATTTCAGTTTTTTTTTCAATTACGAATGCTTTTAATTCCGCTATTTTACCATCCTCAAATCTCCAAATGTCACAATACGTATAATGAACATATTCTCCATTGACATTTTTTAAGGCAATATTACCAGTCGCAGTTACAAAATCGCCTTCCTCGATTGCCTTTTCCATATCAAATACCGGCGGTGCAATGTAAAATTCTTTAATATATTGCCTTACAGCTTCTTTTCCTAAAAGGGTTCTCTCTCCTACAAAAAACCATTTGGTATCTTCTGTTAAGTACGATAAGTACGCTTCGTATTCTCCTTTTTTTACATGCTCATTTGCATCAACTAATATACTTGTGTTTTTCATTTTCTTTTTAAATTTTAGATTTTCATTTTGAGAATAAATGTTGAATACTGTCATCAATACTAAAATATTTGTGAAGCCTTTTTTCATCATTATCATTTTTGATTTAATTTTGAACTTTTAAATTATCTAAATAAATAGTTCTGCGAAGCTATAACATAAAAGTCATATTGGCTTTATTGACAGCCCATTGTAAGGTACTATCAAAAATGTAAGTTATGTCTAAAGTGAAGGTTACAAGCACAAATTTTGAAAATAAAAAAATCTTAGGAGATGAGTGTTCAGAGGTATATGCAGCAAACATTATTGGTGGTCAATGGTCGCTTGTAATTTGTTCCTGGCTTTTACAAGGCAAAATGCGCTTTGGTGAATTAAAGAAATCGATACCCAATATAACCGAACGTATGCTCACCCTACAGCTGCGAAAACTGGAACAGGATAATATAATAAAGAGAGAGGTATATGCTGAAGTTCCTCCAAAAGTAGAATACGAGTTGACAGCAATGGGATATGAATTAAGACCAATAATCCAGCAACTGGAGGAATGGGGAAAAAGGCACAAAGCACTATATGATAAATAAAATCATATCAATAAAATTTATAACAATAAGATTTATAATAAATTTAAAGCCTCGGCTGTTCGTACCGCCTCAATAGAATTACTAACATTTAGTTTTTCTAGAATATTCTGGCGATGCCTGTTTACGGTATTAATACTTATATAAAGTTTCGTAGCAATTTCTTTGCTGGTTGTTCCTTTACCAATTAAGATTAAAATTTCTTTTTCGCGCGATGTCAAAAGGTTTATGCAGTTCACGTACGTATCGACAGGAAAAATTTCTCCAGTTTTTGTATTAATGATTTGTCCTTCTATACTATTAGAAACTGTTGCCTTTTCGAATAGATAATTATAAAGACAAACCGCAAGCCACAAACCTCCTTGTGAGCTGTTTTTTAAATAAAAACTGCGATGTAAAATAGACCGATAATCTTTATTTTTATTTAGGGCTCTAATTTTACATTTTGTTGCATAATTTAATCTTTCATCAGGAGTTACTGTCTTCAAAAAATTAAAAAACTCTAATTCAAGGAGATGCCTTTGAAAAAGATCTTCAGGATGAATTCGTTGGTAAATGTCATCTTCCCAAATCGAATCGATTGTGGTGAAACTATAGGTTTTAATATCAAAGAAATTACCAAAATTGCCCGCTAAGATATAACTTTTATTACTGGCTAAATCTGATAAAACAGCCAATGAATTATCAATTTCCACATAAGATTTAAGCATTTCCAAAGCATCGTTCAATGATTTATTGCGCTCATCAGGTGCGTCAATTGATTCAAAAGAAAATTTAGTTTCTAGTTCCGAAATAGTGTTCATAATGATTTTTATTCGTTGCGATCAAGTAATATATCGGTTTAAAACAGCGTAGTTAAAAATGGTTATTTATAACTATTGCTGTAAATAAATCAAATTACATTCTTTGTAGATTATTTATAAAATTCAAATTTAAGAAAACATGAAGAGAATCCATCTAATTTTAATCTGCATATGTATTATGGCTGTAAAAGGGAATGCTCAAAAGCTCACTTCTATGAACTGGATAAATGAACCTTCAGAATGGGAAATAAAGGATAATAAACTTATTATGCAGGTGACACCACAATCTGACTATTGGAACAAAAGCCACTATGGATTTACGGTTTATGACGGTCCTTTCTTATATACCCAAAGAAGCGGCGAGTTTGAAGTGGTTGTAAAAATGAGCGGTTTGTATAAAACGCGTTTCGATCAGGTCTGCCTTATGCTGCGAATCGATGAAAACCATTATGTAAAAACTGGTGTAGAGTATGTTGATGGAATTTACAATATTAGTACGGTACACACTATCGATAAGAGTTCGTGGAGCGTATTGGGGTTAAAAGAAAAACCTAAAAATGTCTGGATGAAAGCTGTGCGCAGGTTAGATGCATTAGAAATTTTTTATTCTACAGATGGCGTTACTTATACGATGACCAACACGGTTTATTTTCCAGAATTTAAAACGGTACAAGTAGGAATGATGGCTGCTAGTCCAGATGGAAAAGGTTTTACAGCAACTTTTGAAGATTTTAAAATTACGCATCTTCCAGATCAGAGACGTTTAGAATGGCTGAAGAATAATCAATAGTCGTTTGAATACCTCAGAATTTAATTGATATAAAGGTTTATACTACCAAATCCCATCTTTTTTGAAATGGGATTTTTTTTGCTTTTTTTATAAATAAGATTGTATTAAAGTTAAATGAAGATCTTATTTGCTATTATTCAACTTTTAAATGGTTCAAAAATGAATTATAATGGGACTGTAGCACTAACTCAGAATTTTAAAGGGAACAAAATCTAAAAATGATAGTTTTGTAAAATACATTTCAGAAAATGACGTACTTTACACCATGTATCAAATTCGTAAAAAAAGCCCACTTCTTAAAGAAATGGAGAAGAAAGGAGAAAATAAAAATTGGTGGTGTACTTTATAATGTTACAAATGAAATACTTGAATTTTTAAATAATAATCAATGAAAAAAAATTTACTGACCTTCATTTTTTTAGTTGGCGCTTTACATACAGTAATCGGGCAAAATAATCGGATCAATACAAACAACAGCATTGGATGGTACAATTTTTTTGGAACATTTAAGATTTCAGAAAAATTTGGAATTCATACTGAATACCAATGGAGAAGAAATGAAATGATTACCGAATGGCAGCAAAGTTTATTGCGGGTTGGTGTAATTATAACTTAAATTCAAGAGTTCAATTTCGCGCTGGTTACGGCTGGATTGAAACCTATCCGTATGGGGAAATTCCTCTGAACGGAATGGGAAAAGACTTTACGGAGCACAGAATTTTTGAAATGGTTCAGCTGAATCATAAAGAAGGAATCGTTGATTTTTCGCATAGATTTATGTTAGAACAAAGATTTGTCGGCAGATATAGCTCAAAAAATGAAACAACAGAAGACGAATTTCCGTTATTAAACAGAATTCGTTACATGATCAGGCTTCAGCTGCCTTTAAAAGGAAACGAGATTAAAGACAAAACACCGTATTTAGCTTTTTATGATGAAATTTTTATTGGATTCGGAAAAAATGTAAATATGAACGTCTTTGATCAGAACAGGATCGGAATTTTATTAGGTTATAGATTTAATAAAAACATAAGAATTGAAGGAGGTTACCTGAATCAAACCGTACAACTGGGAAGACAAATAGAAGGCAAAAATGTTTTTCAAAACAATAACGGAATGATATTGAATACCAATTTAAATTTTGACCTGACTAAAACCAAAGAGAAATAAAGAAAAAAAACTTTTTAAAGATGAAGATTCTGAAGAATCCAGAGTTTAGATTAACTAATGATTTTAAAAGAAAGTTCAATTCATAATTATTGTAATTGACTTTATTATATAAAGTTATATTTCAATTATATAAATATATTATCTGTAACATAAGTAATTTTAGATAGTTAAAATATACAAAAAACAATAAATCATTTATATTATGGAACACTTACTTAACCAGGAAAACCTTGAAGAAATAAGATCTGTTATTGAGAAAAAAATTGCAGATGTACCAGGGAGCTATATTTTAATTGGCGCTGTGGGATCACTTTTACTTTCATCTTATCTATCTAATAACGGCTACGAACAGGCAGGATCTATGATTGGAAAACTAGCTTTGCCAATTGCCGGAATCGGATTAGCAAAATACAAAGATGTAATAGCTACTGCTGCAGAAAAAATAACAGAAAAAGTAGAAGAAATTTTACCAGAGCAACAAACTGGAATCACTGCAAACTAAGATATTTATTTTTAGTATAAAAAAAGTTCTGCTTAATGCAGAACTTTTTTTATACTATATTTTATCTTTTTAGAAAAATGTGATTTATCTCTAAATTAATAATTTTACTTTGATGCTGCAATTGCTACTTTTAACGCTTCAATTCCATCTTCAAGTGTTATTTTAAGAGCATGATTTTTATCTTCTATTTTAGAAATTATGTCCAAAATAATTTCCTGCACACATTTCCCGTATACTTCTCCTTTACTCTGCTGTATTTCAAAATTTCCGGTTATTATATAATCTGCCTTGTAAGAAAGGCCACCCACTTTTACGATATCAGATTCAGATGATAATTTTTCATCGCCTGCACCCCATCCTTCTGGTCGTGAATCATCTTTTCCGCAACCTATTACGTCTGATGAAATTTCCTGCCATCCGGGAAGATTTTCGAGAGCTTTTTTACTCTCTGTATTCACAAGAGCTTTAATGGTACCCTTCATCGGCATCCAGCCCTCAATTTCAAATCTAGCCAAATCATAAGCCAAATGAACTGTGGTTTCTTCAAAATAACCAGGTCCTGAAAAAGCATGATAATACTCGGCAATTAACCCATCATCATACAATACCATTGCAGACACACGATCACGCTGCTTTTCATTTCGCTTATCTGAAAAGCCATAAATTTCAACAGGCTTTTGTTCGCTGATTGCATTTATGATATCAAAGAAATGCACGCCGTGTTCTACCATTATTCCTCCCGAAACTTCTTCGTTCCAAAACCAATGTTCGGGTGGAAGAGATTCGTCCTGTGCATAGTTGTGCACAGCGGCATGACGTAATTTTCCAAGAGCTCCTAGTTTCCCCAAAGTCATTATTTCATTTATAAGAGGATTATAACGGATCATATGATCGATGGTAATGACGCGGCCGGTTTCGGTTTGCACCTGAAGTAAACGCTCCGCATCTTCGAGTGTAACTCCTGCAGGTTTTTCGAGCAGTACATGCTTTCCAGCCTGCATCGCAGCGCACGCCATCTCAGCATGCAGCGCGGGAGGAGTGACAATACTCACAATATCAATTTCAGGATCTTTAATGAGGTCTTCCCAATTTTCATAAAGTTTGTATTTTTCATTGGTATCAAGGCTACCTGAATGATCTGCTACGGCGATTACTTCAACCTGATCGAGTTTTCCCCACCAGTGATGAAGAAACTTACCGAATCCGCCATACCCAATCAAACCTATTTTATATTTTTTCATAATTACGATTTTTAGACCTTTTCAGGCGATTTAAATTAATATTGAAATCATTACCAACTTATGCGTACTATTGAATCTCCCGGAATTTGAAATTCATTATCATTATTACCTTTTACCTCGTTGTATAACAATTTATCTTTTAACTCTACTTTTATTTTTGATGAAGATGCCTTCGAAAGTCCATTGAATTTTAGCAATGCCATAAACTGAGTGCTTCCCACTAAATGAAAAGTAATGCTCTTTTTACCAAAGCGAAATTTAACAGCAGGATAGTTTATAAATCCTGTAGCATTAAGCTCTTTTATTTTAAAATATTGTCGCGGAACCACTCCGAAAGCCAAACCGGCGCCGTAAACTTCCTGACCTACCTCACCCGATTTCTCCCATCCATCGTGAATATCTTCTATCGGTATCCATAATTCTTTTTGCACTTCTCCCGTTTTGATTTCGTCAGCGATCATTTCTTGGGGCAGCAACGGCGGATAGTAATAGGCTAACCTTCCTGTAGCGTATTTAATAAATTCAGGAATTAAAACTTTTAATGCCGGAAGGATTTCAATACCTTCCGTAACCTCCATATAATGATGTAAAGCGGCATACACCTCAAATTCTTCATAAGCAGCAGTGTAAGGCGCATCACTTAAAGGAAAAACAGAAAAGAAGTTTGGGAAATTTTTACCGTATCCATAACTGCAGTCCCAAAGCTGAACATTTTTAAATACTCCGGCAAGACAGCTGTAACTCAGTTTAAGATATTTTTCATCGTTAGTTTCACGGTAGAGTTCTAGTAAAGCTCCTGCTGTAAAAGCGGTATTATTTGCCTGATAGAAAATATCAAATCCAAGATCTTCCAGACTTTTAATCGCACGGATGGCTTCATTCAAAAAACGCTTTTCACTGGTCAGCTTATACGCCATGAGCATTACATGAGCATAAGAACCAGGAACATCTTTTTCTCCTCCTTTTCCTGGTGCTGTTTCGGCTTTAATCACTTCATAAGTAGTCATTTTATAAAAAACCGGCCAATTATAGTCAAAATGATGTGCCGTTTTTACAGCATAGTCAACTGAATCAAGAAAAAGTTTTTCAGCAGGTTTATCTCCTCTAAGTGCCAAACGGGCAAGATTTAATAAAGGATGATGCAGATACCAGGAATCCATAACCATATCCTGTTTCTGCTCTTCCGAATTATCTAGCTGATCCACTAGTGAAGGATGCCAGCGTACAACGCTTTTAACTCTTTCATCATAAAAATCCTCCAGTCCCATATTTAAGTCTTCAAAAAGAGGATGTGACTTTTCTGCCCAAACCAGATACTCGTGAAGCGGTAGTTTAACAGCAAGCTGCACCATTATTTCTGCAGGTGTTTTGTAATCGCATACATAAGCATTTAGAAATGGTGAACTATTGGCCATTGTCCAGGATCCTTTATTGAGATGAAGCTGATCCATCACTCTATCTGCTATCTCGGGCCAGTTCTGATACTCTATCTCTGGTCTAGTAATATGTGGATAAATAACTCCCAGATAATCTAAAAATCGTGATGTAACTTCACTCTCTTCTTTTATTACATTTTCTTCCAATAGAACAAGAGCATCAGAAATAGTAAATTCTACATTGGCTGGAATTGGCTTTTTAGGATTTACAGGAAATTCAAATCCAATTTCGGGCCAACTCCCTCCTACCGTTTCTGCCAGCGAAGTTTCAGATGCTTCGCAGTAAGGAGTCATAGCGCTAAGATTTTGAAAATAGAAAACAGAACCATTTTCGGGTTTGGTCATACTAAAATAAATATGTCCCAAACGCGTCCCTACCTGATGAGAATGAATTTGTCCCGAAGTGTTTTCCACTCTTCCATCAACTGTTAAAGGCACTATATCACGAGGCCAGTAGGGAATCAATAACGAAAATGTAGCCGTGAATTTCGTCGTATAACGCAGTAAAGCTGGATTTGTTTCCGGAAAAGAAATAGTAATCGTGTAACGTCCTAGTCTTGTAGAAGCATTAATGAGTAAATTTCCCTGTTCCTCAACGACATCAGCTTTATCAAAATTACTGTTCATTCCAAAAGCTAATCTGAAGGCAATTCGCCCTTTCTCAGGCCATTGAACTGTTAGCCAAAGAGAATCTCCTGCATTATAAATCTGAATCTGGTACTGCGCCAGCATAATTTCGTGCAGCAATTCAGCATTGACGATATCAGCCTGTACAGTGGCTGTCCATGGAGTTACTGGATGCAACATAGATATTGGGTTTAAAATTAGACAATTCAAATTTGTCTTATAAACAAGAGTACTGCTTATATAATAGTGATGAAATCTTACATAAGTTTAAGATTAGACTATTGCTTTTAAATTAATGCTTTAAGAATTCATCTGATATTTCATTCAATGGCAATTATAAAACTCTCTGTATTAATTATGTAAAAAACAGATAATTTCAAAAATTAAATTTGGTTCACTTTAAAAAAAGCCTCATCAAGTTTAATGCTTTCTATTGTTTAAATGTTCTTCAACTACGAACATTGAAAAAAACTTTAAAGTGATATTCAGATAAGCTTTTATTAAGTATCATTCAAACTAATACAAATAAAACAAGGACTATGAAAAATTACCAAGACGACAAACAGCGTGATTTGTCGGTTAATAAATCCGACGGAACCAATAAAGCGCTGACCACCAACCAAGGCGTCAAAATTAATGACGACAACAATTCGCTGAAAGCTGGAGAAAGAGGTCCTTCTCTACTGGAGGATTTTATTCTGAGAGAAAAAATTACACATTTCGATCACGAGCGAATTCCAGAACGTGTAGTACATGCAAGAGGATCAGGTGCGCATGGTTTTTTTGAAGTTACAAATCCGATTCCAGAACTTACCAAAGCTGGTTTTCTACAAGAAGCTGGTCTTAAAACCCCCGTTTTTGCAAGATTTTCTACTGTAGCAGGTTCAAGAGGGTCTACAGACTTAGCAAGAGATGTACGAGGATTTGCCGTTAAATTTTATACTCAGGAAGGCGTTTTTGACCTTGTAGGAAATAATATTCCGGTATTCTTTATACAAGATGCAGCTAAATTTCCGGACTTAGTTCACGCCGTAAAACCTGAACCTCATAATGAAATGCCCCAAGCGGCGTCTGCACACGATACTTTTTGGGATTTTATTTCTTTGATGCCAGAATCTGCACACATGATTATGTGGCTGATGTCTGATCGCGCGATTCCGAGAAGTTATAGAATGATGGAAGGTTTTGGAGTACATACTTTCAGACTTGTAAATGCAGACGAAGAATCGGTTTTTGTGAAATTCCATTGGAAACCTAAACTGGGTACTCATGCCGTGGCTTGGGACGAAGCACAGAAAATCTCTGGAAAAAATCCAGATTATCATAGAGAAGATTTATGGCAGGCAATCGAAATGGGGCATTTCCCAGAATGGGAATTAGGTGTACAAGTTATTCCAGCAGAAGATGAACATAATTACGATTTTGATTTACTGGATCCAACTAAAATTGTTCCAGAAGAAACTGTTCCAGTAACGATAGTGGGGCGAATGGTTTTAAACAGAAATCCTGATAATTTCTTTGCAGAAACGGAGCAAATTGCTTTTCATCCTGGTCATGTAGTTCCTGGAATTGATTTCTCTAATGATCCATTATTGCAAGGAAGACTTTTTTCTTACACCGATACACAATTAATTCGTTTGGGAGGTCCAAATTTTCATGAAATTCCAATTAATAGAAGCATCGCTCCGACCCACAACAATCAACGCGACGGATTTATGCGTCAGGAAATTAATAAGGGAAGAGTAAGTTATCATCCAAATTCACTTGGAGGTGGCTGTCCTTATCAGGCAAAAATTGCAGATGGCGGTTTCTCTAGTTTTAATGAGCGTGTAGAAGCCCATAAAGTGAGAGAAAGAAGTGAGAGTTTTGCTGATCATTTCAGTCAGGCGAAACTATTTTTCAACAGTCAGACTCCTGAGGAAAAAAGTCATATTGTAAAAGCCTTACGTTTTGAACTTGGAAAAGTAGAAACTACTGCAATTAGAGTAAGAATGCTTGGAATTCTATCTCAAATTGATACACAATTGGCCGAAAAAGTAGCCATGGGACTTGGTGCTTCTGTACCTCCTATTTTGGAAACTCCAATAAACAAAGGAGTATCACCAGAAACGGAAGAAGCCGGAACACAGGAACCAAAAAATGTAGAGCAAACTGATGAAACTTCTCAAGCGTTAAGCATGGTTGACAATCCGACGAACTCGCCGACTATCGAATCCAGAAAAATCGCGATTCTTTGTACAGATGGTGTTTCTGAAGCTTCAGTGATGAATATGAAAAATGCACTCAAAAAAGCTGGTGCAAAAGGATGTGTTGTAGCACCACATTTAGGTTCTGTTCTTACAGATACAGACGGATCACTTGCTGCAGAATACAGTTTCTTAACGGCATCTTCAGTTTTATTTGATGCGGTTTATGTACCACATGGTCTTGATCTTACAAGTTTAGCAGAAAACGATGATGCATTAGAGTATCTAAATGATGCATACAAACATTGTAAAGTAATTGGAGCTGACGGTAAAGGATCTGAAGTAATAAATGCGGCACCTTTTGTTGGAAAGATTACAAACGAAGATCCAGCTTTAATTCTGAGCAGCGATCCTGCCAATGAAAACTTTGCACAGGAATTTATCAATGCCATGACACTTCACCGTTACTGGCAACGTGAACCAAACTTATACAATTAATATCCAAAAAATATAAAAATGAAAAATTCAGAAAAAAAAGGTCAGACTAATGCAGGTCAACCAAAAACAAGCCAAACCAAAGCAGTTAAAGATGATATTTCTAATATAAATATTGTTGAGCCTGCAGCTGATGCAGCTGGTGAACTAAAAGACTTATTTATTGACAGTCTAAAAGATATCTATTGGGCAGAAAATGCACTTGTAGGAGCATTGCCTAAAATGGCGGCAAATGCTACCTCTTCAGGTTTAAAAGGAACAATTTTGGAACATTTAGCGGTAACGCGAAATCAGGTGGCAAGATTAGAACAGATTTTTGAACTTTTGGGCGAAAAAGCAGAAGGCAAAAAATGTGAAGCTATGGCTGGACTATTAAAAGAAGGAGACAGTATTCTAGAAGAAACTATGCCTGGATCTGTAAGAGACGCTGGAATCATTAGTGCTTCGCAGAAAATAGAGCATTATGAAATCGCAACCTATGGTACTCTAGCTGCATTTGCTAAAACACTGGGTGAAAATGATGCGGCAAAATTGCTTACACAAACACTTGCAGAAGAAAAAGAGGCAGATTGCCTTTTGAATGATGCTGCGTTGAATGTTGTAAACATTGTAGCGGCAGAATAATACAACACATTTCATTTTATTTACATTACGCTTATACTTTTTTATGTTTTTACTTGATGCATCTGCGCTTCGGCGTGGGTGCATTTTTTTTCTATTTTTTCTATTCAAAATAAAAATTTTCTGTCAGAATTATATAAGTACTTAGATTAATTATATAATAAAATAATGCAGTTTAAATATACATTTGGCAGACTCAATTACAGGGAATTTCTAGCATCTAATTAATTAAAAAATGGAAAAAAATACTATTACACACGTTATATTAACAGGCGGAGTTGGCAGCAGATTATGGCCGCTTTCGCGAAAAAGTCAGCCTAAACAATATCTGGAGATATTTGATCAAAAATCTCTATTTGAAATGACAGTGGAGCGAAATGGCTTAGCAGCAGATAAAGTAATTGTTGTTGGAAATGCTGATAACTATCAACTGAGTAATAATGTGATGAATAAAACTCAGACTTCATACATTAATATTGTAGAGGCTTCACCAAGAAATACTGCAGCAGCAATTGCCTTTGCAGCTTTTGCGGCAGATCCCGATGATATTCTTTTGGTAACACCTTCTGATCATATTATTGATAAGATGGAAGATTATAATAATGCTGTTCAAAAAGCAGCTCAGATAGCCCGAGAAGGATATATTGCAACATTTGGAATTATTCCTTCGAAACCAGAAACAGGTTACGGCTACATAGAATACGATGGAGACAGTGTAATTTCTTTCAGAGAAAAACCAAACGAAACCACAGCAAAGGATTTTATAGCAAAAGGAAATTTTTTATGGAATAGCGGTATGTTTTGTTTTAAAGCTCAGGTTCTGCTTGACGAATTAAAACAATTTCAGCCTGATGTTTATGAAGCGGCAAAAGCGGCATGGCAACAAAATAAAGAAGGATTTCTGGATCTAGAAAAGTCGTTAGAAATTCCATCTATCAGTATTGATTATGCAGTAATGGAACGTAGCCGTAAGATAAAGGTTGTTCCTGCCTCTTTTGACTGGTCAGATTTAGGTTCTTTTGAATCGGTTTATGATTATCTGGCAACAAGAAATCATCCTGTAGATAAAGACGGTAATATGGTAATTGGCTGTGATAAACACACGACATTTCTTGGTTTAAAAAACACCATTTTTGTATATACAGGTACGGCAAATTTAATTTTACAAAAAGAAAATTCGCAAGAAGTAAAAGACATATACAGTGCTTTAGAAAAAGAAAATTCAGTTTTATTGAATTAATCTACACAATCTCGCCCAAGTTTAATGATTTAAAAAAATAAGATATGAACAGTGAAACTATACTTCAGATATTAGTAGCGACATTTGCAGCTACATCTTTAATGACTTTGTTTAGTTATGCGGTTTCGGCTGCTGCCAGAGAAGTTTACAAAGAGCCTTTGCTCCTGACCTATGTGCTTTCGTTTTTACATATTGAAGTTTCCGTGCAAACGAAATCCATTTTGGCTTGGGCATTGCATTATTTTATCGGACTACTATTCGTAATCGGATATCATCTAATATGGTATTATGGTATTATGGAAATTTCTTGGTCCTCAACCTTTATATTAGGTGCCTGCATCGGAACAATTGGAATAATTGGATGGATGATTATGTTCAGCATTATTCCCAAAAAGCCTCAAATTGATTATAAGGGTTATTACATACAGTTATTTATAGCTCACATGATTTTTTCTATTACTACATTTCTAATTTATGATTTAGTCAAATTTTAATAATTTACCAAAATGAGAATTATATAAGATTTGAGATTAATTATAGAATCTCGTGTAGCACTCATTTACAAGATTTGCAGCAGTTTCAAACTGTAAACAGATCGCAATTATGTTTTTAAAATTTCAAATACTATTTTCATCATTTCGAATCGCTTTGCTTTTTTGCCTAATCTCTGTCACTTCTTATGCACAGGAACAGCCTTATAGTGCAAAAGTCGCAAGCGCAGTAGAGACTTATGCGTTTCTTAGAGGGCAAAGTGCTGCTCTTAATGAGATAGCAAAACAGTTTCCGCAGCTAAAACCTGAAGTGGCATCAGCAGAAAAAAAAATGAAGGGTACTTTCTATCGGGCAGAAAAAAACATCGAGAAGTTTCTACAAAGCGAATTACAAATTTCACACTTTAAAATACTTAAAAAACAGATCGATTCTCTTCTACAGGTACAATTTAAAAAACCGATAGAAAAAGAAAAATATGCGCGTGATTTTCTGAAAAAAGCAAATGAACGAGTATACGCTATTAATGACACCATATTACATAAGCGCATTATGTCATTTATTTACCATGATGCGCCTCACGAAGAAATTAATGATGGGCATTTGAATTTTTTCTTAACGGAAAACCATCCAAAAGCACAAAAAGCAGATCTTAAAATTCCTGTACCGAAAAGCTGGCTGGCAGAAGAAGCTGAAAGTCCACAAACCATTCAGCAATTTACAAGCTTCAATGGTACTGGAATAGAAAAAATATTGCTTACGGCTTATGACCTTCCCGACCATCTGGATGGTATTACTCTTAACAAAAAAACAGTTTCAGAAATGCTTTCTCCTGAGAGCAATCTTATTCGAAGTGAACCTGCAACAATTGATGACATACCCGGAATGATGATCGAAGTTGAAGAGCATTTTAATATCGGTGATAGCCCCATGAAAATACGAATGCTTCAGTTTATGTTTGTTCAGGATAAAAAATTATACTGTATACAAGGAAGCGTCGGTCCAGTTGAAACCAAAATCAATCTCGAAATGCATCTTAAAAAATATGAACCTCTTTTTCGACTGATTGCCGCCAATACGGAAATAGAAAACTGATTTTACGTTAATTTAGTTTTGTTAAAATTTGATAAATTAAATCAAAGAAAACTTTACAATTATTCTCAAACAGTTCTTTACTTCTTTATTGAAATAGTATCAGAAAGATTTTCTGCGTTTATAAAGGCCGCAATATATTGTTGGACTTCATTGCGATGTTCTGGCGCAGTTTCAAAAGTGTTTAGATGAAAATCTTCATCCTGATCTACTATATGAATGATTTCTGTCCAGCCTTTTGAAATAAGACTTCCTTTTAATTTTATAACAGTGAGTTGTTGGCGCGGATCCAAATCTTTTCTCACTTGTAGTTGTATCGATTTTTCCATTTTTAGAGAGATCTAGCCTGTTTATAGTCTTTGAATATTTTCATCAAATTTAAAGAATTAGACTGTTTGTTGTGTGATCAAAAATGTTAAAAAATATTTTTATTAGCAACAATTCGGCTTCCAATTTATGTTACTTATAAAGTTATAAGATCATCATTAAATTATGTAAAATCGATTCCATCTATAAGATAACTTTGTATCATAAAACTTCTCCTACACTATCTATCTATTTACCGTTGTATCCAAATTTTATTTTTGCAACAACCATAATGAATTAAATCAACAGCTATGGAAACTCACAAAAAAAACCACGAAAACAAAGAAGGCGACTCACAAGATTGTGTTTCGTCTACTCGCATGTACAAAGGAAAAAATAATGAATTTATCTGTGTTAAAATTTATAAAGGGGATTGGGGCGACTGGGATGAAAAACCGCCTGTTAAAAATGAAGAAAATTATCAAGAAGGTGAAAATGACAAACTACATATTGAGTGAATAAATTTGTAACTTCTAAATACTTTTAATTTTTTATTTTACAAACGTTTTAATCTTTTAATTCTCATTAAATGACTTTTTTTACCTATAAAAATTATTAATAAATCCTATTTTTAAATATTAATTCAGTAGTTAATACATTATTAATTGACTGAAAATTAACACTGTAAATTTAACATTAAAAATTACAAATGGAAATTTTGATACATTCGACACAAATTATGTAAGAATCAGGTCGTTCATAAATCTACTTTAGCATACCACCAAAAAACTGTTCAAAAGCACCCAATTCTTAATGAATACACCTGGCGCAATGAATTATAAAAATTTAGGAGACGAATAATCACCGTCTTCATCAATAAAAGAGATCTGTGCATTAACTCGTAGCATTGCTACACCAGTTAAGCACAACTTTTTAATATGATTTGAAATTTATGCGGCTGTGTACCCTTCGGCACATAAGCTGAGGGTTTGGACATTAATAATGGCGTAAGCTGTTTTAAATTAGAAAAAACATGGACAACCTTGACATTAAAACAAATCAAAATACGAAACAAATAATAGGCATTGCCTGTTCGGCCGCAGTAATCAACAGCCTTAAGAAAATAATCAGCTCATTGCCAAATGAGACAAATTGTGCCTTTATAATCTTTCAGGATTTATCTCATCCGCAAGAAGATAATTTAGTAGAATTATTGCAGGAAGTTACTCCTATCTTGGTTCAGGAAATTGTAAACACGGCACATATGGAGCCGAATCATATTTATGTTATCCCAGAGAGCAGTATTTTAACTCTCGACCAGGATGTTTTAAAAATAAAAAGGCAAACCCGAGAAGAAAAAACTTCAGAATGTCTGGATCACTTTTTTGGAATTCTTGCTGAAAAATTTGGTAAGGATGCTATTGGCTTAATGCTAGAATGGTCGACTACAGACGGCGGTTTCGGACTTAAAAAAATTAGAGAAAAAGGAGGCATAGCTATTGCTGCAATAGATCAAATTGGTTTTTCGTTAAACGAAAGTACATCAAGCTATTTTGATTTTTTCGTAAAACCTGCCCAAGTTTCAGAACAACTTATTCAGATACAAAATGCTTCTCCAAATGTTAACCAAACTACTGAAGAGCAAAACATCTACAACACCATAATTGAACTGACTGGATTAAAATCAGGAGCTACTTTAGAAAAGTACAATCAACTTTTGGTTCAACAGAAGATTGCTAAGCGAATGGTGATCACAAAACAGGCCACAACTCAAAAATATTTAAATATTTTAAGAGACAATCCTGTTGAACAATATCAATTATTTTATGAAATTCACAGCAGTATAGCCTTTTTTCAGAACAGTGCAATTGATTTTGATCTTCTTGTAGAAAAAGCCTTTCCGACACTTCTGGAAAATAAAACCAGCAACGATTTGCGCATTTGGTCAGCGGGATGTTCTACCGGAGAAGAGGTTTATTTACTCGCAATTGTCTTAGATGAATTTCTAAATAAACACCAAAGAAATGATTTTACCGTGAAGATATTTGCTACAGATTTTTCTATCAAAAACATCGAAAAAGCAAGAGCAGGAATCTATTCCGATCAAGATTTAAAATATTTGGATGAAAAAAGAATTTCGCAGTATTTTATCAAAAAAGACAATAACTGGCATGTCAGTAGAATTATACGTGATAATTGCGTCTTTGCTGTTCATGACCTGACCAAAGATTTTCCTTTTTCAAGTATTGATTTCATTTCATGTCGAAACGTATTAAATGTTTTTGATAAAGAATTACAGCAACAGGTTGTCGCTTCTTTCCATTATTCACTAAAATCACCAGGATTTCTTCATCTTGGAAAAAATGATGTTGTAGAACTAGATGAGGAATTATTTGAAACAACATCTGAAAAAGGGAAATTGTACATCAGAAAAAATATACCTTCTCGTTTCTCTGCTCGTCCCGCTCTAGCAAAAGAACAAAATAGCGATAAAAAGCCTGATGAGAAAAGCGTAATTGAATCTATAAAAGATTTTAGAAAAATTACGGCAGAAGTATTGGCCGAACAGTACGCTCCTGCAGCCGTGCTAATAAATCAACGCTTTGAAATAGTTCATTTTAATGGAGACACTAGTCCATTTTTACAGCCTCCTGCTGGTACGCCAAGTTTCAATATTTTAAACATGGTGCACCACGAAGTTCGTTCTGTTCTCAAAAATTCGATACTAAATGCTGGAACTGAAAAGAGAAACCAAAAGCATAACGTTACAATTTTATCGAATAAATCTTTTATTACTTCTTTTGAAGTGGTCTATCTACCGATGCATACTGACCTTTTATTAGTGATTTTCAATAGAATACCATTGAAGCAAATCATTTCTGAGGCATCATTGCAAACCGCTACGGTAAAAAGCAACCTTGGTAAAGAAGAAGACACAGCACAATCTAGCGAAATGCAGCAGCTATATTTTGAAGAACTTCAAACCACTAATGAGGAATTACTTAAACGTACAGAAGAACTGGAGTCTATTAACGAACAACTTGAAACTGTTGCAGAAGAACTCCGCTCAAACAACGAAGAATTATCTTGTACAAACGACGAATTAAATGATCGAAGAAACGAACTTTCGGTTCTTCAAAATCTTCATGCTTCCGTTCTTAAAAATTTAAAAGAACCTATTTTGATTATAGATCAGAACTTTATTGTGCACAGTGCTAATCCTGCATTCTACCGTTATTTCAGAATTCAGGAAGATAAAGTAGAAGGCTTTTCGATATTGGAAGGTGTCAATATGCAGTGGGTTTCTACAGAATTTAAAGAATTGGTTCTGCAGAAAATCAACCGCAGGGAAATGGTGCAAGATGTCAGCGTGACTTTTAAAGCTGGTACATCTGTAAAAACTTGTTTTGTTGACTCTTCTGTAATAGAACAGGAAAATCATCATCGCATAATGCTGACATTTAAAGACACAACAGAACTGGAGCAAATTAAAAAAGAAATTTCAGTCCAAAATAAAAAACAGCTAGACTATATTCGAAAATTGGAATCTTTTACTGCTGCTGCCACAGATAAGTTGCTGGATCCTGTTCGTAAAATTCAAATGTTTGGAAAAAAAATAGCAGACAACGAAAAAGCATTAACACAAGGTGGAAAATATAGTTTAGAAAGGTTAATAAATACCTCTCTAAATCTGGACAGGCTTATTGAAGATCTTTTGCTTTATTCCAGAATTCATTTTGAACAGAAAAAACCAAAAAAGACCGATCTAAATCAAATTCTGAGAAAAGTAATCAATGAATTGAAAACTCCAATTAAGGATAGTGGTGCAGTGATTGAATCTGACGAACTTCCTCAATTGCCAGTCATCGCATGCCAGATGAGAATTCTTTTTGCCAGTTTGATTGCTAATGCGTTACAATTTTCGCACGAAACTTCGCCTCCAATCCTAAAAATCGAAATGAGACATGTAAAAGATAATTCTCATGAAAAAACAGGCTATGATTTGGAAACCGAATATGTAAAAATTTCATTTACGGACAATGGTCGTGGATTTTCACAGGATTATGAAAATCTTGTTTTTGATCCTTTTTACAAACTTCACCGCGACGAAAAACAATATGGAGCAGGACTTGGACTAGCATTGGTCAAACAAATTGTCTACAATCACCGTGGTCTTGTAAAAGTGGTAAGTGCGCCTGGAGAAGGTACCTCTATTCACATCTACCTTCCCGCAGTGATATCTTTTGAAGAACATTACAGTCATAATTAAGATGAATTTTCCTTTTTGGCTGAAACCGAAACTCTGAAAAGTTATTTATTTTTTGCTTTTGAGATAATGTTAATCGGGTTGCTATTTCTTTTCACTACAGTGGCAATCAAAATAATTGACAAATGATAAAAAATTCTGTTCATAGCGCCAAAAATGTTCCCTCTGATGTATTGTCGCCTAATGATTATATTATCGTCATTGGTGCTTCTGCAGGAGGTTTTCAGGCCATCAAAAAAATAATCAAAGAATTGCCTAAGGATTTTCGTCCGCCTGTTTTTATTGTATGGCATACGGGTGCTGAAACAACAGGCGTAATGCCCGGCGTACTTAATAAACTAAATAGCATATTTGCATCTTATGCCCTTGATGATGAAGAAATAAAGCCAAATCGCATTTACATAGCCCCTCCCGATAATCATATGCTGCTTATCGAAAACACAATTAAACTTTCTAAAGGACCTAAAGAAAATCATTTTCGTCCTGCGATTGACCCCTTATTTCGTTCTGCTTCCTATTATTTCGGTAGTCGTACGATTGGCATAATACTTTCAGGAGCTCTTGATGACGGAACTTCCGGACTGTGGAAAATCAAAATTGCAGGAGGTATCGCTGTCGTACAGGATCCTAATGATGCTGAAGTAAAATCAATGCCGGCGACTGCGCTGAGAGATGTTAAGACAGATTATTGTGCTCCAGCTTCAGAAATTGCCAAACTTCTTACTCAGATTATCGAAAATACCCCCCTAGAAAGTGTTTATGAGGATAAGCAAACCGCATTAGAAATTCAAAGTGCTGCAGGTAGTTTCCAAGCTGAACGTGAATCATTTAATCTAGGTCAACTTTCACCTTTCACCTGCCCAGAATGTCATGGTGTTCTTTCCAGAATTACAGAGGGAAATGTACAGCGCTACCGTTGTCATACAGGTCACGTATTTTCTGCGGCTGTTTTACTCGAATCTTTACAAAACAGAATTGAAAATGATCTTTATACGGCTATGGCTGGAATGGATGAATGCAGTATGTTGCTCAACCATTTGGGAGACCATCTGGCAGAAATGAACAATTCTTCTGCGGCGGCTTTCTATTTTATTAAAGCAAAGGAAACAGAGGCACACGCTGAGGCGCTGAGAAAGAATTTAAAAAATTTCCAACAACTTAGTTATTTAATGCCGGAAGCTGATTCTAAAAATTTGAAAAATGAAACAAAATGTTAACTTTGTTACATTGATGCAGCAACATGAAAAAAAAAGACACGGACAGCACTGACAAACGAGTGAAGCAATTACAGGACAAACCCGGAAAAAATGATTTTCTGATAACTGGAATAGGAGCCTCTGCAGGTGGAATCCAGGCATTACAGGATTTTTTTTCAAATGTTCCAAAAAATTCAGGAGTTGCCTATGTGGTAATTCTACATCTCTCACCTGACTACGATAGCCAGCTTACTTCCTTATTACAGCGTCACAGCAAATTAACTGTTAAACAAGTTCTGGATAAAGAAACTCTGGAGCCCGATCATATCTACGTAATCTCGCCTAATAAGCATCTTACAATAGAAAACAACAATATTACAGCTTCTTCCAATTTACTAATGGAAGAACGAAGAGCGCCGGTTGATATTTTTTTCAGAAGCATGGCAGACGAATTTGGTCCTCGTTCGATCGCAGTCATTCTTTCGGGTACAGGAGCAAACGGATCAATGGGTCTTAAGCGCGTAAAAGAAAGAGGTGGCGCATGTTTTGTTCAAAATCCGCGTGAAGCCGAATATAACGAAATGCCTCGCAGTGCTATTTCAACAAATATGGTTGACGAAGTACTTTCTGTTTCCAAAATGGCAGAAAAAATTATTGCATATAAAAACAGTATTCAAAATGTAGAAATTACTGATCATCCTGAAAAAAGATCTGACGATCAGCAACAAGCTCTTCGTGAAATTTTTACCCAGCTTCGCATTCGAACTGGACATGATTTCACTAATTACAAACGCCCTACCCTTCTGAGAAGAATTGAAAGAAGAATCAATATCAGCGGTCTTCCCGACCTGCCTTCTTACGCAGATTTTCTTCATGCCAATCCAGCAGAACCTTCTGCTCTTCTAAAGGATTTACTTATTTCTGTGACTAATTTCTTTAGAGACAAAAAACCGTTTGAAGTAATTGAACATGAAGTTTTGCCACAACTCTTTAAAGATAAAACCAGTCAGGATCAAGTACGTATCTGGGTTCCCGGATGTGCGACGGGCGAAGAAGCTTATTCTCTAGCCATACTCTGCGCCGAGATTACTATGGGAGCTATTGATGCCCCTAAAGTTCAGATTTTTGCCACCGACATAGATGATGCAGCGATTTCTCATGCGAGAGAGGGATTATATAGTCTCAACGATACAGCAGATGTTTCTCCCGAAAGGCTCAGACGTTTTTTTAATAAAGAAGGCGACCGCTACCGCATTCGAAGAGAAATTAGGGAAACTATCATGTTTGCGGCTCATAATTTCCTTAAAGATCCACCATTTTCACATCTGGATATGGTCAGCTGCCGCAACGTTATGATTTATCTGAATCATGTAGCGCAGGAAAGAGTGGTAGAAACTTTTCATTTTGCTCTAAAACCCGGAGCTTATTTATTTCTAGGAACATCAGAATCTGTCGATGGTGCCAGCGATTTGTATTCAGTCTACAACCGAGAAAATCATATTTTTCAGCGAAGACAGGTTACACCGAGATCGTATCCAATTCCGGAATCGACTCCTACCCTTCATTTCGAAAAATTTAAAACCGATACTATTACGCAGGAACAGGAAAAGAAAATTCTGGACAGAATTTCCTTTGGTGACCTCCACCAGCAATTACTAGAGGAATATGCACCGCCTTCTCTTGTTGTCAACGAAGAATTTGAAATTCTGCATCTTACAGAGCGTGCCGGAAGATATCTTCAGATTTCGGGAGGCGAACCCACCAAAAATCTTTTAAAACTTATTAAGCCAGAATTACGACTTGAACTTCGTTCTGCGTTATATCAATCCGGACAAAGACAAGCGCCTGTAGAAGCCCGCGGACTTAAGGTTTCTATTAATGACACTACAGAAATTCTTACGCTAAAAGTTAGACCAGTTCTTCGTCAAGGAGATACGGCTAAAGGTTTTATACTCGTTATTTTTGAACCAGGAAGTGATGACAGTACGCGCGAAATATTGCAGTCTACCGACGAATCATTAGCCCGCCAAATGGAAGAAGAACTCATAAGAGTCAAAATTCAGTTGCGTACAGCCAATGAGCAGCACGATTTTCAGGCCGAGGAAATGAAAGCTTCTAATGAGGAACTTCAGGCAATGAATGAAGAACTCCGCTCTGCGGCAGAAGAACTTGAAACGAGTAAAGAGGAATTACAATCCATAAACGAAGAACTTCGCACTGTAAATCAAGAACTTAAAGTAAAAATTGAAGAAACCAGTGTTGCCAGCAACAATTTGCAGAACATTATCAATTCAACAGATATTGGTACGATATTTCTGGACCGCAGTTTTAGAGTAGCTTTGTATACTCCTGCTGCAGGATCTATCTTTAATTTAATTCCAGCTGATTATGGTCGTCCTTTAACTGATATCACCCATAAACTGGAATATCAGCAATTGCAGCAAGATGCAGAAACAGTTTTAGAAAAACTGAATGTGATTGAAAAAGAAGTACGTACCACAGATGGCAACATTTATTTGATGAGGCTAACGCCATATCGTACTGACGAAGATCGCATAAACGGTATCATTATTACTTTTATCAATATAACAGAAAGAAAAGAGGCAGAAGAAGCTTTGCGCACTGCCGAAGAGCATTATAGACATCAGCTAGAGCAACAAGTTCAGGAACGAACTGCTGAACTCAAAGAAAGCCGCGACCAGTATCTGACTCTTGTTGAAAATACGCCTGATGTGATTACCAGATGGGATAAAAACCTGAAACTTATTTTTGCCAATTCTGCTTTTGAATATAAAACCGGAGGCGTAATAGAACAGTTGCTTGGAAAAACTTATTTGGAAATGGGTCAGCCGGAAGAAACGGCAAGACCTTATTTTGAAAGTCTTCAAAAAGCCTTCAATACGGGTGAGACTGTAGAACATTACAAAGCATTGTCAACACCGTCGGGACCGATTCATTTATATTCCCGTATGATTCCAGAAAAAAATGATTTGGGAGAAGTAGAAACGATATTGGCCACTGCACGAGATATTACAGATCTTAAAACAGCAGCCGAAGAAATTAAACGCAAACAGGAACTTCTGCAGGCAACTATGGACAGCTCACCCGATATGATTCAGGTTTTTGAATCGGTTAGAGATCAAAAAGGTGAAATTGTGGATTTTAAATGGATTTTAAATAACAATACTTCAATAGAATATTATGGCGATGTAATTGGAAAAAATCTATTGCAACTCAATCCTGGAGTTGTTGATGAAGGAATCTTTGAAACCTTTAAACAAGTTGTTGAAAGTGGCGTTTCGAGTTTTGCAGAGCGTCATTATATGCACGAACAGTTTGATGACTGGTTCTACCAATCTGCTGTGAAATTAAATGACGGAGTAGCCAGCACCACTGTAAAAATCACTAATCTAAAAAAGGCCGAACAGGAAATAAAATCAAGCAGAGAATTTCTGCGCTCTATACTTGACAGTTCATTAGATATTATTCAGGTATTAAAGGCCATTCGTGATTCGAATGGAAAAATTGTTGATTTTGAATGGGTAGTTCAAAACAGTAAAGGTTTTGATCAAAACCAAGATGTTATTGGTGAAAAGCTTCTTGATAAAAATCCAGGTGTAATTGAAGCCGGAATTTTCGACAAGTTGATTCAGGTTACTGAAACTGGTTTACCCGTTGAGATGGAACAATATTATTCTGACGAGCAATTTGAAGATAACTGGTTTTACCTCGCTATGGTGAGACAAGATGATGGCGTGGTCATGACCACCCGAAATATTACCGAACAAATCAGAGCTGAGAAGGAACTTATTGCTTTGAAAGACGAACTAGCCGAGAAAGCAAATGACCGTTATTTAGAACTTTTTAATTCTATAGATGAAGGTTTCTGTATCATAAAAGTACTGTTTGACGAAAATGACAAGCCTTATGACTACGTATTTATTGATGCCAATAAAGCATTTAGCAAACAAACGGGAATAACTGACCCAATTGGAAAAAGCATGCGCGAAATCAAGCGTGATCACGAGTCTTACTGGTTTGAAATATATGGCAGAATTGCTAAAACAATGCAATCCGAACGATTTGAAAATGAAGCCAAAGAACTAGGCTTTTTCTATGAAGTTTACGCTTTCCCAACCGGTAATCCGGAAGATCATCATGTAGCGGTGCTTTTTAATGATATAACACAACGTAAAAAAGAAGAAAAAAAGCAGCTTGCCATTTTAGAACTTAGCGATGCATTACGCACACTTTCTGAACCAGAAGATATCAAAAAGTCTGCTATGACTGTAGCTGCATCCTATCTTAATGCGGATGGTGCTTTTTATTATGATATTTTTTCTAAAAACTGCGTTACTATTCCACATTCTCATCTTCCATCCTGCCCTTTAATTGCTGAAGATGGACCATATGCATTGCTAGAGCCTCGTTGGCGGGAATATTTTTTGTCTCACGAATATCTTATTGTCGAAAATACAGAAAAAGAAGAACTGCTTTCGTCGAAAGAAAGAAAAAGATGGAAAAATGAAGAGATCGGAAGCCTTATTGGTATACCGGTTGTAAAAGATGGTGAATTATTGGCCATTCAGGCTGTGAGCCATAAAGATGCACGTCAATGGGAAAAAAGCGATGCATTACTTTTAAAAGAAACTGCTTTTAGAACCTGGACAGCCGTAGATCGTGCGTATGGACAACAAGCCTTAAAAACTTCTAAAGAGAAATACCGTTATCTTTTTGATTCTATTGATGAAGGATACTGTATTATAGAAGTTCTTTTTGATGAAAACGACAAACCATACAACTGGATTTTTGTTGAAGTAAACCCTGCTTTCGCAAGAAACAACGGACTTACAAATGCAGAGGGAAAAACAATTTTGGAAACAACGCCAAATATTGAGCATAAGTGGTTTGAAATCTACGGACGTGTCGCTAAAACCGGAGAACCGCTGCGATTCAAAGAAGAATCTAAAGCGTTGAAACGTCATTTTGATTTGTACGCATTTCCAGTCGGACATCCTGATGAAAATTTAGTAGCCGTCATTTTTACCGATATTTCACAACGCGTATTATCTGAGGAAGCATTAAGACATTCGGAAGAGCGTTTAAGAGTAACGATGAAAAGTGCTGTCGACTTCATTATTATTACACTTGACGTGGAAGGTAAAATAGAGCAATGGAACAGCGGTGCCGAACAGATTTTAGGTTATAGTCAAGAAGAAGTTCAAGGTTTAAATTTTTCATTAATTTTCACGGAAGAAGATCAGATTTCAGGTTTTCCAGAAAAAGAACTTGAAAAAGCACGGAATGAAGGTCTGGCAGAAGATAGTCGTTGGCATCGCCGAAAAGATGGTTCTCACTTTTTTATGCAAGGCATTGTTCGACCAATTTACAATCCTGAACTTACTGGTTACGTAAAAGTAGCCCGTGATATGACAGGACATCAGCAGGCACAGGAACAGCTGCGTGTTTTTGAAGAAAGATCAAGAATTGCACTAGAATCAGCCGGAATGGCATCTTGGGATTGGGATATCAAAAGTGACATTATTTCTTGGAATGAAAACCATTACAAATTATTAGGTTTAGAGGAAAAAGAAAATAATATCAATACTGCTTTCTTTGCCAAATTTGTACATCCTGATGATCAAAGTCTAGTATTGCAAAACCTGAAACATGCGGTAGAAACCGCTGGAGAGTTTATTGCCGAATTCCGAATTATCAGAGCAGATAATGGAAACGAATACTGGATGAAAGGTTATGGAAGTACCGTTGGTGCCGAAAATGGCCGTGCCGTGCGCATGGTTGGCGTAATGTTTGACATTACCGAACAGAAAAATTTCACAGAAGAATTAAGCAGACAAGTGAAAGACAGAACTTCTGAGCTGGAGCGCTCAAACGAAGATCTTCGCAGCTTCGCACATGCTGCGGGTCACGATCTAAAGGAACCAGTTAGAAAAATCAGGACTTTTCATTATAGAATTTTGGAAGAATTCGGTCATGTACTTCCAAAAGATATCAAAGGATATTTGGAACGAATCGAATCGGCTGCAGCTCGCATGTACGCAATGATTGACGGAGTACTTTTTTACTCTAAACTGGATTCTCAAAATGAACCAAAACAATTGATCAATCTAAATGATATTTTAGAAAATATTGAAGTTGATCTGGAAGTCGTAATTGATAATAAAAATGCCTTACTTACAATAAGTGATCTTCCTTCAGTTTATGGCCATAGTGCGTTGTTGTACCAATTGTTTTACAACCTCATTCTGAATGCATTAAAATTTTCTAAAATCGATGTACCACCGATTGTGGAAATTACCTCAACAGAAATAAAGGTTGAAGATTTGCCTTATTGGGAAATTCAGATTAAAGACAATGGAATAGGATTTAATCCAGAACAATCGCGTAATATTTTTAATGCTTTTACACGATTAAACAGTGCCGACCACTACGAAGGTTCAGGCATTGGACTAGCGCTGTGCAAAAAGATTACAGAACGTTATGATGGAAGTATAAAAGCGCAGAGCAGCCTTGGTGTTGGTTCAATTTTTACAGTGTTATTACCGGTTAATATTCAATCTTAAAACTTTTATTATGCATAATATACTATTAATAGACGACGATAAAGATGATAGAAGTTTTTTTCTGGACGCCGCCGATTCCGTATCCGAATCAATTGAGATATTAGCTCTTGAAAATTGTTTTACTCTGATAAAAGATTTGGAAAATAACAACATACAGCAACCAGAACTTATTATTATAGACATCAATATGCCCGAAAAAGATGGATGGACTTGTTTAAAAGAACTTAAAAGTCACGCCGTTTATCAAAATATACCCGTAATAATGTATTCTACAACAAGTCCTGAACATGGAGCTGAGCAAGCAAAAAAAATCGGCGCATTAGCTTTTTTCACAAAACCGTATGACTTTAAGGAACTTAAAGAAACTGTCAATGAAATAGCATTTCATCTCGAACAGGGAACGTTGATGGAAATAACAAAGGTTTCAAAACGTTTTTTTTAATTCTTAGCTGAAAAAATAATCATGCTTTTTAGTATTTGATTCTTCATTAATAAATAAAGCTGCCTCAGGGCAGCTTTATTATTTTATTCTCAATTCCATAAAACAAATCTTAGAAGTTATTCTCCTGTTGATTGTCCTGAGAATCATGACCATTTTGTTTTACAAGTTTGTTGTAAATTCCAAGTAGCAGAAATGGTGATGCCCACTGCCCTACAAAAAGTGCGGTATGTTTTCTTCCCATACATTTTAAAGCTAGTGAAGTTCCCATCGCAGCCAAAGAGGCATACAAAAATAAATCAGACGGTACTTTTGAAGTTTGTTCTTCAATTGCTTTTGCAGAAGCTCCTTCGGTGTTTTCATTTTCTAATAACATAACATTTAGTTTTTAAATTAATATACCGCAAAGTAGACCTTCATCCTACGGCATATTTACAGAATTAAATTTCATATTTACAAACTGAAAATAAAACAGTTAGTAAAACACAGATAATCAAAAGCCAGAAATGAATCTCATTTCTGGCTTTCGAATACATTAAGTAGCATTTGAGATTCAGATCTCTTACAAGGAATTTATCTTGAACCTGATCCCGTCGAACCTGTTCCATTTTCGTTACCAGACTCCTGAGTACCACTTGCGCCTGCTGCTCCACTTGTACCATTTGTAGATGTAGTATCCATCTGTGTACTAGTTGTATCAGTTTCTGCCGGCATGCCTTCAGATGGAATGGTCTGGTCAGTAGCATTAGATCCATCGCCTTCAGTATTCGCAGTATTGTTTTTACAAGATGTCATTATCGCGACAAATAGGGCTGCTGTGATAATCTGTGATTTTAACAACGTTTTCATAATAAAAATTTTTAAAGTTAGATCTCAAATGTATCGGGGTTAATTGCCTGTCGCTTACATAATTCAGATAACTCGCTTACATAATTATTTAAATTGGTTGATGTTACCTTAAAGATAAAATCACTCTTCTCTTACATCAGAATTATTTTGTGTTTCCAAAGCTTAAAACAAAATCTAGTAAAAGTGGAAATCATATAAATTCAACGTAAAATTATGTAAGTACCAATTTATCTGGCTTTTAAATTTGTTTTCCAGGTAACACTAACTATTTAAACCACAACATTTTTTATAGGCATTATCCTTATTGAATAAAGGCTAAATGGTCATAGTGACAAGAAATTTATTTTCGGAATAGCCCCTCCGAATAACAAACCAACTTGAAATTATGAGAGCAGGAAACTTAACTTTTTTAATCTACATCTTCTTTCTTTTTACAATTATAGCATCAGCGCAAGGCGGAGGACCACCTCCACCCGGTCTTCCTGACGAAGATCCAGTCGTTCCTATAGATGACCATGTGCCTGTGCTCCTTGCTGCGGGTATTATTCTGGGATACATAGTATCTATGTCACGAAGAAAATCTTAAACGAAAATCATACTAAATATAAACTATTGAATATGAAGAGATTACTAATACTTTTTTTTATAGCTTTTAATTCGCACTGCTTTTCCCAATTATACGTGGGCAATAGCTCCAGCATCTACGTTAAAAATGAAGTTTTATATGTAGAGCAAAATCTTAACCTCAGTGCAGATTCTAACTTATATTTACGAAACAATGCCCAGTTCATTCAAGGTGGGAGTACCATTTCGGGGAACACCGGATTAGGATCACTTTCTGTATACCAAGAAGGAACGTCGGATAATTTTGATTACAATTACTGGTGCTCTCCTGTTGGTGTACCTTCCAATTTGTCAGGAAACAGTAATTTCGGAATCTCACTTCTTGGTCGACCAGAAACTTCCACAACCTCAACTCCTGCGGTACTACTTCCTGCTGCAAATCTTAATGGTACTTCGGTTCCCCTTGCTATTGCTCCTTCATGGATTTATAAACTGATTAACGCGTCCAGTTATTCGCAGTGGATTTTGGTTGGAGGAGCTTCTACAATATTGCCCGGAGAAGGCTTTACTATGAAAGGTACAAGTGGTGTTGACCCTATCGATCCAGCAGGAATGGGAGTATCAAATAATCCGGGAAGTGCTCAACGCTATGATTTTATAGGAAAACCTAATAATGGAAATATCAGTATCACACTTGGAGCCGGTGGTGCTACACTAACCGGGAATCCGTATCCTTCTGCCCTGCATCTCAATGCTTTTCTACTAGATAACGACAATCTTACACTAACTGGTGGAACAGCCTATTTCTGGCAACAGGACAGAAATGTAAACTCACATTACCTGAGCGCCTACCGAGGCGGATATGGATCGTATTCTCCCATCAATGTAAATGCAGAGGGAATTTATGTACCTCCGACATTTAATGCCTACAATCAGGACGGAACTGTAAATTCGGGGCCGAGTTCGGGTACAGGATCAGTTGTTCAACGCCGTTATGCACCCATTGGACAAGGCTTTCTACTCAATGGATCAGCAAATGGAAATGTAATTTTTAAAAATGCTCATCGTATATTTTTTAAAGAAGGCACGGGAGTTTCTCAATTTGAAAAACACAGTCAGAAAACACAGCAGGAAACTTCAGCTGAAACTTTATCTTATTTTAGATTAAATGTCGTGATAAACAACCAATTTACCCGACAGCTTGCACTTGCTTTCCTTCCTGAAGCAACAGATGGTCCAGATCTGGGAATTGATGCCCTTAACATGACTACAGATTTGCCCGACGATGTTAATTTCTGGATTAGTGATGCCGCTTATTTGATACAGGGAGTTAATTTCGATTCCGCAAAAAAAATCCCACTTGCAGTAAAAGCTTCAAAGGAAACGGCATTAAAGTTTCAAATTGCTGAACGGGTTAATTTCGATACTTCGCAACCCATATATCTTTATGATAATCTTTCAAATTCCTATCACGACATCAAAAGCAAAACCTCCGAGATTCTTGTGTCTTCAGGTACATATTTAGATCGGTTTTTTATTGCCTTTGCAGACCAGACACTCGATGTAGAAGAAATTCCTAACAAAAATCAATTTGTAATTTATCAAGACAAATTCAATAAAAATATTAAAGCATTAAATCCCGAACTTCTTCTAATAAAATCTTTTAGTTTATATGATATGAAAGGACAATTGGTGCTAAATAAAAAATATTTGCAGGCAGAAAATCAGTACGATTTTGGAACTTCAGGTTTAGTTAACGGAGTTTACATCGCCGAATTTCTAACAGCAGACAATCAAAGAATCACAAAGAAAATAATATTATCGACGACTGGAAATTAAAAATGCACTAAACGTGAAACTAAACATACGATATATGCACACAAAATCTACTTTAAAAATTCAAATTGTAGCCTTACTATTTTTATCGCTAATGACCCCAACAGTACAGGCACAAATCGGAATCGGTACCATTACGCCAGATGCTACCGCTATACTTGATGTCACGTCTACGACACGAGGAATGCTCACACCCCGAATGACCACGACGCAGCGACTTGCGATTACAACCCCTGCAGAGAGTCTTTTGGTCTTTGACACTACAGATAAAGCTTTTTACTTTTATAATACCTTAACCTCAACATGGATAAAACTAGCGAATGAAAGTGGCCTTAAAAGAAATAATTACAAACTCGTCAAATCGGCTGCCGATCTGGCTCCTGAACTAGCTTCTGGTGGCGGTTCTGTTTATCTGCTCAACACCAATACTTTGTATGAAATCAACGGAACTATTACGCTGGCTTCTCCCATCAACTTAAACAACGCGTATGTCTCAGGACTTGACGCCAATGAAGATGTATTGTCTTATACAGGCGTAATATTTCAAGGCAACACCGGAGGAAGTATTCGAAATGTAACTCTTAAAGGCACAACTGCGTTTGCTATTACAGGTCCAGGCGCAGCAACCGCCTCGTCACTAATAGTACAGAATGTAATTGTAGACGGTATGACTTCGAGCGTCGGAACTATTTCCGGAATTGGACTTTACTTTGGTAACATTATTCAATTTGTTAATAATGCCAATGGTATTACCTATTCTAATATTGGCAATCTCTTGCTTAATAATCAAGCTTGGACATCGAGTAATAACGGAACTTTTGAAACTTATACAGGGGTTTTCGGACTTATACAGAAAAATAGTGGTTTTAGTACTATGAACGGCGCAGACGTAGCTATAGATGTAAGCAACAGCACACTGAATGTTGGAACGGGAGTAATTGTTGGAACCGTTTTCTCAGGCACTACAACAAATGCCTCGGGTTATATCAACAGATATGCAGCAACTTCTACCTACCCCGGATATAATTTCAGCACCGCTTGGACAGTCGATGCACCGGGAATTCCAAGAGAAGGTGATGCTGATGCAACCGGCGATATAAATCTCGATGCTGTAGTGGGATCCGGAGTAGCAACAAATTTTACTGGTATAGGAGTGCCGAGCAGAATAAAATTAAATGGTACTACGACCTCAAACAATCTTTTCCGATTTACTAAAGATGGTAATAACCGTATTACTTACAGAGGTAACAAAACCAGATATTTTCAAGTTAGTGCCTCCGTTTCTTATCAAGGAACAGGATCAGATAATACGATTGTACTTTATATTGCAAAAAATGGAGTGGTGTTAACGGATACTAAAGTTTATGGAAGACCTTCGAGCGGTTTCCTTTCCACCTCTGGCATTGTGGCACTTCCTGTTGTAGGAACCGTGCAGTTAAAGAAAGATGATTTTATTGAAGTCTGGGCAGAACGTTACGATGGAGCCGGCGGTATGTCAACCGTATCTTTAAATCTGAGCGCGAGATAATATAGTACTAAAAATAGAATTTAACATTTATCGATACTATTTTTACTGTTGATAAAAACACAAGTAGATTTGATTTGATTAACTTTGCGGCATGGAAGACAAAACAGTTCGCAGCGTTTCTGAGTTTAATAATGAGTTAAAACTTAAAGGATTTAAAGCTTTTCAAATTGAAGATGACAGTAACGCCACTCGTATTTACAGCCGCAAAGATTTCTTTAAAATCTGTCTGACTACCGGACACAGTAAAATTCATTATGCCGACAGGACTTTTGATCAGCAGGGAACGGTATTGTTTTTTGGAAATCCGCATATTCCCTACTCATGGGAAACCATTTCTACGGAATATAAAGGGTATACTATTTTGTTTTCTGAGGATTTTCTAAAACAATCTGAACGCTCGGAAAGTCTTCATCAATCACCATTTTTTAAAATTGGAGGGACACCCGTTTTGCATATTTCTGAGGAACAGCGAATATTTCTTAATACATTGTTTCACAAAATGATAGAAGAACAAAAAAGTGATTATGCATACAAAGATGAACTTATTAGAAATTACATTCAGTTAATTATTCATGAATCTTTAAAGCTTAGACCAGCAGAAAATTACAGCGAAAACAAAAATGGTGCCGCTAGAATTGCTTCGGTTTTTCTTGAATTGTTAGAAAGACAATTTCCTATCGAAAGTGCTGACAGTCCGCTTGTCATGACAACGGCAAAAGATTATGCACAGAGTTTAAACATTCACGTTAATTATCTTAACCGCGCAGTAAAGGAAACCACAGGAAGATCGACTACATCGCATATTACCGAGAGAATTGCAGCAGAAGCAAAAGCACTTTTACAACATACAGATTGGAATATTGCCGAAATTGCGTACGCGCTTGGGTTTGAGTATCCCACTTATTTTAATAACTTTTTTAAAAAACATACCGGAACAAATCCGAAATCTATAAGAGAAGCCGAGGTTTGATTTTCTTAATTTTTGGTTTGATATTCTTTAACGGCACCTACTGGTGTCGTTTTAATTTTGTAGCTGTAATTTAAACATTATTCAATGAAAATAATAACAGCACTTGCAATGTCTTTTTTAGTCATCGGACAGGCATTCGCACAAAAAGAAAAATCAATTCAAAATAAAAAGAAAATGAATACTACAGAAGAACATTATACTTTTAAATTAAGTGATAAAGTAATACGCCAGAAAGTAAGTTTTAAAAACCGTTACGGAATTATACTTTCAGGTGACCTTTATCTTCCAAAAAAAACAGAGCACAAGTTATTGTCAGCTTTAGCGATAAGCGGACCATTTGGTGCTGTAAAAGAACAATCTTCAGGTTTGTATGCCAATCAGATGGCAGAACACGGATTTGCAGCGCTGGCTTTTGACCCTTCTTACACAGGAGAAAGCAGTGGCGAACCTCGCAATGTGGCTTCGCCTGATATCAATACAGAAGATTTTAGTGCAGCGGTTGATTTTTTAGGTTTGCAAAAAAACATTGATCGCGAAAAAATCGGCATCATTGGAATATGTGGATTTGCAGGTTTTGCTTTGAATGCCACAGCAGTCGACAAACGTATCAAGGCTGTGGTGACAACCAGTATGTATGATATGACCAGAGTAATGTCAAAAGGCTACAATGACATCGTTACTCTGGAACAGCGTACAAGAACGCTTCAACAATTAGGCGAACAGCGGTGGAAAGATGCAGAAAACAAAAGTTTTGCGCCTTCTACAAATAATCTTCCTCAGAAACTGACTGGCGATGAACCTCAATTTGTAAAGGACTATTTTGATTATTACAAAACACGACGCGGATTTCATTCACGTTCTATCAATTCTAATGCATCATGGACAGCCACTAATCCTGTTTCTTTTATGAATATGCCAATTCTGACTTACATTAAAGAAATCAGTCCAAGACCTATTTTTATTATTGCAGGAGAAAATGCACATTCTAGATATTTTAGTGAAGATGCTTTTAAAGCCGCGTCAGAACCAAAAGAATTACTGATTATTCCAAATTCGGTACACGTTGATCTGTATGACAAATTAGACAAAATCCCTTTTGACAAGATAATCACATTCTTTCAAAATAATTTAAAATAATCAAACTCAATAACTGATGATTTCAGAAGAAAAACCAGAAGATATTTTTACCAAGCTTTCAAGGGGTGAAACGATTACCCCAGAGAATCCAGAAATGCATCGTTTACAGGAATCTTCTTTTAAGACAAAAAAATTATTGGTCAAAATGAACAATTCCAATAACGCATTAGAAATTAGAAATATATTAAGTGAAATTACTGGAAGTGTTATTCCCGAAACTACTGTTGTTTTTACTCCGACTTATATCAATTATGGAAAAAACATCAAAATCGGTAAAAATGTGTTTATTAATTTTAATTGTACAATGCTCGATTTAGGAGGTATCATTATTGAAGATAACGTTATGATTGCGCCAAATGTAAGCTTGCTTTCTGAAGGACATCCTACAGATCCTGAGAAAAGACAATCACTTATTCCGGGTCTTGTTCACATTAAAAAGAATGCATGGATTGGAGCTAATGCCACTATTCTTCCTGGCGTTACCGTTGGCGAAAATGCTGTAGTAGCTGCAGGATCTGTGGTCACCAAAGATGTACCCGCTAATACAATTGTAGGAGGAGTTCCGGCAAAAATGATAAAGAATCTTTGAGAAAGCAGTACTACTAAAACTCAAAATAAAATGAAAAATTTAATCGTTATATTGTATACCGCTGTAATTTTAACGGCATGTAATTCTAAAACAAATACTATGAATACAACAGAAATATTTCCGCAAGGCGAACCTCTTCCTAATGACTGGTTTACAGGCAACGCATTTTTAAAACCATTAGTGGGCAAAGATGAAAACAACGAATTCTCTGCAGGAAGTGTGAGTTTTGAACCTGGTGCAAGAACAAATTGGCACACGCATCCTAAAGGTCAGGTTTTATTAGTAATTGAAGGTCAGGGACTTTATCAAGAAAAAGGGAAACATGCTCAAATCATAAAAAAAGGAGATGTTGTCAATATTCCTGAAAATACAGAACATTGGCATGGTGCCGGTGCCGGAACAAAAATGGTTCATATTGCCATTACCAACTTTAAGGATGATGTACAAGTTACGTGGCTCACTCCTGTTACTGATGATGAATATAATGCCGCTAATAAAATCTAACTTATATTATTTTCTCACTTTCTATACAAACGCTAAATCTGATTTTAGCGTTTTTTTATCTTCCTCTATTTCATTTTAAACTTATAATAATATAACCAAATTCTCCTGATTTGTAAATCTTTATGTGTTCCTTATTATAACTTGTAATTACTTAAAAACAAAGAAACTTACCTTTAATTAAAATTATATAGTTATGAATGATTTACTGGAAAAATTTGAATCTGAATTAAGAGCATTTCTTGAATTCAGCTACAATTCCTCAGAAAAACAAGATACAGTCGAAAGGTTTAATGAAACTGAAAAAGCAGCATTTGAGTTTGTATACAATTCTCTTCTCAACGCTCCTGATTTAATAGCACGAGATGTTGAAGTTTCTACCCAACGCATCATTGACGAATTTATAAGGTCAAAAGATATTTAGTAGTAAAAATTCCTTTCTATGAGAGCCGATATATTTTATCGGCTCTTTTTATTTAATAACATTTTCAATTCTTGTCTTTTAATAAAGTGCGATATTATATAAAACGAGAAATTAATAATATAAAATACTGGTTATCAAGTTCAATAATTTTAAAATTATAAGATCAAATAATTTAATGCAGTAAAGTTATGAGCAACAAAAAGAAAATGTCTAGACGTTCGGCAATTACAGGAATGGGAGCTATTTGCCTCACGACAGCTTTTACCCCAGTTATAGGAGCCGATTTTAAATTGAATGATGAAAATTCGTCAACACTTCCTGAAGATCCTAAAACAAAATACCCACGACCTCCTTTTAAAGAACAGAAACAACCGTGGCCAGGTTTGGTAAGTAAAATGGATCCGCGACCAGATCACGGAGAAAAAAGCTATAAAGGTTCTGGAAGACTGAAAGGGCGAAAAGCACTTATTACCGGTGGAGATTCAGGTATGGGTCGAGCTGCTGCCATTGCTTATGCAAGAGAAGGCGCAGATGTGGCGATAAATTATTATCCTACTGAAGAAGAAGATGCTAAAGAAGTAATTGAGTTAATTAAAGCTGAAGGAAGAAAAGCAGTTGCAATTCCGGGAGATTTACGAGACGAAAGTTTTTGCAAATCACTGGTTGAGCAAGCGGTTAAAGCACTTGGAGGTTTAGATATTGTAATTAACAATGCCGCAAGACAACAAACGCACGAATCTATTTTGGATATTTCGACAGAAGATTTTGATGCCACGATGAAGACCAATATTTATGCTCCATTTTGGATTATCAAAGCAGCTCTTCCGCATCTAAAACCAGGTGCATCTATAATTGGAACAAGTTCTGTTCAGGCCTACGCTCCTACTGAAGATTTATACGATTACGCGCAGACCAAAGCGGCCACGACTAATTATATTAAATCCTTGGCGAAGCAACTTGCTCCAAAAGGTATCAGAGTAAATGGTGTTGCGCCGGGTCCGGTTTGGACGCCTCTCCAAGTAAGCGGTGGAGCCACAATGGAAAAATTGAAAAATTTCGGATCTCAAACTCCGATGGAAAGACCTGGACAACCAGTAGAATTAGCCTCTATATATGTACAATTGGCGGCAGAAGACGCAAGTTATGCTACCGGACAGATTTACGGTTCTAGCGGCGGAGACGGAAATCCTTAAAGTTGACTTTTTTATTAAATTAAAATCTAGAATCATGCCTTGGTATAACGGAGATTATCCACCATCTTATAAAAATCAGCCAGAAGAAGTAAGAGAAAAAGCGGTAGAAATCGCCAATGCATTGCTTACAGATGGTGCGGAAGAAGGAATTGCAATTGCGACCGGACTTAAACAAGCACGGGAACTCTTAAAAAATCATAAAGCAGAAAACGATAACTACACTAGTATGGAAAATAGCAATCAGAATTTGGAAAACGATGATGACGAAAACACAAATGAAAATGCAAACAGTGCGTACAGCGGATCAGGAAGTATGCAGCCTGGAGGCAGCACTGGTGAAGCTGGTCGTCTAAATGATGATCCAGAAGAAAATGACGAAGAAGAAACGGATCAAAACCAACCAGAAGGAAAAAGTATAGCCGAGGCGACAGATCCTTCAAAACTCGATCAAATTTAAGTCTTTGGCTTTTAAGAAAATTAAATATTAAAACTTTAAAATTAATTAGTATGTCAAGAGAAAATTATGATAACTACGATCAGGAAGATTTAGGTTATTACGCGGCAGATCACTCAGCCAGCGACGCGATTAATTCTGAAACTATGGAAACAAAAGATCCAGCCATCAATCAACATCAAAATGATTCACAAAGGCACAAACATACGCCTGATCATTTCGAAGATGAAGATGAGGTTTCTGATTCTTTCTCATCAGAAGAAAATGAAAATGACACATCTGATCCTTACTTTCAAAAAAATGCTTCTATTGCGCAAGATTTAGATGAAGATTTAAAAGACGAAGACGAAGACAAAGATGATGATGAAGACGATGAAGATGATGAAGATTTTGATAATGATGCCAACAGAAGAACATTAGATGAATCAAAGGCGGTTGAAGATGAGGATGAATTCTAATTCTGCAACAAACTATTTCAAAAATAAACCCTGAATAGAAATCTAATATTTCTTTTCAGGGTTTGTTTTTTTTCTCAGCAAATTTACTTACTTAATCTGCTGCGTATTTATTATTCCAATATAGCATCAATAAAAGTGTTACAATTATGCAAGATGCTGATCCTTCAAAGAATAAAGACAGACAATACGTTGCTACCGAAGGTTCTCCTCCAAACATAAATGCCGATGAAAGTGATTTTACATAGTGGTCACCGCCTTTAGCATAACTATAAATTAGAAGTGCTACAATACTTAATACCACTGCCGTGAAAGAGGTGATCATTGCCGATATGGCATTTGGTACAAAACCTACTTTTCCTTCAACGAGATTCATCTTTAAGGTTCTGTTTACGCCGTATAGTATAAATATCACATTAAGAAGTCTCAGATAAAATAGATTTGAAAGATTTAAAAGTTCCATAAGGAGAAAGAACAATCCAATTCCAACGAATATTAAAAACCCATTAATAATTTCTTTTGGTAATTTCATAATTATTATTTTTTAATTAAACAATAAGTTTTTGTAATACAGATAATTACAAAATAACCATAGAAAATTTCAGTACGATTTTACTATTCGTTATTTAACTTATAAAATATCCATTTGTCACATCCAATTTCTTTTAAAAAAAAACTCTCATAGCGCTGAGAGTTTCTTTATTCCATTTAAATCACTTAATAGAATCTGTTTTTATATTCTGATTTCCTTTTTGCTTGGAGCCATCTGTACCCGAACCTGTAGATCCCTCGCCTGTTGCTCCTGTAGTTCCATTTTTACCGTTTTGATCCGAATTTAAAGTTGCCGATGAATCGACCGCTGGACCAATTGTGTCGACAGTCATATCCATACTGTCAGATCTCATTTCGTTTGAATCAACTTTATTGTCATTTTCATTCTTTTTACATGAAATTAAAAAGGCTGTTATAAAAAACAACGTTACGATAGATTTAAAAAATGTTTTCATAGTTTAAAATTTTAGTTAATACTTTCAAAATCAAAAATAATGGACCGTGCAACACCGTATTTACATAATTCACACAATAATTTATAGAATCGGTAAAGGAGTTTGTGCAAAAACTGTAAATCAAATATTTAATCCTGTAAATAAAAGCGATCAAACTATTTGAAATTTGTAAGAATAGAACAAATTAGAAATCAGATAATTGAAATTGTATTTCTAATCCATCATTTTAAACAGAATCTTATGAAAGCAATAATATTATTAGCCACATTAAAAAAAGATGGTATTTCTAATACGGAAGTTCTCGTTGATTTTTTTGGAGATTTTCTTTCAAAGCAAAAGATTGACTTCGAAGTTATCAAACTAGTAGAGCATCAAATTCTTCCGGGAAGTTACACTCATCTTGAAGTCGAAGATGATTGGCCAGAAATCTATCAAAAGATTTTGGATGCTGACATATTATTATTTGCCACTCCAATCTGGTGGAACAATCATTCTTCTGAATTACAGCGATGTATCGAAAGACTCGATGAAGTTTTCGATATTATAAATTCTGGAAAGGATTCACCGCTTGACGGAAAAATGGGTGGTTTTATCATTACGGGAGATTCAGACGGAGTAGAACATGTTACCGGAAATATTTCGAACTTCTTTACTTCTATCGGCATTACGGTTCCTCCATACACTTCACTTGGCGTGATTTGGGAAGGTCATGGCAAGGATTCGAAGAAAACTGAAGCACAGATTAAACAATATTATACCAAAAATTACAGCGAAGACGCTCAGGCTATGGCAGAATCGCTAGCAGAAGCACTAAAATAAGAATCTTTAAAATTTAACTAATTGTATTATTTAAAACAAACAATATGAACACATCAGTATCAACAAAGCAAAATCAGACATCAAAATCTTTATTGAAACAAAATGTCTCTACTTTAGAAAGAGTATTAATGGTTACAAGTGGTGCCTATCTTTTATACAATGCACTATCAAAACAGAATAAAAGCTACACTCAGGCGGGTACGGCAGGCGCAATGTTGTTGAGAGGAATTTCGGGATATTGTCCGGTTTATGATGCCGCTAATCATTTAATGAACGACAAATCTTCTAATATTAATATTAGAATCAACAGCGTAATTGACAAACCTATTGGTGAAGTTTATGCTTTTTGGAGAGATCTTGAAAATCTGCCAAAATTCATGAGTCACTTGGAATCTGTGAGACCTATAAGTTCAACTATTTCAGAATGGACAGCAAAAGGTCCGGCAGGAATTGGAAAAATTTCTTGGAATGCTGAAATTATTCGTGATGAAAAAAATCAGCTTTTAAGTTGGAATTCGATTGAAGGTTCTTCTATCAAAAATGCAGGAAAAGTGGTTTTTAAATCAAACGGAAATGCTACTGAATTAGACATTACGATTTCATATCACGCACCTCTTGGAATTGCGGGCGAAAGCGCTGCCAAACTTTTAAATCCGTATTTTGAAAAAATGGTTCGAGATGATATTTCAAATCTAAAAGGATATTTGGCAACAAATCAAAACGTAACCCACTAAAAAATAATGCTACGGTTCTTGTATTTATTATTTTGTGAAAAACGCCTTCAAATTTGAAGGCGTTTTTTTTATTCAATAAAAAAGAGAAAGGTGAAGCTTTTACTTAAAACTTCACCTTTCTCTTTCCATAAAAATAGTATTATTTCCACGGATCTAAAACAACCTTAACGCAATTATCTTCTCTTTTTTTGAAGATATCATAGGCATGAGAAATCTCAGATAACGGAAGTCTGTGCGTAATAATATCATCCAATTTTACTTTTCCCTGAACTACATACTCCAGAAGTTTGTCAATATGTTTGTGTGCGGGCGCTTGTCCGCCTTTTAAAACAATTCCTTTATCGAAAAACTGTCCAAGAGGAAAATTATCATAATTTACAGGATAAACGCCTAATACCGAAACAATACCGTTTCTTCTCACGGCACTCATACAAGCTTCTAATACTTTAATAGAACCTTTTTCGAAATTAACAGTTGCTTTAATTCGATCTGCTAAATTCCGATCTGGTTCAAATCCTACAGCATCAATACAAACATCGGCACCGCGTCCGTTTGTCATGGCTCTAATTTGTTCGATAACTTCTTTCGGGCCATCCTCCCATAATAAAGTAACAGAATCTGTGGTTGCTTTTGCTTTATCAAGTCTGTATTGCAAAGTATCAACAATAATCACCAGTCCTGCTCCGCGAAGCCAGGCACTTTTTGCCGCCATAATTCCGACTGGACCTGCGCCAAAAATCGCAACCGTTTCCCCGCCTTTCACTTCTCCCCAATCTACTCCTGTGTAACCCGTAGGAAAAATATCTGTCAGGAAAAGCAATTGTTCATCTGATAAATCTTCAGGAACAACTCTCGGTCCAAAATTCGCATACGGAACTCGTACATATTGTGCTTGTCCGCCATCATAACCGCCATACAAATCGGTATATCCAAACAGTGCGCCTCCTTTTTCGGTTGCTATACCACCTTCTGGTCCATAATTTTCCGGATTACTGTGTTCGCAGTTTCCGGGTGAATCGTGATTGCAGAAAAAACAATTTCCGCAGGCAATTGGAAACGGAACCACAACGCGGTCTCCTCGTTTTAAATTCGTAACCGCAGATCCTGTCTCTTCAACAATACCCATAAATTCGTGACCTAAGACCATTGGCCTTGGCTGCGGAAGTCCTCCTGAATAAATGTGTAAATCTGAGCCGCAAATCGCAGTAGAAGTTACTTTTAAAATTATATCATCTTTCTCTTTTAAGATCGGATCGTCGACCGTATCATATTTAATTGAGCCTGGTCCATGGATAACTGCTGCTTTCATAATAATTATTTTTTAAATTAATTGGTGCTAATTACCTACAATTAAACACCTTGCGCTTACATCATTAATCACAATTCTTATAATATTCTTCAACTTAAAATAAAAAAGAGGCCTATTTTAAATTAATTAGGCCTCTGGGTGCTGTGCGAAAAAAACGGAATTTATGGTCTTGTGCCATTAATGGTATCTTTACGCTGAGGAACTGTCGTTGGATTAGTCGATGGAGTTCCTTTCTTTTTTCCGGTTTGTGGTGTGTGTACCGTGTCCGTTTTACGTGTGGGATGCTGTTTGTTTTTTTTATTGTAAACAGTATCTGTTTTTGTAGAAGATTTTTTCTTCTGAGGCGTTTCCTGAGCAGTTGCGATTCCGAAACAGAAAAGCATACATCCCGCTAAAAATAAATTTTTCATAACAATCAATTTTAATTAACAATTTGTTTTACAATACTATACAGCAAATTTTTAAAATAAATAAGGATGCTTTTTACACTATGAATATCACAGTATTATATGATTACCATTTTAATGAAGTTTGAAATCCTATAATTTATGTTTGAAAAAATATAAAACATCATTAGAGTTAATTCCTCAACTTTAAGAGATAAAAAATCAGAACTATTATGGAAAATAAATTTAAAAAAGGACAAAAGGTAAAACAGGAATTTGGCGGACCTGTTATGAAAGTAATAGGATTTGAACCAGAGTTAATAGAAAACACTATTACTCAATGGGAAGATGAGGAAGGAACTATAATTACAGGGAAATTTATGGATTCTGTTTTGGTAGATGCGCAAGAAGATACCGAGAATGTGAAATAAAAAAAGAGCGGAAAATATTTTCCGCTCTTTCATTTACTTTTTATTTCTTAATAATGCGCTATAATTTTTTTTCTTTCTTTCTCCTCTTTTAATTGCCAGTACTTTACCACGGCACTAACAAACTCTTTAAATTTCTCTTCTGTATACGGACTTGAAAAATAACTTTGCTTGGGAGTGGAAAATGTATCAATTAAAAAGCATTGTTCAAATACCAGTGAAAAGAATAAAAACGGACAATTTAACTTTTCAAAAAAACTCTTGTTTTCATCATCTTGCAAATTACTATCTGCAAATTGAAGAATGTTTGAAAAGAATAAAAAAGGTTTCAGTTTTTCGTATAAGGTATAACGCCTCGCTTCCTCAAATGTATTAAAGAAATGTACTAGGTTCCTTAGTTTTAGTTCGTAAAATATATTTTCAAACAACAACCTATTTTCCTTGTTTTCCTCAATTACTATTATAATTCCGTCTTTATTCATAGTATCATTTTTTGATTAAAGCAGTTACAATTTAATAGCACGAAGATCGAAGTTTATACCAATTTCACTTTTATAATTTCAGTACATCATTATATAATTTTAAGGTGTCATTAGTTTTTTTTGGAACTTCTAATTCAAAAATAATGCTCTCACAAGAAATAAAGCATATCAGTGACCTTATTAGATGGTATTAATTTTATTACAAACCAGTAAAAATTCAGTTTTACTTGGCGGTTTTCTCCAGTCTATTGCCATTATTTCGCGAAGCAACTCCTTCAGTTCTTGGTAAGGACCGGGCTTTACGGCATAATAATCGGCACCTAATTTGCGGGACAATTCAATATGCAAGGCACTGCTGCTGGTAGAAAACATAATTACTTTTAAGTTCTTAAAACTACTCGTACTTCTGATTTCTTTCAGGCATTCAAAACCATTTTTACAAGGCATGTTAATGTCCAGAAATATTATTTCTGGAGTAATCCATACTTTTTCATGGAGATTGTTTAAAAGTTGCTGACCATCTTCTGACACTTTCACATCAATTTCTGGTTCGAGTTCTCTGATTGCATCTAGAAATAAAATTCTGTCATCATCGTCATCTTCTGCCAGATAAATAATCTTACGGGAATTATTTTGTTGTAACATAGCTTAAAAATTATGCAGTTAGATAAAAAGACTAAAAAATCTGCAAAAATTTATACCGGAGGAAATATAAGCTTTTGTAAACCTACTAAAATTTAAAACAATGAAATTTAAGTAGTTATTATTTATAAATGTAAGAATTTTTTCTTGTTTAAATAAGAAAATGGCGATAATATTTTTGAACGGAGGAAAAACAGGTTGAAATTTTGTGGTGCTTATTGAAAAATAAGGCAAAACATCAAATATTCATGCGATATGGATAGAGATTATTACCATTATTAGAAGACAAGACTTTTCAACAGTCCAGTTGCAGAGAAAAAATTTCCATGTTATAATATAGTTAAAGTCCCATTCTTAAGGAAATAGGACTTTAAACATTATTATTTCTTCACTTTAAAAACCTTATAAAAAACAAAAAGAATTCCCAGCCAAATCGGAATCAATTCTACAGACAACTCCATATCTGTCATCCACATAATGACTAAAATTCCCAATAGAAATACGAAGCAGATGTAGTTGCTTATCGGATAAAATATAGAAGCAAATTTGGTTTTTGTATTTTCCTTGTCTTTCGTACGTCTAAATTGCAGATGCGTATACGAAATCATAACCCAGTTAATTACTAAGCATGAAACCACTAAAGACATTAAAATACTAAAAGCCTCTTCTGGCATTACTTTATTTATGATAATACAGATTGCGGCAAAGCAAGATGAAATTAAAATAGCATTAATAGGCACAGATTGTTTGTTTAACTTCTTTAAAAACTGAGGCGCATTTCCCTGATCTGCTAAACCAAACAACATACGGGAGTTGCTATAAACGCTGCTGTTATAAACCGATAAAGCGGCAGTTAATACAATTAAATTAAGCACATTGGCAATAAGACTTGTCAAAAATATTTTGTTGCCAAAGAGTTGAAACTCCATTCCGTTTAAATTTTGAAAAACCATTACAAACGGACTACTATCTGTCGTAATTTGCCTCCAAGGCGACAAAGCAAATAAAATAACCAATGCCCCAACATAAAATATCAGAATTCTATAAATAACCTGATTGGTCGCTTTCGGAATGTTTTTCTCCGGATTTTCTGCTTCGGCAGCCGTAATTCCGATAAGTTCTAAACCTCCAAAAGAGAACATAATTAAAGCCATGGCAGACAATAAACCTTGAAAACCGCCATTAGCATTTTTTTCAAAGAATCCTTTGGGAAAGAAACCTCCATCGTTATATAAATTATGAATTGTGGCGTGCTCTCCTCCTGTTCCGCTTACTAGCAAATAAATTCCGAAAAGAATCATGGCAATAATCGCAACCACTTTTATTATTGAAAACCAGAATTCTGTTTCTCCGTACACTTTTACAGAAGCAAAATTCAAGGCATTAATCACTAAAAAGAAAAACAAACTGGAGGTCCAAAGTGGGACTTCCGGCCACCAAAACTGTACGTAAACGCCAATGGCTGTAAGTTCTGCCATACTGACCAGAATATACAAAATCCAATAATTCCAACCTGATGCAAAACCTGCAAATGAACCGCAATATTTATAAGCAAAATAACTGAAGCTTCCCGATACAGGTTCTTCTACGACCATTTCGCCCAATTGTCTCATGATAAAGAAAGCAATAATACCCGCAATGGCATATCCTAAAATAACAGATGGACCTGCTAAAACGGCTGCCGGACCAATTCCGAGGAAAAGACCTGTTCCTATCGATCCGCCTAGGGCAATTAACTGAATGTGTCGATTGGTTAGTCCGCGTTTAAGCTGATTCGCTTCTGTAGCATCTTGATTATTTTTCACAGATTAGTTTTTAAGGGATTTAATTTTTTGAGAAATGTATGAAAAGCGAAGATAAGTTAAAAAAGGAATCCCGCAAAGCATGAAGATTGTGCTTTGCGGGATTCCTTAAAAGATTTTATATTGAATATTAAATAGATTTTAAGTGAATCCAAATTAGCAAATCAGCAACAAACGATATTCTCCTTCCCTTTCTTTTGGCGCTCTATGAATACAAGGCAGCACTTTTTGTTCTGGATGATCTACAGCCAAACGCCAAAGATGCATTAACCCAAGATTTACAGGTTCTGCATTTGGATTTAGCTGATAATGCAAATCAAAATAATTTTCTTTCAAAAAGTCTTCAAACTCCTCTTCCGGTCCATCGTGCAGTTTTTTTAATTGGGCACGAATTTCGGGAATCCATATTTTTTGTTCTGCCTGCGCATTAGCCACAATATCGCTTGCAGCTCCGTGATACGTGCACAAGAAAGTGTCTGTTGCAATGGGCGAACAATCTACATGAAACGAATATACATCTGTAGAAATAAAATCAAATTCATCGTCTCGCTCATAACATTTCAGCAAATTAAGAGAAGGCGAAGCTCCAAAATCTGTCAATAATTTTAAATCATTTAAGATCGTTTCTCTGGCTACATTTCCTTTTTTTGAAAGTTGTAGCGCGTTTAGATCTTCAGGATAAATTACTGTTATATTTTCTTTTAGGCTTAACTGAGTTACAATTTCTTTAAAATCACCTTCTAAATTTCTGTGCCAACACAAGGCATTCATTTCTTCTTTGAAATCAGTTTTTACCAAATCAGAAAAATTAGAAACGATACCAATTTGGCTGTTGTTAGAAAATGTGTTGTTCATAAAATATACAAAGCGATTTAATTGCTTTATGTCGCACAAAAATAAGTATTCCTATTTAGTTTTGATATTCATACAACTTTAAGTTTTTGAATTACCTCACAGAAAAATTCCCTAATACTTTAAACGTAAATATTTTCTCATATATAATTAAAAACATAAATAATTTTTATTAAATTTATTAAAGATATTCGCCACTTTAAAAACCACATTTACAAGTACTTATTTTATTTAATAAAATATTGTAAATGTTTCTTCGCCTTACTTTTTAAGATTTATAAATTCAGCATAAACAAGAATACAAACCATCAAAATTCAATAAATCACGTAATGAATTACTAATTTAATGCCTACAATTTTATGAAACATGTATTATTTTGCAGATTAATTGTTGCTACAGTGCTTCTATTTTCGTCATGGAACAGCATTGATGCACAAAACAAAAAACAGCCAAATATTCTGGTAATTTGGGGAGATGATATTGGCTGGGAAAATGTCAGTGCTTACGGCATGGGCGTTATGGGATACAATACTCCCAACCTTGACCGAATTGGTTATGAAGGAATACGTTTTACAGACCATTATGCGCAACCTTCCTGTACCGCAGGACGTGCAGCGTTTATAACGGGTCAATATCCTATTCGTTCAGGCATGGTCACAGTCGGAATTCCAGGCGATAAGCTTGGTTTGCAGGCTGCTTCACCAAGTCTTGCCGAAGTTTTGAAAAAAGCTGGCTACTCTACCGGTCAATTTGGTAAGAATCATTTAGGAGACCGAAACGAACATCTTCCAACGGTTCACGGTTTTGATGAATTTTATGGAAATTTATATCACCTAAATACGCAGGAACAGGCTGAATATTCAAATTATCAAAATTATGCCAAAAACTATCCCGGAGGAGCAGACGCTTTTGCTAAAAAGTTTGGTACAAGAGGAGTATTACATTCTTTTGCTACCGCGAAAGATGACCCTACAGTCGATTCCAGATTTGGAAGGGTTGGTAAACAAAAAATTGAAGATACAGGTCAATTGACTATTGAAAGAATGAAAGATTTTGATGCTGCCGAAGTAATTCCGAGAGCAGAAGGATTTATGAAAAAGGCAAAAGAAGATAATAAACCTTTTTTTGTGTGGCTTAATACGAGCAGAATGCATTTATATACTCACCTAAATGACAAATGGCGTCATGCAGCCGATACTTTAACCCATGATGAGGATATGCACGGCGGCGGAATGATGCAGCACGACCATGATATTGGTTTAGTTCTCGACTGGTTAAAAGAAAATGGACTTGAAGAAAATACTATTGTATGGTATTCAACAGATAATGGTCCCGAACATTCTTCTTGGCCTTATGGTGCAACTACTCCTTTTCGTGGTGAAAAAATGACCACTTACGAAGGTGGTGTAAGAGCCATTTCTATGTTAAGATGGCCAAATGTCATTAAGCCAAATCAAATATTGAATGGTATTCAAGCTCATATGGATATGTTTACCACATTTTCTACTATTGCCGGTGTCCCTAATGTAAATGAAGATCTTAAGAAAGAAAAGAAACAATACATAGATGGTATCAATAATCTGGATTATTGGCTTGGAAAATCTAAAAAGAGCAACAGAAACGACTTTCTGTATTATCACGAGAGCAGACTGATGGCGGTTAGACAGGGACCATGGAAAATTCATTTTAGCACACGAGAAAATTATTACGCCGAAATTCACCCCAGTGGATATCTCACCTTTAATCTTCGAAGCGACCCATTTGAAAGTTATGACAGTGTAGATTCTTATGGACATTTGGGACAAAGAATTTCTTGGGTTGTTGCTCCAATGATGGAACTTGTACAAGGTCATTTGAAAACTCTTGCAGAATATCCTCCGGTCCAAAAAGGAACTACTTTTGATATGTCAAATTTGGTACAGGATTTTTTGGCAACCCAGAAAGAAACAACAAAAAAATAATTTCATTTAGACTTTATAATTTTAGAAAAGGGGCAAAAGATATAAATATCTATTGTCCCTTTTTTCTTGAAGTTACTTGAAAATAGTAAAGTTTCTAAAATGACAATTTCTATTTCAATTCTTTGATTTTAATACTTCTAAAACTTACCTGATTGCCATGATCTTGTATTAAAATATGTCCTTTTTGTGCTTCTCCAAAATCTGGCCAGACTTTGTATTTACTTTGCGCTACTAAATCACGAAACGCCTGTGAACCTCTTTCATATTCTAATACTTTTACACCATTCAGATAATGTTCGACATAATTGTTCGGATAAACAACAACACGTCCTGTATTCCAATTTCCGGGTTTGCGGAAAAAGCGTTCTGTTTTTTTGGCTTTGATTAAATCATAAAGAGAACCCAGCGTGCGGTTTCCGTCTCTTCCCAATTTCGCATCCGGATGAAGTGCATCATCCAATAATTGATATTCTAGTCCGATAGCAGAACCTTTGCTTTGTTCATTCAATGTAACAAAATATTTAATGCCGCTGTTTGCTCCGTCTGTTAGTTTAAAATCAAATGACAAATCAAATGCTGCAAATTCCTGTTTTGTTACGATATCACCTCCATTGGTAGATTCATCGCCGTTGGATGCCATAACCTGTAAAATGCCTTCTTTCAATTTCCATCCTTTTTCCGGAAAAGTACTTTTGTGCGCACCAATCCATCCATTTGTAGTTTTTCCGTCAAACAATAATTTCCAACCGTTTTTTTCTTCGTATGAAGTCAACTTGTTTGGAACAAGACCCACCACATAAATTCCTTGCGGAAAAGGAAGTTCTTTTATATTTTTTGTCTGAACTCGAATATTCTTCCAATAAATTTTAATGCCAGCGTCTTTAGCTTTTCCAATTGCATGAACCTGCAACGCCATAATTCCCTCATTTGCCGACAGAGAATCTACCAAATAAGAAACCGGCTGGTCGTCGAGCCATGTTTTTACTGTTTGACCAATACATTCTATACGAACTTTGTGAAAAACATTTGGCGTAAAAAGAACCTGCCCTTTCGGATTATTTGAAACCGGATACAACCATTCTCTTCTTCCTTCATCATAAATTCCGCCGCTCCATTTTCGCGCCGTCGGATCTACATCATATTGATAACCATATACTTTTCCTTTTCCATCATTGGCTTTTGGATCAAAATTACTTTTAAACTGTACGCCAGAATTAGAGGTGCTATCCGTCATCATGGTTTCCATTTCCAAAACAAAATCGCCTGTTATGCGTTTGTCAGATGCTAAAAAAGAATTTGGTGATTTTTCTACGGTATTCCCCACGATCATTCCGTTTTCAACGCTATAAATCGCAGATCCTGTAAGCTGTTTCCATCCATTTAATGTTTTTCCGTCAAATAGTGACTCCCAATTGCCTGACTGCGCGTTGCAAAATAATGCTGACAATAAGAAAAATAGTGTTGCAATTTGTTTCATTCTGTATGTGGTTTAGATATTAGTAAGATTAAATTCTGGTTTCCATTTTTGAATGGAATCTTCGTATATTGATTTGTTCATCAGATGCACGCAGAAAGCAGTTGTAGCGCCTGTAATGACATTTGATGCTGGTAAAGTTCCGTCAGTAATGGTTTTATGAAATTCTTGCAACGCGTACCAGCTTCCGTCTTTTGATTTTTCTTTCAAAATTGGAATCCCACCGTCGTTGTTCCATTCAATTTTTGTAGCTCCAGTAACGCCATCCACTACTTCCAATTCTTTTCTGGTTGCCTTTTCAGGGAAAAAAACACCTTCATCAACCAGTAACTGAATCGTGCCTTTTGTTCCTTTAATTTTAAATAGATAATCGTCTTTTGCATTGCTGCACGTAGCGCCAAAATTTCCAATCATGCCTTCTTTGCTGTATCGTAGAATGGTTTGAACGTTATCGTACGTTTCTCTTCCATCTTTATAATAATCAATTCCGCCCGTTCCGATAATTTCGTCAGGATGTGTATTGAATGCCCAGTTAATAAAATCAACCTGATGAGACAGCAATTCGGCGGGCAAACCTCCAGAATATTCTTTGTACATACGCCAATTTATTTCTCTGTCGGTACAACCTGAAGGAACGGTTCTTCTCCAGCTTGCATTGCGATCCCAGCGGCAATCAATTTGCGTAACTTTACCGAGATAATTTTTATCAATCATCTCTTTTACTTTAAAATAAAGCGGCGTATATCGATATTGGTGACCAACTTGCAATACTTGTTTCGGATGCTGTTGCATTAAATTAACCAAAGCAATCGCCTGATCGGCATCGTAAGTCATTGTTTTTTCGAGGTAAACGTGTTTTCCTGCTTTGATTGCGGCTGATGCTATTTCGTAATGCAGGTATAATGGTACTGCAATAATGACAGCATCAATTTTTTGGTCGTCCAGAACTTTACGATAATCACTTTCGTATTTTAAATTATTTGTTTTATGAATGTTTTTCGCCTGATTAAGTCTAAATGGCAAAACATCACAAACTGTCTTGAGTATAAATTCTTCTGGCATTTCTTTCAGAACAAAACTTAATCCGTTGCCTCTGTCGCCACAACCAATTATGGCAACCGAAATATTCTTTTTATTTTCATTTAAAACAGCTGCTTGTATAATCTGCTGATGAAGCAATAATCCGGTTGTAAATAAACCCGTTTGACGTATAAAATCTCTGCGTTTCATGTGGTTGTAATACTAGTTAGTCATTTTTTAATTTTAGAAAAGCACTGCTTTCTTTTGTAGAAATACTTCCAGATTTGTTTTTATAAACAAAACAAGCGGCTATATTTTTTCTTTTTTCAACAAAATCCAAGGCTTTTTCGAGTCCCATAAGCATAAGTGCATTATCGTACGCATCTGCCGTTAAAGCATCTTCTGCATATACTGTTACACTTATAAGTTCGTTATTTTGCGGATAACCTGTTTTGGGATTGATGATGTGTGTAATTTTTTGTCCGTTACTTTCATAAAATTTCCGATAACTTCCTGAAGTTGTTACGGCACCTTTGTTTAATCTTATAATTTCACTAAAAGGCTGACTGTCAAATTCATTTTCTGATGGTGATTCAATACCAATTTTCATTTTTTCGCCAGAAGGCTGTTTGGTTCCTTTTACTCTTATTTCTCCTCCCAATTCTACCACATAATTATTGATATTATATTTTTCGAGTAAATCGGCTAAAATGTCAACGCTGTAACCCTGCGCTATTCCGTCGAGATCTATCTTTACGCATGGTTTTTTCTTAAACAAAAAATTTCCTTTCAATTCTATTAATTCGCTGTTTATACAGTTTTGAAGTGAAAGTATTTCAGAAGAACTCGGAATCGCATTTGTTTTCGTAGTTCCAAATCCCCATGCTTCAACCAAAGGATAAATCGTGAGATCAAAAAGTCCGTCTGTATCTTTATTTACCAATATTGATTTTTTAATGACGGTCAATAAATGTTCATCTAAAATGATTCCTTTCTCTGAATTATTAAACTGATTTATTTTCGAATAATTTTTATATAATGAAAGTGAACTATCCAACTGCATCAATTTCTCATCAATCATTTTCTTTGTAACACTACTGTCTGTTCCGTAATACACAATACTGTAAGTTGTGCCTTGAGCTTTTCCAGTAATTACATAACGACTCCAATCTGCTTGACGAAATGAGGTCAAACCGATCAATAAAAAAATTAAAAGCACTGATTTAGTAAATGGAATGTTTATCACTTCTGAATAATTAATTTGGATTTTTATTCAATTACCAAAAAGATTTATACTTTATAAAATTCTTCCCATTCTTTGCGTGGCGGTGGTCCCACAAGTAATTCGTTGGCATTTTTACTGCTGGTAATGATTTTATTTTTTCTGTCGAAAACAATTTTTTCGCCAGTCCATTGCGCTAAAACTCCAAGACAAAAAACCTGACTTAAAGGCCCCGCAATTTCAAAAGGCGAACGCGTTTTTTCTTCTCCTTTACAAGCTTTTAAAAAATTAGCAAAATGATTGGATGTACTTTCAGGAACATGCGGCAAACGCGAAGCCATTTCTTTTGCTTTTTCTTCGGGAATAATCGATAAAGTGCTTCCGTGCGAACCTCCTTTAAAAGTTAAATCTTTACTGTAAATAATTTTACCGGGATTTAATTTGGCTGGCATTATTGCACCATTACTTGGTGGCGGAATATTTGGATCAAGTCCTTGCTCGCCATAACCAGCAGGAATTGGCGGAAGATTATCAACACCATCATACCATTTGATTTCTACTGGCGGTTTGGTATCTCTTTTTGGAAATTTAAACGAAAGTGTCGTCGACATTGGAAAGAAAAAATCATTATGTCCGTCTAACTTAATAGGATCAACTTCATAAGGAAGTCCAAGATCTAAAAACTGATGCGCTGTATCGAGAATATGCGCGCCCCAATCTCCAAGTGCGCCCATTCCAAAATCAAACCAGCATCTCCATTGTCCATTGATAAATTCTTTGTTGAATTCATGTCCGTAAGTCTGCATTTGCCATATATTCCAATCCAAAGTACTCGGAATAGGTTCTGCGGGTGGAAAAGATTTAATTTTAGGATCCCAGCCGTGCCAGCGTCTTGGCGAATTCATGTGTGCCGTAATAGCGGTTACATCTTTTATAATTCCTGCATCTGTCCAAGCTTTAAACTGAAAATAATTAGCTTCAGAATGTCCCTGATTTCCCATTTGAGTCACCACTTTCGGATGTTTTTGGGCTGCTTTCATCATCAGTTCAACTTCGTTAAAAGTGCGCGCCATTGGTTTTTCTACATACACATGTTTACCAAGATTAATAGCCATCATGGTAATCGGAAAATGAGAAAAATCGGGAGTGCCAATACAAACAGCTTCAATCTGATTTCCCATTTTATTAAACATTTGTCTGAAATCTTTAAATCTTGGTACATTAGGAAACTGCTTCAAGATTTCTAAAGTTTGTGGCGCTTCCATATCCACGTCACAAAGGGCTACGATATTGGCTAATCCTGTTTTGTAAAGCTCGCGAATGATTTCTCCTCCCCGATTACCAATTCCTACGCATGCAAGATTTACTTTGTCTGCGGTTCCTCCTAATAATTTCAATTCCTGCGAAAATAAAAGATTCGGAATCGCAGCTGCAGCCGCTGAAGCAATTAAGGTATTGGTTAAAAACTTTCTTCTCGAATAAAATTGGTCTGACATAAATTGTGGTTTTTAGATAGTTCGTATAAAGCTGTAATTATCACATAATCACAACTTCAAGAGGTAGTGACAATATACGATTTTTGTTCACCTTTTTATTAAAAATATTTTCTATATAATTAAGGTTTAAGTAGTTTGCATTTTACCCATATTCAAAGTTGTAAGTTTATACCGAAAAAGTCCATTGTGAAAAGGATTTTTTAAAATAGCTTTTTTCTTAGATTTAAAATAGCCGAATATTCAAAGAACTTTATTATAATCGAATTTGAAATTACAAATCGTGTCAATTTTTAAACCTCATGATGCATTTGCAATCAAATTGAATGAAATTTTTGCTGTACGAATGATTTTCAAAATCTATGACAGTTTACTTTGAAAGAATTTGATAATTTTTTTGAAACTCATCTGTAATTTGAATACAATCTTCCGTAATCTGCAAACCTTTAATCGTTCTCTTTCTTCCGAAATTTGTATTCAACAAAAATTATAAAAGATGAAACATATTAAATTAGGAAATCAGGGCTTAATTATTCCGCAACTTGGTTTGGGATGCATGGGAATGACCGGTTTTGAAGAAGGAAATATTTATGGTGCAGCAGATGAAAAAGAAGCGATTCGAACCATTCATCGTTCCTTTGAACTCGGAGGAAATTTTCTTGACACTGCAGATTTGTACGGTCCTTTAAAAAATGAACAGCTTATCGCTAAGGCCATAGGAAATGAGCGTGACAAATATATTTTAGCTACAAAATTTGGTTGGGAAATCGATGATAACAACAAAGTGACCTGGGCAATAAACGGCAGCAAAAAATACATCATAAAAGCAGTAGAACGTTCGCTAAAAAATCTGAATACCGATTATATTGATCTTTACTACATGCACCGTTTGGACAAAAATACTCCGATAGAAGAAACGGTAGATGCCATGAGCGATCTTGTAAAAGAAGGAAAAGTTAAATACATCGGACTTTCTGAAGTGTCTTCTGAAACTATCAAAAGAGCACACGACATTCATCCCATAACAGCCGTTCAAAGCGAATATTCTTTATTTGAAAGAACCGTCGAAGAAAGAGGCGTGCTTAAAACAATGCAAGAACTCGGAATTGGTTTTGTAGCTTATTCTCCTTTGGGACGCGGATTTTTATCGGGACAAATTCGCTCTATTGATGATCTTCCAGAAAATGATTTCCGTAGAGGTATTCCGCGTTTTCAGGACAACTATTTTCATAAAAATATTGAGCTCGTAAAAGCTGTTGAAAAAATGGCTGAAGAAAAAAATGTAACTTCTTCTCAACTCGCTCTGGCATGGATCATTAGCAAAGGAATTGTTCCTATTCCGGGAACCAAACGTAGAAAATACCTTGAACAAAATATCGCTTCAGCCAATGTAGAATTAAGTCAGAACGATATTCTTAAACTTGAAAGTATCGTACCTTTGGGAACAGATACCGGAGCTCCTTATGACGAATTTAGTATGGGACTTCTAGATTAACTTAAAAAATACGCTTTTATGAATACTATTGCATCTGTATCTGCTTTTCACCGTTTGCTTTCACTTCCAGAGCCCAAACATCCAATGGTGAGCGTAATTAATTTATCTGAAAGTACTTTTCTGGACGATGAAATCTGGAAAGGTTTTGTCAATAAATTTTATTGCGTTGCTTTAAAAAGAGAGGCCACAGGAAAAATGAGATACGGACAAGGACATTATGATTATGATAAAGGCGTTTTGAGTTTTACTGCACCCAATCAGGTGCAGTATTTAGATTATCATAATATAGAATGCGGCGGGGGAAATCTGTTGATATTTCATGAAGATTTTCTTTTGAAACATCCGTTAGCGCAGAGAATATTTGATTTTGGATTTTTCTCTTACGCCGTAAACGAAGCACTGCATTTGTCTGAACAGGAAGAAAAGTACCTGATTGAAATTCTGGAAAGAATTGACAAAGAATGCCAGCATATCGATCATCATACGCAAGATATAATTCTGTCGCAGATTGATTTATTGCTCAACTATTCGAGTCGTTTTTATGAAAGACAATTCATTACCCGAAAAAATAATAGTCATGCCCTTCTCTCTAAATTTGAGCGATTCGTTAATGATTATTATAATGAAAATTCGGTAGAAAAAGGTCTTTTGAGTGTTGGCTTAATTGCCGAAGCACTGCATCTTTCGCCAAATTATCTCAGTGACTTTCTAAGAATACACACAGGACGCAATACAAAAGAGCATATTTATGAAAAGCTGATTAATAAAGCCAAAGAAAAACTTTCGGCAACTGAATTATCTGTAAGCGAAATTGCCTATCATCTTGGTTTTGAACATCCGCAGTCTTTTAGCACACTCTTTAAAAAACGAACGCAAATGGCGCCTTTAGAATTTCGGGAGAAGATTAGGAAAAACTAATTTTAAAAATGATTCCCTAATTTTTGACTAACATCAATTAGTCACATAATAAGGCATACTGTAAAGACATCTTACTGGTTTTCCATCTTTTACAGCTGGAGTCCAATTGGGACATAGTTTTAAAACTCTTTCTAATTCTTTTCCGGTTCCATATCCAATATCGTGAAGAATTTCTATGTTAGAAATACTTCCATCTTTTTCAATTATAAAATACTAAAAACGCCGCCTTGAAGAGCATCATTACTATCGGGATCTTTAGGCATGACGTAATTTTTATTTAAAAATGAATAAAATTTCTGTATTCCTCCTACATAATCTGGTCTAATATCAACTTCCATTATTTTATAAATTTTATTATCCTTTTCTGTTGAAGACTTATCGTTTTTAACTGCCTTTTGAGGAATAATTTTTTCCTTTCTGCTATATTTGATTGTATCTGCGGCTGAATCTTTAGCTGTCGGCTCACTTTTCTTCTGACAGCTTAAAAATAATAACAAAATTATACTAGCAAAAAATATTCTCCTCATCGATTTTTTTATTTTAAGATTGAAGTTCAGTTTTATTTTTAGTGAAGTAAAAAAACGAAAATTTTGAATTACCTGAATATTAAAATAGAAAAATTATATTTAAATGATTCTATAACGTTCATTTTAGGTTTAATAATCTCTTAATTAAACAACTACACAACATAATTATATAACTGCTTCACAATACTTTATTCTAAATTTATACTTCAAAAAACATACTGGTTTTAAATTTAAAATATACATCATGAATTTTTCAAATCAAAAGAATAGAACATCGAGCTCACGAACTTCTGAGAAAAAATATGTTCTAAAAAGCACTTCAAGCAGAACAAATGAAAAAAGTAATGGTGCAATTTTAAAAGATTCATTGAACCCTTTTAAATCACTTTAATATATAAGAACATGGAAGATAAAGTAACGCACAGCAATAATCTAAAAGGAAAAACTGTTGTGATAACCGGAGCAAGCAGTGGCGTCGGACGTGCGGCAGCAGAAGCTTTTGCTCTTGAAGGATGTAATTTGGTTTTAGCCGCAAGAGGACATAAAGGAATTGATGACGTTGTGTCTCACTGCCGAAAATCAAATATTTTGGCTGTTGGCGTTTATGCAGACATGTCTCTAGCAGAAGATGTAGAAAAAATTGCTGCAGTAGCTATGGCAATAAGCGGCAAAATTGATATTTGGGTTAATAATGCCGGAGTAATGGCCAGTGGAAAGTTTGAAGAAATTCCGATGGAAATTCATCAACAGGTCATTAAAACCAACTTGTTTGGATATATGCACGGAGCTTACAACGCCATTAAAATCTTCAAAGAACAAAATAATGGAATTCTAATCAACAATGTATCAATTGGTGGCTATATGCCTGCTCCCTACAGCGCTGTTTATTCGGCAAGTAAATTTGGCATAAAAGGAATGATGGAATGTCTTCAGGGTGAAATTTCAAATCATAAAAATATACATATCTGCAATTTATATCCGCAATTGCAAAATTCGACAGGTAATCTGCATTCAGCCAAATATTCTGGTTTTGATATGAAAATTTCTCCTATCGCTTCAGATCCGCGTGTTACGGCTGCTAAGATGGTGAAATTGGCCAAACATCCGAAAAAGGATGTGTTTCCAGATTTAAAAGCTGCTGCACTAACCAAAACTTATAAATTATTTCCGAAACCCATTATAAACGCTGCATCTGCGGTGGTTCGTTTAAAAATGAAAGGCAACACAACAAAAGAAGATGACGACGGAAATGTGCTTACAAAATCTAAAGAACCTTTGAGAGTTTATGGTAATCTGCCTGCTAAAAAAACTCCAGGTTTTGCTCTGCCATTATTGGCTGGACTAACAGTGGGTGCGGCTATGTTTTTGATTGCTAAAAAGTCTTAATCGATAATCAAACCTTAAAATTTAGCAACATCATGCTAAAATTGTATAAAGCGATACTTTAAACTATACGGTAAATTAGAATTCTCTTAGAGAATGATTTAAGCCTACCATTAATTAATTTAAAGCGATTTATATGATATCAGACAACTACTTTTTAGACCATTACCATGACAGCCATTTAACTTCTTACGAAGAACAGCTATTATTGAATTATGATAATTATCTTGAAGGAGGCCACTCCAACTCGTCTTTATCTGATAATCACTACGGACTTGAATTAGGTGATCTGCAAGATGAATATGCTGACGATCTGGAATTAGAAGACGATGAAAATGATTTGGAAGAAGATGAGTAATTTTTTTTCATTGAAAAAATAAAAACAAAAAGCTGTCAAAATTTGACAGCTTTTTTTGCATACATTAAATTCTAAATTTTAGTTTCGAAATTCGTTTTTAAATGTTTAAAATATTTTAAAGGAAAATCTTCACTACATAAAAAAATGAAAGTGTAAATTTTCTATTTGAAACTAAATTATTTGGGAAGCGTTGCCAGAAACTTCAATATATCATTTCCTATTTCTTCAACATGAGTTTCTAAAGCAAAATGTCCAGTATCATAAAATTTCACCTTTGCATCTGGAAGATCTTTTTTATACGCCTCTGCTCCTGGTGGTAAAAAGAACGGATCTTTGTTTCCCCAAACTGCCAAAAGTTTCGGTTTGTAGGTTCTGAAATATTCGTGAAACTTGGGGTATAAGATTACATTTGATTTGTAATCTCTAATCAAATCAAGCTGTATTTCAAGTGATTCTGGACGATCAAGAAAATGTTGATCAAGCGTATACGACTCCGGCGCAATTAAGGAAGGATCGGAAACTCCGGTGAAGTATTGAAATTTAGTTCCTTCGATCGTATAAGTATCTTTAAGCGCATTTCTGTTTTCGGGCGTATCTTTTTGCCAATATTTCTGAATGGGCTCCCAGATTTTGCCAAGTCCTTCTTCGTAAGCATTTCCGTTTTGAGAAATAATTCCAGTAATTTTTTCCGGATTTGCCATTGCCAGACGGAAACCAACCGGCGCTCCATAATCAAAAACATATACTGAAAATCTTTTTAGTCCAATTTGATCGATAAACGATTGCATTGTTTTTGCCAGATTATCAAACGTGTAAGCATATTTGGTTCTGTCTGGCGCATCACTGTAACCAAAACCTGGTAAATCTGGCGCAATCACATAATATTTACCACTTAACAACGGAATAAGATTGCGAAACATATGCGATGAGGTTGGATAACCATGAAGTAATAAAATAGTTGGCGCTCCCGCCTGTCCCGCTTCACGATAAAAAATAGTCTGACCATTTACTTCTGTCTGACGATAATGAATGTCTACAGCTGAATTGACTGTATTTTTTGAATTTGTTTTTACTTGTCCCATAATTGAAGAGTTTACTAACATAATAGACCATAATGTAATGGCTGTTAATTTCATTTGTTTAATAGAATTCATATTCTTTTTTTTATCAAAAGTAAATCCTATATTTGATCATTCAAAACGATTTATAATGATACAAATTATCACAAATTATGATTTATGAATACAAATGATCTGAAATTATTCGAAGCCGTCGCACATCACGGAAGTTTTACGAAAGCAGCAGAAGCCATGTTTACCGTTCAGTCGAATGTGACGGCACGTATAAAAAATCTTGAAGAAGAGTTTGGAGCGGCACTATTTACACGTTCCAACCGAAAAGTAGCACTCACGACAGCTGGAGAAACTTTAATGCTTTATAGCAAAAAGCTCAATCATTTAATTGAAGAAGCCAAACGTTCTGTTGGAAAAAATGATGTGATAAAAGGGCAAATAAAAATAGGATCACTCGAAACCATGATGACGATCAAAGGACCGGAATTGATTAATTATCTGGCTCTTAAATTTCCATATGTCGATTTAGAATTAAAATCCGATATGCGCGCAGGTCTTATCAGTGATGTCGTAAATTATAAACTGGATGCGGCTTTTGTTCCCGCACCTTTGGATATTCCAGAATTGAATCAGATTAAAATAAAAGAGGAAAAAATCGTTATTGTCGCGCCATCAAGTTTTGAAAATCTGGATGATCTTCTTGAAAAAAGTCCGCAAAAAGCAATAGTTTTTGATCAGGGCTGTGTTTTTAGAGCAAGATTAGAATCCTGGTTGGTGAGCAAAGGAATATCTCAGTATCATAAAACGGTCATGAATTCTATTGAAGGCGTGGTCAATTTTATTGAGTCTGGTATTGGTTTTAGTGTTTTACCTCAGGATATTGTGACTAAATTTTACGGAAACAGGAATATAAAAACATTCCCGCTTCCGCCTGAACTTGGTTTAATGACCACAATTTTGATTTTCAGAAAAGATGTTCCTCCATCGCCCGCATTAGAAGCTTTTATTCATTTATGTGAAAATCAATTAGACACTTTCTAATTTCATGGAAGAATTGCCATTTTCTGATTCAAAATCAATTTGATACTTTTTCCATTTCCCAGAGTATCTTTTTTAATTTGAATTGGATTTCCCTCGATTTTTTTATATTTCGGATTACCTTTTTCAGATAATAGTTCCAACGTTTCAAAAGAAATTAATTTCCCGGGAATAACGGCACCAATCCAATTTGGATCTGCTTGTTGCTGCCATGTTATTCTGATGAGCTTCTCGCCTGCTTTCATTACAACACTATTTTCATTCAGTCTTTCTATTGCTTTCTGATTTCCATAAAGCAATGATGTAGTCTCTTTTTTACTATTGATAGAAGAATTAATAACTTGTAAATCTGCTACTTTATCTTTTAATTGATCTGGCAATGAAGCTTGTTCATTATGAACATTTTGATTCGTTTTATCAGAACATCCTAAAACAAAAAATAAGGAAATCAGTGTTGCGAAATAATATATTGTTTTCATTTTATTGTTGAATTGGAAGAGTAAATACGTAATCATTTTTTTTCATGGGTTGATGACAATTCATGCATTCTATCACAAAATCTGCCCTTTTCCCGTACGGAATCAATGCTGTGGTTTTGAATCTTGCAAAACCCCAACCATAAGTTTCCTTATATTTTTGATCGTCTTTAATCATGTATTCTACTTGTTTAAAAGCGCCCATTGAAATATTTCCGTCCGCATCTTCAATTTCATCATAACCTGCTTTTGCCAAAATAGTTCCGTTTGGCCACGGATTTGTTTTCTTTTCGCGAATTGCTTTTACAGCAATATCATTTCCATAAATAAATCGCATCGTTCCGTTATCCAAACGCTGTGTCGTGCTTATTACCTCCCATTTCTTATAAGCGTCGATATATGCAATTCCATTAATCGTTTTTGGAATTTTAGTCAGACTTTGTTTTTTCTTTAAAGCTTCAGATTGGGTATCTAAAGCTTTAATTTTTGCAGTATCCTGTGGAGTATTATTTACTTTAAGACTCCAAATATATTTTTTAAGAACATCGAGATCTTGCTGAGAGATTTTCGCATTAGGATGCGCCATCGTATAACTGCTCAACGGCATTGCACCTTGCGAAATCTGATTAACAGATTCCCAAAGTTTTGCTTTTTGATCTGCTGGTGCTAATTTATCCCATTCTGAAAAATTAAGTCCATTTCTTCCTTCTTTAATATGTTGCGCAACGAGCCAGGAAACGGGAACTATTTTGTCGTACCATGTTAGTTTTGTTTCATTAGAATGACAATCATAACAAGAATTTTTTAGAATCGTCTGAACTTCGTGTGGCACTTTTACCTCTCCTGTTACGGGCGGATTTGTAATTTCTGGACGCATAAATTGTATTCCGATTGATACTGTCAGTATAATTCCCAGCACAATTAAAAGTGTCTTTCTCCTGTTCTTTTTTTGTTTTTCCATACCGCTTTTTTTAATCAATTTTACCTTTTTACTAAAATGAATGTTGTTTTGTATTGAAGAAAATCTGAAAACAAATCTTGCATCTCAAATTTCTTTTGACAAAGAAAGTGCTGTAGGGCTATTAAAATTAAAGAAAAAAGCGCGAAAGGGAAAAAAAGATTTTAAAGAGGAATAAAATCAGGTTGAATAAATAGCAGCAAATCTAAAATAAATGTAATCTGTAATACTTTTTAGATTTTTAAAAAATATCTTCTGTCGAATCATCGGTTTCAAATCAGATTATTACTTAAATTTGACTCACTTATTCAAAAATTTCTCATGAAGAAAGACAAGCTTTATCTTTTTACATTTTTATCCTTATTTTTAATTGTCTACATCTGCGGATATTTCAGCATGAATTATTTAGTTGATTTAAGTGCTGAACAATTCTTGAAAATTCAGATTGAATCTAGTAAAAGAGAAGCCAAAGAAATGGCAAATTTGGTTTCTTATCAGGCGCAACAAATCAAAAATCCGAAAGTTGTAATCGATAATGTTCAGAAAAGTATTGAGAAAACAGACATTCAAACTGGATTCATCTGCATGTTTGATCAGACAGGAAAAGAAGTTTGTCATCCAAATCCTGAAAAAATTGGAAGAATGGCGGGTCCCGAAGAATCGTATATTTCTAAAACTAAGAATGAAATCGATCCTAAAGATTTTTATTCTTATTTAAAAAATAAAACAGAAGGAGGCGGAATCAGAAATTACAATGATCCCAAAAAAGATTCTGAAATCATTTATTTATATCCTGTAAAAAACACAGAATGGATAATTGCGTCGCATGCCAACTTGAAAAATATTAGCGAGCAGATCAATAATCTGAAATTTTATTTCATTCTCGTTTACATTGCAACCGGAACGCTGATTATCTTATTATCCTTTTTTATGATTCGCCTTTTCGGAAGTCGTTATGAAAGAAAACTCGAAGCAAAAAACGAAAATCTTTTTAATGAAGTGGTAAGTTTATCCAAATTAAATTCTGAATTAATTCAATACAAATCAAAATTAGAATCTGATTCGAATTTAAAAACGCATGACGATTCCCTTTCATCACCAAAAGAAAGAATCTTAACGCATTTAAAAAGTGAAATTGTATCGCTAGAAATCGAGCAAATCGCTTACATCTACATGGAAAACACAATAACTTACGTTAAAGATATAAACGGCAAAATTTCAACAAGCAATAGTAGTTTAGAAGAACTTTTTACCGAATTGGACAGTAGTATTTTCTTCAGGGCAAACAGACAATTCATTCTTTCGATAAAATCAATAACCAAGATTTTAAAATACGGAAATAATCAGCTAAAAATTGAAGTCGAACCTAAGTCTGCTATTGATATTATCATCAGTAAAAATAAAGCCGCTGAATTTAAAGGTTGGTTAAATAGGTAAATAATAAATGATCACTCTAGATGTGTGTCAACAATTTCAATAATTTGCGGTAAGTCATTGATCGTATTTACAATTGTTTTACCATTTTTATCCAATAAAATTAAATTGGGAACTGTGCTAATATTATATTGTGTTGAAATTCTATTTTTTATAATCGGCAAGTTCGAAAGATTTAGCCATGGCATTTTTTCTTTTTCAATAGCCTTTTTCCAATTATTATAGTTATCATCAATACTTAGACTTACAACACTAACTTTATCACCATATTTATCGTGAAACTTTTTTAGATTTGGAATTTCTGCTCTGCACGGACCGCACCAACTAGCCCAAAAAACAAACAGCATCATTTGCTTACCATCTCTCGCCTCCTCAAAACTGTAGTTCTTTCTGTTTACATCTGTCCAATTAAAATTATCTCTATAACCTCTTTCGTTAAGACTTATTCTATTTGTAATGTAATTTTGTAGTACGCTATAAGATTTGGATTTTTTAATTTCACCAGAAAATAGTGATGAAAGCTTATTTAAGTAAGAAATAGAATAATCATCTCTGTAATTATATAATTGATAAAGCAACGCATAAGATGAGGGTTGTTGTTTTATTATGACATCAGAAACTATTTTTTTTAGATTAGTTTTCATAGACATTTTTGCTTCCTGCGAGCCATCTAAATCTACTGTATAATTAATCATATTCTGATAAATTGACTTTCCGTATGCAGTATCACTAGTTATTTTAATATTTTCATTTCCTAATAAAACGTTTCCCCAAAGAGTTTTTTTATTCTCCTTGTCCCTAAAACTCAATGTTCCAATTCGTTTGTTATTTTTAAGCAGCCAAAAAAATGTGGTTTTAGGTTCCTTTACTTTAAAATTATATTCAAATTTTCCATTATTGGCTTTCATTGTATCTGATATCGCAGTTGAATCTCCAAGGAATTCAAACCCATGCATCTCGATGACCACTTTATCAAAATCTTTGGCAACATTACTAATATCAGCTTTGATATTACCACTATTGCTGTTTTCCTTTTTGGAGCAAGAAAATGAAATGATAATTAGACCGATATACAATAGAATATTTATAATTTTCATATTTCTATAATTTAAATTTAGGATAAGTCATTTTATTAAAAATTCTAATTGCTAACAAACATAGAATACTATCTATGAAATTAAAATACCAATTCGTTTCAAAATTGTGGTCAAACAGTTCATTTGAAATAAAAGCCGCACTAGATATTGAAAATATAATATAAAAATAAAACCGTCTTATTTTTAAAAATAAAACGGTTTTATACTATTTCTGTAAATTTATCTCCATCCTAATTCAGGAGCAATATGTTCTAATATCGATGATAAAACATGTACATTATAATCGACGCCCAAAGTATTCGGAATAGTTAGAAGTATGGTATCTGCTTCCTGAATAGCTTCGTCCTGAGATAATTCTGCAATTAGCTTATCTGGTTCTGCCGCATAACTTTTTCCGAAAACCGCTCTTTTATCACGTTCGATATAACCAAAGCTATCTGCTCCTTTTCCTTGTGCTCCAAAATAATATTTATCCTGATCGTTCACTAAGGCAAAAATAGAGCGGCTTACAGAAACTCTCGGTTCACGGTCATGTCCCGCTTTTTTCCAGACTTCTTTATACAATCGTATTTGTTCGGCCTGCTGCACATGAAAAGGTTTTCCATTTTCGTCATACTTTAGCGTAGAACTTTGCAAATGCATTCCGTTTTCGGCAGCCCAAATTGCGGTTGCATTTGATGCCGCGCCCCACCAGATTCTTTCTCTTAATCCTTCAGAATGAGGTTCAATACGCAATAATCCTGGCGGATTTGGAAACATTGGATACGGATTTGGTTCTGCAAATCCTTCGCCTCTTAGTCCTTCTAAAAATTGCAACGCTTTTTGGCGCCCCATATCAGCATCGGTTTCATTTTCGTTTGGTTCATAACCAAAATAACGCCAGCCGTCTATAACTTGTTCCGGTGAGCCTCTGCTTATTCCTAATTGTAAACGTCCTCCCGATATTAAATCGGCTGCACTGGCATCTTCCAACATATACAACGGATTTTCATATCTCATATCGATTACGCCCGTCCCTATTTCAATTTTACTTGTTTTCGCGCCAATGGCAGAAAGTAAAGGAAAAGGTGACGCAAGCTGCTGCGCAAAATGATGTACACGAAAATAAGCACCGTCTATACCTAATTCTTCTGCAGCTACAGCCAAATCGATTGATTGAAGAAGTGTATCTGCCGCTGTACGAGTTCCGTAAGCTGGATTATTTGACCAATGTCCAAATGACAAAAATCCTATATTCTTCATAAATGATTTAGTTTTTTACTATTCCAAATATACGCATCAAAACGGAGTAATTTATAAGTTTTAATTCGTATTAAAGAAAGTTTAACAGGTATATTTTATTACCTTACGAAAATATGTCATCAAAAAAAGACATTCCATTTATGGATCACAATTATAGATAAAAGTGAAGTTTCAGCTAAACCAAAACCTGAATTATAGGATTAAATGCTTTTGAAGCAACCAACACTTTTTGCCCTATTTTATAATCTTTTGCCTCTTCTTCTGTTGCAATGACTTTAATAATAGTATTTCCAGAAGAAACTTGCACAATATAAACGATATCACTTTTGGTAATACTGATTATCTCCCCGGTTAATTGAAATTTACTACTGATTTTTTGTTCTGTAAAAACCGTTTGTGGAGTTCCTTCTTTTACAATTTTTCCTTTATCCAGAACAATAACTTTGTCTGAAAGTTTAAAAATTTCGGCAATAGAATGACTGATCATCAAGGTAGTCAATTCATATTTTTGATGAATTTTCAAGATGTAATCTTGAAGTTTAAATCTCATATCGTCATCAAGCGCTGATAATGGTTCGTCTAACAAAAAAATTTCAGGTTTACGAACTATTGCTCTGGCCAAAGCGACGCGCTGTTTTTGTCCGCCTGATAAATTTTGCGGTTTACTGTTTTGCAGTGATTGTAATTCCATTAATTCTATCAACTCAGCAACCATATCTTTAGAATCATTTTTGGATAAAGCGAACTCCAGATTTTCTTTTACCGTTAAATTCGGAAATAAGGCAAAATCCTGAAATACAAATCCGATAGAACGCTTTTGAACAGGAAGATGATTTTTTTTTAGAGAATCATCCCAAAGGGATTCTCCCACTTTTATAGTTACTTTTTCTGCATTAGTAAGACCCGATAAAATGCGAAGAATAGTCGTTTTACCAGCACCAGAATTTCCATAAATAGATACAAATTCTCCTTTTTTGATAGTCAGAGAAATATCGAGTGGCAACTCGCCATCTGCTGTTTGGAGCATTTTATAAGCATCAATTTGTATCATTAATAAAGGGTTGTTTTTCTAGATTTATTATTGATTAAATGAACGGCTAATAGAATCGAAAAAGAAAATAAAAACAATATTCCCGCATGTATATTGGCATGATCGTAATTCATCGATTCTACTTCTTCGTAAATTGCAATCGAAACTACTTTGGTTTCTTCGGGAATACTTCCTCCTACCATTAAAACAACGCCAAATTCTCCTAAAGTATGCGCAAATGTCATGATGATCCCGGTAAATAAAGAAGCGCTGATATTAGGAAGCAAAATTTTGGTCAGTGTTGTAAATCTAGATTTTCCTAAGGTAAAAGAAGCTTCCTGCAAGGCGGGCGAAAGATTTTTTAATCCCGATAAAATCGGATTCACCATAAACGGCAAACTGTATAAAACCGAAGCCAGAATTAATCCTTCAAAAGTAAAAACCAATCGTAAATCGAAATAATCAGCTAAAAATTTTCCAAAAGCATTTTCCGGACTAAAAGCGATTAAAAGATAAAATCCTAAAACGGATGGTGGCAAAACCAAGGGTAAACTTATAAGCGCTTCTACAACGGCTTTCAGTCGAAATCGACTGTAGCACAACCAATAACAAAGCGGAATCGAAACCACCAAAAGAATCAATGTGGTAATCAAAGCCAGTTTTGCGGTAAGCCATAAAGGATCTAGATTAATCATTGGCAGATAAACTTACTTCGTTCGTTTTTATTAACGCCAAAATGCTGTCGTTTTCTTTTAAATTCAATTGTTTGCAGGCATTTGTCGTAATGATGGATTTTATATTTTCTCCATTCATAACCAAATTAATCTGACTTAAAATTATTCCTTTTTTGATGGATTGAATGCGACAAGGAATTTGATTTTGAATGCTAATTTTCATATTTAAATCTGTCGAAATAATTACCTCTGTTTCCTTAAAAATGATAGTAACAGGATTGTTTTTTTCTAAGTATTTTGCAGTTTCCGGCGTATCTAAAACAATCGAAGAAAAAGTAAAATTATTCGAATTTACTTTGACTAACGAAATACCTTCATGCGATTTAATTTCAGCAATAATTCCTTTTAATACATTCATTTTGTCTTCGTATCGTATCCATAATATTTTAGAATCGCAATTGCTTTTTTTGACGAAATAAAATTATAAAATTTCAAAGCGTTTGCATTGTCTTTTCCGTGTTTTAAAATCACACAACCTTGTTCTAAAGCAGCATGACTTTTTTGTGGAATAATATAGTACTTCCCTCCTTCTTTTTTCATGTTTGGAGTCAGCACGAGAGATAAAGCAGTAATTCCGATATCGGCATTTCCTGTTGTAATGAACTGAGTGGCTTGTGTAATGTTTTCGCCAAAAACCAATTTGTCTTTTACTTTACTGTATATTTTATAGAATTTTAAACTTTCAACCGCCTTTTCACCATATGGCGCTGTTGCTGGATTTCCAATGGCTATTTTTCGAATTCCACTATCCAAAAGACTATTGATTTTAGTTTTGTCCGGATCTGTTTTTTTACTCCAAATCACCAATTTCCCAACCGCATACATTTTTATTTTGGAAGCAGTTAATTTATTCTTTACCAATTGATTGGGATACTCCATATCGGCAGAAAAAAACAAGTCAAATGGCGCTCCGTTTGAAATCTGTTCGTAAAATTTCCCCGAAGCTCCATACGTAATCTGTGGATTTATGCCAGGATTTTGAGTTTTAAAAACTGAATTTATAGAATCTAGAGCGATTTTAAGATTCGCCGCCGCAACAATTGTAAATTTCTGTTGTGCCTTTGTACTTCCAGAAAACAATATTAAAAGCAAAATCAAATGCGGCAAAAATCTTTTTCGGGTCTTCATATTTAATCAATTGATTGCATTCATTTATATAGATGAGCAATTTGTAATTGTAAAAATAGGGATTCTAGAGGAGAATAAGAAACGCTGTGACTAGAAGATTTACATAATACTGTTTATTATTTCCCAAACAAAATCAAGAGTAAGAAAGGTTTTTGAACGAGATCCAAGCTTTAAATTATTTGTAATATTGTTTTTTATATTTAGATTTTACAAAATCGAAACATTTATATATAACGCCAATCTTGTTGTAAAAATTAATTTTGAAAAATATTATAAATACTTTTTTTTATGAAAAATGCTCTTTTGTTTTTAATGTCCATTTTCTTGTTTTCCTGCCAGCATAAAGAAAACAAGAATACTACTGTTTCTTCTTCAGACTCGATTCAAGCGAGCAAGAATGATGCAGAAAATAAAACAGAAAACATCTCAGAAAACAAGCAAGTTGGAGATACGATTTTTATGAATTATAAGAATGAAAAAGACGTTTACATTGCTGATGCTGCTGTAGATTCTATTCATTCTAAAGTATTTATAAAATTTAAAAATGAAATATCGGGAGAATTGAATGGTAAAATTAGTACACCTGACGGAAAAGGAAATATTCGTTTCAATCAAATTATTTTTCCAGATAACTCATCAGACGGACCTTTTGGAATGGATATTAAAATTCTACTAAAACAAAAAGGAAATCACATTTTAGTAATCGGACATTCGCAAATGGCCGACAATCCGTTTTATGGTAAATTTAAAGTCGAGCTTGAGAATAAAAAATCTGTAAAATAATTACGCAGATTTGCAAGATTCAAAAAAGTCGAATGCTCTTTTTTCTGCATAAGAATACGTTGAATTTTTCATAGGAAAAGCACAATGACCACCGTACTTGGGAGTTTCTAGGTAGACATACGCGCTTTCTTTCGCAATTGTTCTTGGATAACATCTTTCTCCCAAAAACGGATCATCAAGTGAATTAATAATCAAAACCGGAGTGCTGATGTTTTTTAATGAAAATTCAGGCGAAACACGTTCGTAATATTCATCACGGCTCGCAAAACCATGAAGCGGAGCTGTAAAATAGTGATCCACTTCATCAAAAGAAGTAATTTTATCAATCTGATCGCTGTTTATAAAGTCAGGAAATTGAGCCGCTTTGTGTTTCAGTTTTCTTTTGATATCGATGGTGAAATTCTTCAAATAAACACGATTAAAACCTTGTTTCAACACTTCAGCACTTGTTGCAATATGAGTTGGAACCGAGATCGAAACTGCCGCCTTGATTCGTTTGTCTATTTTTGTCCAGCCTAAATAATTTAAAAGCTGCACACCGCCCATTGAATAGCCGATTAAATATACATCTTCAAATCCTTTTCTGAAAGCAAATTGTACGACTTCATCCAAATCATCTACCGCACCATGATGATACAATCTTGGAAGACGATTCATTTCTCCGCCGCAAGTCCTATTATTCCACGCAAAAACAGAAAATCCCTTTTGCTGAAAATAAGCCGCGCAACTATTGTTGTACGTTCGTCGGGAATCTCCTTCTAAACCGTGACATAAAATAACCGCTTTTTTGGAATCGTTTAGGATAAAATCGATGTTGATAAAATCTCCGTCACTTAGTTCTTGTTTTTCCCGCGTGTATTGCGGAACTTCAAACTTTTTAAACAATGCAGCATAAATCGTAGAAATATGCCTGTTGCGATACATTATAGAAGGAAAATTGTATTCTGATTGTTCAATTATCGGCATAAGTAAAAAGTTTTACGGTGTAGCTTTAAACAAATTTAAGAAATCAATCAACACCATATTTAATAGTGCTGTTTTTATTTCATTTAAAAAAATACTTTTAGAAATTTTAAATTTTGTTTTTTTATAAAATAAAGTTTTCTATTTGATAAAATTTTCTACATTTGCCATTCAACAAAAAAAGAAATGAAGAACTTAATTACCAATATTATTAACATCAATATCATTATTCGCCATGATGGTAAGGAGTGTCATTTTAATTAAGTTTACAAATCGATAAATTAAAACCTCCTTAATCGGGAGGTTTTTTTGTTTTACGACAACATGAAAAATACAATATCAATTATTATTAGCACAATTATTAGCACCTGTCACTCCTGACGAGTCGGAATTATATTGTCTATAATCAACCTTTCTCAGTCAAAACGAGAAAGGTTTTTTTTTATCTCAAAATTGAAATTAACCTTAAAACAAAATTCAAATACAACAAATGAAAGAGCAGTACACATTAACGATTTACACCGAAGACCGCTTTGATTTAATCAATAAAATAAGCCTTGTCTTTAGCAGAAGAAATATTAAAATTGAAGGTATTACTATTTCGATTTGTGAAATTGAAAATGTTTACAAATACACGATTCTTATTACTGAAACTTTTGAAACAGTGAGAAATATTGCGCTTCAGATAGAAAAAATAATTGAAGTTTTTAAATGCTTTTTCCATACAAATGAAGAAATTATCTGGACTCAGGTTGTTTTATTTAAAATGCCGACTTCTCAAATTATGACAAATCAAAAGTTGAATGATTTACTAAGAAAACACAATGCCAAACATCTTGCGGTTGAAAGTACGTACACGATATTTGAATATACTTTTCAAGAAATAAATAGTTTTAATTTAATGAATGAATTGAAGGCATTTGAACTCGTTGAATTTATTGAAAGTTCCAGGATTGCAATTGCTAAATCTGGCGAAGGTTTACATAGCATAAATAAGCTTTTTTCTGAAATCTCTCAGGATGCAACAGGACAGATAAGAGGCTAATATTATATATTTTTGAAGATATCCAAATAGAAAAAAATGCATTTCAACAAATTGACTTTCTCGTTTTTAACTTGTTTACTTTTAAGCTGTTTTAAGCTTTCAAGCCAAATTACACTTCCTAAAATTTTGGGTCATAATATGGTTTTACAACAAAAGAAAAAGGTGTCAATTTGGGGAACTGCGAGTGCAAACGAGAAAATTTCTGTTGAATTTGGTGGACAAAAGAAAAAGACAATTGCAGATTACTCTGGTAAATGGTCTGTACAACTTAAACCGATGAAAGCTTCTTTTGCGCCACGGGAAATGACTATTACGGGGAAAAATAAAATTGTTCTAAAAAATATATTGGTTGGAGAAGTCTGGGTTTGTTCGGGGCAGTCGAATATGGAATATGCCATGAGAAAATATAGCAAATTTGAAACTGCGACAAAAGGATACAAACCGCCAGAAGATGATTTGAACAAAGCAAACAATACCAATATTCGCATTTTTTTGGACCGAAGAAAATACATGGATCCAAGTCCTGAACATTTGGGTTGGGAATCTGCAATGGGAAAACCACTAGTTGATTTTTCTGCTGTCGGATATTATTTTGCTAAAGATTTATATGCAAAATTAAATGTACCCATCGGAATGATTTCTGCAGCAGTTCCCGGAAGCAGAATCGAACCTTGGATTGAGGCTTCTAAAATGGATGTTGCGCCTCAAATGAAAAATGGAAGAAAACTAGAAAAACTTAGTGCCGATGGCGGTGATGCAGGAAAATTTTATCATACTATGATTCAGCCATTAATTCCGTTTACATTAAAGGGATTTCTTTGGTATCAGGGAGAATCGAATTGTTTTTTGAATGAAAATATTCGTTACGCTTATAAATTTAAAACATTAATAGAAAGCTGGCGAAACGACTGGAACGATACAAATTTGCCTTTTTATTTCGTCCAATTGGCACCTTATGCTTATTCTACAACCAAAGATGAACGCACGCACAGCACTGAACAACTTCCTGAATTTTGGGAAGCACAAAAACTTGCCCTTCATTTAAAAAATACCAATACGATTGCCATTACAGATTTGGTCGACAGTATTGCCGATTTACATCCGGGATATAAATGGGAAATTGGCAGGCGCTTGAGCCTTCTAGCCGCAAACAAAACTTACGGACAAAAAAATGTTGTTTGGTCGGGACCGGTTTATGAGAAAATGAAAATTGTCGAAAATACTATCGAAATTAGTTTTTCTGAGATTGGAAGTGGTCTGACAAGTCGTGACGGAAAACCACTTGACTGGTTTTCAATCGCTGGAAAAGACGGAAAATTTGTTAATGCAAATGCAACCATAAAAGGGGATAAAATAATCCTTTTTGCTCCCGAAATTACACATCCGATTTCAGCTCGTTTTGGTTGGAATGAAGGCGCACAATCTAATTTTATTAATAAAGAAGGTTTACCAGCAGTTCCTTTTAGAACCGATAATCCTTGGGATAAGATTTTTTAAATCAAATTCTTCTTTCTTTAAAACAAAACACTAATAATAATTATCATAATTTCACTAATAATCCTTTATTTTTGTTCTACTTCAATTAAAAAAACATCAACTTGATCACTTTTAAAAAATGTGAGGAAATCGATCTTGATTTGCTGCACAAAATTGCGATAGAATCTTATAATGATACTTATAAATATCTGTGGAAAGATGAAGGAAAATTATATTTGGACAGATTCTACAAGAAAGAAAGCTTTAGGGAAGAACTTACTGCTTCAGATATTTTTTATTTTCTGGTTTATGATGACGATAAAGCTATTGGATTTTTTAAACTTAAAGAAAACGCCATTGCCAACTATGCTAAATCAGAATGCATCGAATTAGATAAACTGTACCTTTTGAAAATAGCTACGGGAAAAGGAACTGGAAAAATTATAATGAATTTTATATTTACTTTTTCGAAAGAAAAAAACTGTGCTGTAATCTGGTTGAAAGTTATGGAAAGTAGTCCTGCAAAGTTTGTTTACGAAAAATCAGGCTTTGTTCAAATTGATCAATATAATTTAGATTATCCTCAAATTGTTGAAGAACATGCCTCCATTTTGACTATGATTTACAAAATGTAAAAAAAAATGAGCACTAATAAGTGCTCTTTTTCTATCTATTTTTTTTCGAGATTTAATAATAAACCGAAAGCATAATTTTTGAATTTGAAGTGTCAATGATTTTTTCAAGTCTTTTGAAAAACATTTCACTTACCATTGGGCAACCGTGGCTGTTGATGATGTAATATCCTTGCTCATCTGTAGGAACTTCTTTGTATTTATGCAATACAATAGATCTCTTCATAGCATTGTTGTTAGTTTCATCAATACCGGCAAGTCTGAAAGCTTTTCCAAATACACCATTATATGATTTTTCTACAGTATATCTTCCTAAAGAAGTGCAGTTAGAATTTGGAGCATTACTAAATTGTAATATATCTCCTTTTATTCCAGTTTCAGAACCTGAACCATGCGCTACCAAACCTTGATCAATAATCTCGTTGCTTTCAAGATCATAAACAAAAAAGCGGTTTTTTCCAGATTTGATTTTCATGTCTACCAAAAAAGCAATTTTATGATTGTAATTGCGATTTGATGCTGTAAATGATTTAATTTCATTTACGTGCTCTGTAAGTCTTGCGAACTCGATTTCATTTAATAAATCTTTCTTATCCGTTACATTGTAGGTTGTAAACGAAGTTAAAGAAAAAAGCAGTGCCATAAAAAATACTTTCATATAAAGGCAATAAGTTTAGTTAGTAATGACTGGGGCGACAATTCACTTTGATGTTGCAAAATTATATATAAAGTTTTATACAATTCCCACATCGAATGTTAAAGATATAATAAATATCTGAATATTCGACACTTAACTGTTAAATTTTTCTTAGCCGACTATGTTTTAATATTTTTTATAACTTGAAATAATCCAAATAAAAAACCCGCATCATTTGATTGATACGGGTTTTCATTTCATTTTTAAGCTTACAGATTTATTTTATTTGGCGTCAAACCATAATTTTGTAGTCAATAAATCTTTTCCTTGTACAGCTATAGCAGCTTGATAACTAGTTCCATTTAAGGACTGTTCTGTTCCCGGATAAAAGAAACGAGAAGGTATTTTTCCGTCTAGAACCGTAGCAGGACCTGCTGTTAAAACCGGATAATCTAATCTTCTCCATTCTGTAAAGGCATCCAAACCTTGTCCGAAAAAGGCAATCCACTTTTGTGTACCAATTGATTTGGCATAATTTGAAGCATCGTATTTTACACTTGCCTGATTCAGATAACTAGTGATAGTCGCTGCATTGGTAATGCCAAATTGATTGAACGATGCTGTAATTGCATTTTTATAATATTGTTCTGCATCTCCTGCAATGTAACCACGTGCAGCGGCTTCGGCAAGATTAAACAATGTCTCTGAATAAGAAGCAATTACTGCCGGCGATGTCGAAGTCAGAAAATAAGTTCCGGGCTTTGATGTTTTAGCAAAACCCTGACTGTTAGCATCACTATTTGATAGTCCGTTGGCTCCGCCTACATATTTTCCAACCGTAGCATCTGATGGTAATTGTGCAAAAACTGGCAAACGTGGATCAGAGAATTCGTTTAACTTATCGACCATAGTTTTTGAAATACGGAAATCATCACGAGTTTCAGACCAAGCAGAAGCTGGATTTTGTTGCGGCGAGCTAATGTATGTAAACTTAAATGTTTCACTTTCACTGCTAATTACTCCTGCAGCATCGCTAGTTGCGTCAATCGCTGCTTGTTTTGCCAACGCTGGTTCTTTGTCTGAGATTCTCAGTGCGATTCTTAAACGTAATGAGTTTACAAATCTTTTCCATTTCAAAATATCACCTTTGTAAACCAAATCACCTGTTACAGTACCGTTTGTTGTACTTAATAAAGATTGCGCTTGTTTTAAATCTTCTAATAATCCGGTGTAAACTTCTTTTTGAGTATTGTAAGCAGGAGTCACTTTTTGTCCCGCTTCTTTATATGGAATATTTCCGTAAGCATCTGTCAACAATAAGAATGTCCATGAACGCAAACCTAATGCAATTCCTTTATAATTTGAATTTGCCTGTCCATCCGGGAAATTAATAATCGTATTCAAATCGGTAATCAAAGTAGCGTAACCCGTATTCCACAATGAAGCGAAAGAAGTGTTAGAAACATCGTAACGATCTGGTTCTGTGTACTGAATTTTAGCCCAATGTTGCACAAATAATAATGATGAATTAAAATTATTATCTGCTCCCCAATACAAGTCAGCTCCTTGTTTTAAAGTTCCGGTTAGCAAATAAGGTGCTAATGGCGTTTCTGTAGCATTTGGATTTTTATTAATATCATCCAAAGTATCACTGCACGAGGTCAGTGTCAATCCGAATAAGAGTATATATGATAGCTTTTTTAGCATGATTTCGTGTTTTTAGAATTTAAGATTAACATTAAGACTGAAATTTCTTGTAGTGGGTAAAGACAAACTTTCCAAACCTTGCGCATTTCCAGTATTGAAAGCTGTTTCGGGATCAATATTTGGTGCATCTTTATAGATTAAGAACAGGTTACGACCAACAGCTGTAATACTTGCTCCATCTAAACCAAGTTTTCTGGCAAATGCCTTATTAAAGTTATAAGACAGTTTTATTTCTCTCATTTTCACGAAAGTAGAACTATAGATATACGCTTCACTTATATTATAAGACGCTTTGTAATATTCCTGCGCACTGATTACCTGCGTGTTTGGAGAACCATTTTCGTATACTCCGTTAAAAATCATACCGTCATCATATACCGTTGCTCCCGCTGGTGCACTTCCGTTTACTAGCGTTTTTGTGGTTCCATTCAAATAATAATTTAAACCTCCATTTGCAGCATCACGCCCTGGTAATGTTTGTGCTAAAACTCCTGTGTAAGTTCCCGTTCTGTTTGTTCCTGAGAAAATTTCTCCTCCTACACTTGCATCCACAAGAAATGATAATTCAACATTTTTGTATGTCAATGTATTCGTAACACCTGCTAAATAATCTGGAGTATAATGTCCTAAAACTCTTTTCGTCGGATCTGCTTTTGGCAATCCATTTGCTCCTACTACAATATTTCCGCTTGCGTCACGTAAATATGCCGTTCCGTAAAGCGCGCCGTACGCCTGCCCTACAGACGCCAAAACGTCAACACCTCCAGAAGAACCAATTGTGTAATTTTGAATTTGCTTAGCATAATCCAGAATTTCAACTTTACTTCTGTTTCTAGAATAGTTTGCTCCAATATTCCACTTGAAGTTTTCTGTCTGAATTGGGCTTCCATCCAATTGAATTTCAATACCGCTATTGTTTACTTTACCTGCATTGATTAATTGTGAATTATATCCGCTTGCAGCTGTTGTTTTAATTTCCAGAATCTGGTCGAAACTATTTGTGTTATAATAAGCCAAATCAAAATGCAATCTGTTTTTCCAGAAAGAAGCTTCTAAACCAACTTCTGTTGAACGTGTTGTTTCTGGTTTCAAATTCTCATTCAATTTCTTCTGTGATGAAGTCTGAATCGGATTTCCGTCAAAAGCAGTCTGGAAATTATAAACTGTGGACAACTGATAAGGATCTGCATCATTACCAACTTCAGACCAACCTCCTCGTAATTTTAAGAAGTCAAGCGTGTTGCTTTTTAAATTCAACGCTTCAGACAAAATTAAACTTCCGTTAATCGACGGATAAAAATAAGAACGATTGCTACTTGGCAATGTCGACGACCAATCGTTACGCGCTGTAAGATTCAAATAGGCATAATTTTTATATCCAAATTGAGCCGAAGCATAAGCACTATAAACCCTCAATCTTGACAATGTGTTCGAAGATGTTAATGGATCTCTTGAATTTGTCAACGTGTATAAATCGGGAACAGCCAAACGTGGCGCTTTTTGATAATTGTTTGCATCGCTATGATTACGAATATTAAATCCGGCAAGAGCGTCTACACTAAAATCATCACCTATTTTTTTTGTGTATGTAAAAATTCCCTCAGTATTTTGTTCATTTACCGTATAAGCATCTTCTGCGTACGATCCGAAAGGAGTTCCGTTTGTACCATATTTAATCGTGTACTTTCTTCTATCATTATAATAGTCAACTCCTGTACGGAATTTAAAATTAAGACCTTCAGCCAGTTTTGCATCCAAGTGAACATCTCCAATAATACGATTACGTTGTTGGCTTGTTGTATTATAGTAAGCATTCCAGTATGGATTACTGTAGTAACTGTTGTTCCAATTTACATCTCTGTTGTTTTGGAGTTGGTTGATATCAACCTGACGTCCAAACCAAAGAAACTGAAGCATTACACCTGCCGCACGGTTACCCGACGGCCCACCTGGTAAAGCTGGAGCATTTGTAGTAGTATAATTTGCAGTAACTCCTACTTTAATTTTTTCTGATATTTGGTAATTAGTATTAATCGTAAAGTTGGTTTTATTTACTTCACTATTAGGTACAGTTCCCAATTGTTTTTGATTGTTTACTCCTAAACGGAAATCAGATTTATCATCAGATCTGGCAACAGAAACACTATTATCGTAAGTCACACCTGTATTAAAGAAATCTTTTACATTGTTAGGATGCGCTACAAAAGGTACTGCCTGACCATTTGAGAAAAATTGAGGAATAAGACGTCCGTCCATTTTTGGTCCCCAGCTTTCATCAACTCCATCATTAATTCCGCCACCTTTACCATCTACATAACTGAATCTTCCGTTTGAACCTTGTCCAAATGTATTTTGAAAACTCGGAAGCGTAGCTACTTGCGAAATCGTAATTCCAGAATTAAAAGTAATTCCTAATCCTTTTTGATTTTTACCTGATTTTGTTGTGATCAAAACCACACCGTGAGCTGCACGCGATCCGTAAAGTGCCGCAGCATTTGGTCCTTTCAAAACTGTCAATGTTTCGATATCCTGTGGATTAATATCGGCAATTGCATTTTTAAAATCACGGGTTGCTCCTCCAACACTCCCCAATTGAGAGTTGTCTACAGGAACTCCGTCTACTACAAATAATGGTTGGTTATTTCCCGCAATCGAAGTTTCTCCACGAATAATAATACGAGAAGATCCCATATCTCCTTGAGAGTTTGTAATACGAACACCCGCTAATTTACCGCTTAAACTGTTTAAAAAGTTAGTTTCTTTTGTATCGGCAATATCTTTGTTTTTAAGTGCCTGAGTGGTATATCCTAAAGATTTCTTTTCTTTTGAAATTCCCAATGCCGTCACAACTACTTCAGATAATTGATTTTGCTCTTCCGTTAATTCAATAACTATAGCATTTTTATCTACTACAACTTCTGCCTTTTTATATCCTAGATAACTGACATTTAAAGTATAAGGAAATTTTTGTCCTGTCTGGAAATAAAATTTTCCGTCGAAATCGGTCTGAACTCCATGGGTAGTTCCTTTTATGTTAACTGAAGCACCAATTACAGGTTCTTTTGTAACAGCATCTACAACTGTTCCTTCGAGTTTTGACTGAATTAGTGGCTTCGTTTCTTGCGCGTTAACTCCTATAGAAATCAACAAAATACATAACCATGTATATCTTTCTAATTTTTTTTTCATTATTTTGTTTTAGTTTAATAAGTGAAGAAAATTCGAAAATAGATTTACTCTACTTTCAATTCCTTCCAGAGATGTACAATTTCTTTAAGCTCTACCATTTCTGTTCCAGCAGAAATGGTTTTCTTTTTTATCTACACATTCGTTTTTTCATTCTATTTTCTTTTTTGATTATTATTTAGTTGTGTTGGTGTTTATGCATGATCTTTCCTTTCCAAAAGGATTTATTATTAAATTTTAGGGGATTTTATTAGTAGAACAATCTTAAAGCATCAACACATTCGGCAAGAAATGCCAAAAGTTGTTTTAGAAGTAAACCCTGTGATGTGAAATTTTGAAGTGTTCATTTTTTAATTCTACCAATTTGATAGAACAAAGGTAAATTAAAAAATTTAAGATGAAAATTTTCTGCAACTTTTTTGCAAAAAAAATGTTAATTGATTTATCTATTAAAATATAAACCAATAAAAATCAAATACTTAATAAAATTTATTTTCTTAAATTAGTGTAAGAAATTTTGTAAAACATAAGCTTAAAAAGAAAAAAATTATTCGTTCTTTATTTATATTTGATTGTATCGAAATAAAAAAAAGTGGAGCAAAGACCTTTTAGTTAGATTTATGTGTGATTAAAAATGAGTATAAATTCTATCTTTTTGGATCAAGAATTTTCATAAAAAAGGGTAATCATCATTAAAATTGATGACTACCCTTTTGATTTTTGGATTTTAAATTAAGGTTATAAGACTCTTTCTTCAATAATTAAAAAATAACCTATTCTTTCTTCAATAAGCCATTTCTCATTTTGAAGCACATATTTGTCTTCATATTTAACGCTGTAGTCTGTCAGTATATTTTTTCCATCATTGTCTCTAATCATTTTTATTTGAGAAAATGAAACTCCAGATGCCACATGATCTTCGATTTTTACTGTATGTTGTCCGTTTAATGTAAAATATGTTTTTACTAATTCTGCATGACCTTTAAACTCTTTTTCCAAATTGTCGGTGCCTTTAGTATTTCCTACTTCTACTCCATTCATGTAAACTTTATAAACTGCATTTTTTGTAAAAAGCTGCATGACTTCAGGAATCTTTTTCTCATCTCCCAAATAAGCATACGCATCAATTAAATCTCTTAACTCTTCTTTAATTTTTAAAATTTGTAGTGTCATAATTTTTTTTTTGCTGTTTAAAAAAATATTTTTCTTTTATCATTGACAAAATTAAAATACATTTGCTTACATTTTATTACTAATTACCTAAAGGTTAGTAAGTAATATTAAAGAAGCTAATATGAATGACGAACCGAATAAAGTCGAAGCGAACAAAGAATTTACGCAAGAATGCAATACCATTCTAACTGCAGTAAGTGATGCATTATATGTAATTGGCGGCAAGTGGAAACTTATGATTATTATTGCGATGGCGAGAGGAAATAATCGCTTTTCTGAGCTCCAAAGACAAGTTACAGGTATTTCTGCAAGGGTTTTATCTAGTGAATTGAAAGATTTGGAATTAAATGGATTTATTATAAAAAAAGTATCTGTTGGTTATCCTGTAATGATTGAATATGAATTATTGCCCTACAGTCAGACCTTAGAAGAGCTTGTTGGTGCCATGACAAGATGGGGAATACAACACCGGGAAAAGATAAGAAACGAAAGTAATACATAAAATAGTGCTTTCATTTCAACAAAAAAACCTCCAAAATCAAATGACTTTGGAGGTTTTAATTATTTTTCTATTTGAAAATATTACATTTCGTTTAATTCATTAAACTCGTGTAAAGATTTTAATGTGCTTTCGTAGAACAAAATAGCAGCAATTAAATTTCCTTTATCAGAATAAGGCATCATCTTTCTTTGAAACTCTACAGTTGTATCTAAGAAAGTTGTTGTACCAACTGCTTGTCCATCTAATACTTTTTTGTGTTCATTGTCGTCTGGAATACCTAAGTCTGCCATTGTAACACCTGGTTTAGTAACCAAAGCGATGTAAGGAAGAGTTTTAACTAAAACTTTAATACGCTCGATGTACAATTCTAAAAGTTCTCCTTTTTGCATACCAGTTAATTCTTTTTGATCGTGGTATTTACGGATTATGGCTGTTGTACTGATAATACTTCTAGGAGCATTCTTTGCTTGTGCTGAAACAGCTACAGTTGTTAAAAAGCAAAGGAAACTTAGTAAAATAATTTTACTCTTCATTTTCTTAGTAGATTTGGTTAATGGATCACAGCAAAAATAAATAATTTAACTTAATCTGCAAGGTTAAATTTTATTTTTTTAGATTAAAATTGATGTTAAGTCGTTCTGTAACAAATGAAATTTATTTTATTACTCTAAAACGGCCAGGATATTTGATATAAATGCTTTTTCTGTTGCCATAATAATCCATAAAATCTTCGCATACAAAAACGGCATGCGCTGTTGACCACGCTACAACTCCACAAAACTCACTTCCCGATTCTCTTTTCAGTTTTTCTACTTGTTTGCCAATTTTAAAACCTAAATATTTATAGATAGTTGGCGTATATACAGAGCCATCTTCTAAATCTTCTAATGCACTGTCAAAAGTGTTTTGCTTGTCTATAATTTGCTTATATTTTGCCATTACAGCATACGCTAATATCGCATAATCCTTTATTTGCTCGCTCTGAGGATTTTCTTTGATGTATACAAAATCGGCAGATACTTTTGCTTTTTTTAATTCCTCTGTATTTAAATTGAATGAAGCACTATTCTTTAAAGTAATTTTGTATAAGTCGTCGTTTACTTTTTCATTTTCAAAGAGATTATCTAAACCGTAAACATTTAAAGCCGCTTTGATAAAAGCAATAGAAGAGCAATTGGTTCGTTCACCTTGTTTAAAACTTTCAAATATTTTATCTGAACTCAATTGAGAATAAGAATTAGAACAAAAAAAAAGTAAAAGTAAAAAGATTGGGGTAACAGATTTCATTGTTGTCTAATTTATAATTGCTTCACGCCTGCTTTTGGGAGATTTTACAAATCTATAAAAATCAATTTATATTTTTTTTCACTTCTTGATTTTTATCAAAAATTGTAAATTTTAACATAGTTCAAAAAAAAACGCCTCTTATATTGGAGGCGTTTTATGGTTTTATTTTTTTTCTTCGTTATTCAGCTTATCATCAAAATCTGGTTCTTCACCTTTAAACTTTTTGCTGTCTTTATCGTAATTTTCATCATTTGTCAAAACTTCATCGTGATCTTTATACTGATGTTTTCTCGTATCGCTACGATTATTTGAATCATTTTGATTATTGTTGTTGTTCGGAGTTTGATTATTCGTTTTCATAACTTTAAGTTTTAAAATGTTATCTAAAATTACTTCAAAACGTCTGTTTTTTCTTTATACAATCATTTCAAAAATTTATAAAATACCACTGTGCCTCAATGTTGAAGATACTTCCAAAAAATAACTCTAATTTTGTAGCACTAAAAATTACACCAATTAAATATGTGGACTATTTGCCCAGAATGTCTAGGACAAGGTAAGAAAAGCCAAAGACTTAGTAAAAAAGTACGGCTTCAATACCAATTGGCATTAGAACAATTTGAAAAAAACAATAGCGAAGGAACGGCACCTATCCGCCCGAAAGCACCTAAAATTCTCTGTGTAAAATGTTCGGGTTCAGGATTAATTCATTCTGATATTCCAATTATTCCAAATAAAGAAACTTATCCTCACGTTGCCATTATTGGCGCCGGAATTGGCGGCGTTGCACTAGCATTAGCGTGTTTGCATCGCGGCATTCCTTTTACTATTTACGAACGTGATGATAACTTCGAATCACGATCTCAAGGTTACGGACTTACTTTACAACAAGCCAGCAAAGCAATTGAAGGTTTGGGAATTTTCTCTTTGAATGGTGTAGTTTCCACCAGACATTTGGTTCATACCACAGAAGGAAAAGTAATTGGGGAATGGGGAATCAGAAAATGGTTGGAATCTGAAGATAAAAAAACATTAAAACGAACTAATATACATATTGCACGCCAAGCTTTACGATTGGCTTTACTTCAACAATTAGAAAATCATGATACAATTCAGTGGAAACACCAATTGATTGATTTTAAGGAATCTGAAAATGAAGGCGTTGAGTTGGCTTTCCATGTAAATGGAAAAACAAAAACGGCAAAAGCAGATCTTGTAGTTGGCGCAGATGGTATTCGAAGTTCGGTTCGAAGATTGCTAATTGGCGATGATCGTACGCCTTTACGCTATTTAGATTGTATTGTTATCTTAGGAATTTGTCCGTTAAGTGCTTTACAAAATACACAAAGTCCACTACTCGATTCTGCTACTGTTTTTCAAACGGCAAATGGACATGAGCGAATCTACATTATGCCTTATGATGCCAATTCTGTTATGTGGCAACTTAGTTTTCCGATGTTAGAAGACGATGCGAAAACCTTAAGTGCAAAAGGTCAGAAAGCTTTAAAAGAAGAAGCAATTCGAAGAACACAATGGCACAATCCGATCCCGCAGATTTTATCGGCAACCGAAGAAAGTAAAATTTCAGGTTACCCTGTTTATGATCGGGAATTACTGAGTTCAGAATTACTTTCAAAAGGAAAACAAATTACATTAATCGGAGATGCCGCGCACCCAATGAGTCCGTTTAAAGGGCAAGGCGCCAATCAGGCTTTGCTGGACGCACTTTCTCTCGCTCGCAAAATTTTTAAAGGCTGTAAATCTGTAACACATTGGAAAAAAGCAGGAATAAGAGAAAGCGTTTTGACAGACTTTGAAGCCGAAATGCTAAAAAGAAGCGCCGTCAAAGTAAAAGATTCAGCCGCAGCGGCTGAGTTTCTGCATTCTGAAATTGTACTTCATGAAGGAGATGAACCACGAGGTCGTATTTTGAAGAAAAAAGATTTGAAGTAACTTTATGTTTTGAATTTTACTAATAAATCTAAGCCTTAGAAAAATATATTTCTAAGGCTTTATTTTTTTTAACATATTCAACTGAAATTAATAAATTTGAATGAAGAATTATTTTTATACAGTCAACCAACTGTAAAATTTTAGACTAATTTTCATTAAAAAAACAAAGAATGCTAGAAAACTTTCCTTTCTATTTAGGAATCTTACTTATTATTTTATTGCTGATTATGTTAGCTAATAAAATAAAAGTAGCTTATCCTGTTTTATTGGTCCTCGCCGGATTGGCGATTAGTTTTATTCCAAAAGTGCCAGCGATACAAATTGAGCCTGATCTTATTTTTTTTATATTTCTTCCACCATTACTATACGAAGCTGCTTGGAAGATTTCGTGGAAAGAACTGTGGCGTTGGCGACGCATAATTACCAGTTTTGCTTTTATCGTAGTGTTTCTTTCTGCCCTTTCTGTCGCTTTGGTTGCTAATTATTTCATTCCGGGGTTTTCACTTGCATTAGGATTTTTATTAGGCGGAATCGTTTCGCCACCTGATGCTGTAAGTGCGGGCGCTATTTTAAAATTTGTAAAAGTTCCAAAAACCATGTCCTCTATTTTAGAAGGCGAAAGTTTACTGAATGATGCTTCTTCTTTAATTATTTTCAGATTTGCAATGATTGCTGTTGCCACAGAACAATTTATATTTTACAAAGCGGCAATGAGTTTCAGCTGGATGATTTTTGGCGGAGTTGGAATTGGTTTATTAATCGGATGGCTTTTCATGAAAGCACACAAGTACCTTCCGACAAACGCTAACGTTGATAGTGTTTTATCTCTGCTTACGCCCTATATAATATATCTTTCTGCCGAAGAAATTCATAGTTCGGGGGTTTTGGCAGTAGTCAGTGGCGGTTTGCTTTTATCAAATAACAGACATCGTTTTTTAAATAGCCGATCGAGAATACAAGGCGTAAATGTCTGGGAAAGTCTTTGTTTTATTTTGAATGGACTGGTTTTTATGTTAATAGGATTAGATTTACCACAAATTACTTCCGGTTTAGAAGGCGTTAGTCTCGCAACTGCAATCGGATATGGTTTTTTAATCACTTTTGTTTTAATTTTAAGCAGAATGTTATCTGCTTACGGCGCTGTAATTGTGACACTTATTGCCCGCAATTTTATTACAGTAGCAGATACAAGACATCCTGGCTATAAAACGCCTTTCATTTTAGGGTGGACAGGAATGCGAGGTGTCGTTTCGCTGGCAGCCGCACTATCAATTCCAGTTTATCTGAATAACGGTAACGGTTTTCCTCAGCGAAATCTCATTTTATTTATCACTTTTATTGTAATCCTTTTGACATTGTTAATTCAGGGATTGACCCTTCCTTATTTCATCAAAAAAATAAAACTGGATAATGTTTATGATCCGGTTTCTCGCGAGGACGCTACAGTAATTCTTAAAAAAGATTTGGCTGAGCATGCCATACAGTATTTAAAAACTAATTATCACGACCAGTTAGAAAACAATGCTTCTTTGCAACAACTTATTTTAAAATGGGAACAGCACAGTAAAGGAATTGAAGACGAATCGATTGGAAATGAGCTTAAAGCTATTTATCAGGATTTATTAAATCAGCAAAGAAAATGGCTCATTAACAGAAACAAAGAAGATCAGGACATTGACGAATCAATCATTAGAAAACAAATGTATTATCTGGATCTTGAGGAAGAAAAATTACTTCACTTTTAGTGCAATTCATCAAAAATTCATTTAAAAAAAATATCTTTATACGGGCATAAACGTAGATGTATGAGACCAAAATTATAACCAATTTAATAGTTGAGAACTAACCTAATTTTCTCTTTATGAAGAATTTATTTTCTAAAAAAATAGCAGCAATCCTTCTTGTAGTTGCTGTGGTATCTGTCGTGGTTTTTAAAATGTATTCTGAAGAAAAAACTGTTGCTGTAAAAACAGTAAAAAAAACGTATACACCTGGAGTTGTTTTTACTTTTGACGACGATTATATTGATGATTGGTACAACGCCGAAAAATTATTGCGTCCGCTAGGATGGAAAGCGACTTTTTTTGTTTGCTGGTACGGAAGCCTGACCAAAGATCAAAAAGATAAATTGCATTATCTCCAAGATATGGGACATGATATTGCCGGTCATGGTTATAATCATTTGAATGCTTTAAAATATTCTCAGGAATTTGGTATCGAAAAATACATCAATGATGATATCACTCCTTTGAAAGCTGCCATGAAAAAAGACGGTTTTGACATTCATTCTTTTGCGTATCCTGATGGCGCACGAAATGCAGCATTAGATAAAGAATTACTAAAACATTTTGATATTATTAGAGGAACTACTTATGAAGAAATTCCTGCACCATCGCAATATTGTTATTATGAGGGCAATAGAGTAGTTTATGGATTAGGAATTGATGACGATTACAAACAATTCAATATTCCGTACTACAAAACCTTATTGGATTATGCGAAAGCACACAACAAAATAGTGATTTTTTACGGTCATAAAACAGTTCAAAACGCAGACGCAAAGATAGAAACGCCTCTGTATGCATTAGAAGAACTTTGTAAATACACCAAAGAAAAAGGACTGAAGTTTTATACGATTGATGATCTTGCTAAATTATAATTTCAGTTTTTGCAATTAATTTTATGAATAAAGTATTATTGGTTGAAGACGATCCGAGAGTGGCTTCTTTTATTATTAGAGGACTCGAAGAACAACTGTATCAGGTAAAAAATGTCAACAAAGGTTTTGATGCCATTAATGAAGTTATGGAAAACAACTATGACATTATTATTTTGGATATCATGTTACCTGATTTAAGTGGTTTTGAAGTCTGCGAAATTCTCAGAAACAGAAAAATAATTGTCCCAATATTAATACTTAGCGCTTTAGACACGCCTCATGAAAAGGTTAAAGGTCTTCAGGCTGGAGCCGATGATTATCTGGCAAAACCTTTTATGTTCGAAGAACTTTTAGCCCGAATCAATGCGCAGCTTCGCCGCTCTGAATTTAGCAGCGGCATTCTAGATTTTCAATCGTATGCCGGAATTGAAATTAATATGAAAGAACAAAGTGCGTCAAGAGACGGAAAAGAGCTCAACCTTTCGTCAAGAGAATTAAAACTTCTCATTTTCTTTATGAAAAACCGCGAAAAAGCACTTTCAAGAATTGCAATTGCCGAAGCCGTTTGGAGTATTGATTTGGATATGAATACCAACACGGTCGATGTTTACATTAATTATTTGCGAAATAAAATAGACAAGAACTTCCCTACTCCACTGATTCATACCGTAAAAGGAACCGGATATATGCTCAAAAACAAGCTGAATGAATCTTAAAACCAAATTATCGGTCAATTCTACATTGCTTTTTGCTTTTATTGTCGGACTTGTACTGGCTGGTTCATTTTTGCTTTTTAAAAATCACAGGCAAGAACTTTATTACGAAAGACTGGAAGACAGTGCTTTAATTACCGCTTTTTTCTATTTTGAAAAAGATGAAATCACTAAAAATGACAGTTCACGTTATCAGGAAATTGAAGTTCAATATAGAAAAATCACCAATCAGTCCATCCGAATTTATAATGCCGCGACCAAAGAATTATATCTGCATGACGGAATTGATTTTGAATTAAATGATCACGAATTAAAAGCGATTTCTAAAAACCGAATTTTTTATTTTACGAAAGAAAAAAGACAGTTTACCGGTTTATTTTATAAAGACAATCAGGGCGATTTTATTATTGTCGTTTCCGGAATTGATAGTGTTGGAGAACGGCAATTAGATGTTTTGGGTTTAATTTTTATTCTGGCATATCTTCTTGTGATTCCGCTTAATTTCTTTATCGGAAGATTTTTAGCAAAGCAGACTTTCAGGCCTTTTGAAGATGTAATTGCAAAAGTAAATACGATTACGACAGAAAATCTGCATTCGAGACTCGAAATGCCAACCCGCGGAAAAGATGAAGTAAAAGAACTGATTACTACTTTTAATTATCTTTTAGAAAGATTGGAAAGCGGTATTACGATTCAGAATAATTTTCTAAAAAACGCCTCACACGAACTAAAAACGCCGCTTACTATTATTATTGGCGATATTGATGTTTCGTTACAACATCCGAGAACGAATGAACAATATGAAGAAGTTTTAAAATCACTTCGAAAAGATACTTTTCATCTTAAATCTATTCTGGACGGACTTTTGGTTTTATCAGGATTGCAGGTTTCAGAAACAGAACAAATGGAAACCGTTAGAATTGATGAGATTTTATGGAATGTTCTTGAAAAAAAGGCAATTGAATATCCTGATTCTAAAGTTTCTCTAAATTTGGAAGCTATTGAAAATGAAGAATTACTTGCTGTTCAAGCCAATAAACACATGCTATTTACGGCCTTATACAATATTGTAGACAACGCTATAAAATTTTCTTTACCCGCTCCAGTATCAATTTTTGCTCTTGAAAAAGAGGGAAAGCTTTTGATAAAGGTAATCGACGAAGGTTCTGGAATTTCAGAAAAAGACAAAGAATCTATTTTTGATCTTTTCTTCAGAAGTGATCGTACGCGACATATTAAAGGTCAAGGTTTGGGGCTTTATATTACAATGGAAATTTTAAAACGCCATCATATTACTTTAACCGTAGATTCTGAGTTGGAAAAAGGAACTAGTTTTTCTCTTTTATTTCCATAAAATAATTTTAGTAAAAAAACATAAAAAATGATTTTGTAAAATGCTGATTTCTTTAATCCGTAACATTGTCATAACACTCTAATCTATCTCTAATCTACTTCAAATCTACCTCTAATCCCTTTATTTTTGAGGTTTTGCGCAAAGTATTGATTTTAAAGAGTCACAGGACTTTTTGTAAAACAACCAATCCATCATCTTAATTTAACATCGAATAGTTTTTTGATTTTTCGTTAACAAAAGCCTTAAATCGAAACCAAAGAAAGCGAGTTTATTTGTCAAAAAATAATAACTAAAATAACATGACAAAACTAAAACTCTTTTTCACGGCTTTGATGCTTCTGACTGCAGGAGGTATTTTTGCCCAGATTACCACTTCTTCTTTGTCTGCTAAAGTCAACGATGGAACAACTGCAGTTATCGATGCCGATGTTACTTTAACCCATTTGCCGACAAATGCAGTATACAGAACAACTACAGACAAGCAAGGAAGATTCAGTTTCGAAAATTTAAATGCCGGTGGTCCTTACGAATTAGAAATTAAAAGTAAAGACACCAAAGATTACTCTAATGCACAAATTCATTTAGCACTTGGCGACAATGATTTACCAACAATTGTAGTTGGAAAAGCAGATAACAATGTTTTGGAAGAAGTAGTGATTACAAGTTCTAAACCTTCTTCTAAAAACAACGGAACAAACATTAACGAAAAACAAGTAAACGGACTTCCATTAATAAACCGCGGAATTCAGGATGTTACAAAATTAGTTCCTCAAAGTTCAAACAACTCTTTTGCAGGAACAAACTTTAGATACAATAACGTAACTATTGACGGTTCTATCAATAATGATGCGATTGGTTTTAGTCCGTCTTTGGGTGGTCAATCTGGAACTTCCGGAATGCCTGGAAGTAGTACACGTTCAAATTCCATCAGTTTAGATGCAATTCAGGATATTCAGGTTTATATTGCTCCTTACGATATTAAATTAGGAAACTTTTTAGGAGGAAGCGTTAACGCCGTTACAAGAAGCGGAACAAATACGGTAAGCGGATCTATTTATTCTTACGGAAGAAGCGCCGCACTTACTGGTCCTAACAATGCGGGTGACGGTTCTAAAATGCCAAAGGCTTTTGGAGATTACCAAATCGGATTTAGATTAGGTTTGCCAATTGTAAAAGATAAATTATTCTTCTTTACGAATATGGAATATGCAGAAAGAACAGATCCTGTTTTCTACAACGCAGGACAAACAGATGCCAACGGAAAATTGACTTCTTTGGTTGATAATGCGACGGCTGAACAAATTTCAAACTTTGTAAAAACAAACTACAATTTTGATCCTGGAACTTACAATCAGTACAATAATTTTGCAAAAAGCCAGAAATTCTTCAATAAATTAGATTGGAAAATCAGCGACAAACATTCGATCTCTTTACGAAATAATACGGTAGTTTCTCAAGCCACAAACTTAGAGCGTGATGCGGCAAACTTCAGATTCTCAAGCATGGATTTTACGCAGAAAAACCAATCGATTAGTACTGTTTTAGAGCTTAAAAGTCATTTTAATAGCCAGTGGTCGAACTCTTTTATTGCTAGTTATTCTGCTATTAAAGATTATCGTGATCCAAAATCAAACAATATTATGTTTCCTCAAACAGAAATTGGTTACAATGGAGGAACAATTTTCTTAGGAAATGATCGTGAAGCTACTGTTTTCAATATGAAACAAAATACAGCTGAAATCACAGATAACTTGACTTACAAAACAGGAAATCATACTTTGTTATTTGGTACACACAATGAGTTTTACGACATCAATTATGGTTTTGTAAATGCACTTAACGGAAGAGTTTCATACAAATCTTTAACAGATTTCTTCAACAAACTTCCTACTCGTGTTCGTGGAACTTATCCGTTTGACGGTTCTACAAGAGACGAAATCTTTGATAATCCGTACGCAAAATTCAAAGTAAATCTTTATAGTGTTTATGCTCAGGATGAAATTAGAATTGGAAGCAAATTAAAAGTTACGCCAGGAGTTCGTGTAGATTATACAGACATTCCGAACAAACCAAAATTGAGTCCACAAGTTCAGAATTCGCCAGCAGATCCAAATTATGGAACAACTTATTCTTATACTCCGTTAAGCCAGATTAAAAATAATTTCTTCCGCACTGCATTAATTTCGCCAAGAGTTGGTTTTACTTATAATGTTGATGAAGACAAAACATTGGTAATTCGCGGAGGTTCTGGAGTATTTACAGGAAGAATTCCGTTTGCATGGTTAGGTTACGCCTATTATAATGATGGTGTTGGTTACGGAAGTTACGATAAAAACAATCTTACAGCGGCTCAGGTTGCAACTTCGGGAGATCCTCTAGCAACTGGTGGATTGAACGGTTACCACGATGCAACTCCAAAAGTACAAGCCGATTTAGTAGATAATAAATTCAAAATGCCGGCAGTTTTAAGAAATTCATTGGCCTTTGACAAAACTATTGCGGGATATAAATTTACTGTTGAAGGAATTTACACAAAAGTAATTCGCGATTTAGAATTTCAACAAGTAAACAAAACCGACAATCCTACTTATTTTTCTTATGATACCAATCACCAAATGCCGATTTATGCAGCTAATATAAATTCTGCTTTTTCAAATGCCTATTTGTTATCCAACACAAATAAAGGATACCGTTACAGCATTACCGAAATGATTTCTAAAACATACGATTTTGGTTTCAACTTTATGGTGGCGTACACTTACGGCGATTCTCGTGATATTACAAACGGAATTCGTAATTCTATGGAAAGTAATTTCCAAATGAATCAGTCTTTGACACCAAATAATCCGCAATTGGCAACTTCTAACTTTAACATCAAACACAGATTTGTTTCTAATGTTGGATACGGCGTAAAATTAGCGTCAAACAATACTTTATCTGCTAATGTTTATTTCAATGCACAATCAGGAAATCCATTTTCTTGGGGATTTGTAAACTCCACAATTGCAGGAACAGGACAAGCAGCAGGTTTAGCATATATCTTTAAAGATGCTGCAGAAGCTGCAAAATATATCGGAGTAAGTACTACTGGAGTTCCATCTGCAACAGCAGCTCAGCAAGTAGCAGATTACGAAGCCTTTATTAATGGAAATGACTATTTAAAAAGCAGAAGAGGAACATTCACACAGAGAAACGGTGATACAACACCTTGGAACATTCAGGCAGATTTGAAATTGATGGATGAAATTCAGGTTCCAAAAGTGGGAACTTTCCAAATTTCATTTAGTGTAGCAAACATCGGAAACTTGATCAATAAAGATTGGGGAAGAAGTTATTTTGTTCCAAACACTTACAATTCAACAGCAAATATTGGTTTAACCAAATCAGGAAACCTAGGCGGAGTTGCCACAGGAGACCCAACTTATACCTTCAAAGCCCCAACATCTACACCTTATACTGTAGATCAGTTAGCGTCTAGATTCCAAGGACAGCTTGGAGTTAGATATTCATTCTAAAAAAGTTTGTGTTTATTTTTTTTCACTATCTCCCAGTTTCAATGCTTAGAAGCTGGGAGATTTTTATTTGTAAAAATGTGAATTTGACAACAAAACCAAATTTAGATATAACAAATTGAATGACATCTGGTTGTAAATTTGGACAATCTTAAAAACTAGCGCCATGAATAATCTACAAATGAATACAAGCGAAAATAAAGTTGTCTGCAACAATCGTTTAAGCGTTTGTGCAGGAGATAATAACGAATTGATATTTCGTAAAACTTACGTAGGAGATTGGGGAGATTGGGACGAAAAACCAGATACTACTTTCAAAGATCTAAGCAATTATCTGGATCAAAATACAACTCTTTCTGCGGCTGTATAATTAAATTTTATAAATGTTCTTGTATAATATTCTTGCCTTAAAAGGAAGTTATTATACAAGAACACTTATTGTACTACTCAAATTTTCTTTGACTATAAAGTCTAAAATAAATTCTTTTACGTCATTTTTTGCTTCGGTCTCAAACGAGTTGATATGAAATTCTTCATCCTTATCGCTGATATGGATAATTTCAGTATAGCCTTTAGTAATCAAACTACCTTTTAATTTAATTAAGTTAAATTGCTGTCTGCCATCTAATTCCTTGCGAACCTGTAATTTTATAGCTCTTCCCATATGCAAATTTTTAAATTAATTAATTGTCTTCTAATAATTAAATGTAAGACAATTAATCAATCAAAAATTTTATTTAACACAAGTAGCAACCCATTATTTATCAACACCTTATAAACATATTTTTTACTCAAAAACAGCCTGAAATAGTAGATAAATAAGGTTTTTTTATTTAGTTGCCAACAAATTGTTTATCGCTAAGTGTTTTCATAAAGGCTATAAGATTCGTTTTTTCAAGTTCGCTAAGCGGAATTCTCTTATCATTATTCTTAAAAGCCGGATCCAAGTTGTCTGAATCTAAGACCCCTTTGTCAAAATAATCCAAAACAGATTCTAAAGTAGCAAACTGTCCAAAACTGCCATACGGAGCCGTATATTCTATGTTTCGTAAAGTGGGAACACGAAAACTCATAAAATCAGATGGAAATCCGGTTACTCTTCCTCTTCCCGCTTCATTGGTATTGGTATTTATTGGAAAACCAATATTTCTAAAACTTTGATCGGTAAATAATGGGGTGGCATGACAACTGGCACATTTTTGTTCGAACGTTTTATAACCCGCTAATTCACTTTCGGTAAAAGTTTCGCCTTCATTTCGTTTTACTTTATCATATTTACTGTTAGAAGAAATTAGAGTATATTCGAATTGTGCAATACTTTTGTAAATTCTTTCAGGTGTAATATTTTGATCTCCAAAGGTTTTGTTGAATAAAGTTTTGTAATCAGAATCATTTTCAATTTTATCAATCACTTCCAAAATAGAAGAATCCATTTCTTCGTGCGTAATGATCGGAACCAAAGGCTGCGTTTCTAACTGAAGTTTGCTTCCATCCCAATTGTAAAATTTCAAAAACATTAAATTTTGAAGTGAAGGTGCATTTCTAAGTCCGATTCTGCCTTCAATTCCAATTGCCTGCGGATGATGATCTGCAAAAGCATTCGCCTGAATGTGACAAGTCGCACAAGAAATCGTATTATCGGCGCTGAATCTTTTATCAGAAAATAGCTTTTCTCCCAATTCTACGCCATATTTTGTTGGTTTATTTAAACTCACAAAACTATTGACCTCAGGAAAATCAGCTGGAATATGTAAAGCAATTTCTGGATTATCAATTGCCATCATATCAGAATCATCACTATTACAAGACGTTAATAATGAAAGTATTGCAATCAAAATAATTATTTTTCTCATTTTAAATGAATTAAAAAAAGCCGCCTGATATTGATTTTCAGACGGCTCTGAAATATTTTAGTTTTCTACGCTGCTAACAGAAAACATTCCGCTAATATCGCTTGAACCATTTCCTCCTAAATTGTCTACAAATTTTACCATTTGAGCGGCTGTATGAACGTTTGGCGTCGCATTGTCACTCATTCCAGTTCCAGTTGATAAAGTAATGGTGTTGATTTTTCCACTCAATAATTTATCAAAATCAGCCTGAATTTTAATTTTTGGCGCTTTGCTACCCACGATTGCATTTGTAGTCAGATTCAAAGTAACATCTCTATAGGCGTTAACACCTTGCGTGTAAGCTCCCGCCGTTCCTTCAACTGTACTTCCGGTATGAATTGACATGGCTTTATTATCTGTACCATAATAACCTTCAACTTTTGTAAAACGGTAACCACTTCCCCATTCCCACATCATTTGCGTGTCGTTTGCGCCCGCAGCTGCATAGAAATTTGGAAAACGCACTTGGTCCAAAGTATTTTGTTCTGGTTTTATTCCTAAACCAAATTTAATCTGCTTGTAAGTTGCAGACGGAATATTGCTCAAAACATAACTTAATGAAGCCGTTTTAGATTGGTCGATAACCGTTGCGCCTTTGTCCAAATCATTTACGTTATAAGGAACTTCTGTACCATTATCTTTTATCAATCGAATGTTACTGATCACATATTTCAGTTCTGAAAAGTGATGAATTTGTCCAGCAGCCGAAGTATTTGTTGTAGCCGAAGTTGCTGTAGCATTTCCAAGAACAATCGTGTTGCTTTTAAATGTATTCGTAAATTCAAGTGTTACATTGTTCGCAACCGGATTGTCATCATCACTTGAACAAGATGCGAAAGCTAGTGCAGCAACTGTTAATAATAGGTATTTTTTTAAATTTTGCATTTCTTCTATTTTAATTATTGTAATTGTATTTTATTATTTGAAATTGGTGTGTAAAGTTTTTAAACAAATAGAATCATAGTTTTTCAAAGTCGCTAAAAAGGCGTTTCACTTGCATCAATAAACATTGAACTATGTGTTAATGACTAGTCATTTTTTAATCAACTCTAGTTCTCTAAGCAGAGAAAAATCTATCCCGAGGCTTCGGGACTATGTGTTTAAAAAAATTCTCAACAGTTACTAAAAAAATAAAATAGGCGGCGGTACAAAAATTTCTAAATAAGGTTCAAAATGACTAAATTCTTTATAAATCGATACTTTATTATGTATCATTTTTAGAATGCGAATTGAAAACTCAAAACTTTGATTCGGAAGTATATCGATCTTTTTAAAAATACTGTTCAATTCCAAATCATTTTTCTCAGATTTCTCTAATTCTTTCTTCAAATGACATTTTCCGTGACATTGCAATTCTGGCTTGGCTTTATTTTCGCAGAATTCTTTTTCTATATTTTCCTGATACAGTTTGAAGTGCACGACAATAAGCGCCTGTTGGAAAGAAACCAACAAGAACAAAATCGTCATTGTGAAACTAAAAACTTTTTTCATTTTATAAATTGAATTTTAAAGAAGTAAAAATATTACGTCCCATTCTCGGAATATTTCCCCAATCTGCATAAGTGCTGTAATATTCATTTAATAAATTCTCAGCTCCAACTTGAACTGTCGTTTTTACTTTATTGATTTTAAATGAATAATCTGCCGAAAGATTCCAAATCGTGTAAGCAGCCGTTTGATCTTCCCCATATTCCGGACTGTAATTAAGCTGCTCAAAATCGCCATTTACAGAAGTTTGGATTCCGAAATTATTATGCATAAAATGAAGCGAAGTCTGATAACTTAACGGACGAATAAATGGCAGATTTCCTCCAGAATTATCCAAGCCGCGTGCGTACATCAAGGTACCTTTCCAATGTAAATGTTCTAAAATATCGTAACCCGCATTCACAGACATATTCAAAAGCGTAGCATAATCTAATGATGTATAACCCTTTACACCAACCGATTGATAATTCATCGGACTTCCCATACTCAGAATTCTTCCTATAATGTAATTCTGAATATAGAAATAGTTTATTTTTCCCTGAAGACTGAATTTCTCGTTTTTAAAACCAGCGCTGGCATTTCCTTCATATGAAATTTCATTTTTTAAATTTGGATCTCCGATGTAATCGTAACGGTCAAAACTATTATAAATATAATAGCCGTAACCTTCAGAAACCGAAGGCGCTCTGTGACCGTAACCCGCTCCAACAGTAAAATTAAACTGATCAACAGTCAACTGATAACCGGCATGTAGATTGGGTAAAAATCTCGTTTTTTCCTGTGGCGCTCCCGGATGAAAAATCCAATTGAATTCTACATATTTCGAATAATTATAATTCACACCCAGAGAACCTCCAAAATTCACCTGACTTTTCTCTGAAAGATCCCAGGAATTATTCATCGAAAGTCCCGCGTAACGCGTGGTTACCCAAGGCCAGCTGTACGCAAACATTGTTCTTTTACTTCGATCTTGCGGATACATTCTCATTTCTGCAATAGACAAATTATCGTAAGCATTCAGTTGAATTTCAGACGAATAGTTATTCTTTTTCAAATTCGCTTTAGAGACCAAACCATAAGTCGTACTCCAACCCGGCATATCCATGTGAACTAGATTTTCCGGGCGTGTCGTGTCATCCATATAATGTTCAATAGCATTAAAATAAATTTTGGTATCAACCACTTTTACCAAACCATCTTCAAACAATTGTTTGTACGCAGCTGAAGTGATCAGTGCTCTCGAAAGTGATAAATCCATTGGAAGAGCAGGAAAACCTACATCTTTTGCCATATCAAAAATCGCATCGAATCTTACCGCAGACAATTCGCTTGTTTTATAAGCCAAACCTAATGATGTATTGAACTTTTTATATTGTGAATGTTTTACTTCATCGTCCCTTCCATCATAATAATTGTCAGCTTTTCGATAGGAAATACTTCCATCAGCCACAAATTTATTGCTGGAATACGAGACGTTTCCAAGATTAAAAAACTGTTTATTATTGAATTCGAAGCCGCTTTGATAGGCTCCGTTCCAGTTTCTTTCTGTGCTAAACGGCGTACTTTTCCTTTTTAAATCGATACTTCCCGCAACAGTTGCGCCGTGAAGACTTCCCTCCTGACCAGATTTAATATCAATTGTCGAAAGATTATTGCTTTCTACATACGACGTAATCGGATCCATTTTATCGGTACAAGCGCCAAAAACGTGCATACCGTCAATCGTAACCGTAGAACGTTCGGTACTCATATTATTCAACAAAGGTTCCCAAGCATAAGCACCCCTTTTGATGAAACTTATATTATCCGAAGAAGATAAAAATTCATCAACAGAAACTGCCATTTTCATTTCAGTTTCAATTTTCTTTTTGGTCGCATTTTTAACAGTAACTTCTTCTAAGTTTTTGATACTGTCGTGGTGCGCATGCGGATTTTGAGCCGTTACAGACAATCCCAAAAAAAGCAGCATTATAATATATTTCATGTTTTTAGAATAAAGTATCAATATAAAGTTCACTTTTAACTCCCTCAATTCCAGGTGTAAAATCGGTTGGCACAACAGTTCCTTTTAAGATCAATCCGTTTTGATTCATCATAATCAGATTCAAAGTCCAATTTCCTGTCATGGTATAATTCACAACGCCATGATACAAGCCATCATTTTGCTGCGTCAAATCCTGATTATTTGGCGAAGAGTGATTTCCCATCGAAGGTTCCGGCATTCTCGGATCTAATTTTAGAGTAAAACCTGTAACTTCTGAATACGAAAATTGAGTCGGATCAGGAAAAGTTCCCACAAATGTTGTCGGTTTGTTGTATTTATAAATTCCCGCAACCAGTTTATTTTCTGAAACTGTCGGTTTTTGAGGAGCAACTAATGCGATAAAATATTGCTCGCCGTCATTTCCTGTAAAAGCCGTCATATTCAGGTTTTTGTTGCTTTGTTTTTCGACAATAATATCTTTATTGATATCAAATTTCTGATTGTCAACAGTAAAACTTACATACAATTTCCAACTTGCTGTAGTCGTACTTTCGCCTGTAAAAACCGAATATCCTGCGTAATACTTATTCGTGGCATCGTAAGCAACATTATATTCATGCGGACAAGAACTTTTACTTCCGTCAGCATTTGTAATTATCGGTAAAAAAGTAACCGCAGAAGTCGTAACCTCCTGATTGGTTTGCGTGTTTAAGACTTTCAGGCGAAGCTCGTTATAACCTTTATAGAATGTTCCGTTTAAAGCGTCGATACTGATTTTATAAGTACCACTTGTGAAAGAAACCGCTTCTTTAAATTCGTAATATTCTGGAACTTGAAAACCAATTTCAGCTTCGTAATCTGTTTTGTCAATGGTGCAGGAAGTAATCGCAAGAAACATTGCAATTACAAGAAAATTAAAAGATTTCATTTGTAATGAAGGTTTAAAACTGTTTAAACTTTAGCACAAAGCGTTTAGATTTTGAAAATCAAAACAAGCCAGATGCCGTGAAATTAGAAGAGATTTAGATCAACAGTTTCAAAAAAAAGTTCTAAGATTGCTGCAACCCGAAATTCGAGTTTATGATAAAGTGCAGCTTAGATTTTTATAGTATAAGCATATCATTGCATTCAAACAACAATATAATTTCATACAAAAAATAAAATAGAAACCCTGATCTAAACGAAACAGAGCGGTGGATGAAAAGTAAGATTAGAAGCCTTGATAGGTTTCTTTTCGAATAAAATAGAAGAATTTTCTTTTGATTCTAGTACAGGAATAACAGCAAAATTAACCTCAGAAGTGCTCTGAACATAAACAAGTTCAGACTTTTCTTTTAAGTTGTCCTGCATTTTTCTTTCGTTATCAGCATATTTCTTAATACTTTTTTGAAGTTCACAACGACCGTTACAAGTATTAAAAACCGATTTACGCTGCACACAAATAGTCTGTGCAATTTCTTTCTGGTTTATTTTAAATGAAGCATAAACGAACAAGCTGCCAAAAGATGGCGACAAAATTAAAATGGAAAGTACTATGATAAATAACCTTTTCAATTGCTTGTTTTATATTTCGGAAACAAAAGTACAACCTATTTTGTATTTATTTTAACGAATTCTGTTTTTTATTAATTTAAGACATTCCTACATCTTTGAAATTTATATTAGATAAATCTTTCAAAGATATTGGAGAGTTTTTGTGATACTTTTTATAAATATTTTTAATAACATAATTGTATAATTTCAATTTTTAAAATATAATTTTTACCAAATTATATAAACAATATTCAATATTTTATGAGTAAATTGGTAGAATGGAAAAAAATCCAGATGTAATCATTATTGGCGGTGGACTTGCTGGGTTGGCAAGCGCTATTCACCTATCTAAAAATGGATTGAAAGTCACGCTTTTAGAAAAAAATAATTATCCCAAACACAAAGTGTGCGGCGAGTACATTTCCAACGAAATTCTCCCTTATTTAAAATGGCTTGACGCCGATGTTTCGGTGCTTAACCCCACTCAAATTAACAAGTTTGAATTCACCACTCAAAACGGCAAAAGCGCCGAAACCAAACTCCCTTTAGGCGGATTTGGGATCAGCAGATATGCTTTAGATCATTTTTTGTTTGAAAATGCCATTAAAAGCGGATGCATAATAATAAACGAAAATGTTACCGATGTTAGCTTTGAAAACGAGACTTTCACTGTAAAAACTTCAGAAAATACATTTTTAGCAAAAATAGTTTTGGGTGCTTACGGAAAACGTGCTAATATCGATCAGCAATTAAATCGAGAATTTTTCACAAAAAAATCGCCATGGCTAGCTGTCAAAGGACATTATTTTGGAGATTTCGATTCAAATTTAGTAGCGCTTCATAATTTTGATGGCGGTTACTGTGGAGTTTCAAAAGTCGAAAATAACATTATAAACATCTGTTATTTGGCAGATTACGAAACTTTCAAGAATTATAAAAATATCGAAGAATATCAGAAAGCGGTGCTTCATAAAAACAAAAATCTAAAATTCATTTTTAAAAATAGCACTCCACTTTCTGATAGACCTTTAACCATCAGCCAAATTTCATTTGATAAAAAACAACCTGTCGAAAATCATATTTTAATGATTGGAGATACGGCCGGACTTATTCACCCCATGTGTGGAAACGGAATGGCAATGGCGATTCACAGTGCAAAAATTGCTTCAGCATTAATAATCGATTTCTATAACGGAAATGTAGTTTCACGTGAGGCGTTGGAAAAAAAATATGCTGCTGAATGGAAAAAGCAATTTAGCAAACGACTTTTCTTTGGACGAATTTTAGCGAAAGCTTTGACAAACAAGAATTTAACATACTTGATAACTAGTATCGCGGCCACTTTTCCTTCTTTACTTTCGTTCATAATAAAACAAACACACGGCAAACCCGTGACGATAAATTAAATGGCATTAAATACGCAACATAGAACCCAAGAACCTGAAATGATGGATGATTTTTCGCTTGAAGGCGAAGAACTGATTCATGCGTTGGATAAAATTGCCGCAATAAATCGATTATTAGGAGGAAACAAACTCACTTTAAGCGGCATAAAAGAACTTTTAAAAAAAGCAGATCTTTCTAAAACAATAACTGTCGCAGATATTGGATGCGGAAATGGCGATATGTTGAGAATGCTCGCAGAATATGGCAAAAAACAAAGTTTGAATATCAATTTAATCGGAATTGATGCTAATGCTTTTACTATTAATTACGCCAAAGAACTTTCTAAAGATTTTGATAATATCAATTATTTATGTCTGGATATTTTTAGCGCAGCATTTAATGAAGTAAAGTACGATATCGCCCTGTGCACTTTGACATTACATCATTTTTCAAACGAAGAAATAGAAAATATTTTAGATTTATTGCATCAAAATTCATCCATCGGAATTGTGGTAAACGATCTTCACAGAAGTAAAGTTGCCTATCGACTTTTTGAAGCAATCTGTTTTGTCTTCAATCTCAATAATATGTCAAAAAATGACGGTTTGGTTTCTATTTTACGTGGATTCAAAAAAGAAGAATTGGTTCATTTTTCTAAAAAATTAAATTTAAACAACTATTCCATCAACTGGAAATGGGCTTTTCGCTACCAGTGGATAATTTCTAAAATATGAGTGTAAAGATTATAACCGCTGTCAAACAGCTTCCGCAATATTCCCGAACAACCGAAGAGATTCTTCCACTTCTAGATGTCTGGTTGGATGGACAAGAAGAACGTTTTATCAAAAAAGTCAAGAAGATTTTTGAAGGCGCATCGGTAGACAAACGCTATTCTATCATGGAGCCATCGGAAGTTTTTACTGCCACTTCTTTCGAAGAAAAAAATGATATTTATAGCAGAGAAATGATTGTTTTAGGACATCAGGTTTTAGAAAAAGCACTTCAAAAAGCAAATTGGGATCCGCAGAGTCTCGATTATATTATCACGGTAAGCTGCACAGGAATCATGATTCCGTCTTTGGATGCGTATTTGATTAATAAAATGAAACTTCGTCAGGATATTGTGCGTCTTCCCGTTACCGAAATGGGTTGTGCAGCAGGGATTTCGGGAATTATTTATGCAAAGAATTTTCTAAAATCAAATCCAGGTAAACGTGCAGCAGTTATTGCAGTAGAATCGCCAACCGCTACTTTTCAATTAGATGATTTTTCGATGCCGAATATTGTGAGCGCAGCGATTTTTGGCGACGGTGCGGCTTGTTGTTTATTATCTTCGGATGAAAATGATGAAGGACCTGAAATCATTGACGAACAAATGTATCATTTTTACGATGCCGAACACATGATGGGTTTTAAACTTACCAATGGCGGACTGCAAATGGTTTTGGATATTGAAGTGCCAGATACGATTGCTTCTCATTTTGGCGATATTATTCATCCTTTTTTAAAGCAAAATAATCTCGAAATAAATAACGTTGATCATATGATTTTTCATCCCGGAGGAAAAAAAATCGTAAATACGGTTGAAGAACTTTTTTCAGGTTTGAATAAAAATATAGACGACACAAAAGAAATTCTAAAACAATACGGAAATATGTCAAGCGCCACTGTTTTGTACGTTTTGGAGCAAATTATGGACAGAAAACCCCAAAAAGGAGAAAAAGGCTTAATGCTGAGTTTTGGTCCCGGATTTTCTGCACAACGTGTTTTATTGCAATGGTAATACTTTTAAAATTATGGAATTAAACAATATTATCAAACAGCTTCCGTACAGCGAACCTTTTCTGTTTGTGGATGAATTACTTCATGCAGACGAAAATGGCGTAACAGGAACGTACACTTTTTACGAAAATCTTGATTTTTATAAAGGCCATTTTAAAAATAATCCGGTTACTCCCGGCGTTATATTAACAGAAACAATGGCGCAAATCGGAATGGTTTGTCTGGGCATTTTTCTATTAAATAATGACTTGCAAAGTGATACTGTAATTGCTTTTACATCAGCCGATATGGAATTTTTAAAACCTGTTTATCCAAATGAAAAAGTAACCGTTACTTCGCAGAAAACATTCTTCCGTTTTGGAAAATTAAAATGCACCGCAGTGATGACCAATGAAGCAGGAATTGAAGTTTGCAGAGGGGTTTTAGCAGGAATGATAACAAAAAGATTATGAAAAAACGAGTCGTCATAACGGGTCTTGGTGTTGCAGCGCCAAATGGAGTCGGAATTTCCGACTTTACAAATGCCATCAAAAATGGGATTTCAGGGATTCGCCATGACTCGCAATTGGCAGAATTGCAATTTTCTTGTCAGATTGCAGGGCAACCACAAATTTCTGATGAACTTAAATCGCAATATTTTACAGAATTAGAACTTCGTGGTTTCAACAGCACCGGAATTTTATACGGCGTAATCGCGGGTTTAGAAGCCTGGAAAAATGCTGGTTTACCTATAAATGAATCTCCAGATTGGGATAGCGGAACTATTTTCGGATCAGGAACTTCGGGAATCGAGAAATTCCGCGAAAGCATTTATAAAATTGATGATTTACAAACCCGTAGATTAGGAAGCACAGTTGTGGCTCAAACTATGAATAGTGGCGTGAGCGCTTATTTAGGTGGCAAAGTCGGACTTGGAAATCAGGTTTCTTCCAATTCTTCTGCTTGCACAACTGGAACCGAATCTATTTTAATGGCTTACGACCGCATTCAATCTGGACAAGCAAAACGCATTTTGGCGGGAAGTACTTCAGATAGTGGTCCGTATATTTGGGCGGGTTTTGATGCGTTACGAGTTTGTTCTTCCAAATACAATAAAAATCCCGACGAAGGTTCAAGACCAATGAGCGCTTCGGCTTGCGGATTCGTTCCCGGAAGTGGCGCGGGCGCTTTGGTTATTGAAGATTTAGAAAGTGCTTTGGAAAGAAACGCTACAATATATGCCGAAATTTTAGGCGGAAACGTCAATTCTGGCGGGCAACGCGACGGCGGAAGTATGACTGCTCCAAATAGTATTGCCGTTCAAAAATGTATTAGAAATGCAGTTTTGAATGCCAATATCAACCCAAGCGATATTGACGCCATAAACGGCCATCTTACTGCAACGACAAAAGATAGTTTAGAAATAGAAAACTGGACAAAAGCTTTAGAACGAAATGGCGCATATTTTCCATACATTAATTCCTTAAAAAGCTTAACTGGACATTGCTTGAGCGCTTCCGGAAGTATTGAAAGTGTCGCTTCTGTTTTGCAACTTCACGAAGGTTTTTTATTTGGAAACAAAAATTGTGCTGATCTTCATCCTGAAATTACAGCGCTTATTGATGCTTCAAAAGTGCTTTTAGAAACTAAAAATACAAATCCGAAAATAATTGCAAAAGCCAGTTTTGGTTTTGGCGACGTTAACGCCTGTGTACTATTTAAAAAATTCGAAAAATAACATGAACAGAATCGAAATTACCGAGAAATTAAAAGAGATTATAAAACCGTACGCTGCCAATACAGAAGCACACGAAAACCTGACAGAAGAAACGGATTTTATTAAAGATCTGAAGATCAATTCTGCCAATTTGGTTGATATTGTTTTGGATATCGAAGAACAATTTGATGTCGTAATTGACAACACCGACATGGAAAGAATGCTTGATGTAAAAACCGCAATCGAAATTATCGAAACCAAACTCGCCGTAAAATGATAGGCAACGATATTGTAGATCTTGCACAATCACGCATCGAAAGCCGATGGTCACGTAAAGGTTTAATTGAAAGGCTTTTCACTCCAGAAGAACAACAGCTTATAAAAAATCATATTGATCCAGAAATTATGGTTTGGCTACTTTGGAGCATGAAAGAAGCAGCTTATAAAATCTACAATAGACAAACCAAAATTAGAGAATTCAGTCCGCATAAATTGAAATGCAGGTTGAATTCTCTTAATGATAATGCTGCACTTGGCGAGGTTTCTTGCCTTGAAAACACCTACTACACCAAAACTGTAATTTCTTCAGAAAACATTAATACTATTGCAGTAAACGATCTTAAAAATCTCTACAATACCATTGAAATTGTAAAGCCGGAAATTATTAAAGATGATTTCGGCATTCCAAATTTAAAAACTGCTTCTTCTACTTTTATGGATGTTTCTATAAGTCATCATGGCCGTTTTGAAAGGGTTGTGAGTTTTAAATAATTATACTACTTTCTAAAATTGCCAAATCTATATTACTGTACATCAATTCATATAAATCTACTTCTGTTTGAAGTCAAGTTTCTCCAAGCGGTGTATTGATTTGATAAGTATCTATATTCAATTTTTAACTTAAAAAGCGCATCACTTTCGAGTTTGCGATTTTTTCTTTCACCAAAAATAAACTGCACATCTCATTAATTCAGTAGTTATAAATTATTTTTATAACTACAAAAAATTATTAATTTGATTTATAAACACCTTCCCTATACCTTTGCTTCATCAAAATCAAAGAAATGATTTGAACATCTTAAAAAATAACTTTAAAAATAGAAATCATGAAATTTACAAGAAGAGCAAACGCAAACTGGAAAGGTACAGGAATGGAAGGAAAAGGAACCATTAGTACACAAAGTACAACTTTAGATAATGCTCAATTATCATTCAAAACTCGTTTTGAGCAAGGTGTTGGAACCAACCCTGAGGAATTAATCGCAGCGGCACATTCTGGCTGTTTTACAATGCAATTAAGCTTTTTATTGTCTGAAGCTGGTTTCGTTCCAGAAGATTTAGACACAACGGCTAAAGTAACTTTTGAAGACGGAACTATTACATTAATTCAATTGGAACTTAATGGAAAAGTGCCTGGAATTTCTGCAGAAGATTTTCAGCAAGCAGCTCAAAAAGCAAAAGAAATTTGTCCGATTTCTAAATTGTTGAATACTGAGATTACATTGGCTGTAACATTGAACTAATTAAACTTCAACAACTTTAAATAAATCCTAAATTCCAATTACCACAATCTTGTCATTTCGACGGAGGAGACCCGAGCGATAGCGAATAGGCGAAGCAAATCTCCACAAGATGCTTTACAAAGATTGGCGAATTTCCAGACGGAGTTACTCGCGCAGATTGCTTCGCCAGTTCGCTATCGCTCGTGTCCTCGTTCCTCGGAATGACAAAACTGTGGGGAAACAAAATTTCAACAAATAATCAAAATCAACAATTTAAAATTTTATAAAATGAAAACAATATTTAAAAGCTTTTTAGCATTTGCAGTAATAATTTTTAGTTTAGCATTCACAAACGTAAACGCACAAACTAATCCACAAATTAAAAATGTCGTATTGGTTCACGGTGCATTTGCAGACGGTTCTGGATGGCAGGGTTTATACAAAGTTTTAACTAAAAAAGGGTATAATGTAACGATCGTTCAGAATCCGTTGAGTTCTTTGCAAGATGATGTTGATGCCACAAACTTAGCTTTAGACAGACAAGACGGACCAACAATTTTGGTTGGACATTCTTGGGGTGGAACTGTAATTACAGAAGCCGGAAATCACCCGAAAGTTGCGGCTTTGGTTTACGTAGCGGCTTTACAACCTGATAATGGCGAAAATTCTGTTCAATGGTTACAAACTGCGCCGCCAGCACCAGAAAATGGCGTGCTAGCGCCAGATGATAAGGGAATTGCGTATTATAACAAAGCTAAATTCCACGCTGGTTTTGCAGGAGATTTGACCAAAGAACAAGCAGATTTTATGTATGCTTCGCAAGGTGCTTTTCATGCGCAAGGTTTTTTAACACCGATCACAAAAGCGGCTTGGAGAACTAAGCCTTCTTACGGAATCGTAGCAACTGAGGATAAAAGTATTGTGCCAAGTATTCAGCACGCAATGTACAAACGTTCTAACACAAAAATCACTGAAATTAAAGGAAGTCATGTGGTGTTTATTTCTCAGCCAGAGAAAGTGGCAAATGTCATTGTTGAAGCATCGAAGAAATTGTAAATTGTAAATTGTTAGTTATAAATTCCAAACTTTTGCAATCTTGTTATTGCGAGGAATAAGGTTTGTTCCAGAAACTCTACAAAGATTGGCGACATTCTTTGTAGAGTTTCTTGTGTGTTCTTCTCCCGTCCCAAAGCTTCGGGATCGGGACGCTAAGGAGTACAAATTCCAAATAACAAATTCCCATTGTTACAAAGTTTGGAATTTGGATCCGAGTGATAGCGAACAGGCGAAGCAATTTTTGTATTTGAATTTTACAATTAACTAACCTTACTAATCGCTTTTATAAAATACGGCGAATCGTTCCAGCGGATTTTTCTATAATTGAAATCTTTTTTTAATGATTCGGGAAGGGAATTCCAGATCGCTTCATTCATTTTTTCTAGCAATAATTTCTTCGAGAAAGAATCGGAAACTACGAGACTTATTTCTCTTACGGGAACGGGTTCTTTAAAAGGTTTGAAGAGTCCGCCAGATTCGTTTAAGGTTGAGAGCTTCGGAATAATCGCAAATCCTAAATGAGCTCGCACTAAATTTTTTAAGGTTTCGATAGAATTGATGTCGTACGTAAATTGCTCCTTAATTTTGTCTGAAGTTTTAAGTCCGCAGATGTCTAGCAATTGTGCGTTGTAGCAATATTCGTGATGCAGTAATAATAATTCGGTTTTGTCACCGGGCTGCATTTCATAAAACTCATCATTCGCCATAGGATGCGACTGATTTAAATACGCCACAAACGGTTCTTTAAAAATCACATGTTCAATTAAATTTGAATTTCCGGTTGGCGTCGCCATAATCGCAACGTCAATAGCGCCAGTTTCCAAATCCCTCATTAAATGTCCAGTATAGCCTTCTTTAATGATAAAATGTACTTTTGGTGCCGCTTCTTTCATTGCCTGAATAAATAACGGAATCAGATAAGGCGATAAAGTGGAAATAATACCAAGCTTCAACTCCCCTTCCAGCAGATTTTTTTCGTTGATTACAAAATCACGAATTTCATCGACTTCTCGAAGTATTTTTTTGGCTTTATTGATAATTTCAATTCCTAAAACGGTTGGAGTCAACGGCACTTTATTTCGGTCGAAAATCTTGATTCCGATTTCTTCTTCCAGATTTTTTAGCTGAATAGTAAGTCCGGGCTGCGTTACCATACAAACTTCGGCTGCTCTTGCAAAATGGCGTTCTTCGTCTAAGGCAACAATGTATTTTAACTGCTGAATGGTCATCTTTTATAGTTTGTAAGGTACTAAGATGCTAAGGTACTGAGTTGCTCTTTTTTATTTTTAGTTTTTGGTGAAAACTTTGTCAAAGTTTTGAACTTTTACAAAGATGCTTCTTCAACTTTAAATTATTTAGAATCAAAATAATTATCATCCTTTTCATAGAAAACCAAATCCATAACATCCTATTTATCGTACATATATAAAACAGCATAAAGAAATGTAGTAAAAGCAGATGGAGTAGTTTTTGGAGCATGTTGCTTTTATCGTTCCCAAATGATGTTTTCTAAATAAACTTATTTAAAGTAAAAAAAGCGGTCTTAAATGGATCGCTTTTGTTTTCTTATCTTTCGAAAAGAACTTTTTTATTTAAATCTTTTACAAAACAATTTCAGCAACTTAAAAAGTACTTAAAAATGTTATTTCTGAAGATTTTCAGCCCAAAAAACCTTATCTTACATAAACATTAATAGTCGATCCTGTTGGCCCTGTCGGCTGTTTATTATTAATTTCTAAAAACTACAAAATGAAACAACTTTTACAATGGACCATCATTATTCCGATTTTATCATGGGTTCTTTTCTTCAGCGGATTGGTAGATAATAGCAGTATTTTTCAAATTGTTGCCAGCATTCTACTGATTCTAAGTGTAATGTCGGCCGTACATCATTCTGAAGTAATTGCCGAACGCGTTGGAGAACCTTACGGAACTATTATTTTAGCTATTTCGATCACTGTAATTGAAGTTTCTATAATTGTTTCTTTAATGCTATCTGAAGGTTCACAAGCGGCTTCTTTAGCCCGAGATACCGTCTACGCAGCCACAATGCTGATTCTCAACGGAATTATTGGTTTGTGTCTTCTTATAGGAAGCATCAAACACTATGAACAAAATTTCTCTACTTCTTCGGTTACTATTGGTTTGGTTTCGCTAATTTCTATTATCGTATTCACTTTGGTCTTCCCTACTTTCACAGAAAGTGTTCACGGTTCTTATTATTCAACACCGCAATTAATTTTTGCTTCTATTGCCTGCTTAGTTATTTACGGCTCCTTTCTGTTTGCACAAACTAAAGGATATCGCCAATATTTCTTAACGAATGAAAACGACGAAGAAGCTGAAATTCATTCAGTAAATATCGATAATAAAACATTTTATACGAGCCTAATTTTCCTCTTAGTAAGTTTGGGAATTGTGGTTTTATTGGCTAAAACACTTTCGCCTACTATTGAATCTATTATTGTAGGATACAGCCTTCCTAAATCTTTGGTTGGAGTAGTGATTGCGATTATCATTTTACTGCCCGAAGCCATTGCGGCCATTATTGCAGCCAGAAAAAACAGACTGCAAACGAGTCTGAATTTAGCCCTTGGTTCTGCCCTTGCCAGTATCGGATTAACGATTCCGAGTGTAGCGGCGGTTTGCATTATTATGAATATGCCAATTGTTCTCGGATTAGATATTAAATCGATTGTCTTATTGGCGTTGTCTGTTTTTACTGTGATGCTTTCTTTAAGCAAAGGCAAATCTAATATTGTGTATGGCGTTGTTCTTTTGGTGAATTTATTTGCTTTTATGTTTTTGATGATTTATCCTTAAGTTTTTTTTTAAACACATAGCTTAGCGGAATAAGCTTTGTCAAAGTTGTGAACTTTGACAAAGCTTAACGACTTAAAATAACACACAGCTATGTGCATTAATACAAGTGAAACACCTCTATGCATAATCCAAAACTATGTTTCTATGTGTTTAAAAATTATTTGTTTAAATCCTTTCAACATCTCAAATCTTAAAACGTCCCTATTACAACGTTTTAGTAGTACAAACTGTTCAAATCAATAAAAATAAATGTGTTTTTTACACGTAAAAAGTATCACAATAAAGACCAAAAGTGAACTATTTTACTCCTTCTTTTTCAGCATTTTTCTCTAACTTAGCAGTCTACATTTTGAAATGTAAGATTTAAATAAACTTTGTTTTTCTGCAAAACACTGAATAAAAAAGCGTTATCGTTTTTTCTCTTACTTTTTTGCGGTCAAACATTCTTCTAATAATTTAGTTAATTGAAAACTATGAACAAATTTGATTTTGGAATTGTAGGACTCGGTGTAATGGGCCGTAACTTACTTTTAAATATTGCAAGCCACAACTTCGCGGCTGCAGGTTTAGATTTAGATACAGAAAAAGTCAATTCTCTTCAGCAAGAAGCTGATGCAGACCATACTATTGAAGCGACTACAGATGTCAAGCATTTTGTGGAGCTTATTCAACAGCCAAGAGCGATTATGTTATTGGTTCCTGCGGGAAAACCGGTTGACAGCGCGATTGCTAGTTTACTTCCTCATTTAGATAAAGGTGATATCATCATCGATGGTGGAAACACTTATTTTACAGATACTGACAGAAGATTTTTAGAATTGTCTGAAAAAGGAATCCACTTTTTTGGTATGGGAATTTCTGGCGGAGAAAAAGGGGCACGTTTCGGTCCTGCTATGATGCCAGGTGGAGATCAAAAAGCATATGAAAGACTTCGTCCTATTTTTGAAGCAATTGCTGCAAAAGTAGATGGAGAACCTTGTGTAGAATATCTTGGAAACGGTTCTGCTGGAAACTACGTAAAAATGGTTCATAACGGAATCGAATACGGAATCATGCAATTGATTTCTGAGATTTATGACCTGATGAAAAGAGGTTATAATTTGGATGATGAAACGATTCAAAAAACATTTGCAGAATGGAATCAAACCGATGATTTAAGATCATATTTAATTGAAATTACCGGAAATATCTTAAAACAAAAAGATGAAGACGGAACGCAGTTAATCAACAAAATCTCTGATTGGGCAAGATCTAAAGGTACAGGAAAATGGACTTCGCAAAATGCAATGGATTTGCAAGTTCCAGTTCCAACAATCGACGCAGCAGTTAACATGCGTGATATGTCGAAAACAAAACCAGAGAGAATTGAAGCCGCTAAGAAATTAATTTGGAATGCTGCTGAAACAAATGTTTCTCAAAGTGAAGCAATTGCAGCTTTAAAATCGGCTTTATATTTTTCTATCGTTGTGACTTACGCTCAAGGTTTAGCACAGCTTCACACGGCTTCTAAAGAATACAACTACGGTTTAAATCTAGAAACGGTAGCTAAAATCTGGCGTGGCGGATGTATCATTCGTGCTACAATTTTAGAAGATTTCAGAAAAGCATATGTTGCAAAATCAGATTTACCAAACTTACTTTTGGATAACGGAATTGCTTCAAAATTAGTAGAAAACCAATCAGGAATGAGAGCCGTGATTCAGTTTGCAGTTCAACAAGGATTGCCAGTTTCAGGATTAATGAACTCATTATCTTATTTTGATGCTTACCGTTCTGCAAATCTTCCAACCAATTTAATTCAGGCGCAACGTGATTATTTTGGAGCGCATACTTACGAGCGTATCGATAAAGAAGGCATTTTCCATACACAATGGGCTGAATAACCAATTAAAGCAACACAACTAAACCACACAATGACTAAGAATAAACTAAAGAATCCAACAATCATTGTAATTTTTGGAGGAACCGGAGATTTGGCAAAGAGAAAACTCTTTCCCGCATTTCAAAATCTTTTCCTTGACGGACGTATGTCTGAAAAGTTTCAGATTATCGCTCTTGGTAGAGCAGAAAAAACCGATGAAGACTTTCGAAGCTATGTTTTAGAAAATCTAAATACTTTTTCAAGAAGAAAAGGAGATTCTGATCCGGAAACTGAAAAGTTTCTTACACATATAACTTACCACAGCCTTGATATTGACAAAGAAGAATCGTATGTTGGATTGAATGAAAAAATCAACAGTTTTGATGAAGCTTTTGGCGAGCGTGCCAATCGTCTTTTTTATCTTTCGATTACGCCTTCTTTCATTTCGACAATTTCAAGCAATATTAAAAAAATCGGCCTTGCGGCGAATGCGAAGCAGGATCGCATTATTATAGAAAAACCATTTGGTTACGATAAAGCTTCTGCCATTGAATTGAATGAAATGCTTTCTGAGACTTTCAAAGAAGAGCAGATTTATAGAATTGACCATTATTTAGGAAAAGAAACCGTTCAGAATATCTTGGCTTTCCGTTTTGGAAATTCAATGTTTGAGCCATTGTGGAGTCGTAATTTTATTGACTTCGTACAAATTACCGTTGCAGAAGAAGTCGGCGTTGAAGAACGCGGCGGATTCTACGAAGGTGTTGGCGCCTTAAAAGATATGATTCAGAATCACCTTCTTCAAATCTTGTGTATGACGGCTATGGAAGCGCCTGCATCATTAAATGCAGATGATATTCGTAACCGTAAAGCAGATGTTCTGAAATCGATCCGTCGAATTAAACCAGACGAAGTAGACCATTATATTGTGAGAGGTCAATATGGCGCTGGTGAAGTAAAAGGCGTTCAAGTTCCAGGATATCGTGAAGATAAAGGCATTGCACCAGATTCTAATACAGAAACTTACGTGGCGATGAAGATTTATCTGGATAACTGGAGATGGCAGGGAATTCCGTTCTATTTGCGTTCAGGAAAAAGAATGGAAGAAAAACAATCTTCTATCATTATTCAGTTTAAACCAGTTCCGCATTCTGCATTTTCTTATGGAAAAGAAGGTATGACTCCAAACAGACTGATTATCAATATTCAGCCTGCAATGGATATCAAACTTCAGTTTATGACCAAAAAACCTGGACTTTCACTTTCATTAAGACCAGCAGAAATGGTTTTTGATTATTTCGCTTGTTCAACCATGTCACCAGAAGCTTACGAAACTTTGATTGCAGATGCCTTATTAGGAGATCCTACCCTATTTATGCGTTGGGATCAGGTAGAAGAAGCTTGGGATGCAATTGATACCATTCAGAAAGTTTGGAAAACTACTGCGCCAACCAATTTCCCAAATTACAAAGCAGGAAGCTGGGGACCTGAAGAAGCTGACGAATTGTTAGCCCGCCAAGGTCACGCATGGATTCCGAATACACAAACAAAAGATGAAGTTAAAAATGATACAGATTTACAATAATACAGAAGAAATCAATACTGCCGCGGCAGATCTTTTTGTAGAATCAGCTCAAAAAGCAATTACCGCAAAAGGTAAATTTACAGCAGTTCTTACAGGAGGTTCTTCTCCTGCAGGAATTTATAAATTATTAGCTTCTGATACTTACAAAAACAAAATAGACTGGACAAAAGTTTATATTTTTTGGGGTGATGAAAGATGGGTTCCGTTAAATGATGATTTGAGTAATGCTAAAATGTCTTATTCAACTTTACTGAGCCACGTTCCTATTCCACAAGAAAACATTTTTGAAATGTACAAAGATGGTGTTACTGCTGAGGAATATGCAGCAACTTATGAGCAATCTATAAAAACGGTTTTAAGCGAAGAAGGAAAATTTGACCTGATTTTATTAGGAATGGGAGACGATGGACATACAGCCTCTCTTTTCCCAGGTGAAGCAGTTTTGCAAGAGCAAACCAAATGGGTTGACGCTTATTATTTGGCTCCACAGAAAATGTATCGTATTACGCTTACTGCTCCATTAATCAACAAAGCAGAAAAAATTGTGGTTGTGGCTTTTGGAGAAAAGAAAGTTAATGCTTTAAAAGAAGTTACGACTGGAGAATATAATCCGACACTATATCCAATGCAATTGATTAAACCAGTTTCTGGTGAATTATTGTTTTTGGTTGATAAGGTTGCTGCTGGAACAAACTAGAAAACTGTTGTACAACTATAAAAATTAAGGTTCATGCTGAAAAGTATAAACCTTTTTTGTTTTTCAAAGAAAAAATAATTCCCCAAGAATGTTTATTACTAAAACAAAAATTTACCACGTTTCGGAGAAACGTTTGATTAACGAAACAAATATAAAACTTTGTGAAAAGACAGGTGTCCTTCCAGGACACAAATGCTGCATAATATTCTTGTTCTACCGATGAGATATTCCTCTGGAATATTAAATTTTAAAACCGCTATCGTTCCAGAGGAACGTCTTGTCGGTAGAAAAAAGAATGTTAATTATTAGGCCACGTTCCAGAGGAACGTTTGATTTACGATTACAATTTTTAAAAACAGATTTTCTTCCAGAACACTAACACAATCAATATTTTTATACAGATGAAATACTCCTCTGGAATATTAATATCAATATTTTACAATGCTTTAAAAATGCCTGTGAACCCAGCAATTGTAATTTTGAAATTAATTCTCCATCAATTCAATATCCATCGTTTTAATTAATCCATTTTCAAAAGTGTAAACGTGTTTTACAAATCCGTCAAACATCAAATTGCCTTGAAGATCTTTCACATTTTGGTGCACTTTAACCTCTAAACTTCCATTTTCTCTTTCATCAAAACCAACTGGTTCGACTTTCGGATTAATTTCAGACCACTGTCTTGTCCAATAACTTCTGATTTCGTCATGACCGCTAATGTAACCACCTTCCCAAGCTTTTGACCATTGTACGTCTTCTTGCATGGTTAACAAGCAATTATCGATATTTCTTTCGTTGAAAGCATTGTACGCTTTTTCTATTACGTGTTCGAATTGATTTGACATATTTATTATCTTTAGTTGGTTTTATAAAAGTAAGATAGAAATAGTAACTTTTTAAAGAAATTTCAATAAATAATAAAAACGCTAAAAACTAACTTTCAATTATTATCAAATCTCAAAATCTCTAAGCTTTTAGAGAAATTTTAAGAAACGTTCCTTTTCAAATTACTATATTTGGCGCACTGTAAACAATTATAATCCCTCTTTTTAAGGAATAAAAACACGTAATCTGCTGAGCTGTAAATGAAACCCACAAAGTTCATATATATTATTTTACTTTCGTTACTTTCTTTTTTTAGAGGAACCGAAACGTATCAGCAACCCGTACATCAAACCCATTGCATTACTTTAGATAGTGTTGCAGCAGATGATTTACTTTCCTTTTCTTCTGATTTTTCTTCTTCTAAAAATCTTGAAGTTCACAATGTAGTTAAAAAGAAGATAAAATCCAGAGCTACTACTTTAGAACAAAGTACCATCAAAGCTCCGTATTTCAGCAGCTTAATAAATTTCAAGCTTTACAAAAAGAGCTTAATATATGGTATAGCTTCAATATACCAGGTTCAAAGGCACACTTATTTGCATTTGTACCAACTTTTCTAGATTTCAGTTTCTTATTGTTTTTATAGTTTTTCAGTTTTCTGAATCAATTCCTCTTGTACGTTTAACTCGTATGTTGAGAAAATCAGCTATATAAAACATCTTCAAAGCGGTACTTTTCAAAAAAGAAGTTTCCGTACACCTTTTTATTTTTTATTCCGATTGATGTCGGAAACACATTCCAAATTCATACTCCCTGTATCCAAAAACAAGGGAGAAAATCTATGTATTCAAAAATTAAAAACCTAATGATGAGCATTTATAAAAATCCATTTCTTTTATGCACTTTGGCTTTATTCGTATTAGTCTCGTGTGGAGATAAATCTAAGAAAAATTCAAACAAGATAAAAACAGTTCCTGTTTATAAAGTAACCTTAAAAGACACTATCGTTTCGAGCAAATTTGTTGCCGATGTACATGCAAAAAATAACGTAGAAATACACGTTCGCATTCCGGGTTTACTTGAAAAAGTTTACGTTAGCGAAGGTCAAAAAGTTAAAAAAGGGCAAATTCTTTTTAAAATAAGCGATGTCGAACTTCAAATTCAATTACTAAAAGCCGAAGCCGTTTACAAAAGCGCAAAAGCCGATTTAAGAATCGCAACAGTAGAATTGGAACAAGCCCAAACCCTTTTCAATAAAAAAGTAATTGCAGACAAAGAATTGGAATTGTCTAAAGCAAAACATGAAGCTGCTTCTGCAAAATTGGCTCACGCTGCAGCTGAAAAGAAAGCAATCACGCAGCAAATTAGTTTTACCACAATCCGCGCACCTTTTGACGGAACGATTGACAGAATTCCGTTTAAAGAAGGTAGTTTAGTTGAAAACGGTTCTTTATTAACCACTGTTTCTCAGCTGGATGATGTTTACGCCTATTTCTCAATTCCTGAAAATACGTACTTCCAAATGATGGAAGACAAAACGTTAAACACCCAAGGCGATATCAAATTAATATTGCCAAACGGAATGGTTTACGGACAAAAAGGCGAACTAAGAACTGCTGATGGAGAAATCGACAGAGAAACCGGTTCTATTCAATACAAAGCAAAATTTCATAATCCGCAAGGTTTTATCAAACATGGAACTTCTGGAAAATTAATTATTTCAGAACCCAAAACCAATGCGATTTTAATTCCGCAAAAAGCTGTTTTTTCTATTCAAGACAAGCAATATGTATTTGTGGTAAAAAAAGATGGAGTAGTTAAAATGACAAATGTTACAATCGAAACCACTCTTGATGATGTTTATATTTTAAATGAAGGCCTTAAAAAAAACGACCTGATTGTAGAAGAAGGAACACAATCATTAAGAGACGGCGATAAAATCAACATGAAACAAATGTAGGCTATATACCTGTAAAACAGTTATTTAATTATTTATCTAAAAAATTTAAAATGATAGAGCTATTTATCAGAAGGAAAATATTGTCATTAATTATCTCGGTTATGATAGTCCTTCTGGGATTGCTGGCTTTGTTTCAGCTTCCCATTACCCAATTCCCAGATATTGTACCACCGTCTGTAACCGTTACAGCAAAATATACAGGAGCAAACGCAGAGGTTTCTGCCAATGCCGTCGCCCTTCCATTAGAAAGAGCCATAAATGGAGTTCCCGGCATGACGTATATGTCAACCGTAACTTCTAACGATGGATTGACTTTAATTCAGGTTTTCTTTGAGGTAGGAACCGATCCCGATTTGGCTGCTGTAAACGTGCAGAACAGGGTTACCACGATTCTGGACGAACTTCCAGAAGAGGTAATTCGTGCGGGAGTTACTACCGAAAAAGAAGTAAACAGTATGTTGATGTACTTGAACATTACCAGTACTGATAAAACTCAGGATGAGCAGTTTATCTTCAACTTTACGGATATTAATATTCTGCAGGAGTTAAAACGTATTGATGGTGTCGGTCGTGCCGAAATCATGGGGCAGAAAGAATATTCGATGCGTGTCTGGCTGGATCCAGAAAAAATGCTTTCGTATACAATTTCTGCAAACGAAGTAATTGCTTCACTTCAAAAACAAAACATTTCTGCCGCGCCGGGAAAAGTTGGTGAAGGTTCAGGTCAAATGAATAATCAGTTGCAATATGTAATTAAGTACGGAGGAAAATTCTTTGAGCCAAAACAATATGAGGAAATTCCGTTAAGAGCCAATGCTGACGGAACGATCTTACGATTAAAAGATATTTCTAAAATCGAATTTGGTGCCATGAGTTACGGAATGGTTTCTAAAACCGATGGAAAACCTTCTGCCTCAATCATGCTAAAACAACGTCCTGGTTCTAATGCTTCTGAAGTTATTGCAAGCGTAAAAGAAAAAATGGAAGAATTAAAAGGTTCTTCTTTTCCTCCGGGAATGGAATTCAACATTGCGTATGATGTATCGCGTTTCCTTGATGCTTCGATTCACGAAGTATTAAGAACTTTGGTCGAAGCCTTTCTATTAGTTGCTTTTGTAGTTTTCCTTTTCCTTCAGGATTGGAGATCGACCTTAATTCCAGTATTGGCCGTTCCTGTTGCGCTTATTGGTGCATTTACTTTTATGTCGATGATGGGATTCTCGATTAACTTATTGACTCTTTTCGCTTTAGTTCTTTCTATCGGAATTGTGGTCGATAACGCGATTGTCGTCGTCGAGGCTGTTCACGTCAAAATTACCGAAGAACACATGGCGCCAATGGAAGCCACGATTAGTGCCATGAAAGAAATTACAGGTGCCGTTATTGCAATTACGATTGTAATGGCTGCGGTATTTATTCCAGTTGCTTTCTTGAGCGGTCCAGTTGGGGTTTTCTACAGGCAATTTTCGTTAACAATGGCGATTAGTATCGTGATTTCTGGGATTAATGCTCTTACGCTTACTCCTGCCCTTTGTGCTATTATGCTGAAACCACACGATCCTAACAAAGAGAAAAAATCATTATTAGATCGTTTCTTCCAAAGATTCAACAATTGGTTCGATAATATCACGTCAAAATACATCAAAGTATTGGTAAAATTCGCTGATCGAACTTCTGTAACTGTTGGTGTATTAGTCTTATTTTGTGTCTTAAGTTGGGGAACAACTAAATTTTTAGCTTCAGGATTTATTCCGACAGAAGATCAAGGAATGGTGTATGTAAGTGTAACGACTCCACAAGGCGCAACAGTAGAACGTACCGAAAAAGCTCTGGACGAAGTGACACGAATTGCAAAAGAAATTAAAGGCGTTGACAACGTAACAACGCTTGCAGGTTATAGTATTGTAACCGAAATCGCCGGAGCTTCGTACGGAATGGGAATGATCAATTTAAAAGACTGGAGCGAACGTGATATTTCTGTAACCGAATTTATGGCAGAACTTACCGAAAAAACAAAAGGAATTTCTGATGCACAAATCGAAATTTTCGCTCCGCCAACAGTTCCTGGTTTTGGTAATACAAGTGGCTTCGAACTTCGTTTATTAGATAAATCTGGAGGAAGTATTACGAACACTGATAAAGTAACCAAAGAATTTATCAAAGAACTGAATGCTTCACCTGAAATTCAGAACTCTTTTTCAAGTTTTGATGCCACTTTCCCGCAGTATTTAATTCATATTGATTATGATCTCGCTGCCAAAAAAGGAATTTCTGTAGATAATGCGATGTCAACTTTACAAACAATGTTAGGTTCTTTTTATGCAACCAATTTTATCCGTTTCTCTCAAATGTATAAAGTTATGGTTCAGGCTAGTCCGCAGTTTCGCCAGAATCCGGAAAATATTTTAGATATGTATTTGAAGAATGATAAAGGCGAAATGGTTCCGTTTTCGACTTTCGTCAAATTAGAAAGAGTTTATGGTCCAGAGGTTTTAACACGCTACAATATGTACATGTCGGCGATGATTAATGGTGAACCTGCTGAAGGATTTAGTTCTAGTGACGCTATTGCTGCTGTTGAAAAAATTGCAGCAGAAAAACTGCCGAGTCGTTTCGAATTAGAATGGTCTGGTATGACTCGTGAAGAGATACTTTCGGGTAACCAAACCATTTATATTTTTGCACTTTGTATTCTTTTTGTATACTTATTATTAGCAGCACAATACGAGAGTTTATTGCTTCCGTTTCCAGTATTATTAAGTCTTCCTGTTGGAGTTTTTGGTTCTTACTTGGCGCTTTTAATGGTCGGATTGGATAATAATATTTATGCTCAGGTTGCACTCGTCATGCTGATTGGTCTGCTAGCAAAAAATGCCATTCTGATTGTCGAATTCGCCATGGCACAAAATAAATTAGGAAGAGACATTACCGAAGCGGCAATTGAGGGAGCGAGACTTCGTTTCCGACCAATTTTGATGACTTCGTTTGCTTTCATTTCAGGATTGATTCCCTTGTGTATGGCTTCTGGCGCTGGTGCAATCGGTAACCGTTCGATCGGAACTGCGGCTGCGGGCGGAATGTTAATTGGGACTGTGTTTGGTCTGATAATTATTCCGGGACTTTATATACTATTTGCGAAATTGGAAAAACGAGTTAGTAAATCTTAATAGGTAATTTTTTTAAACACAAGTCCCGACGTTTCGGGATAGAATTGGGTCGTGTAAGAAAGGTGTTTTACTTTTCTAAAATTCACATAGCTGCGCGGTCAATCTTTGTGAACCCAAAGTTGAAACTTTGGGCTATGTTCATTCAGCTATGTGTTAGAAACTAGCTTCTTTCAATTCCCTTTTTAGAGAAGAAAAACCTATGTTTCAATGTGTTAAAAAACTAAACGATAGATTGAACAAAATAAATTAAAACAATGAAAGACATATTAAATCAATATAAAAATGTGATAAGGACAACCAAAAGTGCCGTTGTAATAACTGGTATTTTACTTTTAACGGCTTGTTCTGTACCAAAAGTCAGTACAAAATTAGATGCAGCAAAACTTCCTGAGAATTTTGATGCACAGCGAAAAGAAGCTTCAACCGAAACTTTTATTCCATTAAAAACAGAGACATTTTTTAAAGATCCAAAATTAGAGGAATTACTAAAAAAAGCCATTGCCAAAAACCCTGATTATTTAATGATGCAGGAAAGAATTTTAATTGCCAATTCTCATTTGAAAGTCGCAAAAATGTCACTTCTTCCCTCTTTAGACCTTGTTGCAGATGCTTCTGGAACACGTTACGGAAAATACACAATGGATGGCGTTGGTAACTTTGATACAAATTTTTCTCAGAATATTACCGAAAGACAAAGAATCAATGAAGACCTTACTCCTAACCTATTTTTAGGCGGAAGAGTTTCTTGGGAAGCTGATATCTGGGGGAAACTAAGCAATCGTAAAAAAGCAGCACAACAACGATTTTTTGCTTCTCAGCAAGGAATGCGTTTGTTGCAGACCCGACTTTTAAGCGATGTTGCCGATTTGTATTTCAAGCTTATTGCTTTAGATAAACAAGCCAAAATTTACGATGACAACTTAAAAACACAGGAAAGAGCGCTTGATATTGTTTCGGCTCAACGATCTGTTGGAAAAGCTACGGAATTAGCTGTGCAGCAATTTAATGCTCAGAATAATAATATTCATGCTCAAGCATCTGAATTGAAACTTAGCATCGATCAAACCGAAAAAGCGTTACTGACACTTTTAGGTGAATATGGTGGACAAATCGACAGAAGTTCAGATTTCTTAGCTGGTCATTTAGAAGTTTTAAACCAAAAAATCAGTGTTGATTCTATCATTCATAAACGACCTGATGTTTCAGAAGCTTATTTCGAATTATTAGCGAGTAATGCCGACGCAAAATCGGCTCGTGCTGCCTTTTTTCCGACAGTAAATTTGGGCGGTTATGCAGGATTTAATTCGTTTTCTTTCAATACACTTTTTGATGCGGGTTCTTTTGCATGGCAGATTTTAGGCGGCTTAACAGCGCCTGTCTTCAACAAAGGTCAGATCAAACAGGAATTTTATGTTTCGAACAGAAGACAGGAAATTTCTTTTCTTCAATATCAAAATAGTGTTACAACAGCTTTCAACGAATTAAGCGCATTATTGCGACGAAATGAAGCGTATGAAGATGTTTTGAAATATAAAATGAACGAAATCGATCATCTCGAAATTGCAGTAAATGTTTCAAATGATTTGTATCTAAGCGGTTACGCCAATTATCTGGAAATCATTAATGCGCAGAAAAATAAATTACAGGCAGAACTTGATTTTGTAGATATTCAATTGCGAAATGCAAATTCTCAAGTTTTATTATATAAAGCTTTAGGCGGAGGAATTAATTAGTGTTTATATATTGGTCAAAAATGCCTGTGTTTTACAGCTCATCACAGAGGTAATTTTTAATCCCATTTCTAATTTTGAAATGGGATTTTTTTTGTTTTTAGATTTTGAATTGATTTTAACCGCAAAGTCCGCAAAGGATTTTACGTAAAGTTCGCAAAGTTTTTTCTTAATCATTAAAATGAAAAAGTTCCTAAAGCTTTGTTTAGATAAAGCTTTGCGAACTTAAAATATCGATTAAGATTAGTCTCAGAACAAAAATATCTTTGTGAACTTTGCGTTATTTTTTTTTATGCCTTTCCACGGGAAACCTTTTGCTTTTTTTAAATCGAAATTTTCGGTTACAAAAAACAACTATTATCTTTATTCCAAAAAACTAAAAATGGATATTTCCAAAATCCTTGACCTTATATACGAACTTCCTGAACAGTCAAAAATGGCTTTGGAAAATGATATCACTGAAATTTCTTTCCCAAAAGGGCATATTTTATTAAAAGCCAATAAAATAGAATCGAATATTTATTTTATAAAAAAAGGATTGGTAAGAGCTTTTATTGAAAGAGATAATGAAGTTACGTTTTGGTTTGGAAAAGAAGGCGAAACCGTAATTTCGATGAAAAGTTATGTTGAAGAACAACCAGGATATGAAAATATTGAACTTCTAGAAGACTGCGAATTGTACGAACTGAAAACAGAAAACCTAAAAAAACTTTTCACCGAAGATGTTCATATTGCAAACTGGGGAAGAAAATTTGCCGAAAAAGAATTGATCAAAACCGAAGAACGTTTGATTTCCAAACAATTCAAAAATGCCTCTGAACGTTATTTGGAATTAATGAAAGATCACCCTGAACTTATCAAAAGAGTACAATTAGGTCATATTGCTTCTTATTTAGGAATTACACAGGTGAGTTTGAGTAGAATTCGCGCAGACTTAAAGTAATACATTAAGGGATTTTCTTCAATTCTATACATCAGATTATATATAAATCTGGGCAAATCTGCTTCAATGAAAATCTGCGTGAAAAAATTCAAACGCAAAAAAAAATTTCACGCAGATTTAGCAGATTGAAGCAGATTAAATTGATTTTTTTTTTAGTGATCTTGCCAACTAAAATAATTTCCTTTTTTATCATTTGTTAAATTTTTTCCGAATTCAAAAAAAGACCTTTGCACCACAAAATTTAATAATATGAACTGGATTATTTTGATCATCGCAGGCTTATTTGAAGTAGCCTTTGCATCATGTCTTGGAAAGGCAAAAGCAACAACTGGAACTGAAATGTATTATTGGTATATTGGATTCTTTATTTCCTTAACCGTAAGTATGGTTTTATTAATGAAAGCTACAGAAACGCTTCCGTTAGGAACTGCGTACGCAGTTTGGACAGGAATTGGAGCGGTTGGAACTGTCTTAGTGGGAATTTTTGTTTTTAAAGAACCCGCAGCATTTTGGAGATTGTTTTTCTTAGCAACTTTAGTTGGTTCTATTGTGGGTTTAAAAGCAGTTTCGCACTAAAAATATATTTTTACGTTTACATTTAACTTTGTCAAAGTTTGAAACTTTGACAAAGTTTTTTTTTTTTTACTTAGTAGTAAACCCAATCTTGTTACTCGGACGGAGGAAGGATCATACTAGAAACTCCACATAGAAAAGTAAAAATCTTTGTTGAATCCCGTGTGTGATTCTTCCTTCGTCAGAATGACAAATATTGGCGACTTTTGGTTTTTGGTTTTGGAATTTGGAATTTGGAAAATTAAAACCTATTAATGCATTTTTAGCATCACATGATAAAAAAATAGCATTTCAAAACATTATTGTCTGCTTTATCTTTGTCAAAAATTAAAGCCAAAATTATAATGACATTTACCCATACCATTAAATCTTTTGATGAATTAACCAATCATGAACTTTATGATATGCTTCGTTTGAGAAGCGATGTTTTTGTAGTAGAACAAAACTGTCCGTACTTAGATTTGGATAACAAAGATCAAAAAGGTTTTCATATATTATTTTATGTAGATAGCGAATTAGCGGGCGTTACACGTTTGCTTCCTGCCGGTTTATCTTATAGTGAAATTTCAATTGGAAGAGTCGTAATTGCAAGAACGCACCGCGGATTAGGTTTAGGAGTAAAACTAATGGAGGCTTCAATTGCAGGATGCGAAGAAAAATTTGGAATAGATCCAATTCGAATCAGTGCGCAATATCATTTATCGAAATTCTATCAATCACTTGGTTTTGTGGAACAAGGACAAGTTTATGATGAAGATGGGATTCCGCATATAGGAATGTTACGATCTTAATTTTTTACGGAATAATTAATTTTAAAACATTGGCTAATACAGGATTATGATCTTCGGTTCTCCAATTGATATACAAATCGGTTTCATAAGGTAATTTGATAAATCGTAATCCTGGAATTTCATGAAAAAGATAAGAATCGGGTAAAATCGCAATTCCGAGTCCTTTTCGAACCAAAGCAATAATGGCAGAACCAAATTCAGAATGAAGATATACTTCTGGAGCGTTTTCTAAAGAATTGAATAGTCTTCGAATCAGATCGCTGTAACTGCTTCCTTCATCATTAGTTGGCAGAATAAATTTCTGAGAAGCAAGCGTTTCCTTGGTTAAATCCTCAGGTGTTTGATACGGATGATCTTCGGGAACTACTAGTGCCAAATGATCGGTATGGATTTTTTGAGATTGAATGTCTTTCGCATTATTTATATCTCGGGTAATCGCCAAATCGATTTTATAATGGCGAAGAAAATCCTGCTGACTCTCATATAAAACCTGAACCAGTTTGATTTTTAGTTTTGGATAAGCATCAGAAATACGAGATAAAATTTCAGGCATAAGAGAAGCCGAAATAGAATCGGGATGAGAAATGGTAATCGTACCGCTCTCGCCTAGCTGAATCTGACGGGCAGACTGATGAATAAATTCTAATTTACTCAATTCGACTTCCCATTTTTCTTTTAAAAATTGGCCGGCAGCTGTGAGTTTAACATTCCGTTTGTTACGCTCAAACAGTTGAACACCAAGCTGATTCTCTAAAGATTGAATCTGACGACTTAATGCAGATTGAGTAATATTCATTTTTCCGGCTGTATTCCAGAAATGAAGTTCGCGCGACAATGCCAAAAAATATTTAATTTGCTGTAAGTCCATTAATGCAATTTACGCATTTATTGAAAACAAAAAACAGTTAATAATGCATTAAAAAAAATATAAAATGGAGACACTAAAAATACAAAAAGCAACGATAGATGATTTAGAAAAATTACAATCAGTTGGCAGACAAACGTTTTCTGAAACTTTTTCAGATGGAAATAGTGAAGAGAACATTAAAAAATATCTGGAAGAAAGTTTTGCTACTGAAAAACTTTCTTCCGAATTAAACAATCCACACTCTTATTTTTATTTGGCGATCTTAGATGAAAAAGTTGTAGGTTACTTGAAATTAAATACAGGCGATGCACAAACTGAAAAAGAAGATTTGAATGCTTTGGAAGTTGAACGTATTTACGTTGCAAAAGAATTTCACGGAAAAAAAGTAGCGCAAGCACTTTACGCGCAAGTTGAAGAAACTTCTTCTACTCTAAAAAGTTCTTATCTGTGGCTTGGCGTTTGGGAAAAGAATTTCAGGGCAGTTAGTTTTTATACTAAAAACGGTTTTTTTCAATTTGACACGCATATTTTTAGATTAGGCGACGACGAACAAACAGATTTGATGATGAAAAAGGTTCTTATTTAAATAGCTTTCATAAATGAAAAAAAGACAACTTTTACTGCTTTTATTAATTCTAGGTACTGCTTTTTGGGGCGTTTCTTATTCGGTTACTAAAATGGCAATTGGCCATAATTCGCCAAACGTTTTCTTATTCTATCGTTTCTTTTTGGCTGTAATTGTATTGAGTATTGTTTTTTGGAAATACGTTAAAAAAATCAATGTAGAAGCTATTAGAACAGGATTTATATTGGCTGTACCGATGTTTTTAGGAATTCAATTACAGACTGTTGCGCTAAGATATACAACTGCATCTCAATGTGCTTTTATTGCTGGATTAACGGTGATTATTATTCCCATATTAAAATTAACGCTCTATAAAACCAAAACACCTTTAAAAATCTGGATTGCTGCTTTGACTGCTTTAACGGGTTTATTCATTATTGCTATAACCGATAAATTTACCATAAACGTTGGCGATTTATTTACTATCGTCGGTGCATTTGCTTTTGCCATTTATCTGATTGTTGTCGAAAAACATTCGGCTACAAAAAACCTTTTGTATGCTATTGTTCCAATGTTTTCGTTTTGTGCCTTGTTTACTTTTTGTCTGGCATTTACATATCAAACAGCAGAATGGTTTCCTAAAAATGATACTTTTTGGATTGGTGTGATTTACTGCGCTTTGTTTTCGACGGCTTTTATGTACACGGTTTCAAACATTTCTCAACGTTATTTATCGGCAGAGCGCGTAGCTGTGATTTATTTGTTCGAACCTGTGTTTGGTGCCATCGGAGCTTTCTTTATTTTAGGTGAAGATCTTTCGTGGCGTTTGCTTTTGGGCGGAACTTTAATTTTTTCTGCAACCATTATTTCTGAAGTTAATTTTAAAACTAGCTAGTAAAAACCATGGAAATTATTTGCTCTAGAATGTTTCACGCAGATTTAAAAAAGATTTTGACAGATCAAATTGATTTTTTAAAATCTGCGTGAAAAAAAATATTTCCATATTTGATGAATTTTGTCAAAGTTTAAAACTTTGACAAAGTTCTCATTACTAAAACTATGCACTAGAAGCTGGTTCTTTCAATTTCCTTTTTAAAGAGATAAAAATCTACTCCCAAAGCGTCGGCACTAAGTTTTTAAAAACAAAAAAAAACTTTGTCGAAGTTTGAAACTTTGACAAAGCTCTGTATGACTTGTATGGCTTTTATTCTGTTACAAAGGCAAAAGTGTATCTTCTGGATCACAAGGGAAATAGATAATAATATCTGTTCCTTCGCCTGGTTTTCCTTCTGCGTAAATATCACCGCCAACAGCTTGCATGATTTTTTTACATAATGCCAGACCAATACCCGATCCTGTGTATTGCTCCTGATTATGAAGTCTGGTAAAAATCTTAAAAATTGATGTGGCATATTGCGGTTCAAAACCAATTCCGTTATCCGAAAAGCGAATCCAGTGACAATATACTTTAAACAAATTATGAATAATTTCAGGTTCTTGAGAAGCTGTAATTGTAATTTTTGGCGTTCTGTCTGGCGATGCGTATTTTAATGAATTTTGAATAATATTTAAAAACAATTGTCTCATTAAAAAACTAATCGCATGAACTTCAGGAAGTTTTTGAGCATCAATTACAGTATTACTTTCTATAATGACTTCGCTCATTTCTTTGATAGATGCTTCTAAAATTTCATTCAGATCAACTTCTTGCAAAGTATCTTTCGTATTTTTTATTCGGGTATATTTTAAAATATCTTCCAATAAACCGCTCATTCTGTTGGCAGATTTTGAAACACGTTCTAGAGAATTCGAAATAGAATCTGTAGAAATAACATCAATTTCTGATAACATTTTAGACGTAATCAGCTGAATTTTACGCAAAGGTTCCTGTAAATCATGCGTACTGATCCAGTTGATGTTTTCAAGTTCTAGATTGGTTTCTTTCAGGATTTCGCTTTGATTACGATATTTTTCTTCTTCTTCACTCAACATAATCAAAATCAACTGATTGTGTAAAGTATGCGTATATTGAGCTGTAGCATTAATTTCATACTGTTTCCAGTTGCTACTTTGGTTTTTTACAATTTGTTTGTAGATATTAAATGAATTTCCAGGATGAAGTCCTTTACTGTCAATTAAAATTCTTTTTTCAGGATCACCTCCCCACTTAATTTCTGTAATTGTTTCGGGTCTAAACCAAACTATATGTCCATTACTACTTCCTAATGAATGGTAAATAAGTCCGGCAAAATTAGCATTTTCATCAAACTCCGGAAAGTGGTCACTAATTTTATTGGTTGAGAAAACGTCACCAACATTCTTGTTTTTCAGTTGTTTAATTAAACTAAAAATCTGATCGTCAGACGGCGTTAAACCATTTTTATATAATTTCTCCTTGGTTAGAATTGCTACACCAGAAGCATTGGCAATTTCTAACAGTTGTGGAGCATTCGTAATTTTTTCTATTGACTCTTTTAAAACAGGAAGATCCAGACTAGTTAATTGTTCTAAAGCCAGATTGGTTTTCTGAGCATTTATATACTCATCATTAGATTGTCTAATATCGATTTGAGAAGTAATAAACTGTCCTTGAAGCTTTGCTGCCAATCTAATTTCAGGCGAAATATTTTTTTCCGAATAGTGATGGCACGCAATTAATCCCCATAATTTTCCGTGGTGAATAAGCGAAATCGTGAGTGTTGCGCCAACTCCAATGTTTTTTAGATATTCTACGTGAATCGGTGACGTACTTCTTAAAATAGAAAGACTCAAATCCAGATTTTTTCCTTCCTTGTCATCAACTGTGTAAATTGGAACTGGAACATAATCAATATCAACAATTAGTCTTAGCTCATTTCTGATGTATAATTCTCTCGCCTGCGCCGGAATATCAGTATGCGGATAATGCAAACCTAAAAAAGGTTCTAAATCCTCACGACAATCTTCAGCAAATACTTCCCCATTATATTGTTCATCAAAACGATAAATCATGACACGATCGTAGCCTGTAATTTCGCGAGTTCCCTGAGCTACAAGTGCGCACAAATCTTTAAGCGAAGTCGTTTTGTTCATCTGACTCACAAACTGAATTGTCTGTTTGTAAGCATCGGCTAATCTTTCTCTGTCGGCAAATAATAATTCTGCTTCAAGAATATAAATTTCATCACTTTTGTGAATGTTAATTTGAAATAATCTCCCGCGTAATTCAATCTCTAACGGGAAAGCATCTCTAAATCCATCACCATTTGTGTAAGCTAAAATTTCTTCCTGAGCACCAGAACCGAAAACAGCCGAAAAATCTTGTCCCAACATCTGAGTGTGAGGAACATCAAAATAATCAGCAACATTTTCTGTGCAGAAATCTATTTTCCACTGAAATGTAATACCCAATAAAATTCCATGTGGTTGTATTTTGCCCGGAATATGTATGGCTTCATGCTCGCAATTGGTTAAGTTAACTATATCGCGATTAACTATATCTTTTATCTTCATTCTCTTACCTACGGTCAAAATGCTTATAAATACTATCAAAAGCAAAAATTGCTCCTTCTATAATTTCTTCTCCACAATTGTATTCTTGTTCATATTCTTCCACAAAATTCAAAAATGCTTTCCAAAAACTTCCTGTTTTATCTCCGTAACCGTTAAAGTAAGAAACCCCTTCTTCTGCGGAAAGTTGTAATACTTTCGAAACATTTTTCAAAATAAATCTTCCACCAAGTGTTGAACCTTCAACAACATAGAAAATTCCCAACGCAAAAGGAACCGAAATTTCTTCTTTTTGAAAAACTTTTTCTGAATTATTTTTTTTGGAATTTAAAAATAAAAGATCATTTTCTATAAGATGTTTCTTTCTTCTCTTTTCTAAATCATCAACTAAATCAGAAAAAAGAGGAAAAACATGACCTTCTGTATCGTTATGAACATCGTGCATTAGACTCAAATAGTACGTATAATCTTCGACTTTCATCTCAGGCGACATGATCGACATTGAGACTGGAAGCTCTTCTAGTTTCTTGTGAGAATCAGAAGTTTGCGTTTTTAAATCACTAAGAAAATTAGATGCTATTGAAGATATTGTATTACTACTCATTATATACTTTTTGTAAATTTTCGAGAGTCGAATTAACCGCTTCTCTATTACAAATTTAAACAAAAAATGTTAGCATAATTTAAAAACATTTTTTTAACAAATGACTATCCATTTTCAATTAAACATATCTCAAAAGTCGTGATTTTATTTTCATTTTTATGAATGAGATAACCTCCATGAGCTTCTACAATATTTTTAGATAAAGTGAGGCCAATTCCCGCGCCTTCATTTCTTGTGGTAAAAAAAGGAAGAAATATTTTGTCTTCAATTTCTTTTTCTACTCCTTTTCCATTGTCTGAAATTTTTATAAAAACGCGATTCTCTCTGGCTTCAGCCGAAATTGTGATTTTTTTTGAAGTTCTATTTTCTAAAGCATTGATAGAATTCGTCAATAGATTAATTAACACTTGTTCAATTTGCTGTTCATCAATATATATCGAATCATTAAACAGAATCGAATTTTTGACTTCAATATTTTCTTTTCGAAATAAAGGATTCATAATATGAAGACTATTTTCAATCAAATCCTTTACATCTGTTTTTTCTTTTTTTGGTGAAGGAAGCATCGCTAGTTTTCTATAGCCTTCAATAAATTTCTGCAAATGATCACTTCTTCTCAGCATCGTTTGAACGCTGTTTTTGATGTCTTCCAAATCTTCTGAAGAAAGCGAATCCTGCTCTACTAAATCTTCCAAATTTTGGCAAATCGAACGAATTGGCGTAATCGAATTTAGAAGTTCATGCGAAATGACTTTCATCAAATTAATCCACGCGTCTTTTTCTTTTTTCTCGACTACATTCTGGATTGAATCTATGAGAACAATAAAATAATCCTGTTCAAAAATCTCGGTTCTAGAAGCTTGCAAAACAAATGTCTGTTTGCTTTGTTCCTTAATACTGATTTCTATTGAAGTTTTAATTTCATTAAAATCATCTTTTTCGATAATTTCACACAGCGAAGGCAACTGATTTTTAAGATATTTCCATTTTGAAACTTTAGGAACATCAAAATGACTTGAAAAATAATCATTCATTAAAAAGATATTCCAGTCCGTTTGTTGCTTTTGCAGAATGACAACTCCGGTCTCGATATTATTTAAAATCGAACGATAAATAATATCTTTTGAAATGTGTTCGTTATGTTTGTTTTTCAACGTTTCATACAACTGAAATAAATCATCATAACTTTTATTGAATTTATGTTTAGAAAAATCAGAAGTAAAATCATTTTGTAAAATCGAAGAAATCGTTTTGTTATAAATCATAACCAGATTTCGAACATAAAAATACATTTCGCGTCCCATCAAAAAAACCATGCATAAGCCAAAAATTCCTGTAAAAAGTAAACCGATTTTAAAGAAATAAATAGACCATTCAATTCCGATTATAATCAAAATTAATCTTAAGAAAATGAGTTTATAAGTTTGTAATGTTTTAAACATATTAACTAATATTGATGTTGTATTTTTCTAAACGTCGGTACAAAGCGCCTCTTGACAAGCCAAGTTCTTCGGCAGTTTTACTGATGTTATTATTGTTTTTAAGAAGTGCTTTTTCGACCGTAGCTTTTTCGACAGAAGAAAGCTGAATATCATCAACATTTTCTTCGTACGGCGTTATGATTTCCAAATCTAAATCAGAAACCGTAATAATGTTGTTTTCGCAAAGAATTACAGCACGTTCGATTTTATTTTCCATTTCACGAATGTTTCCGTTCCAAGCGTGTTTTTCGATTTGTTCGAGTACTTTTTTATCAAATGTAATTTCGTCGCGGCTATATTTTTCCATCGTTTTTTGTAAAAGATATTCTGCTAACGGAATTTTATCTTCGTTTCTTTCTCGCAACGGAGGCAAAATAATTTCCATCGTATTTATACGATAATACAAGTCCTCACGGAAGTTTTTGTCCACAACTTCTTGTTTAAGATTTAAATTCGTTGCCGTAATAATGCGAACATTTAGAGGTCTCGCTTTTGTCTCTCCTAATCTCGTTACGGTTTTGGTTTGAATTACTTGAAGTAGTTTTGATTGTAAATGAATCGGTACGTTTCCGATTTCATCTAAAAAAATGGTGCCGTTTTGAGCCATTTCGAAACGACCAGCTGTATCAATTTTCGCATCTGTAAAAGCACCTTTTGCGTAACCAAATAATTCACTTTCGAAAATATTCGAATTCAAAGAACCTAAATCCACCGCAATAAAAGGCTGATTTTTTCTTTCCGATTGTGTGTGAATGTGATGCGCTAAAACGAATTTCCCCGTTCCATTTTCACCCAAAATCAAAACATTTGCATCGGTTTTGGCCACTTTATCTGCCAGAGAATACGCTTTTTTAATAATTTCAGAATTTCCTACAAAGAATTCGTTTTTGATCTCAACTTCATTTATTTTCTTTTTGTCTTTTCTCGCTTTGTCAACGGCTTGTTTTACCGATTCTAACAATTTTTTATTTTCCCAAGGTTTTAAAATATAATCAAATGCGCCAGACTTTAAACCTTCGACAGCAGTTTCTACCTTTCCAAAAGCTGTCATTAATATTACGACGGTTTTAGGCGAAAGCGTTTTAATTTCCTTCAACAAATACAAACCTTCCCTCCCATCTTCAAAACCAATTCTGTAATTCATGTCCAACAAAACTACATCGATGGTATTTTTTGCCAATAATTCGACAACCTTTTTTGGATTATTGAGTGTATAAATCGTTTCAAAATACTTTTTCAGATACACTTTCGACGCAAAAAGTATGTCTTCCTGATCGTCTATGATTAAAATGGATGCATTGGTCTTTTTCATTGTTGTTCAGTTTTGGACAAAAGGTGTCCAATTATGGACAGTTTGAGTTTTTATTGAATAATAAACATTTAATAATAAAGTAGTTACAAGGTTTAATTCTCTGGCATGAAAATCACATTAGAACTTGTAAATCATTACTAATTAAAGCCTTTCGGAAGTACAAATAACAAAATAAATAACGATAATTTGAAAATAATTTATCATAATTTTCAGACTTGTTTCTGTCACTTCCGAAGACCTAAAAATTTTAAAACAAAATCAATCAAAAATCAAAAACGTCAATTATGATTACTATCAAAAAACTTTCAAAAGTATTTAGAACTGAGGAATTGGAAACAAGAGCGTTAAGCGAAATTTCACTAACCATCAATCAAGGTGATTTTGTCTCGATCATGGGACCTTCAGGAAGCGGAAAATCAACTTTGTTAAACATCATCGGACTCCTAGACAGCGCTTCAGACGGAAGTTACCAACTTCTTGGACAGGAAATGGTAGGTTTAAAGGAAAAACAAAAATCACAGGCCAGAAAAGAAAACATCGGATTCATATTTCAAAATTTCAATTTAATTGATGAACTATCGGTTTTTGATAATATTGAGTTGCCCCTGATTTACAGCAATGTTCCTTCATCAGAAAGAAAATCGCGTGTCAATGAAATCTCAAAAATATTAGGAATTGCGCATCGATTGAAACATTTTCCACAGCAGCTTTCAGGCGGACAACAGCAGCGTGTGGCGGTGGCGAGAGCTTTAATTAATAATCCGAAAATTATTTTGGCCGACGAACCAACAGGAAATCTAGACAGTAAAAGCGGAAATGAAGTAATGGAATTGCTAACCGATCTTCACGCCAGCGGTTCGACAATTTTAATGGTTACGCACTCCGATTACGACGCTTCTTTTTCGCAAAAAACGATTCTGATGAAAGACGGAATGATTCTTTCTGAAAAAGTGAATCATAGAAATGTGGACGTTTTAGTAAATGCTAATAATTAGGACTATGCTAAAAAACTGGATCAACATATTTATATACCAAATCAAAAACAACAAACTTTTTTCGATTCTGAATATTTTAGGATTGTCAATTGGAATGGCGACTTTGATTTTTGCGATTCTTTTTTGGAACGACGAACATTCGTACGACCAATGGAATCCTGAAAAAGGCAAAATTTATTCTGTTTTAAATGATATTGGAAATCATAATATCTGGGCAACAAATGCAGCCACACTCGGACCAATGTTAAAAGAAGTTTCTTCAGACGTTGAAAGCTATTGCTACTTTTATGCTGCTTACGAAAAAGATGTGATTGCATATAAGACGAAAAAAGAAGTTCTAACCAATATTTTTACTGCTCAGCGCAATTTCTTTACTTTTTTTCCTTACAAATTTATTTGTGGAAATGGCAAAACTGCACTTCAGGACAGAAATAGTATTGCTTTATCAGAAGAAACTGCCGAACGTTTATTTGGATCTGAAAATCCTATGGAAAAATTAGTCCGATATAAAAGTGAGATTTTTACGGTTCGTGGCGTTTATCAACTCTCTGAAAAATCGTCTGTAATGCCTGACGCCGTTACAACAATTATTGAAGATGATTTAAAAAGAACAAAAGATCAGTGGAGTTATCATTATGGTTTGATTCTTAAAATAAAAAATCCAAATGCAACGGAGGCCGTAATTAAAAACATGGATAATTTATTCTTCGAAAACTGTACAAAAGTTCAAGCAAAGCAAGAAGGTCTTCCTATTGATGAATTTATTAAAAAGTATGGTAAACCAGTAAAAACAAGTTTATTACCATTACCAGAAGCAAAACTATATAGTGGAAGTCAGCCTTTTTCAGAACCGAATGGAAACTTGCAATATTTGCTGATTTTAGTGGGTTTATCAATACTTATTTTATCACTTTCTATTGTAAATTATATTAATCTTGCAACCGCCAATGCTATAAAACGAGCTAAAGAAATTGGAGTAAGAAAAATTACTGGTGCTACAAAAAGCCAAATTGTAACTCAATTTGTCTTTGAAACGGCATTGGTTACATTTTTCTCTGCTTTACTGGCCTTAGTTCTTGTTGAAATTTTATTGCCTTATTATAATGCCTTTTTAAATAAGGATTTAGTTCTGGTTGGTGCTCAATTTTTCATGCAGTTAACTTTAATTACATTGTTAGTAATTATAGTTTCAGGAGTTTTACCCGCTATTTATGTGTCTAATTTTGAAGTATTAAAAGTCTTAAAAGGAAATTTCTCCCGAAGCAAAAATGGAATTTGGCTTCGTAACGGAATGTTGGTTTTACAATTTGCGATTGCAACTTTCTTTATCATTGGCTCTTTTATTGTTTACAAACAGGTAAATTTTATGGCCTCAAAAGATTTAGGTTTCCAAGGATCGCAAGTTTTAGATATCACTTTTAAACCTAAAAAAGAAAAAACACAATTCGAAAGATATAAACTCATAAAACAAGAAGCCTCAAAAATAAAAGGTGTCGAATCTGTTTCAACCGCTTTGTTTGCAATGGGATCTCAGGAAAATTCTTGGTCAAGTGCGAGTTACAAAAACAGCAAGCCATTTTTAATTCAGGAAATGGCAATGGATTTAAATATGCTGGATATGCTGGACATTAAAGTCATAAAAGGAAGAAAATTAAATCCTGCCCTATCTTCCGATACTATTTCATCTGTTCTTTTAAATGAAGAAGCGGTCAAAATTATTTCGGAGAAAGAAATTTTAAACAAAACCCTTTTGTGGAGAGATGAAAAGGTCAAAGTAGTAGGTGTAGTGAAAAACTTCAATTATTTCGGACTTGAAAGTCGAATTGGACCTATGATTTTATTTTATGTGACGAAGATTAACGGAGTTCAAGATGATATTCGACATGTATTCATAAAAGTCAAACCTGATGATATACAGCAAACTATTTCGAACATCAATAAATTCTGGTCGCAAAAAGTAGATTCTGAATATCCTTTTGAATATGATTTTGTAGATAAAAATTACGCCCGAAACTTTAAGAAATATGAAAATCAAAGAAATTTATTTGCCCTACTGAACATCATCGTCATACTGATTGCCGTTTTCGGATTATTTGCATTAGCTTCTTTTTCTATGGAAAGAAGATTAAAAGAAATTGCCATACGAAAAACCTTCGGCGCAGATACCAACATTTTACTAAAAGAATTATCTAAGCAATATGTGGTTTTCTGCATCATTGGTTTCTTAATCGGAATTTTTCCAGCCTACATTTTACTGCAAAAATGGCTTGAAAATTTTGCTTTCCGTATAGAAATTCCGCCTTTGCCTTTTTTTCTCGCTTTTGTATCACTGTTATTTTTAACGCTTGCCATTGTTTTGGTAAAAGCCTATCAAGTAACAAAAGTGGATGTTTTACAATATTTAAAATACGAATAAAATGTTAAGAAACTGGATCAATATATTTATTTATCAAATAAAGAGCAACAAACTATTTACGGCTCTAAATATTCTTGGATTATCAATTGGAATTTCGGGTTTAATTTTCGCGCTGCTATATTGGAACGATGAACATAATTACAATACCTGGAATCCAGAAAAAGAAAATGTTTATCAGGTATTGGCGCAATTAAGCGATATGCCTGTTACATCGAACAATCCTTTGCGTTTAAAACCGCACTTGCAAAATGATATCAATGTAGAAACTGTTGTTTATGCAGATGAATGGTATCAAAAGGACAAGTTGACCTATAATGGTCAGAAAGAATTTGTAGATAAAATCATCAATGTCGAACGTGATTTCTTTGCTCTTTTTCCCTTTAATTTTATTTACGGAAATGCTAAATCTGCTATAAGAGACGAAAACAGTATTGCTATTTCAGAAAAACTTGCGGTACGTTTTTTTGGCAATAAAAATCCTTTGGGTAAACAAATTAAATGTTTCGATACTATGTTTACCATTGAAGGAGTTTATCGTATTCCAGGAAATTCATCGATTGCACCCAATATAGTGGTAAACCGAATGAAAAACTTAGTAGATCCTGCTCAAAACCCTGGTCTTTTTGTTTTGAAAGTATTGGTAAAACTAAAAGATCCATCAAAAGCTGCAGTAACCCAAAAAATGCTTGAAAAAGTATTTTATGACGAGATAATCGTGAGAAGCGCTAAACAAGCAGGTTTTACACCAGCAGAAATGGCTAAAAAGATTGGAACTTTCAAAGTTTTGATGGAACCACTTTCTTCTGCCAGACTGCATTCTATAACCGACGGTTATCCTGAAGGACGAGGAAATTATCAATTTCTGGCTATCATGTTTTGCTTATCGATCTTGATTTTAATTTTGTCCATTGTTAATTATATTAATCTGGCAACAGCAAATTCGATTAAAAGAGCCAAAGAAGTCGGAGTTCGTAAAGTATTGGGGGCTTCAAAAAAAAATATTGTGTTGCAATTTATTTTTGAAACCATTTTGATGACTTCATTTTCTATTTTATTAGCTTTAATGATTGTAGAAATTGCGCTTCCTTATTATAATACGTTTTTAGAAAAAGATTTAAGAATAGTTGAAAGTCAATTTTATCTTCAATTAATACTGGTTTTTATCATAACGATTGTTTTCGCCGGAATATTTCCTGCGCTTTATGTGGCTAATTTTGAAACTTTAAAAGTTTTAAGAGGCAATTTTGAGCGAAGTAAAAGCGGTGTCTGGTTTAGAAACGGAATGTTGATTTTTCAATTTGCCATTGCTTCCTTTTTTATCATTGGTTCTATAATTGTTTATCAGCAAATCAATTATTTAAATCATAAAAATCTAGGTTTTAAAGGCGATCAGGTTATGGCAATTTCATTAAATCTGCCGTCTTCTTATCATCAGGGAGCAAATGCAGGAAAGACTATTTTCGATAAATATAACACCATAAAACAAGAGCTGCAAAAGATAAATGGTGTTGAAAAAGTTTCTACTGGACTGCTTTCTTTTGACGGAACCGATAATTCGCAATGGCCAATTTGGCATAAAGATGTGCTTTTTAAACAAAAAGCAATTGGACTTGATTTTGAAATGTTGGATCTACTAAATATAAAAGTTATTAAAGGCAGAAACTTTAGCCCAAATATAGCTTCAGACACTTTAAATTCGGTATTAGTGAATGAAAAATCGTTGCATTTAATGCAAATTAAAGATCCTATTGGAAAAGAAATCAGAATTGGAAATCAGAAAATGACAATTATTGGTATTGTAAAAGATTTTAATCTTTTAAGTCCAGAGGTTGATGTTCCGCCGGTCACTTTTTACCATATAAAATCGCTCGGCATGGCAGAAGAAATGAATCGGGTTTATGTAAAACTAAAATCAGATCAAATTCAAATTTCAATTGCAGCAATTGAGAAATTTTGGAAAACAAAAGTTGATACCGAATATCCGTTTCAATATGATTTTGTAGATAAGGAATACGCAAGAACTTATGAATCTTATGTGAAGCAAAAAAATCTTTTTTCTATATTGAATGTTATAGTCATTACAATCGCGTTATTTGGCTTATTTGCTTTGGCTACTTACTCCATTCAGAGAAGAATGAAAGAAATTGCCATTCGAAAAACTTTGGGAGCAGAAACCAATATTTTACTGAAGGAATTATCAAAACAATATGTCGTTTATTGCTTCATTGGATTTCTCATTGCAGTCTTTCCGGCTTATGTTTTACTGCAAAAATGGCTCAACAATTTTGCTTTTAGAATTGATATTCCATTTTTACCCTTTATCATTTCATTTGTAATACTGCTATTTTTAACTTTAATAATAGTTCTAGGAAAAGCCTATCAGGCAACAAAAGTAGATGTTTTACAATATTTAAAATACGAATAACTTAGTTTGAGTTTGTTGAAAAGCTGCGCAAATTTTAACTTCGCACAGCTTTTTTATTTTGTAGTTTTTTAACTGAAAAAATAATATTTCTGCATTTTTCTGAGTTCTATTAAACTAAAAACTACATTATCAAACACTTAAAAAAAAGCTAAATCAAATTTGATTTGGCTTTTTTCATTTTTTTTTAATATATTTATAAAATAAAGCTCAAAACTATCCACCTTAAATTATTTAAAATGGAAAAAATAACCTCCAAATCGCTAATGTTACTATCCGTTGGACTTTTCATTATTGCAGCTTCCATTATTATTCCACATTTTGTAAATATATCAGATTTATCAAGAGGATTAATCGTTGGTATGGGACTTGGTATGTTATTATTAGCTCTTAATCCTAAACGAGAATCCAATTAATTTACTTCTTGGTAAATCCTTTTCTGGTCATTTCGCCCCAGCCTTTAGTTCCCATAATTTTTTCTTTATAACCAATTAAAGCCGAATACACAGTAAGCGGATGAAAATAAATTGGCTCTATAAACGCGGCCATTAAAAGCTTAAAAAAATCAATTTGTTTTGGATATTTGTGATACGTTCTTTCTTCACTAAACAAAGCAATAACCGAAAAGAAAACGGCAAAAGAATACACAAAAAGCAACAACAGAAAGAAGAAATGCCAGTTCAGCAATCCAAAAATTATAAATATTGCGGTTATAACTAGTCCGACAAACTCTATTCCTGGAGCCAGAAATTCGAACAATGTCCAATATGGCACGCTCAACATTCCTAAAAGTTTATACTTCGGATTTAGGAACATTTTTTTGTGAAGACTCAACGTTTCGATAGTTCCGCGCATCCAGCGGCTTCTTTGTTTTTTAAATATACTGAAATCTTCAGGAGCTTCTGTCCAACATAACGGATCGGGAATGTAACTTACGGCATAAGGCAATTTGTTTTCCAGCATATAACGACGCATTCGCACAATCAGTTCCATGTCTTCGCCGACCGTTTTTGTGCTGTAGCCACCCGACAAAATCGCAATTTCTTTATCGAAAGCACCAAAAGCACCACTTATCAGCAATAAACCGTCGAGTCTTCCCCACGCCATTCTTCCTAAAAGAAATGCTCTTAAATATTCTAAAACCTGTATTCTTGGTAACATACCGTCGGGAATATTCACCTCAACCAAACGACCATTTTTAATCACGCATTGATTGGCAATTCGAACAACTCCTCCAGTTGCAATAATTCGTTTTCCTTGAGATTCTAAAAAAGGTTTTGCCAGTTTTAAAAGAGAATCTTTGTCCAAAATACAATCGACATCAATGCAAACCACGTACGGATTTTGAGCAATATTTAAACCTACGTTCAAAGCATCGGCTTTGCCTCCATTTTCTTTATCAACAACAATCAGCTTTTTAAATGCTGCATTTCTAGACGTGTAAATTCCTCTTATTTTTTTGGTTTCAATGGTAGCATGAATATTCAAATCTGTCAACACCAGATCGTACGTTTTGATCAGGATCTCCATTGAATCGTCTTTGCTTCCATCATTTACAACAATTGCCTGATAATTATTATAGTTTAATGACAGTAAAGACTTTACATTTTCTTCTATTGTTAATCCTTCATTATATGCGGGTGCAATTAGCGACAGTTTGGGTGCAAATTCGCTGGTAAGAAGTACATCATAATCTATAAAACTATTCTTTTTAAGATAACTCCTTAATTCTTTTTGAGAAAGATAGGCCAATAAAAGATACGAAGACATGATGAGTATTGCATATCCTAATATTAGAAGTATGTAAACATCTAAAAACCGAGTTATTTCAATATCAAATAATGTCATCTTTTTTATATTTATGAAGTAAGTGACTGCAAAACGCTTTGCGCTTCATATTTTATAGTTGTGTTTGGAGATTGAACGGTCAATTGTGCTACAAAAGAAACTTTCTGGGTTAATTTTAGCTCTTTTATAAGTTTCAATCCTAAAGAAACCACCGTTGTATTTTGTGATTCTAATAAAAACTCAACACCTTCAATATCACCAAGATCATGTTTTTTGAAAGCGTTTATAATATTAACCTGAGTCCAGTCATCTATATTATCTGTATGTTCGGAGAGGTGCACAATGCCTCTTGTACCTTCCAATTTTATGCAGGCATTTATTGCCGTGATTTTTAATGTTTTATTTTTAGCTTTTGAAAATGAAATAATTTCATCAAATGATTCTCTGATATTAAATTCAGCCAATTCGGTTATGCCTTTGCATTTTACTTCCCATTTAAAGTTTTTCAACTTTTTAAATGAATCTTTAATCAATCCAGAATCTTTGTAAAACTGTTCTAGTTTTTGGGCATAAATACCTTCATAATTTTTATGAAGATTAATCAGTGTTTCGGTTAAAACTGTCCTAAAGAAACGTGTATCAAAAAGTACCATAAAATTTTTATCCGCTTTAAGCGTAGAAAATTGTAAATCTTCAAAAATTACAGCAGACATTATACCTTCTATTTGAACATCATATTCGGCTCTCAGTTTTTCTCTTTTTATGTTTCTATTTCTACTTGCAACGATTATCAGATAAAAAATAAATGAGGCACATATAAACAAGTAAATTGCTCCCGTTAGAAAAGGAATTACCCAATGTTCGTTTTCATATAAATGCCAGATTTCGGTCATATTAAAAACGTTTTGTTACGATGAGCTGTACATTAAAGCGGTTTCTGTATTGTCCTGGAGTGTACTCTTCATCTTCATAGAGAAAAATTGGACGTACGAAAAATGAATCTCCAAAACGATGTTGGTATTGAATTCCGATTCTGTAAGCTTTTAATGGCTGCGTAAAATTGTTGTATAGATAGAGATACGGCACATTTCCGTATTGTAGTTCTAATCTAATAATGCGTTCTTTTTCTTCGTTTGTTCTTTGAATACTAAAAACATGAGAAAACAATTCGTTTGAAGTGTCATAATATGGTCGGTATGCAAAAGAATAAATTCCGGGATTGTAAGATACTTGTCCCGTTACCAACGTAATATCATCTTCATCGAAGTGCATAAATCTTGCGCCAAGAGAATATTCGAACTTTTTATAAGGTTTGAAGTAATATTCTAAACCTGCTTTTGCAACAGGAAAAATAGTTTCACCAGTTGAAACTCCAGCATTTGCATACAAATAACTTTTATTGGAAAAGGTTTGATAAAAATCGGTTTCAAACAACATTTGGGTTTCGTTGCTTACGTTTCCGATATTGGCTCTACCGACAATGGCAGATTTATTGAATTTATGTGAATACTCGACATAAACGTAATGAAAAGGAGATTGTCCAGGATCTGAAGTCGAAACATTCAAATAAGAAAAAGAAACCGCATTTTTTGCTTTACGTCCAATAAGCGTTCTGATTCCCTTAAAAGCTTGTGTACTGTTATCTCCAATAGAAGAGTTCTCTATTAATTCTAAAGCTTCCTGATCGCGATTTAGCTTTTCCAGACAAGTTGCTTTGATTCTTAAAACATCAACATCTTTCGGATTAATTGCTAAATATTTATCGCAATACAGATTACATTTTTCATAATTCTCTGTCCAGAAATACACATTAATGATCGCTTGCAAAGCCTCAGCATTTGGATTAACGCGATCTGCCATTGGAGACAAAATTTTTATGGCGTTTTTATAATCCTTTTTCCAGCTGTATATTCTTCCAGTGTAGATTTGAATGTCTTCATCTTGTGGATATTTGGCGCGTATTGGCTCTATTAATGATAAAGCTTTATCGTAATGTTCTTTTTCGACTTCACGCTTAGCGCTTGCTAAAGTTTCTTCAACATTAATTTCCTGACCGATTGCCATCGAAGAAATAAATAAAAGGCAGATAAAATAATATGTAGACTTCATTATGCGCGTGTTTTTAGTAATTTATTGATTCTCACTAAAAGCACCGCCGGACTGACTGGTTTTGCAATAAACTCGTTGGCCCCAATATCAAAGGAGTCGAGTTCTGTTTGTTCTACGCCAGAAGAAGTCAATATAATAACCGGAACATCAGATTTAAGTGTTTCGCGAACGTATTGCGTAATTTCCATTCCGCTAATGCCGGGCATATTGATATCGGTAAGAATCAAATTGTACGTACTATTTTTTATAGCATCGAGTGCGTCTTTACCATCAGAAAACTGGTCAACACTAAATCCTTTAGATTCTAAGAAAAAAGATAATGATTTGCGTAGGATGTCATTATCTTCGGCTAAGATTATTCTCATTTTTTTAAAATTTTAAACTTGGGGGCAAGTTTTAATTATAACATCAGATATGTAAAGCTATTGCATATTTCTCTTTTATCATAGCGATTTTAGGATTTTTACGACATCTTCGATTCCACAATGCAAAATGTTTATTTTATCCAAAATTTCTGTTGAAAATTTGTTCATCGAAGCTTCTTCTTCAATAATAGTTGCACATCTGCTAAGATCTTCCAACATAAAGATCTCTAAACTGGACTTCATATTATGCGCGAGTCTCTTTACCGAATCGTGATTATTCTTTTTAAAAGCCTCTTCTAATTCTGCAACCTGCGGTGGAATCTTGTCTAAAAAAAGGTTTATCATTTCCTTTTTAAAATCTTCATCTCCGCTCGACATTTCATCCAAAAAAGAAAAATCTATTCTTCTTTTCTTTTCGGTTCCACGTTCTGACAAAGCTGTTTTAATTGCTTTTAAAAGAACCGCTTGTTTAAATGGTTTTGGCACATACCCATCCATTCCTACTTTAAAACAACGTTCTTGTTCTCCAACCAAAGAATGGGCTGTCATGGCAATAATCGGAATAGAAGAATTCATTTCGTTTCGAATATATTCTGTCGTTTGATATCCGTCTTTTAATGGCATTTGCAAGTCCATTAAAACCAAATCATATTCATTTTTAGATAAAAATTCAATTCCTTCTTCTCCATTTGCTGCGATATCCAATTCAAATCCAAAATTATGAATCACGCTTTTTACCAATTTCTGATTTAAAACATTATCCTCACAAACCAATATTTTTAAATCGCCAAGGTCATTTTTAGAAACTGTTTTTACAAGAGATTGTGGTGCGCTTGCTTTTTTGTAAACCATAAAAAAGAAAAATTCAGAACCTCTGTTTAGTTCACTTTTTACATGAATTTCTCCTTTATGAAGTTCAACCAATTGTTTTACGATGTTCAGACCAAGACCAGTACCGCCAAATGTTCGGGTTGTACTTTCTTCACCTTGAGTGAAACGTTCAAAAATAGTTTTAAGCTTGTTTTTAGGAATCCCAATTCCAGTATCTTTTACAGAAAAACGAAGCGTGTAGTGATCATCTGTTTCTTCTGTTTTTTTTACCGAAACCGTAACTTCACCCTCATGTGTAAATTTAAGTGAATTGCCAACCAGATTTACTAAGATTTGGTTTAATCTTCCTTGATCACCAATAACATTTTCAGGCATATCGGCGTCTAAGAACAGATTAAACTCAACATCTTTCTGAACTTTTACTTTCAACAGATTGTAAACATGTTTAAGTGTCTTTTTTAAGTTGAAAGGCTCAGATTCGATCATTAGGTTTCCTGACTCTATTTTAGAAAGATCCAGAATATCATTAATGATAATAAGCAGATTTTCTCCGGCTATTTGTACACTATCAATATATTCCTGCTGTACCTCATCGAGATCGGTTTGCGCCAAAAGATCTGTAAATCCAATAATTGCATTCAACGGCGTTCTGATTTCGTGACTCATATTGGCCAAAAAACTGTCTTTTGCCAAAACAGCACGTTCTGCAATTTTCTTCTGGTAATCTAATTCAATATTTTTAGTTCCGATTTCTAATTGTGCCATAACGTGTTTGGCTACAATAGAAAGTGCATTTCGCTGATTATCGTCTAATTCTTTTACTACATGATCAATGGCGCACAAGGTTCCAATGTTATATCCGTCTGGCGTTGTAATCGGTACACCTGCATAAAATCTAACATTGAATCCGCCGGTTACATTTGGATCATCCTTAAATCGCTCATTTAAATGTGTGTCATTTATTTCGACCATATTACTATCTAAAATAGTATACTGACAAAAAGAGATTTCACGCGGAATCTCGGTTACTCCTACTCCAATTTCAGATTTAAACCATTGTCTGTTTTCGTCTATAAATGAAATATGGGCAATTGGCACACCGCAGATGTACGAAACTAATTTGGTCGCATCATCAAAAGCGTGATCAGGAAGTGTATCAAGTATATTATAACGTTTTAAGGCAGCTAAACGTTGTAATTCGTTTTCAGGAATTGGGAAATCTTTCATTTTATTCAGTGGGTAATGTGTGCAAAGATAATTAAATTGAACAAAAAAGCCTTAATCAGGACATAAGGTGTGTTTGTTCACTTCAATTCAATAAATAAAAATAAGATATATCTCACTGTATGTGGGATCTAACATTTTTATGATGATGAACGCCGAAAAAGAATATTTAAATCATATTGCTTTTTATCTGGCTGATTACATTAAAAATAAACCTTAAAAATTAAAGATTTAAAATCTTATCTAGTTCTAATGTAAAACTTCCTGTTGAAAATTCTTTTGGCGCTTTTACTAATTTGGTTGCTAAAAATGAAGTCGTAATTGGTTTTATGTTTTTGAAAAGACCAATTGTATTTAATATTTTAATCAATTTAATGGAAAATTTTTCTGCCCAGCGATCTGAATTTTCGCGGATAAGCGGTCCGGGTCTGAAAATAATATATTGTGGAAAGTGAAGATTCTCAATATGTTCTTCGAGTTTTCCTTTCATCATAGAATAAAAAACACCGCTATTTGATGAAGCTCCGTAGGAAGAAACCAAGACTACAGAATTGACGTGATTTTCTTTCGCTGCAGCGGAAAACTGAGCCGGAATATCAAAATCAATTTTCCATTGATTGTCTTTTGAACCTGCATCTTTTAAAGTTGTTCCCAAACAAGAAAAAAGAACATCTCCGGTAATTAAATCCTTGAAGGAATCAATTTTGGAGAAATCAACAATATGTTCTGTCAATTTTGAATGAGATTTTCCGGTTGAGCGTCTCACAAAGATAGCAACTTCGGCATATTCATTACTTTTTAAAAGCAAATCGACCAATTCTTTTCCTGTGGCGCCTGTTGCTCCAATTATTAATGCTTTCATGATAGGGGATTTTAAAAGTAAATATAATAATCTTTTTAATTGAAAAACACCTTTTATTATTTGATGATGGCAGGTATCCTGACTTGTTCCATCTTTAAACATCTTTCTCATTCCAAAGGAACAATGGCATTATCTGAAGAAACTATATTAAATAAAAAGCCATTATCTTCTATTTCTTTTAAAATTTATAGCATTAAAAGAATAGGAAACCATCAGATAACTCCAAAATGACAACTTATTTTCATCCTGAATTTTGGGAAGATTTTGCATGGAATCTGTAGCTTTATAAAATGAAAAAGCGGCGTTGATTTCGAGTTCTTTTATGGGAATATATTTCATCGAAATATCATTTTCAAAACCTAAAAATCTGGCCATTTCCTGATTCAGACTATCCATTAAAGGATATTGCGTGTAAAAAAGATGAAAATCGAAACGTAGAGCTAATTTAGAATTTAAAGGAAATGAAGCATATAAATACGGATTTACCAATCCTCTTCCGCCTACATCAGCAGGAAAACGAGTAAAGACATTCATATTTCCATTAAATTTCCATGTTACGCCATATAAAACATCAAAATCATGCGAATTTTCAGCATTCAAATTTGAACTGCTTCCGCTAATGATTTCCGCTCCCAGTCGCCAAGTCGATTTTGGCAGAGACAATTTTATTTCAGGCTGAAAATAATATGCCATTACCTCTTGTCCTTTCTGATTCTGACCAAATTGCAAATAGCTATTTAAAGTAAAATACCATTTTTTGCTTTTAAATTCGATTCTTCCTCCCGTTGTTGCACGTGCATAAAGCGTTTCTGATTTAGTTTTTTCTAAAAAATCGACTGTATTTAAAGAATTAAAAGAAAAGTTCTGATTCAGATTGTAAATGAAATTATACACCAACATATATTTATATTTATTGGAAGCCACCGGCGAATAAGCGCTCTCAAAACTGGTATTGTATTTTCTGGTAAACAAAAAGAATAAATCGCTAGAAGAATGTTTAGAGTATTTCATGATTCGAATTCCTTCATGCGCCCTTCCCTGCTGAGCCCAAGGTGCATCTGAAAACAACCTGCCATTATCCAATAAAATGCTTTGTCTTCCTAAACGAAAATTTACAGATTTAAATTTCGTTTCTAAAAATAACTGGTAAAAATTAATACTTCCTATTTTGGAATTAGAATTCGCATCATCCCACAAATGAATTTCCTGTACATCCGATTGTACAAGCCATTTTTCGCGACTGTATTGCATCGAAATCCTGTTGCGCTGCGTAATATAAAAATATGGATCAACAGAATCATTTGGCGGAAGTATATAATTGGAGGTAAATTCTGCTCGCGGTCGTAACTCAATATTCATCTGAAACTGCTGCGACAAACTGTCTTTTTCCTGCGCCTGCAGGAAATTTACAATAAAAACTAAGAATAATACTCTAAGTATATTTTTGAATTGCATATATAAATTCCATAGAATAACTATACAAATGTAATAAGAAGCAAACAACTTATAATCACATCAAATTTTTCTTTGTGATTTTTCTATCTGAGGAAAATAATAAAAATGATATGAAAAATTTTATTCTCTTTGTTTACAAAATGTACGAAATTGAATTTCGTAAATAGGTTTCTATAATTTCTTTAAAACTAAATTTGTGAAAATTTGCGCAATTTATGGTTAGGAGAAATCATTAAACGACAAATCCAAGACTAAAAATCTACTTTTTAAAATGTGAAATTTCACCACAAATTAAACAAATTCTGTTTCTTAATTAATTTCCTACAGAATAAAATTAGCGGAAATTCGTGTAATTCGTGGCAAACTCTTCGTTACAAATAAGTCTAAAAGAAAGTTAATTTTTATAAAAATAATACTTTACAAGACAATAAATCGGTTTATAAAATGTTTAAATATAATGATTATGATGCATCAAATTTAAAAAAAACCCTATATTAAATACCACAGAAAAATGAAAAAAATATTTTTGATAATCGCCGTTGCAACTTTTTCACTGCAGGGATTTTCACAAGAATTGAATAGTAAATTCAAAAGCATTCCGGCAAAAAAATCTCCTGTAAAAGAAGTTATTCCGCAAAAAGAAGAAGCGCCGAAAGAGAATCCGCCTGCGCCAATTGAAAAGCCTAAAACCTTAGAGGTGAATCCAGACGAACTTTTCGCAAATAGAAATCTGTACAAAGAAGAATCAAATGTCGAAGGAATCTATTACAGAAGAAATCAGTTTTTAGGAAATATCAATACCACAGCTGTATATTCTACTATTATGTACCGTGATGCTGCGTTTGTTGATGGAGATAAAGTTAAAGTATACCTTAACGATCAGGTACTTGAACCAGAAGTTTCATTAACATCAGATTTTAAAAGCGTAAAAATAAACTTGGTAAAAGGAATCAATAAAATTGATATTGAAGCTTTAAACGAAGGTTTTGCTTCTCCAAATACTGCAGAATTTAAAGTTTACGACGATAAAGGTCAGGTTATTTCGTCAAGCGAATGGAATGTCGGTACCGGATATAAAGCTGTTATTGTGCTAGTTAAAGAATAATATTTCTTAAAGGATTATTAAAAAATCATAAAAAACATTTAAAACTGCTGAATTCAGCAGTTTTTTATTTGTATATATGTAGTTAACTACGTAGTTTTGTACCTATATTTAATTTCGAAATAAAATGAACATACAACCAATACAAAACGACTGCGAAAATGAAATTGTAGATTTGATTTTAAACATTCAACAAAAAGAATTTAATGTTCCTGTTACGTTAGAAGATCAGCCAGACTTATTAGATATTCACAATTTTTACTTTAAGCCTGGCGGTATTTTTCTTGGCGCATTTGTAGACGGCAAATTAGTTGGGACTATCGCCTTAGTAAAATTTAATGCTGAAGCTGCGGCCATCAGAAAAATGTTTGTTAAGAAAGAATTTAGAGGAAAGGAATTTCAAATTGCGCAACAATTATTAGAGCAATTAATTGCCTACAGCCAAGAAAACGGAATTAAAGACTTATATTTAGGAACGGTTACGATATTGCAGGCGGCTTTACGTTTTTACGAAAAGAATAATTTCGTTACAATTCCGAAAGAATCGCTTCCGGTTGATTTTCCATTAATGAGACCCGATAATGTTTTTTGCCATTTAAAATTAAATTCATAAGATGAATATCATTGACGAAATTGGTATTTTGGCCATATCAACAAGATTACAAAGATTGAGCGAACAATTGCGCAAAGACGGCGCATTGATCTACAAATCTTTTGATATTGATTTTGAGCCCAAATGGTTTCCCGTAATTTACACGCTACATGTAAAAGAAATGTTGAGCGTGGTAGAAATTGCAAGTGAAATTGGTTACAGTCACCCTTCTACCATTAGTTTATTGAAGGAATTGGAAAAGCAAAAACTCATTAGTTCTAAAAAAGACAAATTAGACGAACGCAAACGACTCATTGTGCTGACAACAAAAGGAAAAGAACTAGTTGTAAAAATGCAGCCCGTTTGGAATGTTATGAAAAATGCCTTAAACGAAATCACCGACAACCAAAATAATCTCTTAAAAGCCATTGAAGAAGCAGAACAAAATCTAACACGTAAAGCTTTTATCCAAAGAGCCCTAGAACTAAAGACTGAGACTGAGACTGAGACTGATACAGAAAACCGAGACTAGAAAACTTACTCCTTTCCCGTAATCTTTTTTCTATGATTCGCGCCCCATTTTGCCAGAGAATCAATCACCTCTTTTAATGTATGACCGTATGCTGTCAATTCGTATTCGACAGTGATGGGTTGCGTACTCAGAACGGTTCTGGTGACCAGCTGATTTTCTTCCAGATTTTTTAATTCGCGGCTTAACATTTTTCCCGAAATTCCTTCGACTTCTCTCAGCAAATCGGTAAATCTTAATTTATTGAAACATAACGACGCGATAATGGAAATTTTCCATCTTCCGTTTAAAATATACATGGCATCATGCACAGACATAATATGTTGCATGCATTTTTTTTGATCGTGTTTCGGCTCTTTTATCATAAAATGTCAGTTAGTTACCTCGATGTCACAGTTACTTTTTGTAATCAGATGACAAAAATACACTTAAAGTGTTTACATTTGAATACAATTTTAATTAATTAAAGAAAAAAATGGCCTTAATAGATGCACTAGAGTGGCGTTATGCTACAAAAAAAATGAATGGACAAGCGGTTCCACAAGAGAAAGTTGACTATATCCTTGAAGCTGCAAAATTAGCACCTTCTTCTTCAGGATTACAACCTTACAAGATTTTTGTAATCACAAACCAAGAATTGAAAGAAAAACTAAGAGCCGTAAGTTTCGATCAAAGTCAGGTTACAGATGCTTCTCACGTTTTGGTATTTGCTGCATGGGACGGTTACAGCATTGAAAAAATCTCCTCTGTTTTTGAAAGAACAACTGCCGAAAGAGGAATTCCTTCTAGCGCAATGGACGAGTATAAAGAAAGACTTTGGGGTATGTACGAGCCTCTTGGACAAGAATGGCACGCTAACCACGCTGCTAAACAAGCTTACATTTCATTTGGTTTAGCAATTGCGGCGGCAGCAGAACAACAAGTAGATACAACACCAATGGAAGGTTTTGTTCCTGCAGAAGTAGACAAATTATTAGAATTGAACGAAAAAGGACTTAAAAGCGTTTTGATTTTACCTTTAGGTTATAGAGATGAAGCAAACGACTGGTTGGTGAACCTGAAAAAAGTGAGAACACCACAAGACGAGTTTATCACAGAAATCAAATAAAAAAAAATAGCTTTTTAGTTTTACTAAAGCTTTTGAAATGGCATACGCTGCTTTTCAAAAGCTTTTTTTATGTAAAAAGAATTCCTTTCTTAAACACATTTATTTTAGTTATCAAGGGTCAGTGAACAGGGTTTATTTTTCGAAATTGTATTATTAACACATCTGCTCAAAATAGGTACGTATAACGGATAATTAAATAATATGTTATAACTAATTTTGCCCCATCCAAAACAATTCAATCTTATTTACAACACATTAAAATCCTACATTATGTCAGATTTTTTAACTCAATTCGGTGAAGACCTAAAGAAAAACGTTCCAGGTTTTATCGCAGTTTCTGTAGCAGAAATCGCTACCGGAATGTCATATTACTCACAATCAGTTCTAGCAGATTTTGATCCTGAATTAGCTTCAGCTTATAATCTTGAAGTGGTTAAAGCAAAAATGAATGCGATCAAAGCGCTAAACCTACAAGGACAACTTGTCGACAACATTATGATTACACTAAGTTCTCAAATGCATATTATTGATGTATCTGATAATCAACAGTATTTTATTTATTTAGCGGTAGATTCTACCAAAGCTAATTTGGGAATGACAAAATCTATCCTTAATAAATACAAAAAGGAAATCGAGACAAAATTGTAATACCTTTTATTTGTTACATTTTAAAGAGAAATATTCTACTATGAGTATTTCTCTTTATTTGTTTACAACAGTTTCAAATTTCTTTAAAATTTATATATTTAGACCCTGAAAAGAACTGTTTAAATGGAACTACGTGGCTATTTCGAAAAATATCATGATGAAGCGACTTGTATTGAGGAACTCAAAAACAAGCGTTTGGAAAATGGGATTATTTGTAAAAAATGCGGACACGATCAGCATTCTTTTAGACGAAATGATTTAAAATTTCAATGTAGAAAATGTGGCAGCCGAATTTCACTAAGATCTGGAACTGTCATGGAAAACTCCAATTTACCAGTACGTTACTGGATGATCTGCATCGAATTAATGACTCTGACACACCGAAAAATGCCCATCCTAAAAATTCAATATTTATTGGGACACAAACGCTATGAACCCATCTGGTTAATGGTGCAAAAAATACGTTTGGTTATGAAAATGAGAGATGAGAAATACAGATTAAGAGCGTACTCTGAATTTGATCCTGAATTCCTTCAAAAAATAGATAAAATGGCTTTGAAGAAGAAGGTTTAGTGGTGGTTGGTGATCAATGAGGTTAAAAACTACGCGAACAAAAAAAACCACAGATTAAAAGATTCAAGTGATTTTTAAAATCAGTGTTACTCTTTAATCTGTGGCTTTTATTTATTGTTAAAGAACTTTTTAAAGCCTGAACTTCTAACAATTCCTAAATTATTACTTTGATAGTCAAGGTAAAAAACCATCAACCAAAAACTTTCAACCAGCAACAATTATTATTTCTTCTTATTTTTTTTCGCTTTAGTTTTTTTCACTTTCTTTTTAGCGATTTTTTTTGCTTTTGCTTTGTCTTTCGCTTTTTTAGCTTTTGCTTTCTTTTTAGATTTTGCTTTTAATTTTGCTTTTTTAGCTTTCTCTTTCTTAGCATCTTTGGCTTTTTCTTTTCTTTTAGCTACAGCTTTTTTCTTTTTCAATTTTTCTTTTTTCTCTGCTACTTGCTTTTTTTCTTTTTCTTTCATCTTTTTCTTTTTATCGTTTTTAGATTTGTCTTTTTTTTCTGCTGCAGTATCTTCTTGCGATGACGCTATTTCTTCCACTTCCTCGGCAACTTCTTGCTCTTCTTTAGCTTCTGCTTCTTCATTAACAGCATCTTTTACAGCTGTTTTTCTAGGAGCTCTTTTAGGTTTTGGAGTTACAGTTGCAACTGATTCCGTTTCTTGGTTTTGAGCTTTATTTTGCTCATTTTCTTCAGTAGAGATATCTGTATTTGTATTTACCTCCTGATTGTTTTCATTAGTAAGCACTTCTTCTGCCATTATGGTGTTAATTTTAAGAAATTGATTAAATTAATTCTAGATATTACTAATTTTCAATGTTATTAAATCATTAAATTAACATCAAAAAATAATAAACAAAGATAAATTGAAAAACCTATTCGCCAATGTTAAGTTTTTCATCTCAACACAAAACCAATCATAAACTACTAAAAAACAATATATTACCCAATGTTAAGTTTTTATCTGTTTATTTATCATTAATATAAAAGCTTTCTGAGCTATTATAAAGTGTCTGAAGTACATTAAAATAATAAGTCAATTTTTAAATTTTCGCCTTAAATTCGTAAAAAAACGTATCAAAAAATTTTCTGTAATCCAAATGTTCGAAAATCTATCCTATCAATCGGCTCAACCTAATCAAAGTCTTTCTGATTTTGTGGATAGTTTTTGGTGTATGGAAAACCAATCTGATCAGACTCTAGAAACAATCGGCTTGCCTGACGGAAGAATAGATTTGTCAATCATTCAAACCAGAGAAAATCCTTTTGAAATAAGACTTTTGGGTTTAGGAACGAAACAATATGAACAAGGAATAATTCCTGCTAATAGCCTGACTTTTGTAATAAGCTTCAAACTTCCTGCTGTTCAATACGTTTTTCACGAAAGTGTAACAACACTTCTAAATTCCGGAAAAATACTTGAAAATGATTTTTGGGGTTTCAACGAAAGTGATTTGGAAAATTTCGAATCGTTCTGCGAAAAAGCTTCAGGAATAATACAATCTCAATTGCAGAAAGAAATCGATTCCCGTAAACAAAAACTATTCAAACTTATTTACGAAACAAAAGGCGCTTTGACCGTTACGGAATTTTCAGCACAATCGAATTGGAGCAGCCGACAAATCAACCGCTACTTCCAGCAATATTTCGGAATTTCATTGAAAGAATATTGTTCGATTTTGCGTTTTCGTGCTTCACTTGAACATATCGCAAAAGGAAAACTTTTTCCAGAAGAAAATTTTTCAGACCAAACGCATTTCATCAAAGAGATCAAGAAAATTTCCGGCACTGTTCCTAAAGCGTTATTTCAAAACAAAAACGACCGATTTATACTATTATCCGCACTTTCCTCTCAATAATTTTGTTGCATAGATTTAAAACAAAAAACTATGCTTTTAGAAAATAAACAGGTCGCTATAATTGGCGGCGGAATGGGCGGTTTGCTCCTTGCCCGACTTTTGCAGATGCAAAACATAAATGTAAAAGTTTACGAAAGGGATATTAGTGATAAAGTTCGTGTTCAGGGTTCTCCATTGGATTTACACGAAAATTCGGGTTTAAAAGCTATGAAAAAAGCCGATTTGTTACAGGAATTTTATGCCAACGTTCGCACAAATGCGAGCAAAGCGCGAATCGTAAATAAAGATTTTGAATTGAAATTTGATGAACATTTAGATTCAAATTCAACGTCAATTTCAAATCTAAATCCAAATTTACTTCAGGATATTTCGAAACCACGACCAGAAATTGATCGTTCTGAACTTCGAAATATTTTACTGCATTCGCTTTTACCTGAAACTATCGTCTGGAACAGTCATTTTCTTTCGATGGAAAAAGAAAACGAGGGTTGGCGATTGCATTTTAAAAACGAGACCGATTTTTACGCCGATTTAGTGATTGCTGCAGATGGCGCAAATTCTAAAGTTCGCTCCTATTTGAATGCCGAAAAACCGATTTATTCCGGAATTACAATGCTCGAAGGAACAATTTACAATGCAAAACAAAATGCACCAAATCTTTTTGAATTTTCAAAAGGTGGAAAAGTTTTGGCTTTTGGAAACCAACAAACCATCATGTACGGCACAAAAGGAGACGGTTCGCTGATGTTCTATTTAAGCAGTAAAATTCCCGAAAAGTGGATTTCAGAAAATGATCTAAACTTTAAAAATAATCAGGAAATTTTCGAATGGTTTAAAGAAGTTTACAAAAAATGGAGTCCAAAATGGCATGAACTTCTATTGAGCGACGAATTGTTTTTTATTCCGCGTCCCCAATATTATTTTCCATACAATCAAACCTGGGAAACACAAGACAATCTTACCATGATTGGCGACGCCGCGCACCGAATGCCTCCGTTTGCAGGTAAAGGTGCCAATTTAGCGATGTTAGACGCTCTTGAACTTTCTGAATTTCTAACCAGCAGTCAATTCAAAGACATGAAATCGGCTATTTCTTATTTTGAAAAACAAATGCTCAGTAGAGCCGCAAAGGCCACCGAAGAAACTTTGAAAAATGGAAAACACTTACACTCAAAAGATGCTCTGGAAAAATTAATTTCGATATTCAAAAATCACAAATAAATTGAACATTAAAAAAGAGATGTCTACACATCTCTTTTCCAGTTATTAACTCTAAAATCTAAGTTTTACTCTTGTAACAAGACAAAACTTTTAGCATTTGCTTTGATTTTATTTCCTTCAAAATCAATATCGATTATAGCGGCTTTTCTTGGCGAAACTGCACTGTTATTAAAATGGGTATGCAGTACGTACTTCATTTTTCCGTTTCTATCGTAAAAAACATCTCCATGTCCAACTCCATTTATTCCGACGTCTTTACGACTAATTATCGGACTATCTGTTGCTTTCTCCCAAGGTCCAAGCGGACTTTTAGCAGTAGCGTAACCCACAGCATAATCTGGATTTCTAAAATCGTTTGCTGAATAAATCATGTAATATAATCCGTTGTGTCTTACAACCGTCGGACCTTCTGTTACTGGCCAACTTACATTTTGAGTATTTTCCCAAGGTAAAGTTCCCGAAATACATTCTGTTAAAGTTTCTGGTTTTATACTCAAAAGATCATCATTTATTTCGGCAACGAAAATTCGGTTTCCATTTGTCAAACGAACATGATACAGGTATTTTTTTCCATCATCGTCAATAAAAACAAACGGATCAATCTGATTCCCCGTTTTTATAATTGGCTCTTTAGATTCGCTTTTAAACGGCCCTAACGGACTGTTGCTTGTTGCAACGGCAATATTTTCATTGGCGGTATAAATCATATAAAATTTATTTTGATAAGAAAGAACCTGAGGCGCCCAAAAACCTTTATCTCCGAAAGTATCTCCTTTTTTCAGAGCCAAACCATTTTGAACACCGGCAGGACCTTTCCATGCTTTTAAATCTGATGAAGTATAAACCTGAAAACCCTCGCCAATTGGAGTGTCTCCGCTTGTTGTTCCGTACAAATAATACAAACCGTTGTTGTAAAAAATCGTTGGATCTGCTAATAAAATAGGTCTATTTGATGATTCTTCCTTTGGTTTATCTGTACTTTTTTCTTGTGAACATGCCGCGAAAACACACAACATGGCTGCCATACTTAGTATTTTTTTCATTTTACAATGGGTTTTGAGATTTTTACAATAGAAGGCGTACCCGAATTTACAGTCGGCCATCCGTTTTTATACGTTATTTTATCAATTAAGACAATCCTGCCTCCTTTGGGATTATCCGCATCTATGGCGTGGTAAACAATCCATTCCTGACCTTTATCGTCGGTTACAACAGAATTGTGACCTGGTGCAATCCATTTTTTATTTTTACTTAGAATGACACTGTTTTCTTTTTTTTCAGCTTCTGCTAAAGTTTCAAAAGGTCCTTCAGCATTTTTAGATCTTGCAATCATTACAGCATAATGCGAATTATCTCCGCAGCAATTATCTCCGGAATAATACAGATAATAAAATCCGTCGTGATAGCTAACCCAACTTCCTTCAACCAAATTTTGATAGTTTGAAGGATCATTATTTCTGATCGGATCGATCAAATTTTTAGCCGAAGTTCCTGTTTTAAAATTCAAGCGATCTTCTGAAAGTTCCTGCACTTTTAAAGCTTCAAAACCTGAACCCCAATACAGCAACTTCTTTCCTGTTTTCGAATCATCAAATGCCATCGGATCGATATTGATAAAACTGTCTCCACAAAGCAAAGGTTCTCCCTTATCAACAAATGGTCCCGCAGGTGATTTAGAAACTGCGACACCCAAACATTTTCCTTCTTTAGCATCTGATTCACCTGAATAGTATAAAAAGTACATTTTCAGTTTTGAATCGTACAAAACGTGTGGCGCCCAGAAATCTTTATCTGCCCATATTGGTTTTGTGAGAAGTGCATCTCCAACAAAAATCCAATCGACTAGATCCTTAGATTTTATTATTTGAATATGAATTTCCTTGCCTAAAACATTTGTATTGGTTCCGTAGGCATAAAAATATCCATCGGTACATTTTATTACGGTCGGATCTGCAAAATCATTTTTGTAAACTGGATTCTGAAAATTTGTTTTTTTTAATTTTTGAGCGTTAGATTCATACGAATAAATGGCTAAAACAAGCAGAAAAAGTTTTAAATAGATTTTTATTTTCATGTTAATTTTATAATTTAATTAAAACAATCTTTATAACTAAAAATCAAATACTTAAAATATTAGTATAGATAAAACCTATAGAAGAAAAACACCGAAAAAAGGTAAAAATTCGGCATTTTTTCTTCTAACTTCAACTACTAATTTTCCTTTATATTTTGAATTTAAAAACGTATTTATTACTAAACCTTTATTATTTACTCGCAGAAAATTTATACAAAGAAACGGTATGATACTTCTCTCCTGCCTTTAAAGTTATCGGAGCAAATTTTGGCTGATTTGGAGCATCTGGAAAGTGCTGTGTTTCTAAAGCAAATGCCGTTCTAAAATCATCTTTAGCACCCGATTTAAAGGTATTTTTACTCTGCATAAAGTTTCCGCTATAAAATTGTATTCCAGGTTCTTCTGTATAAATATCTAAAGTAATTCCTGAAGCATCTCCTTTGATAGTGGCTGCGTGGACAAAACCATCTTTCTTGATGCTGTTTAACACATAATTATGGTCATATCCTTTACCAAATTTCAATTGTTCGTCTTTGGTTTCAATTCTTTCTCCAATAGTATGTTTTGACATAAAATCAAACGGTGTATTTTTTACTGCTTTTAATTCTCCAGTCGGAATCAAACCTTCATCAACAGGTGTAAATTGGTTGGCATAAATCTGTAATTCGTGATTTAAAATGCTTCCACTTCCTTCTCCATTCAGATTAAAAAAGGCATGATTGGTTAAGTTTACAACCGTTGTTTTGTCTGTTGTCGCTTCGTATTCCATTTTCACAGCATTGTCATCTGTAATTGTATAAGTTACTTTTACAATTAAATTTCCAGGAAAACCTTGTTCCTCATCTGGCGAAACATACGTAAAAACCAATGTTTTTCCGTCTGTTTTTTCGGCATTCCAAACTACATCCTGAAATCCTTTTACGCCACCGTGCAAAGCATTTTTTCCATTATTTAAAGGAACCTGATATTGTTTTCCTTCTAAAGTGAATTTTCCTTTCCCGATTCTATTGCCAACTCTTCCAATTGTAGCTCCGAAATAGGGTTCTGTTGAATTTTTAAAACCTTTTGCACTGTTCATACCGACTACAACATCTGTTTGTTTTCCGTTTTTGTCTGCAACCCAAAGTCCAACCAAACGACCTCCATAATTGGTAAAAGCAGCTTTTATTCCTTTGTTTTCAATCCAATATAAATTGACTTTTTTGCCATCGATAATAGTATCGAAATCTTTAGTCTGTAAAACTGTTTGTACAGAATCTGTTTTAATCTCTGTATTTTCTTTTGAAACAGCCTCTTCTTTCTTAGCATCTTTACAATTAAATTGAAGAAGTGCCAACATAAGAACGGCTGCGATTTGAATATTTTTCATATTTTATGTCATTGCGAGAAACGAAGCAATCTCGTCCTCTGATTAACTTAATAAATTTATTTTGACGGAATTGCCAATTTAGTTCCTTCACTAACTGGTTCTCCCAAAACTGGAAATCCGTTTGCATCCCAATTGATTTTCTGCATTCTTGGCGACCTCTTGTTTCCGCAACCTTCTCCTGGATTGGAATTAGCGTGGTATAAAATCCAGTCTTCTTTTCCGTCAGGAGATTTAAAAAATGAATTGTGTCCCGGAGCGTAAACTTTATTTTTATCCGATTGTTTGAAAATGGGCTGCGGGGATTTTTTCCAGGCATTTGGATCTAATAAATTATCATCGCCATTAAACGATAATAATCCTAAAGAATAGTAATCTGTCCAACATCCGCTTGCTGAGAAAACAATGAAGATTTTACCGTTTCTTTCTAGAAACTGAGGTCCTTCATTCACATTTACTTGTGGTGGATTTACATTATCATGCAATGCGCCGTGCGTTTCCCAATCGTTTGTTGGTGAAGAAAGCTTGACACGATCTCCTTCAATTTCTAGCGGATTTTTCATTTTAGCGATATAAATGTTTTGTTGTCCGTTTGTATCGCCTTCCCAACCAGCCCAAATCATGTATAGTTGTTTTTTGTACTCAAAAACGTTTCCGTCAATTGCCCATTTGTCGGTCTTGGCTGCAATTTTTCCTTTAAATTCAAACTTCCTTTTAAAGGGATCTGATGATTTATTTTCTAAGACATACATTCTGTGATTGTTGTTATCACCGTTATCCGCAGCAAAATAGCAATACCATTTTCCGTTTATAATATGAAATTCTGGCGCCCAGATTTCAGCAGAATAATCGGTTCCTTTTGGCGGCGTCCAAATCACTTTGCTTTCGGCGTTTTTAATGTCTGACAAGTCTTTTGTTTTCCATAAAGTCAATTTATTGCCGAGTGTATTCGTGTAATAATAATATCCCTTGTAATACGTGCTGTACGGATCTGCTCCAGAAGGTAAAATTGGATTGGTGAAGGTTTTCTGCTGCGCAAAACTTATTGTTGTAAGCAGGAGAAGGATTAAGTATTTTTTCATTTTATTATTTTATATACGCTTTTGAATTTTCTCCCGCAGATTTAGCAAATCATGCAGATTTTTTTCATTTGCTAAATCTGCCAAATCTGCGAGAGAAAAAACTTATTTTTCATTCAAAGCATTAATTACTTCTGTATTGATCTTATTCACCACTTTGAAATCCATTTTATCAACTTTTCTATCGTAGGTCATAAAACCGTTTACTTCGCCCTCAACATCTGTTGTTTGCGTGTAAACTGCTGCTGAAAAACCTGTTTTTACTAGTTTTTTAAGGATTTCTGCATATTTTACATATTCTACGGTAACTTCTGCTTGATTTTTAAATTTTACGTATCCCCAGTTGTCATTTGCTCTCCATAAATGTCCTTCAAGAGGAAGACCGATTCCGCCGTACTCACCTAAGACCGTAACTCTCCTGGCATCGTATAAATACAATTCTGGCGCTGGATATTTGTGTAAATCCAAGATATCGCCTGTTTGAAAATGATTTCCTCCACTTGACGAATTAATCAAACGACTTGGATCATGATTTTTTGTCCATTCTGTAATTTCAACGGTTTTAAATTGTCCCCAAGCTTCATTAAACGGAACCCAAACCACAATACTTGGATATGAATACAAATGATCCATAATTTCTTCCCATTCTTTCTTGTAGATTTCCTGTGATTTTGGAGTACGCTGTAATTCTGTTCCTTCAAAATACTTTTTATCTTGCCAAATTGGTTGTTCGTCTCCGCTTGGCATGTCTTGCCAAACCAAAATTCCCAATTGGTCGCAATGTGTATACCAACGTTCTGGTTCTACTTTTACGTGTTTACGAATCATATTAAAACCTAATTCTTTTGTTTTAACAATGTCGTATTTTAAAGCTTCATCTGTTGGCGCGGTGTACAACCCTTCTGGCCACCAACCTTGATCTAAAGGGCCGAATTGGAAGTAATCTTTGTTGTTTAACTGCATTCTCATCACCCCGTTTTCATCTCTTTTTGATGAAATTTTACGCATAGCAAAATAACTTTTCACCTCATCAACCACTTTATTTTTGCTGATTAATCGAATTTTAGTCTGATATAAAAAAGGATTTTCTGGTGACCACAATTTTGGTGCATTTAAAACAATATCATTGCTTTCGCCAACAACTGCTTTTTCTTTGGCGATTTCTTTCCCGTTATCCAAAACTGAAATTTCCACCACATCTCCCGTTTCTGCACCTTTTACATCTGCTTTTATGCTGATGGTATTCTGATCGATATTGGGTGTTGTTCTTAATGCTGAGATATTTTTAGCATTAACTGGTTCAATCCAAACCGTTTGCCAGATTCCTGTAACGGGTGTATACCAAATTCCTTCTGGATTTTTAACTTGTTTTCCTCTTGGCTGAGTTCCGTCGTTTGACGGATCCCAAACTTTTACCACTAATTTTTGATTACTTCCTTTTTTGATAAACGGCGTAATATCAAATGAAAATGGCGTATATCCTCCCGTATGCGAACCGACTTTTACATCATTAATAAAAACTTCTGTTTTCCAATCTACTGCACCAAAATGCAGCAGAATGTTTTTGCCATTCCAGCCAGATTCTATTGAAAAATTGGTTTCGTACCAAAGTTCATTTTTTGACCCCACTTCTTTCATGACACCAGACAAACTGGATTCTGCGGCAAACGGAACTAAAATCTGCCCGTCATATTTTGAAGGTGTCCCTTTTCCAAATTCTTGAATGCTGTAATTCCACAAACCATTTAGGTTTTTCCATTGCCCGCGTTCCAATATCGGACGTGGATATTCTGGTAAAGGCTTTTTAGAATCTACTTGTTCTGCCCATTTGGTTTTGATTTTATCTCCTTGCGGTTTCCATTGTGCATTGGCTGTAAACAATGAAAACAAGGCTAAAAAAAGGATACTTTTTCTTTTCATACTTTATATTTATTTGGCATTTATTCCTCAAATCAATGCCACGATGTTTCTTAAAATCAAAATTGAATTACCAGACTCATATCCACATAAGTCTGGTAATTACTTAAACTAACTTAACTAACCAATTTTTTAATTGTGAATGGTTAATGGTAAATTGTTAATTCTTTACATAATTCACCATTAACAATTTACAATTCACCATTATTTTTTACCGAATTTCTTCACCAAACTATTGTATTCATTTTTAGAGATTGTAATCATGCAGCCGTGGCGTACTTTTTCTGGGAAACTGTATTTGTCCCAATCTGAGAAAAAGGTATAACCTGAGGCTTGAAACCAAGGTCCGTTTAGGTTATCTGCGATTGATAATCCGTACGAAACTCCTGGGTATTGTTCGTAATACATGTACCATATTTTATCATCTGGAGAAGGAATCAACATTGGAGCTTCTCTGAAGTTTGGACTGATAGATTGCTGGGGCAAAGAATAAGGTCCTAAAAGGGATTTTGATTTGGCAATTCGGATCGTTTTTCCAGTTGTCCAATATAATGTTGGATAGGTTTCATCTTTGATAATTGCGTAATAAGAATCGCCAACTTTGCGAATGAAAACATCAATTGTTCCCATATCCCAATCGAATAGACGATTTGGTGGTCCTTCAAAAGTTTTCAAATCTTTAGACAAAACATATAATGTTCGCTGACTTCTCCAATAGCGCTCTCCGTCTCCTTTTATTCCTTCTAAATGTGGCGTATGCCAAGTCATTAGGAACTTTTGAGAATCCTTATCATAATATAATTTTGGAGCTCCAATTCGCTGTAAAGCGTTTGAATAATCGGGCGTACTTTTTAGATCTGGTGTGTAATCCGAATGTTTTTTCCAAGTAATCAAATCATCAGAAACCCAAATATTGATAGCTTTTGCATCGTCTCCAGTATTTCCTGCGATGTAATATTTTCCGTCAGGACCTTTGCAGATATCTGGATGTCCTTTGTAATCTTCAAAAACCCTTTTTCCGTTGTTTAAATTTTCCCAATGAAGTCCATCCAAACTAACCGAATAGTACAATCTGCCATAATCGTTGTGCGTCATGTGCGCAAAAAGATAGGCTTCGTTTTTTGGTTTTTCTGTTCCTTGTACTTGTCCGGGAGGATCTGGTTGTTGCGCTTTTGCTGAAAAGCCAGCTAAAATTGCCAATAGAAAAAATAAGTTCTTTAGTGTTTTCATAATTTCTAAATGTGTTAATTAGTCAATTTGATAATTAGATAATTTCTGTAAATGTTTTGATTGACTAATATTTTAATTGCCACGTTTTCTCATTATCTAATTATCAAATTGACACATTATCTAATTCTTCTTATTCGCTTCAGCTGTCATCTTTTTGATCAAATCTGTTTCGGCTTTGATGTATGGCGTTCCGTCTGTATGTAAAATTTCGTGGAACCATAATTTTGGTTCTGCTGTATAGGTTTTTGTCCAGCTGTCCCAAGCGTATTTGGTTTGTGTTTTCCCGTCTACAAATCCCCAGTTGATCATACCAACATTGTATTTTCTTGCAAGAGGTAAAAACCCTTCAAAAGTGCTTCCGTTGGGTCTTGCCATATATTCTGTACAGATTAATGGTTTTCCATAACGTTGTAATTGTTTTACCACTCTTTCGAAATCTTGTGGTTTGTCGTAATTGTGAAAAGTAACAATATCAGATTGCTCGATTTGCATCTTGTGCATTGGTTTCATTTTAGCCTCGTCACTCCAATCTCCAGTCCAAACACCAGAAGTTAAGGGTTGCGACGGATTGCTTTCTCTTGCCCATGCAAAAACATCTTTTAGAAGAGGCAGCACTAAATCTACTTTGTTTTTAATTTCTACTTTTTCGTATGAAGGTCCAGTCATATTGTCTGGCTCGTTCCAAACATCCCAACCTAAAATACGATTGTCATCTTTAAATTTTGCTACTGTTTCTTTTACATATTTCTCTAAACGAGGATATTGCTTTTTATCCTGAAGCACTTTTTGTCCTGGACTCTGAACCCATCCAGAATTGTGTGTATGTGGTTTTGGAGCACGTTGTTTTCCTAAAGCAGGAAACGGATCCCAGCAAGAATCAAACAAAACAAAAAGCGTTTTAATGTGGTGTTTATCTGCAATTTCTAAAAAAATATCCATGCGTTTGTAAAGTCCTTCTGGATCTTGTTCGTGCAATAAATCGTGTAGATAAACACGCATTACATTCATACCTAAATCTTCTGCCCAACCCAATTCCTGATCGATTCTTTTTGGATCAAAAGTATCTTCCTGCCACATCTCTAACTGATTTATAGCTGTGCTAGGAGAATAATTTGATCCAACCAACCAGGGCTGTTCTGCGTACCATTTATTAGCTTGATCTTTAGTCCAGATTTCTCTTTTTACAACCGATGCTGTTTCTGTTTTACTTTCTTCAAGATTACTTTTTTTGTTGTTACAGCTAAGCAATACAAGTCCTGCCAACATAAATGTCAGCCACAATTTTACTTTCTTCATTTTCAATTTGTTTTTTTGAACAATCGTTTTTTATGATAAGGGAATCAGACTAGTACGTCTGATTCCCTCAAAAAATTCAATTTTAATATCCAGAGTTTTGCTCTAAATTTGGATTATTATCTACATCAACCTGTGGAATTGGCATTCTGTGATTTTTACCTACTTTGAAGTTTTTAAAATCCGGATCACGAAGTGCAATTTTATCAACAGCAGTTTGAGAATCTAAATCTCCCCAACGTTTCAAATCTTCCCAACGAACACTTTCTCCAGCTAATTCAAAAACCCTTTCCATTTTTAAACGCTCTAAAAATAAATCATGATTGTTTCCAATTTCAGGATGTGCAACCGCTAAATTGTTCATATTTACACGAGCTCTAACCATATCTACATATTGGTAAGCTGCAGAAGTATTTCCTAATTCGTTTAAAACTTCAGCGTAGCGCAATAAGATATCTCCGTAACGAACTAATCTGTAGTTTACCTGGCTGTAATAATCTTCATTATCTCTGTAGTAATCACGGCTTCCTTTTCTAAACCAAGCTTCATCATTATTCCACTCCCAGTTTTTACCGTAGGTTTTATCTCCAAAATCGGCCATTAATTGCGGATAATATAAAGTCCATCTCAAACGAATATCAAGATTACCAGCTTTATTTTTTTCTTGTTTGAAAGCATTAACCATCCAGATACGTGCCTGACCATCAGACCATCCAATTCCTCTTGGTGCAAAAAACTGACCACGGTTACTAGAAACAGCCGCATTTTGATCTTCACCAGTTCCACCTTTTCTTTGATCTCCAAATTGGATTTCAAAAACAGATTCGCTATTGTTTTCGTTTGTATCTGTAAAGTTGTCTCTGTAATTAGAAACCAAACTATACTTCGCTCCCGGTCCTGTAATTAAATATTCTAAAGCCGTTTTTGCTTCAGCCCATTTACGTTGCTGCATATACGTTTTAGCCAAAAATGCCTTTGCTGCACCTTTATCGGGTCTACCCAATTGATCTGTTCCCCAACTTCCCGGCAAATCTTCATAAGCTTCATTCAAATCTTTTTCAACCTGAGCCCAGATTTCTGTGACTTTTTTCTGCTGTGGTAAGTCTGTTGGTGTAGACGGATCTAAAACCAACGGAATATCTTCCCAGATTACAGCTGCATAATAGTAATGTAATGCTCTAAAAAACTTTGCCTGAGCAATAATTTTCTTTTTATCATCTTCATTTTGAAAAGTAATGTTTGGTACATTTGCCAAAACCTGATTACATCTAAAGATTGCTTTGTAAGTATCTCTCCATGTTACCGCATTTCCTTCCCAAAAATTATAATTGATATAATTGAATCTCGTCCAATCTGCCAATTCCGTCCACGGACTTACACTATATCCTTCATCAGAAGTTAAGTCTAATCGAAAATACATCCATCTTGCCCAAAGACCGTCTTTGTAAAACATGGCATAAATTGAGTTTACACCCGCTTGTGCATCCGTTTCAGTTTTCCAATATTGGTCTGTTGTAATATCATTTGGGCTGTTCAGGTCTAATTCGTTTTCACACGCTGTAAAAACAAGACCTAGAAAAGCTACGGTTATTATTATTATTTTTTTCATTACGCTATTTTTTTAAAATTAAAAGCCAAACTCAACACCTAAAGAATACGTTTTAAGGTTCGGGAAAGCACCATTGTCAACGCCTCTTTCAAAAATATTACCGTTTGTAAACTCAGGATCTAAACCTTTGTATTTTGTAATAGTGATAATATTTTGTGCAGACAATGTTAATCTTGCTCTAGAAATACCAGATTTTTCTAAAACACTTTTAGGAAGGTTATAACCAAATCCAACGTATTTTAATCTGATGAAATCTCCATTTTCTAAGAAACGGTCGCTATCTCCTCTTGAATTTAACGTTGAACCTTTTGTAATTCTAGGGAAATCTGTATTTGGATTTTCTGGAGTCCAAGGCTGAACACCTGCTCTGTAATTACTATTGTCATCAAAACGATCTACAACACTTCTAAATCCGTTGTAAACAGTAGCACCATGCGAACCGATCCAGTTCATCGAAAAATCAAAACCTTTGTATTCTGCCCCGGCATTTAAGCCCATTTCAAATTCTGGCCATGGACTTCCGGTAATTGTTTTATCTGTGCTAGAAATTTGTCCGTCGCCGTTAATGTCTTTAAAACGAATATCTCCGGGAACAGCACCTGGCATAATTACTTTTCCATCAGCATTTTTGTAGTTGTCAATTTCTTGTTGATTTTGGAACAATCCGTCAGTTTGTAAAACATACCACATCCCTACTGGTAAACCAGCTCTTGTAATCGTATTTCCTGAAATATTTTCATTTTGTCCGTTACCTAATGAAACCAGTTTGTTGTTGATTTTTGTAAAGTTTACAGAAGCATTAAAAGAAAAATCATTGATCTTTTTGCTGTAAGTCAATTCCAATTCGAAACCTTTGTTTTCAACAGTTGCAGCGTTAGAAATCGGGTTTCCACCATCATTTCCTGTCGTTAATAAGATTGGAAAACCAAATAATACATCTTCTGTACGAGCGATAAAATAATCTGCTGTAAGACGTAAATCATTATTTAAAACTCCTAAATCTAAACCAAAGTTGGTTTGTTTTAATTTCTCCCAACGCAACTGTGCGTTTGATAATTTTACCTGTGTTGCAGAAGGATATAAAGTTTGATCTTTACCTAAAACAATTTGTCCAAAATTATTCACGAAGCTTTTATACTCGTAGTTTCCAATGTTCCCAGAACCCAGTTCTCCGTAACTCGCTCTTAATTTTAAATCTTTAATGAACTCTGATTTGAAGAAAGATTCGTTACTAACTCTCCATCCCGCAGAAACAGAAGGGAAATTACCCCATTTGTTTTCATCACTGAATCTTGATGACCCGTCACGTCTTAAAACAGCATTCAATAAATAACGATTGTCATAATTGTATTCAATTCTTCCTAAATAAGATGCAAGTGCAGCTTCATTAATAAAACCTCCAACTACAGGAGAATTTCCTTGATTTAAAACATCATAATATTGTCCTGTTCCAGAGTTTATTGGAAGATTTCTTTTCTGGCCGTAAATTTGGTCGTATTTGTCTTTTTGAAAAGTCTGACCAACTAAAACCGTAATGTCATGTTTTCCAAATTCTTTTTTGAAAGTCAATGTATTTTCAAACAACATTGTTTCAGATCTTCCTTTATTTTGATCTGTATACGAAGGATCAATTGGCTGATTTAAAGACCAGTTCCCTACTTTTCTCAAGAATTTATACGAGTCAAAACTTGTTTCGTAGCCAAAATTGAAACGGTATTTCAACCATGGAGCAAATTTTAATTCTGACCAGATATTTCCTCTTATTCTAAAATTCTGATTAACAGTATTAGCAAAATCAGAAATAGCTAAAGGATTGGTACCAAATGTATCTGCAACTCCTTGTTTTCCATATCCGTATCCTCCTGGATTTCCGGCATCATAAAGCGGAATTGTCGGTGTCATTCTGTACACATCAATAATTGGATTTCCTGCCATTTCGTCTGTTCTGGAATTACTGATCGCTAAATTTTCTCCAATACTAAAAATTCCTTTAGTTCCGCTAGAATTGACACGAAATGAAATTCTGTCAAAATCAGTTCCGACAACTGTTCCTTCATTTCCAAAATAATTTCCAGACATAAAGAAAGACGAGTTATCGCTTCCACCAGAAAAACTGGCATTGTAATCCTGCATTATTCCCGTTTTAAAAGTAGCGTCTTGCCAATCTGTATTGACCGCCATATTCAGATTTTGTCTTGTAAATCCGGCGTTGTCGTACGCCATATTATTTAATCTGGCAAAATCTTCAGTTCCCATTAAATCATAACGTGGAATAGTTGTAATACTACTTTTTGCAGAAACTTCAACTTTTAATGGTCCTTTTTTACCTTTTTTGGTGGTAATGATAATCACACCATTGGCAGCTCTTGATCCGTAGATTGCTGCGGCAGAAGCATCTTTTAGAACCTGAATCGATTCGATGTCATTTGGGTTAAAATCTCTGTTTCCAGAAGTTACCAATCCATCAATTACATATAATGGATTTGTATTTTGAAGATTTTTAAGTCCACGAATCTCTACATTCGCTTCTTGTCCTGGGCGTCCGCCACCGCGAACTTTAACACCGGTAACTAAACCTTGTAATCCGTCGGCAACTGTAGTAACTTGACGTTTTTGGATTTCTTCCGCTTTTACTAAAGAAACCGCTCCTGTAAGGTCTTTCTTTTGTTGCGTTCCGTAACCTACAACGACTATCTCGTCTAGTTTCATTGCATCTTCCTGCAAAGTAACATTGATAGAAGTTTGATTGTTGATGGCCACTTCTGTTGATTTAAAGCCTTGTGAGCTAAAAAATAAGGTCTGATTTCCGGCTGCAGAAATTTTATAGCTTCCGTCAAAATCTGTAGCAGCGCCATTGTTTGTACCTTTAATTAAAACATTCGCAAAGGGAACTGCTTCTCCTGTTGCACCTGTGACTTTTCCCGTTATGGTTATTTGTTGGGCAAAAGCTGGCTGCAGTAATAAACTAAAGAAAACTAAGAGGTAATATCTCTTCGTTAAAAAGTGAGTGAGCTTTGTTTTCATTGAATTTTGCATTTTAGATAGTTTTTTCTTTTGTGGTTTGGTTTACTAAATAATAAATTCTAATCGTCTGGAATAGGAACGAAAAGAAAAATCATACTTTCTTGTACTAATAAATTGTTCATTTTGGTTCAAAATTATTAATGGTTTGCTTTTTCAATCATAATTTTATTGATAGCGTATTTTTAACCTTAAAAAATTATCAATATCATTTTTGAAAATTCAAAGTAGGCGCTTTTTATTCAAAATAAAATGCTTCATTTGTGTCAATATCTCTTTCAAATGATTCAAATTGCATAAAAATGGTCAACAAAAGAGTGGCTTGCAACATTTTGTAGAACATTGACACGATTTGATTAAATCTGTGTTTTATCATAAAAAAGACAACTATGCGTAAATTCTTGCTTTTAATATTGATTATCATTTTTTCGATAAATTCTTCGTACGCACAAGAATATTATTTTAAACATTTTCAGGTTGAAGAAGGACTTTCTAACAATACGGTTTTGACCTCAATACAAGATAATGACGGCTTTATGTGGTTTGGCACAAAAGATGGTTTAAACCGTTTTGATGGATATCGATTTAAAACTTATAGAAGCAATGGCGACCCGATTCATAGTTTAGGTAGCAATTATATTCAGTCCATGCATGAATATGATGGCACAATTTGGGTTGGTACAGACAAAGGTTTGTATCATTACGATAAAAAATTGGATCATTTTACGGTTTTCAATGAAGCCATTAGCGACCGTATAAATGACATCAATCACGACCAAAAAGGCAACATTTGGTTTCTTTCTGGCAACATATTGTATAAGTATGCACCAAAAAAGAAGCAAACAACCACATTTAATACTAATAAATACTTCCCTACAACATCTATCGCGCCCGATACAAATGGTGAAATTTGGGCATCTTCGTACAATAAAATCTATCATTATTCTGAAGAAAACCTTTCTTTTGAGAATTTTCCTTTAAATCCGCCGGCCAATAAAGTGAACTTTAGAATTACCATCATTTTTGTAATTGATCAAGAAAATATCGCAATTGGAACTCAGGATCACGGAATTTTAATTTATAGTCGAAGAACTAAAACCACTAGCGAATTAAAATTTGATGTAAAAGAACCCGTTTTTGTGCGCCAATTTAAAAAAAGAGGAAACGATGAACTTTGGATTGCAAGCGAATCTGGAGTTTATGTCTATAATTTGAAAACCAAAACGGCTGTAAACCTTACCAAGAATTACAACGATCCTTATGCGATTTCAGATAATGCCTCCTACTCGATTACAATTGACAAAGAAGATGGAATCTGGATTGGAACGTATTTTGGCGGCATCAATTATCATCAAAAACAATATACGCAGTTTAAGAAATATTTTCCGCAGAAGGGTCAAAATTCCATTAGCGGAAGCGCTGTAAGGGAAATTCATAAAGATGAAAAAGGCGATTTATGGATTGGAACAGAAGATGCAGGACTAAATCGTTTTGATCCGAAAACAAAGAAATTTACTTCTTATCCAGTTTCCTATTATAATATTCACGCTTTATTGCCGAGAAAAGACAAAATCTGGGTTGGAACTTTCGAACACGGTTTGGATGTTTTAGACAGAAATTCTGGCGCATTGATCAAACATTATAGTGCGAACGACCAAAAAAGCGGCTTGCAGAGTAATTTTATTTTCTCTTTCGCGGAAATGAAAAATAAAGATCTCATTGTCGTTACTACAAGAGGATTATATCGTTTTAATGAACCGACAGATAACTTTGAAATATTAAAATTCTTTCCGGAAACGTATCACTACACAAATTTTAGAGAAGACAGCGACGGAAATCTCTGGGCTGGAAGTTATCGCGACGGTTTGTTGTTTTATAATCCAAAAACAAAGAAAAAAGAGGTTTTTATTTATGATTATAAAAACCCGAAAAGCATTAGCAACAATACAATTAATACCATTTTTGAAGATAGCGCCAACAATTTGTGGATTGCTACAGAAAATGGCTTAAATCTCGTTGATCGAAACACACACACCTTCAAAAAATTTACTACAAAAGACGGAATGCCAAGTAATGTTATCTATTCGATTTTGGAAGATGATGCCAAAAATCTTTGGCTGACGACATCCAAAGGTTTGGTACGATTTGGATGTGATCATAAAACAATCAAGATTTTTACAACCGCAAACGGTTTATTGAGTGATCAGTTCAATTATAATTCTGCTTTTAAAGATGTTAATGGCGATATGTATTTTGGAAATCTGAATGGAATGATTAGTTTTAATCCTAAACATTTCAGTAAAAACAAATACACGCCTTTTATCTACATTACTAATCTTCAAATAAATAACAAAGATATTGAGGTAAATAGCCCCGAATCGCCAATAGAACAATCTATTTCTTTTATTGATGAAGTGGAACTGAACAACAGCCAATCTTCTTTTAATCTCGAATTTGCGTCGTTAAATTTTACAGCTCCAGAACTGACAGAATATTGGTATCAACTCGAAAATGTAAACAATGATTGGGTTTATTTAGGCAGAAACAACAAAGTTTTCTTTACCGAATTGGCGCCTGGAGATTATGTTTTTAAAGTAAAATCGCTAAACAGCTTTGGCGTTTGGAGTAAAGAAGTAAAACTTAAAATTCACATTCTGCCTCCGTTTTATGCGAGTACTTATGCGTATTTGCTGTATTTCCTTTTGATTTGCGCTGGTTTTTATTACATCATTCGTTATTCTCAAAATCTTACTCAGATTAAGAACAACCGTAAAATCAAGCATTTAAATGATGAAAAAGAGAAAGAAATCTATCAGGCAAAAATTGACTTTTTTACAAATGTAGCGCACGAAATCAGAACGCCTCTGACTTTGATTAAAGGTCCGTTGGAAAAGCTTTTAGGTTTGAATCACGAATTGGAAGAAGTGCCTCAGCATCTTTCGATTATGAAGAAAAATACTTCCAGATTATTGAAATTGGTGAATGAATTACTGGATTTTAGAAAATCTGAAATCGGCGGATTGAAATTAACTTTCGTCGAAGCGAATATTTCTTCGATGGTTCGAAATTTCCATTTGAGATTCAGTCAGTTAATTGAAGAACGCGAATTGGAATTTGAATTAGAATTAGGAGAAAAAGATATTCATGCCTTTGTGGATAAAGAAGCGTTCAAAAAGATTTTGAGTAATTTGATCAACAATGCTATTAAATATTCCAATAAAAAAGTATCCATTTCTTTATTTAGAGACGAAAAGAAACTGACTTTAATTGTAAAAAATGATGGAAAAGTGATTCCCCTTCACTTAAAAAACAAAATTTTCGAGCCCTTTTTCAGAGTGGATGACAATAGCATTGCTTCGGGAACAGGAATTGGACTTTCGCTCGCACATTCGCTTGCGCAACTGCATAACGGAAGTTTAGAATTGGTAGGAGATTCAAATTATAACATTTTCGAATTGGTTGTTCCATTGCATCAGGCGGAGGAATTTATGTTTTATAATGATTCTGAAAAAGAACAAACGGAAACTGAAATACCAAAAGAACCAGTTGAAATTAAAAATGAAAAACCACAGATTTTAGTCGTTGAAGACAATGAAGATCTTTTAAATTTCATTACAACAGAATTAGCTTCAATTTATGCCATTTTAAAAGCAGAAAACGGCGAAGAGGCTTTGAAAATAATTCATAATCAAAATATTCAACTCGTAATTTCAGACGTCACCATGCCCATTATGGACGGAATTACGATGTGTAAAAAAATCAAAACCAATCTAGAGACAAGTCATATTCCGGTTATTTTATTGACGGCTAAAAACTCTTTAAAATCACAAATTGACGGACTTGAAGTTGGTGCCGATGCCTACGTGGCCAAACCTTTTTCTATGGATTATCTAAAAGTCCAAGCCCATAATCTGATTGAAAACCGAAGACAAATCATGAATTATTATGCGAGTTCGCCACTTTCGCACATTAAAAGTATTGCACACAATAAAACTGACGAAAAATTCCTGAAAAAACTCGACGATGAAATTCTGAAAAACATTACAGATCAGGATTTAAGCGTAGAATCGCTTGCCGAAATCATGAATATGAGTCGCTCAACTTTATACAGAAAAATCAAAGATATTACGAATCTGAGTCCGAACGAATTGATCAATATCGTGCGTCTAAAAAAAGCAGCCGAATTATTATTAAATGAAAATTTTAAAATGTACGAAGTCGCAGAAATGGTCGGTTATAAATCTCAAACCAGTTTTGGGCGAAATTTCCAAAAACACTTTAATATGTCACCAACCGACTATATTCAGGCTAATAGACAAATTAGATAATGTGTCAATGAGAAAATTAGATAATGTTAGAATTGACTATTTATTTCATAGATACATTATCTAATTTTCTCATTATCTCATTGACTAATTCTAATCCCACTGATTGGTTTTTGAAGCTGCATATTTTCCTGCTCCTGTAAAAAATAAGGCAACTGCACTTAGAAGATACAGCATTAATAATTCGTTGGCATAACCTCCGTGTTCGCTGATAGAGAAAATCTCCTTCGCATGGGCTGTTCCAATTGCTACGACACAAGTTCCGGCTAAAAGAACGGCAGCAATTCTAGTTCTGAATCCGATTAGAATTAAGATTGGAGCCAAAACTTCGCCAAGGTAAACCGCATATCCGAAAGCGCCCATCATATCTGTAAGGAACGAAATTCCGTGAAGCAGTTTAGAAACACCATGAAAAAGCATCAATCCACCAGCGCTGATGCGCAATATTAACAATCCGAGGTCTGTGTTTTTTGAAATCATAGAAATTTGTTTAGGTATAAAATTTGGTTTTAATCAAACTAAAATACGCAAATTTTGGCATTCAAAAAATATATCTTCAAATTGTTCTCAACGAACCAAAATAGTAATTTAAAATTTTAGAATTTAATCGCAATCTTTCCGATGGTTCTACCCGATTCAAGCAGTTCGTGCGCTTTCTTTAAATTTTCTGCTGTTAATCCGTTTAAAGTTGTGTTTAAAGTCGTTTCTAGAATTCCATCGTCTAATAAATCTGCGACAATATTTAGAATATTATGCTGTTCTACCATATCTTCAGTTTGATACATAGAACGTGTGTACATCAATTCCCATGAAAATGAAACACTTTTGCTCTTTAATTTATTTAGAACAACAGGTTCACTACTTCCAGTAATTGAGGCAATATGTCCTTGAGGTTTAATCAATTCGACCATAATATCCCAATACGCATTCGTGTCAACGAAATCTAAAATAAAGTCAACATGCTCAAAACCAGTTTCACGAACATTAGCAACCAAATTTTTATGATCTACCACAAAATCTGCTCCTTGTTGTTTACACCAATCAATTGTTTCAGGACGCGACGCTGTTGCAATAACAGTCAAACCAGCAATTTTCTTAGCTAACTGAATCGCAATCGAACCCACTCCGCCTGCTCCACCGATAATTAAAATGGATTTTCCTTTGTCTTTTTCAGCACTAATTCTGATTCTGTCAAATAAAATTTCCCAAGCCGTCAAAGCCGTTAACGGAATCACAGCCGCTTCTTCAATACGCAACGATTTTGGTTTTCTTCCGACGATTCTTTCATCAATAATTTGATATTCAGCATTACTTCCTTGCTTCGTAAGATCTCCCGCATAATACACAGGATCTCCTACTTCAAACAAAGTAACTTTTTCTCCAACTGCCTGCACAATTCCCACAGCATCCCAACCAATAATTTTTGGGGTATCTAAAACAGTATCTTTTGCACCGCTTTGACGAATTTTAAAATCAACCGGATTTACCGAAATCGCATCAATTTTCACTAATAAATCATGAGGTCCCGGAATCGGTTTTACGGCTTCAAATTCTATAAAACTTTCAGGGTTTTCTATGGGTAACGAGGTTTTAAATCCTATTGCTTTCATTTGTTTTTTAATGTTTTAATTAAAATATAGACAAATATAAGGCGAGTTCAGATTATGTAATTGGTATATATTGAGTGTATATTTGTACATATTCAGCATGTTAATTTTAAACAAATAGAAACATAGATTTTTTTGAATTGAAAAAGAGTTGATAGAAAAACTAGTTTTTACACATAGCTTAATGTTGAAAATTGCTACGGCAAACTTAATAAAGTTATTTTTCTCATGAAGTTGTCATTCCTAGGAACGAGGAATCTTCGTTAGTAGCTCTACAAAGATTAGCCAGTGTCTAAATGGAGTTACTTACGAAGATCCTTCCTTCGTCAGGATGACAAGATTGTGTTGAAAAAAACTTGGCGTCTTTGCGTTTAAAAACTATGCGGAGCTAATTACGAAGATCCTTCCTTCGTCAGGAGAACAAGATTGGGATGACAAAGCTTTGCGTTCTTTTTCAAAGCAAGACATTACACTAAACAAAAAAAACTTAGTGTTCTTTGCGTTAAAAAACTATGCGGAGCTACTTACGAAGATTCTTCCTTCGTCAGGATGACAAGATTGGGTTGACAAAGCTTTGCATTCTTCTTCCAAAGCAAGACATTACACTAAACAAAAAAAAAACTTAGCGCTCTTTGCGTTAAAATACTATGCGGACTTACTTACGAAGATCCTTACTTAGTCATAAGGACAAGATTAAGGGTATTACGAAATGATTTATCAAAAACACTTAAATTTGCTACAAACATTCCTAATAATGAATATCAGAAAAGCCGAAAAATCAGATTCAGAAAAAATTGCTCCTATATTATTATTAGCAATGGAAGATATTATTTATAAATTTCTAGCGAAAGAAGATTACGCTTCCGCGAAAGATTTCCTGCAGTATTTTATTGAAAGAGAAAATAATCAGTATTCGTATGAAAACTGTTTTGTTGCAGAAGAAAACAATGAAATTATTGGTGCCGTAAATATTTATAAAGGTGGAAATATTTCTGCATTACGAAATCCGATAATTGAATATGTTAGAAAACAGTACAACCCAGAATTCGATCCCGAATTTGAAACTCGCGAAGGAGAATATTATATCGATTCTTTAGGTGTCAATCCGAACTATCAGGGAAAAGGAATTGGTTCTCAACTTCTTCTGTTTCTAATTAAAAAATATGTCAATCAAAACAAGGAAACTTTAGGATTATTGGTTGAAGAAGGAAATCCGCTTGCCAAAAATCTTTATATAAAACTCGGGTTTAAAGTTGTGGGCGAAAAAACTCTGGTAGGAAAAAGACTTGAACATCTTCAAATACGTAATAAATAATTCTCAACTTCCTTTTTATGTATTTTATCGTTTATTTTAAACAATTTGACGATCATTCTACCGTTATTAAAAATAACGAGATGATTTTTCTTTTCATTTTTGAATAAGAATCACTCTATTTCAGAAAATAAAAAGGAATAATCAGAATGAAAAACATAACCATACTTGAAGCAGGCTTAATTTTAAGAATAGTTTTAGCAATTACAATGCTTTCGGCTGTTGCCGATCGATTTGGAGTTTGGGGCGCGCCGGGATCACACGCAGTTGCCTGGGGAAATTGGGAAAACTTTGTTATTTATACGCAAAGTTTAAATCCTTATACCAATAAAGCCACCGCAGAAATTTTAGGCGGGATTGCCACTTTCTGTGAAGTTATACTTAGTCTTTTATTATTATTTGGATTTAAAACCAGACTTGCTGCTCTAGGAACTGCATTTTTAATGTTTTTCTTCGCCTTTGCCATGTCGGTTTCAGTTTCGGTAAAAGCTCCTCTCGATTATTCGGTTTGGACGAGTTGCGCTGCGGCTTTACTTCTTGCTAACATTGGGAAAACATCATTTGCTGTTGACAATCGGATTTAGTTTTGGTTGATGGTTGATGGTTGATAGTTGCCTGAAACTTTGTCAAAGTTTTAAAACTTTGACAAAGTTGATACTGTTAGCTAAAAATCATTTATTCTCGTTTTTTTTGGAAATAAATTCGTTTTGGAAATTGATCTTCTACATTTTCTTTCCCATCAAATTCTTCATAATTGGATGATCGCAATGTTTCAATCAAGACAGTGTCTTCTGAAAATGCTGTTACCCAAATTAAATCGTGTTTTCTCTGATACGCAATTTCTTCAGCTCGTTTAAGTAAAGCTATTAAATCTTCTTCATCAAAATAAATAATCTCACTCAGATTAATTGCTTTTGAAGCACCGAGATTTTCATTTAGAATTCGCGACGAATTTAATTTCAGATAAGATTGCGGACTTTCATCAAGATAAGCCATTAGAATTTCAATCGAAAAATCATTCTGAATTCTGAATAATTCTTTTTGAGAAAGATGCTGTTCAACATATTTTTCTCCTAACTCTTTTTGATTAAATAAACCACTGTAAAACTGAATGGCTTTTTCCTCCATCCAGGAAACATTATCATGAATGATGACAACAAATTTTGCAATTTTATACATATTTTTTCTTTATAAATAAGAAACAAAATTGAATAAATTGTTTCTTTCAAAGAAGAGCATTTTGACTTCAATATTGTGCAGAATGTCGGTTAATCATTTTGTTTTTTTCTATATTCTAAAGGTGAAATTCCTGTGTAGTTTTTAAAAAACCTGCCAAAAACAGATTGATCAGAAAAATGTAATCTTTCGCTAATCTGATTAATGGAGAGATTTTTACTCTGCAATAAAACTTTGGCTTCCAAAATTACGGTTTCGTTAATCCAGTCACTCGCCGTTTTTCCGCTGCTCTTTTTTATGACTTCTGATAAGTATTTTCGGCTTACATTTAAGGTTTCTGCATAATGCTGCACCGTTCTGTATTTCAAAAAATCCTTAAAAAGTATTGTTTTAAATTTTTCAAATAAAGGATTTTGTATTTCTACAAGACTCTTTTTTTTCTGAATCCCATCAATCTCATAAATCAAAATATATAAATAACTTCTCAGAATAGAAGTCTGGTGAGGAGGTTTTACTTCCGATATTTCTTTAATTAAATTAAAAATACGTTCAAATTTGATTTCATCTGTTGTAGTAAGTTCAGAAAAATTACGGATTTCGAAAAAATCATATTGCGACAGAAAAAATATATTTGCCTGATTTTCAAGAAAAAATTGTGGCCTAAAAAATATAATATCGATTAATATATCGTCATCATTTTTAGAAAAACTCCTAATTACCGAAGGACCTAAAGTAATTATCGCCGGAGCATGAACTTCTTTTTTTTCAAGTCCTGTATGCATGATTATACTTCCCTTCCTTATAAACTCAATGGCATAGCTTTCCGCGCGATAAGGCTCGCTAATGTAAGGATGTTCAGCAGTCTGGATGTAGAAATATTCTTGCTGATCTACATGAGAAAACAAACTTTTATGATGCGTTAAGGAATATGTTTGGATGTTATTTTTCAACACTTTTACTACTAAACTATTGTGATTTCAAATATAAGGCGTTTTTTAGTTTTAAGTCGCAATTTTCGGTTTTCAGTGTCAGTCTCGGTCTCAGTTTTCAGTTTTCAGTCTCAGTTTTCAGTCTCAGTCTCGGTTTCAGTCTCGGTTTCAGTCTCAGTCTCAGTCTTTGTCTTTGTCTTTGTCTTTGTCTTTGGTTAATCTTTTAAAAAGCTTTGTCAAAGTTTTAAACTTTGACAAAGCTAGCTCGCTGTCAACTGAGACTGAAAACTGAAAACTGAGACTGAGACTGAAAACTGAGACTAAAAACCACCTACTAAAATTTTTAAGGTTTTATTAAGCCCATAATTTTTCTCAATACAGATATGTATTCGTAAATTAGCCATTACAAAAACATATCTTAAATGACAATACTTACCTTTACGCTGATTATGATTCTGGGGGCTTTTTTAGCAGGCTTTATTGGTTCATTATCAGGTCTTGGAGGTGGAATCATCATTATTCCGCTTCTTACAATTATCCTCGGTGTCGACATTCACTATGCCATTGGAGCCGCTTTAGTCTCCGTTATTGCAACCTCTTCTGGCTCTGCTGCAGCTTACGTAAAAGAAGGAATCACCAACATGCGAATGGGAATTTTTCTTGAAATTGCCACCACTATCGGAGCCGTTTGCGGTGCTTTACTTTCTACCGTTGCTCCTACCTCTTTTATTGCCGTTTTATTCGGTTTAACGTTGATTTTCTCGGCTATTAATTCCCTTCGAAAGAAAGAAGAACACATTGTTTTAGAATCTAGTCCGTTGGCTAAAAAATTAAAATTAGAAGGAACTTATCCTGCTCATGACGGTGAAATTATAAAATACGGAACTAAAAATGTAATTGGAGGTTTTAGTATGATGGGGGTTGCAGGAATGATGTCTGGTCTTCTCGGAATTGGTTCTGGAGCTTTTAAAGTAATTGCAATGGACAATATTATGAGAGTTCCTTTTAAAGTTTCAACAACTACAAGTAATTTTATGATGGGTGTTACCGCAATGGCAAGTTCTGTAATTTATATTCAAAAAGGATATATTGAACCTGGAATTTGTATGCCGGTGGTTATTGGTGTTTTGTTTGGAGCGATGGCTGGCGCAAAAATATTAGTAAAAACAAATCCGAAGAAATTGAGAGTTTTCTTTGCCTGCTTGATTTTCGTTTTGGCAGTAAACATGATTTATAACGGACTAAATGGAAAAATCTAATATGGTACAAGAAGAAAAATTTGGAGAAAAAGATTTTCAAACCATCATCGGAAACTTACTTCGGTATGGCGTTTGGATTTCATTATCAGTTGCTTTTATTGGCGGAATCGTTTATTTATTACATAATGGAAGCCAAATCGAAGATTATTCTGTTTTTAAGGAAAACGACCGAAATATATTTCAAGTAATTGCCGCCATATATCAGGGTGCAATTCAAGGAGATGGAGCGTCCTTAATATTTACAGGGATTATTTTACTGTTTCTAACGCCTGTTTTACGTGTATTACTATCGCTTTTTTCCTTTTTATTGGAAAAAGATTATCTCTATGTCGGCATTACGTTAATCGTAATTCTGATTATTATTATCAGTATTTCATTAGGTTTCTCACATTAAAATTGCCATAGGCTTTAAGCCGTAAGCTTTAGGCTTTCTAAAATGCTTACAGCTTACAGCGTATGGCCTAAAGCTAAAAAAACATGGAAATAGGAATAGACAGTTTTGCTTCGGCAATGTATGGCGACAACAATACACTGAGTAGTGTTGATGCAATGGAACAGCTTTTGGAGCGAATTGAATTTGCAGATCAGGTTGGACTTGATGTTTTCGGAATTGGTGAACATCACAAAAAAGAATTTCTAGATTCTGCTACAGCCGTTATTTTGAGTGCGGCCGCGGCGAGAACAAAAAATATACGATTGGCAAGTGCGGTTTCGGTTTTAAGTGCTGCTGATCCGGTAAGGGTTTATCAGAGTTTTGCAACTTTAGATTTAATTTCTAAAGGAAGAGCAGAAATCGTAGTCGGACGTGGTTCTTCTATTGAAGCTTATCCCCTCTTTGGACATGATTTAAATGATTATGATGCGCTTTTCAGCGAAAAACTCGATTTATTATTACAGATTCGTGATAATGAATTTGTAACATGGCAAGGAAAATTTCGCCCGGCGTTAAATAATCTTCCCGTGTATCCGAGAGCCATTCAAGAAAAATTACCAATTTGGCTTGGAGTTGGCGGAACTCCAGAGTCTTTTATCAGAGCGGGTTCGCTTGGACTTCCTTTAATGGTTGCCGTGATTGGCGGACAAACGCATCGCTTCAACCCTTTAATCGATTTATACCGTCAAGCGGGAAAAGCAGCGGGCTACAAACCTGAAGAATTAAAAGTCGGCTTGCATTCTCCAGGATATATTGGCGCAACAACAGAAAGTGCGGTTGCAGATTATTACCCAGGTTACGCCGAATTATGGACAAAATTAGGATATGAAAGAGGCTGGCCTCCTGTAACCAAAGGAAAATTCGATGGACTGATTGATGATTTAGGTGTTTTAATTGTGGGAAGCCCAGAAAGAGCTGCGGAAAAAATTCTTCGTCACAGCGAAGCACTCGGCGGCGTTGACCGTTTTACGTTTCAAATGGATAATGCAGGTTTGACTCACAAACAATTAATGAGCGCCATAGAATTAATTGGAACAAAATTAATTCCTTTAATTAAAAAAGGTTAGTTTTTTTGCCACAGATTAAAAGGATTAGAAAGGATTTCTTTTATTAATTTGAGTAGGTTTCTGCTTTAAATGTATGAGAAAATAGAAAATAAGTCAAAGGGCTTTAGCCAAACTTCGTGAGTTTGGCTAAAGCCCTTTTCTATTCTTAATGTAAACCTCCAGTTAAAACTGGAGGCACTTCATAGAACCATGAAAGTCTATATCTCCAGATCTTTGTAACTCTGTTCCTTTGTTCCTTTGCAACTAGAATTTATAAGCAACACCAACTCTAAAGTTTCTTGGCTGTTCTGTCTGCCAGTAATAAGCATTTAAATAGCTGTAGAATGAACCGCTGTATAGATATTTATCTAAAATATTGAATACGTTTGCTGTAACTTTTATTTTTCCGGTCTCGTAAGACAGACCTCCGTCTAGTTTAAAGTAAGATGGTAATTTTTCTAAACCTACACTCCATGTGTCAGTTTGGCGACCGTCAAGAAAAGTTCCTCCAATCGAAGCTCCTAAACCTTTTAATTTTCCATTTTGAAGTGTATAATTTAACCATGCATTTGCTGTATGTTTAGCATAACCTGGCACAATATCACCTTTCTTAATTCCTGTTGCAGTAGAAACCGCAGGATCAACTTCGTTAACAATAGATTCTGTAAAAGCATAATTTGCAATTAAATTAAGACCATCAAAGATTTTTCCTCTAACGTCAAACTCGATTCCTTGAGCTCTTTTTTCTCCCAAAACAACACTAAATTGCTGTCCCGGAGTATTTGCAGGATCAGATGTAAGTTCATTTTTCTTTAAAATACTGTAAGCAGATAAAGTTGTACTCCATGAACCATCAAACCAATCTCTCTTAATACCAACTTCTGTATTATTTCCTGTAAGTGGTTTTACTTTATCACCATTTTTAATTATCCCAGATTGTGGTGTAAAAGCCTGGTCATATAATCCATAAACAGATGTATTTTCGTCAATTGAAACACTTATACCGACACGTGGCGTAATGTGACTATCTGAAATCGGAGCTCCACCCCAACTTGCCTGACTAATCCACGTATATCTTCCCGCAAGGGTTAATCTTAATTTGTTTTCGAAGAAACCAATTTCATCCTGAACATAACCCGCAGCATATTCTGAATTCATTAATCCTCCGGCAGCTGCTGCTCTTTGCTTAAGTGGCGTTGTATGATCAAATTGGGGAAACCCATTTGATGGCGTACCATAATTCGGATTATAAACATTGAACGGATTATCTACAGTATCCAAATCATGAGATTGTCCCCAATCTGCCATATAATCTTTACTTCCCAAATCTATTCCTCCCAATACTTTATGCGTAACATTTCCTGTATTGAATTTTCCGTTTACGAATACCTGACCCAAATACATATTACTTTCTGCATCCCAAATACCAACATTTCTAATGACATCTCCGTTTCCAATAGTACCTTCCGGAACATCGTCAAAATCTCTGTCAACTGGTCCGGGACCAACTACTCCTGGCCACGAACTGTATCCTTGTTGAATATATTTAAAGTATGAAGTTTGTGCGCTTAATTTCCAGTTTTCATCAAACTTATGTTCAAACATTAAATAACCACTATGATCTTGAATATTAGTATCGGGAAGTCCTGGCTGTGTCATCGTGAAACCAACTGGTAAAGTGGCGTAACCTCCTGCCGCTGGTCCGAAAACATAGTAAGAACCAACCTCAGTCATATTAGCAAACTGAAAATTATACTCTGCTGTAATCTTTGTTTTGTCATCAATTTGGTAGGAAAGTACCGGAGCAATTACGTAACGATTGTTTCTCTCAAATTGACGGTGCGAACCTTTGTTCTGAGCAGATCCGTTGAATCTGTATAATAATTTTCCTTCTTTATCTAATTTTCCATCAAGATCAACACTGACTCTGTAGAAATCATAGCTTCCGCCAATGACACTCACCTCACCTTTAGTTACTCCAGTTGGCTTTTTAGTTACAACATTATACAATCCGCTTGGATCGCCACTTGAAAGCATAAATCCAGCTGGCCCTTTTACAAATTCAATATGATCTACAAAACTCATATCTTCTGTTAAAGGTCCCCAAAAGGAAGAAACCACATTAAATCCATTTCTAAAAGCTTGAATTTGAGAACCTCTCATTGTAATATTGGTATATAAATCTCCCCAGTGCTCCAAACGAACAGCACCACTCACATTACGAATAACTCCGTCACTCATACTTGTAATTTGCTGATCTTTTAGAGTCTGACCGCTTATAATTTGAACGTTCTGAGGAATTTCTAAAACTGGAGTCTGAAGACGCAATGACAATGAAGGTTTATCTTGTTTGTATTTATTTTTTTTAATAACCACTTCTTCAAGATCTTCCTGACTTTCTGAAAGTGAAAAATTCTTAGTTGTCGTTTGTGCGCTTACTACAACATTATCTTCAATAGACTGAATTCCAACGCCTTTCAATACAATAGTATAAGTTCCTGATTTTACATTTTTAATTTCGTAATGTCCCGAAACACTAGTAACATCTGAATATTTTGTCCCTTTTAATGTTACAGAAACATCACCCGCAGGTTTATTTCCACTCAAAGAGACTTTTCCGCTTACGTTTCCAATCTGTTGTCCTATCATATTTAATGAACTGAATAATAGCAAGAAAAAATAAACTTTAGCATTAAAAACTAATTTCATTTTGGTTTGGTTTTAAATTTTATGCGACAAAAGTAAAGTCAAATCTTAACTTTTCCAAATTATTTTTATTCATTCTAAATAAATGCAACAAATTTTATTAAATATGTAAGGATTACATTTTAGAATTTACTTATGAAGCATTTGAATAGAAATTAATCTACATTAAGTATATAAACCAAATTGTATTTTTATCTTTATAATTCTAAAATACTTCCATTCTTTCACTTAATAACATCCTGATATGAAATCAAATACCATAAGAAAAGTAGCAATTGTAGGTTATAACAGAATACCTTTTGCAAGAGCTAATACAGCGTATTCGAACGTTGGAAACAAAGAAATGATGGTTGCGGCTCTTGATGGTTTAATTGATAAATATAATTTGAAGGGAAAATTATTAGGCGAAGTTGCCGGAGGTGCTGTTATCAAACATACTTACGACAATAATTTGATGCGCGAAAGCGTAATGAAAACAGGTCTAGATCCTGCAACTCCCGCCTGCGATTTGCAACAGGCCTGCGATACAGGAATTGAAAGTGCAATATATATTGCCAATAAAATTGCATTAGGTCAAATTGATTCTGGAATTGCCGGCGGTGTAGATTCGATCAGCGATATGCCGATTTCGGTAAGTGAAAAATTGAGAAAAATTCTATTAGAAGCACGGCAGGCAAAATCATTTGGTGGGAAAATTAAAACTTTTCTTAAACTTCGTCCGAAAGATTTGAATCCGCTCATTCCTAAAAATGAAGAATCTCAAACCGGACTTTCTATGGGCGGACATACTGAAATTACGGCAAAATACTATAAAATTTCCAGAGAAGAACAAGATGAATTTGCTTTGAAAAGTCATTTGAATATGGCAAAAGCATACGATGAAGGCTTTTTTGATGATATGATTACGCCTTTCAACGGATTAGAAAAAGACAATAATCTAAGAAAAGACAGTACAATTGAAAAATTAGCGAAATTAAAACCTGCTTTTGATAAAGTCAACGGTACTTTGACAGCTGGAAATTCGACTCCTTTAAGCGATGGCGCTTCTTGTGTTTTATTGGCAAGTGAAGAATGGGCAAAAGAACAGGGACTTCCAATTTTGGCCTACATTACTTTTGGTGAAATTGCTGCAATTGAATACGTTAAAAATCAACAAAATCTTTTGTTAGCGCCTGTTTTTGCCGCTTCTAGAATGTTGGAAAAAGCAGAATTAAACCTTCAGGATTTTGATTTTTATGAAATTCACGAAGCTTTTGCAGCCCAAACTTTAACGACTTTAAAAATCTGGGAAAGCCCAGAATTGAGTGCCGAAATTGGTTTGAAGAAAACACTCGGCGCAATAGATCGAAATAAACTAAATGTAAAAGGAAGCAGTTTGGCAGCCGCGCATCCATTTGCTGCAACTGGTGGAAGAATTATTGGTGTAATGGCAAAATTATTGAACGAAAAAGGTTCTGGGAGAGGTTTAATTTCTATTTGTGCGGCCGGCGGACAAGGAGTTACAATGATAATCGAGAAATAATATTTAGAATCTGCTGAATCTGCTATATCTGCGAGAGTAATTTTTTGCACGCAGATTTAGTAGATTTGGGAGATTTTTATTTATTTCTTTTAATACCAAATCTGAAAGTCTCTATGAATTGTTTTTAAAATGAGTCGGATTTACTTATAATTTCAAAACACTACAAAAACTTTACAGTAAGATTGTAATCCTAGCGAATTACTGAGCTTTACAATTTCATAACCCTTCTATTGAAAACATTACAATTTTTACTTTCATAAATTATGCAGAAAAGGATTATTTTTGGATATCCAAATCATTTTAAAACTCTGAATAATTATGAAAAGAAAATTACATTATCATGTCAGGAAACCGCGATTTTTATACCTATTACTGCTTCTCGGTTTATTTATTTCTTCAAAAACTTATAGTCAGTACATTACTCAAAATTTAACTCCAACTGCTGTCATTAAAGAAGGTTTGGCTTTAGAACAATCTTCAGACGGCAGAATTTTCATTGCAGAAAGAGGCGGAATTGTAAAAGTTTTTCAAAATAACGCTGTTTCGACTGTTTTTACCGTTACAACTGTTACAGACAATGAACAAGGTTTATTGGGAATAACACTTCACCCTGATTTTGCCACCAACGGATACATTTATGTTTTTTATTCGATTAATGACGGAACTGTTATTCGACACCGAATTGAGCGAGTAAAAATCAACAACACCAATCAAGTGGTAAGCAGACAGGAAATTTTACTTTTAGAACCTATTGGTGGCGGATTTCATAATGGAGGAGATTTAAAATTCTTTAACGGTTTTTTATACGTCACCGTTGGAGACAGCCAGTTGAACACCAATTCACAAGATTTAGACACTTATAAAGGAAAAATTCTTCGTATTACAGAAGATGGTCTGCCTGCGCCAGGAAATCCATTTTATGGAAGCGGTTCCGTACAAAGACAAAGCATCTGGGTTTACGGATTTAGAAATCCGTGGAGGCTTGTACCTAATGCTGTTGCGAATAAATTATTTGTATTGGATGTTGGAACTTCTTGGGAGGAAATAAACGAAATCAGTAATCCGACGATTCGCAATTACGCTTGGGGACATCCGCAAGGTGGCGACGGAAAACAAACAGAAACCAGTTTATTTACCAATCCGATCTTTACCTATGCGACAGGAAGTATCGGAAATGCGTTAACCAATGGCGTTTTATACAATCCGACAATATCTCGATATCCAAACCTTCAAGGAAAATTTATCATTAAGGATTATGTTAGAACCGAAATAAGATCTTTTGACCCGAATATTGCTGATCCTGTTTCAACTACATTTTTTACAGCTCCGCAACAATATGCATTGGGAATGATGCTCGGAAATGACGGTTACATTTATTATTGTTCTTACGGAAATAACGGTGCTTTAATCAAATTAGATTACATCGAAACTGCTGCGCCAACCATCGTAAATCATCCCGTTTCTCAAAGTATTATGGAAACTAATCCCGTAACTTTTACGGTTTCTGCAAGCGGAACCGGATTAACGTATCAATGGCAATTCAACAATCAAAACATAAACGGTGCTACTGGAGCCAGTTACACAATTGCAAACGTTACCAATGCCAATGCAGGCGCATACAAGGTAATTGTGAGTAATACAGCAGGAAATACAACCAGTAATTCTGCTACTTTAACCGTTACACCCTTTAGCAACGCGCCAACAGTTTCTATTGTTTCACCACTTCCAACTTTAAAGTGGAATGCTGACGATATTGTACATTTTGAAGCAAACGCGACAGATGTAGAAGACGGTGCACTTCCTGCAAGTGCTTATTCGTGGAGTATGGATCTTTTTCACGAAGATGTTCCAGGTGCCGGACACTCGCATCCTGGCGCAAGTCCGCAGGGCGTAAAGTCTGGAGATTTTACAGCATCAAATCAAGGCGAAAAAACACCAAATGTTTGGTATCGTTTTACAGTAAAAGTTACTGACAGCAACGGTTTAACGGGAACTGCTTTTGTAGATATCAAACCTAATTTGGTAGATGTTACGGCAACAAGTTCTCCTGTTCCGTTAAATTTAGAATTCAATCAAAAACCAGTTACAGCACCATCAACAAAACAAGTTGTGGCAAATGCTGCGTTGCAGACGTTAAATGCTCCAACTCCACAATATATTGGAAACATTCGTTACGATTTTGATCACTGGAGTCAAGGCGGAACTGCAAATCAAACCTTCAAAGCTCCTGTAATTGGAACTATAACTTATACGGCATTTTATACTGCAACAACATTGCAAAATACTCCTTATCAAGGAATTGTTGCTCAGATTCCAGGAACGATTGAAGCCGAAAATTATGATATTGGTCCAGGTGCTTTTCTGGATAAAAATGGCGGTGGAGACACGGTTTACAGAGCTGGCGACGGCGTAGGAACTGAAGCTTGCAATGAAGGCGGATTTAATTTAGCCTATTTGGCAAAAGATGAATGGCTGAAATATAGTGCAAAAGTAAACACAACAGGAAATTACACTATTAACCTGAGAATTTCAACACCTTACTCGACTAGAAAACTACATCTCGAAGTTGACGGTGTAAACGTAACCGGATTTGTAAATATTCCGAACACGGGCGGTTTTCAGGCTTGGCAAACTGTTGCAATTCAGAATATTGCTTTAACGCAGGGAAATCACGTTATCACTTTATATTTTGACGAAAATGACATCAATATTAATAAAATGGAATTTGTTTTATCAGGAAACACCACGACTCCGATTGCCGATTTCGAATTTAGTCCGCAGACAGGTTGTTTAAATACAGCTGTAAATTTTACGTCGGTTTCTGTTGGAACAATTGATAGCTATGCATGGAATTTCGGAGCTGATGCACAACCTGCAACAGCAACCGGAATCGGACCACATTCTGTTATTTTTTCCACCGAAGGAATGAGAGAGGTTTCTTTGACGGTGAGTAATTCCAACGGAAACAACACCAAGAAAGTTTCTTATATGGTACACAATTGCAATCTTGGAGTTGAAAATCCGAATGCAGAATCTAATAAAATTATGGTTTATCCAAATCCTTCAAAAGGAATTTTTTACTTGTCAAAAGAGGTAGAATGGACTGTTTATTCTGTTTTGGGATCTAAATTGAAAGAAGGTTCTGGGAATATCATTTCGATTTCAGAATATGCAAGTGGAATTTATTTCATAAAAACAAAAGAAAATACTAAGGCAATTCGAATTAGCAAACAATAATTTTAATCATTAATTGTTGATTGTTAACTTTCTATGATAAATTTAATTCAAAAAAAAACTCGCTAAATATTATGTTTAGCGAGTTTTTTTATTTTTTAAACTGTGAAATACGGAGATAAAATATCTTCAAAATTATAAAGACCTTTCTCCTTCTCTTTTATATTTTCGGCTACAAAAATAACTCCGTTTCCGAATGCTTCTCTGGAAATTGATTCATGTATAATTCGAACCGTCTGAAAAGGAAATCCGAAAATCACTTCATGTTTCCCAACGATTCCGCCTGCTCTCACTGAATTGATATTTTCTTTTTCTACATCTAGCGCTTCGGCAATTTTTATAGCCGTTCCAGAAGTTCCTTCTTTGGCTTTAAAATGTTCTTCGTTTACTTCAATGTCAACCCAAGGTGCAATTTTCTTTAAAAATTTAGCCGCAAACAATAAGTAATTTACGCCCAAGGTGATATTTGGTGACCAAAAAACGGTGGTTTTTTCTCCTAATTTCTTCAAAAACTGCAATTCTTTTTCTTTATAATGTGAAATTGCCGAAATAATTTTGACTTTCTTTTTTGCCGCAACTTCACCATACGTATAAATTCCCTGATGTGAAGAAAAATCAATAATCACATCAACCGGCTGTTTTTCTAATAATTCTTCTATCGAAGTTTTTGAACTGGAATAGATTAAGCCGGGTTCGTCTGATTGTAATCCAAAAAATTTAGGTACCGATCTGTGTTCCAAAACAGTTTTTGAATTCTAATTTAAAAATTAAAATAGAATTGTAAAAAAAGCTACATAATGGCTATAAATGCTCATATTTTAGCAACTTATTTTAGAAATTAAAGTTTGAGATTACATTATTTTAAAATAAGATATCTATATTTGCAACACTGTTGCGTTTTAAATCCACTGCGAAAACCAAGAGTAAATTTAGAATGAAAAAGAAAATTATTGTTGTTAATTTCCTGATGTCTGTATTGGTATTGTCCGCAATGCTGTTTCAGACCATTCACTCCTACGAACATGTTTTCAAGCAGCTTTCAGAAAAACCTTGCGAGCATCATTACAGCAAAAATCATAAGGAAATAACTCATAGTCATTCAGTTGACACAAAATGTCACATTTGTCATTTTGCATTAAGTACTTATATTCCGAACGCTTTTCATAATGTAGTTTTTCAAAAAGTACAAATCGATATTAAACCAATATTTGTTTATACGAAATCGGTTTCTACATTTTTCAAAGGGAGCTTATTTTCTTTAAGAGCACCTCCTGCTCTATTCTAGTTTACATTATTTTATCTTTTTTCAGGCCTTTTTGCTTTTCGCAAATAGAAAATGCTGCTTTGAATTAAAAATCAACAAATTTAGTAATCCTTTTTGTTGCGCTTTCGCGGATAAATTCCGGTAAACTTTACATTTTCATTTCATTTGAAGATTCAGGCATTCTTATAGATTTTGCCGTGAACTTCTTCTATCATTCGTATAAAAAATCAATCCAAATCAAATATTATTATGCTGACAGCTGAAAATCTGACCAAGAAATATGGCGATCATATTGCATTAAACGCCTTAAATTTAACCATTAAAGAAGGAGAAATCTTTGCTCTTTTAGGTCAAAACGGTGCTGGAAAAACCACTACAATCAACCTATTTTTAGGTTTTATTGAACCAACAGAAGGAACTTTAAAAATCAACGATATACCTGTTACTTTAAACGCCAAAACTACAAAGGAGTTTGTGGCTTACATTCCGGAAACGGTAATGCTTTATCCGAATTTGACGGGATTAGAAAACCTTAAATTTTTCTCTTCGCTGGCAGGTTTCAACTATTCAAAAGGCGAATTGGTTTACTTTCTAACCAAATCAGGATTGCAAATTAAAGCGCACGATCAGAATCTTGGCGGTTATTCTAAAGGAATGCGTCAAAAAGTGGGAATTGCAATCGCCATTGCTAAAAAAGCCAAAGTACTATTATTAGATGAACCAACAAGTGGTTTGGATCCGAAAGCTTCTAATGAATTTTCTCAGATTCTAAAAGAACTTTCTGCCGACGGAACCGCAATTTTAATGGCAACGCACGACATTTTTAGAGCGCGAGAAGTAGCTTCTCATATCGGAATTATGAAACAAGGAAATCTGGTCACGGTAATTGAAGCTTCTAAAATTTCAGCCAACGAACTTGAGGATCTTTATTTACAAAGGGTTTAAAGATGAAGTATCTATTTTCTTTATTATTTGTAACAAGTGCCTGCACTATTGCAAAAGCCCAGCAAAATACAAAAGTGCAAGACAGCATTAGAAAAGATTCTTTAGCAGCAAAAGTAAACGAATTGCAAACGGTTGAAATTGTTGGTCGCTCAACGCGAAAGTACAACAGCGACTATTCTTTTTCGGCAACCAAAACCGCTTCTTTAAACAAAGATATTCCGCAATCTATTTCGAGTATTACCAAAGAACTAATTGCCGACAAAGGTGCAATTTATCTAGCCGATGTCGTTAAAATGGCGAGTGGTGTAATTCCGGCAAGTTATTACAATCAATACACGATTCGAGGTATTAGTCAGAACGAAGAAGGCCAAATTATTAACGGAATGCGTACGAGACAATATTATTTTCTTCAACCCTTAACGAGCAATATTGAGCGCGTTGAAGTCATAAAAGGTCCTTCGAGCGCTACGTTTTCTTCTGTAGATCCGGGAGGAAGTATTAATATGGTGACGAAAAAACCTTTAGCAATGGACCGAAAAGAAGTCAGTCTGACCGTTGGAAGTTTCAGTACAATTCGCGGAACATTAGATTTCACTGGGCCTTTAAACGAATCTAAAACGCTTTTATATCGTGTAAACGGAGCGTATCAGGAAGCTAAATCATTTCGTGATTTAGTCAACAATAAATCGTTTTTGATATCTCCATCGTTCAGTTATATTCCGAATGAAAAAACGGCGATTAATACCGAATTGATTTTAAGCGACATGACAGGAGTTTTAGATCGTGGACAGCCCATTTTTGGTGCTGTTGCTGGAAAAACCGATTTAAATAAAACGCCTATTAGTTTAAATTTAGGCGCTTCTGGGGATTATTTTAAGTCGAAAGAAATGATTTTGATGACGAATTTTGCTCATAAATTCACTTCAAAAATTGGTTTTAATGCGTCGTACATGAAACAAACCTGGACAGAAAATCTTCAGGAACACCGAACTACAAACGGTTTTGCGGTAGACATAAACAATCAGCCCGTTACAACTCTGGCGATGATGCAATTTGTGCAACGCAAACAATATTGGGATGTTGACAACTTAAGCGCGTATTTTAATTTTGATTTTAAAACCGGAAAATTAAATCATAAACTATTAACAGGTTACGATTTAAGCAGTTGGAATAAAAATATCGGCGGCGGACAAAATGCGGCGAGAGGTTTTCTATTGAAAGACGGAACTGTTGCAAGTTCTTTCGTTCCTGCAAATGCTTCAAATTACCAAACGGTAACTGTAAATGGCGTTGTTTTACCAAAACCAAATGTCAACTTTTTTGATTTGAATAATCCTTCTTATGCTTTAAGAAATACAGAAGATTATGTGATGAACGTGCGTACAGCGCTTCCTTCTGCGCTTACGACAACAAATGCGGTTTATATTCAGGATCAGATTCAATGGGAAAAATTTACTTTTTTATTGGGATTAAGAAGCGAATGGTTTGAAGACATTACGAACTATAAATCGAATAATGAATTGACCGTTAAAAAGAACGCATTGTTGCCTAGAATTGGAGTAACATATGCTGTAAATAGTGCTATAAATGTTTACACGACATATTTGGAAGGTTATCAGCCGCAATCAAATACGACGACTTTGATGCCACAGACAGGAAGTTTGCCGGCAGGAAGTCTCTTTAAACCTTTAGAAAGTGATTTAAAAGAATTTGGATTGAAGGCAGTTTTCCTGAATAATACCGTGAGTTTTAATGCGGCGGTTTACGAAATCAATCAGCGCAATATTTTAATGAATGCGAATGATCCTGCAAATCCAGATTTACTGGTAACCAGAGGTTCTGAAAGAAGTCGCGGTTTTGAATGCGATCTAGCAGGTTATATTACACCAGATTGGCAAATAAATGCTTCTTACAGTTATATTGATGCCGAAATTACTAATGATGCAAACGTTTCATTAATTGGTCAGAGAAAGCAAAATACGCCAAAAAACAGCGCCAATTTATGGACACGATACAACTTTAAATCTGATTCGGCTTTAGAGAATTTCGGAATTGGCTTGGGCATGCAATATCAAAGCAGCAAAGTGCCTTGGTTTACCCGAGATTTTACTCTTCCTGACTTTACCATTTTTGATGCCGCACTTTATTACAAACCAAAAGGCGATATGCAAGTTGCCCTAAACGCAGGAAATCTACTGAATAAAACGTATTGGTTAGGCGCTCAGAATTATTTGAGATTATTTCCTGGAAGTCCACGAAATGTGAGTCTTACCGTAACTTATAAATTTTAATTTATATGAAAATATTACAATCAGAACTTTTAATTGCCAGTCATTTAAGGCAATCTATTTTTAGAAATAAAGCTATTTTTATTATTACACTTTTTATTGGAATTTTACTTTTATACGCCACATTTTCGGGTTGGAAAAATTATAAAAATCAGAATGAAACGAGCGAAAAATACCAACACGAATCGAGAGAAGATTGGTTGAAAAATCCAGATAAGAATCCGCATCGAATGGCGCATTACGGAAATTTTGCTTTTAGAAAAAGCACTTCTTTAAGTGTTTTCGAATTCGGAATGGAACCGTTTTTCGGTAATGCCATTTTTCTTGAAGCGCACAAACAAAATTCAGCCAATTTCTCTGAAGCAGGATTTTCTAATAGTATGCTTCGTTTTGGAGAAATAAGTGTTGCCATGATTTTGCAGGTTTTATTGCCCTTGTTGATCTTTTTTATCGGATTTAATTCGATCGCTTTCGAACGCGAAAATGGTACTTTAAAAATACTTTTAACGCAAGGAATCAACTGGAAACAGCTTTTAATTGGAAAAGCGTTAGGAATTGCCAGCGTTATTATGCTGCTTTTTATTCCGACTATGATTATTTTGGTTTTGGTTTGGTTGTCTTTGCAGGATTTTTCAATTACCGCAGACGATACAATAAAAATGATTTTGTTTATACTTTTTCATTTAGCTTATCTCCTATTCTTTTGTGTGATTGCGGTTTTGATTTCGGCAATTAGTAAAACTTCTAAAAAAGCCTTAATCACGCTGATCGGAATCTGGTTAGTTTTTACCATCATTTTGCCAAGAACGACACAGGCAATTGGTGCTTATATTTTTGAAGCGCCTTCAAAAATTAAGTTTAATAGTGATATTGAAAAAGATATTTTAAGGCAAGGCGATAGTCACAACCCGAATGATCCGCATTATAAGGCGATAAAAGATTCTCTGTTGCGTGCTTACAAAGTCGATTCGGTTCAGAAACTTCCTTTCAATTATTCTGGATTTATTATGAAAGAAGGCGAAAAAATAAGTTCCAGAATTTACAACGAACATTTGTCCGACTTGCTTGAGATTTACAAAAAGCAAAATAGTTTCTCTAAAACAGTTTCATTTTTGAATCCGTATATCGCCATGAAAAATTTATCAATGGGATTGTCCAACACGGATTATGAATCGTATACCGATTTTCAAAAACAAGCTGAAAATTATCGCTATGTAATGGCGCAGAAAATGAATGCTTTGCAGATCAAATACATCAGCAATAAAAAGCCTTCTCCAACCGACAAACCGTATTCTATAAGTAAAGAACATTGGGCAGATTTGGAAGAATTTCACTACGAACCGGAAAAAATCAAGACAGTTCTGAAAAATGAAATCGTTTCTATACTCTCGATTGTTCTCTGGATTATGTTGCTTTTTATTTTAATTCGAATTGCAGCTCAAAAACTTAAAGCCATTTAATATGTTATCACTTTTATTTAAAAATTTCATTCGGTCAAAAGGTACCAAAATTGGGCTGCTTTTCTTGCTATGTATCGGTTTTATAAGTTTATTAATTGGAAAACAATTTCAGGATAAACAGCAAAATAACATCAAAGAAGTAACGGTTTACCAAAAAGAAAGTATTGCCCGAAATGCCGAATTTCATCAAGACGAAATCGGACTTTTATTGTATTACATCAAGTTTTCTTTAGTCAATAAAACAGTGCCGATAAATAGTTTAGCCATTGGACAGCGTGATGTAAATCCGTCCATTCAAAATGTTACGATTCGAGGTTTAGAAGCTCAAAAATACGATTCTGAACTTAATAACCCGAACAATCTTCTGGCTGGAAATATGGATTTTGGTTTTGTACTGATTTACCTTTTTCCGCTTTTGATTATTGCTTTTTCGTACAATATTATTTCCGAAGAAAAAGAAAGTGGAACTTGGAAAATTGTCGCAACTCAGAGTCAAAATACTTTTCTTTACATTTTAAACCTCTTCTATGTAAGGATTTTAAGTTTAATTGCATTGTTGACTGTTTTGCTTTTTGTTGCTGTTTTGTTCTTAAATATTCCGTTGGATTCTGCGTTTTTCATTTTCTACGGAATTGGACTTTTGTATATTTTATTCTGGTTTGCCATTTGTTTTTTTATTGTTTCATTGCAAAAACATTCGAATTTTAATGCAGTTATTTTATTGACAATTTGGTTGTTTCTAATTATAATTGTTCCCGCAGGAATTAATGCGTATATCGTCAATAAATATCAGGTTCCGGAAGCTTTAGAATTGACTTTAAAACAGCGAAACGCGTATCATGAAAAATGGGATACGGATAAAAACGAAACGATGGAGAAATTCTACAAACATTACCCACAGTTTCGTAAATATAAAATTTCGGAGGACAAAGAATTCAGTTGGCTTTGGTATTATGCGATGCAGCAAATGGGCGACGACGAATCGGCTGTGCAATCGCATGAACTTGAAGATAAATTACAACAGCGAAACCTTGCCAGTCAGAACATTGCCCAATTTATCCCTACGCTTCATGCACAATTACAATTGAATGAAATCGCGCATGCAGATTTAGGTAATCAGCTTTTATTTTTGAAGGAAACGCAACATTTTCATGAAAAAATGAGATTGCATTTTTATCCAAAAATATTTGAAAATGCTGTTGTGAAGGATCAAAAATGGAAAGATTTTACAGTAGAAACTTTTACTGATAACACAGAAATGAGTTTTACAAAAGCCTTTTTGCCTTTAGTACTTTTCATTTTATTATTGAGCGGATTTGGATGGTTTAATTTTAATCGTCGGGTTGTTTAAATATTTTACCGCAAAGTTCGCAAAGGTTTTACGCAAAGTTCGCAAAGGTTTTTCTTGTTTAGAGGGCTTTTAAAGCAAAGGTCGCAAGGCTGTTTTACATACACATGATCAAAACATAGCCCACGATTTTAACCTTGGGACGCAATGAATTACCGCAATACAAATCCCCAAGGTTAAAACTTTGGGCTATGTTTATATAGAGTTCGCAAAGCTTATTCGTTAAGCTTTGCGAACTTTGTGTTTTCTTATATCTAGCATAAAAAAAATCTTTGCGTTCTTTGCGTTAAATTTTTAAACACAATGCACCGTAGAGCCAACTTGATAAAAAACCTTGTGTTCTTTACTGTAAATTAGTATTTTTATTCTTTAGCCCCATAAAATGAAAAAAATTCTTTTACTAAGTCTTCTTGTGATAATTGGTTTCTACGTTTTTAAACAATTTGTTTATAATCCGTATAAATGGAAAAAAGGAATCGCTACTCCTGAACATAAATTGCAATTGGGAAGTTTTATTTTTAGTCAACAGAGAGGTTCAAACGGAAGTCAGAGCACGCAAACGTATTATTATGTTTTTAAAGTAATCGAAATAAAGGGCGATTATGTGAGGCTTTCTGTAATTCGTCAGTTATCAGAAAAAAATAATCTCAAATCTTCCGATTTTTCTACAACAAAACAAGCTTATAACGATTTAAAAAATTCCATTCAAAAAATCACGATTACCCCTATTCTTCCTGAAGATTTATATAAAGAAGATTCCTCATTCACTTTGAATAATTATCTGCTTATTAAATATCCTTCTTTAAAACAGTCTCGTTATTATTATGAAGATGTGAAATTTGCTACAGATTCTACAGAATATTTCAGCTTAGTTTATTCTAAAGAAAAAATTATAAATAAGGGAAAATTGATTCCGTGGATTTTGAATAACTCCGTAACACCCGAGTTAGCGGAACGTTTGTCGCAAAATATCGATTTGATTTTGAATTGAAGTTTTGTTTTTACAATAAGGGATATTACGGTTACGCAGAGTTTTCGGAGATTTTTTAACGCAAAGTTCGCAAAGATTTTTCGCAGAGTTTTTAAGCTTTTTGAGAATGCTTTTTAAAGCTAAGCTCGCAGAGTTGTTTTTGCATAAACATTATTAAATATAGCCGACGATTTTAACCGTGGGAAGCAATGAATTTACCGCACTAAAAATCCCCAAGGTTAAAACCTTGGGCTATGTTTTTACAAAGAGTTTGCATAGTTTTTAGACGAAGCTTTGCGAACTCTTTATTCTCAATTCTAAAACAATCTAAAAATAAATCTCCGTGCACTCTACGCAAAAAAACTCTGCGCTCTTTGCGTAAATCTTAGAACTCTTTATTCTCAATTCTAAAACAATCTAAAAAATAAATCTCCTCGAACTCTACATAAAAAACTCTGCGCTCTTTGCGTAATTCTTCGCGCTCTTTGCGTTTAAAGCTACCAACCCAAACCTTTTCTGAATAAAATCTTTCGAAACAATTAATAATTTTATTTTATTTAGAATTAATATAAATAAACTTTTATATTTGCCGCTTTCTGAGCAAATCTTAGTAGTTTTTAAAATTTACTTATATTGCTTTCCAAAGTAAATTTCGTTTGATGAATGATAATACCAGTTTCGAATTAGAACTTTTTCTTTCTTTTAAGAAAGGAGACGAAACGGCGTATACGTTCTTCTACGATAAATATTTTAGGAAAATTCAATCTTTCAGCGTTCAGTTTGTTTACGATTCCGATGAAGCTGAAAACCTTGCCCAAGAAGCTTTACTACACTTATGGCAAAACAGAGAAAGTGTCGAATCTATCAACGGAATTCAGGCTTTCTTATATACGTATGCCAAATCAAAATGCTTGAATTTAATTCGTCACAATAAAGTGAAAGATAAATTCAAAAACGATCTTCTGAATCAAAAAGAAAAGGAATTGAATATTGAGGTTTTAAATTCGGTTCAATTTGACACTTTAGAATTAACAGAATTAGAACGAATTATTCAGGAATCAATTAACGATTTACCACCTAAAACTCGCGAAGTTTTTATCAAAAAACGTTTTGAGAATAAAAAAAATGCAGAAATAGCCGAAGAAATGGAAGTTTCTTTAAAAGCCGTAGAAGCCCATATGACAAAGGCTTTGAAGATTTTAAAAAACAAATTATCGGATTATTTATTCTTGATTTTTATCCTTATTTATAATAATTAAGAATAAAAGGTAGGGTATTTTATTTCTGAAGTGTACTAATAATAAGCGAGAAGTTTAAAAACGCATTTATGACATCGGAAAAAATTTATAAATACTTATCTAATGAAGCTTCAGAACAAGAAGTGCAACAACTTTTTGAATGGATTGATGCTTCAGAAGAATACAAAAAGCAATTTATAACTTTAAAAAAAACCTGGGCTTTAACAGCGCTTACTGGAGGTTTTTCTCTTGAGACTACTGATGTAATTTCAATTAAACCAAAAAACAGCATTAGAAAGTATTTTAAATACGCGGCCATTCTATTTGTTTGTATTGGTTTAGTTGGACTTGTTTTTTATCTTAATGAAAGAACAACAGCTTCTAAAGAAATTGTTCTGGAATTAGGCGATGGAAGTTTGGAATATTTTACTGAAAAAAATCAAACCACTTTGGTTAATGACAAAGGCGAAATGGTTGCCAGAAAATTTCCAGACAAAATTCTGTATTTTGGAAAAGTTCTCGATAAAGAAGTTTTATATCATACACTTACTGTTCCTTATGGAAAAACGTTCCAACTTAAACTTTCAGACGGTACCCTTGTGAGTTTAAATTCGGGAACTACTTTACGTTATCCGGAACAATTTGGAATAAATGGAAAAAGAAATGTTTATTTAACCGGTGAAGCATTTTTTGATGTTGCAAAAGACAAGAAACATCCGTTTATCGTACATTCTGACGAAGTTGATATTGAAGTTCTTGGAACAAAATTTAATGTCAATGCTTATCCTGAAGACAAAACCGTGAGTAGTGTTTTGGTTGAAGGAAGTATTCAAATGTCTGAAAAAGAGAATCCTTTAAACACTGTTTTGATTCATCCCACCCAAATGGCTGTCTGGCAGAGTGAGTCGAAGAAAATCGTAACAAAAACAGTTGACACCTCTTTTTACGAAGCTTGGACTCAGGGCGAAATTGTATTCAAAAACACCCCATTTTCAACTATTACAAAAATTATTGAACGCACCTACGACGTTGAAATTATCAACGAAAATGCTGTTTTGGCCAAACAAAATTTTACCGGTTCAATAAAAATTAGTGAATCTAGTGTCGAAAATATTTTAGAGCTTCTAAAGCATGACACGCCATTTAATTATTCTATTAAACAAAAAACCATAACCATTACACCAATTTTCCATAACTAAATAAACATGACATTCACGATACCCCCCGTTTTAAGAAAAATGCTGTTTTTCTTAGCCATACTTATATCTGGTTTTAAAGGATTTTCGCAGAATAAATTAATCACAATAAATGCAAAAAACAAACCTATTAGCTTAATTATCAAATCTATTGAAGAGCAAAGTGATTTTAGAATCATTTATAATGCAAAAAAAATAGATACCGATCAATTGGTCGATTTAGAGGTTAAAAATGTGACTTTAGAAACAGCCTTAAAGAAGTTATTAAAGAATACTACTATTTCCTACTATATTCAGAAAAAGCAGGTTTTATTGACGAATGCAACTCCTGTGAACAAAGATGATTCTGGGGTTCAAGAAACAGAACGAATTATTAAAGGAACTGTTTATAGTGCAACAGACAAACAACCACTTCCCGGCGCAACAATCCGAATTAAAGGAACTGGAATGGGCGCAATAACTGACTTTAACGGAAAGTTTGCTTATGAATTGAAAGGAAATGATATTCCGAACCTCGTTCTTGAAGTCGGATTTTTAGGAATGGAATCTCAATCTCAAAAAGCCGATTATAAGAAGGAATTTGTTTTTTATCTGAAAGAATCTACAGATGAATTAAATCCGGTAATTATTACTTCTTCTTATGGTACTAAAAAGCTGAAGGAAGAAATTGTTGGAAGTATTTCTACTTTAAATGCAAAAGACATTGCGGTTGAACAAGCTTCTGAAAGTTTTGATAAAATGATAACCGGGCAAATTGCCGGAGTTATGGTCGAAAATACTACTGGCGTTGGAGGTCCGGTGAAAATAAATATTCGAGGAAAGGGAACTTTGTCTTCATTATCTGGAGCGATTACAGGAACGTCATCTCAACCTCTTATTATTGTAGATGGTGTTGTGATGAGTGAAGAATATGCGATTGACGGAGGCGATTTTGACGGTGCGGGAATTTATGCCGAAAATCTGAATAATCCTTTAATGAAAATTGCTCCGGAAAATATCGAAACTATTTCTGTACTAAAAGATGCTGCTGCAGTTGGTATTTACGGTGCCGATGGTGCAAATGGTGTAATTCTGATTACCACTAAAAAAGGAAAAAAAGGTAAGGCTAAATTTGGTTTCTCTAATCAGCTTGGGGTTTCTTCTGCTATCAATCAAATTCAATACTTAAACGGTGAACAGTATACCGAAATAAGAAACCAATATTTAAAAAATACAACAACAAACTATGTTCCAATTACTTATAACGGAATTAATACTGATTGGTTTAGTTTATTAAATAAAGCAGGCATTTACAACAAGTATAATTTTAATGTTTCTGGTGCGACATCAAAATTTTCATACAGAACAAACATCAGTTACACCAAAATTGATGAGCCTCAAGTTGGTAACGATACAAAGCAGTTAAATGCCGGAATCAATTTAGGTTACAGCTCGGGTAAATGGGATGTAAACTTAATGTTGAATCCCAGTTTTGTTCAAAAAGATGCTCCAAATATTTTTTACAATTTTGCATATCTTCCAACACTTTCTCCCTATAATGCAGACGGTTCTTTTGCAAATTTAGGCGTAAGCGGTGCTACGGCAGGAAATCCATTAGCTGCAATTGAACAAAATAGAAATGAAACACAAACATTTGGAATTTTTGGTAGCTTAAATTTATCCTATAAACTTAATAATAATATCCAATTTGCTACTCTTTTCGGAATGGATTACAGTGATAAGGATCAGGACAGATATTTCTCTGGAGCAAATGAAAGCGGGCAATTCAACGGATCTTTTACATTAGACGGTATTTTATATCCTGGATGGGGACGCCGTTTATTGAACGAAAGAAATTCTACAAAATGGAACTGGCAAGGACAAGCTCTTTTCAATAAAAACATCAATGAAAATAATGCTCTAGATGGTGTTGTTGGTTTTGAACTTAGTGAAGATAAAACCAATTTCCATTATTCTTCTGGAGTTGGCTTTGTGAATCCGAATGTTATCAACAAAATTACAGATGCCATTAGAGATGATAATCCTGCTACACCAAATGTTAATGAGGCAATTGCCGGACAATCTTACAGAAATGAAATCAGCTATAACTCAAGAGTTTCTCTATTTTCACAGATAAATTATAACTACAAAAAGCGTTATTACTTATTGGCTAACTATCGTCGCGATCAAAGTTCTGTTTTTGGAGATGATACAGACGTTGCGAATAATGGAGGTCTTGGTGCAGCATGGATTATTAGCAATGAAGACTTCCTGCATTCCAATACATGGATTGATTTCCTAAAATTAAAAGCAAGTTACGGTACAACTGGAAATTCTAGAATTGGTTCTTACCGATCGAAAGGTTTGTATAATGTTTCTCAAAACGGTTACAATGGCGGAATTGGAGCAACAACCGGAGATGCGCCAAACGGTAATTTGGGCTGGGAAAAAAACAAAAAATTTAATGTCGGTGTCGATTTTAATGTTTTTAACAGAATAGAACTGACCTTGGAATATTACTACGATGATAAAAGTGATTTAATTGCTACAAGAGAAATTCCTACTGAAACCGGTTACAATTCTCTTCAATTAAATGCCGCAAGTATGTACAATAGAGGTTTTGAATTAACAACAAGAATTAAATGGGTAAAAAGCAATGCTTTTAAATGGACAACTTCATTCAATATTTCTACGATAGACAATAAAGTAACCGAATTAAAAGGATTAGGCAGTGATTACTCTTTAGCCAATTTAGCTTTAGCACAAAAAATTGGTTACAGTACAAGTACTATTTGGGGAATAAAATGGGCTGGTGTAGATCCTGCAACAGGTCGTGATCTTATTCAAAAAAATGGTAAAATATACGATGCAAAGACATACAGTGAGTTGTATTCCATTGCAGATTGGGAACCAATCGGAGACAGACAAGCAGACGCTTACGGTGGATTTTATAACAACTTTACATTTTTTGACAAGTTAACATTATCGATTAGAGGTGATTATCAAATTGGTGGAGAATCTTTGGTATCTGATGTATTAATAGACAAATACTCAAATACGTTTAACAGAAATCTATCTGTAAATGCTTACGATCACTGGAGAAATCCTGGAGATATTGTTTCTCAATCGGCTGTAACTTCTTCGCCACAGCTTTCTAATTTGAGCAAATATGTTTATGATGCTACTTATATTCGAATAAGCAATATTAATTTAAGCTACAATGTACCTTTAAAAAACACATTTTTAGACAATCTTTCTGTTTTTGCCGATGCGACAAATGTTGCATATTGGTATAAAGAAAAAAGTCCGAAAGGAATGAACGGAATAAGAGAATACAGTTTTACTTATCCTCAGGCAAGAACAATCTCACTAGGAGTTAATGCTAAATTTTAAGGCAATGAAATATTCAAAATACATACTACTCTTTTTTCTGGTTTTCTCATTGCAAAGCTGCAGTGATTTTTTAGAACAGGAACCTGGAACGCAAACTTCTATAGACGAACTTTTGCAGAACAAAAAAGGAGTTCTACAAGCATTAACAGGACTTTATACAGAACTTGAAGCTAATTTACGTGGAGAACGTTTTGCTGTATATGCCGATTTACAGGGAGGAAATATAAAATTTACTCCAACTTCTTCTGGTAGTAACAGAGGTCAAATTTCGCCAGCTTCAAATCTTGAACTAGTTTATTCTTTCGATGATTTAGCATTAAACAGTAATTTCAAACCTTTTTATGACGGAAGTTATGATATAATAAATCAGGCCAACTTGATATTAGAATATACTCCTGCTCTGCCCGATGCTACCGAGAGCGAAAAAAATCAAATTAAGGCTGAGGCACTGGCTATCAGAGCGTATGCGCATTTCTTGTTGTCTCTTGTTTACAGTCAGGATTATAAATATACTCCAGATGCTTCTCACCTTGGTATTGTTTATAATACAGAGTCCATTAAAGTAGGATTACAATATCCTGCGAGAAAAACTCTGGCAGAGACCTACTCTTTAATAATCAACGATTTAGAAACAGCAATTAGCAATTATTCTTCCGCTTCGCTGCTTCCCGGACAATCTTATTCCCTTTTTAACCGTAACAATACAAAAGCATTACTGGCGAGAGTTTATCTGCAAAAAGGAGATTGGAATAATGCATATACAACAGCAAATGATGTTATTACAACTTCAGGAATTGCATTAACAGGTTCCTCAGATTATGTAACACAATGGACACAAATTAGCCTTCCGATATCTGAAGTTTTATTAGAATTTTCTCTTCCTGCAGATACCGAAGGAAATGTTTCAATATCAATGTCACAAGTTTTTGGTTATACGACAGCGACAAGTTATCAAAAATATGTCGCTTCAAATGATTTGGTTAACTTATATGAAAGCAATGATTTAAGAAAACAATTATTTCTTACCCAGCCCTTGCAAACTTTAGTAAATGGAGTTCTTACACCGGTCAATTATAATTTTACTAAAAAATTTCAGGACAATGCTGGCTATGTAGCATTCAGATTAAGTGAAATGTATTTAATTCGTGCTGAAGCTGCTTTAGAAACCAACAGAGCCGACGCCGCGATGAGTGACATCAATATCATCCGCGCCCGTGCAAACGCTACATTATTGACTAATACAGCCAATCTAAAAGAGAATATTCTTTTGGAAAGAAGAAAAGAGCTTTGTTTTGAAGGACATTTATTTTTTGATATCGTACGGAATCATAAAAATATTTCAAGAAACGACGGCTGTATTTCAACCAATTGCAGCTTGAATTATCCTTCTTTAAAATTTGTTCTTCCAATACCAACATTCAACACTAATCTTAACCCTAATTTACAACAAAATGAATCGTATTAAGATATTAAGTATATTGTTCATGGCGGTATTATTTACTTCATGCTCAAAAGACGATTATAAATTGGGTTCTGAAATTGATCCGTTTATAAGGTTCCATTTTCTGGTAAAAAGTGATAATACTCCTGTAGAATATCCTATTGTGAATGGAAGTTTGGTACCTCAATCTACATATAAAAATACTTCGGTAAAAACGTTGAAAATACCAGTTGCATTGACTGCACGTAATTTAAAAAATACGGTAACAGCCAATTTTAGTGCGGTTTCATCAACCAATGATAATGAAAGTTTTACTGTTAATCCGGTAAATCAATTAACTTTTGAGGGAAACAAATTGACCGATACTATTTTTGTTTCTTTTGATAAAAGATGGGCAGCGAATCAAAGTATTAATTTAAAATTAGAGACCGTTTCTGATCCTGAAATTCATATCGGAAATCTGAATACCGAATATCCGAATAACACTTTCAAAATTGATTTGGCAGCTATTACAACTAATTATACTTTTCCGGTAAATCAGCTTGTTATTAAAGGTGAAGTTGGCGAAACTATTGATTTTAAAGTAAATTTCCCTAACGGATTTTTCCCTTCTGAAATAGAAAATGCTGCTATATTTAAGTTTCAAAATGGATTTGAATATTCTCTGACACACGATGATTTTGGTGACAACAGAAGTTCTATTACATATCATTTAACTCTTTTAGAAGACATTCAAAATGATGATGCACGATACGAATCGAAAATTACGTTAGTAAATATTCCAAATTATAATGCGACAGGAAGTATTGCTCTAACGATTGTAAAACCAATAAAGTCGCCTAGAGATATTCAGTCATATCCTGCGTCAAAATTTACAGATCCGACAAATGCTTTTTATCTGACTTATGGGGAGCATTGGTTTAACAACAATGGAACATGTACGTGGCAGACTTTCAATTCATTGACATTCCCAGTTATCGTTACAAAAGACAACGAAAATGCGATTCTTTACAGCGATAAAGGCACCGCAAACCCGAATGATGATGTGTATTATGATGCCTTTAAAATTGGTTTTAATGTTTCGACAGGAACCAATACGGTAAATTCTTTTGGTTTAAAAAGATGGTTTTCTAACGAAAGTAATTCAGCAGCAATTTCTCCCGGATTTAATATTACATCAGCTTTAGAATTTTTTCCAGCAAATGGAAACAGCAAAACTCAGGGAACTGTTTTGGTGATTCCGCAAGATATTACCATTGGGTCGAGTGCCACAAATACGCACATTATTGCCATTTCGGGCGACGGAACTTACAAAGAAATCAGCAATGGTTTATATGAGATTTCATTTGAATTAAAATTAACAAACGACAAACTGTTTGGAGGAACAGTTTCGACGCAATACAGAATCTACAACAATCGAGTTTACACAAAACCAACTGCTTTAAGCATTCCGTGTCCTAAAGAAGTCACTCTTTAATTGTTGATGGTTGATGGTTGATGGTTGATGGTGATGGTTGATGGTTGTCTTGCTTTGTCAAAGTTTAAAACTTTGACAAAGCTTTTGGCGTCAAGAAAGTTACAGTTTTCAAGTTTCAAGTTACTACAGAACGTGAAACCTGAAACTTGAAACAAAAACAAAAAAATGAAAAAAATGAAAAAACTAATCTTTCCTATTCTTTTCCTGCTTTTCCTTACCGCTTACAAGCGTGCGGAAGAACCTGATTATATTGATATTCAGGAATTACGAAAATTGTATTCTAGCGGAGATTCTTCAAAATGGCCGGCTGCGGAATTACATCAAAATGTGGATAAATCTAAATTTCAAGACATTGGAGTGCTTCCTGCAATTCCTTATCCAGCTTACAATCCGTATTCTAAGGAAAAAGAAAGTTTGGGAAAGATTTTATTTTTTGATCCGAGATTATCTCGAAGCGGGCAAATTGCATGTGCTTCATGCCATAATCCAGAATTGGGCTGGACCGATAATCTAACGCGTTCTTTTGGACACGACCGCCAAACAGGAAAACGCAATTCTATGACGATTTTAAATTCGGCGTATGCCACTTCCCTATTTTGGGATGGAAGAGCAAAAAGCCTAGAAGATCAGGCGCAGTTTCCTGTTTCAGATCCTTTAGAAATGAATGAAAAACTGACGATTGCCGTTGATAAAATTGCTAAAGTTAAAGGCTATAATACGCTGTTTACTGCTGCTTTTGGAGACAAAAAAGTGACTTTAGAAAGAATTCAATACGCGATTGCCACTTTTGAAAGATCAATCAACAGTCCGAAAAGTAAATTTGATCATTTTATTAGCGGAAAATCAGAAGCTTACACCGATTCGCAGGTAAAGGGTTTACATTTATTCCGAACCAAAGCGCAATGTATCAACTGCCATAATACACCGTATTTCAGCGACAATCAATTTCATAATGACGGACAGACTTTATTTGGAACAAAAAATGAAGATTTCGGACGTTATAATGTTACAAAAGACGTAAAAGATATTGGCAAATTCAGAACGCCAACATTGCGCGAAGTAGTAAACACAAAACCGTGGATGCATCACGGTCATTTTCCAACTTTATTGGATGTTGTAGAATTATACAATTTAGGAAATCCATCTCCAGTTCAAAAGAAATATCTGGGAACCGCAAGAGATTCTTTGATTCCGAAATCAGATCCAATGTTGAGAAAATTAAGTTTAAACAAAGAAGAAATCAGTGATTTATTAGCTTTTATTGAAACTTTAAGTACGCCGACGAGAAGAATTATAACTCCGGAAATGCCTAAATAATTTAGTTACCTATTTGTATTTTGCTCCAAGTATTTACAAATTTAAAAGCCTCTTTCTTTAATAAAATGGGCTTTTTTTGTTTTAATGAATGCTCCAACGATACTAATTTCCTATACTTTCATTTGACTTTAAAATAAGATTTAGGTACAAATATCACAGCGGTTTCTTAAATTTGAAAGTAACAAAAAAGAAGTTTTTCTTTTATAAAAAATACCAATATGAGATTAGATCAGATTCAAATCAAAACCAACAATATTCAGGAAACAACTTCATTTTATAAAAGCGTATTAGAACTACCTATTCTGGAAAATGAAGAAAAATCAGTAACCATTCAAGCTGGAAATTCTATCTTAAAATTTGTAGAAGATTTACAGTTTAATTCTATTTATCATTTTGCTTTCAATATTCCTGAAAATCAACTTGAAGAAGCCATCGAATGGTGCAAAAATAAAATCGATTTGATTTTTATTGAAGACCAGAATTTGATAACACATTTTGAAAACTGGAACGCACATGCCATTTATTTTTATGACAACAATGGAAATCTACTGGAATTTATTGCACGACATGATCTGAACAACGAACAAGTTGGAGAATTTAACTCTGCTTCTATTCTGAATATTAGCGAAATCGGAATTGTAACCGAAAATCCTTTAGAACTAGGAAATCAATTAATTGAAGAACACGGATTGCATTTTTTTTCTAAAAATAACAACAGCGAAGTTTTTTCAGTCCTTGGCGATGATGACGGTTTATTGATTTTAGTACAACCGAAACGAAACTGGTATCCAACTCAAATTCCTTCTGAACATAATACGACTGAAATTACATTAGAAAATAATGAAAGTATAATTGAGTTGAAGTTTTAACAGTCATCTGCTCAATATTTATCATTTGAAAATTTTGTTTCACGAAGATTATAAAAACATTTAAGCTAATCTTCACAAATTTTCTATTCCTGAAAATTAAAATTAAATCTGCTTAATCTGTAAAATCTGCGTGAAAATTTTCTCATTATCTCTCGCAGATTTAGCAGATCGAAGGATTTTTTATTTAACGTTCTAAAACTTCATCTTCTGAATCCTCACCGCATTCAAAATCGCCAACAAGGCTACACCAACATCAGCAAAAACAGCTTCCCACATTGTTGCAAGTCCACCCGCGCCGAGAATTAGAACAAACGCTTTCACTACAAAAGCTAGTGTAATATTCTGCCAGACAATTTTTTTGGTTTGTTTTCCGATATTGATTGCCATTGCAATTTTGCTTGGTTTATCGTCTTGAATAACGATATCTGCCGTTTCGATTGCGGCGTCGCTTCCTAAACCTCCCATCGCAATTCCGACTGTACTTAAAGCGATTACTGGCGCATCATTTACACCATCGCCCACAAATGCAATGGTTTCGTTTTTGGCTTTTATTTCGTTTACTTTATTGACTTTGTCTTCTGGAAGCAAATCGCCAAAAGCTGTTGTGATTCCGATTTTATCAGCTACAAACTGAACGACGTTGGTTTTATCTCCACTCAACATGGTAAGTTTTACGCCTAACGAATTCAGTTTTGAAACTGTTTCTTTGGCATCTTCTTTAATTTCGTCAGCAATGGTTAAATAACCCGCAAATTTGCCTTCGTACGCAATTGCAATTGTAGTGTAAACTATCGAAGATGGATCAATATCGAATTGAATATTGAATTTATCCAACAACTTGAAATTCCCAACGTGCAATTCTTTTCCGTTAAAAGAAGCTTTTAATCCGTGTCCTGAAATTTCTTCAATATCTTTTAATTCGATGGAAGCATCAATTTCCCCTACATGATTATGAATTGCCGTTGCCACGGGATGTGTACTTCGACTTTCTAAAGCGTTTACTAATTTTAAGATTTCTTCTTTATTGAATTCTGGTTTTATAATAACTTCTTGCACTTTAAAAACACCTTCTGTCATGGTTCCGGTTTTGTCTACAAACACATTTTGAATGGTTGCAATACTATCCAAAAAATTACTTCCTTTAAACAGGATTCCGTTTTTACTTGCCGCTCCAATTCCGCCAAAATAACCCAATGGAATACTGATCACCAATGCACAAGGACAAGAAATAACCAAGAAAACCAAAGCTCTGTACAACCAATTACTAAATACATAATGGTCTACAAAAAGCATCGGAACCAAACAAATTGCAATCGCCAAATACACCACAATTGGCGTATAGATTTTAGCAAATCTTCTGATGAATAATTCTGCAGGCGCTTTTTTGGTTGTCGCGTTTTGAACTAATTCTAAAATTTTCGACAATTTACTGTCGCTGTATGCGGTTGTTACTTTTACCTCAGCAATTGTATTGCCGTTTATCATTCCGGCAAGAACGGTTTCGCCTTTCTTTTTGGTATCAGGTTTACTTTCACCCGTTAAAGCTGCTGTATTAAACGAAGCAGAATCAGATAATAATTCGCCATCCAAACCTAGTTTTTCTCCCGCTTTAAGCTGAATAACACTTCCTATCTGAACGTCTTTTGCTTTGATTTTTACCGCAACGTTATTTTCTAAAATAGAAACTTCATCAGGACGCTGATCCAACAGACTTTTAATACTCGATTTTGCCCTGCTAACCGCCATTCCCTGAAACGTTTCTCCAATGGTATAAAACAACATCACCGCAACGCCCTCAGGATATTCGCCAATGGCAAACGCACCGATTGTAGCAAGGCACATTAGGAAAAATTCGGAGAAAACATCGCCTTTTACAATACTTTCGTAAGCTTCTCTTAAAACCGGAAGTCCGACGGGAAGATACGCAATGGCATACCAAACAATTCGAACATAACCCGTAAACCAGTTTTGCGGAAAATAGTTATCAAATCCAATTCCGATAAGCAGTAAAACGAATGATATAACCGATGGCAAAAACATTTTAAATAAACTTCCTTCTACATTATGCTCATGATCGTGTCCTTCGTGATCGTGATCGTGTCCTTGGTGATCATGACCGTCATTTTCTGAATGCGCTGGCTCATCATGCGAGCAACACGAAGGTTTGGTTTTATTTTTTGTACTTTTTACTTCTTTATCTTGATGTATCATTTTTTAGTTTCAGGTTTAAAGTTTCAAGTTTGCGTTCTGGAAACTTTGTTAAAAATAATATTCTAAATTTAGGCATTTTGTGTGAAAGTTTATTGCCACGAAGGCGCAAAGACACTAAGTTTTTTGTTTCACGCAGATTTAAAAAAGATTTATGCAGATTTTGTAGATAATAATTCATTGTAACTGTTTTTTATTAATCTCGCAAAGTCGCAGAGTCGCAAAGTTTTTTTATGCCACAGATTAAAAGGATTATAGGATTAAGAATTGTTTATAAAACCAAACCTTTGCGGCTTCGCGAGCAGATTTTACACCAGTATAATAACTCAGCACCTCAGCACCTTCAAATAAAATCAATGCTCATGCTCTCCTCCGCCCTTCATTGCCGAAAGCAGATAAAAAGCACCTTTTGTAACCACTTTTGCATTTGCGGAGATTTCATTTACAAACTTAACTTCTGTAAAACCTAAATCTGTTGTGCCCGGAATTACTTCAATGGCCTTAAAATGAACTTCTTTTTCGTGAACTTCTTCTTTATCCCCTGCTGCATGATCTTGTTTTGTTTCGGCTTTTTCATCTTCTTGTACAAAAACAAAATATTTATCTGCATTTCGAACAACAGCATCTTTTGGCAACGCAGGAACTGTTGCATTTGTAATATTGATATTTGCCGAAACATACATTCCGGGAATCAAACCTTTTGCATCGGCAGCTTCAATCTTAGCGTGAACGGCAACGGTTTTACTTTCGTTAGAAAATGATTTATTGATTCCGAAGATTTTTCCTTTAATCGATTTATTGGACTGATTCGTTAACACAAAGTCAATAACCTGACCAATCGAAATTGATCCTAAATCTTTCTCATACACATTCAAATCCAAATGCATCTGACTGTTATCAACTACTTCAAAAAGCGAAACTCCAGTATTTGCAAAAGCACCTTTCGCAATATTTATTTTTCCGACATAACCACTTATAGGCGATACAATTGGTACGACAGAAGTTGTTCCTTTGGTACTAACATGCAAAGCATCCAATTTATTTTTTGCCGCCTGCATACGTGCTCTTTCTGCCGCTAATTTGGCTTTTACTTCCTGAAATGTCTTTCTCGGATTCACATTTTCATCGCTCAACGTTTTCTGGCGATTGTATTCCAATTGCAGATATTCAACATTTGCAGCAGCAGAATGATAATCTTCCTGCATTTCTATAACTTCCAAGTTCTGAATCGTAGCCAAAACTTTTCCCTTGTTTACGAAAGTTCCTTCCAAAACATAAATATCTTTTACCGTTCCGCCAATTAAAGTCGAAACTTCAGCAGAATTTTGTGGCGGAACTGTGGTATAACCATTTGCTTTGATGATTTTATTTAGATTGCGATCTTCTACAGCTCCGGTTTCAATTCCCACTGTATTGTATTGAGAATTGGTTAACGAAACTTCTGTAGTCGATTTTTCTTTCTCCTGCGGTTCTTCGTTTTTTTTCTCGTTACAGCTTGTTATGGAAATAACCGCAAAGCACGCAAGGACAAGGCGCAAAGCACGCAAGGGAATTAAACTTTGCGCTATTTGCGATACCTTAGCGTCCTTTGCGGTTAAATTTAAGTAACTAAATATATTTTTCATCTTTAATTTTTAATTTTTAATTGCTCTTGATGTTTGGAAATTGAAGTTCAATCGCACTTTGATTGTAACTGTGTGTAGCCTCTGCAAATTGTTTTTTAATATCAATCGCCTGATTCAAAAAACTGATATACGACCAATAACTCATATCGCCGTTGGCATAACTTTTCTGTGCCGTTTCTATAATTTGATTTGCATATTCTGAACCTTCATTTTGAAAATAAGCTAAATTTTTCTGTTGTTTTTCAAAGTTATTCTTCAATTCTTCTCTTTGTAGATTAAGGAACATTTTGTTTTTGTCTAAAGCCAATTGTGATTGCGAAATGCTAATTTCTGCGGCTTTCGCTTTTGTCGTGTTCACGCCACCAAATAGCGGAATCTGTAATCCGGCTGTAAAACCTTGAAACAAAGATTCTGTATTGATTGTCTGCGCAAAATAACCCAAACCTAGTTTTGGAGTTCTCAACGCTTTAAAAGTTCCAGCTTCCTTTTGATAAACCGAAATTTGTTGATTGTAAAACTCCGTCATCAAATTCTCTGCTTTTGCATTTTGCTGATCTTCCACGAAAGTGTACATCAAATCAGTATTTTGTTCCGGAATTATATTTTCATTTGTTTGAATAAAAAACTGAAGCTGCTTCTGATAAATCGCCAGATCGTATTGTAATTGTGCTTTTTGTGTTTCAATTTCTTTGACTTTTGCTTTAGCGCTAATCACTTCAATATTTCCACTTTCCCCAGTTTTGAAACGGAGCTCCGCATTCTTCAAAAATTTGGTATAAATGTCATTTAGTTCTGCGTTTAATTTCTGAATTGAAACTCCATACAAATATTGATAATATGCCAAAGTCACTGCCTTTTCAATTTCATAAGCCGTTAAAGCTTTACGTTTATCGGCTAGTTTTGCCAATTCTTCCTGCAATTGTCGATTGGCTTTTGTGGTATTTCCTAACGGAAAAAATTGCTGAACCGAAACGTTATGGTCAAAATCGACACTATTAAATTGTCCGCCCTGATATTGCACCTGAAGCGCATCGGGCTGAAAAGCGGCTTTTTTAAGAACGGTTTGCTTTTCGATTTCTTTATCGGCAATTTTTAGGTCGATGTTGTTTGATTTTGCTAATTCTATTGCTTTTTCAAGACTGATCGTTTGTTGTGCAAATGTTGCTGTCCCTGCTAATAGTAATATGCTTAACCGCAAAGTTCGTAAGGTTTTTTTCGCAAAGTTCGCAAAGGTTTTATATATTGAGTTCATCTTTTTCTTATTTTAAAATTTCTTAGCGTTCTTCGCGTAAATCTTTGCGCTCTTTGCGGTTAATTTTCTCCAACAATAAATACAAAATCGGCAAAACGATTAGAGTCAGTAAAGTGGCTGAGAATAAACCTCCAATAACAACCGTTGCCAAAGGTTTCTGTACTTCTGCTCCGCCGCTTGTAGACAAAGCCATGGGTAAAAATCCAAGAGAAGCTACGGCTGCGGTCATCAAAACTGGTCTTAATCTTGTTTTTGTTCCGATGAAAACGCGTTTTAGCGGATCTGAAATTCCTTCTGCTTTTAATTGATTGAAATACGAGATCAGGACAATTCCGTTTAAAACAGCGATTCCGAAGAGCGCTATAAATCCGATTCCCGCTGAAATACTAAAGGGCATTCCTCTTAGTAATAAAGCGAAAACGCCTCCCATAGCAGAAAGCGGAATGGCTGTAAAAATTAAAACCGCTTGCTTCATACTACCGAAAGTAAAATAAAGCAGCACCAGAATTAATCCTAAAGCAATTGGCAACGCCACCAAAAGTCTTTGCGACGCTTCAACTAAATTCTCAAATTGTCCGCCGTAGGTAATAAAATAACCCGAAGGAAGTTTATAACTTTTATCCAAACGCTGCTGAATTTCTTCTACAACACTTTGAATATCTCTACCTCGCACATTTAACCCAACTGTAATTCTTCTTTTTCCGTCTTCGCGGATGACCTGCACCGGGCCTTGCTCGTATTCTACAGAAGCAACTTGAGAAAGCGGTACTTGCTGACCGTTTGGAAGCGGAATAAATAAATTACTGACATCGGTAATATCGGCGCGATTGTCTTCATTCATTCGAACCACGACATCAAATCTTTTGCTTTCTTCATAAATTTTTCCGGCACTTTCACCCGCAAAAGAAGAACGTATTATTTGGTTTATATCTGAAATATTAAGTCCGTAGAGGGCAATTTTATTGTAATCGTATTTAATTGTAATCTGAGGCAATCCGGTTACTTTATCGGCTTTCAAATCGCCGACTCCTTCAATACTTTTAATTTTCGAAATCAATTCAGCCGCTTTTGCGTCCAGAATTTCGAGATCATCTCCAAATATTTTGATTGCAATATCAGAACGACTTCCTGTCATTAATTCGTTAAAACGCATTTGAATGGGTTGCGAAATTTCGATATTAGCACCTGGAATCACTTCCATTTCTTCTTTCATCGCATTTGCCAGATCTTCCCAATTATGGTATTTCCCTTTCCATTCTTTTTTGTCTTTCAAAACAATAATCAAATCCCCACTTTCAATTGGCATCGGATCTGTCGGAATTTCTCCACTTCCAATTTTGCTGACAATCGTTTGAATTTCGGGAAATTTAGCTTTTAAAATCTTCTCTAATTTTGTAGTTGTTTCAATGGTTTGAGAAAGCGAACTTCCCGTCATAATGGTAACATTTAAGGCCAAATCTCCTTCTTCGATTGTTGGAATAAATTCACCTCCCATATTTTGAAAAATGATGACGCTCAAGGCGAATAATCCGATGGCGATTCCCAAAACGACTTTTTTGAATTCCAGCGCTTTTTTCAACAATGGCACATATAAGTTTTCAAGCCATAAAATCATTCGGTCGCTAAAGTTTTCTTTATGTTCTGTTTTCTTAGATAAAAACAAGGCGCTCATCATCGGAACATAAGTCAGAGAAAGAATAAAGGCTCCAATAATTGCAAAACCTACTGTCATTGCCATGGGTTTAAACATTTTTCCTTCTGTTCCCACCAACGCCAAAATGGGCAGATAAACTATCAAGATAATAATTTCGCCAAAAGCAGCACTATTTCTAATTTTCGAAGCAGAATTATAGACTTCATCATCCATTTCATCTTGCGTCAATTCTTTTTTGTTTTTGAATTGCTGCAAATGATGCATCGTGGCTTCTACAATGATTACAGCGCCGTCGACAATAATTCCAAAATCAATTGCTCCTAAACTCATTAAGTTTCCGCTTACGCCGAAGAGATTCATTAAAATAATAGCAAAAAGCATCGCCAACGGAATAACTGACGCTACAATTAATCCCGCACGAAGATTTCCTAAAAAGAGAATTAGGACAAAAATGACAATTAAAGCTCCTTCTAATAAGTTTTTTGTAACGGTTCCGACCGCATTATCAACCAATTTTCCTCGGTCAATAAAAGCTTCAGCAGCAACTCCTTCAGGAAGACTTTTGTTGATCTGAATCATTTTTTCGTGAATTCTGTCAACAACGGCTTTCGAGTTTTCTCCTTTGAGCATTAAAACCAAACCAGAAACAATTTCGCCTTTTCCGTCTTTGGTTGAAGCGCCATAACGCAATGCAACACCTTCGCGAACCTGCGCCACATCGCGTACCAGAACGGGAGAACCATTTCTGTTCTTTACTACAACATTGCCTAAATCTGTAGTTCCTTTTGCCATGCCGACACCGCGAATGAAATATGCATATTGATCTTTTTCTATATAAGCGCCTCCAGTATTTTGATTGTTTCTGGCTAATGCATCAAAGATTTCGGTAATGGTTACTCCTAAACTATTCAATGTGTTTGGGTTAACCGCAATTTCGTATTGTTTGAGTTTTCCTCCCCAAGAACTTACGTCGGCAACGCCTTTAATTCCCTGAAGCTGCGGAATAATAATCCAATCCTGAATGGTTCTTAAATCAACTGCGCTGTATTTGTTTTCATACCCTTTTTTGGCATAAATGTCATATTGGTAAATTTCTCCCAGACCAGTACTAATTGGTGCTAATTCGGGTGAACCGACATAATCTGGAATATTTTCCTCAGCTTGCTTTAAGCGTTGAAAAATCTGTTCTCTTGCCCAATAAATATCCACGTTATCTTCAAAAACGACGGTTACAACCGATAATCCGAAACGGGAAATACTTCGAAGTTCTATAACGTCTGGAACTGTTTTTACGGCTTGTTCTAAAGGATAAGTAATTAATTGTTCTACTTCCTGACTCGCCAATGTTGGAGCGGTTGTAATAATCTGCACCTGATTATTGGTAATATCAGGAAGTGCATCTAAGGGTAATTTTTTAAGGGAATAACTCCCGACGGCAATTAATACCAAGGTAAATAGCAGTATAATGAACTTATTCTTTATACTAAACTGTATGATTTTATCTAACATTTGAAATTATAATGAAATGAGAAATGAGACAATTTCTTGTCTATTTTGATTTTGTGGAAAATCCACACTTCTCTAATCCAATTTCCGACTTCGGAAAGGATTTCATTATACTAACTGAGGGGGTTGCCAAATGCTTCCGAAGAAATTTGAAGCAAAAACAGAATTATAATTGGGTAACGGACTTGAAATAAGATGATATACTTTGGGAAATTCAAAAGTTATCGGAGTTTCGTAACTTAAAATCTGAACTCCACAGCAATTACATGCGCAGAAAGGCGAACATAAATCATTGTCTTTATCATGAGAATGATTGTCTTCTGAAGAAAACTGTGCTGTTTTATGCATAGCGCTATTCGTTTCCAAATCTGCACAAGGCATATTTGAAAGTGCCATCAGGTAAACTGATAATAGTATTGCTATCCATTTCATATCACAAAAATAATATTTATTCTTTACAAAACTGCTTATTTAATTAAATGATTTTATTTTGTTTAAAGCGATTAACAAATTCCAAATCGACTGATTATCTTTTATTTACAATCAAAACTTCTCAAAAAAAAAACAAATTTGTTAAAAATATTTAATTAACTTTAACACATATTATCGTCCAAAAAACATTTCCTCTACAATCCTATTAAATAAAGATAAGCCGAAATTTCCTCAAGAATTCATTGTACGCATTTGTTTAAGCCTTTTAATTAATTTTAAAACACTCAAAAAATGAAATGTAATAAGCTTATATCAACCCTTTTATTAATAAGCAGTATCCAGATTTACGGACAAGTCTACTCAGATAAAGTTGTTGGACAAAATAACGAACAACTTAAGGATAGTTTAAAAACCGCCGAATATCCCTATGTCTTACCAATCTGGGGAGAAAAAGTGGCAAAAAAAGGTTTTAAACTTCCCTATTCTGCCGGACTTTCCATCAATTATTTTTGGCAGGATTCTGAAATTGTAATCAGTAATTTGAATGTTGGTTTTAATAACGGTCCGATGTTTAATTTGGATGAAATTGTGCGATTTGACAAATCTCATGTAGAAGCAGGTGCGCTCACTATTCGACCAGATATTTGGTTGCTGCCCTTTCTAAACATTTACGGAATTCTCGGAAAATCGAATCCTTCAACAAAAATTAATGACGGAATTTATATTCCCGATGCCAATAATAATTGGTCTGAAATTGCCAATTTTAGCACCAAAGCCAGTTTTAACGCGACAACATTTGGAATTGGAATGACACCCACGGTGGGAATTGGCGGCGGCTGGCTTGCTTTGGATATGAATATGAGCTGGACCGATGTAAGTTCGCTCGACAAACCTGCTTTTTCTTATGTTTTTGGCCCTAGATTGGGAAAAACTTTTAAGCCTTTTAGAAATAAAGATCAAAATATTGCTTTTTGGGTCGGAGGTTTTAGAGTTCACGTTTCGGGAGATACGAATGGAAATTTACCGTTATCTGAATTTTTAAATTTAGACAATGCCGAGCAGAAAGTAGAAAATGGTTTGGCAAAAGTAGCAGACAATCAGACACAGGTTGATAATTGGTGGAATGGCCTTTCGCCAGCAGAACAAAAAAATCCGTCGAATGTTGTAAAACATAATACGGCTAACCGTGCCTTAGAAAGCGCCGGAAATATTCTGGCCACTTTAGAAGGCGCTTTGAATACAGCAGAATCATCGTCTGTACAATATGCTCTTCAAAAAAAACCAAAAGATATGTGGAATTTCATTGTAGGATCGCAATACCAAATAAATCCACATTTGATGTTTAGAGTTGAGGCCGGTTTTTTAGGAAGCCGTACACAATTTTTAGGCGGAATTCAATATCGTTTTGGACTTTAAAATCAATTTTTATGAAAAAGCGATTATTAGTATTTTTCACTTTCTTTTGTGTCATTTCAGCACAATCTCAGGTTTTAATTTCATTAATTTTTGGAGACAAACTGAATTCCCAGTTCTTGGAATTTGGTTTGGAGGGCGGTGTCAACTTTTCTACAATTTCAAACATGGGAGCTTCTGGCGCAAATCCAGGATTTAATCTTGGATTTTATTTTGATTTAAAATCGAAGAAAAATCCAGCGTGGATGATTAATACTGGTGTCATTGTAAAGTCGCCAATGGGTGCCAATGATATTCCGTTGTATTCCTTAAATGATGAAAATCTAGACAATACCTTTGCTGGAGGAAGTCTGGATCGCAAATTGCGTTATTTTAATGTTCCGATTTTAATTAAATACCAATTCAAAAACAGAATCTATCTCAAAGCTGGTCCGCAAGTTGGATTATTGGCTAAAGCTTTTGATGAATTTAAAAAAGAAATCGACAAAGACGATGTTGTTTATAAAAAAAATATTAAGGATCAGGTTCACGTAATCGACGCCGGTCTGGCTTTTGGCGCTGGTTATCATCTCAATGTTGGCAATGGTTTAAACGTTACGGTGCAATACTATTATGGTTTGGTTACCGTAATGAAAGGTGACGGACCCAATAATCAATACAACAGATCCTTGTACGTTACAGCCGGAATTCCGATTGGTAAAGGAAAAGCGGCAAAAGAGAAAGCTGAAAAAGAAGCTGAACTTAACAAAATTGTATTGCCTGAAGATGAAAATTAAGCGAGATTGATTTCTTGTATAAATTTTAAAATTTCTTCTATACTTAAAATATAATCTGGCGAAGCGTGTAAAATAGCATTGTTTGGCATAAACGGCATTTCTGCAGATGTAGGATTTTGTACAACTGTAATTCCTCCCTCCGCTTTAATCGCTTTTAATCCGACAGTTCCGTCTGAATTGGAACCAGAAAGTAAAATTCCGATTAAATGAGAACCATAAATTTCAGCCGCACATTCAAACGAAACATCAATACTTGGTCGGCTGTAGTTTATTTTTTCAGATGTATCTAAAGACAATGTTCCGTCTTTCTCAAACAATAAATGATAATTGGACGGTGCGACATAAATAAATCCTGGTTTTAGGGCTACTTTATCTTCTACATCTTTCACTTTTACCTGAGATTTTAAAGCCAACAAAGCTTCCAGAGTTTGCTCATCAGACTGTTTTCTGTGAACCACTATAACTATAGCAAACGAAATCGGAATTTCTATAAAAGGCAGAATTTGCAATAATGCCTGCAAACTTCCCGCTGAACCTCCGATTATAACTACTTTACAATCTTTTATTATTCTCTTATTTTCCTCCATATTTTTTCTCTTTCAAACTGTTTGTATTTGGTTTGAGATATAGAATATTTTATAGTTTCTTTTGTTCCAAGTGCTAAAAATCCTAGAACAGCTAAGCTGTCATCAAATAATTTAACGACTCTTTTTTGTAGATTATTATCAAAATAAATTAAAACATTTCGGCACATTATGAGGTCAAACTCATTAAATGAATTATCTGAAACCAAATTGTGCTGCGAAAAGACCATTTTTTCTGCCAGGTCTTCACTAAATTTCGCAAAACCATAATTGGCAATATAATAATCTGAAAAGTCTTCCAGTCCCCCCGAATCACGATAATTATCGGCATAATCTTTTATCATTCGCAAAGGAAAGATTCCGCTTTTTGCTGATTCTAAAACTGCAGCATTTATATCTGTCGCGTACAAAATCGATTTATGCAATAAACCCAATTCTTTCAGCATAATGGCCATAGAATAGACTTCCTCGCCCGTAGAACAGCCTGCATGCCAGATTCTGATAAAAGGTTTTGTTCCTAACAAGGGAAGAATTTCTTTGCGAAGTGTTAGATAAAAAGACGGATCTCGAAACATTTCTGTTACATTTACCGTGATTTCATCAATCATTCTTTTGCAATATTCAGGATCTGTGCGCACTTTCGAAAGGAATTCATGAAAATGCTTAAATCCGTCTAAATAGAAAACTCTGTTTACGCGTCTTTTAAGTGAAGCTCTGGAATAACTTCCAAAATCAAAACCATAATATTCGTAAACGTCATTAATTAGAGCTTCTAATTCAATATCTTCAATCATAATTCATTTAAATTTCTCCCAAGATCTGAAGTAATTTATCAACATCTACAGGTTTTGAGATGTAGGCATCTGCCCCAGCCTCCAAACATTTTTCTTTATCTCCCGCCATTGCCTGCGCGGTTACTGCCACTACTAAAGTAGATTCTTGCGACGGAATCGCTTTTATCAGCGGAATTGCTTCATAACCATCCATTTCCGGCATCATCATATCCATTAAAACGGCATCAATAGAAGCGTCGTCTTTTAAAATTCTTAGTGCTTCTTCGGCACTTAGACACGACAAACATTCGTATGATTTCGCTTTTAAAGTATTCACTAAAGCAAAAATATTTCTAGAGTCGTCATCTACAATCAACACTCGTTTTTTTCCCATTTACAGCTCTTTAAAGGTTAAATTTTATCATATAACCAAACTCGTAACAACGACAACAACTGATCTACATCTACAGGTTTTGTAATATAATCTGAAGCTCCCGCTTTGATACATTTTTCGCGGTCGCCCGTCATCGCTTTTGCTGTTACGGCAATAACTGCTAAGTTAAGGAATTTAGGGTTACTTCTGATCTTTTCTGCCGTCTCATAACCGTCCATATTCGGCATCATCATATCTAATAAAACGACGTCTGTATCTGGATTTTCCTCTAAAATATTAATCGCTTCTTTTCCGTCAAAAGCAGTAATAACGGTCATTTTAAATGCTTCTAAAGCTTTAGAAAGCGAATATATATTTCGTACATCATCATCTACAATTAATACTTTTTTCTCAAATAAGATATTGTTTAATGAATTCAGCTTTTTATGAACTTCTTTTACTTTTCCATCTTTCTTTTCTTCAACCAAATGCAGAAAAAGCGATACTTCGTCGAGCATTCTTTGGTAGGAATGTGCCGTTTTTACGATGATAGAATCGGCGTATTTTCTAATTTTTAATTCTTCTTTAACAGACAAACTTTTTCCTGTAAATACAATTACCGGAAGGTTTTCTAAGCCTGGACTTTTCTTTACGCCGTCTAAGATTTCGTAGGCTTGTTTGTCTGGAATTCCCATGTCCAAAATCACACAGTCTACGTCTTTTTTTCCTAAAACAGATAATCCTTCAGAAACTTCACTTTTAATTTCGGAATTGATATTATACGTTTCTAAGAAATAGGCCAATGCTTTAGCGTGTTTCGGATTATCTTCAATAATCAAAACCTTTTGAGATTCTTTATTAACGATGTGTTCAATACGCATAAAAACTTCCGGAATCTTATCAAAAGCTACTGGTTTGTCTAAGAAATCTACAGCGCCTTTTAATAAACTTTCCTGTTTTAGCTTATGCGAAGACATGATATGAACCGAAATATGTTTGGTTTGAGAATTGTTTTTTAATTCTTCTAAAACCTCCCAACCGCTCTTAATTGGCAATTCGATATCCAGTAAAATTCCGATTGGTTTGTAAATCAAAGCAAAATTTAAAGCATAATCTCCTCTTACGGCAACAATTCCTTTATACCCTTTTTTCTGTGTAAAAGCCAGTAAAGACTTAGCAAAGTTAATATCATCTTCTACAATCAGAATAACCTTATCGCCTTCTTCAATTGAGTCTCTATCGTCTTCGATTTCCTGCGGAATCACTTCGCTGATGTATTTTGGTCTTGATTCAGACTCATCTTCTTCCTCAACTTCAATAAATTCAGCTTCAGGAATTTTATTTACCGAAATTTTATTAATTGCTTTTCCTAAAACCGGAAGGCATAATGTAAATGAACTTCCTTCGTCAACTTTACTGTGAAGTGTGATTTCACCTTTCAACAATTTCGCCAATTCACGGCTAATAGATAATCCTAAACCAGTGCCTCCGTATTTACGTTTCGTTGAACCGTCGGCTTGCTGGAAAGCTTCGAAAATTAATGGTTGTTTTTCTAACGGAATTCCGATTCCGGTGTCTTTTACAATGAAGCAAATTTGTTTGTCATTATCTGAATCTAATTTGATCTCAAAACTAACCGTTCCTTTTTCTGTAAACTTGATGGCGTTAGAAATCAGGTTTTTCAGAATTTGTTCCAAACGCATTTTGTCTGTTTTAATGACAATAGGAGCACGATCTGTAATCACTTCAAAATTGATTCCTTTCTCTTTGGCCACAATATGGAATAAATTGTAAAGGCTATCTGTAATTTCTTTTGTAGAAACATCTAAAAATTCCAAGTCCATTTTACCGGCTTCGATTTTAGATAAATCCAGAATTTCATCAATTAGTCCCAATAAACTATTTCCTGAACTCTGAATTACTTTTGCAAACTCAATTTCTTCATTGTTCATCGTTTCGTTATTGTTTTCAGACAATAAACGGCTTAACAATAAGATCGAATTCAGTGGTGTTCTTAATTCGTGCGACATATTCGCCAAGAATTCCGATTTATAGCGCGTACTTAGTTCTAACGCTTCCGATTTTTTCTGTATTTCTGTATTTTTTTCTTCTAATAAAACACTTCTTTCTGACAGTTCTTCATTAGTTTGCTCCAATTCTTCCTGCTGTACGCGAAGTTCTTCTTCAGAAGCTTGTAATTTTTCTGTTTGCGCTTCAAGCTCCGCATTTATTGCTTCCAATTCAGTGTGTTGAATCTGTAGTTCTTCAGATTGTGATTTGGTTTCTTCCAGAAGTTCCATCACACGTTTACGGTTTTGCGTTGCTTTTAATGCAATACCAATATTATTGGCAACCATTTGCAAGAACTCCAAATGAAGTACAGAGAAACCATAAATACTCGCCAATTCAACCGCACCTTCTACTTTGAAATCCATCAATGGAATTGCCACAACATGCGTTGGTTTGATTTCTCCTAAAGCGTAGTTAATATGAATATCATCTGGCGCCAGTGATTTTAGCTCCAACATTTTACCAGAAACAATTGCCTGACCAATTAAACCGTCTCCTTTTTTAATACGTTCGCGATTTTTACTCGGAATATAGCTGTAACCTCCAGAAACCGTTATTTCTTCACCATCAACAACATATAAAACTCCTGCGCTGCTGTTGGTATATTGACATAAAAATTCGATGACATCTTTTGATAATTTCTGAATCGTTTTCTCGCCCAGCATTTTATCATTTAAAGTAGCAACACCCGATTGCAACCATTCTTTTTGAGACAATAAGTCGAATGAAGTTTTCAACGAATCTTTCATTTCATGAATAGAACTGCCAAGAGCTCCCAAAGTATCCGATTTTCTGTCGTCAATCTGAACATCGTAATTTCCTCTAGAAATCTGTGTCGCAATACCGCTGATTACTTCTAATCTTTCTGCTGTTTCTTTATCTTTTTTCTGTAATTCGAGCTGCAATAAAGCCCTTTCATTATAATCTTTCAGAATTCGAATCAAGAATACGATAGAAATAATAAGCGCAATAAAAAATGCAATCACAATTAATGTCAAACTATAAGTACCGTAACGTTCTGAATTTGAGTTACGTTCTTGTAAAAGTTTTTGTTCGGTACTTTCAATTTTTTTGATGAGCGATTTCATTTCGTTCATCATTTTTCTACCCTCATTTAAATCAAAAGTCAGGGTTGCTTTACTTAAACGCTTTTTAACAATCTGATTGTTTAAATATTTAAAGAACCCAGAACGTTTTACTGCCAATTGCTGCAGTAATTTTACCTGAGAAGCGTTGTCAGCTGTAAGGTCATTTAATTTATCAAAATATTCGTTTGATCTATTTTCGGCATCATTAAATCGTTCTACAAATTGTTCATCGCCTGTGAGCAAATAACCTCTCATGCTGGTCTGGGCTTCTATAATTATCGACGAACCTTCATTCAGGTTATAAATCACATCCTGAGTATGGTTGACCCAAGAATTACTGTCTAATAAACTTTTTATACTAATAAAAGAAGCAACAGAACTAATTGTAAGTACAGTTAGTGAAACTAGTGAACTAATTAATAGATTTCTTTTAAAATTGCCATTCATATATTTCTAAATTATTTTAATTCGTATTTTAAAGGAAGTACGATAATGAAACTTGCTCCCTCGCCTGGTTGACTTTTGGCTGTGATTAATCCGTTGTGTTTGTCTATGATTTTTTTGGCTATTGCGAGTCCGATTCCGGTTCCTTCGTAGCTTTGACGATCATTTAAACTTTGGAAAATAATAAAAATTCGATCCAGATACATTTCATCAAAACCAATTCCGTTGTCTTTTACCGTAATTCTGCAGAATTTTCCATCTGGAGAAGTTGGACTATCAATTGATTTGTCTGCAATTATTTCTGATGAAATTTCGATTAAAGGTTTTTGGTCATGTCCCGAAAATTTAATGGCATTTCCTATCAAATTCTGGAAAACCTGACGCATCTGACTCGGAATACTGTCAACCGTTGGAAGTTCTGTAGTTTTTACCGTTGCATCTTTGCTTTCAATTAAATAATCAAAATCAGAAAGTACTTCCTGGAGCACTTCGTTTAAATCTGTTTTCTCCGGTTTAACTTGTGCAGAAAGTCTGGAATAAGCCAAAAGATCCGTAATCAAGGTCTGCATTCTTTCTGCCGATTTTACAGTTCTGTCGACATAATCGATGGCTTTATCGTCTGTCTTTAAGTAAAGGTCTTTTATTATTTTAATGAAAATCTGAATTTTACGAATAGGCTCATTTAAATCGTGAGATACAACCCAGGAAAACTGCTGCAACTCGTGATTTCGAAGTTCAAGTTCTTCGTTTTTCTGAACCAGTTCTTTTGTTCTTTCAGCAATTTTAATTTCAAGATTGTCCTGCGCCTCTTTCCTAATTTTAATTTCTTTAGAAAGAAGGTCTTTTATTGCTTTAAGTTCGTTTTGCTGTTCGTAGATCTTAATGAAAGTTTTTACTTTTAAAATCAATAAATCTGAGTCAACCGGTTTTGTAATATATTCTACAGCACCCGTTTCATAACCTTTAAAAATGTATTTTTTCTCGGTATTTAAAGCCGAAAGAAATATGACCGGAATATCTTTTGTACGCTGATTTCCAGAAAGGATTTTTACTACTTCAAAGCCATCAAGTCCTGGCATTTGAACATCCATGATTATTAAGCAATAATCGGTTTTTAGGATTTTCTTTAAAGCTTCTTCTCCCGATTCAGCACTATCAACATCGATATTATGCAGCTCCAATGTTTTCTTTAAGGCGATAATGTTCGCTCTTATATCGTCTACGATTAACACCATGTTTGCAATCTAAATCGGTTCTTATTCAAAACTGTTGAATTTTAAATTCTATAAAAATTTTCTTATTTAACTAGTAATTTGGTGGAGTAATTCTTAAAAATGGCGTGTAAATTCTCAAATGTATAAAAAAAATTACGAGCAGGTTTTTTATCTAAAACGAAAAATTTTACACAATTCCCACATCCTAACTCTTTTGTAAACTTATTCGCTGATTTTTAATTTATTACGTTTTCACATTTATTTTAACATTTTAAGTCGTTACCTGAATTTTCATACAAATTCGACTCTTTTATTTTTATTGAGGCAAACAAAATTGTTTTTACGACCAATGAAAATTCAATTATCAATTAATTTTAAAAAACATACAAATTGCTAAAAAAGAGAAAAACCATGAAAAAGAAACAAACATTTCCAGAACAGAAACAAAATCTTCCCGGCAATGAACACATGATGAATCCAGAGCCGGAAATTATTAGAGAGAATTATGTCGGTAGCCGAAAATTACTTGGAAAAACAGCATTCATAACCGGCGGTGACAGCGGTATTGGCAGAAGTGTTGCCGTACATTTTGCCCGAGAAGGCGCCAATATTGCAATCGTCTATTTAAAGGAAGACAAAGATGCTCTTGAAACTAAGGCATTGGTTGAAAAAGAAGGTAAGGAATGTCTTCTGATCAGCGGCGATTTAAAAGAGGAGAAGTTTTGTAAATCTGCGATTAAAAAATGTCACACTACTTTTAAGAGTATCAATATTATTGTGAATAATGCGGCGGTGCAATTTCCGCAAAATGAATTGGAGAAAATAACGGCAACACAGCTTCATAAAACATTTGAAACCAATATTTATCCGTATTTCTATATCACCAAAGCGGCACTTCCCTATTTGGAAAAAGGCGATACAATTATCAATACAACTTCGGTAACCGCTTTCCGCGGAAGCGAACATCTAGCAGATTATGCCAGTACAAAAGGTGCGATTGTAAGTTTTACAAGATCACTTTCGAGTATGCTGGCAAAAAAGCAAATTCGGGTAAACGGCGTTGCGCCTGGGCCAATTTGGACGCCTTTAATCGTGGCAAGTTTTGATAAAGTCTCTGATTTCGGAAAAGATAATCCGATGGAACGAGCGGGACAGCCATCTGAAGTAGCACCTGCTTATGTGTTTCTGGCTTCTGAAGATAGCAGTTACATTACGGGGCAATTTATTCATATTAACGGTGGCGAGTTGGTTGGCGGATAGTTTTTTTTCAGGGGCTAAGGTTTTTGCTTTATATATTTTAATGCAGAGGACGCTGAGATTTAGGCAAAGGACGCAAAGTTATAGTTTTTGAGTTTTTATATACTCGCAGCAAGCAAAGCGCGGAGCTAATTTGTCATTCTGAATGAAGAATCACATAAGCAGCTCCAACTTCTTTACAAGACAATCACGCGTTTAATTCCTCTGTCCTTGGAATGACATACTATATGCGCAACGACTTTAAAAGAACTTTGTTCCTTTGTCTCTTTGTCTCTTTGAAACTTTTCAAATTTTCAAAATTTCAACTATAAAAACAAACTAAAATGAATTACATAGATATTCTTGGTTTATTTGCTGGAGGTTGCATCACAATTTCTACAATTCCGCAAATATTGAAGGTTTGGAAAACGAAGAAAGTCAAACAAATTTCACTTAAAATGTTTGGCACATTAACTTTCGGAATCGCAATGTGGATCGTTTACGGAATTTTAAAAAACGATCTTCCAATTATTATTACCAACAGTGTTTCTTTTGTTTTAAACCTCATTATGGTTTATTTCATTATTTCTTATGAAAAAGAGTAAGTACTAAAAATAAAAAAAAACAGCTTGACCAAAGCTGTTTTTTTGTGAAGAATATGGAATGCTTACTAGCTAGCTAATTTTTGGCTGTACGGTTTTAAGGCCAAAGTTCTGGATTGCAGGTTTCTTTTCAAAAAATGAACTGGCGCTGCAATTGTATTTAGTGGGATGTGTGAAAGCTTTTTGATTTCGCCTAATTGTCTTGCGGCAAATTTTAAAACGGGTTTAAATGGCGTTAAGTAATTATAACTGTGCTGTGCAATTTCCAATTCTAGAACTTCGCGCAAAATACTTCTCATCAATAAATAACGAACGGTTCCTTGCTGCGGAATATTTTTTAATTCCTGAAATTTCTTTCCAATAAATTGATTTTCAGCTCCAACATAAATGTAATTTCCTGAGTTATGCATAAATATACTTCGTACCTGGTTGGTAACGTCAGATGCTGTGGTATTCATATTAGTTGGCATACCAATTAAGGAGAATTGAATGTTTTTGTGACTTTCAAAATACAATACACTATTAATCGCAGAAGAATTGCTCATAATACCAGACTGTTGTTTTTTCAAACATTTGATTTCGCCGTTGGCACCAAAACTATGATATAGGTTTCCTTTTTCACAATATGCAAAAAAAACAGGCGCTAAAGGATTCGATTCGATACTTAAATTAACATCCTGACTAAAAGTCAAATCAAAATTTAGATACGTCATTTCTTTTTCAAAACGAACACCAGAAATACTCCCACTTGCCCATTTAGATTTAAATGTCAATTTGTATTCATTAGCAGTGATTAGTAAATCACCGCCAAAACTTTCTTTGAAGTTATCAAAGATAGCATCAAATCCGCCAGTATTTATGTAAAGTTTCTTCATTTGTTTGGTTTGTTTTAGAAAAACGGTTAGCAACTATCTTACGTCAAAAACTAACCTGAGTTTTTATCTTTATTTTGACAATTCAAATTTCGTTTATATTGCTGCTCAATAATTTATACAATTTTGGAGAGAACTTTCATAATTACATTGTTACAAGTAACAAAGGGACAAAGTGACAAAGTGACAAAGTCCCTTTGAAGCTAAAAGAAAAAAAGCAGCTGCTCCAAATAAATTTGAAACAACTGCTCATCAGCAAAATAAAAATATCAATCTATTTTTATTCCTTTATGTCAATTCGCTGATATCAGCGTTTTTTGAATAATTAGCTTTCGGAATATCTTTGAAGAATTCTGCTTCTTCCAAATCTGCCGTTGGCCCGTAGCCTAATAAATGAGTTCCTTTTCCGCCATCTTTCGTTTCGATAACATATAAAATTGACATATCATCCGGATCACTCATTCCTTCGTAACGATGATGCGCAACAATAAAAATTTCTTCAGGTTTGTAAGTCGCTTTTGTTTCTGAATTAATCAAAGAATGACCATCAAATAGATAATTTACATTATATCCTTCTTCTTGATATCTTTTAATATAGTCGGTTTCGTGTTTTGAATCTTCTCTTTTCATGGCTGATGTTTTTTTAATCTTTTATTCAAATTTCCGTATTGATTACAGATAAAATTAACTCAAATGATTTTAATCTTAGCTCATTCAAAAATCATATTTGAAGGAATATTTATTTTTTATTAATTTTAAATAAGCTGAATCTTTAGTGAGAATTACCTACATTTAAGGAATAATAAATTCGGCATCTTTCTACACTATAATTTAATTTTTGAATGAGTAATAATAAATATGACTTTCTGGCAAATGGAGGTGAAATGGGAGAACTTATCCGCAGTAAAGACTGGAGCAAAACAGCAGTCGGCGCACCGGATTTCTGGCCACAAAGTCTTCGCACCACTTTAGGAATTCTCTTAAACTCTAAATTCCCCATGTTTTTATTTTGGGGACCAGAGCATATTTGTTTTTATAATGATGCTTATCGTCCGAGTCTTGGAAATGATGGAAAACATCCTTCTATTTTAGGTAAAAAAGGGGCAGATTACTGGCCTGAAATCTGGGATTTTATTAAACCTTTAATCGATCAGGTTTTAGACAAAGGGGAAGCCACATGGCATGAAAATCAATTATTACCGATTTACAGAAATGGCAAGATGGAAGATGTGTACTGGACATTTAGTTATAGTCCGGTATACGATGAAAACGGAAAAACAGCCGGTGTTCTTGTAATCTGTAATGAAACTACTAATCAGATTAGTACTCGTAAAAATCTCGAAGAAAGCGAAAAACGTTTTAAAAATACCGTTAAACAATTACCGCTCGGAATCTGTTTTTTTAAAGGTGAAGATTTAATTGTCGAAATGGCAAATACAACCTACCTAAATATTATTGACAGAAAAGAAAGTGATATTCTAAACAAACCCATTTTTGATTCTCTTCCTGAAGCCAAAGAAACAGCTTATCCGCTCTTGAAAAATGTGCTTGACACTGGTGTTCCTTATTATACAGATGAATTTGCCGTAACGCTAAACCGATTCAATAAAAAAGATTTAGCCTATTTTAATCTTGTTTTCTATCCTATAAAAGAAGAAAATGACATTATTACTGGCGTAATGGTTGTAGCTTCTGAAATTACAGAGCAAGTAAAATCCAGACATCTTCTTGCCGAAAGTGAGATTGCTTTTAAAAAGATTGTAATGGAATCTCCTATTGCAATGGCGATTTTTAGGGGTAAAGATTACATTATCGAAATGGCGAATAAAACGCTAATGGAGGATATATGGCAAAAAGAAGAGAAAGAATTTCTTGGAAAACCATTACTGGAAGTTTTTCCCGAATTGCACAATCAAAAATATCCTGAACTATTGCAGGAGGTTCTTAATAGCGGAAAAACAATTCGTGAAAACGAATCTCCTGCGTATGTAGATGTGAAAGGTGAACTTAAAAAATTCTATCTGGATTATGAATATACTGCTTTGTATGAAAAAGACGGAAAGGCATCAGGAATTATGTGTACGGTTTACGATGTAACTTCTAGAGTTAAAGCAAGAAAAAAAGTAGAAACTGCCGAAGAAAGAGCAAGATTAGCCGCCGAAATTGGAGAAATTGCTACTTGGGATTTAAATCTCCTAACACGAAAATTAATATATAGCAATAATATATTAGAAATTTTTGGTTTTGAAAAAAACACCAAAATAAGTCATCAGGATATTCGAAAAAGAATTTATGCTGAAGATGAACAAATCGTGGTTAGCGCCATGGAAGAAGCTCTTGCAACTGGAATTTATAAATATGAAGCCCGAATTGTAAAAACAGATAATTCTATTGGCTGGATAAAAGTACACGGAAAAGTGTTTTTTGATGATCATAATAATCCTGTAAAAATGCTGGGAACCGTTATGGATTCTACAATCGAAAAAGATATTCAACAGGTTTTGATGAAGAGCGAGAAAAAATTTAGACTCCTCGCCGACTCTATGCCACAATTGATCTGGACAAGCGATACGTTAGGAAATTTGAATTATTTTAATGAAACATTCTACAATTATTCGGGCGTTTCGAGAGAAGAAATAGAGAAACACGGCTGGCTTCAGATCGTACATCCCGACGATCGCGAAGAAAACATAAAACTCTGGATGGAATCTGTAAAATCTGGACATGATTTTCTGTTTATTCACCGTTTTAAACGTTATGACGACGAATACAGATGGCAGTTGAGCCGCGCCATTGCTCAAGTTGATGAATCTGGAAAAATACAAATGTGGGTTGGAACAAGTACAGATATTGAGGAGCAAAAGAACTTTACAAATCGTTTAGAAGAACAAATTCTGGAACGTACGACGCAACTAGAACTTAAAAACAGAGATTTGGTCAATATGAATATTGAATTACAGTCTTTTGCTTATATTTCTAGTCATGATTTGCAGGAACCGCTGAGAAAAATTCAGACTTTTGCGAGTCGTTTAGCCGATTTGGACGAGCAGAATATTTCGGCGAATGCCAAAACTTATTTATCCAGAATTGAAATTTCGGCCAAAAGAATGCAGAATTTAATTCAGGATTTGTTGACGTATTCGAGAGCAAATTCTGCTGAGAGAGTTTTTACCAAAGTCAAAATTAATGAAATTGCCGAAGAAGTACTAAGTGATTTTTCGGATCGAATTGAAGAAAAAAATGCTGTTGTTGAGTACGGAAATTTAGGAGAAGCGATTCTTATTCAATTTCAATTCAGACAATTATTTCATAATTTGATCGAAAATGCATTGAAGTTTTCTAAACCTGGAGTTCCTCCGCGCGTGAAAATTTTGACACAAAAAATAGATGGAAGATCACTTCAAAATGCTGAATTTAAAGATAAAACGTACCTTCATTTACAGGTTTCAGACGAAGGAATTGGTTTTGAACCCATTTATAAAGAAAAAATCTTCGAAGTTTTTCAGCGTTTAAACACAGAAGCTGAGTACAGAGGAACCGGAATCGGGCTTGCGATCGTAAAAAAAATTGTCGATAACCATAAAGGTTTTATTGAAGTTTCAAGTGAAAAAGGAGAAGGTTCAACTTTCAATATATATATTCCCGATTTATCTTAAAAATTGGTTTTTAAAACAAAATTTGATTTGGTTGGAATAAATTTATTCCAATCAATTTGGATAGCGTGTTCAATAGATTTTATAATATCCTTCATTAAAACTGGCTTAGTTATAAAACCATTTGCGCCAAGATTTCTACATCTTTCAATAATTCCAGGTTCGCTTGAAGTCGAATAAATTACAACCGGAATGTCTTTTTTATAAACTGAATTTCTAAGTTCCTCTAAAACGTCAAATCCGTTTTTGCCTGGCATATTTAAATCCAAAAAGACAATATAAGGTGTTGCAGGCGGGTTAAAGATAGCACTCAACAATTTTTCCCCTTCAGAATATGTTTGAAGAATGATGTTTTGAGGTATAGAATCTACTGCATCTGTAAAGATGGTAATATCGTCTTCATCATCATCTGTATAAAATATAGTATAGTCTGTCATGGCATTTAGTGGGAAAGATTAATCTCAAAGATACGCTATTTTTATCCAACATCAGGTTTTCCCGCCATTTCTTAAATAAACTTTAAGAATTGAAATCTCATAATTTCTATATTAAATTGTATAAGTAAAAGAAGCTTTAAAAGTTGCAACTTTACTTTAATCAAATAATTACAAGTAAATATAAACTTTTAAATATAGCATTATGGGCGATCATAAAGACCTTACAGACGAATTTGCAGTAGACAAAATAAAAGATCTTGCTGAGAACATTAAAACATGTATGTTTTGTACATACAACGAATACAGATTACAATCGAGACCGATGTCTGTACAAAAAATCGATGATAAAGGACAACTTTGGTTTTTATCTGATAGAAACAGCAGCCAGAATGCTGAGATTTCGTTGAACCCAATGGTGGAAATATTCTTTTCTGAACCACATGACAAATTCTTAACGCTTCATGGAACTGCAACAATTTCTTATGACAGAGAAACTATTAAAGAATTATGGAATCCGATCGTGAAAGTTTGGATGCCAGGCGGCGAAGATGATCCGAATTTAAGCGTTATTAAAGTAGTTCCTGAAGACGGATATTACTGGAACAACAAAAACGGAAAAATGGTTGCCATTGCAAAAATGACAGCGGCTTTAATTACCGGACAAACTATGGATGACGGAATTGAAGGAAGTTTGAAATTATAGTTTTCTTTTTTTGTTAACCGCAAAGAGCGCAAAGTAAAACTTTGCGCTCTTTGCGGTTAAAATCTGCAGTTAAATATTTAAGCGCTCATTCGCTTCAACTCCAAAGCATTTAGAATTCCGGCTTCGCTGGCTGTATTGTTAAAATATACAAAACCGCTTTTTTTATTTAATGCTTCATTCACTTTTTTCAATTCTTCAGTAGAATAACTGGAATAAAACATTCGTGGAACTCCGTGAAAACGGATATAAAGCAAAGGAAAATCTTTAAAAATAGTCTGCGGTAAATTCGGATGACTGACACTGCAAAACGTAATTTTGTTGTCTTTAAATGCGCTCCATACCTCATCATTCCACCAAGATTTATGGCGAAATTCTATTACGTTTTTGAAATCATAATTTAGAATTCCGATTATTGCATCGAGCCTTTCTCTGCTAAAGTCGTAACTTGGGGGAAACTGAAATAAAACGGCTCCCAATTTTTCTTTCATTCCATATTTGCACACTTCATAAAAGTCTTCTAAAAGTCCTTCGCAATCTTTCAGTTTTTTAATATGTGTTATTTCTTTCGGCACTTTTACAGAAAACAAAAAAGATTCTGGCGTTTTTTCGTACCAATTATTAAAAACTCTAAGAGTTGGAAATTTATAGAAACTTCCATTAAATTCGTAAGTATTAAAATGTTGGCAATAAAAATCAAACCATTTTTTTGAAGGCAGATTGAGCGGATAGAAAATATCCTTCCAAAAACGGTTATAAAAGCTCGAACATCCTATTAGTATTTGATTTTTCATTTATATAATTGTTGGCAATTTGTACAGAAAAAACTTCTTCTACTCTTTTTTCCTGTTTTTTTCTTTTCGAATGGCAGGTTACATCGTAAACATATTTTCTTGGTATGGGCTTTCCAGTGTTTTTTTAATTCAAATTTCTTTTTCCAGTATAGAAATTCAAAACTATAAGTAGAGCATTCGGCGATTAACTCACTGATTTTTTCTGGTGGAATTTTTTCTACAATAGATTCCGGATGCACATAACATCTGTACAGTACTTCATTTTTAATAATATTTCCTACGCCGGAAAAAATATCCTGATCCAGAATCGCATCACAAATCATGGCATCCGGAATTTTATCCAAGCTCATCTGGGCTTTTTTTGCGCTCCAGTCATCATTCATCACGTCTACGCTCCAATCGTAGTGCGAATTAATATCACCTTCCAGAATCTTAACCGAACAGGTATAAAAATTTATTTCTCCCTTTTCAAAAGCCAGACTTAATCTCGCCTGTGATTCTTTTCGCTCGTTAATTCGATAAGTGCCAAACATTAATAAATGAATTTTGACTGTAAATGCTTCAAAACAAATTAAAAAATGCTTTCCCCAAGTTTTAAAGGCATTAATTTTTTTGCCTTCTAGACGAGAAATATCGATAGAAGTATTACCAGATGCAGAAATAACTTTCTGTCCGGTAAACTGCTGGACTTCTTCCTTCAAAATTAATATGGATGGACCTTCTGGCATATATTTATATAATTAAAAAAGTGCAGTCCTATTTTAAAACTGCACTTTAATTAACATCGTCAAAAATTACTCTTCGATTTCTGCAGCTTCCAGATTTACAGCATTTACGGCTACTTCTGTCAATAATTTATCTGCTCCTTTTTCTTCATCGAGTGTTTGCTCTAACAAAGTTGCCGCTTCTGGTAAACCTAGAGTTTCAGCAAATTGTCTTAGCGTTCCGTACGTTGCAATTTCGTAATGCTCAATTTTCTGACTTGCAGCTATAATTGCCGCGTCGCGCACTACTCCGATTTCAGTTTCTTCCAACATTCCTTTTGCCTCTTCAATTAAACCTTCCATCGCATCGCATTTTTTTGCTGTTGGTTTTTGTCCAATAATTTTAAATACTTGCTCTAAACGAACAATTTGCTCTTCTGTTTCAGTTAAATGATTGTCAATTGCATCTTTTAATTCAACCGACGAAGCATTTTTAACCATTGTTGGCAATGCTTTTGTAAGTGCTTTTTCTGCCCAATAAATATCTTTTAATCCGTCTTCAAATAATTCTGTTAAACCTGATGCGGCGTTAGATTTCGGTTTCGTCACTCCTCTTGGGGTTGTTTCTTTTTTAGGAGTTGCTTTTGCTGTAGTTTTTTTTGCAGTTGTTGCTTTACTATCTGTAGTTTTCATGGTAATAATTTTTTCGATTAATAAGATTATAAAATTAAAAATCTATTACAGCGCAATGGTTATATGATTTGCCTTATAACTTTCATTCTAAACATCTGTTAATTATACAATTACACTATTTTATTTTATAACACCACTGTAATTGTTCGGAGGTAGCTTTGTAATATAGAAATTATAAAAACAAACGTCATGAACACTACAGATACGAAAAACAGTTTAGACAGAGATGTGCAAAATCATATCTCTAGTGATAGAAATTTGGGAAAGGATTTGAAAGATGACATTCGCAAACCTGACAATGATAGCGCTGAAATAGCCGAAAGAGGTTATACCGTTAGAAATGGACATAATCCTGATGGACCAAATCCAGACGAAAACCTTAGCGATGACGATTTGGATGATCTGAATGACGATTTTCATACCGACAGAGATTTAGAAAGCAACAATGAGCCGATTTTTGAAGTGGAGCTTGAAGATGATGATTTTGAAGAAGAGAATGATGAACTCGACAATCCTTCTGACGCCGGAGAAGATGACTACGATTTTAATGAAACTGAAGAAGAGGCTTTGGAAGAGCTTGATGAAGACGAAGATGATGAAGATGATTTTGTGGAAGAAGACATTGAAGAAGATGAAAATGATTATATAGAAGATGATGTTCAGGAAAACAATGATGAAGAAGAATATCCTGAAAATGATCCGAGAAAATTCTAATAAAATAAAAAACCGTCCCGTTTTTACGGGGCGGTTTTTTTGAGTTTAAAATTCAACTACTTAATCTCCAATAATTTTCAGTACTGGGATATCATCCATTTTTTCTAAACGTTGTGCCAATCCGGCTTTTGCTTCTTCTAGTTCCTTTTGGGCTTTGATTAATTCTTCGTGCCATTTTTCTCTATCTGCTGTAGAATGTTCAATTTTTCGAAGAATTTCGTAAATCTCTCCTTCTGCTTCCATTACTTTTAATCTTTTATAGTAAGTCAGACTTTCGGTCATATGTGCCAACGCGATCATCGCCGTCAAAAACGGATGATTGTTAGTTACATTGACATCTTTTATTTTTCCGTGTTCCAATTCTACTTTCAATGCAAATGCAAATTCTTCCATATTAAAAGCTTGATGCTTACTATTAGGATCTAAATAAGCTTTTATCGCATGGACATTGTTCATGGTAGAAAGATCAACATCTGTTTGTTTTTTATTATTTAAATCCTTTAAAATAACATTGGCAATTGCTCGCGCCTCTGCATCTGTAGGATCATTTTCCGGATTTTCAAAATCTCTTACTGACCAATCCCAATTTTCTGGATGAACCGGTTTTATATATTTTTCACAAAAATCTGTTACATCATTTTTCAAGCTTACCATGACATCATTTCTTTTGACATACACATCCTGATAAGCACCGCTTTTTGTTCCCATTTATTATTTTTATATTGAATTGAAACTACAAAAACGACACTTTACCGAAATAAATGTGTCGTTTTTATTTGTACTCTACTTATTGATACTTTTATTAAACTCTTGTTCTTCCACTGATAAGTGAAATAACAAATAAGACTAAAAATATAAAGAATAAAATTTTTGCTATACTAGCGGCTCCAGCGGCAATACCACCAAAACCAAATATTCCTGCGATAATCGCTAGAATAATAAATGTGACTGTCCAACGTAACATAATAATAGTTTTTTAGTTAATACTGATTTTTGATTTTGTTTATATGTAAGCTTTTCAAGAGATGCTTCAACTCTTTTCTCTTTTATGAACAAGGCGCTTCTAAATTTATTTCGTAACCTTGAATCAATTCTGAAAATGCTATTTCTGATTTTGTAAAATACTTTTTTGTACTTCGGCTTTTCTTTGCTCTATCAAAATATTTCTGAATAGAACCGTCTTCGTAAGTCGAAATTAAAAGCGGATGAACGTAGTAATCTTTGCAGACTTTTCTAGTATTTCCTAATGCTTCTGCCGTAATATCAAAAGCAGCAATTATATTGTGTTTAATTTCTTTTTCAACGGTCGTAATTCCCATTTCCATTAAACTTTCAAAAAAAATAATTGATGCTGCCCACGTCCTGAAATCTTTTGCACTAAAATATTCTCCTGAAATTTGGTGCAGATATTCATTTACGGCATGACTGTCTAATACTTTTCTTTCGCCATTTTTATCATAATATTTAAACACTTCATATCCTGGAATTTCCTCGCAACGACTTACTAATTTTACCAGTTTTTTATTTCTGGTTGTAATAGTGTGCTGTACTCCTTTTTTACCAACAAATTCAAAACGAAGCGAATTTTTATTGATATTGATGTGTCGTTTTCTCAAAGTCGAAAGTCCGTACGATTTATTGTCTTTGGCATACTTTTCGTTTCCAATTCTGATATGCGTCTCCTCCATCAACCGAATGACTAAAGCCGTTACCTTTTCTTTCGACCATTCTTTCTTTTCCAAATCAAGATCAACTTGTTTTCTGATTGATGGAAGTTTCGCACCAAATTCCGCTATTTTATAAAACTTAGTCTGATTTCGAAGCAGATTCCATTTTGGATGATAACGGTATTGCTTTCTGTTTTTTACGTCTGTACCAACCGCTTGTAAATGACCGTTTGTGATATCTGTAATACGAACATTTTCCCAAGCCGGCGGAAGCACTAAACTATTAATGCGTTTAATTTCATGTTTGCTTTTAACATTTTTTCCGTTTTTTTTATAAACGAAATTATCTCCTTCTTTACATCTTACAATAGTCAATTGATTATCATTTATATACTCCAAGTCTAGTTTTTCGATAACTAAATGTGGTGTTTTTATCAATTGATCCATTAAAACTTCTTTTCTTGCAGCATTCATGATATTTAATTTTTTATCACACTAATAATTCATTTTAAATTTTAATTATTTCTCAAAGAATCAATTAAGTCTTTCTTATTCATATAAGATCTTCCTTTTATACCGACTTTACTCGCCTGTTTTTGAAGTTCTTCTTTTGTCCATTCTTCGTAAGGTTTTGCCTTTCCTCCTTTTTCTCCTGCATTTGGTGTATTAGCGATACGTGCCGATTTTTCTTTGCTATATCCTTTTTTTACCAATGCCTCATACTTCTCTTCATTCTTGATTCTTGGATCTGGCATGATTTCAATTTTTTAAGGTTAACACCTTCGTCAATTTTTGTCGAAATCTGTTATGTCAAAGTTCATCAATAACTAAAAGTTTTCTGTTATAGAATTTTTGTTTGAAATTTCAATTTTTTAGGATGGGAATTGTGAAAGTGGGAATGTAAAATTGTTTTTGGCTTGTTATTAGTTGGTGGTTGCTTGGTTGATGTTGGTTGATGCTGAAGCAAAAAAAATCCCAATTCTATGAATAGGGATTTATGCTTAATCGATCTAATATCATTTTCTTTTCGGACTCATTATTAATCTTTTTTTCAAAATGCTTTTGAATCCAATTTTCGGCTTCTTGATAATTAGATTTATTTGAATAGAAAAATGCTAATAAATATTCAAATGAAATTATTCGTGTTCCAATATCGCGTGGTAGATTTTTAGTCATTGAAATTAAAGAGTTCAGATTTTGCTCTATCGTTTCGTTTTTACTGAACCATTCTTCAAGTCTTGGCAAATTAGCCTGCAGGACTTTGTCTAAATCAGAATTAAATTTATCTTCATTCACAGTACTGATAATGTCGGGATTAATTAATCTGTCATTGTTTAAACTTTCCTGACAACCATCTAGTCTATTAAAAAATAAAATTTTTGTTGATTTATTTGTTTTATGATTAATCCATTTTCCATTAGAAATAGTTGGAACAAAATCAAAACAATTTCCATAGGTAAAGGAACCTCTAAAACCTTTCAATACATTATATTCAATTACGTGCTTAATACCATGTTCGTTAAAGTCACTAAACCAAATGTATTTACCATTCCAATTTTTTAAACCTATTTCTGCAAATTTTGGTGTAACTTTTTCTGCAAAGATTTCCAATCTTTTTGACAACAAAACCTCATTGTGATTTTTTAAGTCATAATAGATTTCATTTATAATTTTACGTTGTTTGAAATATTTAATAATGTTTTTGAATATACTCATTCCTTAAATAATTTATATGGACTGGTTTCTGATTCATTTTAACCCATGAACTGTGATTTCAAATCACCAAAATTTATATTTTAAATTCTGATTTGGATTTGAAGTAAGTGCCTAAAATTAATTGATACTAAAATTATAAACAATATTGATTGTTTTCATTTTAGTTTTCCATTATCATCAATAAATTGAAATAAATAGTTATCATCTAAAACTTTACCTCCTATCCTAATAAAGGTTTCAAATTGACCTCGCCAATCTTCAGTATCATTTTCTTTTGATGTATCCCAACAAATTATTCCGACCATATTACTTTCCTCTAATTTATCTTTTATTACAATTCCAGATTCGTTATCCAACGATACTTTCATGCCAACTACAAAGCCATTTTCCATCTCGATAAGTTTTAAGCTAAAATAGAAATTTTACTACATCCAAATCCTATAACAATCCCTAAAAATCCTGTAAAATATTCTTACATCTTCTGGATAATTTTACATTATAACATTTAAACTATTAAAATAATGAAAAAGTTACTATTAGCCGGAAAAACTATATTGGGAGCAGGACTTCTTTTATTATGTCTTCAATCTTGTAAAAATGAAACGAAACAAGAAGATCCAAAAGAAGTTGCTGAAGATGCAAACGAAACTAAATTCGACTCAATTGACAGCAAAGAAGATGATTCTGAATTTTTAGTAGATCAGGCTGAGATTAATTTAGCTGAAATAGAACTTGGTAAATTGGCACAAACAAAAAGTACAAACGCTGAAGTGAAAAAATTTGGTAAAATGCTTGTAGATGAGCACACTAAAGCTGCTTCTGAAGTAAGTGCTTTAGCAAAAGCGAAAAACTTTACATTACCAACTTCTCTAACTGAAGACGGACAAGAGGAATACAACAAATTAAACGAAAAAACAGGTGCTGATTTCGATAAAAAATTCGCTGACATGATGATTGATGGTCACGAAAAAGCAATCAAAAAACTTGAAGATGCTACAAAAAATGCTCATGATCAAGATGTAAAAACTTGGGCATCTAACAATATTGCAGGTTTAACAGCGCATTTAGAACACGCTAAAATGCTAAAACAAAACCTAGACAAAAAGTAAAATAAATTTAATTGGTTATTATTTATTTTTAAAAACCCCTCAAGAGTTGAATTGCTTGAGGGGTTTTATTTTTTTAGTTGCTAAGATTCTGAGATGCTAAGGTTATAAGTTTTCTTTTAGGATCGTAAAATCTCAAACTTGTTTATTTTATACATTAAAGCAAAATTATCGCTTCTACATAAAACTTAGCAACTCAGAACCTTAGCAACTTAGCATCTTACTTCAAAGAAGCCATATCAATTACAAAACGGTATTTAATATCTCCTTTTAATAATCTTTCATAAGCGTCATTAACTTCATTTATGCCAATTAATTCGATATCTGCTGTAATATTATGCTCGGCGCAGAAATCTAGCATTTCCTGAGTTTCTGCAATTCCTCCGATTAATGAACCAGAAAAACTTCTTCTTCCTAAAATTAAACTGAAAGAAGTTACAGGAAGCGGATCCATTGGCGCTCCAACCAAAGTTAATGTTCCATCTACCTTTAATAAATTTAAATACGAATCGATATTGTGTTCTGCCGAAACGCAATCTAAAATAAAGTTTAGACTTCTGGCGTGTTGTGCCATTTGCGCCTCGTCTGTAGACAATACAACCTCATCTGCTCCTAGACGTTTTGCATCTTCAGTTTTAGATAAAGATGTCGTAAAAACTACTACGTGAGCGCCCATAGCTTTTGCAATTTTGATTCCCATGTGACCCAAACCACCGATACCTACAATTCCAACTTTCTGCCCAGGACCAACTTTCCAATGTTTTAAAGGTGAATAAGTTGTAATTCCAGCGCATAATAAAGGTGCTACTCCTGCAAGGTCTAATTTATCTGAAATATGCAATACAAAGCTTTCGTCAACTACAATACTTTCAGAATAACCTCCGTAAGTTTGTCCACCTAAGTGTTTATCAGGCGAATTAAAAGTTTGAATATTTCCCTCATCGCAGAATTGCTCTAAATCATTTTTACAATGTTCACATTCTCTACAAGAATCAACCAAACAACCTACTCCAGCCAACTCGCCGACTTTAAAGTTTTTTACATGATCTCCAATTTTCACAATTCTTCCCACAATTTCATGTCCAGGAACAATTGGATAAATCGTGCCATGCCATTCGTTTCTAGCCGAATGCAAATCAGAATGACAGATTCCGCAATACAAAATCTCGATTTCTACGTCATGTGCTAGTACTTCTCTTCTTTTAATATCTAATGTTTGTAAAGGTGCTTCGGCAGCTTCTGTACCAAAGGCTTTTATGTTTTTTGTTTCCATATTTTTTTGTTTGTTTTTTGTTTCAGGTTTAAAGTTTCAGGTTTCAGGTTAAAACTGTTGAGAAACTGGCGTAGAAAATCACACCTATTTATACTGAATTACAAATAGTTATATAAATTTCGATTATTTTAGTTATATCAAAAAATAATTCTACAGGAAAAAACTTAGAATCTCAGCAACTTAGAACCTTAGCGCCTTTAAATAAAAGAATAATACTCTTCATCGGTTACGCTTTCTAGCCACACTCCAAAACCTTTATCTACTTCTGTACTAATAGAAATGTGAGAATATTTTGTTTTTGGTGTTGCGCCGTACCAATGTTCTACGCCCGGTAAAACGGTGATTACTTTTCCTTTTTCGATCAGGTTAATTTGCCCGCCTCTTTCTTGGTAATATCCAACTCCATCTGTTACAATGATTAATTGCAGACTTGTATTACTGTGCCAATTGCTTCTTGCGTCGGGCTCAAAAGAAACGTCTTTGATAACGGTATTTTCAGGATGAATTTCGCTGGTCTGCTTCTTATATGACACTTCACCTGTCATATAAGTATTTGGAATTTTACCTTCTTCGGTTACTGCAGTGAAAAGTGTCGACATAATTTTCGTTGTTTTTTGGTTAATAATTTATCTTAAAAGTTGTTGAAAATCAGAACATCGAATCTCTTTTTAAAAGGAGATTTCATTTAAATTAATGCTTTAAAATTTTATATATTTTTTATGATCAAAATTTAAAACCAAACTGTAAAGCTGGAAATCGCCTTTGTGAAGTGTTATTTAGTCTTTTAAAAACTGATACAATGATTCGTTGTTTATTTCGGGACAAATGTAGTGCAATACTAAAATCCCGAAATAACAATATTCAAACAAAAAATTAAGAAAATGAAACAATTTACATTCGAAGCGATTTCGGAACCGTTCCTGTAAGTCTTTTAAAATAATTATTAAAGTAACTCGGATATTCAAATCCAAGCGAATAACCAATGTCCGAAATACTCCAATCGGTATGTTGCAATAAAGCTCTTGCTTCATTGATAATTCGCTCTGTAATATGAGCCGTCGTCGGTTTTCCTGTAACTTCTTTTACCGAACGGTTTAAGTGATTTACGTGAACCGAAAGACTTTGCGCGTAATCTTGTGGTGTTTTTAAAGCTAAAGGTTCGTTTTTGGTTTCTATAGGAAATTGTCTTTCCAATAATTCTAAAAACAAAGAAGTAATTCTAGAAGAGGCATTTTTATGTTTAAAGAAATTCTCTGATGGCTGCATTTTCATTGATTCATGAAGAATCAAGTTGACGTAACTTCGCATCAAATCGTCTTTAAAAACATAATCGGTTTCGTATTCTTTGATCATTTTCTGAAAAAGAGAATCTATAAAAACCTTTTGTTCAGCAGTTAAAGAAAAAATTGGTGTTCCGCCTATTTTAAACAAAGGCGATTCGTGAAGTGTTTCTGATCGATCTTTTGACCTTAGAAACTCTTCTGTAAATACACAGGCATAGCCTTCATATTCTTCTGAAACCGTTTCCCAAGAATATGGAATAATCGGATTTCCGAAAAATAGAATCGTACCGTCGGTTTCTATTCCACGGTCGGCGTATTGTATAATACTTTTGCTGGTATTGATACAGATTTTGTAAAAGTCTCTTCGGCTGTAAACGGGAACTTTACTGAAATCTCCGTTTATAGGATAAACTTTAAATCCTTTCATCTTCAAATCTGAAGTGAAGTCACAATTCTGAGTTTCTGTTTGAATATTCATTCTGCAAAGTTATGAAAATCAAACATTATTTTTTTTGTTTCAGGTTTAAAGTTTCAAGTTTGGATGTTTAACCGCAAAGAGCACAAAGTTTTTTCGCAAAGTTCGCAAAGATTTTATTTTGAAAGAATATGCGCGCAAAGTCGCTAAGACGGAAAGTTTTGTAATATTGTTTGTCATTTCGACCGAAGGGAGAAATCACACGCGGAATTCTACAAAGATTGGAATATGCATTATAGAGTTTCTAGTGTGATTTCTCCCTTCGGTCGAAATGAAAAAAATGAGATGAAAAACTACTTCACTACAATTCCCCCATTCTTCAATCCTTTCGCGGAAGCAGACAAAACAACTTCTTTCGCATTATCCTCTTTTTGAATAATAATCTGCGCATAACCATTAAAAAGCTTTCTTTTCCAAGGTTCTGCTGGTGTTATTACTTGAATAATTCCCGGGTCTGTGTTCATTACATCCCAATCTTTTATTTTTTGTAATGGCGTGGTTGCAATATGAATTGTATTTTTTCCTTCTTTTAAAATTGATGCATTCAAAATATATTTTTGAGGATCTTCTGCGCTTGCATTTACTTTGTTTCCATTAACAAAAACTACAGATTCTACTCCAATTTTCTTGTAAAAGAAACCCACCGTATTTGAAGCCGAATTATTTTTTAATTCAAAATCTCCTTTATAAATGTACGATGGCGCTTGTTTTTTGTAATCTCTATCTTTAAATGCTTCTGTCCAATCGTTTTCCGAATAATTTGGTAATTGCTGCGGCAAAGTTTCATTTGTTCCTTTTTGTTCCTTAAAATTAGTTATAGCAACCAAAGCAATGTCATCAATAAATCGATCGTTTTCTAACGAAGTTGGGTTACCATTTCCTACTCCTAAAATTTTTCCGCCTTTAATAGAAAACGTGATTTCATCATTTGAGGTTGGTACATGCAAACCATTTTTATCTTTAGTTTCAACTGTTACAACAGAAACATTTCCTTTTAAAACATTTTCTTTATCTAAGGATAATTTGATATTTTCTGCTTTTCCCGTTGTTTTTTGAACATCAGAAAGTATTTTTTTACCGTTTTTATATCCAACAGCTTCCAAAGTTCCCGGAACATAATTTACTTTCCATTCTAAATGTCCGTTTTGTTGCATTTTCTTTTTTCCTAAACTTTTTTTGTTCAAGAAAAGTTCTACTTCATCGCAATTGGAATACGCCCAAACATCGATTTCTTTGCCTTCCATTCCGCTCCAATTCCAATGTGGCAATATGTGCAAAGCGGGTTCTTTTCCCCACCAAGATTTTAGATAAAAAACATTGTCTTTCGGGAAACCGCAGACATCCATCATTCCGAAATAAGAAGTTACAGACGGCCAGCCATAGGGTGTGGGTTCACCGCGATAATCAAAACCTGTCCAGATAAACATTCCTGCCAAATAAGGTCGTTCTGCGTAGAATTTCCAGCCTTCTTCAATACTGTAAAAAGTGGGACGCGGTTTTTTATCGTAGGCACTTTGATAATGCTTAGCATCATTTGTAAAATAAATGCCGCGTGTTGCAAATGTCGAACCTTCTTCTGTTCCCATTCCGGGTTGTTGTTTGAACTGATTTCTGTGCGCATCAATATCGCCATTTCCAAGATAATTATAGCCCATAATCTCGACAACATCCGAAATTCCGCTTTTGAATCCGCTGCTGATTGCTACTGTTACAGGTCTTGTCGGATCGATACTTTTGCTAAAATCCTGCATGATATTGGTAATTCTTTCACCAGTGATTCCGCCTTCAATCTGCCATTCTTCATTTCCAACCGACCAGCAGAAAATACTTGGATGATTGCGATCACGTTCTATCATTCGCTGTACATCGTTTAAATGATAATCGTTGATTCCCATTAAACGAGTTTCGTCAATAACCAGCATTCCTAATTTATCGCAAGCGTCTAATAATTCAGGAGTTGGCGGATTGTGTGAACAACGATACGCATTCGAACCCATTTCTTTGAGTTTTTGAATTCTATAATACTGAATTTCATCTGGAAGCGCTGTTCCAATTCCGGCATGATCTTGATGATTGTTTGTTCCTTTTAATTTAACCGATTTTCCGTTAAGAAAAAAACCTTGCTCTGGATTGAATTCAATTGTTCTTATTCCGAAAGAAGTTTTATAACTGTCAATTATTTTTCCTTCGCTTTTAATTTCTGTAATTAATTGATACAAATTCGGAGAATCAAGATCCCACAAAAGCGGATTTTCTACACGTAATTTTGAACTGTAATTAAGAGTTTGATAAAATTCTGGAGCCAAAATACTTTCAGAAGAAACCGCAACTTGTTTGTTTTTATTATCTAAAATGGTCTGAATTACTTCAATTGAACCTTTATATTTTCCGTTGTTTTTAATTTTCACATCAGCTGTAACCGCTGCGTCATTTCCTGCCAATTCAGAAGTAACATAAGTTCCATTTTGAACTATGTGAATCGGATTTGTTTTCTGCAAATAAACATGTCGATAGATTCCAGCGCCTTCATAAAACCAGCCTTCTTCCATAGAAGCATCAACACGTACGGCGATTGTATTTTCTCCGCCATAATTAACATAAGCCGAAACATCGTATTCAAAACCATTATAACCGCTTTGTGCTGTTCCTAAATAAAATCCGTTGAAAAAGACTTTTGAATTTCTAAAAACACCATCAAATTTTAGAGAAATAATTTTCCCTAAATCCTCATTCGAAATATTGATTTTCTTTCTATACCAACCAATACTTTTTTCTGGATGATTTTTTCCTGCTGCTTTAAATCCGTGGCTGAAACTTGCGCTTTCGCTAAAGGGCTGTTCGACAATCCAATCGTGTGGCAAATCAAGTTTTCTCCAGGCGCGATCGTCAAAGTCTTTTGCGGCTGGTCCGTCGCCATAACCTGTTTTAGTTAAGTAAGAAAAATAACCTTCGGCATGACCGAAATCTTTTTTTGTATCGTACAAATGACCGAATGAAAACCGCCAGTCTTTATCAATTAAAATCAACTCTCTATTTGATTTATTTTGCGCGAAAACCTGAAACAAAAACAAGAGAAAAACAGACAAAATTATTCTTTGAGCAAAGGTGGTTTTCATAAGTGTGGTTGTTAGTAAATGGAATAGCGATAAAAATAACACTTTTACAACGGTATTGTCGATAGTATTTTATCAAAATCTGATAACTCATTAATTTTTAAAGTTCTAAAATTTCATTTAAAATTTAGAATGAATCTAATGGCTTCAAATTCAAAAATAATTTTCTTTTAATGTAACTTTATTTTAAAATCATAAAAAAACGAAGAAAATCATGAGTACTATTGTAAACGAAAATAGACTCCAAAGTAAATTTAAAACCCTCGATCATAAGATTAATGAGCTTAATGATCAGAAGATTATTGCTTTTTTTGAATCGTTAGGATTATTAGAAAGAAACGATGTCCCAAAAGACTTTTTGAATTGGGAAAACATACTAATTGTGGTTCCAAATCGACATGTTTCTCAGGAACTGAAATACTATAAATATGCCATTTCACGAATTTCATTTTTAACGAATCCTTATGCAGATCAAATACACATTTATGACCTGAAAGATTGGAAAAGCGCATCGGGAAACAAAACGCAGTTTCAGATTAGAGAAATGCTCAGAACGAGTTTTGGAGGTGTGAAGAAAGTTATTAAAGAGTCTTAAAAAGAATTAAAAATTTAGAATTAAAAATTAAAAGTCTGATCTTGGTGATTGGACTTTTTTGTTTTTAACCTCATTCTATTATTAATCAAGGACAAATTCTGCACTATTTATGTCTTCCTGAGCGAAGTCGAAGGACACGTAAGTAGCTCCGCATTGAACATACCATGCGCATATCCTTCGACTTCGCTCAGGAGGACAAACTGTAGCGGTTAAAAAAAATTATTTTGCTTCTAAAAGTTCTTTTATTTTATCCTCTAAAACCCTTCCATGAATATTTTTTGCTAAAATAATTCCGTTTTTATCAATCAAATAATTCAACGGGACAGATTGCAATTTATAGTCTGCAACAGCGGGCGACTGCCAATATTTAAGATCGCTGACATTTGTCCAAGGTAATTTTGCTTTCGTAATTGCAGCCGTCCACAACGCTTTTTTGGTATCCATAGAAACAGCGTAAATAGACAATCTATCTGGATATGCATTGTGCAATTTTAATAATGCCGGTTGCTCCTTAATGCATGGTCCGCACCATGACGCCCAAAAATCAACTAAAACCAAAGATCCTCTTAAAGAAGAAAGAGCTACATTTTCTCCTTTTGTATTTGGCAAATCGATTTCTGGAGCAATATCACCAACCTCTACGCCTACAACTTGTGCTTTTGAACTGGTAATTATACAACATAAAAATGCTGCGATGAGTAACGTTTTTTTCATGATTAAGTTTATTATTTGGGGGTTATTATCTCCAATGCACTTTTTGTCATCCTGAGGAACGAAGGATCGCAAACAAAATTCCTCAAAGTAATTCTCCAATCTTTGTCGAGCTACTCGTGTGATCTTTCGTTCCTCAAGATGACAAAACAATTTAAAGTTCATTGAGATTATTCTAAAAACAAATATAAATTTTCTTTAATAAAATCTCGTCTCAATTCAAAATTTGTCCTCCCCAATCACAAAATTATCCTAAATATTTTTTACTTAATTGGTATATCGGGAAAAGTCGATATATTTGCGCCATGGAAAATATAGAAATCTTTAAAGCATTATCTAATAAATCCAGATTACAAATGCTGGAGTGGCTCAAAGAACCTGAAATTAACTTTCCGGATCAGCTGCAACATGCAGGATTTGAGCATGGTGTGTGTGTTGGGCAGATTCAGGCGAAAGCTGGTTTAACACAATCAACAGTATCCGAATACCTATCTATTTTACAGCGCGCTGGTTTTATCGAAGCCAAACGTGTTGGACAATGGACTTATTATAAACGTAACGAAGGTGCCTTTGAAGCACTCAGTAAATTAATTCAATCTAATTTGTAAAATTACTATGAGTACAAACAACCTGTTTTCTCCATTTAACTTAAAGACGTTAAATCTGAAAAACCGAATCGTAATGGCGCCAATGACGCGCTCTTTTTCTCCTAACGGAGTTCCAACTGATGAAGTCGCAGCTTATTACCAAAAAAGAGCTGAAGGCGAAGTTGGTTTAATATTATCTGAAGGAACTGTAATCGACAGACCTTCATCATCTAATGATGCTAATGTACCGCATTTTCACGGAGATTTAGCTTTAAATGGATGGCAAAAAGTGATTGATGAAGTTCACGCTGCAGGCGGCGCAATGGGACCACAAATCTGGCACATGGGAATTATGGATAATCACCATTCTGGATGGGTTCCGCCAGTTCCATTTGAAGGTCCGTCTGGATTAAACCGTCCTGATTTTAGAAATGGTATTGCCATGTCTGAAAAAGATATTGAAGATACTATTCTTGCTTTTGGTAAAGCTGCCGCTGATGCTAAAAGATTGGGTTTTGATACAATTGAAATTCACGGTGCACACGGTTATTTAATTGACCAATTTTTTAATGTCGAAACCAATTTACGTGAAGATATTTATGGAGGAAAAACACTTCCAGAACGTAATCGTTTTGCTGTTGAAGTGGTAAAAGAAGTTAGAAAACAAGTTGGGAATGATTTCGCTGTAATCATGCGTTTTTCTCAATTTAAACCTTCTGATTATAATTATAAACTAGCAAAAAATCCGCAAGAATTAGAAGCTTGGCTTACGCCTCTTGTTGATGCCGGAGTTGATATTATTCACGCTTCTCAACGTCGTTTCTGGGAACCAGAATTTGAAGGTTCTGATTTGAACTTTGCAGGATGGGCTAAAAAAGTTACTGGAGCGCCAACAATTACAGTTGGTTCCGTTGGACTTTCTGGTGATTTCTTTGGTGCGTTTGCAGGAGAAAGTTCTGAGCCAACTTCTTTAGAGGAATTAAACAGACGTTTCGATAGAGGCGATTTTGATTTGGTTGCGGTTGGAAGACCTCTTTTATCTGATCCAAATTGGGTTGCTAAAATCAAAGCAGGAAAAACTGATGAATTAAAAGGTTTCACTAAAGAAGCTTTAGCAGAATTGGTGTTAGAATAAGTTTTTTTTAAGATACAAAGTTACAGAGTTTCAAAGAGACAAAGTTTTTGAAATACTAAAATAAGAAAGGGATAAACTTAATTGTTTATCCCTTTCTGCATTTGTAACTAACAAAATTACAAACTCTAAAAAAATCTTTATACAGTTGCTGACTTTTTATTCTGAAACTTTTTTACAAGCCAATTTCTTACTGGTTCATCGTATAATTTCAAACAAACAAATGCCATAATAATGCTGGCTATTAAAACACCAATTCCTTCTAAATATCCATCTTTCATCGAAACTTTATTATCTACAACCCAAGCTGTAAACCAATAAATTAGAGGATAATGAGTAATGTAAATTGGATACGAAATATCGCCTAAAGCTTTACAGATTTTAAGTGAGAATTCATTTTTGATCTCTCCTCCTGCTCCAATGGCAACAATTAGTGGGAAGATGAAAATAATACAAATTGATTCATAAATACCATTCATCCAAAGACTGTTTTCATCTCCAAATCTTGGTAAAGCCAAAACAATGGTGATTAAAATACTGCAGATCCAGAAAGCATTTTTTACATGAATTAATTTTCCTAAACGGCACAATAAAACTCCGGCAAAAAACGGAAATAATAATCTGGTGAAACCAACATTAAGCTGTTCCAAATTGAATGACCAACCACCGATTACATCTCCTTTTGGTCCGAAAACAGTATAATTAATTAACAGTCCGGCAAATATCAATACAAAAACTGATAGTACTTTATTCGAAAATTTACGAAAGATTAAGGCGTACAAGATATTTGCAATATATTCGAAAAAAAGTGACCATGCCGGACCATTTAAAGGATGCATTTCTGCCCAGCCTCTGATTTCTAATGATGGCGGAATTGGTAATAAAGTAAATCCAATTACCATTGTTAAAATGACTTTCCACACTTCCATTCCTCCAATCATTGGAAATAAAATATCTGAAGCTTGAAAATAATAAAATATGGCGCCAATAATCATTCCCATGATTACCATTGGCTGCAAACGGATTAATCTACGTTTGTAAAACTCCCATTGTGTCATATTTCCCCAGCGATCATCGTAGGCGTAAGCGACAACAAATCCGGATAAAAGGAAAAAGAAATCAACGGCAAGATAACCGTGATTTATAATTTGTACAAAACGATTTCCGCCAGAAAAAGCTTCAAAAATGTGAAAAGCAACAACTAAAATAGCGGCCACTCCGCGAAGTCCGTCGAGAATTTCGTAATGTCTTTTTGGTTTAATATTCATGATTTGTAGTTGATGGTTTATGGTTGATAGTTGGAATTTGGAATTTGGAATTTGGAATTTTTAATATTTGGAATTTAATCTAAATTAAACTAAAAACAAAGCTGCAAATTTTGACACTTGCAGCTTAACAAACCAACCAATTTTTAGAAATAAAAACTTATTTAAGTGAAAAGTTCACTTTAGATTTGATATTTGTTGAAGAAGCTCCAATAATTGCTTCAAAATCACCTGGTTCTGCAACCCATTCGTGTTTTTTATCGTCGAAGAAACTTAAAGCCGTTTTATCAATTGTAAACGTTACTGTTTTTTCTTCTCCCGCTTTAAGAGCTACTTTTTCAAATCCTTTCAATTCTTTTACCGGACGAGCTAAAGAAGATTTTACGTCAGTAATATACAATTGTACCACTTCAGATCCTTCTCTGTTTCCTGTATTTTTTACGTTGACTGAGAATGTAATTTTATCACCAGAATTCATTTGCTTTTTATCAGCAGTAACTTTTCCGTAAGCAAAAGTCGTATAGCTTAAACCGTGACCGAAAGAAAACAAAGGCTTTATTTTGTTTTTATCTACCCAACGGTATCCGACAAAAATTCCTTCATTATATTTTACCTCGTCTCCGCCTGGAAATTCGCCTAAAGCGTGTGCACCGTTATCGGCTAATTTTACCGGGAAGGTGAAAGATAATTTTCCAGAAGGATTTACATCTCCAACCAAAACATTTGCCAAAGCATTTCCAGCTTCAGTTCCTAAAAACCAACCTTGTACAACTCCTGGAACTTCTTTGATCCAAGGCATTGCTACAGCATTTCCAGAAATATTTACAAAAACAATGTTTTTATTTACTTTCGCTAATTCGCTGATTAATTTATCTTGACCGTAAGGCAATTCTAAATGTTTACGATCGTGTCCTTCGTCATCTTGATTTTCACTTTTGTTCAAACCTCCAATAAAAAGAACGATATCTGCATCTTTAGCTACTTTCAAAGCTTCTGCAGTTAATTCTGCTTGTGGACGTTTTTCCTCCAAACTTACTTTAGCGATAACGCCATTGTAATTACTTGTCGGATCTCCAACATAACCTCTTGCATACACAATTTCAGCTTCGTTTCCGATTCTTTTCTTTAAACCTTCAAGCGGTGTGATTTCGTATCTTGCTTTAAGCGAAGAACTTCCTCCACCAACTGTCATCATTTTGATAGCATTTTCTCCAATTACAGCAATCTTTTTAGTTTTAGAAAGATTGATTGGCAGAATATTATTGTTGTTTTGTAATAAAACAATTCCTTCTTCAGCGATTTTACGACCAGCAATAGCATGTTCCTCAGTTCCAAAAGATCCAAAAGGACGATTTCTATCCATTGTAGTTAAGAAAGATAAACGTAAAATACGACGTACTTTTTCGTCTAATTCTTTTGTTCCAATTTCTCCTTTTCTGATCATTTCAGAATATGGTTTTGCTAAATAATAGTTATCATAAGCATTGCTTGTTCCCCAAGAAAGTCCGTTTGTCCAAGAACCAAATTCCATATCCAAACCATTGTGAATGGCTTGTTTCGTATCGTTAACGCCACCCCAATCTGAAACTACAACTCCTTTGAAACCCCATTCTCCGCGAAGAATATCATTCAATAAATATTCGTTGTGGCAACATTGTTGTCCTTTGTATTTGTTGTAAGAACCCATAATCGCCCAAACTTCACCTTCTTGAACTGCTGCTTTAAAAGCCGGAAGATAAATTTCATACAATGCGCGATCATCAACAATTACGTTTACCGAATTACGATTGGTTTCTTGATTGTTTAAGGCGAAGTGTTTTACGCAAGCCGCTACTCCATTTGACTGAACTCCTTTAATATAAGGAACCACCATTTTGGCTGCCAAAAACGGATCTTCTCCCATATATTCGAAGTTACGACCGTTTAATGGACTTCTATAGATGTTTACTCCTGGACCTAATAATACGTTTTTGTTACGAAAACGAGCTTCTTCCCCAATAGATTTACCATATAAAGAAGACAATTCTTTGTTCCAAGTCGATGAAAGTGCAGTAAGCGCAGGAAAAGCAATACAAGAATCGTTTGTCCATCCTGCTTGATCCCATTCGTCCCATTTTACCTCTGTACGAATTCCGTGTGGTCCGTCAGTCATCCAGTTTTCTGGAATTCCAAGACGTTTTACACCGGGAGAACTAAATTTAGATTGCGCATGAATCATGGCGATTTTCTCCTCGGTTGTCATTCGCTTAAGCGCATCTTCAACACGCTCATTCATAGGCTTTTTATCGTCTAGATAAACTGGAACTTTTTCCTGGGCATTCATTCCCAATGAACTTAGTAAAAGTAAAACAACAATTGTTTTTACGTTTTTTAACATAACAGTAATTATTAAAGCATTAGTTATAATAAGAAAGTCTTTTTATGAGAAAAACTTTAATATCATTTTGTAAAACTAAAACGTTATCGTACAAGTTAGATTTTTAGATAGAAAAAAGTAGTGGTATAAAAAATCAAAATATTGAATTACAAATACTTAAATAAAAAATGACATCAAAAAAAGTAGTGGTTTTAAAATAAATATTTATGCTTTTAAGGACATTATACCAATTTTCATAACCATTTCTTCAAAATCATTTCTAGAAACCGCAGCCTTATTTCGAGCTCTTGTTCGGTAATTGTAAATTGTGCTTAAAGAGTATCGTAAAAACGCAGCAATCTTAACACTATCTGTAATTCCGAGTCTGATCAAAGCAAAGATTCTAAGTTCGGTATTCAATATTTCATTTTGCTTCAAAACTATTTGTTCTTCCGGAATAAGTAAAGCATTGAAATCTTTAACGAATGTTGGATACAAGTTTAAAAAGATAATATCGAAGTTTTTGTACAATTCTTCTAGTTCGTTATCAACCAAAGTAGTTGATTTTAATATTTTATAAATCTCATCAAACTGTTTTGCAGTTGCTTTTTTGTTTAGAATGATGCGGTAATTTTCTAATTTATTGATGTAAGCTGAACAAAGACTGAAGAAATGTGCAATATATTCTTCTTTAACTAAATTAGATTCAGACAATTGAAGGTTACTTTCCTGAAGCTGATTGTTTGTTTGTGTAATATCTTTGTTTAATTCTACTAATTTCTGACTCGTTTCATACAATTCTGATCGAATTCTCGAAACCTTTTTCATTTGTTTATAAACGTAAATAATCGCAACCAGTAGAAACAACGAAAGCAAACTAATGCAAAGCAAATAAATCTGTAATTCGCTTTTTCGCTGTGCTTCACGTTCCTGATAAACCGTATTAATGATTGAATACACTTCTGACATTAATAAAGTTCTAAACTGAACATTACAATAAAGTGCATCTTCAATTGCCGATTGTGTCAATTTATACGCCATATCAACATCGCCAATTTCATAAAAAACCAAAGCCAGTTCTTGCAAAGAAGCATTATCTTTATTGGCATTTTTAATATCTGAGGTGGCAGAAAGCGCGTAATATTTTTTTCTGGATTCTAAGTCATTCGTGGCTTCTGCAATTTTACCCAACAAATACGTAATCATTGCATATTGCGGATTTTCCTCTTTTGTTTTTTCCAATAAAGCTAATAATTGCTTTTTAGTATTGTCAAACTTTTTATTTAAAATATCTTGTTGAATTCTATTGATTTGATATTCTAAACTATTTGGATTTAAAACTGTTAGCAAAGAATCACGATATTTACCAATCTGTTTTCTGTATTCTAAACTGTAACTATTTGCCGCATAATGCTCAAAAAACTCTCTGTATGAAATATAATAATTGGGAAGCAATGAAGATTCTAAATTCTTTTTATTGATACTTTTCAAAATAGCTTCAGATTCGCGGTATTTTCCTGAAGAAGAAAAAAGTGTAACCAATTGTAATTGAGCTAAATGAAAGAGTTCTTTATTTTGAAGTTCTTCTGCAATATTTAAATTCTTTTTTACGTATTGAATTGCCGAATCTGTATTTAGTTTTTGATATTCAGCGTATAATGTCTTGTTATAATTATACTCTTGCTCTTTCGTAAGATTATCCGATTTTATTTTCTTGAAATTAAGAATTCGCTCTTCCTTAATCTTCACATAATGCTGTTTATTTCTAATCGCCTCATTTAGTTCTTTTAAAATACCATCGGTGTTTTCCAAGGCAAAAACTGGAAAGTTAATTATAATTAGAAACAGAAATAAGCAATAATTTTTCAAGACGATTTTATATAAAGGAATTACAAATATAACAAAGCGAAAATATAAAAAATGAATTATTTATATGTGGTTAGAATGTACCAAATTTGGATTCGATTTAGTATTATAATGTAAATAATCCAATTACAAATATTTTATTCTATAAATAAAATGATTTCGAACTAATTAAAACTAGATCGAAATCATTTATTAAAAAAGTATATTTTTAAACTAAATATTTGCCGCAATTGGTGCCGCCAAACAGCTTTCCGGAATGTCAAATGCATTTACTAAAGCAACTGCGTCTGGACGAATATCCCAACAAAGCTGATTTACTATTTTACGAACGGCTTTTGTTTTAACGGCTTCCATATAACCATCTTCCAAATACCAGGCTTTATTTTTTTCTATTTGCGAAAGTGCATACAATTGATTCAATTTCGTTAAAATAGCTTTTGATTGTTCATCTTCAATTGCATTAATTGCGATTTGAAATTGCTCTAAAACTATTCTTTCCAAATAAGCTTGCGCTACATCAATCATCTGATGCTGAACTACATTAAAAGCGTCGTAAGCTTCTAATCCTCCATCAACCAACTTTTTAATACGTCTTGCCGCAGAAGCTAAAATTGTTTTTTCTCTGTGAACGAATGCTTGAAGATGAAATTCTGCGTCTAATAAATGTTCGTCGTCTGTTCTTCGAGTGGCAATCGGATTTTTCTCTGAAAAAGCCGTTTTTGCATTTTCATACACATAGTTGATAATGCCAAGAGAACCCATTTCGCCAAATGCTTTTCTGAATTCTGCTAAACGATTTTTAGCCACTAATTGCATTAAAACCGTATTGTCTCCTTCAAATGTCGTATAAATTTCTGTGTCGTTTTTAAGCGCATCGATTCTGTTTTCAGACAAATAACCTTTTCCTCCGCACGCTTCTCTGCATTCTTGTAAAATATCTCTCGTGCTCCAAGTCGAGTACGATTTCATCCCTGCAGCAAGAGCTTCGATTTCCTGCATTTCGGCTTCAGTTTTGTTCAAGAATCTCTTTGTCAAATATTGAAGCGCAAAGTGAACGGCATAAGTTTTAGCCAAATGCGGCAACAATCTGCGCTGATGCATTCTATAGTTTAAAATTGGAACTTCAGAACCGCCTTCTGGACCGAATTGTCTTCTTTGGTCGCTGTAGCGAATGGCAATTGTTAATCCAGATTTAGCCGCAGCTAAAGCCGAACGCGGAATCCCGATTCTTCCTCCAACCAAAGTGCCCAACATGGTAAAAAATCGTCTATTATCACTCGGAATCGGACTTTCGAATTCGCCTTTATCATTCACAGAAGCAAAACGATCCAGCATATTTTCTTTTGGAATCACTACATTATCAAAACTAATTGTTCCGTTGTCCACGCCGTTTAATCCCATTTTATGACCGCAATCTCCAATTGTAACTCCGTCTAAAACGTTTCCATTTGGATCTCGTAACGGAACCACAAAAGCATTTACTCCATAATCGTGATTGTCAATAATTAATTTTGCAAAAACAGTCGCCATTTGTCCGTGAACGGCCGCGTTTCCAATATATTCCTTTTGAGCGTTTTTATTTGGTGTATGAATGGTAAAAGTCTGATCATTATGATTGTAAGTTGCTGTAGTTTCTAAACCTTTTACGTTCGATCCGTGATGTGTTTCGGTCATGGCAAAACAGCCCGGAAGTTTCAGCGAGCCAATATCTTTCAAATATTTAGCATAATGTTTTTCTGTTCCTAAAGATTGAACGCTCATTCCCCAAAGTCCGAATTGAACACCAAATTTAATTACCAAACTCAAATCGTGGTAACTTAGCGTTTCCATAATCGCAAAGTAATCTTCTACATTCCCTCCTCCTCCATGCTCTTTAGGATATGCCATGCTTCCTAAGTTTTCGTCGGCTAGAATTTTACACCATCTGTAAACGGTTTCCCTAAAAACATTAATATCTGTTGAAGTTTCATACGCAAATTCAGGTCGTGAAATAACCGATTTTACTTTTGAAATGATATCAGCTTCTTTTCCGTCTAAAATTTGAGTGATTTTTTGAATATCAAAACTGGCATTTGTATGAGAATCTGCCGTAAAAGTTCCCGCTTTTGTTATGAAGTTTTGAAGCGCTTCTTCGCCTAAAATTCCTAAATCATTTTCTAGTTTTTTAAAATCTGATTCCACTAAAGTTAAATCCAAATCTGGTCCGGAAAGTGCTTTTGCTATATCAAAAATCGACTTTATCGAAGAGGTGTCCTGAATACTGCTTTCGATATCCGATTTCCATTGTTTGAGTTCATTTCGCGAAGGCGGATTCGAAATATCAGCTTTAGAAATTAAATATGCCTTTTCTTCATCAGATAAACCATTCAGAGAATTGATAAATTCTTTTAAAGTCGCAAATTCTTTTTGTGTCAATAAATCATCTGACCACACTAAATAAAATAACGGAATAAAGGCTTGAAGTTTGGTATTTTTCATATCAATAGATTCGGGTTTGTATTCGTTTTTTGCCACAGATTACACTGATTAATGGATTTTTTTTGCCACGAATTACACGAATTTTCACTAATTTTTATTTCTTTAAATAATTCATTCAGATTCGTGTAATTCGTGGCAACATTTTTTCACACAAAAAAGTATAATCCTTTTAATCTTTGTAATCTGTGGCTGAACATTTTTTTTGCGTTAAAGCATAAAAAAAAACAGGAATGAAAAATACTCATTCCTGTTTAAACATCCTGTTAAGATTCTGATAATTTTCGATTTTAAACCAATAAAAAATATGAAAACTAATAATTAAGAACCCTTGGATATTGAGGTAAATTTCTGCTTTAAGGCAAAAATATGATGTGAATTAAAAACTAACACTGCAGCAAAAATAATTCCGTATGCTGTGATTTGTAAAGGCGTTATATTTTCTTTAAAAACAAAGGCTGCCAAACCGAATGCAATCATCGGATTGATGTTTAATAGCATTCCAACTGTCGAAGAATTGATTCCAGAAAGCGCATACAAATTCAGGAAAAGTGGTACAATAGTAAATATGATTGCGATTGTTTCGATACAGAAATAGAATTTAAATTCTGTTGGAACCGGTCCTCCATAACTTGGATAAAATGGTAATAAACACAACGCAGCCAATGTAATATGAAATGTCAAAACGATAAACTTGTCAAATCTTTTATTGGCACGCTGACTTACCAAATAAGCAGCATACGTAAGACCAATAATTATACTGAAAAACATATCCATTATATCGCTGTAAGAAAGCAAGACACAGCCAGAAATACTTAATCCGACAGAAAGCCATTGTGTTTTGAGCAGTTTTTCTTTCAATAAAAAATAAGCCAATAAAGTGGTTAAAATAGGGCAAACCAAATACGCCAAAGAAGCTGCTTTTACGCTGACGTGATTGACCACATAAATGAATGTAAACCAATTTCCCATTAAAAATGCACTTCCGCCAATATTCAACAAAACTGATTTTCTTTTTTCTAATTTTGATAAGGAATTAAAAATTTCGATAGTTTCTTTAATCTGTTTTCTTTTGAAAAGAAGAGCAATTAAAACCATCAAAATACCACAACTGAAAACACGAAAAAACAAAATATCCAATGATGGATAATCATGAATTGGTTTTAAAACCAAACTGAAAAGTCCCCATGTAATAAAGGCTGAAATCGCCGCGATATAATACTTTGTTGTTTTCACAAAAATTGCTTTTGAATTGTTTTATTTTGATGAAACAAATTTCTTAAAAATAAAACAGCAATACAGATACAGTTTTTGTAAATTGCACCATAACAGTTTTTATTTTTATATGAAAAATTCGAGTTATTTATATCTGCAATTTGCTGACCGAATTGAAAAACAAATCAAATCGGGCGTTTTAAATGTGGGCGACAAATTGCCTTCAATACGCGAAGTCTGCGCGGAAACCGGTTACAGTATGAGTACTGTAAGCAAAGCGTATTATGAAGTCGAAAGCCGTTCTCTAATTGAATCTAGACCACAATCTGGATATTATGTAAGCAATATTTCGGCAAGAATAATCGCCGAACCTTCTGCAAGTAAACCGTGTTTGAGTCTTGAAAATATTGAGCGTGAGGACTTAATTGATTTGGTTTACGGCGATATGCGTACGAAAGATGTGACGATGCTTTCGCTGGGTTTTCCTTCTAATGAATTACTTCCGATTGCCAAATTAAATAAAGGAATGGTTCAGGCAATGCGTCAATTACCTAATAGCGGAACGAGTTACGAGGAAATTCAGGGAAATAGTAATTTAAGAAAAGAAATTGCCCGTTGGTCGTTTACTTGGGGCGGCTCGCTGACTGAAGAAGATATTATCACAACTCCGGGTTGTATTTCGGCAATTTCAGATTGTTTGCTGACTTTAACAAAACCGGGAGATACTATTATTACTGAAAGTCCGGTTTATTTTGGCATTTTGCAATTGGCGAGATCTTTAGGTTTATATGTAATGGAACTTCCTACCAATATGACAACGGGAATTGAGTTGGAAGCTGTAAAAAAAACACTTTCCAGCAATAAAGTAAAAGCTTGCGTTTTAATGTCGAATTTCAGTAATCCTTCGGGAAGTATGATGCCGAATGAACACAAAAAAGAAATTGTGCGATTAATGGAGTTCTACAATGTTCCGTTAATTGAGGACGATATTCATGGCGATTTGTACTTCGGCACAAGCCGACCAACCAATTGTAAAACTTATGATGAAAGCGGGATTGTTTTATGCTGCAGTTCGGTTTCTAAAACTCTGGCGCCAGGTTATCGTGTGGGTTGGGTTTCTCCGGGAAAATTCAAAAAAGAGATTTTAAGAACAAAATTATATCATACCATTTCCAACTCTACTATTACGCACGAAGTGGTTGGTGATTTTTTGAAAAACGGCCGTTATGAAAATCACCTTAGAAAAATTCGTCAGATTTTAAATCGAAACTGCATCAATTACATCAATACCGTTTTAGAATCTTTTCCTCCGGGAACAAAAGTAAGTCAGCCTCAAGGCGGATTTTTCCTTTGGGTAGAATTGGATAAAAAAATAGATACCGCGGCTTTTTATCATTTAGCCTTAAAACATAATATTAGTATTGCGCCAGGCAGAATTTTCTCTTTTCAAAATCAATTTTCAAATTGTATGAGATTAAGTTTTGGACTTCCGTGGACAAATGAATTGCGGACTTCTATACAGACTTTAGGAAAACTGGCTGCTTCATAAAAACAGAAAAACCAGACTCTGACCGTCTGGTTTTTCCGTCTAATTCCAACATTTAAAGTAAACAAAGTAAGCGAATGCGAAACGCTTCTCTTTATCCAAAAGATTGTTTTAATCTCTTGTTGAATGGTATATTTTTTATTTTTAAAATTCTTTTAAAATATTAGGCAACACGTTTTATAGCGTTGCCTAACCAACAATCTAGTAACCAAAACCAAATTTATAGCACGAAATAAGCTTTCTTATCAACTTTCTTCGGCTCTTCATTTAAATCAAATTCTTTCAGAATATCAAATTCACTCTGATATTCATTTAGCATTTGCTTGATATTTCTTTCTATCGTATTTGCAATTGTCGTAACAGGAGTGTCAGTTGGTCTGTTTTCAAACGGATCTTGCAAGTGAATCGCCATTCTCTCGATCAAAAAGAAAGCGGCTCCGATTGCTGTAATCAGCGGAATGGCAAACCAACTTAACACACTTGTTAATCCGAAAGGTAATAACAATATGAATAAACATAGCGTCAGTCGAATGTACATGCTGTATGTTGTTGGAAAAATCGTGTTTTTAATTCGTTCACATTTTCCCATTTCATCACATAATCTTGACAACGTATTATCAATTTCAACTTGCTGATATACGTTTATTCTTTTTTCATTTTTTGCATTTTTCAAATCTCTCGCGTGCAGCATTAAAATTGCATTCGGAACGTTTTGATGATTTCTAATGTATTTTATCTCATCTTCGTTCATCAAACCTTCTAGTGGTTTTACGGCATCCTTATGTCGAAGTGACTGCCCTAAACTATAACACCATGCAATTTGTCTTTTAGCAAATTTTTCTTTGAATTCGCTCGCTTCAACAGAAAAATCAGGATCTTCATAAAATGTCAAAACCTGACGAATTAAGGTTCTCGAATCATTTACAACAGCGCCCCAAACGATTCTGGCTTCCCACCATCTGTCATAAGCCTGATTGGACTTAAAAGCTAATAATAGTGAAATAATTGTTCCAATCATGGTCGGAATGGCAATCGGGATATCTACAGGTAAAGTGATAAAATAATGATGAAATATTTCAAATAGCACGGTATAAGCTAATACTAACGCAATTTCTATTTTAATTTTCCCGAGAACGTACTTCATTGGTATTCTTTTCCTTAACAACATATATTCGGCTTTTAAATTAATTTTCTTTTTAAGAGGCTAAGATGCTAAGTTTCTAAGATGCTAAGAATTAAAAAGCTTAGAGACTTAGTGTCTTAGAAACTTAGAATCTCAGACTCTTAAACCATCTCTTCATACAATGAAAGCACAGGAAGTCCCAGTTTTTCATTGACATTTTCTTTTTTTGTTTTTTTGAATTTGATTTTTTCGCCTTTTCTGGTTTCTACCAACATATCTATATTATGTTTTGAAATGGCCTCAGATAAAAATGGAGCGACACTTTCGTAATCGTCTTCAAAACTGGCGGTCTGGCTCACAATTTCGAAAGAGAAATTAGCACTCAGAAATTCCTGTACATCTTTTACGTGAATATTTCTGCTTGAATTTTCTACATAAAGTGCTTTATGGAAAACTTCTTTATTAATTTCTGTGCTTAAATGCAGAATTGGGCATTTCTGATTTCCTGCCAATTGTACCAAATACTGATGGATTTTTTTGGTTTCTTTTTTATAAGAATAAGTCAGAATGACCAATTTTACAGCAAAAACTTCAATAAGACGCTTAAAAATGGGTGCTGAAAGTCCGTATTGATTGTGGACTTTTAATTTGATATTTGGAGTGTGATCAATAATATAACGGCAAGTTTCCAGAACTTCTTCCTGACTTTTGGTAAGTCCGGAACTCATTTCACGTAAAAAACTTGATGAAGAAAAAGTATCTGGTGCTTCTGAAACTAATACTAAAATAATTTCTGATTCCGAATTTTTAGATTGATTCACAGCAGATTTTACAGCCGAAATCGTATCATCTTTTAGAGTTGTAGGTATTAGAAAATTTTTCATAAGTATACTCCTTTAGTTTATACTTACAAAATAACGCTCAGTAAATTAGATGCTTATTAACCTAAAATTAGAATTTTCTAAAATTAGACATTAGATTTTTTAATGTTTAGCTTTTTAAAGATAATCGTAACGATTGTTCCTTTATTTTGTTCAGACTGAACTTGCAATTCTCCTTGGTGCATTCTAATAATTTTAGAAGCCAAAGGAAGTCCTAAACCGTAACCTATATATTTGGTTGCAATTTTCCCTCTAAAGAAAGGTTCATACAAATGCGGAATATCTTCTGGCGGAATTCCGATTCCGATATCGTTGATCGAAATTTTGATCATTTCTTCATTTGCCGAAAGATTTACAAATACTTCGTTGTTATCTGAATATTTTACACCATTGGTAATAATATTATTAATAGCCAACTCCAACAAAGGTCTGTTACAAGGAAGTAAAAGTAAGTTAGAATCTTCTGGTGCAAAATTTAGAATTATACTCACGCGATTATCCGGATAAATTTTATCCAAATCAGATTTTACATCCAGTAAAAGTTCGTCGATTCTGGCAATATCAGAAACCTGTTTTTGTCCGTCGTAACCGGTTTGCGTTAATTTTAGAAGACTTTCGGTTAGATTTCCAAGTTTAGAAGCCTGACTGTAAATATTTTGAAGGGATTCTACATATTCAGAAACTTCACGCTCTTTCAACAACATAATTTCCGATTCGGCAATAATAGTTGTAATGGGCGTTTTTAATTCGTGTGAAGCATTATTAATAAAGTTGGCCTGAATTTCGAAAGATGTTTCCAGACGATCCAACATATTATTAAAGGTATTCGTCAAATCTGAAATTTCATCTGAGTTTTTCACTTCAGGTAGACGATTATGAAGATTTGAAGCACTAATTCTCTTCACTTCTTTGGTAATTCTTGCAACAGGATTAATAACTCTTTTGGCTAAAAAACGTCCTAAGAGAAAGGCCAGAATCACAAAACCGATTCCGCCAAAAAGCATGATTTTAACAATATAAACTGTCGTATCTTTTCCTTTACGATCTCTGGCACCAACAATTACAATATATTTTTGAGCTCCTTCCTGAAAAATTTGTCCCAAGTAATATTTATTGTCTCTTTCAAAAGAATCTTTTCCCAACTTTAAAATATTGGTATAAAAACTATTAGGAAGATTTAAATTGGTATTATATTCAAAAGTATTATGACTGCGTATTTTTAATACATATTCTTCCTCTTCAATTAATTCTTCTAGACCATTTTTTTTAAGATTCTTGTAATATTTAATCTTTTCCGGATCCTTTTGAAAATGAATAGAAGAAACGATTTTTGATCTGTCATCTAAACGCTTTAAAAAGTGGTAACGATTGTTTTCCCTGAAAAGGAAAAATACAATGATACACAATAGCGAGGTACTAAAGGTAGAAAGAGCAACGTAATTAAAAGTAATCTTTTTTCTTATATCCATTTTATGGCTTTATAACATATCCCAAACCTTTCATGGTATGAATGAGTTTGGAATCGTAAGGCTTATCAATCTTTCTCCTTAAATACGTAATATATACATCGACAACATTGGTATTCATATCAAAATTAATATCCCAAACATTATCTAAAATCTGATCTCTGGATACAATTCTACCTGTATTTTTTGCTAAATAATACAAAAGTTTAAACTCTTTGGCAGTCAAAATAATGTTTTCTCCACCTCTTTTTACCGATTTTGCACGTCCGTTTATTTCTAAGTCGGCTATTGTAATCGTATCGATTTTCTCTGTTTCCTGATGCGCTCTTCTGTACAACGCATTTACTCTTGCATCTAATTCTCCAAATTTAAAGGGTTTAACCAAATAATCATCGGCGCCGGCGTTAAGCCCAGTTACAATGTTTTCTGAAGTTCCCAAAGCAGTTAAAAGCAAAATAGGCACAAAATTCTTGCTGGCACGAAGTCTTCTGCAGATTTCGATTCCGTTAATATCCGGAAGCATAACGTCTAAGATCACAACATCAAAAGTATAATTATGAATCATCTCTAAAGCTGTTTTACCATCCATAGCGACACTTACTTCATTATTATTTTCGGCAAATCCTTTTCTAAGAATAGACAATAGATTTGGTTCGTCTTCAACTATCAGTAATTTCATCTTGAGAAGTTTGTATATACAACAAAAATAAGGATTGAATATTTAAAATAGTACTTATTACGGATAGAAATTTTGATTTAATTATAAACAATTTCATCAAAGCATAAAAAAGCAGACCTTGCAGTCTGCTTTTTCTTATTTATTTAGGTATAAGGCTTTTAATTCTCAAATTTTGAAAAATTATTTTGTGATAAATTTTGGGTGAATCAAATTTTCTAAAGAATAAATTTCATCCCATTTTTCCTGAGTAATTAATTTTCGTTCTAAAACCGCAATTTGATGAACACTTTTATTTGTTTTTAAAGCTTCGCCGGCAATACTTGCACTTTCTTCATAGCCAATAATTGGATTCAATTGTGTTACGATTCCGATGCTATTCATAACCATATTATAGCAATGATCTACATTTGCTGTGATTCCGTTGATACATTTATCAATCAAAGTCTGAATAGCATTTGAAAGATAATCTAAAGAAGTAAACATCGCAAAAGCAATAACCGGTTCCATTACATTCAATTGCAATTGTCCCGCTTCTGCTGCCATTGTAACGGTTAAATCCTGACCAATTACATAAAAACAAGTCTGATTGACTACTTCTGGAATTACCGGATTTACTTTTCCGGGCATGATAGAAGAACCCGGCTGACGCGCCGGAAGATTGATTTCGTTAAGTCCGGTTCTCGGCCCAGAACTTAATAATCTTAAATCGTTACAGATTTTAGAAATTTTAACCGCAGAACGTTTTAAAGTTCCCATAATCTGAACATAAGCGCCTGTATCAACTGTTGCTTCGATTAAATCGGGAGAAAGCGTTAACGGAATTCCGACTTCTTCTGCCAAATATTTCACACAGATTTCAGGATAACCTTCTGGTGCATTTACTTTTGTTCCAATCGCCGTTGCTCCCATATTAATTTCCAACAATAATTCCTGTGCATTTTTTAAACGCTGAATATCCTCGCCAATTGTTGTGGCATAAGCTTTAAATTCCTGTCCCAAAGTCATCGGAACGGCATCTTGTAATTGCGTTCTTCCCATTTTTAAAACTTCCTTAAACTCCTCACCTTTTTTAGCAAAAGCAATTTCTAAACCCGCCAAAGTTTTAATGAAAGTTTCCATTTTCAAATACAAAGCAATTCTAAAAGCCGACGGATAAGCATCGTTTGTCGACTGCGAACAATTGACATGATTATTAGGATGCAGAAAACTGTATTCTCCTTTTTTATGACCAAGATATTCCAGTCCGATATTGGCAATAACTTCATTTGCATTCATATTTACAGAAGTTCCTGCGCCACCCTGAATTAAATCGCTGACAAATTCCTTATCAAATTTACCCGAAATAACCTGATCGCTTCCGTAACAAATGGCTTCTGCGATTTTAGGATCAATTGCATTACAATCTTTATTTGCCAATGCTGCAGCTTTCTTTACGTACCCTAAAGCTTTGATAAACAATGGTTCTTTTGAAATTGGAATTCCGGTAATATTGAAATTCTCTACCGCCCTGAAAGTCTGAATTCCGTAATATAAATGGTTTGGAATTTCTAATTCTCCCAGGAAATCATGCTCTTTTCTTGTTGCTTCCATATCTTGAAACTGATAAAATTTTGACTAAAAAATAAGTGTAAAGCTACATTAAATTTAATCTAAAACTTGCTAATATTTTTAAAATGATTTACGATTTTCATCGAAAATTCTACAGCAAATTAGTACCTTTTCAACCTCAAAACATTATCAAAATAATTTGAAAAAGGAAAGCGAATATTTTCTGGATAAAGAATACAATACGATTAATTACGCGAAAGACGATCTTAATTTTAAGGAATTCGAATGCTGTGTTTTTAATAATTGTAACTTCTCTGCCTGCACTTTTCTTGCCGTTACTTTTATCGACTGCGTTTTTAATGATTGTGTTTTTACTGACGCTAAAATTAATTATGTAGCTTTTAGAACTGCTACTTTCAACCGTTGCGAAATAAAGGAAGTAAACTTCGCCATGTGCGATAAATTGATATTTGAAATTGGTTTTAACGATTGTATTTTAGATTTTTCTAAGTTTTATACTCTAAAAATTAAAGGAACAGTTTTTTCCAATTGCAGTTTAATTGCTGTGGATTTTATGGCAACTGATCTTACAGGAGTTTTATTCGAAAACTGCGATTTGTACCGTGCAGAATTTAATAAAGCCATCGCCAATAAAACCGATTTTAAAACGAGTTATAATTACACTATTGATCCCTCTAAAACAAAATTAAAGAAAGCTGTTTTTTCTTTGAAAGAAGTGAAAGGGTTGCTGTTTACGCATGATATTGTTGTAAGCTAATCCATAACCAATTCTTAAACCTTATTCTATTATTTTTTTGTCTTTTAGTTACCATAACCAATTTACAATCATGGTACTTTTGCAAAAGATTTCAAACAACCTTATTAAACTGATATTAAGAACCTTTACGAACAAAAAAATATAGAATTCATGAAAAATAATTTTAAATTTACTTTACCCGATTTTCCAAATGACAATTTTGAATTTGAAAACAACATTTTTTCCGGTAAAGCCACACTAAGACAAAATGGAAATCCAGTTGAACAAACCAAAGAGAAAGGAAAACCTTTCTTAATTAAAAGAACTAATGGCGAAATTGCTAAAGCATTTCCTAAAACTAATTATCCTGATATATCCTCGCAGGTTTTAAATATAGAAGGCAAAAAATATCCAATGGCAAATAAATTAAAATGGTATGAATACCTAATTGGAGGCTTACCTATATTACTTGTATTTGGTGGGGGCGTTATTGGTGGCGCTATTGGCGGAGCATCGACTGTTGTTAATTATACATTTTTCAGAGAAAATGGTAGTACTTCAACAAAATACTTAAAAGTTATTGGATTAAACATAGCTTGCTTAATAATTTTCATGGTCCTCGCAGGCCTTCTTTATAAGTTAGTCAATTAACGAATAAAAGGTAAAAAAAGAGCTTTGAATAGTATTTCAAAGCTTTTTTTATTTAGGTTATAATGGATATTTATAATTTCTTTTCCATCACATAATCTTCCATCAAATATCCATTTCCAATTTCTATATCAACTGTTTCTTTAATGTCAAAACCTATTTTTTTGTAGAAATTCAGCGCTGTATTAAAACGGTTTACATTTAATATAAGTGTTTTCGAATGGTTTTCTGACGCCATTTTTCCGATTTCTTCAAAAACAATTTTACCATACCCTTTTCCTTGTGTTTCGGGTAAAAGATAGATTTTATGAATTTTTGTTACTGCTTCATTGTTATAATTATGCTCGATTCCGATAAAACCAATTATTGATTCTGAATCAGAAATCATATAAAATAATTGTTCTTTATTCTGAAATTGTTTTGAAAGCGCTTCATCAGAATAAATTAGATCTAACATATAATCTAATTGTTCTGAAGTTAAAATTTCGCCATACGTTATTGGCCATGTAATATTTGTAATCTCTTGGATTTTAGCAATATCTTCAATTGATGCTTGGGTAATTTGAATCATATTTATTTTGTAAAAACTTGATTTTCTTGTTCGCTTACGCGGATGAAAGTCGTTCGTTTAGTTAATTCTTTTAATCTTGAAGCTCCGACATACGTACAAGTGCTTCTTATTCCGCCTAAAATATCTAAAACAGTATAAATCACGTCTCCTTTAAACGGAACCTGAACTGTTTTTCCTTCACTTGCTCTATATTCTGCAACGCCTCCAGCATGTTTGTCCATCGCCGTTTTGGAACTCATTCCATAAAATTGTTTGAATTTTTTTCCATTTACTTCAATTAATTCTCCACCGCTTTCGGTATGTCCAGCAAGCATTCCGCCTAACATTACAAAATCAGCACCGGCGCCAAAAGCTTTTGCAACATCGCCCGGAGTCGTGCAACCGCCGTCGCTTATTATGTGTCCACCTAATCCGTGTGCGGCATCGGCACATTCTATAATTGCAGATAATTGCGGATAACCAACACCTGTTTTTACACGAGTTGTACAAACAGAACCCGGTCCAATTCCGACTTTTACTATATCGGCACCAGCCAAAAGTAATTCTTCGGTCATTTCGCCAGTAACTACATTTCCTGCATGATGATTTTATCAGGATATTGTTTCCGGGTTTTCTTTAAAAACTGAACAAAATGTTCTGAATAGCCGTTTGCAACATCAATACAAATAAATTTAAGTAAAGGATTTGCAGTAATTATTTGTCCAATTTTTTCAAAATCATCTTTTCCTGTTCCTGTGCTTACAGCGATATAATCGTAAAAAGTCGATGATACATTTTTTAGAAAATTATTCCATTCTTCTAAAGTGTAATGTTTATGAATGGCAGTGAAAAGTTTTTCTTTTGCCAAAATCTGAACCATTTCAAAAGTTCCAACCGTGTCCATATTGGCGCCCATAATTGGGATTCCCGTCCAGATTGCTGTGCTGTGCAAGAATTTAAAATTTTGTTCTAAAGAAACTTCCGATCTGCTTTTTAATGTTGATCTTTTTGGTCTAAACATTACATCTTTAAAACCTAATTTGAGGTCCATTTCTATTCTCATAATTCGAGATTTTGGTTACTCTCAAATGTAAGGAATTTTAGATTTTAGATGGCAGATTTTGGATTATAAAAACTTAAAATATTGAACGCGGATAAAACGGATTCGCTTTCGCGAAAACGCTGATAAAAACGGATTTTTTATTTTATCAAAATTTACAAACTTTCAAATTGGAACGCGTTTCAACTTCGCTCAAAGTGACAAACTTGAAACTTGACAAATTTCAACTATTAAAAATGCGTTCAACTTCGCTCAAAGTGACAAACTTGAAACTTGAAACCTTAAACTTTAAACAAAGAAAAAAACTGAAAACTGTGACTGCGACTGAAAACTAAAACCTACCCGTGAATAGTCTCTCCTTTTCCGTAATTGGTAATGATAGATTCTTCAAATTCTAACCATTCTCTCCAGCGTTTTTCAACGTCGATTCCGACTCCGTATTTACGGGCGTATGTGATGAACGTGGTGTAATGGCCTGCTTCGCTTTCCATTAATTCTCTGTAGAAAACAGCTAATTCTTCGTCTTTTATATTTTCAGAAAGTACTTTAAAACGCTCGCAGCTTCGAGCTTCGATCATGGCTGAAAATAATAATCTTTCAACAAGACCCGAAACACGGCTTCCGTCTCCGCTTTTCTTCATATATAAATACAATTCATTTACGTAATCGTCTTTCCGCTCACGTCCTAATTTCAATCCTCTTTTGATGATGATGTTATGAACTTGCTCAAAATGATCGATTTCTTCTTTGGCTAAGGCCAATAAATCTTTTACCAAATCCTGATGTTCAGAGTTATTCGTAATAATTGTAATCGCGTTTGTTGCTGCTTTTTGTTCGCACCAAGCGTGATCTGTCAAGATTTCTTCGATGTTTTTCTCAACAATATTAACCCATCTTGGGTCGGTTGGCAATTGTAATCTTAGTACGCCCATATTTTTTTGTTTGTTTTGTTTTATTTCAAGTTTCACGTTTCACGTTTCAAGTTGATGAAAACGAAAAAAGTTTAAAGCCTTGTAACACGTTTGTTTCCGCATTACAAAACTTTAAACTTGAAACCTTAAACTTTAAACTAATTTAGTACGCGAAGATTGGTCTTTCGCTCATTAATTCGTTTACTTCTTCAGCAACTTCTTCGATAAGATCTTCGTTGGTGTGATCTGTAAGAACTTTATCGATTAAAGCTACGATCGTTTCCATATCTTTTTCAACTAAACCACGAGTTGTGATTGCAGCTGTTCCAACACGAATTCCAGACGTAACAAATGGTGATTTATCGTCAAAAGGAACCATGTTTTTGTTTACTGTAATTTCAGCTTTTACTAATGCATTTTCAGCTTCTTTACCAGAAATATTTTTATTTCTTAAGTCAATAAGCATCATGTGGTTATCAGTTCCGCCAGAGATAATGTTATAACCTCTTTTTACAAAAGCATCAGCCATTGCATTTGCATTTTTCTGCAATTGCATTGCGTATGTAAAGAACTCATCTTTAAGTGCTTCACCAAAAGCAACTGCTTTAGCAGCGATGATGTGCATTAAAGGCCCACCTTGATTTCCAGGGAAAACAGCTAAGTCTAATAATGAAGACATCATTCTGATTTCTCCTTTTGGAGTTTTTAAACCTTGTGGATTTTCAAAATCTTTCCCCATCAAGATCAAACCTCCACGTGGTCCACGTAAAGTTTTGTGTGTTGTTGTAGAAACAATATGACAATGTGGAATTGGATCGTTTAATAATCCTTTTGCGATTAAACCTGCAGGGTGAGAAATATCAGCAAATAAGATTGCTCCTACGCTGTCTGCAATTTGTCTGAAACGAGCAAAATCCATATCGCGAGAATAAGCCGAAGCTCCAGCGATGATTAATTTTGGCTGTTCTTTAGTTGCAATTTCTTGAATTTTATCATAATCTAAACGACCAGTTTCAGCATCTACACCGTAAAAAACCGGACGGTATAAACGACCTGAGAAGTTTACTGGAGAACCGTGTGTTAAGTGACCTCCGTGAGATAAATCGAAACCTAAAATAGTATCACCAGGATTTAAACAAGCGTGGTAAACTGCTGTATTTGCCTGAGAACCTGAGTGAGGCTGTACGTTTGCATATTCAGCGCCAAATAATTCTTTAGCTCTGTCAATAGCAATTTGCTCGATAACGTCAACTACTTCGCAACCGCCGTAGTATCTTTTGCCAGGATAACCCTCAGCATATTTATTAGTCAAAACAGACCCAGCTGCTTCCATTACTTCATCACTTACAAAATTCTCTGAAGCGATAAGCTCAAGTCCGTGAATTTGTCTTTCTTTTTCTTCTTGGATAAGATCAAAAATTTGTTCGTCGCGTTGCATTTCTTTGTTTTTCGTTAATTTCACGCAAAAATACAAAAAAACGTTTGTTAAACTGCTAGATTATGATATATTTGACATACAATTTTTCAACAAATAATTAACATTACACATGCCTATAACCGCCAACGATACCAGTAGAAAATCATGGTTAGAAGTTCCAGAACATAGCGACTTCCCTATTCAGAATATTCCTTTTGGCGTGTTTCTTACCAAAGAAAATGTCGTTACAGTAGGAACGCGAATTGGCGATTATGCTATTGATTTAGGGGCTTTACAACAACTAAACTATTTTGAAGGAATAGAATTAACCGACGATATGTTTATGCAGGATACGCTAAATGATTTTATTTCTGATGGAAAAAAAACATGGCGCCTGGTTCGAAATCGTATCGCTGAGATTTTTGACGAAACCAATCCGCAGCTAAGAGATACAACAAAACACCGAGATATTGTTATATTTAAAATCGAAGATGTAGAAATGCAATTACCGGTTTTAATTGGTGATTACACCGACTTTTATTCAAGCAAAGAACATGCTACAAACGTAGGGAAAATGTTCCGCGATCCAGAAAATGCTTTGTTGCCAAACTGGCTTCATATTCCAGTGGGGTATCACGGTAGAAGTTCTACGATTGTTCCGTCTGGAATTCCGGTTCACCGACCAATGGGACAAACTTTGCCTGCCGGCGAAAAATATCCAGTATTCGGACCTTCACGTTTAGTAGATTTTGAATTGGAAACTGCTTTTATTACGACTGATGTCAATGTAATGGGAGAAAACATCCCGACTTACGAGGCTGAAGATTATATTTTCGGAATGGTATTATTGAATGACTGGAGCGCGCGCGATATCCAGAAATGGGAATATGTGCCACTTGGACCGTTCTTAGCCAAAAACTTTGCAACTTCAATTTCGCCTTGGATTGTAACGATGGATGCTTTGGAACCTTTTAGAACAAAAGGGCCAAAACAAGATCCTTCGCCACTTCCTTATTTACAGACAAAAGGAAAAAAGGCATTTGATATTCATTTAGAAGTTTCTATAAAACCTGAAGATCAGGAAGAAACTGTGGTTTCAAAATCAAATTTCAAATATTTATATTGGTCAATGAGTCAGCAATTGGCGCATCATACTTCAAACGGATGCCGCGTAAATTCTGGTGACATGATGGGTTCTGGGACTATTTCTGGACCAACTCCAGATAGTTTTGGTTCTATGTTAGAATTAACTTGGGGCGGTAAAAATCCGTTGACCATGAAAGATGGAACTGAACGTAAATTTATCGAAGATAATGATACGGTAATTATGAGAGGTTTCTGCGAAAATGCGGAAGTTCGAATTGGATTTGGAGAGGTTGCAAGTCAATTGTTACCACCTTTTATTAGACCATGAAGAGAAAATAGTATACATTAAATAAAAAGCTTGTTAGAATAAAACTAACAAGCTTTTTTATTTTAGAATTATCTAGGCTTTATTTCACGCAGATTTAAAAAGATTTAAGCTGATCATGCTGATTATTTAATATGAAATTATTAAAAAAAATCTGCTTAGATCTGTAAAATCTGCGTGAAACAAATATTCCGAAAGAGTCATTTACTCCAAAATCACATTCACCCAAACTAAACGATGATCAGAACTTGATTCTCTTTTTTCTACTAGTGTTGACATGGGCTCTCCTTTTGCAGGCCAGAAAACACCGCTGTTGATGTACTTAAAACCAAGTTTAGAAGGCAATACGTAATCAGCACGCATTCTCCAAAATGCAGTATGGTTAATTCCAAATGGGTTTTTAGGACTAAATTCTTCGCCACCTTTACTGGCTGGCGTGAAATCGCTGTTTACTTTAGGATGATCCAATAAAGATTTTATACCTTCCGCTATAGCATTTCCTTCAACTGGTGAAGCATTTTGATCACCTAAAATAACAAACGAAGAATTTGCAGACAAACCTCCTTTTACACCTTTATCATCATAAATATAGGAAGCGTCATTTTCAGAAATGTAGTCTTTCCAGAATCTAATTTCATCATGATTTCTTTTACCGTTACGGTCTTCTGCTCCGTCAAAAGAAGGTGGTGTTGGATGACTGGCTAAAATATGAACAGTTTTAGCACCAATCTGAACAGGAACGTCCCAGTGAGATTTTGAAGATAATGAAAATTGCTTCCATGCTTTCTTGCTATACCAATCTGATCCATCGGCTTTTTTAGTAAGCAAAGCTCCTGGCATATCTTTCCATTTAAAATTTTGAAAAGTGCGCACCGCATTAGCATCAATAGGATATTTTGACAAAAGCATCATTCCATATTGCCCAGGATACAAACCAAATCCCCATGCATCACTTCCAAAATTTTCTAACTTTCCATCATTGTTCAAATCGTAAGGACTTGGCTGGCCCGTATTCACTGTTGAATAATAGTAGTAAGGATAATCGATTGCTACTGCTCCACTCTGGCTAACATTCAAATAATTTTTAATAAACGCCTTCACACCAAGTTCAGGATCTTTAATGTAATCAAATTCGTTTAGCAGAATAACGTCTGGTCTAACGGTTTGAATAATTTGTGCAATATTTTTGATTTGAGCGTTATTTCCAGCACTAAGCTGATTAATCAAAAGCTGCTCTGATTTTCCCATTGCACCTTTTGGAGAATAATTATCAGATTCCATGCTTACATTATAAGTCGCAAATGTAAGTTCAATTTTATTTTGTGAATCTGATTGTGAAAAAATAGCTCCCGAAGAGAGCGCTAAGAGGATAAAAAATATTTTATTCATATGGAAATTAATGTGCATTTCTGCATTTTTTACTGCGCGAATATAAGTTAGGTTATCAGGATTGGCGGCCGTTTGCATGTTAAATATATGTCAATAAAAAAGCTGTTACTAAAAGTGACAGCTTTTTTTATATAAGAATTTCTCTGTTTTTAGACAGGAATTTGTTGACTCAAACAATGCAAAGTTCCAAATCCCCAGATAAAATCAATACAGCTTATTCCGATCACTTCTCTGTCAGGAAAACATTCTGATAGTATATTCAAAGCTACACGATCGTTACTGTCGTTGAATGTTGGTACTAAAACACAATTATTCAAAATCAAGAAGTTAGCATAACTTGCAGGTAAACGCAAATCTTCAAAATCAACACGTTTTGGCATTGGTAATGATACAATTACCGGCGATTTTCCGTTTTCTAATTTTGCATTTTGCAAACGTTTCAAATTATCCTGTAAAGGTTTGTAGTTAGAATCGTTTTTATCTGTTTCTACAATTGTTACTATCGTATCTTCATTTACAAATCGGCACAAATCGTCAATGTGTCCGTGAGTATCGTCGCCTTCAATTCCGTCTCCCAACCAAATTACATTGGTCACTCCAAGATATTCTTTAAAAACCGCTTCGTAATCTTCTTTGGTAAAACCAGGATTTCTAACTTGGATTGTCGGATGCATCAAACATTCTTCAGAAGTAAGTAATGTCCCTTTTCCGTTTACATCAATGGCTCCACCTTCTACAATTACTGGTTTTCCTTTGTACGTAACTTGCGTTAGCGGCACATCTAAAAAATCAGCGATTTTACCTGGAACAAATTTGTCTAACTGATAGTTTTTATATTTTGCCCAACCATTAAAATTAAAGTTTAAAGCTTCTCTTTTAGAACCATTTTTTACAACAATAGGTCCCGAATCACGCATCCAGCTTCTATTTGTTTTGTGAATAATAAAAGAAACGTTTTCCGTTTTTACACGCGCTCTTTCAAGCATGTCAGCAACTTTTTCTTTTAGTTTTTCATCGGCTACAACCAAAAAAACAGTTTCAAAAGTGGCTACTTTTTTTATAAATTCTACGAAAGCCCATTGAACAGCATCGTACTTTCCTGGCCAATCGTTACCATTATGCGGAAAACACAATACAATTCCTTGTTGTTTTTCCCACTCTGCTGGAAATCTTCTATTATTTGTTGACATAAATTCGTTCTAATTTAGAAAGTGCAAAGATAAGCATTCATTAGGATTATAAAACATTTCAATAGAATTCGTCCCTAATTTTCACCAAAACACACAATAGAATTTAAGTTAAAGATTTCATAATGCATCCTTAATATCAAACACAAAGCACCGAATTACTTTTGCCAAAACTAAAAACTAACACATGAAAAAATTATCTATCTCATTATTAGCAGCTCTTGCGATCTTAGCGGGCTGTAATAATAATGATGACAATACCAATGAACCAGAAGTAGTTGTAAATGAAAATCCTGGATCTTTTAAAGAAATTGGTTCTATTAAAATTGGCGGAGAAGCTGCTGCAGAAATTTCGGCTTACTGCGAAAAGACAAAAAGACTCTTTACAGTGAACAACAGCGGTGTTAACCAAATCGACATTATAGATATTACTGATCCTACAAAGCCTACGATCGTTGGAAAAATTGATTTAACAGCATACGAAGGCGCAGCAAATAGTGTTTCTGTATTTGACGGAAAATTGGCTGTCGCTTTAGAATCTACTGCGAACAAACAAGGAAGCGGAAAAGTTGTTGTTTTTAATACTTCAGATTACAGCTTAATCAAACAAGTTACTGTTGGAGCTTTACCGGATATGATTACTTTTTCTCCTGATGGAAAATTTATCATGACTGCTAATGAAGGTGAACCAAATACGGATTATTCTCAAGATCCAAATGGTACGGTTTCTATCATCGAAACCAGTACTTATGCTGTAACAACTTTAGATTTCAGTTCATTTGCTAATCAAGCAGCAGCTTTAGCTAAAGATGGTTTTAGAGTTTCGAAAGCAGCAAAAAGCTTTGCTCAGGATATTGAACCAGAATACGTTACAATTTCAGATGATTCTAAAACTGCTTGGGTAACTTTACAGGAAAATAATGGTGTTGCAAAAGTTGATTTGACTTCTAAAACGATTACTGCTATTTTTCCTTTAGGTTTAAAAGATTTTAATACTGTTGAAAATGCGATTGATGTTAGCGACAGCGACGATAAAATTGCTTTCAATCCATGGAAAGTAAAAGGTGTTTATATGCCAGATGCTATTAGTCATTACACTGTAAATAATGTCCCTTATTTCGTTACCGCAAACGAAGGTGATGCAAGAGAATATACAGCTAATACAGATATCAAACGTATGAAGACTTTCAAACTTGATCCAACTGTTTTTCCTGACGCAGCTGCATTAAAATTAGATCCTAGTATGGGAAGATTAAATATTGTTGCTGATATGGGAGATACTGACGGAGACGGAGACTTAGACGAGATGGTAAGTTTTGGAGCTAGATCATTCTCGATCTGGAACGGAAACACTGGAAAAATTGTTTACGACAGTAAAAATGATGTTGACAAGAAAACAAATGAGTTAGGAACATACGACGATAAAAGAAGTGACGATAAAGGTTCTGAACCAGAAGCTGTCGTTGCTGCAAAAATGGGAAATCAAAACATTATTTTTGTTGGTTTAGAAAGATCAGATGCCTTTATGGTTTATGATGCGACAAATCCGACTTCTCCACAATACCTACAAACAGTAAAAACCGGTGATGCTCCAGAAGGTTTGTTGTTTATTCCAGCATCAAAAAGTCCTAACAAAAGAAGCTTATTAGTCGTAAGCAGTGAAGGTGATGGAACTGTTAAAATCTTCCAACCAGACCTGAAATAATATATTTTCGGTATATCAAAAAAGAGCAAAATGTGAATTTTGCTCTTTTTTTTACTTTCTATTGTGCTTATTTTAACGTATTTACACAATTAAAAGCCAAAATATGGGAATTATGTAAGTAACAATACAACACTTTCTACGCATACACGTCCTAATTTTGCTCCTGAGTTTAAAATAAAAACAATTTAATTTATTGATATCATGAAAAAGAAATTAGTATCAGCCTCATTATTATTACTATCACTAGCAGCAGGTGCACAAAATATGGCACCGACTTCTACAAAGCCAAGTACAGAACAAGAATACAATAAATGGTCTCTTGAACTTAATGGTGGTGTTAATAAGCCTACCAGAACACTGACTCCAGGTTATACGACAGAAACTGCGAACTTTTTTCACGGTGATTTAGGGGTAAGATATATGTTTAATCCAAAATTTGGTTTAAAATTAGATGTTGGATACGATCAATTTAAAGAGAAAAAAAATACTCCAGATTTTGAAAGCCGCTACGTTAGAGCAAGTTTACAAGGAGTTGTGAACGTTGGACGTGCTTTAAACTTTGAAACTTGGACAAACACAATTGGACTTTTAGCTCATGGTGGTTTTGGAGTTTCTCAAATTAGTACTGAAACTGGATTTGGTGGACAAGATTATATGGCTCACGGAATCGCTGGTTTAACAGGACAAATCAGATTAAGCAACAGAGTAGCTTTAACTGGAGATTTAACAGGTATTGTTAACGGAAGACAAAACTGGAACTTCGACGGAATGGGTAATACAACAACTGGATCTTTTGACGGTGTTTTATTAAATGCTTCTGTTGGTTTAACTTTCTACCTAGGTAAACAAACAAAACATGCTGACTGGGTTGGTGAAGAAGATAGAATTACAGAATTGGAAAAAAGAGTGGACTTAATCGAAACTGGTCTTATTGACACTGACAAAGATGGTGTTGCTGATTTATACGATTTAGAACCAAATACTGTTTCTGGAGTTGCTGTTAACACAAAAGGACAATCGATTGATACAAATCAAAATGGTGTGCCAGACGAGTTAGAAAGCTATTTAGATAAAACTTATGAGAAAAAAGGAGCTGGATCTGCTACAAACAATACTGTTGAGGAATTAATTAACGGTGGTTATGTAAATGTTTACTTCGATTTCAATTCGTCTAAACCTACAAACGCTTCTTTATCTGGTGTTGATTTCTTAGTGAAATACTTGAAAAACAATCCAGGGAAATCTGCTGACATTATCGGATACTCTGATGAAATCGGAAACTCAGATTACAACACTGAATTGTCTAGAAAAAGAGCTGAAGCTGTTAAAAACGTAGCAGTAAACGCTGGAATCGACGCTTCAAGATTGAATGTAGTTGCAAACGGTGAAGATACTTCTGTGAACAAAAATTCTAAAGAAGCTCGTCAAATCGTGAGAAGAGTTACTTTCAAAGTGAAATAAATCTTAGTTTAATATATTTTCAGAAAGCGGTTTCAAAATTTGAAACCGCTTTTTTTTGTTTAAAAAATCTCAAGAGAAGTAAAATATTATGGGACTTGAACAATACAAATAAAAGCTGAGTGAAATATAATTCATGAATATGTCGCTCCGCTGGAGCTTTTGATTACATGTGTCTTCTTTTTCTATAAATATTTTGCTTCTCTGAAGCGCAAAAAATAGATTTTCTTCTGTAGACAGCTATCTCAAATTTTATAAATACAGAGTTCCAGAGTAGATAAATATTTATAGATTCTAACAAACAAAAGAAAAAAACTCCAGAGGAGTAAAATATTTATAGAATTTCAATAGTAGGAATTAAGAAAGCTCCAGCGGAGCGACATATATAAATATGCATTTTTTTATATAAATATTTCTCTGAAGCGCATAAAAAAAGAGCTGCCTACAGACAGCTCTTTCAAAATATTTATAGATAAATTTAATTATTTATCAATTGCTCTTTTTGTAATATCACCAAAAGCATCAATTCTTCTATCTCTAAAGAATGGCCAGTTCTGACGAACGTTTTCTTGTAAATCTAAATCAACCTCAGCAATTAAGATTTCTTCTTTATCATGAGAAGCTTGCGCTAAAATTTCACCTTGTGGTCCTGCGATGAAAGAAGCACCCCAGAATTGAATTCCTTCTGTTCCTTCCAAATATTTCTCAAGACCGATTCGATTTGCTGCTGCAACGAAAACACCATTTGCAACGGCGTGACCTTTCATTACGTTCATCCAAGCACCATATTGGTTTTCTCCGTATTGTTCTTTTTCTTTAGGATGCCATCCAATTGCTGTTGGATAGAATAAAACTTCTGCTCCTTTAAGCGCTGTAATACGAGCTGCTTCAGGATACCATTGATCCCAGCAGATTAATGTTCCAACTGTTCCTTTTTTAGTTTCAATAGCCTGGAAACCTAAATCTCCTGGAGTGAAATAGAATTTTTCGTAGAAATGAGGATCGTCTGGAATGTGCATTTTACGATATAAACCTGCTTCTGTTCCGTCTGTATCAATAATATACGCACTATTGTGGTAGATTCCCGCCATTCTTTTTTCGAAGAAAGGGACAATGATTACAACTCCTAATTCTTTTGCCAATTCGCTGAAAGCGATAAATGAAGTGCTGTAAAGTGGTTCTGCTAATGCAAAGTTATCTACATCTTCGCTTTGGCAGAAATAATGACTGCTATATAATTCTGGAAGTAAGATTACTTCTGCGCCTTGACTCGCAGCATCTTTTACCCAGCTGATACATTTTTTAAGATTGTTTTCGGCATTGTCATTCAGGTTTAACTGAATAACCGATATTTTATATTTTCTTTTCGGCATGACATAAAATTTAGAGTGCAAAAATAGTAAATTTTGAAGGAATGGCAAAGTAAGCTTTTATCACTTGTACACAAAAAGAGAGCCTTAAAAAAAAGATCTACTTTAATTGACTTTCTGGAAAACGTTTCATTGAAAATATTTTTATAATAAAAACTTCACCATCTATTTCTTTGTAAAGAATTTTGTAATCTCTAACAATAATTCTTCTGTATTCTGGTTCAATTTCATCTATCTGATACTGTTCAGCAAATACAATACTTTTAACAGATTTTAGAATATCCGTTTTTAATTTTAAAGCTCCTTGTGTAGATTTTTGTTTGTAAAATGTATAAATAGTTTTTAAGTGATCTTTGGCAGAATTTGTCCAAACAACTTTTATTACTTTTTCCATTACCAATTTTCAGATTCTTTTTCCAAATCTTCGTGAGAAATTATACTTCCATCTTTTATTTCATTTTCAGCATTTGATAATTCCAATTTATATTCAGATCTAGTAATTGGTTTTCCATTAACAGAAAAAGCCACTATTTCATCTTCCTGATAACTTTCAATAACTGCTTTCACGACTTTTAACAGACGCTCATCTGCTGTATTTATATACTCTAAAATACTATCTCTCAATTCCAAAGCTCCCATAATCATATTTTTTTTTACAAACCAAAGATAATATTTTTAAGACGTACTTTAAAGCTTATAATTCTTAAACTATAAATAAAAAAACCATTTCACATCAGCTTAAAATTAAACTTTTGTAAAATGGTTTTCAACCTAAAAAAATGTCAACTAAAATAGTTGTTATTCGATTACAACTTTTTGATTAATAAATTCTGTTTCAGATTTCTTGAATTTAATTTCGAAGGTTCCTTTTGTTGTAGATTTAAATTTGTAAACTGTTTTTTTTGGTTCTGGGAGTTGCATAGTACAAACTCCTTGTGTTGGATATTTTGCAACCACTTGTAAACCTTTTACATCGCCGATTGTGACATCTGCGATTTTATCAAATTCTCCGCACGCAGTTTCTAAAAGATAAGTTACATCATAGCTTAATTCTTCGTTTACTTTTCCTGTTGCTGGTCCTTTAATTTCTGTTGCTAAAGCCGCTTTTGAAGTAGTATCTGGTGTTTTTTCATCGTCATCGTTACTACAAGAAGCTAATCCAATTGTTAAAAATAATACTACTAAAACTGATTTTAATCTAAAACTTTTCATATAAAATAATAATTAATTGTTAATTACTATGAAGACAGCAATTAGTGGCAATGGTTGCTTATATAAAATGTTAAAATTTTTTATTATAATTTAAACGGCTGTAAATCAAAAACTTATTTTGTGATTTTTTTTTCAAGATTAACCGCTATTTCTTGTAAAAACGAAAAAATTCTGGTTTAGCCCCGATAGAAGCGACATCCTTTTTTTGTGCCGATAAAAATCGGCACAAAAAAAGATACAGCGGATAGCGGGACGGGTGGTCTTGTGAAAAACTTTCGTTTTGCTCCTAAAACAAAAAACATCAGCTGTAAAACTGATGTTTTTGATGAAAATATTTTTTTTTGAATTTAAGCTGTTTTCTTTTTAAAGATCTTTTTGAAGAGATTTACAAATAATAAAACGATGCATCCTAAAACTAAACCAATTACAAATTCTTTAATAATTGCAGGAAGATTAATTTGTGGTACGTAATGATGGAAAAATGGAATATAGTGAACGAATATTCCGCCCGCTACTAAAAGTAAAGCTATTGTTCCGACAACAGTTAATCCTTTGATAACCCACGGAAGAGCTTTTACTAATAAATTTCCAATAAATCTTGAAGGGCTTTTTTCGCTCTTACTCAATTTAATTAGCTTATAACCAGCTTCATCCATTCTTACAATAAGCGCTACAATTCCGTAAACACCTACAGTTGCAATTACTGCTATAATCGAAGTGACGATAATTTGCTGTGTTAACGGCTCATTGATCACGGTTCCTAAAGCAATAATTACGATTTCTACAGATAGTATAAAATCGGTTACAATTGCTGATTTTACTTTTCCTTTTTCAAGTTCTAAGATTTGTTCTTCGGTCAGGTCTTCGTTAGTAATTCCTTGGGATTCTTCATGCTTATGCGGAAAAATAAATTCGTAAATTTTCTCTGCTCCTTCATAAGCTAGAAAAAGTCCTCCCAAAACAAGAATTACGATAATTGCAACGGGTAAAAATGCACTTAGCAAAAAGGCAATTGGAAGAATAATAATCTTATTTAATAAAGAGCCTTTACTAATTGCCCATAAAACAGGAAGCTCTCTCGATGATGCAAAACCAGATGCTTTTTCGGCATTTACAGCCAAATCATCGCCCAAAATTCCGGCAGTTTTCTTTGCAGCAATTTTACTCATTACTGCAACATCATCCATAATTGCTGCGATATCATCTAATAGAACAAAAAAACCTGAAGCCATTTTAAATATTTTTAGTGATGCGAAACTAGGCATTTTTGCTTTAATCTGCCCAATAATATCACATTAAATTTGTGTTTTTATGCGTAATTTTCTGTAATCAAGTTGTTAACTACATTGTCCTAAAATTACCCATAGGATGATAAAAACTAATACTGTTCCAAAACATCCTCCACCTAATTTCTTTGCTCCGTAACCTGCTAATAATCCTCTAAATAAGTTGTTCATGATTTTGATTTTTTAATTAATAATTTGCTGATTTTTATAAATTTAAAATTCACCTTTTTTTAAAAATAAAATGTTATACGAATCAGGAGAAAAGTTTCAGAATTTTGAGCTAAAAAAAAGCACCAGTATAAAAACTGATGCTCTTTTTAAGATTAACCTAAAAAAATTATTGTGCTGTTTGGTTTCTAAAAACCAGTTTACCGTCGAAAGCATCTAGTAAAATAATACTTTCTGTTGTAATATTTCCTGCCAAAATCTCTTTTGACAATTGATTTAAAACTTCTCTCTGAACCACACGTTTTACGGGTCTGGCACCAAATTGAGGATCATACCCTTTGTCTGACAAATACGCAATTGCTTCTGGAGTTGCATCCATTGTAATGCCTTGCAATGCCAGCATTTTGGTAACGCTTTTTAATTGTAAGCCTACAATTCTAGAAATATTCTCGACTGTAAGCGGCGTAAACATTACAATTTCGTCAATTCTATTTATAAATTCAGGGCGAACCGTTTGTTTTAATAATCCTAAAACTTCTGTTTTTGCAGCTTCAGTCGCTGCTTCTACTCCGCCTTTTAGATTTTCGAATTTCTCCTGAATAATCTGACTTCCCATATTAGAGGTCATAATGATTATGGTATTTTTGAAATCGGCCAAACGTCCTTTGTTGTCTGTTAAACGTCCTTCATCTAGAACTTGCAATAAAATATTGAAAGTATCTGGATGCGCTTTTTCGATCTCATCTAACAAAATCACAGAATATGGTTTTCTACGAACGGCTTCTGTCAATTGACCACCTTCATCATAACCCACATATCCCGGAGGCGCACCAACCAAACGGCTCACACTGTGACGCTCCTGGTACTCACTCATATCGATACGCGTCATAGCATTTTCGTCATCAAAAAGATATTCGGCCAAAGCTTTTGCCAATTCTGTTTTACCAACTCCAGTTGTTCCTAAGAATAAGAAAGTTCCAACAGGTTTTTTCATATCCTGTAAACCGGCGCGGCTTCTACGAACAGCATCACTCACTGCTTCTATTGCTTCTTCCTGACCTACTACACGTTTGTGTAATTCATCTTCTAAATGCAACAACTTTTCTCTTTCTGTCTGCAACATTTTTGTAACTGGAATTCCTGTCCATTTTGCTACAACTTCCGCAATGTCTTCTCTGGTTACTTCTTCTTTAATTAAAGAATTTCCAGATTGGTATTCTTGCAATTGTTTTTGCAAAACATCTTGGCGTTCCTGTGCTTCTTTTATTTTTCCGTAACGAATTTCAGCTACTTTTCCGTAATCGCCATCGCGTTCTGCACGTTCTGCTTCGTATTTAAAATCTTCAATTTCATGTTTGACAGCCTGAATTCCGTCAACAACATCTTTTTCAGATTTCCATCTTGCATAGATTTCGTTGCGTTCTTCTTTAAGATTTGCCAAATCCATTCGTAAAATTTTCAGTTTACTTTCTTCTTTTTCACGTTTAATGGCTTCAATTTCAATTTCTAACTGCATAATTTTACGATCCAAAACATCTAATTCTTCTGGTTTTGAATTGATTTCCATACGTAGTTTAGAAGCGGCTTCGTCCATTAAGTCAATCGCTTTATCTGGCAAGAAACGATTCGTGATGTATCTTTGCGAAAGTTCAACCGCTGCAATAATTGCTTCGTCTTTAATTTGAACTTTATGATGCGTTTCGTACTTTTCTTTGATTCCTCGAAGAATAGAAATTGCACTTTCTGTGTCTGGTTCGTCAATCAAAACCTTTTGAAAACGTCTTTCTAACGCTTTATCTTTCTCAAAATATTTTTGATATTCATCTAAAGTTGTGGCTCCAATTGCTCTCAATTCTCCACGAGCTAAAGCTGGTTTTAAGATGTTGGCCGCGTCCATCGCGCCTTCGCCTCCACCCGCTCCTACAAGCGTATGAATTTCATCAATAAATAAAACAATATCACCTTCTGCAGAAGTAACTTCTTTTACAACCGATTTTAAACGTTCTTCAAATTCTCCTTTAAATTTTGCTCCAGCGATCAAAGCTCCCATATCTAATGAGAAAACGATTTTATCTTTTAAGTTTTCAGGAACATCTCCGTCTACAATTCTGTGCGCCAAACCTTCTGCAATTGCTGTTTTACCAACTCCAGGCTCACCAACAAGCATTGGATTGTTTTTGGTTCTACGAGTTAAAATTTGCAATACACGGCGAATTTCTTCGTCACGCCCAATAACTGGATCTAACTTTCCTGTTCTGGCTAATTCGTTTAAGTTTTTAGCATATTTATTCAGCGAATTATAAGTTTCTTCAGCTGAAGCTGATGTCACTCTCTCGCCTTTACGTAATTCTTCGATTGCCGATTTCAAACCTTTTCCTGTAACTCCTTGGTCTTTTAAGATTTGGGAAACTTTACTTTTTGAGTCAAAAATGGCTAAAATTAAATGTTCGATCGAAACATATTCGTCGTTCATTTTTTGTGCAATAATCTCCGCTTCATTCAAAGCTTTGTTAGCATCTCTGGAAAGTAAAATATTACCTCCAGAAACTTTTGGAAAACTCTGAATTGTACTGTCTAAAATTTGTAAAAACAAGGGCACATTTACATTTAATTTTTTCAAAATAAATGGCGCTACGTTTTCATCTACTTCGAAAATAGCTTTGAAAATGTGTTCATTTTCAATTTGCTGCTGACCGTTTCGTTGCGCTAATTGCTGTGACAACTGAATGGCTTCCTGCGATTTGATTGTAAACTTATTTATATTCATTTCTTTACGATTTATGATTGATTTTTTTGTTTTAAATATTCGATATCATTAAAGTTACGATTTATAGAGATCAATTTTAATTCTAAATAATCTAACTTTGTATTCCAATAGTCAAATTATATTCCATACACAAAAAACAGACAAAATGACGTTAAAAAGCACTTTTTAGCCGTTTTAACAAGTCAAAAAGTCATAAAACAAGTCAAATATGAGTTTTTTTAATTCAATCTTCGGAAGTTCAGAGAACTCAGAAGCTCCAAAAAGTAACGTAAACTGGACAGAATTAACCGATATTATTCAGTTAGCAGAAGTTCAAGCAATTTCTATTGAAAAACCTGTAGTGATTTTCAAACATAGTACAAGATGCAGCATCAGCCGAATGGCTTTAAAACAATTTGAAAGAGAATACGATCTTGAAGGCGTTGTTGATGCGTACTTTTTAGATTTAATTGAACACCGCGATATTTCAAACGAAATTGCCGTAAGATTCAATGTGCACCACGAATCTCCACAATTGATTTTAATTAAAAACGGAAAAGCGGTTTACAATGTTTCTCACAGCGATATCGATGCCGGAGCATTAAAAAGCAAAATTTAATAATAACTAAAATTGACTAAATGGATGTTCAAACTGCTTATCAAAAAACAATAATTTTTGCTACTCTGAAACATTTAGAAAACAATCAGACCATTACAGATTCTAAACTTCCTTATGTTATTCATTTGAGTAATGTGAGTATGGAAATTTTGACAGCCGCTAGCCATACTGCTGATTTTGATCTGGTTTTTGCGATTCAAGTGGCTTTGTTACATGATACTCTGGAAGATACCAATACTACTTTTGAGGAACTAGAACTTGAATTTGGATATGAAATTGCTGAGGGAGTTTCGGCTCTTACTAAAAATGCGGCTTTACCAAAAGAAGAAAGAATGCTGGAGAGTCTGCAAAGAATTTCAAAATTAAAAAAAGAAGTTTGGGCTATAAAATTAGCAGATCGCATTACAAATCTGCAAAAACCTCCAAAAACTTGGGATAATTCAAAAAGAAGTAACTATAAAGATGAAGCTAAAATTATTCTTGAAAAGCTAAATGGCGGCAATCAATATCTTGAAAATCGTTTACAAAAAAAGATAGAAGAATACGAACAGTATCTGGACTAACTTTTTTTCTAAAATATAAATTATGAAATGTTAGATGTAATATGAGGTTTATGACTTCATTTTACGTCTAACATTTTTTATTTCACTGTATTAAAAATTCCCTTCTGATCCGCCTCCGCTAAAACCTCCGCCTCCAAACTCCATTGGAGAATCTGTTTTCATCTCTGGTTTTATTCCGAAAGTTGATGCCACTACTAAAGCTTCTGCATTTAAGAAATTATCAGAGTGATTGATTCTATCTGGTTTAAAAGTGAGTCCGCTTTCTTTTTCTTTTAATTTTTTAATGGAGAAATAAGCAATTGCGAATAAGACTATTCCGCCAATTGTAAGCGCCACTTCGATTGGCAATACAGAATAGTAAAATCGAATGGTGTAAATTGAAAATGCAATTGCTAAAAAGCTTAACCAAAGCATTATTCTGTCTTTTGTTTTTAAAGCCTGAAAAAAGTAAAAAATGGGAACAATAAAAGTAAATAAGTAAAAGAATAAGGCAAACGGAATATCTTTTCCCGGCTTTACTTCTGTTCCTAAGAGTTCTCCCGAAAGTTCTCTTACAACTAAATAATTACACGAAAAATAAAACAGTACCAAACAAAAACTATTTGCTAACAAAAGTCCATTGTAATAATAATTTTCCTTTAGCTTTTGGATTGTTTTTTTAGTGATAAAATAAAATATTCCAGCAAAAATCATAGCTACAAATGGCAGAATTGCTTTTCCAACATCTCCAAACTCAAACATTACGTAAAACAAAAATGCAGTTACTGAAAAGCAAAAAACCAACATAGATAAAACATGTAAATATCTGATAAACAAGAACAGTGCTGCAATTGCTACAAACAAAGCAATCATCATTTCATAACCATCTGTTGTCACAGCAATTGCGATACCAACATTTAAAAGAGCTCCCAAAGCAAAAGCATCATCTAAACCATGATTATGATAGTTTTGATTTGCCAAAATTTCTGTTCCTGCAAACCCAACTATTGCAAAGATATAACAGCAAATTTGAAAAAAGAAATGCTCGCCGCTTAAACCAAATAACGAAATTGCAGCGCAAATAGAGCCGTACAATAAACTTCCTAATAAAAAGAATCCAATTCTGACCAAAATATTATTCTGGCTTTTTAAAACCGTCAATTCTTTTTCTATAATTTTTTTCTGTTCTTTACTTATAAAACCTCCTTTATATAAAGTATCTGCTTCATCAACCAAAACTTCGTTGTCTAACCTATTTTTATCGTACACTATCATGCTGTAATTTCTTTATGAAAGTTTTTAATCAATTTAATGAACATTATAATCGAACCAACAAAATAAGCCGGCAGTAAGAAAATAAATAATTCCCACATTTGCGAAAAATCTACATTTTCAAAAATCCTGAATATAAATATATTGGCTCCTATATAAGCGTACACAATCATGAATACGTATAATGACATGGCTTTATATTGATAACTTGCTTTATAGAAATAATAAGTAGAACCTACCAACATCAAACCAAATATTAGCCATATCAATGTGCTGTAATTTGTTAAATTACTAATTGTGGCTATGCTAATAATGTGCAATGCGAAAGTCAAAAAGACTAATCCGAAATGTGTTTTTAATGAAATTCGGCGGCTGTAGATAGTCCATAAAATTAGTAAAACTCCTAAAATCACGGCAGAATAACTCAAGTTTTGACTTGCATATAAATTGTTACTGTCATTGAATATATCTTGCGGAGTTACTGAAAGTCCGATGTAAGCTGCCAAGCCAGTGATTGCAATTGTTAAAACACTTCTGTTATCAAAATAATACGCGCAAAAGAAACTTACAGTTGTAGGAACCAAAGTCGCTAATCCGTAATGGTCTCCAAAAGGTTTGTATTGAAATTGCAGATATCCAATAAAAATACAAGTTAAAATATTACCCGCTAAAACGAGATATTCTAAAACAGGATGTTCAAAATTTGTCTCTTCTCTTTTAAAACCTCTAGAATGTTTAAAACAATAGAAAAAGCAAATCGATATAACGATCAAAAGCAAAGAGAGAATTGCAATGTGACCTATCGAATCAATATTTTCGTAGATTAAAATTCCGATTCCGGAAGTAAATAAAATAACCGATAAATACAGAAAGAATTTTAGTTCTGCATTTAATGAAAAGATATTAAGGTTTCGATACGTTTTTATTTCTTCAAACTGATTTTCAGTAATTAAACCTTTCTCAAAAAGTGCGAGAGTAGCTTTTTCTTTAAATTTTTCCATTGATATGATGTAGACTGGTATATCAAATATATGTATTTAGGATGAAAATTCTGCTTTTCCCTTCCAACCTTTTTTTATTTTCCTAAAGCAATATAGAATAACATTTTACTTATTAATAGTGTAAAAACAACACTTATAAATCTAATAATCAAAACATTAATATAAAAAATTGATAAATTAATTTGAAATTATTATTATTCTTTTACATTTGTGCAATCGATTACATTAAACTATTACACCACAAAAAACCACACTTAAATGAAAACAAAACTAATAGTATTGGCATTACTTCTGCCTTGCTCCTTTTTGTTTGCTCAAAATTATTTTATGAGTACACCCGAAGGATTTGGAGCCTCTGCAACAGGTGGAGGATCAGCAGCTCCGGTAACAGTCTCTACCCTGTCTGATTTAACAGCCAAATTAAAACTAACTACTCCGCAAGTTATTCTTGTCTCTGGCACAATTAATTGCAGCTATACAAGTTTGCTTGTCAACGATAAAACCATTATCGGGCTTCCGGGTGCGCGATTGGTAAACTTAGATCAAACTGCTGCAGGTTCTGGAATTTTAAGTTTAAAACCAGGATCTAATAACATCATCATTAGAAATTTGATTTTTGAAGGACCTGGAGCTTACGATGTTGACGGACGTGATAATCTTACTTCTGAAGCCACAAATATCTGGGTAGATCATTGCGAATTTCAAGACGGTATGGATGGGAATTTTGATAATAAAGGCGCGGCGGATAACGTAACGGTTTCCTGGTGCAAGTTTACTTATTTGAAATCTCCAAAAGCCGGAGGTTCTGGCGGTGCCGATGATCACCGTTTTTCTGATTTAGTAGGTTCTTCTAAAACCGACGCTCCTTCAGATGGACATTACAGCATCACTTTCAAAAATTGTTACTGGGCAGAAGGCTGTAAAGAAAGGATGCCAAGAGCCAGAAATGCCGAACTTCATATTTTAAATTGCTATTACAATACTTCTGTTTCGGGTTCACTCGCTATTGGTTTAGGTGGAGGAAACAACAATACAACTTGTTATGTTGAAGGAACTGACTTCGCCAAGATCGGAACTGCTTTTAAAAGTTATGTAATCACAGATGGCGGAACAATTGGAATTGCATTTACAGATTGTTTCAATGCATCAGTAAATTCGGGAACAACTGTTACAAAACCTTCTTATACTTATAGCGTTTTACCAATTGCAAATGTTGCAGGATTTGTTTCGAATGCGACGTGCGGTGCCGGAGCAACTCTTCAGGTAACTAATCAGGGCGCCATGTCTACAAGTTGTAACAATTTAGGTTTGAATGATAATGTGAATAATTTGGATCTAAAATATTATCCTTCGGTAATTAATCGCCTTTTGAATATTCATTTTTCAAGTTCAGATAGTGGTTTGGCTCAGGTAAATTTATTTTCTTCAAATGGATCAAAAGTATATTCGAATTCCAAAAATGTTTCTCCAGATGAAAAATTAGAATTGAATGTTGGAAATCTTTCAAAAGGCATTTACATCTGCAAAGTTCAAATCGAAGATCGAAGCAAAACTTTTAAAGTAGTTAAAAATTAAACTTCATAAAAAATAAAGGTCATTGAAACCAATCAATGACCTTTTACTTTTTACAGCTAACTTTTTACATTTCACACAAATTAAAAAGCTGCTTTCATTTTATCTTTAATCGCATCAAGACATAAGTTATTGATACTTCCTTCGTGCGTATGTTTGGTTTCTTTTGGAGATTTATAAGTTCCCGCTTCTAATTGTTCTGCAACAGCTTTATAAGCATCTCTAAATGGCATTCCTTCTACCACCATTTCGTTTAAAGTGTCAACTGTAAATAAATAATCGTATTTTTTATCTTCTAAAATATGGTCTTTAACTGTGATGTCTTTTATAGAAAAAATGGCAATATCTAAACAAGCTTTTAAGTTTTGAATCGCAGGAAACAATCCTTCTTTTAAAAGCTGTAAATCTCTGTGATAACCGCTCGGAAGATTATTGGTAATTAAAGTGATTTCGTAAGGAAGCGCCTGAATCTTGTTGCATTTTCCTCTTATTAATTCGAAAACATCTGGATTTTTCTTGTGAGGCATAATACTTGAACCTGTTGTAAGATGTGCCGGAAGACCAATAAAATCGAAATTCTGACTCATATACAAACAAACGTCCATAGCAAATTTTGATAGTGTTCCTGCAACGCTTGTCATGGCAAAAGCAACTGTTTTTTCTGCTTTTCCACGGCTCATTTGCGCGGCAACAGCATTGTATTTCAAAGTTTCAAAACCTAACTCTTGAGTGGTAAAAGTTCTATTGATTGGGAACGAACTTCCGTAACCCGCAGCAGATCCTAACGGATTTTGATCTACAATTTTTGAAGCTGCATTTAACATTGTAATATCATCAATCAGACTTTCAGCATAAGCCGAAAACCACATTCCGAATGACGATGGCATAGCGATTTGCAAATGCGTATAACCTGGCAATAATACATTTTGATGTTTTTCTGCTGATTCCATCAACAAATCAAAAAGTGTTTTTACCTGCTCTTTTATTGCTTTTAATTCGTCTTTTAAATACAAATGAACGTCAACTAAAACCTGATCATTACGAGAACGTGCGGTGTGGATTTTTTTTCCAGCATCGCCTAGTTTTGCAGTTAATAAATATTCGATTTTAGAATGAACATCTTCAAAACTGTCTTCGATTTCAAAATTTCCAACAACAATATCGGCGATAATTTCGTTTAAAGCATCAACCAAAGAAGTGGTTTCTTCTGAAGTTAACAAACCAATTTGCCCTAACATTTTGGCATGTGCGATTGAACCTAAAGCATCGTATTTTGCTAAAACTAAATCTAGTTCACGATCATTTCCAACTGTAAATTGTTCGATTTGTTTATCTGTTGGTATTCCTTTTTCCCAAAGTTTCATAGGTTATGTTTTTTTTTCGCCACAAATTCACGAATTATTTTTTTCAAATCTCTACAATCATTTTTTTCGAATTAATTCGAATTAACATTTCTTCATTTAGATAGTAAAAAAATAATTCGTGAATTCGTGGCTATTTTCTTTTCTTATAATTTAAAGAACCCTGTTAGTATTTTAATATACAAATCGACTCCCTCTACAATTTCGTTTACAAAAATAAATTCGTCTGCTGAATGCGAACGCAATGTTTCTCCTGGCCCTAATTTTAAAGACTGACAACTCAAAACCGATTGATCAGAAAGTGTTGGCGATCCGTAAGTTGTTCTTCCTAATGCAATTCCAGCTTGTACTAAACCGTGTGCTACCGGAATTGATGAAGCGTTTAAGTGCATTGACCTTGGCGTAACTTCTGCGTTTACATTTGCTTTTACTACCTCTAAAATTTCAGCGTTTGTATAACGATCTGTTACACGAATATCGACAACCAAATCACATTCTGAAGGTACAACATTATGTTGTTTTCCAGCATTGATCTGCGTTACGGTCATTTTTACGGGACCTAGAACGTCTGAGATTTTATCGAATTTGTAGTTTTTAAACCACTCCATTACCGGAATTGATTTATATATTGAATTATCATCGTTTTGATGCGCTGCATGGCTTGCTGTACCTTTTACTTTTACATCTAGAACCAAAAGACCTTTTTCTGCAACTGCCAACTGCATCAAAGTTGGTTCACCGACAATTGCGCAATCTAATTCAGGTAAATGTTTTAAAACACTGTTTAATCCATTTTTTCCGCTGCTCTCTTCTTCTGCTGAAGCAACAATAACTATATTATGCGATAAATTTTGATTTTCGTAGAAATGTACAAATGTCGCTAATAATGAAACCAAACATCCACCGGCATCATTACTTCCTAAACCGAATAATTTACCGTCTTTTTCGATCGCTTTAAACGGATCATTGGTGTAAGCCTGATTTGGTCTTACCGTATCGTGGTGCGAGTTTAATAAAAGTGTTGGTTTGTTTTCGTCGAAATATTTATTGAAAGCCCACACATTGTTATTTTCTCTTTTAAAAGGAATCTCATTCTGATTGAACCAATTTTCTATTAAAAGAGCCGTTTGATCTTCTTCGCTTGAAAATGAAGGGGTTTCAATCAGGTTTCTTAATAGTTGAATTGCTTCCTGAGTAAGCGTATTTATATTTTTCATTTTAATAAGGTTCAAAGGCTCAAAGGTACAAAGCAACAAAGCTTTTAAGTGCTTTCCCATGACCATTTTTACTTGCGCAAATTTATTTAAAATACCTTGTGCGCTCTATTTTTTTGCCACCAATTACAAGAATTTACGCAAATTATTTTTTTATAAAAGATTTAAAATCAAAATAATCTTTTTAAGGTGTTGCTGAAATTATTTTCTCTTTTTAAAGAAGAATTAGTGTCAATTTGTGGCAACATATTTTACAACGTAATTGTTGTATGCGGAATATCTGAGTTTTGAAGCATTTTGTGATGCCCAATTTTGATTTTCTGTACACCGCGCGATAAGCTGTTGAAGCAATTATCCAGTTTCGGAATCATTCCCGAATGGATTACTTTTTCTTCTTTTAGTTTATTGTATAATGCTTCGTTGATTTCTGTGATTACAGATGTATCGTCTTCTGAATCCATTAAAACACCTTGTTTTTCAAAACAGTAAGTTAACGTAACATCAAGAAGTTCAGATAATGCAATTGACAATTCGCTTGCAATAGTATCAGCATTTGTGTTTAATAATTGTCCGTTTTTATCGTGTGTAATCGCGCAGAAAACAGGTACAATTCCAGCTTCTAATAAAGTTGCTAATAATTTTGTATTGACTTGTTTTACATCGCCTACAAAACCGTAATCTATTGTGGGGTGATTTCTTTTTGTGGACTGAATTAAATTCCCGTCAGCTCCAGAAAAACCAACCGCATTGTTATTTTTCGCCTGCAATTGCGCCACAATATGTTTGTTGATCTGACCTGCGTAAATCATGACTACAACATCTAACATTGGAGCATCTGTAATTCGGCGTCCGTCAATCATTTGCGGAACCAAACCAATACTCTGCGCCATTTTTGTAGCCGATTTTCCACCGCCGTGAACTAAAACTTTATATCCTTCAATTTTAGAAAAATCATTTAAAAATTGTTCTAATTCTGTTGGATTGTCAATGATGTTTCCACCAATTTTGATTACAGTAACTTCCATAAGATGCTAAGTTGCTAAGACACTAAGCTGCTAAGTTTTTTTTAGATTCTGAAATACTTAGCAGCTTAGCAACTCAGAATCTTAGAAGCTTTTAAAGTTTCTTTAAAATTTTTTGAAGCACTAATTGTGCAGAATACGTTCTATTATTTGCCTGCTCAATTACGATTGAGTTTTCTCCGTCTAAAACTTCATCTGAAACAATTACGTTACGACGAACGGGAAGACAGTGCATGAACTTTCCGTTATTCGTTAAAGCCATTTTCTCGGCAGTAACCGTCCAGTTTGGATCGCTGTTGGTTATTTTTCCGTAATCGTTAAAATTACTCCAGTTTTTAACGTAAACAAAATCGGCATTTTCGAAAGCTTTGTTTTGATCGTATTCGATTTTACAGTCTTTTGTAATTTCTGGACTAAGTTCATAACCTTCTGGATGCGTGATTACAAAATCCATGTCTTTTTGCATTTGCATCATTTCTACAAATGAGTTTGCAACTGCTTGTGGTAAGGCTTTTGGATGTGGTGCCCAGGACAAAACTACTTTTGGTTTGTTTTTGTGTCTTGGTTTGAATTCTTCCATCGTAATCGCATCTGCAAGTGATTGTAATGGGTGGCGCACAGCACTTTCCATGTTTACAATTGGCACAGTAGCATATTTTAAAAATCCTGAAATTACAGTTTCCTGATAATCTTTTTCTTTATCTTCTAATCCTGCAAACGCACGGATTGCAATAATATCACAATATTGCGAAACTACTTCTGCCGCTTCTTTAATATGCTCAGAGGCACCAGAATTCATTACTGCTCCGTCTTCAAATTCTAATGTCCATCCTTCGTTGGTAAAATTCATTACCATAACGTTCATTCCTAAATTTAATGCTGCTTTTTGAGTACTCAAACGCGTTCTTAAACTAGGATTAAAGAATAACATTCCTAAAGTTTTATTTTTACCTAAACTTTGATTTTTAAGCGGATTCTTTTTAATTTTAATCGCTTGATTTACCCATTTTGATAATGAGTTGATTTCTTTTATTGAGATATAGTTCATTTGTTTTTGCTTTTTTAGTTGTTTTTTCCGCCACGAATTCACGAATTATTTTTTTCGAATTTTGGCGATTATTTTTTTCGAATGAATTCGAATTAATATTTCGTTTAGATAGTAAAAAGAACAATTCGTGAATTTGTGGCTATAAAATTTTCGTAAATGGAATTTCGTCTTTCAGAGCCCGCAGAATAAAATTATCATTTAATCCGTTAACAATCCAGGTTTCTACATTCGCTGCTTTCGCAATTGCCGCTGCTTCAATTTTGGACTGCATTCCTCCTGTTCCGTGCGATGATTTTGAATCTCCGATTTCTTTTTCGAGCGATTGTAAATCATTAACCAGTTTTATGGTTTCCGGAACTTCATGATGAATTGATTCTTTGGTGTAAATTCCGTTTGTATTGGTTGCAATTATCAGAATATCAACATTTAAAAGAACCGCTGTTAAAGCTGCTAATTTATCATTATCTCCAAACCGAATTTCATCTGTCGCCACGGTATCATTTTCATTGATAATCGGAATGTAATTGTTTTTAACCAATACATTAATTGTATTCACAATGTTCTTTTTGGTCTGCTCTTTTTCAAAATCAGAATACGAAAGCAAACACTGCGAAGTATTTAATCCTAAATCCTTAAAATTTTCATTGTAAATCCGCATTAAATGAGGTTGTCCGATTGAAGCTAAAGCCTGCTTTACAAAAACATCTTTATCCTGATTGTCCAGTTTTACAAATTGCTTCGCCGCCGCAATTGCTCCAGAACTTACGATGATAAATTCATATTCGTCGTTTAAAGCAGCAATTTGAATACCGAGATCTTCAATCTTTCCCCGCGAAATATGATTGGTTTCTTTGGTTAAAGTATTACTTCCTATTTTTAATAAAATCCGTTTCTTACCCATTCTTGTTATTTTGCTGCGATTTTTTAACCGCAAAGTGCGCAAGGTTTATTTATATTCTTTGTGTTTACAAACGCTATCCCGAAGCCTCGGGACGCAAAGCTATATCTTGAATAAATTCCAATCCCAAATTGTCGGGATAAATTCAAATTCAAAAAATCATAAATTTTAGAATTAGTTAATCATCAATCTAAAATCTACACTCTAAAATCTAAAATCAGCGTATCTGCCCTTCTCCGTACACGTACCATTTATTCGTAACCAAATGCTGTAAACCAATTGGTCCTCTTTGATGCAGTTTATCAGTGCTTATGGCTAATTCTCCGCCAAGACCAAATTGTCCGCCGTCTGTGAATCTCGTTGATGCATTTTGGTACACCGCTGCTGCATCTATTGATTCCATAAACTGTTGCGCGACTTCGTTATCTTTTGTAATAATTGCTGCAGAATGTCCGCCGCAGTATTTATTAATCATATCAATGGCATGATCATGAGAATCAATGGTTCCGATTACGATTTTATAATCTAAAAACTCTTCGTACCAAATATCTTCGTTTTGAATGGTTTTTGTATTCTCGAAATTCTCCAGCGATTTGTCGACAATTACCTCCACTTTTGATTCGATTAAAGCTTCGATTAACATTGCCGTAAATCCTTCAAAATTTGGAAGCTTTGAACTTATCAAAACTTTATCTAAAGCATTACAAGCCGAAATTTTTGCCGTTTTAGCATTTAAAATTACTTTTAAAGCCAAATCGGTATCAGCATCTTCATGAACGTAAACAAAATTATTACCACGTCCGCTTACGATTACCGGACAAGTTGCATGTGCTTTTACAAACTCAATTAATTTTTCTCCTCCTCTCGGAACAATTAAATCTACTTTTTGAGTTGGTTTTTCTAAAAATGCCTGCGTCTCGGTTCTGTTATAATTCAGATATTCTACCCAGTCTTTTGAAACTCCGTTTTCTTCTAAAGCTTTGTGCCAAAGACTTACAATCTTTAAATTTGATTTTAGAGATTCTTTTCCGCCTTTTAATAAAATCTTATTTCCGGATTTAAAAGCGATTCCGCCAGCTTCGATTGTAACATCCGGACGAGATTCGTAAATAATTAAAATGGTTCCGAAAGCCGCGGTTTTATTCACCACTTTAATTCCATTATCATGAGTAAAATGAAAACGCTCAATGCCGATGGGATCTTCCTGCGAAGCTAACTGATTCAATGACAAAATCATTTCATCGACTTTTTTATCATCTACTTTCAGGCGTTCTTCCATCGCTAAGTCCGAACCGTCGTAATCACTAAGATCTTCCTGATTGGTCAGGATAATCTGATTCCGCTCCTGTTCGACAAGCTTTGCCATAGTCCGCAAAACCGCATTGCGTATTTCAATTGATAATGGTTTCATAATTCTGGTTGGTTGTTTTTTGGTTGAATCAAAGCTAAACTTTGTGTTCTAAACCCGACAGGTTTTTAAAACCTGTCGGGTTTCATATTGGTAAGAATTAGTTTTTTAATTCTTGTAAACTTTCTTTTAAAGCTTTTACAAACGTATCAATATCCCCTTTTTTCACTGTAAGAGGCGGTAAAATTCTCAATAGATTTTTATTATTAGCGCTTCCTGTAAAAATGTGTTTTTCGATAATTAATTTCTTTCTTAAAGCTGCAACATCAAAATCAAACTCCACTCCAAGCATTAATCCTTTTCCTTTTACTTGTTTAATTCCCTCAACTTCTTTGATTTTTTCTAAGAAATATGCATAAACTTCATTTACATTCTTTTGTAAATCAAGTTTTTCAATTACATCTAAAACTGCAATTCCTGCTGCACAAGACAAGTGGCTTCCGCCGAAAGTAGTACCTAATAATCCGAAACTAGCTTCGAATTTTGGAGAAATCAAAATTGCTCCAACTGGGAAACCATTGCCCATTCCTTTTGCAACTGAAATAATATCAGCGTTGATTCCGTGGTGTTGGAAAGCGAAGAATTTCCCGCTTCTTCCGTATCCTGATTGTACTTCGTCTAAAATTAAAACCGCATCATGTTTTTTACATGCTTTTTCTAAAGCTTGAAAAAATTCAGTTGTTCCTTGGTCTAAACCTCCAACTCCCTGAATTCCTTCAATAATTACAGACGAAACATCGCCTTTAGCCAATTCAGCTTCAACCAATTCTATTTGGTTTAAAGGTAAAAATGTTACTTCCTGCTGGGCATTTATTGGCGCAACAATCTTTTTGTTGTCTGTAACGGCAACGGCAGCAGAAGTTCTTCCGTGGAAAGAATTATGAAAAGCCACAACTCTTGATTTTCCGTTATGGAAAGAAGCTAATTTTAAAGCATTTTCGTTTGCTTCAGCACCAGAACTACATAAAAACAATTCGTAATCTTCTAATCCAGAAAGCTTTCCTAATTTCTGAGCCAATTCAACCTGCAAAGGATTCTGAATTGCATTCGAATAAAATCCTAAATGATCTAATTGATTTTTAAGTTTTGCTACATAATCCGGTTGTGTATGTCCGATAGAGATCACACCATGTCCGCTGTATAAATCTAAATATTCTACACCGTTATTGTCTGTAATAGTGCAGTCTACTGCTTTTACAGGAGTTATGTCATAAAGTGGATATACGTTAAATAAATTCATTTTGTTTTGTTTTTAATTCTAGAAAAATTATTATTTAGTAATCTTTAATTTTTCTATTAATTTCTCAATTTTTTCTTTTGCAGACGTTAAATAGTCAAAATAAATCGTTGCATAAAGATCTAATTCAATTGTTTTATTATGTTGTTGTAAAAGAGGAATTGCATATAATCTATTTTTTTCTGCAGATTCTAGGTCATTAGAAATAGAATATACCGATTGTCTAAAATCATCTTCTAAATTTAAAAGTAAATCTAGCTGCATGATCATTTTAAAATTTGGAATTTCATGAATTGAAATTCCAGTAAATTCAGCTATTTCTCCATTTTCGGATTTAACTTTATTATTTTTTATTGTGAATGGAGATATATAATTAATTATTTTAGAAATCTCTATTCTCAATAATTTTAAAGCTTTTTTTCTTTGACAATATTCTTGGTACTTTAAAGTTCCAACAGATGATGCAAATCCAAGAATTACCCCTACAAATAATAAAATTAAATCACTTTTCATAATAACTATTTAAGATCTTCTAACAACTTGAAACTAAAAAATTAAAATCCGCTTGGTTTCAAATGTAAACCTGTGGTTTCTTCTAATCCGAACATTAAATTCATGTTTTGAATCGCTTGTCCTGAAGCACCTTTGGTCAAGTTATCTATAATTGATGTTATGAGAACCCGGTTTCCTTTTTTCAATAAACTAATAATACATTTGTTCGTTTGAACCACTTGTTTCATGTTGATGTTGGTTGTTGTAACGGTTACAAAAGGTTCATTTTTATAAAAATCCTCGTATTTTGCAACTAATTGCTCCAAACTGTCATCACATAATGTGTAAAGCGTTGCAAAAATTCCTCTTGAAAAATCTCCTCTATTTGGAATAAAAAGCAATTCGCTGTCAAAATCATCCTGTAACTGAACCAAACTTTCTCCAATTTCACCTAAATGTTGGTGTTCAAAAGCTTTATAATGCGAAAAATTATTGTTTCTCCAGCTGAAATGAGAAGTTTCTGAAAGACTCACTCCCGCTCCTGTGCTTCCTGTTGTAGCATTAATATGAACATCATTATTCAACAAATTGTTTTTTGCTAAAGGCAATAAAGCCAACTGAATAGCAGTTGCAAAACAACCAGGATTGGCAATATAATTTGCTTTTTTAATTTCTGCTTTATTGATTTCAGGCAATCCGTAAACAAAATCTTTTCCTTCGAAATGCGCATCCTTATTCAATCTAAAATCATTTCCTAAATCAATAATTTTGGTATGGCTCGCAAACTGATTTTCTTTCAAAAATGAAACTGATTTTCCGTGACCTAAACACAAGAAAACAACATTCACATTCGGATTGATTTCAGCTGTGAAATTCATTTCAATATCGCCCATCAAATCGTGGTGCGCTACAGAAAGCGGTTTTCCGGCGTTTGTTGTACTGTAAACAAAATCGATGTTTACATTTGGGTGATACATTAAAATTCTGATAAGTTCTCCGGCTGTGTAGCCCGAACCACCAATAATTCCGACATTAATCATGATCTAATTTGTTTACAGATGAGAAAATATTTTGGGCATTTCCTAAAATCTTAATAAATCCCTTCGCATCGTCAGATGTCCAGGCATTGTTCATTTCGCCATACTGACCGAAACCAGTGTTCATTAAATCATTTTCAGATTCGATTCCGTCAAGCGAAAAATGATATGGTTTTAATGAAACTGTTACTGTTCCATTTACTGTTTTTTGAGTGTCTTGCAGGAAAGTTTCAATGTTTCTCATAACAGGATCTAAAAACTGACCTTCGTGGAACAACATTCCGTACCAGTTTCCTAGTTGTTCTTTCCAGTATTGCTGCCATTTTCCTAAAGTATGTTTCTCTAATAAATGGTGTGCTTTGATGATAATTAATGGTGCAGCAGCTTCAAAACCAACTCTTCCTTTAATTCCGATAATAGTATCTCCAACGTGAATATCTCTTCCAATTGCGTAAGCATTTGCTAATTTTTCAAGCGCTACAATATTGTTTGAAGGCTTATCTGTTTTTCCGTTGATTCCAACTAATTCTCCTTGCTCAAAATGAAGTGTTACTTTCTCTTCACCTTCTTTTTGCAATTGTGAAGGATAAGCTTCACTTGGCAATGGTTTTGCAGAAGTCAATGTTTCTTTTCCTCCAACACTTGTTCCCCAAAGTCCTTTATTAATAGAATATTGTGCTTTTTCCCAAGAATAGTGAACCCCGTTTTGAGCCAAATAATCTACCTCTTCTTGTCTTGAAAGTTTTAAATCTCTAATTGGTGTAATAATCTCAATTTCCGGAGCAATAGTTTGAAAAATCAAATCGAAACGAATTTGGTCGTTTCCTGCACCTGTACTTCCGTGTGCGATCGCGCTTGCTCCTACTTTTTTAGCATATTTAATTGCTTCAATGGCTTGGAAAACACGCTCTGCACTAACTGATAATGGATAAGTATTGTTTTTTAATACGTTTCCGAAAATCAAATATTTTATAGCTTTATCATAATATTTGTCTACGATTGTTAAGTTCGCGTGTTGCGCACTTCCTAATTCGTAAGCTCTTTTTTCAATGGCTGATAATTCTTCAGCAGAAAATCCTCCTGTGTCAACAAGAACAGTGTGAACTTCGTATCCTTTTTCATTTTTTAAATATTTCAAACAATACGAGGTATCCAATCCTCCGCTATAAGCTAATACTACTTTTTTCATTTTTTATAATTTAGGCTAATACTTTCGTATGTAGCAGTTTGAGATTTTCTAATTAAATTTTGAATAAAAATGCAAATGACAATATTTTGTTTAAGAATAAAGCCTGTTTGATTTTTTTAAGTCTTTTCAAAACAGCTTCGTTAAAAGGATGTCTCGGCGGAACTTTTTGTTTTTCTTTCGGATCATACAACATTCCGGTGCAAAGGCACATTTTGTTTTCTTTGCTTTGTAAAATCGGGAAATTGGTACACGTTTTACAGCCGGCCCAGAAACTTGGATCTGTTGTCAATTCTGAGAAAGGAACTGGTTTATAACCTAAATCTGAATTGATTTTCATTACTGCCAAACCAGTTGTAATACCAAATATTTTAGCATCCGGATATCTTTGTAACGAATAATCAAAAACTTTCGATTTTATTTTTTTTGCCAAACCGTGACTTCTATAATCCGGATGTACAATCAATCCAGAATGAGCAACAAACTTTCCGTGTTGCCAGCTTTCTATGTAACAAAAACCAGCAAACTTTCCATCAGCCAAAGCAATCATTGCATCACCGTTTGCCATTTTTTTCTGAATGTACTCAGGAGTCCTTTTAGCAATCCCCGTGCCTCTTAACAAAGCAGATGATTCTATCGTATCGCAGATTTCTTGTGCGAATTTGAAGTGTTCTTCCTGGGTAACAACAATTGAGATCTTCATTTCAATAATTGAAGTTAGAGTTAAAAATTAAAGCATATTGTTTCGTTTGAAATCCAGAATTGAATCCAATAAAAATAAACACAAAAGAAGTAACAATCTCTAAATCAAAACATTGAAATAAAAATTTTACAAAATAATAAATACTTTTAGGATATTTTTGTCCAATGGACAAATTATGTGATTTCAAAATGAAAAAGGGATATGAATAAATATACGGCTATAAAACTCAGTGAATACTATAGAGATAGTATCCGTACTTCGGGAGAAGTAATCGGTGAGTTTGTCCGTGACAAAGAAGTTATATGTAAACTTATTTTATTCATCGCTGCAAATGTACACTATTTTTTATTTCACAAAACAAAAAATTTAAATTCTAACATTTTTTTAATGTAATGTTTGTTTTTTTTTAAAGATACTGAGATTCTGAGGTGCTAAGTTTCTAAGATTTTTGCCTGCCGTAAATTTGAGAACTTGAAACCAGAAACTTTGAACTTTAAATCTAAAACAAAAAAAATCCCAAACCCAACAAGGTTGGAATTTGGGATTTTTAATATTGAAATCTAAATTTACTTCTTAGTAAACGGAATAACTTGTCCATTGCCTAAAACAATCATATCAAAACCTGTTTTTGCTTCATTAAATTTGAATTTCAAACCTGCTCCTTTAGATTCGAATGTATCTTTTTCGTTTGCAACTGGTTTTACAGAAAATTTCGGAAAGTCAGTTATTTCAGCACTTAAAGTTCCGTTTTTCTCGGTAAACTCAATTGTCAATGGTGCTTTACTAGTAACAAAAGTACCTAAATAACCATCTAAAATTACATCTTTTTCGATTTTGCCTTTTCCAGCTGACCATACATTGTTTGATTCGTTATTGTCTGGAAACGCATGATCTGGATCTAAAGTAATGCTTTCAATTTCCTCTGTTGAATTATGTTTGAAAGACCATTCTTTATTTTTCTGCCAAATTTCTACTGGCAAATTAACTCTTGTTACTTTTCCGCTTTTTGTTTTAACATCTAAAACAATCGGCATCGGCATTTTATCAAAATTCTCAACTGAAATAACCACCCCTTTTGCAGGATCATTTTTTACATATTTGATTGAATTAATTCCTTGGTCAAAACGCCAGTTGTTTACATACCAGCTTCTCCAAAACCAGCTTAAATCTTCACCTGCAACATTTTCCATCGATCTAAAAAAGTCATCTGGCTGTGGGTGTTTGTATGCCCAACGTTGAATATAAGTTCTAAAAGCCGTATCAAAACGATCTTTTCCTAAAATCTGTTCTCTTAAAATTACTAAACCTGCACTTGGTTTAAAATAACATAGCATACCAATATTTGCTTCCTTCATATTATCTGGAGAACTCATGATAGTCTCTAAATCTGGTCTTGTAAAAGGCTCTGCTTGCTCATGTAAATTAGTTGCTGGTTCTTTATACTCTCCATTATTAAATGCTGCAGTACTTAAAGAATTGATAAAAGTATTAAAACCTTCATCCATCCAACCGAATAATCTTTCATTTGACCCTACAATCATTGGAAACCAAATATGACCAAATTCGTGATCTGTAACTCCCCAAAGGTCTTGTCCTTTAGATTTCCATCCGCAGAAAACAATTCCAGGATATTCCATTCCTCCCTCGTTACCTGCAACGTTTGTAGCTGCCGGATAAGGATATTCGAACCATTGTTTAGAATAATGTTCGATTGAAGCTTTTACATATTCAGTAGAACGTCCGTACGCAACCTGCCCTGCACTCTCCACTGGATAAGCAGACAATGCTAAAGATTTTTTACCGCTTGGCAAATTAATTTTAGCTCCATCTAAGATAAAAGCAGGAGAAGATGCCCAAGAAAAATCACGTGCATTTTTAATCTTATAATGCCATGTTTTATCTGTTCCAGCAGCTGAAGTTGTATTTGCTTCTTGCTCCGAACGAATGGTAACTGTTTTATCACTGTTTGAAGCTTCTTTATATTTTTTGAAATGATCTGCAGAGAAAACTTCTTGTCCGTTGATTAATTCTCCTGAAGCCACTACGAAGTGATTTCCAGGAACAGTCAATTTCACATCAAAATCTCCATATTCTAAATAAAACTCAGAAGCACCTAAATAAGGAGGTGTATTCCATCCTCGTACGTCATCATACACACACATACGTGGGTACCATTGTGCAATCGTGAAGATTTTTCCGTTTTTAGTTTCTAAAACTCCCATTCTGTCAGACCCTTCAAATGGTGCGATGAAAGAGAATTCGATTTTCACTTTTACAGAACCACCTTTTGCAGCCAATTCCTGCGGAAGAAAAATCTGCATTCTGGTATCTGTAACAATATATTTTGCCTCAACTTCTGTTTTATTTTTTCCGCCAGAAATTACTTTTACTGATTTAATTTTATTTCCACCGTCAAAAACCTGACCTTGAGCACCATTACGGCTTCCTGTCAATGGTACAACAGCATTTCCTCTTGAATCTTCTTTAAATAAATTCTGATCTAAATTCAACCAAAGAAAACCTAATTTATCCGGACTGTTATTTGTGTACGTGATTTCATCTGTACCTACAATTTCATTTGTAGTTCCATTTAATTTGGCTATGATTTGATAATCGGCTCTATTTTGCCAATATTCAGCGCCTGGCTGACCGCTCGCAGTACGAGTTGAAGTCCCATTTTTTGTGTAAAAATGAGGTCCAAAGGCATCATGGTAATTGTAGTTATTTACTGGATTTGTCGTTGTCGCTGACGGAGTTTGCTGCGCCCAAACGGAAGAAATCCCAAAAAATAAAGCCGCGGTTAAAATGGCTTTTGCACATTGCTTTTTCATATTTTTTAGCTGTTTATGTAGCAAATTAATGAAAAAAAAAGCTATTTACAGAGAAATTTCAAAACATAAATTCAATTTTAGCAAAATTTTATCAATAAAATAATTTAAGCCATTTTCTTAAAAAAGTAATTTTTATAAAATATATTTACATCAATATAAGAAATACTCACTTTAGACATCATATTTTGAATACAACAATCTCAAATTCAACACTTACAGCTTCAATAAAACATCTTGGAGCTGAACTTTTTTCTCTTAAAGACAATCAGAACAAAGAATACATCTGGGAAGGAAATCCTGATTTCTGGGGAAAGCATTCTCCGATTCTTTTTCCAATTGTTGGAACTTTAAAAAACAACACTTATACAATCAATAATAAAGAATATAATTTGCCTCGACACGGATTTGCTCGTGAAATGGAATTTGATTTAATTGAAAAAACTGAAAACAAAGCTATTTTTTCTCTAAAATCTTCAGAAGAAACTTTAAAAAAATACCCTTTTGAGTTTGAATTACAGCTTATTTATACTTTAAACGAAAGTTCTTTAGACTTAGAATATAAAGTTATTAATAAAAGTGCTGAAAAATTACCGTTTTCAATTGGCGCGCATCCTGCGATCGCATTGCCAAACCATTTTGAAGATTATGCTTTTGAATTTGAAAAAGAAGAAAATTTAAAATATTACCTTCTTCAAAATGATTTGATTTCTTCTAAAACCAAAACTTTAGAAGCAAAAAATAAAATAGTTCCTCTAAATTACGAGCTTTTCAAAAACGATGCTTTGATTTTTAAAACATTAGAATCAAAATCTTTGACTATCCTGGAAAACTCAAAACCTTATATTAAAGTTGATTTTAAAGATTTTCCAAGTTTAGGTTTGTGGACAAAAGAAAATGCTCCATTTGTTTGTGTTGAACCTTGGTTAGGCTATTCTGATACTGACGAAAATTCTGGAAATTTATATGAAAAAGAAGGGGTTTTAACTTTAGAAGAAAATAAAAACTTTACGGCAAAATTCAAAATTACGGTACTTTAATACTATATGATATGTTAGAATTTAATTTTTCTCCTTTTCCTATTATTGAAACAGAACGTTTACTATTAGACTGTATTACAGACGAAGACGTAAATGAAGTTTTTGAATTACGTTCTAATCCTGAAACGATGAAATATATTCCAAGACCTTTAGTAAAAGACAATGATGGGGCTTTGGAACATATAAAAATGATTGTTGATAAAATCAATTCAAACGAAGGAATAAATTGGGGAATCAGATTGAAAGACAATCCTAAACTCTTAGGAATTATCGGATTTTACAGATTACAGCCGGAAAATTATCGAGCTGAAATTGGTTATATGATTTTACCTGAATTTCATGGAAAAGGAATTGTGCCTGAAGCCGTAAATCGATTGATAAAATATGGTTTTGAAGATTTGAAATTACATTCTATCGAAGCTGTAATCGCTCCCGAAAATCACGCTTCTGAAAGGGTCTTGCAAAAATGCGGATTTACAAAGGAAGCGCATTTCAAGGAATCTGAGTTTTATGAAGGAAAATTTTTAGATAAGGTAATTTATTCATTATTAGAAAAATAGATTTTTTTTGTTGTTAAAGCTCACGTTTGCACAATAGTTATCTATGATTATGCGTTATATTTGCGCTCGAAATAAGCAAAAAAAAGCTTGTTTTGAACCTGAAAACATTTTTATGAAAAAAATACCTGCCCTGTTAGTGCTTTTGTTTTGTTTACAAATGCAAAGCCAGACTTTTGTAAAATTTAATGGTGCTACTGCTCTATTATTAGTTCCGAATGTTGGAGTTGAAACCAGTATTGGAGAAAAAACAACATTTAGTGTTGATGTAATGGCTTCTTTTTGGGAATCATTTAATGGTAATAATCCAATGAAATTTATTACTGTAACTCCCGAAATTCGTTATCATTTTAAAGAAAAATATAATGGTTTTTATGTCGGAGCTCACATGGGAGCCGACAGATACAAATTACAAAAATGGAACTACTGGGATACTAATAAATATGAAGATGGTTTCGGTTACAGACTAGGTGCGACGGTGGGTTACAATGTTAAATTAAGTGATAAATTTTTACTAGATATCTTTGTTGGCGGAGGCTGGCACCAAGGATTTTATCACGGTAAATACAATGATGGAACTCCTGGAAGATATGAAAAAACCGTAAACTGGAATAAAAGTGGTGAATGGCTTCCGTATCGTGGAGGTGTAATGATTTCTTATAAATTATAATAAATTAGCTCAATTTTGGAAGTGTTTTAATATATAGTTCTTCTATTTTCTTACGGGCCCAATCTGTTTTTCGTAAAAAAGTAAGACTCGATTTAACACTTGGATTTGATGTAAAACATTTTACGGGAATTAATTCTCCTAAAGTGTCAAAGCCGTAATAACCGACTAAAGTTTCGACAATTTTTTGAAGTGTAATTCCGTGTAAAGGATCTTTGGATTGATTTTCCATATTATGCTTTTTAAATATTATCAAAAAGACCGTACTTTAAAAGAGTACGGTCTTTCTTTTTATGCAAAATTACTAAATAGAATTTTACATCAATCAAATAAAGAAAAATTAGAATAAAAATTTAAATCCGACAGCTAGTGGTGTTGTTAAATTTGAACCTCCAACTAAATAAGCTGAATCAACATTTGCCATATGCGCCAATCCAAAATTTGTTACAGTTGTTTTTTCGCCAGCTTCTGGTTTTATTGTTGTTGTAGTGAAATTTGCTAAATCATATGAAAACTCAACTGAAAAATTCTTAGTAACAAAATAATCAAATCCTCCAGATACAGATAAACCAACTTGATTTATTTTTGTGTTATTTTCTTTTTCTTTACCAGTAATAACCGGCAACGCAGCTTGTCCGAAAAAATAAAGAGAACCAGCAACGTTCCAATATTTTCTCGCTAAAGGTTGAATAACAATTAAATCTGTTTTGGCAAGCGTTTTAATATTTGCACTACCTAGAGTATATCCATCTGATTTCATATTAATATAACCAATTCCAGCTCCTACTGCTACAGATGGCGTAATAAAAGTCCCTACAATTGGAATTACTGATAAATTAGTTCCTTTTACTTCGCCAGTTTTTGTCTGCTGATACCCAAATTGAGATGTTACAAACCATGTGCCTTTTAGACCTTGACTAGAATCCTGAGCCTTTGCAGTTAATCCAATTAAAACAATACTCACTAATGTTACAATCTTTTTCATTTTAAATTTATTTTAAATTATGAAACAAACTTAGCCGTAAGCTTTTCCATCCGGAATGATTAAAATCATAGATTTAAAAAAAACTTTAATTATCTTAGCGAGTATAAAGTTTTTCAATTTTGTCTTACATTTGCATTTATGTTAAAATCAGTCAATATATTAAATAAGAGAGCGCGATTTGATTATGAAGTAATCGATACCTACACGGCAGGTGTTGTTTTAACTGGTACAGAAATCAAATCTATACGTTTAGGAAAAGCCAATATCACAGAGAGTTTCTGCGAATTTAGCGGTTTGGAACTTTTTGCTATCAATACTTATATTGAAGAATATTCTTTTGGAAATCAATTCAATCATAAATCGAGAAGCGAAAGAAAATTACTTCTTAATAAAAAGGAATTAAAGACACTTCACAAAAGCGTTCAGGCTAAAGGACTTACAATTGTCCCTTTGAAATTATTCACCAATGAAAAAGGGTTGGCCAAATTGCAAATCGGACTTTGTAAAGGAAAGAAAAACTACGACAAACGTGAATCATTAAAAGAGCAAGACACAAAACGTGATTTAGACCGTATAAAAAAAGCTTACAACTAGTAAGCTTTTTTTATTTTAAACACAACTGCTTATTTATCAGAATTTTATAGCTATTTTTACTTAAAACCTATTTAACTGTAAAATATGAAAAAGTACTTCGTTCTGTTTTTCGCTCTTGCGGCGTTTTCAAGTTGTGGCAGTAACACTTCTATTGTAAATAGCTGGAGAGATCCTGATGTGACCATAACTCAGGAACAATTTAAAAAAGTTTTGGTTGTTGCTTTAGTCAAAGATGAAGCTTCGAGGCGAATTACAGAAAACAGAATTGCGGCAAATAATCCGGTATTTAAAACTTCATATCAATATTTAGATGCTTCTTCTACTTTAACGAAAGAACAAAAATTGAAGATATTAGAAGATGAAAATTTTGACGGAGTTATTAGCATGCGTCTTGTCAGCAAAGAAAAAGAAACTACTTACGTTCCAGGAACTTATACCGGAATGTATTACGGCGGATTTGATGGAATGTATTCCGGAATGTATGGTTACGGTTTCGGAAATTGGTACGGAATGTATTCGCCGAATTTCTACGATCCTGGTTATTATCAGGAAACGACATCTTATATGGTAGAAACTAACGTTTTTTCTCTAAAGCAAAATAAATTAATCTGGACAGGAACAACAGAATCACAATATGTTACCGATTTAGGTCAAACAGTAAATGCCATTATGCAAGCTGTGGTTAAAGAAATGAAAAAAGACGGTTCTTTAGCTTCAAAATAAAAAATTCAAAAAGCAATATTCCAAATGTTGCTTTTTTTATATACTTTAAATTGACTAAATTTGTCAAGACTAAAAATTTCATAAAATGAAATCACTTCTAAAAGATGCCAGAGAACAAAAGCAATTAAAAACACGTGAACTTGCACAACTTGCAGGAATCGATCAGGCTTTAATTAGCAAATTTGAATCTGGAACGAGAAAACCAACTAAAGATCAAATTATTAAGTTATCTCAGCTTTTAGAGATTGATTATGAAACACTAATGGTGGCGTGGCTGAAAGAAAAAATTCTTTATGAAATTGGTGATGAGGACTTTGCTTTGAAGGCGTTACTTCTTGCCGAACAAGAAATTCAAAATCACAAAAAAGAAATTAGTTCTTCTTTGCAATCTACATTTAAAATAATTTTGAATGAAATTGAAGATTTAAAAAATCAAATACAATCTCTTAATCATTTTGAGTTACGTCAAATTACTAAAACATTAGAATTAGAATTCATTTACAATAATATTTATTTAAATAAAAATTCACTTTCTCTCGAAGAAACCAAATCTGTAATTAACGACGGATTAAAAATTTCAGGAAAAAGTATGAAAGAACACCTTGAGGCTGTAAATTTCCAAGAATCAACAATCTATATTAAAGATTTAGGGCAAAAGAAAATGGCTTTAAACGAAAAAGAAATTTTCTCAATTCATAATTTAGTATTTAAAGGAATTAAATCCGAAAGTTCAGGAAAATTTAAAAACGAGCCGTTAATTACAAACGAAATGAATTTATTTTTTAATTGGTTTGAAACAAATAAAAATAGTCTTCATCCAGTGATTCTTGCTTCTGAAGCACATTTAAGAATATTGGAAATTAGTCCTTTTGAAAACGGAAATCTTCAGATAGCAAATCTAATATTAAACTGGATTTTACTTCAGAATAATTATGTATATGTTTCAATTTCAGCAAATAATAGTAGTAAGGATGAATACTTTTATATTTTAGAAGAATATAAAACCAAAAAAGAAAAATCTATTTTCATCAATTACATTCTTAAAATGCAAAAAGAAAATCTATCACGTGCAATCCAAATGACTGCCAAATAAAAAAGCCCGAATAAATCGGGTCTTCTCTTAATTTTTATCTTCTAATAAAGGAACAAATCGAAACTCTCCAAATTCATGTTTTTCAAATTGTGTTTGATTTTTTCTAATTAATAAAGTCATAATTTGAACATCTTCTCCTAACGGAATAACCAATCTTCCGCCTATTTTTAATTGAGCCATCAATGGTTGTGGAATAAATGGTGCACCTGCCGTAACTATAATACTATCAAATGGTGCAAAGTTTGGTAATCCTTTATAGCCATCTCCAAAAGAAAGATGTTTTGGGCGAATATTTAATTTTGGAAATAAATTTGATGTCGTTTTAAACAATTCTTTTTGCCTTTCGACACTAAATACTTTAGCGCCAAGCATACATAAAACTGCTGTTTGATAACCAGAACCCGTTCCTATTTCTAAAATTTTATGCTCTTTTTGAACCTCCAATAACTGGGATTGAAAAGCAACTGTGTATGGTTGCGAAATAGTTTGTCCTGCACCTATAGGAAATGCCTTATCCTGATAAGCATAATCTTCAAAACTTGAATTTAAAAAAAGATGTCTTGGGATTTTTTTTATCGCTTCCAGAACCGCTCTATCCGTAATTCCTTTTTGTTCTAAAGTGCTTACTAATTGATTACGAAGTCCTTGATGTTTGGCAGTGTCTTTCAAAATGGGTGGGTTTTATTTTGCAAAAATAAGAAACAAAACAGGATTTCAAATATTGATTTTTAAATAATAAATTAATAATGAGGAAAGTCAAAAGTCGAAAGTCAAAAGTTGAAAGTCAAAAGTCGAAAGTTGAAAGTTATGCTTTGTCAGGCTGAGCGAAGTCGAAGCCCACTTCTGTGTGTCCAAACTTTATGCCCTTCGACTTCGCTCAGGGTGACAAACTTGAAAACGAAATATCAACTTACAACTCCCAATTCACAATTTACAATTAACAATTACCTAAATTCATTTTTCCGTTCAACAAATAAATTATATTTTTGTTTAAAATACATTCTCATGTTAAAAGTAGGAGTTTTAGGTGCTGGTCATCTTGGTAAAATACATTTACGCTTATTACAACAATCTGACAAATACGAATTAGTTGGATTTTACGACGAAAATCAAGAAAATGCCGAAAGAATTTCAAAAGAATTTGGCTACAAAAACTTCAACACTATAGCAAAATTAATTCACGCTGTCGACGTGATTGATATTGTAACTCCAACCCTTTCGCACTTTAAATGTGCAAAAGTGGCCATCAAATCAGGAAAACACATCTTTATAGAAAAGCCAATTGCCAATACGGTAGACGAAGCCGAAGAAATTATCGCTTTAGCTAAAGAATACAATGTAAAAGGTCAAGTTGGACACGTTGAACGTTTTAATCCAGCATTTATCGCAACCAAAAACATGATCGAAAATCCGATGTTTATTGAAACGCATCGTTTGGCAGAATTTAATCCGCGTGGAACAGACGTTCCTGTGGTTTTAGATTTGATGATTCATGATATTGATGCTATTTTAAGTGTCGTTAATTCAAAAGTAAAAGATATTCATGCAAGTGGTGTTTCTGTAATTAGTGATACTCCGGATATTGCCAATGCAAGAATAGAATTTGAAAACGGCTGCGTTGCAAATTTAACAGCAAGCAGAATTTCTTTAAAAAACATGCGTAAATCTCGTTTCTTTCAAAAAGACGCTTACATTTCAGTTGATTTTTTAGAGAAAAAATGCGAAGTGGTTCGTATGAAAGATGCGCCAGAAACTCCTGGAGATTTCGATATGATTCTTCAAAATGCAGAAGGCGTCAAAAAACAAATCTATTTCACGAATCCGGACGTTGAGCAAAACAATGCTATTTTGGACGAATTAGAATCTTTTGCAAACGCAATCAATACCAATACAACTCCAGTTGTAACATTAGAGCAAGCTACAGATGCATTGCGTGTTGCTTATCAAATTATTGATTGTTTCGAAAAATAATTTTTAGAATTTAAAAAATAATTAGCCACGAAATTCACGAAAATTTAGTGAATTCGTGGCTAAATCGTAAAATATAATATCAAAGTAATATGAAAATAATTGCTGTAATTGGAGCAGGAACAATGGGTAACGGAATTGCACATACTTTTGCGCAAAGCGGATTTACCGTAAAATTAATTGACGTTTCTGAAAAATCATTAGATAAGGGAATGGCAACTATTGCAGCCAATTTAGATAGAATGTTGTCTAAAGGCACCATTACGCAAGATGATGTTGCCAAAACAATCACTAATATTATCACGTATACCGATATTAAAGATGGTGTCGTAGGTGCCGATTTAGTGGTGGAAGCAGCAACAGAAAATGTTGAATTGAAACTGAACATCTTCAAACAATTAAACGAATATTGCTCTCATAACACGATTTTAGCAACCAATACTTCTTCAATTTCAATTACACAAATTGGTGCTGTTGTCGCACATCCTGAGCGAGTTATCGGAATGCATTTTATGAATCCGGTGCCGATTATGAAATTGGTTGAAATCATTCGCGGGTACAATACCAGCGATGAAGTGACCAAAATCATCATGACTTTATCTGAGAAATTAGGGAAAGTTCCGGTTGAAGTAAATGATTATCCTGGTTTTGTGGCAAATAGAATTTTAATGCCAATGCTAAACGAAGCGATCGAAACGTTATATAATAAAGTTGCCGGTGTTTACGAAATCGATACGGTTATGAAATTAGGAATGGGACATCCGATGGGACCATTACAATTAGCCGATTTTATTGGTCTTGACGTTTGTCTTGCCATTCTAAACGTAATGTACGACGGATTTAAAAACCCTAAATATGCTCCTTGCCCACTTTTAGTAAATATGGTTAGAGCTGGGAAATTAGGCGTAAAATCTGGAGAAGGATTTTATGATTACAGCGAAAGCAAAAAAGCAGAGAAAATTTCGAAGCAGTTTATATAGAATTTCATTTTTTCTATGAAAAAAGTAATCTTTTCAATCATTTTAGTAATTCTTAGTTCAATAACGCTTTTTTATTATAAACCTATAACTTCCAATTATTTACTTGGAATAGCCAGAGTTTTGGAACAAAAGAATGATTATCAACTAGACATCGATAATAAAATATATAAAAATTGTGTTTTTATAAGTACTGAAAGTTTTGATAAAAAGAGAAAGCACAATTTTTTAATTTTATATTTAAGAGATTTAGAGATTGAATCTGAATTTAAGATCATAGTTATAAATCTTAACGAGAAAGTAGTTGGTTATTCTTGTGGTTCTGAAAAATGCTATGATAAAGCATTTGGAAAACTTTTTCAAAGTGATATGGGTTCATTCTATACCCGTTTTGAAGATGATACAAAAGGCCCAGGATTTGATACAAAATTAAAAATCGAAAATGAAAAAATAGATTTTTACATTCCGTCACAAGAAAATAGAAAATTACACATCGAGCTATCCAAAAAAACAAATTAATAATGTCAATAGCATCAAATTTAAATACAATAAAATCAACTTTACCTGAGCACGTAACTCTTGTTGCCGTTTCAAAAACAAAACCTGTTTCAGATTTGATGCAGGCTTATGAAGCTGGTCAGCGCATTTTTGGAGAAAACAAAATTCAGGAAATGACGGACAAATGGGAAGAAATGCCAAAAGACATTCAATGGCATATGATTGGTCATGTCCAGTCGAATAAAGTCAAATTTATGGCGCCTTATGTGACTTTGATTCATGGAGTTGACAGTTTAAAATTATTACAAGAAATTGACAAACAAGCTTTAAAAAACGATAGAATTATAGATTGTCTTCTTCAATTTTATATTGCAGAAGAAGAATCTAAATTTGGCTTGGACGAAAACGAATTAAACGAACTTTTAACTTCTCATGAGTTCAAAGAATTGAAAAATATTCGTATCTTGGGTTTAATGGGAATGGCCACTTTTACCGAAGACCAAAACCAAATAAAAAAAGAATTCACACATTTAAAATCGATTTTTGATTCCGTTCAAAAAATGCAAATTGTTGATTTAAAAACAATTTCAATTGGAATGTCAGGAGATTATCAACTTGCGATTGAATGCGGAAGCACGATGGTAAGAATTGGAAGCAGCATTTTTGGAGGCCGCTAATTTTCAATATCAATTGCAATTTCAAAAATCAATATCAATTGCAATTTCAAAAATCAATATCAATTGCAATTTCAAAAATCAATATCAATTGCAAAAAGTCAATTAATAATTTAAATGGAAAAAATATTCAATTTTGAAGATCGTTTAGTTAGATTCGCAGGAGAATGTATTTTCTTTTCAAGAATGTTAGAAAAAATTTTTGAAAACGAATATTATAAAAATCAATTAATTAGATCATCAGGAAGTGCATCATTAAATTTTGGAGAAGCACAAGGAACAATAACAGATAAAGATTTTATTTTTAAAGTTTCATTAGTTGTTAAAGAGCTCAAAGAATCTAGAAACTCTTTAAAAATTTTAGATTACATTAAAGAAGGAGATAGCGAAAAAAGAAATAAGCTGCTAATTGAAGTAGAACAATTGATTGCTATTTCTTCAAAAATGATAATAAATAAAAAATAATTTTTCAATATCAATGACAATGGCAATTACAGTAACAATTTCAAAATTGATATTGATTTTTGATTTTGTATTTGCCATTGATTTTTGACATTGACATTGAATATGTACGCAATACTAGACATAGAAACCACAGGGGGACAATTTAATGAAGAGGGAATTACCGAAATCGCCATCTATAAATTTGATGGGCATGAAGTAGTTGACCAATTCATTAGCCTTGTAAATCCCGAAATTCCGATTCAGCCGTTTGTAGTAAAACTGACTGGAATCAATAATGCTATGTTGCAGTCTGCACCAAAGTTTTTTGAAGTCGCCAAACGAATTATCGAAATCACTTCAGATTGCGTAATTGTAGCGCACAATGCCTCTTTCGACTATAGAATTCTTAGAACCGAATTTAGACGATTAGGTTACGATTTTGAAGCCAGAACACTTTGTACCGTAGAATTAGCCAAGAAATTAATACCAGAACAACCTTCATACAGCCTAGGAAAACTAGTTCGCGCACTCGGGATTCCGATGGCAGACAGGCATCGCGCCAGCGGAGACGCAATGGCAACAACGAAGCTATTCAAAATGCTTTTAGAAAAAGATGTTGAAAAAACCATCGTAAAAGATTTTATAAAATTAGAAATCGAAAAAGGAATTGCTCCAAAATTTCTGGATCTTATAAACCAAATGCCTGCCAAAACTGGAGTTTATTATATTTACAACGAGGCTGGCACTTTGATTTACATCGGCAAAAGCCAAAACATCAAAAAACGAATCAATCAGCATTTTACCGGAATAACAACCAAAAGTAAAAGAATTCAAGCCGAAGTTTTTACGATTACTTATGACGAAACCGGAAGTGAATTAATTGCGCTTTTAAAAGAAAGTCAGGAAGTAAAAGTAAATCGTCCAATACACAATCGTTCGCAGAAAAAATCGTATTTTCCTTTTGCTTTGTATGCAGAAAAAGACGCAAACGGATATATCAATTTAAAGTTAGAGAAAGCAGACGGACGTAGAAAAGAAATCACTTCATTTATTTCTTTACAAGAAGGAAAAAATGCACTTTTCAAATACACGGCCAAATATCAGTTGTGTCAGAAATTGACAGGCTTGTATATAACCAAAAAAGAATGTTTTCAATATAAAATAAAAGAATGCGACGGCGCTTGCGTTGGCGAAGTCACTCCCGAAATTTACAATTTAAGAGTGCAACAATTTATTTCAGAAAACAGTTTCGAAAATAAAAACATGATTATTGTCGACAGAGGAAGAAATGTGAACGAAAGAAGTGCGATCTTAATCGAGAACGGAATCTATAAAGGTTATGCTTATTATGATCTTAATTATCAGATTACTAATATCGAAATTCTTAACAACATTCTGATTCCGATGCAGCACAATCGAGATGTAAAAAACATCATTCAGAGTTACATCAGAAAAAGTAAATCGGTCAAAATACTTCATTTTTAACAAAACAAAACTATCATTATCTTTAATGATATGAAAAAGCAAAAATCACAATACGAAATCTTTCGAGAAAAAGTCAAAATTGTCCTCTATGGTACAAATACCATTTTAGGACGAATGTTTGATTTAGTTCTCTTAGGTTTAATATTACTGAGCGTTCTCCTAATAATGCTCGACACTGTTCAGGGAATCAGCTCAAAATACCATGATTATCTATTAATTTGCGAATGGGTAATTACAGGATTTTTCACAATCGAATATATTTTAAGAATTATTTCGATCCAAAAACCAGTTAAATACATTTTCAGTTTCTACGGAATTATCGATTTACTCGCCGTTTTACCCATGTATTTGTCCATATTTTTCCCTGGCGCGAGTATCTTGTCGATTGTGAGAGCACTACGTTTCTTTAGATTATTCAAAATTTTGCACATTCCGCAAATCTCGCATCAATCTTTCCAATTAAAAGAAGCCATCGAAGCCAGTAAAGAAAAAATTCTAGTTTTCATTTATTTCGTTTTAATCAGCACCATCATAATCGGATCCATAATGTATTTGGTTGAAGGAAAAGAATCAGGATTTACGAGCATTCCAATGGCAATTTACTGGACAATTGTCACTTTAACCACAGTTGGCTACGGAGACATTTCGCCGCAAACCCCTTTAGGACAGTTCATTGCCGCACTAGTAATGATTTTAGGTTACGGAATAATTGCAGTTCCAACCGGAATCGTTACTGCCGAATTTGCCAAAAAGAGCTTAAATAACAATGCTGTAAATACAAAAAGAACCTGTAAAAACTGTGAGTCACAAGTTCATTTTGATAATGCACAATTTTGTTATCAATGCGGAACAGAATTGCCAAAATAATTAATTTAAGGAGCTAATCCAGCTGTACTCTCCAACTCCTCCTTATCTTTGTTGTTTTTTTAAGGCATAAAAGGAGCTTCTCCCGAAGCGTCGGGATTCGCTCTTTTCTACCAAAAAAACTAACAAATATAAGTCCGGGGTTTCCATTTCCATCTGGGCTAAAAAATATGAAATACTTAATAACCATTGTCGGACCAACAGCAATAGGCAAAACAGCCTTAAGCATTGCTTTGGCACAGCATTTTAAATGCGAAATTATTTCTTGCGACAGCCGTCAGTTTTTTAAAGAAATGACAATCGGAACCGCAGTTCCAAGTCAAGAAGAATTAAACGCTGCGAAACATCATTTCATTCAAAACAAATCCATTTTTGAAAATTATACCGTTGGAGATTACGAAAAAGAAGCGCTTTTAAAACTAGAAGAATTACACCAAAATAATGATTTTGCCATTCTAATTGGCGGATCAGGATTATACGTTGACGCTATTTTAAAAGGTTTCGACGAATTTCCAGAAATCGCTCCAGAAGTTCGCACAGAAGTAAATTCAAACTACGAAAAACTCGGAATTGAATATCTTCAAAAACAATTGCAAAATTTAGATCCCGATTATTATCAAAAAATAACATCCGAAAATCCGCAGACCTTGCAAAATCCGCAACGAATGATGCGTTTTGTAGAAGTTTGCATTGGCTCAAAGAAGCCCTATTCTTCCTTTTTAAATCAGAAGAAAAACAATAGAAACTTCACTCCTATTCTAATTGGTTTAGATGCAGAAAGAGAAATAATCTACAGCCGAATCAACCAGCGAGTAGACATTATGATGAACGCCGGATTGTTGGAAGAAGCAAAAGCACTTTATCCCAACAAAGAGTTAAATGCTTTACAAACTGTCGGTTATAGAGAACTATTTAGTTATTTTGACGGAGATTTCACTTTGCCATTCGCAATTGAAGAAATCAAAAAGAACACACGAAGATTTTCAAAAAGACAATTAACGTGGTTCAAACGAAATGAAAACACCAAATGGTTTGATTATGCTTCTGATAGAAATGAAATTATAAACTATATTGAGAGTATAATAAAATGAGAATTTTAAAACTAGTTGGAAATATTTTCTTCATTTTTTGTACAATCATTCTAACTTCAACATTTTATTTTGCATTAAATGAAAAAATTGAAAGACCTAATTTTAAAAATTTAAGTAGCAAAGGATTCATATTTTTTGGAATAATGGTATTTATTTTTATTTTCATTAGCATCAAAATAATCTTAAGATATTTCAAAAAATCTAAAATCTAAAATCAACAATCTAAAATTCAAAAATGCCAATATCTCCAAATTTCACATCAGTTTTAAGTAAAGACTGGGAAATCAATTTCACACAATGTACATCTACCGGTTATTTAAAATACACCGATTTGTGCAATCTTTTACAATTAACTGCAGCGGCGCATTCAGAAGTTGGTGGTATCAGTTTTACAGATATGCAGGAATTTGATCAAGCCTGGGTTTTAAGCCGAATGCGTGTAGAAATCACTGCTTTACCAAAATGGCAGGATATTGTAACCGTAAAAACATGGATTAACAGCCTTGAAAATTCACGTTCTGTTCGTGCACTTGAAATGTACGTAAACGGAAAAAAAATCGTTGGAAGCGAAACCTATTGGGCAGTTTTTAACACCAAAGCACGTCGTCCAGAAGCTTTGGCTTTACCTTTTGAACATTTCGAATTATTCCCAGAAAACCGAGCAACAATCGAAGGATTTTCTAAAATAAATATCAATGCTGAAAAGGAATCTGTTTTTGAAAAAACGGTTTATTTATCGGATTTAGATATTGTAAATCATGCTAATAATGTAAAATATTTAGAATGGTGCTTAGATCATGTTGATGCAAAGCGAATCCTAAAACAAGAAGTAAAAAGCTTCGAAATGAATTTCTTAAAAGAACTTTCATTAAACGATCAAGTTGTCATTCACGAAAGTGACAATGAAGATAACTCAGCTACAACATTCAGCATAACAAAAGATGCCAAAAATTGTTTTGCTTTAGAATTGCATTGGAAATAAAATTTAAGCCACAGATTAAAAGATTCTAAATGCAAATATAAAAATCTGTAAAAATCCTCTAATCTGTGGCTGAAAAATTAGCGAAAATTTGTGTAATTTGTGGCTAAAAAAACGATGCAATTCTAATCGAATCGCATCGTTTTCATTTTTAGTCAAATCATTTTGATTTCTTTTTTGAATCTTTCTTCTTTTCTTTAGGCTTCTTCTTTTCAATCAAATCCATTTTCCCTTTAATTCGTTTTTCAACCTCACTAATTCCATAATCATAATCATGCTGAATCGAATGAAGTTTCGCCTGCTTAATTTCTTTTAAAGCTTCTTTAAATTTATGCTTTACTTCTAATAAAACTGCGCTCTTTACAAAAATTTCAGCTTTATTCATCCCTTTAATTGTTAATGCAAAATCAATTAATTTCTGAGCTTCTTCATAATCTTCATTCAAAATCAAAGTCTGCAAATAATGCGGATATACTTCAAGAGCATGAATATTAATTGCTAAAGCTTCCTGAAAATACGACTTTGCATCGTCATAATTCCACAATTGCTCGGCTTGAATTCTTCCGTACAAACACAAAACCATTGTATTTTTAGAATCATAAGAAAATGCATAATCTAAAGATTCTATAGTTTCTTCAAGCGAATACGGATAACTATCCAAGGCTTGAAAAAGGTATTTATCAATCGTTTTCATTTCGTAAATCGTTTTTTAATTTCTCACGAGTTCCTTTGTAACTTTTTTCCACTTTATTCTTTTTAAAATCACTTCCGGTAAAAACTCTCACAGGATTTCCTCGCTCGACATTGAGCTGGTTTTCCCATTGTTTTCCCACGTGATTTTTAAGCTGCAGTAATTTCTCGTCTTCTAATTTTTTAATTAATCTTTCTGTTGCCAGTTTTTTGTTTTGATGTTGCGAACGGCTATCCATTGAAACAACCGCAATTCCTGTCGGAATATGAGTGGCACGGATGGCTGAACTAACTTTATTAACGTATTGCCCGCCTGCGCCTGAACTTCGCATCGCCTGATATTGAATATCCTTTTCAGAAAACGAAGTGTTTTTCTCTTTTTCGATTTCAAAAATGCCAATAAACCAGTTTTTACGTTTATGCATTTTCCTGAACTGACTTTGACCAATCCATTGAATGGTTCCAATCCAGGAATTCACAAACTGATCTATATTTTTTCCTTTAACAGCAATTGATGCTGTTTCTATAGTTCCGTTTTCAGTTCCTGCGTCTCTTTGTAACAAAACTGTTTCAAGTTGCTGTTCTTGTGCTTCTTCCAAAACTTTTTTAAGCACTTGGGCAACCACCCAAGTGCATTCAGCAGGTCCACGACCTGCCGTTATCTAAATTATTCTTTCCATTTTTTTAAAATTTTAAGCAGCTTTTCTCTGTTTTTAGCTGCTTTTACAAATTGTGGTAAACGCGCTACCAAGCTTGAGGTATAATTTGCATTTGAGTTTCGTTCTCTCAAATCAGCACTAATATATTTTTCCAGATAATTAATATGATCAGGATTGTAAGCCCAAAAAATATTTCCGTTTACCTCTGTCTGAAACCAAAGTGGCAAATTGTAATAAGTATCTTTTACCATACCATCATCAACTTTTGAATTTTTCAAAAATTCTCTAATTTTTGGTTTCCATTCTTCCTGAAAGTTACAATGTGGACATTTCGCTTTATAACTTTGAGGTCTTTGCTTTAAAGGCTGTGATTCAAATTCATATTTTTCAAAACAATTACTGCAATATGATTTACCATAAGCTATATATTGATAAACAGGCTCTTCAAGTTTGTGGTAACATTGTTTACATTCAAAAATATTTGAATATTCATAACATTTTCCACATTTACAATTAGACTCTATTTTATTTCTTTTGATGCTAGATTTTGAATCACACTTCGGACATTTTACAAAAATCTCATTTGCAAAACTCGCCAGCCATTTATTCTCGTCTTGAAATCTTTCCATAATTTTTAATTTTAACGATCCATTCTAACAATCTTCGGCGTGAAAGTCCCCAGAACTTCTACTAATTCCGTTTGGTTCGCCATTACTTTTTCAATGTCTTTGTATGCCATTGGGGCTTCGTCTATGTTTCCTCCAATTAAGGTTACATCATTGGCTTTCAAAACCTTTTTAATTTCGCTTTGCGTAAAAGTACTTTTACATTTCGCTCTCGAAAACAAGCGTCCTGCACCATGTGAAGCTGAATTTAAACTATCTGCGTTTCCCTTGCCTTTCACAATAAAACCTGGCGCAGTCATAGATCCCGGAATAATTCCCAACTGACCTTCATCTGCAGGCGTTGCTCCTTTCCTGTGAACAATGCATTCCTGACCATTTACCATTTCTTTCCATGCAAAATTGTGATGATTCTCAATCGTTACCACTACTCTTTTCCCAATGGCTTTGGCAATTCGTCTGTGGATATCATCATGACAAGCTTTTGCATATTCACCAGCTAAATTCATTGCCAGCCAATATTCCTGACCATCGTGTGTATTCAAGTCCAGCCAAGCTAAATGTTGTACATTTTTTGGTAACGGACATTGTTTTGTAGCCAGATAGGTGTAATGTTTCGCAATGTTAGCTCCTAATCCACGAGAACCGCTGTGCGATAAAACCGCAAAATATTCACCTTTTCCTAACTTCCATTCGTTCTCTGGATTATCAATTTTTGCAATTCCAAATTCTACAAAATGATTTCCTCCACCAGAACTCCCCAATTGTTTGTATGCTTTTGGCAAAAGATTCTTTAGTAACGGAATATCCTGAAATTCGCTTTTATGAAAAACTTCATGATCTACTCGTGAAGCATGCGTTTCATACATTCCGAATTTGGTGTTATCTTTTAAAATAGCTTCTAATTGATGTTCTCTTCCTTTGAAATGAGAAGCTGGTAAATCAAAAATCGAAAGACTCATTCGGCATCCAATATCAACACCAACTCCGTACGGAATAACTGCATTATCAGTCGCTAACACTCCACCAATAGGCAATCCGTAACCAGAATGCGCATCTGGCATTAAAGCTCCTGCAACTGAAACTGGCAGCTTCAAAGAATCATACAATTGAAATTTCGCTTGTTGATCAATTTCATTTTCTCCAAAAATGGTAAAAGGAACTCTCATTGTTTTAAGCTGATGCATTCTAACCTGCACAGGTTTAATCAAGCCTTCGGCTACTTTGCCCCAAGTTCCATTTCCTTCGTATTTCTCAGGATTTAAAAGAACGTCTTTCGCTTCTGTTAGAATAGATTCTTTTTTTTCTCTTTTTCTATATCTGTTTATTTGCCCTAAGGCGATGTTTATTGAATTGTTTTTTGGAAAACCCAATTTAATCAGGTCTTTTCCGGATAATTTATTTCCCATGATTTTCTATCATTTCGTCTGCATATTGTTCATACAATGAATGCCTACTTTTATTTTTAATTAGATTTTTCTCTTTTGGATTTTCTGGTCTATAAAATTTCCATCCATAAGAAAAACCGCCTAATATTTTATTTATTCTATTTCGTAGATTGTGATTTTCAATATAATTTCGAATAGATTGAATTTGACTTTCTAAATCTGAATCGACCATTTTTGTATGCGTTATTATATGAGGACTAACGCGAAGCACATATCGCCAAGGCTGACTAAACACATAGTGAATTTTGTATCGTTTACAATTACTGCCCCAGCGTTCTCTCTTATAAAAAAGTGCTTTTTCTTTTTCGGTCAATTCTAGTTTTGAACTTTTCCATTCCCATTCAGAAAACTCTTTTACAGTTTGAATCATTTCCACATACACATTTCTACTTTTTCTTTTTTTCTTTCTTTTAAAAGATTTTTCAGGAGAAAACTGCCATGTATTTATTTTTTCTAATAATTCACTGTAAAATAAAGCTTCACTTGATTTTGCAACGTCATCTCTTAATTTAAAATTACGCTGCCATCCTCTTTGATAAGGATTTTCTAGTTGAACTAATGGTAAATTTCTTCGTTTTTCCAAAAGTTCATCTTCAAGTTTATTTAACTTAATTAATTGTTTTTCAAAATCTTCTTTTACTGCTCTTTTCTTTCTTCTTTTACTTTTTAAACGAGTACATAACGCGTACTCATCTACCGTATAATTTTCCATAAAAAATTATCGTGTATTAAATTAACAGCCAAATAGGCTTAAACATTTTATCCTGACGAATAAATACTAAAAATAGATGTTCGGGAAAATTTGAAGTGTCTAGAATAAAAAAAGCCCGAAACTAAATGTCTTCGGGCTTTTTTTATATATCTAAAAATGTATTTCTAAGATTGAAATAAGCCACGAAGAAGCGCTGCACCAAATCTATTTGGTGTGAAGCTTTGTGATGTCGATGTAAGTACAAACATTTTTCTTCGTTTTAAAGGGTTATTATTTTTTCGTTTGCAAATATTCAAAATACTTTTTTGATTTTCCAAATTTATTTTAAAGAAAATTCATCGAAATATATTTAAGTTGATTTTAGACGTAAAGAAATACTCTTTCAAATTAATAAAAATCAATTAATTACAAACATTATACGATTCTTAAGATAAAATGTGTTTTTAAATTTTTATTGCATAAAAAAAGCCCTGATTTCTCAGAGCTTATATTTTTTATAGGTGAATTATGTTATTCAGAAACTTTGCTTTTTACAACTAATCTGAATCCTTCTCCGTGAATGTTTAAGATTTCAACATCTTCATCAGATTTAAGGTATTTTCTTAATTTAGCGATGTAAACGTCCATACTTCTTGAAGTAAAGTAGTTATCATCTCTCCAGATTTTTGTCAACGCTAATTCTCTTGGCATTAAATCATTTTCATGAAGAATTAACATTTTAAGCAATTCATTTTCTTTTGGAGATAATTTAATAGGCTCCTCATCTTGGAAAGTCAAGAATCTTAGTTTTGAATTTAAGTGGAATTTACCAATATTGAATTCAAATTGTACTTGTTCCGCTTTTGTATCAGCAGATTTTCTTTGAATGATTGCTTTAATCTTCATTAAAAGAACTTCTGAATCAAAAGGTTTATTTAAATAATCGTCTGCACCAGCTTTGTATCCTTTTAACACATCTTCTTTCATAGATTTTGCAGTTAAAAAGATAATTGGCACTTCACTGTTCTTTTCTCTAATTTCTTTTGCTAATGTGTAACCATCTTTATAAGGCATCATTACGTCAAGAATACATAAATCGTATACATCCTTCTTGAATTTTTCGAAACCTTCCATACCGTTTTTAGCTAAAGTAACTTCAAAGTCATTTAACATTAGATAATCTTTAAGAACCGCCCCGAAATTTAGGTCATCTTCTACTAAAAGTATTCTTTTGTTAGTATTTTCCATATTTTAATTTATTAATGGTATTTTTATTATAAAGGTACTACCTTTTCCTTTTTCGCTTTCTACATATACTTGACCATTATGGTCTTCAACAATTCTCTTCACATAGGCCAAACCTAAACCATGACCTTTTACATTGTGCAAATCACCAGTATGTTCCCTGTAAAACTTTTCAAAAACTCTTTTTTGAGCAATTTTACTCATTCCCAAACCATGATCTCTCACTTTTATCAAAATCATATCTTTTACATTTTCAGTAAAGATTTCGATTTTCGGAATATCTGGAGAATACTTAATGGCATTTTCCAAAATATTAACTAATACGTTGGTGAAGTGAACTTCATTAACCAAACAAGTGGTTCGTGCTGCATGATAATGCTTAACAACCGATCCTTGTCTGTCTTCTAAAATCAAATTCACATGCTCAATAGCATCATCAATAATGTCTGTTACTACTGTTGGCTCTTTTGTAATGTCTAATTCTCTTTTTTCTAATTTAGAGATACGAAGAACATTTTCGACCTGAGCGTGCATTCTCTTATTCTCATCTCTGATCATTTGAAGGTAACGAAAAACTTTCTCTTTATCTTCAATAATTCTTGGATTTCTAATAGCATCTAATGCTAAATTTATTGTTGCAATTGGAGTTTTAAACTCATGCGTCATATTATTAATAAAATCTGTTTTGATTTCAGAAATATGTTTCTGACGTAATAATTGATTTAAAGCACTTGTGTAAGCAACAATTATAATCAATGTAAAAACTATTGATAAAATAGTAATACTCAACAATTCAGACAATAAAAATTTCTTTTTATGAGGAAAAGTAACTGATAATTCATATTTACTATTTCCTTCATTATCTGTATAAACAGGAATGTTGTATGTTGCATCTTTATCGTAATGAAATCCTTCTGATTTTATTTTTGTCGGAACACCACTACTGTAAATACCAAATTCAAATTTGGTTTTTACACCATATTCTTCCAATTCTTTTTTCAATAATTTGAAAAGCTTTTCTTTTGTAATTCTCCCCTCGATTGGAGTTAGAGAAGCAATATCTTTATATTGGATCTGTTGCTGAACTTTATTTAAAATATCTAAACTTCCAGATTTTTCAAATCTTTGATCAGGGATTAAACTTTGACCTAAATTATTATTATCAATACCGTTATTGCTATTGTAAACCTCTGTTACTCTCTTTGAACTGAAATTTTTGAAACGCTCACTGCTGAACTTTTTATTAAAAACAGAACCATTGATATCGTAATCTTCAGATGTTAAAGTACTCGAATAAACAATTGTTTTATTCGTCTTTGGGTTTCTTTGTACATAAAGTACTTCCAGTAAATCTTCTTTTTTTGGAATTTTACCCGTACTATCTTTAATACGGTTGTATTTATCGTAGAAACTGTACTCTTCTTGTTGTTCCAGTTTATCTGCAACATTTCCAATCACTTGAGTAACGTGGTATTTAAATTGTTCTTCATTGTTCTTGAACGAAGAATTGAACCAAAATACCTGTACTAGGATTATCCCGATTAAGGACAAACTCATAAGCAAAACAAGTATTCTAAAAAATAATTTATTCATCGAAACAAAATTAATATTTTAACAATATACTAAATAATACATTAACCAAATATTAACATTTAAGACTGATTTTGTTTTATATTTAAAATTTTAAGAATTTTAACAACTTCTTCCTTAGCAATTTTAAGATTAACGTTATTAATCACGAAATCGCTCTTAGAAATTCGGTTTTCATCATTCCATTGCATTTTCATTCTACTTAAAACTTGTTGTTTTGTAGTTTTATCTCTTTCTATTACCCGTTCAATTCTCACTTCTTCTGGAGCTGCAACTGTTATAATTACATCACATTCTTTATAACGTCCACTTTCAAATAAAATAGCAGCTTCATAAATTACGTAATCATAATTTTTATAGCGCTGCATCCATAATTCAAAATCTCTCTTTACTGCCGGATGTACAATTGCATTTAATTTTGCAAGTTGTTCTTTATCATTAAAAACTATCTCAGCTAATTTTGCTCTATCTAAAACTTCTCCCTCAAAAATGTTGGTACCAAAAGTAGATTTTACATCGTCAAGAATTTCTTGTGACTGCATTACTCTCTTAGCGCCGTCATCGGCTATATAAACAGGAATTCCCATTTTGTTAAAATAGTTTGCAATAGTAGTTTTACCACTGCCAATTCCTCCTGTAAGGCCAATAACTTTTGTCATTACTATACTTTAAAAAACATACGTGGAAATGCTTCTTGTGGTTTTTTCTTTAATAAAATCACTTTAACAAATGATTTTAAAAATCCTGTTCCGTAACCATAAAATTGTTTCCAAACTGCAATTACAGACAAATATCCAATTTTCATGCTTTTATTTTGAATACTGGCTGTAAGAAAAATTATAACGAAATATACGAAATATAATTGTAATAAAATATCGATATTGAAAATTAACAATAAAAAAGCTAATAATAAACCCGCCAAAAATAAGGTCGGAAAGAAAAAAGTAAGCTTGTTATGCTCTGGATACCAACTGTTTAAAATCGGTCTTGCGATGCCAAATTTATGGACTTGAATAGAGAATTTTTCCCAGTCAATTCTTCTTTTATGATATACATAAGCGTCTTTAAAAAGCCTTGTTTCAAATCCTAGGTTCCATAAACGGATAGATAAATCAGGATCTTCTCCCGGATGTATGTTTCCAAAACCTTTTGAAGCTTCAAAAGCTTTTTTAGAAATTCCCATATTGAAACTACGTGGCTGAAACTTATTTATCTTCTCAGAACCTCCTCTAATTCCTCCTGTCGTCAAAAAAGAAGTCATTGCAAAATTGATTGCTTTTTGAATGCTTGAGAAGCTATCTAAAGCTTTATCAGGCCCTCCAAAACAATCAACATACTTTTCATCTAATTCTTTACGAACTTCTCTCAAATACTGAGCCGGAATAATACAATCGGAGTCAAAAATGATAAAATAATCTCCTCTTGCTCTCTGCATTCCAAAATTCCTAGAATCTCCAGGTCCTGAATTTTCTTTAAAATAATATGAGATGTTTAATTTTCCTTGATAATTCATTACCACATCCCTACATGGTACTGAAGACCCGTCTTCGACAAGAACAATTTCAAAAGCTTCATTATAATCAGATTTTGAGAGACTTTCCAAAAGTTCATCAACTTCATCTGGGCGATTATACACGGGTATAATTAAAGAAAAAATCATAGCAGACTGAGCGGTATTAAAAGGTAATTTTTTAGTTTAAAAATTTTAACAAAGATAGGTTTTATTAACAAAAAAACCATCAACTTTTGATTGATGGTTTTGGGTTTCTCAAAGAAAAATAGTGTTATTTGATACTTTCAATTTCAACAACTTCATTTGCTTCTGCATTGTAATCAACTCCAGCAAATTCAAATCCGAATAAATTTAAGAAATCATTTCTGTATCCAGCAAGATCACCAATTTCTGGTAATGTTTCCGTAGTTGCATCTAACCAAAGTTTAGCTACTTTTTCCTGAACGTCATCACGCATTTCCCAGTCATCAATTCTGATTCTTCCTTTTTCATCAACCGGAACTTCACCTCCATTGTACAATCTGTCTTGAAACAAACGCTGAATCTGCTCAATACATCCTTCATGGATACCTTCTTCTTTCATAATTTTATACAAAAGAGAAATATATAACGGAATTACAGGAATTGCAGAACTCGCCTGAGTCACCAAAGCTTTGTTTACAGAAACATACGCTTTTCCTCCTATTGATTGCAAACTATCTGTAATTGTAAATGCCGTAGCTTCTAAATGATCTTTTGCACGACCGATAGTTCCTTTACGATAAACTGCTTCTGTTAAAGATGGTCCGATATAAGAATAAGCTACAGTTGTAGCTCCATCAGCTAACAAATTTTCAGCTTTTAAAGCATCAATCCACATAGCCCAGTCTTCACCTCCCATAACAGCCACTGTATTTTCAATATCTTCCTCGTTGGCAGGAGCGATTGAAACTTCAGAAACTTTTCCTGTATGAAAGTCAACTGTTTTGTTTGTAAAAGTCTGTCCGATTGGTTTTAAAACTGAACGGTGTAAAACACCTGTATTTGGATTTGTACGAACAGGCGATGCTAAACTGTAAATGATAAGATCTACTTGTCCTAAATCAGCTTTGATTAAATCTAGTGTTTCTCTTTTTATTTCGTTTGAAAATGCGTCTCCGTTAATACTTTTTGCATATAAACCAGCTTTATGAGCTTCTTTTTCGAATGCCGCAGAATTGTACCATCCTGGAGAAGCTGTTTTTCCTTCAACTGGTGGTTTTTCAAAGAAAACTCCAATAGTTGCAGCACCAGAACCAAAAGCACTAGTAATTCTTGAAGCTAATCCGAAACCAGTAGAAGCACCAATCACTAAAACTTTTTTAGCGCCGGCAATTTCTCCTTTAGATTTTACGTATTCGATTTGATTTTTTACATTTTGCTCAGCTCCCTTTGGGTGGGCAGTCAAACAAATAAATCCTCTCATTCTTGGTTCTATAATCATCTTGTAATTATTTTTTTTGTATTATTTGAGTTTCAGTTTTAATTTTTCAAAAATAGACATTTTATCCTTAACCCTTTTCATATTGGCATTCATATTGTCAATAAAATTTGGATTTAAAGCATTTTTCGTAGCTGCTTTATAATATGCATATGCCAAAGAATAATCGCTTTCGTATTCTGCCATTCTTCCTAATTCACTGTTATAAGAAGAGTTATCAGCATTTTCTAAATTTGCCAAAGTGTAATTAATATGTTCCTTTGCCTCTGCATATCGACCAAGATCTATCAATAAATAAGTATAATTTAAAAATGGTGCAGGATATTTAGGATCAAATTTCATTGCCAATTTGTAATGATAAACTCCTTTTTCGTAATCACTTAATTTATTATAGTAAATCCACCCTAAATGATTATGGGCTTTACCAAAATCAGGATATTGAGACAATATATCTTCCAGCAATTCTTTTGCATCAGCCGAATTTCCTTCAGAAATTAGCGCATCTGCTTTAATAAATTGATTTTCGTAAAAACTAAGACTTTCCATTTCAATATTTTAATTCAATAATTGTTTTGCGTGGTTCAAAGCCGAATCTGAAACATTTGCGCCAGACAACATTTGGGCAATTTCTAAAATTCGGTCTTCTTGTGATAAAAGTTTCAATTCTGATTGCGTATCTTCTCCTATTGTAGATTTTGAAACTTTAAAATGAGAATCTCCCTTGGCTGCAATTTGCGGTAAATGAGTTATCGCAAAAATCTGCATCGTATGACTCATTTCTTTCATAATTTCTCCCATTCTGATTGCAATTTCTCCAGAAACTCCTGTATCAATTTCGTCAAAAATTAATGTTGGTAATTTAGAATACTTTGCTAAAATCGCTTTTACTGCTAACATAATACGAGACATTTCTCCTCCTGAAGCGACTTTTTTCAGCAATCCAAAATCAGTTCCTTTGTTTGCAGAAAATAGAAATTGTAATTCGTCTTTTCCGTTTTGAAAATAAGTGTCAGATGGCAAAAGTTCCATCTTAAAACGCGTATTAGGCATTCCTAAAGTTTGTAAAATTGAAATTAATTGTTCTGATAATTTCGGAATTGCATTAATTCTGTTTTGATGAATTTGAGTTGCAAATTTGTCCAACTCTAAACCTTTCTGCTCTACAATCTTGGCCAAAGCCGCAATTTCTTCTTCTATATTGTCTAATTCTAATAATGAATTTCCTAAATCTGCCTGGATTTGAAGCAAATCATCAACTGAATTTACGTTATGTTTTTTCTGCAAATTATAAATCATCTGCAGTTTCTGACTTATCAATTCTAACTGCACAGGATCATTTAATAATTTTTCTGAAGAATCGGTTAGTTCTTTAGAAACATCATCAAATTCAATAGTTAAACTCGTAATTCTTTCAAATATATTTTGATATTCTGTAGCAAACGGAGCCACTTTTTGCAATGCATTTCTAATTTCATTTAAATTGTGAAGAATTCCAAATTGTTCTTCATTTGCAATTGCAAGAGACTTATCTAAAGATTCTTTGATTATTTCGACATTATTCAGCTTTTCATAATCAGACTCTAATTCTTCTTGTTCGCCAGATTTTAATTGAGCAGAAACTAATTCATTCAATAAAAATGTATTGTATTCTTGTTCTTTTCCTGAATCACTTTGTTTTTTCAACAAAGCATTCCACTTTGATTTATCTGATTTGTACGATTTAAGTAACTTTTGATATTCTAAAATTACTTCTGCATTATTTGCAATGGCGTCAATAATTTTAAACTGGACGCTTTCATCTGATAATTCCTGAGTTTGCTGTTGCGAATGAATATCAATTAAATACAAACTCAAATCCTGCAATTCCTGAAGATTTACTGGACTGTCATTTATAAAAGCACGAGATTTTCCAGATGGAAGAATTTCGCGTCTAATAATTGTTTCATCTTCATAATCCAAATCATTGGCTTCGAAAAATTCTTTTAGGTTGTATTTTGAAATTTCAAATTGTGCTTCAATAATACATTTTTCTTCTTTATTTTTAAGAGAACTCAAATCGGCTCTTTTTCCTAAAACAAGACCGATCGCTCCTAAAATAATTGATTTCCCCGCACCTGTTTCACCTGTAATTATAGAAAAACCTTTAGAAAAATCTATGGCTAATTTTTCAATAAGAGCATAATTTTTAATTGACAGTGACGTAATCATAGGGCAATTTTATAAATATAAAAGTTAAGGATGAGATTTTAAAAGAAAACAAATTTAATATTTAATTTGAGACCATTTTGTAGAATTTAACGGCGATACTTTATTTAAAACATCGGTTAAATCGGTTACGGTAATATTTGGTCCGCCAGAAAATATAGACACAATTTCGTCTGATTTTGCATCAAAAAAGACTCTTGTTATAAAAGCATTTGGTTTTACCGAATTCAATTTTCCGATAAGCAATAACGAAGATTTAATTTTTTCTTTTGAAGTTTTCAAGTCAGAAGTCATTCCGTCTAATCCAGAATGATACCCGTACATTGTCTGGCGCAAATCGCTGTAAGTTGGCGCTAACATATCATTAATCAAAAAATAACGGTTTTGAAGTCCATCTGCCTGACTCCAGCCTTTAAAACCCCCTTGCTGTGCAACGTTGGCAATATTTTGCGCGGTTTGAAAATACTGATTTCCTGCTCCCATTTGAAAGCTATCGGCATCCATACCTAAAATCATATAACAATAAAAAGAAACCACAGAAACTAAATTAGAATCGTAAGTACTTGGATTGAATAACAATGGTTCGTATTCTGTATATCTGAAATTAAAATCTTTGTCGTTGTAATTTAAAATCGGAGAAGAATATGTAGAATTAAAAATCAATCTTGAAGATTGTACCTGAATAGTTCCTGAAAATTGATCTGAACTATTAGATGATAAAGTAATATACATCGAACAGTTTATTCTTTCATTTTGTTTTAAAGTCGAACCGGTCCAGTCTGTTTTATTTACAAACTCCGAAAGAGAAGTTTGAAGCGTCTTAAAAACCTGATTATTTGGGTTTGTAAGTCGCTCTGTATTAATAGTCACTGTACAATTTAGCTGTTGCCCTTGCACAAAACCAAAGCATAAAAACACCAATAGCGTAACTATCTTCTTCATGATCATCTAAATATTTAATTTTATAAACACAAATCATTTCGATTTATGTTTTCGGCATATATTTTAAATTTATGATTTTGAAAAATGCTCAAAAACCTTGTTTAAAATATCAATCGCAACAGATTCTTTTGATTTTAATTCCATTGGTTCGATTTCAAAATTCTTATCAATAAATGTTACTTTATTGGTTTCCTTTTTAAAACCTGCTCCTTTATCTTGTAAGGAATTTAAAACAATCAAATCTAAGTTTTTTTTCTGAATTTTCAACTTAGCATTTTCAATTTCATTTTCAGTTTCTAATGCAAATCCGATTAAAAACTGATTTTTTTTGATTGCACCCAAAGAAGACAATATATCTTTTGTCTTTTCAAGTTCAATCGAAAATTCAGCTTCATTTTTTTTAATCTTTTGATTTGCAACAAACTTAGGTCTGTAATCTGCTACAGCCGCAGCCGCAATCGCTGCATCAACATCATTAAAGTATAAATGGCAAGCATCGTACATTTCCTGAGCTGAAACTACGTTTGTAACTTTTACTAAAGAATTTTTAGCTTTATAATGTGTTGGACCCGCAATTAAAAAAACTTCTGCGCCCAAATTAGCCGCTTCATTAGCGACATCAAACCCCATTTTTCCTGAAGAATGATTTCCTATAAAACGTACGGGATCTATTGCTTCGTATGTTGGTCCGGCAGTAACTAGTATTTTTTTTCCTTTTAAAGGCAATTTACTCTCTAAATCAGCTTCTAAGAAAGCAACAATATTTTCTGGCTCAGCCATTCTTCCTTCACCAGAAAGTCCACTTGCAAGTTCACCGCTTTCAGCAGGAATCATTACATTTCCAAACTGTTTGAGAGCAGCAAAACTTGATAAAGTTGAAGGATGTTTGTACATATCCAAGTCCATTGCAGGTGCAAAATAGACTGGACATTTAGCAGATAAATAGGCCGCAATTAGAAGATTATCGCAGTTTCCTGTAGCCATTTTAGATAAAGTATTGGCAGTAGCAGGCGCAACCAGCATTAAATCGGCCCAAAGACCTAACTCAACATGGTTGTTCCAAACTTCATCTTCATCATCCTGATTAAAGAAACTGGAATGTACTGGATTTTTAGATAAGGTAGATAATGTAAGCGGGGTTACAAAATCCTTAGAAGCAGGTGTCATGATCACTTGGACATGTGCACCTGCTTTTATAAAAAGTCGTACTAATGAGGCTGTTTTATAGGCTGCTATTCCACCGGAAACACCCAGTAAAATTTTCTTCCCGTTTAAAACTGACATTGTACTATATTATTTGTTTGAACCTCTGTGGTAAGTTTTTCCGTCTAACCATTCTTGAACAGCTAAAGCGTGTGGTTTTGGTAATTTTTCGTAAAATTTAGAAACTTCAATTTGTTCTTTATTTTCAAAAACTTCCTCAAGACTATCATTATAAGTAGCAAACTCCTCTAATTTCTCAGTCAATTCTTTTTTAATCTCAGAATTAATTTGATTTGCTCTTTTAGCCATAATGGTAATTGCCTCATACACATTTCCTGTTGGCTCTTCAATAACTGTTTTGTTATAAGTTATTGTATTAACAGGAGCATTCGTCTTTTTTAAATCCATGACTTTATTTTATTTAGTAAATTTTTGTAAATCTGTTTCAACTCTAGCATACATTTCGTCTGCTTTAACTTTGTATTTTGTATCGCTTTTAAACTTAATTAAGTTATTGTAAGCTACTTTGGCAACATTCAAACGCTCTTGCATTTTTGAAGCCACACTATTGATTGCCAATTGATATGCTGAATCATATTTATAAAACAATGCATCTTCTTTTAAAGGTGTTCCAGGAAAATCAGCGATAAAATTATCAAAAGCGATCAAGGCTGATTTATAATCTGAAATTGTATTATATCCTTTAGCATTCTCGTATGCTTTTTTCTCTAATTTTCCGTTCAGTCTTTGTACCGCCTCGTTAGCTTGTACAATGTATTCTGAATTTGGATAATTATCAATAAAAGCCTGCAATTTATCTAATGCTTTTACGGTATCTGATTGATCTAAACTATAAACCGGCGCCAATTTTGAATAACTAAAAGCTCCCAAAAATGCAGCTTCCTGAACTTTCTCACTTCTTGGATAACCAGAAACGAAAGCTTCAAACTGATAACCTGCTAAATAATATTGTTTCGTTTTATAGTAAGACTGTGCAAACATGTAAAATAGCTTTTCTGCCTGAGGTTTTCCTCTGTAAGATGTTGCTAATTGTTCGAAAAGACGAATCGCTTTTGAATATTTACCAGCATCATACATTTTGGTTGCCACCTCGAATTTTGCTGCAACATCTTCATTTTTCAACGCTTTTTGATATTCTCCACAAGAACAAAAAAGAGTTACAACAATTAATAGCGATACTATTTTTTTCATTTTCTTACTGTTATTACGATCTCTCAGACAATTATGTCAAAGAAAAATCACACCGAAGTTTCGGTGGCAAATTTAGTTATTAATTTAGCTACTACAAAATATTTTTTTGTATCGATAGAATTCAGTAGTTTTTGTGTTTACTTAATGCTATTTTTTACAAATTCATTCAACCTTGAGGCAAGAGAATCATCAACACTTACTAATGGAAGACGAACGGTATTGTCAGCAATTCCAAGGGCTTGGAAGATTTGTTTGATTCCAGCTGGATTTCCCTGCTCAAAAATCATGTCAATACTGTCAGACAAAAAGTAATGTGTTTTGAATGCGTCTGCTGCTTTTTTATTTAATCCTAAACGAATCATTTCTGAAAATTCTTTAGGAAAACCTTGTCCGATTACAGAAATAACTCCTGCTCCACCCGCCAAAACGATTGGTAAAGCCAACATATCATCACCAGAAATTACAAGAAAATCTTTTGGCGCATTTTTAATAATCTGCATTGCCTGAGCCATATCTCCTGCAGCTTCTTTGATTGCTACAACATTATCAAAATCATTAGCTAAACGAATTACTGTAGATGGAAGCATATTGCTTGACGTTCTTCCCGGTACATTATACAAAATAACCGGAATCGGAGAAGCTTCTGCAATAGCTTTAAAATGCTGATAAATTCCTTCTTGAGTTGGTTTATTATAATATGGTGAAACAGATAATATCGCTTCAAAAGCAGAAAAATCTCTAGTTTTTAATTCTTCAACAATCTGCATAGTATTATTTCCTCCCACTCCTAAAACCAGAGGCAATCTTCCTTTGTTTACATCGATCACCGTCTTTATAACCAATTCTTTCTCTTGAGTGGTAAGGGTAGCATTTTCTGCAGTTGTCCCCATCACAACAAGATACTCTACTCCTCCATCTATAGAAAAGTTTACAATTCGGTGCAAAGCTTCAATGTCAACTGAAAAATCTTTTTTAAATGGAGTTACCAAAGCAACACCAGTTCCTATTAATGATTGCATATTTTAATTATAATTTATTTTATATTTTTTAAATACCTAAACAATTCTGAAACGAAAAGTTTGTAGTTCTCTAATTCCGTATTAATCATCAAACGGTTTAAGCTATTATCTACATTGGAAAATCCTGCTTTAAATTTGGCTTTTGATTTTTTGGTAAGCATCATTAAAAAGACATTGTTGACATCATAATAACTCAGCAAAAGATCAAACTCAGAATTTGTAAATTCATTTAAAAAATCTTCTGTAATTTCTCCCTTCCAATTGATGTGTTTTTTACCAAATGTAGGTTTTAAATACGTTTCTTTTTCTCTGAAATTTCCTTTGTATGCAACAACTTTTATGTTTTCTGAAGCAATTCCGTTAAGCGTTAATTCTTTAATCAGAGTTTCAGAATGCATAAAATTGCTTTCATCTATCAATAAACCAATTGTTTGAATGCTTTTAGAAAAGACTTTGCTGTTTTCATTATTCAAGTTATTTTTTAATGATTTTTTTACAAAAAACTCCTTTATATAATTCAAAAACATAGTACTTTTACCAGATTACAAAATTAATTATTTAAGTTGCATTTAAAATGGTAAAACTAAAAAAGTATAACGGATTTTTGAAACTTTTTGTTATATTCTTAACACTTTTTTTTATAATCTCTTGTAGTCCGAAAAACTACAATCTAACTAAGATTGAAGGCAAACAGCTTCCTGTAACAGAAAAAGCTGCGGAAACTCCAGAGATTGAAAACTTTATAAAACCTTATCGCGATCACATTAATAAGGATTTGGATAATGTTTTGGCTTTTTGTCCCGAGACACTTGAAAAGAGTACTGGAAAATGGCAAACGAGTATTGGTAGTTTATTAGCCGATGTTTGTCTGCAAAGAGGAAATCTCGTTTTTAAAGCTCGTGAAAAGAAGGATATTGATATGTGTCTTTTAAATCACGGTGGAATTCGTGCTATACTTCCGAAAGGAAATGTAACTACAAGAACTGCTTTTGAAATTATGCCTTTTGAAAACAATCTGGTTGTTCTGGCTTTAAAAGGAGAACAAATTCAGGAAATTGCGGCTTATATTATTAAGGAAAGAAAACCACAGCCTTTGTCTGGAATGAGTTTTACAATTACAAAACAAAATACAGCTAAAAATATTGAGATTCAGGGAAAACCGCTTGATTTGAACAAAACCTATTATGTTGCTACAAATGATTATTTAGCAAATGGTGGCGACAACATGAGCTTTTTTTCTAAAAGCACTCAAAAATTTGATTTGAACTACAAGCTCAGAAATGTATTGATTGATTATTTTAAAGACGTAGACACTGTTCTTGCTCCAAAAAATATTAGAATTACCGAAGAATAAAAATCAAAAAACAAGTAAGCATTCCTGCAAAAAAAATATAAAATGAAAAGAAGAGAGTTTATCGAAAAAACAGCAGCAAGTACTGCCCTATTAAGTTTAGGATTGTCTTTGAGCAGTTTTGAATCTAACGATATCAAGCATTTAACTATTCTACATACAAATGATGTGCACAGTCATATAGATCCTTTTCCTGCTGATGATCCGCGAAATGCTAACAAAGGTGGTGTTTCACGTCGCGCGGCTTTAATAGAAACGATTCGTAAAGAAAATCCGAATTTACTTTTATTAGATGCGGGAGATATTTTTCAGGGAACGCCATACTTTAATTATTATGGTGGTGAACTGGAGTTTAAATTAATGAGTATGATGAAGTATGATGCTTCTACGATTGGAAATCACGATTTTGATAACGGTCTTGACGGATTATACGCGCAGCTTCCGCACGCGACTTTCGATTTTATCAATTCTAATTATGATTTCAAAAATACGGTTATGGACGGGCATGTAAAACCGTACAAAATCTTTAATAAAAACGGAATTAAAGTTGGTGTTTTTGGTGTTGGAATTGAATTAGCTGGTTTGGTAGATAAACAACTATATAAGGAAACTGTTTATAATGATCCTGTAGAAGTTGCTGAAGATATGACTAAGCTTTTAAGAAATGAGCAAAAATGTGATTTAGTAATCTGTCTTTCGCACATTGGATACAATTATAAAGATGACGCAACGAAAATCTCTGACTTAAAATTTGCCGCTCAAACGCAAGACATTGATTTGATTATTGGCGGTCATACACATACGTTTTTAGACAAACCAACTATCGTAAAAAATAAAGCCGGAAAAGATGTTTTGGTAAATCAGGTGGGTTGTTACGGAATTAATTTAGGCCGTATTGATTTCTATTTTGATAAAGACAAAGCGCATACCAACCAAAGTGCTTCTATTATTGTATAAGTTTATTTTGAATTTTGGACTTTTCTAAAAAGTATTCTACCATAAAATAATAAGCCAAAATTTGAGTAACATCACGAATTAAAACCAAAACAATCGAATACGAAAAGTAATCATTGAAAATATAAAATATATCTGAAAAGATGTAGCTTACAGCCATAAGGGACATTAACAAAGTTATATAAGTCCCTTTGGTAATGTAACTTACAAAACAGAGGTAACTCATTGTACTCAACACAATTCCGTACACGACATCTATAGCGCTAAACCTCATCTTGTTGTCTAGTTTTAAGCTTAAAACAGAAATTAGTAAATAGACTATTGAAACCACTACAATAGAAATTGGCAGAATATCTTTTTTGGTTAACTGTATTCTATCGTGTTCGCGAATAAATAAAAACACCAGCAGAAGGTACACTGTAAGAAAACTAAAAGAACCTCCAAGTTCAATATCCATTAAATCAGAAACCTGACCTACAAAACAAAAGAAGAAAATTAATCCTTCTATTATTCTCATTTGGAATTCACTGCTTATTAGAAAGTAGATAAAAATAGCCGGAATAATAATTGCTTTGGCATACGTCGCAAAAACGTCCTGCTGTGTCCAGTCAAAAATGATGGTACACAACAGTGCCAGAAAAAACAAAATTAATGACGGCTTATTCGGTTTCATTTAATTTGTTTATAAAATCTTGTTCGGATAATATAGGAATATTTAATTTAGAAGCTTTTTCTAATTTAGCCGGTCCCATATTATCTCCTGCAACCACAAAATCTGTTTTTGCAGAAATAGAACTTCCTACTTTACCTCCATTGTCTTCAATGGTTTTCTTCAGTTCGTCTCTTGAAAATTGACTAAATACTCCAGAAACTACAAATGTTTTTCCAACAAATTTCTCTGTAGCATTTGGATTGATTTTTTCTTCAATTTCAAATTGTATTCCGTAACTTTTTAAACGTTCAATGATTTTTTGGTTTTCTTCATTTTCAAAAAATTCAATAACACTTTTTGCAATTCTTTCGCCAATTTCATCAACCAAAATTAAATCCATCAGAGAAGCTTTCGCTAAAGCGTCGATATTTTTATAATGCTTCGCCAGTTTTTTGGCTACAGTTTCTCCAACAAAACGAATTCCAAGCGCAAATAAAACGCTTTCAAAAGGAATTTCTTTAGATTTCTGAACTCCATTTACCAGATTCTCTGCTGACTTTTTAGCCATTCTTTCTAAATGCAGAATATCTTCCACCTTTAATTCATAAAGATCGGCATAATTATGAACCAAATTGTTTTTGAAAAGTAGAGCCACCGTTTCTCCTCCAAGTCCTTCAATATCCATTGCTTTTCTTGAAATATAATGTTGTACTCTACCGATAATTTGTGGAGGACATCCGTAAAAATTAGGACAATAATGATTCGCTTCGCCGACATTTCTGACCAATTCGGTATGACATTCTGGGCAATAGGCGATGTAATGTGTTTTCTCTGAATTTTCGGGACGTTTTTCTAAATCTACTGCAATAATTTTTGGAATAATTTCTCCTCCTTTTTCAACAAAAACAGTGTCATTTACTCTAATATCCAATTTTTCAATTTGATCTGCATTATGCAAAGAAGCTCTTTTTACGATAGTTCCAGCCAATTGTACAGGTTCTAAGTTCGCAACCGGTGTGATCGCACCTGTTCTTCCAACTTGATAGGAAATTGATTTTAATTTTGTTGAAACTTGTTCTGATTTGAATTTATACGCCATTGCCCAACGTGGCGATTTTGCAGTATATCCTAATTCTTCCTGATGCTGAATACTGTTCACTTTTATTACAACACCATCGGTTTCATAAGGAAGGGTATGACGGTGAACATCCCAATAATCTATAAAGTCAAAGACTTCATTCATATTATGGACCAATTTTGCTTCTTTCGGAACTTTAAATCCCCAGTTTCTAGCTGATTCTAAACCTTCAAATTGAGATTTAAACGGAAGATTATTTCCTGTAACAAAATACAATAAGCATTCTAATGGACGTTTGGCAACCTCAGCGCTGTCTTGTAGTTTTAAACTTCCTGATGCTGTATTTCTTGGGTTTGAATAGGGAGTTTCTCCAATTTCAATTAATTCCTGGTTCATTTTTTCGAATCCGGCAAACGGAAGAATGATTTCTCCGCGGATATCAAATTTATCAGGAAAATTTCCTTTTAAGTGTAAAGGAACTGACTTTATGGTTTTAATATTATTTGTTACCTCATCGCCCTGAAAACCGTCTCCGCGAGTTAATGCCTGAACTAATTTTCCGTTTTCGTAGGTAATACTAATTGAAGCACCATCGTATTTTAGTTCGCAAGTATATTGCAAATCAACATTTCCTAATACTTTCTGTATACGGTTTTCCCAATCCAGAAGATCTTCTTTAGAATACGAATTGTCTAAAGAATACATTCTGTATTGATGTGCAATGGTTTTAAAATTTTTGGTAATTGCTCCACCAACTCTTTGTGTTGGAGAATTTTCGTCAAAAAATTCCGGATTTTTACTTTCTAAGTCTTGAAGTTCTTTCAGCTTAACATCAAAATCATAATCTGAAATTGTGGCATTGTCTAACACATAATAATTATAATTGTGTTGATTAAGTTCATTTCTAAGGTTTTGAATGGTCTCTTGAATGCTCATAAATTTCTAAAATATTGCCGATTATAAATGTGAAAAACTTTATATCAAAATTAGAATTTATTTTTGTTCAAAAGAATAAAAAGTGAAAGTTTTAGAAAATCAAAAATCAAACTGCAAATTCATGCAGTCTGATTTTCTCCTTGTCCATTATTCTTAAAAAAAGAATCAATAAAACCAACTTCCAAATGGTTTTGGGAGTTTATGTTTACAATTGATTATCAACAACCTACAATATAAACATAAAACTATTTTTGAATAATGATAAAATCTGAGCGTCTGTTTAAAACGTGTTCTTCTTCGGTGCATTTTACACCATTTTTACATTTATTAATTAGGCGAGATTCGCCATAACCAATCGCGCTTTCAATTCGAGAAGCATCTATGCCTTGCGAAAGGATATAATCTCGGGTTGATTTTGCTCTATTGTCTGAAAGTTTTAAGTTGTACGCATCTTTTCCGCGTGAATCTGTATGCGATTCAATTTTAATAATGATTTTTGGGAATTTCTGCATAATGAAAACCACTTTAGACAATTCTTCAATCGCTTTTGGCGTAATATCGAATTTGTCATAATCAAAGTAAATCGGATTCACATCTACTTTTTCAACTCCTTTTTTCTTCACAACCAAATCATCGTAATTACTTAGTTCGAAGTTTACATCTATAATTTCTCTTCCATTTTCCTTAGTAGTTTCGACCATTTTATCATCACTACTGTAATTAGGTTTTGCAGCGATCATTTTGACCACTTTATTACACGGCACTTCTATTGCATATTTACCTTCGAAATTGGTTGTAGTTTCTCCAAGGACTTCACTAAAAGAATTATAAGCCATAATAGTTACCTCAGGAATTGGTTTCTTGGTTTTATGATCGATTGCCATTCCTGAAATACTCTGGTTGCAAACTGGTTTTCCTTTTACGAAAGAATAAATATCGTCATCACCCTTTCCTCCTGCTCTATTTGAAGATAAGTAGCCATAACTATTTGTTCTGTCAATTATAAAAGAAAAATCATCTTTGTTGCTATTGACTGGAGCTCCCAGGTTTCTTGGTGTTGAAAAACTTCCGTCTGACTGAAATTTACTTTCATAGACATCTAAATCTCCATAGCCGTAATGTCCGTCAGAAGAGAAATACAACATTCCGTTCTGAAAAAATGGAAACACTTCATTACCAATCGTATTGATGCTTGGTCCTAAATTAGCAGGTGAACTCATCGTTCCGTCGCCTGCAATTTTAATCACGTATAAATCAGTTTCTCCATATCCTCCTGGCATGTCTGACGCAAAAAACAACCATTGTCCATCTTCGCTTAGTGCCGGATGTCCAACTGAATATTCATCACTGTCAAAAAATACTTTCTGCGGATTTTCTAATTTGTTGTTTACAATTGCGCCTTTGATAATCTGAAAGTTATTGATTTTTGCTTCGTCAACAACCAATTTATTTTTCTTTACAATATTTGTCGAATAGTAAATTGTTTTTCCCTGAGTATCAAAACTTGCAGTTGCTTCATGATATTTGGTCATTACATTTGGAAGAAAAACCGTTTCGTTAAACAAACTTCCATCTGCAGGATTTCTTTCTGCAACATACAGATTTAGAAATGGCTGATTGTTCCAAGTATATAATTTTTCAGCAAAATTTGTTGTATCACGAGCCGATGTAAATACGATATTATCTTTGAAGAAAGTGGCTCCAAAATCTGATTTACTGGTGTTGATATCTAAATTTTTAATAGTGTAAAGCGGTTTTGCTTTCGCTACACTGTCCATATATTTTTTTTGGGCCACGTAACGATTAATTTCTGCTTTATCTGCTTTTTTGTTTAGATATTCTTTTGTGATTTTATCTGCTTCATCATAATCCATTACAGCTTTCATTGACTGAATGTAGCGCAGATAGTAAATGTCTGTTAAATTATTTCCTTGTAATTCGTACAGTTTTTTATACCATTTAAGTGCATTTCTAGAATCAGAAATAAAATAGTACGAGTCTGCGGCATTTTTTACAGTCTGAGCTGAAGGATCTTTTATGTTTTCCAAAATTTCTCCATAAGCTTTTGAAGCATCTAAATAAGAGAAGTTTTTAAACAAGGCGTCAGCTTTCTTCAAATTTGTTTTTTGAGCGAAACTAAACGTAACGCTCAAAATCAAACATAGGATATATAGTTTTCTCATAAGTTTTATTTTTAGAAGAATCGAGGGGACTTAATTTTGCTTTGTTTTTGCACAAATTGATAACGCAAGATGATTTCATGTGAACCATCGTTGTATTTATTCAATTGGCTCACGGTGTAGTCAAAAGCGTATCCAAGATATAAACTTGGTGCCACCTGAAAACCAGCAAGTATACTCACAGAATCATCTGTTCGATACGATCCTCCTATAACAAACTTTTCCTGAATCATGAAATTTGCCGATACATCTGCAGTAATTGGCGCTCCCGTTACTGCTTTTACTAAAAATGCCGGTTTAAATTTCAAATTTGGATTCAAATCAAAAACATAACCTCCCATTAAATAATAATGTAAACGGTCATAATCTATAGATTCCTGAACATCATCATAATAACTATTCTGAATAAAACTTGGAACAGAAGCACCAACATACCATTTATCTGTGTAATAGTAGATTCCGGCTCCGACCGCTAATTTTATTTGATTGTTAATGTTCTGATTTAACAAAACATCATCATTATCATAATACCTTCCTTTAGACCAATCGATATTTAGCATTCTTGCTCCGGCTTTCAAACCAAAAGCAAGTCTTTTTTCATATCCTAAAGGAATTGAATAAGCAAAATTTCCATCAGCATAAAGTTCATTTGAAGGACCAATTTTATCATTGACAACACTCAATCCTAATCCTAAGTTCTCATTTCTAAGAGGAGAATGAATGGAGAATGATTGTGTCTGTGGTGCTCCCGAAATTCCAACCCATTGAGAACGGTATAAAAGTGCTGCTTCTGTTGTGCCAGTAGACCCAGCATAAGCTGGATTTACTGACATTGTGTTATACATATATTGGGTATACTGAGGCTCTTGTTGTGCTGTGGCACAAACCGAGATTAAGGAACATATTAAAATGAAATACGTTTCTAATGATTTTATATATAGTTTCATAACGATACTTATTTAGTTTAATTAATTTGATTAATAGAAGTAGATTATCTCATGATAGACAACCAGCCTTTTTTAACCGTTCCATCTCCAATGGTTATCACATAAAAATAAGTACCTGTTGGCAACATATCTCCTCTATTAACAACTCCGGATACATTTGCAGTTCCGTCCCAATCATTTTCGTAATGTACTTTACTGTACACTAATGCTCCGTATCTGTTAAATACTTTTAGCTCGTTGTTTGGGTGAGTTTCGATACAATCAATTCTGAACAGATCATTTTTACCGTCATTGTTTGGAGTAAACTCATTGTAAACTGTTAAACAAATTGGTTCTAATGTTACTGAAGCTGAATTATTTGTCGCATCAACATCTAAAGGAGTTGAAGTCTCAACAGTAGCAGTACTTGTATAATTGCCACTTGGTAATACTTCTGCAACAATTGTCAGAACCACACTTTGACCGGCATTTAATCTTGGTATTGTCCAAAGTTGTGTTGTCGGATCGAAAACTCCTGTTGTTGTAGAGGAACTTACTAATTCTAAACCACTAGGTATTAAATTACTAACCACAGTATTGATAAAATCTCCCTCACCAACATTGTTTACCGTTATGGTAAAGGTTACTTGCTCACCAAAATTTGGAGTCGGATTACTAACTGTATTGGTAATCGTTAAATCTGAACAACTTGACACACTAACATTTAAAGTTTTGATTGTTCTTTCATTACAATTGTTAATGTAAGCTACTGTCACTGTTCCCGGACCAATATCAGACCATGATACTGTTACCGAACCATCTGTTGTTGTACCTCCTGAAACTATTGTTCCTCCATTAATTGTCCATAAGTAACTAGATTTTCCATTTGCAATTGAATAGGTTACTCCTTTGAAAACACATGGAGTATCATCTGTAGTTGCAATTTGAACCGCAGCATCATTTTCGAATGAAACTGTAATTCCTAATCTTGATCCGTTATCACAACCATTAGTAGTATTACTCAAAGCGGCTGCGTAGTATGTAGTTGCAGTAAGCGGAGTATTTGCTGCTAAAGGTGTTCCTCCGGATGCGCTGGTATAGAAAACTACATTTGGCTCATTTACTAAAATATTAGCTAATGTTGGAGCAGAATTCAAACAGAAAGTCTGAGTAGTTCTTGGTGTTGTAACGATACTTGGTGTATTTACATTTACCGTCACTGCCAATCTTACTGGATTTTCACAACCAACTGCGCTTGAAACTGCACCGTAATAAGTACCCGTTGTTAGAGCTGTTGTTGCTGGAATCGCTGTTCCTCCTGTCGCTGTTCTGTACCACACTACATTTGCTTCATTCACCTGAATGTTGGCTACTGTTGGTGTATTTAGTGTACAGAAATTTTGAGTCGCATTATTAGTTGTTGGAGTCGCACTCGGATTAACAATTGTAATTGTAACTTGTAAACGAGTTGTACTTTCGCATCCTGTGGCAGCGTCTACAATATTTCCGAAATAAATTCCAGATGTTAAAGCCGTTCCAGCCGGAATTGCTGTTCCTCCAGTTGCTGCTGTGTACCATGTTACATTACTTTCATTAACCTGAATATTAGCAACTGTTGGTGCATTTGTAGAACAGAAAGTTTGATAAGCGTTATTTGTTGTTGGATTAATTGTATTTCCAACTCTAACTGCTATTTGTAATCTCACACTACTTTCACAAGCAGTTCCAGGATCTTTAATTGCTCCGTAATATGTTCCTGTTGTTAAAACTGCATTTGCAGCCAAAACAGTTCCTCCTGTTGGTGTTGTGTACCAAACTACATTACTTTCATTCACCTGAATATTAGTAACGGTTGGATTTGTTCCTGAACAGAATGTTTGTGATGCTGAAGTAGTAGTAGGCGTTGCAGGATCTGTTACACTAATAGTAACTTGTAATCTTGTAACACTCTGACAATTTGTTACAGGATCTACTAAAGCTGCATAATACGTGCCGCTTGTTAAAGCAGTCGTTGCCGGAATCGCTGTTCCTCCTGTTGCTGCGTTATACCAAACCACATTGGTTTGATTGGTTTGAATACTGGCAAAAGTTGGTGCATTTACTAAACAGAAATCTTGTGTATTATCTGCTGTAGTTGGTGTCCCCGGATCTGTAACAGTAATAGCAATAGCTAATCTTACAGCACTTTCACATCCTGCACCTGTTAGAGACGCGTAATACGTACCGCTTGTTAAAGCTGTTGTTGCTGCAATTGGTGTTCCTCCTGTTGCTGTATTATACCAAACAACATTTGCTTCATTTGTTTGAATACTTGCAAAAGTTGGCGCGTTCACCAAACAGAAATCTTGTGTAATATCTGTTGTTGTCGGTGTACCTGGATCTGTTACACTTACAGCAACTGATAGTCTTACTGAGCTTTCACAACCTGTAGTGGCATCTGCTAAAGCTGCATAGTAAGTTCCCGTTGTCAAAGGTGTAGTAGCTGCAATTGCTGTTCCGCCTGTTACTGCATTATACCAAACCACATTGGTTTCGTTTGTTTGAATACTTGCAAAAGTTGGCGTATTTACCAAACAGAAATCTTGTGTAGCATCTGTGGTTGTTGGTGTTGCCGGATCTGTTACACTAATAGTAATGGCTAATCTTGTTGCACTTTCACAATTAGTTGTAGCATCTACCAAAGCTGCATAGTATGTACCGCTTGTCAAAGCAGTCGTTGCCGGAATTGCTGTTCCGCCTGTTGCTGCATTATACCAAACCACATTGGTTTCATTGGTTTGAATACTTGCAAATGTTGGCGCGTTTACAACACAGAAATCTTGTGTAGTATCTGTTGTTGTTGGCGTGCCTGGATCTGTAACCGTTACTGCAACGGCTAATCTTGTCGCGCTTTCGCAAGTTGTTGTAGCATCTACTAAAGCTGCATAATACGTACCGCTTGTTAAAGCTGTTGTTGCTGCAATTGGAGTTCCTCCTGTTGCTGTATTATACCAAACCACATTTGCTTCATTTGTTTGAATGCTTGCAAAAGTTGGGGCATTCACCAAACAGAAATCTTGTGTTGTATCTGTTGTTGTCTGTGTACCTGGATCTGTTACACTTACAGCAACTGATAATCTTACTGAGCTTTCACAACCTGTAGTGGCATCTGATAAAGCTGCATAATAAGTTCCCGTTGTTAAAGGTATAGTAGCTGAAATTGCTGTTCCTCCAGTTGCAGCACTATACCAAACCACATTTGTTTCGTTTGTTTGAATACTTGCAAAAGTTGGCGCATTTACCAAACAGAAATCTTGTGAAGCATCTGTGGTTGTTGGCGTTGCCGGATCTGTTACACTAATAGTGATGGCTAATCTTGTTGCACTTTCACAATTAGTTGTAGCATCTATCAAAGCTGCATAGTATATACCGCTTGTCAAAGCAGTCGTTGCTGGAATTGCTGTTCCGCCTGTTGCTGCATTATACCAAACCACATTGGTTTCATTGGTTTGAATATTTGCAAATGTTGGCGCATTTACAACACAGAAATCTTGTGTAGTATCTGTTGTTGTCGGCGTTCCTGGGTCTGTAACTGTTACTGCAACAGCTAGTCTAATACTACTTTCGCATCCAATAACGATATCTCTAGCTCCAGCGTAATAAGTACCTGTAACTAATGGAGTTGTTGAAGCTAAAGGTAATCCTCCCGTAGTAGTAGCATACCAAACCACATTTGTTTCATTTACCTGAATGTTTGCAATAGTTGGTGCGCTAGACAAACAGAAATCTTGAGTTGTATCTGTAGTCGTCGGTGTATTTGGATCGTTAATTAATATTACAGCATCTTGTAATGTTCCCGCAAGATTCTCACATGTATTTGTGCTTGAAACGGCTACATAATATGTACTTGGACTCATTGCTTCTGTTAATCCAGCTGCAGTTAATGTGCCTGTTGCATCTATAGTGTATGTTACACCGCTTATTACAGCTCCATTTGCAATTGGTTGTGTTTTATTAGCATCTAAATACCAAGTAAATACTGGATTTGATAATGTAGGTGCACTTGGCGTTAATGTTGCTGTTGCATCGTGACAAACTGTTACATCATCAACTAAAATATCATTTATAGTAGACGGTGGTAAAATTGTAAATGTAATCTGTTTTCTATCTGCCGCTGCAGTCTCACAAAATTGATCAGAAGTTACTCCAACAAAATAAGTGTAAGTTCCTGGAAGCAATCCATTTACTATTAGTTGTACAGTTGTCTCACCCGCAATAGGCTGAACTGTTACTCCATCAAGTCTATACCATGAATAAACTGGATTAGTTAATACAGGTGTTCCGCTTAAGCTTGTTTCTAAAGTTACTGATCCTGAAGCTGTACAAACAGAAGTTGATGTTCCTCCATTCAAAGTAATATTTGTCAAAGCATTTGTCGGTGCTGACACTTTTACCTCAACCGTAACTTCACCTCTTGCGAAAGTTGCGCAACCATAACGTACTGGCTGTACAAAATATTTGTAAATTCCTGCTGGTAAATTAGCCGGTATGGTGTAAGAAATACCAGTAGCAACTGCGTTTCCACCAGTTTCTGCATCGTACCATATATAGGTAGAACATGCATCTTCCGGTATTTGAAGTTGAATTGTACTTCCAGGGCAAACCGTTATTTTATTTTGAGGATCTGCTCCTATAATGGTTGTATTTGCGGCTCTTTCAATAGTATGAACTCTTAAAAAGTCTAATACTCCAGCAACTCCTCCTAAACGAATTCTAACTCTGTCGTAAATTTCTGTTGGTGAAGAAACCAAAACCATTGCTATTGAATTTCCTGGTAATAGTCTTAAACTTAATAAAGTACTCGTATTTTGAATCGGAGCTCCAACAGCAACATTACCTAAATAACGTTGAATTGAAAATCCAGTAAGCAAGTTTACATCTAAAAGTGCTCCTGGCTTAGAAATCACAATTCTTAAAGTATCACTTACTACAGAAGGTGTTTTAAATTGAACAGTTAAGTCGGCTGAAGCTAATGCACCAACTCCACTATACATTGTAGCAAAAGTTGTAACGTCATTATCTGCAATATTCCATGCATCACTTACACCTACAGCAGCAGTTACAGCTCCCACAGGAAGTCCTAAATCTGTCGCTCCATAAAAAATATCCTGAATATCTCCCGGAGTACAAGCTACAGCACTAACTTGTCTGTTGTAATGAGCGTCAAATACTTTTGTATTTTGAATCGCACTCAAAACTGAAGTAGTTTGAATTCTTATTCCATCATAATCTTGCGGACCTGAAGCGTCTGAAGGAACAAAAGTAAATTCATAAGTATTATCACCTGAAACTAAATTTAATAATGAACCTGAAACTGATTGCATAGTTCCAATATCACCTCCATTTTTAACTCCAATAACTGATAAATTTTGACCAACAGCCAACAAGCTTAATTCTGAACCTAATTTTATGGTTACTGGTGTTCCTTTAACAATAGTTGCTGGCCAAGTTAAAGTCTGCCAAGTTCTTCCAATTCCTAAAAGTCCTACTCCTGTAGTAATTGTAGAGAATGTTTGTGGATTTCCATCAACAGCATTTCCACCATTAGTAACTCCTCCAGTTAAAACCGCACCAGATGTTTGAGTAGTTGCATAAACTCGTTCTCCTAATAATTGACAATTACTTAAATCAATTACATTAATCACTTTTGTCGCTGTTCTACTGCAAATTCCATCATTTGCAACAGCCGTGTAAGTATAAACTCCCGGTGTGTTTAGTACACCAGTTGTAAAGGTTGGTCCAGTTAAAGGATTTCCTTGAGGATCGAACCATGTAACTGTTGCTGTAGAAGTTGCTGTTAAGGTAACATTTGCTCCTATATTTACAGATTCTGAAGGATTGGTTATTACTAAACTTGGTAAAGCATTAATAGTAACCGCTACAGATTGTCTTGCTGCCGGACAAGTATCACCCGGAGCTTGAGCTTCTATAGAATAAGTACCTCCTGTAGTAATATTAGCTGCCGCATCTGCAGTAATCACATTATTTGAAGGATCGTAGAAAGTATAAGTATTTACCGCATTAAAATTCGTAATTGCGTTTCCTAAGTTAGCACTTCCACAACCTGTCAAAGTAGGATTTACAGTTAAAACCGTAGTTGAAGGAAAATTAACTGTAACTTGTTTTAATGTACCATTTACATTTTCGCAAGTACCTCCGTTTGAAACTGCAATGTAATAATTATATGGTGTCCCAGCTGCATTTAAATCTGCAATTGTTAAAGATCCAGTAGAAGCATCTTTAGTGAAAGTTACTCCCGGCTGACTTAAAATAGTAGTTCCTGTTAAAATTTCCTGCGTTTTATTTTGATCTGTATAATATCTAAATTGTGCTCCTGCAATAGCTGTTGATGGATTTAAAACAACTCCACCATCACAAGTAGCTTCAGCTGGACTAGAAATCAAAATATCCGTCGCAGTTGGAATCGCTAAAACATTTACAGTAACTGCCTGACGTATACTATTTTCACAATTCCCCGCTCTAGTTCCTTGTAAATAAAACGTAGTTGTAGTTGTTAACGGAAGAGTTGGATTAACAGCTACTATAGTACCCCCAACCGCAGCATCATACCAAGTATAAGTTTCTGTTCCTGTAGAAGCAGCAGCCAATGTAGCCGTTCCTCCAACACAAATTGGTACTGCAGCTCCTGTGATTGTAGCATTTGGATATCTATATGCCGCTTGGTAGATATACAAATTAGTTAGCAATGAAGCTACTCCGCCCAATCTAACCTCAACTCGATCAAATGGTGCCGTAGCTCTAAAGCTAGCTTTAAATTTATTTCCAGATAATAATTGAATCCCAATTAAACTATTGTTGATAGGAGTTCTGTCATTATTATAAGTAGCACCATTATAGGTTGCAAGTGTTACAGACCCTAAAATCGTAACATCAGCTAAACCACCTGGTAGTTCTAGGTCAACATCTATAATATCTCCAGTCTGACCTGGGTTGGTAAATAACAATTGTTGTTGTAGATAAGCTCCAACACCTATTGGCACACTAAGTTGTGAATATGTAGTTATATCACCGTCAACAGCATTATTTGGATTTAAAGGCGTACATAAAACACATATTATACCATCATTTGATGGTATCTGTGAAGCCGCTTGAAGACAAGTACTTGCATTTGCAATTACAGTCACATTCACAGCTCCTCTTGCCGGATTCGCACAATCCGTTGCAATATTTACAGCTTCAACATAATAAGTTTGATTGGCAGTTAGTGTAGTCGTAGTATAAGTGGTTGAATTAGTCGCCAATAGTGTACCACCAGTTGCCGCATTAAACCAATTATACCGCACTCCAGCTACCGGATTTGCTACTGCTAATGTGACATTTTGACCAGATTGAATAATAACATCTGATGACGCAAATGTTGGCGTAGCGGGTATCGGACTCACTATTAAATTTACAGCTGATCGGGCTGATGTACAATCACCAATTACCGCCTCAACATAATAATTTGTATTAACTGTTAATGCAGATGTTGTAAAGGGTGTGCCAGTAAATACTAAATTCCCGCTTGTCGATGCATCATACCAATTGTAAGTAGTACCAACAACAGAATTTTGAACCGTTAAAATAGTTGTCTGTCCGCTACAAATTGTTGTAGGAGAAAAATCAACAACAGGCTGTATGGGACTTGTTATATTTATTTGAACCGGATTTCTTTCACTATTCACACAACCGTTTCTAGTAACCTCAACATAATAAGTCGTTGGTGCAGTTACAGCTGGAGTTGTAAATGATGCTGTAGAAGCTAATGAAGTTCCTCCCGTCGCTGCACTATACCAATTAACAGTCTCCCCAACTGCAAGAGAAGCAGTCAAGGTTGTCGCTTGTCCACTACAAACTGTTGTAGTACCAGTAATTGTTGGCGCTTTATATCTATATGTTGCCTGATAAATATCTGCATTAGTCAATACAGTTGCCAGACCACCTAATCGAATTTCGACACGGTCAAAATTGGCACCAGCAGTCACACTAGCTCTAAAGCGATTCCCGCTAAGTAGATTCAAGGTAACCACAGAATTACTTATTGAAATTCTATCATTATTATAAGTTGCTCCGTTGTAAGTTGCTAAACTAACTACCCCTAATAACGAAAGATCTGCTATTCCGCCCGGTAATTCCATTTCAACATCAATAATATCACCCGCTTTTCCCGGATTACTAAATCGTAATGTCTGCTGCACATATCCATTTATTAAACCTACTGGAACAGTAAGTCTTGTCGCTGTTGCTGAATTTCCGTCAACTGCATTATTAGGATTTGTAGAACTACATAATAAACACAAACCATTTTGAACTATCTGCTGGCTTCCTGCTTCAAGACATCCTACTAAAGATGTTGGTTGAACAGTAACCAAAACAGGAATTCTTGCTGCACTAACACAATTTCCATTCGGACTTTGAGCTTCCACATAATAGGTTTTCGTAGCTGTTAAAATTGGAGTTGTAAATGTTGGCGCGTTTGTCGCAACTGCCGTTCCTCCCGAAGCTACTTCATACCAATTTAATTGTGCACCTACATCAGGAGTTGAGGCGCTTAATATTGCATTTTGTCCTGATTGAATGGTAACGCTCTGCGTTAAAACAGTTGGTGTAGTAGGAACTGCCGTTGAAACTACATTTACCGCGGCACTGCGTGTTGGACTTACACAGCCTCCTATAGAAGCTTCTACATAAAAAGTTGTGGTTCCCAAAGAAACTGTTGGCGAATATGTAATACCAGAAGCTAATGAGGTTCCTCCACTCGCAACCGAATACCAAGAGTAGGTCGTACCTGGAACGGCATTCAAAACAGATAATGTAGTTTGCTGAGTTGCTCCCGTAGAACAAACCGTAGTTCCTGTATTACTAATTGCAGGCGCAACAGGATTAGAAACATTTAAAACCACAGGTACACGAACATTTCCTTCACATCCTGTGACTCTCGATATTCCTATATAATAAGTAGTTGTGTTAGTCAACGTTGGAGTTGTAAAAGTATTTCCTGTTGCTAATGGCGTTGTAGAAGAAGCTGAACTATACCATGATAATGTAGTCCCTGCTGCAGGAGTTGCTGTTAATGTTTTAGTCGATCCTGCACAAACAGTCTGTGTTAGACCGTCAGTGACTGTTGGTTGAGCATATTCTACACGAACATCGTAAATTCTTAAACTTACTAGCGCATTTAAAAGTCCTCCTACCTGAATTTGAATTTGATTAGTATCACCAGTTAAGGTGTACTTTGCAACGGCAACCGAATTACCTGTTAGCAAATTCAAACTCAAAAGCGGACTATTTAAAGCAACACTTGAGCCCACATTTGTACCAGAGTTCTTCGCCTGAATAGTAGCTGTCGATAATAAAGACACATCAAGTACTCCGTTACCAGTACCGAAGTAAATGGCAATTTGATCTCCAGCTCTTGCTGTCTGACCTAAGTTCAATGTTTCTTCAACAAAACATCCAACTCCAACAACACTATTTAGCGTTGCATACGTAGTTAAGCCCGCGCTGTCAAAAGCATTGGCAGGACTATCAACATTTAATCCGACACACAGTAATCCACCTTCACTGTTAGTTTGTGACGTTGGTCTACAAACCGTTTGTGAAAATGCATTACTGCATATTAAAAATAACGTTAAAAGCCCTAATAATCTCTTGTGTAGTTTGAGATTACAAAAAGTAAATTTTTTTTTCATAATTTGGAAGATTAGAAAATGGACAATAAAACACTTCTCGCAATAGACATAAAGCCTACGCAATTAAACAATCAATTATAAATCAAATAGTTAAAACATAATCTAAAAATCTAAAAAGAGATCTTTAAACAACGTTTCAGAAAAAAATATGTTGAATTCGGTATATATTTAGATATACCATGGAACAAATTAAATCGCAACTTGATAAAATATGTTCTTTTCATTGGGAGGAAAAATGATTGTAGTCACTTTTCCAAGAGGAGTGATTTGTTGCAGGTCTAACTTTCGTAATGAAACCTTCAGTCAAAAGTAGAATGGGGGAATTCTCTTTATATAAAATTGCTGAATATTTAAAGCTAAAGCTGATTAGTCCTTACTTTTGAACTTTAAGTTGATTAATCCTCAAAATTCATATTCACCAATATTTTTTTTAGGTACTGCAAAATTTACCATTCTTTATAAGCCTGTCATGCAATAAAAAAAACAGCAAATCAGAAAATGAAAATTTCGCTACAAGTTGTAATAGAGAAGAAAAAGCTAATTTGTTTCTAAAATTCAGCACAACTGAAAAATATTTCAATGCTAAAGCAAAACAAACAACTAGTATAAATGTAACAAGGAAAGTAATTTTCAACTCCATAGACAGACTTATTAATTAATAATTTGATTTCGAATCCTTTAAAAACATAAGAATAAATTGGTTAGTTTCTTTGAAGAAACATTACAAATCTTTTTCATTTTTTTTAGGATCATTAAAGCCAAAAACTTGTTTAACTTTTGTATTCTAAAATTAAATAAAACAAAAACATAAAACAAGGATAAAATTCCTATAATTAACTTAAAAACCTTCTTCCATACATTTACTAAGAGTTGAAAACATCAGAAAAATCAACCACTTTAACATAATTGTATTGTCTTTACATTCTTAAACAAAAAATCGACGAAATTATGTTAAAAATTAAAAAAGAAAATAAATTCTTACGTATATTAAAAATAATAGAAATATTTTATCCGTAATCTATACCTTGTCATCGACGAAATGCACAATTCGATTTAATTTGTTTAAACCTTGACATATTTTCAAAAAACAAGTTCAAATACCTGCTAAGTAAAAGAACAAACTATAAACAAAAGTTAAAAAAATAAAAAAAAGGCAAACAATAATGGTTAATTGTTTGCCTTTCGGTTTAGGTTATTTGAAGAACTATGATTCTATAATCGTATTAATTTGATTAAAAAGCTGTCCATCACTTAAAAAAGCACCTTGTTTGATCAATTCGAAAATTGATATATTTCTTTCTTCGGTGAATATTTTCTTTCCTACTTTCATTTCAATATTCTCTGTAAACATATTATCACTTAGCCATTGCAAACCATCTTTAGTCAGGAAATCAGTTTCAGGAGAAAGCGATTTTAAGACAATTGACTTGATATTAGTATCAAAACATTGAAACAAGAAAATATGGCTTTTAGAAAAATGCTCTAAATATTCTGCTCTTGACAACACGCCTTCCCAAATTAAATCAGAAAAGACATCCAACTCTTGCTCTGCTACTTCCGGCTTATTAACCTTAAGCTCGTCCCATTCTTTTTTATCAATTGTTTGAGTCGCTAAAAAGCTTGCAAATTCACCATGCAATTCATCAAACTGTTCTTTTGTTAATCTTGCGTATTTCATTTCGTTTTGCGCTTTACGTTTTAGATTATAGGCCTATACAACGACAGACAGAGAAACTAAAAGTTTTAATTATACTTTATTATAAAAAAAAATCCCGATTTGCATCGGGATTTTTCTATAGTTTTGCGAATTATTACTTTTCAGCAACAATTTCGTATGGTAAATCAACGATAACATCTCTGTGTAAACGGATGCTTGCATTGTATTTTCCTGTACGTTTAACGATACCACTAGTGATGAATTTTCTATCGATAGCGTTACCAGATTTTTCTAATGCCTCAGCAATATCAATATTAGTAACAGAACCAAAAAGTTTCTCTCCACCAGCTTTAGCAGTAATTTTAATTTCAAGAGCTTTTAAAGTTTCAGCAGTTGCTTTTGCATCAGCAACAACTTTAGCTTCTTTGTGAGCTCTTTGTTTTAAATTTTCAGCTAAAACTTTTTTAGCAGAAGGAGTTGCTAAATGAGCAAAACCTTGAGGGATTAAAAAGTTACGACCGTAACCAGGCTTTACAGATACTACATCATCTTTAAATCCTAAGTTTTGTACGTCTTGTTTTAAAATAATTTCCATGTTGTTGTCCTTATAATTTTAGAAGTTAGGTTCTGCTTCAACAGAAACCAGCGACTAGATTTTTTTTATACTATTTTAATAAATCGGCCACGTATGGCATTAAAGCTAAGTGACGAGCTCTTTTTACAGCTACAGAAACTTTTCTTTGGTATTTTAATGAAGTTCCTGTTAAACGACGAGGAAGAATTTTTCCTTGCTCATTTACGAATTTCAATAAGAAATCAGCATCTTTGTAATCGATGTATTTGATTCCAGATTTTTTGAAACGGCAATACTTTTTAGTTTTGTTAGTTTCAATGTTTAAAGGCGTTAAATATCTGATATCTCCGTCTTTTTTTCCTTTTGCAGATTGCTCAATTGTAGACATAATAATTACGCTTTAGTAGATTTTAATTTAGCTCTTCTTCTTTCCGCCCATGAAATAGCATGTTTATCTAAACTTACAGTTAAGAAACGCATAACTCTTTCATCACGTCTAAATTCAGTTTCAAAAGCGATCAGAACTTCTCCAGATACTTTGAATTCGAATAAATGGTAAAAACCACTTTTTTTGTTTTGGATTTCGTAAGCCATTTTTTTAAGACCCCAATCCTCTTTCGATACCATTTCAGCTCCTCTACTAGTAAGAAATTCTTCAAATTTCGTTACTGTTTCCTTCACCTGAACTTCAGACAAAACGGGATTTAAAATGAAAACAGTTTCATAATGATTCATAAATACAATATTTATTTGTTAAAATTGGGTGCAAAAGTAATCATTAATTTTAAATATACAACATAAATTTTCTTTTATTCGTCATAATGCAAAAAATATACGTCGACCTTGGTTTCTTTTCCAAAAAACCATTACTTTTACTATTGCTATCCTGAATTTATTCTAAATTTTAAGTTATGAAACTAAACTGTGTTGTTGTAGATGATAGTTCTATACAAAGGACAATTATTGCCAAATTGGTAAATAATCATCCTGGATTGCATTTAATCGGAGACTTTTCTAATGCAATTGAAGCAAAAAGCTGTATTTCTTTAAACAATATCGATTTAATATTTCTTGATATTGAAATGCCTGTTATTAATGGTTTTGACTTCCTGGACGGACTTAAATCTAAACCTCAGATTATATTTATAACTTCTAAAGCTGAATATGCTTTAAAAGCTTTTGACTATGATGCAACCGATTATCTGCAAAAACCTATTGCCGTAGATCGTTTTAACGCTTCTGTAAAAAGAGCAATTGATATGCATCTTCTTAAAAAAGATATTAAAGAAGAAGAAGGTGAACACATCTTTATCAAAAGTAATCTTAAAAAACTTAAAATCTTCACTTCAAAAATAAAATGGATTGAAGCTTTTGGAGACTATGTAAGAGTCGTTACAGAAGATGACAGTAATCTGGTTCTTTCTACAATGAAATCGTTCGAAAATGATTTATCAAAAGATAAATTTATTCGTGTACACAAATCATACATTATTAATATAGATAAGGTAGAACGTTTTAATAGTAAATTTGCCGAAATCGGAATTACTAAAATACCGTTAAGCCGTAACAAAAAAGAAGATTTAGTAAGAGCTCTTTCTACTCCTTCTTAATAGAAATCTACATTAACAACAACTTTTATAGCTCTGTATTGAGCAACAGCCTCAAAACTATTCAGGATTTTCTGAATAGTTTTTTTTGTGTTTGCCAAATGCAGATTTTGCGGAATCTTAATTAATATAGTCCTAATATATTCATTTCGTATTCTGCTGATTGCCGGTTCTTCCGGACCTAAGACAGGCATTTCGAGATTTTGATTTAAAACCTGGTACAACCACATAGATCCTTCTTTCAATTTATCGTAATCTTTATGTTTTAAAGTCAGTTTTATAATTCTGAAATAAGGTGGATATTTATAAATCTGTCTGTCATACAATTGTTCTTTATACATACCTATATAATCATGGTTTGTAACTTGTTGAATTGTATTGTGATTTGGATTATAGGTTTGAATAACCACTTTTCCTTGTTTTTCTGATCTTCCAGCTCTTCCAGCAACCTGAGTCATCATTTGAAAACTACGTTCAAAAGCTCTAAAATCAGGATGGTGCAGCATATTATCGGCATTCATGATTCCGACCAGACTTACATTATCAAAATCTAAACCTTTGGCAAGCATTTGTGTTCCTACCAAAATATCTATTTCTCGATTTTTGAATGTATCTATAATTTTTTCAAAACCAAATTTACCTCTTGTGGTATCCTGATCCATACGAGCCGTTTTTGCTTTCGGAAATAAAGATATCAATTCCTGCTCAATCTGCTCCGTTCCAAATCCTTTTGTTGTTAAATCAATGCTCGAACAACTATGACAATGGGTCGGTTTTGCAATCGAATAACCGCAATAGTGACAACGCAATTGATTTTTATTTTTATGATAAGTCAAACTCACATCGCATTGCTGACAATGCGGAACGTGCCCGCAAGTCATACATTCTATTATAGGAGAATATCCGCGTCTGTTTTGAAACAAAATTATCTGTTCTCCTAAAGATAAAGCTTCTGCAATTTCATCAATCAAAAGATCGCTGAAATGTCCAGTCATTTTTTTCCTGAAATGTTTGTCTTTCAAATCAACCAACACAACTTCAGGCATTCGAACATTTTTATAACGTTCTGAAAGCGTAACCAAACCATATTTATCTGCTTGTGCATTAAAATACGTTTCAATACTTGGAGTTGCAGAGCCCAATAATACTTTAGCTTTATGAAAATTTGCCAAAACAATTGCAGCATCTCGCGCATGATATCGCGGCGCAGGATCTGTTTGCTTAAAAGTCTGCTCATGTTCTTCGTCAACAATCAATAATCCCAAATTATTAAAAGGTAAAAACAAAGCCGACCTCGCTCCTATCACAATTTGTGCTTTTTCTGAATTTTCGAGTGTTTGTTTCCAAACCTCAACTCTTTCGTTATTGCTGTATTTTGAATGAAAAACCGCTACTTTATCTCCAAAATGAAGACGTAAACGAGAAACCAATTGGGTTGTAAGTGCAATTTCAGGAAGCAGATACAAAACTTGTCTTCCCGTCACTAGATATTCTTCAATTAATTTAATATAAATCTCCGTTTTTCCGCTTGACGTAACACCATGAAGCAAACAAACTTCTTTTTCTACAAAATTATTTTTTATTGAATGAAAAGCATTTTCCTGAGCTTCACTTAAATGAAGTTCCTTTTCTGATTTTTCTCCGTTAAAGGAAACTCTGTCATGTTGCAAAAAATATTCTTCGAAGATTTCTTTTTCAATTAAAGCTTTTACAGTTGTCGAAGTTGAATTTGAAGCTTCAGTAAGTTTTTTTACCGTAATAGGCTTTTTCTCAGAAGCACTAAGTTGAAAATAAGTCAGAATAATTTCTTTCTGCTTATTGGCACTTTTCAAAACTTCTAGCAATTCCTGTAAACCATTATCAGATTCATATTGGGAATGTAATTTTACATAGCGAACCAATTTCGGCTTGTAAGTTTCTTTAATCTCTTCTTGTAAAGAAATAACATCTCTGGCTATTAATTTTTGAAGCGTTGGAAAAATATTTTTTTTGTTTAAAATCGAAACAATTTCTTGCACCTTCAATGAACTCTGATGATGTAAAGCTTCATAAATGAGAAATTCATCGTCTGATAATTCACTATCATTGATTATAACATCTGGTTTATGCGAAATAATAGTTTCACTTTCCAATAATAATCCGCTTGGAAACGCGCCTCGATATACATCACCAATTCCGCACATGTAATAATTCGCAATCCAAAGCCAGTGTTTAATCTGGATTTCGGTTGCAATAGGTTTTTCATCTAAAATTTCATGAATTTCCTTGGCGTCATATAATGTTGGAGCATTTTCATGAACATCCAAAACAAGAGCTGTATATATTTTACTTTTACCGAAAGGCACCGCAACACGCATTCCTTTTTGTATGAAATGATATTCGGCCTCAGAAATACGATATGTAAAGGTTTTTGCTAAGGAAAGCGGTAAAATAACTTCGATAAAAAACATGTAACTCTTTATATGATTCGGAAAATTACTTTTTTCCAGATGATTTAGCCAAATACTCGTCGACTAATTTTAAAGTATGATTTAAAGATTCGGTATTCTTCCAATCTTCATGACCCGCAATAATATACTTCGGATTTTTACATTTTGCTTTGACAATTGCAATAGATTTTTTCCATTCTTTTACATCAGAATCTCCCAAATAACCTAAATCTTTTGCATCGGCACTTTTAATAAAACATGCTCCGTAAAGTATTTTTTCTTTTTCAAACCATGCCACAATATTATCTGGTGCATGACCTTTTCCCGGATAAAATACCTCAAATTTATATTTTCCAACTGTAAAAGTAGTATCATTCGGAATTACAAATTGAGCTCTTTTTTCGTTTTTCTTTTTAAGAATATCATCTGTCAATTTTCCAGAATAGGTTTTAATTCCTTTTGCTCTAAAGAAACCCAATCCACCGGCGCGATCATCATGCGAATGCGTTGCAAAAACCATGATAATCTTTTTATTGTGTTTTGCTTTAATGCTATCTATTAAAGGCTGAAATTGCGTTTTATCCCATGGCGCATCAAACAAAACAACGCCTTTATCTGTAACCAGATACATGGCATTGGCAGAAATCAGATTTCCCTGATAATTCTGAAAAGTTCTATAAACATAAAAGTCACCCGAAAGATGACTTATTTGTAATGGCGAATTCTTAGATTGTCCAAAGCTGCTTGAAACTATAACTAAGAATAAAATTATCGAAGCTAATTTTCGCATTTATATTTTTAATTAATTTTTTACTCTCGTCCAGTATTGCGTTCTTCCCATTATAGAAACTCCCACGTAACCACGAAGTTTTAATTTATCTGCAGATTCTAAAGTGATATAACACTTGTATTTTTTACCGCTTGTTGGGTCTAAAATTGTTCCTCCGTTATATTCTGAACCATCTTTTTTAAGACCATTCATAATGACCATTCCTAAAATTGGCTTATTTTTTTCGGCACCATCACATTTTACACAAACGTCTTTTTTATGATCGGCACGAAGTATTTCTACAACTTTACCATATACTTTTCCTGATTTCTCATAAATTTCTACGACAGATTTTGCTTCACCTGTTTCGTCATCAATGGTTTTCCATTTTCCAATTACACTTTGGCTTTGCATGGTTAGCGCAAATAAACATACTCCGATAGTCAGCATCAATTTTTTCATACTACTTATTTTTTTTTTGTTTTAATTTTCTGATAGAAGCATTCAATTCGAACCCTAAAAGCAGAATCATACAGTTTATCCAAATGTAAAACATTAGAATTAATAATGTCCCAATAGAACCATAAAGTTCGTTATATTTTGAGAATTTTATAACCCAAATTCCAAAAAAGAACGAAGATATAACAATTAAGATCGTTGTAAAAACAGATCCAATACTAATAAACGGTACTTTATTATACTGCTTTGTACCGTAACGCAATAATATGGAGGATGTTATCAAAATCATTAACAAGACAAACAAATATCGCCCCAAAATAATCAATGGAATACGATCACTTAAAACATCCTGAATGATTGTTTTCTGTATGAAAACCTCAAAAACAACAATCGTTGCCACCGTAACAAATAAAATAATCGTCATTACAAGCGAAATCGCCAATGCAACCAAATATTGCCTAAAAAATCCTCGCTTATCAAAGACATGTTTAGAAGATTCGAAACCGCTTAAGATTCCGTTAATTCCATTTGCCATTAAAAAAATAGAAAGTAAAAAACCCGATGATAACAGTCCCGAATGACTATTATTTAAGATATCGCTGATGATTTTATTAATCGCATCGTAAGTATTTGGAGGAACTCCCTGCTGTACAAACTGTAGAAAATCTTCTTGAAAATTATCAATTGGTATGAACGGAATTAAGTTCAAAATAAATAAAGCAAAAGGAAACAAAGCCATAAAAAAGCTAAAAGAAACTGCACTGGCATGATACGAAAATGCGCCTTCAAGAATTCCTAAAGTATACATTTCGAGCAAATCATACAGCGAAAATCCTTCAAGCCAAGGCAAAGTAACTTTCTTCAAAAGCCGAGCTAAAGAACGCACCACAGGTATTTTCTCAATTCGAGCTTCTATCTCTTGCGACATATTTTTAGATTTTAGACCTTGTGATCATTAGACTTTTAAACTTTCAAAATTAATAATTGACAATTTACAATTAATAATTTAAAACGCTTTCAAACTCAAATCCATGTTGTAAACAGAATGTGTCAAAGCTCCAGACGAGATATAATTTACACCACACAATGCATATTCGCGCACTGTTTTTTCGCTAATATTACCAGAAGATTCCGTCTGACATTTTGTACCAATTAGCTCGACAGCAGTTTTAGTATCTTCGTAATTGAAATTATCTATTAGAATTCTATGTACTCCATCACTTAATAAAATTTCTCTGATTTCATCTAAGTTGCGAGCTTCAACAATAATCTTCAAATCCAGATTATTTTTCTTTAAATATTCTTTAGTTTTCTTAATTGCAAGTGTAATTCCGCCAGCAAAATCAATATGATTGTCTTTTAACATCACCATATCGTAAAGTGCAAAACGATGATTTTCTCCTCCTCCTATTTTTACAGCCCATTTTTCGGCTACTCTAAAGTTTGGAGTTGTTTTACGTGTGTCTAATATTTTAGCATTTGTTCCCTTTAAAAGCTGCATCAAATGATGTGTTTTGGTTGCGATTGCAGACATACGCTGCATGGTATTCAAAACCACTCTTTCTGCTTTTAAAATCGATTGAGAACTTCCTGAAACTTCAAAAACGACTTCTCCGTATTCTACGTGGGTTCCGTCTTCTATAAAAGTTTTCACTTTTAAATTTGGATCAACGTGTTCAAATATCATTTTAGCCAGTTCAACCCCCGCAATTATTCCCTGATCTTTTACCAATAATTTCGCCTGACCGTGAGCAGTTTCCGGAATACAAGCCAGCGAACTAAAATCGCCTGGTCCGACATCTTCTCTAATGGCATTACTAATTAAAAGTTGTAATTCTGCTTGAAATTGAGATTCGCTTATCATTTTTCTGTTTTTAATAATATGCTAAATTAGGATATATTTTATGGATTTGAAAGTTTCATTAACATGAAAAATTTTTCAAAACATTAAAATTTTCTTTTTTAACCATTAAGATATTAAGAAAATTAAGTTCAAATTCTTAATGCTACTTCTATCGTTTTAATTTAAAAAAAAATTAAGATATTTCTTTTTTAAACAACCAACTGATTAAGAAAAATTAAGCAAAAAATCTTAACAAACTTAATGCCTTGATGGTGGAAAATATAAAGAACATTAAATATCTTTGAACTTCATTCAAACAAAATTATGGGCTTAATTAAAGATATTTATTCGGTTTCTTTTTACGAAAAATTTGGTCAGGCTGTCGCCGAAGTGCATCCTTCATTCAATAAAGAAAAATTTATTGAAGCGATTTATGAAGGTGATTTTGCAAAGAAAGAATGGAAAGAAAGAATGAAACATACCACTGTCGTTCTACATCAGTGTATGCCAGAAAATTTTCCTGAAGCCACTGCTTTAATTGATAAAATCATTAAAAATCTAAAGAAAAATAGTTTTACTGAAGGAAATCTAGCTTTTATTTTCTTTGCCGATTACATCGAAATGTACGGTTTAGACGATTTCAAAACTTCCGCGAAAGCGTTTGTTTCAATCACACAATTTATTAGTTGTGAATTTGCCGTTCGTCCTTTCATTTTAAAATATAAAGAAAAAATGATTGAAGAAATGACAAAATGGTCTTTGCATGAAAATCATCACGTTCGTAGATTAGCAAGCGAAGGTTCACGACCGAGATTACCTTGGGCAATGGCAATTCCGTTTTTGAAAAAAGACCCTACTTCTATTCTTCCTATTTTAGAAAATCTAAAAAATGATCCTTCAGAATATGTTCGAAGAAGTGTTGCCAACAACTTGAATGATATTGCAAAAGATAATCCTGAAATTGTTCTTGAAACTGCCTCAAGATGGAAAGGACAAACCAAAGAAACTGACGCTATTATCAAACACGGATGCCGAACTCTATTAAAACAAGGTAATTCTGAAATTTTAAGTCATTACGGTTTAGAAAGCACGAATATTGAACTTTCTTCTTTTGAAATCAAAACGCCTGTTGTAAAAATTGGAGATTATCTCCAGTTTCATTTCCATTTAAATAATAAAAATGAAGAACCAAAAACGATTCGTTTAGAATACGCCATTCATTACAAAAAAGCAAAAGGACATTTGGCGAAAAAAGTCTTCAAAATCAGTGAGAAAATCTATCATCCAAATCAATTAACTAAGATTGAAAGAAATCAGTCTTTCAAGATAATTACGACTCGTGTTTTTCATACAGGAATTCATCAATTGTCAATTATAATTAATGGAACCGAGAGTGAAGTTTTGGATTTTGAATTGGTTGATTAAAATTCTAAAAAGAATTCTTCCCAATGCTGTCAGACTGAGCGAAGTCGAAGTCACGCCCGCTGAATCACTCTGCGGGACTTCGACTTCGCTCAGTCTGACAAAAAGAACTCAAAATCATCAAAATCAACAATTTGAACAATCATCAATTTTCATTACTTTTATAGCAAGACCAACAACAACTTTTCTTAATCTAAATTAAGTTACAGAACGCATCACAACTGTAATTTTGTTTTCAAATCAAAATAATACCACATGTCAAATATCAGTTTAATTATCGAAGAACGCGCTGCCAACATTGGCAATTTTATGGTAGGACGATTATTGCCTTTCCGTGAAAAAAGAGCCGTTGGACCATTTGTATTTATCGATCATATGGGACCTGCACATTTAAGTGATCACGAAAATATGGACGTTCCTCCACATCCGCACATCGGACTTTCGACTCTTACTTTTTTGTTTGAAGGAAGCATAATGCACCGCGATAGCTTAGGAACGGAGTTAGAGATAAAACCGGGCGCAGTAAACTGGATGACGGCTGGAAAAGGAATCGTGCATTCTGAAAGAACTCCAGAATATTTAAGACATTCAGACAAAATGCTTCATGGATTGCAGATTTGGGTGGCGCTTCCAAAAGAATTGGAGCAAATGGATCCGAATTTCACGCACGTTGAAGCGCAGGATATTCCTTCTTGGGAACAAAATAGAGTTTCATACAAACTGATTGCCGGCGAAGCTTTCGGAAAAAAATCTCCGGTTCCTGTTTATAGTCCGTTATATTTTATTGAAATTAAAAGTACGGAAGCAGCGAAAATCAATATCGGAAAAGATTTATTTGGTGAAAGTGGTTTATATATTTTAGAAGGAAGCATCAAAAGTGGTGAACACGTTTACGATCCGAAACAAATTTTAATTACAAACGACAGCACGCTTTGTGAGTTCGAAATTGCTGCAAATTCTACCGTTTACATTTTTGGAGGACAGCCTTTTCCAGAAGAACATTTTATCTTTTGGAACTTTGTTTCATCTGATAAAAACCTGATCGAAAAAGCAAAACAAGATTGGGCAGCTCAAACTTTTCCTAAAGTTCCTGGCGAAACTGAATTCGTTCCATTACCAGAACCAAGAATAAAATAATCTATGGATACCATTAAAGCAACAATCGATACAAGAAAATATCGTACAGAAATAACGTCTAAAACAGGCAATGTTCTTATTTCGGATGAACCGCAGGAAATAGGTGGCAAAAATTTAGGCTTTAGTCCGTTTGAACTTCTGGCTTCGTCTTTAGCTTCTTGTACTTTAATTACTTTAAGAATGTATATTGACCGCAAAGCCTGGGACGTTTCAGAACTTAGCATTTGGGTCGATTTTGATAAAAATGAAGAGCATACAGTTTCTTTATTCTCAACAAAAATTTTAATTACAGGTAATGTAGACGAAACACAAAAACAACGCATTTTGAAAATTGCCAATAGTTGTCCAGTTCATAAAACGCTTATAAATACAATCAAAATCGAAACTTCATTAGTATAAATAATTATGGAAATTCAACAAACAAACGATACAAAAAGAGGCTCTTTTGACGCCATAGAAGACGGAAAAGAAGCTGGTAAAATGACTTACACTTGGGCAGGAGAAGATAAATTCATCATTGATCATACTGAAGTAAGTCAAGATTTTAGTGGAAAAGGAGTTGGTAAAAAACTGGTTTTAGCCGCTGTAGATTATGCAAGAGCTAATAATGTAAAAATTATTCCGCTTTGTCCTTTCGCGAAAAGCGTTTTTGATAAGGTGGAGGAAATACGTGATGTACTTTCTTGAAGGTTCTAAGTTTTTTTAACCGCAATGCACGCAAAGTTTTTTTTTCACAAAGCTTTGCGTCCCGAGACTTCGGGATGCAGTTTGTAGTAAGTTCGGCTGATAAAAAAACCTTGCGTACTTTGCGTTAAAAAACAACGCAACGAAATTCCATTTTAAAATCTCCGCAGAAAGTCGTATATTTGCATGTAATTTAAACTTAGAGTATGACAAGGATAATTACGCTTTTCTGTATTTTATTAACGCAAATCGGCTTTTCTCAATCGGCTGAAAGTTATTTAGAAAAAATCAGAAATAATGAAGCTCTTCTAACAGCTTTCTTTCAACAAATGCCAAAAGGAGGCGATTTACACCACCATTTTTCAGGATCAGTTTATGCAGAACCGCTTTTGGAAAGAGCGATTGCAGAAGATTTTTATTTGAATTTGGAAACAAAAGCTGTTTCTAAAACAAAACCAGAAAAAGGAAACTGGCAAACTTTTTCTTCACTAAAAGACGAAGGCAAATTAGATTATTATCAGCAACAAGTTATGCAAACTTGGTCAATTAAAGATTATAATGGATCTGTTCCTTCTGATGATCAATTCTTTGATTCTTTCATGAAATTTGAACCTACAATAAAAGGTCATTTTGCAGAAGGAATGCTCGAACTTAAAAAACGTGCAATAGCCGAAAATGTACTTTACATAGAAACACAATTATCTACAATTCCGTGTGATATGAATGTTTCAGATTTGGCTGATTTCAATAAAAAATTGCGTCTGGCTGCTGCTCAAAAAGATGAAAAAACGGTTTTAAAACTTTTAGAGGAATTATATAAGGCTGTTGAGAAAAAAGATGCCAAAAAATATGCTCTAGATTTCAACAATAATTTCATTGCAAAACTGCATAAAGATTTGAAAATAGATGATGAAAAATTCACCATGCGCTATCAAAACTTTGTGCTTCGTTTTATGGATCCGGTTAATTTATTCAAAAACTTAAGCATTGCTTTTATTTCTGCAAGCGATAGTAAATTGGTTGCCGGCGTAAACATTGTTTCTCCAGAACATGGAGAAAATTCGATGAAGGATTATTGGCTTCACATGGTCATGTTTAAATATTGCCATTCTAAATTTCCTGACGTAAAATACACGCTTCATGCGGGCGAATTGACTTTAGGTTTGGTTCAGCCAGAAGATTTGACTTGGCATATTAATGATGCTATTTACATTGCAGGAGCCAACAGAATTGGTCACGGTGTTGATATTGCTTACGAAGCAAATTCGTATGATTTATTGAAATATATGTCTAAAAACAATATTCCGATTGAGATTAATTTAGCGAGTAACGAATTTATTTTGAAAGTAAAAGAAAACAGACATCCGTTTACGCTTTACAAGGAATTTAATGTTCCAATTGTAATCAGTACAGATGATGCTGGGATTTTAAGAAGCAATATGACGGAACAATATGTTTTATTGGCAAAAAGATATCCTGATGTGAATTACGAAACAATTAAAAAATACGTGTACAACAGTATCAATTATAGTTTCATTCAAGATGCTTCAGTTAAAAATCAACTATTGAAAGATTTAGATATTCGTTTTAAAGTTTTTGAAGCGAAGTTTTCTAAAAATTAGTAAAACAAAAATCTGCTTAATCTGCGAGAGTATATTTTTCCCGCAGATTTTGCAGATCAAGCAGATAAATATATTAAATCATGATTTTAGAAGCAGCATTTCTTTATGTTAAACCGGAATTAGCTTCTCAATTTGAAGCTGATTTTGTGAAAGCAAGTCAATACATTTCTTCAATTGATGGATATTTGGGACATCGATTAGAAAAATGTCTAGAAGTTGAAAATAAATATCTTTTGTTGGTAGATTGGGATACGTTGGAAGATCACACGGTTGGTTTTAGGACTTCTGAAGCGTATTTGGAATGGAAAAAGATCTTACATTATTATTACGAACCGTTTCCAATTGTAGAACATTTTAAAACTGTTTTTGAAAATAAAAAATTACAGTTTTTTTGCCACAAATTTAAAGAATTAAAAAGAATTTTTTAATCTGTGAAATCTGTGGCAAAAAATATTTAAAATTTAAATTCGTGCTAATTTGTGAAATTAGTGGCAAAAAAATGAATATAAAACTCATCGCCATAGGCAAAACAGATAATAAATCGCTTCAAACTTTGATTGACGATTACACCAAGCGTTTGTCATTCTACATCAAATTTGATTTAGAGATTATTCCAGACATAAAAAACGTAAAAAATTTATCTGAAAGTCAGCAAAAAGAAAAAGAAGGCGAATTGATTCTTGCAAAACTTTCTGCAACCGATCAATTGATTTTATTGGATGAAAACGGAAAAAACTTCTCCAGCGTTGGTTTTTCTGAAGAATTACAAAAGAAAATGAATTCTGGCGTAAAAACTTTAGTATTTGTAATCGGCGGACCTTACGGATTCTCTGAAACCGTTTATAAAAAAGCGCAGGCGAAAATTTCGCTTTCGCTGATGACGTTTTCGCATCAAATGGTTCGTTTATTTTTTATCGAACAATTGTACCGCGGATTTACGATTTTACGCAACGAACCTTATCATCATCAATAATTTAGTAATCAGTCGCAGTTTTTAGCATTCATGCCGAAGTAACTGTTTATTTTTAGAAGATAAATTCTAAGGGTAGTTTATCAAGATCATGAGTTACATCTTTGTGCAGCAAAATTTTGTATTGAATATATTCATCATAGCTCATTTCCTTATCAAATAAAAACACCAAATCTGGCACTCTTTCGAATTTTATACTATAAAAATGTTTTAGTATTTCTGAGATTTTTGTTTCCTGATTCCCCATGAAAACTTGTTTTTTTCCTTTTTTAAAGTAAACCACAAAACTATTTTTGTTAGTTCTTTCAGTCTTATAAAACACTTTCGTGAAAGGCAAAAAAGCCAAATTCTTTCCAACAGAATCAGCGTAAGAATAATAGTTTTCAGCGTTTTCGTTTTTATGTGCGCTGTCTGCTCTTTTCTTTTCCTGTAATTTCATTACTTCTGGAATTACTACTTTTAAAGGCAAACGTTTGTCAATATTAAAAATCCAATTGGTAGAAATGATACTGCTTTTACGATTTACTTCTGCAATTGTATCTTTTCCTTCAACTTTAAAGAAGATATAAATGGGAGAATGATCTTGCACATCTTTTACAATAGTAAGATTTGATTTTGGTAATAAAACGTCTTCTTTTTTTCCGCAGGAGAAAAGAATGCAAATTATAAGTAGAGAAAGGTATTTCATAATTATTTTTTACAAATAAAGGTTTTTCATAAAGTTTGTCATTCCGAGGATCGCGAAATCACACGCGGGATTCCATAAAGTAAATATTCAATCTTTGTCGAGTTTCTAGTGTGATTTCTCCTTCGTCGAAATGACAAAAAAGCGCGCTAAGCTTCTAATTTTCCAAACAAAGTAACACATTCCATAGCTTCTTTCACATCGTGAACCCTTAAAATCTTCGCTCCTTTTGTCAAAGCAATTGTATTTAAAAAGGTTGTTCCGTTTAAAGCTTCTTGTGCCGTAATATCAAGCGTTTTATAAATCATTGACTTCCTTGAAATTCCTGCTAAAACTGGCAATTCTAAAAGATTAAAAAGTTCCATTTTCTGCATTACTTCATAATTTTGATCAGTTGTTTTGGCAAAACCAAAACCTGGATCTATGATCAAATCGTTGATTCCTAGACTTCTTGCTTTTTTTACTTTTTCCGAAAAATAAGAAAGCATCTCTTTTATAATATCATCATATTGCGTCAAACTCTGCATCGTCTGCGGATTTCCTCGCATGTGCATCATAATATAAGGAACGTTGTAATGTGCAACAATATCAAACATTTTTTCGTCTAATCCTCCAGCTGCAATATCATTTATAATCGCAGCACCGCTTTCTAAACTTGCTTTTGCAACTTCGGCTCTAAAACTATCAATTGACAATAACGCTTTCGGAAAATGTTTTAAAATCAATTCGATTGCAGGAACAATTCGGTCGATTTCTTCTTGTTGGGTTACAAATTCTGCACTTGGTTTGCTGGAATATGCTCCAATATCAATAAAAGTAGCGCCTTCAGAAAGCATTTTATCAACCTGCGAAATAATTTGGTCTTCGTTTTTATACTTTCCGCCGTCAAAAAAAGAATTCGGAGTAATATTCAGAATTCCCATTACTTTTGGAATCGTCAAATCGATAAGTTCTCCTTTGCAGTTAATTGTCATGATTATTGTTTATTTTTTTGTTTCAAGTTTCATGTTTCAAGTTTTGGAAATACGCAATCTGCATAACTTGAAACCTGAAACCTAAAACTTGAAACTTTTCCCATTCTAGTTCCCATTAACACTTTGTTTAGAAAAAACTTGAAACAAAGAAACCTGAAACTTGAAACTCTTTAATTTTATCCCTATTTTTGAAGAAATTTTAGCAAATATACAGCATATAAATGAAGAATACTTCTCAAGAGTTTGATAATGTTATCGCGGTTTGCCGTACGTTGTTTATCAATAAAATGACAGATTACGGCAGTGCGTGGAGAATTTTAAGACTTCCGTCTTTAACGGATCAGATTTTCATAAAAGCACAAAGAATCAGAAGTTTACAGGAAAACGAGGTTCGAAAAGTTGATGAAGACGAAAAAGGAGAATTTATCGGAATCATCAATTATTCGATTATGGCTTTGATTCAGTTAGAACTTGGCGTTGTAGATCAGCCCGATCTTGACGTTGAAAAAGCAACTGAATTATATGATGCTAAAGTAAAATTGACAAAAGATTTAATGGAAGCGAAAAATCACGATTACGGCGAGGCTTGGCGTGATATGCGCGTAAGTTCTTTAACCGATTTAATCTTGCAAAAACTCCTTCGCGTAAAGCAAATTGAAGACAACAAAGGAAAGACATTGGTTTCTGAAGGAATCGATGCGAATTACCAAGATATGATCAATTATTCTGTTTTTGCTTTAATCTTAGATCCTATTACTAAATAAAATTCCAAATTTTATCCCTAAGCTTCGGGACCAAATTCCAATGCTAAACTTGGAATTTGGGATTTAAAAAATTTTGAAATTTAAATTAATATTTACCCCATGAAAAATATCATTACTCAATTTTCCCGATTATTTGTCGGCGTACTATTTATAATTTCTGGATTAATAAAACTGAATGATCCTGTTGGTTTCTCTTATAAATTGGCAGAATATTTCAGCGAGCCCGTTTTTAATATGCCATTTTTGGAGCCTTTGGCTTTAGGTTTAGCTATTTTCTTGGTGATTTTAGAGGTAGTTTTGGGTGTGATGCTTTTAGTTGGTTATAAATCAAAATTAACCATTTGGGCTTTACTATTATTGATCGTTTTCTTTACGTTCCTTACCTTCTACTCTGCTTATTTTGATGTTGTAAAAGATTGCGGTTGTTTCGGAGATGCACTACACTTAACACCTTGGCAGTCATTTACAAAAGATGTTATTTTACTTTTCTTTATTTTGATTTTATTCGTTAATCAAAAATTAGTAAAACCATTATTTTCAAAATTAGTAACCAATTTACTGACTTTATTAAGCATTGTTTTGTGTGTTTTTATGGCCGTTTGGGTTTTAAATCACAATCCGATAAAAGATTTCCGTCCGTATAAAGTTGGAACCAATATTGAGAAAGGAATGGAAATTCCCGAAGGCGCTCCAAAATCGGTTGTTGAAATGATTTTCATTTATAAAGTAAATGGCGTTGATAAAGAATTTACGGAGAAAGATTTAATGAATATTCCAGAAGGTGCCACTTTCGTAGATCGTAAAGACAAGGTAATTTCAGAAGGTTATGTTCCGCCAATTCATGATTTTACGATGACAAAAGATGATTCTGATTATAAAGAAGAATTATTAAAAGAACCTAAATTGTTGATCTACGTGACTTACGATTTGAATTTATCAAATCCAGAAGGAATGAAAAAATTAGCAAAAGTTACTGCAGATGCAAAAGCAAAAGGCTACAAAGTAATCGGAATGACGGCTTCTGATGCTAATGAAATTGCTAAAGCTAAAAAAGAATACGCATTAGACCTTGATTTCTATTTCTGCGACGGTACAGCTTTAAAAACTGTTGAAAGAGCAAATCCTAGTATTGTGGTAGTTCAGAATGGAGCTATTGTTCAAAAAGTACATTATAATGATGTTGATGATTTGAAATTGTGATATTTCAAACGACTTATAATTTAGAAGCTACAATTTAATTTGTAGCTTTTTTTTTACTTAAATTTTATACTTTTGCGAATTAATTTAAAAAATGAACCATTCGCAATACGAACTTTATAAAAATACTGAGACTACTATTTTTGAATTTAAAAGTATAGGTCCAAATGGTAAAATAACGAAAGTTATAATTTTTAGCGCAACTCAAAGCGAAGAAATTTACAATTTAGCATTCGGAGATTTAATTTTTAATGAAGTTCAAAAAAAAATATTTCTTAAACGATTCTACAATTACAAATAACGGAGACAGAAATATAATTTTAGCAACTGTCGCTAAATCAGTTTACCTTTTTACAGAAAAGTATCCGAATAAATTGGTCTTTTTTAAAGGGAGTACTGTAGGAAGAACTCGTTTATATAGACGAGCAATCTCAATTAATTTACAAGAATTATCCGAAACTTTTACTATATTTGGTGCAATAAAGAACGAGTTTGACAATGTTACAAGCGTTGCTTTTAAACCAAATGAAGATTTTTTTGGCTTTATCATCAAAAGAAAAGAAATATGAAAACTACATTAAAGAATACTTCGATTGATAACAAAAATTTGTCTATTAATTCTAATTTAAAAATTGATAAAAAATTAGATAAGCTAAAAATTACAGAATCAAAAAAACAGGAAGAAATTAAAAAGTTGACTTTTAATTTGAATCTATAATTGATCTACAATATATTTACACTTACCTTCACAAGTCCGATCAAATTGGACTTTTTTTATGCAAACTCAATCTTTACTATGAAAAAAATATCGAAATTTTTATTTAGTTTTTTATTAATTTTTTCACTTGTTCAAACAGGAGTTAGCCAAGAAGATAAATTAAACAAAAACCAACGCTATATTTTCTTTTTACATAATGCCTTTATTGAAGAAAATCCGCTAAATGTAGAACATCCAGAATATGGAAGAGCAGAATACAATGAGATTTTAGAATCATTCAGAAAAGATAATTTTGTTGTTTTTAGCGAAATTAGAAGTAAAAATACGAGCGGTGCCAAATATGCCAAAAAAATAGAAAAACAAGTTAAAACTCTTTTGAAAAAAGGTGTTTCTCCAAATGATATCACTGTCGTAGGAACTTCAAGAGGCGGTTATATCGCACAATATGTTTCTACTTATTTGTCTAATCCAGATGTAAATTTTGTTTTTATTGGGTGTTTCAGAGATTCTGATATGGAGCAGATTCCGGATATTAATTTCTGCGGAAATATTTTGACTATTTATGAAAAATCAGATATTTATGGCGTTTCTGCTGTCAAAAGAAAAGAGAACTCTAAATGTAAAATAAATCATTTTAAAGAAATCGAATTAAACACGGGTAAAAAGCATGGTTTCTTATACAAAGCTGATGATAATTGGCTCGCTCCAAGTAAAAAATGGGCGAATGGAAATTACGATATGAATTAAGTTTTTCTCATAAAACATCAAAAAAGTCTTCAATAAAATAAAAATTATTGAAGGCTTTTTTGATTGAAAGCTGACGTTTTTTTGACTGAGATTTTCTTTTTAAAACAAAAATTCACTCATTTTTTCTGTTCTAAAAAATCTCGACTAGAAAAAACCATCATTCTTCTCCTCTACTATTACGATTTCATTCCACTTTTTCTAACCCAAAGCTTCAGTTTTGTTACAAAATCAACGACTCTTCAAATTTTGTTAATCTGCATTTGGCTTTCAATTTGTTTGTTTAACTTTGTTGAAAATCATTAATTATATGAAACAAATTGCTTTAATCGTAATTGCATTTATTACTTTTTCTTGTACACAAGCTCAGAAAACAAGTTTTTCTAAAGAGGCTTTATCTGAAAAACTATTGGGAACTGACAATAGTCAGACTACTTTTAAAAACATTTTAAAAAAATACAAAGGAAAAACTTTAGTGATTGAAGTTTGGGCTTCATGGTGTGGCGACTGCGTAAAAGCAATGCCAAAACTAAAAGAACTTCAAGCAAACAATCCTAACGTTTCTTACTTATTTATTTCGGCTGATAAAACGGCTGACAAATGGAAAGCCGGAATAGAAAAACACGAATTAAAAGGTGATCATTACATGATGAATGATGGTATGAAAGGCCTTTTTGGAAAAGCAATCGACTTAGACTGGATTCCGCGCTACATTATTGTAGATAAAACCGGAAAAATTGTTTTATACCGCGCTATTGAAACTGATTTCGAAAAAATCAATTCTACTTTACAAGCATTGAAATAATTTTTCAATGTCAATGCAATGTCAATGTCAAAATTCAATGACAATTGTAATGGAAAAAATCAATTTTAAATTTTTGAGTTTGATTTTTTGATATTGAAATTGAACTTGGCTTTACATTCAAAAAAAAAACAAAAAAATAATATAAAACTACCAAAATGAGAAAATCAATTGTTGCAGGAAACTGGAAAATGCATAAAAATGCGGCTCAAACTGAAGAATTATTAAACGAGTTAATTGCTAAAATTCCAGCAAAAACGAATGCACAAGTAATTGTAGCTCCAACATTTGTAAACTTACAAGCAGCGGCTACAAAATTAAAAAATACAACTATTGGAGTTTCTGCTCAAAACGTTCACCAAGCTGAAGGTGGTGCTTTTACAGGAGAAATTTCTGCAGATATGTTAACTAGCATTGGTGTTGACACTGTAATTTTAGGTCACTCTGAACGTAGAGCTATTTTTAACGAAACTGATGCATTAATTGCAAGTAAAGTTGATACTGCTTTAAAACATGATATGACAGTTATTTTCTGTTTTGGAGAAGAATTAAAAGATCGTCAATCTGATAATCATTTCAATATCGTTGAAAACCAATTGCGTGACGGAGTTTTCCACATTGCAAAAGAATCTTGGTCTAAAGTTGTTTTGGCTTACGAACCAGTTTGGGCAATCGGAACTGGAGAAACTGCTTCTCCAGAACAAGCACAAGAAATGCACGAATTTATCAGAGAAACTATCCGTAAAGCTTTTGGAGCAGAAATCGCTGACGAAGTTTCTATTTTATACGGTGGTTCTGTTAAACCAGATAACGCTAAAGAAATTTTCTCTAAACCAGACGTTGACGGTGGTTTAATTGGAGGTGCAGCTTTAAAAGCTGATGATTTCTTAGCTATTGTTACAGCTATCTAATTTTTAGATTTTAGATTTTAGATTTTAGATTTTAGATTTTAGATTTTAGATTTTAGATTTTAGATTTTAGATTTTAGATTTTAGATTTTAGATTTTAGATTTTAGATTTTAGATTTTAGATTTTAGATTTTAGATTTTAGATTTTAGATTTTAGATTTTAGATTTTAGATTTTAGATTTTAGATTTTAGATTTTAGATTTTAGATTTTAGATTTTAGATTTTAG